>VOFI01001841.1_pt1:0-790000 | contig 2715372 bp, 2200 predicted proteins | sample 5384131 | NCBI WGS metagenome assembly VOFI01 (sample SAMN12384728, study PRJNA508395) | human gut metagenome | isolation source: healthy gut H | host: Homo sapiens
TTGTCCTCCTCATCGGCAGGCGTGTATCCGTCGCCCCAGTGCCACGACTTGTCCATAGCCGTCGAGATGATTTCACCGCCGTCCCAGCCGCCGAAAACGACCATCGAACTCTTGGGGGCGGTGCCGTCGAGAATACCGGCGATCGGATCGTGGACATAAACCCCTTCGAAAGGCTCTTTGAAAACGGTATAGGTAACCGTATAGGTGCGCTGCTCGCCGTTCTCGGCCGTCACGACGAACGAATCCCCGCCCGACGAAAGATCGAGCGTGCTGCCGGGCCGGACCGAAGCGGTCGCGTTGTAGGCAAATTCGATTTCGGTGACCTGCACGCGGCTCATGTCGGCGATACTGCCAAGAACGAGCTGCACGGAAATGGCGCCTGAATCGTCGTGGCGCCAGTCATCGGTAATGACCGCCGCTCCGATCTGGGACTCCAGCCGGAAACTGACAGGGGTCCGTTCACGCAGCCAGGGGTCCACCATGTCCGGTGCCGACGAGTCGTTTTCGTAACAACCGGTCAAAAGCAAACCCAGCAGGCACGACAAAACATAAGAGACGATTTTTTGCATAGAGTTGGTTGATTTGGGTTAGTTTACAATTTCAGACAAGACAGCCGCACCGATCTGTTCTCCCGGCGATCAGGCCATCGGACAGCTTGCATCTTACCGTTGTACAAACTTACTCAAAAACCGACTATTGCGATTAATATTTTTTTAACAAAATACAATGCAAAACAATCCTGCTCCGATTGCAGGAGCGGCCGCAGGTCAGACGTATATTTTTTTGTTGATGTACAATGTACGGAACCGGTGAGGAGGCATTCCCTTCTTGCGTTTGAAAATGCGATTGAAGTTGGCCATGTTGTTGAATCCGCAGCAGAAAGCGATCTCGGCAATGGTCATGTCCGTATCAATGAGCATACGCGAGACATGCCCCAGGCGGATTTCGGCCAACGTGTCGATGAAATTCTGCCCGGTAGCCTTCTTGATGAAGCGGCTGAACGAAACTTCGGACATGTTGACCGTTTCGGCGACGTCACGCAGGGAGATCTGCCGGCTGAAGTTGCGGTTCATGTAGGCGAAAACGGTCTCGAGACGCTGCGAATAGGACATGTCCTTCTCCTGGACAAAGGTCAGATCGGAGAGCAGTTTCCGTTCGGAGGCGAACGAGAGGGTATTGAAAACGGCAAGCACATCGAGCAACGGCTGCATGCCTCCGGCCGATCCCCGCTCGTAGATACGCCGAAGAGCGGGAGCCACTTCGAGAGCTGTCTGTTCCGTAAAGAGCACTCCGCGCCGCGACTCCTCGAAAAGCCGTTTAAGGGCCGTCAGCGAGTTGCGGTTCAATAATTTGTCGTCGATCAGATCGGGGGCGAACTGAAGCGTCACCTCCTGGATGCGCTGGGAGCGGCAACCATCCGTGAACCAGGCGTGAGGCGTTTCTCCGTTGACGAAGACCAGTTCCGCGTCGCCGATCGTGCCCATGTGGTTGCCTATTACGCGAGATGCCCCCGCCCCGTTGAGCACCAAGTTCAGCTCCAGCTCCTTATGGGTATGGAGCGGGAAGTCGAAACAACTTTTTTCACGGGAAAAGATCACGAAGCAATCGTTGTCGGTCAGCGGCGTATTTTCGCAGAAGATCTTCATCGCCATATTATAATAAGGTATTTTGCGTCATCTGACAGAGGCGTCAGAACAAAATTATAAAAAATATCCAACGAAACAAAATAATACCGAAATACGCTTCCCCTCATTTCGCCTGCAATAAGGCCGGCGCAATACGATGGCCGGTATTCAACACCCTGAAAGGAAGTCCCGGGACACATGCGCCTATCCGCCGTATTCCCGACCCGCGACGGGAGCGCTTTCGGACCGGACGGTCGTAAAAGGATTGGATTATGGCAAAAAAGTATGATTGAAAACCAACCCGGCGTATTATTTTTGTTACGAACGAAACGATTCTCCGGAATTGATACCAAACGGACTTGAAACTGATATTTTTTTAACCATGAAACGACGTTCGCTCCTTTTGCAAGGGTTCTTTCTGCTACTTGCGGGCACGCATCCCGCTGCGGCCGCATCTCCCTCCCCCCAATCCGACGACCAGCAACTCTTCATCGGCGAACAGATCGCCGTCGCTCCGACCCGCTACGGCAAGGTGCGCGGTTTCATCCTGCGCGGAATCTACAATTTCCGGGGCATTCCCTACGGCGCGCCTGCTTCGGGAGAAAACCGCTTCATGCCGCCTCAGCCGCCCCGACCGTGGAAAGGCGTCCGCCCTGCCGTGGCCTTCGGCGATTCGGCTCCCCAGAGTTTCTACGACCGCCGTCCGGAGTCCTACTCGATGTTCGTCGATCATTGGAACTACGACGGCATGAGCGAGGACTGCCTGCGCCTGAACGTCTGGACGCCGGGACTCGACGGCAAACGCCGCCCGGTCCTCGTCTGGCTGCACGGCGGCGGCTTCGCACGGGGCAACGGCATCGAACAGGACGGCTACGACGGCGAGAATATCGCCCGCTACGGAGACATCGTCTTCTGTTCGGTCAATCATCGCCTCGGTCCGCTGGGCTTCTCGGATTTCGCCGGGGTCGGCGGAAAAAAGTACGTCTCATCGGGCAACGCAGGGATGCTCGACATCGTGGCAGCCCTCGAGTGGGTGCGCGACAATATCGAAGCTTTCGGCGGCGACCCGCAGAATGTCACGATCATGGGCCAGTCGGGCGGCGGTGCGAAAGTGTGCAACCTCTGCGCCATGCCGGCGGCCAAAGGGCTTTTCCACAAGGCCGTGGCCCTGAGCGGGAATGCGACCCGGGCCAATTCGAAACAGTACGCCGAAGCGCTCGGCTCCGCCATTCTCCGCGAGGCGGGTCTCGATGCCTCGCAGATCGATTCGCTGCAACACATGCCCTGGGAGGAGTATATGCTTCTCGCCGAGCGTGCCGCACAGCATCTGAACGGGATTCCGGGTGTCGGGCAGCGGGGCGGCTTCGCCCCCGTCGGCGACGGCCGCGACCTGCCCGACGGAGAGTTCTACACGGGGCGCTACAGCACGTGGGGTACAGATGTGCCGATGCTGCTCTGTTCGACATTTCACGAGTGGAATCCCGACCGCGACGACCCCGAACTGGAATCGGTCACAACGGAAGACGTGGTCGGGCATCTGACACCCGTTTTCGGAGAGCGGGCCGGCGCCATTGTCGAAGCCTATGCGAAGAGTTTTCCCGAACTGCGTCCCATCGAACTGTGGAGCGTCATCGTCTCGAACCGCCGGGGCGTCGTCCACACGGCCGACGTAAAGTGCCGGGAGCAGCAATCGCCCGTCTATATGGCGTGGTTCGGCTGGGAATCCCCGCTCTTCGACGGACGCCACCGCGCCTTCCACTGTCTCGACATCTGTTTCTGGTTTCTGAACACCGACCGCATGGTGACCCATACGGGAGGCGGCAAGGCCCCGCGGGACCTCTCGTACCGCATGGCCGACGCATTGCTCGCCTTCATGCGCACGGGCGACCCCAATTGTCCGTCGTTGCCCTCATGGCCCCGCTACACGCCCCGCAAAGGAGAGGTGATGATCCTCGACGACCGCTGTCGAACGGCGGAAGATCCCGATCGGGAGGCCCGACGGGCCTTCGGGGATTGATCGACAAAGCAGAACACTATAAACCCAACCGAATCATGAACCGCAAACTGTTACTTCTGGCCGGCGCTCTGTCGGGCATGGCCGTCACGGCATCCGCACAGACCGTCCGTTCCTACGTTACGCTTCCCGACCGCTCCGCGCTTTACTCCGAATCCGAAGAGTACGAGTTTTCCGACGTGCGCGACGACCGCGGCGGTCGCAGTTCCTATATCGTCATCGACCCGCGGCAAAGTTTCCAGCCGGTCGATGGTTTCGGCTTCGCCCTGACGGGCGGCAGCGCCGAGATGCTCATGCGAATGTCGCCCGAAGCCCGTGCAGCGACTCTCCGCGATGTATTCGATCCAGTGAAAGGCGCCGGCGTGAGCTGCGTGCGTCTGACGGTCGGGGCCTCCGATCTGAACCGTTTCGTTTTCTTCTACGACGACATGCCCGAAGGCCAGGAGGATTTCGGGCTGGAACACTTCTCGCTCTCGCAGGATCTCCGGGACGTAATTCCGGTCATGAACGAGATTCTGGAGATCAATCCCGACATCTGCGTGCTGGCATCTCCCTGGTCGGCTCCGTCGTGGATGAAGACCGTCTATGACGTGCGCGGCGGACAACTGCGCAAAGAGTGTTATGGAGTCTATGCCGACTACCTGGTGCGCTATGTGCAGGAGATGGAGGTCCACGGCATCACGGTCAATGCCCTGACAGTCCAGAACGAGCCGCTGCGTTCGACCAATACACCCAGCATGTTCTGGTTCGCCTGGGAGCAGGCCGACTTCGTCAAAAACCACCTCGGACCGAAATTCCGCAAGGCGGGGCTCGATACGAAAATCATCGTTTTCGACCACAACTGCGACCGCCCCGACTACGCCTTGGCCATCTACGACGACCCCGAAGCGGCACAATACGTGTCCGGAGCGGCGTTCCATCACTATGCCGGCGACATGAGCGCCATGACCTACGTGCACGAAGCCCGCCCCGACAAGGACATTCTCTTCACCGAGCAGATGACCACCGAACGCCCCGGAACCTCCCGCATCGACATCGCCGCATCGACCAAACGACTCATAGTCGGCCCCATGCGCAACTGGAGCCGCACCGTCGTGCTGTGGAACCTGGCGGCCGATCCCCTGAACGATCCCCACACCGACAACGGCGGATGTCCTTCCTGCCAGGGAGCGCTGACCATCGACGGCGATTCGGCGACCCGCAACCTGGCCTATTATGTCATTGCGCACGCCTCGCAGTTCGTTCGTCCCGGTTCGGTACGCATCGCCTCGACAGCGCCGGGCGACCGGACGGTAACGCTCGGCGAGGACGAACAACGTCCGAAGGTCTATCGGGCACAGATCACCGAACACGCCGACGTGGCGCCCAATGCGGCTTTCCGCACGCCCGACGGAAAGATCGTGTTGATCGTGGCCAATGACTCGTGGTCGCGCCGCTCCATATCCGTACAGTACAACGGCCGGTATGCAGAGTTGAACCTCGCTCCCGGCGCCACGGGGACCTTCGTATGGGACGAATAGCGAGCATCGTCTGCTGTCTGTCGCTGGCGGCGGGCAGCGTCCGGACACAGGCCCAGGATACCGTGCGGTATCCGGAGCGGACACGGAATACCTTTTCGACCGAAGGATGGTGGAAACCCGCCGGGCCGAAATTCTCCCCCGAGGTGCACGACGACCGGACGATTACGTTCCGCCTCCGGGCCCCGCAGGCGGAACGGGTCGAGCTGCTTTTCGACGAATGGGATGTCGTTCCGCAGACGATGCAGCGCGATACGGGTGGAATATGGAGCCTGACGATCGGCCCGGTCGAGCCGCGAATCTATCAGTACAAATTCCGGATCGACGGATTCGAGACCGTCGATCCGGTCAATCCCGACGTAAAGGCCGGGACCACGATCTACGGCAGCGTCGTCGAGGTTCGCGGCGGCGAGGAGCCCCGCTTCGACGAACGTCGCCGTGTCGGCGGCGAGGTGCACCTGCTCCCCTACCGCTCTTCATCGCTCGGGCAGTTGCGTACGGCGTGGATCTATGTTCCGCGTGAGGCTGTCGAGCACCCCGCACGCCGTCTTCCGGTTCTCTATCTGCGCCACGGTGGCGGCGACTTCGAAGGCAGTTGGGTGCGCGAAGGCCGCGTGGCCGCAATCATGGACAATCTGATCGCCGAGAAGGCCGCCGTGCCGATGTACGTCGTCATGACGAACGGTCTTACGGACGGTTCATGGGCCGGAGGCAGCACCCCCGAGGGCATACGACTGCTCGAAAGGGAGCTGATCGGGGATGTCATCCCGCTTGTCGAAAACCGTTATCCGGTGCATAGAGACAAGCGCTGCCGGGCGATCGCCGGGCTCTCGATGGGAGGCGGTCAGGCTTTCGTCATCGGTTTGCGCAATCTGGATCTGTTCTCGGCAATCGGCCAGTTCAGCGCAGGGATCCTGAGCGACGGGACTTTCGACTACGAACGCTATATCCCGGGGGTAATGGAGGATCCGGAACGAATCAACCGCGAACTGGCCCTGTTGTGGGTCGCCTGCGGAACGAAAGATCCGCGTCATGCCGGCCACCTCGATACGGTAGAAGAGCTGCACCGGCGGGGTGTGCGGTGCGAGTTCCACGATGCCCCGTGGGGACACGAGTGGCAATTCTGGCGCCTCCAGCTCCACGATTTCGCACAACGGCTGTTCCGAAACAACCATCAATAAAACTACTTGCTTATGAAAAGACTTCTGCTGTTGGGGCTTTGCCTCCTGCTTGGTCCGACCGGATACGCTTCCGGCAAAGGGAAACGCCTCAAAGCTCCCGAAAAGACAATTCTGAAGATGGTCGATCCCGATGCGACCCCCGAAACCAAAGCGCTCTACGCCAATCTGTGGTGTATCGGACTGGACGGCGTCATGTTCGGCCACCACGACTACCCGTCGTACGGTATCGGCTGGAAGGGCGACAAGGACCGCTCCGATGTCAAGGATATCGTCGGATCGCATCCGGCCGTTTACAGCCTGGACATGGCCGGAATCGACGACACCAAGATCCGCCATATCCAGGAGGCCTACAAGCGGGGCGGCGTCTGCATGCTCGTCTGGCACCAAAGCAATCCGCTGACGGAAGGTCCGGGAAAGAAATATCCCGTCGGTACGGCCTGGGACAACACCAAGGTCGTCGATCGGATTCTCCAAGAGGGTTCGCCCATGAACCTCAAATACAAGGCCCGGCTGGACGATGTAGCCGAAGCGTTCCGCAAGATGGTCGATGAAAAGGGCCGCCCCATTCCCGTCATCTTCCGCCCGCTGCACGAACATACCCAGACCTGGAACTGGTGGGGACGTTCCGCTACGACGGACAGGGAGTTCATCGCCTTCTGGCGCTTCATCGTCAGCTACCTGCGAGATACGAAGGACGTGCATAACGTCATCTACGCCATCTCGCCGCAGATGGATGCCGTCTATGACGATCCCGTCGGACGCATCCTGTTCCGCTGGCCGGGCGACCAATGGGTCGATTTCATCGGCATGGATTGCTATCACGGCCGCAACACCGCGGCCTTCGAGTCGAACGTGCAGGCAATGGTCGAAGTGCGCGGACTCAGGCACAAACCCGTCGGCATCACCGAAACGGGGCTCGAAAACGACCACAAAGCCGACTATTGGACACAGGATGTGCTGCGCGTGCTGCGCGGCGAACCATGCGCGATGGTCGTGGCATGGCGCAACGACAATCCCCGGCACGCCTACGGCCCCTATCCGTCGGATGCGTCGGCCGAAGACTTCAAACTGTTCGATGCCGACGAGTGGACCCTTTTGGAGCGCGATCTGCCCGACATGTATTCCATGCCCAAGAACGTCACCGTAAAATAACCGGCCATGAAACGTCTGATAACCGCCCTGATGACGGCCACCCTGCTGTACGGCTGCACATCGGGACGCCGAACCGTCGCTCCGGTCAATCCGGAAGCCTCGCCCGAAGCGCGCCAGCTTCTCGAATTCCTCTACTCGATCCGCGGCAAATACACGCTCGCCGGACAGCACAATTTCATCAGCGATCCCCGCCGCTACGATTCCGTGGTCTATTCCGTCACGGGCAAACGTCCCGTTGTCTGGGGCAGCGATTTCAGCTTCAACGCGCTCGGCGGGAACATCGCGGATTATCACCACTGCGGACCGATGAACCTGACCTCGCCCTGGGGCGAGTGCCGGATCAACGGCCTCTCGACCGAAACTTTGCGACAGAACCTGGTCGATGAAATCAAGCAACGCCATGCCGAAGGGCGCATCATCACGCTGATGTGGCACTGCTGCTTCCCGTCAGAATGCAACGACTGCGACGGGGCTTCGATCTGGACTTGGCAGAACCGCCCGTCGAACGAGGTTTGGAAAGAACTCACGACCGAAGGGACACGACTCAATACGCAGTGGAAAAAACAGATGGACACCGTTATACTCTATCTCGAACAACTGCGTGATGCAGGCATCCCGATCCTTTGGCGCCCGTATCACGAAATGAACGGCGTCTGGTTCTGGTGGTGCAACAAGCCGGGCGAGAACGGCTTCAAGAAATTGTGGATCATGACCTACAATTATTTCACCAAAGTCCACAAGCTCAACAACCTGCTGTGGGTTTGGAACACCAACGCCCCGCGCGACAAGAAAGGGGACGAAGCCGGACCCTATGCCGACTTCTATCCCGGTCCGGAGTATGTCGATGTGCTGGCCGCCGATGTCTATCACCGCGATTACAAACAGTCGCATCATGACGATCTGCAAGCCCTGGCGGGCGATAAGCTGCTTGCGCTGGGCGAAGTCGGGCAATTGCCGGATCCGGACTCCTACCACAGTCAGCCCAACTGGTCCTGGTTTATGGTATGGGGTTATTTCATCAACAGCCAGAAAACCGACAGCCTCCCGTCCGAGACGGCCGTCCGGCGGATCTACGACGATCCCCGGACACTGACGCTCGACGAAATCGACTTCTCGGACGGAAAATACCGTCTCAAATAAAACAGCCGCGAAAAAGAGTGCCGGATCGATCCGGCACTCTTCCGGCAACGCCTCGCGCGAAGCCGTCCGGAGGACAGCCTGTCGCCGGCTCCTCCGGCAGCCATTCGCGGGCCGCCCGGCCGCAGCGTTTCGGCGGGTATGCGGCGGAGCCGCCTCCCGAAAGAATCCTGCCTCCCAGGGCGGTGCGGGGAACGACATCGGCAATCCGGATCATAGCCTCACTCAAAAAAAAAACGGCGCTGTACCCTTTTCGGGTACAGCGCCGTCCGAGAAAGGCGGACACCGGACACGGCACTCCGCTCCCCAACGGGTCCGCGTCAGTTGGCGAAGGTCAGTCCCTCGTCCGTGGCGTCGATCGCGATCGGTTTCGACCGGTCCACGTCGCCCGCCAGAATCCGCTTCGACAGGTCGTTCACCACGTAACGCTGGATCGTCCGCTTCACGGGACGTGCGCCGTAGAGCGGATCGTAACCCGCCGAGGCGATCCACTCGCGCGCCTTGTCGCTGTACTCCAGCCGGATGCCGTTCTCGGCGAGCATCCGTCGCACGATTCCCAACTGGATGTCCACGATGCGTTCGATCTCCCTGCGGGTCAGCGGCTCGAACATCACGATCTCGTCGATACGGTTCAGGAACTCGGGTTTCAGTTGCTGTTTCAGCAGGTCGATCACCTCGCGGCGCGTCCGCTCCACCACCTCCGACGGCAGCTTTTTGCCGTCGAACGCCTCGGCGAAGTTCTCCTGAATCACCTGCGACCCCATGTTCGAGGTCATGATGATGATCGTATTGCGGAAATCCACCGTGCGGCCCTTGTTGTCCGTCAGACGCCCGTCGTCGAGCACTTGCAACAGGATGTTGAACACGTCGGGATGCGCCTTCTCGATCTCGTCGAGCAGCACGACCGAGTAGGGCTTGCGGCGCACGGCCTCGGTGAGCTGGCCGCCCTCGTCGTATCCGACGTATCCCGGAGGCGCGCCGACCAGCCGCGAGACGCTGTGCCGCTCCTGATACTCGCTCATGTCGATACGCGTCATCATCTGGTCGTCGTTGAAGAGGAATTCCGCGAGCGCCTTCGCCAGTTCGGTCTTGCCCACGCCCGTCGTACCGAGGAAGATGAACGATCCGATCGGCTTGCGGGGATCGTTCAGCCCGGCGCGCGAACGGCGCACGGCATCCGAAATGGCCGCTATGGCCTGTTCCTGCCCGACGACGCGCTTGTGCAGCTCCTCCTCCATGTGCAGGAGCTTCTCGCGCTCCGAGGCGAGCATCCGCTGCACGGGAATCCCCGTCCAGCGCGAGACGACCTCGGCCACGTCCTGCGCATCGACCTCCTCCTTGATCATCGACCCGCCGGCCGATGCGAGGCGGTACTCCTCCTGAAAGGCGGCGATCTCCTTCTCGGCCTCCTGAATCTTGCCGTAGCGGATTTCGGCCACCCTGCCGTAGTCGCCCTGCCGCTCGGCCTGCTGCGCCTCGACCTTCAGCCGTTCGATCCGGTCCTTGTTGGTCTGTATCTTCTTCAGCAGATCGCGCTGCCCCTGCCATTTGGCGCGCATTTCGGCGTCCCTGGCCTTCAGCTCCTCGATCTCTCTGGTCAGTTGTCCGATGCGCTCCTCGTCCTTCTCGCGGCGGATCGCCTCGCGCTCGATCTCGAGCTGCCGCACGCGGCGGTCCAGCGTGTCGATCTCCTCGGGCACGGAGTTCATCTCCAGACGCAGCCGCGAAGCGGCCTCGTCCACCAGGTCGATGGCCTTGTCGGGCAGGAAGCGCGAAGTGATGTAGCGCGTCGAAAGCTCCACGGCGGCCACGATCGCCTCGTCCTTGATCCGCACCTGGTGGTGGTTCTCGTAGCGCTCCTTCAGGCCGCGGAGGATCGATATGGCGTCCTCCTGCGTCGGTTCATCGACCATCACCTTCTGGAAACGGCGTTCGAGGGCCTTGTCCTGCTCGAAGTACTTCTGGAACTCGTCGAGCGTCGTGGCGCCGATGGTCCGCAGCTCGCCGCGCGCGAGAGCCGGCTTGAGGATGTTCGCGGCATCCATCGCCCCCGACGACTTGCCGGCGCCGACCAGCGTATGTATCTCGTCGATGAAGAGCAGGATCTCGCCGTCGCTGGCCGTAACCTCCTGCACCACGGCCTTCAGCCGCTCCTCGAACTCGCCCTGATACTTGGCGCCTGCGATCAGCGCGCCCATGTCGAGCGAGTAGATGACCTTCGATTTCAGGTTCTCGGGCACGTCGCCGTCGATGATCCGCCGGGCGATGCCTTCGGCGATGGCCGTCTTGCCGACGCCCGCCTCGCCCACGAGGATCGGGTTGTTCTTCGTACGCCGCGAAAGGATTTGCAGCACGCGGCGGATCTCCTCGTCGCGCCCGATGACCGGATCGAGTTTTCCCGAGCGCGCCTGCTCGTTCAGGTTGATGGCATACTTGCCCAGCGCGTCGAACTCCTGCGACGAGGTCTGCGAATCGACCGTGGCCCCCTTGCGGAAGGTGCGGATCGCCTCGACGAGCTCCTTCTCCGTCGCTCCGGCCCGCTTGAGCAGGTCGGCGGCCGCACCGCGCTCGGCCACCAGGCCCAGCAACAGGTGCTCGACCGAGGCATACTTGTCGCCGAAAGTCTTCGTGAAATCCACGGCGCGCTGCACGACGCGCGAAGCGTCCTGCGAGAAGAACTGCTCGCCGCCCCCTTCGACCCGCGGCAGCGACGCCACGGCACGGGCGGCCTCCTCGCGCAGGCCGCGCACGTTCACGCCGACGCGTCCCAGAAGGAACGCCCCGAGCGAATCGTCCTCGCGGACGAGGACGCTCAGCAGATGGAGCGGCTCGACAGCCTGCTGTCCGCGCTCCCGGGCCAGGGCAAGCGCCGCTTGCAGCGCCTCCTGCGCCTTGATGGTTAATGTGTTGATGTTCATATCCGTTTGTGTTTATTCGTTTCGTGTTTCATTCCTTCGTTCAGCAAAACGCCTGCCAACCTCCGCCGTCGGCCATCGTGTCATGTTTTGTCACCCAATGGCACGGCCGTCTGACACGGAACCGCCAAATTGGCGAAAAAAGGAGTCCTCCTCCGCTCCGGAATATTATAATTATTTCCTACCTTTGCAAAATCATGAGTGATTTCATCGTCAGCGCACGCAAATACCGCCCGGCGACGTTCCGTTCGGTCGTCGGGCAGAAGCATATCACCTCGACGCTCCAGAACGCCATCGAGCGCGGCCAGCTGGCCCATGCCTACCTCTTCTGCGGTCCCCGCGGCGTGGGCAAGACCACCTGCGCCCGCATCTTCGCCAAGGCGATCAACTGCCTCGCGCCCCACGGCGCCGAGGCGTGCAACGAGTGCGAATCGTGCCGCTCGTTCAACGAGGGAAGGTCGCTCAACATCCACGAGCTGGACGCCGCGTCGAACAACTCGGTGGAGGACATCCGCACGCTCATCGAACAGGTGCGCATCATCCCGCAGGTGGGCCGCTACTCGGTGTTCATCATCGACGAGGTCCACATGCTCTCGGCCGCGGCCTTCAACGCCTTCCTCAAGACGCTCGAAGAGCCGCCCGCACACGCGATCTTCATCCTCGCCACCACCGAGAAACACAAGATCATCCCCACGATCCTCTCGCGCTGCCAGATTTACGACTTCAACCGCATCCGTGTCGAGGATTCGGTGGAATACCTCCGCTACATCGCATCCGAGGAGGGCGTCGCCGCCGACGAGGAGTCGCTCAACCTCATCGCGCAGAAGGCCGACGGCGGCATGCGCGACGCCCTCTCCATGTTCGACAAGGCCGTGTCGTTCTGCGGCACGACGCTCGACTACCGCAACGTGGCCCAAACGCTGAACGTGCTCGACTACGACACCTATTTCGGCGTGACGGAGATGCTTCTGCGGGGCGACTACGCCGAGGCGCTCGTCACCTTCGACGCGGTGCTTTCGAAAGGCTTCTCGGGCCAGACCTTCATGGCCGGCCTGAACCGCCACATGCGCGACCTGCTGATGGCCGAACGCCCCGAAACGCTGCGGCTGATCGAAATGACCGGCACGCTGCTGGAACGATACCGGACGCAGGCGGGCGCCTGCAGTGTCGAGTTCCTGTTCGGTGCGATCTCCGTGCTGACGGAGCTCGACGGGAAAATCCGGCAGTCGTCCAACCAACGGCTGCTCGTGGAGCTGGGACTGATGAAGATCGCCGGTCTCGGCCAAAAAAAAAATGATCTCCTGGCCCCATCCGGGGAGTATCCGCTCCCCGAACTGACGCCCCGCACGGCAGCCCCGGCGGCCCGCGCGGAAACGCAACCCGCGCCCGCGCCCCCGCCCCCTGCCTCCGGCACGGAAGGCGCGGCTAACGCCGCAAGGCTCCGGCCGGAACCCGCCCCGGCGGCGGAAGGCCCGCATCCCGAACCTTCGGGCCGTGCGGCGCCGTCCCCGGAACTGGCTGCGGCATCCGGAATGCGTCCGGACGGAAACGTTCCGCCCGCGGCAGCTCCCGCGACGGCATCCGGAACGGCCCCGGCGACACGCCCCGGCCCGGCCGCACCGATCGGCACGGAGGTTCCGGCGGCGGACACCCGTCCCGCGGCAGCTCCGCAACCGGTCCCGCAACCCGAGGCAAGGCCCGCAGGGACGGCCCGGCGGCCGCTGATCTCCGGAACGTCGCTCTCGGACCTGCTGGCCTCGGCCGGCAATCCGGCGGCGCAGTCCGAAAAGACGCAGGACCCCGAACCGGCCGCCGCAACGGTCGATCCGGAGTGCGCGGCGAAACTGGAACGGGCGCGGGAACGCATCCTGGCGCTGATCCGCGAACGGCGGCCGCGCTTCGTCCCGGCCTTCGAGCAGATGCTCTTCCGCGGCGACACGATCGCGGTGAGCGTCCCGACGACGGAGCTGCGCGACGAAATCCTGCGCAGCAAGACCGGAATGCTCATGCGGATCGCCGAGCTGGCCGGAGTGACGGGACGGATCGAGCTGGAGATCACGGTCAATGAACAGATACGGGCCGCGCGCCCGATCAGACTCGAGGACCGGGTGAAGTACATCACGGAGAAAAACCCGCTGGTGGCGGAACTCCGGAAAGCCCTGGACCTGGAGGTGGAATAAAACGAAGAAAAGCACCAAAGAAATAAAATGGCAATCAAGAATTTCATCGAAGAACTCGAATGGCGCGGCATGATCCACACGATCATGCCCGGCGCGAAGGAACAACTCGAAAAGGAGATGACGACGGCCTACCTGGGCATCGACCCCACGGCCGACTCGCTGCATATCGGCCACCTGGTAGGCGTGATGATTCTCAAGCATTTCCAGATGTGCGGCCACCGTCCGCTGGCCCTCGTGGGCGGCGCGACGGGCATGATCGGCGACCCCTCGGGCAAGTCGCAGGAGCGCAACCTGCTCGACGAGCGGACCCTCCGGCACAACCAGGAGGCGATCAAGCGGCAACTGGCCAAACTGCTCGACTTCGACTCCGACGCCCCGAACGCCGCGCGCATGGTGAACAACTACGACTGGATGAAGGACTTCACGTTCCTCGATTTCATCCGCGACATCGGCAAGTGCATCACCGTCAATTACATGATGGCCAAGGATTCGGTCAAGAAGCGCTTCAACGGCGAAGGCGACGGCATGTCGTTCACCGAATTCACCTACCAGCTCGTGCAGGGCTACGACTTCCTGCACCTCTACCAGACGATGGGCTGCAAGATCCAGCTCGGCGGCGCCGACCAGTGGGGCAACATCACCACCGGCACGGAGCTGATCCGCCGCAAGCTGGGCCCCGAAGCCGAAGCCTTCGCCATCACCTGCCCGCTCATCACCAAGGCCGACGGCACGAAGTTCGGCAAGACCGAGAGCGGCAACGTCTGGCTCGACCCGCGCTACACGTCGCCCTACAAGTTCTACCAGTTCTGGCTCAACGTGAGCGACGAGGACGCCAAACGCTACATCAAGATCTTCACGCTGCTCGACCGGGAAACGATCGGCGCGCTCATCGCCGAGCACGACGCCGCCCCGCACCTGCGCGTGTTGCAGAAGCGCCTGGCGCAGGAGATCACCACGATGATCCACTCCCGGGAAGAGTACGAGAAGGCCGTCGAGGCCTCGGCCATCCTCTTCGGCGGCACGACCTCCGAGGCGCTGCGCCGGATAGACGAGCAGACGCTGCTGCAAGTCTTCGAGGGCGTGCCGCAGTTCCGCATCGCCCGCGCCGGACTGGGCCTGCCGTTCGTGGAGCTGGCGGCCGAAAAGACGCAGGTGTTCCCCTCGAAGGGCGAGTGCCGCAAGCTGGTGCAGGGCGGCGGCGTGTCCCTCAACAAGGAGAAGGTGACCGATCCGATGCGCGAGGTGACCGACGCGGACCTCATCGCCGGCAAATACCTCCTCGTACAGCGCGGCAAGAAGAACTACTACCTCGTAATCGCCGAATAGGCCATGGAGTACCGCATCGCACTCGACCGCATGGAGTTCCGGGCGCTGCACGGCTGCTACGAACTGGAACGGAAGGTGGGCAACCGCTTCACGGTCGATTTGGAACTTACGGCCCTGCTGGGCGAAGCGGCCGCGGAGGACGACGTGGAGAAGACGGTCAATTACCTCACCGTCTATCAGATCGTCCGGGAACGGATGGGACAGACGCAGCGGACCATCGAACGCGTGGCCCTGAACATCATCGAGGCGCTGTACGCCGCCTTTCCGCAACTGCGGCACGTGAAATGCACCGTCTCGAAGCTGGCGCCGCCGCTGGGCGGAAAACTCGACCGCGTGAGCGTCACGCTGGAGAGGTAACGGATACGACCGGCGGACAGGCTGCGGCCTGCCCGCCGGTTTCACACTCAAAGCAACGGACATGAAACACCATTCGCACGCCCGGGTCACGCTGGGCGGAAAACTGAGCGCCGTACTGGTCGCCGCCGGAAGTTCGGTGGGGCTGGGCAACATCTGGCGGTTTCCTTATGTGGCCGGCGACAACGGCGGAGGGGCCTTTCTGGCGATCTACATCCTCTGCGTCCTGCTGCTGGGACTGCCGCTCATGCTGGCCGAATTCACCGTGGGACGCGCCGCGCACCGCAACGCCGTGGGGGCCTTCCGGGCACTCGATTCCCGCTGGAGCTTCCTGGGATACAACGGCGTGCTGGCGGCGTTCCTGATCCTCGGCTTTTACCTCGTGGTCTCGGGCTGGACGGCCGGCTACATGGTCCGCTCCCTCACGGGCGAACTCGCACGCCTCTCCTCCGCCGCGGAGTACGAAGCGCTGTTCGCGGAGTTCATCCGCGACCCGTGGCGGCCGCTCGTTTACACCGGACTGATCGCGCTGGCCACCCACTCCGTGATCGCGCTGGGCGTCCGGAAGGGCATCGAACGCTCGGCCAAGGTGCTCATGCCGCTGCTGTTCGTCGTCCTCATCGCCCTCTCCGTCCACTCGCTGCTGCTGCCGGGCGGCGGCGAAGGGCTGCGTTTCTTCTTCCGGCCCGACTTCTCGCAGGTCACCCCCTCGACCGTGCTCGTGGCCTTGGGACAGGCCTTCTTCTCGCTCTCTATCAGCATCGGCACGATGGTCACCTACGCCTCCTACTTCAAACCCGACACCGACCTGCGCCACACGGCGCTGAACGTCACGATCCTCGACACGCTGGTCGCCGTGCTGGCCGGCGTGGTAATCTTCCCGGCGGTCTTCAGCGTCGGAATCGCCCCCTCGTCGGGACCTTCGCTGGTCTTCATCACCCTGCCGGGCATCTTCAACGGCATGCCGCTGAGCATGGTCTGGTCGTCGGTGTTCTTCCTGCTGCTCATCGTGGCGGCCCTCACCTCGACCATCTCGCTGCACGAGGTCGTCACGGCCTACCTGCACGAAGAGTGGCACCTGAGCCGCCGCGCGGCGGCGTGGACCACCACCCTTTCGACCGGGGCGTTAGGAGCCGTGGCTTCGCTCTCGATGGGGGTGCTGAGCGGCTGGACGATCTGCGGTCTGAATATCTTCGACTCGCTCGACTACCTCACGGCCAACATCATGCTCCCCGTGGGCGGACTGCTCACCTGCCTGTTCGTGGGCTGGCGGCTCGACCGGCAGGTGCTCCGCGCGCAGCTCACCAACGACGGAACCCTGCCCTTCCGCATCTACCGGCTCTTTCTGGTGTTGCTGCGCTACTTCTGCCCGGTGATCCTGCTGCTCGTCTTCCTCGACAACCTGGGCGTCTTCTAAAGCGGGAAACAGCCACCGCGGCAGACGCGGCGGGGACACAGAACACTCCCGGAAAGGCACAAAAAAAAGGTACGGCCCCGAAAAGCCGTACCTTTTTCTTCTCCTCCCGCAGCGTCAGTTGATGTTCCGCCGGTCGGGTTCGTGGTCGGGCGAAGCCGCCTCCATGTCGATCTGCAACTTGACCATGTTGATGGCCGTCGCCGCCGCCTCGTCGCCCTTGTTGCCGTGGCGGCCGCCGCAGCGGTCCAGCGCCTGCTGCATGTCGTTCACGGTCAGCACGCCGAACGCGATCGGCATGTTCCACTGGATCTGCAGTTGCGTGATGCCCTGCGTCACGCCCTGACAGATGAAGTCGAAGTGCCGCGTATCGCCCTGAATGACGCATCCGAGCGCGATCACGGCGTCCACGTCGGTATATTCCGCGAAGAACTGCGCACCGAGCGACAGCTCGAACGTACCGGGGACATACTTGATCTGAATGTTCATGTCGGGGCATCCGGCGGCGCGCAGCGTGCGCACGGCACCTTCCAGCAACGCCTCCGTCACCTCCCGGTTCCACTCGGCCACGACGATTCCGAACCGCATGTCCGCAGCCGACGGCAGCGGCGAATCGAATTTGGAAAGGTTATGGTTTCTGGTCGCCATCTCGCCGCACTCCTTATTTAGCGCTTCCGAGCAGCTTCTCGGCCTCGCGGGCCTCCATCGAAGCGGGATACGTGTCGAGAATCTGCTGGTAGAATCCGGCAGCGGCCGCAGCGTCGCCCTGGGCCTGCGCCGCCAGTCCGGCCTTACGCAGGTACATCGGGGCGGTCAGGTTGTTGTCGGCGGCCTTCACGGCCTTGCGGTAGAAATCCACGGCCTCGGCGTAGTCCTGCCGCTCGACGGCCACATCGCCCTGCAACCCGTAGTTCTGGGCATTGACGAGTGCGCCGGGCAGTCCCTTGACAGGCGAATACTTCGCCAGACAGGCGGCGGCATTCTCCAGATCGCCCGTACGCAGGTAGCAGATGCCGGCGTAGTGCCTGGCCAGATTGCCCGAGGGGGTCGAACCGTACTGCTCGATCACGTCGAGGAACCCGGCGCCGTTGGCATCGCCCTGCAACGCCAGCTCGAAGTCGGGATTCTCCGCCTCGAAACGCGACTGCGCCTCGGCGATCATCTCCGCGGCCTTCTCGGCACGCGGCGCCACGATCAGCGCCCGGTAGCCGTAAACCAACGCGGCGAGAACCAGCAGCCCCAGAAAAACGTAGGTGAGCTTGCGCCCGTTCTTTTCGAAAAAGAGTTCCGTTCTGTTCATTGCCTCGCCGAGGCTTTCCGGCTCGGCGACGTTCTGCTTCGTCATAGATCCAAACGTATTTTTTAGTTTATAATTTGCACGGTAGGCAGCAAAGATACAAAACTATTCACAATGTGCAATGTCGTGTCCGGATTTTTTGTACTTTTGTTCCATGTATCTGAAGAAAATCGCACTGCTGAATTTCAAAAACATCGAACAGGAGGAGCTGACGTTTTGCCCCGGCATCAACTGTCTGGTGGGCGACAACGGCGCGGGCAAAACCAACATCGTGGATGCGGTCTACTACCTCTCCATGTGCAAGTCGTCGCTTCAGATGACCGACGGGCAGAGCATCCGCCACGGGGCGGATTTCTTCCTCGTCGAAGGGCAGTACGCGACCGACGGCGGCAAGAGCGAGAACGTCGTCTGCTCCTTCTCGCGCAAGGGCGGCAAGGTGCTCAAACGCAACGGCAAGGAGTACGACCGGCTTTCGGACCACGTGGGACTGATCCCCGCCGTGATCGTGTCGCCGGCCGACGGGGCCCTGATCTCCGACGCGGCCGACGAGCGGCGCCGCTACCTCAACGCCTTCATCTCGCAGCTCGACCGGGCCTACCTCAGCTCGGTCATGCGCTACAACGCCGTCCTGGCCGAACGGAACCGGCTGCTGAAGATGCAGCCCGACGAGGTGATGCTGCAAATCTACGACCGCCAGCTCGTCGAACACGGCGAGGCGATCCACGCCCGGCGGCGCGAGGCGGCGGAACTGTTGCAGCCCGTCGTCGAAGCCTATTACCGCACGCTCTCGGGCGACCGCGAGCAGGTCGGGCTGCACTACCGCTCGGAGCTGAACGAACGGCCGTTCGGCGAGATCCTGCTCGCCGCGCGACAGAAGGACCTGGCCAACGAGTTCACCACCGCGGGCATTCACCGCGACGACCTGGTGCTCCGCATCGGCGGCTACCCCCTGCGCAAATACGGCTCGCAGGGACAGCAGAAATCCTTCCTGATCGCCCTCAAGCTGGCGCAGTACGCCATCGTGGCCCGCAGCAAGGGCGAACGGCCGCTGCTGCTGCTCGACGATCTGTTCGACAAACTCGACGCCGGCCGCGTCGAACAGCTCATCCGGCTGGTTTCGGACGAGACGTTCGGGCAGATCCTCATCACGGACTGCAACCCCACCCGTCTGAGAACGATACTCGACAAGGCCGGCGGGGAGTATCTGCTCTACACCGTCGAAAACGGAAAGGCCCGGCGATGAGACGCACGAAAACGATGCTGATGGGCGACCTGCTGGAGGAGTTCTTCAAACGCCCCTACGTCGCCGCCAAGGTCGCCGAAGGAAAGCTGCCCGACACGTGGCGCGAAATCGTCGGCGACCGTGCCGCGGACGCCACCACCGAGTTGCGGCTCGAACGGCATATTCTCCACGTGCGCATCCAATCGAGCGTGCTGCGCTCCGAACTCTTCTACCAGCGCGACCTGCTCTGCGAGGAGATCAACCGCCGCTCGGGGCTCAGGCTGGTCCATGCGGTCATCATCCGGTGACACGCCGTCCGCACACGAAAAGAGCCGGGAGCGTTCCGAAACGCTCCCGGCTCTTCGTCGGAGTCCGCACGGATCACTTGATGATCGCGGCGCGGTTGGCCTTCTGGACGTTGAAGATGTCCTTCTCGTCGCCCAGGCCCTTGTAGGTCAGCTGCTCGGGACGCACGCCCTGTTTCACGAGGTAGTCGTAAACCCGCTTGGCGCGGTTTTCGGCGACGCGTCTGTTCCCGGCCTTCGAACCCGTCTGCTGGTCGGCATGGCCCTGAATGGTATAGACACGGTCCCGCGGGCCGGCCTTGATCTGCTCGGCGATCAGGTCGAGACGGGTCTTCTCCTGCGGCGTCAGCGTGGACATGCTGTAATTGTAGAGGATGATCGAGTTGGAGACGATGGCGGCCTCCTCGCGCACCTCGGCACGCTGTGCGGCGGCAGCCTTCGCGGCAGCGTCCGCAGCGGCGGCCCTGGCGGCCTTCGCCTCGGCGCGGGCAGTCTGCAACTGGTTCTCCAGCATGTCGTTGTCGGCTTCGACGGCCGCCACGGCTGCGGCACTCGCAGCCACCATCTCCTGAAACGCCTCGATGTCCTCGGCGGTATAACCCGGCAGCCCGCGAACCCAGCCGCGGTTGTTGAAGCGGTACGAGAATCCGGCCGTGGCGCTGAACCCGAAGAGGTAGCTGCCGTCCATCGGCGACGGCGAGAGGGTCGATTTGGCCAGCATGCCCTTCAGCTCGATATTGAAGTCGAACGACGGGGAGAGACGGAACTTGTTCAACAGACCGTAGGTGAATCCGAAGTTCTGGCGCGAACCCGTGCCGTTGTCCTTCTGGCTCTTGTCCGTGAAGTTCGAGGCCACGTAGCCGAAGCCCACGAACGGCACGCCGTACCAGGCGCGGTCGTCACGATAGCCGCCGAACCAGTTGGAGGCGTTCAGCATGAAGTCGATATGCGCGAACATATAGGGCCAGGTCTTCTTGGCGTCGAGCGCATCGTAGTTGTTGAACCAGCCGCCCTGCAACTGCGCGCGGACACCGGCCACGGGATGCACCCATTTCAACAGCGAGAAGTTGCCCTCGAATCCGATGCGGTCGCCGAACTTGCCGTGGTTCGTGCCGTTCGAAAGGGCCGTGCCGGCTCCGGCACCGACCGAGATTTCCCAGTTGTCCCAGAATCCGTTGGAAACGAAGCCGGACCAGCTCGGCCTCTTCGGGGTTTCTTGCGCCCAGGCGGCGGATACAAACGCCAGGAGCAGGATCGTAGAATAGATTTTTTTCATAATCGGTTTATAATAAAATACGTTATCCTGCTCTCTGCAAATTCCGTTCTCATTTGCCCGAAAACGCGCAAAGCGGCGAATCGCCGTCAAAAAAGGCCCGAAACGAACATTTCGGGCCTTTTTACGAAAACATCGCTGCGCGCGGGGATCATCCGCACTTGGAATAGCCGCACGACATGCACGTAAGGCAGCCGTTCTGGTAGGCCATGTTCTCCTGGCCGCAGCTCGGACACTTGCCCTTGGCCTGCGTGCCATCGACGATATACTGTTTCAGCGCCCGGCAGACACCCGTCTTCCACGTGTTGATCGACTCGCTGTCCAGATGCAGCGACTCGATGAGCGACACGGTCTTCTCGATCGGCATTCCGTAGCGCAGCACGCCCGAGATGAGCTTCGCGTAGTTCCAGAACTCCTCGTTGAACAGGCGCGAGATGCCGCCGATGGTGTTCGTATAGCCGTAGCGGTCCGTGTACTGGAAGTCGTAGCGCTTCGTGCCGTCCTCCTCGCGGACCTTGATGATGAATCCCTTGGTGATCTTGCGCGGAATATACATGGCGTCCTCCTCGATCTTGCCGGTGAAGACCTCGTAAGGCCGTCCCTCCTGCAGGCCGACGAAGGCGATCCAGTCCTCCGAACCGTTCTTGAAACGCACGATGTCGGCGGGAATCGACTTCGGACGCTTCGGAACCTGTCCGGGATGCTCCTCGCACTTCCTCTTTTTGGAGCTCTTCTCCAGCAGCACGCCGTCGCGGCAGCCGTCGCGATAGACCGTGACGCCCTTGCAGCCGCACTCCCACGCCGTACGATAGACATCGGCCACGAGCGCCTCCGAGACGTTGTTCGGCAGGTTCACCGTCACCGAAATCGAATGATCGACCCACTTCTGGATCGCCCCCTGCATCTTGACCTTGGCCACCCAGTCGATGTCGTTGGCCGTGGCCTTGTAGTAGGGCGACGCCTTGACCCATCCGTCCAGCTCGGCGTCGGAGATCGTCGCCAGCTTCGACGTGTCGTAGCCGTTCGCCTCCAGCCATTTGACGAAATTGTGGTGGTAAACGTTGTACTCCTGGAACTTCTCGCCCGTTTCGTCCTCGAAGTCCACATGCGTGTCGTGGTCCGAGGGGTTGATCTTGCGGCGGCGCTTATAGACCGTGCGGAAGACCGGCTCGATGCCCGACGTGGTCTGCGACATGAGCGACGTCGTACCCGTCGGAGCGATCGTCAGCATGGCGATATTGCGGCGTCCCACCCGGCACATCTCCTCGTAGAGCGCCGGATCGGCCTCGCGGATGCGGGCGATCATCGGGTTCGCGGCCTCCTTCGCCGCGTCGTAGATCGGGAACGCCCCGCGTTCGGCGGCCATCTTCACCGAGGCCCGGTAAGCCTCCACAGCCAGCGTCTTCTGCACCTCGACGGCGAAGTCGATCGCCTCCTGCGTACCGTAACGCAGCCCCAGCGCGGCGAGCATGTCGCCTTCGGCCGTGATGCCGAGCCCCGTGCGGCGGCCCTTCTGCGCCATCGTGCGGATCTTCTTCCACAGCTCCAGCTCCACGCTGCGCACGTCCTCGTCCTCGGGATCGGCGGCGATCTTGCCGATGATCTGCTCGACCTTCTCCAGCTCCAGGTCGATAATGTCGTCCATCATGTGCATCGCCTTGCCCACGTGGTCGCGGAACAAGTCGAAGTCGAACTTCGCATCGGCCCGGAAGGGGTTGTTCACGTAGCTGAACAGATTGAGCGCCAGCAGGCGGCACGAATCGTAGGGACAGAGCGGAATCTCGCCGCAGGGATTGGTCGAAACCGTGCGGAAGCCCTCGTCGGCATAGCAGTCGGGCACGCTCTCGCGCAGGATCGTATCCCAGAACAGCACGCCCGGCTCGGCCGACTTCCAGGCATTGTGGATGATCTTCTCCCAGAGTTTCTTCGCGTCGATGTCCTGCGCGTATTTCGGATGGTCCGCGCCGATCGGGAACTGCTGGTGGTATTTCTTGCCGGACAGCGCCGCACGCATGAATTCGTCGTCGATCTTGATCGAGACGTTGGCGCCCGTCACCTTGCCCGTGTCCACCTTGGCGTCGATGAACCGCTCGGCGTCGGGGTGCTTGATCGAGAGCGAGAGCATCAGCGCGCCGCGGCGGCCGTCCTGCGCCACCTCGCGCGTCGAGTTCGAATACCGCTCCATGAAGGGCACGATACCGGTCGAGGTGAGCGCCGAGTTGAGCACCGGACTGCCCGTGGGACGGATGTGCGAGAGGTCGTGTCCCACGCCGCCGCGCCGTTTCATCAGCTGCACCTGCTCCTCGTCCATGCGGAAAATGCCGCCGTACGAGTCTGCCGGATGCTTGTGGCCGATGACGAAGCAGTTCGAGAGCGAGGCCACCTGGAAATTGTTGCCGATGCCCGTCATCGGGCCGCCCTGCGGAATGACGTAGCGGAAATGGTCGAGCAGGGCGAACGCCTCCTCCTTCGACATCGGGGAGGGATACTTGCGCTCGATACGCTCGATCTCGGCGGCGATGCGCTCGTGCATCTCCCGGGGCGACTTTTCGTAGATATTGCCGAAAGAGTCCTTCAGGGCGTACTTGCTGACCCACACCGTAGCGGCCAGTTCGTCCCCGTCGAAATACCTCTTCGATTCGGCGACCGCATCGTTGTACTCGACCTTGCTCGGTGCCTTTTCCTGGGTGTTTTTTGACATATCTTATCTATTTTTCAGATTTTTACGTATTCGGACAGACCGAAGCCCGTTCTACAAAATTGGTGCTTTTCCTCCGGAAAAACCAATTCCGCGAACCAAACTTATCCACAAATTATCTACAACAGCGCCGAAAGGCGCGTCCCGCAGCATCGGAACGCGCCCCGGGTCCCGTCCGTGCGCGTCACTTCACCGCGACGGCGTCGATTTCGACCAGCGCCCCCATCGGCAGCGCAGCCACCTCGTAGCACATGCGGGCCGGCATGTCGGCGGTGAAGAACTCCGCATAGACGGCGTTCATGGCCGCGAAATCGCCGATCGACTGCAACAGCACGGTGGTTTTCGCCACATCGCCGTAGCCGTATCCCGCCTCGCGGAGGATATGCCCCAGATTCACCAGCGACTGACGCGTCTGGGCCTCGATGCCCTCGGCCATCCGGCCCGTCGAGGCGTCGATGGGCAACTGCCCCGAAACATACAGCGTTCCGCCGGCCTCCACGGCCTGCGAATAAGGTCCCACGGCCTTCGGAGCCCCGGGCGATGCGATGATCTTTTTCATAATCTCTGTTTTTCGGACATTCGGTACTTTTTGCCATACATGCGCACTCCGGTCCTTCCTCCTCCGCCCCGCGGCGCCGGACGCCGCCGAAACGGCTGAACGTGAAGCGTTCCGTCCCGGACGCGGCGAAAGTCCGCCCCGGAGCGCGATACAAAGATACGATTTATTCGTATATTTGCGAAACGACAAAAACGGAAAACCGATGAGAATGATCCCGAAGATCGCGGCCGTCGCGGCCGCAGCGATACTCGCCGCATCCTGCTGCCCCTGCCGGTCCTACCAGAAAAAGACCCGCCGGCCCCTCGTGGGAACCGAGTGGCAGCTCGTCCAGCTCGGCGGACGGAGCGTACAGCCACAGGCGGACCGGTTCCACATCACCTTCCAGAGCGAAGAGGGCCGCATAACGGGCGTCGGAGCCTGCAACCGGGTGTTCGGCCCCTTCGAAGAGGGCGAGAAGCGCGCCCTCCGGATCGGCCCGCTGGCCTCCACGATGATGGCCTGCCCGGACATGAAGACCGAACGCGAATTCACCGAAGCGCTCGAAGCCACGACCCACTACGACATGGACGGTCCGATGCTCCTGCTGCTCTCGAACGGCGAACTGCGGGCCGTGTTCCAGGCCAAACCGGAGACGGAACGATAGCCCGCCGTCCGAACTCCGGCCGGGGATCCGACGCAAGACGGTCCGGAGTTCCCGAAAAGAATCACCCCTGCCGCAAACTCCGTTGCAGCAGGGGTAAAATCGTTCCGGACCGCTGTCCGGAGGCTACTTCAAGTTCGGATTGAGCCCGCCCCACTCCGAAACGGGCGGGATAATGCCCATCGAGATCACCTCGTCGCGCAGCTTGCAGAGATGCTCGTAGCTCTCCCGGAGCGTCTTGTGCTCCTCGGGGGTTCCCTGCACGTCCTTGCAGGTCACGCCGTCCTTCGTGATCTCGGTCTCCATCGCCATCAGGATATGGTCGAACTCGCCGTTATGCACATACACGCCGGCGGGGTACTCGAACGGCTTGCCGCCCATGGCCGCGGCGATCATGCAGATCGACACGTAAGCCGGGCTCTGGAACGACGAACGGCCGCGCAGGTCGATGATGTGCTTGCCGCCCTGGATGACCCGCTGTTGCAGCGCATGCCAGTCCTCGACGGGCATCTTCGTACCGATCAGCTCCGAGAGGGGCTTGCCGTCCACGAGCGTCGTCGAAGCGAAGACGGCCATCTGCTCCCCGTGGCCGCCGTAGGTGCGGCAGTTCTTCACCTCGTCGGGCGAAATTCCGAAATATCTGGCCAGCTCCGAACGCAGACGCGTGGAGTCGAGGGCCGCGAGGGTCGAGACCTGCGAGGGTTTCAGCCCCGAATAGATCAGCGTCACCAGCCCCGTGATGTCGGCCGGGTTGAAGATCACCACCACGTGCTTCACGTCGGGACAGTAGGTCCGGAGGTTCTTGCCGAACTCCGCGGCGATCTCGGTGTTGCCTTTGAGCAGGTCCTCGCGCGTCATGCCGGCCTTGCGGGCGGCGCCGCCCGACGATACGACGTACGAAGCGCCCCTCAGCGCCTCCCCGACGTCGGTGGTCCACGTGATGTTCACCCCTTCGAAACCGCAGTGGTACAACTCTTCGGCCACGCCTTCGAGCGCCGGACCGAACGGGTCGTAAAGGCAGATGTTGGGCGTCAGGCGCATCATCAGCGCCGTCTGGGCCATGTTCGAGCCGATCATGCCGGCCGCACCCACAATGGTAAGCTTTTCAGTTGTTACGAAATCCATGACTTTATCGTTTAAAAGGTCTTGTTCATTCTATCTCCCGCCGGTTCAGCAGCGCGTGGGTGATCGTCAGCTCATCGACGTACTCCAGCTCGTCGCCGAATCCGATCCCCCGGGCGATGGAGGTGATTTTCAATCCGGGGAACTGCCTGAGGCGGTTCATCAGGTAGAACAGCGTCGTTTCGCCCTCGACCGAGGTCGAAATGGCGATGATGACCTCCCGGACGCCGCCCCGCGCGATGCGCTCGCACAGCAGGTCGATCTTCAGGTCCGAGGGCGAAATGCCCTGCATGGGCGAAATGACGCCACCCAGCACATGATACAGCCCCCTGTACTGGTGCGTGTTCTCGATCGAAAGCACGTCGGCCACCTGCTCCACGACGCAGATCGTCGAGTGGTCCCGCTCCCGGTCGGCGCAGATCGGGCATACCTCCTCGTCGGAGAGGTTGTTGCACTGCGAGCAATACCGGACCTCGTTGCGGAACCGGTCGATGCTGCGCGTCATGTCGGCCACCGACTCCCGCTCCATGCGCAGGATGTGGATGGCCAGCCGGAGCGCCGTGCGGCGTCCCACGCCCGGAAGTTTCGACAACTCCCCGACAACGTCCTGCAAAAGCCTCGACATCAGATCCTCTCGATCGTCCTACACTCCAGCCACCCCTTCTTGCCGTCGGCGATGGTGATTTCGCACCACCCCTCGAGCCGGTCGGAAATCTTCACGAGCGTCCCTTCGTGCAGCACGAAGAGGTCCGTCGCCGACTTGTCGGGCGAGCTCTTCACGGCCGTCGAGGCGGCCATCACCACGGCCTGCGAGTCGTCGAGCATCTCGCGGCGTTCGCCCGCGGCGAACCACGTCGTCAGGACGAACAGCGCCGCAGCGACCGCCGTGCCGTAGAACCCCGCCTTGCGCAGCGACAGGCGCGGAGCGAGCAGGTAGAGGAGAAACAGCCCCAGCGCGAAGGCCAGCGCGGCGAGCGACAGCACGCTCCAGGCCGTGCAGCTCATCGTGCGGCGCACGGCGCGCGCCCACTCCGTGAGGAAAAACGCGGGAATCTCCTCGATGCGGTCCTTCGTCCGGGCCTCGGCCACCGAGAGGTTGTAACGGATGTCGTCGCTGCCGGGAGCCAGCCGCAGGGCGCGGTGGTAAAAGAGAATCGCACGACCGGTCTGGCCCTCCTTGAAGCAGGCGTTGGCCAGGTTGTAGTAGAGTTTCGCCGACCCCATCCCGCCGGCGAGGATCCGCTCGTACATCTCCAGCGCGGCGTGGTAATCGCCGTTGATATAGGCCGTATTGGCCCGGTCCCAGAGCGACCCGGCGGAGGATTCGGCCCCGGAGTCGTCCGCCCGTTCCCCGGCGGCCGTCGCCGCATCGCCGGACGCCGCGACGGAATCCGTCCGCGGCTCCCCGGCCGGTGCGGCCCCCTCCTGCGCGGACAGGGCCGAGAGGCCGAACAGCAGGACAAGAGTGATTATCAATCGCTTCATGACACTATCGTTTTATGACCGCCTCGATGCGGGAGATCAGGTCCACGCCCTCCGAATAGACGTCGCTCATCTGCGCCGACGCCGCGGGCGAATACTGCGCCTCGTCGCACTGCGTGATGATGGCCGTGAAGCGCTGCGACTCCTCGGCCGACACGCCCCGCTTGTGCAGCTCCTCGCGGACGTTCTCCTTCGTGAGGTTGGCCACCGGAATGTTGAACTTGTCGCTCATGTAGCCCCACAACGCGCGGAGCATCTCCTCGTAGAAGGCGTGGCGGTTCTGTTCCTCCATGTAGCGGCGGGCGGCGCGGAAACGCTGCACGGCGACCTTGTTGGCCCGCTTGCCGCGGACCAACGCGGCGTTCTGCGACTCGCGGATCTGCCGGCGCAGCGCGACGTAGACCGCGGCGAACAGCGCCAGCACGGCGCACAGCACGCCCCAGTAGGCCGCCCCGAAGAGGAACGGAGCGCCCGTCGCACGCAACTGCGGAGCCCCCAGCTTGATGAAGCGGATGTCCTGCCCGAGCATCTTCACCTCCTCCTTCGACATGCCGCGGCCCTGCATCACCACCGCGTCGCCTCCGCCTCCGCGGACGTCGGGCGTGACCTCGAGCGTCATGGGCTTCGACTGCAACGTGACGTACTGTCTGCGTTCGAGGTCGAAATAAGTGAACTCGATCGGATCGACCTCATAGGTTCCCTCGGCGCGGGCGATGAAGGGGTACTCGAACTGCCGGTATCCCGAGATGCCCGAGGCCGAGGTGTTGATCGACTCGGTCGTCTTGACGTTGTACTGTTCGAACGACGCGGGCAGCGCCAGTTTGGGCGCCTGCACGAAGGTCAGGTTGCCCGTACCGGAAATCTTCACCGTGCACGTCGCGCCCGAGTTGGCCGCGAAGCGGTCCGACGGCAGGTCGGTATCCATGCGGAACGACCCGACGGCTCCGCTGAAGCTCGAGGGCGCACCCTCGGGCAGCGGCCGGACCTCGATCGCCGCCCGCTGGCTCTTCACCTTGCGCGGAACGTTGAAAACCTCGTGACCGCCTCCGAAGAAGGGGTCCACGTGGCGGCTCTGCACCATCACCTGCGCCACGACGGTCATCTCCACCGGGTCGATCGAGAGCGTGCCCACCTGCTGCGGATAGAGCAGGTAGTCGAACAGCACCCGCGTCTCGTACACCTTGCCGTTGTAGCTCTCCCGGCCGATGCGGGCCGATCCCGGGGCCGAAAGGTCCTGCGACCAGAAGCCGTTGAACGAGGGGGCCGATTCGGGGACGATGTTCACATAGGGAACGCGCGTGTAGAGCTTGAAGGCCACGTGCAGCGGCTCGTTCTTATAGACCGACGACTTCGACACGACGGCCCGCAGCAGGATGTCGTCCTTGCCGATCTGCTGCTGCACGTCGCGCTGTCCGCCGCCGTCGGGTCCGCCGGGTCCGCCCCTCTGCGGACGCTGCTGCGCCCGCGAGGCGTCGCCCTCGTTCACGATCTCGATCGGCAGCGGCTCGGTGCGGTAGGTCTTGCCCTCCACGTCGATCCGTGCCGGACCGATCGTGACGTTGCCCGCGCTCTGCGGCAGCAGGACATAGGTGATCGTGTAGTTGATGCTCTTGGTCATCGAGTTGCCCACGATCTGCACCGAATGCCCGCGCGACTCCGCCGGACCGGCTATCACGTCGAACCCCTCGAACGACGGAGCCTGGAAACTCCCTTCGTCGGGATCGGCGTTGAGCGCGAACTCCACGCGGAACGCCTCGCCGACGGCCACCGTCAGCGGCGAACTGGCCTCGAAGGTGACCTCCCCGGCGGCGAACGCCCGGAAAGCCGACAGCAGGAGAAGCGCCGTTCCCGTTATTCTCGCAATAAAACCTTTCATCAGTTCTACAACGTGCCATCCCGCCCGGTTAGTATCCGGGCGGGATGGAAATTAATGTTTGAAATCGGCGAAAAAGTCGTTCCCCTTGTCATCGACGATGATGAAGGCGGGGAAGTTCTCGACGTAGATCTTGCGCACGGCCTCCATGCCCAGCTCGGGGAAGTCCACGACCTCGACCGACTTGATGGAGTTCTTGGCCAGAATGGCCGCCGGGCCGCCGATCGAACCGAGGTAGAAACCGCCGTTGGCCTTGCAGGCGTCCGTCACGGCCTGCGAGCGGTTGCCCTTGGCCACCATCACCATCGAACCGCCGTGCTTCTGGAACAGGTCCACGTAGGGGTCCATACGTCCGGCCGTCGTCGGGCCGAACGAACCCGAAGCCATGCCCTGCGGCGTCTTGGCCGGACCGGCGTAATACACCGGATGCTTCCTGAAGTATTCGGGCATGGGCTTGCCCTCGTCGAGCATCTGCTTGATGCGGGCATGGGCGATGTCGCGGGCCACGATGAGCGTACCGCGGAGGTTCAGGCGCGTCTTGATCGGGTATTTCGTCAGGATGGCGCGCACCTTGTCCATGCCCTCGTCGAGGTCGATGTCCACGGCGGGCGACATGGCCGGCGCCTCCGCAGGCAGGAACCGCGCGGGGTTCTTCTCCAGCTTCTCGAGGAAGATGCCCTCGGGGGTGATCTTCGCCCTGATGTTGCGGTCCGCCGAGCAGCTTACGCCGATGGCCACGGGGCACGAGGCCGCATGGCGCGGAGCGCGGATCACGCGCACGTCGTGCACGAGATACTTGCCGCCGAACTGGGCGCCGACGCCGCTCTCGCGGCAGATTTTCAGCACCTTCTCCTCCCATTCCAGATCGCGGAAGCAGCGGCCGCCCTCGTTGCCCGAAGTGGGAAGCTCGTCGAGGTAGCCGGCCGAAGCCTTCTTCACCGTCGAGAGGCACATCTCGGCCGACGTGCCGCCGATGCAGAGGGCCAGGTGGTACGGCGGGCAGGCCGACGTGCCGAGGTCGAAGATATGCTGTCGGATGAATTTCGTGAGCGACTCCTCGTTCAGCAGCGCCTTGGTCTGCTGGTAGAGGAAGGTCTTGTTGGCCGAGCCGCCGCCCTTGGTGATGAAGAGGAACTCGTACTCCATGCCGGGCTTGCCGCCGTAGATGTCGATCTGCGCCGGAAGGTTCGTGCCCGAGTTCTTCTCGTCGGTCATCGTGAAGGGCACGACCTGCGAATAGCGGAGGTTGCGCTCCTTGTAGGTCTCGTAAACTCCCCTGGCGATGCACTCGGCGTCGTCGGCTCCCGTCCAGACGTCCTCGCCCTTGTGCCCGATGCAGATGGCCGTGCCGGTGTCTTGGCAGGTCGGCAGCTCGCCCTCGGCGGCCACGCACTGGTTGAGCAGCATCGTGTAGGCCACGAACTTGTCGTTGTCGGTGGCCTCCGCATCGTCGAGGATGTCGCGCAGCTTTTGCAGATGCGCCGCACGCAGATAGAACGACACGTCCGAATAGGCCGCCTTCGACAGCAGCTCGAGGCCCGCGGGGTCCACTTTCAAGATTTTACGCCCGTCGCACTCGACGACCTTCACGTAATCCTTCGTCAAAAGACGGTACTCGGTTTTGTCCTCCCCGACGGGGAACGGCTCCTGATAGATGAAGTCTGCCATAATCCTTATAGTAATGTTTGTGTTGTCCGTCTCTGTTTCCGGTAGCCGAAAGCCACCGGCCGGAGTCTCCGCCGGCCCGCGCCGGAGACGGCCCCGAAACGCCCGGCAGGACATTCCGCCCTCCCGGTCCGCCGGCAGGGCCAACCGCTGAAACTCCGGAGGGAAACCCCGGCCCGCCTGCGGTTTCCCTTCGGGAAAGCCCCTGCAAATTTACAAAAAACAATCCGGATTGCGCAACTATTTTCCGCGCTCTGTTATTTTTCTCACAAAATGAAATCTTTATTTAGTTTTTTTAGTAAATTTGCAAGGTCAAAAACAGCCAGTAATTTCACTTAAACTCTAATAGTATGGTATCGTACAAAGATCTGGGCCTCGTGAACACCCGCGAAATGTTCGCCAAGGCCATCAAGGGCGGTTACGCCGTACCGGCATTCAACTTCAACAACATGGAGCAGCTCCAGGCCATCATCCAGGCTGCCGCCGAGACCAAGTCGCCCGTCATCCTGCAGGTGTCGAAGGGCGCGCGCAACTACGCCAACCAGACCCTGCTGCGCTACATGGCCGAAGGTGCCGTGGAGTACGCCAAGGAGCTGGGCTGGGCAAAGCCCCAGATCGTGCTGCACCTCGACCACGGCGACTCGTTCGAGCTCTGCAAGAGCTGCGTGGACATGGGCTTCTCGTCGGTGATGATCGACGGTTCGGCGCTTCCCTACGATGAGAACGTCGCCCTGACGAAGAAGGTCGTAGAGTACGCCCACCAGTTCGACGTGACGGTAGAGGGCGAGCTGGGCGTGCTGGCCGGCGTCGAGGACGAGGTCGTAGCCGAGGAGAGCCACTACACCAAGCCCGAGGAGGTCGTGGACTTCGTGACCAAGACGGGCGTGGATTCGCTGGCCATCTCGATCGGCACGTCGCACGGCGCCTACAAGTTCACCCCCGAGCAGTGCACCGTGGATCCCAAGACGGGCCGTCTGGTTCCGCCCCCCCTGGCATTCGACGTGCTGGCAGCCATCGAGAAGGAGCTTCCGGGCTTCCCCATCGTGCTCCACGGATCGTCGTCGGTTCCCCAGGAGGAGGTCGATACGATCAACAAGTACGGCGGTGCGCTGAAGGCTGCCGTGGGCATTCCCGAGGAGGAGCTCCGCAAGGCCGCCAAGAGCGCAGTCTGCAAGATCAACATCGACTCCGACTCGCGTCTGGCCATGACGGCCGCCATCCGCGAGGTCTTCGCCACGAAGCCCGCGGAGTTCGACCCCCGCAAGTACCTGGGTCCGGCCCGCGACAACATGAAGAAGCTCTACATCCACAAGATCAAGGAGGTTCTCGGCTCGGACGGCAAGGCCGAGTAAGACATCCGCATCCGGGGAGCGATCCCCGGACACCGAAAGAAAAACGGAGGCTCACGCCTCCGTTTTTTTCATCTCCTCCGCTCCGGACGCCGACCCGAACGGCCTCCGGCCGGGATGCCGTTGTCCGCCGGGCCCCCGCCTCCCGGGAGCTCTCACCCGGAATGTCGCAACCCGGAACCCAGCCTCCCGGGAGCTCTCATCCGGAACGTCGCAACCCGGAACCCAGCCTCCCGAGAACTCTCATCCGGAACGTCGCAGCCCGTCGCCGGCGCGGCCGTCCCGGCGAAGGATTCCTCCGGAATCATCCGACAGTCACCCGGAAACGGCACTCGCCGCCGCCCGAAAGCACGGTCCGCAGCGTCTCCACCCGGATCCGCCTCCCGGGCAACAACTCCCGCAGGACGTACAGAATGCTCTGGCGGGAGCATTCGCAATGCGCCGGCGTCTCCACGAATCCCGCCGCGACCTGCGGACACAGGCAACGCGGGTAGCCCATTTCGTAAACCCGGCCCGGCTCCACGACGTCCGCGAAGAAATACGCCGAACGACCGTACCGGACGTACTGCCGGTCGAGGTCGCCGCCGCACTCCAGGAACTGCCGTCGCTGCTCCTCCAGCACGGATCCTTTCACGCACGCCTCGGCACACGGCCGGTAAAGGGCCGCACGCACGTCGTCCGGAAGGTTCGCCGCGGCCTCTTCCAACGTCCGGCAGAACTCCCGCACCCGCAGCAGTTCGGCCGCATCCGGCCCGTTTTTCTTTTCCGATTCCATGACGGGTACGGTCAATCCGTTCGCACGGCCCGTGCGGGACCGTCCCCGACATACCGTCCGACGAACTCCGCGACACGCCGCGTATATTCCGCGCGGTTGTCCCGGTAGGACATGGCGTGCGCCGCACCGGGAACCACCCACAGCTCCTTCTCGCCCGGCTTGGCCTCGTAGAGCGGATAGACCATCCGTGTCGGCACGAAGTCGTCCGCATCGCCGTGGATGAAGAGCATCGGCAGCTCGCATTTGGCCACCTGCCGGAGCGCCGAAGCCTCGCGGAACGACCAGCCGTACTTCAGGTCGCACAACCAGCTGGCCGTGTAGAGCAGCGGGAAGGCGGGCAGCGAGAACTGCTCCCGGAGCTCCTTGCGGAACTCGTCCCAGACACTCGTATAACCGCAGTCCTCCACGAAACACTTCACATAGGGCCGCTGCGGCTCGCCCGAGACCATCATCGTCGTCGCGGCCCCCATCGAGATACCGTGCACGACCATCCGTGTACGGCCTCCGAAAAGCCCGTTGGCGACATCCATCCACCGCAGCACGTCGAGACGGTCCTTCCACCCCATGCGGATGGCCCGCCCCTCGCTCTCGCCGTGGTAATGGAGATCGGGCAGCAGGATATTGTAGCCCAAGTCGTGATTGTAAAGGTAGCCGATCATCAGCATCCGCACGGCGTTGTCCGTGTAGCCGTGGACGATGACCGCCGTCCGGTCGGTCGGTTCGGGCGCCGCGGCGTAAACGGCATGGAGCCGCTCGCCCCCGTCGCCGACGATCACCGTGTCGCGCAGCGCCCCCGAACTGCGGAGGCTGTCGGCCCATTCCGCCAGAAACGGATATTCGGCATACATATATTCATAGGAGGAGGCATTCTTCTCGGCCATCACCGCGTCGGGACGCAGGGCATAGGAGAGCATGTAGAAACTGCCACCCGCAAGGAGGCCGCCGACCGCGACCAGCGCGGCGAGCACGATCCCGATACTCTTTTTCAGACTCTTTTTCATACGTCAGGGTTCGGATTTCACCGACAGCGGCACGCCCTCCGCCCCGGCATAAAACATCACCAGTTCGACCTCGTCGTCGCCCCGGTTCTCGCCGTAATGCAAAGTCCCTACCATTTCGACGATCCCCTCCCCGGGGCGGAACGTCCGCTCCGTCCCGTTCCCGGCGACCACGGTCAGCTCGCCCCGCAGCACCACCCCCGCATTGACGACCGGATGGAAATGCTCCTCCAGCCGCGCATGCGGCGGAATCAGGATGCGCAGAAGCGACACGAGGGGCCGTCCCGCCGGGTAGGCGGGCAACGGCTCCCCGTTCCAGCTCGACGACGATGCGGCGATGCGCTCCGCCGTCGGTCCCTTTCCGTCCGACACGGCCCCGGCTATTTCGCCAGCTTGGCGCGGATATGCGCCAGCATGTCGTCGGTCATGCGCGAAAGGTCCCATTCGGGTTTCCACCCCCACTCCTCGCGGGCACAGGTGTCGTCCAGCGAATTGGGCCAGCTCTCGGCGATCTCCCGCTTCACGGGGTCGATGTCGTAGGTCATCTCGAACGCGGGCATCCGCTTCCGGATCTCGGCGCAGATGATCTCGGGCGTGAAGCTCATCGAGGCGATATTGAAACTGTTGCGGTGCACGAGTTTCGAGGGATCGGCCTCCATCAGCTCGACGCAGGCGCGCAGGGCGTCGGGCATGTAGATCATGTCCATATAGACGTCCGCGGGAACGGGACAGGTGAAACGGCCGCTGCGGATCGCCTCGTAGTAGATCTCCACGGCGTAGTCGGTCGTGCCGCCGCCGGGCAGCGTGACGTTCGAAATGATGCCCGGGAAGCGGACCGAACGGGTATCGACCCCGTACTTGTGGTGGTAATAGTTGCCCAGCAGCTCGCCCGTGACCTTGCAGACCCCGTAGATCGTCGTCGGCTGCATGATCGTATCCTGCGGGGTCTTGTCCTTGGGCGACGAGGGGCCGAAAGCGCCGATCGACGAGGGGGTGAAGAGCGCGCAGTGGTGCTGCCGCGCCACCTCGAGCGAGTTGTTCAGCGCACCCATATTGACGTTCCAGGCCATCTGGGGATTCCGCTCTCCCACGGCCGAAAGCAGCGCCACGAGGTTGAAGATCGTGTCGATCCGGTGACGGGCCACCACCGACGCCATCGCCGTGGCATCGAGGGCATTCAGCACCTCGAAGGGACCGTCCTCGCCCAGGGACTTGCACTCGCGCATGTCGGTGGCCACCACATTGTGCCCGCCGTAGATTTTGCGCAGATAAACTGTCAGCTCGGAACCGATCTGGCCTCCGGCGCCTACTATCAGAATACGTTTCATCTGTTTTTGGTTGTAATTCGTCAGTAAAGATAGAAAATAATCGGGAAAATCGCACATTTTTTTGGTCTTTTCATTTTTCTTACGTACTTTTGCACCACTCGAAAGAGCAAAAGGCTGTCTTAGCTCAGTGGTAGAGCACTTCCTTGGTAAGGAAGAGGTCGTGAGTTCAAGTCTCATAGACAGCTCGGCGACAAGAGGGAGGGAAGAGGATTTCTTCCCTCCCTCTTTTTTGTATGCAGTCTTGCCTGCCCCCGGGAACGGAATGAGGAGAGGCCGCCGGCAGGTTACGATTTCCGGCATCCGGAGTATCGCTTCCGGCAACGGAAAAGTCCGGAAATGCACGTCGCAAAGCCGCAAATAACATGATAAAATAAAAGACGCGCATTTTGCTTACGATCAGACTCCATTTTACCTGCAAACGGCCGAAAACACCCCGGAAAAACTCGACACAGACCGGATCAAGAAGCATATAATATCACTAAATAACTACTATACAATATAATACAAAATATTAGCCGATAAGCCGTTTTTAATTACGATTTATCGAATCACGAGCGATCCGGCCCGAAAAACGCCTCCGGCACGACAAAAAAACAGGATTTCGGGCACTTTTACAGTAAATTCAGGTTATTAAATAATTTTACGAATATACCGCCCCGCAATTTCACAAATCCACCTGTGCAAAATTTAAATTTACACAAAAACAAACCGTAATTACCGCATTTATTTTACAAATAAATAAAAACGAGACGCTGCTTCCGGCAGAATCCAATAAAACACACGGCAGACAATTCATTAAAATTGCATGTCGATCCGAAACAGGATATAACACACCTTATTTTCAGAAGAATACCCTCGGCGTCCGCCCGCACCGCACTATCAAAAAGACGGTTTTTCAATGATTTTACTTACAATCCGATATTAAAAAACATTTTGTTCGTAAAATTTAATTTCGTACGTTTGCGGCGTAAGAAAGTCAGTTTCCTTATGCAAAAAACTATTCTACTCACTCTTCTCGCACTCTCCATGTGCGCGCTGTCTGTCGCGGCCCCGTCTAAGGGGGGGGGAATCTGGTCACCGTTAGCGGTGTCGTAACCTCCGCAGAAGACAAGCAACCCCTGATCGGGGTAAACGTGATTTCCGGCTCGGCGAGCGGCGTCTCGACCCTCGCGGACGGAAGCTATTCCATTCAGGTCGCACCCGGGACCACGCTGACCTTCCAGTACATCGGTTACAAGGCCGTGGAGTACACGGTCCCCGACGGACGGACGCAGGTGACCTGCAACCTCGAAATGCAGAGCGATACGCAGGCGCTCGAGGACGTGGTGGTCATCGCCTACGGCGTGCGTAAAAAGGGAACCATCGCCGGATCGGTCTCGACCGTAAAGGCGGAAAAGATCGAGACCACGCCCACGGCCGCCTTCGACCAGGCGCTGCAAGGGCAGGTTCCGGGCCTCACGGTACTCTCCAGCTCGGGCGAGCCGAGCAAGTCGGCGGAGCTGACCATCCGCGGCACGAACTCGATCAACGCCGGCACGGACCCGCTCTTCGTCCTCGACGGCATCGTGATCTCGGCGTCGGATTTCAATGCGATCAATCCGGCCGACATCGAAAGCCTCTCCGTCCTCAAGGACGCCTCCTCGACCTCGATCTACGGCGCACGCGCCGCCAACGGCGTGGTGGTCATCACGACCAAACGCGGGCGCATGGCCGACCGTCCGGTCATCAACTACCGCATGCAGCTCGGTATCTCGCAGCTCGCCCACGGCAACTGGGACCTGATGAACACCGCCGAGCGCATCCAGTACGAAAAGGAGATCGGGCTGACCGAAGGCAAGAACTACTCCCTGCTGAGCCAGACCGACGTGAACTGGCTCGACGAGGTTTTCAGCGACAACGCCCTGCTCCAGAACTACGAACTCTCGGTCTCGGGAGCCACCGAAAAGACGAACTACTACGTTTCGGGAGGCTACTACGACCAGGAAGGCATCGCCCCCGGTTCGGACTTCAGCCGCTATTCGCTCCGCGCCAACATCGAACAGCGCGCCGCCAAGTGGCTCAAGGTGGGGACCAACACCCTGCTCAACTACCAGCAGATCGAACTGGCGCAGTCGGGCGAATACACGGTCGTGACGCCGATTTCGGCCGCCCGCTTCATGATGCCCTACTGGAATCCCCGCCGTCCGGACGGTTCGATCGCCTCGATGGAGGACGGCAGCTGGAAAGGCGAAGGCCAGAACCCGCTGGAGTGGATCGAGAACAACCCCGTGCACTACAAGAAGTACAAGGTCATCTCCTCGCTCTTCGCCGAAGCCACGCCAATCGAAGGACTGACGATCAAATCGCAGTTCAGCGCGGACTACTCCCACTCCACGGGCTTCGGAATCTCCTACCCCGAATACTATCCCAACCTGGGCATCGGAACCGCCGCCCGGAACACCTCCGACGGCCTGACGCTCTCGGTCACCAATACGGTGAACTACCGCTTCCGCGTCCATGAGGACCATTCGTTCAACTTCCTCGTCGGACAGGAAGGCATCGACTACCACTACGAATCGTTCGGCGTGACCACGCAAGGACAGAACAACGACAAGCTGACCAGCATCACGACCGGAACCCGCGCCACGACGTGGGAGGACGAGCCGGACGACGACTACGGCTTCCTCTCCTTCTTCGGCCGCGGCGAATACAACTACGCGGACCGCTACTACGCCGACTTCTCGCTCCGCGCCGACGCCTCGTCGCGCTTCGGAGCCTCGAACCGCTGGGGCGTATTCTGGTCGGCGGGCTTCATGTGGAACATGCGCAACGAGCGTTTCCTGGAGAACGCCCGCGAATGGCTGACCAACGCCCAGATCACGATTTCGACCGGTACGTCGGGCAACTCCTCGATCCCCAACTATGAGCACCTCGCGCTGGTCAAGGGCGGTCTGGAATACGTGGGGACCGCCGGCATAGCCCCCTACACGCAGGGCAACGAGGAGCTGAGCTGGGAAACCACGTGGACCACGAACCTCGGCCTGCACTTCGGATTCTGGAACCGCCTCACCGCCGATCTGGAGTTCTACCACAAGAAGACGAGCGACATGCTCATGTCCGTCCCGCAGTCGTACACGAACGGCGGCTTCGGATTCCGCTGGGACAACATCGGCGCGATGGTGAACCGCGGCGTCGAGCTGAACCTGACGGGCACGGTCATTTCGACCCGTGACTTCGCCTGGTCGCTCAATGCGAACGTCTCCTACAACCACAACGAAATCACCGAACTTTACAACGGCGTCCGCGAATACGAGATCGCCTCGTCCGACCTGAAGTACGTCGTCGGCCACAGCATCGGCGAGTTCTACATGAACCGCTACGCCGGCGTGAACCCCGCCAACGGCGACGCCCTCTGGTACACGAAGGACGGCAAGCTGACGAACGAGCTCCGCGACGAGGACAAGGTGATGATCGGCAAGAGCTTCATCGCACCCTGGCAGGGAGGCTTCGGCACGAACCTGAGCTGGAAGGGCATCGCGCTCTCGGCCCAGTTCTCCTGGATCGCCGACCGCTGGGTGATGAACAACGACCGCTACTTCGACGAGTCGAACGGCCGCTTCGCCTCCTACAACCAGTCGAAACGGCTGCTCCACCGCTGGAAACAGCCGGGCGACGTCACCGACATTCCGCGCCACGGCGTTTACACCGAATTCGACACGCGGCTGCTCGAAGACGCCTCGTTCCTGCGTCTGAAAAACCTCATGCTCAGCTACACCTTCCCCCGGGAACTGTTGCGCAAGACGCGTTTCATCAGCGGAGTCAGAATCTATGCACAGGCGCAGAACCTGCTGACCTTCACCAACTTCTCCGGGCTCGACCCCGAGGGCAACGGAAACACTTACGCGGCGGAATACCCGATGACGCGCCAGTTCACCTTCGGTCTCGACTTAACCTTCTAAAGAAAATCCACGCAATATGTTATTACGACACATAAAACTCGGCCTCGTCGCCCTGACGGCGCTCGTCGGCGCGACCTCGTGTCTGGACAAATACCCCGACAGCGCCATTCCCGAAAAAGATGCCATGCAGACGTTCGCCGACGCCGAACAGCACCTGATCGGCATCTACGGACACCTGATGAACAGCGCTCTCTACAGCGGCTACCTCACGCTGCTGCCCGACATCCAGTGCGACCTGGCCTATGCCGTCGAAGGCAACTCGAACACCTACGGCGATTTCTGGCTCTGGAAGATCCGTCCCACGGACCTGCTCATTCAGGACGTTTACGCCCAGCTCTACGCCGTGATCGGCGCCTGCAACTTCTACCTCGACCGGATCGACGCGGTGATGGCCCGCGAGACCAGCGACGCCAACCTCGAAACGCTCGACCAGTACACGGGCGAGGTTTACGCTATCCGCGCGCTCTGCTATTCGGAGCTGCTCAAATGCTTCTGCGAGGCGTACGATCCCGCCACGGCCGAACAGCAGCAGGGCGTCGTGCTCCGCACGAAGTATTTCGAGAAGGAGCCCGTACGCCGCGCCACCCTCTACGATTCCTACAAGTTCGTGCTCGACGACCTGACGCGCGCCGACGAGCTGCTCGACGACGCGGAGGACACGCCCAACAACTACTACATGTCCGAAGCCGCCGTGCAGGCCATCCGTGCCCGCGTGGCCCTCTACATGCAGGACTGGGACGCCGCCATCGAGTACTCGAGCATCCTGCTCGACGACAAGAAAGACACGTTCCACCTCGCCTCGTTCCAAGAGACAGCAGCCGACGGGGCCAGCACGTTCGACTACATGTGGGCTTACGACGAAGGACCGGAGGTGATCTGGCGCATCGGCTTCACCAGCACCTCCTACGGCGGCGCGCTGGGAACCGTGTTCCTCAACTTCAACCGCGACTACACCTACTTCTATCCCGACTACGTGCCGGCGCAGTGGGTGCTCGACGCCTACGAGGAGAGCGACCTGCGTTCGACCAGCTACTTCGCGGATTCGGAATCCGGCATCACGATCGGCTATGCCAACGGACTGGACTGGCCGCTGCTGGTGAAGTACTACGGCAACCGCGCGATCTTCATCCCGCAGCGCATCTTCCAGGTTTCCATGCCCAAGCCGCTGCGCCTGGCCGAGCAATACTTAATCCGCGCCGAAGCCTACTGCCGGAAGGCTTCGCCCGACCCGGCGCGGGCCCAGAAGGATCTGGAGGCGCTGCGCAAGACCCGTTTCGCATCCGGCGGCACGATTTCCCTCACGGGCGACTGGGCCACTGACGTGAAGACCTTCTCCGAGGAGCGCGTCCGCGAACTCTACATGGAAGGCTTCCGCCTGCAGGATCTCAAGCGCTGGGGGCTGGGCTTCGAGCGCACGCCGCAGTCCTGCACCCAGGACGAGGGCAACGACCTGAAGATCGAAGCCGGCGACCCGCTCTTCGTATGGCCGATTCCCCAGCACGAACTGGAGGCTCCGGGTTCGGAGATCACCCCCAACGAAAGCAACAAATAGTAACCTCATAGCAGACAAACCATGAAACGAATCATAACGTTCATTTTAGCGACGGGACTTTGCGCCTTCCTCGCAACGGGTTGCCAGGAGGAATACACGACCTATTCCGATGCGGAATACGTCATGTTCTCCGACTCCGTATCGCTCAACATGGTGCTGGAGAACCAGGACTATTTTACGGTTCCCGTCGCCTCGACCACGGCATGCGACTACGACCGCACGTTCGGCGTCGAGATCGTAGATCAGGGCAGCACGGCCATCGAAGGCGTGCACTACCGGCTGGCTTCCAACACGGTGACCATTCCGGCCGGCAAACGGACCGCCGACGTACAGGTGCACGGCTATTACGACCGCATCGAACCTTCGGACACGTTGCAGTTCTCGCTCCGGCTGGTCATGCCCGAACAGCTCGAATGGGACCTCTACAAGGACCGGACCCGCGTCCGGATGCTGAAAGGATGCACGTTCCATGTCGAAGACTTCACCGGCTGGTGCGTCGTGACCTCGACCTTCCTGCAGGACTATCCCGGCGTGGAGAACACCAGCATCCAGCGCCTGATCCGCACGGAGCGGGATCCGAACGACCCGAACACGGTCATCATGCACAGCTGGCTCTTCTCGGGATACGACGTCCGGATACGGTTCGACACGAGCGATCCGGCCAAACCGCTGACGACGATACCCGAGGACCAGGTGATGAGCGACGAGATGTCCGTGTTCGGCAAGATCAACGGCGACAACAAGATACTGGTCACCGACAACGCCAACTACTACTCCTTCTACGACGCGTGCGCGGGGAACGTCAAGCTCTGGACGCAGGTCTATGTCAAGAACATGGGCACGATGGTCGGCACGGTGGGTTCCTACTACAATATCATGGAGTGGATCAGCGACGAGGAAGCCGACCGCCTCGAGAGGGAGGAGGGCATGAAAAAATACGAATAACCGACCTGACAAACAAGTAAAAAACAAACGACTATGAAACGGTATTTACTCAATCTCCTTACGGTGGCCTTAGCAGGTGCGGGGCTTGCGTCGAGTTCGTGTTCCGACGAGGAAACGGGGGAAAAGGTTCCGGCTCCGAACTTTCCGGAAAAGACCGCTCTCGGCATCGAAGTCGGAGGGACTTGTTCGATTCCCATAGAGCCGAATCAGGACTGGTCGGTAAGCATAGACCAGAACGAGGCCGGCGAATGGTTCTGGATCGACGACGACGGCATGACCGCCTACACCGTGCGCGGCAAGGCCGGCAAACACGAAGTCGTCATCCGCGTCTCCGACAAGGAGGAGAACGACACGGACCGCAGCATCGACGTCTCGATGACGATGGGCGGCCAAACCCAGGTGATCGCCACGGTGACCCGCGGCAAGGTGGAGCGCACGTTCGACCTCTACCTGGGCAAGAAGAACGAAAGCGGCGACTTCACGCCCGACAGCGACGGCAAGTTCGCCTACGAGGAGACGGCGGCCGACGCCGCGACGGCCGTCATCGACCTCAAATGGCCGGCCGAGGGACAGAGCGGCCTGCGCTATCCCGTCAGGATCGCGGCCAATTTCCAGTGGCGCCTCGACTCGAAGCCCGCGTGGGTATCGGAGCTGTCGCCCTCGGAAGGCAAGGCCGGCGAGACGGTGGATATCCTGCTCACGGGCGATCCGACGGCCTATCCGCTCGACAACGAAGAGGGGGAGCTCGTATTCTGCGACTACAATAACACGGCAGAGAAATACACCTACAAAATGTCGATTCCGGGCTGCCGCGACAAGGGTTCGGTCGGCATCGACAAGGGCACGGTCTATACCTTCAACGCCGCCGGCGAGTACGGCAATCCGGCCTCCGGCACGACGACCTGGACCTACATGGGTCCCGAGTTCGACGTCGTGGCTCCCGAAATCCCGTTCGAGGACGGCACCCGCAACGGCAGCAAGGTCTACGTCGTGGAGAAGTCCGAACTCGCTCCGGGCAGCGGCATGTACATGTACGGCGCCTGCGACTGGCTGACGCTCGACGGTAACGTCATATCGGGCGAGAACGTGCTGGTGGAGACCGAGTACACCCTGAAGGCCGGAAGCAACCCGGACAGCGGCCTGCGGTCCGGTGCGCGAACGGCCGAAATTCTCATTCTCCCGGCCGACATCGCGCACGGCGTCTCGTCCGTGGACGACCTGTTCGAGGAGGGTTCGTTCGGCGCGGCGGACCTGAAGGCCGAATACCGGGATTACATCACGGCGACGGTGAACCAGGACGCCCCGAGCGGCGTCTTCTCGGCACGCGACCTGGCATCGGCGGCCAAGAACGGCGATGCGTTCCGGACAATGGAATATTCGAACCCGGAGGATCAGACGGCCATGGACGCCATTGATCCGGACGGTACGATCCGGTACCTCTACCGCATGACCTACACGACCGAGTGGTCGAATGTCGAACTGAACTACGATCCGTCTTACGAGTCGTGCTTCACGAAGGAGAACCTTCCGAAGTGCGTCAGGGCCTTCACCAGCGAGGGCATCGGACATCCGATGGACGACCCGTGGGCATCCGTCGAGGCCATCGAGGCCGTTTCCGGCGGTGACGGCGAACCCATGACGGCTCCCGCCTTCCGAATCTCGATGGGCTCGGCGGAGAGCGCCAAAAGCTGCTTCCTCGTCTTCTACGACACGAACCAGACGCCCTATGCGGCCATCTGCTGCGAAGTCGATCCCGACAACGGCGGCCAGAGCGGCGGTTTCGAAGTGGCCTTCACGAATCCCGATCTGACGGAGGGCGCCACGCTGGAACGGATCACCGAGGAGAACATGAACCGGATCGCCGGCGAATTCGCCGAGAAAGACGGAACGGCGGAGTCCTGGACGAGCACTTTCGCGGAGGCCCTCGGCATGGGACAGACGATCTACGCCATGACCTACACCTCGGCCGCCCCGAAGAACACGGAACTGACCGTATCGGCCTACTCGAACGTGATGTGCATGCCGTGGGGCATCGCCTGGCTGAGCGCCGAGCCGACGGGCGACACGGGAATCGACATCACGATGAGCCGTCCCGGAGCCGAAGACCCCGCAACGGGCATGGTCAATTTCATGGACGCCTCGGGCGAAACCGCATGTATCATCTACTGCAATCCCGCATTCTAACAGACAACCACCGAACCCGTCCGGCAGCCCCGCGGCATGCGGGGCCCGCCGCGGGCAAACCAATTACCGAAAACAACGTTTACATGAAACTATTCAAATCCGCCGTAATGCTGACCGCCGGGCTGGCGATGGGATTTCTCGCCGGATGCTCCGACGATGACGGGATCGACAACCGGGACCGGGATTACGGGTACGTACAGTTCAGATTATACAAGGAGGCGTCCTACGACTCCTCCCGAACGGACGAGCCGCAGGCGGACGCGTTCCGGACGGCCGGGACCCGGGCCGTCAAACCGCAGCTCGACTACCTCGCCGAAGCCAGCAAGGTGCAGGTGACCCTCACCTGCGGCGAGCAGACCATCATCCAGACCCTCACCCTTTCGGCGGCCGACAAGGAGAGCGCCGAATACGGGATGCGCAGCGACAAGCTCAAACTGCTGACCGGCGAATACGAAATCGCCCGTTTCACGCTCTTCGACAGCAACGACGAGGAGCTCTACAACGGCAACGCCGCCGACACCCGCCTGACGGTCGTGTCGGGCGGTCTCACGACGCACGACCTGACGGTGAACGTCCTCCCGCGCGGCTCGGTGCGCTTCACGCTGACCAAGGACATGTCGGGATTCAACCCGCCCGCCAGGACCCGCAGCGACATTCCGCGCCAGTACATCTTCGAAGAGATCGGGAAGTTCGACGTCACGGTGAAGAACACCGAGACCAACAACCTGGTGACGTTCGAGCAACTGCCCGTCACCTTCTCGATCCACTTCGACGACGAAGAGAACACGGAAACCCCTCCCGGATACCAGACCTCGACCTGCGCCTGCGACTCGCTCCTCTCGCTGCCCGCCGGCAACTACGTCGTGCTCAGATACCTGACCTACGACAGCGACGGCATCCTGCTCGAGACGAACAACAGTCCGGTCGAATCGCCCTTCACCGTCGAAGACAACCGCACGACCGAAGCCGACGTGGCCGTAACGCTCTACGAAGCAGACGAGTACATGAAGGATCACTATGCCCTCTATGCCATCTGGAAAGCGCTGCACGGCGAGGAATGGTCCTATCAGGGAGAGAACTACCCCATCGGTTCGAACTGGGACTTCAACAAGGATCCGGACCTGTGGAGCTACCAGCCCGGCGTCAAGGTCCACACCAACGGACGCGTGGCCAAAATCGACCTCAGCGGCTTCGGATTCTACGGCGACATGCCCAAGGAGATCGGCCAGCTCACGGAGCTCGTGGAGCTGTACCTCGGCACGCACAACGACGTGACGCAAGGTTTCGAGGACCCGACGCTGGACCCGAACCAAAGTATCGCGGAGCGCACGCGCAACCGGCTCGAGAATCACAAGAAATACCTGCACCTGCTGCATCCGGCGCAGCAAATGTCGTGGCCGTGCGCCTTCGCGCTGCGCGAACACAACATCCACATCCGCGCCACGGAGCTTTACGATCAGGGCTACACCGAGGATGAGATATTCGAAGCGGCGACGGGCCGCCAGCGCGACATCCGCCCGCTGGACACCTCGCACGGCAAACTCTGCAACGGCCTCAAATCGCTGCCCGCGGAGATCGGCAACCTGAAGAAACTCGAATACCTCTACATCGCCAACAGCGCGATCGAATCGCTGCCCGACTACGAGGGCGAAGGCAAGGAGGGCATGCAGGGGCTGGAATCCTGCACGGACTTCGAAGTCTATAACTGCCCGAAGATGGAGAAGTTCCCGATAGCCATAACCAAGATGCCGCGCCTCGTGGCCGCGAATCTCTCGAACAACAAGCAGTGGCAGGCACAGGACCTCCACGACGGACTCAAGGCGTTGGCCGAAGGACCGTCGAAGGAGTACATCCAGTTGCTTTACCTGGTGAACAACAGCCTCGAGGAACTGCCGGCGGAGTTCAGGAACATGAAGAGACTGAGCTTGCTCGACCTCACCCAGAACCGGCTGCGCGTACTTCATCCGCTGGGTAGTGAGGTGGCGCTCGTGCAGTTGTTTCTCGACAACAACCAGCTCGAAGAGATTCCGACCGACGAAAACGGCATATTCTGCAACATAGCCGACATGACCGACCTCTCGGCGAGCTACAACAAGCTCCGGAAGTTCCCCAACATCTTCAAGGAAGCGAAAAGCGTCATCGACAACATCGACTTATCGTACAACCAGATAACGAACTTCACCGAAGAGGAGACCGCGGCTTTTCACGGCGTCTTCGTCGAAACGCTGACGCTGACCGGCAACACCGGCATCACGAAGTTCCCCAAATGGCTGGCCGACAGCGAATCGCAGGTGGCCTACATCATCCTCCGGGGCTGCGGTATCACGGAAATCCCCGAAGGCAGCTTCAAGGGCAAGTATTCGAACCAGTTCGTCTCGCTGGACCTGACCTACAACCGGTTGTCGAAACTGCCCGACGAGTTCAACGCCCTCCAGTTGCCCAACCTCTACGGACTGGACATCTCGCAGAACGCCTTCTCGAAATTCCCCACCGGTCCGCTGACCTGCAAGGGCCTGACCATCCTCGGCATCCGCGGTCAGCGCGACGCCGACGGCGAACGCTGCCTGCGGGAGTGGCCCACGGGGCTTTACAACCATGTGGGACTGCGCGGCTTCTACATCGGCTCGAACGACCTGCGCAAGATCGACGACACGATCTCGACGGCGATCTGGACGCTCGACATCAGCGACAACCCCAACATCACGTTCGATGCGTCGGGCGTATGCAGCGCCTGGCAGAGCGGAGCCTACGTGCTCATCTACGACAAGACGCAGAATATCGTCAATTGCGACGCGATGCTTGAATAACCATTAAGAACACGAAGGAATCATGAAACTGAAAAGCTACATAGCCGTATCCCTCTGCGCCTTCGCACTCGCCGGCTGCTCCGACGACGACAGGAAGATCGGCGTTACGGTCGATGGCGACGCGATCGAAATCGGCGCCGAAGGAGGAACGCGGAATATCAAGGTGACGGCCGACGACGCCTGGATCGCCACGACCAACGATCCCTGGATCACCATTTCTCCGGCCAACGGCCGCGGATCGGCCCAGTGCCGGATCATCATCGACTCGGCGCTGCGCAACGAACCCCGGCAGGGCATCGTGCGCATCCAGAACCAGAACGACTGGGAGGAGCGCCGGGATATCACCGTCTCGCAGGACGGATACGATTACGCCATCACGCTCGACGACAAGGAGATCAACGTCTCGAACTACGCGGCCTACGACGACCGTTCGTTCGACGTGCAGGTGAAGACCAACGTGGACTTCGACATCGAAATCCCCGAAGAGGCCCAGGCATGGCTCACCGCTGGCGACTACAAAGTGGAACTCGACCGGGGCCTCCGTCCGCGCGAAGTGACCGTCCGCTTCAATTGGGGCATCAATTCGCGCGACATCGAACGGAACGCCGTAGTGAAGTTCAGGCCGAAGGACGAAGTGACGCTGGCCCGTCAGGACGAACTCTCCGTAAACCAGAACGCCGCGGAACCGATCGAAGAGGACACCCGCGCCGGCGACTCGGTAGCCCTGCTGGCCATCGCCCGCTCGCTCAACATGTGGGAGTCGTGGGAGACCAACGAAAAGATGGACAATTGGGACAACGTCGTCCTCTGGGAGGAAGGCATGGACGGATACACGCCCGAAAAGGCCGGACGCGTGAAGTTCGCCAGATTCTCCACGTTCGGGACCAAAGAGGGCCTGCCTTTCGAAGTGCAGTACCTCACCGCCGCCGACGAACTGGTCTTCTTCTCGAACACCAACTGGACGACCTTCGACCTCTCCACGGGCGAGTACATCACCAAACTCGGACAGTTGCGGCGTCTGACCATCAGCGGCTACGGACTGGTGGACCTCGACCCGGACTTCAAGAACCTGAAGAACCTCGAGTCGCTGGACATCTCCGTCAATAACTTCGAGAAAATCCCCGAAGTGCTCACCAAGGAGAACTTCCCCAAGTTGCATGCCCTCTACCTGAACACCTGCCAGAGAGGGGTCATCTACGATCTGTCCAACACCACGACGACCCATTTCGGCGGTCTGTTCGAGGAGACCGACCAGACGCGCGAGTTCCCGCGCCGTCTACTGGAGTGGGACAACCTCGACACGCTGACGCTCTCGGTGAACTACCTGCAAGGACGCATTCCCGACATGAAGGACTACGCCCAAAAATACACGCAGGCGGACATCAGCGCCGCCGACTCGCTGCCGCAGGCGCTCGTCGGAACGCCCAAGGTGCTGCCGAACATAAAGAGGTTTTCGATCAACCTGAACCGGCTCACGGGCGAGTTGCCCGAATGGCTGCTCCACCACCCGGCGCTCGACTGGATGGATCCCTTCACGCTGGTCTTCACGCAGGAGGGCAAGGACCAAGACGGCAAGCTGGCAGGCTTCACCAACGAGCCGGTCAATCTGGACGAATACTATCGGTTCTACGAAGGAAAGAAATACCTCGATCCGAACAAAAAGGAGGAGTAACGGAATACCCCGACACCTAATAAACACGACAGGAAAATGAAAAGATCCATATACGGCATTTGCACCGCGGCGCTGCTCGCCCTCGGTGCCTGTACGACCGACGAACTCCCTGCGCCCGACAAAACGCAGCCCGACGGGACGGAGCAGACGAAGCCCGTCTCGGGCGAGGTGCTCGTGAAATTCAAGAGCTATGTCAGCGACATCCTCGACCAGACCGCGGCACGGACCCGCAGCGGCGGACCCGCGACCCGCTCGGGCATCCTCTCCGTGGACGAGGTACTCGACCTGGTGGGCGGCTACGAGATCGAGCGCGTCTTCCCGGTGGACCCCCGCACGGAGGCCCGGACCCGCGAAGCGGGGCTGAATCTCTGGTACGTGGTACGGTTCGACAAGGAATATACCGTGGAGGAGGTCGTCGAGCGGCTCTCGCAACTGGGCGAGGTGCAGTACGCCAACCCCAACCGGACGATCAAACGCGCCTACAACCCCCAAAAGAAGGCCGTACCCCTCACCAGGGAGCGACTCAGCGCGCTCACGCGGCAGACCCGCGCCGCAGCCGCGGAATACGGCTTCAACGACGCGCTGCTGCCCCAGCAGTGGCACCTGGTCAATCGCGGGACGATGTTCACCGGCACGGAGGCCTGCGGGGAGACGAAATCCGTCGTCGGCGCCGACGTGCAGTGCGAGGAGGCGTGGAAACTCTCGACGGGCGACCCGTCGATCATCGTCGCGGTGCTCGACGAAGGCGTCTGCCTGACCCACCCCGACCTGCAGGCGAATATCTGGACGAACGAGGACGAGGTGGACGGCTCGCGGGAAGACAACGACGGCAACGGCTATGCGGGCGACGTCCACGGCTATAATTTCGTGACCGACACGGGCGTCATCTCCTGGGACGACATCTCCGACACGGGCCACGGCACGCACGTGGCCGGCGTGATAGCGGCCCAGAACGACAACGGCGAAGGCATCTCCTCGATCGCCGGCGGCACGTCCTCGCAGCCGGGCGTGAAGATCATGTCGTGCCAGATCTTCTCGGGCGACAAGGGCGGCAACTCGATGACCTCGGTGAAGGCGATCAAATACGCGGCGGACAACGGCGCCGTCGTCCTCCAGTGCAGTTGGGGATATGTCTCCGGCACGGCCAACAGCTACGAATGGGGCACGCCGGGCTACGCGACCGAGGAGGAATGGGAGACGATGGATCCGCTCCAGAAAGAGGCGCTGGACTACTTCATCCACAACGCCGGATCGCCCAACGGCCCGATCGAGGGCGGTATCGCCGTCTTCGCCTCGGGCAACGAGTACGCCAACTCGGCAGGCTTCCCCGGTGCGGCCGAAATGTGCGTTTCGGTATCCGCCACGGCGGCCGACTTCACGCCCGCCACATACACCAACTACGGGCCGGGCACGAAGATCGCGGCCCCGGGAGGAGACCGGGACTACTACTGGGACTATTGGACGGAAGGCGACAACGCCACGCGCGGCGAAACGGGCTGTGTGCTCTCGACGCTGCCGTTCAATGTCAGCGAAACGGGATACGGCTACATGGAGGGCACCTCGATGGCCTGCCCGCACGTCTCGGGCGTCGCGGCGCTGGGCCTCTCCTACGCCGCACAGTTGCGCCGCCACTTCACGGCCGACGAATTCAAGGCGCTGCTCTACGAAACGACGACCCCGATCGACGACCGCATGAAGGGCTCCAAGCTGTACTACCGCTACGCCTATGAAATGGGGCTCACCCACCCCACGCACCTCCTGCTCTCCGACTATGCCGGGAACAGGATGGGCGCGGGACAGGTGAACGCCGCCCGGCTGCTCGACGCGATCGGACAGAACGGCCGTCAGATGACCTTCCCGAACCTCTACATTCCGCTCGAAGGCGAGGTGACGGCCATCCCCGCCAACTACTTCCTCGGCGGAGAGACGCTCTCCTACACCGTGAAGATCGACGACGAGTCGGTCGCCTCGGCCTCGATGGACGGTTCCCGTCTGACGGTCCGCGGACTGAAATCGGGCGTCACGAAGGCGTCGATCACCGCCAGCAACAACGAGACCCAGACGTTCAACATCACCGTCCGCAAGTCGGCGAGCGGCGACGGCTGGCTCTGACGGATTCCGACGGATGAGACCCGGCTGGAAAACCACGGCACTTTGCCTCGGAGCCTTGTGCGCGGCATCGGCCGCCACACCGCTCCGGGCGCAGGTTCCGCCCGTTCCGCAGGCGCTGCGGGACAGCGTGGCCAATCCCCCGAAAGCGCAGGGGAGCGGTGCGATGCGTTTCCTCGAAACGCACATCGACGCCGGACGGATCGGCGAGGACGACCTGCCGCCGAGCTACACGTTCCGCTGGACGAACGACGGCGACGCCCCGCTCGTCATCACCCGCGTGGAGACCACCTGCGGATGCGCGGTTCCGTCCTTCGACCGGCAACCCGTACTCCGGGGCGGCGAGGGATCGGTGACGGTCACCTACCACCCCAGGCGGCACCCGGGGAACTTCCACCGCCGGATTTTCGTCTTCACGCAGCTCTCCGCACAACGGCCCACGGCGATCCTGGACCTCACGGGACATGTCACGCCCTCGTCGGCCCTGCCCGCGGCGGACTACCCCTACGCGATGAACGGACTGCGGCTCAAGCAGCGGGAGGTTCGCATGGACGGAACGCAGCGCCGGACCGAACGGATCGCGTGTCTCAACGCCGGGCGGCAACCGCTGCGCATCACGGCCGACAGCCTGCTGCTGCCGCCCTATGTGCGCTTCGAGTGCGAAGCCGCGACGCTGGAGCCGGGCGCGACCTGCGACCTGATCTTCCGCTTCGATCCCGCGAAGGCTCCGGAACGCCTGCCCGAACAGGTTCCCGTGATCCTGCGGGGACTGGGGCTTCCGCCCGTGCAAAGCACGGTGCGCATCCTCTTCGGCGAAAGGCCGCGGCCGGAGACCGAATACATGAAACAGACAGAAAAACAAAAAAGAATACCATGAAAAACTTTCTGAAATCCACCGTTCTCTCGCTGGCCGTCCTCTGCCTCTGCGCCTGCGACGACGACAAAAGTTACGAAGACCCCGGGCTGGAGGTGACCCCGCACAACATCGCGGGAACGTGGCAGCTCGCCGAATGGAACGGCGCGCCGCTGGCCGAAGGCAGTTTCGTTTACATCGAATTCACGCGCAAGGACAAACTCTTCACCATGTACCAGAATCTCGACAGTTTCGGCACGCGCAAACTGACGGGGCGCTACGACATCACGACCGACGTCGAGCTGGGGGCGATCATCATGGGACAGTACGACTACGGCACGGGCGACTGGGAGCACCGGTACATCGTGTCGGACCTCGACGCCGACACAATGACCTGGACGGCACAGGACGATCCGTCGGACATCTCGATCTACGAACGCTGCGCCTCGATTCCCGACGAGATCACCGGCGCGACCGGCGAGGAGCCGGACGGGGAACCGGACGGGGAACCGGACGGGGAGTGATTCCCGGCGGTCCCGGCGGCTTCACCGAAAAGCATTCGCCGGAAGGAGGCTCCCGGTTCCGCGGACCGGAAGCGTCCGGAGGCACTTCCCGACAGAGCCATCCCGGCCGCGGCCGTCCGCAGCCGGGATGACCTTATATATGGGAAAGGAGGTCGTTTTCCGTCCAATCCGCCAACATTGCGCCCGAAAAAGTCTTACGCGAACGGCGCGAAAGGGATACCTTTGCCGGAAACGAACCCGAACCATGCGCATTCACCTCAATCCCGCTTCGGAGGCCCTGCGGGCATTCGCGGAAGGGCTTCCCGAATCCTTCGACCGCAGCGGAGAGACGCTCCATGAAGGACGCAACACGATCAAGGCATTCGAAGCAGACGGAAACAAGCTGGCCGTCAAGCGTTTTCAGCGCCCCGACCCGCTGCGGGCCGTGATCTACACCTTCTTCCGCCGCAGCAAGGCGCGCCGCTCCTACGAACACGCCGAGCGGCTGCGCGCCCTGGGCATCGACTCCCCGGAACCGGTCGCCTGGAGCGAATACCGCCGCCACGGCCTGCTGTGCGACAGCTACTACGTCTGCCGCCGTTCCGACTACGCCCCGCTCTCGCAGGCCACGAACCGGTTCCCGGCTCCCGACACGCTTCCCGTGCTGGAGGCCTTCGCCCGCTTCGCAGCCGAGCTGCACGCGAAAGGAATCGAACACGAGGATTTCAATCACGGCAACATCCTCTGGCAGCGCGACCCCGCCACGGACCGGTTCCGGTTCCAGCTCATCGACATCAACCGGATGCGCTTTTCGGCGCGGGCATTGCGTCCGCGCCGGTGCATGATAAACCTGCGACGCCTGGCCTGCCCGGCCGCGGCGTTCCTCTTCATCCTGGACCGTTACGCCGAGGCGCGCGGCTGGAACGGGGACGACACCCTCCTGCGGGGCACTTTCTTCCGGCTCGTGTTCGGCCGTCGCCGCGCATTGCGCAAACGCTTCCGGCAGCGGATCTCGGCCCGCCGGAACGGAAAAACACGCCGAAAATTTGGATTCCCGGAATAATTCGCTACATTTGTCCTTCGATAAAACGATCCGGACGATGCGTTCATACGGCTTTGCATATTATTTCCATTACTTTTTCTTTTATCGCAAGAGAAAAAGCGGGACCGTATGCGTTTGATCCGACGAGGCGAAAAGCATAAGACGAATGAGACACGAAAATCCCGCTCCCGAAAGAGCGGGATTTTCCGATTTTTACACACCCGACATGAAACGAGTAGCGATACAGGGCATCGCAGGATGTTTCCACGAAACGGCGGCGCGCCGTTATTTCCGGGACGAGGCGATAGAGGTCGTCCCCTGCCGGAGTTTCGGCGAACTGTTCGCCCGGATGGCCGGCGACCCCGCGCTGCTGGGCATCGCCGCCATCGAGAACACCATCGCGGGCAGTCTGCTTCCCAACCACGAACTGCTGCGGCAAAGCCGCGCGCGGATCGTCGGCGAGCAGAAACTCCGCATTTCGCACGTCGCCGCGGCGCTGCCCGGACAGGGGCTCGACGCCGTGAGTGAGGTGCGCTCGCATCCGATCGCCCTGATGCAGTGCGGCGACTTCCTGAAAGCCCATCCGGCGCTGAAGGTCGTCGAGCGGGACGACACGGCGGGCAGCGCCCGCGAAATCGCCGAAGGCCGCCTGTGCGGCACGGCGGCCATCTGCGGCGCCGACGCGGCCAAACTGTACGGACTGGAGATACTCGAACGGGAGATCGAGACCACGAAACACAACTTCACCCGCTTCCTGCTGCTCGCCGACGAAAGCCGCGCCGAAGCCTTTTCCGAACCGGAACGCATCGACAAGGCATCGCTGCTCTTCACCCTTCCCCACACGCAGGGCAGTCTGTCGAAGGTACTCACCGTACTCTCGTTCTACGACATCAACCTGACGAAAATCCAGTCGCTGCCGATCGTCGGCCGCGAATGGGAGTACCGCTTCTACGCAGACGTCACCTTCGGCCGTCGCCGGCGCTTCCGCCAGGCCGTCGGCGCGGTCCGCCCGCTCACGAGCGGCTTCCGCATCCTGGGCGAATACGCCGAATGCACGGATCCGGCCCTCTGAATCACGAAACGACAAAACGAAAAACATACTTCAGACCATGAACGACATTCAACCCATCGCACTCCCCGGAGTGGATCCCCGGCGGCCGCTGGTCATCGCAGGCCCCTGCAGCGCCGAAACCGAAGAACAGGTGATCGAAACGGCCCGCCTGCTGGCCGCCGAAGGCTTCCGCATCTACCGCGCGGGGCTGTGGAAACCCCGCACCAAGCCGGGCGGATTCGAGGGCGTCGGCGCGGCGGGCATCCCGTGGCTGCAACGCGTCAGGCGCGAAACGGGCATGTACGTCTCAACGGAGGTCGCCACGCGCGAGCACGTCGCCGCGGCGCTGGCGGGCGGCATCGACCTGCTGTGGATCGGCGCCCGCACGGCCGCCAACCCCTTCGCCATGCAGGAGATCGCCGACGCGCTCCGGGGACAGGACATCCCCGTACTGGTGAAAAACCCCGTCAGCCCCGACCTCGAGCTGTGGATCGGCGCCATCGAACGCATCCGCAACGCCGGCATCCGCCGCATCGGAGCCATCCACCGCGGATTCACCTCGATCGACAAGAGCCTCTACCGCAACCACCCCATGTGGGCCATTCCGATCGAGCTGCACCGCCGTCTGCCGTCGCTGCCCATCTTCTGCGACCCGAGCCACATCGGCGGCAAGCGCGAACTGATCGCCCCCCTTTCGCAGCAGGCCATGGACCTCGGCTTCGGCGGCCTGATCGTCGAGGCGCACTGCTCGCCCGACTGCGCCTGGAGCGACAAGGCGCAGCAGGTGACGCCCGAAGCGCTGGCCTACATCGTCCGCAACCTGACGATCCGCGAACAGACCTCCACGACCGAGAACCTCAACGAACTGCGGGCGCAGATCGACAAGCTCGACGACGAGCTGCTCGAACTGCTGGCGCGGCGGATGCGCGTCTCGCACGAAATCGGGCAGTACAAGAAAGAGCACGACATGCCCGTCCTGCAGGCGCAGCGCTACGAGGAGCTGCTCGCACGCCGCGCCGCACAGGCCGTCGAGATGGGTATGGACCGCGAATTCATGCGCACGGTGATGCAGGCCATCCACGAGGAGTCCGTCCGGCAGCAGATGCAGGTGCTCGGGAAGTGACGCCGGGTGCGGGTTACATTTCCGTTAAAAATCGACGCACGGCATGCAACATCGGCGAATGTTGCGTAATTTTGGGGCGAAATCCGATCCGCAAACTCCGACAGCTATGGCAAAACACAAGATTCTGGTGGTGGACGACGAAGAGTCGCTGTGCGAAATCCTGCAATTCAATCTCGAGGTCGAGGGTTACGAAGTGGATGTGGCGTACAGCGCCGAACAGGCCCTCGGGATGCACCCCGAACGCTATTCGCTCATCCTGCTCGACGTGATGATGGGCGAAATCAGCGGATTCCGGATGGCGCAGATGCTCAAGACGAACCCCGAGACGGCGAATATCCCGGTGATCTTCTGCACGGCCCGGGACAACGAAGACGACACCGTGGCGGGGCTCAACCTCGGGGCCGACGACTACATAGCCAAACCCTTCTCCGTGCGCGAGGTGCTGGCCCGCGTGCGCAGCGTGCTGCGACGCACCGCCGCGGCGCAGCCGGCCGAAGACCGCATCGGGTTCGAAGAGCTGGAGATGGACCTCCGGCGCAAGGTCTGCACGCTCGGCGGCGAGGAGATCCCGCTCACCAAGAAGGAGTTCGAGATCCTGGCGCTGCTCATCGCCCACCGGGGCACGATCTTCTCGCGCGAGGAGATCCTGCACCGCATCTGGAGCGACGAGGTGGTCGTGCTGGACCGCACCATCGACGTCAATATCACGCGCCTGCGCCGCAAGATAGGCCCTTACGGCGAATACATCGTAACCCGTCAGGGCTATGGCTACGGGTTCAAGGGTTAGGCTCCTACCACCGCCGCCTCTTCCTCGGGGCTGCTCCTCTTCCTCTGGACGCTCGTGGGGAGCTTCGTGCTGTTCCAGTACGGCCGCGAAAAACGGTTCAAGGTCGAACGGCTCGACGACCGCCTGCAACTCGTCAATCTGCGGGTGCTCGACGCCTACGCCGCCGGAGAGGCCCCCGAACGGATCGCGGCCCGCTGCGGGGGGCCGTTCGACGACCTCCGCATCACGCTCATCGACCGCTCGGGACGCGTATTGTTCGACAACTCGCTCGACACGCTGCCGGACGAGAACCACCTCGGCCGCCCCGAAGTGGCCGCCGCCCTGCGCGACGGCACGGGTTACACCATCCGCCGCCACTCGGAGAGCACGCACCGCAACTACTTCTACTCCGCCATGGCCGACGACCGCTGGATCGTCCGCACGGCCGTACCCTATTCCGTGCCGCTCGCCGAAATCCTCTCGGCCGATCCGGCCTATCTGTGGTTCATGCTGGGCATGACGCTGCTGATGAGCGTGGCGGGCTACTTCGCCACCCGGCGGCTGGGGCAGAACATCACGCGGCTGAGCGACTTCGCCCGCCGCGCCGAACGGGGCGAACGGATCGACCAGACCGCCAGTTTCCCGCACGACGAGCTGGGCGACATCTCGCGCCACATCGTGCAACTCTACGCCGACCTCCAGCGCACGGCCGCCGACCGCGACCGGGAACACGCGCTGGCGCTGCACGAGGAGCAGGAGAAGATCCGCATCAAGAAACAGCTCACGAACAACATCAACCACGAACTGAAAACCCCCGTGGCGGCGATCCAGGGGTATCTGGAGACCCTGCTCGCCTCCCCGCGGATCGCGCCCGAACGCCGCACGGCCTTCCTCGAGAAAAGCCTCGCGCAGACCGAACGGCTGCGCCGCCTGCTCTCCGACGTATCGACCGTGACGCGCATGGACGAGGCGAGCCAGCTGATCCGGAAGGAACCGGTCGTGCTGAACGACCTGATAGCCGAAACGGCCGCCGACATGGAGCTGCGCCCGGCCGACCAGCGGCTCCGCGTCCACGTCGATTTCCCGCGGCGGGTCGAGGTCTTCGGCAACCCCTCGCTGCTCGCCTCCGTCTTCCGCAACCTCGCGGACAACGCCGCCGCCTACTCGGGCGGGCGCGACATCTTCATCCGCCTCGCGGAGGACACGCCCGAGGAGTGCACGGTGCTCTTCGCCGACAACGGAATCGGCGTGGACGAAGAGCACCTCCCGCACCTGTTCGAGCGCTTCTACCGCGTGGACAAGGGACGCTCGCGCAAACTCGGCGGCACGGGGCTCGGGCTGGCGATCGTCCGCAATGCCGTGGCGTTCCACGGCGGCACGATCTCGGTCCGCAACCGCGACGAAGGCGGACTGGAATTCCGCTTCACCCTGCGCAAAGTTTCATAGGAGAGCAACGTCCCCGTAACGGAATTGTAACATCCGTTTCGGAACTTTGCACCGTACAAACGTAAAAATACGGTTCCCCTATGTCCCCTCTCTTCATCGCGATCGTCGTCATCATGGCCGTTTTGGCCATTCTGGGCATCGTCGTGGGCGTCGCCAACGACGCCATCAACTTCCTCAACTCGGCCATCGGCTCGAAGGTCGCCCCGCGCCGCGTGATCCTCTGGATCGCCGCCGCCGGCATCCTGATCGGCACGCTCACCTCGAGCGGCATGATGGAGGTCGCCCGCAGCGGAGTCTTCTATCCCGGGCAGTTCTCCTTCTCCGAAATCATGATGCTCTTCCTGGGCATGATGCTGGGCAACGTGCTGCTGCTCGACCTCTACAACACGCTGGGACTTCCGACCTCGACCACCGTGTCGATGGTATTCGGGCTGCTGGGCGCCGCCGTGGCCACCGCGCTGTTCCGCATCGCGGCCGACCCCTCCTTCTCGCTGCACGACCTCTCGCAGTTCATCAACACGGGCAAGGCCATGGTCATCATCGCCGCCATTCTGGTCTCCGTGGTCTTCGCCTTCGCGGCCGGCACGCTGTTCATGTACATCTCGCGGCTCATCTTCTCGTTCCGCTACCACCCCGCATTCCGCCGCTGGGGCGCGTTCTGGTGCGGCATATCGCTCTCGGGCATCCTCTACTTCGCCCTTTTCAAGGGTCTCAAGAGTTCGGGACTGATCCCCTCCGACATCACGCAGTATGTCGGCGAGCACGTCCTGCTGACGCTCTTCGCCTTCTGGGCCGCGGCGTCGCTCATCCTGTGGATACTCCAGCGGATGCGGTTCAACATCATGCGGATCACGATCCTCTCGGGAACCTTCGCCCTGGCGCTGGCCTTCGCCGGCAACGACCTGGTGAACTTCATCGGCGTGCCGATGGCCAGCTACGACGCCCTGCAAATCGCCCGCGACGCAGGCAGCGAGTCGATCATGATGGACGGACTGGCCCATCCCGCCCGCGCGAACTTCCTCATTCTGCTCGCCTCGGGTCTGATCATGGTGCTGACGCTCTTCTTCTCGAAAAAGTCGCGCCACGTCGCCGAAACCGAGCTTTCGCTCGCCTCGCAGCACGAGGAGTCGGAGCGCTTCGGCTCGACCTACGTGTCGCGCAGCCTCGTGCGCGCCACGCTGCTGCTCAACAACCTCTGGTCGGGCATGATTCCCGCACGCGTTCAGAAGGCCATCGACCGCCGCTTCGAGCCGCTGCCCGCCGAAGAACGCACCACGGCCCAGTACGACATGATCCGCGCCGTGGTGAACCTCACCGCCGCATCGATCCTCATCGCGATCGGAACCTCCTACAAACTGCCCCTCTCGACGACCTACGTGGTCTTCATGGTGGCGATGGGTTCGTCGCTGGCCGACCGTTCGTGGGGACGCGACAGCGCCGTTTACCGCATCACGGGCGTCATGGCCGTCATATCGGGCTGGTTCATCACCGCGCTCGGAGGCTTTCTCATCGCCCTGGCCACGACGGCCCTGCTGCTCTGGGGCGGATGGATCGCCGTCGCCGCGCTCACGGTCCTCTGCGCCTGGCTGCTCGTCCGTCCGCAGCCACCGCAAGACCCCGGAAGAGAAGGAAGCCGAAGCGGCTCGGCAGCCGCTCGACGACGCCGGAACGCCCGACGAAGTGATGCACGCCTGCATCGGCGAGGTGTGCACGACGATGCAGGAGGTGACGCGCATCTACAACCGCACGCTGGTCGCCGTCTTCAAGGAGAACCGCAAGGTGCTCAAGGAGATGGTGCAGACCTCGGACAAACTCTTCACCGAAGCCCGCGACCGCAAGTACGGCATCGTGACGACGCTGCGCCGCCTGCAGGAGTGCGACATCAACACGGGCCACTTCTACGTGCAGGTGACCGACTACCTTTCGGAGGTGACCAAGGCGCTCATCCACATCACGCGCCCGGCCTTCGAGCACATCAACAACAACCACAAGGGACTGTCGAAGGAGCAGATCGTGGACCTGATGCGCGTGAACGACGAGGTGGAGGCCATCTTCGACAAGATCAACGACATGCTCTCCTCCGAGAACTTCGCCGACCTGGATCTGGTGCTCGAAATGCGCGACAGGCTCTTCGACACCATCGTCGGGGCGATCAAGAACCAGTTGCGCCGCATCCACGAGGACCCATCGGGCAGCACGCGTGCCAGCGTACTCTACCTGACGATCCTCAACGAGACGAAGACGATGGTGCTCCAGGCCCGCAACCTGCTCAAATCGCAGCGTTATTTCCTCGACGTCGCCGGACAGAAATGATCCCGCGGCTTCCCGCCGCGACAACGCGAGCCCTCCTTTCCGTACGACGGAAGGGAGGGCTTTTCCGTCCGCGCCCCTTTAGGAAAGCACGGGCGGGCGGGGGCAGCCCGCACCGGAAACGGCGCACGACACGGAAACGCAACGGGACCGTCATCCGGATGAAACGACGGTCCCGTATATTTGCAGCGTGAAACCCGGAAACAGGGATTCACCGAGTTGGTTTTAGGTTACATAAGTTGGTGGGAAGATGCCGCGACGCGAGGTTGCCGCATCTTCGTTTTTTTGCGGCGCTCCGACCGGCCTACCGTTCCATGTCCTTCAGGTGGATTTCAAGGGCCCGGACCGAAATCTGAATCTCCCGGATCGACACCCCGAGCGATCCGATCAGCAACAGCAGCGCAGCGCCGAAAACATAGGCCGAAAGCACGAGCAGCCCCACATAGATCAGAAACATCGTCACGACGCACAGGAAAAGGCTCGACACCCCCAGCGCCTGCATCGTGCGCGTGAGGTGCAGGCGGCGGCGCAGGTTGTCGATCTGCGCCCGCGTGACGTTCGAAGGGTGTTGCAGGTGCTGTTCCTTGAGCGTGCGCACCAGTTGCGCATAGGAGAGGAAACGGTTGGTGTAGGCCAGAAGGATCAGCGACACGGCCGAAAACAGCAGTGCCGGAGTGGTAAGCGTCAGTTCTTCCATCGGAATCGGTTTTTCTCGGCGGCAAAATTACGAATTATTTCCGGAACGCCCTCGCCCCCGCCCGCTGGGAATGTTCCGCCGGAGCCGCCGTCCGCCCGGCGCCCCGGAGAGGCCGGAACCCGCCGCTCCGCCCCGCCGCCCCTTCTTCGGAACGTCGCTATCTTCCTTCGCCCCGTCCGTCGCCGGCTGCGCAAAAACGGGCGGGCAAAATACCGGATTGCAGGTATTCTGACGGCTGTTTCATACGAAATGCAAGCGACTGTCCCGTTTTCCCGAAAATTCGCTTATCTTTGCACGCCGAAATACAACAATTTAAATCTCAAAAAAGAACAATATCTTCTATGGAACCGAACAAAACCTTCATCGACGGGCTTTGGAGCAAAGAGATCAACGTCACGAGCTTCGTACAGACGAACATCACCCCCTATCTGGGCGACGCTTCGTTCCTGCAGGGCCCGACCGAGCGTACCAAACACATCTGGAATCTCTGCCTCGAGGCCCTCGAAGAGGAGCGTCGGAACAACGGCATCCGTTCGCTGGACAACAAGACCGTCTCGACCATCACCTCGCACAAGGCCGGCTACATCGACCGCGAGCAGGAACTGATCGTGGGCTTGCAGACCGACGAGTTGCTCAAGCGCGCCATCAAGCCTTTCGGCGGCATCAACGTCGTCTCGCGCGCCTGCAAGGAGAACGGGACGGACGTGGACGAGAAGGTGAAGGACATCTTCACCCACTACCGCAAGACGCACAACGACGGCGTGTTCGACGTTTACACCGAAGAGATCCGCTCGTTCCGTTCGCTGGGCTTCCTGACGGGCCTTCCGGACAACTACGCCCGCGGCCGCATCATCGGCGACTACCGCCGTCTGGCGCTCTACGGAACCGACCGCCTGATCGAGGCCAAGCAGCAGGACCTCCGCAACCTCACCGGCCCGATGACCGAGGCCCGCATCCGCCTGCGCGAGGAGGTCGCCGAGCAGATCAAGGCCCTGAAGGAGATCCGCACGCTGGGCGAGTACTACGGCCTGGACCTGAGCCGTCCGGCCCATTCGGCGCAGGAAGCCGTGCAGTGGGTTTACATGGCCTACCTCGCAGCCGTCAAGGAGCAGGACGGCGCCGCCATGTCGCTGGGCAACGTCTCGTCGTTCCTCGACATCTTCATCGAGTACGACCTCGCGCACGGCCTGATCGACGAAACGTTCGCACAGGAGCTCATCGACCAGTTCGTCATCAAGCTCCGCATGGTCCGCCACCTGAGAATGCAGTCCTACAACGACATCTTCGCCGGCGACCCGACGTGGGTGACCGAGGCCATCGGCGGCCGCTTCAACGACGGCCGGACGAAGGTGACGAAGACCTCGTTCCGCTTCCTGCAAACGCTCTACAACCTCGGTCCCTCGCCCGAGCCCAACATGACGGTGCTCTGGAGCCCCGAGCTGCCGCAGGGCTTCAAGGAGTTCTGCGCCAAGGTGTCGGCCGACACCAGCTCGATCCAGTACGAGAACGACGAGCTGATGCGCGAGGTGCGCGGCTCGGACGACTACGGCATCGCCTGCTGCGTGTCGTATCAGGACATCGGCCGTCAGATCCAGTTCTTCGGCGCCCGCGCCAACCTGGCCAAGGCGCTGCTGCTGGCCATCAACGGCGGCCGCTGCGAGAACACCGGCACGCTGATGGTCAAGGGCATTCCGGCCCTCTCGGAGGGGCCGCTGCGCTTCGAGGAGGTGATGCAGAACTACAAGAAGGTGCTGCACGAGATCGCCCGCATCTACAACGAGGCCATGAACATCATCCACTACATGCACGACAAGTATTACTACGAGAAGGCGCAGATGGCCTTCGTGGATACCGACCCGCGCATCAACCTCGCCTACGGCGTGGCCGGACTGTCGATCGCCATCGACTCGCTGTCGGCCATCAAGTACGCCACGGTGACGCCCCGCCGCAACGCCGAGGGGCTGACCGAGGGCTTCGACATCGAGGGCGACTTCCCCTGCTTCGGCAACAACGACGACAGGGTGGACCACCTCGGCGTCGATCTGGTCTACTACTTCAGCGAGGAGCTCAAGAAGCTGCCCGTTTACAAGAACGCGCGCCCCACGCTGTCGCTGCTGACGATCACCTCGAACGTCATGTACGGCAAGAAGACCGGCGCGACGCCCGACGGACGCGCCAAGGGCGTGGCTTTCGCCCCGGGCGCCAACCCGATGCACGGACGCGACAAGAGCGGCGCGATCGCCTCGCTCGCCTCGGTGGCCAAACTCCGCTACCGCGACTCGCAGGACGGCATCTCGAACACCTTCTCGATCGTGCCGAAGTCGCTGGGCCCCACCGATCAGGACCGCGTGGACAACCTGGTGACGATGCTCGACGGCTACTTCACCAAAGGGGCGCACCACCTGAACGTGAACGTGCTGAACCGCTCGATGCTCGAGGACGCGATGGAGCACCCCGAGAAGTATCCGCAACTGACGATCCGCGTGTCGGGCTACGCCGTGAACTTCACGAAGCTGAGCCGCGAACACCAGCTGGAGGTCATCAGCCGCAGCTTCCACGAACGCATGTAGGACGACGCCATGTTACGCGTACACTCCTACGAATCCATGGGAACTTTCGACGGGCCGGGACTCCGGCTCGTCGTTTTCCTGCAAGGCTGCAACTTCCGCTGCCTTTACTGCGCCAATCCCGACACGATCGAAGCCTGCGGCGGCACGCCGACCGAAGCCCCGGAGATTCTCCGCATGGCCCGGGACCAGAAACCCTTCTTCGGCCGGCGGGGCGGCGTCACCTTCTCGGGCGGCGAGCCGACGTTCCAGGCCGCGGAGCTGATTCCGCTCGTCCGGGCGCTGCGGGCCGAAGGGATCCATGTCTGCCTCGACTCGAACGGCGGGGTGTGGAATCCCGCCGTCGAGGAGCTGCTGGGGCTGGCGGACCTCGTGCTGCTCGACATCAAGCAGGCCGCCCCGGAACGCCACCGGGCGCTCACCGGGCGCGACAACGCCCCCACGCTGCGCACCGCGGCGTGGCTCGAGGAGCACGACAGGCCCTTCTGGCTGCGCTACGTGCTCGTTCCGGGATACAGCGACGCCGAGGAGGACATCCGCGCCCTCGGAGAGCGTCTCGGCGGATACCGGATGATCGAACGGGTCGAACTGCTGCCCTATCACACCCTCGGCGTACACAAATACGAAGCGATGGGGCTGGAGTATCCGCTGCGCGACGTGCGCGAAAACATCCCCGAGCAGCTCGACCGCGCCGCGGCCCTGCTCAGGGAGTACTTTCGGACGGTGGTGGTGAACTGATCCCGAAAAGGGGAGGGAACGCAAAGCGGCCGTTCGGACGGAAAAATACGGAACCGCGGCGCAGCCGGCCGCCATCGCCATTCGGGAAAGCGCCGCATCGGGAAAGTCCGCGCACGGGATCCGGTCCCGGGCGAGCCCGTCCGGGCAACGCGACGGAACATCCCCGGAAAGCGCGGAGGGACTCACAGCGGAAAAACAGGGTTCCGGAAAAATCGTTCGGGCAATCCGGCTTTTCCCACGATAAATCCGGAACCGGCCGCACTGACGTGGCGGCCGGTTCCGGATTTTTTCGTATCTTCGCCGGAAATCAACCCGAAACTGCCATGAGCGAACGACTGCCCAACCTGAAAACCGCCTCCCGCGAGCGCATCGGCTGGATCGACCTGCTGCGCGTCCTCGCCTGTTTCCTGGTGGTGTTCTCCCACTGCTGCGATCCCTTCGTCGCCGTCTTCGACAGCGACCGTCCGACCTTCCTCTACGGCTGTTTCTCGGGCAGCCTGGTCCGCTGCTGCGTCCCGCTGTTCGTCATGATGACGGGCGTGCTGCTGCTTCCCGTGCGCACCGACACGGCGGTCTTCTACCGCAAACGCATCGGACGCATCCTGCTGGCGCTCATCTTCTGGTCCGTGGCGCTGCCCCTGCTCTACCTCCTTTACACCCGGATCGCTCCGGAGACGTCGCTCGACGCCGGGAACTACACCTGGGAGGCCACGCTTCCCAAACTTTGGAACTTCATATTCAACTTCACCTACGAAACCACGCCGCTGTGGTATCTCTACATGCTCGCAGGGCTTTACCTCGTCATGCCCGTCCTGAGCGCATGGCTCGAGCGGGCCTCGCGGCGCGACCTGCGCGTCCTGCTCGGCATCTGGGGCATCACGCTGCTGCTGCCCTACGTCAAACTCCTCGCGCCGCTGGCGGGATACGCCGGAAACTACGGCAACATGGGCCTCTACGGCATCTGCGACTGGAACGAATTCGGCACCTTCCACTACGTCTCGGGCTTCGCCGGATACCTCGTGCTGGCCCACTACCTCGTCAAATTCCCGCCCGCCTGGAGCTGGCGTCGGACGCTCGGCGTCTGCATCCCGCTCTTCGCCGCCGGATACCTCGTCACGGCCTTCGGCTACGTGCTGCTGCAAAAGCACTTCCCGGGCAACTACGCCTACCTCGAAATCGTCTGGTACTTCGCGGGCATCAACGTCTTCATGATGACCCTTCCGGTCTTCCTCGTCGTGCAGAAACTCGCCTCGCGGCCCCGGGCATGGCTCGCGCGGATCGCGGGCGCGACGTTCGGCATCTACCTCTGCCACTTCGTCTTCGTACAAGCGGGCTACGACCTCATCGGACGGATCCCGGGACTGCCCGTGCCGGTGCGCATCGTCCTGAACGCCTGCGCGGCCTTCGCCGTGAGCTACGGCGCGGTATGGCTCATGCAGCGCAGCCGCATCACGCGGCGGCTGGTGGAGTAAACCGTTGCGCCGCCCTCTCAAAATGAAAGGGAGGGTCTCATTTTGAGAGAGCCGAACGATTCTCCGGCACGCCCTTAATCGCTTGCTGTCAATACGGTATATTCCGGACGGGCGCTTTGTACGCAAATTGCGGCCGTCGGGAGCATGAAACTTTACATCGTATCGAACCGCTTGCCCGTGAAGGTCTCCGAGCAGGAGGGGCGTCTGTTTTTCGCGCGCAGCGAGGGCGGCCTCGCCACCGGACTGGACTCCCTGCACACCGATTACGAAAAACACTGGATCGGCTGGCCGGGATTCTGCCCCGACGGGGAGGAGTGCCGCCGGAAAGCGGCCGACGAGCTGGAGGCCCTGCGTTTCCATCCGGTCTTTCTCACCGCCGACCAGATCGCCGACTACTACGAAGGTTACAGCAACAGCACGATCTGGCCCCTGTGCCACTACTTCTTCGCCTATACCCGCTACAAGGCGAGCTACCGCGAGGCCTACCGCGCCGTGAACCGTCTTTTCTGCGAGACGGTCTGCCGGCTGGCCGAGCCGGGCGACGTCGTATGGGTGCAGGACTACCAGCTGATGCTCCTGCCGGGCATGCTGCGGGAAGCCCGCCCCGAACTGGAGATCGGTTACTTCCACCACATTCCCTTCCCCTCCTACGAACTGTTCCGCATCCTGCCCGAACGCGCCGAAGTGCTGCGGGGGCTGCTGGGCGCCGACCTCGTGGCCTTCCACACGCACGATTACATGCGCCATTTCATCAGCACGGTGGAACGGGTCCTGCACCTCGATTTCCGGCTCGACGAGGTGCAGCTCGGCAACCGCGTGGTCCGCGTGAACGCCCTGCCCATGGGGATCAACTACGACCTCTACCACGGCGCCTCGCAGAAGCCCGAGGTCCGCGCCGCCGTCGAACGCACCCGCCGCCTCTTCGGATCGCACAAGCTGGTGCTCGCCGTGGACCGGCTCGATTACAGCAAGGGCATCCTCCACCGGCTCTGGGGCTTCGCCGCATTTCTGGAGCACCATCCCGAATACCGCGGGCAGGTGACCTTGGCCATGGTGATCGTCCCCTCGCGCGACCACGTGGGAAGCTACGCCGAACTGAAGACGCGCATCGACGAGGAGATCGGCTCGATCAACGGCAAGTACTCCACGATGGACTGGACGCCGGTGTGCTACTTCTACCACGGCTTCGCCTTCGAGGAGCTGGCCGCCATGTACTGCGTCGCCGACGTGGCGCTCGTCACGCCCCTGCGCGACGGCATGAACCTCGTGGCCAAGGAGTACATAGCCACCAAGACCGACAATCCGGGCGTACTGATACTGAGCGAAATGGCCGGGGCTGCCGTCGAACTGTCCGAGGCCCTGCAGATCAATCCCAACGACATCGGACAGATCGAGCGGAGCCTCGTCGAGGCATTGACCATGCCGGTCGAGCAGCGGCGGCGCATCCGCGACATGCAGCGGACGATCTGCACGCAGACCGTGGACAAATGGGCCGCCGATTTCCTCGAAGAGCTGGACGCCACCCGGCGGAAAAACGAACGCCTGCGCCGCAAACGCATCTCCGTCGGAACGACGGCGGCCGTCAGGGCGGCCTACGGCCGGGCGAAGCGGCGGCTGCTCCTGTTCGACTACGACGGAACGCTGGCCGCCCTGCGTCCCCGTCCCGAGGACGCCGCGCCGACGCCCGAACTGCTCGACCTGCTGCGCAGACTCTCCGGGGACCCGGCCAACCGGGTCGTCATCAACAGCGGCCGCGACCACGAGACGCTCGAACGGTGGTTCGGCTCAATGCCCCTGTCGCTCGCGGCCGAGCACGGCGGGTTTTACAAGGAGGCGGGGGTCTGGCACAAGAACCTCCGCTCCACGGAGTGGGACGGCGAGCTGCTGACGCTCCTGCAACGGTTCGTCGCCAAGACGCCCCGCGCCCGGCTGGAGACGAAGCAGACGGCGCTGGCATGGCACTACCGCCAGAGCGACGCCTGGCTCGGCTCGCTCCGGGCGCAGCAGCTCGTCAATCACCTCGCGCCGCTCTGTTCCCGGCTCAGGCTGCAAATCATGCAGGGAGACAAGGTCGTGGAGATCAAGTCCCCCGACTGCACGAAAGGCTCGGAGGTCGAACGGCTCCTCGCCGCCGAACGGTACGACTTCATCCTGGCCCTCGGCGACGACACGACCGACGACGACATGTTCCGTGCGCTGCCGCCCGAAGCCGTGACCGTCAAGGTGGGCAACGTCTCCGAATGCGCCGCCCACAACCTCGCGGTGCAGGCCGAGGTGCTGCCCTTCCTGCGCGAAGTGACGCGCGGCGAAGCCGGCCCGCGAACGGCGGCCTCCGAAGGCCGGAAGGGACTGCGGCTGCCGCTCGGATTCCTGAAAGGACTGCTGAAAAACAACAAGACACGCCATGAATAACCTCAACTACGGCATCATCGGCAACAGCCGCACCGCCGCGCTCATCTCCGACCGGGGCCGCATCGAATGGCTCTGCTTCCCCGACTTCGACTCGCCCTCGGTATTCGCCGCCCTGCTCGACCGTGCGAAAGGCGGCTCGTTCGGCTTCGAGGTCTCCGGCAGCTATGCGGTCCGGCAGAGCTACGTCCCCCACACGAATATCCTCTCGACCCGCTTTTCGGCCGACGAGGGGGAGTTCGAGGTGCTCGACTACATGCCCTGCTACCGCTCCTTCGAGAAGGAGCACTACCTGCCGGCCGAGCTTTACCGCTACATACGCCTCGTGCGGGGCCGTCCCCGCCTCGCCATCGACTACGCTCCGGCTCCGAACTACGCCCGGGGCGAGGTGAGCCTCCGCGTCACGCCCGAGTATGTCGAAACGTGCAGCTCGTACGACCGGAAAGACCGCCAGTACCTCTACTCCTCCCTCCCGCTCGACGCGATCGTCGAACGGCGCGAAATCACGCTCGAGAAGGACGAATTCCTGCTGCTCTCCTACAACGAGAAGGCCATCCCGATCGACATCGAACGCGAGAAGATCGAATACTGCCGCACGCTGGTCTATTGGCTCAACTGGACGAACCGCACGAAGAAGTACAACTGCTACAACGACGTCATCGAGAGGAGCATGCTCGTGCTGAAGCTCCTCTCCTACTACAACGGCGCCATGCTCGCGGCCGTCACCACGAGCCTGCCCGAGACGATCGGCGAGGAACGCAACTGGGACTACCGATTCTGCTGGCTGCGCGACGCCTCCATGTCCATCGAAACGATGTTCCGCGTGGGGCACGTCGGGGCCGCCCGCCGCTTCATGAAATTCATCCAATCCACGCTCTCCGCCAGCCACGACTTCCAGATCATGTACGGCATCCGCGGCGAACGGACGCTGACCGAGACGACGCTCGACCACCTCGCGGGCTACGCCGGGTCGCGCCCCGTACGCATCGGCAACGACGCCTACCGCCAGCGGCAGAACGACTCGTTCGGCTACCTCATGGACCTGATCTACCAATACTACCGGCTGATGCCCGGCACGCTCGACGAGATCGAGGACATGTGGGAGCTGGTCAAGAGCATTCTGGACAACGTTTCGGAGAACTGGCGCAACCCCGACAAGGGCATCTGGGAGATCCGGGGCGAAGGGCAGCACTTCGTCTCCTCGAAGGTCATGTGCTGGGTGGCGCTCGACCGCGGAGCGCGCATCGCCGCGATGCTGCGCAAACACGCCTGCGCCGAGAGCTGGCGCGAGGAGGCCGAGGCGATCCGCCGCGACGTGCTGGAACACGGCTGGAAGGAGGAGATACAGAGCTTCTCGCAGAGCTACGGCAACCTGGCCCTCGACTCGTCGCTGCTGCTCATGGAACCCTACGGATTCATCCCGGCCGCCGACCCCCGCTACCGCAAGACCGTGCTGGCCGTCCGCAAGGCCCTCTTCCACAAAGGACTGATGTACCGCTACAACAACGAGGACGACTTCGGCGTTCCCTCCTCGGCCTTCACGATGTGCACCTTCTGGCTCATCCGCGCCCTCTACGTCATCGGGCAGCACAACGAGGCCAAGACGCTGTTCAACCAGATGCTCCGCAACGGCAACCACCTCGGGCTTTTCAGCGAGCACCTCGACTTCGACACGAAGGAACAGTCGGGCAACTTCCCGCAGGCCTACTCGCACCTCGCCGTGGTCAATACCGCCCTGCTCTTCGCCGAGGAGGACGACCGGCTGGGATTCATCCGTCCGTAATCCGGACCGGAGCCGCCGCCCCGGGCGAAACGGGCGCGCCGGACATCCCGGAGAAAACGCAGGCCGGGAACAGCGTACCGGCAGCAACATGCCGGAGACGCGGCCGCCGTAAAAAGATGCGGCCGGGCTTCCCGCCCGGCCGCATCCGTTTTCATGCCGTCGTTACTGCACGACGATCTCATCGACGAAAAGCCAACCGCCGGGGATGCCGCCGCTGCGCGCGACATAGCGCACGTAACGCGCCCGCGTCTCCCCCGTATAGGCGAAGGTCTTGAAAAGCAGGTAGGGGCACGCGGGCGGGACGTCGTTGTGCACCGTCGCGAGCAGCGTGAACCGCTCGCCGTCCTCCGATCCGTAGATCTCCGCCTCGCGCGGCATCCAGACATAGGGTCCCGCCGACTGCATGAACGTCGCACCGACATACCGTACCGGCATCGTGCGCCCGAGGTCCACCGTGACATCCATGTCGGAATCGAGAAATCCCTGCCACCGCCTGTCGCCGTAGGTCCAGCCGCCCAGCACCCCGTCCGTGAGGGTCGCCGCCCCGGAGGCCGGATAATTCCCGTGCCACGGCGTAGCGTAGCTCACCGGGCACCCTTCGGCCAGATGGTGTTTCGGCGCGAGGCTCTCGGGCCGTTCGCCGTACTCGGTACGCAGGTCGAAAGGCGCGTATCCGCGTCCGCGCAACTGTTCGGAAGCCTGCAACGCCCGCTGCCGGAACGCCTCGTAATCCTTCCGCTCGGGGCGGCTCCACGCCACCTCCGCGAGGGCCATCAGCCGCGGCCACATCATGTATTCGTAATGGGAGTCCGTCGGAATCCACTCGGCCCAGAGGTTCGCCTGCACACCCAGCAGCAGCCGCTCCTCGTCGGGCGTCATCTCCGCCGGAACCGGCTCGAACGAATAGACCTTCCGCAGCGGCGTATAGCCGCCGATCGAGAGGGGCTGCGTGAAAGGAGCGTCCTGCGTATAGTCGAGGTAGCAGAACTCCCCGGGAACGAAAACCGCCTGCTGACCCGCACGGATCGCCTTCAGGCCCCCCTCCGTGCCGCGCCACGACATCACCGTGGCGCCGGGCGCCAGCCCGCCGTCGAGAATCTCGTCCCAGCCCAGCAGCCGGCGGCTGTGCGCGTTCAGGAAGCGTTCGATGCGGTGGATCAGGTAGCTCTGCAACTCGTCCACGTCCTTCAGCCCTTCGCTCCGCATCCGCTCGCGGCACTTCGCACAGTCGCGCCACGCCGATTTTCCGGCCTCGTCGCCGCCGATGTGAATGTACTCCGAAGGGAACAGCTCCATGACCTCCAGGAGCACGTTCTCCAGGAACTCGAACGTCCGTTCGTTGCCCGGGCAGAGGTCGCCGTCGCGGTACGGCTCTCCGTGGCATCCCAGCTCGGGATAGGCCGCCGTCACCTCCTCCGAATGGCCCGGCATCTCGATCTCGGGAATCACCTCGATATGCCGCAGCCGGGCGTACTCCACGATCTCGCGGATCTCCTCCTTCGTATAGAAGCCGCCCCGGGCGCGCGGATCGTCCGCCTCGCAGTAGCTGCGGTCGCCCTCCCACCAGCTCTGCCAGTCCTCGTAGGGCCGCCACGCCGCGAACTCCGTCAGGCGGGGGTAACGGTCAATCTCGATGCGCCATCCGGCGCCGTCGGTCAGGTGCATGTGCAGGCGGTTGAGCTTGAAGAGCGCCATGGCGTCGATCTGACGCTTGACGAACTCCACCGACCGGAAATGGCGGCTCACGTCGATCATGAAGCCGCGGTAGGCGAAACGCGGCGCATCCTCGATCGTGCGGCAGGCGATCTCCTCCGCGCGTCCGTCGTCCGTGAGCTGCAACAGGGTCTGCACGGCGTAGAAGGCGCCCGCCGCCGTCCGCGCCGACACCGCGATCCCGCGCGGCGCGATCTCCAGCCGGTAGGCCTCCTCCGAGGCGATGCCGCGCGCCGCGGGGTCGATCCCAATTTCGAGATCGGGACGCCCCTTTCCGGCCTGCCGCCAGCCCAGCCCGTCGAGGCAGGCGGCCAGTTCCGCCGCCGGAACGTCACCGTGCGGCGCCCGGACCGCATAGGTAAACGGCTCTCCCGGACGGAAGGTCCCCTCCCGCCGAACGTCGGAGACGGGAACGGGAATCACGCCCCGCGGGGCGGCGGCTTCCGGCGTTCCCTCCCCGACCGTCTCCGGCCGCATTGTCTCCGGCTGCGCCGGAGCGGAGACCGCCGCCACCGAAAGCAGGACGGCGAGTCCCCTGCCGAGTATCCGTCTCATGGTTAATTCACGCAGATTTCATCCACGAAGAGAAATCCCTTCTTCCCGCGCGCGCCGTGCCATTCGGGAATCGGATTCACCGTCCGGGCCTCCACGCGCAGGTAGCGGGCCGAAGTCTCGGGGAACGACACCGTATAGCTCTTCAGCGCATCGGGATCGGCCGAAGTCTCCATCGGTATCTCGATACGCCCCGCCTCGGTGAAGTGCTCCCCGTCCTCCGAGGTGCTCGCCACGAGCGTCAGCGGCGGGAAGATGTCCTCGTCCTTGAGCACCAGCGTCCCGAGCCGCACCTCGCCGTACGACGCGCCCGCCATGTCGATGTCCACGACCATCGGATCGCCGAACCAGCCCGCCCAGTCGCCGTTGGCATAGCTGAAATAGCTCTCGATACCGTCCACGAGGCTTTCGGGCGCACCGAAGCGGTACTTGCCCAGCGGTTCGGTCACGAGCGTCACCGGATGCCCCATAGCCTTGTTATCCGAGAAATTGCGCACCAGCACCCGCGACCGCACGCCGTCGCGCAGCGCCGCGGCCTTGAGCGTGCAGCCCTTCCGGATCTCGATCGGAGCCGCATAGCGCGGACTTTCGGCCGTCGGCTCCGAACCGTCGAGCGTATAGTGGATCGGCGCGTCGCCCAGCGTCGAGAGCGTCACCTCGACGCACTTCTTCTCCGGCAGGCTGCGCACACGGCAGTTCACGCCGAAGACCACGGGCGAGTAGTTGTACCCCATGCGTTCGTAAATGTCCACGATATGCGGCAGCGCCCCGGCGAAACGCGTCCACTCGCGGCTGCCGCGGTCGCACCACTGCACCTCGCTCAGCGCCGCCATGCGCGGCAGCAGCATGTACTCCTGATGCTCGGGGGTCTTGATGTATTCGGCCCAGAGATTCGCCTGCACGCCGAGGATATGCGCCCCCAGCTCCTGCGACAGCGTGTCGGGAATCGGCTCGTAGGCATAGACCTTCTCGACGGGCACGTACCCGCCGATGCCGAACGGTTCGTTCTCGATGTCGCGGGCCTGGTAATAGTCGAAGTAGAAATGCGAGGTGGGGGTCATGATGGCGTCGTGTCCCAGCCGGGCCGCGGCGATGCCGCCCTCCGAACCGCGCCACGACATGACCGTAGCGTCCGGAGCCAGCTCGCCCTCCAGAATCTCGTCCCAGCCGATGATCCGCCGGCCGTGCTCGTTGAGGAACTTCTCCACGCGGGCCGTCACATAGCTCTGGAGGTAGTACTCCGCGGCGTGCTTGTCGTCGCCCTCGATGCCCAGCTCGCGGATCTTCGCCTGGCACACGGGGCACTTCTCCCAGCGCACCTTCGGACACTCGTCGCCGCCGATGTGGATATACTCCGAAGGGAACAGCTCCATGACCTCCAGGAGCACGTTCTCCAGAAACTCGAACGTCTTCTCCTTGCCGACGCACAGCACTTCGTCGGCCACGCCCCAGCGCCCCCATACTTCGTAGGGACCGCCCGTGCAGCCCAGCTCGGGGTAGCAGGCCAGCGCCGCCAGCATGTGGCCCGGGAGGTCGATCTCCGGAATCACCGTGATCCCGCGCGAAGCCGCATAGGCCACCACGCCGCGAATCTCCTCCTGCGTGTAGTAACCGCCGTAAGGCACGCCGTCGTACTGGTCCCAGTTCTTCTTCACGACCGTTCCCTTGCGGATGCTGCCGTACTCCGTCAGACGGGGATAGCGCTTGATCTCGATGCGCCAGCCCTGATCGTCCGTCAGATGCCAGTGCAGCGTGTTGAGCTTGTGGAACGCCATGAGGTCGATGATCTTCTTCACCTGCGCGGCATCGAAGAAGTGGCGCGCCACGTCGAGCATCAGCCCGCGGTAGCCGAAGCGCGGCGCATCGTCGATTTCGACGCACGGCAGCGTCCACTCGCTCTCTACGGCGGGCGCACCGCCGTAGAGGGCCGCCGGAAGCAGTTGCTTGATCGTCTGCACGGCATAGAGGAATCCGCGGAGCGACGACGCGCGCACCTCGGCGCCGTCCGTCGTCACGTCGAGCCTGTAACGCTCCGGAGCGAGCGACTCGTCCACGAGGAAGCGGAATCCGCCCGCCGCCGGAAGGGCCTCATAGGTCACCGCGCTCTCGGCCCCCGAGGCTTCCGAGAGCCGGGCCGCGAACTCTTCGACCACGGCGCGCGAGGCTTCGTCGAGCCGTTCGTCGCACGCGACGGCGGCGCCCGCCGCCGCGAATTCGCCCGCACGGGGCGTCAGATGGTTGGGATAGGGAATCAGCTCGTAGGAGCCGGTTTTCCCGGCGCAGGAGGCCAGCAACAGCCCCGATGCACACAAAGCGAACAATCTATTCATCGTAAAAATGGTTTGGTCCGTAATCCGGCGGTCCGGCCCGGAGCCGTCCGCAGCGCGCAGACGCCGCATCGTCCGCGGCGGCCGCTTTGCAAATATACGAGTTTCCCGGGAAAGACCCGCCTGCGAAAGCCGATTCCGGGCCGCACGGCCCGAAAAAAACGAAAAAGGGGGCCCGCCTTCTTGCAGCGGGTCCCCCGAATCAGTCCGTCGGCAGGGATCAGAAGTTGCTCTTGTCGGCGCGGTCCCACCAGAGGCGGGTTCCGGCGTTGTCGCCGCTCGTGCCGCCCGAAGCCTCCGAGTTGAGCAGTTCCACGCCCTTGTTATACTCGGCGGTGTTGGCGTTGATCTCCGTATCGCTGTAAGGCAAACGACGCGGGCCGAGCTCCGTGGAAATCACGCCGTTGCTGGCGTTCTGCTTCACCTGGAAGAGTTTGGGATAGCCCGTACGGCGGTACTCGGCCCATGCCTCGGTCGAAAGCGGGAACACGGCGATCCACTTCTGCGTGATGATGCGCTGGAGCTGCTCCTCCTTCGAAGCACCGCTGTCCCACTTCACGGACAACAGGTTCAGCGCCTTCGAATTGTAAGCTCCGTTCAATGCGGTGTTGGGATCGGTATAATCCGTCTGCACCGTCTCACCGGCGATATAGGCGTCGATCGTGGCATCGTCGGCGAGCGTATTCCAGTCCTCAGGCAGCGACTGCTTGAACTCCGAATACCCTTGTTCGGCGTACGACTTGCGGTAGGCGTACTGGTTCTTGATCGAAGTCCGGATACCGTTCTCGTAGAGCGTCTTCACGTCTTCGGAGCCGATACCGGGCCACCGGAGCTCCGCCTCGGCGCGAAGGAACCAGCCCTCGGCCGCGAACATGATCGGCTGCGGCATGGAGAAGGTTCCGGCCCAGCCCGAATAGTTGCTGTACTGGTTGGGCTTGCCGCCGATAGCGCAGCCGGCGGGAATGCCGATATACGCCGTGCCGGGCTTCAGCTTCTCGCCCGTATCGGGATCGGTGAGGTAGTCCTCCTCGGCATAGACCAGGAATCCGTCGTCGTCCTTCTTGTCCACCATCTTGCCGTCCTTGTCAGGCACCTGCAGCGGCTTGGCGCCCGGCTTGACGATGGGTTGCGTGTTCTTCGTGAAGTACAGCTTCAGACGCGGGTCCTTGAAGCCCTTGAGCATCGTGACGAGCGAGGCGTTCGCACCGCAGTCGCCCCAGTTGAACATGAGCCACATTTCGTTCTCGAAGCCCTTCGAGATCAGAATGTCCTTGTCCTCGAGCACCCCGGCCGAAATCGCCGCCCGGGCCACCGTCTCGGCTTGCGCGGGATCGACCTTCACCATGCGCAGCGCGATGCGCAGCTTGAGCTGGTTGGCCACCTTCGCCCACAGCGCACGGTCGCCGCCGCACCAGATGTCGTAGGTGTTCATGCCGGCCGTCTCGGTCTTCAGACCCTGGAGCGCCGTATCCAGATCCTTCAGCATGGCCTCGTACACGGCCTTCTGCGTGTCGTAGGCGAACGAACTGGGCTGGACGGGGTCGCCCGCCGTCTTGAACACCGACAAGAAGGGGACCGGTCCGTAGGCATCGGTGAAGTCGAGCAGGTTGTAGGTCTGCACGATACGCATCGTGGCGGAGAAGTCGAACTTGCCTTCGGCGTCGCACTGCTTGATCAGGCGGCCCGTATTGTTGATGATATGCAGCATGAAGTTCTCGTACATGCCGCCGCAGTGGCCGCGGTTGATGTCGTAGCGCTGGTTCGTGAAGTTTCCGTTGGGGCTCTCGAAGTACCCGCCGAAAATGTCGATCTGCAGGTTCGTCCAGTACTGGAACAGGTTCTGCTGGTTCGGGTAGCTGTAACTCATCGGCTCCAGGAACTGCGCCTCGAAGGGCAGATCGGAGGGATTCACTTCGATGGGATTGGTGTTCAGCTCCTCGAAATCGCCGGTACAGCCTCCCAACAGAGCGACCGGGAGAGCCAGAGCGGTGTATCGGATAATATTCTTGAATTTCATAGCGATCTATCTCTTTTTGTTAGAAGTTAAGTTTGACATTCAGACCGAAGCTGCGGGTGGTGGGCAGGTTGAAGATGTCGAAGCCCTGCACGCCGTTGGCCGTACCCATCGACACGTCGGGGTCCATCGGCGCATCCTTGTAGAAGAAGAAGAGGTTGCGGGCGATGAGCGACAGCGTCAGATTCTTCGACTGTCCGAACAGGTCGCGGAAGGTGTAGCCGAACGAGATTTCGCGCATACGGACGTTCGTGGCATCGTAAACGTAATCCTCGTTGTTGTACTGCGCGTTGTAGTTCAGCGCGCCCATGGCCTTGTAATACTCCTCGACGTTGTCGAACCGGACGCCCTCGCGTACCACGTAACCCTTGTCGCGGGCGTCTGCCGTGCGCTGCGAGACGCCCCAGGCGTCGAGACCGGCCTCGGTCATCGAGAGCACCTTGCCGCCGAAGCGGAAGTCGATGAGGAAGCTCAGAGAGAAGTCCTTGTAGCGGAACGTGTTGTTCCAGCCCATGTTCACCTTCGAGTTCATGTCGCCGACATATTTCAGGTCCGTGATACCCTCGCCCGAGAGCGTCGGAACCGAATAGAGTACGTTGCCCTTGTCGTCCTTGACGTCCGTCACGAGCATCTTGCCGGTCTTCTCGTCGTGCATGACGTGGCGCACGTAGAGGTCGCCGAAGTGGCCGCCCTCCTTCAGCACGACCTGCGCGCCGCCGAAGTTCGAGAGCGAGAGGCCGTCCTGCAGGCCGTCCACCAGCTCGATGATCTTGTTGTCGTTGTAGGAGAGATTCAGGTCGGTGGACCACGTGAACTCGTTGCCGAAGTCCTGGAACCAGCCCAGCGACAGTTCGAAGCCCTGGTTCTGCACGTTACCGGCGTTCACGTACTGCTGGCGGTATCCCGTGCCCCACGGCGTGGTGATGGCGAAGAACTGGTTCTTGGTGTTGGTCTTGTAATAGGTGGCGTTCACATGCAGCCGGTGCTGGAAGAATTCGCCGTCGAAACCGGCCTCGAACGAGTGGGTCTTCTCGGGTTCGAGCGTCCGGAACGGAGCCTTCTCGGGAGGCGTGATGGCGCCCTGCGAGCCCAGCGTGTAGAGCGGGTTGGTCATGTAGGCCGGCACGTCGTTACCCACGATTGAATAGGATGCGCGGAACTTGAACAGGTCGATGTTGCTGCCCATGTCCACGAAGCGGTCGAGCAACAAGCTGGCGCCTACCGAAGGATAGAAGAACGAATAGCTGTCGGTGAAGGCCAGCGTCGAGGACCAGTCGTTGCGCGCCGTCACGTCGAGGAACAGGCCGTCCTTGTAGCCGAACGTGGCCGTTGCGAAGACCGCGTTCAGACGCTTGCGCGTCAGTCCCTGCTTGGCCATGTTGGCATAGTAGTTGGCCGGATTGAAGATATTGGGATACATGACGTTGCCGTTGGGTTTGCCGTCGGTCATCGAGAATTTCGTACCCTCGGCCCACAGATCCACGTTGCTCGACTGCGTGCGCATCATGCTGGCGCCGGCCGTGGCGTTGAGCGAGAAATCGCCCCACGTGTGGTTGTACTGCACCAGCGCGTCGGCGTAGAGCTGCTCGCTGAAGTAGCGGTTGTCCTTCATGCGGCCCATCGGATAGCGGTTGGCCGTCGAAGAGGCGTAGAGATTGTGCTTGAAGTTGTCGTCGGAACGCTCGTAGCGCATACGGCCCGTCACCGAGAGGCCGTCGATGATCTGGTACTTGATCTGTCCGCCGAATTCGTAGCGGTTACGCTCCGAGATGGGTTTCTGCCGGTTGAGAATCCAGTAGGGGTTGTCGAACTGTTCGAGCGACGTGTTCACCCAGTTGTGCACGTTGGCGTTGAGCGTGGGATCGTACACCTCGTAGTTGTTCTTGTAGTAGTTCCAGTCCTCGCCGCGCGGGAAGAGGTAGGCGCCCGTCATCGGGTTGAAGAGCCAACCGGCGGCCGGCTGGTTCGCCACGTGCTGATTGACGTACTTGGCCGTGAAATCCACCTTCACATGGTCGTTGAACAGGTCGAAGCCCACCTTCGAGTTGAGCGTGTGCTGCGAATAGTCGTTCTCCGGGGTGATGCCGCCCGACGACACGTTGCCGTAGGAGAAGTAGGCGCGCAGGTTCTCCGAACCGCCGTTGATCGACACCGAGTTGTTGGTCGTCCAGCCCGTCTGGTAGAATTCCTTGGCATAGTTGGGGGCCTTGGACGAGAGTTTGCCGCCCCAACTGTAGGTCTGGTCGGCCGAGCCGTAGGTGTTCTGGAAATCGGGCAGCGAGATCGGGGTGTCGATCGTCGTGTTGCTCGACACGCTCACCGAAATGCGTCCCGCCGAAGCCGACTTGGTCGTAATCATGATGGCGCCGTTGGCGGCCACGGCTCCGTAGAGCGCGGCGGCCGATGCGCCCTTCAGCAGCGAGATCGACGCGATGTCGTCGGGGTTGATCGTGGACATGGCGTCGCCGCCGTCGCGGTCGCCGCCGTAGTTGCTCTTCACCTGGCTTGCCAGACCGTCCTCGCCGAAGGAGGTGTTCATCATCAGGGGCACGCCGTCCACGACGACCAGCGGCTGGTTCGAGCCGTTGATCGACTTGTTACCGCGGAAGAGGATTTTCGAGGAGCCGCCCGCACCCGTCGAGTTGGGGGTGATCTGCAAACCGGCCGACTTGCCCTGCAACGAGTTGATCATGTTGATCGACTTGATGTCGGCCACATCGTCGCCGCCCACCGTTTCGGCCGCATAGGTCAGCGTCTTCGACTGACGCTCGATGCCCATGGCGGTCACGACCACGGCGTTGAGCTGGTTGGCGGTCTCCTGCATCAGAATCTCCAGCGCCGTCTGTCCCGCATAGGCCACCTCGTAGGGATCGTATCCCACGTAGGTCACCTGAAGCACGTCGCCGTTCTGAAGACCGTCCAGGAAGAACTTGCCGTCCATGTCGGTCGTCGTTCCGCGCGTGGTGTTCTTCACGATCACCGTGGCCCCGAGCAGCGGGCCGGAGGCGTCCTTGACCACACCTTCGAGGGTTCCGTTACCCCCCCCCTGCGCATTCGCCCGCAAAGCGGTAGCAGGCTCCACGATGCACATTGCCATTAAAAAAGCAACGCAGCTAAAGAGCATTCGTTTTGTAAATTTCCACATAAGTAATCAGGTTTTGGTTGAACATAAATTAAAACTCGTAATTTGACACAAACGGGGCGCCCGGCCCCTTTTTTATACTATCCGCGCCTTTCATTCTAAACGGAATGTCTCAAAGCGCCATTCATTCTAAAATCACATGATACGATACGTTTTACAGTTCAAATGTAACATTTTTTCCTTAAACCAAAAAAAATACGTAAAATTTATCGTTTTTTACTTACGAATCGGGAGCCTTCGAAAAGAGCGGATTCCGCGTTTCCCGGCGCCGGACCGCTCCGCCGGGAAGCGGGGCCGTCGGCCGCATACCTATTATTTAATAGTCCGAAACGCCCCGAAACAGGACGCGGAGGCTCTTTTCGGTTTCGAATCCGCAGCCTATATTTATAAATTATTTAATAATACACTCCGAAGACGGCGTTTCCGGGAAATACGGGAAAACAGTATTTTTCCGCGCGGAATGTCCGACACCGGCTTCCGGTCCGGAAAAGCCCGGCCGCCGACAAGCGGGGGGGGGAGCTCGCCCGCACCGGAACCGGGAGGCGAAAAGCCCGCGACCGCACCGCAAGGTCTTCCGCAAGGGTGGCGGGGAGAGAGGTGCAGGCCGGAACACGAAAGGCCCCGTCCGCACCGCAGACCCCTCAACGGCAGGGCATCCGCGGCCGCCCGCGGACAGGCCGCCGCGAAGTCATTTCTTCGGGCATTAGTATCAAAACCGCCCCCTGCGGAAAGGAGCCGTCCGTGTAAATTTGCCGTGAAAAGATCCGACACGATGAAATCCAAGGCATTCAAGATGTACCTCAAACCGGGCATGGAGGAGGAATACCGCCGCCGACACGCCGAGATATGGCCCGAACTGATACACCAGCTCCGCGAAGAGGGCGTGTACGACTACTCGATCTTCCTCGACCGGGCCACCGACACGCTGTTCGCCGTGCAGAAAACCCGCGGCGGGACCGGTTCGCAGGAGATGACCGACAACGCGCTGGTGCGCCGCTGGTGGGACTACATGGCCGACGTCATTGTCGTCGAGGCGGACAATGCACCCGTCAGCGAGGAACTTCCCGAGTTGTTTTACATGGAGTAGCCGGCGTCCCGCCCTGCGCCGCGCCGGAGATGCATCCGGCCCTGTACTCGGAGGGCGAGCAGCCGACGTACTTCTTGAAGATCGCCGAGAAGTAGGCCGAATCCTCGTAACGCAGCTCGTAGGCGATCTCCTTGACGCTCAGCGACGAGTTGAGCAGCATGAGCTTCGCCTTCCGCAGCCGCAACTGCATGATGTAGTGCGCCGGGGAGACGTTGGTGTACTCCTTGAAGGTCTTGCGGAACCACGAATAGCTCATGTTGATGCGCCCGGCCACCTCTTCGGGCGTGATGCCGGCGAGCATGTTCTCGCGCATGATGCTCCGCGCCCGGTCCATCTTCTCGGCCACGATGTCGCGGCCCGTGTCGTTGAGATCGTAATAGATGACGTACGAAAGGATGATGTTGGCGATCGACGCCAGCACCTGCTGACTGCCGGTCTTCTCCCGAAGGGCGATGTCGAGCGCCTCGCGGTACTGGTCGATGATGTGCTCGCGGAGCCCGATCGGATGGATGATCCGCCCGCGGCTGAAAAATCCGTTGTTGTAGCGGTCGTCCACATGCTCGCCGCGGAATCCGATCCAGTACTCGTGCCAGCCGGTCCGGTGATCGGGACAGTAGCTATGCCACGTGTAGGGCGGAATGATAAGCATGGTTCCGGCCCGGATCTCGAGCGCCTCGCCGCCCGGGGTGTCCCTGTACCATCCGCGACCCTGCGTAATGTAGATCAACTGGTAGTTGTCCAGTATCCGGCCCCGGTCCACGTTGAAATAGTAATCGTCGGGATGCCCCGCCGAAGGGGGAGGGTAAACCGTGTATCCGGGTTCGACGGAGTACTCCCCCACGGTGTCTACGGTGATTCCCCACAACCGGTCGGGACCGCTGCACACGAGGTATTTGAAAGAGGTCTGTTTCGGCATGTCGGTGTCGTTTTCCGGCGAGCGTTCCGCCGGTATTCCGGGGTAAATATACGCAATTTTCCGAAAAACCCGGCAAGAAACGTTCCGCCGCAACCGGCCCGCCGCGCCGCCGTGCGGCGACAGACCGGCCCGGACCGCCCCCGGCGCGGCGCGATCCGAACAGATTGCCCGGCGGAAAGATCAAATTCCGCACGCCGGAAAGGACCTTCCGGCGGCAACTTTGTGAAAACTTTCAAACCACGAACCCGTATGAAAAAAACCTGTCTCGTCCTGCTCGGACTGCTCTGGTGCGCCGCGCTGCCGGCCAAGAACTTCGAACTCAAATCGCCCGACGGGCGGATAGCCCTCGCGATCGACGTCGGAGAACGGATCGCCTACACCGTCCGCGGCGACGGAATCCCGCTGCTGGAAGAGTGCCGCCTGGGCCTGCGGCTCGACCGCGGCGGCACGGCGGGCCCGCTCCGCCTCGTCCGCCACCGGAGCGGCTCGATCGACCGCACGTTCCGCCCCGCCGTGGCCTACAAGTTCTCCGAAATCCGCGACCGCTGCAATACGCTGCGACTCGATTTCCGCGGCGGCTGGTCCGTGGAGTTCCGGGCCTACGACGACGGCGTGGCCTACCGTTTCCTTTCTGACACGGAGGGCCCCGTCGAGGTGCTCGGCGAGGAGTTCGCCCTCCGCCTGCCGGACGCCTCGACGGCGGTCCTGCAACAGCCCGGCAGTTTCCGGACCGGCTACGAGGAGGCCTACGAGGAGGTCGGAACCCGCTCTTGGGGCACGGCCGGCCGGCTGGCCGTGCTCCCGGCGCTGTTCGACACGAAACGGGGCTACAAAATCCTCGTCAGCGAATCCTCCCTCACGGACTATCCCTGCCTCTTCCTGACGGGCGACGGCGCCAACGGCATGCGGGGCGTCTTCCCCAAAATGCCGCTCCGCACCGAGGAGACGGGCGACCGGAGCGTACGCATCCTCGAAGAGGCCGGCTGCATCGCCGCCACGACGGGCGAACGGGCCTTCCCGTGGCGTTATTTCGTCCTCGCGGACGAGGACGGCGACCTGGTCGAAACCACGATGACGGCCCGGCTGGCCGAGCCGTGCGCACTCGGCGACACGTCGTGGATCGAGCCGGGGCAGGTCAGTTGGGAGTTCTGGAACGCCGCGTCGCCCTACGGCCCCGACGTCGATTTCGTGGCCGGATTCAACACCGCGACCTACAAATACTTCATCGACTTCGCCGCCCGCTTCGGCATTCCCTACATCATCATGGACGAAGGGTGGGCCGAGGACACGCGCGATCCCTACACCCCCAATCCGGAGGTCGATCTGCACGAACTGATCCGCTACGGCGAGGAGCGCGGCGTCGGCGTCATCCTCTGGCTCACGTGGCTGACCGTCGAGAAACACTTCGACCTGTTCGAACGGCTGAGCGAATGGGGCGTCCGGGGCGTGAAGATCGACTTCATGGACCGCAGCGACCAGTGGATGGTGAACTACTACGAACGCGTGGCCGCCGAGGCGGCGCGGCACCGGATGGTCGTGGCGTTCCACGGAGCCTTCAAGCCGGCGGGGCTGGAGTACAAATACCCCAACGTCCTGGCCTACGAAGGGGTGCGCGGCATGGAGAACATGGGCGGCTGCACGCCGGCCAACTCGCTCTGGCTGCCCTTCATCCGCAACGCCGTAGGCCCGATGGACTACACCCCGGGCGCGATGATCAGCATGCAGCCCGAAGCCTACTGCGGCAACCGCCCCAACGCGGCGAGCATCGGGACACGGGCCTACCAGATGGCGCTGTTCGTGCTGTTCGAAACCGGCCTCCAGATGCTGGCCGACAACCCGACGCTTTACTACCGCGAAGAGGAGTGCACGCGCTTCATCAGCCAAGTGCCCGTCACGTGGGACGAGACCCGCGCGCTGCGGGCCGAAGCCGGGAAACATGTCGTCGTCGCCAAACGCAAGGGCGCGAAGTGGTATCTCGGGGCCATCCGTGCGGGCGACGATCCGCAGGACGCGGAGTTCGAAATTCCCCTCGACTTCCTCGCCGGGGACCGAGACTACCGCATGACCAGCTTCGAAGACGGCATCAACGCCTTCCGGCAGGCGATGGACTACCGGAAAAAGGAGCGGCAGGTGCGCCGCGGCGACATGATCGCCGTCCGGATGGCCCGCAACGGCGGCTGGACGGCCGTGATCGAATAACTGCGCCCCGCAGTCAGACGACGGCCCCGGACTTTCCGAAAAGTCCGGGGCCGGTTTTTACCGGCACGGACGCTCCGAAACGCCATCCTTCCACCCGGCCGGAAAGCTGTCCCGCAAGCTCTACCGGAAGCCGCCGCGAATGCGGGACATAATCGGACCGTCCTCTGCCAAAAACACCGTGCACACGCACCGCACGCCGCACGGCCGGAACTCAACCCCGACCGTCTCCGGAAAATACGGTCCTGACCGGAGACCTTCCGACGCCGGGACGAAAAATCCCCCGGAACCGAAACTCCGGGGGATGCACACGTCCGTCCGACAGGACGGATCACTCGGCCGTCTTCACGTATCCATCGTTCTGTTCGAGCGTATTGAGGCTCTTCTCGATCTCCGTCCGCGGGATCGGCAGCAGGAGTTGATAGGACCGGAATTCACGGTTCTTCAGTATTTGGATGTCATAGTTCTTAGTCCCGCTGGTCTCGTCCTTCGTGATGACCATCTTCTGCAACGGGAACGTTTCGGTCCGCTCGGCGACCTTCCACCGGCGCACGTCGAAGAAACGGTGGTGCTCGAAGGCCAGTTCCACGCGCCGCTCGTTGTGGATGCGCTCCCGGAGCGCATCGCCCGAATCCTTGACCTCGGGCATGTTCACGCCCGGCCGCTGACGCACCTGTTTGAGGTAAAACCGCGCCGTCGGTTCGTCGCCCTCCTCGAATTTCGCCTCTGCGTAGTTGAGCAACACCTCCGCATAGCGCATGAAAATCCATGGCGAGGTCATCTTGACGCTCGATCCTGTGGGCGGAATCGACTCGTCGAGGAATTTGCGCAGATAGTACCCCGTCTGCGTGGCGTTCCACGGCTGCGAAGAGACCTTGCTGTTCGCCTCGTCCAGACCGCCGTAGAAGATCTCGGTCTCACGGCCCATCCACACGCTGCCGTCGTAAAGCACCGAGGCATAGAAACGCGGGTCTCGGCCTGCATAGGGATTGGCGGGATCGTACCCCGAACCGGCGTTGAGTGTCAGCGTGCCGTCCGCCTGCTCAACGTAGGGACGCAGTCCGGTGGCCTGCATTTCGTAGGCATTCACCATGTTCTGCGTCGGCGTGATCACACCCTGGCCGTTGTCACCGCTGCGGCCCGCCCAAGTGGCGAACTCGGTCGAATTGGCCTGCGAGAAGGCACGTGCGAAGATCACCTCGTCGTTCCACGAGAGGAAGACGTCGCCATAGTCGTCGATCAGACGGTAGCGCTTGTCGATCAATGCCCAGGCCGCATTCGCGGCATCGGTCCAGCGCTGCCTGTCGTTCGTCGGGTTGTTCAGCGGACTGGCCCAATAGAGCAGCACGCGGGCCAGTAAAGCCTGGCAGGCATCGCCCGAAGCACGGCCCTGCTCCGATGCCGGCTGCTGCTCGGGCAGCATCCTCTGCGCCTCGATCAGTTCATTCCGGATGAACTCCACGCACTTGTCGTAGGAGGCGCGCTCAACGCCGAAATCGTCGTTCAGGCCATAGACCTTCTCGATGATGGGCACGCCGCCGTAGCGCCAGATCAGCTCGGCATAGATATAGGCCCGGATGAACTTCATTTCCCCGATCATCGGACGTTTCACCTCCTCGGGAACGGAACCGGCCTCGGCCTTTTCAAGGAAGGTGTTGATCTTGCGGATATAGGAATAGGCCGTGGACCAGTAGTTAAGAATGCCCATGCCGGTAATGTTGTCTGCATCCATGGTCCCGGCGAGATACTCGACGACGCGGCCGTCGTTCGAACGGGTATACATCTCATCGCAGTAAATGCCCATCATGTCCGTATAGCGGTAGCCGTGTTGCAGGGCGTTGTAACATCCGTTCACGTAGAGTTGCAATAACTCCTCGTCGTTCCAGACATCCTCCTCGGAAAGCTGGTCGAGCGGCTTGAGGTCCATCAGGTCGCACGACGAGAAGCCGAGGACCAGAGCCGACACGAAACAAATCATGTATTTTTTCATGGCTGTGTCTGTTTAGAAGGTTAGATTGATGCCCACATTGATCGTCCGGCAGATCGAATAGTTCCAGAACGAGGAGGCCTCGCCGTCGTATCCCAGATCCTTCAGTCCGTCGTAGAGGAAGCAGATATTATTAGCACTCAGCGAAATCCGAATACCTCCCATACGCAGTTTCTCGGCAATCCGGCTCGGCAGCGTATAGCCCAGCTCGGCGTTCTTGAAACGCAGGAAGTTTCCGCTGAACATGAAGTGCGTGTTGCGGTCCGTGGTGTTCACGCCGCTTTGGCCGCCGCGAGGCTGCGTGGCATGCGTATTGTCCGCCCCGGGAATCCAGCGGCCGTCGGCACGCCATTGCAGGAAGTTACCCCACTGGTCGTCCATGTATTTGAAGAAGTCCTCGTTGCCTTCCATGTAGAACTTCGAGTTCTGCTGACCCTGGAAAAGCAGCGAAAGGTCGAAGTTTTTCCAATTGAACGTGAAATTCAGGCCGAAAGTGATCTCCGGAATCTTCGTCTGTGTGACGAGGATGCGGTCTTTCGAGTCGAGCACGCCGTCCTTATTGACATCGCGGAACTTCAGGTCGCCCGGCTGCGCACCGCCCATGTGCGGATAGCTGTCCAGATCGGCCTGGTCCTGGAAAATACCGATCGCCTCGTAGAAGAGCGTCGAACCGATCGGATTGCCCGTCAGCATCTGGTAAGGCTCCGCCGCAGGGGCCTCGTCAATGAAGAGCACCTTATTGCGGGCGAAGTTGAGGTTGCCCGTGATCGAATAGCCAAACTCGCCGACCCGGTTGCGGTGGCCGATGACCAGCTCGAAACCGCGGTTGAGCACCTTACCGATATTCTCGTTCGGGAGCGTCATGCCCGTATATTCGGGCACGCTCTTGTTACGCGTCGTCAGCAGGTGATCGCGCACCGAACGGAAGAAGTCGAACTCCATCCAAAGTCTGCTGTTCCAAAACGACGCCTCGAGGCCGAAGTTCCAGGTCTTGGACACTTCCCAGGTGATGCCGGGATTGGGTACGCGGGTCTCCTGCAGGCCCTGCACGTCGGAACCGCCGATTACGTAGTTGTTGCCGTAATTGTAGGTCATCATGTGCTGGAAGGCCGCTACCCGGTCGTTTCCCATCATACCCCACGAGGCGCGCAGCTTCAGGTTGTCGATGAAATCCGCGGACTTCATGAAAGTCTCCTCGGAAATGCGCCAGCCGGCCGAAAAGCTCGGGAAGTATCCGAAGCGGTCCTCTTCGGGGAAGATCGCCGAACCGTCGATACGCATGGTCACCTGCGCCATATACTTGCCTTTGTAGTCGTAATTGACGCGGGCGAAAACATTCTGGCGAGCGTTTTCGCTGCTGTAACCACCCAATCCCCACTTGGTCTGGTCCGCGGGGCCAACGTTGAGCACCGGCAGCGACGGCGACGCGAAGTCGGTTTTCGAACCCTCGAGATACCAGCCGTCAGTGGTGGTCTGTTCGTAGCCGAGCAACGCATCGAGGTTGTGGTCGCCGAAGGAGCGTTTGTAGGAGACCTTGGCGAAGAAGTAGGTCTGCGAGGACATTTCACTGCGGTCGGTGAGCTGCGCCTTCGCAGGGCCCATGCCGTCGAGTTTCTTCACGTAACCGCCCTCGCCGTCCTCATGGTAGACATAAGAGGGTGTACGGAAGGTCTTCCAGTACTCGTGCAACGTGTCGTAGCTGCCGCTGGCCTCCAGCATCAGCCCCTTGACCCAGGGCACTTCCCACTTGAGAAAGAGCGTTCCCTGGAACTTCTTGTTCTCCAAGTCGTGATATCCGGCGTTGTCGCTCACCATGTTCACCCAGTTCTGGTCTCCGCGCAACGGCTTGAGATAATTCGTTCCGGGCCAGTAGGTCTCCCAATAAGGATGATAGAGGAAGATATGGCTCGCCATCTCGGTACTCGAAAAATAGGGTACGTGGCGCTTGTCGAACGTTCCGGCCAGATTCAGTCCCATGGTCAGGCTCCGGGCGATCTTCACGTCTATATTCGAACGGACATTGTACTGGCGGTACTTGCCGCTCGATTCCTTGAAACGGTCGCGCTGCATCAGTTCACCGACTGAAAAGAAGTAATTGATGCGGTCCGAACCGCCCGACACCGAAACATTCGTGCGGTGCTGCGGAACCCACTTGTGCATGGTCCTGCGATACCAGTCGGTCGTGCGATATCCCGGCTCCTTACCGGCCTTGAATTTGGCCAGGTCCTCGGGCGTATAAGGCAGTACAGGATCGCTGTTGGGGTCGGAATGGCGCAGAACGGCCATCTCGTTCGCCACGCTGGCGAAGGTGTACGAATCGGCCATCTTCGGAGTTCGCGTCGGCTGCTGGAAGCCCTGGTCGTAGGAGAAATTGACGACAGCCCGGCCTTTCGCACCGCGCTTGGTGGTCACGAGAATCACTCCGTTAGCCGCACGCGAACCGTAGATAGCCGCCTCGGCATCCTTCAGCACATTGATACTCTCGATGTCATTGGGGTTGATCTTGCTGATGTCTCCCCGTTCGACGCCGTCCACGATGATCAGCGCCGAGTTGTCGCCCGTCGTGCCCCGGCCGCGGACGAATATCTGCGTGTCGGGAGCACCCGGATCACCCGCACGGGCGTTCACGATCAGGCCCGGAAGACGTCCCGCCAGCGAGGAAGCGACATCAATGGCCGGGCTGGAGGCGATCTCTTCACCTTTGACCGAAACCACCGAACCGGTCAGCGTCGTCTTTTTGCGCGTACCGTAGCCCACCACCATCACTTCGTCGATGGCTGTCGCGGACTCCTCCAGCACGATTTCGAAACGGCTTCGCACCCCTACGGGAACGCTTTGCGAAGCATATCCGATGAAATTCACCAGCAGCACGTCCTCAGGTGCGGCATCAATCGAAAAGCCGCCCTCGGAATCGGTCGTCACACCGAGCGTCGTACCTTCTATAACGATCGTCGCACCGCCGACGGCATTGCCCCGGCTGTCCTTGACCGTTCCGGTCCTCGGCGTTCGTCCGTCGTCCGCAGATGCGGAACTGCCCGCCGTCGCGGGTCCGCCGGTCAGCAGCAGTCCGAACGCGAACAGCGCCGCGAACAGACGCGTCCGCCCCGGAAGGCGGAACCGGCAAATCAGAGTCAGAATTTCTTGCATAGGATCAATAATTTAGGTTAATGGGGTTTCGAAGATATCCGGAATTCCGGTGACGGCCGGACCGGAATCCGGCGTGCCGACGATGCGCCTCGGCGGAAAAAGCGTGGAGGAGAAAAAGCATTTATAAAGATTCATTTCACTGGTTTTCAACATATTGATACATGAATCAAAAGCATAGGGGTTCCGGATCCGGTCGTAGTATAAAAGTAGATGTTTTCCGGATTTTTCCGGAAGGGGAAAATGATTGAACGATATGGAAATTTGACCGAACGGAATAAAAAAACGCCGAGACGATCCCTTCAGAAAGACCGTCTCGGAATATTTTTCAGCCTTATTCCGGCAAACTTCCGTCCCAACAGACGGAAAAGCATCACTGCGTCCCGTACAGCCGGACCGGACCGAGCAGCCCGCTGTCACGCAGCGGCTCGTCGGGCGACGGCCACCGGATCACCCACGTCTTCCGCTCCCCGGGATCGCGTCCGGCGTCGTAAACCAGCCGGTTGAACCACGTGCCCGTGACCTCGATCCGCAGCCGGTTTTCGCCCTCGCGGAGATACTCCGCGATCTCCGTCCGGTAGGGCGGCGCCCAGAGCGTCTGCACCTGCCGGCCGTTCACCGTCACGGCGGCGATCATTTCGACCCGTCCCAGATCGAGCGTGCAGCTCTTCAGCGGCTCGCGCAGATCGAAGGTCGTCTCGTAAACAGCCGTACCCGAGAAGGCCCTCCCCTCGTCCGACATCCGCAACGCCCGCCAGGGCAGCAGTTCCGTCAGTTCCATCCGCCCGGGAGCGCCCCAGCCCGCAGGGAAGCGGAGCGTCCAGTCGTCCAGCTCCCTCTCAACGGTCGTGCCCGCGGCCGTCTCCGGCAACGGCAGATCGGATTCCGGGCGGAAGACGACGTAGCACGATCCCGACTGCGGGAGTTCCAGTTCCACGCGGGTCCGGTCTTCCGCAGTCTTTGCCGCGAGGCGGGTGCGACGCCCCGTCGCGGGATCCCACAGTTCGACATCGCCCGCGCAGCGGAAATCCAGCATCCCGGAGAATCCTCCGCCGCGCTGCGGACAGACGAAATACCAGTCGGCCCCTTCCGTCCGGCGGTGCGCCCACAGCACATCGCCCCGCAGGTCGGGAGCGATCCCCGCCGCGGCGAGCGCCTTCTCCACCGGCAGGCCCGAGATCACGCGTCCGCGTCCGACGCGCCGGACGCCTGCCTGCCCCCGGCCCCAGATCGTCCGCACGGCCCGGTCGAAACGCCGCTGCGCCTCCTTTCCGCCGTTGAGCGTCGCCAACCCTTCGGGGGCATCGCCGACGACGGTCGCGCCCTCGCGCAGGAAACCGAGTATCCTTTCGAGCGTCTCGGGCAGCATCCGGCAGTTGTCGGGCAACCACAGCACGCGGTATTCGATCCCCTCCGGCGTCAGCAGCCGTCCGTTCTCCACGCGCAGCCGGTGCAGCAGCGCGTCGGGATTGCAGTAGTCGTACTTGTATCCCGCCAGGAAAGCGGGATTCTGGTCGGGCTTGCCGTTCAGCTCGTCGCCCAGATACCAGAGCACGTCCGACACGGGCCATCCCCGCTCCTGCATGTAGCTGCACCGGGCGAAATAGTCGTTGATTGCGCGCATGTGGCGCCACCAGGTCTGTCCGCGCAGGAAGGGCGTACCGATCCCCGGGCCGCCGAACGACGTGCCGGGCGGCAGGAAGGGCCGCTGCGGGTTGTGCGTATAGGTATGATAGACCAAATGCGTCACCCCTTCCGACAGATGGAGGTTGGCGATCTCCTTGAGCATCGTCCAGTGTTCGTCCCACGTATGGGAGAACGACGTGAAGGCCTCGGCCGCGACGCGCGGCTTGCCGTAGAGCCGGGCCGCCGAGGCGGTCGGCTTGACCGGCTTGAAGTTCAGCGACCCCACATACCCTTCGGTGAACGGCTGCCAGAACTCGCACATCGGCACGTCGGCGTACTTGAAATATTCCAGGATGTCGGCCGGGAAGACGTCCCCGGCGGCCGTCTCGTAGGTGACGGACAGCCCGTTCCCGCGGGCCAGGCGGGCCATCGTGCCGTAGAAGTTCTCCGTGAAAAGCGCCGAGATCGTCCCGCGCCAGTCGCGCAGGAAGCGGGCCGAAACCTCCGGATCGTCCACGACATAACCCAGCACGGCCGGCAGCCACCGCCGCAGCGCATAATCGTTCCGCCGGGCGAACTCGCGCTCCATCGCCGGGGTCCAGGTCTGCGTCTCGCACTCCCAACTGTCGAGCAGTATGCCGCCCAGCAGCCCGCCAGACAGCGGTCCGTCGTGCAGCCGGCCGATATACCCGGCGAACTGCGCCTCGGCCCCCGCGGGATCGAGTTTGTTGCACTCCCAGCCCGTGCCTTCGGGAGGCGCGGGCGAATTTCTCCGACCCGTATTGACATGTCCGATGCGCAGCACGGTCCAGCGCCCTGCGGGAGGCGTCCACGCCAGCCCGCCGTCGGGCCGCATCCTGTCCGTCAGGTCCTCGATACGGCCGGGATCGATCCACGCCGCGGGATTCTGCTTCGGGCAGGCGTTCTCCCGGTCCAGATTGCGGAGGGTCCAGCCCGCCTCCGACTCCCAGCAGTTCTTCCGCGCGGCGGTATAGAATTTCAGCGACCCGAGGGTCATGTGATGGCGGTTCGAAAGCGCCACCCGGTAGCGGGTCGCGGGAAAGGCGTCGGCGCAGGCGAACGAAACCGGCGTGTTGTCCTGCGAGTTGCTCGCCGGAACCTCGGCGTGCAGCACCCGCCTCCGCGAACCGTCCGGCGCCACGGCCTCCACCGTCAGCCCGATCCCCGGCTCGTAGCAGCGGGGATGGTTGATGCTGTTCATGCTCGGCAGCTCGACGGTGCGGACCACGACCGCCTCGGGGAACGTGATCTCGAGCCGCACGGAGTCGCCCGCCGCGCAGGGCGGAAGACGCAGCGGTTCGCGGTTCGTTCCTGCGATCACTTCGCGCCAGGGCAGGTCGTCCCCGCTCTCCACGGCCACGGGCCGGAGCCGCTCGCCCGTGTCGTCGAGCGGCGTCGGGAAGGCCAGCACCGCAATGTCGCGGTAGTCGCGCCACGCCTCGCCGTCCGACACGGGCCGCGGCAGGACGACCGGGCCTTCCCCCGCCGACAAATCCGTGCGGCTCCATGCCAGATGCCGCATGGCGTTCGACGGTTCGATCCACGGACCGCCCGAGGTCGCCCAGCCCGAACAGTTCTGCATCGTGAAGCGCAAACCCAGCCGCCGAGCTTCCCGGGCCGCATGACGCACCAGCGCGTCCCACCCCGGACTGAGCGCCGGAATCTGCGGATCGACACCCGGCCAGGGGCCGCCGAACTGGCCGTGGAAAAGCTGCACCCCGGAAATGCCCGTCCGGGCGATCGCCTCGAAATCCTCCGTGATTCCCTCGGCCGAGACATTGCCGCCAATGAGGTGGAACCACGTCTGGGGATAGTTGATCCGGGGCGGAGCGACGAACGCCGCCGCGTCCTCCGCGCCGAACGGCCGGCGCAGCGCCGCCGTATCGGGCACCGCGGCGACCTGTCCCTGCGCCGCCGGAAGGGTCAGCAGGACCAGCAGCGCCGTGCAGATCCGCCGTTTCGCATTCATGGCCGTCATCGCGTCACATCCTTACCATACGACCGGAAATTCGGAAACGCGCAGCGTCGAGCAGCCGTAGGGAATCAGCTCGACCTCCTCCTCGGGGCACGGCGTCGTGCCGACCGAATAGGGCAGCGGCCCGGTCATCTCGTTATAAAGTCCCCAGGCAGGCATCCTTTTGGCTTTCACCCGGATCCGGACCGGAGCGTTCTCGTAGTTCCAGAAATAGCGGCTCCGGGCCTTCGCCGCATCGACCTCGACCCGGCTGTTCTCCGCCGGTTTGTCCGCCACGCGGACCGGCAGACCGTAGTTCCACGCATCGGGCGAGGTCACCTCGTAATACTCCCGGCCGAACTGCCGCACTTCGGCGTCGGGGAACCGCTTCAGCTCCCACTCCTCGCGCATGGCCAGCGCATAGACCAGCGGACCGCGCTCCACGGAGACCGAGTTTTCGTACCAGCGGCTCGTCACGACGCGCATCGGCAGGCGCAGCACGAGGCTGTCCCCGTCGCGCCACTCCCGCTCGACGACGGCGATCGTACCGCCGCCGGGCGACTGCACCCGCTCGCCGTTCACCTCCACTTCGGCGCCTTCGCACCACCCGGGAATGCGGAGGTGGAAAGGAAAGCGCTCGCCGCCGCGGCCCGCCATCCGGACCGAGAAGCGGATCTCCTCCTCCATCGGGTAGGCGGTCTGCTCGGCGATCGTGACCGTCCGGCCGTCGCCCACGCGCAGCGTCACCTCCGAAGGCGAGTAGATCAGCGCGGCGACCCCGTTGTCGGGCGTGGCGAACCAGAGGTGCTGCGCGAATTTCGGCCATCCCTGGTGCATGTTCGAATAGCAGCAGGGGAATCCCGAGAGCGTGCCGAAGACCACGTCGGTCTGCGCGTGCACGGCATCTTCGTAGAAATTGCGCGTGTGGCGCGTCGCCATCACCTGATTGGGCTGCTGGAAATACTGCTTGTACATGAAGTCGTCGGTCACCTGCGTCGGCAGGGCGTTGAAGGCGACCCGTTCGAGGCGGTCGGCGAAAGCCACGTCGCCCGTTATGCCCATCATCTGTTCGAGCGAGAACATCATCTCGACCGCGGCGCACAGCTCCGAGCCCTGCGTCGGATCGCCGCCGTGCAGCCCCTCGTCGGCGCCGTACATCCCCTGCGGCTGGCCGTGGAGCAGCGCCAAATCCGAGAATCCCTTCTTCACGGCGTCGAGATAGCGCCGCTCGGGCCGGCGCTGATAGTAGATCACCGGCTCCTTGAAACCCTGCGCCAGATTGACGCAGTGGATGGAGTTGAAGCGTTTCAGGTCGTCCGATTCGAGGAACATCCCCGTATAGTCGTGCCCCTGCCGGTGAAGCAGATCGCCCAGTTCGAGCAGAAACCCGTCGCCCGTGAGATTATAGAGCCAATAAACCGCTTGCAGGTTGTCGCACGCACGGTAAACGGCCCAGTGCGACCAGTGTCCCAGCGGCTTGTCGGGCAGCGTCTTCAACTGATACCGGAAATAGCGCGTCATGAAGTCGATCACCCGCCGGTCGTTCGTCGCGGAGTAGTACTGTTGCAGGATTTTCAGCACCACCATCCGCGGCCACCAGTCGGCCGAATTGTTCCGCTGGAGGCCGAATTCGCCCGGATAGTCCGTCGCCGGGCCGAAATAGCCGTCCTCGCGCTGACTTCGCAGAATCCACTCGATCCACGGCCGGACCTTCGCCTTGAGCTCCGCGTCGTCGAGCAGCCAGGCCAGCGGCAGCAGTCCGTCGATCCAGTACGGGCCGCGCTCCCACTGGTCGCCGTCGCCGCCCAGCCAGCCGTTGCGCGGCCCCATCACCTCGGGGTAGAGCTCGTCCATGCGCCCCGTGGCGCCCGAACGCTGCCGTTCGAGCATCTCCCCGAGCCACCCCTTCGCCCTGACGGCGCCCAGCGGCAGTTCGACATAGGCTTTCGGCGCCAGCGGCGCCCGGTTGTTCGGATAGTTCGGCGCGGAAGCCCCGGCCGCCGCCCCCGGAACGGAGGCGGCGAAGGCGCACGCCAGCAAAATGCAGAAAGGTCTGTTCATATTTCGGAAAAATTATTTTGAGCCGTCGATTCTCACCCGCTCGAAGCATCTGATGCGCACGGGCCCGAGCAGGCCCGAAACGCGCAGGTATTTCTCGGCGTCCGCGGCGTCGTACTTCGAGACATTGCTCCGCGTGCGGCGCTCCCCGGGCGGCAGTTTGCCGTCGCCGATGAGCCGGTTGGGCCAGAGATTGACCACGTCCACCGACAGGCGGTTCGTCCCGGGCCGCACCCAGCGCGTAATGTCCGCCTCGCAGGGATCGCTCCACGACACGGGAAATTCGTGCCCGTTGAGCCGGATCACCGCCACCTCCTGCACGTTGCCCAGATCGAGCAGCACCTTCCGCCCGCGGAGCTGCGCACGATCCATGGTGAACTCCTTTTCGTAGGTCGCCGTACCGGAGTAATAGCGGATCTGCGGATCGTCGAACTCCGTCCACGACCGCAGCGAATCGAACCGCACCGGACAGGCGGGCCCCCACGCCGGATCGAAGCGCACGGTCCACGGGCCGGTCAGTTCCGTCTCGGCGGGGAGCCGCTCCGCGGCGACATGCGAAACGCCGCCGTCGGACCAGTAAAGCGTATATTCGCCCGGCTCGTACAGGTCGGCGCAGAGCGTCCCGCCGTCATCGGCGAACCCGATCGCCGGGTAACGCGGCACGACGGACTGCGACAGGAAGAGCGGCTCCGTGCGGCGGTCCGCCCGGACGATGTGGCGGACGGGCGGCACATCCTTCGGAAAGACCACGAAACAGGAGCCCTCGGGCGCGAAATGCATCGGAATGCAGGTATAGCCGTCCCGCTCGCAGTAGTAGCGCACCGGTTCGATCTCGCCCGTCAGCGGATTCCAGAACTGCGGCGCACGGCCCGTCACACGGAACCGGCATTCGACCTGCTCGAAGCGGTCGTAAGGCCGGGGCACATAGCGGTAGAAATAGTCGTCAATCCCCTGCCGGGCGAAGCGGTTCGCCACGAAATAGATCTCCTGGTCGTCGGTGGTGCGGTGGATGAAATCGAGCCGCGTGCGGGGATCGGCCCCCGTGTAGGCGAAGTCGGGCGGCGCGCCGAGCGCCGTCAGCACGTTGCCGAGCTCCTGTCCGCGAATCACCCGGCCCCGGCCGTAGCGGTTCTCGGTCCGGTTCACGCCGTCCATCCAGCCGCCCATGTCGCACCGCCACATGCGGTCGGTTATTTCTTTCAGCTCGCGGTCCCCGTCGGGGTAATGCGCCAACCCGGTGGTCCGCTTCGGAGGATCGCCCACGAGCGTCATGCCGTCGAGCACCATCCGTTCGATCCTGCGCATCACGTCGAGGTCGATCGTCTCGAGCGGCGGCAGCACCAGCACCCGGTACGACATGCCGTCGGGCAGGACGATCCGCCCGTCGCCGGCCACCGACAGCCTCTCGAGCACCACGCTCTTCGAACACTTGTCCCAGTCGTAGCCGAACGGAAAACCGGCCTCTTCCTCCTTCAGAAACACCATGTTCGGCACGTCGTCGCCGTTGTATATCAGCACGTCGGCCACGAACAGTCCCTGCTGCAGAAGGTACGAACAACGGTCGATATAGCCCACGAAATCCCCGGCCTGCTCCCACCACGTCACGTTGCGGTTGAGGTGCGTGCCGGCGAAATACTCCACGCCGGGCCGCCCCCATTCCGCGGGCGAGGAGGTGAAGGTGTGCCACACGAGACGATTGACGCCCGAGCAGAAGACACGGTCGAGCAGCCCCTTGAGCTCCTTCGGCGAGCGCTCCCAATGGGGGCCGATGCTGGTCGGGCCTTCGGCCTCGACGAACCGGCGTCCGTTCGTGTGCGCGACACAGGCGCTCTGCCGCACGGAGAGGCGCGCCCCCTCCGAGGCGACGTGCGACGTGGCCCGCGCCCAGAACTCGCCGTGCGGAATGTCGCACGCGCCCAGGACCTCCAGCGCATCGACCGGCGTGTAGCAGGGGCCGCCCGCCTCCGGATCGATCATCATGCCGTGGGCGTTGGCCAGCTCGCGGAAAGGTTTGTAGTGGTAGTTCAGAATACAGTCGCTCACCGTGCGGCGCACGTCCTGCAGGAAGCGGTTCGAGACCTCCGGACTCTCCACCACCCGCCCGGTCATCACGGGCAGGTAACGCCACAGGTCGTAGCCGCGGAAACGGCGGAACTCCTCCGGGAAACGCTCCGTCCAATTGACGAGACCCATCTCCCAACTGTCGGTCAGCAGGAACCTGACGCTGTTGCCGGCCTCCTTCGCCGTGCGGATCAGCGGCAGCAGCACGCTGTCGCGGTAGAGCGCGAAGGCTTCCGGGTCGAGGTGATCGAGCGAAAGGCCCTCCCAGCCATCGCTCGTCGTCGAGGTGCGCGCCCCGGTGCAGGTCCAGGCGTAGCGGATCACGGTCCACTCCCCTTCAGGAGCGTCCCATACGAGTTTCCGCCCGTCGAAACAGGAGGTGATGTCGAGAATCTCCTCCCCGCGGAGCGGCTCGGCCCCCGCATCGTGATCGAAATCCGCGCTCAGCAGCCCGAGCGGGAAAATCTCCTGAAATCCCAACCCGCTGTAAAACGCCTTCGCGGACCAGTGCGGAATGGCCGCATCCTTCATCAGGGCTCCCTCCGGCGCTTTCCGCACGGCCTGTACGCAGATGTCCCGGCAGACGTACCACGTGGGAGGCTGCGGCAGTTCGACCTCGACCCGCCCGCCGCCCCGGACGTCCGTCTCGGAGTAGGTCAGCCGCTTCAGGGCGCGCTCGGGCGTGACGAATGGACCGCCGGGATTCCATCCGCTCGTGGCATTGACGCTCAGCGTGATGCCCAGCCGGTCGGCCTCGCGGACGGCATGGCGGTACAGTCTCTTCCACCCTTCCGACAGGAATACCTCCCCGGGACCCGGTCTGGCGGTGACGGGGTTGAATCCTCCGGCGTCGATCAGCGACGCCGAACCGTACCCCTTGGCCTTCATCTCCTCCAGATCGCGCGTGATGGCCTCTTCGGTCGTGTGGCCGTTCAGCCACCACCAGTAGCACGACATGCCGGCCTCGCCGGGCGGCGTGCGGAATTTGCGGGCCAGTTCGGCCGTCGGGGTATCCATGACGGGCTCCAGCCGGAAATCGGCCTGCGCCCCGGCCCGCGGAGCCGCCGCCACCGACAGCAGCAGCGTCAGCACGAGCGCCCGAATGTCGTTTTCCATAATGTCGTCTCGGATTTATCGTCTGCCATTCACAACGCCCTGCGGAGTCCCTCGCTGCGCACGACCCACCCCTTCTCCGGGAATCCGGGGGCATCGCCCGCCGGAGCGCCGTCCCAGCCTGCGGCCATCATCGCCACGGCATACAGCAGTCCGCCGTTTCCCGGGAAGTAGGGGAACGGAGCGCGGCCGCCTCCCACCAGCCCGTGCGGGTCGAAGTCGAAGGCCGGATAGTCGAGCAGGTACTCCACCGCCCGTTCGGGATCGCCCAGCCGCGCGGCGCACATGGCCAGCATCGGGAAGTCCCAGCCCCAGGTTTCGCCGAGCTTCCACTCCGCATGGACCTTCGCCAGCGTGCGCCGCATCGTCGGAATGTCCACGCCGTCGCCCGGTAACATGCCGTAGGCCCCGACGAGCGCCGGATGCTCCCAGTTGTAGCTGGTCCACATCCGCTCGATATTCTCCCACGAGACGTAAACCCCCTCTTCGACCGGAAGCGGGGAGAGCTTGCGGAGCACCTCGTCGTACTCCCTCTTTTCGGGCAGCCCCAGCCGGACGCGCCACTGCTGCGCGAGGCGCAGCCCCGTACGCCAGTAGCTCAGCTCGAACGCCGGATTGATCGTGGTCCGCGGATCGGCGTTCTCGCCCACCACTTGCAGGGGATACCCCAGCACATAGCGGTCGCGCACCGCGTCGTAATGCGCGTAGGAGGCCATGAAATCGGCTGTCCCGAACACGACGTCGCGCCACTTCTCCAGTGTCTCGCGCGTCGGGCGGAGCCGGTACTCCAGCTCGGCGTAGAAGATCGGATGGGGTTGCTGCCAGATCAGCAGGGCCGTGGTCTCGAGCGGCCACTCCCACCACGCGTGGTCTCCGATGGTCTTGGGCCAGCGCACGCCGGCATACCCCTGCGCCGCGGCCTTGCGGCGGAAAACGCCGAGGTTGTCCGTAAAGACGCGCATCATCTCCGAAGCCAGCTCCCAGCGGTTCCAGAGCGCATAGTGGGCGCAATGCCACCAGATCATCTCGTAATGATACTTGCCGTACCAGCCGTTGTTCACCAGTCCGCTCTCCTGCGGAGGCAGCGAGCCGGCCTCATTGACCGCCATCACATACTGCGAAAGCACCACGCGCCGCTCCAGTTCGCGCCAGCGCGGATCGCTGCTCTCCGAGAGGTCGATCGCTCCGCCGCTCTCCCAGAAGCGCCGCCAGTGGCGGGCGCTCTCCTCCGCCGTGCGGTCGAACGAGGGCAGCGCGGCGTTGTCCACGATGCGGTCGAAACAGACGACGAACGCGATCTCGTTCCGGCCGGTCTCGGGGACGAACTCGTAGCAGTGTTCGGCGGTCCGGCGCAGCCGCACGGGGCTGTCCCAGGCGACGTGGACGTCGTAAACCGTCTCGCCGAGCGTCCGGTGGAAGCTGGCGCGGAAAGCCTCGGAACGCACGTCGGTCCGGTGCTTCCCGGGGCTGTTCCAGTCGGCGGCATCGCTGAATTCGACGTTCGTCGGAAAAGGGAAACGGAGCGTAAGCCCCGCGGAGCCGTCGCCCACCTTCGCCGACTCGATCCGCACGGCCACGGCGTCCAGCTCGGGATGCCCCACCGTGGTCACCCGCACGGGAATCCCCTCGACCGTATATTCGCTCGTGGCGATGCCGCTCCAGAGGTCGAGCCGCTGCACGGGATCGCCCAGCTCCTCCAGCCGCACCCGCTCCCCGCCGGTCTTCGTCAGCAGCAGTCCCACTCGGCCGAGATTGATACGCTGGGGGTTACGCACCATCCAGTCGCACAACGCCTTCTGCTCGGGATTCGGAATGTCGTAACGCACCATGCGCCCCTGCGTCTCCCAGACGGCGCCCCGGAACTCCTCGGGGGTCTGCCCCTCGGGCAGCGGAAAACGATACCATCCCCAGTTCGACATCGTGTTCGCATTGTCGGAGAAGGTCTGCAACCCGCTGATATCGAATCCGAAGGCGAACTCGCCGTTGCCGACCTGCGTCGGACCGGGCAGGTTGCGGTCCCGGATCTCGGGATTGTGCCGCGTGACGACCGCCCGGCGGTCGATTCCCCGCGCAGCGGCGGGCTGCCACGACAAGAGCGGACAAAGGGCGAGAAGGCACATCGCGGCCGCGGTACGGCGCGAGCGGAAGGGAAGGATGCGGTTCTTCATAGCGTTTTTCGGGTTGCGGCACGGATCGCCGGGTTCGGACGGATACGCCTCCGCCGAACGGAATCACGGCCCGGCGGGGTTTCCATCATACAAAATTATTCGATATTTTCCGAATTCCGGTTCCGGAATTTGATTTTCGGACTGTAAATTTTGATTCCGGCGGAACGGCCACTCCGTCCACGGGGCGAGCTCCCGCACGCCGGAACGGGCAGCGAAGACGGAGCCGGACCGCAGCGGCGGCACTACCGGAGCTCGAACTCGTAGGTCCCCGAGCCCACCGAGTAACGTATCTTCCCGTCACCGGAGGAGGGAATCGGCGCAATCGACGGAATGTCCCGCAGGCGGACGCCGTTCACGCGGGGATTCCGTCCGACCGCCCCGGCAGGCAGAATCAGCTCGGCCACGGTGTTCGCCGGGACGCGGATCGTCAGCGTACCCCCGCCGTCACGCCTTTTCCATGCCGAGACGATCTCCCCGTAGAGCGACCGGCATCCGACGCTGACCTCCGCGAGCCCCGAATCCAGCCCCGGCTCGATGACGAACTCCCGGAAGCCCGGCTTCGCCTCGTCGGGACGGATTCCGCCGAGGTACTTGTAAAGCCAGAAACCGATATAAGCGCCGTAGGGATGATGGCCGCTTCCGGGTCCGTTCTGGTTGATGGATTCGGACATCGTGCTCCGTTCGCTCTGCACCATATGGAGCCACCCGGGGCTTTCCGGCCGGGTCAGCATCCGGTAGGCCACGTCGAAGCGGCCGCTGCGGGGCAGGTAGTCCATCGTGAAATTGCCACCGATGAATCCGGCGCTGATATGCCCGTCCCGCAGGTCGATCGCATCGAGCAGCCGCTGCCCGACCTTCGCCTTCAGCGTGTCGGGCACGAGCCCGAGAGCCAGCGGCAGCGCCTGCGCCGTCTGCGAATTCTCCGCATAGATGCCGGTCCGGGGATCGAGGAACTCCCGGTTGAACCGCTCCCGGATCCGTTCGGCGAGCGCCCCGTAATGCTCCGACAGCCGCCGGTCGTAGCCGAGGATTTCGGCGTATTCGGCCAGGCGGCGGCTCATCCAGTAATAGCCCGCGGTCGAGGTCTGCGCCACGGGCGTCAGGTTCGACGCCTGGCTGGTGGTGTCGGGATTCAGGTCGAGCCAGTCGCCCAGCGACCATGTAACGATATGGTCGCGGGCCGTCGAGGTCAGGAAATCCACATAGGCCTTGAGCGCGGGGAAGGCGTACTCCAGCACCCCGACGTCTCCGGTGTGAAGATAGAGCTTGTCGGTCAGCAGGAAGATCGAACCGCCCCACCACGGATCGTCCCAGTAGTCCAGACTGCCGTCCTCGTGGACATAGCCCCACCCGGCCGACGGCACGGTGGAGGGGATGTGCCCCGTCGGGGCCTGGGCGTCCCGGAAGTCCCTCAGCGCCTTCTTATAGGCGTTCAGCGCATCGAAATTGTAGAGGTAGGACTCCATGACCACCGCCGCGTCGAGCGTCCAGCCCATCTTCTCCCGCGTGGGTTCCTCGCCGGGAATGCCGTGAATGGAGTTCAATAGCGTCCGCCGGACCGCCGCGTTCAGCTCGTTCAGCTTCGGCATGGAGCAATGGAACGTTCCGGCCGACGGCAGGTCCGTATGGACGCATTTGGCCGTGAAATCCTCCGGAGACGGCTCGTAGGTCAGCCCCCGCACCTGCATGTAGCGGAATCCGTGATAGGTAAAACGGGGTTCGAACGTCTCCATGCCCTCCCCGCCGAGAATCAGCAGTCCGGTCTGATAGCGCCCGCGGGTGTGCCACGTGCTGTTCTGCGTATCCAGCGAGCCGTCGGCCTTCAGCACCTCGTTGAACTGCAACTCGACGGTCTGTCCCCGCTCGCCCCGCACCCGCGCCTCGACCCAGCCGGTGAGGTTCTCGCCGAAATCCACCAGATAGACCCCGGGAGAGGTCCGTACGACCCGTTCCGCCGGCAACTCCCCGGTCACGCGCATCGGCGGCATCGGGTCCGCCGTCAGACGGCCCAACGGAGCGGGAACCCGGCAGACCGGCCGCCACAGGCTGTCGCGGAATCCGACCTCGTTCCAGCCGTGCACGGTCCGGGTGTGGTCGATCGTCTCGCCCGACCGGACGCTGTTGTAAACGATCTCGCCGTGGCCCCACCGCCACGTGCGGTCGGTGGCGATCACCTCGCGCGCACCCGATTCGTACTCGACGACGATATTCAGCCTCACCTTCGGCGGCGTGCGCCAGTTCACGTCGTGCATGCCGAAAACATCCCGCGTCGGCGAGCTGTACCAGCCGTTGCCCAGCACGATGCCCACGGCATTGCTCCCCGCCGCCAGCCGGTCCGTAACGTCGTAGGCCGCATACACCACCCGCTTGTCGTAATCGGTGAACAGCGGGTCCAGGACCCGGTCGCCGACCTTGCGGCCGTTGATATAGAGTTCGTAATAGCCCAGTCCGCAGATGAACGCCGTCGCCCTGCGGACCGGCGAGGGCAGCTCCACCTGCCGGCGCATATATACGGCGGCACTGTCCTCCATGAACCAGTTCTCCCGCTCGGTCCGCCGGTTCGACTTGTACCTGCGGTGCGGCAGCACCTCGGCGAAACGGGAGGACACCCACTCCCCCTTCCAGTCGAATTCGTCGAACAGCCCGGTCCGCCACGATGCCACCGGACTCCAGTCCGATTCGGCGCCGTCCGTGTCCCACACCTTCACCTTCCAATAGTAGTCGCAGCAGGGCAGCAGCGGAACGCCCCCGAATTTCACATGCTGGCTCCGCCCCTCCCGCACGACGCCGGAGTCCCATATATCGCCGCGGTCCGCCTCCAGCAGCTTCCGGTCCGAAGCGACCAGCACCCGGTAGGCTCCCTGCAAATACCCGGGTCTTCCGGTGTCGATCCGCCAGCCCAGCGACGGACGCCGGTCCCCCATGCCGAGCGGCTCCTCCGCGTAATTGCAGGTCAGCCCCAGCGGGCGGGCATCGCGGGCGGCGGCCGCTCCGGCCGCAACCGCCGCAAGGAGAAATGCCAAGGATAAAAATCCGTTTTTCAGGTAATTCATAACACCGGTGTTTTTTTCAAGGGTGAACGTCTCCCGCCCCGGATTGCGGAACGGCAGGCCTCCGGGGTCCGAAGCCCCGCCACGATTCCACCGGCCTCGTTCCGCCCCGCTTCCGGGCGCATTCTCCGGGTTCCGTCCGGAATCCCGGCCGACGGTCCTTCGCCGACCGGACGTTCCTCCGCCAAAAGGCCGGCAGAGCGTGTCTCACGGCAAAAATACAACGGCACGCCCTGCCGGCCGCCAACAAAAATGCTCTTATCCCATGACAAATTGACACGCGTAAACCCATATCCGCGCATCCGTCCGAAAAGTCGTCCGTCCCGACGCGGACGAACCGCTGCGACGGACACTCCCGGCCGCACGGTCGGCGCCGCGTTCCTTCCGGACGCGGCACGGTCCCCGGCAGGAGGCCCCGCGATGCGGGCAGAGGCCCCCGAAGTGTGCGAAAAGCCCTGCGCATGTTTGCAGATACGCGATTAAATATTACATTTGCGGACGCAGACCGCCTCCTGTCCGACACGGGCGCGGCCGGGCAAACGCAGCAGACGAACGGATGACAGCCGCCGAAATACAGGACAACCGGAGAGTTGTCGATTTGCTTCGCAGGGGCGACGAGGCGTGTTTCGACGCACTCTTCCGGCGTTATTACAAACCCCTGTGCGCCTACGCCTCGCGGTTCGTCGCCGTGGACCGGGCCGAGGAACTGGTGCAGGATACGCTCATGTGGGTATGGGAAAGCCGCGATAAGCTGCTGCCCGAAATGCCCCTCAAGTCGCTGCTCTTCACCATCGTCAAGAACAAGTCGCTGAACAGCGTGGCGCGCGACACGATCCGCAGCAAGATCATCCGCCGGCTGGCCGAACAATACGAGGCCCAATTCGACGACCCGGATTTCTACCTCGAAAACGAACTGGCCGACAGACTGGCCGCAGCATTGAGAAAAATGCCGCCCGAATTTCAGGAGACATTCCGGATGCACCGTCTCGAAGGAATGACCCACAAGGAGATAGCCTCCGCGCTGGGCGTATCGCCCCAGACGGTGAACTACCGCATCGGACAGACCGTCAGGACGCTCCGCGAGGAGCTGAAGGAGTACTGGCCTCTGCTCGTGTTGCTGCTGGGCCAGCGCCTTTCCTGAAAAAAATTCCAAAAAAATCGTTTCTCCGCTTAGCAATCCGCCGCCGCGGATTGTATTACTATACAGAACGACGAAAAAATGACGGATTTCAAACCAGACGAAAGTACGCTGGCCGCCTATCTCGAAGGCAGGCTCGACCCGGAAACGGCCGCAGCGGTCGAAGCGTGGCACGACGCCTCGCCCGAACACCGCAAACGGCTCGAAGAGATCTACTACGTGCTGTTCGTCGGCGACCGGATTTCGGCCGTAGCCGGAATCGACGTGGAACGCTCCCTGAGAAGGGTCAAACGGCGCATGGCCGCCGGCCGCCGGTCCCGCATCCGGCGGCTGGTCTTCCGGACCGCCTCGGCCGCCGCTGCCGTCGTTCTGCTCCTGACGGGCGGCATGACGGCCGTATCGGTCTCGAAACGGCTGTCGCAGCCGACGATCGTCTCGACACAGATGGGCGAACGCTCGCAGGTGGTACTGCCCGACGGCTCGAAAGTCTGGCTCAACTCGTGCAGCCGCGTGGAGTACTCCGCCCCGCTTCTTTCACGCGAACGGCGCGTGAAGATGGAGGGCGAAGCCTACTTCGAGGTGGAACACGACCGGCACGCTCCGTTCGTCGTCAGTACGAACGGACTGAACGTCCGGGTGCTCGGCACACGTTTCAACATCCGCAACGACGACACGAACCACCGCGTCACCACCGTGCTGCTGGAGGGGGCCGTAACGGCCGACACCCGGGAACACCGGTGCGCCCCGATACGCCTGCGTCCGGCGCAGCAGCTCGTCTATGACACCCGGAAAGGAGAGATGCGCCTGACCGACTGCACCTCGGCCGAGGCGTCGATCAGCTGGATCGACGGCCGCCTGCACTTCGACCGCAGCACCTTCGCCGAGATCGTCGCCGAACTGAAACGCTACTACAACGTGGACGTGCACTTCACGGACGCCTCCCTGCGCAACGAACGCTTCTCGGGCGATTTCCACGTCGAGGACGGCATCTACCACATCATGGCCGTACTCCGGCTGACACGGAAATTCTCCTACACGGTGCATGGCAACGACATTTACCTCCACGCCATTCCGCCGAAATAGAAAAGCGGCGGAACGCCGCACATGCACGACCGAAACCAAAAACCGAATTACAAAATGCCAACCGACCTGCCTATGACCGAAACTTAGATCGCCGACCTCCGAAAGCCGCCGTCCGCGGCGGCGCCTCTCCACAACTATTTCTTAACCTAAATTTCGACCAATGAAAAAATCTTATCCTGCAGCAGGCGGGAGAGACCGTGCGGCGTGCGCATGGTTCCGCTGTCTGCTCATCGTACCGATGCTGCTGTTCGGACTTTCCGGCACGGAGGCCGCAGCCCAGACGCAGCCGCTCCGCGTATCCGTTCAGGCGCAAGACGAAGCCATTTCGGAAGTGTTCCGCTCCATCCGGGAGCAGACGGGGTATTCGTTCGTCTATAATAACTCCGACGTCGATCGGGCGCGCCGCGTCACACTCGACGTCACAGACCAGACGCTGCCGGCCGTGCTGGACAGACTCTTCGACGGTTCGGACATCGCCTACACGATCAAGGACAAACACATCATCCTCTCGAAAAAATCCGTTCCGCAACCGTCCTCGGGCTCCGAGGGGGGGGGAATTTCCGGCTCCGTCAGAGACGCTGAGGGAGTAGGACTGATCGGCGCCAGCGTCATCATCAAAGGCACGACGACCGGCGCGGCCGTCGATGTGGACGGCAACTTCGTCCTGCCGCAGGCCAGGCCGGGCGACATACTCGTCGTCTCGCTGATCGGCTACCAGACGCTGGAAATTCCCGTGACGGGGCAACCCCTGCAAATCGTCCTGAAGGAGGAGAACGAGATGCTCGACGCGGTGGTCGTGACGGCCCTCGGCATCAGGAAGGAGGAGAAATCGCTGACATACAACGTCCAGGAAGTCGGCGGCGAAGTGGTCAATACGGTCAAGGACGCCAACTTCGTCAATTCGCTGGCCGGTAAGATCGCCGGACTGCAAATCAACGCAAGCGCCTCCGGAACGGGCGGTTCCACGCGCGTGGTGATGCGGGGCGTGAAGTCGATCAGCGGCAACAACAACGCACTGTACGTCATCGACGGCATCCCGATGCCCGACCTGCGGTCGTCGCAGACCGAAGGCATCTACGAAACCCCCGACGGCGGCGACTTCGAAGGCATCTCCAACCTCAATCCGGAGGACATCGAGTCCATGTCGGTGCTCTCGGGCGCGACGGCCGCCGCGCTCTACGGTTCGCAGGGCGCCAACGGCGTCATCCTCATCACGACGAAGAAAGGATCGGCAGGACGCGTCCGCGTGAACTTCTCGAACAACACCACCTTCTCGTCCCCGTTCGTGATGCCCGACTTCCAGAACACCTACGGCACGAGCTCCACCTCCCCGTCGATGAGCTGGGGCACGAAGCTCGACTCGCCGACCTCCTACGATCCGCGCGACTTCTTCCAGACGGGATTCAACACCACCAACTCCGTCTCGATCTCGGGCGGCACGGAGCGCAACCAGACCTATTTCTCGGCCGCTTCGCTCAACTCGCGCGGCACGATTCTCAACAACGTCTACAACCGCTATAACTTCTCGGTGCGCAACACGACCCAGCTCGTCAAGGACAAGCTGACGCTCGACCTGGGCGCCTCCTACATGCGCCAATATTCGCGCAATCCGCTGGTGCAGGGTCTCTACCACAACCCGCTGATCGCCGTCTATCTCTTCCCGCGCGGCGACGACATCCGCAAATACCAGATTTACGAACGTTACGACGCCACGGCCGGATACAAGAAACAGTTCTGGCCGCTGGAATTCATCACCGGCGTCGAGAACCCGTGGTGGGTGGTCAATCGCCAGCTCTTCGAGAACACGGCGTCGCGCTACACCTTCAACGCCACGCTCAAGTGGGACATCGCCGACTGGATCAGCGTCATGGGCCGCGTCAGGACCGACAATACGGCGATGAACTACACGCGCAAGATCTACGCCTCGTCGAACACCCTCTTCGCATCGGAGTACGGCAACTACCTCGACCACAAGGTGAACCACAACAACTTCTATGCCGACGCCCTGCTGAGCATCGACAAGCGGTTCGTCGATGACAGGCTCTCGTTGCAGTTCAACCTCGGCGCGAGCCTCATGGACGACAAGAACAACGGTTCGGGATTCGAAGGCCATCTGGCGACCCTTCCGAACAAGTTCTCGCTCTACAACATCGACATGTCGCACTCGCAGACCAAGCCCTACGCCGACCGTTACCACGACCAGGTGCAGGCCATGTACGCCACGTTGCAATTGGGCTGGAACGGGATGCTCTACCTCGACGTGACGGCCCGCAACGAATGGGCCTCGCAGCTGGCCGGAACCCCCGACGTCAATATCTTCTACCCCTCGGTGGGTCTCTCGGCCGTCATCTCCTCGATGACCGACCTCTCGGCCGCGGGCATCTCGTTCCTCAAGGTGCGCGGATCGTACGCCGAAGTGGGCAACGCGCCGCAGCGGTTCATCACCGGCGTGAACATCCCGCTCGCCACGGGCGGCGTCATCTCGTCGTCCACCTACGCCCCGGCGGTCAATCTGACGCCCGAGCGTACCAAGTCCTTCGAGGTCGGCCTGAACGCCAAGTTCCTGGGCAACAAGATCTGGCTCGACGCGACCTATTACAACACCAACACCTACAACCAGCTCTTCGAGTACGACGCACCGCCCAGCACGGGCTACAAGAAGGCCTATATCAACGCCGGCAAGATCAACAACTGGGGCATCGAGGCCGTGGTCGGCTACAAGAACCGGTGGGAGGAGTTCGCATGGTCCACGAACGTCAATTTCTCGATGAACCGCAACAAGATCAAGGAACTGGTTCCCGAAGGCACGCGCGACGTATCGGGCAACCTGGTGGATATCGACGAGGTGAACATGGACTACGGCGGCTACCGCATGAAGGTCAAGGCCGGCGGTTCGATCGGCGACTTCTACGTAACGGGCCTCAAAACCGACGACTACGGCCGCATCTACGTCGATCCCAACACGAATACCGTCACGACCGATCCCAACACGTGGATCTACGGCGGCAACACCGAAGCGCGCTTCCGCCTGGGATGGAACAACCAGTTCTCCTACAAGGGCGTATCGCTCGGCGTGCTGATCGACACGCGCATCGGCGGCCAGGGCGTATCGGCCACGCAGGCCCTGCTGGACCGCTGGGGCGCCTCGCAGGCTTCGGCCGACGCCCGCGACGACGGCGGCGTATGGATCTCGGAGGACCAGAAACTGCCCGACGTGCAGACCTTCTACTCCAACAACGGAAACGGCATGTCGATGCTCTCGCACTACGTCTATAACATGACCAACGTGCGGCTGCGCGAACTCTCGATCGGCTACGACCTCCCTTCGAAGTGGTTCAACGACAAGGTGGGCATGACCGTATCGCTCGTGGGACGCAACCTGTGGATGATCTACAACAAGGCGCCCTTCGATCCCGAAATCACCGCTTCGACCGGAACCTATTACCAGGGACTCGACTACTTCATGCAGCCCAGCACCCGGACTTTCGGTTTCAGCGTAAGACTCCAATTCTAAAACCCAAGACCTCATGACACGAATCAACCATATCAAACTGGGACTTCTCTCCGCAGCGGCGTGCATGGCGGCCTCCTGCACGGGAGACTTCGACTCCTTCAACACCAACCCCGACGCGGTGCAGCAGATCGACGTGAAGAACTACATCACCACGATGGAGCGCGACGCCGTGATTCCCACCAGCGACGAGGGCGCGAACGAATACCAGCGCGCCTGCAACCTGATGGGCGACACCTTCGGCGGCTATTTCGCCCCGATCCAGGCCTTCAACGGAGGCAGCTACACCTGCACCTACGACCTCGACGGCACGGACTACAACAACGTCCCCTTTTCGGTGGCCTTCACCAACGTGATGCCCGCATGGCTGCAACTCAAATACGCCCATGAGAACGGACAGATCACCGACGACATCTTCGCCGTGGCCGAAGTGATCCGCGTGATGGCGCTCCAGCGCGCCACGGACATCTACGGCCCGATCCCCGTGTCGCATTTCGGGGAGACCGAAAACCCCTACGAGTCGCAGCAGACCGTCTATGAGAATCTCTTCCGCGATCTGGACGCGGCGATCGCCACCCTGACCGAATACGCCACCAACTCGGCCGACGCGCATCCGCTCGAAAAGGTGGACGCCATCTACCAGGGCGACTATCCGAAATGGCTCAAACTGGCCAACTCGGTCAAACTCCGTATGGCGATGCGCATCCGCTTCGTCGAGCCCGGCAAGGCGCAGGAGTATGCCGAAGCGGCCGTGGCGGCGGGCGTGATGGAGTCCTCCGACGACGGAGCATGGCTCAAAACCTCGGGGTCGATCGTGATCTTCAATCCCCTCGAGGAGGTGTGGAACGCCTACGAGGACACCCGCATGGGAGCGACCATCGACGCCTATATGAACGGGTACGACGACCCCCGTCTGCCGATCTACTTCAAGGGCAGCGAGCTGGACAGCAAGTACCACGGCGTGCGCAGCGGCCTGAAGTCGATGCTCAAGGAACACTACACGCGCCTGTCCGTACCCAATGTCGCAAAGACGACGCCGGTGGTGTGGATGCTGGCCTCGGAGGTGGCCTTCCTGCGCGCCGAGGGCGCCATGCTCAACTGGGACATGGGCGGCAAGGACGAGGATTTCTACAAGAAGGGCATCGAACTGTCGTTCCTGGAGAACGGCCTTTCGGCCGGCGATGCCGCCGCCTACGCCGAGAGCGACGCACAACCGGGAAAATTCGAGGACAGCTCGGAAAGCACGAACAAGTACAACTACGCCCAGCCTTCGACAATCACCCCGAAGTGGAACGCCTCGGCCGGAGACGAGGAAAAACTCGAGCGCATCATCACCCAGAAATGGCTGGCCATGTACCCCAACGGACAGGAGGCCTGGTCGGAGTTCCGGCGCACGGGGTACCCCAAACTCATTCCGATCGTGGACAACATGAGCGGCGGCAAGGTGGCGACCGACGAACAGGTGCGCCGCATGACCTTCCCGCGTTCGGAGTACTCGAACAACCTGACGGGCGTACAGCAGGCCATCTCGCTGCTCGGAGGCCCGGACACGGGAGGCACGCACCTCTGGTGGGACAAGAAAAACCGATGACCTGAAAATCCTTAAAGCGACAAACAACCATGAAAAACTTCCTGAAATACGCAGTGAGCTGTCTTGCGCTGGGAGCGCTGCTCGCCGGCTGCTCGGACTGGGTGGAATCCGAGCGCGTAATCACCCAGCATCCCGACGAGCAATCGCCCATCCTGCGCGACAACGCCTATTACGCCGCCCTGCGCGACTGGAAACGGAACACCAAGCACAAGATCGCCTTCGGCTGGTACGGCTCCTGGACGGCCGTGGGCGCCTCGTACCAGACCCGTCTGGCGAGCGCCCCCGATTCGATGGACATCATCTCGATCTGGAGCCAGTGGCATTCGCTGACGCCCGAACAGATGGCCGACAAGGAGTTCGTCCAGAAGATCAAGGGTACGAAAGTGACCTTCACGATCTTCGCCCACGAAGTGCCCGACGAATTCCTGGTGGACGGCGAGGTGACCCCCGAAGGGCTGGCCACCTACGCGAGGGCCTACGCCCGGGACTCGATGAACAAGTACTCGTACGACGGCATCGACCTCGACTACGAACCGGGATTCGGCGGCACGGGGCCGCTGGTGGGCCATGACAACGAGAACATGAAGATATTCTGTCAGGAGCTGAGCAAGTACGTGGGACCGAAATCGGGTACGGGACGGCTGTTCATGATCGACGGCGTACCCTATGCCGTGCACAAGGAGATCGCCGAACTGTTCGACTACGGCATCGTGCAGGCCTACAACTCGAGCGGTTATACCGACTTGCAGAACCGTTTCGACAATGCCTACGCCAAGGGCTGGAAACCCGAACAGTACATCTTCGCCGAAAACTTCGAATCCTTCTGGAAGAACGGCGGCGTGACGCACACGTGCCGCGACGGACAGGTGGTCAATTCGTTGCTGGGCATGGCCCGCTTCAACCCCGAGCAGGGCTACTGCGGCGGTTTCGGCGCCTACCACATGGAATACGAGTACGGCAACTCGGCGATGCCCTACAAATACATGCGCGAGGCGATTCAGGACGTGAATCCCGCCGGCGGGTCGATCGTGGCCTCCTTCACGAAGAACGACATGCCCGAATATTCGTTCCTGATCGAGAGCGACGGTTCGATCTCGGGGTCGATGGACGAAAAGGTGCAGCTCACCCTCTCGCAGAAGGCTCCGGCCGATCTCACGGTTTCGCTGGCGATGGACAACTCGCTCGTGGAGACCTACAACCTGAAGAACGGCAAGTCCTACCTGACCGTCGATCCGGAGCGGGTGTCGCTCGGCACGCTCGAAATCAAGGCCGGGGAATTCCTGTCCGGCGAAGCTCCGGTCGGGTTCGACGCCGCAGGCGCCGCGAAAGGCGAGTACCTGCTTCCCATCGTGGCGGAACTCCCCGAAGGGGGCGCATACGTCTCGAAGAGCGACCCGATGGTGCGCTACATCGTCATCCGGATCTCGACCATGGACATCGACACCGAAGCCACGGCGCTCACGGGCACGAAGATCGAACCCGCGGCAGGCTGGACCATCTCCTGCTATCAGGGAACCAACTCGTCGGGCGCCACCGGCGTCTGGAACTGCGACACCGACGAACAGAAAGCCAAAATGTTCGACGGCAAACTCGACGAACAGTGCTGGTACGCAAGCAGCCAATCCTTCTCGTGGGGCTACGGCGGCAACTTCATCATCGGACTGGACAAGACGTACGACGTGAGCGGCTTCCGCTGGCACTACTACTACGAGGACTCCAACCCGCAGATCACGGACGTCCGGTACAGCGAAGACGGAAAGAACTGGACCAGCCTGAGCAATCAGGTGGCGTTCGTTCCCAAAGTCACCGACCAATGGAAGATCTTCCAGTTCAAGGAGGCCGTGAAAGCCCGTTACATCCGGGTGTACGTGGGGAACGTCTCCGGTTTCACGAGCATGAACGAGGCGGAAATCCACACGCCCGCAAACTAACGACATAAAAACCCGACAAAACCATGAAACTGAAATATTCGATCGCTCCGCTGCTGTTCGCGGCCCTTCTTTCGGGAACGGGCTGTCAGGAAGAGGCGGAGGTATATCCGGCGGTCTATATGACCGACGCCCAAAGCAACCCCGACAAGTCGATGACGGTCGAAGAGGCCCCGGCCAAAACGTCGTTCACGGTCTCCTCCTCGGAGCTGGCCCGGCAGGACGTACACGTGAAGATCGAGGTGCAGCCGCAACTGATCGACGCCTTCAACCGGAAATACGGCAAGAACTACCGGGTTCCGGCCGAAAACTGCTATGCGATCAGCGCGACGGAAACCGTCATCGAAGCCGGCTTCAGCACGTCGTCTCCCGTGGAATTCACGGTGACGAGCATCGACGGATTCGCCGAAGGCGTGACCTACTGCGTACCTGTCAGCATCACCTCCGTATCGGGCGGCATGCGGGTACTCGAACCCTCGCGCACGCTCTACATCGTGCTGAAGACACCGGTCATCAGCAAGGCGATCTACCTCGGTTCGGGGAACGTCTATAAAGTGCCCTCGTTCCAGGAGGACACCAATCTCGCGGCGCTTCCGCAGCTCACGCTCGAGGCACGCGTTTACATGGAGCGCTTCGCCAGCTCGGATCCCTACATCAGCTCGATCATGGGCATCGAAGGAGTCTGCGGCGTGCGTTTCGGCGACGTGAAGATCGACCCGAACGTACTCCAGATATGCCACGGCGACTACCAGCCGGCAGCGACCGACAAACCCTTCGACACGGAGAAGTGGTATCACGTGGCCGCCGTATGGACCGGCTCTTCGTGGGACATCTACATCGACGGCATCTACGCCACCGGCGTTCCCACGCAGGGCGAGACCGTGGATCTTTCGAGCGACAACTCGGGCGGCTTCTATCTGGGCGCCTCCTACGGCGGCGGCCGCTACATGTACGGCTACATCGCCGAGGCCCGCGTATGGACCCGCGCGCTGTCGCAGTCGGAGATCGCCAACAACATGAACTACGTCGATCCCGCTTCGGACGGTCTGCTCGCCTACTGGCGCATGAACGAATGGGAGCCGAACGAAGACGGTTCCGGCAATGTCGTGCGCGACGAAACGGGGCACGGCTACGACGCCATCGGAGGAAGCTCCGACCCGCAGATGATCGACACCAAGTGGAACTGATCCGCCGTTCCACGGACTGAAACCCGAGCGGCCCGGCAGCATCCGTTGCCCGGCCGCTCGGTCGTTTCGGCCCCGGCACATCCCCGGCCGGTCCGGACATCCGCCCGAAGAGCCGTCCGCCCCGGGATTTGGCCCCCTGCGCAAAAATCGCTATCTTCGCGGGAGAGGAGAAACGGACACGGCCATGAAAACCAATCGGGAGGAGATTCTGCAGAACTGTCTGTCGGTCTTTGCGACCATGAACTACGAAAGGGCCAGCATCACGGAACTGTCGCGGGCCTGCGGGCTGTCGCGCATGGCCATACACCACTATTTTCCCAACAAGCAGGCCGTATTTACGGCCGTCGTGGACCGCTACGTCTTCGGAGTGCAGGACCCGGCCAACAAGTTCGGCGCCTCGGAGGGCTCGCTCGCGGACTTCATCGACAACTACCTCGACGGCATCGTCCGCACCATGCGGCAGATCGTCGGTCTCTGTGCCGGAAAAACGGAGGGGGGGGGAGCCGTGGCCCCGAATTTCCACTACTTCAACCTGATGCTCCAGACCCGGCGGTACTACCCCGGCGCGGAGCGGAAATTCGAACAGCTCTACCGGAAGACGCGCACCTACTGGCGCAAAGCCGTGCAGCGGGCCGCCGAGACGGGCGAAGTACGCCCCGACATCGACGTCGCACGCATCGCCGACATGTTCCATCAGATTCACTTCGGGCTTTCGTTCGAGCAGGCCATGCTGCAAGGGCTCGACATCGGCACGCTGGCCGGGCAGTTCCGCCAGCTATACGAGCTTATCCGGGCCTGATTTCCGGAAAGGCCGACCGGCACGGTCGCCGGGAGCCCGAAGAGGCGCGAACCGGCAGAACGAATCAATCTACTGACATACAATAAATTGCCTTCGCACGAGGGGGGGGGCTGCGCCCGACCCCGGAAACGAGTCGTTTTTTTCTCAAAAAAACATACGACCGTATAATTATCTGCCGTCTTTTTCCTATATTTGTACTCGCAGACACAATCCGAAACGAAACACACACCGAAAAACGCCATGAGAACCTTCAACTACACCCCGTCCAGCCCCTTCTCGGGCAAACTGACGAACCTCGGCATCTCCCTCGTGATGATCGTCTTCCCGCTCGTCGCCCCGTTCGGCATCCGCATCGGCAGCATGCGGATCCTCGGACCTACGGCCGTCACGATCCTCTTCGTCGCGGGAGGCGCCGTACTGCTCCTCTGCACGCTGCTCGAAATCCGGAAGGCCCGCGCGCTGGCCGCCGCCGGAGGCCGAATCACCATAGACGGCGACCGGGTGACCTTTCCCGTCGTGCGCAAGGGCGCGGTGACGGAGGAGACGCTGCTCATCCCGCAGGTCGAACGCACGAAATTCGACGAGGAGGAGAACGAATTCGAAATCGCGCTGCCGGACGCGCACCACACCTTCAACGCCGGGTACTTCGACTCGGAGGAGGAGTTCGAGGCGTTCCGCGCCCTCTTCGAAAAAGCCTGACACGCGGACCGGAAGGATTCCCCGGAAATGCGGACCGCCTTCCGTTCCGGAAGACAGTCCCGCGTCCGCGGCATCCCGGCAATCTTTTCCGTATCATCTCAAAACCATAACGAAATATGCGAAAACCGCTTATCTGCGCCGTCGCGCCGCTGCTCGCCGCCGCGACCGTTTCCTGCTCGATGATCTCGGGCTATTCCACCGACGAGGCCGCGAGCTACGCCCGTGCCATCGAGCTGGTGAAAACCAACGTGGACACCGACAAGTTCAAGATCTACTCGATCGACTTCTTCGAACGGGAGGCTCTGTCGGACGACCTGTTCCTCGTCTCGGTGAAGATGGTGAACCGGGACGACCGGGCCTTCAGCCAGACCTACTACCTCAACGGGCTGGAACCCACCGATCTGGACGACGTATCGTTCGACGCTCCGAAATACGAAACCACCGCGGGCATCGACCCCGGAACGATCGACCCGGAAGAGATCGCCGCTCAGATCGCCCGGGCCAAGACGATGCTGCCCGAGGGGCACACATTCAAGTCGGTCGGCAGCTACACGATAGAGGAGGCCGTTCCCTCGGACAACGATTATCTCAACAGGGGCAAAGAGTTCGGCGGACGGACCGCCTCGTTCGTCGTCCGCTTCACCGAGGACGGCAAGGAGACCGAATCGAGCGCCGGCAAGACCTCCTATATCTATTACGAAGCGCAGGTCACCGTCGGAGAGGACGGACAGCTCTCTATCGAAGCGAAATAAACCCACATAACGTTCCGAACCCATGAAAACCACACACGCATACGTCGCTCCCGCGATCGGCTCCACGCAGAGCAAGGTCAGCATGGAGGCCTGGGAGCAGAGCCTCGAACGCTACAACGAAGGCAAACACCTCGAGGCGTTCCACCTGCTGCTCGACCACCTCAATCCCGGATTCCGGGCCAAGTACGGCAATGCCGACGGCACGGAGTTCCACATCCCCCACGGCTCGATCCTGGTCAATATCCTCGTCCGCGACGGACGGCTGGAGGTCCATGCCGATTTCCTCCGTCTCCCCGAAAAGGGCCGCGTGGCCATGCTGCGCCAGGTCGCCGACCTGACGCTCAACCGCCTGCTGCTGCCGCGCTTCCGCAAGGAGGGCGACCGCCTGCGCATGGAGTACGTCTGCCCGCTCGCGCAGAGCCATCCCCACAAAATCTACTTCGTACTGCGCAACATCTGCCACGTCGGCGACCGCTACGACGACGAGTTCTGCACGAAGTTCGGCGCCGAGCGCTGCTACGAGCCGCGCGTCACGCCCTACTCCGCCGAGGAGTGCGCCCGGATCGTCGAGGCCATCCGCGCCACCTGCCGCGAGACGCTCGACGCGGTGAAGGAATACGACGCCGAACGCAAGTACGGATACTCGTGGAACGTGATCGACACGGCCTTCTACAAGATCAGCTACTTCGCGCAGCCGCAGGGACAACTGTCGAACGACCTGGACAAGGCGGTGGACGACATGGACCGGGAGCTGCCCGTGGCGGAGCTCGTCGCCAAAGGACGGGCCTTCCTCGAGAAGCTGCTCGCGACGCCCGGGGAACAGCTCGCCGCCGACCTCTACTTCGTCGATACGCTCGTCTCGACCAAGCGCCGTTCGTCGCTGGCCAACGTGCAGGAGAACATGAAGGACCTCTACCAGGAGGCCACCGAGGCGATCGAGGCGGAGAATTACGAACGCAGCGTGGTGCGCATCCTCTACAAGTTCTACGAAATGTACTTCTACAACGACGTGCAGGACGACATCAACACCGTCGTGGCCCGGGCGCTGAAACAGTCGGCCGGGAAACCGATGGAGGAGGCGTCGGAGATTCTCTACGCGGCGCTCGAAAAGCTCATGGACGACGATCTGGAAGAGGACGGGCCGGATTTCTTCTCCGGAGCCGCCGGCCTCGACGGCGGGACGGCGGAGGCCGCCGCGGAGCAGATCGCCCGGATGCAGCAGACGGCGGCGGAGATGCAGTCGCAGGTGGCCCGGATGCAGGCCGACATGCAGGCCGCCATGGCGCGCGGCGACATGGCCGAATACATGCGGCTGGCGATGGAGTTCCAGCAGAAGATGATGGAGCAGGCGCTCAAGGATCAGCAATAAACCGTCAAAAAACAGGCACATACCATGGAAAACAATATCTTTCAGTCGATCTTCAAGGTGACCCACTCGGGCGGGTCGGGCAGCTGCTTCTACCTCAAGTCGCACGACCTGTTCGTCACCAACTACCACGTCGTCGAGGGTTACCGCACCGTGGCGATCCACGACAACGACCGCAACCCCTACCTGGCGCACGTGGTCGTGGTCAATCCGCTGCTGGACATCGCGCTGCTGGCCGCCGAGGGGGACTTCGCGGCACTGCCCGAAATCCCGCTGGCCGACGACGAAACGGTCTCCGTAGGCCGCAAGATCTACGTCGCGGGATACCCCTACGGAATGCCCTTCACCATCACCGAAGGCTCCGTCTCCGCCCCCAGGCAGCTCATGGAGGGACAGTACTACCTCCAGACCGACGCCGCGGTGAACCCCGGCAATTCGGGCGGCCCGATGCTCAACGACCGCAACGAGGTGGTCGGCGTGACGGTCAGCAAGTTCACGCAGGCCGACAACATGGGCTTCGGTATCCGCGTGGAGACGCTGCGCAAGCTGCTCGACTCGCTCGGCGAGGTGGACCGCACGCAGTTCCAGGTGCAGTGCGGCAGTTGCGACGAGCTGATCGCCGAGGAGGAGGAGTTCTGCCCCTCGTGCGGCGACAAGCTGCCCGAAGGGGCCTTCGACGAGCGCGAGGAGTCGCCCCTGTGCGGCTTCGTCGAGAGCGCCATCCGCGAAATGGGCATCGACCCCGTACTGGCGCGAGACGGCTACGACTCGTGGCTCTTCCACAAGGGCAGTTCGGAAATCCGCATCTTCGTTTACGACGGCGCCTACCTCTTCTCCACCTCGCCGATCAACCTGCTGCCCAAGAAGGAGGTGGAACCGGTGCTCGACTACATGCTCTCGGAGGATTTCGGTCCCTACAAACTCGGCATCGAAGGGCGGCAGATCTACATCGCCTACCGCATCCACCTGTCGGACATCACCGACGCCTCGGAGGAGGAGATCCGGCGCAACATCGTGAACCTCGCGCTGAAGGCCGACGAGATGGACAACATGATGGTCGAACGTTTCGGCTGCGAATTTTCGGAATACTCCAAAGCGGACGCCCGATGAAACGGCTGGCCGCGCTGCTGTTCGTCCTCCTGCTGCCGGGGCCGTTCCGCGCGGCCCCGCGACGGGCGACGCAGGCGGAATGCGTCCGGAGCGACGTGCGGAAGACTCCGCCCGCGGAACGGAATCCCGACGCCCGGCGGGAACGGACGCCGGAGAGGGCGGAGCGCTACTCCTCGGAAAACTGGCCGACGGACGACGATGCCGCCGTGCAGCGGCGGCTCAGGCCCCTGCACCGCCCGCGCGTGGGATTCCGCATCGAACAGGCGGCGCACGCGGGCGATTCGCTATGGATCGTCGTGCGCATCGCCGTCCCGCACGGAGCCATCCGCCGCGGTGAGTGTTTCGAGGCGTCCTTCCTCCTGCACACCGATCTGCGCGACCCGGATGCGGTCGGCACCGAGCTGAACCGGATCTCCCTCTGCGGCGGCAGGAGCGCTCCGCAGGAATCCCCCACCGACGGACAGGGACCGGCGGCGGAGTTCGAGACCCGGCGGCGGCAGGTCCGCCACCTCTACTACTCCTGCAAGCTGGCCTTCGACCCGCGGCTCGAAGAGCATCCCTTCGTCGGCATCGTCCCGTCGCTCGCCGGACGAGGCTGCCGGTTCGACTACCAGGAACTTTTGCTGCCGTTCGCCTGGCGCACCGGACCGCAGGAGTGGAAGGGCGCCGAAGGGTTGCAGCAGCAGGAGCTGCTGGAGCATTCGCCCCGTTCCTATTGACATGAAAGGGCTGTTTCTGAGCATGACGCTGCTGCTCTGCCCGCCGCCGTACGGAAATGCGGAGGCAAGTGCGGCGACGGCATCGCAGGAAGCGTCCGATCCCCGCTTCCGTGCGGAGCTGGACACCCTCGGCGGCCTTCGTGCCGGAGTGGAGTACACGCTGCGCTACGAATGCACCGCACCCTGCGATTCGATCCGGCCGCCCTGTTTCCGGGAGCCGATCGAAACCGTCGGGGAGGCGACGCACTACCGCGGGACCCGCCTGGAGCTCATCGACGGCCGCCGGCGCAAATACACGACGCAGGGCCTCTCTCTCCGCATCCGGTTCACGCGGGAAGGAGTTGCCGAAGTGCCTTCCGCCACGACACGGATCGGCGGCCGGAAGTACGCGACCCCTGCGGTGCGCGTCCGTGTCGGACCGCCCCGGCAGGACTTGCGGGACATCCGCTGCCGCTTCGAGCTGCGTCCCGAACATCCGCAGGCGGGAAGCGAATTTACCGTCGCGCTCGTCTGCACGGCCCGGCCCGACAACGGCGATCCCGGAATCGCCGCCGACGGACTGACCTTCCGGCGGAGCGGATCCGGAGTGCAGACCGGAACGGACGCCCCCCGCTACGAATACACCTTCCGCGTCCGGGCCGAACGGGAGGGGCGATACACGATCCGGACCGCAGGTCTCCGCTTCGGCGGACGCGAATACGCCCTGAGCCGGGAGGTCCGGATCGGCCGGACCGGAGCCGACGCTCCCGACCCCGACAGCCCCGAATCCCGGGACGCCCGCCCCGCAACAGGCCGCGCCTCCGACCCGGAGCACCCGTTTTTTCTCCTTTTCGGAGGACTGCTGACGCTCATGGCGGCCGAATGGCTGGCCGTCAGGCAATTCGTCCGGCACGAATGCGACGAACCGCTGGCGGACTTCGTCCTCCGCACCGGCCGCCTGCCGCTGACCGCATGGCAGGCTTCGACCCATTACGGACTGCCGCTGGTCCTCGTCCTGCTGCCGGCGGTCATTCTCGCCATCGCCGGATTCACCGACGGATTCTCCCGCGCGACCTTCGCCGCCTTCCCGTGGAAATGGTGCGCCGCGCTGCCGCTCGCGCTGGCCGTCATCACGGCCCGCCGCCAGTACCGCAAGCTCCGCTGCACGCCGGTCCGCACACCGCTGAAGGCCGGGGATTTCGGCCCCCTGCTGGAGGAGCTGTGCCGGCTTCACGGGTGGGAACCGCTCCATTACGGCACGGATTGTTTCGTCGGACGCACGCACCCCGGATTCCCGATTCCTTCGTGGGGCGAACGGCTCTACGTCGTCTTCGGCAAAGGGGAGGTGCATATCAACAGCATCAGCGATCCGGACGAGCGCACGGCGATCTCCTCCTTCGGCCGCAACCGCCGCAACATCCGCCTGATCCGGGAGGCCGTCGAACGCGCCCGGAAGGCATGACCCGGCGGCCGGCCGCCCCGGAAGCTACGCGGAGGCCGCCTCCGATCCCCGTTTCGGTCCGCCCGAGCGGAACTCCGTCGGGGAAATGCCCGTGTACTGCCTGAAATAGCGCCCGAAAAAGGACTGGTTCGGAAATCCGAGCGCATCGGCGATCTCCTTGACGCTCAGAGCGGGATCGGAAAGCATCTTCTTCGCCTCGGCGACGACCGTGGCCGTAATCCACCGCAGGGCGGAGCGGCCCGTCTTCTCGCGCACGACCGTCGAGAAGTAGCGCGGCGTCAGACACTGCTGCCCGGCGTAGAAGGCCACTTCGCGGTGCACCCGGAAGTTCCGGTGGAGCGAGATGAGGAACTGCTGGAAAATCCGGTCCTTGCGCTCCTGCGGCAGCGGGCGGATCGGCCGGCTCGAGAAATAGGCCTGCATGATTTCGTAGCAGACCGCCTGCCCCAGCGCCGAGAGCAACTGCCGATAGACCGTATCGCCGTGCGCCGCAGCGGTATATTCGCCGGCCTCGGCCTCCCGGTTGCGGACGGCGGCGATCAGCTCCCCGATCCGGACCCGCTGCCTCCCGTCGAGCGAGATGCAGGGGTTTTCGAGGATGAAGACCTGGTTCCGCGCATTGGAGACCTGACTGATGACCGGAAGCACGAAATCGAAATCGGCCACTCCGACGACGCATTGCAGGTCGTCGCTTATTTCGTGGATATAAGTGTGCGAAAAGGGCGGATAGATGTAGATGTCCCCCCGTCCGAATCTCATAGACGCGTTCGTTCAGGGCCAGGTCGATTCTCCCCCGCGTACAGTAAAGAAAGCCGTTCCGGTCGAGGTGCACCACCGGCCCGAAGGTTTCGATCGAGGCTTTGTCCATATCGAAAAGGCCGATGCCCGGAATATCCGACGGATTGATCATAGATTCGACATTTTGCACAAAATAACGAAGAATCCGGCTTCTTCCGACGCTCCGGAACAAACATTTTGACAAGAATCGAACAAATAGGACAACTCCCGCTCACTATCATACTTTCCGGGGTTGCCGCAACCCCGTACATTTGTAACCGAACAATACCGGAACTTATGAAAACGAGAATCGGACTTATCTGCGCCGCCGCGCTGCCCGCGCTCCTCCTGCAAGGATGCGCCCCGCACAGGGACGGCGACAACCGGCCGCCGGCCGTACAGGTCGATACGGCCGAAACGTACGGCTCCGGCCGGACGCTGGAGTTCCCCGGACGCGTGAAGGCCGCCGAGGAGGTAAACCTGGCTTTCCAGATCCCCGGCACGCTGCTGCGCGTCCACGCCGGACAGGGCACGTCCGTCCGGCAGGGAGAGCTGATCGCCGAACTCGACGAGAGGGACTACCGGCTCCGGCTCGAAGCCGTCGAGGCCGAATACGAAAGCATCCGCGCCGAGGCCGAGCGTGTCATCGCCCTCTACGCCGACAGCGTCGCCACGCCCGACGCCTACGACAAGGCGCGCTACGGGCTGCGGCAGATCGAAGCCAAATACGAAAGCTGCCGCAACCAGCTCGCCGACACGAAGATATATGCCCCGTTCGACGGTATCGTGCAGCGCCGGCTGTTCGATCCGCCGACGGTCGTCGCCGCGGGAATGCCCGTCGTCACACTGCTCTCGGGTTCCGCGCCCGAAATCGAGATCAACATCCCCGGGTCGGAATACGTCCGCCGCGGCGAATTCGCCGCATTCGAGGCGGCGTTCGACTTCTGGCCCGGACGGCGGATTCCGCTGCGGCTGCTGAGCGTCGCCCCCAAGGCCAACGCCAACCAGCTCTACACCGTCCGGCTGGGGATTCCCGCCGGAACGGACCCGATGCCCGCCCCGGGCATGAACACGATGGTCAGCGTCTCGTACCGTCCTGCGGACACCGGACGGACGAGCGTCCCGGCCACGGCGCTCTTCCGCGAGGGGGACGCCTCCTGCGTCTGGGTCTTCGCAGCCGACAGCACCGTGCATCGCCGCGCGGTCGCCGTCGAGAGCCTGCACACCGACGGGCGGGCGGTCCTCTCGTCGGGACTCGACGCCGGGGAGCGGATCGTCTCCTCGGGCGTACACCGGCTGCATGAGGGGCAGAAAACCGCTCCGCTGCCCGCCGAATCGGAAACCAACGTGGGAGGACTGCTATGATCGACTTCGGAAAGTGGGCTTTCGCAAACAAGAAGCTCGTTTACTTCCTGCTCGCCGTGCTGCTGGCCGGCGGTGCGCTCGCGGCCTACGACATGCCCAAACTCGAGGACCCCGAGATCAAGGTCAAGATGGCGATGGTCGTGGCGACCTACCCCGGCGCCTCGGCGCACGAGGTCGAGATGGAGGTGACCGACCCGCTCGAAAAGAGCATCCGCGCGATCGGCGAGGTGGACAACGTATCCAGTTGGTCGTACAACGATCTGGCGCTGATCGAGGTGGAGCTGAAAAGCACGGTTCCCGACGCCGAGGTAGAGCAGTCGTGGGACATGCTGCGCCGCAAGGTCGGCGACACGCGGACGCGACTGCCGCAGGGCGCTTCGGTGCAGGTGCAGGACGACTTCGGACTGGTCTACGGCATGCTCTACGCCCTGACGGGCGACGGACTGACCGAACGCCGGCTCTCGGACTACGCCGAGCTCATCCGCCGCGAGATCGGCGATCTGGAGGGCGTGGCCCGCGTCACGGTTTACGGCGAACGGGAGGAGTGCATCGACATTTCGATGCTCCCGGAGAAGATGGCCACGCTCGGCGTCTCGCCGGCCGAGGTGCTGGCGACGCTCAACGGACAGAACGATACCTATTATACGGGCTATTACGACAACGGTCCCGACCGGATCCGGGTGACCGTCGCCGACAAGTTCCGAACCGTGGAGCAGATCGAACGCATGGTCATCCAGGGGCACGAAGACGACCAACTGCGGCTGGGCGACATCGCCACCGTGGAGCACGGCTATGCGACACCCGTGCGCAACGCCATGACCTACGAGGGACAGCGGGCGTTGGGCATCGCCGTCGCGGCCGCTTCGGGAACGGATATCGTCAAGGTAGGCGCCGAGGTCGAGCGACGGCTGGCCGAACTGGAAGCCGAACGGTTCCCGGCCGGCATCGAGTGCCACAAGGTCTTCTTCCAGCCCGAACAGGTGACCGACGCGCTGACGACCTTTTTGGTGAACCTCGTCGAATCGGTGCTCATCGTCGTGGCGATCCTCATGCTCACGATGGGTTTCCGCAGCGGCATGATCATCGGCATCAGCCTGGTGATGATCGTCGTCGGTTCGTTCCTCATTCTGGGGCTCTTCGACGGCACGATGCAGCGCGTCTCGCTGGCGGCCTTCATCCTCGCCATGGGAATGCTCGTGGACAACGCCATCGTCATCGTGGACGGCATTCTGGTGGACCTCAAGCTGGGACGGCCGCGCCGCGAGGCGATGACCGCGATCGGCCGCAAGACGGCCATGCCGCTGCTGGGCGCGACGCTCATCGCCATCCTCTCTTTCCTGCCGATCTTTCTCTCGCCCGACACGGCGGGCGTCTATGTCCGCGACCTGTTCATCGTGCTGGCCGTCTCGCTGCTGCTGAGCTGGATACTGGCACTCGTGCACGTGCCGCTGATGGCCGACCGCTGGCTGAAGCAGCCCGCCGGCGCCGCACGGGGCGAACGCCTCTACGACGGCCGGATCTACGGCTGGCTGCGCTCCGCCCTCGGATTCGGCCTGCGCCACCGCATTTCGTCGATCCTGCTCGCGCTCGGGTTGGTCGCCCTGAGCGCCTGGGGCTACGGCTTCATGCGGCAGGGCTTCTTCCCCGACATGGTTTACGACCAGCTCTACATGGAGTACAAACTCCCCGAAGGAACGAACTCGACCCGCGTGGCCGAAGACCTGCACGAAATCGAGACGTGGCTAAAAACCCGCCCCGAGATCGGCGCGGTGACCGCCTCGATCGGCGGCACGCCGGCCCGTTACAACCTCGTGCGGAGCATCGCCACGCCGTCGCTGTCGTACGGCGAGCTGATTATCGACTTCGCCTCTCCGAAGGCGCTGGAGGAGAACATGGACGAGATACAGCGCATCCTGACGGACCGCTATCCGGACGCCTACGTGAAGCTCAAACGCTACAACATCATGTACAAGAAATACCCGATCGAGGCGCTCTTCACGGGGCCCGACCCGGCCGTGCTGCACGCGCTGGCCGACAGCGCCCGCCGGGTCATGGAGACCTCGCCCGAAGTGTGCCTCGTCACCTCGGACTGGGAACCGGCGCTGCCCGTGCTCGAAATCGACTACGACCAGTCGGCGGCACGGCGCGCGGGGCTGAGCCGCCAGGAGGTGGCCACCTCGATCCTTTCGGCGGCGGGCGGCATTCCCGTCGGGGCTTTCTACGACGGAACGCACAAGAATACGATCTACCTCAAATGCACCGATGCCGGGGGCGCTCCGGTGGACAATCTGGAGAACGTCCCCGTCTTCCCGATGCTCCCCTCGCTCGACGGACTGCTCGACGAGCAGACCCTCGTCAGGCTGAAAACGGGGACGATCGACCGCAGCGAACTGGTCGAATCGGTACTCGGCACCGTACCGCTCCGGCAGGTGAGCCGCGGCGTGGAGGTGGCCTGGGAGGACCCCGTCGTGCCGCGTTACAACGGCCAGCGCGCCCAGAAAGTGATGTGCTCGCCCGTCCCGGGAACCGAGACCGAAGCCGCACGCCGCGCCGTCGCCGAAAAGATCGACCGCATCCCCCTGCCGACGGGTTACGCCCTCGCGTGGCAGGGCGAGAAGGGAGCCAGCGACGAAACGATGCGCTACCTGTTCCGGAACGTGCCGCTGGGCATCGTACTGATGATTACGGTGCTGATCCTGCTCTTCGGCGACTACCGCAAGCCGCTCATCATTCTCTGCGGCATTCCGCTGCTGGCCATCGGCATCGTGGGGGCCATGCTCCTCACGGGCAAGACCTTCACCTTCTGCGCCATCGTCGGCGCATTGGGGCTCGTGGGCATGATGATGAAGAACTGCATCGTGCTGATGGACGAGATCGGCGAACAGATCGCCGCCGGGACCGATCCCGCGAAGGCACTCGTCAGCAGCTCCGAAAGCCGCCTGCGCCCCGTAATGATGGCCTCGCTGACGACCATTCTGGGCATGATCCCCCTGCTGGGCGACGCCATGTTCGGCTCGATGGCCGCGACGATCATGGGCGGACTGCTCTTCTCGACCTTCGCCACGCTCTTCTTCGTACCCGTGCTCTACGCCATGTTCTTCAAAATCCGGATCGACCGATGAAACGACTTCCCATCATCCTCGCGGCACTGCTCTGCGGCGGCGCATACGCCCAGACCGAACCGCTCACCCTCGACGCCTGCCTGCGTCTGGCGCAGGAGAACAACAAGGCTCTCGCGGCGGCCGAACGGCAGGCGCAGGCGGCGCAGTTCGACCTGCGGAGCATGAAGGGAAACTTCTTTCCCTCGCTCTCGGCCGCGGGCGTCGGGCTTTACTCCACCTCGGACGGACGGCTCGACATCGCGGGCGGCTCGCTGCCCGTATTGGACAAAAACGGCGTACCCACGGGCAGCACGGCCTATTTCCCGGGACTCGGCCTCGATTACAGCCTGGGATGGATCTACGGCGGGGGCGTCACCCTCGAACAGCCGCTCTACATGGGCGGCAAGGTCCGCACGGGCTACCGCATGGCACGGATCGGCAGCTCGCTGGCCGCCGAAAACCGCCGCCTGACGGAAGCCGAAGTGATCGTCGAGACGTCGCGGGCCTACGCCGGCGTGATACACGCGCGGGAGATCCGCCGGGTGGCGGAAAGCTACCGCAGACTGCTCGCCGAACTGCTGCGCTCGGTGGAGAGTGCCCGCAGACACGGCATCCAGCCGCAAAACGACGTGCTGAAGGTGCGCGTGAAGTTCAACGAGAGCGAACTGGACCTCCGCCGGGCCGAAAACGCCCTGAGGCTGGCGACGATGAACCTCTGCCACTACATCGGCTGTCCGCTCGGCACGCCTCTCGACGTGGCGGGCGACCTGCCCGAGCCTCCGGCGGCCGCGGCACCCGGGACCGGCGACATGACGGCGCGCCCCGAATACCGGATGCTCGCCGGGAAGAGCGACCTGGCCCGCGAACAGATGCGGCTGGCCCGCAGCGAACGGCTCCCGCAGATCGGGCTGGCAGGCAACTACGGCTACCTGCACGGACTCGAGGTGAACGGGCAGAACCTGCTGGGCAGCTGGGGATTCTCCGCCGGCATACGGCTTTCCGTGCCGATCTTCCATTTCGGAACCCGCTCGAACAGGTTCCGCTCGGCCCGGGCCAAATACGAGCAGGCGCAGGCCGAGCTGGAGAGCGGCGGCGAGTTGCTGGCGCTCGAAATGACGCAGGCGGCCAACAACCTCGACGAGGCGCTGCTCGAACGGCGCTTGGCCGACACCTCGATGGAGGCCGCCGAGGAGAACCTCCGCATGAGCCGCCGCCAGTACGAGGCCGGTCTGGAGACGCTTTCGGACTATCTCGAGGCACAGGCCGTGTGGCAGCAGGCGAGCCGCACGCAGGTCGAAGCGCGGATCGGCTCCTACCTCCGCTGGCTGGAGTACCGCAAGGCCGCGGGCCTTCTCGACTGAATCCCGCCCCGAAAAAAATACGGTCCGCCCCTGCCGCAAATCGGTGCGGCAGGGGCGGATCCGCAGAACGGGAAAGCGGGGCGGAAGCCGCCCGCAGCGTTTACAGCATCGGAATCACGGTCACGTAGATCGCGGCGATGACGGCCGAGGTGATGACCCCCGTGACGTTGGCTCCAAGCGCGTCGGCCAGCACGAACGAAGACGGATTGTCGTGCGAGACGATCTTCTGCGCCACCTTGGCCGTCGTCGGGACGCAGCTCACGGCCGCGATGCCGATGACGGGGTTGAAGTTGCCCCGCTTGAAGAAATACACGGCATAGCCGCCCAAGATGCCGCCGATGCCCGAAATCAGCAGGGCGAGGATGCCCAGCACGAGCAGTTTGAGCACCGCGGGATCGAGCAGCGTGTGGGCGTCGCAGAGAATGCCCAGCAGAATGCCCAGGAAGAAGGTCGAACCGTAGAGCATCGGCCCGCTGATGAAGTCGTTCACGTGCCTGAGCCCCGACTCCTTGATGACGATGCCGATGAAAAGCGAGAAGAAGAGCGGTGCGGCCACCGGGAAGAGCAGGCACAGGATGACGCACATCACGACGGCGAACGAAATCTTCGTCGCGGGACCGTACTGCTTGGGCGCTTTTTTGGGCGGCTTCATTCGGATGGCCCGCAGGCGCTTGGGAACCATCGCCCGCACCAGATAGGGATAGCCTCCGTAGGTAAGGCCCAGATAGAGGTAGGCGACGACGGTGATCGGCACGAAAATCTCCTTCGAGAGGTTGAGCGACGCGAAGAGCACCATCGGCCCGTCCGCTCCGCCCACCATGGCGATCGAGGCGCTGTCGCTCGGGCTCAGCCCCATGGCGTAGGCGATCGGCACGACGGCGAAGGTCCCCAGCTCGGCGCACAGCGCGAGGAACATGCTCTGCAACGGCTTGGCCAGCAGGAAATTGATATCGAGCATCGTTCCGATGCCCATAAAGATCAGACAGGCTATCAGGCCGTTGCTGAAGGTGAAGGTATAGACCGGCTGCAAGAAGTCGATCTGCAGGATGTTCATCAGCGCGTCGGTGTCCGTGACCATCGGATCGAGAAAGAGGTTTCCCGGCGTGCCGCCGGGAAAGATCAGCACGCCGGCGTTCACGGCGGCCATGCCCAGCCCCATGGGGATCATCACCAGCGGTTCGAGAACGCCCCTGCGGCCCAGATAGACCAGCAGGATGCCGAGCAGGATCAGTCCGATGCGCGCGTACATGATCGCCGGATCGGACTGCAACAGGGTCGAGATGCCCTGGAATATGTTGTTCAGATCGAATTTTTCCATGACTGAAAAAGCGTGATTTAACGGTTTGCATATCCCCGTTCAGGAGTTTCGGGGTTGCCGAAATGATACTCCGTCAGGCCGTTCATGCCGTGAATCGACTCCTCCTCCGTCGCAGGGTCCATCGGCATTTCGCGCACAGAACGCTCGTCGCCCACGAAGGAACGGATGTAGCGGTAGGAGTGTGCGACCTCCATACGGTAGGCCCGTCCCCAGATCCGGCTCCGCCGGACCAGCGAGGGCAGGTCCTCGCCATTCAGGTAGGAGAAGAACAGCGTCATCAGTTTCAGCACATAGGCGAACGCCACCCCCACGACGAACGTGAAGCCCATCATCAGCAGCGTCTCCCGGATAATATAAGTCAGTGTCATCTTACGGATTTTTTTCGAATGGTTGTTGCCCGGCCGCCCGCCGCACCGCCGGACGGGTCCCCGCCCGGAAACGGGACGGAGCACGCCGTCTCCGGAGCGCGTGCGGAAGGCCGAAATCGCCCCGCACGCAGGCCGGAGCGGCCCGTGCGGAGACGTCGGAAAGCCCGTACGGCGCCCGGTCATGCCGGAACCCGCACGGGAAAACGGATCGGAAAGGAAAAAGGCTAAATCCGCAGGATGCCGAAACGAAGGTAATCGGAACGATGGGACACGACGGCGCCGCGCCCGGCGAAGAGGCGTACGGCCGCACTACAGGGGCGGCGGCCCGGCTCCATGCAGAACGACGGGAGCCCGAAAGCCTCCGGCGCTTCGCCGCCGGTTCGCTGACGTGTCTCGGGACTTTTGCGCAGCGCGCGCGTCGAAGGCGCGGGAACGGAGGTCCGGACCGCCTCCGTGGCCAAATCGCCCGGAAATCCGGAAGCGTCGAAACAGTACTGCGAGAACGAACGCCGGGTATCTGCCGCCGCAGTTCCGGCGGAACCCTGCTTCAGCAGGGCCGCCGAGCAGGCGGCCAGCACGACAAAGAGTATGCGCAGCGACGTTCTCATCTTCCGGAATCTCTTTTGGCAAAATTAGGACAAATCCGAGAAAAGAGCAAGTCCGCAGACGGATTTCGGCCGTCGTCCGGCCCGATTTCACCCGAATAGCCCTATCTTTGCGACGGATTGCGAACGGACCGATGGGAAAACGCCTGCTCCATACGCTGCTGGGCATCCTGCTGCTGGCGGGAGGAACGGTCCTGTCCGGCAATAAGGCCGCGGCAGGGGGACCTTCCGTCCGCACGGAGCTCCGCATCCCGGCGGAAGAGGACCGTGAGGCGGCAACGGTCCGCGAAACGTGCGGCGCACCGCGGTGCGGACTGGCCGCCGCGGCCGAAACCGTCCCGCCTCCGTCCCGGATACGCACCCTTCCCGGATTCCGGAATCCGCTTCTCCCGGCGCTACGCCCCGGCATCGTCCCCCGGAACGCCGCATCCGGACCGTTCCGCGGAAAACGCGGAAACGGAACGGGGCCGGCCCCGAAACCTCCGCGGTATTACATCTACACCCTGGAGCGTATCCGGATTTAGCCTCCGGACCCTCCCGCCGCCGGAATCCGACCGGAATCCGGTGCGGCACACCCCGTCCCGCCGGCGCCCGGCGGGTCTTCCGTATTCATTCACGCAAACAATACCCGAAACATGGATTTTCTGCTGGATTTCATCCTACATATCGACCAATACCTGCTCCGCATCGTCCAGGAGTACCATTTGTGGACTTACGCCATCCTCTTCGCCGTCATCTTCTGCGAGACCGGACTGGTCGTCACGCCGTTCCTGCCCGGCGACTCGCTGCTGTTCGTGGCGGGCGCCATCGCGGCGCAGCCCGGAACATCGGTGAATGCACACCTGCTCGCCGCCATCCTCTTCGCCGCGGCCGTCGCGGGCGACTCCTGCAATTACACGATCGGCCGATTCTTCGGCCGAAAACTCTTCGCCGACCCAAACTCCCGGATTTTCAAACGGAGCCATCTGGACAAGACGCACGCATTTTACCGGAAATACGGCGGCAAGACCATCGTCCTCGCCCGCTTCGTCCCCATCGTGCGCACGTTCGCGCCGTTCGTCGCCGGAATGGGACGGATGCACTACACGCGCTTCATGGCCTTCAACCTGCTCGGAGGCGCGGCGTGGATCGCGCTGTTCTGCTACGCCGGGTATCTCTTCGGGGACCTGCCTTTCGTGCAGCAGAACCTCAGGCTGCTGATCGTCGCTATCGTTTTCGTCTCCCTGTTGCCGGCCGTCGCGGAGGTGGTCCGGAGCAGGCGCCGGACCCGCAGCGCCTGACGGAATACCCCGCCGCAGATTACTGCGGCGGGGTATTTTCAGACCACCGGCTCCGGCAGCGTCCCGCGGGGGAGAGCCGATCGTTCCGGCTTTCCGCACAGGGATGCCGCCGAAGCGGATTCCGGGCCATCAGACGGACGTTCCGTCCACGATCCGCACCTGCGTCAATGGCTTGTATTCCAGATCGGCGTATTCGAAGGCCTGCATCGCCACGAACCGGTCGTCGGGCGAACGGTACATGGAAACCGTCACGGCCGGAACGCGGGCCTGCGGTTTCCCGAGGAGCTCCCGGAAACCGCCCTCCTCGACGCACCGCGCCACGGCGGTCTTCTCGTAAATCTCGAAAAACAGCTCCTCGTAGCGCAGGTAACAGCGTCCCGCGGGATAATAGGGATTACCGGCGCTGAAGAGGCGAGCGAAAAGCACGGCCACTCCCGCCAGCAGCAGCGAGGCCCCGACGAAGACGATCGCGGAACGCAGGTCGTTCGACAGGTCGGCCCTGAAAGAGCGGTTCAGAATCAGCAGAGCGATACCTGCGGCGACGAGCAGAACAGGCATCAGAAAGGATTTGCGGCGGCGTATCACAACCGCTCCGGGCAAGGCGTACATCGCCTCGCAGATTTTCGTTTTATCCATTTTATGACATTATTTGACGTTTCGTGTTTCGGGAAAAGAAGGGAAAGGCACGAATCGCTAAATAATGAGCCGGCACAGGCGGAAAACGTAGAAATCCGCGACCGACGGTCCGGCGAAGGAGTCGCGGAACGGGAAAGTGAAGGCGGAACGGAGGGCGCCGGAACACTTGCCGCACGGAACGCCCTCCCGCAGGAGAGCCGCACGGCCGGCCGACACCGGACCTTCGCGCTGCACGAGGCGGACGACCGGGCAGGTCTCCGTCTCGCGGAGGGTGCGGAGCCGGTTCAGATCCGAGTTGCCGATGCGCTCCAGCCTCCACTGGTCCGCGCACCCGGCATCGACCGAGAATTCGGCCACGGGGCTTTCATGCAGCGCGGACGCATCCGCTCCGCCCTCCGAAAAGAAGAGCCAGCAAGCCGCGAAGGCAAAGAACAGCAACAGCGACTTTCGCATCCGAATCGGTTTTCCGTTCCGCAAAGATACGTTTTTTTTCGCGTCGGTACGCACTGCGCGCCGGGAAAATCCGGACAGCGGAGACGGCTTTCCCCGTCCAGCGGCGCATCCGACCGGCCCGCGCCGCGGCGAAGGCACGAAAAAACGTCCCTGCCGCAGCCGTTGCGGCAGGGACGGAAGCCTCGTTCCCGGGCGTTGCGGAGAACGTCTCCGGCGCATCGGAAGCCGGACCGACGGCAGCTACTCCCCGGACAGGGCGTGGCGGTAGCCGTCGATCTTGTTCCAGTCTCCGCGCGTGAAGTCCGGAACGGCGACGGGAGCGCTGTTGTGGTCGAGCGACATGGCCGTAAGCGCGCCGATGCACGACCACTCGGCCGCGTCGTACACGTCCTGATCCAGCGGCAGGCCGTTGCGCAGGCAGTAGATCAGCCGGTAGTCCATGATGAAGTCCATGCCGCCGTGGCCGCCGACCTCGCGGGCCTTATCCTCGATGTCCCTGACGATCGGATCCTTGTACTGCTCCATCAGCGCGGCCTTCGCCTCTTCGGGAATGAAGGAGTGCTCGCTCAGGTTCTCGTGGTCGGGCACGCCGCTCCCGGCCAGTTGTCCGGCACGGAACGCATAGCCCTCGACGGGGTATTTGTTGGCGAAGCCCTCGGTTCCCGTAAGCTGGTACATGCGGCTGTACGGACGCGGCGTGTAAACGTTGTGCTGCAAGTGGATCGTGCGGCCCTTCTCGGTCTTGATGAGCGTCAGCGTGTGGTCTCCGTTGGCGAAGGTATCGACGCCCATCTTCTCCCGGGCGGCCTTCAGGCCGTTCACCGACTTGGTGTCCATCGCCACCAGGTAGTTCATCTTGTCGCCGCGGTGGATGCCGAGCAGTTGGCAGGCGGGACCCAGACCGTGCGTGGCGTAAACGTCGCCGCGGTGCTTCTGGTCGAAGTCCAGACGCCAGTTGCCCTGGTAGTAGTCCCAGAACTCGTCGAGGTTGTGGATGTAGGAGCCCTCGACATGCAGAATCTCGCCGAAAAGCCCGTGGCGCGCCATGTTGAGCGTCGTCAGCTCGAAAAAGTCATAGACGCAGTTCTCGAGCATCATGCAGTGGCGCTGGTACTTCTCGGCGGTGTTCACCAGCTGCCAGCACTCCTCGAGCGACTGCGCGGCGGGCACTTCGACGGCCACGTGCTTGCCGTGCTCCATGGCGTACACGGCCATCGGCACGTGCTTGAGCCACGGCGTGGCGATATACACCAGGTCGATGTCGTCGCGCTCGCAGAGCTGTTTCCAGCCCTCCTCGCCGCTGTACGACGCCGCCTCGGGGAAGCCGCGCTTCGAGAGAATCCCCTGCGCGCTCTCCACCCGCTCGGGATAGAGGTCGCAGAGCGCCTTGATCTCCACGCCGTCGAGGTGCGTGAACCGTTCCACGGCCCCCGGACCGCGCATACCCAGCCCGATAAAGCCCACGCGGACCGTCTCCATGGGCGCCGTGCGCAGCCCGAGCACCGACTTCTGGCCCGGTTCGCGTTCGGGCGTGTCGAACACGATCACGCCGTCCACCCGCTTCCAGCCCTCCTCTCCGCCGCCGCAGGCCGAGAAGAGCAGACCGGCGAAGGCGCATAGCAAAACGGAAAATTTCTTCATGTCATCAGGGATTTTTTAGTTTCACACAAAAATAGGAAATATTTTTGAAATCTAAGCCCGTTTGACTACTTTTGCCTCACGTAAAAACGTAAAATCACACACGGCCTTCCCATGTCTCGAAAACTCGCGGCGGCAACTCTCTCGGCTCTCCTGCTCTCGACGGGCTGGCTGGGCATGACGGGACTGACGCTGCTCGTCGGATTCGTCCCCCTGCTGTGGATCAGCGGCTCGTACGACGGCTCGCGCCGCTCGTGGCGTGGCATGTTCGGCTGGGCGACGCTGACGTTCGTCCTGTGGAACGCGCTGACCGTCTGGTGGATATGGAACGCCACGCCCGTCGGGCCGTTCGCCGCGACGCTGGCTTCGACGACCCTCAACATGATCGCCTTCATGTTGTTCCACACCGTTTCGAAAAAAGCCCCCGCGGCGCTGGCCTACACCACGCTCGCCGCGGCGTGGATCGCCACCGAATACTGGTACACGACCGGCGAGTTCTCGTGGCCGTGGCTCGTGCTGGGCAACGGTTTCTCGCACGAGGTCTGGGCCGTGCAGTGGTACGAATACACGGGCGTCTTCGGCGGATCGCTGTGGGTGCTGGCGAGCAATATGGCCGTCTTCGAGGCGCTCCGGCGGCGCACGCTGCGGCGCAGTCTCGCGGCGGCGGCCGTCGTCGTCCTGCCGCTGGCCGCCTCGCTGGCGATCCGGTGCGGATGGAAGCAGCCCGACGAAGGGACGGTCCGCGTCAGCATCGTCCAGCCCAACGTCGATTGCTACGACAAATTCCACGGCGACGCGGAACGCCAGCAGCGCAACATCGCGGAGCTGCTGCACGAGGTTCCCGCCGGGGCGCAGTTCATCCTGCTGCCCGAAACCGCCGTACCGGAACACTACTGGGAGCCGTCACTCTCCGACGCGCCCGGCGGGCGGACGCCCGGCGCATTCTGGCTGGAGCTGACCGACTCGCTCCGCACGGCGCATCCCGAAGCGATGCTCGTCACCGGGGCCAACACGCTGCGGCGCTACGAGGCCGGGGCGCAGACCCGCACGGCGCGCTACAACCGGCTGGACGGCAGCTACTACGACATATTCAACACGGCCGTGGGAATCGACTCCGCAGGACGTGTCAGCCTCCACCACAAGGGACGGCTGGTGATCGGCGTGGAGAACACCCCGACGTGGGTGTTCGACGTGCTGAAGTTCCTCGTCATCGACCTGGGGGGCACGCTGGGCCAGATCGGCATGGGCCAGCACGGTACGGCGTTCGGGCACGCCGGGGCGACGGTCGGCCCGGCGATCTGCTACGAAGGGCTCTACGGCGACTTCTGCGGCGACTTCGTTCGGCGCGGCGCACAGTTCCTGGCCATCATCTCCAACGACGGCTGGTGGGGCGACACGCCCGGCTACAAACACCTCTTCTCGATCTCGCGCCTGCGGGCCATCGAGCACCGCCGCGCCATCGCCCGCTCGGCCAACACCGGACGGTCGGGCTTCATCTCGGCGCGCGGCGACGTGGGGCAGACGCTGGGCTGGGAACAGCGCGGCGTCATCACCGCCGACGTGCCGCTCTCGTCGCAGGAGACCTTCTACACCCGCTACGGCGACTACATCGCCCGCATCGCGGAGTACGTGCTGCTGCTCTGCATGCTCTATTTCGTCGCCTACCGCGTCAAACGCCGAAACTACCTCGTCAAATAACACCGTACACCATGAATTACACCCAAACCCTCGAATTCCTCTTCTCGTCGCTGCCCGCCTTCGAAACCCAGGGAGCGACGGCCTACAAGCCGGGATTGGAGCGCATCGCCGCATTCTGCCGCCACCTGGGCAATCCGCAGCGCAACTTCTTCACCATCCATATCGCGGGAACCAACGGCAAGGGCTCCGTGGCGCACATCATCGCCTCGGTGCTCCAGCAGGCCGGCTACCGCACGGGGCTCTTCACCTCGCCCCACTTGCAGGACTTCCGCGAACGGATCCGCGTGGACGGCGAGATGATTCCCAAGCAGAAGGTGGTGAACTTCGTGGACAAGCACCGCGAAAAGATGGTCGATCTGGAGCTGTCGTTCTTCGAAATGACCGCGGCGATGGCCTTCGACTACTTCGCGCAGAGCGACGTCGAGGTGGCCGTGATCGAAACAGGACTCGGGGGACGGCTCGACGCCACGAACATCGTCGTCCCGATCCTGAGCATCATCACCAACATCGGGCTGGAGCACACCGCGCTGCTGGGCGACACGCTGCAAAAGATCGCCGCCGAGAAGGCCGGCATTGTCAAGAAGAGCATCCCGGTTCTCATCGGCGAGGCAGACGAACGCTACGACGGCGTGATCGAGCAGGCCGCCGCCGCGAACAAGTCGAAGGTGATCTACGCCGAACGGGAGTTCCGCTGCGAGAGCTGCACCGAGCGGGGGGACCGGCAGTCGTTCAGCCTGCGCCGCACGCGCGACGACCGGACTTTCGACGTGGAATTGGACCTGCGGGGCATCTACCAGAGCCGCAACGTCGTGACGGCCTCGGCCGCCATCGACTTCCTGCACGAAGAGACGCCGCTGACGATCTCGCGCCGCGCCTACCTCGAGGGAATGCGCGACGCCGCGGCCCACACGTCGCTGCACGGCCGCTGGCAGAAGATCGGCGATGCGCCCCTCACGGTATGCGACACGGGACACAACGCCCACGGCATCGCCTATGTGGCCCGGCAACTGAAGGCCACGCCCTGCAAACGGCTCTTCTGCGTCATGGGATTCGTCCGCGACAAGGACCTGGCGCACATCCTGCCGCTGCTGCCGCACGAGGCGCACTATATCTTCACGCAGGCGCACTCCGACCGCGCCATGACCGCCGGGGAGCTGACCGCGAAGGCCGCGATCTACGGCCTGCGGGGCGAGGCCGTCGCCGACGTCCCGGCCGCAGTGGCCCGGGCCCGCGAGCTGGCCGGCGCGGAGGACATGATCTTCATCGGCGGCAGCACCTACGTGGTGGGCGAGGCGCTGTAAGGAATCCGTGCAAGCACATCGGCATCGGGAGCTTCCCGGACACCGGGGTTTCGCGTGGCCGTACGCTCCCGGCCGAACAATCCGCATCGGATCATCGTCCGAGGGTGCGAGGGATCGCCAGGACGCCCTGCGACTGTTCGGAGAACAGCGAACGGGCTATGCCCGTCTCGAGCCCCCGCAGTTCGGCGAGGCCTCGCAAGCGTCCGACATACGAATAGCCGGGATTGCCCTTTTTCTTCAAGTCGTCTCCCATTTGGTGTCCGTGGTCGGGACGCACCGGAATCGAGACCTTGTACCGTTGTTCGACCTCCAGAAGGGCTTTCATCATCTCGTACATATCCGTATCGCCCTCCAGATGGTCCGTCTCGACGAAGTTTCCGTCGGCATCGCGCCGTGTGTTGCGCAGATGCACGAAGCGGACCCGATCGCCGAACTCACGCATCATGGCGGGAAGATCGTTGTCCGCACGCACGCCGAACGATCCCGTACAGAGACACAAACCGTTCGAAGAGCAGGGCACCTCGGAGACGAGCCTCCGGAAATCGGAGGCCGTAGAGAGTATCCGCGGAAGTCCCAGAATCGGGAACGGAGGGTCGTCGGGATGAATGGCCAGCACGACCCCCGCCTCGTCGGCTGCCGGAGCGACCTCCCCGAGGAAAAGGATCAGATGCCGCCGCAACTGCTCCGCGTCGATGTCGCGGTAACGGTCCAACGCCTCCTGGAACTGCCGCAGGGTGAAACTCTCCTCCGAACCGGGAAGTCCGGCGATCATGTTGCGCACCAACCGGTTCTTTTCGGTTGCGGACATCCGTTCGAACCGCCGGCGGGCGCGTGCCTTCGCCTCGTCGTCGTATTCAGCCCCGGCTCCGGGACGCTTCAGAACGAAGAGATCGAATGCGACATAGGCGTCGCGCTCGAAACGCAGGGCCCGGGAACCGTCGGGCATGGCAAAGGAGAGGTCGGTGCGGGTCCAGTCGAGCACCGGCATGAAATTGTAAGTCACGCAACGGATACCGCAGGCGGCCAGGTTGCGCAAGGTCTGTTTGTAGTTCTCCGTATAGCGACGGAAATCGCCCGTACGAGTCTTGATCTGCTCATGGACGGGAACGCTCTCCACGACGCTCCACACGAGTCCTGCTTCGGCGATGAGCCGTTTGCGACGCCTGATCTCCCCGACCGGCCACACCTCGCCGTTGGGTATGTGGTGCAGCGCATGCACGACGTCGGTGGCGCCCGCCTGACGGATATCCCGCAAACCGACCGGATCATCGGGCCCGTACCAGCGCCAGGATTGTTTGCACAAATACATGTTCGTTCGTTTTAGAATCAATCGTCGTCCAGACTGTTCAGATCGAGAAGGCGTCGAATCCGCCGTCGATCACCGTCAGCGTTCCCGAAACGAAACGCGACGCGTCGCTCGCAAGCCATTGCAGCGTGCCGAGCAGCTCCCCGGGCTCGCCGAAACGCCCGAAGGGCGTATGGGCCAGAATCGTCCGTGCCCGGGGCGTGAGACTTCCGTCGGGATTCGTCAGCAGCGTGCGGTTCTGCTCCGTAAGGAAAAAACCCGGAGCAATGGCATTCACGCGTAGCCCGGCACCGAACTTCGTGGCCAGCTCCCCGCACATGTAGCGTGTAAAGTTCACTACGGCAGCCTTCGCCGCGCCATAGCCCGCCACGCGGGTCAAGGGACGCAGGGCCGATTCGGAAGCGATGTTGATAATCGACCCCTCGCCCCGTTCGGTCATCGCGCGGGCAAAGACCATCGTCGGAAGGATCGTTCCGAAAAGATTCAGATCGACGACCTTGCGCACCGCCTCGGGATCGAGGTCGAAGAAGGTCTTGTCAGGAGGGATCGTCGCCCCGGGCATATTGCCCCCGGCGGCATTTATGAGCACGTCGATACGACCGAAACGGTCCATGATCTCCGCATGGTTTTCCGCAAGCGACGCACGGTCCAGAACGTCCGTCGCATACGCCGCGGCACGGCCCCCCTCGGCCGCGACCTCTGCGGCAAGCCGCTCTCCCGCCTCGAGATTGCGGTCCAAGACGACGACCTGCGCTCCCTGCTCGGCAAAGTGGCGGACCATGGCCGATCCCAGAATCCCCGCCGCGCCCGTGATGACGATGACGCGGTCTCCGACACTGAAGAGATTTCTCATATCCGATGGTTTTTTGAATTTTCCGATAACGGAACGGTCATTTCCGCCGGCAGCTCCGGATCACCCCGAGAACAAAGCGGCATTTGCCGGCGATCCACATCCAGTCCCCCGCCTCAAGCCGCGGGGCGGGAAATAGCCGCGACCCCATGCCGACGCAGGCGACGCCCGCCTCGAACCACGCCCGGAGACTCTCTTCCGTAGGTTCCACGGCGCCCGTCGCCATAATCTGCACGCGCGGGAGCGGTCCGCGGACACTCTTCACGAACGAAGGTCCGCCCGCACATCCCGCCGGAAAGAGCTTCACCAGGTTGCAGCCCGCCTCCTGGGCCGCCACGATCTCCGCAACGGTCCCGCAGCCGGGAACGTAAGGGACAACCCGGCGATTGCACAGCCGCGCCACCTCTTCCACGAAACAGGGACCGACCACGAAGTCCGCCCCGCAGTTCAGATAGGACGCCGCCGTAGGCGCGTCAGTCACCGAACCGACACCGAGTGCCATTTCGGGACACTCCTTCCCGGCGTATTTCACGAGCGAGGCAAAAACCTCACAGGCGAAATCCCCGCGGTCCGTGAATTCGAACGCGCGGACGCCGCCCTCATAGCAGGCTTTCAGGACCTGACAGGCCACTGCGGCGTCCCGGTGATAAAAGACGGGAACCATGCCCGTATCGCGGAGTGTGCAGAGCACCTCCAAAAAGTCGAATCGTGCCATATCGCCTGTTTTTATCGGGAGACGCGTCCCGAGCCGTTGCCCCGCATCAGCCGCTCGACCTCCTCCGCGGAGACGAGGTTGTAATCGCCGTCGATCGTATGTTTGAGACACGAAGCCGCCGCCGCGAACTCCAGAGCCCGGGCATCGTCTCCGGGCCAGGCGAGCAGGCCGTGGATCAGCCCGCCGGCAAAGGAGTCGCCGCCGCCCACACGATCGACGATATGCGTGATGTCGTAACGTTTCGAACGGTAGAGACGCCGTCCGTCGCAGAGCACCCCGCCCCAGGTGTTGCGGCTCGCGTTGATCGACCCGCGCAGGGTGACGGCCACCTTCCGCAGACGCGGGAAACGTTCCATGAGCCGGCGGCAGACATCCCCGAAGCGGCGACTGTCGATCCCGCCGCCCGCAGTCGCAGCGTCGAAACCCTCGGGTTTGATACCGAAGACCTTCTCGGCATCCTCCTCGTTGGCGATCGCCACGTCGCAGCCCGCCACCAGGCGGGGCATCACCTCGGCGGCCGTCTTGCCGTATTTCCAGAGTTTGTCGCGGTAATTCAGGTCGCACGAAACGGGGACCTGCATCCGATTGGCCGCTTCGACGGCCTCCCGGCAGGCTTCGGCCGCTCCGGCGCTGATCGCCGGCGTGATTCCCGTCCAATGGAACCACGACGCTCCCTCGAATACCCGCTCCCAGTCGATCATCCCCGGGCGGATCCCGGCCATCGAGGAGTGCGCCCGGTCGTAAACGACCTTGCCGGGACGGCTCACCGCTCCCGTCTCCAGAAAATAGATGCCGAGCCGCTCGCCTCCGAAAACGACATGATCGGTACGGACTCCGTACTTGTGCAGGTCCATCAGGCAGGCCGCGGCAAGATCGTTCTCGGGCATACGCGTTACGAACTGCGCCACGTAACCGTAATTGGCGAGCGACACGGCAACATTGGCTTCCCCGCCACCGAACGTGGCATCGAACCGGTTCGCCTGGCAGAATCGCTGATTCCCGGGGGCCGCCAGGCGCAACATGATCTCCCCGAAAGTAACCACCTTCTTCATTCGCGGTATCTTAATATCTCGATCATGAAACAATCAGTCGGGCAATCCCTCCGCGAACTCCACTTCAAGTACGGCCTCGCCGTCGGGCGCCTCGGTCGAGATCTCCAGATAGAAACGGTCGCAGTTGAAAGGCCATCCCTGCGGATAGTACGAAAAACGGCTGTCGAAGAGGTCCTCCTGGATGTTGGCCGCAGTGCCGTCCACCGAGAAGACGACATCCCGTTCGGTCCACTTGCAGACGAAGGTATGGAATCCGTCGTACAAGTTCTCGACCGGCAGGACCGACCGCTTGATATTTTGCAGTTTCACCTCGTTCATCTGCATCGTGTTCGCACCGCAGGCCACAGCGCCGGGCCGCGATCCGTCGTAGTCCATGAGGAACAGGTCGCCGCTGTCGGGCCACGCTCCGAGCCGCTCCGTGACGGGCAGCAGGCGGATGCGGGCCTTCGCTTCGGGATTGCGCGAGCGGATGCGGGCCCGCACGGCGATCGTGCCGTATTGCAGATCCCACCGGCCGCGCGTGTCGAGGCGGGTCGTACCCTTCAACAGCAGGCGTCCGCGCCGCACGACGGCCTTGCCGCCCGGCGCCTCGTTCCACGAAGCCGTATCAAGGCGCTTTCCGCCGAACGTCTCCCGGAAGTCGGGTTTCGCTCCGTCGAGCATCCGATGCCGGCGGTCGCGGATGAAGTAGGCCAGCGTATCGATAAAGGCCCGGTCTTCGGGAGCCGTGGTCTTCGTAAAATAATATACCCCGCCGCCCCCTTCGTAGTAGGCGATCGCCGAAGAGCGGTAAACTCCGTTCCTGCGGAACGACGACATATAGCCCATGCCGCGGTCGCGGCGGCACTCCTCCGACTTCACCGAAGCCCGCATGTCGAACTCCATTTCGAGCCCCATGCCGTAGGTCCGGGCCAACTCACAGGCCCGATCTACCCGTTCGTCGCCGATCTTGCGGTTCCAGAAGTAGGTCGGCTGCAAGTAGGCGGCATCGAAACCCAGATCGCGCCACTCGCTGTAACCCTGGGCGGTGTAGTAGGGAATCCAATAGAAGCGCAGCCCCTTGCTCCGCACGTAGTCGCCCAGAGCGCGGGTCACCTCGCGGCTCTGCCGCAATATCTCGGGCAGCCAGTAGAATCCGGCCAACTCGAGGTGCCGAAAACCGCTGCTGCGGAAACGTTCCTCGAGGAGATCCGCATACCATTTGCAGGCGGCTATGCGATCCTCCTCATTCGAGAAATCCAACTTGCGGCCTTCCAGTTCGCCCCAGTCTTTCTGACCGCGCGGAGGCTCGGGAATCCCGATCACCACCTTGTGACGGAAGGGCGGCTCTCCCAACTCCCGAACGGCCGCCGCGATGCAGTCGTCGAGCGCCGCAATGCCCTTGCCGCTCTCGAAATGCCGATCGACAAGCCAGGCCCAGTCCTCCTTTCTGGCCAGCGGCGCGGAGCCCCGTACATGGTACGAGACCCCTTTGCCGCTGTCGAACTCCAGAAAGAGGAAGCCGTCAAAGAGCCAGTCGCGGTTCCCGAAGCGGTCCTCGTGGACGACATAGGGACGCAGTTGTTCGGCGTTGTAGTCCATGCGGTGAGAACCACCCTGATAGATCAGCACCAGGTCGCGAATATCGGTCATCGGCAGATATTTCCCCGGGGCGGGTTGTGCCGAGACTTCGTATCCGGCGATCAACAGAGACAATACCCCATACAGGGAGACGAGCATTCTCCTTTGCATATCGTTAGTATATAATACGTTATGTTTTTATTCCATGCGTTTCCGACGCGGCGTCAGACGCGAATCTCCCACCCCTTTTCGTAGGTGCGGCCCCAGAGGTCGCCGGCTTCGCGGTCGTCGAGGATGCGGCCCGTCGTCGGGTCGATCCGCAGCGAACGGCCCACGCGCTGAGCGATGTTGCCCAACTGGACCAACTGCGTACTGATGCAGGCATCGACGATTCCCGAATTGAGTTTCTCGCCCTTGCGGATCGCATCGAACCAGTTCCGGAAGTGAATGACATCGAGCTGCTCGGAGGGATTGAGCAGATTGCCCTCTTCGAACTTCAGGGCGCTCTGCACCTCCTTGACCGTCTTGCCGCCCATGTCGGCGATCCGGTATTCGTTGCCGCCGCTGATGAAGAGCGTGCCCGTCTCGCCGTAGAAGGCCGTGCCCACACCGAAGCCGTCCACCGGCATGCCGTTGCAACTGCGGCCCTCCCACGAACAGGAGGCCTCGTCGCCGAACTGATAGGTAATGAGTTGCGTGTCGGGCGTCTCCCAGTCGTCCTGAAAGCGGTAGCGACCGCCCACGGAGGTGACCAGCGTGGGATACTCGACCCCGAGACCCCAGCGGAGAATATCCACGAAGTGCGTACCGTTGTTCAACGCCTCGCCCGTTCCCCAGTGCCAGAACCAGTGCCAGTTGTAGTGTACGACATTGTCCCTGAAAGCCTTCACGCGCGGCGCGGGGCCCTGCCACAGATCCCAGTCCAGCCACCCGGGGACCGGAACCTCCCTGCCGATGCCGATCGACGGGCGGTTGTTCACATACCACGATTTGGCGTAGCGCACCCTGCCGATCTCGCCGGCGCGGATCGCCGCAACGGCCTCGATCACGTTGGGCCACGAACGGCGCTGGTTGCCCACCTGCACCACACGGTCGTATTTCAGGGCCGCGCGGATCAGCAGTTCGTTTTCCGCAGGGTTATGGCTCGTAGGCTTCTCGAGATAGACATGCTTGCCGGCCTTCATGGCCATGACGGCCGCGGCGGCATGCCAGTGGTCGGGCATGGCGATCACCACGGCATCGACATCCTCCGACTCGAGCAGACGGCGCAGATCCCGCTCGCCGCGGGGTTTGCGCCCGCAGACCTTGGCGATATCCTCGCGGCATTTGGCCAAAGCGCGCGAATCGACATCGCACACACAGGTTACCTCGCAGTCCCTCATCTTCGCAAAACCCTGAGCCAGGGCATTGCCGCGCGAATTCACGCCGATCACGCCGATCCGGATGCGCTCGTTGGCTCCGGCGGCCCGTGCCGACACCACGCCGGGCAAGACGCTTCCCAAGGATACGGCAGCCGCCCCCGTCATCAGTTTCTTAATGAAGTCTCTTCTCGTAGTCATAGGTCGTAATGTTTATCCAAAATTAGAGATTTTACGGGGATTACGGCTCGTCAATCCCGACAATGAACCTTCAAAAAACGCAAAAGTCATCCGCGGCGGCCTCCCATACGCGAAACGAGCGCCGCGAGCAGCCGCGGGATCCACAGCAGCAGGTAGATCACCGCCGTAATTACGACGACGTAACCCATCTGCGTGAAAAGCTCGTACCACGGACGGTCGAAACGCACGACGGCATAGAGATTCGTCAGGAAAGCGACGATGAAAGCCGCCGCCGCAAAGCGGATCTCGCGCCGGATGCGGCGTGCGGAGATAACAAGATCTTTCATGGTCTAAAATTTCATGTAGGGAATTCGGTACTGCTCGGGGAGGCGGATCGTGCGCTGCTCCTCCATGGCCCGGTTGCCCAACAGGCAGAGCACCGTCGAACAGTAGGCCTCCTCGACGACATTGGGAGCCTTCTCGCCCGTGATGCACGAGTGGCAAAAGGCCGAGAGGATGATGTCCGATCCGTCCTTGTCGGCGCCGACCATGCTCTGACCGCCGTTCACGTGGATAGCCCCCTCGACGATCGGATGCGGCGGATACTCCACACGCGTTTCGGGACGCCAGCTCGGCCCCGCCGCCGGAATCGCCGCGAAAACCCGGTCCTTCATCTGCCCGATAAGCTGGCGGATACCCGACGCCGAGCGGTCCTCCTCGAGGTAATAGACTCCCTTGGCCAGCTCCATCGTGCCGCGGCTTCCGAGAATCTGGTCTTCCATGCCGTTGAACTTGTTCGAGATAAGCGACTCGTAACAGATCTTGCGGCCGTCGCGGTAGCGGTAGATGACATTCACGCTGTCATAGACCTCGCGGCCGTCCTTCCAATAAACGATGTCGCCCATGCCCGCGATCTCCTCGGGCATACGCCCTGCGGCCCAGTTGCACACCTCCAACTGATGGCAGGCCAGCTCGGTCATCAGACCGCCCGAACTCTCCCGATAGAGGCGCCAGTTGATCCGCCGCTCCAGCTCGGGCGACGGCACCGCACGGCGCCAGTCGGCGTTGCGGAACCAGTGGCAGCGCATGCCGACCACGTCGCCGATCAGTCCCGAACGGATCAGCTCCATGCCCCGGATGTATTTCTCATCGTACATGCGCTGCATGCAAAAATAGAGCACCCGGTCCGTCCGCCCGTAAGCATCGTAGATCGCCCGGCACTCGTCGAGCGTACGGGCCATCGCCTTCTCGCAGAAGACATGCTTGCCGGCCGCCAGGGCGTCGAGCGTCATCCGCCCATGCCAGTCGAGCGGCGTAGAGACGATAACGCCGTCAATCGAGGGGTCCTCGAGCAGCCGGCGGTAATCCGTATAACATTTCGCCCCGGGGCACAACCGCTGCGCCGCCCGCAGGTTGGGTTCGTAGTCGTCGCACAGGGCGACCACTTCGGCATGGGGGATCGCCCGCAGGTTGTGGAGATGGTACTGGCCGCGCGACCCCGTGCCGATGAGCGCCACACGGGCCCGTTCGCCCGCAATCTCCCTATGCTTCTCGGGAGTGCAGAACGTCAGCCACGGCGTGGCGGCCAGCAGCGTCACGCCGCCGGTCAGGCGTCCCATGTTCTTCAAAAAATCCCTGCGACTTATCTCCGCTCCGCCATTCTTCCTATCCATGATGCAATATGTATGCGTAAACTTCCAGTTTGTCGAATCCGCAGGCAATACGCCGCCGTTGCGGTTCGCCGGCGATCATCCACGCGGTGCTCACCACTTCGGCATCGAGCGGATCGTCGGCGACGACCGCCACGATCTGCCGCGAAGCGTCACGCAGGCCGGTGTGCGGATTCACGATATGTTCCGTATGGGCCGCCGTATTGCCCGACACGGAGAGGGCCCGGTCCACGAGGTCGAACTCGGCCAAAGCATTCCCCGTTGCAGGATCGGGCAGACTCACCCGCCAGCAGGGGCCGTAAGGATGACGGCCGATGCCGAGAATGGAGCTGTTGCCGAAATCGACGAAGGCCGATCCGACACCGGCTTCGCGCAACAGCACGCCGATCTTCTTCAGCGCATAGCCCTTGGCGAAGCCGCCGAAATCGAGCGACGTTTCCTCCCCGTCGAAGCGGACGCTGACGACACCCGCCTCCGTGCCGAGACGAACGCGGGAGAGGTCCCGGAGGGTGATGTCGAAAAGCCCCTCGGTCCGTTCGCAATACGTCCGGCAAGACTGCAACGCTTCGCCAAGTTCGGGCCCGACCTCTACGGGGGCGCGTGCGGCCGCGGCATTCACCCGTGCAACCTCGCTCGCGGGATCGAAGCGGTCGAAGACCCGGTTCAGATGCTCCAGAAGGGCCGTTGTCCGCTCCCAGAGCGCATCCGCCCGCGGCAAGTCGATACCTGCAATCAACAGATCGAACCGCGTGCCCATGACATGCGGCACGAAACCATGGAAGAACGACTCTTCCGCATAATACTCCCGTTCGGTCGTCAGCATACGCCTTCCGGCGGCCCTTTCGTTTCTATTCCGGCGACGCCGTGCGGGCCTGTTCCACGGCCATCGTCGTAATGTAGTATTTCGCCAGCGTATTGGCCTCCTCCCATGCGGGCATCTCGCCCGTGCGGATACTCCGAAGGAACCGCTCGGCCACCTGTCCGAAATGCACCTCATGCCCGGGACGCGCCGCAACGGGCAAATCCACCAAGAAACGACCCGGAATATCCGTCTCCACGACCCGCAGCCCGGGATAATCCGGCTGCAGGGCGGCAACGCGCCGCCGCAAAGCCGTCAGCGTCTGCGCGGGATCGACCCCTCCGGCCGCCAGCACATAGAGCGACTTGACATTTCCCGTCGTCTCGTCCTGCACGACCTCGATCGAGGCCCGGCTGCCGCGCATCACGGCCGAAAAGGCATCCTCGCCGTTCGGCGAACTCCAATTCCAGACCACCTCCATGCCGACGTGCACCCCTTTTACGCGGAAGAGTATCCGGCCGTTGGCCATCACCTCGAGCACCCCGTCGCGGAGGTACTTCTCCAGATAGGGCGGGAACGGTTCGACACCCGTCGATAGACGGAAATCCTCCGCTCGGACAGCGGTCGGCCAATGACTGGCCGCCAGCACCTCGACATCCGTCTCATAGCGTACGGGATTCTCGGGAAAGCACAGCCAGAATACCAGGTCGATCAGATGCGTCGTAACGTCGGCGATCCCCTCGCCCTGCTGCTCCACGTCGTAATACCACGCCGGGCGAATCAGCGGCCGCCCCGACACCGACTTGAAGAAGTGGTGGATGCTGCGCATCGAAATCGACGGATCGTCAGCCGATCCGGGAAGCAGGTCCCCGAACAGCTCCGCATCGTGCATCAGATTGCGGGTCAGAACGTTGAGCGCATCATACCGCTCGGTCATCAGGTCGCAGATCCATACGCCGCGGCGGTGCGCTTCGGCATAGGCCGCACGCAGCGTATCGAAGTCTTCGCGGCAGACAGCCAGCGGCTTGTCCGACAACACATGATATCCGGCTTTCACCGACGCGAGGATATAACCGGTTTTCTTCCGGTTGTTTCCGGCCAGGACGACCAGGTCGCCGGCACGCTCGCCGACCATCCGCTCGAGGTAGTCGGGACCGGTATAGACCACCTCCCGCCAGGAGGTAGGCTCTTCCGCACGTCCGTTGTAGGAGGCTACGGCCGCCAAGTACTGTTCGACCTCCTCTCCTTCCGGGGCATAGACACGGACCGTGTCCGAAAGCTCCGCAAGGGCGTTCTTCTGCAACAGGCTCGCATGGAAATGGCCCGGATCGAGCACGACCAGACGCAGGGGCCGCTGTCCCGCACTTCCCGAGCACGAAGCGAAGAGGAGCGGCACGGCGGGCAGCAGGCGCAGGAGCGATTCGAAGCGTTTCATCGTCTTGCGTCTATTCGTCGTAAGCCTCGAGAAGCCTGCGTGCCTCCTTCATGCCTTCGGCATAGGCTTCATCCATCATAACGGTACGTCCGCCGCGTTCGAGACTCATGTTCGAAGCCTTCATGAAAGTGAAGATCTCGAGGGTCTCCTCCTTCGATACGGGGCTCGCACCGCTTTTGAAATAGCGGAGAATCTCGTCGAGCAGCACCTTGTAGCCGGCGTATCCGCCCGCGGCAACGGTCCCCTTCTCCGTAAAGGCCGTACCGCCATAGACGGCCGGGCCCTTGACGACGGCGCGGAACGTGCCGAGACGTCCGTCGTTCCAACGTCCCGACACGATGTCGCCCATCGGCGAGTGGATACGGCTCACGGCCTCACAACCCGTACCCAGCAGCGTGTAGAGCGTCTCCACGCCGTGGATGCCGTAGAATCCGAAATCGGGATGCGTCGGCTCGACCGTATGGGGCGAATAGCAGTCGGCACCCAGGATCTTGCCGAAGTCGCCGCGACGCAGCGCCGCATTCTGCGGCGAATAGCGCAGAGCCGAAGAGGTGAAGACGCTCGCGCCGTAACGTTCGGCCATCTCGTAGATGGCGATGGCCTCGCCGAGCGTCGCGCCAAGCGGTTTGTCGATGTAGCAGATTTTTCCCGAGCGGAAGACCTCGACGGCCTGCCCGAGATGCAGGCGGCCGTCGTTCGTCTCGAGCAACACGCAATCGACCTTGTCGAGCAGTTCGGCGACCGACGCGGTGATCTCCACGCCGAACTTCTTCACGGTCTCGATATATCCGGGAATGCGGTCGCGGCTCGACCGGATTGCCTTCGATCCGTAGGGATAGGCCGCAACGACCTCGAACTCACGGACGAGCGGATCGTCCGACGTACCGTTGAGCAGTTCGGTAAAGGCGGTGGAATGCGACGTATCGAGGCCGATGATGCCGATACGGATCACCCCCTGGGCCCGTACGGTGAAGACCGCGGCGAGGAGGCATGCGATGATGAGAATCTGTTTTTTCATGGTCGGTAGTTTTTCGTTTCGGAACGGGTTCGTCATTCGGCGGGAAGCAACCGGGCGCTCTCCGCAGTCAGATAGAGGCACGCATCCGCCTCGTTGCGCAGCACACTCGCGGGACAGTGTTCCGATATCTCTCCGTAAAGCGTGCACCGCACGGCTTCGGCCTTGCTGGCGAAGGGGACGATGCAGAAGAGCCACCGACCCCGCAGCAATGCGGGAACCGTCAGCGTCAGCGCCTCGGAGGGCACCAGATCGAGCCGCTCGAAACATTTCTCATTGACCTGCTGCTGGCGGCAGACGGGATCGAGCGCCACAACCTTCACCAGTTTCGGATCGTTGAAATCCGCCACATCGGGGTCGTTGAAGGCAATATGGCCGTTCTCGCCGATTCCCATGCAAACGATATCGACCGGATAGCGTTGCAGCAGACCGGCATAGCGCGCACACTCGGCATCCCGGTCGGAGGCCAGTCCGTCGAGGTAATAGACCGAACGGAAAGGCACCCGGTCGAAGATCCGCTCGCGCAGGAAGTGCGCGAAGCTCTGCGGCGCCGAAGGGCCGACACCGATGTATTCATCCATATGGAAGGCATTGATGCGTGTCCAGTCAATACGGCTATCGGCAATCAGGCTGTTCAGGAATGCCTCCTGCGAGGGGGCGGCGGCGAAGATCATATTGACCTCCTCCTTTTTTCCGAGCAGTTCGACAATTTTGGCGGCGACCTCCGCGGCCGCGGCGCGCCCCATCTCCCCGGTCGTGGAAAAGACTTTGACGTTCAGCATTTCCCGGCTGAACGTACGGAAATTATTCGGTATAGAGAACATGACCTTCAGAAATTGTGGTTACGACATGAATTCGGGAATCGAAAACGACGATATCGGCATCCTTGCCCTCGTCGAGCGAGCCCTTGCGGGCATCCAGCCCGAGAATGCGGGCCGGCGTGAGCGACATCATCCGCACGGCCTCGACGAGCGGCACTCCCGCCGCACCGACCATCGTGCGTACCAGACGGTCGGTCGTCGCGACGCTTCCGGCAAATGCCGAACGGTCGGGAAGTTTCGCCACGCCTTCCTCGATCAGCACGCGCCGGCCGTTGCGGAGACTGCCGAGAACCGACTCTCCGTCGGGCATTCCCGCACCGCGCATCGCATCGGTACAGAGCGCCGTACGGTCCGCACCCTTGAACTTGTAAACGAAACGCAGCAGCGCCTCAGGCAGATGCACGCCGTCGGCGATGATCTCCACGGTCATCGCGTCGATCAGATAAGCCGCTTCGACGGCTCCGGCATAACGGCGGGCGTTGCGCCGCGTCACGGAAGACATGGCCGAATAGAGATGCGTCATGTGGGTATATCCCGCCTCATGGGCGCGGACCACCTCGTCATACACGGCGTCGGTATGCGCCACAGAGGCCAAAATCCCGCGACGGCGCAGTTCGCGTCCCATTTCGAGAGCGCCGTCCAGCTCCGGAGCGACACTCCAGCGGATGATTTCCGGGGCGGCTTCGAGAATCGTCCCGTACTCCTCGCGGCGTGGGGTCTTCAGATAGTGCGGATCCTGGGCGCCGCTCTGCCGGTGCGAAAAATAGGGTCCTTCGAGATGCAGGCCGAGCAGCCGCGCCCCGCGCTTGTTGCACCGGCCGGCTTCGCGGAAGACCTCGAACACCCGGTAAAGTTCCTCGTCGGTACAGGTCAGCGTCGTGGGAACGAGCGCCGTGGTACCATAGCGCGCATGGGTCTCGGCCACGCCGAGGAAAGCCTCGACCGTCCCGTCCATGAAGTCGTGCCCGCCACCGCCGTGCACGTGCATGTCGATGAATCCCGGAGCAATATATCCGCCCCGGGCGTCGATAACCCGGTCGCCGGGTTCGGGCGTCACCCCATTTCCGGGAAGAATCCGCTCGATACGGCCGTTGCGGCAGACGACGGCCATGCCGGACTCGATCCGCGTCGGGCGGATCACGTTTCCGTTCGTCAGTATCAGACGTTCCATATCATCCGTTGTTTTCGATTCGTTGCCAGGGCCAGCGCACGATCTTGTACCCCTTCACGGCGAAGAAGACCAGGTAGAGGAAGCAGGGCACGAGAACCCAGTAGCCCATGCGCATGCCGCAGCGCTCGGCGACGAAGCCATAGACCAGCGGCAGAATCGCATTGCCGCACAGGCCCATGATGAGCAGCGAGGACCCCATCTTGGTGAACCGCCCCAGCCCCCGGATCGCCAAAGGCCACACGCCGGCGTAGATCAGCGCGTTGGGAAGCCCCAGCGCATTGAGCAGGAAGATCGAGGCGTTGGCCCGGTGTCCGAACAGCGTCACCCCGAAATCGCACAGCACGACCCCCAGCGAGAGCAGAAGTCCCAGAGTGGAGCAGACGACGAGCGCCTGCTTCTGCGTGACGTACCTCGGAATCAGAACGATGCCCGACAGAAAACCGATCATCGTGCAGGTCAGCGTGAACGAGGGAAAAACCTTGGATTCGACAAGGTCCATGCCCATGGACCCCGCGTAGTTGATGATCGTGTCGATGGCGACGACCTGAGCGCCCACCTGACAGAAGATCGCCAGAGCTCCCAGCCAGAGATACGGAAAATCGAAGAGGCTCCGCCGCCCGGGCGTGTCGTCGGCCCCCGACGCGGAGTTCTGCGAGTCGGTGTCGATCTCGGGCAGAACGGAGTAGCGGATGCCCACGCCCACGAGCAGCAGCAGCACGCCCAGCACCGCATAGGGAACGATGACGCGCCGGATCAGGCCGTCGAGCAACGGGGCTTTCGCTGCGGCGTCGAGCGTCCCGGAGTCGATCAGTGCGAACAGCTCGCTGTCCTCGGGCCGGAGAATCAGCGCCGCCAGGATGAGCGGGGCGATGATGCCCGCCGTCTTGTTGAAGACGCCCATGACGCTCATGCGCTGAGCCGCGCTCTCGATCGGACCGAGGATCGTCACGTAGGGATTGGCCGCGGTCTGGAGGACCGCCAGCCCCGTACCGATGCAGAACAGTCCGAGCAGAAAAATCTCGAACTGACGGAAAAGGGCCGCCGGGACGAAAACGAAAGCCCCCAGGGCCGTAAGCATGAATCCGTACATGATTCCACGCTTGAAGCCCACCTTTTTCAGCAGGATGCCGGAGGGTACGGCCATGATGAAATAGGCGATGTAGAAGGCGAAGGAGACGAAATAGGACTCGAAATGGGTGAGCTCGCAGCATATCCTGAAATAGGGAATCAGGATGGAGTTCACCCACGAAACGGCTCCGAAGATGAAGAACATACCGGCCAGAATACCCAAGGAGAGGAGGTAGTTTCTGCGCGGGGTGGAAGCGGATTTTGTCATAGGTCGTTGTTTTGGTGGTTTTCCGTGAATGAATAAAAAACGATGTTTTCAGGTCGGGGGGGGGAGCGTGAGAAACGTTCAGAAAACGTCCTCCGGGCCCTTTCGGTGCAAATCGACGGCCGGGGCGACGTCCCGCACACGGCCCGGATCGCCTCGCATGTCGTCCGGACCGCACCGGGACGTCCGGATCGGACGGCTCACGACGAAGGAGCAGAACGCGTGGTAAAGCTCCCTGTCGGCCGCTGCGGCCGAATATTTCAGCGTCCGCAGCGACTGGCCACCCTGATAGTAGGCCAGCCGTTTGTCAGACCACACTCCGTTACGCCGGAAAGCCGACATGTAATCCCGCAGCCGGCTGGCCTTGCCCCGGCTCTCGAGCGCATTGTCGTCAAACTCCAGTTCGAGATGCATGTCCGCCTCCTCGGCCATCCGGCACGCCTCGTCCAGGCGCGATTCGGGGACCGATTCGCTGAAGAAATAGTTCGGCTGCAAGTAGGCACAATGGAATCCGTAGGACTTCCACTGACGTGCACCCGAGGCGCCGAAATAGGGAATCCAGTTGAAACTTTCGTTCAGCCCGTCGAGGTAACAGGCTATCGCTCCCAGAATTCCGCTCGTATCCGAGTCCTTCTCGGCAAGCCAGTAGAACCCGCCAAGCTCGACATGCGCGTATTTCCGGCGGTCGAACTCGGCCCGCACCGTGTCGATGAACCATTTGCAAGCCTTCAACCGATCGTTCGCATCCGAAAAATCGAGCGCCTCGCCATCGACACTCCCCCAGTATCGGGTGACCTTCGAATCGACGTCCCGATAGCGAATCGGTTCCGGAATCGCAACCACCACCCGGCGTTTGACGGCCGGGGCGCCGAGATGCGCAGCGGCCTCAGCCACCGCGTCCTCCAGGGCGCCGATGCCCGTATCGTCGCCGAAACAGTAGTCGATCAGACGCTGCCATGCGGCCCGGTCGGCCGAGCGGAGCGGCCGACCATCGTAGGTGTAGCCGTCGGCGAATTTCACCCCGGAGCCTCCGTTACCGTCGGGATCCATGATCTCCAGCAGCAGGAAGCCGTCGAAGAGCCATTGCGTCCTCCCGTCCGGATCCGTATAGGTGACGTAGTCGGACAGACGCTCTCTGTCCCATTCATACGGAGTCCGATGGTGCCCGCCGCCATAGATCAGCACCAGATCCGTAACGGAGGGTACAGCCCGGCGGGAAAGTTCCCAATCGTAGGGTTCGGCCATGAGGGCATCGGGAGGGACAGGCTTCAGGTACGGAGGCGGAGAGGCCGACGTCTCTTCGCCGCAGAACGTACATTGCAGGGATAGCGTGCACAACAGCATCGCGGAAAACAGAAAGCGCATAACCGGCTCGTTTTATTTCAGTACGCGCCGGAGAACCGGATACAGCAGGTCGGCATAGCGCATCATTCCCAGGTCGGTGAAGTGGATGCCGTCCACGGTCGCCTCGCCGTCGTCGCCCAGCATATCCTCCGAGCTGACGTAGTAGATATTGCGCTCGCCGCTTTCCCTGAGCCGCCGGTAGTGTTCGGCAAGGGCCGCGTTGAGCCGGCGGACGGACGCGGCGGCCTTCACGTCGAAGAACGTATGGGGAAAGACTGGGTCCTCGACGAAGACGATCGGCGTGTCCGGATGGCGGTCTCGGAGAATGCGATAGAACGGAAGCAGCTTCGTCTCGATCTGTTCGACCGTCACGTTGGGAACGAAGTCGAGAACGAAGACTCCCGCATCCACTTCGGCCATCAGGTGCGCGATCTCGTAGTCCAACTGCCCGTTGCCGCTGAAACCCAGATTGATCGCCTCGCGGTTCAGACGCCGGGAGAGGATATTCGTATGAGCCATCCCCGGACGGGATGAACAGCCGCCCTGCAAAATGCTCGTTCCGTAAAATACAATGGGATGCTCGCGAACGGGGTACGAAAGACGGGGCGCGCCGATCATCGCGCAGGAATCAACGCCGATCGAGAGGCTGTCGATGCCGTCGTAAAGCGGCAGGTAGAGCATGTACTCGCGCTCCTCCGGAACCATATCCGAAACGATCCTCGACTCCGTGGTCTTTCCACTTCCGGGACGAGCGCAGTTCACGAACCTCCAACCGCCGTCCACCCAGGCGTAGAGGTCGAGGCCCCGAACTCCCGTAGGGGCCATGTGGTTCATCGAATTGCAGAAGGTGTTGGTCCACCGCACGGAGATCGTCGTGGAGTTGGAGCGGAACCGAACGGCCAGTCCCGCCGAGTGCAGCCCCAGGTCCCAGACGGGACGCCGTGCGAAATCTGCAACCGATCCGGGCAGACGTGTGTAACGCCCGAAAGTGGATTCCCTGGATTTCCCGTAAACCGGAAAAGACGACCCCTCGTGGTAAACCAACTGGGATAACACTGAAAACGGGAAAAGCAAACCTGCCAAAAGGAAGAAACAGATGAGATTTTTTTTCATGGAAAGACAACTTTATAAACAAAATAGCACAAAGCGCTTCAAAAATAGAAAAATTTTATCTCTTTTTAAAGAATCCTGCCGTAGAAACCACCGCCCGACTCGCTTCGGCCGTCGTATCGTTAAGATGTTTGCCGTTAATGACCATACCGGTCGAACCGCCGCCGTCGAAATTCACGGCATCCGTACACCCGAGCCCCTTCATGATGGCCGCCAATTCGGTGAGTGTGGCCCCTCGGCTCGATTCGATGCGTCCGTCGCAGACGAAGAGCACGATACGGCCGTCGGCAGTGCTACCTACGGCCGTGCGGTCGGGCGATACGCCGACACCGAAAATATCGTAAGGCATGATCTCGTAGTTGCTCAGATAGTAGTCCGCGCCTTTCGGAGTCTCGGTGAAATCGAACGGGCATTTGCCGTCCTTGAGCAACACGGGCCCCGCACTGAGGGCATACTTCGGCATCCAGGCGATATCCGGAGCGGGGTTTTCAGCACTCACGACGTCGTAGCGAGCCTCCCCCTTGACCGAAGGCAGCGGGCGATCGAAATAACGGGCCGCCCCCCGGGCGTCGGTTCCGGCCCAACAGACGCCGGGGGTTCCCGAAGCATCGACACCGAACAGGCCGCGCGTCACGTTATACATCGTATCGTACTCCTCGGTATCGGACGTGCGGAGCGATCCGCGGACGGCCGGGATCGTTCCCGCGGTCTCGCCATCGACCACGGAAATCCCCGTATGGCGGCCGTTGTAGAAGTAACCGCCGTTGATCATCACGTAGCAGTCGCCGCCGAAGGCCGCCGACTGCTCCTCGATCGTCGCGGCGCCTTCGGGCACCGAAACGCGGAACTCCACCGTACCCTTCGAAAGGTCGGCCACGGCATACCAGGCGTGGAAATTGCGGCCGTTGAGCTTGCCGGTCGTCTCGTAGAGCCCGATCTCGGCCGGAAGCGACTCGTGCGAGAGTTTCGTCCAGTCGAAGGTGACGGCCGGAGGTTCCTCGCCGAGAGAGGCTTTCGTTTCGGAGCTGTAACAGGTCGCACCGCCGGAGGTCAGGAAAGCACGGACCGTGTACTCCCTGCCGTATTCGAGCAGGGCGTTGGGAATGACCTGCAGCACGGCGCCGCCGTCCTCGGGAAGCGCCGGACCGTACTGCATCGCATCCTCCGTCGTGGGCAGGCCGTCGGCGCTCCAGCAAAGTCCGTAGCGGGCATCCGAAGGCGCATTGTCGATCCGGTACGTCACAGCGATACAGGTCGCCGTGGCGGTCGGCTGCCCGTCGATCTCCACCACGGGAAGCTCCGACGACGGGGTCAGCGTGAAGAACTCATAAACGACGCGTGAATCGCCGGCCTCGGAAGTGCCCTTACCCTGCACGCCGAAGAAGTAGCCGGCACCGTCCTCGAGACCCTGCGAAATCGTATATCGCGTCTGATCGGCCTCCACGGATCCGGCGATCCACCGGTTCGTGGCATCGGCGGCATCGCGCACCCAGATGTCGAAACCTTTTTCATCGGTACTGTTGTCCTGCCAAGAGACCCGCACCGAGGCGGCTCCCACCCGTTCGATCCGGATATCCGAAGGAACCGCAACGCGTCCCGAGGCGCGATTTCCGTCGTCGTCGTCCGCGCACGCCGCACAGGCGCAAAGGGCCACGAGAGCCCAGAATGTCGTTTTCATACTATTATCGTGTTTCTGGTTTCACCGGTCAATACGTATGGCATCGAGCGCCGAAACCGTGATCCGCCGCCCGTCGGGAAGTTCCACGCCGCGCGCCGTGTCGCCCATGTTCACCACGACGCAGGCCCGGCGCCCCGAGCGGCTCTCCCACTCGGCGGCCAGCACCTCGGGAGTCGTCTCGTAGTTCGGAATCTCCCGGCGCGGATTGTCGCCCCGGGGAACGATCTCGCCGAGGAAACGTCCGCCGACGAACAGGTCGTGCTGCCGGCGGCGGAATGCGGACAGCCGCTTCAGGAACTCCGCATCGAGACGGTTCTCCTCACGCATCAGCATCTCGGGATCGACCCATCCGAGCTGCGATCCCCACAGCAGGCTCTTCATCGTAATGAAACGGAGCGAGCCGTCGTCGAAACGCCACGGAATATAGGTATATCCGCTGTAGATGCAGCGATCGGAGTAGATCAGCGGGAAGAGCGGCACCATGCGCACGGAGGCATTGTGAGGCGAATTGACCACGAGCATCATGTCGAAGAGGTCGATATAGCATTCGGCGCACTCCTCGGTGGTCATCGCCCGGTCGGAACCGAAGAGACCGCGGCGCATCCCTTCGAGCAGATCACGGTAGGCGGCCGGCCACCATCCGCCGCCGCCCGGAGCATGGGGATGATCCGGGGCATAGCAAGCCTCGCTGCCGGCGCATCCGATCTGATCCATATAGACGCCGTCGGTCTTCAGTTCGGCGAGGATCCTCCGGTTCAGGTCGCGCAACACCTCCTGCCAGACGGGCGACGAGGGGCAGGTCACCGTATTGGGCACTTTGGAACCGTACACCTCCGTATAGAGCGTACCGTCGGCCTTGCGGCACGAAGCCTCCGAACCGTGCAACGTCCGGTAACTGTCGGTCGCAGGATCCCACAGCCGCCCGTTGATGTAGGGCGTAACGCGCGCCCCGAGGCGCTGCGCTTCGGCGACGGCCTCGGCAAATCCCTCCTGCGCGGGGAAATACTCCGGATAGTTCGTATCGAAAGGACGGGCGTGCCAATGGTACCAATGCAGGCCGACACCGCGGCCGTAGAATCGCAACGCCTTGCGCAGAGCCTCCCGGGCGCCGGGTTCCGCACCGTTCGGGCGCAGCCACATGTCGGCCTTGCGGATCCACTCCACGACAGGACGGTCGGCAAGCGTACGGGCGCCCCAGCGGGTTTCGAACGTGAAGGGACGGTACCAGCGGAGCGCCGCAGCCTGCCATCCCCCGCGGCTGAATCCCAGCACCGTCGGCCAGGGCAGCACGAAGCGGCCTCCGTCCGACCAGGCATAGGAGGTCGTCATCTGCTGTACGAAGACGACGGCATCGCCCTCGCTCACCATGCAGAGGCACTTGCCGCACCCCCGGCCATCCTCGGCGGCGAAATAGGCCGTGCCTCCCGCATGGTGCATCATGACGAGCTGCATGGTTCCCGTGCAGGAGGGATAACGCGCCTGCAGCCGACCGGAGTTTCCGATCGCATACTCCGTACCGTAGCCCACGGGCAGGATGCCCTTCGCATCGCGGGGACGCACCACGGCGATGCGGGGAAACTCCGCTTCGGTGAGCACCCACCCTTCGGGCAGATCGGCATCGAGACGCCACTCGGGAAGTTCGGAATCGGCCCCGAGCGCAACGGTCACGCGCACAGCACGGGCCGGACCGCCGTCGAGATGCACACGCCAGGTGAAGCGCAGCGCCGCCATTCCCAGCGTATCGAGACGCTCTCCGCCGTCGTAGTATCCGTTCCGCGGCAGCAGGTTCGGATTTTCGCCGTTCACGCCCCGATAGACCAGACGCCAGGGATGGGTCGCACTCCCCCCGGCAGGCAGCATCTCCGCACCTTCGGAGCGATAGGATTCGAACAGGAAGGTCTTGCCGCCGGAGAAGACGAGCTCCGCGCGGTCGTTCTTCAACACGAGTTTTTCGGTCGGGGGTTCCGCCGCTCCGGAAGCGGCGGTCAGGAACAGTGAGGCAAGCAACAGACAGTGTTTCATGCGTATCGTCATTTTTGGGGTTCGATCGGACGGTTTATTTTCCGTACGGCCCCGAGGAAGAGCCGTTCAGCCTCCTCCTCGGGAAGATCCAGTTCGAGAACGGCCCGTCCGGCGGCAGGCAACAGGCAGAGTCGTCCTTCGCGGCGGAAGGCGATGCGCCGCCCCCGGTCATCGGTCAGCGTCGGTCGCGATGCGGGAAGCGTCAGCCGCAACTGATCCTCACCCGAGGTATGCCAATAGAGGATGCAGCTCTTCGTACCGCGCCGAAAGAGGAAGGCCCGCACGCCCGACTCGTCGTCGGGCGTAAGCTGCCGGCAGGGATAGAGCTCGAAGCGTCCCTGCGAATCCTCGAAAAGGAAAAACTCCCGGTCGGGATCCTTGAGCCGCTCCTTCTGTTCGGGCGTGAAGGCATCCGCAAGCTTGGCACGCTCCCAGCGCTCCATGACCCGCAGGTTGTCCTCCGTACGGGGATGCCGGCGCAGCTCCTCCAGATTGCCCACGAGCGACACGGGAGCATCCCAGGCCAACGCCTTACAGTAGATATATTCGTACATGTCGGGCTGCATGCCGATCGTCGTGCCGCCCGGAGCCAGGTAGTTCACCCATCCGAAATCGACCGCCGTGAAGTCCTCGGCGTTGCGGGCAGCGCAGCGCAGCGTATATTTCTTCATCGCCGGACGGATATACTCCGGAGGGAAGATGTCGAAGGCATTGCCGCGCGAAAGAATATGCCATCCAAAATGCGACTTGAGCGCTCCTTCGGCGAAAAGCGGCGCAGGCCGCAGCGCATCATAGACGACCGACTGCGACCGCGAAACATTGTACCAATAAGGCATCGGGACATCCTCGGCCCCGTCGAAATAGACGAAGCGGAAACCCGCCTCGGCATAGATGCGCCCCAGGCGTCCGGCGATCTCGCGCTGGATGCCCGTATTCTGGTCGATCCGCACGAACAACGGCCAGTCGTCCACATCGAGCAGCCGGGCACGGCTTCCGGCGGCATGTGCGGCGGGCTGCGAGTTGTGCAGCCCCCGCCGGCATCCCGTCAGCATATAGGGCGGACGGGTCGTGCAGTCCGCGTAGGAGATCAGTTCGTCGCCCAGATGCAGCAGCCGGCGGCCCTCCTCCCGGCGCAGCCCCTGCGTGTTGCCCTCGACGACGAGCACCGTGTCGGCGGCACCTGCCGGCTCGGCGAGGACCAGTTCACAGACGGAGTTCATCCGCGTATCGGGATGTCCGCCGTTGATGTAGGGGTCGTTCACCCCCACCTTCGAATAATGGAAATGCAGACCCGGAATCATGCCTGCGGCACGGATGCGGTCGGTGACGTAACGCAGGTCTTCCATACCGCCCGGGTACTCCTCGCGCCAGCCGTAGTGGCCGCACGAGCGGGCGAAATCGACGTAATAGACCATCATCGTGCGGAATCCGCCCCGACGGGCGTATTCGATATGGGCGTCGATGTTTTCGGGCGTCACGCCGCGCAACGAATAGTACGAGCAGCGGTAGGACCCGTCACGGCGGCTCTCGACACCCCGCGGCAGGTCGTAATCCCGCTCTATCTGTCCGATGGCCGGGAGCAGCCCCTCGCGCGAGGAGACGACGAGCGCCGCCCCCGGACCGAACAATCCCACCTGCGCGTCGAGACCCGCATAGAGGGTCGTCGCCTCCGCCGTCGGGAAGGCGTCGATACGCGTCCCTGGATGGGTCCCCAGCAGATTGACGGCCACCCGGTCGTCCCAGACTACGTTGAGCCACTCGCCGAAGTGCGCCCGCGGACGCAGGGGCAGTCGCAGGAGCGCGAATTCGTCGATCTCGGTCTGGCGCTTGATGCCGTAGGCCTCGATGCGGTAATCGACGCGCTCGAGCGAAAAGCCGATGTAGTCGTCCTCTATGTCGAGCCGGATGACGGCGGTGTCATAGGTATCCTCGAACCCGACATAGAGCCGGTCGCCGCGCCGTTCGACCCGACAGGCCGGAAAAACGCGCGGTTTGGCCGGATAGATCAGAAAATTCTCGTTATCATAGGGCCGGTACTGCGTAATCGCGCAGATCGGGGTCCGCACCTCCGCGGCGAGGCACTCCTCGCCCGTGGATTTGTGGATCAGGCTGCGGGCCGCGCCGTCGGCACCGATCACGAGCCGCACAGCGGCATTCTCGATGACGACATCCGCACCGCCGGCCTGCGCCAAGAGCGGAAAGAGGAGCACACACAGAGTGGAAAGTACATGTTTCATGTGATTCGTCGTTACAGGGAAATCAATCGCGGAAATCCATCTTTTGCGGACGGCGCCCGACGATCCCGGGGCCCGCAGGTTCGGGACGGCGGGCCGGATCGCGCGGATCGAAACAGCGGATGCCCTGCCGCTCGGAAAGCGCGGACACGGAATCCATACGCCGCATGCAATCCTCATAGTCCTTCACTTCGGGCTGCGTCCGGACCGAGGCGTGCCGCGGCATAGGCGACGATATCGCGAATCTCCTCCCGCGCATAGAACCGTGCCGGCGTACCGGGATCGCGGCGGCTCCCGACTCCGCCGACCGACGCAAGACGCGGATAACCCTCGATCTCGATGCCGGGGATCGGAAGAACCGACCGGAAGGCCCCCTTGCGGAGAGCCTTCCGGCAGCCGGTTCAGACGTCAAATGTCATATCGCGTGATTTCGTAAGCCAGAATACCGTTATCGGTCGTCAGCATGTAGGCCTGCACGGCATTACCGTCCTCGCTGGCTCCGAAGGCCACGTCGCCCGTGCCGTTTCCGTTCGCGCCCAGCACGACATCGCCCGAAACGAACGGATAGGAGGAGGTCATGCCCGTGGGAGAGTAGCCCGTCCCGGGAATATCGGCCGTTCCGGTCGTAAGATTGCCCTCGCGCGAATCGAAGAGAAATCCCGAAATAAGGGCTCCGGCGGCAGGATCCGCAATATCGGCGACATAAAGTCGGGCAGACTTGATACCGCTGGCATTATCCTTATGGCAGTTCTGAATGCCGATAAGCCGCATGCCGTTGAAGTCGATGCAATCGACACCCGTGATCTTGTCCGTCAGCCAGAAGTGCGTCGTCGGCACCGTGAACTGCGTAGCGGATATTCCGTTCGCGGGAACATAGGTTACCGTACGCCGCTCGTTGCCCGATCCGTAAACATACCCCGGCGACAGGTTGTCGTCGCCCATCGAGAAGAGCACCGGCTTGGTCGTGTACCACATCGAGGCGAGGCTGTTGGAGCGGAACTCCACGACGGCCGTCGCGGTCGAAGCGACGCCATCGGCGAGCGGAATGAAGACCGAACGGATCTTCTGGATGCAAGAGGTACCGATTATGGCTTCGCCCGAGGTCACGTCGCCGATCACATCGACCATACGGCCGATATCGTAGGTCGTCGTACCCGGATTGGCACTGCGCAGCGGAGCAAAATAGGGATCGGACGGCAGGCTCTTCGAGAAAATCAGGGTCGGAGCGTCCCCGATGCCGTTTTTCCATACCCACACCTCGAAGTCGGGCAAAGTCGATGAGTTCGTATAGGCGACAGCCACCAGATGACCGGCAGAATCGCTCGTGATGGCGTGGATCGACCTCGATATGCCCGTCGCATTGACGCTCAGTCCCGTCGGCTTGCCCGTAAAGCGGTTCATGACAACCATCTTCGACGCATCGCCGCTGTTGCCGACGATCAGGTAGTCGCCGACAATGGCCAGCGTACGGTTGTTCTCCGCTTCGAATCCGTATTCGTTGTTCTCCAGAATCTGGAAACCGAACAGGCTGGCAATATATCCCGCCTTGCCCGAAGGCACGAACGACGGAAGATCGACTGCGGTCTTGTAGGTCTTGCGAACGGACCCGTCCTGCGAAACCACCACGATGTCAGGGAATTCAGACAGGTCGATCGTGCCGTCCCCGTTCATGGCCCGGCATTCGATCGTCGCCCAGGGCGATACGGTGACCGTTGCCGCCTTCAGCGCTCCGTCGATCGAAGAGGAGGTCTTGTACACGGTAATAGATCCGGTCCCGTCTTCCGTCTCAGGTTCCTCGATCGAGACGACGGCATTGGGCATATCGGCTAACGAAACCCGCGTAGCGAAGGCCTGGTCCGACTTTACATAAGCCGCATTGATCGTGTAGTGCCTGCTCGATCCGTCCACATCGGACACCAGCGTGCGCTCGATACCCGCAGCCAGATCGTGAATCCCCGAAAGGCCCGGCTCGAAACGGGTGCCGTAGGGAAGCGACCCACGGACCTTCATGGCCGTCAGATCGCCCTGGACGGCCTCCGTGTCGGAAATGTAATAGGGAACCTGCACGGTAATGATTCCTGCCGCTTCGTCCACGACGGCATCGTATTCGACGTTTTCGTCCGAGACGAGACGGCCCTTGACGGTAAGGGTCTGCATATTTTCACTGCCGGACATCACCAATTCATCCGGATCCTCGCAGGCCCCGAGGACCAGCGCCGATACGAACAGTCCGGTAATCAAATGTCGCATTTTCATAATTATCGCGTATTGAATGATTTGTCAAATTATTTCCAGATCTCGTTCTGCTCGCACAACGTATTGTTCTGCAGCTCGGTGTAGGGAATCGGGAAGATCGTATATTTCTCGGGGAAGAGACGATCCTGCGTGTCGCACTCCACGCGCTCGTAGCTGAAGCCGTCGCCCGTCCTGGTAATCTTCACACCATGCAGACGCTTGTTGTTGAGCGTCTCGACGGCAATGCCCCAGCGCACCAGGTCGAAGAAGCGGTGGCCTTCGAGCCCCAGCTCGCAGATACGCTCCTTGGCCAGATCCTGCAGGTAATCCTGCCAGTTGCCCTTCTGCGCCAGTACGGGAAGCCCCACGCGGTCACGAATCGTTCTGAGGTCTTCGTACGCCGGTCCGAACTGGTTCTGGCGCGCATAGGCTTCCGAACGGATCAGATAGATCTCGGCCAGGCGCATCTCGGTCCAGTAGGTTCCGGAAAGAATGTTCGTGAAGTTCACCTTGCCGCTGTCGTCCATGAATTTGCGGAAAATGTAACCGGTCGTCGATTTGTGCACGTTGTCCTGTCCGGTGATGGAGAAGTCCATGTAATTGTCCTTGCCTCCGGCATAGAGTTCGAGCTTGCGGCCGATCCAGGTGGCATCGTTATAGAGAATCGACGCATAGAAGCGCGGCTCGCGGTTGTCGAAGGGCTTATTACCGTATTTCGAAAGGTTATCCCAATCGAAGGCCTCGTAGCTGCCGCCTACCCTGATGTCGAACGACGAGGCGTACTCGTCGGTCGGCGTGGCCGATGCACCCACCTTGTCGGCGGCGCCATAGGGCTGACCGTCGTACGGAGGGCAGAAATAGGTGTTGAAATTGTGCTGCTTCATGCTGATGCCCGACTGGAAATAGACCGGGATAATCAGTTCCTGGTTGTTAGGCGTCGAGAAGATCTTGTAGTAATCGGCCGCAGTCTTGCCGGGAAGCAGGTCGTAGCCCAATTTCAGCACCTCGTCGCAGGCCGTGACGGCATCGCCCCAACGCTCCGCATAGAGCGACGCGCGGGCGATCATACCCCAGGCGGCGCCTTTGGTCAGACGCCCGGCTTCCGCAGCCTCCCAACTTGCCGGAAGATCGGCCTCGGCCTTCCGGTATTCACCGATGATGAAATCCCAGCACTCCTCCTCGGTCGAGCGGGCCTTGGCGCGCTCATCGGGCCCGTCAACGGCCGTGTCGCTGTTGCGCAGGATCACCCCGCCGTGACGGATCACCAGTTCCTGATAAGCGAACGCACGCAGAAAACGGACCTCGGCCGTACGGATCTTCACCTGGTCGGGATCGAGCCTGATAAGCCCTTTGTTCAGGTCCTCCAGATATTCGTTGAGCTTGCTGATCCAGGTGTACATAGCAGACCAGTTGGAGCGGAAGTTGCTCTGCTCGGTGACGTAATTGGGCTGATAGAAAAACCTGTTCATCGCGCCGGCCGATACGCCGTACCAAGAGTATTTCACCAGATCGGTCGCGCCGTCGTCCATCAGACACGAACTGCCGCAGGCTATATCGGCATTGGCATAAAGCACGCCGTAGAAGTATTTGACATACAGGTCCAGGTTACTCAGGGACGAATAAGCCGTAGTTTCGCTGTAGCTTCCCGTCGGCTCCACGTCGAGCACATCGCACGACGCCGCCGAAAGACAGAGGACCGAAAGAAGTCCCGCCGTATATTTTCTGATCTTGTTCATATCGTTCGTAGATTTAGAATGAGAGATCCACACCGAAGGTGAAGGTACGCTGCTGCGGGTAGTAACCCGTCGGAACGTTCGCGCTTTCGGGGTCGATCCATCGGAACTCGGTTGCCGTAAGCAGGTTGTTGCCGCTGAAATAGATACGAAGGTTGTCGATGCCGATGCGGTTCATCCAACGCTTGGGAAAGGTATAACCCAATACGACATTCTTCAGACGCAGGTAGGCTCCATTGCGTTTCCAGAAGTCGGAGACCTGGGCGTTGTTGCCCGCCGACGACTTGGTTACCGACAGACGCGGATACTCCGCATTCGTGTTGTCCGGACGCCAGGCTCCCTCGACCAGATAGAGCGGTGCATTGTCGTAATTGCCGTACCAGGGAACGGTCAGCGGGGTCTGGTCCGCCACGCCGTTGTTCCAGGTAGCCTGGAGCATACGGTCGCAAAGAGCGGCTCCCTGCAACTGCACGGAGAGGTCGAAGCCCTTGTAGTCGGCATCGAGCGACAGCGAGAACATCATCTCCGGCATACGGCTGCGGGCAATCCGTACATAGTCGTCGGCCGTAATGGCTCCGTCGCCGTTGATATCGACATATTTGATATCACCCAGACGGGGCTGCACGCCGACCGGTTTCGGCGCATTGGCCAGCTCCTCCTCGGTCTGATAGAGGCCGTCGGACTTCAGGCCCCAAAGAGCTCCGAGCGACGACCCGAGCACGTTCTTCCACGGCAGCGTATTGTCGGCCTGCTGCTTGCTCAGAATGCGGTTGCGGGCGAAGGTGAGGTTGCCCGTGACGCCGTAGCTGAACTTGCCGATACGGTTGCGGTGGCGGAGCACCAACTCAAAACCGCGGTTGTCGAAAGTTCCGTCGTTGATATAGGCCGGATAGTGGCCGCCCAGCGAAGGAGGATAGATGCCGCCGATCGACTGCAGGATGTTGAAGGTGTACTTATAGAAGTAGTCGAACTCCACGCCCAACAGGCCGTTCCAGGCGCTCATCTCGAAGCCGATATCGTAGGTACGCGTCCGCTCCCAGGTCAGATCCTCAAAGGGGAAGGCCACCGAGTTGGAGAGCGTACCCTGCGAGGCAGGCGTGCTTCCGAAGGCCACGCTGCTGGCATTGTAGGCAAACTGTTTGCGGTAAAGGAATGCCGTTACGTTGTCGTTACCCAGCGTACCGATCGAACCGCGCAGCTTGAAGTATTCGATTTTCGGGAGTGCAGACTGGAAGAAATCCTCCTGCGACATCACCCAACCCACGGATACCGAGGGGAAGAAACCCCAGCGATGGTCCTTGTGGAAGAGGTACGAACCGTCGTAACGGAACGAGGCCTCGATGAGGTATTTGTCATCGTATGCATAATTCAGACGTCCCACGAAACCGGCAAAGGCCGACTTTCCGGACGAAGAGGCATTCGTGGCGGTCGTCGGATCACCGAAATTGAGCTCCGGAAGATCGAACACGGGGAAATCGCGGCGTCCGGCGTTCATCGATTCCGAGGTATAAGTCGTCTGCTCGTAGAGGAACAGGGCTCCCACATCGTGCTTGCCGAACTTGTTCGCATAGGAGATCTGCGGACGCAGCACCACGCGCTGGTCGTTCGAATGGGCCACGTAGAGGTTGCCGTCCGGAGTCAGATTGGCCGCATTTACGAGCGAATACTTGCTCAGAGGATCGGCTCCGATGCCCGAACCGCGCTGGAACGTATAGGCCAGCACTTCGTAGGAGTGCGAGAAGGTACGACCCGTATAGTAATGGTAGTCCCAACTGGTGAACATGCCCAGTTTCAGACCCTTCACGAAAGGAACCGAATACTCGACGTTGGCCGAGGTCTCCAGACGGAGGTTGCGCGACTTGCTGAAGCCGGAGTGGGCCGAACCGTATTCGGGGCTGGCGGCGGACCACGAAGCACGATATCCCGAGACAGGATAAACGGTTCCGTCCTTCTCCAGCCATTTCGGAACGAACGGTATAGAGTACATCATCTGATGGAAGATGTTGTAACCTTCCTGGTTGGCATACGAATAGGCTCCGGGCTGGTAGTAATCCTGCAAGGATGCCGCCACGTTGAGCTGTACGCGCAGGTTGTCGTGCGGCATCAGGTCCACGTTCGAGCGGAGGTTGCCGCGCGAATCCTCATGTCCCTTGATGATGCCTTCCTGGTTGCGGAAACCGCCGCTGACGAAATAACGGGCCTTCTCGCTACCGCCGCTCACCGAAAGGTTGTGCTGGTGCATGAGCGTCAGACGGCGCATCGGCGACATCCAGTCCGTATTCTCATAACCGTCCGACGGATCGCCGTTGTAGGTCATGGCGATCTCCTCGGGGGTGAACTGGTAGTCGGGCACGTCGTCGCCGCCCAGCTTGTCGAGGGCAAGACCGGCATTATAATACTCCATGTACTGCGTGCCGTTCATGAAATCGGGCATGGTCGTCATCTGCGAGAGCGTTACGTTGCCGCGGTAGTTGATCGACATGGCGCCCTGATGACCGCGCTTGGTCGTGATAAGGATGACGCCGGCGGCAGCCTTCATTCCATAGACGGCGCTTGCCGAAGCATCCTTGAGAATCGTTACGGTCTCCACGTCGTTCGGATCGACCGTACCCATCTGACGCTCGACTCCGTCCACCAGCACCAGCGGGCTCGAGCCGTTGTAGGAGGTATAGCCGCGCACGAGCATCGTTACGCCGTCGGATCCGGGAGCGCCGGTCGCCTGCTGCGTAATCAGTCCCGGGAGCTTTCCGACCAGGGCCTGCGAAATGGTGCTGACGGTCGATTTCTTGATTTCATCGTCGGAAACCGCCGCAATGGATCCGGTCAGATGCACCTTCTTCTGCGTACCGTAACCGACCACCACGACCTCGTCCATACGGGCCGCATCCTCCTGCATCACGACATTGATTTCCGTACGGCCGTTTATCGCCAGCTCCTGGCCTTTCATACCCAAGTACGAGAAAATCAGCACATCAGCCCGGGGGGGGGTATCCAGACGATACGATCCGTCGCTCGTGGTCATCGTGCCCACGGTGGTTCCCTTGACGATCACATTGACACCCACGAGCGGATTCCCCTGAGCGTCGGTAACGGTTCCCGAAATGTACGACTGTGCGAAAGCGGTTGACAGACCGGCTCCGAACAACATCAATACGCATGCGACGAAATGCCGCATCCGGGAAACGCGTTCTCGTTTCGAATAATTGTCCTTCATAGATTCATAGAATTAGGTTGATAGGTTGATTGAAAGCGCTTCATTGCGGATGTTCCGGTCTCCGGACATCGGCGGAAAACCGGACATGAGAACCGTCAGCACGAGTTCATAAGGCTATTTTTTTAAGGTTCGCTCATCGGATTCTCCGCAGGGGCCGCACCCGAAAAAGATGCGCCCTACGGATTTTATCCAAACAAAATTAGGCAGCAAAAACGGCATTTTACGCAGAAAAAACGCAAACCGATATTCAAAAAACGAAAAACCCGCCCTTTTTCACCTGTTCACCGTCTCAGGATGCAACCAGAACTCGAAAAAGGCATAGGCCAAGGCGTTCGACAGCGAATCGGGATCGTGCAGCGGCCGATTCGTCATGGCGACACGCCCTTCGTATCCGAGCAGGCGGTTTACGGCCACCGCATGATTGAGTGCCGTCCAGCGTTCGGAACCGTCCGAACAGCCTCCCGACACGAGGAAAGGCCGGGGCGCCATCAGGGCGTGCAGCTCATGCAGATCGTGCCCGTCGCGGCGCAGCGAGGGATATGCGCCGCGGGCCTTCACGGCACCATGCTCGTCCCAAGTATGCTCCCAGGGCGGCGGATAGTAGCCCAGATACCAGGGCTCCCAATAATTGACATACCCCCCTTTCGTCTCGTCGAAGACCACGCCCGGATCGCCCCAGACCGCACAGGCGAACTTCTCCCACAGGCACGAGGCGAACATCGCCCACTTGCCACCGTAGGAGTGGCCCATGACGCCGATGCGCGTGGAATCGACCTCGGGAAACCCGGCCAGCGCCTCCCAGGCATTCGCAGCGGCGTATGCCAACGCCGACAAGGGCTGCAACGTCGCGCTATCGACCGAGGGATAGTAAAGCGAATAGGTCTTCGTACGGGTGGTTTGCGTCGTCCCGAGCGAAAGGGCGACAAAGCCCCGTTCGGCAAGGCGGAGCGCAAAATCCCGATTCGGTTTGCCGCCCAGGCCGACGGCTGTCTCCGGTTCGTAGAAAAGGGTGATGACGGCGGGTTTGCGACCTTTGCGGTGCGGGACGAGCAGGTATCCTTCGGTCGTTTCCGAAGGCAGCCAGCGGAACCGGACGCGATAACGGTCGAAATCCTCACCCGGAAGCGTATCGGCATATTCGAAGCGCTGTCCCGCAATCACCGGCGGCCAGGCGCCCAGAAGCGAATCCCAGCGGGTGCGGATCTCCGCACGGCGGCGAACCCAATCGGCAGTCGTCCTTACGCTGTCGCCGTTGTAGAAAAGCAGCGGAGAACGATAGGTTCCATACTCCTCCCGATAGATTTCGGGAGGTTCGGTAAAGGGCCGCAATTCCCGCCCGAGCTCCGCTGTTCGGTCCCGGGCATCCCGACAGCCCGTCAGCAAAGCCCCCAACAGCAGGATACCCGATAAAAATTTCATGTCGCGCATAATGATCCGCCGGAGCTTCGCACCCCGTAGTACAAAGATACGGGGCACCGCCACGGATCGGTCGTCGAAAAACGAAAAGCGTGTTTCGAAAAACGCACTATTTGCCGGCCGAACGCCGCTGACGGTATTCGATCGGCGAGCAACCCATAAACTTCTTGAAAATCCGCGAAATGTTGTTGCAGTCGCGGAAACCCGCCTCGCCGGCAATCTCGGCCAGCGGGAGATCGGTCGTCAGCAGCAGGTTGGCAAAACGCTTCACGCGGCACTTCAGCACATACTGGTATATGGAGGTGTTCATGACGCGCTTGAACTTGAGTTCGATGTTGCGCCGCGAAAGCGGAATCTGCCCGATGATCGCATCGATCGTCAGATCGGCCGCGATATGCCGCTCGATGTATTTGACGATCCGCAGCACGTAGGGATCTTCGATATTGTGTTTCTCGGTCGATTGGCGCAGTTCGATGCGGATCGGGTTGATCACCACGTTGAAGGGCCCCACGAACTCCTTGCGGATCTGCCTATGGAGCAGCTTCCCGACAGCATAACCGCCCTTCTCGACCTCCAGCTCGATCGACGAGATCGGCGGATCGGAGATGTTGCAGATCAGCTCGTCGTTGTCCACGCCCAGCAGCGAGACATCCTCCGGAATGGGGATGTTCTCCATTTTGCATATCTCCGAGATAATGAGTGCATGGGCATCGTCGCAGCAGAACAACGCCACGGGTTTGGGCAGTTCGCGCAGCCAGCGGCCCAACACCTCGCGGCTTTTCTCGCTGTCCTTTCCGGTCTCGAAGGCATGGAACGTCCCTCCGATGCGCTCCACCTCGCTGCGGTACCCCTTGCAACGTTCGTCCGACCAGACGACCCCCTTGACGCCGAAAAAGGCGAAGTTACGGAACAGGCGCTCGGCAAAGAAACGGGCCGCCATCAGGCCCGTGCCCTCGTAGTCGCCGGTCAGATTCGAATAGGTCGTACTGCGGTGGCGGTAGTTCTGCAGGACGACCGGAATGTTCAGCTCCTTGAGCAGATCCATCGCGTCGTCGTTCCACTGGCCGATGATGGCGTCGGCCTTCCACGCCTTGGCCCACTCGAGGATGCTCCGCTCGCCGTTTTCGATGCTCCTGTAATAGGAGGGCAACCGGTAAAAGAGCCACGGACCGTTCTCGCGCGAATAGCGCACGATCCCCCGAAGCAGGTTGCGGTCGAAATCGTTCGCGCAATCGACGAGCAGCAGAATCCGGATCATAGCGTTTGTTCATTGAGAATCGGCCGCGGGTTCTCCGTCCGGCAGAAAACGGCCGCCGATCGCCGCCTCGAGACGGAGAAACGGGTCCGTCAGGACGTCGAACCGCGTCCGGTCCGACCGCCCCGCGTTCGCGCCGCCCACGATCACTCCGCCGTATTCGCCAACTTGGGGACAAGCGCCCGTTCCGCACGGCAACAGGAGCCGCGCCCCAATCGAAAAGACTCGTTTTTTCAATTCAGATATTCGGAAATTTTAAACTCAAAGACCTTTCATCCGCTCGGAACCCGTCCGAAAACCCGCCGGTCGAATCAAAACACCAATGCCTGCCGATGAAAAATCCACGCATATCCCTGACATTCACCAAATAACAGCAATCGGACCATTAAATTACGAATCAGCGCATGCACAACGCCATCGTAAAGTTCAGAAAAAACCGTGATATTCGCAATCATTTCGCAGAAAATCGTGCGAACAATAACGACAACGCCCCCGATGCCGCGGGCTCCCCCTTTCGGATCCGGACGCGACCGCCTCTATCCCAGCCGGAGCGCTCGGCCATGACAGCGCGCCGCCGTGCCGGAAGGACGGCCGACGCAGGATGCGCTCTACGGCTCCAAGGCCATACCGGCGTTCACCTGCCCGACAGCCGGAAACGGGCGGTTCCCGAGGACGCTACGGCAGAAGAAGTCGGGAGGGCGCTCTTCCGCCGGAAGGAGGACGCGGAGCTTGCCGCCCCGGACGGCCCGTCAGGCCTGCCCCATCTTGGGCCCCGCGTCGGGCGTCCCGGCCGGCGTCGGAATCTCGATCTTGCCCACGCTGCTCTCGTAACGCACGATGTTCTCCTGCAACGAGCGCAGCAGCCGTTTGGCGTGTTCGGGCGTGAGGATGATGCGGCTCTTGACGCGCGCCTTCTGCACGCCGGGCAGGACCGCCGCGAAGTCGATGATGAACTCCGATGTGGAGTGCGATATGATCGCCAGATTCGAATAGTGGCCCTGGGCCACGGCTTCGTCCAACTGGAGGTCGATTCCGAATTGTGTCGTCTCTGCCATAAGCGTTTCGTCTTTGTCATACAAAAATAGGGGCTTTCGGGCTCCGGTATGCGGCCCCGCGGCCAAAATTTCGACATTTTATCAACAGAACGCCCGCATCGGACGAAATCCGCAATATCGCGGACGAATCCGGGAACCGTTCCCCGAAAAGCCGCGCCGACGCCCTCCGGCCCGCATTTGCGCATCCGGAGGCAGCCCGGGACGGGGCAAATAAATTTGTTTCTGCGCACGGGTTGTATTATCTTTGTTCCCTAAAAACCCGATAAGCCGAGAAAATGACATTCGGAATCCTGAACGATCTCTTCCGCGGTATCTGCGTGGGGGTGGCGGCGTCGATCACGGTCGGCCCCGTGGCCGTGCTCTGCATTCAGCGCACACTCTCGAAAAGCCGCCGGTCGGGCATCGTCTCGGGTATCGGCGTGGCGTGCGCCGACACCTTCATGGCCATGGCCGCACTGTTCTTCTATTCGATGCTCCAGACGCAGATCGAACAGTACAACACGCTGCTGCGCGTCATCGGCGGCATCTTCGTCGTCATCGTCGGCGTCTTCATCTTCGCCCAGAACCCCGTGCCGCAGATTCGCCGCAACCGGGCTGGCAAAACCTCGCTCTGGCAGGATTTCGCCTCGATCTTCGGACTGACGATCGCCAACTTCATCATGGTCATCCCCTACATCCTGGCCTTCTTCGCCGTCTTCAAGATCTCGAGCGGCGACGTGACCGGCTCGGGATTCAGCGGCTTCGTGCGCTCGGTGTTCGTCATCGCCGGATTCCTCGGCGGCGCCACGGCATGGTGGACCCTGCTGGCGTGCGTCATCAGCCTGTTCCGCCGCCGGTTCCGTCCGCGGCACATGCTCACGATCAACCACGTCGCGGGCCTCATCATCGGCATCTTAGGCATTTACACCATATTATCCACCTTCTACGCCATCTTCCCCAATGTCGGACACTAAACAGCACAGAATCATAATCGCCATCGACGGCTTCTCGTCGTGCGGCAAGAGCACCTTCGCCAAGGCCATCGCCGCACGGCTGGGCTATATCTTCATCGACACGGGCGCCATGTACCGCGCCGTGACGCTCCATGCGCTCGAACACGGCGCGATCCGCTCGGGCATCGTGGACGAGGAGGCCGTGGTGAAGCTGCTCGGCGAAACCGCCATCACCTTCCGCTTCAACCCCGAACGGGGAGCCAGCGACATCTACGTGAACGGCGACCTGGCCGAAGGGAAGATCCGCACCATCGAGGTCTCGAACTGCGTGAGCCGCGTGAGCGCCATCCCCGAGGTGCGCCGCAAGCTCGTGGCCATGCAGCAGGAGATGGGACGCCGCCGCGGCGTGGTGATGGACGGCCGCGACATCGGCACGGTGGTCTTCCCCGACGCCGAACTGAAGATCTTCATGACGGCCGACCCCGCCGTGCGGGCGCGGCGCCGCTACGACGAGCTGCGCGCCAAGGGCGACGACGTGTCGCTCGAGGAGATCGAACGCAATGTCCGCGAACGGGACAGGGCCGACATGAGCCGCGCCGTGTCGCCCCTGCGGCAGGCGCCGGACGCCGTCGTGCTGGACAACAGCCGCATGAGCGTCGAGGAACAGATGGCGTGGTTCATGGAGCTGTTCGAAAGGAGAATCGCGGAATAACGACGCCGCATGGAGCCGGTGCACATAGAGATCGACGACAAATCGGGATTCTGCTTCGGCGTGGTCCGGGCGATCACCGAGGCCGAACGGGCCCTCCGCGAAGGCGGCACGGTCTATTCGCTGGGCGACATCGTCCACAACCGGATCGAGGTGCAGCGGCTCGAAGCGCTGGGGCTGCGGACCGTGACCCATGCCGACATGCCGCGGCTGGCCGGCTGCCGTCTCTTCATCCGCGCCCACGGCGAGCCGCCGACGACCTACGCCGCGGCACGCAGGCTGGGTATCGGGATCATCGACGCCACCTGTCCCGTGGTCGCACGGCTGCAACGGCGGGTCAAGCAGGCGCACGAGGCGATGCGCGCCGTCGGCGGACAGGTGGTGATCCTCGGCAAGCGGGGCCACGCCGAGGTCGTGGGGCTGACCGGACAGGTCGCCGAGCCGACCGTCGTCATCGAGCGCGCCGAAGACCTCGCGCAGATCGACTTCGCACGGCCGATACACTTCCTTTCGCAGACCACGCAGAGCATCGCCCTGTTCGAAGAGCTCGGCGCCGAAATGCGCCGCCGGGCGGCCGATCCGGCGCAGGTGCGCCTCGACGACACGATCTGCCGGCAGGTCTCGGGCCGCGAGGCGCACCTGGCGCAGTTCGCGGCGCGTTTCGACGCCGTCGTGTTCGTCTGCGGCCGCAAATCCTCGAACGGCAAGGTCCTCTACGAGGTGTGCCGCCGGGCCAACCCCCGCTGCCGCAACATCGAGGAGCCCGCGGAGCTGGACCCGGCATGGTTCGAGGGAGTGCGGTCGGTGGGCATCTGCGGCGCCACCTCGACCCCCAAATGGCTCATGCAGCGGGTCGCGGAGGCGATCCGTGCGATGGGACCCGAAAGCGAATGAACCGCCCGCTCCGGAAACGGCCGCCGCTCCCGGCAGGGCATCCGACAGAATACACGACACGCAAAATTTCGAACTTATGAAACGTTATTTGATCCGCTCGCTGAAATATTTCGCCGCCCTCTGCGTTCTCTGTATGGCGATCATGGCGCTGAACCTCACGACGGGCATGGCCTCGCTCTCTCTCGAAGAGACGCTCTACGTCATGTTCCACACCCCGCGGGGACTCATGCTGCCCGCCGTCATCGTCCTGCTCGCGGCCTTCTATCCGCGGTTCGGATTCATCGTCCGGCGGGTCGAGGGCGACGTGGAGGAGCACCGCGAACAGATCGTGAACGCCTTCCGCTCGGCCGGCTTCGAGCTGCGCCGCGAAGAGGACGACGCACTGTTCTTCCGGGCCAAGGGACCGCTGCACAGGCTCCTGCTGCTGGGCGAGGACGAAATAAAGGTTTCGCAATATGGACAGTGGATCGAGCTGGAGGGTATCCGCCGGGGCGTGGCCCGGGTCATCTACCGCCTCGATTCGCACATACGCATGGCACGATATGACAAAGAGTAGAAAATACCGCATCCTGGCCCTCGCGGCCGGGCTGGCCGCCGTGGCGGGCGCGACGATCCATGCGTCGCACAACGACTTCGGGCTGGGCCGCAACATGGAGATCACGGTCAATATGATGCGCGAGCTGTCGCTCGGGTACGTGGATCCGATCGACCCCGACCGTCTGATGGAGGGGGCCGCAGCGGGCATGGTCAGCGACCTGGACCCCTACACGGAGTATATTTCCGAGGAGGGCATGTCCGATTTCGAGCTGCTCACCACGGGCAAATACGGCGGCGTGGGGGCGCTCATCCGCAAGAAGGGCGACTGGGTGGTCATCGCCCAGCCCTACCAGGGCACTCCGTCGGACCGCGCGGGACTCAGGATCGGCGACCGGATTCTCGAAATCGACGGCAGGGACGCCCGGGGCTTCACGACCGAGGAGGTCTCCTCGCGCCTGAAGGGCGAGCCGGGCAGCCGGGTGAAGGTGACGGTCCTGCACCTCGACAGCACGCGGCAGACGGTGACGCTGCGCCGCGAGCGGATCGCCATTCCCGGCGTACCCTACGCCGGCTGGGCGGCCGACGGCATCGGCTACATCCGCCACAGCGACTTCACCGAAGGATGCTACGAGGAGATGCGCGCGGCCGTCGAGCGGCTCCGCGCCGAGGGCGGGCTGAAGGGCCTCATCCTCGACTACCGCTCCAACGGCGGCGGCATCATGCAGGAGGCCGTGAAGATTCTCTCGATGTTCGTCCCCAAAGGCACGGCGGTCGTCACGACCAAAGGCCGCAACGAACGGCAGGACTACCGCACCGAGTCGGAGCCGATCCTCCCGGACCTGCCGCTGGCGGTGCTGGTGAACGGCAACACGGCGTCGGCCTCGGAAATCGTGGCCGGCGCGTTGCAGGACCTCGACCGCGCGGTGCTCATCGGCCAGCGGAGCTTCGGCAAGGGGCTCGTGCAGACCACCCGCCCGCTGGGTTACAACACGATGCTCAAGCTCACCACGGCCAAATACTACATTCCCTCGGGCCGCTGCATCCAGGCCATCGACTACTCGCACTCGCAGGAGGGCTCGGTGCGCGTCGTTCCCGACTCGCTCGTTTCGGAGTTCACGACCCGTGCGGGCCGCAAGGTTTACGACGGCGGCGGCATCATGCCCGACATCGCCACCGAACCGGAGTACATCTCGCGCTTCGCCGCGACGCTCTACGCGCTGGGCTTCATCGAGGATTTCGGCGACGACTACACGCGCCGCCACCCGGGACAGCGGATCGACCTGCGCACCTTCTCGATCACGGACGCCGACTACGCCGACTTCGTCGAGTTCATGCAGGACAAGGAGGTTCCCTACGAGTCGGACACGCGGCGGGCGCTCAAGGCGCTGAAAAAGGCCGCCGAGGACGACCGCTTCGCCGAGCTGAAGGAGCGTTTCGAGCGGGTGGAGGCCGAGCTGAAGGACGACACGCGGACCAACCTCGAAACCTACCGCGAACAGGTCGTCGATGCCATCAACAACGACATCGTGCTGCGCCACGGCTACACGGCCGGGGTGATCGAGCACGCGCTGCCCGGCGACCAGGAGGTGACCGAGGCCGTCGCCGTGCTGCGCGACTCCGCGGAATACGCGCGCATCACCCGCGAGCAGGACACCCGGCGCAAATGACCCCGAAAAAGACGTCGCGATGAAAAAGTGGTGCACCAATCTGCTCTCGTTCCGCAACCGCGTGGTGGTGATCGTCGTCGGCATCTCGCTGGGGGCCATGTCGCTGCTCTACACCAACGACATGGCGCGGCGGCTCAGGGAGAAGGAGCAGCACGACGTGGCGCTATGGGCTCACGCCATGGAACGCATCAACCGCGACGTGCTGGGCGGCAGCACCTTCCAGGATCCGCTGCTGCGCGACATCATGTCCAACGGCAACAACATCCCGTTCATCATCACCGACGAGAACCTCCGGGTGGTGCACTCGCACCTCATCCCCGACCGGATCATCGAACACCCGGACCGGCTGCGCGAACAGATCGACCGCTTCACCGAGGAGAACACCCCCATTCCGGTCAAGGTGCTCTGGTCGGCGCAGCACTACCACATCATCTTCTACGGCAAGTCGGCGCTGCTCAAGTCGCTCTACTACTTCCCCTACGTCCAGATACTCGTCATCACGGCCTTCATCGCGCTGGGGTTCATCGCCTTCCGTTCGTCGAAGCACGACGAGCAGAACCGCGTCTGGATCGGCCTGGCCAAGGAGACCGCCCACCAGTTGGGCACGCCCACCTCGTCGCTGCTCGGGTGGATCGAATACCTGCGCGCGCAGCCCGTGGACCAGTCGGCCGTGGACGAAATGCAGAAGGACCTCACGCACCTGATGAAGATCGTGGACCGCTTCTCGAAGATCGGGTCCGAAACCCCGCTCACCCCGGCCAACATCAACGAAGTCGTGGGCGAATCGGTCATGTATTTCCGCAAGCGCATCCCCCGCAACGTCACGCTGGACTACAACGGGCTGGCCATCGCCCCCGTGCAGGCCAACATCAACGCCGCGCTGTTCGAGTGGGTCGTGGAGAACCTGATGAAGAACTCGCTCGACGCCCTGCAAGGCCACGGAGCGATCGCCGTGCGCATCTCCTCGGACGAACAGCACGTGATGATCGACGTCAAAGACACCGGCAAGGGAATCCCCAAGAGCAACTGGAAGCGCATCTTCGAACCGGGTTTCACGACCAAGACCCGCGGCTGGGGCCTCGGGCTGTCGCTCTCGCGCCGGATCGTCGAGGAGTACCACCAGGGTAAGATCGCCGTGACCGAATCCGAAATCGGAAAGGGCACGACCATCCGCATCACCCTCAAACGCATCTTCGCCTGATGGATGCGCGGACGGCATATCCGGAAGACGCCGCGTTTCCCGCCGATTCCCTCTCCGGCGCATACGCCCCGGCCGGGACAACCGCCGGAATCCGCACCGCAGAGACCCGCGCCGCAGCACCATACGGAGCCGAGGTTCCGAAGGCCGCACCCCGTGCCATAAACGCCGCAGAGGCTTCGGACGCGGGACGCTCCGATTCGTCCGGAACCGCCCCGTTCCGGGCGGAGGCACGGACGGAAATGCCGGCCGACACCCTGCCCGCACCCGCGGATTCGCTCCGCACGGATTCGCTGCACGCCGACTCGCTGCACGCCGACTCGCTGCACGCCGACTCGCTGCCGGCGTTCCCCTTTCCGGTGCAGTCCGGCCCGGCCGACCTCCCCGGAGAGACGACCGCCGTCCGCTGGCGCGACACGACCGCCGCCGCGGTCTTCGGTCCGGCCTCGGTCGAAGCGGTCCCCCGCACGCTGCCGCCCTCCGGCGCGCCGTCGCTCACGGACAATGCCGTGTTCCAGAGCTTCGTCCTGCTGCTCGCCGCCACCTACGCCACCCTGCTCTACCGCAACATCGGCGACATCCGCACCCTCGTGGGCCACATCTCGCGCGACGCCGCCTCACGGCAACGTCTCTCCGAGGATCCGGGCAGCAGCGGATTCTCGCGGTTCCTGCACATCGTCACGGCGATCGGAATGCTCTTCCTGGGCGTCTTCGCCGTGAAATACGGCGACGCCCTGATGCCCCGCCTGCTCACCGACACGCTCTCGCACGGCGCCGTGCTGGCCATGAGCCTGCTGGCCACGCTGGCCTGCACGGCCATCGTCGCCTGTCAGGCCGCGCTCGTCCGCATCGCCGGGGCCGTGACCGTTTCGCAGCCGTTCGTCTCGCAACTGATGCTGCTCCGCCGCACCTATTTCGCACTGGCGGTCATCGTCACCTCACCCGCGCTGCTGCTCTTCGCGCTCTGTCCCCGCGGTACGGGCAACGTGTGGTTCTCCGTCATTACCATCGAATTAGCCATGACGGCTTTCTTGTACCTCAAAGAGTCGCTGAATCTGTTTATTTCCAAAAAAATTTCAATTTTGCATTGGTTTTTGTACCTTTGCACCGTGGAAATCTTCCCGGTGAGCCTTCTGTGGCTGTCGCTGGTGAGGTGACCCCCGAAAGCTACAAACTAAACATCTCCGCAATTGAAAGTAAAGAGTGTGCTCATTTCGCAGCCGAGACCCGCTAACATCGAGAAGTCTCCGTTCTACGAATTATCCCGGAAATACCAGGCAGAGATCGCCTACAAGCCTTTTATCCGCGTAGTGGGCGTATCGCTCAAGGAGTTCCGCGCTCAACGGGTCGAAATACTCGACCACACCGCCGTCATCTTCACGTCGCGCACGACGGTGGACAGTTTCTTCCACATTTGCGAAGAGGCGCGCATCACCGTGCCCGAAACCATGAAATACATCTGCCAGACGGAGGCCGTGGCGCTCTATCTGCAGAAATACATCGTCTATCGCAAGCGCAAGATTTCGTTCGCCGACGGATCGTTCACTTCGCTCGTAGAGCTGATCATCAAGCACAAGGAGGAGAAGTTCCTCCTGGCGCTGAGCGAACCCCACAAGCCCGAGCTGCCCGAGACGCTGGCCAAACTCAAACTGCCGGTGGACCCCGTGATTCTCGCCCGCACCGTGGCATCGGACCTCGACGACGTGAAGCTCTCCGATTACGACGTGCTGGCGCTCTACTCGCCGACGGACATCAAAACCCTCGTAGAGAAGTTCGGGACCGACAACCTGCCCGCCGTGGCGGTCTTCGGCGAAGGCACGCTGCGCGCCGCCGTGGAGGCGGGAATCACCGTGCTGGCCAACGCCCCGACGCCCGAAGCCCCCTCGATGGCCAAGGCTCTCGACATCTACCTCGCACGGGTCGAGGCGGGCGAGGAGATCGAACCCGTCGCCGTCACGACCGACACGCGCAAGGAAGAGTTCATCCGCAGCCAGCAGCACAAGCTGACCAAGAAGAGCCGCGTACGCCGTCCCGGAACGGCGGAACCCCGCAAATAGAGACCGCCATGTCCGACGACCGCTCGCTTCCCCGCACGGAACGGCTCCGTTCGCTCGGAGCCGTCCGGCGCCTGTTCGAGAGCGGCGAGAGCGGCTTCGTCTTCCCGTTCCGGTACGTCTGGTTCGCCGAGGCGGACAGCGTGCCGTCGGTAGAGGTGCTCTTCTCGGTCCCCAAGAAGTTCCACAAACGGGCGAACCGGCGGAATCTGCTGCGCCGCCGCACCAAGGAGGCCTACCGGCTGCAAAAAGGGATCGTCCGCTGCGGCGCACCGGTCAATCTCGACCTGGCCCTCATCTACTCCTCGAAGGAGGCGCTGCCCTACAAAACCATCGCACATGCGGTCCGCCGGATTCTGGAAACGATCGCGGAGCGTCTTTAGGCGGCTCTGCGCCCTGCCGTTCATCGTGCTCGTGCGCTTCTACCAGCTCTGCATCTCCCCCTTCACGCCGCCGTCGTGCCGCTTCACCCCCACCTGCTCGCAATACGCGCTCGAGGCGCTGCGAAAATACGGCCCCCTGAAGGGCGGCTGGCTCGCCCTGCGGCGGCTCGCCCGCTGCCATCCCTGGGGCGGCAGCGGTTACGACCCCGTGCCGTGACGTCGCAAAAAAGACCGCCGGCGCACGGGGCCGTCCGGGCTCCCGCATGAAAGCCGCGCCACCCCGGCCGGCTGCCGGGTTTCCCCCGCAACGGAGAGGAAAGCCCCCGGAACAGAAACTCCGGTCCGGGAACGACCCGAACCGGAGGCTCTTCAGCATTCGTTATTTCAACCAATCATTTCAGTCGCACAGATCGCAGCAGCGGGCCGCCGCCGACTCGAATTCGAGCGTCGCATGGGGAATGCCCTCCCCGGCGAGCCGCTCCTTGAGCCGCCGTTTCACCTCCTCCAGCCGGGCGAGGTCCTCCAGCACGACATGCGCCGTGAGGGCGTTCTCGGTGGTGCTCATCGCCCAGATATGGATATGATGCACCGCCCGGACCCCCTCCACGGAGGTCATCTCCGCCTCCACGCGCCCGACGTCGATTCCCTCCGGCACGCCGTCGAGCGAGAGCCGCAGGCTGTCGCGGGTCAGCGACCACACCGAAGCCACGATCACTCCGGCCACGGCCAGCCCCACAACGGGGTCCACGACCGTCCAGCCCGTCCACGAGATCACGACGCCCGAGACCAGCACGCCGATCGACACCAGCGCATCGGCGGCCATGTGCAGGTAAGCGCCCTTCACGTTGAGGTCTCTCTCCTTGTCCTTCATGAAGAGCCACGCCGTAAAGCCGTTCACGACGACCCCGACGCCCGCCGTCCACGCGATCGCCCCGCCCGCGATCGGCTCGGGATGCAGCATCCGCCCGATACTCTCGGCGACGATGACGCCCACGGCGATCAGCAGGATCACGGAGTTGAGCAGCGAAATGAGCACCGTGCTCTTCTTGTATCCGTAGGTGTACCTGGGCGTGGCGTGCGCCTGCGCCAACCGGAACGCCAGCATGGCCAGCAGCAGGCCGGCCACGTCGGAGAGGTTGTGCCCGGCGTCGGAGAGCAGCCCCATCGAACCGTAGAAAAGTCCGACGGCGAACTCCACGACGACGAATCCCACGTTGAGGACGATCCCCACGAGAAACGCCCGGTTGAGCGACGTGATCCGGTGCTCGCGGTGGTGATGGAGCCCGGCGTGTGCGTGTGCGTGTGCGTGTTCGTGTGCCATGTCACAGATCCGTTATGGTGTCCTTGATCTCGGACAATTCGACCAGCTTATTGACGATGGCGTAGATCGTCAGACCCGCCGCGGAGTGTATTTGCAGCTTCGCGGCGATATTGCGCCGGTGCGTGATGACGGTGTGGGCCGATATGCAGAGCGCTTCGGCGATCTGCTTGTTGGTCATGCCCTTCACCACGCAGACGATGATCTCCCGCTCGCGGGCGCTCAGCGGCTCGGGCTTCTCGTCGCGGACGCCGTCGGCCGCCAGCCGCTCGACGGCCGGAATGAAGATGTCGTCCTCCACGGCGTTGTGCGACGCCAGCTCCTGCTCGCAGGTGAAGATGTCGAACAGCACGCCGTTGAGCTCGTTCGTGCTGCCCGAAGGGTAATACTTGATGATGATGTTCTTCAGCTCGCGCAGCTTCGCATCGACCTGGTCGTGCTGGCGGCGGAAGACGTCGATCGAATAGGCCGTATTCTTTTCACCGGCCAGCAGCGACTCGACGTACGGGAAGACGGTCTGCTCCTCGTAGGACATGTGCCGCTGCACCTCGGCGGCGTATTCGTCGAAAAAGCGCATGATGGCGAACGACACGTCGTTCTGCGCACAGTCCACCGCCTCGATCAGCTTGCGGCGAATGGCCGGCAGGCGGAAGTCGAGGAAGTAGCCGTGCGAATTGTGGAGGTAGTCCGTAAGCGCCCGCACCGACACCCCGGCAGCCGCCTCCGAGGCGTTGCAGCCCGCATTCATCTGCATATTGACCACGGCGAGGAAGGTCGCCGTATCGACCTTGTTCTCGGCGCACACCTCGGCGATGGTCTTGTCGCCGAATCCCAGAGCGATTCCGAAGCGGCTCATCACCTGCAAAACAGGGTATCGGTCGCAGACCAGATCGCACATCCGGTCCTCGCCCGTGTATCCGCTATTTCCATACATACATATAGGTATTTTTATCGTTTGCAAAAATAAGCCGGGCCCCGTTGCGGAACAATACCTAAAACAGGGTATTCTCAACGCCCCGCGAGATCCGTGTAGGTCGTCTGCAACATCGTGCGCCCCACGTCCAGCAGCTCGGGGTTCGTCGCCGACACCACGCGGTCGCCCGTGGCGTCCCAGATCGCTTCGCCCGTGGCGTCCACGACGCCGAAGCCGTCGTTGAACGTGTAGTAGGCGAACTTGCGGGGAGGGGCCGGGGCGAAAATGTCCTTGCTGTACTCGAAATCGTCGTGCCCGATCCCCAACTGGCCGAGCAGCGTCGCGGCCAGGTCGATCTGCGAGGCGTACTCCTCCACGACACGCGGCGCGGCGACGGCCCCGCCCGTCCAGATCATCGGAATCCGGTGACGCAGCGGCACGTTGTAGGGCAGCGTCTTCGGATAGGGATAGCCGTGGTCAGCGACCAGCACGACGAGGAGGTTCCGCCACGCCGGAGAGGCTTTCAGCCGGTCGATCATCGCCCCGACGCACGCATCGGAGAAGGCCATGGCGTTGAGCACCTCGTTTTCGAATTTCGCATAGGGAACGTCGAAGGGCTTGTGGCTGCTCAGCGTCAGCAGCCCCGCCAGAAAGGGCCGGCCCGCGGCGTCGAGCGCGATGACCCGGTCGGCGAACCAGTCGCACATGACCGCATCGTCGTAGCCCCAGTCCGCGGGCGGCGTGTCGAAACGCAGGTCCTTCTGCCAGACAAGTTCCTGCCATCCCGTAGCGTACATGTACTGCGCCTGGTTCGTGAAGTTGAGATCGCCGCCGTAGGCGAAACTCGTGGCATACCCCTCCCGGCCGAGCGACCGGGCCACGGAGGGCAGCGTGCGGCTCTTGGCCGGCAGCTTCATGACCGACGTCTTCGTCTGGGCCGGGAAACCGCTCAGGATCGCCACCTCGCCGCGGTCCGTGCGGAACGAGTTGGCGAAGAAGTTCTCGAACCACACCCCTTCGCGCTTCAGCCGCTGCATGTTGGGCATGACCGGTTCGCCGTCCACCTCCTCGTCCATCACCGTGCGGGCGAAACTCTCGAGAATCACCACCACGACATTCGGCCTGAGCGTGTCGAGCACCCGCACTGCGGGTTCCGCGTTCCGGCCGTTTCCGCGCAGGGCGTCGAACCGCACGGCCCGCGTCCGCTCGTCGAAGAAGGGATAGGCCGCAGCGTAATCCGCATTGTCGCCCAAACTCGACAGAAACGAAAAGACGGGGTTCGTCGCCGCATGGTTGAGGAACATCTCGGAGCTGAAATAGACCTTCGACACGTTGGCCACCGAAGCCCCCGTACCGCCGCGGATCGCCAGGAAGTCGCCCCCGGCCAGCAGCAGGAAGAGCAGCGTCGCGGGCAAAGCGCGCCGCGCGCCGCACGGCTCCCCGTCGAAGAGCCGCAGCACCCGGCCGTAGAGCCACACCATCGCCGCCGTATATACGCCTCCCAGCAGGGTCTGCCGCACGCCCAGCGCCCAATCGACGCTCGCCATCGCCTCCTTCGGATCGGCCAGATAGATCAGAATCGTGGAATCGAGCCGGAACCCCCAATGCTCGTACAGGGCGACATCCACGGCGAAAACGACGGCCGTCAGAAGCGCGACGAGGACGAAATAGCCCGTCATCACCCGCCTCCAGAGGCGTTCGGGGAAGCGCACCCAGCACGACAGCAGGGTCAGAAGCAGCGGCAGCGCCGTCACATACCCCGCCACCGTCGCATCGAGCGACAGTCCGTGCCAGATCACGGCGCACCAGCCGCCGAAACCCGCGCCGGCCGCCTCCGCGGCGTACCACGCCAGAAAGACGGGCTTCTGCACCGCCATCGCAAGAAGGGTCGCGCCGAAAACGGCAAGAACGAACGTAATTTTTCTTTTCATCTCCAGTTTTTCCCGCGGTTATCGTTTCTCATCCGCCGCCCGGACGCCGGAATCAGAGCTTTTCGCCGTAGGCCAGGTCGCCCGCGTCCCCGATTCCGGGCACGATGTAGGAACGCGACGTAAGCTCCTCGTCCACGGCGGCGACCCAGATGGAGGTCGTCTCGCGCGGCATGTGCTTCATCGCGTAGTCCACGCCCTGCTCGCTGGCGATGACCGAAGCGACGTGCGTATGGGCCGGCGTCCCGCCCTTCTCGCACAACGCATTGTAGGTCAGTGCGAGCGACGTCCCGGTGGCCAGCATCGGATCGACCAGCAGCAGCGTCTTGCCCTCCAGACTGCCGCACGAAATGTACTCGACCTTCACGGTGAACTTGCCGTCCTTCGTGCTCTTGCGGTAGGCCGACACGAAGGCGTTCTGCGCGTCGTCGAAATAGTTGAGGAAGCCCTGATGGTAGGGAAGCCCGGCGCGGAGGATCGTGGCCAGCACGATCTCGTTCCCGATCGTCTCGACCGAAGCCTCCCCCAGCGGCGTCGTGACGATCTGCGGCCGGTAGGTGAACTCCTTCGAAATCTCGTAGGCCATGATCTCGCCGATCCGCTCCATGTTGCGGCGGAAGCGCATCGAATCCCGCTGAACCGCCTTGTCGCGGATCTGGGCGATGAACTTGTTGAGAACGGTGTTCTGCCGGGAAAGAATGTGCAATGTCATACGGTTATGTGCGGTTGGTTGGTTTTCAGTAGAGGAAATTGTTGAACGGGTAGCGTCCGGCGTGAATCTCGCGGACCATTCCGTAGAGGTCCGTGCGGAACTTCTCCAGATTGGTCTTCGCCAGCGCCGACAGGAAGATGCAGGGCGTATTGGCCCGGGCGATCCAGCTTCGCTTCAGGTCGTCGAGCGACAGGTTCTCGCGCGTCGGAGGCGTGAGGTCGTCCTCCTCTTTTTTTATATAGGTGTAGGCATCGACCTTGTTGAAGACCAGATAAACGGGTTTGTCCCCCGCTCCGATCTCTTGCAGGGTCTGCTTCACCACGGCGATCTGCTCCTCGAACTGCGGATGCGAAATGTCCACCACATGCACCAGCAGGTCGGCTTCGCGCACCTCGTCGAGCGTCGATTTGAACGACTCGATCAGCTCCGTGGGGAGCTTGCGGATGAATCCCACCGTATCCGACAGGAGGAACGGCAGGTTGTCGAAGACCACCTTGCGCACCGTCGTGTCGAGCGTGGCGAAGAGCTTGTTCTCTGCGAAGACCTCGCTCTTCGCGATGAGGTTCATCAGCGTCGATTTGCCCACGTTCGTATAACCCACCAGCGCCACGCGGACCAGTGCACCGCGGTTCGACCGCTGCACGGCCATCTGCCGGTCGATCCGCCGGAGGTCCTCCTTGAGTTTGGCGATCCGGTTGCGGATGATCCGGCGGTCGGTCTCGATCTCGCGCTCGCCCGCGCCGCCGCGGGTTCCCGTGCCGCCGCGCTGCCGTTCGAGGTGGGTCCACAACCCCGACAGGCGGGGCAGCATGTACTCGTAATTGGCCAACTGCACCTGCGTCTTGGCGTAGGCCGTCTGCGCCCGCGACATGAAGATATCGAGGATCAGGCGCGTGCGGTCCAGCAGGCGGCAGGGCATCTCCTTTTCGATGTTGCGCGTCTGCGACGGTGTCAGCTCGTCGTCGAAGATCACCACGTCGATCTCCTCCTCGCGGCAGAAGTCGGCTATCTCCTGCAACTTGCCGGGCCCGACATAGATCCGGGCCGACGGCTGCGGCAGCCGCTGCGTGAAGCGCCTGACGGCCCGGATGTCGGCCGTCTCGGCCAGGAACTCCAGCTCGTCGAGGAACTCTTCGGCCTGCCGCGGGTCCTGGTTGTCGCGGACGACGGCCACCAGCACCGCACGTTCGCACGGCGCTCCGGTCCCGGCTGCGGAAGCCGCGGCCGGCTTGTTGTTTTCGTTATTCTCTTTCAATCGTTTCGTTTTTTTGATCCGTCGCCGTTTCCGTCCGCCTTCCGGACCGAACGGGAAACGTCGCTCCAAACTACAAATAAGGGTATCCGCCCGAAAGCAGGATACCCTCAAAATCTGCGGTCCGCAACCCTATTGCTGCACGCGGAAATCTACCGGCAGGGTGTACTTCACACGCACGGCCTGGTTACGCTGCTTGCCGGGGCTCCACTTCGGAGACTTGCTCAGCACGCGGATCGCCTCCTCCGACAGCGAACGGTCGGGCGTCTGCAACACCTCGATATTGGTCAGACGGCCGTCCTTCTCGATCACGAACGTGAGGACCACGCGGCCCTGAATGCCGTTCTCGAGAGCGATCTGCGGGAAGCGCACGTTCTGCTGCACCCACGTACGGAACGTATTGAGGTCGCCGCCCTGGAACGAGGGCATCGTCTCGGCGATCAGGAAGGGCTGGTCGTCCTCGATCTCCTCCTCCTGCACCTCGACCTGCTGGATCACCTCCGTGTTCTCGTCGAACTCGGCGAAGTCCACTTCGGTCGTGATCTTCGTGTCGTTGGTCACCACCTGCAACAGGTCGGCGATCACCTTCACCTCCACCTTCTTGGGAGGCTCGGGCGGCTTCTGGTCCTGACGGGTGATCTCGGTGATCTGCTCCTCGACGATCGCGGTCTGCAGATCGAGCTTTTCGATTTTACGCTCCTTCGGCGTGTACCAGAAGGCCAGAATCACCAGGCCGAGCGATACGACGAGGCCGATTTCGAGCAAAAGACCCCGCTTGTTCTGAAGGTCCGCTTTGCGTGATTTCTTGATTTCCATCTATCTAAATTTTAATTGTTCGCTGAACGAGACCGGCGCATACGCGCGCTATCCACCACAAATATATAGATAAAAATTCAAAAATGAACGTTCCCGCGCAAAAATCTTCGGATTTTGCCTATTTTTGTTCCCGAGAAAAGGCCCAGAGAGGGCGGATATGACGGAAAAGGAGACATTGTACGGGAAAAATCCGGAGGAGCTCGCGGCTCTCTGCGCCGAGCTGGGGCTGCCGCGCTTCGCCGCGCGGCAGATCGCCCGCTGGCTCTACGTGCGCGGAACCGAAGACCCGATGCGGATGACCGACCTCGCGGCGACGGCCCGCGAACGCCTCGCCGCACGGTTCGCCCCGGCGCTGAGCGCCCCCGAGCGGGTCTCGGTCTCCGCCGACGGCACGAAGAAGTACCTTTTCCGCACGCGGCGCGGCCACTACGTCGAGTCGGCCTACATCCCCGACGGCGAGCGGGCCACGCTCTGCGTCTCCTCGCAGGCGGGCTGCCGCATGGGCTGCCGTTTCTGCGCCACGGGCCGCCAGGGGCTGCAAGAGTCGCTGCCGGCGGCCGAAATCCTCAACCAGATCGTCTCCCTGCCCGAGCGCGACCGTCTCACGAACCTCGTGTTCATGGGGATGGGCGAACCGCTCGACAACCCGGACCAACTGCTGCGGACGCTCTCCGTCATCACCTCGGAGTGGGGCTTCGGCTGGTCGCCCACGCGCGTCACCGTCTCCACGGCGGGCGTCGTGCCGCAGCTGCGGCGGTTTCTGGACGCCACGAAGGTCCATCTGGCCGTGAGCCTGCACAACCCCTTCCGCGAGGAGCGCATGGAGATCATGCCCGTCGAACGGGCGTGGCCCATCGCCGAGGTGGCCGCCATCCTGCGCGGGTACGACTTCACCCACCAGCGGCGGGTTTCGTTCGAATACATCGTCCTGGAGGGACTCAACGACTCGCCGCGCCACATCCGGGGGCTTTCGCGGCTGCTCGACGGCATCAAGTGCCGCATCAATCTGATCCGTTTCCACCGCATCCCCGGCTCGCCCTACTTCTCGCCCGACGACGAAGCGATGCGCCGCTTCCGCGACGCGCTGACCGCGCGCGGCATCCAGACCACGATCCGCGCCTCGCGCGGCGAGGACATCCAGGCCGCCTGCGGACTGCTGAGCACCGAGGCGCTCGGCGGCCGGTAGCCGCCCGGCACGGATCGCAATCTTTCTTGCAACCCCATACCCGAAACGGGCTCAAACCGGGCTCCATACCGCACGGCGCCGTTCTGCGGACGGGGAACGCCCGGCAGAAAAGACGGCGAGACACCTATTTCTTAGGCGTGTAAACGACCTTCTTGGTTTCGAAGAACGGTTCGTCGAAGAAGCGGGGAATGTCGTAAACATACCACCGCTTTCCCGTGAGGGCCAGTTCCTCGGCCAGATCGCCCCCCTTGAGATAGAGCACGCCGTTGGGCAGCGAACCGGCCTGTCCGCGCTCGATCCGGTTCCAGGTCAGTTTCAGGAACTCCGGCATGGCCGTCACGGCGCGCGAAACGACGTAGTCGAAACGCTCTTCGAGGGTCTCGACCCGCACGCAGCGGGGCGTCAGGTTCCGCAGCCCGAGCGCTCCGGCGACCCCTTCGACCACCGCGATCTTCTTGCGGATCGAATCCGCGGCGGTGAAGTGTGCCCCGGGAAAGAGGATCGCCAGCGGCACGGAAGGGAATCCGCCGCCGCACCCCGCGTCGAGGATGCGCGCCCCGTCGGCGAACGCGCACACCTTTGCGATGGCGAGCGAGTGCAGCACGTGACGCAGGTAGAGCTGGTCGAAGTCCTTGCGCGAGACGACATTGATCTTGGCGTTCCAGTCGGCGTAGAGACCGTACAGCGCGGCGATCCGCCGCCGCTGCTCCTCCGTGAGGTCGGGAAAGTATTTGTCGATGAGTTCCATGTGTCCGTGTTTTCCGGCATCAGTGTTTTTCTCCCTCCGAGATCATCCGGCACATCTGCTCGCGGGCGCGGTGTATCTGCGTCTTCACGGTTCCGAGCGGCAGCGCGAGCTTGGCGGCGATCTCCTCGTAGGAGTACTCCTCGAAGAAGCGCATCCGCACCAACTGCCGGTAGCGGGGCGTGAGGCGTTCGAGGTAGTGTTCGATCTGCGTCCGCTGCTGGAGGTTGATGAAACTCTCCTCGGGCGTCGGGGCGCTCGAGGCAGGCGCCGCAAAGCGGTCGTCGATCGACAGTCCGTCCTGCCGCCGCCGCACGAAGTCGATGAAGGTGTTGCGGGCGATGGTGTAGGCCCACTGCCCGAAGGTGTACTCCGCATTGTAGCGGTGCAGGTTGATATAGACCTTGATGAAGGTCTCCTGCAGCAGGTCGTCGGCGTCGTTCGCTCCGCCGAGCCGCTGGACGAACAGGCGGTGGATCGCGTCGCGGTAACGGTTGAAGAGGTACTCGAAGGCGTTGTCGTCGCCCTCCAGCACCCGTCCGACCAGCTCGCGGTCCGAGGCTACGATATAGTCGTCTATCTCCATACGCGTTCGTCGCGGCGCAGCAGCAGCAGTCCCAGCGCCGCAGCCCACAACGGGCTCAACAGGTCGTAGAGGAAATAGAGCCCCGCGATGCCGCTCTCGCCCAGCCGGCGGGCGATGCGCCGCACCTGAACGGCCACGACGGCATAGCGCGCGACGACCAGCGCAGCCGTCGCGAGCTTGTACTCGACCGGCATCACCGCGAGGGCGCAGAGCGCCGTGAGGAAGAAGAGCGCCCGCGATCCCAGCTCCCACCGCACGAAGGTCCGGACCGACAGCGGGTAGAAGCGGAACGCCGAGCCGTAGTAGCGCAGCCGGCCCATCCACCAGCCCATGCCGCCCCACGCCTTTTCGCGCAGCGTGGCCCGCGGCGAGAGGATGACGCTCACGTTGTCCGCCGTGATGACCTTTTGCAGGAAGAGGTCGTCCTCGCCGATGTTCATATTGAGGTGGCTGAAGCCGTTCGCCCCGAAATAGAGGCTCTTGGTGAATCCGAAGTTGTGAAGCGTGCCCCGGTAGGCGCGGCGCCGCACGGCCCGGGCGATCCAGTCCGCGGCGTGCATCATCCGCCAGGTGCGCATCAGGTAGTTCGCCAGCCCCTTCGCGCGCTCCACGCCGCAGTATCCCAGCACGATGTCGCCCCGCATGAACCCCTTGGCCATGAGCGACAGCCAGCGGTCGGTCTGGGGCACGGCATCGGTCGAGGTGAAGACCATATGCTCGTAGTGCGCCGACTTGATGCCCACGTTGAGCGCCATCTTGCGCGAGATGGGAAAGCGGGGATCGAGCTGGATCTTCGTGGTGGAGATCTGCGGAAAGGAGTGCCGCAACTGCACGAGGTCTTCGTAGAAGTCCGAATCGTGGCCCACATAGACGATGACGACCTCGAAATCGGGATAGTTCTGGGCCAGCACGAGCGGCAGCCGCTCCTCGACGAACGAGTAGTCCTCCGCAAAGAGCGGAATGACGACCGACACGGGCGGCTCGGCGCCGAGCTTCGCCGCACGGCGGTTGTTCCTGTAGCCCGGGATGCGTCCATAGACGGCCAGATAGTAATAGAGCTGCACGCCCAGCATCACGAGCATCGCCCCCGCGAGAGCCGCGCCCTCCCAACCGTAGCACGCCAGAAAATGATCGAAGAACTGCATATAGGCGAATTGTCAGGCAAAGATAGTGCAAGCCGGGCGCAATGCCAAATTTATTTACGCATCTATTTTGGATTCGGGAATTCCGGAATCCGGATTTTTTTGCGTATTTTTGCCGAATATATCGAGTATGGAATTCACCCTGCAATACAAAGACCCCGCGTCGCAGGCCCGCGCCGGGGAGCTGCGGACCGACCACGGCACGATCCGCACCCCGATCTTCATGCCCGTGGGCACGGCCGCGACCGTCAAGGGCCTCTTCCACCGCGACGTGCGCGACGAGGCGAAGGCGCAGATCATCCTCGCCAACACCTACCACCTCTACCTGCGGCCCGGCATGGAGATCATCGAACGGGCCGGCGGCGTACACCGCTTCTCGACGTGGGAGGGCCCGATGCTGACCGACAGCGGCGGCTTCCAGGTCTTCTCGCTCGCGGCGTGCCGCAAGCTCCGGGAGGAAGGCTGCCATTTCCGTTCGCACATCGACGGCTCGAAACACCTCTTCACGCCCGAGAGCGTGATCGACACCGAGCGCACGATCGGCGCCGACATCATGATGGCCTTCGACGAGTGCCCCCCCGGAGACGCGCCGCGCGACTATGCGGCCAAATCGCTCGCGCTGACCGAACGGTGGCTGGACCGCTGCTTCGACCGCTACCACCGGACGCAGCCCAAATACGGCCACTACCAGGCCCTCTTCCCCATCGTGCAGGGATGCGCCTACCCCGACCTGCGGGCGAAGGCCGCCGAAAACGTCAAGCGGTACGACGCCGACGGATACGCCATCGGCGGACTGGCCGTGGGCGAACCCACGGAGGTCATGTACGAAATGATCGAGGTGGTCAATGCCATCCTCCCGGAAAACCGCCCCCGCTACCTGATGGGCGTCGGCACGCCGGTGAACATCCTCGAGGGAATCGCGCGGGGCGTGGACATGTTCGACTGCGTGATGCCGACGCGCAACGGCCGCAACGGGCAGCTCTTCACGTCGGAAGGCATCATCAACATCCGCAACCGGAAGTGGGAGGACGACTTCTCGCCCATCGACCCCGAAGGCACGGCCTTCGTCGATACGCTCTACACGAAAGCCTACCTGCACCACCTCGCGGTCTGCGGCGAAATGCTCGCGGCGCAGATCGCCTCGCTGCACAACATCGCCTTCTACCTGCGCCTCGTGACCGCGGCCCGCGAACACATCGCGGCGGGCGACTTCGCCGCATGGAAAGAGACGATGGTCGGAAAACTGCAAAGACGACTCTGAAAAGATGAAAGCGCGCTGGCCCGGGTTCAGGATACTGGACCGCTACATACTCGGAAAGTTCCTCTCGACCTTCTTCTTCGCCATCGCGATGATCATCGTCATCGTGGTCATCTTCGACTATGTGGAGAAGGTGGACAACTTCACCGAATCGCACGCGCCGTTCAAGGGGATCGTATTCACCTACTACCTCAATTTCATCCCCTACTTCATCAACCAGTTCAGCGGCCTGTTCACCTTCATCGCCTGCATCTTCTTCACCTCGAAGATGGCCTACCAGACCGAAATCGTGGCGATGCTCTCGGGCGGCATGTCGTTCCGGCGGCTCATGTGGCCCTACTTCCTCGGCGCGCTGATCATCGGTTCGCTCTCGCTCGCGCTGAACCTCTGGCTCATCCCGATCTCGCAGCGCAAGGTCGTGGCTTTCAGCCAGGAGTACATCGACAAGGAGAAAGGGTCCTACGAACGCCACATCTACCGGCAGATCGAACCCGGCACGTTCGCCTACATCCGCGGCTACAACGGCACGACGCAGCAGGCGTCGTTCTTCGCGCTGGAGCACTACGACGGCGGTTCGATGACCCATTCGCTCGAAGCCGCCGACATACGGTTCAACCCCGAGACCAAACGCTGGACGGCCCCGCGCTACACCAAGCGCGAGTTCGACTCGCTGGGCATGGAGACCTTCGAACAGTTCCGCAACCTCGACACGCTCATCAACCTCGAGGTGACCGAACTGGGCGAGATCAACGACCTGATCCAGACCATGAACATCTCCCAGCTCAACGAATTCCTCGACCAGCAGCGCGCCAAGGGCTCCGACTCGATCAACATCATCGAGGTCGAGCGCCACTCGCGCTACGCCTACCCCTTCTCGACCTTCATCCTGACGCTCATCGGCGTCTCGCTCTCCTCGCGCAAGGTGCGCGGCGGCACGGGACTGCACATCGGCATCGGCACGGGCCTCTGCTTCTCGTACATTCTCTTCAACCGTTTCTTCGAGGAGTTCGCCAAGAGCGGCTCCCTGCCTCCCGGACTGGCCGTCTGGCTGCCCAACATCATCTATCTCTGTATCGCCATTTACCTCTACCGGAAGGCGCCGAAATAACCCGTACTATTCTTCGCTCGCATGGAAAAACCGCAGAATTTCCTCACCCGGTTCCGGCGGAACCGCCTGCTCTGGAACCTTTCGCTCATCGCCGCGATCATCCTCTCGATGGCCGTCGCCGCGCACCTCGTCATGCAGGCCGGCACGCGCCACGGAGCACGCCGCATCGTGCCCGACTTCTCGGGCACGGCGCTCGACGAAGCCCGCCGCATCGCCCGGGCGAACGACCTCGAGCTGCATGTGAACGACTCGCTTTTCGTCCCGGCCTACGCCGGGGGCATCGTCCTCGACCAGTTGCCCGAAGGGGGTGTCGAGGTCAAACCCGGCCGCACGGTCTATATCACGATCAACTCCTTCCGGCAGAAGACCGTCCGCGTGCCCTACGTGGCGGGCCGGTCGCTCCGGCAGGCCAAGAACATGCTCGAGGTGGCCGGGCTGGAGATCGACGAGCTGATCTACCGCCCCGACCTGGCCACCAACTACGTCCTCGAAGAGTACTGCGGGGAGAAGCCCGTGACGCAGACGAGCCGCCTCGAAGCCGAGATCGGCTCCGGCGTGACGCTCTACGTCGGCGTGCGCGACGGGGACAGCCTCACGGTCGTCCCGCAGGTCGTGGGCGTACCGCTCGCGCAGGCGAAAGGGCGTCTCTGGGAGCTGGGACTCAATGTCGGACGCATCGACTTCGACGAAGGAGTGAACCTGCTCAACGAGAAGGAGGCCCGCGTCTTCGTGCAGACCCCCTCGGCCGAACGCGAGGCCAACCTCGGGTCGCGCGTGGACCTGCGCCTGACGCTCGACGAGAAGAAGCTGGCCCGGTTCCGCGCCGAGGCCGAGAAACTGGCGGCCGAGACCGCCGAGGAGCGTATCCGGACCGAACGGGAGCGCGACTCGCTCGCCCGAGCCGGCGCGTTCGACCGCCCCGACACCGGAGAGGAGAGGCTCCCGGACACCGCCGCCCCTGCCTCCGAACGCCAAAGCCCGGAGCAGGCCGAACACCGCCGTCCCCGGACCGAACCCGACGAATTCTTCGACTGATGCGCACCGAACGGTACGATACGGAACGCTCCGGGGAAGAGCGGCTTCCCGCGACTGGAATTCCGGACGCGACCGGCGATCTCCCCGCGTCCGACGGGGACGCCGTGACCGGGGAGGAGGACGAGGAGGACGGCGAGGAGGCGGGGCTGTACGAACACTTCGCCGTCACGGCCGACAAGGGGCAGACGCCCCTGCGGCTGGACAAGTTCCTGACCGTCCGCATGGAGCACTGCTCGCGCAACCGCATCCAGGCGGCGGCCGACAGCGGCAACATCCTCGTGAACGGCAAACCCGCCAAGTCGAGCTACAAGGTGAAACCGCTGGACCGCATCCGGATCGTGATGCCCTACCCGCGGCGCGAGACGGAGCTGCGGCCCGAGCCGATGCCGCTCGACATCCCCTACGAGGACGACGACCTGCTGATCGTGAACAAACCCGCGGGGCTGGTCGTCCATCCGGGCGTGGGCAACTACACCGGCACGCTCGTGAACGGTCTGATGCACCACCTCAACGCGCAGGGCATCCCCGCCGGGGAGCAGAACCGCGCCGGGCTGGTGCACCGCATCGACAAGAACACCTCGGGGCTGCTGGTCATCGCCAAGAACGAGCAGGCGCACGCCCGGCTGGCCAAACAGTTCTTCGACCACACGATCCAGCGCCGCTACGTGGCCCTCGTGTGGGGCAACTTCGAACAGGACGAGGGGACCATCACGGGCAACATCGGACGCAGCCCCCGCGAGCGGCAGAAAATGTACGTCTTCGCCGACGGATCGGACGGCAAGCACGCCGTGACGCACTGGAAGGTGCTGCGGCGCTACGGCTACGTGACGCTCGTGGAGTGCCGGCTCGAAACGGGCCGCACGCACCAGATCCGCGTGCACATGGCCTGGATCGGCCACCCGCTCTTCAACGACGAGCGCTACGGCGGCGACCGCATCCTGAAGGGCACGACCTTCGCCAAATACCGCCAGTTCGTCGAGAACTGCTTCGCGGTGATGCCGCGCCACGCCCTGCACGCCCGGCTGCTGGGTTTCGAACACCCGGCGACGCACCGCCCGATGCTCTTCGACAGCGAGCTGCCGGACGATTTCAAGGCCCTGCTGGCCAAGTGGGACGCCTACGCCGTCCGCCCCGAAGAGGAGTGACGGTCCGCCCCGGCAACGACCCATACCGGATTACGAACATGGAAAAACGACAAACTCCCGCCCGACATCCCGGCGACGCCCCGGCCGCCGGGACCTGCGACTTCGACCGCCCCATCGACCGGCGCGGCACGAATTCGGTGAAATACGACACGCTCGCGGAGCACTTCGGCCGCGGCGACCTGCTGCCGATGTGGGTCGCCGACATGGATTTCGAGACGCCCGACTTCATCGTCGGCGCGCTCCGCCAGCGGCTGGAGCACCCGCTCTACGGCTACACGGCGGAACCCGCCGACTACCGTCCCGCGATCACCGACTGGATCCGCACGCACCACGGATGGGAGGTGCGCGGCGAATGGATCGCCTACATCCCGGGAATCGTCAAGGGCATCGGACTGGTCATCGACCGCTTCGTCGGGAAGGACGAGAAGGTCATCATCCAACCGCCCGTCTACCACCCCTTCCGGCTCGTTCCCGAGAGAAACGGCCGGCAGGTCGTCCTCAACCCGCTGCGCGAGCACCCCGGCGGGGGCTACTCGATGGACTTCGACCAGTTGGCGCGCGTGGCGGACGACCGATGTCGCCTGCTGCTGCTCTCCAACCCGCACAACCCGGGCGGCATCGTCTGGGACCCGGAGACGCTGCGCCGGCTGGCCGCCTTCTGCGACGAACGCGGCATACTGGTCGTCTCCGACGAAATCCACTGCGACATGGCCCTGTGGGACAACCGCCATACACCCTTCGCCTCGGTCTCCGAAGCCGCCGCACGGTGCAGCATCACCTTCGGCGCCCCGACCAAGACGTTCAACATCGCCGGCATCGTCAGCTCCTACGCCATCGTGCCGGACGAGACGCTGCGCAACCGCTTCTTTTCGTGGCTCGCGGCCAACGAACTCGACGCACCCAACCTCTTCGCGCCCATCGCCACCGTCGCGGCGTTCCGCGAGGGCGAGGCATGGCGGCGGCAGATGCTGCGCTACGTCGAAGGGAACGTCGAACTGGTCATCGGCTTCTGCGCCGAGCACCTTCCCGCCATCCGGCCCCTGCGGCCGCAGGCGTCGTTCCTCGTCTGGCTCGACTGCCGCGGGCTCGGCCTCCGGCACGAGGAGTTGCAGCGCCTGTTCATCGACGAGGCGCGCCTCGCGCTCAACGACGGCGCCCTGTTCGGCCGCGAGGGCGAAGGCTTCATGCGTCTGAACGTCGGCGCACCGCGCGCCGTCGTCCGCGAAGCGCTGGAACGGCTGCGCGACGCCGTGGCCCGGACCGTAAAATAACCCCCTGAAAAGATTCCGCCTTGTTCCTGCCCACCACCATAAAAGAGGTCCGCGAACGCGGATGGGACAGCCTGGACGTCATCCTCTTCTCGGGCGACGCCTACATCGACCACCCCGCCTTCGGACCGGCCGTCGTGGGGCGGCTGCTCGAAGCCGAGGGCTATCGCGTGGCGATCGTCCCGCAGCCCAACTGGCGCGACGACCTGCGCGATTTCACCAAGCTGGGACCGCCGCGCCTCTTCTTCGGCGTCTCGGCCGGAGCGATGGATTCGATGGTGAACCACTACACGGCCAACCTCCGGCTGCGCCACGACGACGCCTACACGCCGGGCGGCAAGGCGGGATTCCGCCCCGACCATGCCGTGACGGTTTACACGCGGATCCTCAAACGGCTGTATCCCCACGTCCCGGTGGTCGTCGGAGGCATCGAGGCCTCGCTGCGCCGCCTGACCCACTACGACTACTGGAGCGACTCGCTCAAGCCCTCGGTGCTGGCCGAGTCGGGCGCCGACCTGCTGATCTACGGCATGGGCGAACGGGTCGTGCAGCAGGTGGCCCGAGCACTGCGCAACGGCTACAACGCCAAGCTGCTGCGCCGCATCCGGCAGGTAGCCTTCCTCGCCGACGAAAGCTATGTCGCGCGGCTCGACCCCGCCGCGACGATCCGCCTGCACTCCTACGAGGAGTGCGTGCGCGACAAACGGGCCTTCGGGGAGAACTTCACGGTGATCGAGACCCAGAGCAACCTCATGGAACCGGAGGCGACGCTCGTGGAACCCACGGGCGACCGGTACGTCGTCGTGACGCCTCCCAACGCGACGCTCACGACCGAAGAGCTGGACCACTCGTTCGATCTCCCCTACGAACGCGCCCCGCACCCGCGCTACCGCGGCAAGGGCGACATTCCGGCGTGGGAGATGATCAAGTTCTCGGTCAATATCCACCGGGGTTGCTTCGGAGGCTGCTCGTTCTGTACGATTTCCGCCCATCAGGGCAAGTTCATCAACTCGCGCAGCGAGCGGTCGATCCTCGACGAAGTGCGGCGCGTCGCCGCCATGCCCGGATTCAAGGGCTACCTCTCGGACGTCGGGGCCCCCTCGGCCAACATGTACCGCATGGGCGGCCGCGACCGGGAGCTGTGCCGCAAGTGCCGCCGCCCGTCGTGCCTCCACCCCGCCAAGTGTCCCAACCTCTGCAACGACCACCGGCCGTTGCTGGCGCTCTACGAAAAGATCCGCGCGGTGAAGGGCATCAAAAAGGCCTTCATCGGCAGCGGCATCCGCTACGACCTGTTCGACGGACCCGCCTATCTGGAGACGGTGCTGAAGCACCACACCTCGGGCCGGCTCAAGGTGGCGCCCGAGCACACGGAGGACAACGTACTGAAACTCATGCGGAAACCGCCGTTCGCACTCTTCGAGCGGCTCAATGCGGATTTCCACCGCATCTGCGATGAGGAACATCTGCCCTACCAGCTCATCCCCTACTTCATCTCCTCGCACCCGGGCTGCACCGAGCAGGACATGAAATCGCTGGCCGACAAGGTGCTGGGCCGCCTGCACTTCAACCTGGAGCAGGTGCAGGACCTCACCCCGACGCCGATGACCCTCTCGTCGGTAATGTTCTGGACGGGCGAAAACCCCTACACCCACGAACGGATCTACGTCGCCCGCTCGCAGGAGGAGAAGCGGCGGCAGAAGAGCTACTTCTTCGGCGGAAGACGCCCCGGACCGGACCGCAGAAAGCCGGTCCCGGACAAAAGAAAGCCGGAAGTGAAAGGATCTGCAGGGCTCCCCGGCAGAAAACGGCCGGGAAAGATACGATGAAGAGACGGCCGGCCCGATATGGGCCGGCCGTCTCTTCACTTCGCGCAGAAGGGGCGCACCTATGCCGTCCACATGGGCTTCAGCACGCCGAACAACAGGCAGGCGATCACGAAGGTGACGACGATGTTGAAACCCTGCGCCGCGAGGAACGAACGGAGCAGGTTGCGGTTCTCCTTCGAGACGATCTCCTTCAGACGCGTGTCGAGGCCGATGCAGACGAAGGCCAGCGAAAAGAAGACCGTGGAGAAGGTCTTGGCGACACCCGTTTCGGCGAGTTTGCCGCCGTCGCCCGGGACGAAGAACCCGCCCGACTGCATCAGGCTGAAGACGAGCGAGGCGGCGACGAATCCGAGGATGAACTTGGGGAACTTCTCCCAGACGATGCCCAGCGAGGGGGCCTCGCGGCCCCGCTCCCCGCGGGTCGAGAGGTAGAGCGCGATGAAGAAGGCCACCACGCCTATCAGCACGTTCTGCGCCGCCTTGATGATGACGGCCTGCCGGTTGGCCGCGTCGCCGATCATCTCGCTCGAAGCCACGACGCCCGACGTGGTGTCGATCGTGCCGCCGATCCACGCTCCGGCGACCTCCTGCGCCACGGAGGGTTCGAACAGATGCGGCAGGATCAGTCCGGCCAGCCACGGCATGAGGTAGATCATCGGCACGACGACGATGAGCACCAGCGAGACGATATACGAGAGTTTCCTGTCGTCGCCGCCCGCCACGCGCGCCGCGGTGATGCAGGCCGAGACGCCGCAGATCGAGACGCCGCTCGACAGAATCATCGCCGAACGTTCGTCCACGCCCCGGCGGCGCGAGAACCGGAAGGCGAAGAACCAGACGAGCGCCACGACCAGGCAGGCCTGCACGAGGCCGAAGACGCCCGACTTCATCACGTCGCCGATAAGGATCGTCGCTCCGAGACAGACGACGCCGATCTTGATGAAGAACTCGCCCTGAACGGCCGGTTTCATCCAATCGGGAAGGCGCCAGAGATTGCGGATCAGCAGCCCGAAGAGCACCGAGAAGAAGACCGATTCGAAGCCGTATTTCGCCACGACGGGAATCTTGGCCACGACCTGCGCCACGAGCGAGACGGCGAAGACCACGACCAGCGACGGCAGCAGCCCCCGGACCGGACGGCGCAGCAGGAGACTCCCGACGTAGAGCACGACGAGCACGATCAGAAACAGCAGGGCGATGTTGTACCACGCCACGCTGCCCACGAGCGTCGCGGGAACGGCAGGCAGACTGCGGGGGACGAGCGCCGAGAGCAGCAGCAGCGGAACGGAGACCCAGACCGCCACCCAGTCTTCGACACGGAGTTTTTCGAGCAGGTTTTTCATCATATCGCAAGAACTTTAAAAGATTCCGGAAAACATGACCGCGACGACGTTGCGGTTCGAGACACCATGCGAAGCGTAGTCCTCGTAGGTGTAGTCGAGCTGGCAGCGCAGGTACTTCACCGGCTGCCACAGGATGCCGGCCGTGTAGTTGGTCTGGCGGGAGGACGGCGCGGAGGTATTCTCGAGGAAAGTGTCGTAGCGCACGACGGGCATCAGCGTCCGCGTGACGCGCCAGCCGCCCAGCACATACCAGCCGCTGCTCTCCAGGAGGCCGCCCGCCGGGCGTTCGTCCCCGGCCGGAAGTCCCGTCTCGCCGCCGATCCACTCGCCGCGCAGGACGACCGGGCCGCGGTCGTAGCAGGCGCCCGCTCCGTAGCGGACGCGCCGCAGGTAGGAGACGCCGTATTCGCCCCGGTAGTAGGAGGCCGAAAGGAGCAGCCCCGGGAAGGGCCGGACACCCAGCCGCGCGGAGAGGTCCTTCGAGGTATTCCTGTCCTTCGTATTGATGCCCTCGCCGTTGAACACGCCCAGGTCGTAGCTGAGCACGTCGTACCCGTCGCGCCGGAAGAATCCGCCGTAGAGCGTGGCGCCCATGTCGCGCCCCGTGGCCGAGAGGCCGCAGACATCCTCGAAGCCCATCAGCCGGCGCAGTCCGAGCGGGTATTCGATCAGCTCGAACTTCAGGGGCACGTAGTCCGTGTTCTCGATCGAGAAGGGAACCTTGTACTCGCCCAGCTTGACGTTGAGCTGGCGCAGCGGCTTCCATTCCAAGTAGGCATCGACGACCTTGGGCGAGGCGAACTCGATCTGCACGCGGTAGCCCAGCTTCGGGGCGAGATTCCCCGCGAGATTCAGCCGCACGCGCTTGATGAAGAAGGTCGAGGAGCGCTCCGCGGCCTCGTAGCCCAACTGCACATAGCCCGAAATCGCCGGAAGGCGCTCCAGAATCCGTTCCCACGAGGAGGTCTTCTCCCGCAGGGCATCGGCTTCGGCCGGAAGACGGGCCGCATCGGCGGCGGATACCGCGGCGACGCTGTCCGCGGCCGGGAGCGGGGAGGATTTGGCGGCATGCTCCGCCCGCAGGCCGAAAGGCAGCAGTACGAGCAGCAACGAGAGGGCGATCGGTTTCATACGCACGGGTTTTTCGTTCACGGTGCAAAGGTCGTTATTCCCGCGGGATGAGGCAATACGCGAAAATACCTAAAAACCCGGCAGCGGGGCGAAACCGGAATCCGGGTAATATTATCCGTAATCGGGATTAGGCGGAAGTCGTTTTTTCCCGCTATTTTTGCACCGCAGAAAAACACGAACGACAATGGCGAAACGAGTACTGATTCTTTCATCCAGCCCGCGCCGGGGCGGCAACTCCGACCGGCTCTGCGACGAGTTCCTGCGCGGAGCCGCCGAGGCGGGCCACGACGCGGAGAAGATTTTCCTGCGCGACCGGACCATCGGCTACTGCACGGGATGCGGCGCATGCAGCCGCGACGGCAAACCCTGCCCGCAGCGGGACGACGCGGCGGAGATCATCGACAAGATGGTGCGGGCCGACGTGATCGCGATGGCCACGCCGGTCTATTTCTACACGATGGCGGCCCAGATGAAAACCCTGATCGACCGCTGCTGCGCACGTTACACGGAGATCAGCGGCAAGGAGTTTTACCTCCTGCTCACGGCCGCCGAGGAGGAGCGGGAGAAGATGCTCCGCACGGCAGACACCTTCCAGGGGTTCTTCGACTGCCTGGAGGAGCCGCACCTCCGTGCGACCGTATTCGGCACGGGCGTGTGGCACGCGGGCGAAATCGCGGGACATCCCGCCCTGCGCGAAGCCTACGAAGCGGGGAAAGGCATCTGACCGGACCCCTCCCTTCCGTCGGCCGCACGGCGGTCTCCGGAAAGGCATTCCGGCCGCACCGGGCAGGAAAGACTGCGAACGCGACGGCCGACACAGACAGATACCGGACAGGACAAACACAAAAACGAACACAGCATGTATCTTGAAAAAATCGACGCTCCGCAGGACCTCCGGGGTCTCACGACGGAGCAACTGCATGCGCTGGCGGACGAGATCCGCGAGGCGCTGCTGCGGAAACTGAGCGTCCACGGCGGACATATCGGACCGAACCTGGGCATGGTGGAGGCCACGATCGCCCTGCACCGCGTATTCGACTCGCCGAAGGACAAGATCATCTACGACGTCTCGCACCAGAGCTATGTCCACAAGATGCTGACGGGCCGCCGCAAGGCGTTCCTCGATCCGGCGGATTACGACGAGGTGTCGGGTTACACCAATCCGCAGGAGAGCGAGCACGACCACTTCACGATCGGCCACACCTCGACCTCGGTGAGCCTGGCCTGCGGACTGGCCAAGGCCCGCGACCTGCGGGGCGGCAGCGAGAACGTGATCGCCGTGATCGGCGACGGCTCGCTGAGCGGCGGCGAAGCCTACGAAGGACTGAGCAATGCCGGAGAGGCGGGCACGAACCTCATCGTCGTGGTGAACGACAACGAAATGTCGATCGCCGAGAACCACGGCGGTCTCTACGCCAACCTGCGCGAACTGCGCGAAAGCGACGGCAAGGCCCCGTGCAACTTCTTCCGCGCGCTGGGGCTGGACTACCTCTACGTGAAGGAGGGCAACGACATCGAGGCGCTCACCGCCGCCTTCCGGCAGGTGAAGGACACGCCGCGACCGGTCGTCGTGCATATCCGCACGCTCAAGGGCAAGGGATACGCCCCGGCCGAGCGGCAGAAGGAGCGGTTCCACTGGGGAATGCCGTTCGACCTGGCGACGGGCGAACCGAAAGCCGCAGGCGGCGGGGAGGACTACTGCGACCTGACGGGCCGCTTCCTGCTGGAACGGATGCGCACGCAGCCCGAGCTGGTGGCCATCACGTCGGGAACCCCGGCCGTCATGGGATTCACGCCCGAACGCCGCCGCGAAGCCGGACGGCAGCTCGTGGACGTGGGTATCGCCGAAGAGCACGCCGTAGCGCTGGCTTCAGGCATCGCAAAGGCCGGAGGCCGCCCCGTGTACGGCGTGTACAGCACCTTCATCCAACGTTGCTACGACCAGCTCTCGCAGGACCTCTGCATCAACGGGAATCCGGCGGTGATCGCCGTATTCATGGGGACCGCGGCGGGCATGAACGACGCGACGCACCTCGGGTTCTTCGACATCCCGCTGCTGGCGAACATCCCGAATCTGGTCTATCTGGCGCCGACCTGCGCGGAGGAGTACTTCGCCATGCTCGACTGGGCGATCCGCCAGCGGGAACACCCCGTGGCCGTGCGTGTGCCGGGAGCCGCCGTAGTGCACCGTCCCGGGCCGTTCGACACGGAATACGGCGAACTGAACCGCTACCGCGTGGAGCGCAGGGGCAGGGAGGTGGCCATCCTGGCGCTCGGGTCGTTCCATGCGCTGGGCGAGGAGACGGCCGACCGGCTGAAAACCGAGGCGGGAATCGACGCGACGCTGGTGAATCCGCGCTACATCACGGGCCTCGACGAGGAGCTGCTGGAGGAGCTGCTGCGCGATCACCGGGCGGTCGTCACGCTGGAGGACGGCTCGCTGGACGGAGGTTTCGGCGAGAAGATCGCCCGGCGGTACGGCCCCACGCCGATGCGGGTGCTGAACTACGGACTCCGCAAGGAGTTCGCCGACCGCTACGACCTCGGAGAGCTGCTGCGCGCGAACCGGCTGACCGGAGAGCAGATCGCGGAGGACGTGCTGCGCATCGTGCGATAGCGCGGGGTGCGACCCGATACGACGAACCCGGCGGACCGCAAAGGTCCGCCGGGTTTCGCTTGCCCCTCCCGCCCGGGGACTTCCGTACGGCATCGGCAGACGGCGGCGGGAACGCCGGTCACATGCGGTTCGCGAGGTCCTTGACCAGTTCGCCGTCGAACAGGTGCAGCACGCGGTGGGCGAAGGTCGAATCGTACTGCGAGTGGGTCACCATGATAACCGTCGTGCCCTCGCGGTTGAGCTCCGAGAGCAGTTCCATCACCTCGCGGCCGTTCTTCGAATCGAGGTTGCCCGTAGGCTCGTCGGCCAGGATCAGCTTGGGATTCGACACCACGGCGCGGGCGATGGCCACGCGCTGCTGCTGACCGCCCGAAAGCTGCTGCGGAAAGTGCTCGGCACGGTGCGAAATGTTCATGCGGCCCAGGATCTCGTTCACGCGGCGCTTGCGCTCGGCGGCCTTCACGCGCATGTAGATCAGCGGCAGCTCGACGTTCTCGAAGACGTTCAGCTCGTCGATCAGGTTGAACGACTGGAAGACGAAGCCGATATTGCCCTTGCGGAACTTCGTGCGGTCCCTCTCCCGGAAGGCGGCGACCTCCTGCCCCAGCAGGGAGTAGCTCCCGGAAGTGGGATTGTCCAGCAGGCCCAGAATATTGAGCAGCGTGGACTTGCCGCATCCCGAAGGCCCCATGACGGCGACGAACTCGCCCTCGTCCACGTCGAACGACACGCCGTTCAGGGCGATGGTTTCGATCTCCTCGGTCCGGAAGACCTTGCGGAGGTTCTCGACTTTCAGCATTGACATGACTAAATGTTTTTTAAGATTAATGAATCGTTGTCGGTTTCGGTATCATTCGGACTTGACCGAATCGGCGGGATTCTCCGAGGCGGCGCGCCACGAACGGACGGTGACCGTCAGCACCGTCACGGCCAGCACGGCCAGCAACGCCGCAGCGAAGACCCACCAGTGCATCGGCACACGGTAGGCGAACGTCGAGAGCCACCGCGAGACGGCCCAAGCGCTCAGCGGAGCCGCCACGGCGAAGCAGACGAGCACCATCGCGGCGTAACGCCGGTTGAACATGCGGAGCACCTCGCCCGTCGTGGCGCCCATCACCTTCCGGATGGCGATCTCCCGCCGCCGGCGCTGCGTCTCGAAGAGCACGATCCCGAAAACGCCCATCAGCGCGATGACCACGGACAGCAGCGTGAACAGCCCGACCACGGTCGAGAGACGACGCTCCTTGCCGTACTCGGCCCCCAGCTCCTCCCCGAAGGTGCGGACCTGCAACTCGCCCGGCGTCAGGCGCGGGTCCGTCTCGACGATGCAGCGGCGAATCCACTCGGTCACCGAAGCGATGTCGGCATCCGGCGCATGGCGGACGTAGAGCACCCGTGCCGAACGGCCGCCCGAGAGCTGCGACATCTCCTCGGGCAGGACGTAGAAGACGAAGGGCGCGACACCGTACTGCAAAGGCTTGAAATTGAAGTCGGCGCAGAAACCCACGATGGGGTCGCCGTCGCAGAAGCCGCCGATCGGATCGCCCAGATGCAGGTCGAACTCGCGGCGTGCCGCCTCGTTGCAGATCAGCGAGCCGACCGGCTTGCGGTCGTCGGAATCGAGGAAGTCGCGGCCGTCGGTGACGGGAATGCCCATCATGCGGAGGAAGTTCCACTTCACGATATAGGCCTGGAAGCTGACCTGCCTGCCCTTGAACTCCCGGCTCCAGCCCATGCGGCTCACATTGACCAGCCGTCCCTCGGCCCCCGTGACGTCGAGGATGCGGGGATCGGAGAGAAGCCTGTCGCGCAGGACGTCGTAACTCCTGGCGGCGGTATTGGACAACCGGACGGCCACGAGGTCGCGCTTGTCGAATCCCATGTCGTGATTCATCATGTAATCGTGTTGCAGACGGATGAAGCCCGTGGCGACGATCAGCCCGACGGCGATCGTGAACTGGACCCCCAGCAGCACCGTGCGCAGCAAACGCCCGCCCGCGGTCCCCGAGAAGGAGCCCTTGACGACCAGCGCCGGAGCGAACGAGGTGATGTACCACGCCGGATAGAGGCTCGCGGACAACGCCATGACCAGCGCCACGGCGACGACAGCGGCCACGACCGGCAGATTCTCCGAAAGAGCGAGCGACGCGGAGATGTAGCTGGCGAACTCCGTACCCTTGACGAAGAAGGCCAGATACCATGCCGCGAAAAGCGAAACGACCACCAGCCCGACAGCCTCGAAGACGAAACCGAAACGCAGCGAGGAGGCGGACGCGCCGAAGACCTTGAAGGTATTGACCGTGCGGATGCGGACGGGAACCAGCGCGAAGAAGAAGTTCACGAAGTTGATGAAGGCGAGCACGATCACCAGCAGGGCGATGCCCAGCAGCGTCCAGGTCGTCGCCTCGGACCCCTGGGCGCACGGCACACGGGCATCGGTCTCGAAGTAGAGCTGAGGAAGGGACGAAAGCCGGACGGGCAGCTCGTCCGAGGTATATCCGCCGTCCGCGGCCGCTTCGGCGTTCATTTCGCGGCGCACCCCGTCCCAGAAGGCGACGAACTGCCCGGGATCGGTCCCGGGGCGCAACTTGACGAAATAGTTGAAACTCCACTCCGACGGATCGTCGAGACACCTGTCGCCCAGATCGTAGGCGACCTCGCACTCCGCGAGCAGCGAATTGTCGGGAAAATCCTCGAAGACGGCCACGATCTCCCGGGCGTTCTCCGGCGAGGGATTCTCGGTATCTACCCAAAGCATGTCGCCCACGCCGACGTCCAGCCGTTCGGCCGTCCGGCGGGAGACGATGACGCTGCCGGAACGGGCCATGTCGTGCACGTCGCCCTCGACGGAGCGGAACGAGAAGACGTCGAGCAGCGGCACGGAGATCGCGCCCGCGGAGACCGCGAACTTGTCGTAGCCCATCCGCGAGGCGTTCTGCCGCCAGACCAGACCGGAACCGAAGCCGCCCCACGAGCAGCCTCCCGCCTCGACGCCGGAAGCCGAGGCGATGACCCGTTCGGAAACGGGCCGGTTGATCCACGACTGCCACGAGCCGGGTTCGTACCAACTCTGCAACTCGACGAGGTAGATGCGGTCGGCATCGGGAATCGACCGGTTGTAGGTCAGCTCCCAGCGCACCTGGACCAGAATGATGTAGAAAGCCGTGAAGGCCAGCGTCAGGCCGACGATGTTCAGCAGCGACGAGGCCTTGTAACGGCGCAGCATCGTCAGAAAGTTTCTGAAAGCGATTTTCATGGGTTATTCGGTTTTGACGGAATCGACGGGATTTTCGCCGGCCGTGCGCCAGGAGCGGACGGTGACGGTGAGGACGGTGATCGCGAGCACGATCGCAAGGGCCGCGAAGAAGACCCACGCACTCAGCGGCACGGCATCGACGAAGCCGCGGAGCCAGACCGAGACGCCGTACCGGGCCAGCGGCGCGGCGACGAGGAAACTCACGAGGACGATCCGCACGAAACGCAGGTTGAACATGCGGAGAACCGAAGCCGACGTAGCGCCGCAGACCTTGCGGATGCCGATCTCCTTGCGGCGGTGCTGGGTCTCGAACAACACCAGCCCGAAGACGCCCATCAGCGAGACGAAGATCGCCAGCGCGGAGAACGCCGAGACGAGCACGCCGGCGCGGAAATCCTTGCGGTAGAGGGTATCGACCGCCGTATCGAGGAACTCGATGTCGGGTTCGAGCGGCGTGACGGAGTGCAGCGACCTGCGGATGTGCTCCACGGCCGCGGAGAGGTCCGCCCCGGGAGCGATGCGGATATAGCAATAGGAGAGCGGAAGCGTCCACCCCACGGTCCCCGGAACGAAGAGCGCGAAGGGATCCTCGGCCCGGTGGCGGGAGTAGGCGCGGAAGCCGTCGGGCAGGAACCCCGCGATCTCGCCCCAGCCCGAAACATGGCGTGTCTCCGAAATGCAGTCGCCGGGGCGCATGTCCCACCTGCGGCGGGCCGTCTGGTTGAAAATATAGGTTCCCTGCTCGCGCAGCGGATCGGCGTCGGAGAAATCCCTTCCCTCGGAGGGCCGGACGCCCAGTACGCGCAAGAATTCGGGTGTCACGATGAGCACCCGGAAAGAGATGTCGCCCCGGTCCCGGTAGGGACGCGCCCAGCCGGAGAAGTTCTCCTCGGCGCCGAACCGCTGGAAGGCGAAGGCCACCTCCTCGATCTCGGCGCGGGACTTCAGCGCTCCGACCAGCGCGTCGCGCCGCTCGAGCGCCCCGGACGTCAGACTGACCACGACGACGCGGTTCCGGTCGTACCCCGTGGGGTAGCGGCGCAGGTAGCGGTTCTGAAGGCCGACGAAAAGCGCGGCGACGATCAGCCCGATCGAAATGACGTACTGCACGCCGACGAGCGCCATGCGGTAACGGCGGCCCGCCGCGGAGTGAGAGAACGTCCCCCGGACGGCCAGCACGGGACGGAAGGAGGTCATGTAGAAGGCGGGATACAGCCCGGCGACGAGCCCCACGCCCAGCGCGACCAGCGCGCACCACCCCACGAGCGGCCGGTTCGCCGCGAAGGACATGTCGGCATCGACATACCCGGCGAAGGGCGTGCCGGCCAGACAGCCGACGAGGCAGAGCGCCGCGAGGTAGGCGGCAAACGCGACGGCGACGGACTCGGCCAGCAGCGAGAGGCGCAGCGACGGGACGCCGGCGCCCAGAATCTTCTGCAAATTGATGAGTTTCATCCGCACGGGGGCCAGCGCCGAGGCGAAATTGACGAAGTTGATCGAGGCGATGACGATGACCAGCACGGCGACGGCCAGCAGGATGTCGGTCATCCGGCGGTTGCCCTTGGTCGGGAAGTCGTAGAGGATGTCGCGGGCGAAGTAGATGTCGCGGACGCAGGTCAGCCGCACGCCGACCTCCTCCGAGCCGTAAAAGGCACGGATGCGGCGGTTCATCTCCGCGGCGACCTCGTCATGCGAGGCCGGCGAATCGAGGCGGATGAAACACATGTAGTTGTGGGACGACCGGAAGGGCTCGAAATCGGAATCGGAGCCGCCCCGGCAGATCCAGTTCGGGAAGACCGAATTGGCAGGCAGGTCCGCATATACGCCGCAGACCGTGCAGGTCTCCCCGCCGATCCGGACGATCCGCCCCACGGCCGGTTCGTCGCCGAACATGCGCCGCGCCAGCGACCGGGGCAGCAGCAGCCCCGCGGAGGTGTTCAGTCCGGCGGCGTCGCCTTCGGTGAGACGCAGCCCCAGGACACGCACGAAGGAGGAATTGCACCGCTTCACCGTCTCGCGGAAGAGCCTGCGCTCGCCGTTCGGCTCGGGGACCTCCAGCTCCAGCCCGGGGCCCAGCATCTCCAGCGCCGAAGCCGCCTCGATATGGGCCGAGGAGCCTGCCAGGTCGGAAATCAGCGGATAGTTCAGCATCGTGAACCAGGAGTCGGCCAGCTCCGGAGAGCGCATCTCGACCCGGAAGATCCGTTCGGAGCCGGGGTGACACGTATCGAACCCGTATTCGAAACGCACCTCGATCAGGATGACGAGAAAGGCGGCGAAGGCCACGGCCAGACCCGCGACGTTGAGCGCGACGGCCGCAGGATAGCGGCGCAACGCCGTGAAGAGGTTTTTCAGAATGACACGCATGGCGGACGGATAAGGAGTCAGCGGTTGAGAATCAGCACGTCGTTCGCACCGTAGTTTTCATAGCCCGAAACGATCACCCGCTCGCCCGGCTCCAGACCGTCGAGCACCTCGTAGTACTGCGGATTCTGGCGGCCGATGCGGACCGGACGCTTGAAGGCACGGTCGCCTTCGGGCGAAAGGACGTAAACCCACGCGCCGCCCGTGGTCTGGTAGAACGACCCGCGGGGAATGATGACCGCCTCGGAGGGCTGCCCCAGCTCGAGGTGCAGGTAGTAGGTCTGGCCGCTGCGGATGTTTTCCGGATGGGGTCCCCGGAAGGTGAAGTCGGCGCGGAAACGGCCGTCGCGCACCTCGGGATAGACCTTCCTGAGGCGCATCGTGAAGTTCGTGTCCTGCCGTTCGAACGAGGCGTCGAGACCCGCACGCACGCGGTCGATGTAGCTCTCGTCGATCTGCGCCTCGACCTTGTAGTCCGACAGGTCGTTCACCTGTCCGATCTTCTGGCCCGAAGTGACGGACTGTCCGAGCACGACGTCCAGCAGCCCCACCTCGCCGTCGATGGGCGACTTGACGTTCAGGTTGCCGATGCGCTCGCGGATGAGCTGCATGTTGCGTTTCATGTTGTCGAGGTTCTCCTCCATCTGCTCGATCTGCACGGAGCGGTAGAGCGAATCCTGAATCTGACGCTCGACGTTCAGCTCGCGTTTCTTGGCCGCCAGCTCGTAGTCCTCCTTCGACTGCAACCACTCCTCGCGGGCGATCAGGTCGTTGCGGTACAGCTCCTCGTTCTGGCGCCACGTGCGCCGCTTGCGCTCCACGTCGAGGTCCAACTGCACCTTGTCCAGCCGCAGGTCGAGCTTCTCCTGCTCCATCGAAATCAGCGTGTTGCGCAGGATGTTCTGCTTCTCGGCCAGTTCGGCCTCGCTGTTCAGTATCTCGAGCGTGAGCGACGTGTTGCTCAGCACCACGAGCACGTCGCCCTTGCGGACCGTCGTGCCCTCCTCGACCACGAGCCGTTCGACGACGCCCGCTTCGAGCGGGCTGAGCTGCACGGTGGTGATGGGCTGCACCTGCCCCGTGACGCGGATGTAGTCGTTGAACTCGCCGCGCACGACTTCGCCCACGGAAATCGTGCGGGCGTCGATGCGCAGCGTCGAGGAGTCGTCGCGCAGCAGCAGCCACACCACGAAGACCAGGAGCAGGGCCCCGGCCAGATAGGGAAGGCCCCGCCTGGTGAACAGGGCGCGGATGCCCTTCTTCTTTTCGATACGGATGTCCATGATATGTCGGTTGTTTTTTCGTCAGCGGATTCAGCGGATGAGGGGCTCGCCGTTGTAGTACTCCACCAGGCGGACCCGGACGATGTACTGGAGGCGGGCGCGGAGCCGTTCGGAACGGGCCTGAAGCAGCTTGTCGGCCGCCGTCTGGAGGTCGATGGCCGAGACCATGCCCCGTTCGTACTTGCCGGCGACGGCGTCGTAGGCCAACTGCGCGGCATCGGATTTCTTCGACGCCTGCACGAACTCCTTGCCGTAGCCGAGCATCTGCTGGTAGGCCTGCGCGATCTCGCTCTGCAGGGCGCGGAGCGTCTCGACGCGGCGCAGCTCGGCGATGCGCCAGTTGTTGCGGGCGCGGTTCAGGCTCGTGCGGCGCGACAGCCCGCCGAAGATCGGGATGCTGAGCTGCGCGGAGAAGTAGTAGCCGCGGTTGTCGCGGAACTGCGCCGGAAAGGCGGCGTACTGCGTGCGGTCGTCGAGGTTCATGAAGAAGTTGGTCGAATAGCCGCCGCCCACGGAGATCGAGGGATAGAGGTTGCCTTTGGCCACGGAGAATTGCAGACGCGAATGGCGGACGTCGTAACCGGCGGCCAGCGCCTTGGGATGGTTGTCGAGGGCGTAGGCCAACACGTCGTCGAAGGGAACCGTGCCGGCGGGAGTTCCGACGGCGATATCGGTGTCGATGACCAGCGGACGGTCCGCCGGATAGTTCATCGCCTCCGAAAGGGCGATCTCCGCGAGCGCGAGGTTGTTCTCCTGCTGGGTCACCAGGTAGTCGTCCGAAGCGCACTGCGACTCGACCTCGGCGACGTCGGCGGCGCTTTTAAGCCCCAGTTCGAGCAGCTTGCGGCTTTTGGCCAGCTCGGCGGCGCTGGTCTCGAGCTGCTCGCGGGCCAGCCGCACGCTCCCCGTATAATAGACCACGTCGAAATAGGCCTCCATGGTCCGGAGCGCGACTTCGTCGCGGGCCAGTTGCAGCTCCTCGACGCCTTGCAGACGCATCACCTTCGCGGCGCGGACGGTGTTGATCCCCGTGAGGCCCGCGAAGAGGGGCATCTGTCCCGAAGCGGAATAGGAGTTGTCGAAATTCGAGACGTCGGTGTAGGTGTTGGTCTCGGGATCGACCGAACGGCCGAAACTCGTGGAGGCGCTGACCGCACCGTTCACCGAGGGGACCAGCGCGGCGACGGAGGCGATGTAATCCTGCCGGTAGTTGCGGTTGGCGTAATCCTGCCGGCGGACGGCGGGACTGTGTTCGACGGCATAGCGCATGCAGGCGTCGAGCGTCATCGGGGCGGAGGATTCCGGGGCGGACACGGTGTCGGGAACCGGCGCGGCGGCGGGTGCGGCGACGGAATCAGAACCGGGGACGGACACGGACACCGTATCCGGGACGGACGGAAAGGAGCGCGCGTTCCCCGCCGCCCCGGAAAGAGCGGGAAGCGGAAAGGCTACGACTCCGGCGGACGGTCCGGCCGCGAAGGCGGCGGATGTCCGTAAAGCGGGTGTCCATAAAATAGACGCCAGGGCGATCAAAACCGTTCGTTTCATGCGGATTTTCAACTGTTCTCTCTTTGCCCGCAACACCTGCCAACCCGATGCCAAACCGGATAGACGGATGAACGACAGGCAGTTGCATTTCACGCCCGCTGCCCGGAATGTAAAATATTTTTACACTTGCGTAAAAAATCTGGACACCGGAGGTGCGTTTTCCGGCTGAAATAACTAATTTTATCCTCGAAAAGAGGCGTACAAAGGGATTTTTCCGCATACGAAAGCATCGCCGGACACGGCGGAGACGACACCAAACGACCGAAAAACATGGCAAAAGAGGGAACACTGCTCGTCGTGGACGACAACCGCAGCATCCTCGCGGCACTACAGTTGCTGATGGGGAACTACTTCGCACGCGTGCTGACGCTGCCGACGCCCAACCGGCTGGCGACGCTGCTGCGCGAGGAGCCGATAGACGTCGTACTGCTCGACATGAACTTCACGGCGGGAATCAACACCGGCAACGAGGGCATCTACTGGCTGCGGGAAATTCACCGCACGCGGCCCGACGTCAAGGTGGTGCTCTTCACGGCCTACGCCGACATCGATCTGGCGGTGCGGGCCATGCGCGACGGGGCGGTGGATTTCGTGGTCAAGCCGTGGGACAACGAACGCCTCGTGGCGGCGCTGCGCAACGCCTACAATCTCGCCCGCTCGCAGCGCGAAGTGAAGCAGCTCAAGGAGATCAAACGCGAGCTGAAGCAGGAGGAGCCCATGTTCTGGGGCGGCAGCCCGGCGATGGCGCGCATCCGCGAGATCGTGGAGAAGGTCGCGGCGACGGACGCCAACATCCTCATCACGGGCGAGAACGGCACGGGCAAGGAGATGCTCGCGCGCGAGATACACAACCGCTCGGCGCGCCGGCGGGAACTGATGGTTCCGGTGGACATGGGCGCCGTGCCCGAAACGCTGTTCGAAAGCGAACTGTTCGGCCACGTGAAGGGAGCCTTCACCGACGCCCGGACGGACCGCGCGGGCAAATTCGAGGTGGCCGACCGCGGCACGCTCTTCCTCGACGAGATCGGCAACCTGCCGCCCCGCCTGCAATCGAAACTCCTGACGGCGATCCAGAGCGGACGGATCGTCCGCCTGGGCAGCAACACGCCCGTGAAGGTGGACATCCGCCTCATATCGGCCACGAACCGCGACCTGTTCGGCATGGTGGCCGACGGGGAGTTCCGCGAAGACCTCCTCTACCGCATCAACACCATCCACATCGACCTGCCGCCGCTCCGCCAGCGGCGCGAGGACATCCTGCCGCTGGCCGAAAAGTTCCTCGGACGCTACGCCGCGAAGTACAACAAGCCGATCGAGGGGTTCGACGAAGCCGCCGTGCGCGAGATGCACGACTACCCGTGGGCGGGGAACATCCGCGAGTTGCAGCACACCGTGGAGAAGGCGGTCATCCTCTGCGACGGACGCACGATCGCCCCCGCCACGCTGCTGCTGCGCCCGGCCCCTGCGGAGACATCGCCGAAAACGGGATTCTCGACACTCGAAGAGATGGAGCGGGCGATGATCGCCGAGGCCGTGACCCGCTGCGGCGGCAACCTCACGGAGGTGGCGCGCCAGCTGGGCATCACGCGCCAGACGCTCTACAACAAGATCAAACGCTACGGACTATGAAACGGCACGAAGGCATCGCGTACGGACCCGTGGCGGGGTACGCCGCCCTGCTCTCCGGATCGGCCGCGGCGCTGGGCTGGGCGGTGACCAGCCCGTGGTATCCGCTGGCGATTCTCTTCGTGCCGCTCCTGCTGCTGGCGCTCTACCGCCTGCTGCGCCTCTACGGCAGTTCGATCCGCCGCGTGACGTTCATGTTCAATGCCGTGGACAACGACGACCTGACCTTCCGCTTCAACGACGATCCCTCGAAGGTGGACAGCGCGATGCTCAACGCGGCGCTCAACCGCATCAAGGAGATTCTCCTCCGCGCGAAGATGCGGGCCGAGGAGCGCGAACGCTACTACCAGCTCATCATGGAGTGCGCGCAGACGGGGCTCATCACGATCAACGACACGGGAAGCGTCTATCAGGCCAACGGCGAGGCGCTGCGCATCTTCGGCATGCAGCGCATGACCCATATCCGGCAACTGGAGACCTCCGCTCCGGAGGCCTGCCGGGCACTCGCGGCGATCCGCCCCGGGGAGAAGCTCCGCGTGACGTGCGTCACGGAGAGCGGAGAGATGGCGCTGACGCTCGGCTGCTCGGAAATCGTGCTCGAGAAACAGCGGCTACGGGTGGTCACCGTGGGCGACATCAACAGCGAACTGAACGAAATGCAGATCGAGTCGTGGAGCAAACTGACGCGGATTCTGACACACGAAATCATGAACTCGCTCGCGCCGGTCACCTCGCTCAGCGACACGCTGCTCCACCTCGGGAGGCCGCTCGACCGGGACGTGGAGCAGGGGCTCGATACGATCTCGGCGACGAGCCGGCGACTCATGGCCTTCGTCGAGAGCTTCCGCCGCTTCACGCGGATCCCCGAACCGCAGAAGGAGCCGTTCGAGGTACGGGAGCTGGTGCGGCAGGCGGTGGCGCTGACCGCGGCCGAGGGCGGAGGGATCGAGATCACGACGGACATCGAACCGCAGGAGACACTCATCTACGCCGACAAGGCGCTGATGGGACAGGTGGCGGTCAATCTGCTCAAGAACGCCCGCGAGGCGGTGGGCGGCAGGCCCGAAGGACGCATCGAAATCAGGGCGCGCATAGACGCCGCCGAACACGTCGTGATCGAAATAAGCAACAACGGCGGGGCGATCCCCGCCGAAGTGACCGAAAATATCTTCACGCCCTTCTTTTCGACCAAGACCGACGGCTCGGGCATCGGACTGAGCGTCTCGCGCCGCATCATGCAACTGCACGGAGGCTCGCTGCGCCTGACGGCCAACACCGACAGCCGGGTGACCTTCACGCTGCGGATCGGATAGCCTCAGCGCGGCATCGGAAACGACAGCGTCCGCGCATCGAGGTAGGAGTCGGGGAACGCGCCCCAGTTCCACGCCTGGCCGTTCGAGAGCGTGATGTGCGGAATCAGCCGCAACGAATTGTTCTCGGTGACCCGCACCTTCGAGGGAAGGTTGTTCATCGGAACGAGCACGAGCGAGGTCATGGAGACGGCGGGCTGGATTTCGAGCGGCTCCATCGTCTCGTAGTCGGGACGCCAGTAGCGCATGTGCGTCATCGAATCGGGGTATTCCAACTCCCGGAGCCGGGTCGAATCGGGACGTTCGCGCCGCAACTCGGGCGGCTGCTGGGCCGGAGCGGTCAGCGCTGCGGCGAGCGCAAGGATCGCAAGCAACATCTTTCTCATAATCGCCTCCTTTGCCTTTTTATTTCAAACGTCAGAATACCTCTTTTAGTATGCGGACCGACTGCACGGCGCTGATGGCGTCGAGGTGGTAGCCGAAATAGACGAGCATGGCGTTCAGAAAGTCCGAACGCTGCGCACGGTTGAGCGGAATCGTCCCCAGACGGCGCACGTCGCAGTGCAGCAGCTCGTCGAGCAGGCGGGCGCACTCCTGCGACATGACCCCCGGATGCGGCGGGCGCACGGAGGCGTACTCGCCCTCGCGGATGTCGAACCAGGCGCCGGGCGTGTAGTCGTTGCCCGGACGGTAGCCCAGCAGACGGCTCAGGTTGGCCAGAAACCAGAGGTGGAAGTTCGCCACCCCCTCCCGCATCGCGTCGAGCGCCCCGACCGAGTTCCAGACGAAGGTGAAGAGCGGCTCGTTCGGCTCGCACTCCCGGACCAGGCGGTACAGCACCTCGGCCATGAAGAGCGCCATGGTCGATTTGCGGACGTCGAACGGCAGACTTTGCAGCGCGAAGCCCGCACGGACCTCGCGGAAGCGGTGCATCTCCTGCCGCGGGGACTCCAACCCCTCGAACTCGACGGGAAAGACGGGCTGGAACAGCGCCAGCTTCGAACCCCGGCCGCTGCGGCTGCGGACCCCCTGGACCATGTAGCTGCGCCGTCCCCCGACGTCGGTGAGCAGATAGACGACCATCGACGAGTCGCCGTATTTGAGCGTATGCAGCACGATGCCGCGCCCCTTGTAGGTCTTCACGATCGGAAAAGCGGAATCGGTTACGGCCGCCGGACGTGCGCCAGCATCCACCCGTCGCGGGAGGCGCTCCCGGCGAGCGTCAGCCCCTCGCGCGCGGCGGCGCCGGCGATCGCCGGAAGATCGGCCTCGAGAAAACCGCTCATCACCAGATCGCCTCCGGCGGCGAGCGCCGCGGCATAGGCCGGCATGTCGGCCGCGAGGATGTTGCGGTTGATGTTCGCCAAAATGAAGTCGTAACGCCGTCCGGCGATGCGCCGCACGTCGCCCAGCATCGGAGAGACACGGTCCGCGACGCCGTTGGCGGCGACATTCTCGCGGCAGTTCGCATCGGCCCAGTCGTCGATGTCCACGGCGTCCACGTGCGCGGCGCCGCACTTCGCGGCGACGATCGCCAGCACGCCCGTACCGCTGCCCATGTCGAGCCCCGTGCGGCCCGCCACCCCGAGGTCCAGCACGGCGCGGGCCATGAGCCACGTGGTCGCGTGATGACCCGTGCCGAAAGACATTTTGGGCATAAGGACCACCTCCGTCTCCCCGGTCGGGGCCGATTCGTGGAAAGGCGCCCGGATGCGCAGGCGCCCCTCGACGTCCACCGGAGGGAAATTACTCTCCCACAAGGCATTCCAGTTCTGCGTCTCGATGACGACATAGCGCCCCGGAGTCCCGTAGCGCGCCAGCAGGGCATCCACCCCGTCCTTGCAGTCGGCCAGCGCTTCCCGCCGGATGTAAGCCTTCAGCACGCTGCCCTCCGTCTCGAAACTCTCGAACGGAAAGTCGGCCAGTTCGGCCGTCAGAATCTCGGCCTGTCCGTCGTCCGCACAGGGGACGTTGAGCACGGTATAATCCATAAAAATTATGATTATGTAAAATTTTCGTACCTTCGCACGGACAAAGTTAACGATATTCTCCGAATCGGACCGGGCGAAATGGCAGAAAATACGAAAAAGTGGGAAGAGACCGGACGGCGTTACCGCACCTACATAAAACTGGAAAAACGGTTGTCGGCGAACACCGTGGAGTCGTACATGCGCGACCTGAGACAGTTCGAGCACTTCATCCTGCGCATGTACGACGTCGCGCCGGCCAAGGTCGAGGAGCCGATGATCCGGCGCTACATGGCCTGGCTCTACGACCGGGGGCGCGAAAAGACCTCGCAGGCACGGGCGCTGAGCGGCGTAAGGAGCTTCTTCAACTTCCTCATGCTGAACGACCGGATCGAGTCGTCGCCGGCGGAGTTCGTCCCCGCGCCCAAGTTCGGACGGCAGCTCCCCGACGTGCTCACGACCGACGAAATCGACCGCATCGTCGCCGCGGCGGACGCCCCGACGACCAAGGGGCTGCGCGACAGCGCCATGCTGGAGACCCTCTATTCGTGCGGACTGCGCGTCTCGGAGCTCACGTCGCTGCGGATGCAGGACCTCTTCTTCGGCGAGGGGTATATCCGCGTGACCGGCAAGGGCGACAAACAGCGGCTCGTGCCGATCAGCGCCGCGGCGCGGGACCGCATTCAGCTCTACCTCGAAAAGCGCCGCGCCGCGCGAACCGGCGAGGAGACGCTCTTCCTGAACAACCGCGGCGGGCGGCTGACACGGGTGATGATCTTCACGATCCTGAAGGAGGCAGCCCGGCGGGCTGGAATCGACAAGCGGATCTCGCCCCACACGTTCCGCCACTCGTTCGCCACGCACCTGCTCGAAGGGGGCGCCAGCATCCGGCAGGTGCAGGAGATGCTGGGGCACGAAAGCATCCTGACGACCGAAATCTACACGCACCTCGACAACAGCCGCCTGCGGCAGACGGTGGAGGAACACCTTCCGATCTGACCGCAGGGGAAAAGGCCGACGGACCGCCGGAACGGCAAAGGGAAACCGGACGGAACGGGCGATCCGGAAAGCGTCCGGCACAGGACGGAGCCGGAAAGAGACCGGAGAGACGGAGCCGAGCGGACAGGCCAAACGGAGAGGGGCGGCACGGAAACGGCCCGGAAGGAGAAACGGGCGGACGGAACGCTACAACCGCCGGATCCGCGACTGCGCCGTGAGCCGCAGCGTATCGTAGTCGAGACCCGAAATCACGACCAGCACGCCGTCCGAACGCACGAGACCGGGCAACTGTTCGGAAAGGGAGGCGGAGGCGGCGCGGAGGCGTTCGAAAACGGCGCGGCAGTCGGACGGGAAGCCGGGGACGAGCAGTCCGGCGTAGAACTCCGTGGCGGGGAGCCGGTCGGGTTCGCCGCAACTGCGGACCGAAAGGATGCGGCCCCCCTCCGCGACCTCCACGAGCGGATCGCGGACGATGCCCCGGGGCGTCCAGAGCCGGTTAGAGGCTATCCGCCGGCATGGCTGCGCGGAAGAATTCATCGGCGAAGATACGGACATTCAACTGGCTGTCGTAGAGCCGCTCCACCGCTTCGGCGGCGGGCGGCGTGTGGTCGATACGGATCCGGCTGACTGTCATGGAAGGCCGCTCGGGACGGCCGTAGAACCCCAGCAGATCGACGTGCAGGCGGCGGTGGACGGTATCGGCGGTCAGCGTGCGCGTGAAGGTCTCCTCGCGGTTGCGGCGGAGACTCGTCGTATAGACGCCCGCCCGCGAACCGTCCTCCTTCTCCAGCCACACCGTCGCCTTCACGCCCCGCCGGTTGCGGTCGAGCGAGTCGATCAGGTAATGCGCCGTGATGCGGTACTCGCCCGGCTCGACGTCGATCGAGAAGGTCAGCCGCGCCGTGTCGCGCAGCGAGCCGACACGAAGCAGCGAATCGGCGAACACGGTGCGCGTGAAGGTCCGGCAGGCCACGTTGTCGATCGTATCGAGGATGGCCACCCGGCGGTTATAGACCTTCCCTTCGGCTTCGAGCAGGTCGATGGCCCGCTCGACGACGTCGCTCAGGCGGGCGCTCTTGCGCTTCGAGAAGTTGCCGATCGTATAGTGCACGTCGTCGGTCGTATAGCCGTAACGGGCGAAGATCGGCTCGTAGATACGCAGCGAGTCGGTCGGGATGCGCTCCTCGGAAATATAGGCGTTGGAGAGGAATGCGTCGCGGAAGATCATCGCCAGCGTCTCGTCGGGAATGATCGTATGGCGGGCGCAGGCCGCGGCGAGCAGCCCCAGAAGCGCCAGAAGCGCCATGCGGAGAGGTCGTTTCATCATCGTTTTCCGTTTTTTATCATGCCCCGCACCGTGATGCCGGTCAGCAGCAGCGCGACGGCGGCGAAGGCCGCCAGCACGGCCGCGAGGTCCGCAGGGCGGAACTCCACGGGGTAACTCTTCGTAAGAAAGGTTTCGGCGGGAATCTCGATCAGCCCGAAATGCTGCTGCACGAGGCTCGCGCCCACGCCGAGCACGACACCGGCGGCGGCCCCCAAGGCGCAGATCAGCAGCCCTTCGGCGCGGAACACGGACCGCACCAGCCCCAGATCGGCCCCCAGGGCGCGGAGCGTGGCGATGTCGTCCCGCTTCTCGACGATCAGCATGGCCAGCGCCCCCACCACCGAGAAGGAGGCCACGACGAGCACCAGCAGGGCGATGAAGAAGATGCCCCACTTCTCGTAGGTCATGATGCGGTAGAACGAGGCGCGCAGCTCGTCGCGCGTGCGGACGCGGAATCCGTCGCCCGCCTCCTCCGCCACGGCCCGGCGGACCCGCTCCGCATCGGCCCCGGGAGCGAGCCGGACGACCAGCGAGGAGACGCGGTCCGGGTAGTTGAAAAGGCGCTGCGCCAGCTCCAGCGAGGTGAGGACATAGCTCTGCTCGGTCTCCAGGTCGAGGGAGAAGATCCCGCCCACCGGGACCGTGCGGCGCGTGTAGTTCTCGATCGGCAGCAGCGAGGAGAACGATCCCCGACGGACGGCGTAGAGCGCCACGTCGGCATCGGCGAGCGACCGGACGCCCAGCGTCCAGGCCATCGCCTGCCCGACCACGAGGTAATTCCGGTCGCCCTCGCGGACCCGCCACGCGCCCGTCACGACGGCGTCGGAGAGCGGGAAGACCGCCCCGTAGGCGTCGTCCACGCCCCGCACGACGGCGGTGGCCTGTCGTCCGCCGCGCTCGAGCAGCGCGCTCTGCTCCAGCAGGAAGGAGACGGCCCCGACACCCGGGATGCGGGCCAGCGCGGCCGTATCGACCGCCCCGGCGGGGAAGGTCCGGCCCTGCCGCGGGGTGATGCTCAGGTCGGGATCGAAGGCCGAATACATGGAGCGCACGAGCGACTCGAAACCGTTGAAGACCGACAGCAGGACGATCATCGCAGCGACAGGCATCGCAACGGCCGCGACGCTCAGTCCCGAAATCAGATTGACCACCGACCGGGAGTGAGGCGAAAAGAGATAGCGGCGAGCGAAGAGGCGTGCGAGCATGGGCTGGAGCGGTTACGGCCGGGAGCGGCGGAACGGGTTGCGGCGGACGGCAGGCATCCTATTTCAACGCCTGTTCGATATGCTCGATGTATTCGAGCGAATCGTCGAGGAAAAACTGGATTTCGGGGACGTTCTTCAACTGGTTGCGAATGCGCTGGCCCAAAGCCCTGCGGATGAACCAGTTCTGCTGTTCGAGGGTCTTCATCATCCCGGCGCTGCGCTCGAAGGGGAAGACGCTGACATAGATTTTGGCGTATCCGAAGTCGGGCGACACGCGCACGGCCGTAACCGTGACGAGCGACCCGCGGACGACGGCCGCACCCTCCTTCTGGAAGATTTCGGCCACGTCCTTCTGAATCTGTTTGGCGATTTTCTGCTGACGGGTGGTTTCCATAGCTGTCTCGATTTACAATTCGTATTTGAACACTTCGCGGTTCTTCGACCGCTTGGGCCGCGGTTTCCAGGTCTCGAAGCCCTCCTTGTTGAAGCGGTAGTTGAGCCCCACGGAGATCGTCAGGTTGTCGAGCGGCGACCGCATCGGCGTCGCCGGGAAGGGATTCTCCGGACCGTCGATGCCGCCGTCGGCATAGCGGTTGCGGTTGCGCACGATGTCCGAATAGCCGAAATAGTAGCGCACGCGGAAGTTCAGCTCGTAGCGTCGGATCAGGAAGGCGATGCCGCCGCCGCCGGCCAGTCCGTAGCCCCACCGGCTGTCGCGCGGCGTCTTGAAGCGGTAGTCGCCCCGCCAGTCCGCTTCGCCCCGCCGCTTCGCCTGCTCGTTCTCGTAGGTGGAGGAAAGGTTGTAGGAGAAGGTGGCCGCGGCCTCGAAATAGACTCGCACATGGTTGCGGATCATGTAGAAATGCGGCTGCCAGACGACCGGCATCACGAGCGTATTGACATGGCGCGTGTAGTAGAGGTAGTCCTTCTTCTCCTCGACCTGCGAGGAGTTGGTCGCGAAGGAGAATCCCGACTGCTGAAATTCGAGGTCCACGCCGAAGCCCCCCACGAAACGCTGGCGGCCGTAGTAGCGCCACGTGAGGCCGCCGCTGTACATGCCCCACAGGGCGCGCATCTCCTGCTGGGGCTGGAAACGGCCGTTGGCCATGCCGTAGCCCGCGATGAAGCCCAGCGTATGCTGCGCCGAAGCGCCGTTCCAGGCCAGAAGCGCCGGCAGCACCGACGCCGCCGCAAGAATATATCGTCTCAGTGTCATCCTATCTGAACGTGTTGAACATGCTGCCCGCGGAGTTGAAGTTCGCGTTCGAATTGTTCTGCTGACGGTTTCTGTCGTCGCGCTTCGGACCCTCCTTGGCGCGCTTCTCCGCCTCGCGCCGCTGCCGCTGCGCCTCGCGCTCGTCCAGCAGGCGCGAAAGCGACTGCATCGTGACGGGGGCGAAGATCCGGTTCATGTCCATCGTGAACTCGATCTCCCAGTTGGTTTTCGTGGCGAAGGTGTCCTCGCCCTCCGCATTGACGAAGAATTCGGCCCGCTCGGGCTGGCGGCGCTCCACCAGATTGCCCGAGTCCCATTTGCCGTTGCCGTTGCGGTCCTCGATGATGCGGAACTTGATGTCGCCGGCCGGGACGTAGTTGAACCGGATGTCGCCCGTCCCGACGTTGCGCTTCTCCTGCTTGAGGGAGTTGTTGCCGTCGAGCAGTTGCACGATGTACTTCGTGCCGTCGTCGCGCCCCACGACATGAATCTTCACCGTGGCGAACTTCTCGGGATCGAAGACCGTGTACTTGCCGATGATCGAATCGTTCGAGAAACCCGCGACGTCGGTGATGGCCCCGGCGGGAATGGTCAGCGTGTATTCGCCCCCGAGTTTCCAGGGGGCGGAAATGTGCCAGCGGAGCAACTGCGCCGTGTCGGGGCGCATGTGCACGGGAACGTCCTCGATCGACTGGTCCCCGGCCGTGAAGGTCAGCAGCAGCGCCGCCGAATCGAGCCGTGCGAGAGGATAGTCGAAATCGACGGTCAGGTGCTCCTCGGGGTTGATCTCGCCCGAAAGCGGGAGTTTGAAGGCGAAGGGATTCTCCTTCTCGGGTTCGGTCCACTCCTCGCCCGCCGCCTCGGCCTTGCGGCGTTCGCGTTCGAGGCGCTCGCGCTCGCGCTCCTGCTCCTTGGTCTCGATCAGCCGCCACGGGAGTTTCAAATCCTCGGTCACCTCCTGCAGGCGATTGACCGTGTCGTGCTTGAAGTAGGTGATCGTGCCCTTGATTGTGTCGGGAAGCGACGCCGAAGGGACGTTGAACCACAGTGCGATCGTATCGCGCCCCTCGGTCTGCGGGTCCACGATCACCCGGTCCTCGGGAATGCTGTCGAAACGCAGCGAGGTGATGCGGGGATTCGCCGCGCCGAAATAGAGCATCGCCTTGTGCTGCAGGGGCCGCTCGCTCTCGGAGAGGAGCTGGCGGCGGAACGCCTTGTCGGTGAACATGCGGAAATAGAGCTGCGGCTCGGCGGTCACATACTGGCGCAGCGAGTCGTACCAGATGGCGAAATCGGGCATCTCGGCCGGGTTGTAGGTCCCGTCGAGGAAGCCCACCTGGTCCGAACCCGGTTCGTACATCTGGTTGTCGTTCTTGTCCTCGACGGCATAGATGCGGTAGGGAATCGGCTTGAGGTTCTGCGCGATGAAGATGCCGTTCGTCTCGGCGCGGGCGATGACGGCGGGTTTGTACTTGAAAATCGTGGAGTCGTATTCCGGGACGTTCTCCACCGAGTCGGCCGGGAAGAACCAGATGAAGCTCTTCGACACGGAATCGGCCTTGTAGCTGTCGGCCGTATAGCCCGAAAAGACCATCGAGTCGATCTCGGGGCCCGTCGAGAAGACGTAGCGCATCGAATAGAGCGGGTTGCCCTCGTTGTTGTCGCGGATGGCGCTGCCGAAGTTGAGCGAATAGGTCGTATTGGGCAGCAGCGTGTCGCGCAGTTGGATGACGATGCCGCGCCCGCGCTGGGTGATCGTCGGCTTCTTCTTCATCTGCGGCGAGGTGAAGAACTCCTTCTGCTGGTCCTTGATCTGGATGAACTCGTCGAACTCGATGTAGATCTTTCCGTGGTTCACCGTAGGCCGGTTCGTGGAGAAGTTGTCCGGGATCATGTTCACGATCACGGGAGGCAGCGAGTCGATCGGACCGCCCGTGGGGGTCATCATGCTCGCGCAGCGGCTCAGAAAGGCCGACGCGAAGAGCAGCGCGACGACGCCGCGCAGCAGGTTCAGGGTATGTCGTCTGCGGGTATTCATCGCCGGGCGGTATTTTGCGTCTCCTGCTCCTCCCGATCGGGATCGAGCGCCTCGTTCACGATGCGCCAGCCGTCGAGCACGTCGATCCAAACGCCCCGCCACGGCCGGAAGAGCACCTCGAACGTCGGACTTGCGCCGTCGAGGTCCACGCTCTGCTGCGAATAGGCGTAAAGGCGATTGACACGGTCCACGACCACCACCATCAGCGACTCCACGCTGATCTGCATCGAGAAGAGACCCGTCTCCTCGTCGGCATAGGCCTGGAACGAGGGCGTGGTGCGCGTGTCGTTCTCGTCGCGCTTCGAGGTGATGCGGCCCGCATAGGCGTCGTCGTAGGAGGCGATGCGCCAAGCGGTCGTATCGACGGCATAGGCATAGACCTTGAGGTTGCCGGGATCCTCGAACGGCGCGGCGGCGGCATCCTCGGCGCTCTGCAACAACGGGCGCACGTAGGTGTCGAGCCGCTGCGGAGGCGTATAGAACTCGTTGAAGAAGCACCAGTTGCCGTCCTTGTAGGAAGTGCCCTCCTTCCACGTCTTGAAGATCAGCGTCACGTAGAGCGACGGCAGCGTCTCGACGAGCTCCTGCTCCGTGTAGGCGTAGAGCCGGTGTTCGGTATCGACGGCCAGGATCATCCGCCGCTCGGCCATCGGCAGCGACATGCGGACCCAGCCCGTCGTGCCCTCCTGCGCATAAGGCTCCGAGGAGGCGACGGCCTGCAATTGCGCCGAAGGGTCGTCCTTCAGCGAGGCGATGCCGTTGAGCGCATCCTCGTAGGAGGCGACGGTGTAACGGGCCGTATCGGCATCGAAGGCGTAGGCCACCACCCCATCGAGCGGTTCGTAGGGATCGGTCGAAAGGGTCTGCGCGAGCGACTTGAGCACGTATTCGGTCCTGTCGCTCGAGGTGTCCTTGAGACACCCCGCGAGGAGCGCGGCGGCAGCCAGCGGCGCGAGGATTCGGGTCGGATTCATCGTTCTCTCTTTTTTCGCAGCGCCTCGAGCATCCCGCCGACGGTCTCCCCCGTCACGGGATGGCGGCGCAGGCGCATGATTTCACACAATGGCACGAGGGCGAACTCCCGTTCGGCGAGCCGGGGATGCGGAACGGCGAGCCGCTCTTCGCGGATCACCTCGTCGTCGTAGAAAATGATGTCGATGTCGATGGGGCGCGAGGTGTATGCGGCTCCTGTGGAGGCCTTCTCCACGGCCTCGGCAGCACGGTTGCGCCCCAGGTCGCACTCGATGCGCTGCACGGCGTCGAGCACCTCGAGCGGCGAAAGGTCCGTGGTGATCTCCAGGGCCTGATTCGAGAAGCGCGCCGCCGAAGCGAAGCCCCACGGCTCGCTCTCGTAGCGGTGCGAACAGCGCAGGACTGCGCCCACGCGGGCATTGACGAGCTGCTGCGCCGCTTGCAGCGTGCGCTTCACGTCGCCTTCGTTGCCCCCCAGAAGAAGTGTCACTCGTGCCATCGTCACAGATGTTTTATCATTTTGCTCACCGAGAGCGCAAAATGGGTGAATACGATCGTCGGATTGCCGTTCTGCGCGATCTGCGCCGCGGCACTCTCGATCTCGGCGATCAGCGGCTCGATGTTCCGCGAGCCGACGAAGGGGGCGAATTTCGAGCAGAAGGCCAGTTCCTCGCCCCACAGGTAGCAGACCTCGCTCAGACCGGCGTGGAGCATGTAGCTCTCGCGCAAAAGCCGCGCCGCATCGCGCAGGAAGGAACGCTGCTGCTCGCGCGAGAGCTGGGCGGCCTCCTCGGCCCAGCCGATCAGCTCCAGATGCCGGTCGTTGTAGCTCAGGCGCATCAGCGAGCAGAAAAGCCCGAAGTTCTCCCGCCGCGCGGCGTCGTTCTCGCCCGCCGCCAGATGTCCCAGTTCCAGCAGGTCGCCGCCCGCAAGACGCGCCATGTTGCGCGCCTGCAACGGATCCGTCACGCCGCGTTCGCGGGCCGCACGCTCCAGCACCTCGGGCGCGATGCGGGGGACGGCCACCTCCTGCGTGCGCGAAAGGATCGTCGGCAGCAGGCGGTCGGGCTGCTCGGAGACCAGGATGAAGAGCGTCCGCTCCCACGGCTCCTCGAGAATCTTGAGAATCTTGTTCGCGGCCTCCTCGTTCATCGTCTCCGGAAGCCAGACGAGCATCGTCTTGTAGTCGGCCTCGAAGCTCTTGAAGGAGAGCTTGCGGATGATCTCGTCGGCCTCGCGGGCCGCGATCATGCCCTTGAGCGTCTTGCCCAGATCGAGCCGGTCGTACCACTCCTGCGGCGAGAAACAGCCGCCCCGCTCGGCGAAAAGCGTGCGGAACTGCGGCAGGAACTCGTCGCTGCGGACCGCCTCGCCCGACTTCTTGCCCTGTTTGTTCACCGGAAAGACCAGATGCAGGTCGGGATGCGCGAGAGCGGCGATCTGCCGGCAGTCGGGACATTCGCCGCACGAATCGCCGTCCCGCCGGTGGCGGCAGCAGAGATACTGCACATAGGCCACGGCCAGCGCGAGCGTCCCGTAGCCCGCCGCACCCGAAAAGAGCTGCGCATGGCTCACGCGCCCCGCATCGACCGACCGCGCCAGATGCCGCTTCAGATCCTCCTGTCCCGTAATGTCCGCAAACCGCATATTCTTCTCCTCAAAATCCGTTAAGACCGCTTCAGCACCGCACGCGCCATCGCCCCGAGGTCGATCCGCTCCCGGCGGACGAGGTAGGCGACATAGGACGCAAGAAGCAACATATTAAACGCATAGCCCACGAACATATTGCCCGCGGCGCCCCCGACGGCCTCGGCCGCGGCGAACCCCGCCAGCGCGACGGCGACATACTCGCCGATGCGCCGCCAGTCGTAGGGCGTGGGAAAGAAGCGGCGGTTGAGCCACCAGCTCACGGCGACCATCGCCACCTCGCTAGCCAGCCGCGCCCAGGCCGCCCCGAAGTAACCGCACAAGGGCACGAGCCAGCACCCGAAAAGGAGGATGGCCGCAAGCCCCATGCCGGTGACGACGATCGCCAGCGACGTCCGCTCCTCGCGCTTGTACCAGAACGAGAGGTTGAGCCATACGCCCGTGAGGACGTTGGCCCCGAGCACCACCGGCAGGATGAAGATCCCCTCGCGGAACTCCCGACCCACGATCAGCGCGAAGACGTCGCGGAAAAGGGCGATGCAGAGGAAAATCACCATCGAGGCCATGACGTAGTATTTCAGCGCCGCGGCATTCATCGCCACAAAGTCCGACTTTTTGAAATTCGAAAGGAAGAAGGGCTCGGCGGCCAGCCGGTAGATCTGGTAGAAGAGCATCATCACCACGGCGATCTTCGTGACGGCGCCATAGACGCCCAGTTGCGCCATGGCCACCCCCTCGGGCAGCAGGAACTTGATGAGCTGGCGGTCGATGAACTCGTTGGCCGTACCGGTCAGGCCGCCCACCAGCAGCGGCAGCGAATAGGCGAAAACGGCCGTCAGCAGCTTCCGGTCGATCGCAGGCAGCGTGCGGTCGGCGGTGGCGAGGATCACCAGCCACGTCACCGCGCTGGCGACGAAGTTGGCGACGAAGACCCACCCCACGCCGAAGTCGGTGGAGAAGAGTCCCGCGACGCCGAAGGCGACGGCCAGCGCGACGTTGAGCACCGCGCTCAGCGCCTTGATTCCGACGAAGGTGAGCGCGCGCCCCTGCTCACGAAGCCGCGAAAAGGGAATGCAGGCCCAGACGTCGAACAGGATGATGAGGCCGACCCAGACGACGTATTCGGGGTGCGCGACATAGGCTTCGCCCATCAGGCGGGCGACGTCGCCGCGGAAAAGGATCATCGCCGCGACGAAAAGCAGCGCCGCGAGCGACGTGGCGCCCCAGGTCGTGGCGAAGAGCCGCCGTTTGGCCCCCCGCACGTCGCCGCCCGCCGCCTCGGCCCGGGCCGAAAAGCGGAAATAGCTCGACTCCATGCCCATCGTCAGGAGCGTGAGCGCCAGCGGAATCAGGGCATAGACGTCGGTGACGATTCCGTAGGCCTCCTGCCCGAATTCACGGGTATAGTAAGGCGTGAGCAGATAGCTCAGGAAACGCACCGCGATCGTGCTGATGCCGTAAATGGCGGTCTGTCTGGCCAGCTTTTCGAGCATAAAGAGTGCTTAATAGGCAGCAAAGATACAAATTTCGGCGGAAAAAGCCGCCGTTTCTCCTTCTTTCGAAGAAAGAAGAGAAAAGCCCGGGGATTCCGGGCAGGGCAACCCGAACCGGCGGGAAGCGGACGGAACCGGATCGGCAGAAAGGAAGCGACGGAACGAAAGGCGCGGCCGGCGGCAGCGGGTGTGCCGCGAAAGCCGGAGGGCGGAACGGCACAAAAAGACCGGACGCTGCCGCGGAACGCCGGAAAGGCGATTCCGGGAAGCGTCCGGAGACAGAAGCGCCCCGTCCGGGCCCGCGAGGTGTTCCTCCGGCGGCACGGAAGGCGTCGAGGGAGCGGCGTCAGAGCCACTTCTTATAGCGGAAAAACCAGATCGTGAGGATCGAACAGACGATCATCAGCCCGATGGCGAACAGGTAGCCCAGCGGAACGACCCAGCCGTTGGAGAGCGTGAGGGTCCACTCCAGTTCGGGCATGGCCTTGAAGTTCATGCCGTAGATCGAGGCGATGAGCGTCGCGGGCATGAAGATCACGGCCGCCACGGAGAAGATCTTGACGATGCCGTTCTGCTCGATGTTGATCAGACCCAGCGCGGCGTCCTGGATATAGTCCAGACGCTGGAAACTGAAGTCGGCGTGGTTTATCAGCGAATTGACGTCCTTGATCATCAGTTGCAGCCGCGGGTAAATGTCGTTCGGAAAGCGCTCCGAACGCAGGATGCCCGACAGGACGCGCTGGCGGTCGAAGATGTTCTCGCGCAGCGACATGGTGCTCTCCTGCAACGCGCTGATGCGGTGCAGCACCTCCTTGTCGATCGAATCCTCCGAATTGACGTCCTTCGAGAGGGCCGCGACCTGCTTGGCGATCAGCTCCACGAGGTCGGCGTCGAAGTCGATGCGCACCTCCAGCAGCGAAATGAAGAGGTGGTAGCCCGTCGAATAGCTGCGGTAGTTCATCTGCAGGCGCTTCTCCGTCTCGCGGAAGGTGCGGAACTCGGCGCTGCGCACCGAGACGAGCACACCCTCGTTCGAAATGATGAACGACACGGGTTCGACGATGAACGAATCGCCCGTGGGAACGAAAAAGTTCGAGTTGGAAATGATGGCGTTCTCGTCCTCGGAGTACTTCGAGGTCGATTCGATCTCCTCGACCTGCTGTTTGGTCTGGAGGCTGATCTCCATGAAGTTCTCGACGGCCTTCTGCTCCTTGATCGTGGGCAGCAGCATGTCGATCCACAGGATGTCGTCGTAGCCCAGCTCGTCGAAAAGCTTGGTGTCGGCATTCCGGATGATCTTGTTGTACTGCTTGAGGTAAATCGTAATCATAAATCGCTCTCTGTAAAGTTCTCGAATCCGTAAGCTGTAGAGAGGCGGGCGCGGCCCGCTAACCTCTTCAGCCGGGATTGGCTCTCGGAGCGACCTTTACGCCCGAGTCCCAGAACTTTCGGAGCGCCTGATTCTTCTGGTTGTCGAAGATGTAGTCGAAATGCGACAGCGTGTCGTAGCCCCGCTGCGGATCGGAGGCGAACGGCGACGAAAGCACCGCCTCGTAACTCCGTTCGAGGCCGTAGGTCAGTGCATGCTGCAAGGCTTCGACCGTATCGGGATCCGTATCCCCGTGCGCCGCCCACACGGCGAAGGCGAAGGGCAGCTCGCCGCACTCCTTCCATGCCGCGAGCAGCGGGTCGTCGCCGCCGAGCAGCGCCTCGCGGGCGGACGGAACGCCGCCGATGCAGTATCGGGTGACGATGTGCGCATCGGAGAGCAGCGGAACGGCCGTAAAGGGAAGCAGCGCGATGTCGGCTTTCCGCTCGATGAAATGCTGGATGACGGTGTCGGGATCGGACAGCAGCAGCTCGGCGCGAAGGTTACCTTCGTGCCGGATACCATAGATGAATGGCGTCGCGCTGAAGCACGACACGGCGGCTATACGTGGAACTGTGACCATCATCCATAAGGTACGAAACGGTTGGTTCGACGGCACAAAGATACACTTTATTCCCGAAAAAGGGCACAAAACCCGCAGATTTCTTTTCCGGGGCGAAACGGGAGGGAGGGCGGCGCGGAAATCCGGACGGACCGGACGGAAGAAAACGCCCCGGGAGACGGAAACTCCCGGGGCGCAGTCTTTTCCGGACCTGCCGCGTCACCGCTTCACGACGGGTCGGAGGCGGTAGAGCACGACGTCCTCGGCCGGAACGACCACCTCGCGCTTGCGGTCCGTACGGAAGCTACGGCCGCCGTTCCAGAGATCGCGGCCCTCGTAAACGATCCGGTCGAAAGCCGTGGAGCACTGCGACACCTCCGTATCGGTGAAGCTGAACAGCTGCCAGTCGATCGTATAGGGACGCGCCTCGTGCGTGCGGTTGAAGAGGCAGAAGGCCCATTCGCCGCCGGCGAGCGGCTTGAACCAGATTTCCAGTCCGTTGTCGGTGGCGTAGCGCAACCCCTGCACGCCCAGCGGGTCCTGGTCGATGGCGATGACGTCGCGGTCGGTCACGATGGCCGCCGTCTCGTCCGACATGGCGCGTATGTCGTTGCCAAGGATCAGCGGCGCGGCCATCATGCACCACATCGTGAAGTGCGCACGGTCCTGATTGACCGACATGCCGTTGCCCACCTCGAGCATGTCGGGGTCGTTCCAGTGACCCGGACCGGCATGGCGGCGCAGTCCGGCGTTGTCGTCGAAATTCTGCATCACGGTGCGGGGTTTCCAGTCGCCCGTGAAGACCGCGGGGTCGGAGAACGAAAGGCCGATGTCGCCTGTCGTACGCCACATGTGGCCGACCTCCCGCGCCCAGGTCCACGGCTTGCTGTTACCCCACTCGCACATGGAAAAAAGGATCGGGCGCCCGGCGGCGCGCAGGGCGTCGCGCATGAGCGTATAGGCTCCCACGGGATTGATATTCTCGGTGTTGCACCAGTCGTATTTCAGGTAGTCGATGCCCCAGCGGGCGTATTGCAGCGCATCCTGGTACTCGTGGCCGAAGCTGCCGAAACGTCCGGCGCAGGTCCGCCGCCCGGCATCGGAGTAGATACCCAGCTTCAGCCCCTTCGAATGCACGTAATCGGCCAGCGCTTTCATACCGCTCGGGAACCGTTCGGGATCGCACTGCGGAAAACCGTCGGCGTCGCGTTCGGAGGCGTGCCAGCAGTCGTCGATATTGAGGTAAACGTATCCGGCCTCGGCCAGCCCCGACTCGACCAGCGCGTCGGCCATTTCGCGGACCATCCGCTCATCGACGTTGCAGCCGAACTTGTTCCACGTGCTCCAGCCCATCGGCGGCGTGTCGGCCAGGCCTTCCCACTTCTGGGCCGAAGAGGTCGCCGCGCAGCAGAGCGCGGCGCAAAAGAGTAAAAGACGTTTCATATCAGCGATTCGTTTGAGATTTGTCCGGGTTCGCCGAATCGGTCCGGGGCCGCCGGACCGATGCCCGGAAGGCCCTGTCCGAAGCCCCGGAAGGGCCGCCGGTTCGGGAAGACAAAGATAACCGATTTTCCCGGCATTCGGGAGCGGGTTTCCATTTTTTTTGGAAAAACTGCGCAAAACTCTTGACAAGGGGGTATCGGCCGCCGTATATTTGCCCCGTAATCCACACCCGGCCGCAAAGACAAGGCCGGTTATCGACATCGGAGAACCGCTCTGTTCCAACCGGATGCGAATAGTTCCCGACAACAATCGACAAATTATCCACAACTTATCCACACGCCCGGAGGTCCCGGAGGCATCCGCTTCCCCGTGCCGCTCCGGCCCGCACCGGTTCGTTCCGGCCCTCCGCGGCGTCCGGTCCCGCATCTTCCCGGAAGGGGCTTTCCGGCCGGACAGCGAAACGCATCATCATTCAATCCAAAATCCCTGCACCATGACATTCACCCAGATTCCGCAACAGTACGCTCCGCTCGGCGCGGAGGCGGTTTACGCCGTGGAGAATCCCGCGGGCGGAGACCTCGACATCCGCATCGCGGACGAAAAGGGGGCTACGCTCGGAGCCCTGCGTTTCGCCGCGGCGGCCACGGCCCGCTTCGACGCCGCCCCCGCCCTGCGCCGGGCGCTCCGCTTCATCCCCCTCGTCGGCAACACGGGATTCTACGCCGCCACGGGACGCGTCGTAAAGGCCGCGGTCACGGCCGGAGCCGCCGGAACGCTTCCGGAAGGCACGGAGGCGACGGCTCCGGCGAGGACCTTCCTGCCGGGACGGGAAGCCGCGGAAGCCCCGGCGCTGCTGACGACCCTGCCCCGCCGCCGGATCATCCCGGAAGGAGCCTGCGAAGAGCTGACCCTGCTGACCGCCGGCGACGCCGAAGCGGTGGTGACGGCCCGGACGGCCGATTCGCTGACGGCGGAGAGCTACTCCGTCCGGACGTCGGGACCGCTGCTGTTCCGCATCGACACGCGCGACTTCCCGGGGGCGGAGACGCTCTCGATCGACTTCGGAGAGATCGGGACGGTGGAATACACCGTCGTACCCGCCGTGCGGGAGGCCGTGCGGCTGGCGTGGCGCAGCAGCGCGGGGTCGGTCGAACATTACAGCTTCCCGGTCGTGCGGGAGGTGACGAAAAGCACCCAAAAACAGCGGGCCTGCGGCCCCGAGGGGCACGTCGTCGTGCCGCAGCGGAGCGAAAGGCGCACCGCGCTGGCCTCGGCCTACGAGACGCCCGAAATGCTGGAGGCGCTCGCCGAACTGACGGAGACGCCCGAAGTCTGGATCGCCGGGGAGGAGATCTACACGCCCGCAAACGTCCTGACCGACGAGGCGACGGTGCTCCGCCGCGGCACGATGAGCTGCCTGGAGATCGAAATCCGAGACAAACGAACCGCTCCCGCACGATGGAACTGACGATCGACGGACGCCCCTGCGACCTGGGGCCGGAACGTATCGCCGTACCGGGCTACGACGCCCGGAAGACGGCAACCCCGGAGAGCTGCCGCGAAGGCCGCACGCTCCGGATCGCACTTCCCGCGACACCCCGCAACGCCGCGGCGACGGGACACCCCTGCGAGCCCCACGCCGCCGGGAAGTTCAACGACACGCGCCACGAAGCCGTGCTGACGGCCGGAGGGGCCGAGCTGCTGCGCGGACCGGTACGGCTGCTCGCCGCGACGGACGCGGAATACACGCTCGAAATCCGCAGCGGCGGCGCGGGATGGGCCGAGAACGCCGCACGACGCATGTTCAACACGCTGGGGGTCGAATACGACGGAGAGCTCACGCCGACCGACATCCGCACCGGATGGACCGACGGCCGGCCCGTGAAGTTCTTCCCCGTGCTCCGCGACGAGTACCCCGCACGGAACGGCCCGTCCGACCTGCTGCCCGCCGAACGGGTGCTCTCGCCGGACGACTACCACCCCTTCCTGCACGTGGCCACGCTCGCCGAACGCATCTTCGCGGAGGCCGGCTACCGCGTCGAGAGCCGCTTCTTCGCCTCGGAGTTCTTCCGCTCGCTCTACATGAGCGGAGCCTACCCCTCGCACGACACCGCCGCGGCGGAAGCCCGCATGGGCTTCTCGGCCCGCCGGACCGCCCCCGTCACGGCGAAGGCCAACGAGGCGGGGAAGGTCGTCGCCGACCCCGCGACCGCGCTCAACTCGGTGGGCAACATCGTCGAGACGGCCACGCCGCAGAGCACCGACGCCGACGGAAACCCCATCGACGGACTGTACAATCACGGGGGCTGCTTCTCGACGGACGGAGGCCGCATCCTGTTCACGCCCCTCGCGGAGACGACCGCGGGGTTCGAATACCGCCTCCGCTACACCACCTCGCACCGCATCCTCTCGCGCACGCGGCTCCGGGGGTTCGACACCGTTTACCTCGGGCCGGGGTCGGAGATGGCCTTCACGCTGGCGAACCGCTACGAGGACCACCGCGCCGCGCCGGAGGCGAACCGCACCTACCGGGCCCTCGTCTTCGACCACCGCGAAGGGGCGCGATACCGGCTCCGGTACACCCGCGACGGAGTGGAAGGGGTCGTATGGACCGAATTCGCGGCCCGCTCGGCGCAGGTCACGACCCCGGCGTCGGGACGCTTCGCCGACCCGGTGCTGGAGGTGCGCAACAGCCTCGGATGGGAGCCCTTCGAAGAGGACTGGGCTCTCTATGCCGGATATGTCGGGGAGACGGGGGAGACGACCGTGGAGCTGCGGCTGCGGACGGCCTCCGAGGAGCTCGGCCCGTCGAAGCCCAAGCGGTTCGACCAGATCTACTTCGCGGGGGCCGAGGAGGGCATGATGCTCACGCTGCACGAGGAGTGCGCCCTGCGGCCCCGCTTCCGCTCCGGACCGGGATTCGGCTCGGCAGTCCGCTTCGCCGACGTGGCGCAGCACCGCATCCGGCAGGCGGAGCTGCTCGGGGCCCTCGCACACCTGTTCAACCTGCGGTTCTACACCGAGGAGGCGACGAAAAGGGTCTGGATCGAACCGGCCGACGACTTTTTCGGCGCAGGTCCCGAGACGGACTGGAGCGGCCGGACCGACTTCTCGCAGCCGGTGGAGCGGCGGGATGCGGCGCAGGAGGTGCACGAGACGAGGTGCTGGCGCTACCGCGAAGGGGACGGCGCGGTGAGCCGTTTCGACGCCGGAGCCGAAGAGCCGCTGGGGGCGTGGAGCGTCCGGTGTCCGTCGCAGGCCGCCCTCACGGGCGAGAAGGTGCTCCGCAACCCGCTGTTCTGCCCGTCGCTCAACGCCGCGGGGCACTACCCGAACGCCCCCTCGGCCCGGCTCCTGCAGGTCGGCGACCGCGACGACACGGAAGACGACGGCACGAATTTCACGCCCCGCATCGTCCGCTATGCCGGGATGCACCCCCTGCCGGAGGGCGAACGGTGGGGATACCCGTCCGGCGAGGCGGCCTACCCGCTCGCGGCCTTCCACTTCGCGGGAGACGCCGCGGCGGCGGGGTTCACGCTCTGCTTCGAGGACCGCGACGGCGTGCGGGGGCTGCACCGCTTCTACGACCGGCAGACGACGCGCGAGGCGAGGCGCGAACGCATCGCCCTCTCGCTGCGGCTGGCCCCCGACGAATTCGCGGCGCTCCTGGCCCCCGGAACGGGCGCTCCCGACATCCGGTCGGTGTTCCGCATCGACACGGGAACGGGGGTGGTGCGCGCCCTGCTCGACACCGTGGAGGAGTACGACCCGGAAGCGGCATCGGTCCGCTGCACCTTCACGCGGCTCACGGAGGACGCCCTATGACACGGCACGAGGAACGGCTGGCCGGAATCCTGCGGCGTGCGATCGCGGGGCTGTCGGAGGAGGAGGCCGTAAAGCGGCTGTTCGAACTGGGCGCGGTCAGCCGCCGGGGTTGCGAAAGGCTGGCCATCCGCGAAGAGGTGGCGCGGCTCGAAAAGCGGGGCATGGGACGCTGCGAGGCGCTGCATGTCGCGGCCGGGGTGTTCTGCTGCTCGTACGAAAAGGCCCGGAACGCATTTTACAACACATTCAAAAACTGAAACATGAAATCGGAAATCCAAATCAACGACAAGGCCGGAAGCTGCCGCATCGAAATCGAAGGGACGATCGGCGTTCCCGAGGAGTGGCAGTTCGACGACCCGGCGGACCGGGTGGCGACCTACGAGCGGTTCCGCGACGCGGTGCGGCGCATCGCGGAGATCGAAGCGCCGGAGGTGGTGGTCGAAATCCGCTCGACGGGCGGCGACGTGAACGACGCGCTGCTGATCCACGACGCGCTGCGATCGCTCGGGGCGCGCATCACGACCCGCTGCTACGGCTACACCGCCTCGGCGGCCACGATCATCGCGCAGGCGGCGTCGGAAGGGCGCCGCGAAATCTCGGCGAACGCCCTCTACCTGATCCACGACTCGGTATGCGCCGCGGAGGGCAACGCTTCGGAGCTGGAGGGGAAGATCGCCCTGCTCCGCCAGACCGACGCCCGCATCGCCGCGGTCTATGCCGCCCGTTCGGGGCGTCCGGCGGCGGAATTCGAGGCGCTGATGGCCGAGAACAACGGCAGCGGCCGCTGGCTCTCGCCCGCGGAGGCGGTGGAGGCGGGACTGGCCGACCGCGTGACCGACGCCGCGCCGCACGCCGTGCCGACGCTGGCGCAGAACCTCTCGCGGGGATGGGAACGGCTGCTCGCCGGACTGGGACTGCGCCCGGGCGAAGCGACGGCCGCGGGACGGAACGTGCTGCCCGCAGACCGCAACGTGCTGCATGCCGTCCCGGACGACGGCCCGCGCCGCCGGGCCGCAGCCGAAGCGATGCGGCGGCGGTTCCGCGCCACGGAGACGCTTCCGTGCGAGGACCCCTCCTACGGCGACGCCGTACAGTCGGCCAACGCCCGCGCCTACGCCGAGGACGCGAAATGCTTCCGCGGCTGATCCGGCCGCGGAGATCCGGAACCGGAGCCGCGGCCCGGCTCCGGGAAACGAACGGATACCCCTTATTCCACAGACTATTCCACAAACCCTCAAAAACACGAAAGACATGACTTACCTCGAAAATGCGAAACAGTACACCGGTTCGGAGCTCGAAACCGTATTCTTCCGCCCGATGCTGACCGGCGAATCGGCCCGGGAACTGGGCGTGCGCGTCCTCTACAACATGCCCACGCCCACGCACGTACAGCTTTGGGACGGACAGCGCAACATCCTGCAAAAATACACCGCGGCCGGCTGGTCGGGCGGCGCGGCGGCCGCCAAGTTCGAGAAGACGATCGACCTGCGGCGCGTGAAGGCCGAGATGAGCTTCTCGGCGGCCGACTACTTCTCGATGGTCTGCGAGAAGATCGCCTCCGTCACGAACGTCCACCTGGAGGACCTTACGGGAACCGAGCTCGAGAAGGCCGAAACGGCGCTCTTCCGGCAGGCGCTCGCCGAGAACCTCCGCGCGACGATGTGGGTCGGCGACGCCTCGGCCGAGACGGGCTACAACACCTTCGACGGATTCCTGAAGCTCATCGGGGAACTGGTCGCGGAGGAGAGCGTCTATCACAACACCTATCAGGACGCGGACCTCGCGTCGGCGGAGAAGATCGTCGAGTTCTTCGACGAGCTGTGGACCAACGCCGACACGCGCACGCAGGACCTCAAGGCCGACGGACAGTTGGCCTACTTCCTCACCTCGGACCTCTGCCACCTCTACGAGAAGTACCTCGACGCGAAGGGTGCGGACGCCGCCTACGCCGATGCGGTGAACGGCCGTCCGACGCTCTCCTACCACGGCATCCCGGTCATCGACGTCCGGCTGGGCGGCTACCTCGCCCCGACGTCGTTCGACAAGTCGTTCTGCATGCTCACCGACCGCCGCAACCTCGTGCTGGCGGTCAATACGGCCGACATGCCCGGCAACGAGGTCCGCATGTGGTACAACCCCGACGAGATGGAGAACCGCCAGCGCGCCGTCTTCATGGCCGGCTGCGCGATCCTCGACGAGAGCCTCGTCACGTACCTCCACAAACAGTAATTCCCCCCGGCCGGACCGCCTGCGGCGATCGTCCGCGGGCGGGCGGCCCGAACCGAAGACACGACACATGAGCAAAGCGAAAAAAATCAGACCGGCCGTCGGCGTGATCGACCGCACGGACCCCTGCATGCCGCCCGCCGCGGCGCGCGTCGAAAGCGACGAGTTCTGGCGCTGGGGCGACGACAACCTCTTTCCGGCGGCGCTGGCGACGATGGCCCGCCGCTCGACGACCCACCGCCGTATCGTCAATGACAAGGCCGACTACATCTCGGGCAAGGGATTCGTCTGCGACGAGGCGGCCCAGCCGCAACTGGCGGCCTTCGTCCGGCACGCGAACGGCGACGGGGAGAGCCTGCGGCAGGTGCTCAACAAGCTGGCGTTCGACAAGGCGCTGTTCGGCAACGCCTTCCTCGAAGCGGTGACGGACGCCGGGCACTCGTTCCTCTCGCTCTACCACCAGGACGCCACGCGCTGCCGCGTGGCCCGCGACTCGCGGCACGTTCTGCTGCACCACGACTGGAGCGCCTTCCGCACATCCGAGGCGCGGCGGCTGCCGCTCTACCCGCTCTTCGAGGAGCAGCCGGACGGCACGCTGCGCACGATGGTCCACTACAAGGACTACGAACCGGCGTTCGAGCACTACGGCGTTCCGCCCTATATCGCCGGGCTGAACGTCTCGGCGATCGCCTACAAGACCGACCGCTGGAACATCTCGCGGCTCGACAACTCGTTCCAGCTCTCGGGCGTCATGCTGCTCGACTCGTCGGCCGCGAGCGAGGCCGACGCCGAGCGCATCGTGCGGCTGGCCGAGAGACGGTTCGCCGGGAACCCGGGGCAGGTGATGTTCGTCATCCGCGAAGGCGGCGAGGAGGACAACTCGCGCTTCATCCCGATCGCCTCGCAGAACGAAGGCGACTGGCAGGCCCTCCACGAGCAGGCGACGGCGGACATCGTCGTGGCGCACTCGTGGTTCCGGACGCTGAGCGGACTGGATTACAGCTCGGGATTCAGCGCCGAACGCATCCTCCACGAATACGAGGTGGCGCTGAACACCGTGATCCTCGCCGAACAGGCCGAACTGACCGAACCGATCCGCGCGCTCGCCGCGGAAACGCTCGGGGCCGACGTCTCCTCGCTCGAGATCGTAAACCGGCCGCCGACCCGGTCGAAACCCATCTACATGAAGGTCTGGGAAGCCCGCAAGGCCGACGGTCTGGACTACGATCCGGACGACCCGAAGCAGCAGGCGTTCCTCTCCGAAATCACGAAGTACAACATCCGGAGCATCGACTGACCGGATGCGTCCGCCGCGGCCGGGCCCCATCACCCGCAACGCCATGAGGGCCGATCCGCCCGGCCGGGGTCGGCAGGAGGCATCCGGGAAGAAGGTCTCCGACATCTCCCGAAGCCGTTCCGGAGCGCACGCGAAGCCTCCGGAACGGTACGCACACCAAAAAAACACGATTCCATGAAGACACTCGTCACACCCCTTCAGGCGCTCCGGCTCGCCTTTCCGGAAGGCGAAGCGCTGCCGCCCGGAACCGTCGCCGAAGCGGACATAGCCGCCGCGGAACGGCGGTATATCGTCCCGGTCATCGGCCGCGCGCTCCACGCACGGCTGCTCGAAGGCGCCTACGAAACGTTCCGCACCGACTATCTGGCCGCACCGACGGCCCTTTTCACCCGTCTCCAGCTCCAGCCCCGGCTGGACATACGCACCGGACAATGCGGCACGACGGCCCCGAAATCGTCGTGGGGCCAGCCCGCCGGCGACGACGCCCTGCGCCGGCGGCAGCGGGCGCTGCGCACCGAGGCCCGGACGCTGCTGCGCCGCGCGGCGGAGCACCTCGACGCGCACCGCACCGAATTTCCGGAATACGACCCGACGGAGAACATACTCAAACGCTGCTCGACCGATGGAGGCTTTGTACAGATGCGTTAGCGGCCTCGCGGCCGGAGCCGCCGCCCTCTTCGCCCCGATCGGTCCGATGGCGGCCACGACGGCGGCCTTCATCGGCATCGACTTCCTGACGGGTGTGGCGGCCGACCGTGCGGCGGCCCGCCGCGAAGGGCGCACCTGGTATTTCGAGAGCCGCGAGGCGTGGCGCACGGTGCTCAAACTCGCGCTGGCGCTGACGGCGATCGCCATGGCATGGCTCATCGACCGCTGCGTGCTCGGCTTCACGCGGCTCGACACGGCACGGCTTTTCGCCGGCTTCATCTGCGGCGTGGAGATGTGGTCGTTCCTCGAAAACGCCGCGCAGCTCTCCGACGCCCCGCTGTTTCACCGGCTGCGCCGCTACGCCCGCCGCCGCATCGGAAAGGAGGCCGGACGATGAGCCGGGGGCTGGAAAACCGCAACCCGGGCAACATCCGGCAGTCGCGCGTGCGCTACAAGGGCGAGGTGCGCCCTTCGCGCGACCCGGAGTTCAAGCAGTTCGAATCGCCGGCATGGGGCTACCGGGCCATTTTCGTACTGCTCGACACCTACCGCCGGCGGCACGGGCTGCAGAGCCTCCGGGAGATGATTTCGCGCTGGGCTCCGCCGTCGGAAAACCGCACCGAAGCCTATATCCGCGCCGTGGCGGACGACACGGGGATCGACCCCGACGAACCGATCGACACGCGCGACCGGAAGACGATGGTTCCCGTCGCGGCATCCATCTCGCGCGTGGAGAACGGCGTCGCGGCCGACCGCCGCCAGGTCGAACGCGGCTGGGAGCTGTTCGCGGAGTGACCTCCGCCCGAAGGGAGCGGAACCGGCAAACAGGTCCGGCGGCGAACCCCGGCAGCCGAAAGACGGACCGACGGACACGGCGCCCGGAAGGAGGGGAAAACAGCCGGACAGAGGCCGCCGGAACGGACGGAGCGCCGCCGTCGGAGCCGACGGGCGGAAACGACCGGAACGAACGCTTCCGCAGCCGGAAAACCCGGACCGGGCGGGGGATTTGTATCCGAATTCACTATATTTGCATCCGAACAGACTATCCGCGCATGTCGATCCGGCAGCTACTCGCACGGCTCGACCGGATGCCGATGCTGAAAATCCTCGTCCCCTTCGCGGCGGGCATCGCGCTGGCCGACCGTTTCACACTGCCCCTGTGGTTCGCCGCAGGGGCTTTCGTGCTGACGGGGCTCACGGCCCTGCTGCTGCGCTCCTCCGCGGCGCTGGCGGGGATGCTCCTCACGGCGGGATTCGCCGCGGCGCAGCTCCGGGCGGCCGAACCGGCCGTGCCGCGGGGCGTACGCACCGCCTTCGAGGTCGCGGTGGAGGGAATCCCCGCCGACCGGGGCCGCTACGTCGCGGCCGAAGCGGTCGTCGCGCTCTGGCGGGACCCCGCGACGGGGCGCTGGCATCCGTCGGGCGACCGGGTGATGCTCTACGCCGATTCGCTCACTCCGCTGACGGCCGGAGAGCGGTTCGTGTGCCGCGGCGAGGTGCGGCCCTTCCGGAGCGGGGCGGAGAGCTACCGCCGCCTGATGCGGCGGCGGGGATTCGCCGGAACGCTCTCCGTCTCCGGACGCACGCTGCTCGAACGGCTGCCCGGACACACCGGAAGGCTCCACCACCGCGCGGCGGAGCGGCTGGCCCGGCTTCCGCTCGGAGGGGATGCGGGAGCCGTGGTGCGGGCCATGGCGGCGGGAGACCGGAGCGGCATCACGCCGGAGCTGCGCACGGCCTACTCGCGCAGCGGGCTGTCGCACCTGCTGGCCGTATCGGGACTCCACACGGGCATCGTCTTCGCGCTCGTCAATCTCGCGCTGTGGTGGCTGCCGCTTCTCAGGCGGGGACACCTCGTGCGCAACGTGCTGGCGGCGGGGGCCGTGTGGCTGTTCGTCGCGGCGGCGGGAGCCCCGCCGAGCGCCGTGCGGGCCGCCGTCATGTGTACGGTCCTGCAGACCGCTTTGGCGTCGGCATCGGAATACGTCGCACTCAATGCGCTCGCCGCGGCGGCTTTCGGGATGCTGCTCTGGCAGCCGGCCTGGCTGGGGGACATCAGCTTCCGGCTCTCGTTCCTCGCCGTGGCGGGCATACTCGCCTGGGGCGTGCCGCTCTGCCGCCGCTGCCGGACGCGCTGCCGGGCGGCGAACGCCGCGATCGACGCCTACCTGATCGGCCTCGCGGCCGCCGTCGCCACGACGCCCCTCGTCTCGCACACCTTCGGAACGGTTCCGCTGGCCGGACTGCTCGTCAATCCCGCGGCCATCGCACTGGCAACGGCCGTAGTCTTCGGCGGGGCGCTGTGGATGCTCCTGCCCGCCGGGCCGCTCGCCCCGGTCTTCGCCCTGGTGACGGGCACGGCGGCCGAAGGGATCAACGCGCTGGCCCGCCTCACGGCCTCGCTGCCGGGAGGCGCGGCCGAATATGCGCTCGGAGGGACGCAGACCGCGATCCTCTACCTCCTCTTCGCGCTCGCCACCCTCGCGGCATGGAGCGCGGAACCGAAAAAAAGCGTACATTTGCCGACATGATAACCCCCGAAGAATACGCCCTGCTCCGCACCGACGAGGTGCGCGAAGCGATCGCCCGGGCCCGCGGACGCGACCCGCTGGAGGTGGCGACGGACCGCCGCGTGCCCCACGCCCGTCTGGTCGCCACGCAGGTCAAATACCTCGCGCGGGCCGAACGGAAACTCCCCTCGTACGCCGCGGCGCAGTGCATCCTGCCGCCGCGGGCCTTCGAGCAGGCGTCGAGCGAGGCGTGCGCGGCGCACAAACGCATCGCGGGCGACAGCGTGCTGGACCTCACCTGCGGACTGGGCGCGGACGCGCTCTTCCTGAGCCGCCGCTTCCGCCGCGTGGTGACGCTCGAGCGCGACGCCACGCTCGCCCGCATCGCCGCGGAGAACTTCGCACGGCTCGGCGCCGGAAACATCGAGGTCGTCTGCTCTTCGGCCGAGGAGTACCTCGCGCAGGAGGGGCTGCGCTTCGACTGGATCTACGCCGACCCCGACCGCCGTTCGGCGGAAGGCCGCAGGCAGGTGCGGCTGGAGGCGTGCTCGCCCGACATCCTCGCGCTCGGACCGCTCATCGGCCGGGCGTCGGAGCGGCTGTGCGTGAAGAACTCCCCGCTCTTCGACACGGACGAGGCGCTGCGGCTCTTTCCCTGCAGCCGCGTGGAGGCCGTCTCGGTCGGCGGCGAGTGCAAGGAGGTGGTGATCTACGCCGACGGCGCGGGACCGCTGCTCACCGCCTCGGCCATCGGGCTGGGCGAGTTCTCGGCCCGGCCCGGCGAGCATGCCGGAGAGCCGCCCGCGACGTTCGGCGCGGCGCGCTACCGCTGGCTCGTCATTCCCGACGTGGCCTTGCAGAAGACCCGCCTCGTACGGCTGCACCTCGCGGGCCGCGCCGACTGCTGGAGCGAGAACGGCTACGGATTCGCCGCCGAACGCCCCGAGGGCGTGCTGGGCCGCATCCTCGAAATCGACCGTATCGAGCCGTACGACCCCGCACGGCTGAAGCGCGAGCTGAAGGGACGCGGCGCGGAGATTCTCAAGCGCGACTTCCCGTTCCGGCCCGAGGAACTGTACCGCCGGCTGGGGCTGCATCCGGGCGGAGAGGTGCGGCTGGCCTTCACGAAAACGGGGAACGATTTTTGGGCGATCCGCCTAAAATAGCTATCTTTGTTCGACCGTCACGACACCGTTCCCATGAAAATCAGCGACATTCCGACATACTTCACCGACACGATCTTCCGGCGCGACGCCAGCGAATGGCGCAACCCCGTCGTGCGGTGGCTCGTGCAGCAGTACAAGCTGCTCTTCTACACGGCGAGGGGGTTGCAGGAGCACGGGACGCTCGTGCGCAGCGCGGCGCTGACCTTCTATACGCTCATGTCGCTCGTGCCGATCGCCGCCGTAGTGTTCGCCGTGGTCAAGGGCTTCGGCCTGGCGGACGGACTGGTGGAGAACCTCTACGCGCTCTTCCCGCAGAACCCCGAGATCGTGCGCTACATCGTCGATTTCGCCGAGAACGCCCTCGGCCGCACGCAGGGCGGCGTGGTGGCCGCCGTGGCCCTCGTGATGCTCTTCTGGGCCGTGATCCGCGTCTTCGGGTCGATCGAGAGCGCCTTCAACAACATCTGGGAAGTGAAGGTCGAGCGCGGCATCACGCGCCAATGGACCGACTACATCGCCGTGGTGATGATCGTCCCGGTGCTCTGGATCGTGGCCAACGCCATGACCAACTACGCCGAACGGCTGCTGGGATTCGACGACAGCTGGTACTTCGGCCTGCTGTCGCATCTGGCGTCGATGGTGGTCATCTGGGGCATGTTCACGCTGCTCTATCTGGTGATCCCCAACGCGAAGGTCCGCGTCGGCAGCGCCCTGATGGCCGGAATCGTCGCGGGCACGATCTTCCTCCTGTTCCAGTGGGGCTACGTTTACCTCCAGCGGTGGATGACCTCCTACAACGCCATCTACGGCAGCTTCGCCGCGCTGCCGCTCTTCCTCATCTGGTTGCAGACCTCGTGGGAGATACTCCTCTTCGGCGGCGAACTGTCGTTCGCCTACCAGAACGTCGAACGGTTCGACGAGGAGCGCGAGTCGCTGCTCGTGAGCTACGACCAGCGGCGCAAAATCCTGCTCGCGGCCATGCTGATCGTCGTGCGGCATTTCCGCGACCACGGCGGGGCGATGCCCGCAGAGCGGATCCGGCGGCGGCTGAACCTCCCCACGCGCATCGTGAACGACGTGCTGTTCCAGCTCGTGCAGGCCGGGCAACTGATCGCCGTGCGCAGCGGCGACGGGGAGCGCGAAGTGGGCTACACGCCGGCATACGACATCGCCTCGATGACGATTTACAGCATCCTGGAGGCGGTGGAACGGAGCGGACAGACCTCCTTCGACCTGGCGGCGACGCCCGAACTGGCGCATATCGACCGCGAGCTGAACGGACTCAAGGAGGCGGCCCGCAACGCCGAGGACAACGTAACGCTCACCGACCTGATGAAGGACGCCGACACGAAACAACCATGAAACAGATCGCAATCATCGGAAGCGGAAACCTGGCGGAAGCCCTCGCCCGGGCCGTGGCGGCGGCCGACGGGCTGCACCTCGTGCAGCTCTTCGCGCGCAACGCCGCACGGGGCGGCGAAGTGGCCGCACTCGCCCGCACGGAGTGGACGGACGACCCGCGGCAGCTCGCCCGGGCCGACCTGTACCTCATCGCCGTCAGCGACCGCGCCGTGGGGGAGGTCGCCGCACGGCTGCCCATACCCGACGGAGCCGCGGTGGCCCACACGGCGGGCAGCGTACCCCTCGCGGCCCTGCCCGAACGGTTCGCCCGCCGGGGGGTCTTCTACCCGATGCAGACCTTCACGCGGGGCCGGGAGGTCGATTTCGGCGAGATCCCGGTATTCATCGAAGCCTCCTCGCCGGCATTGTGCGACGAGCTGGAGGCGTTCGCCCGCCGCCTCTCCCGCACGGTGATCCGCAGCGACTCCGCGCAGCGGGCGAAAATGCACCTCGCGGCGGTCTTCGCCTGCAACTTCGCCAACCGCATGTACGCTCTCGGCGAACGGATCGCGCGCGACGCCGGGCTGGACTTCGGGGTGCTCAAACCGCTCGTCACAGAGACCGCCGCGAAAGCCCGCGACGCCCGCTCGCCGCTCGACGTGCAGACGGGCCCCGCCGCACGGCACGACGCAGCGACGCTGGAGCGCCACCTCGCGCTGCTGGCCGACGACCCCGAAATGCAGGAACTCTATTCGAAAATCAGTCAGAACATATGGGAAACTTCAAAGAGGACATAGCCCGCTGCGAAGCCTTCGTCTTCGACGTGGACGGCGTGATGACCGACGGGGGCATCATCCCCACCGCGGACGGCGACTTCATCCGCCGCTACAACGCCAAGGACGGCTACGCGCTGGCCTACGCCGTCAAGCACGGCTACAAGGTCTGCATCATCACCGGCGGCCGCGGCCGCACGCTCGAACACCGGCTCCGGATGCTCGGCATCGAACGCTTCTACACCGACTGCATGGACAAAATACGGGCCATGCGCGAATACTTCGCCGAGGAGGGCATCGACCCGGCCAACGCAATCTACATGGGCGACGACATTCCCGACCTGGAGTGCATGCGCGAAGTGGGCATTCCGGTCTGCCCGGCCGACGCCGCGGCCGAGGTGATCGAAGCCTCGCGCTACGTCTCGGAGTTCCGGGGCGGCGAAGGCGCCGTGCGCGACATCGTGGAGCAGGTGCTCCGCGCCCGCGGCGACTGGGCCCGCGACTCGATGGGCGTCACCCCCTCGTCGCTCGTGGCGTCGAGGTAGCGGACCGGAGGAGAAAGCCGTCCTGAGCGAGAAAGATACACGGCATCCGCTTCTGCGGGATTTCGTATCGCCGTTCGAGTATAACGAAAACCTTTACAAGTCATGAACATTCTTGTCACGGGCTCCGGAGGGCAGTTGGGACATGCCCTCCGGCGTGCTTCGGCCGCCTCGGCGGACCGCTACTTCTTCACGGACGTCGCGGGCGACGATACCCTGCGGCTCGACATCACGGACCGTGAGGCCGTGGAACGCTTCGTCCGCGAACACGCCATCGGCGCTGTCGTGAACTGCGCGGCCTATACGGACGTGGAGCGTGCCGAGGAGGACGCGGAGCGCGCCGAGCTGCTGAACGCCACCGCCGCCGGACACCTGGCACGCGCGATGAAAGAAGTCGGCGGACTGCTCGTGCACGTCTCCACGGACTACGTCTTCGACGGCACAGCGAACAGACCCTGCACGGAGGAAACCCCGACGGCGCCGCAAAGCGTTTACGGAGCGACGAAACTGCACGGCGAGGAGGAGGTGCTGGCTTCGGGCTGCCGCTATGTGATTCTCCGCACGGCGTGGCTCTATTCGGAGATCGGGAGGAACTTCCTCAGGACGATGCTGCGTCTGACGGAAAAGGAGGTGCTGCGCGTGGTATTCGACCAGACGGGAACCCCGACCTACGCCGGGGACCTCGCCGAAGCGATCTTCGACATCGTGGAACACCGCAAATACGAAGGCCGCGAAGGCATCTACCACTTCTCGGACGAGGGCGTCTGCTCGTGGTACGACTTCGCCCGGGCCATCGCCGAATACGCCGGAAACTCCGCCTGCGACATCCGCCCCTGCCACAGCGACGAGTTCCCCTCGAAAGCCGTGCGACCGGCCTACTCGGTGCTGGACAAGACGAAAATCAAGGAGACATTCGGTATCGTGATTCCCCATTGGACGGACAGCCTCCGCAAATGTATCGGTAACATCGAAAAAGAGAAATAGAAGATGGATTTCAAACGCAACATCATCGTCACGGGAGGCGCCGGCTTCATCGGAAGCCACGTGGTGCGTCTTTTCGTCTCGAAATACCCCGATTACCGGATCGTCAACGTCGATAAGCTCACCTACGCGGGCAACCTCGAGAACCTCCGGGACGTGGAACGGGAACCGAACTACGTTTTCGTCAGGGCCGATATCTGCGATTACGAACGCATGTCGCACCTGATGCGGGAATACCGGGCGGACGGAGTGATCCATCTGGCTGCCGAAAGCCACGTGGACCGCTCGATACGCGACCCCTTCACCTTCGCGCGGACGAACGTATTGGGCACGCTCGCGCTGCTCGAGGCCGCGCGGGTGTACTGGGAATCCTGTGGGGAGGGATACGACGGGAAATTGTTCTACCACATCTCGACCGACGAGGTGTACGGGGCTTTGGAGATGACACGGCCCCAGGGCATCGAACCGCCCTTCTCGACCTCGGCATCGAGCGGAGAACATCATTCGGCCTACGGCGAGGAGTTCTTCTCCGAGACTACCAGATACAACCCCCACTCGCCCTATTCGGCCTCGAAGGCCTCGTCCGACCACTTCGTAAGGGCCTACCACGACACCTACGGCATGCCCGTGATCGTCACCAACTGCTCCAACAACTACGGCCCCTACCAGTTCCCGGAAAAGCTGATTCCGCTGTTCATAAACAACATACGAAATCGGAAACCGCTGCCCGTATATGGAAAAGGAGAGAACGTCCGCGACTGGCTCTATGTCGAGGACCACGCACGGGCTATCGACACCATATTCCACAGGGGAAAGGTCGCAGAGACGTACAACATCGGGGGATTCAACGAGTGGAAGAACATCGACATCGTAAGGATGCTCATCCGCACGGCGGACCGTCTGCTGGGAAACCCAGAAGGATATTCGGACGACCTGATCACGTATGTCTCCGACCGAAAGGGGCACGACCTGCGATATGCCATCGACTCGCGAAAACTCCAGAGAGAACTGGGGTGGGAGCCTTCGCTGCAGTTCGAAGAGGGGATCGAACGGACCGTACGCTGGTACCTCGAAAACCAAGCGTGGCTCGAAAATATCTCCTCCGGAAAGTACCAAAAGTATTGCGATAATGCGTACGGAAAAAGATAGCCCCGACCCTTCCCTTCACCGCACGGCGAACCCGTTCGTCCTCCCTTCTCCGCGGAAGGCCGCGGTCACTTCTTGTTGAAAAAATTCATCGTCGTAGCCACGCCGGCCGTCGCGAACGAGCGGATCGCATCGACGAACACCTTCAGCCGTCCGGGCATCGCCTCGCGCTCGGCGTCGGTCCATTCGCCCAGCACGTATTCCACCTGATGTCCTTTCGGGAAGTCGCCGCCCACGCCGAAACGCATCCGGGCGTACTCCTCCGTACCGAGCAGTTCGGCGATGTTTTTCAGCCCGTTGTGACCTCCGGCACTCCCCTTCGGGCGCAGGCGCAGCGTGCCGAACGGCAGGGCGATGTCGTCCGATACGACGAGCAGGTTCTCCGGAGCGATCTTCCCGGCGTCCATCCAGTAGCGGACGGCCTTGCCCGAGAGGTTCATGTAGGTCGAAGGCTTGAGCAGCACGAGTGTCCGGCCCTTGTATTTCACCTCGGCGACGTCGCCGTAACGCGCCGTGGTAAAAACAGCGTTGGACGCCTCTGCGAGGGCGTCCAACACTTTGAATCCGATGTTGTGACGGGTTTCGGCGTACTCGGCGCCGATATTCCCCAATCCAACGATGAGGTATTTCATACGCAGTCAGAGGCTATTTGCCCTCGGCGGCAGCGGCTCCGCGCGAAGCGCGCGTAACGCGGACGGCGCAGACGGCGGTCGTGGCGGGCGTCACGAACCGGAGGTTCTCGAACTGGAGGTCGCCTACGAAGATCGTCTTACCCACGCCCAGCGGCGTCACGTCCACGACGATCTCGTCGGGCAGGTTCTCCACCAGAGCGCTCACGGTCAGCTTGCGGGCCGACAGCGTCAGCTTGCCGCCGACCTTCACACCCTCGGCGTTACCCGTCAGGCGCACCGGAATGGCGATCGAAACGGGCTTGCCGGCGGCCACGCGGTAGAAATCCAGATGGAGAATCTCCTCGCGCACCGGATGGAACTGCGCCTCGCGCAGCACGGCCTGCTCCTTGCTGCCGTCGAAGTCGAACTCGACGATATACGAATTGGGGGTGTAGATCAGCGGTTTGATCTCGCGGGGATCTACCGAAAAGGCGACCGTCTCGCCGTTGCCGCACAATACGCAGGGAATCATGCCCTCGCGGCGCACGGCCTTGGCCGCCTTCTTGCCGAAGTCGGCGCGCTTCACAGCCTTTACCGAAATGGTTTTCATGGTGTTGTGTTGTTTATTTGGTTAATGTTTCCACCGGCGGTTCTCAATGCGGCCTGAAACGGCCGCATCCCACATCCGCCTGTCTTTCGGGCGGCAAAGTTAGTGTAAATAACTGAAAATTAAAAATCGGCGGCGGAATTTTCCCGGAAAAATTTCCGGTTCGGATTTAAATTCCGTATCTTTGAAATCGTACGCCGGACCGGATCCGGTCCGGCGGATGCGACAGCGGCGTATCCGCGGAGAGGAATGCGCCTCCCCTCCGGACGACGGCGCACCGAACGGACACCTAAAATACAACCGATATGAAAAAACGACTGCTCCCCCTGCTCTGCCTCCTCGCCTGGACCGCCGCGGAGGCGAAAACGCCCCTCCGCACCGCGGCGGAACCCGCCGCTGCGGAAAACCGATCCTCCGCGACGGAACATGCGGCGACAGGATACGTCCCGACAGGATACACCGCCACAGGATACACCGCGGCGGAACCCGGCAACGGCAGGCGACGGACCCGGACGCTGAAAGGCAGCGGCCGGATGGAAACGCAGCAGCGCGGCCGGGCGGGCAACTACCACTCCCTGCACGTCTCGCGGGGAATCCGGGTCACGGTCGATCCGGCCGCATCGGACATTCTCGTCACGGCCGACGACAACGTGATCGACCACGTGACGGTCGAAGGACGGGACGGCGACCTGCGCATCTCGATCGACGCCCAGTCGGTTAGCAACTGTTCGGTCTCGGCCGTCGTACCCGCTTCGAAGCGGCTCGAGACGCTTCGCGCCACGGCATCGGCGCAGATCGTCTGCAAAGCCCCGGTCGGAAGGCATTCGGCGGTGCTCCTCGCCTCCTCGGGCAGTTCGATCGAGGCCGACGTCGAGACCTCCGACCTGCAACTGACGCTCTCCGGATCGAGCCGCTTCGCGGGAACGGTACGCACCGGAACCGGCACGGTCGCCGCCAGCTCCGGCTCGCGGATCCGAACCGACCTGCACTGTTCGGGAACGGGCGATATCCGGCTGACGAGTTCCTCGGCTTTCGACGGTTCGGTGCAGACGGGCGGCGGGCAGATCACGCTGTCGAGCGGCTCGCGTTTCAACGCCCCGGTCAGGAGCGACGGCACGCTGGACATCGTCGCCACCTCCTCGTCGCGTTTCGAAGGACCCGTATCGGCACCGGACACGCGCCTGATGCTGTCGAGCGGCGCAGCCTTCCGGGGCGCCATCCGGACCGGATCGCTCGACGCGACGGCCTCCTCCTCGTCGCGTCTCGACGGTGCGATGACGGCCGAACGGGCCGAGCTGACGGCCACCAGCGGCAGCGCGATCCGCGGTGAATTTTCGGGAGAGCGGTTCGAGGCGCAAGCCACCAGTTCGGCCCGCATCGAGCTTCTGGGCGACGCCCGCGTCTCCGCGGGCAGCGTATCGGCCTCCTCGGGAAGCCGGTTCGATGCGCCGGACCTGCGGGTGGCCGACTATTCGATCAACGCCACGTCGTCGAGCCGGGCCGTCGTATGGTGCACGCGCCTGCTGAAGGCCCGCCATTCGTCGGGCGCGCTGATCGACTACGGAGGCGAATGCAGGGTGGAGGACGCCAATTCGGGGCTTCGGAAACGGCCGTGACACGCCTCCCGGAACGCTGCGGCAGGGAGGGTCCATGCCCCGCACACGACGAACGCCGGACGGAATTTGCTTGTAAAATTCCGTCCGGCGCCGTACTGTCGTCCCCGCCCGCCGAAGGACCGGGACGGGAAATCCGGAAACCCGCTACTCGATGCCGCGCAGGCGCTTCTCCCACTTCCAGGCCGAAACGAGCGTCTCGTCGAGCGTGCGCTCGGCCCGCCAGCCCAGCTCCGTGTTCGCAAGGGTCGGGTCGGCCCAGATGGCGACGATGTCGCCCTCGCGGCGGGGTGCGATCCGATAGTTGAGCTTCAGGTGATTGACCTCCTCGAAACGGTGCACCAGTTCGAGCACCGAGACGCCGCGGCCCGTGCCGACGTTGAAGACCTCGTACGGCTCCGCGCTCCGGTTCCCGATCATGCGGCGGATCGCGGCGACATGCGCGCGGGCCAGATCCACCACGTCGATATAGTCGCGGATGCACGACCCGTCGGGAGTCGGGTAGTCGTCGCCGAAGACCGAAAGGCACTCGCGCAGCCCGGCGGCCGTCTGCGTGATATAGGGCACGAGGTTCTGCGGCACACCGCGCGGCAGCTCGCCGATCAGGGCCGAGGGATGCGCGCCGATGGGGTTGAAATAGCGCAGGGCGATGCCCTTCATCCCCTCGTAGGCTCCCACCGAGTCGCGCAGGATGTCCTCGCACATTTGCTTGGTGTTGCCGTAGGGCGAAGTGGCCGGCTTGCGGGGCGTACGCTCCGTGACGGGCTGCCTGTCCGGTTCGCCGTAAACGGTGCACGACGACGAGAAGACGATGTTCCGCCGCCCGAACTCGCGCATCAGCGAGATGACGTTCATGAACGAGGTGAGGTTGTTGCCGTAATATTCGAGCGGCTTGCGGACCGACTCGTTCACGGCCTTCGACGCGGCGAAATGAATCACCGAGTCGAACTCGTACCGTTCGAAGACCCGGCGGAACGCTTCGCGGTCGCAGCAGTCGGCCTCGACGAAGGGGATCTCCGTCCCCGTGATGCGGCGGATCCCCTCGACGGCGGCGATGTCGCTGTTCGAAAGGTTATCGACGATGACCACGTCGTAGCCCGCGGCGATCAGCTCCACGGCGGTATGCGATCCGATGTAGCCGGCGCCGCCGCTGACCAAAACACACGATTTTTTCATAGTGTCGCATTTAGTTGTTCGAATTCCAAAGATAGGCAAATTTCCGCGGGACGGCAAGGGCGGCGCGGGAAATTTCATCCGTCCCGGGCGGGACGGAAACACCGCGCGGCGCCGGCTTCCCGCCCCGTCCGCGGGGCTGCGACGGACGGCAGGTTACGATCCGTTACCCGCCCCGGTGAAAAAAGCGGCGCGAAAGTGGCTGTTTTCGGGAAATAATCGTATATTTGTAACAAATTGACACTTCACAGGCGATCTTTCATCAAAAAATTAACGGATATGTACGGGAAAATCAAGGAACACCTGCAGCGGGAACTCGCCGAAATCGAGGCTGCGGGGCTTTACAAGAAGGAACGGATCATCGAGTCGCCCCAGCGGGCCGAGATCGAAGTTGCAGGCCGTAAGGTGCTGAACTTCTGCGCCAACAACTACCTCGGACTTTCGGACAACCCGCGCCTGATCGAAGCGGCCAAGCAGGCCATGGACAGCCGCGGCTACGGCATGTCGTCGGTGCGTTTCATCTGCGGCTGCCAGGACATCCACAAGGAGCTCGAAAAGGCCATTGCCGACTACTTCGGCACGGAGGACACGATCCTCTACGCCGCCTGCTTCGACGCCAACGGGGGCGTCTTCGAACCGCTCTTCACCCAGGAGGACGCCATCATCTCCGACGCCCTGAACCACGCCTCGATCATCGACGGCGTGCGTCTCTGCAAGGCCGTGCGCTACCGTTACGCCAATGCCGACATGGCCGAGCTGGAGGAGTGTCTCAAGCAGGCGCAGGCGCAGCGTTTCCGCATCATCTGCACCGACGGGGTCTTCTCGATGGACGGCAATGCCGCGCCGCTCGACAAGATCTGCGCCCTGGCCGAGAAATACGACGCGCTGGTGATGGTGGACGAGTGCCACTCGGCAGGCGTGCTGGGCAAAACCGGCCGCGGCATCACCGAACTCTACGACCTGCGCGGCCAGGTGGACATCCTGACCGGCACGCTGGGCAAGGCCTTCGGCGGCGCCGTAGGCGGCTTCACCACCGGCCGCAGGGAGATCATCGACATGCTGCGCCAGCGTTCGCGCCCCTACCTCTTCTCCAACTCGCTGCCCCCCGCTGTCGTAGGTGCCGGGATCGAGATGTTCCGGATGCTCGCCGAAAGCAACGAACTGCACGACCGGCTGGTGGCCAACGTCGAGCACTTCCGCCGGGGAATGCTCGACGCCGGGTTCGACATCAAACCCACGCAGTCGGCCATCTGCGCCGTGATGCTCTACGACGCCAAGCTGTCGCAGGACTTCGCCGCCAGGCTGCAGGACGAGGGCGTTTTCGTCACGGGCTTCTACTATCCGGTCGTGCCGAAAGGCCAGGCCCGCATCCGCGTGCAGGTCTCCGCAGGCCACACGACCGAACAGCTCGACCGTTGCATCGCCGCCTTCATCAAGGTCGGCAAGGAGTTGAACGTACTTAAATGATCCCCCGCCATGCCTAAGGTAGCACTCGACGCGATAGATCGCAAAATCCTCAAATACCTGATCAAGAACGCGCGCATGCCCTTTCTCGAGATCGCCCGCGAATGCGGCATTTCGGGCGCCGCGATCCACCAGCGCATCCGCAAGCTCGACGATTCGGGCGTGATTCTGGGCAGCCGGCTGATCGTTGATCCCAAGATGATGGGCTTCGACGTCTGCGCCCACATCAGCATCACGCTGCGCGATCCGAAACTGCTGTCGGAGGCCATCGAGGAGCTGAAGAAGGTTCCGGAAATCGTGGAATGCCACTTCATCACCGGAGCGGGCAACATCCTCGCGAAGCTCTACTGCGTGGACAACGAACACTTGATGCGGACGATTTTCGACGGCATCCTGCACATCCAGGGCCTCGCCTCGACCGAAACCATGATCTCGCTACAGGAGGTTTTCCAGCGCGAAATCAACATCGACTTCATCGAGGAGTGACGCCCCCGGGACCGCCGAACCCGGTCCGAAGCGTTTCCCGAATACCACCCCGAACACTCCGGGGTGGTATTTTTTTCGGCGGACGGAACCCTCCGCCCGCCGGACATTCCTTAAAAAATATAAGGGAAGATATACAAAAGAGCCAACAGAAAACAGCATTAGTGCATTGTACTACAAATAGACGCGCAAAACCCCCGGATGCGTCACATAAAACGAAACGTATAATTGCGGACAAAAACCAGAAGACAGAAAATAGAAACCAAGATCGGAAAGAAGCGAGAGACGGAAAGCGGGTCCCCTCCGGGAAGCGCACTCCGCCCGAAAAGCAAGGAAACGCCCCCGGGGAACGGGAAGCGGGTCCGGCTACTCGTCCTCCCCGTCGTCGTAAAATACCTCGTCCATGAGCGTATCCAGCTCGCGCCGCTCCTTCTTGGTGGGGCGGCCTGTACCGCGGTCGCGGAAGACGAAGATCGTCTCGCGCGGCACGTCGAGCTTCGCCAGCTCCTCCTGCGGCGTGACGTCGAGGCAGTAGGCCGGAACGTTCCTGGCCCCCTGGCGGCTCGACACCAGCCCGAGCACCTTGTACGAATAGGTCACCTGCCGTTTGCGCACGGCGATCAGGTCGCCGATCTTCACTTCGCGCGAGGGCTTGGCGAAGGAGCCGTTCACCGTCACCTTGTTGGTGCGGATGGCGTCCGCCGCATCGCTGCGGGTCTTGAAAACCCGCACGGCCCAAAGGTATTTGTCCAAACGAATGTCGTCCATAACCGAAAACTATGCGATCTCAATTTCCGTTGTCTGCCGGGTTGCCGCCGTCCGCGGACCCGTTACCGCTCGTAGAGCGTCTCGGCGCGGGGTCTGTCGTGCGACTGCTCGTCGTTCTGACGGCTGACGCTCAGGATCATCCCCAGCGCGATGGTCGTGAAGAGGGTCGAGGAGCCGCCGCGCGAGATGAGCGGCAGGGTCTGGCCCGTCTCGGGAATCAGATTCACCGTCACCATGACGTGCAGCAGCGCCTGGCAGGTGATGAGCAGCGCCAGCCCCAGCACCAGCAGCCCCGGAAAGGCCGTGCCGCAGCGCCGGAAGATCTCGATGGCGCGGAAGAAAATCCACAGGTAGAGCATCAGCAGCACCACGGCCAGCAGCAGCCCGTACTCCTCGACGAAGAAGGCATAGGCGTAGTCGCTCTCGGGGTGGATCATCTCCACGCGCATGGCGCTCTGTCCGGCCCCTTCGCCCAGGATTCCGCCGTTGTGAATGGCGATCATCGAACGTTCGGTGTCCGTGAGGTGCTCGATCGGCTTATCGACCTGCGACGAGGTCCAGAGGTGAATCCACGTCGAGACGCGCCCTTCGGCCGTCTCGCTGCGTCCGAGGTTGAGCGTCATGACCACCGCGATGGCCGCGACGCCCCATCCCACGAGCTTCATCAGCTCGCCGAAACGCACCCGTCCGATGAGCATCATCACCCACGAGGCCATGGCCACCAGCACGGCCGACGAGGTGTGCGCCGGGAAGATCACCAGACACGACACCGCGACGGGCATGAGAATTGGCCATGTCCCCTCGCGCCAGATTTTCCGCTGCGCGGGCGACGAGCGCCAGGTCCAGAACCGCCACGTGGGGACGATGCGGATCTTGTCGATCTTCGACTGCCTCCCGGCCAGCTGCTGCGCGAGGAACAGCACCGTGGCGACCTTCAGCGCCTCCGACGGCTGGAACTGGAAGGGCCCGAGCGGAATCCAGCGCGCCGCGCCGTTGGTCGTCGCGCCGATGAAATAGACGGCGACGGTCAGCAGCACCGAGAGGAAATAGACGGGGCGGGCGAAGTAGTTGTAGATGCGGCAGTTGATCTTCTGCACGGCGAACATCACCACGAGGCTCGCCGCGAGGATCATCAGTTGCTGGCGCAGGAAGTGCGCCGTCGTGCGGGCCGTGTGCGCGTCGTAGGCCATCTTGGCCGTCGAGGAATAGACCACCAGCACGGAGATCACCGCCAGCGCGGCGACGATGATCCACAGCACGCGGTCGCCCGTGAAGAGGTCGAGCCGCGCCGCACCTCCGCCGGCCGCACCGGTATCGTCCGCAGCGGGTCCGGAGTCGCCCGCAGCACCGCGGCGCCCTCCCGGCGGCGTCTCCGCCGGGGCGCCCCGGCGGCGCGGCGCGGCATCGCGGGCCGTCTCCGCCGCCGTCCGTTCGTCGTATCCGTATTCCTCCCGCTCCATGTCGTCAGGCATTTTCGTTCACCCAGCGCTTGAAACGTTCGCCGCGGTCCTCGTAGTTGCGGAACAGGTCGAAGCTCGCGCAGGCGGGCGACAGCAGCACCGCGTCGCCCTCCCGGGCCGCGGCCTTCGCCGCCGTCATCGCCTCGTCGAGCGAAGAGGTCGGAATCACCTCGGGAACCACCCCCGCAAATTCGCTCAGGAGCTTGGCGTTGTCCAGCCCCATGCAGACGAGCGTGTGCACCTTCTCGCGGGCGAATGCCTTCAGCGGCCCGTAATCGTTGCCCTTGTCCGTGCCTCCGGCGATCCACACCACGGGCCGCTTCATGCTCTCCAGTGCGTAATAGACCGAATCGACGTTCGTAGCCTTCGAGTCGTTGATCCACAACACGCCGCCCTTCTCGGCCACCGGTTCGAGCCGGTGTTCGACCGGGGCGAATTCGTAGAGCGAGCGGCGGATCCGCGCCGGGGCGACGCCCGCCGCGAGGGTCGCCAGCGCCGCGGCCATGGCGTTGTAGGCGTTGTGCAGCCCCTTGATCCGCAGCTTCGCGGTGTCGATCTCCACGGAGCTTTTCCCGGCCGCGGCCGTGAAGCGTCCGTCGCAGAGGAAGGCGTCGCCCGCGCCGCTCGCCACGGCGTTCTTCGCGGCGAAGGGCAGTTGTTTCATGCGCAGGTCGTAGCGCGGCAACTGCCGCCAGATCACCTCGTCGTCGCCCGAATAGACGAACCAGTCGCGCGAGGTCATGTTCCGCACGATGCGCATCTTCGAGTCCGCATAGTTCTGGAAGCAATGGTCATAGCGGTCCAGGTGGTCGGGCGTGATGTTCATCAGCACCCCGATATGGGCGCGGAAGCGGTACATGCCGTCGAGCTGGAAGGAACTGAGCTCCAGCACATACCAGTCGTAATCGCCCGTGGCGACCGAATAGGCGAAGCTCTCGCCGATGTTGCCCCCGAGCGCCACGTTCAACCCTGCGTCGCGCATGATCTTGTAGATGAGCGACGTGGTGGTGGTCTTGCCGTTCGACCCCGTGATGCAGATGCAGCGCGCCCGGCCGATGTAGCGGCCCGCGAACTCCATCTCGGAAATCACCGGAATACCCGCCTCGCGGATACGCCGCACGATGGGCGCCGTCTCGGGAATCCCGGGCGACTTGACGACCTCCGACGCCGCGAGGATGCGCTCTTCGGTGTGGCCGCCCTGCTCGTAGGGAACCCCCCACTCGTCGAGCCGCTCGCGGTAGCGGTCGGCGATACGGCCCGAGTCCGACAGGAAGACCCCGAACCCCTTCTTCTTGGCGAGGATCGCGGAGCCGTAGCCGCTGATTCCGCCGCCCAAAACGACGATGAATTTCTTCTGCATGATTCCGTTCTTTATTTTCCGGCCGTCCCGGAAGCGCCCTGCGGCCCCGGCGGACAGCCCGATCGCTTATCGTATCTTCAGCGTCACCAGCGTTATGGCCGCCAGCAGCAGCGAAATGATCCAGAACCGCGTGACGATCTTCGTCTCGAAGATGCCCCGCTTCTGGTAGTGGTGGTGTACGGGCGACATGAGCAGGATGCGGCGCCCCTCGCCGTAGCGGCGCCTGGTGTACTTGAACCATCCCACCTGCATCATCACCGAGAAGCTCTCCACGAGGAAAACCCCGCACAGCAGCGGCAGCAGCAGCTCCTTGCGGATGCAGAGCGCGAAGACGGCGATCACGCCGCCGATCGAGAGCGAGCCCGTGTCGCCCATGAAGATCTGCGCCGGAAAGGAGTTGTACCAGAGGAAGCCGACCAGCGCCCCGACCAGCGCCGCGGCGAAGACCACCAGTTCGCCGCTCTGCGGGATATACATGATATTGAGGTAGTCGGCGTAAACGATGTGGCCCGAGAGGTAGGCCAGCACCCCCAGCACGGCGACGATCGGGACCGATACGCCCGTGGCCAGCCCGTCGAGGCCGTCCGTCAGGTTCGCGCCGTTCGACACGGCCGTCACCACGAAGATCGCCACCAGCACGTAAAGCAGCCACGTGGCCGTTCCGTTGCCTCCGGTGAGCCAGCCGTAGTCGAACTCGTTGTCCTTGATGAAGGGGATGGTCGTCTGCGTGGTCTTGACCGACTCGGAGCTGAGCACCACCGTCTGCCGCACGCTCTGCACCGCACGCCCCTCCTCGTCGAGATAGACCGTCTCCACGGGCCGCGTGGACTTCTCGCGCACGACGATCTCGGGCGAGAGCCACATGGTCGTCCCGACGATGATGCCCAGCCCGACCTGTCCCACGATCTTGAAGCGCCCCTTGAGGCCCTCCTTGCGGTGGCGGAACACCTTGATGTAGTCGTCCAGTCCGCCGATCAGCCCCAGCCAGACGGTCGAGACCAGCATCAGCTGCACGTAAACGTTGTCCAGCTTGCCCAGCAGCAGCGTCGGGACGAGGATGGCGACGAGGATGATCACGCCGCCCATCGTCGGCGTGCCCCGCTTCTGGAGCTGCCCCTCGAGCCCCAGGTCGCGGATCTCCTCGCCGATCTGCTTGCGGCGCAGGAAGTCGATGATCCGCCGCCCGAAGATGATGACGATGAGCAGCGAAAGGATCACCGCCGCCGCCGCGCGGAACGAAATGTACTGGAACATGCCCGATCCGGGCAGGTCGTAAACCTCGTCGAGGTATTTGAAAAGATGATACAGCATGGTGTCAGTTGCGTTTTTCCGGTTTCGAAAGGGCGGCGAAGGCGCGGCGGACCTCCTCGCGGTCGTCGAAATGCCGTTTCTCGTCGCCGACGATCTGGTAGGTCTCGTGCCCCTTGCCCGCGACGAGGAGGATGTCGCCGGGCCGCGAGAGCATCACGGCCGTGCGGATCGCCTCCGCCCGGTCGGCGATGCGCAGGTAGCGCACCGAGGGGTCGAGCCCGGCCGTCATCTCGTCGAGAATCGCCTCGGGCGACTCGTGGCGGGGATTGTCCGAAGTGAAGATGGCCGTCGAGGCGTATTTCACGGCGATCTGCGCCATCTCGGGCCGTTTCGTGCGGTCGCGGTCGCCGCCGCAGCCGCACACCGCGAACAACTGCTGCGCAGGGGTGCGCAGCTCGCCGATCGTCCGCAGCACGTTCTCCAGCGCATCGGGCGTATGGGCGTAGTCCACCACCGCGACGGTCCCGTTCTCCGCACGGATCACCTCGAACCGGCCGCTCACGGGGTGCAGCGCCGAAAGCGTGCGCAGCACCTCCCCGCGGTCGAGCCCCAGCAGCGACGCCGCACCGTAAACGGCCAGCAGGTTGTAGGCATTGAACCGTCCGAGCAGTCCGACCCACACCTCCGCACCGTCGATGCGTAGCAGCATCCCGTCGAGATGCGTCTCGACGATCCGGCAGCGGAAATCGGCCATCGACCGCAGCGAATAGGTGCTCACCTTCGCCGCGGTGTTCTGCACCATGACGCGGCCGTTGCGGTCGTCGGCGTTCGTCAGCGCGAAGGCCCCCGCGGGCAGGCCGTCGAAGAAGCGCTTCTTCGCCCGGATGTATTCGGCGAAGGTCTTGTGGTAGTCGAGGTGGTCGTGCGTCAGATTCGAGAAGATGCCGCCCGCGAAGACGAGCCCCCGCGTGCGCTCCTGCACGATGGCGTGCGAGGAGCACTCCATGAAGCAGAATTCGCACCCGGCGTCGGCCATCTCGCGCATCATGGCGTTCAGGCGGATCGGGTCGGGCGTCGTGTGCGTCGCCCCGATTTCGCGGCCGTCGATCCGATAGACCACCGTCGAGATCAGCCCCGCGCGGTAGCCCAGCGCCCGCACCAGGTCGTAGAGCAGCGTGGCGGTCGTCGTCTTGCCGTTCGTGCCGGTGACGCCCACCAGCTTCAGCTCGCGGCTCGGATGGCCGTAGAATGCCGCGGCCATGTCGGCCAGCGCCCCGGCCGCATCGCCGACGCACACGTAGGTCACCCCGGCAGCCGGCTCGGAGGGCATCCGCTCGCAGACCACCGCCGCGGCGCCCCGTCCGACGGCCGCCGGAATGAAGTCGTGGCCGTCGGCCTGCGTTCCCGGCACGGCGAAGAAACAGTCGCCCGCCCGCACGGCGCGCGAATCGAACGCGAGTCCTCCCACGGCGATCTCCGGATCGCCGTACAACGCCCCGACGGGCGTCCCTTCCAAAATATCCTTCAGTCTTTTCATCTCAGTCCAACGTTATGACGACCGCCGCGCCCGGCCGGATGCGGGTCCCGGCGGCGATACTCTGCCGCACGACGGCTCCCTGCCCCGAGAAGCGGACCCTCAGCCCGCGGCTCTCGAGCACGAACAGCGCGTCCTTCAGCCCCATGCCGCGCACGTCGGGCATCACGCCCCGGTCGTCCGGCAGGCTCGTGATCGCCACGTTCGAGAGGCTGTCCACCGCGGCGCGGCCCCAGCCCGTGCGGCTGTCGAACGAGGCGCGGGGCGAGAGGCGGTCGGCCACGCGGCGGATCTGGGCGATGTCGCCGCCCTTCACCCGCTCGGGATAGCGGCGCGGGCCGTCGCCGCCGACCCGGCCGTACCAGTCGTGGCCGCGGTTGTAAATGTAATCGACCATGCGCTTAACGACGGGGCCCGCCAGCGGCCCGCCGTAGTAGGCCTTGCCCGCCTGCGCCCGGGTTTCGATCGTGGTCAGCACCGTATAGCGCGGCGCATCGGCCGGGAAGAAAGCCACCATCGACCCCAGGTAGTAGCGCCCTTCGCGGCTGCGGGCGTCGGTGATCTGGGCCGTGCCGGTCTTGGCCGCCACCCTCACGCGCGTCGTATCGCGGAAGAAGGCGCTGGCCGTGCCCTCGGTGCAGACCGCCTGCAAACACTCGCGGACGATGCGCAGCGTCTGCCGCGAACAGACAGACGAGGAGATCGTCCGGCTCTCGAAACGCTCCTCCACACGGTCGCCCCGGCGCAGCTCCCGCACCAGCACGGGCGAAATCATCCGCCCCTCGTTGGCCACGGCGTTGTAGAACGTGATCATCTGGATCGGAGTCAGGCGCACGCGGTAGCCGTAGGCCATCTTCACCAGCATGACGCCCGGGTCGGGCACCTTCCAGTCGGAGGTGATCGACGGGGCGCGTTCGCCGAGCCGCTCCAGTCCGACGGTCTCGCCCAGATGCAGCTCGTCGCGCAGGTAGTCGCTGTACCGCTGCTTCCGCCCCGTGATGCCGTAACGGTCCCAGACCGCCTCGGCGAAATAGACGTTCGACGACGAGGCCACGGCGCGGCGGAAGTCGATTTCGCGGTCGCCGCGGTGCGAGTCGCGGATGTTGCGCGCCGGGCCGATCTTCACCGGATCGCCGTTGTGGGTGTCGTAAACGGTCGTCACGGGCATCCGCGCGTCGTCGAGCAGCGTGAGCATCGTCGCCAGCTTGAAGGTCGATCCCGGCTCCATGCTGCGGCTCAGGGCGTAGTTCTCCCGCTCGGCGAAGCTCCCGTCGGCATTGCGCCCGAGGTTGGCCAGCGCCAGGATCTCGCCCGTGCGGGTCTCCATCACGATGGTCGTGCCCCACAGGGCGTTCTGCCGCTCGAGCTGCTGCCGCAGCGCCTTGTCGGCCACGTCCTGCAAGTCGAGATCGAGGGTCGTCACCACGTCGTACCCGTCCTCCGGGTCCTCGTGCCCGGCTCCCGCCACGCGGCCGTAGAACCCGCGCGCGATACGCTGCCGCACGGCCCGTCCGTCGCGGCCCGCCAGCTCGGCGCGGTAGGCCTCCTCGATGCCGTAATTGCCCTTGTCGCCCGTCAGGCCGATGGTCCGCCGCGCCAGCTCGCCCTGCGGATAGATGCGTTCGTCGCGTTCGACCAGGCGGTAAACCATGCCCATATTCCAGTTCAGCAGCGGATAACGCCGCAGCACCTCCCACTCGGCGTAATCCACCTCGCGGGGAAAGACAGCGACGGGCGTATGGTCGCGGATCGTGTCGTAAATCCGCCGCGTGACGTACTCCTCGCCGCGCAGGCGGTCGAGCATCCGCGACAGCCACCCCTCCGAACGGAGATACTGCGTGTCGCGCGGATTGACCAGCCGGTAGCGCCGGGCATGCTCCTCGCGGAACATCCGGGCGTACTCCGAGGCGGGACGGTCCCCGAAGAAGGCGGCGAGCAGCTTCGAGAGCGAATCGGCCTGCTCGCGGAAGGTCCTGAGCGAATCCAGCCCCGGCGAGGCGAAATCGAAGGCGGCCTGGTAACGGAAGATCGAGGTGGCCAGCGGCTCGCCGTCGCGCGAGAGGATGCTGCCGCGCTGGGCGGGAATCACCTCCTCGGTGAAGATGCGGCTCGAAAGGCGGTCGGCGTTGTAGGCCACCTCCGCGCTGAAGAGCTGCACCCACACCAGACGGACGAGCACGACGCCCCCGGCGAGGATGAAGAGCACGTAGAGGAGCCTCACCCGCAGCAGAATGTCGCTTTTGATCTTCGATCGCTCCGGCTTCATTCTCGGTGTCAGTTTTCGATGATTTCACCCGGGGCGAGCGGGTCGTAGAGGTCGATGCCCCGGCGGTGCAGCTCCTCGAGGATCGCCGAATGGGTGGTGCGGCGGTAGCGCTGCTCCTGCAGCCGGATCGACCGTTCGCGCAGGATCTGCACCTCGCGTTCGAGGCGCGAATAGCGCATGTCGAGGTGCAGCGACCAGAACATCACCACGATACTCAGGAAAAACATGCCGGCGATGGTCAGCATGTAGGGGTAGTATTTCGAGATTCCCTCGCGCAGGAGGATCGTGCCCGAAAAGAGCTGCCAGAAGGTGCTGCTCCGGAGGCGGCGCTCCCTGCGCGCGCGTTCCTCCTCCTCGGCCCGCTCCTCGGCTTCGCGCTCCTCGTCGGCACGGATGTCCTCGTCGGCCTCGCCGCGCTCCATGCGGCGCACCTCGCGCCGCACGCGGCGGGCGAACTCCTCCTCCTCGGCACGGCGCGCCTCCTCCTCGGGAGTCACGGGATCGAATTCGTGATCGCGGTACATGGCTGCATCAACGTTTTGCGGCGGCGCGGAGCTTCGCCGAACGGGACCGGGGATTGCGCTCCAGCTCCGCGGCCGAAGGGGTCACGGCCTTGCGCGTGACCGGTTCGAAGGGAACCTGCGGCCGGCCGTAGAAATCCTTGGCGACCCGCCCCGAGAAGTCGCCGCTGCGCAGGAAGTTCTTCACCAGCCGGTCTTCGAGCGAGTGGTAGGAGATCACCACCAGCCGCCCGCCGGGACGCAGCACCCGAAGGCTCTGCTCCAGGGCCATGCGCAGGGCCTCCATTTCTCCGTTCACCTCGATCCGCAGGGCCTGGAAGAGTTTGGTGAGGAACTTCGCCCCGTCCTTGCGGGGCGTGCAGGGCGCGACGGCCGCCACGAGCTGCGCGGTCGTGCGGACCGGCTCCGCCTCACGCGCCCGGACGAGGCACGAGGCCACCTTCCACGGCGTCTCCAGCTCGCCCCAGTCGCCCAGCAGGCGCGTCAGCTCCTCCGCGGAATAGCCGTTCACCACGTCCGCCGCCGTGAGCCGCCCCCGCTGGTTCATGCGCATGTCGAGCGGCGCGTCCCCGCGGAACGAGAAGCCGCGCTCCACGGCGTCGAAATGGTGCGACGAGACGCCCAGATCGGCCAGAATGCCGTCCACCTCCCGGACCCCGCGGCAGCGCAACGCTCCGCGCAGAAAGCGGAAGTTGCTCTCCACGTAGCAGAACCGCCCGTCGTCGGGACGGTTGGCCAGCGTGTCGCGGTCCTGATCGAAGGCGTAGAGCCGCCCCGCAGGCCCCAGCCGCTCGAGAATGCGGCGCGAATGGCCGCCTCCGCCGAACGTCAGGTCGGCGTAGGTCCCGTCGGGACGTATATCGAGCAGGTCCACAGACTCTTCCAGCAGGACCGGTGTATGGTATTGCGGCATAATCTTCGTTCTCGAAAGTCTATTTGGGTGTAAAGTTAGGGATTTTTCGAAAAAGAATGCCTATATTTGTGGATATAATTTTCCGAACGTACCCATGCCCGAAATAGACATCGGAGCCGTACTCGCCGAGAAAGCCCCGGCGGCGGCCCGCTGGATACCCCGTTTCGCCGTGAACTGGCTGCGCCGCACGATCCACGAGCGGGAGATCAACCACATCCTCGAACACTACTGGTCGCTGCCGCCGCAGGAGTTCATCCGCGCCTGCTTCCGCCAGTGGCAGGTCACCTATTCGATCGAGGGGCTCGAACGCATCGACCCCGCGGGGCGCTACCTGTTCGTCTCGAACCACCCGTTCGGCGGCATGGACGGCATGATGCTGGCCGACAAGCTCATCGACCGCTTCGGCGACGTGCGCGTGGTGGTGAACGACCTGCTGATGCACGTCGAGCCGCTGCGTCCGCTCTGGATTCCGGTGAACAAGCACGGCGCGCAGAATGCGGCCTGCGCCCGGCGTTTCGACGAGGCCCTGTTCGGCGAGCTGCCGATCCTCACCTTCCCCGCAGGACTCTGCTCGCGCCGCATCGACGGCCGCATCGCCGATCCCGAATGGAAGACCAGCTTCCTGAAAAAGGCCTACGCCTCGCAGCGGCAGATCGTTCCGGTCTTCGTCGAGGGGCGGCTGTCGGACTTCTTCTACAACGTGGACCGCTTCCGCAAGGCGCTGGGCATCCGGTTCAACATCGAAATGCTCTGGCTTCCCGACGAAATGTTCTCCCAAAAGGGGAAACACTTCCGCATCGCGGTAGGCGACCCGATCCCCGTGGCCGAACTGCAACACTGCGGCTCCCTGCGCGAACAGACAGAGGAAGTACGCAAAAAGACGTATTTTCTGGAAAACAAGCTCGCCGGGGGCGCGAAAACCCGCTAAAATTGGTACTTTTGTTCCCGTTATGCGACTGAAAGAGCCCGAACCGATCCTGCCGCCCGTAAACCGGGACCTGCTGCGCGCCGAGCTGACGCCCGACAGGAAGGTGCGCGACACGCACAAGGCCGGCAACGAAATCTACATCTTCGCCGCCGGGGAGTGCCCCGCGCTGATGCGCGAGGTGGGGCGTCTGCGCGAAATGGCGTTCCGGGGCGCAGGCGGCGGCACGGGCCGCGAGGTGGACATCGACGAGGAAGACCTGGCCGGCGACGGCTACTACCAGTTGATCGTCTGGGATCCCGCGGCCGAAGAGATCGTCGGCGGCTACCGCTTCATCATCTGCACCTCGGAACGGCCCCGCCACCTCTCCACCGAGCACTATTTCCGCTTCAGCGACCGATTCCGCCGCAAATACCTGCCGCGGACCATCGAGCTGGGCCGCTCGTTCGTCCAGCCCTCCTACCAGGCGCGCGGCAATTCGAAGAGCATCTACGCGCTGGACAACCTCTGGGACGGACTGGGGGCGCTGATCGTCCTCAACCCGCGGGCGAAGTACCTCTTCGGCAAGGTCACCATGTACACCTCCTACAAGTCCGTGGCGCGCAACGCGCTCATCTGGTTCCTCCGCCGCTACTTCCCCGACCGCGAAGGACTGGTCGAGGGCATCCATCCGCTGACGCTCGACCTGGACGACCCCTATTACGAGGAGCTGTTCTGCGGCGAGACCTACATGGAAAACTACCGCATCCTGCTCCAGAAAATCCGGGAGTTCGACGAGAACATCCCGCCGCTCATCAACGCCTACATGAACCTCTCGCCCACGATGCGGGTTTTCGACACGGTGCAAAATCCCGACTTCGGCGGCGTGGAGGAGACCGGCATCCTGGTCACGATCCGCGACATCTACCCCGAGAAACGGATGCGTTACACCCGCTGGCAGGGGTGGCGCGCCAACCTCAAGCACCGCCGCGAGGAGTTCAGCGAACAACTCCGGGAACACCTCGGGCGGATCACGAAAAAGAAAAACGGCTGATCCCCGCGGAACGGGGTTCTCCGGCCGGATCGCACAAGAAAGGGGCTGTCCTCGTCGGACAGCCCCTTTTCCCTTCCCCGAAGGGTTCCCTACCAAATGATCACGCGCTCCTCCTCGGGCATGAACATCGGGCCGTCGGTGATGCCGAACGTGTCGTAGAAAGTCTGCAAGTTGCGCAGCGTGGCGTTCACGCGCCACTTGCCCAGCGAGTGTACGTCGAGCTTCGTGAGGCGTGCGGTCTCCTCGTCGCGGATGTTCTGCGCCCACAGGGTAGCGTAGCCCAGATAGAAGCGCTGCTCGGGCGTGAAGCCGTCGATCGGCGCGGGCTTCTCCTTGCCCTCGAGCGAGTTGTGGTAGGCCGTCCAGGCCACGCGCAGACCGCCCTGGTCGGCGATGTTCTCGCCCAGGCAGAGCGCGCCGTTGGCGTGCAGCGCCGGCTGGCCGTCCTTTGCGGGCAGGACCTCGATGGCGTCGAACTGCTTGACCAGCACGTCCGTCTTGGCCTTGAACGCGGCGGCATCCTCCTCGGTCCACCAGTTGTTCATGTTGCCGTCCTTGTCGAAGTTGCGGCCCTGGTCGTCGAATCCGTGGGTCATCTCGTGGCCGATCACCACGCCGATGGCACCGTAGTTCACCGCGTCGTCGGCATCGGGGTTGTAGAACGGCGGCTGGAGAATGGCGGCCGGGAAGCAGATCTCGTTGGTCGTGGGGTTGTAGTAGGCGTTCACCGTCTGGGGCGACATGTGCCACTCGTCCTTATCCACGGGCTTGCCCAGCTTGGCGATATTGTCGGCCGTGTACCACTCGTTGGCGCCCACGATATTCTCCCAGTAGCTCTTCGCGGGGTCGATCTCCAGCGTCGAATAGTCCTTCCACTTGTCGGGATAGCCGATCTTCACGGTGAAGGCCGAGAGTTTCTCCTGCGCGCGGGCCTTCGTGGCGTCGGACATCCAGTCCAGCGCGGCGATATGCTGCGAGAGGGCTTTCTGGAGGTTCTTCACCAGCTCCGTCATGCGGGCCTTGTCCTCGGCCGGGAAGTACTTGGCCACGTACATTTCGCCCACGGCCTCGCCCAGCGTGCCGTTGGGCACCGACATGGCGCGCTTCCAGCGGGGTTTCATCTCCTGCTGGCCCGACATCACCTTGCCGTAGAAGTCGAACGACGCCTGCTGGAAGTCGTCGCTCAGGTAGGGTGCCGCAGCGTCGATATACTGCGCCGCGAGGTAGTAGCGGATATCCTCCAGCGGGGCGTTCTTCATCAGGTCGTTGGCGGCGGCGATGGCCGAAGGGGTCGTCACGATGATCGTCTCGAAATCGCCGATGCCCATGGCCTTATAGTAGGCCGCCCAGTCCACGGCGTCGTAGGTCTTCTCGAAATCGGCCTTCGCCGTGGGGTTGTACTGCGCCGGAATGTTGCGCAGCTCGACGTTCGACCACGACTTCTCGGCCAGCTTCGTCTCGATGTCCATTACGCCGGCCACGGCCTTGTCCAGCTCGGCCTCGGGCAGTCCTGCGAGGCGGAAAATTTTCTTCAGATACTCCTTGTAGGCCGTGCGGATGTTCTCGTTTTCGGGTTCGAGGTAATAGTCGCGGTCGCCCATCGTGAGCCCGCTCTGCGAAATGTAGAGGGCGTTCACGTCGCTGTTCATCAGGTCCGCCTGCACGCCCACGCCGAAGAAGGGATTGGCCACCGTGTGGTGGAGCCGTGCGACGGCCTCCGTCAGCCGGTCGCGGTCGGTCAGGGAGAGCAGCTCCCTGACGCCCGCCTCGATCGGGGCGGCGCCCTCGGCGTTCAGGCGCGCCGAGTCGAGACCCATCTTGTAGAGGTCCGAAATCTTCTGCTCCACGCTGCCCTTGGCGGCGTCGAGTTTGGTCATCTCCTGAAAGAGGTCGTTGATGCGCTTCTGGTTGTTCTCGGCGATCACGTCGAACGACCCAAAGCGGGAGTATTCGGGTTTGAGCGGGTTCCGGGCCTGCCAGCCGCCCGTGGCGTACTGGTAGAAATCGACGTTCGGAGCGACCGAAAGGTCGAAGTTCGCCGGGTCGATGGCCGGAGTCTTGGAGGTCTGGTTCTGACAACTTGCCATACAAGCCATGGTTGCTGCGAAAAGCACAATCTTTTTCATTTTCGTCGGGTTTTTATTGAGAAGCGGGAACCCGTCTCCGGAAATTCCCGCTTCTCGATGATCTCTTCTCGTAGGATGGAATCCGGATTAGTCGCGGATGGCCGCCACACCGGGCAGGTCGCCGAACTCGATGTATTCGAGCAGCGCGCCGCCGCCCGTCGAAATGTACGACACCTGGTCGGCCAGTCCGAACTTGTTGATGCAGGCCACCGAATCGCCGCCGCCGATGAGCGAGTAGGCGCCCTTCTTCGTGGCTTCGGCGATGGCCAGCGCCACCTCCTTCGAACCGGTTGCGAACTTGTCGATCTCGAACACGCCCACGGGACCGTTCCAGAGGATCGTCTTGCACTTGAGGATATGCTCGCGGAAGGCCTTCTTGCCTTCGTCGGCGATGTCCACGCCTTCCCAGCCGTCGGGAATGTTGTCCGCCGGAGCCACGTCCGTATTGGCGTCGGCCGAGAAGGCGTCGGCGATCAGCGCATCGGGCGACATGACGAGCTGCACGCCCTTCTGCTTGGCCAGCTCCAGAATCTCGAGGGCCACGGGGAACATGTCGGGCTCGCAGATCGAATCGCCGACCTTACCGCCCTGCGCGGCCGCGAAGGTGTAGGTCATGCCGCCGCCGATGATGATGGAATCGACCTTCTCGATGAGGGCCTTGATGACGCCGATCTTCGACGACACCTTCGAACCGCCGATGATGGCGCAGAACGGGTGCGCCGGCTTCTCCATCACGGCAGCGATGGCCTTCACCTCCTTCTCCATGAGGTAGCCGAACATCTTGTCCTGAGGGAAATACTTGGCGATCAGGTAGGTCGAGGCATGCTTGCGGTGCGCCGTGCCGAAGGCGTCGTTCACGTAGCAGTCGGCATACGAAGCCAGCCGCTTGACGAACTCCTTCTGCGGGCCCTCCTTGAGGGCCTTCTTGGCGGCATCCTTCTCCTCCTTGGTGGCGTCCTCGGCCAGCCCGCGGGGTTTGCCCTCCTCCTCGGCGTAGAAACGCAGGTTTTCGAGCAGCACCACCTCGCCGGATTTCACGTCCCTGCACATTTGGGCGGCCTTCTCGCCCATGCAGTCGCCGGCGAAGGCGACCTTCACGCCGAGATTCTTCTCGATGGCCGGAACGATCTGTTCGAGCGAGAACTTGGGATCGGGATTCTTCTTGGGACGGCCCATGTGCGACATGAGGATCACGGCTCCGCCCTTCTCGAGCACCTTCTTGATGGTGGGCACTGCGGCGCGGATGCGGGTGTCGTCCGTCACTTCGCCCTTCTCGTTGAGGGGCACGTTGAAGTCCACGCGGATAATCGCGCGTTTGCCTTTGAAATCGTAGTTGTCGATCGAATTCATAACACGTTGATTTTTAGTTATTCGTTAAAACATTCGCTTCGTCGGGTCATATCTGCCGCAAATTTATGAAAATATTTCGCTTTCCTGTTATTTTCCTAACAGAAAAAACGGCGGCAAACCTCCGCGGCCGCGGCCCGGAGCGGTCCCGGCCGGATTTCCCGTACCCGCGGCGGTCAGTATTTGTACCGCACCCACTTGAACAGCTCCCCGAGCGTCGGTTTCTTGCCGTACATGAAGATGCCCACGCGGTAGATCTTCGCGGCGAACCACACCATCCCCACGAACGAGGCGTAGAGCACCGCGAGCGAAAGGGCGATCTCCCAGAGCGGAATGTCGTAGGGGATGCGGACGATCATGACGATGGGCGACGTGAAGGGAATCACCGAGAACCAGAAGGCCATCTGCGAGTTGGGGTCCCGGATGACGGCGAACATCATCAGCAGCGCGAGGATGATCGGCAACGTGATGGGCGTCTGTAGTTGCGAAGCGTCCTGCACGTTGTCCACGGCCGAACCCACGGCGGCGAACATGGCCGAATAGAAGAGGTAGCCGCCGAAGACGAAGAGCAGCAGGCAGACGAAGATCCTGACGATATAGCCCAGGTCCGTGATCGCGGCCACGGCCTGCAACATCTCGGGGTCCATGCCCGAGGCGGCCGCGGCGTCGGGCATCCCCTGCTGCATGGCCTGGGCGCTCGCCATGACGTCGGACGGCATGAGGTGGGGCATCACCGCGGCGCCGATGCCGCAGATCAGCACGCCCCAGATGGCCACCTGTACGACGGCCACCGAGGCGATGCCGAGAATCTTGCCCATCATCAGATCGAAGGGCCGCACCGAGGAGACCATGACCTCCAGCACGCGGTTGTTCTTCTCCTCGATCACCGACTGCATGACCATCTGCCCGTAGATCAGAAGGAACATGTAGAGGATGAATCCCAGGACGTAGCCCGTCACGGTGGCCACGGTGGAGGACTGCGCATGGGTCTCCTCCTCCTGCGACTTGTCGTTGCGGAAGGTCTGGAGCGTCACGGTGGTCTTCACCTCGTCGAGGATCTGCTGGAGATTGTCGATATTGTACCGCTTGAGCTTCTCGGCCTCGAGGATGCGTTCGATCTGGTCCGTGATGCTGCTCTCGACCGAGAGCGACGACGACGAGTTGGCGTAGAGCTTCACGTCGGAGGGGTTTTCCAGGATGTCGCCGCCGATCCGGAGCACGCCGAAACGGTCGGTCAGCGTCCGGCGGGCCTCTTCGGTCGTCAGGTCCGTCGGCTCGAAGCGCAGCTCCTCGTCGCTTTCGAGGCGCGGGGCGACGAGACCGCTCTCGTCGATCACGGCGATCCGCTTTTCGTCGCCGCGCGAGAACTGCATGATGAGCGCCGGGGCGGCCATCAGGGCCACCATCAGCAGGGGCATCAGCAGCGTGGTGATGATGAAGGACTTTTTGCGCACGCGTTCGTTGAACTCGCGCTGGATGATGATGGAGATATTGGACATGGTGTTGTGGTTTTCATCGGTTCTCTTTCTCTGCCGTTTTCCGGATGCGGAGCAGCAGCAGGATGCCGCAGCACAGCGCGATGGACGAAAGAACGAGCCGCAACGTGCTCTCCTCCGTCCTCAGCGCGCGGACCGCTCCGTACATGCCGAGTCCCAGACACAGGCCGGCAAACGTCCGTGCGGCGGCTTCTCCGAAGCGGCGGGGCGCCTGTTGTTCGCGGCTTTTCATCGGGTTCAAAGTTGTCCGTTCACGGCCCGGATGAAGATGTCGTTCATCGAGGGGATGATCTCGCGGAACTGCCGCAGTTCGACGGCCCCGTTCGCGGCGGCGATCACCTGCCGCACCTCCGCATCGGACACGACGCGGAGCCGGAGGGTGTCGTAGCCGTCCGCTCCGGCAAACGCGGCGGGCTCCGTTCCGCCCTCCCCGTCCCCGGCGGCCGCATCGGCGGCTCCGGCGAGGATTTCGCAGCGGCCCGCGAGCGCTGAGCGCAGCGCCTCCCCGTCGCCGCGGTAGGAAATCTCGAAGATGTTCGACCCGTGGCGGCGGCGGATGTCGTCCACCTTGCCCGAGAGGATGTTGCGCGACTTGTTTATCAGCGTGATGTGGTCGCAGATCTCCTCCACCGACGACATGTTGTGCGTCGAGAAGATGATCGTCGCGCCCTTGTCGCGCAGGGCGAGAATCTCCTCCTTGAGCAGGTTGGCGTTGATCGGGTCGAAGCCCGAGAAGGGTTCGTCGAAGATCAGCAGTTCAGGTTCGTGGAGCACCGTGACGATGAACTGCACCTTCTGGGCCATGCCCTTCGAAAGCTCCTCCACCTTCTTGTCCCACCACGTCTCGATGCCGAACTTCCCGAACCACCGCTTCAGCCGCACGACGGCCTCGCGGCGCGAAAGCCCCTTCAGACGGGCGAAGAAGACGGCCTGTTCGCCCACCTTCATCTTCTTGTAGAGCCCGCGCTCCTCCGGGAGGTAGCCGATGCGGTAGATGTCGGCCGGGGCGATCTCACGCCCGCCGAGCAGCACGCGGCCCGAGTCGGGCGCGGTGATGCGGTTGATGATGCGGATGAGGGTCGTCTTGCCCGCGCCGTTGGGGCCGAGCAGGCCGTAAACCGACCCCTTCGGAATGGCGAGCGATACGTCGTCCAGCGCCGTATGCGCCGCATAGCGTTTGGTGACGTGTTCCGCCGTTAGCAGATCCATAGTCGTAACGTGTTTGTTCTCTCGGAAATTTACAACGGCAAATGTAGAAATAAATTTTGAATATCAAAAAATATTTATCGTTTTTCGATAATAAAAAGCCGTCGTCCCCGTCAGAGTTCCGACAGTCCGGCCCCGGGCGCCGGAGCGGCCCCCTGCCGGGAAGGCGCCGGAGAGGAGGAGACGACGCTGTCCACGACGAATTTCGTGAAGCCGCGCCAGGGCAGGGCGCCGAAATACTCCTTGTAGTGCAGTTCGACCGAGCGGCCGCCCTCCAGCATCAGCCGCCGGGCCAGCTCCGGGTCGCGCACCGAAAATTCGAATTCGTAGGACTGGATCGTCCCGGCCGTCTTCGAGCGGATGCCCGACTGGATGAGCTTGCCTTCGTAGGTTTTGAAAATCACGCCTTTGTAAACGACATAATTCAGTTCGCCGCTCTTCACGCCCTCGCCGAAGACGAAGTAGAAGCGGAAGTAGATGAACAGCGCGAGGGCGGCGAGGACGACGGCCGGCGCGATGATCCGGAATTTTTTCATGGCTTTGCGGTTCGGTATCGGCCGTAAAGATAGCGAAATCCCGCCGATTCGGAGCCTGCGGCGGCCGAAAACCGCCTCCCCGTACCGAAATTCGCGCGAATCTTCCTATATTTGAGGTCGTGAAAGAGTCGAAGTTCGTCAAAGCGAAGATCGCCGCGGGATACGTCATCCTCATCGCGGCCTGCATCCTCTCGGTGGGATACGTCTATCGGGAGGCGGTGCGCCTCTCCGCGCCCGACGGCAGCTACGCGCTGCTGCGCAACAAGCGCAGCGCGGTCAATCAGGTGCTCTACCACCTCTACCAGGCCGAGAGCTACGGCCAGTTGATGATCGCCGGATACCAGTCCTTCGAGGGGCGCTACCGGCGCGAGCTGCGGACCGTGCGGGCCCGCATCGACTCGCTGCGCAGCATCGCCGGAAGCGGGGATTCGTTGCAGACGATGCGTCTGGACAGCATCGTGCGGCTGCTCGCGGACAAGGAGCGGCGGACGATGAGCCTGCGGCGGTCGATCCGCGCCGGAGCCACGTCGAGCCTGCTGGAGAAGAACATCCGCGCGCTCATCGAAGGGTCGCGCGACAGCCTCGCGCGCCCCGACACGCTTTCCCTCCCGGCCGGCGGCCTTCTTTCCCCGGACTCGCTCCCCCGGACCGACACGCTGCGCCCCCTGCTGCCCGACACCCTCGCGCCCGTACTGCCGCCCCCTTCCGACACGCTGCCGCCGCCCAGCCTCGTGCGTTCCGACACGGTGGCCGTGCCGCGCCCCAAACGGCGGTTCTTCCGCCGGCTGGCCGACCTGTTCAGCCCGCCCCGGAACGACTCGAACGTGGTGATCTCACGGCGCGAAATCGTCGTCGATACGCTCCGGCGGCCCGGGGAGACGCTGCCGCCCGAGGCGATCCGGGACACGATCACGCTAGTCCTGCGCGCCCTGCAGGACAGCGTGACCAGCGAACGGCTGGGCATCTACGACGAGGCGTGGCGCGAGGGGCTGCGCCTGCGGTACAGCAACGACCTGGTGAACGCCAAGATCTACCGCCTGATCCTCGATTTCGAGGAGGAGGAGACGGCCTTCCTCATGCGGCGCATCGACACGAACGAGGCGATCCGGCAGCGTTCCTCGCAGATACTGGGCATCGTCGCCGCGGGAGCCGTGGTGCTGATGCTGCTGTTCGTGGCCGTGCTGTGGCGCGACATCAACCGCAGCGTCCGCTACCGCCGGGCGCTGGAGCGGGCCAACCGCGACAATGAGGCGCTGCTGGCGGCGCGCGAGAAGCTGATGCTGGCCATCACGCACGACATCAAGGCCCCGCTGGGATCGGTCATGGGATATATCGACCTGCTGTCGCGCCTCACCTCCGACAAGCGGCAGGAGCTCTACCTACAGAACATGAAATCCTCGTCGGAGCACCTGCTCGCGCTGGTGAACAGCCTGCTGGACTTCTACCGCCTCGACGCCAACAAGATGGAGGTCGATGCCGTGGCCTTCAACCCGGCGCAGCTCTTCGAGACGATCCGTGCGGGATTCGCCGCGGCGGCGGCCGCCAAAGGACTGGAACTGCGGCTGGAGCTCGCCCCGGGCACGGACCGCGAAGTGGCGGGCGATGCCTTCCGGATCCGGCAGATCGCCGACAACCTGCTTTCCAACGCCTTGAAATTCACCGACGAAGGGTTCGTGACGCTGCGGGCCCGCCTCTCCGACGGACAGTTGGTCTTCTCGGTCCGCGACACGGGCCGGGGAATCGGCCCCGAGGAACGGGAGCGGATTTTCGCCGAGTTCGTGCGGCTCCGCTCGGCGCAGGGCGTGGACGGCTTCGGACTGGGGCTGTCGATCGTGGACCGTCTCGTGAAGCTGCTCGGCGGAGCGATCTCGCTCGACAGCGCGCCCGGCCAAGGAAGCAAGTTCATCGTCACGGTTCCCGTGGGCGACGCGGCCGAAGGCGCGGCGGGCCGGACGGCGGCGCCGGAACCGGGAGCCGCCGAACCGCTGCCGCCGCTGCGTGCGCTGCTGGTGGACGACGACCCCCTGCAACTCGAAATGGTCGCCGCCATGTGCCGCCGCGCGGGGGTTTCGGCCGAGTGCTGCCAATATCCCGAATACGCCGCACGGCTCGTCGAGGGCAGCCGCTTCGATCTGGTCGTCACCGACATCCAGATGCCCTCGTACGACGGATTCGGCGTGCTGGAGGCCGTGCGCGGCGTCGCGCCCGGGATCCCCGTGGTGGCCGTCTCGGCACGCGGGGAGATGCGTCCCGAGGACTTCGCGGCCCGGGGATTCGCCGCCTGCCTGCGCAAGCCCTTCACCTACGGCGAGCTGGTCGGGGCGATCCGTGCGGCCTGCTGCGGCGGGACGTCGCCGCAGGTTCCGGACGCCGGAACGAAGGCATCCGCCCCGGAGCCGGACGGCGGCGAGCTGCGCTTCGACGCCCTGACGGCCTATGCGGGCGACGACGCGGAGGCGGCGCAGTCGATCCTGGCCTCCTTCGCCGAGCAGACCGCGGCGAACTGCACGGCATTGTGCGAGGCTCTCGACGCGGACGATGCGGCCGGCGTGAAGGCGCTGGCGCACAAGATGCTGCCGATCTTCACGATGCTCGGAGCCGGAACCGTGGCCGACACGCTGCGCCGCGCCGAGACCCACGAAGGGGCGCTGACCGATACGCTGCGCCGCGAGCTGGCGGCCGTCGCGGAGCGCATCCGCGGAATCGCCGCGGAGGCCGGAAAACGGGCCTTTCCCGGAAAAGCGGCCTCCAGAGGTCCGGAATCCGAATAAAATCGTATCTTTGTAGGGAATATGGAACGCATCCTCATCGTAGACGACGACATCACCTTCGCGCTGATGCTCCGCACGTGGCTGGCCAAACGGGGCTTCGAGGTGGAGACGGCCGGTTCGGCGGCAGCGGCCCGCACGGCGCTCGGGAAAGGCGACTACGCCCTCGTGCTGAGCGATATGCGCCTGCCGGACGAAGACGGGATCGCCCTGCTGCAATGGATGGCCGGCGAGGGTATCGCGGCTCCGGTGATCGTGATGACGAGCTACGCCGAGATACGGAACGCCGTGCGGTGCATGAAACTCGGCGCGCGCGACTACGTGGCCAAACCCGTGAACCCCGACGAACTGCTGAAGAAGATCCGCGAGGCGCTCGACGCCCCGGCGGCCGGGGAGGAATCCGCTGGGTCCGGCCGGAACGCCCCGCGCGCGTCCCGGAGCGCGGCGGCCGAACCGCTCAACTACATCGAGGGGCGCAGCGACGCGGCGCGGCAGCTCTACGAATACGTGCGGCTGGTGGCCCCCACCGACATGTCGGTGCTGGTGAACGGCGCGAGCGGAACGGGCAAGGAGCACGTGGCGCAGCTGATCCACCGCGGCAGCCGGCGCGCCGGAAAACCTTTCGTGGCGGTCGATTGCGGAGCCATCCCGCGCGAGCTGGCCGCATCGGAGTTCTTCGGCCACGTCAAAGGGTCGTTCACCGGAGCGCTGGCCGACAAGGCGGGAGCCTTCGAGGCGGCCAACGGCGGCACGCTCTTTCTCGACGAGGTGGGCAATCTCACCTACGAGACGCAGGTGCAGCTGTTGCGCGCCCTGCAGGAACGCCGCATCCGCCGCGTGGGCAGTACGCGCGAAATCCCCGTGGACATCCGCCTCGTGGCGGCGACCAACGAGAACCTCGAGGCGGCCATCGCCCGGGGAACGTTCCGCGCCGACCTCTACCACCGGATCAACGAATTCACGCTCCGCATGCCCGAGCTGCGGCAGATGAGCGGCGACATTCCGCTCTTCGCCGACTTCTTCCTCGACCAGGCCAACCGCGAGCTGGGCAAACGCATCGTCGGATTCGACGCCGCGGCGCTGGCCGCGCTGACGCGCTACGACTGGCCGGGAAATCTCCGGCAGCTGAAGAACACCGTGAAGTCGGCGACGCTGCTCGCAGCGGGCGACTACGTCACCTGCCGCGAACTGCCGGCCGAAGTGACCGCCCCCTCCACCGGCGCCGCGGCGGGAAACCCGACCGTCCCGAGCTTCTCGCTGCGCGATCCCGCCTCGGAGGAGGAGCAGATACGCCGCGCCCTCGCAGCCGCGGGAGGCAACAAGTCGCAGGCCGCGAAACTGCTCGGCGTCGATCGCAAGACGCTCTACAACAAACTGCACCACTACGGCATCGAGTGACCCCTCCCCGGCAGCGGGCACGTACCGGCCCGGGGGAGGGTGTGGAATTTTTCCACAACATTGTGGAGCGGATTCCACACCGTTCCACACTTCGCCGGGCCGCCGCTCCCCGGCGGAATCCGCTCCGCAGCACTCCGCCGGATCCCATTCCGAAACGCTTCCGAATCCGTCCAGGGCCCGTCCCGCACCTTTTCACGCCCCTCTTTCCGCTCCCGCCTCCCCGGCGAACGGCAGGTTTCCGCACCGTTTGGCACACCGCTTGAACGTTTTTTCTGCGAAACCGGCCCTGAACCGGTTCATACAACAAATAAGAATTGAAGTCGAACCTTTAAATTGGACCGCATGAGGAAGGAGTTTGTGATGACGGCGACTTTCTGACGAAGCGGGCGGTTCGCCGACGGAAACGGTCGATCGAGCGGCTCTTCGGAGCGCTCCGGACCGGATGCCGTCGCCGCAGCCGCCGAGCCGAGAGCAGTGGGGTTGTCTCGATTATTTAGTTAACAATTGTTTGCCTGGTACTCCGCCCCATGCGGAGTTTTTTTGTGCCCGGGAATCGGCCCCTTCCGCGCGGAGCATCCGGACAGGCCGGCCGCACCGGACCCGTCCGAACCCGCTCCAGCTACCGGAAACAGTCCGGACAAGGCCGCGACGCAAGCTCCAGCCGCAGCACTCCGCCCCGCACGATCTGCTCGTGCGTGAGGAACGGCCGTTCGAGGGGCTTCCCGTCGAGCCGCGCCGCACGGATGTATTTATTGACCTTCGACGCTCCGGGAGCCTCTATCACGAAACTCCGGCCGCCGGGCAGCGCGATCTCCACCCGCTCGAAAATCGGCGTGCTCAGGGCGTATTCACCCGAGGCGGGATTGACCGGATAGAATCCCATGGCGGCGAAAACATACCATGCCGTGAGCGCCCCGCCGTCGTCGTCGCCGCTCAATCCCGTGGGACGGTCGTCGAACCAGATGTCGGCAATCTGCCGCACGCGGTGCTGCGTCTTCCAGGCCGCACCGGCATAGTTGTAGAGCCACGGGATGTGGAACGCAGGCTCGTTCCCCGCCGGAATGAGCCCCTGAAGTCCGGTGGCATCGGGCATCCGGCCCATGAATTTCCATTTGTCGAGCCTCGGACCGCGGGTGAAGGATTCGTCGAGACGGCGCACGAAGGCTTCCGGACCGCCCGTCAGCGCGATCAGCCGCGGAATGTCGTGCTGCACGTGGAAAACATGGACACAGGCATTGACCTCGGCGAAATAGCTCCGGGCGCCGAACCCGTCGCTCAGTTGCGGATCGAACGGTTCGATCCATTCGCCCCGTTCGTTTCTGGGTGCGAAATAACCGATCTCCGGATTCCATAGGTTCAGGTAGTTGCGCGACCTTTGCAGAAACAGCTCGCAATCCTCGTCACGTCCCAGATAGCGCGCGATCCGGGCCAGACACCAGTCGTCGTAGCTATGTTCGAGCGTCACCGACACGGCCTGCCGTTTCTCCCATCCGTCGTCGATATAGGGGTATTTCTCCTTCTCCCCGGGCGCCAGCGCCGGGAAATAGCCGTGTTCGGCATAGAACCGGTCGGGCTCGCGGGCCGCTCCGGCCCGCCAGGGAATCATCGTCCCCTCCAGCGCGTTCTTGCGCAGCCCTTCGTAAAGCGTCTCCACATCGAAATCGGTGATCCCCTTGCGGATGGCTTCGGCGGCGACCGACGCGACGTGATTGCCGATCATCGGATCGCCGTGCCAGTCCGGCGAGGCTCCCTCGAACCAGTCGCCGCCCCATTCGACCAGCTCGGGGAACTGGGGAACCCAGCCCCACTGGCGGTACATCCGGACATAGGACTGCAACTCGTCCGCCTTCCGCTCCGGATCGAGCAGCATCCCCAGCGCATGCAGGTTGCGGTAGGTATCCCAGGCCCAGTCGTCGTTGTAGAACGGCCGCGCGTCCTCGTGCACACGGCGGTCGAATCCGCTGTAATAACGTCCGTACTCGGACTGCTCGACCATCCGCTCGCAGGTCCGGTAAAGCGACGTGTAGAAAATCCGCCGCTCCCGTTCGGTTCCCCCTTCGACCCGGATGCGTCCCAGCGTCTCCTCCCAGATCACACGGCTTTGTTCCCGGACCTCGGCGAACGACGCCTCCCCAGCCTCGGCTTCGAGGTTGGCGCGGGCCTGTTCCACGCTGATATAGGAGATTCCGACCCGGAAACGCACGACGCCCCGGCCGGCCGGATCCGAAAGCCAGACCCCGATATTCCGGCCCGCCGCGGAGAGCGAGTCGGAAAGCACGCCGTCCCGGCAGGTCCCCGCCTTTCCGAACGGCCGGTCGGCCACGGCATAGAAGTACTGGCGGGCGTAATCGACCGCCTCCCAGCCCGTCACGACCCGATTCCCGTCCACGCTCGCCTCGCCCTGCGCCGCAAGCCGGAAAAGCACGTTCGCAGGGCGGTCTCCGTCCGTGAAGTCGAACTCGTAGAGGGCCGCGCGTTCGGTCGTCGTCCACGCCGCCCCGATGCCGAAATCCTCGAGCCAGACCCGGTGCGACCAGGGATGCAGCTCCTCGAGGTCGTGGTCGTACCACGACGAGGAGCGCTCCGGATCGAACGACACATCGCCCGCCGTGGGCATGATCGCAGTCACCGCCCCGTTCCGGTAACGGGGCATGTTGAGGGCGATGCCGTAGATCCGGTCGGAAAAGTAACGGTCGTTGAGTCCCGGTTCGGTCACGGGATAGATACGCACCATGGCGTGCGGCCGGTGCACCTGCGGCATCACGGTCGTCAGCAGCGGCGCCACGCCCCCTATGTTGGGATCGACCCAGCGTCCCACGCCTTCGTCCCGGCAACCGGCCGTACAAAGCAGAAGCGCCGCGGCCGCAAACATGTGAATCCTGTTCATATTTTTTCCATTTTTTTCGGACGAACCGAGTGAAAAACGCCTGAAATTACGAATTTTCGGCCGATTTTCACTATATTTGTTCAGATAACCGCACGGTATGAAGTACATTCTGAAAGAGATCACTCCGCTGGGCGGAAACGACCTGTTCATCGCGAACCACTGGCCCGACAACCAGATGGATTTCCCGCTCCATTTCCACGAGGACTACGAACTCAACCTGACGCTGCACGTCCGGGGCAAACGAACGGTGGGCAATCTGGTGGAGGACTTTACGGAGAAGGATCTGGTCATCATCAATCCGAACGTGCTGCATTGCTACAAACGCGGCGAGAGTTATGCGAACGTCCGCTGCGAAGTGGTCGTCGTCCAGTTCTCCAAGAACCTTCCCTCGTGGGGCATTTTCGACACCGACCAGCTGCGGCCGATCCGGGAGATGCTCTGCCAGCCCGCGCCGGGCATCCGGTTTTCGGAGGACACCGCGGACCGGGTCCGCGACCGGCTGCTGCGCCTGCCGCACCTCGAAGGGTTCGAAGCCGTGCTGCTGTTCCTCGACATCCTCCACGAACTCGCCTGCGCCGACCGGACCAAGGTCGAGCTGATCGGGCTTCAGGGCGACGGCTCCTTCGCCCACAGCCGCCGCATCAACAAGATCGTGCAGTTCGTGGAGCAGAATTACAGCCGGAAGATTTCGCTCGACGAAATCGGCCGTCTGGTCGGAATGCCGGCGTCGTCCGCGAGCCGTTTTTTCAAAAAACGCACGCGGCACAACTTCTGGGACTACCTCAGCGGATTCCGGATCAACCGCGCGGCGCAAATGATCATCGAGACCGAACACACGATTTCGGAGATCAGCTACGAATGCGGCTTCAACAACATCTCCAATTTCAACCGCGTCTTCCGCGAACGCATCGGCACCACGCCGAGCGACTACCGGCGCAAGTTCAAGGCGTCGGTCATCCCCAAGGGGTGACCGGCCGGAAAGGCCTCGGAACACCGCAGTCTTTTCCGGCCGGAGAAGTCCTATTTCCCGAGCCACAGCTCCCGGATCGTCTCCTCGATCCCCATGCCGTAGGGAACCCGGTCGCTCTGCGCGACGGCGCGGCAGAGGAACGCGGGACCGCCCGCCGTCGCCGACACGACCCGTGCGCCGGGCATTTCGAGATGGCCGTTCGGATCGTTTTCGCGCAGCCAGCCGTAGGCATAGCGCAGCCAGGCCCGGCGGGCATCAGGTTCCTGCAGGTAGAACCAGGTGATTTCGTCATAGCCCCAAACGTAATGGTCCGACAGATCGGCCTCGCCCGGATGGTCGCTCACACCGAAATTGTCGAACTCGACCAGATAGGGCAGGGCGTCGCACCGCCAGCCGCTCGGCGTCACGCATCCGGGGCTTTTGCCGTAAACCGCGTCGATATGCCCCGCCTCGAGCACGCACTCCATCGGCTTTTCGGGAACCTCCTTGATCCGCAGCGGGAAGGAGTTGAAGTCGATCAGGCTTCTGTCGCCGACCATCATGCCCCGGCTGCCCGTGTGGGCGTCAAAAAGCACGAAGTGACGGCGGGCCCGCGGGCAGACCCGGGCACGCACCTTCTTCAGAAAGCTGTCCCATGTCTGCCATCCGCGGTCGTTCATGCCGATCAGATAGACCTGCCCCAGATGGACGGCTTCGACCCCGATATCGACATAGGAGCCGATCAGGAACATGAACCACAACTGCGTCTCGACACGCGTGATGTCCGGCACGCTGGCTCCCGGCCCCCACAGGTCCACGTATTTTCCACCGGGATCGAGCATCTGCGCATAATCGAAACAGCGCTCCTCGACGGGCAGTCCCAGCGCCTCGAAAGCCCAGGCGGGCACGGGGACCTCGCCGACCTCGCGGTAAACCGCCTCGAAGGTCGCGGCCTGGAAGATCACGTCCGGATCGAAGGCGTGCACACGGTCGATCAGCGCTTCGGCCCCGGCCCAGAAACCCGGTTCGGCAAGCGCCTTTTCATCGCCCCAGCGGTAGATCGCCCGGCCGATGAACTTGGCGCCGGTGTTGCGGATGAACTCCACGTCGGCCTCCTTGTCGGGATAGGTTCCGTCGTTGCAGTAGGGATCGACGGTCAGGAACTCCGACATCGTGACGGCCCGCGAAAGGTAGCGGTCCAGCACGTCCCGGGAGATCGAACCGTCGAAGCGGTAGGGATCCGGCTCCGCAGAGCCGCATGCGCCCGCGCCGGCGGAAAGTCCCAGCGCGGCGGAAAGCAATACGAACAGTCGTTTCATGGCAGGTATCGTCATTCGTTCCACAATCTTCTGATGGTCTCCTCGGTCGAACGGCCCGTGGGGCACGCCTCGCTCTGCGTGTTGCAGCGGTAGAACCGGGAAGGCCCCGACACCGACACGCGGCAGCCCGGCATCTGGACGTACCCGATCGGATCCATGCTGCGGAGGTAGTCCACGGCGTATTCGAGCCACTCGCGGGCGTACTCGTCGTCGAGCAGGCTGAACCACGATATTTCGTCGTAACCCCAAACGTAGTGGTCGCTCCAGTCGTACTGTCCCGGATGGTCGCTCACGCCGAAGTTGTCGAACTCGAGGAGATACGGAATCCGTTCGGCCGTCCAGCCGCTCGGGGTCCGGCCGCCCTTCGTATAGCCGATCACCGAATCGAGGTATCCCTTTTCGAGTTTCGCCTTCATCGGCTCGCCCGCGATCTCCTTCGCCCGCAACGGGAACGACACGAAGTCGAAGAGCAGTTCGCCATCGACGACGATGCCGCCGTTGCCCAGGTGGGCGTCCAGCAGCACCGTTCCCCGCGCCGCCTTGGTCGCCGCCGCCTCGCGGATTTTGGAGAGCAGGGTCCGGTATCCCGCATAGCCGTTTTCCGAATCGCCCATCGACGCCATGAGCATCACCTGCCCGCAGTGGAACGCCTCGATGCCGGCCTCCATGTATTTTACGGCCATGAAGTAGAACCACATTTGCGTCTCCTCGCGCGACATGTCGGGGACGCAGGTGTTCTCGCCCCACTGCCCCAGATAGACGCCGTTCTCGTCGCAGATGGCGTCGAACCGGAAGTTGCGGGCCTCGGGCTCCCGTCCGAAAGCCTCGAAAACCCAATCCGGAACGGGAATGTCGTTCACCCGGGTCGTCACGATCTCGAACAGGGCCGCCTGGAAAATCAGGTCGGGATCCGAACGGTGCATCCGCTCGATCCGCGCCCCGGCGTCGGCGAGCCACGCATCATCGACGAAAAGCTCCTCATGCCCCCACGAATAGATCGACCGCCCGATGAATTTGGCCCCGATCGAGAGGAGCATCCGCTCGTCGTCCTCCGTCCCGTACACTCCGTCGTTCGAGGTTTCGGGACCGGCGAGAAACTCCGTCTGGGTCACGGCGCGCGAAAGGTAGTTGTGCAGCACCTCTTCCGACATCGTTCCGCCCGAGAAGGCGTAATTGCCCGTATTGGGCACGGGAGCGGGCCTCTGCGGAATCTCGGGCCACCGGCTCCGGTCCCACTCCTTTTCGCAGCCCGCCGCCGAAAGCAGGCAGGCCGCAGCGAATAGTATGAATTTCGATCCTTTCATCTGTATTTCGGTTTTCAGGGTTCCGGCCGGATGTCTCCGGCCGGAACCGCAGTTGCCAATATTTCGTTACAATTCGTCGATCCGGTAGTTCGTTCCGTTGGATTCGATGGCGAACTCCGCCCCGGAGGAGAAGACGCCCGCCCGGTAAAGTTCGCCGAGCAGATCGAGTCCCACCTGCCCGGATCCGGATTCCACGGGAATTCCGCCCGACTCGGCCCCGTTGCCCGTCACCGTCACGTCGCCGCCGACGCTCCGGAGCCCGGCGAAACCGCCCAGACCGTTGAGCTTCGCATTGCCGCGGATCGTCAGACTGCCGCCCACCGTCTCGAGCGGCATGACGTCGAAATTCCAGAAGTCGCCGTTGCAGTTCTCCACCGTAAAGTCGCCGCCTACGCTCCGGAGCGAAAGGAAAGTCACGCCCGCCATCGGTTCGGCGACCCCCGAGAGCTTCACGCTGCCGGCCACGCTCTCTATCTGGGAGAGGCAGTTCCCGGCTCCCCAGTTGGTCGTGATCTTCGGACAGTTCTCGAAGACGAGGTCGCCGCCGACCGCCGTCATCGACTTCATGCCGTTCAGGTTGAACAGCTGCGCGCAGTTGCGGAAGACGATGCCGCCGTCCACCGTGAACCCTCCGTCGTTGAAGAGCACTTCGGTCGTCGTCAGGGAGGTTCCCTCGACGGTCAGGGTCCCGGCGATCTTCCCGACGCGGTTCTTGACGAACGACAGATCGTGATCCGAAATCGTATTGTCCGGATCGAGAATCGTGAGGTCCTGCACCGTCTCCCCGACGGCCGAACCGTCCTGCGGAGCGAAAGCCAGCAATTCGTCCCGTCCCGCGATCGTATAGGTCCGGGGCGCTCCCGGATCGGGAACCTCCGAAAACTCGACGGACGAACCGTCGGCATAGCGGCAATCGACCGCCGCCCCGGGCTGTACCACCCCGGAGACGATCCACTGCTCCACCAGGTCGAAACCCACCTGTCCGGCGACCGAGACATACGGGATGCCTCCTCCGGCGCTGACGTCCGTACCGCACTCCGCAATCGTGATGTCGCCGCCCAGATACTCCAGTTTCTCGAAACCGCCCAGTCCGTTCTGGTGATCGTTGCCGATAAGCGTGAGGTTTCCGCCGATACGGCGCAGATCGGTGGCCAGATTCCAGAAGAATCCCTGGTAGGTCTCCACGCAGTTGTCCTCCAGCGTCATGTCGCCGCCGACTTCGGACAGCGAGGCGAAGGCCATCTGCTGCATGCCGCAGTTGCGCACCGTCAGGTCGCCCTCCACGCGGACGATCTGCGCGAAGCCGTTGCCGGAACCCCAGTGAATCAGGTAGGGGATATTCTCCAGCACGAAATCGCCGCCGATCTGCGTGATGTTCTTGAATCCGTTGTTGTTGAAGAACTTGTTGCCGCTGTCCTCGTCGTAGGTTTCGATGTTGCGCAGGACGATGCCGCCGCGGCACTCCACCTTGCCGAAGAAGGTCTCGGTGGTCTTGATCGCCGCACCGTCGATGGTCATGGTCCCCTGTACGACGTCGATTTTCGAGGCCAGCAGGGCCATGCCGTCGTCGGTGACCTGGGGTCCCGTCACGGTGAGGTCCTTCACCTCCTTGCCCGAGGGGCTGAATGCGGCGGCCTCGGCGTCGGATTTGATCGTATAGCTGTACACGCCGCCCGACTCGCCGCCCTGCCCGATCAGCGACGGGTCGGTTACGGCCAGCGGATGGTTGTTCGACAGGGTCACGTTGTCCGAATCGAGCACCGAATTGGAAATAAGGTACTTGATGACGTTGAATCCGTAGGTATCGGGCTGATCGGGCTTGTCCTCGCCCAGCAGGGAGTTCCCCGTGACGAAGAGCTTTCCGGTCATTTTCTTGAGATTCATGAGACCGCTGATGTCGGTCAGCTGCGGATTGTCCTCGATATGGATGTCGCCGATGACGAACCTGAGCGCCAGGTCTCCGACGGAGACCAGCGATTCGTTTTCCGCGATTTCGAGTTTCGTGGCCACGGAGAAGGTCTTCGGAAGCGTCAGTGTTCCGATGCCCGTATTCCGGATGACGAGCGTGCCGACGGCCGACACGTCGAGCGACGAGAGATCGGTGATGTCGCCGCCCGTGACCGTAATCCGGTTGGCCTCGCGGCGGGCGGGAAAGGCATCGACCTCGGCCTGCGTCGTGAGCGTGAAGTTCCCCTCGTAGGGGTTCGCGGGATCGGTCCCGTCCTCCGAACAGGCCGTCAGCCACGTGCCCGCGAGGGCGAGCAGCGGCAGCAGGTATTCATTGTACGATCGTTTCATGATGCGTTGGTATTAGGTCGGTTATCGCTGGGGGTTGAGGTCCATCTCCCGCTGGGGAGCCGGATAGAAATAGGCGTAGGTCGGCTTGAAGGCCTTGTTGGTGATATGCCGCTCGTCGGCCCGGTTGAGCCGGCGCAGTTCGTAGATGCCGTGTCCCTCGAAGGCCAGCTCCTTGATGCGCTCCTGAATCACCGCCTCGCGGAAATCCGCGACCGAAAGCCCCTCGGGCAGCGCTCCCAGCCCGGCGCGTTTGCGCACCTCGTTCACCCATTTATATCCCTCCTCGGTCGGTCCCGCAGCCTCGGCGTAGGTGAGCGCCACCTCGGCGAACCGGATCAGGTAGAGATTCGCCGACGTCCGGTTCGAATTCGACTTCGGATCGGTGTACTTGCGGCAGAACGGATAGAAGAACTTGTTCTTCACGTTGTCGCTGCTCGTCAGATTCGAAGGGTCGTAGGTCGCCAGCACGCTGCCGTCTTCGTTGTATATCGTCGTAACCATCAGTTGTTTGCGCAGGTCCGCATCGTCGTACGTGTCACGGAATTCGTTGTCCACGCGCATCACCTGGAACCCCGACTCGTAATTCATGAACTTCATCACTTCGCCTCCGCCGGCGAGCGACGAGGAGATATAGACGATATTGCCCGTCTGGATCGCGAACATCTGGGGCAGCTGCGAATAAGTGCCTTCCATGCCGCTGGCCTCGCGGTTCATCGAGGTCATGAAGATATGCTCCACGCCGTCGGCCTGGTGATCGACGTCGTAAACATTGCCCAGATCGGGGTCGAGACGATAGACGGTCTGCCCTTCGAGCACGTCGGAGGCATACTGCGCCGCCAACGCATACATGTCGTCGGCATCGGCGACCCAGTCGTAGCCCGGAGCGCCCGAAGCCTTCGAGGAGGCGAGGTAGAGGTAAACCCGCGCCAGCAGCGCCTGCGCGGCGACCTTGTCGGCCCGGCCCTGCACCTTGTTCACGGGCAGCAGACCGATGGCTTCCTCCAGCTCGCCGATGATGAACCCGTAGATCTTCTCGATCGGGGCGAAATCCTTGTAGGAGTCGGAGACGGTCGAAACGGTTTTCGACCGGATGGGCACGCTGCCGTAGTTGATGACCAGCATGAAGTGGTTGAAAGCGCGCAGGAAATGCGCCTCGCCGAGAATCCTGTTGCGCGCCATCGCCGAGATGGACGTCATGCGCGAGACGTTCTCCAGCACCGAATTGGTGCGCGCCAGACTTACGTAGGCCGACTTGAAGAAGTAGATGGCCTCGTCGCTCGTCGGAGTGATGTCCCACTGGAACAGCGGGCTTTCGTCGGCCTTGCCGTAGGATTTGTACTGGTTGGTCGGCACGTCGCTCAGGAAGAAGAGGAACCGGCCGCAATAGTCGATGTAGTTGATCGGCACGTAAGCGTACATCAGCGCGGATTCGGCATCGGCCTCCGTATTGTAGAAGGTCTCGTTCGAATAAGTGCCGTAGGGAACTTCGTCGAGGCAGGAGGCGAAGCCCGTCAGCGCCCCGAGCAGAAGCAGGTATCGGAATGTCTTTTTCATTTTCAACATGGCTCTATCAGGTTAGAATTTGAACTCCGCGCCGGCGGTGATGACGCAGACCTTGGGATAGGCGACGCCCCCGATGCCGTTCTCTCCCACTTCGGGATCGTATTCGCTGACTTTCGAGAAGGTGAAGGGGTTGCTGGCGCTCACGAACACGCGCAGGTGCTTGATGCCCCGGATTTTGTTTTCCGGCAGGGTATAGCCCAGCATGATGTTGGAGATGCGCAGGAACGAACCGTCCTCGACCGACCACGAAGAGGCATGGTACTGGCGGTTGTACCGCAGGCTGGGGCGCTCGTTCGTGGGGCGCTCCGGCGTCCACCTGCCGGACATCAGCGCCGGAGAGGTGAGCTTCCGGTAGGAGAAAATGTCGTTGCCATAGACGGCGTACATCATCACCGAAAGGTCCAGACCGATCCGGTGCGACAGCGAGAGGTTGAGACTCGAGGTGAACTTGGGATTCGGATCGCCGATAATCACGCGCCGGTCGGGATCGAGCGTTCCGTCGGCGTTGAGCCCCGCATAGTTGAACTCTCCCGGACGGGTGTTGGGACTCGACCCGTCGCCCTGCGGCGTCTGGATGATGCCGTTCACCATGTAACCGTAGAACGAATTGACGGGGTAGCCGATGGCCAGCACGTTGAGGAAGGCGTCGTTGTAAACGCTGCCGCCGTACTGCGTATAACAGATGCCGTTGGCATCGACCGTACAGCCCGAGTTCTCGGCCGTGCCGATCGACACGACCTTGTTGCGATTGAGGCTGAAGATACCGGTCGCACTGAAATTCCAGTCCTTCGTCGAGACGATGTGTCCCGTGACGGCCACCTCGAAACCCTTGTTGCGGATCTCGCCGTCATTGACCCACACCGTATCGAACCCGGTGCTGGGAGAGAGGTACTGCTTGCGCAGCAGGTCGGTGGTGCGTTTGTAATAATAGTCGAACGTGACGTTCAGCCGTCCCTTGAGGATCGAGAGGTCAAGACCGATGTCCAGCTGGGCCGTCTTCTCCCACGTCAGTTCGTGATTGGCCATGCCCGCATAGGTGACGAAACGGTCACCGAGCCCCTCACGCCCGTCTTGATATCCAATGCCGTAAACCGTGTACTCTTCGCCGTTGCTCCAATAGTAGTCGTAGCCGAAACGCTCGAAGGTCTGGTAGGGCGAAATGCCCTGGTTGCCCGAAACGCCATAGCTGGCGCGCAACTTGAGCTGGTCGAAAAATCCGAGCGACTTGATCCACGGTTCTTCCTCCATCTTCCAACTCACGGCGCCCGAGGGGAAGAATCCCCAACGGTGTCCCTTGGCGAATTTCGACGCCCCGTCGGCACGGGCCGTGAAGGTGAACAGGTAGCGGTTCTTGTAGGTGTAGTTCAAACGCGTGAAGCCCGAAGCGAGCATCTCCTGACTGCGCGACGTAGAGGTAATGACCTTGTCGGCGCCGGAAACCACCTCGTCTTCGAGCGCGGCGTTCGAAAAGCCCCGTCCGGTGATGCTCGATCCCCGGCTTACGCTGTTCTCGTAACTGCCGCCGACCATGGCCGAAAAGGCGTGGTCGCCGAAGGTTCTGTCGTAGGTCAGGTATCCGTCCGTAGTGAGATTAACATAGGTGGACTCGCTGTTGCCGCCCTCCCCGTTGTAGTTGTCGCCCGCCTGCGTGTAAAGCGGCGGATTGAAAAACGCCGAACGGCTCTGTTCGGCCCGGGCGTTGCCCGAAACCGAAAGCGTCAGTCCCGGCAGAATCGACCAGTCGGCCTTCACGAGCGCATAGCCGGACATGTCGTCCGACTCCTTCTTGACCTCGTTGTTTATCATCACGGGATTGCTGTAATCCTTGGGCTGGCTCTTGAAATAGGAGCCGTCGCCGTTATAGACCGGCCAGAGGGGATTGCAGCCGTAGCTCGTCCCGTTGTTGTAGGTCCGGAATCCCCGCACGAATCCCGCCTTGGTCTTCAGCTTGACATTGCGGGCCACCTGGTTGTCGTACGACATATCGACCGTGTACTTCTCGTAGTCGTCGTTGTGCTGCATGCCCTCGCCGTCGTAATACCCCAGGCTCACATAGTAGCGGTTCTTCGCGTTGCTGCCTTCGATTCCCACGTTGTAATCCTGCGTAACGGAGGTCCGGAACACATAGTCGGCCCACCGGGTGCGATAGGGCCATTCGCCGCTTTCGATCTCGGAAACGGAGGGGTAATAGGTCCCGTCGGCCCATATCTTGCCCGTGTAGGGTCCTTCGGCGCCGCCGTTCTCGTACGACTCGTTCTCCAGACGGGCCATCGTCACCGGATCGCGCCAGTAGTCGAGCCGGTCGCTGAAAACGCCCACGCCGACCTTGCCCGAGAACCAGACGTTCTGATGCTCCTTCCTGCCGCTTTTGGTCGTGATCATGATGACGCCGTTGGCGCCGCGCGAACCGTAAATCGCCGTGGCCGAAGCGTCTTTCAGCACTTCGATCGACTCGATGATGCCCGGATTGACGCTCTTGAGGTTTCCGGCGTCGCCCATCGGAACTCCGTCCACGACCACCAGCGGGGAGTTGGACCCGTTGATGGAACTGATGCCGCGCACCCGGACCGTCACGCCGCCCTCGGGACTGTCGTTCGAATTGTCGATCACCGTCAGACCGGCGACGCGCCCCTGGAGCAGCTTGTCGATCGACCCCGACGAAACCTGCGTCACGTCGGAGGCCCTCACCGAGGCCACGCTTCCCGTCAGGTCGCTCTTCTTCATCGTACCGTAGCCGATCACGACCACCTCGTCTACCAGTTCGGCCTCCTCCTGAAGCCTCACGTCCACGGCGGTCCTGCCGGCCACGTTCACTTCCTGCGTCTTGTAACCGAGGAACGATACCACGAGCACATCGTCCGCGGCGACGTCCAGGGCGTATGTGCCCGACGCATCGGTCGTCGTGCCCCTGACGGAACCCTTGACCACCACCGACGCGCCCGCGACAGGCTGTCCGTCGGAACCGCCCGTCACCACTCCCCGTACGGTCATCTCCTGGGCGGAGAGGCCGGCGCCGTACAGCAGCAGGGAAGCCAACAGCATGAATAGTCTCTTTTCAATCATGTTTCAAATAGGTTAGAAGGTTTGGTTTTCACAATCGGCCGTATAAATAAAAGGTGTGCGGAAACGAATTTTGCACGAATCCGTCCAAACGGACTATTACAAATATAGCCCAAAGAAAAGCAAATACATGGTGATATATTAACAAAACGTAGCAATATTTTCACACGATCGCATCCCTTGCGCACACCCTCGGAAGAAATATACATATCACTGATCCATACCGCATTACACGACAGGCGAAACTTCGTTCATCTTGTCAAAATATCACGCGCTTATGTCGATATTCCACCGGTTTTTCTCGTCCGGACCCGCTATCTTTGAATCATGAAACTTTCACATTCGGCCGCTTTCACTCAAACCATTTTCCGATCATGCTGATTCCATTCAGAGAAATAACCCGAGACGCTCTCCGGCGACGCTACGCCGTCGGGGCCTTCAACTGCCTGAGCGTCGAAAACGTCATGGGGGCCGTCGCCGCGGCCGAGGAGCTGCATTCGCCGATCATTCTGCAACTGGCCGAAGTGCAGTTCCCCGAAGCTCCGATGGAGCTGATGGCCCCGGTATTCCTGCGGGCGGCCCGCGATGCGAAAGTCCCCGTCGCCGTCCACCTCGACCACGGCCGGAGTATCGAAACCTGCATCCGGGCCGTCCGGGAGGGATTCACGTCGGTCATGTTCGACGGCGCGGAACTGCCTTTCGAAGAGAACGCCGAGCAGACCCGGCTCGTCGTCCGGCTGGCGCACGCCGCAGGCGTCGATGTAGAAGCCGAACTGGGACGGGTGGGCGACACCGGCTTCGGAGGCGAAGGCACGGCGGCCGCGGCCGCCGACGTCTTCACCGACGTCGAAGAGTCGGCGCGGTTCATCGCCCGAACCGGAACCGACGCGCTGGCCATAGCCATCGGCAATCTTCACGGACGCTACACGGCCACCCCGCGGCTCAATATCGCCCGGCTGCGCGAGATCCATGCCCGGAACGCCGTGCCGCTGGTCCTGCACGGAGGCAGCGGCACAAGCGAAGAGGACTTCAAGGCCTGCATCCGCAACGGCATCTGCAAGATCAACGTCGCCACGGCGATCCAGATCGCCGTGGCCGAAGCGGTCGCGGAATACCTCGCCCGGGGCGGTTCGCCCGGCTACATCGGGATAAAACGACGAATCATCGAAGCTTCCCAACGGGCCGTCGCGGAGCACATCCGGCTCTTCGAAAGCGACGGCAAAGCCTGAAACGCCCGGTGTCATGGAACGAAAAGGAATCATTTCGGCCGGCAACTGGCTGGTTGACAACATCAAGATCATCGAGCGGTATCCCACGCGGGGCAACCTGACGACCATCTCCCGCATCGAAACCGGACTGGGCGGCTGCTCGCACAACGTGCTGGCCGATCTGGCACGCCTCGGCACGGACCTTCCGCTCTATGCCGGCGGCTGCATCGGCCGCGACGCGTTCGGCGACTACGTCCTGCGCGAAATCGACCGCTGCGGCATCGACCGGCGCAACATGCTGACGCTCGACGACTGCGCCACCTCCTACACCGACGTCATGTCGGAGATCGACGGCGGCTGCCGCACCTTCTTCCACTTCCGCGGCGCCAACGCCCGCCTCGGCGCCGAAGAGATCGCGCGTATGGAATCCCCGGCCCGGATTTTCCATCTGGGCTACCTGCTCCTGCTCGACGAGCTGGACAGGCCGGATCCCGAATACGGCGTCGTCGCGGCCCGCGTCCTCGACGGACTGCGCCGCAAGGGGTACGAAACGTCGGTGGACGTGGTCTCCGAAGAGAGCGACCGTTTCCGGCAGATCGTCGGCCCCTGTCTTCCGTACACCGACTATTTCATCGTCAACGAGATCGAGGCGGGAGCCGTCTGCGGTTTGCAGCTCCGCACGCCGGAAGGCTCCCTGCTGCGGGAACGCGTGGAAGAGGCGGCCGCCATGCTCCTCGGCCGCGGCGTGGGAAGACTCTGCGCGATCCATTTCCCCGAAGGCGGCTATGCCGTCTCCCGCAGCGGCGAACGGTGCTGGTGCGACTCCGTACCGGTCGCACGGCACGAGATCGTCTCGTCCGTGGGCGCCGGAGACGCCTTCTGCGCCGGAATGCTCTACGCCCAGCACGAACGGATGCCGCTGCGCGACGCCCTGCGGACGGCCAACGCCTCGGCCCGCTTCAACCTCTTCAGCGCCACCAGCACCGGAGGCGCCCCGACTCTGCACCGACTCAACGAATTCATTCACCGAAACTATACCGAACTATGAAACGCTCCGAAATAAACCGATACGTGCGGGAAGCGCTGGACTTCCTCGCCGAACACCGCTTCGCACTGCCCGAATGGGCGACCTGGACCCCCGCCATGTGGGCGGACTGCGGCGATGCCTGCCGCGAAATCCGCGACAACGCCCTGGGATGGGACGTAACCGACTTCGGCAAGGGCGACTTCGCACGCGAGGGGCTGACGCTCTTCACGCTGCGCAACGGGAATCCCCCGCACGACCGCAAACCCTACTGCGAAAAGATCATGGTGGTACGCGAAGGACAGGCGACGCCGATGCACTTCCACTGGCACAAGATGGAGGATATCATCAACCGCGGCGGAGGCGAGCTGTGCATGAGAGTCTGGCGTGCCGACGAAGCCGAACGCCCGGACGACGCCGAGTGCACGTTCCGCATCGACGGCATCGAGACGACCGTGCGTGCCGGAGAGACCTTCCGGCTGCGGCCGGGACAAAGCATCACCTTCGAGCCTTACGTGTACCACACGTTCTGGGCCGAGGGCGGCGACTGTCTGGCCGGCGAAGTCTCGACGGTCAATGACGATACGGCCGACAACCGCTTCTACGAACCGCTGGGACGCTATCCGCGAATAGACGAGGACCGGCCCGCCGAATTCCTGCTCTGCAACGAATACCCCCGTTAAGACGATGATCAGAACCCGAAAAACAGAACCGCTCACGTGGATCGTCGGACACGCGCCGGATCGGAAATCCGTGCCGGAACGGTTCGTTCCGGCGACGGTTCCGGGCGCCGTGCAGCTCGACATGGCCCGCGCCGAAGGGTATCCCGACTACAACCGTGCGGACAACTACCGCCGCATGACGTGGATGGAGGACCGTTTCTTCACCTACCGCGCGGAGTTCGACGCCCCCGGGCTCGGGCAGGACCGGCAGCTCTGGTTCGTATCGAAGGGGATCGACTACCGCTACGAAATCCGCCTCAACGACACGCTCCTCCTGGCCCGCGAAGGCATGTTCGCACCCGTGGAGATCGACCTCACGCCGCACCTGCACCCCCGCAACCGGCTCGAAATACTCCTGTTTCCCGTTCCCAAACGCGCCGGAATGCCGGACGACCGCACGCAGGCTTCGGCCTCCGTGAAACCCGCCGTGGGCTACGGCTGGGACTGGCATCCGCGGCTCGTCCCGCTGGGTATCTGGGACGAAACGGGCCTCCAGATCCGCCGCCGGTCCCACCTCCGGGAGGTCGATGTCGTCTATACCCTCGACGACGACCTGTCCGGCGCCGATCTGCGGATCGAAAGCCGGGGCGCGGAGTGCGGGGAATGCCGCGGCGTCTGGGAACTCTTCGACGACCGCGGCCGCTGCGCGGCCCGGGCCGAAGGAGCCGTCGGACAACCGCTCGCGGCGCGGCTGGAGAACCCCCGGCTGTGGTGGACCCACGACCACGGGGAACCCGCGCTGTACACTTCGCGCTACACGCTCCGCGACGCCGCAGGGTGCGATCTGGAATGCGTGGAGGAGCGGATCGGTTTCCGCCGCATCCGTCTGGTGATGAACGAGGGGGCCTGGAGCGAACCCGCCGGCTTTCCCAAAACCCGGAGCGCCGCCCCCGCGCAGGTCGAGCTGAATGGCCGCCGCATCTTCGCCAAGGGCTCCAACTGGGTCTGCCCCGAACTGTTCCCCGGCACGGTCGATGCGGCCCGTTACGAAACGCTGATCGGAATTGCCGCGGAGACCCATTTCAACATGCTGCGTTCGTGGGGCGGCGGCATCGTCAATAAGGACGCCTTCTTCGAGTGCTGCGACCGCCGGGGAATAATGGTCTGGCAGGAATTTCCGCTGTCGTGCAACTGCTATCCCGACGACCCGGAGTACCTCGCCGTACTGGAACGGGAGGCCGCGGCGATCATCCGAAGGCTGCGCCGACACCCCTCGCTGGCGGTCTGGTGCGGAGGCAACGAATTGTTCAACAACTGGTCGGGAATGACCGACCAGTCGCTTCCTCTGCGGCTGCTGAACGCGCTGTGTTACCGGCTCTCCCCCGAAATCCCGTTCAACGCCACGTCGCCCCTCAACGGCATGGCTCACGGCCACTACCTGTTCCGCTGGCAGGGAAAGGACGTTTTCCGCATGATGAACGGCAGCCGCTTCACGGCCTACACCGAATTCGGCATTCCGGGTATCTCGCCGCGGGAGGTCCTCGAAGGGATCATTCCCGCCGAAGAGCTTTTCCCGCCGCGTCCCGGCACGGCCTGGGAGGAACATCACGCCTTCGGAGCCTGGGACGGCGATCCCTCGACATGGCTCGGACTGCCCTCGCTCGCCCGCTATTTTCCGCCGGCCGAAACGCTCGACGAACTGATCGCCCAAAGTTCCCTGTTGCAGGGCGAAGGCTACAAGGCCGTATTCGAGGAGGCGCGCCGCCAGAAACCCTACTGCTCCATGGCGCTCAACTGGTGTTTCGACGAGCCGTGGCCCGCAGCGGCCAACAATTCGCTGGTAGCCTATCCCGCGGTGCTCAAACCGGCGATCGCCGAAGTCCGCCGGGCCTGCCGGCCGCTCTGCGCCAGCGCCCGTTTCGCCCGCTTCGACTGGAAGGAAGGCGAGACGTTCGAAGCCGAGGTCTGGATACTCAACGACGTTTTCGCCCGGACGGGACCCTTCGTCGTCACCGTAACCCTCCGTGCGGGCCGTGCGGAGGAACGCATCCTGCGCTGGGAAAGCCCTTCCGTCGAACCGAACCGCAATACGGCGGGACCGACGGCCCGGTTCCGGCTTCCCGCATGGGACACCGACCGCTTCGGAGTGGAGTTGAGCGTGGAGGGACACCCGGAGATGAACGCATGCTACACGCTGATGTACCGCCGTTCTCCCCGCAAGAGACGCTGTACGTCCATGAACGTAACCGAATGAACGCATGAAACGACCGATCTTCCTGCTGCTGGCGCTCGGACTGTCGCTGTCGGGGAACGGGCGGGTGCGCCTCCCGTCGCTCGTCGGCAGCGGCATGGTGCTCCAGCGCAACAGCGACGTCCGCATCTGGGGCCGGGCGGAGCCGGGTCGGAAAGTGACCGTCACCCCTTCGTGGGGCGCGGAGCCGGCTGCGGTCCGGGCCGACGGATCGGGCCGGTGGAGCGTCCGGATCGAAACTCCCGACGCGGGAGGCCCCCATACGCTGACCATCGACGACGGCGATCCCCTCGTGCTCGACGACATTCTGATCGGAGAGGTCTGGCTCTGCTCCGGGCAGTCGAATATGGAGATGCCCCTGCGGGGATTCGACTCCCAGCCGGTGAACGGATCCCTCGAAACGGCCATGCTGGCCGGGGAGCATCCCGAAATCCGGCTGTTCCGCGTCTCCCGGGCCGTCTCGCACGAACCGCAGGAGGACTGCACCGGAACATGGCAGGTCTCCTCGATGCGTTCGGCTTCGGGGTTCAGTGCCGTGGGGTATCATTTCGGCCTTTGCCTCGCCCGGGCGCTCGGCATTCCGATCGGCCTGATCGAAAGCGACTGGGGAGCCACGCGCATCGAAGCCTGGATGAGCCGGGAGGCCGCCCGGAACGTACGGCACGACATTCTCGCCACCGATGCGGAACACGATCCCCAGAACCGCACGGGAGCGTTGTACAACGCCATGATCCGGCCGCTCACGCCCTACACGCTCCGGGGATTCGTCTGGTATCAGGGCGAATCGAACAAAGGCTGCCATGCGGACTATGCCCGGAACATGGCGGCGATGGTCGCCGAATGGCGCGACGCATGGGGCGGAGGCGAACGGATGCCCTTCTACTACGTGCAGCTCGCCCCCTTCGACTACGACATTCCGATGCACCGTTTCCGGGGCGAGCGGAACCCCGTACTGCTGCCGCTGCTGGTAGAGGCCCAGCTTCGGGCGCTCGAACTCATTCCCAATGCCGACATGGCGGTGAACACCGACCTGGGCGACGCCCGTGAAATCCACCCGCCCGGCAAACGGATCGTCGGACAAAGACTGGCGCTGCTGGCGCTCGCGGGGACATACGGATTGTCGGGCATCGACTCGCGGGGACCGCAATTCGAAAGCGTTTCGTTCGGAGAGGGACGGGCCGTGGTGACCTTCCGCAGCGAATCGACCCTGCATCCCGTGGACGTTCCGCTCGAAGGATTCGAAATCGCCGGATCCGACCGCGTATTCCATCCGGCCGAAGCGCGGGTGCTGCACTGCGGATACGACTTCAGCCGGCAGGTCGAAGTCCGCTCCGACGCCGTGCGGGAACCCGTCGCCGTCCGTTACGCGTTCCGCAATGTCGTCGGCGACGTCAATCTCACGAACACCGCCGGGCTTCCCGCATTCCCGTTCCGTACGGACGACTGGGACGATGCGGTTCCGGCCCGAATTTCCGAAAAGACATGCACACCCCGATAAAACTGCGCGAAAAGATCGGCTACGGCCTCGGAGACGCCGCGTCGTCGATGTTCTGGAAACTATTCGGCTCCTACCTGCTCTTCTACACCGACGTCTTCGGTCTTCCGGCCGCCGCCGCGGGTACGATGTTTCTCGTCACGCGGCTGTGGGACTCGTTCGTCGATCCCGTCGTCGGCGTACTGGCCGACCGCACGCGCAGCCGCCGGGGAAAATTCCGCCCCTACCTGCTCCGGTTCGCCGTACCGTTCGGCATCGCCGGCATACTCACCTTCACCACGCCCGGATTCGGTCCGACGGGCAAACTCGTCTATGCCTACGTCTCCTACGGCGCGATGATGATGGTCTATTCGGCGGTCAATGTTCCGTACGCCTCGCTGCTGGGAGTGATTTCGGACAACCCCCGGACCCGCACGGAACTCTCCTCCTACCGGATGCTCTTCGCCTTCGGCGGCAGCCTGCTGGCCCTTCTGCTCATCGAGCCGCTCGTCGGCTGGTTCAGCCGCGGAAGCACGCCCCAGACGGGTTGGCAGGCCGCCGTCGCAACCCTGGCGGTCGTCGCAACGGCCTTCCTTTTCTGCACCTACGCCTGGACGCGCGAACGCGTGCGTCCGGTCCGCACGGAGCGCACGCCGCTCCGCGACGACCTGAAAGACCTGATGCGGAACCGCCCGTGGTGGATACTGCTGGGAGCCGGCATCGCGGCCCTGATTTTCAATTCGATACGCGACGGAGCAGCCGTCTATTACTTCAAGTATTACGTCCAGACCGAACAGACCTTCGGCCCGGACGGAACGGCCATTTCGCTCACGACGCTCTTCCTGGTGCTGGGACAGGCGGCCAACATCGCCGGCATCCTGCTCGTCACTCCCGTTTCGAACCGCGTCGGCAAGAAAAACGCCTATCTCGGAGCGATGGCGGCGGCCACCGTGCTGAGCCTGGCCTTCTGGCTGCCGGGCAGCGGAGACGTCTGGGCCATGATGCTTCTCCAGGTTCTGATCAGCATGTGCGCGGGGAGTATTTTCCCGCTGCTCTGGTCGATGTACGCCGACATTGCGGACTATTCGGAACTGCGGACCGGACGCCGGGCCACGGGGCTGATCTTCTCCTCGTCGTCCATGTCGCAGAAATTCGGCTGGACGCTCGGAGGCGCCCTCACGGGCTGGCTGCTGGGACACTACGGATTCGAGGCCAATGCGATGCAGGAAGCCGCCGTACAGAACGGCATCCGGGCGATGATGAGCCTGCTCCCGGCAGCCGGAACCGTTCTGTCGGTGCTCTTCATCGCCTGCTACCCACTGGGCGAGAGACGGGTGGCCGAAATCGGACGGAAACTCGCCGAACTCCGCGCCCGTTCCGGCGGAGGCGGAGAGTGACTTTTCAGAATGCCGATTCCGTTCCGCCGGGCGGAATCCGCCGATTCCGGGCGATTTTCTTCGGTATTTCCCGAATAATTCGTAAACTTGCCGGAAAGAAACCGTACGCCGGGCGGAACCGCAGCGACAGCACGGTTCCGCCGCCGGCCCCGGCAAAGCCTCAACCGAATTATCGCGCCATGCACAAACCGTTCGACACACTCGGCCGCCTCTCGCTCTGCGCGGCAGGGCTCGCCCCCGCGGCGGCAGCCGGCCAACAGCCGGCCGCACCGCCCAACGTCATCATCATCTACGCCGACGACCTCGGATTCGGCGACCTCTCCTGCAACGGCTCCCGGACCATCGCCACGCCGAATGCGGACCGGGCCGCACGCGAAGGCGTCCGGTTCACGAACGTCCACACCGTAGCATCGACCAGCACGCCGGCGCGCTACGGCCTGCTCACGGGACAGTACCCGTGGCGGAAACCGGGTACGGGAATCGCCGCGGGCGACGCCGGCATGATCATCTCTCCGGAGCAATATACGCTGGCCGACCTGTTCAAATCCGCGGGCTACGTCACCGGCGCCGTCGGCAAATGGCACCTCGGCCTGGGAGAGACGGCCCGGCAGCAGTGGAACGGCGAAATCGCTCCGGGACTGCGGGACATCGGGTTCGACTACTCCTTCATCATGGCCGCCACGGGCGACCGCGTCCCGTGCGTTTACATCGAGAACCAGCGGGTCGTGAACCTCGACCCAGAAGACCCGATCGCCGTGAGCTATGAAAAACCCTTCCCGGGAGAGCCGACCGGACGCGACAACCCCGAGTTGCTGCGGATGACCCCCTCCCACGGACACGACCAGGCCATCGTCCACGGCATTCCGCGCATCGGCTACATGAAGGGCGGAAAAAGCGCCCTGTGGCGCGACGAGGAGATCGCGGACCGGATAACCGAAAAGGCCCTGGGGTTCATCGCCGACAACCGCGGCCGGCCGTTCTTCCTCTACCTGGGGACCAACGACATCCATGTTCCGCGCGTTCCGCACGAACGCTTCGCGGGCCGGAGCGGCATGGGGCCCCGCGGCGACGCCGTCCTTTCGTTCGACCATACGGTGGGAAAAGTGCTCGATGCGCTCGACTCGCTCGGCCTCGCGGACAATACGCTGCTCATAATCAGCAGCGACAACGGTCCGGTCGTGGACGACGGCTACAACGACCGGGCGGCCGAACTGCTGGGCGACCACAGGCCGTGGGGCGATTTCCGGGGCGGCAAGTACAGCGCCTTCGAGGCAGGCACGCGCGTCCCGTTCATCGTCCGCTGGCCCGGACACGTCGCCGCGAACCGCATTTCAGACGCCCTGCTGAGCCATATCGACCTCTACGCCTCGCTGGCCGCGCTCTGCGGAGCCGCGCTGCCCGAAGGGGCCGCGCCCGACAGCCGGAACCACCTCGGGACACTCCTCGGAACCGACTCCGAAGGGGCGGAATACGTCGTCGGCATCAACCTCTCGCAAACGCTCTCGGTCATCTCCGACGGCTGGAAATACATCGCCCCGAGCAACGCCCCGGCCCGGAACGAAGCGACCGACACCGAAATGGGAAACGATCCTGCGGAACAGCTCTACGACCTGCGGAACGACCCCGGCGAACGCCGGAACGTCGCCGCCGGAAACCCCCGGGGAGGTCGCCCGGCTCAAGGCCCTGCTCGACCGCATCAAGGCCCGGCCGCCCCGCTCCGGGAGGTGATCCCTCCGCCCCCTTTCCCGCCTTCGGCGGTACGATACGACACGGGCGGCGGATTCCCGTGAAGGAATCCGCCGCCCGTCATCCGGCACGGCTTTCGGCCTGCTACAACTCGAGTTTGCAGGGCGAATACATCAGAATACCCTGCAAGCGCGTGGCCTCGCGGACGGCTCCGTACTCCTTCATCACCGTCTCCAGCTCGGAGCGGGTGAAGGCCTCGCGGATGCTCACGTTCATCGCCGAGAGGAAGGCGGCGAGGCCCGTAGGCTCCTCGCGGACCTCGACGACGCGGAAATCGTCGCCCATCCCCGCCTTGTCCACGGCCATCGCAATGGCCGTCTTCAGACCGCCGTAGGTGTCGATGAGTCCGATCTCCAGCGCATCCTCGCCCGACCACACGCGGCCGCCGGCGATCTCGAGCACCCGTTCGACGGGCAGGTTGCGGCCCGCGGCCACATGCTCCGTGAAGGTCTCGTACACCTTGTCCACGCCGCGCATGATCGAAGCCCGCTCGACGGGCGTCAGCGCCGATACGGACCCCATGCCGGCCGAAGCGTTGCTCTTCACGCCGTCGAGCGTGACGCCCAGCTTGTTCTTCAGCGCGTCGATCGGATTTATGAACATGCCGAAAACCCCGATCGAACCGGTCAGCGTCGTGCGGTCGGCCACGATCACGTCGGCCGGACAGGAAATGTAGTATCCGCCGCTGGCGGCATAGGAACCCATCGACACGACGACCGGTTTTTCGGCCTTCAGCAGTTCCATCTCGCGCCAGATCACGTCCGACGCCAGCGCGCTGCCGCCGGGGGAATTCACGCGCAGCACCACGGCCTTGACCTTCTCGTCGTCGCGCACGCCGGCCAGCGTCGCAGCCAGCGTATTGCCGTAAATCTCCTTGCCGAAGCCCTCGCCGTCGACGATCTGCCCGTCGGCATAGACGACGGCCACCCGATCGGCTCCGAGGTTGTCCAGATCGGGCCCGACCATAGAAGCGTAGTCGCCCAGCGACACGAACTCGTAGTTGCCCTCCCCGTCGTCGGCCACGCCCAGCTCGGCGAAGACCTCCTTCATCTGGTCCTCGTAGATCAGTCCGTCCACGAAGCCGTGTTCGAGCGCGTCTTCGGGCAGCGTCACCTGCAACCTGTCGGTGATCTCGCGCATCGCCGCGGAGTCGATGCCGCGGGCCGCGGCCACCGTGCCCGAAATCGTGCCCCAGACGGAATTGACCAGCTCCTGCATCTGTTCGCGGTTCTCGTCCGACATCCTGTCGAGAATGTAGGGTTCCACGGCGCTCTTGTATCTGCACACCGTGGGACGGAACACCTCGGCCTTCAGGTCGAGCTTGTCGAACAGCCCCTTGTAGAACATCAGGTTCATCGAAAGTCCCGACCAGTCCATGCCGCCTTCGGGCTGCATGTAGATCCTGTCGGCCACCGAGGCGAGGTAGTACTGCCCCTGCGAATAGACCTCGTTGTAGGCGACGATGAACTTGCCCGTCTGCCCGAATTCCTCCAGCGCTTCGCGCAGCTCCTCCAGCAGGGCCGTTCCGGCCACGCCGCCCCCGCCGTTCATACGCAGGTAGATGCCCTTGATCCGGTCGTCGGACGCAGCGGCTTCGATCGCCCGCAACGCCTGCAACAGCGGCAACTGCCGCGTCCGTTGCAGCGACACGAGGTTCAGCCCCGCCAGCGGATCGGACGAAGGGGAGTCGGTGATGATCTCCGAAAAGTCGATCCTGAGGATCGACTCGGGGCTGACCGCGACGCTCTTCTCCATCGACCCGGCAATGCCCATCAATACGAAAATCCAGATGAAAAAGACCAGAAACGTTCCCACGACGAAGGCGAGAAGCCCGGCCAGAAAGGTTTTGATGAAATTCATAGTGGCTTCTTATTATGCGGATACAAGTTTTTCTCTTCGGCAAATATAACGATATTTTATGAAAAACAAATAAAATTTATCGTTTTTCGATAAAATAATTTGTCGTTATGTATTTATTCTCTAAAATATGCGTTATCTTTGTCCGGAACAGACACGCAAAGTACGATGAACAAAGGGATAAACAGGATCGCCGCGGCGGTCGGTGCGCTGGCGATCGGGCTCTCCTGCACGGGCGGCGCGACGACGGACTACCCGCTGCTTCCCTTTCCCCGGCAGGAGACGCCGGTGCGTCTCGACGACCTGTTCCGGGGCGTGGAGATCACGCCGCTGGAGACCACCGAAGCGAGCCTGTTGTCCTACCCCGAACTGCTGAAAACCTGCCGGGACACCCTGTTCGTATTCGACCGAAGCAACTCCTCGCTCCTGCTGTTCGCCCCGGACGGGAAGTTCATCCGACGGATCGGACGGATCGGGCGCGGCCCCGGAGAGTATCTTCGCGCACGCGATTTTCTGATCGACCCCGACGGGCGAACCGTCTCGCTGCTCAATCCCATAGGGGAGCTCATCACCTACGGATTCGACGGCGGTTTCATCCGGCGGGAACGACTGCCCGAACCTCCCGCCAACTACCAGCACTTCGAGCGGCTCGATGCGAAGAGCCTCGTCACCTGGTCGTCCGAACATCAAGACCGGGAGGGAGGCGTCCGGATCTGGACCCGCGAGGATTTCGCGCTGCAAAACCACTTTTTCCCCGCGTCGGCCGCCTGGTCGTCGCTTAAAAACGGCTCCGTATTCAACCGATACCGCGATACGGTCTATTACCACGAATCGCTGGACAATCGCGTCTATGCGATCTCGTCCGACGGCGTGCGCACCGCCTACGCATGGGATACGGAGCCGCCGATCGAACCCGAACGGCCGGCGCTCCCGGAGAACGAAATTCCGGCGGCCGGAGCACGCCTCCTCGAAGAGTACACGACCGGGAAGATTCCCTTCTTCTTCGGCAGGCAACTGCAATCGGGGCGATACTACTACGCGGTGCTCTTCTCCGGATACCCGCAGCCGCGGCAGACGACACTCTTCCACGACCGGAAAACGGGCCGGAGTTTCCGTTTCCACCGTACCGAAGAGGGTCTGCCCGTCGGACTGTACGCCCTGTCGGACGGCTGCGCCCTCGGATTGATCCCCTACGGGGAGCGCGAAGCCTTCGCAAAGGCGCTTCCGCCCCGGGAAGCCGAACGCCTCCTGCGGATGCGGGAGGACGACAATCCGGTCCTGGTCAAATACCTGTTCTGAAACGTCACAACGTAAAAACGCATACATGCAATGATGGAAGAGAAGATAAAGCAGGTGCTCTCGACGGTCGTCCACCCCGAAACGGGGAAAGACATCGTGGCGAGCGGATTCATCGAACATACGGCGGCGGCCGACGGCAAGGTGACCGTCGTGCTGCGCTTCGCCAAGACGCGCGACCCGTTCGCCGTGAAGATCAAGAACCAGGCCGAGGAGCAGCTCCGCGCGGCATTTCCCGGCAGCGACGTGCTGGTGGTCGTCAAGGAGGGCGGCGCCGCGCCGCGTCCCGAGCCGAAACTCAACACCTCGACGGGCGGCATCGCCCATGTGATCGCCGTGGCCTCGGGCAAAGGGGGCGTGGGCAAATCGACCGTCACGGCCAACCTGGCCGTCGCCCTGCGGAACATGGGGTTCCGCGTCGGCATCCTCGACGCCGACATCTACGGGCCCTCGCAGCCCAAAATGTTCGGCGTGGAGGGCTACATGCCCGAAGCCGTGCAGGAGGAGGGCACGGACCGCATCCTTCCGGCCGAGGCGATGGACATCAGGCTCATGTCGATCGGCTTCTTCATCAAGCCCACCGACGCGCTGCTGTGGCGCGGCGCGATGGCCGTGAGCGCCCTCAAGCAGATGATCCACCAGACGCGCTGGGGCACGCTGGACTTCCTGCTGGCGGACCTGCCTCCCGGCACGGGCGACGTGCACCTGTCGATCATCGGCGAGCTGAAGATCGACGCCGCGGTGATCGTCTCCACGCCCCAGCAGGTAGCCGTGGCCGACGTCGCGCGGGGCGTGGAAATGTTCCGCAACGAGAACGTCCGGATCCCGGTGGCGGGCATCGTGGAGAACATGGCGTGGTTCACCCCCGCCGAACTGCCCGAAAACGTTACTACCTCTTCGGCCGCGGCGGAGCCCGCGAGTACGCCGAACGGAACGGCGTGGACTTCCTGGGCGAAATACCCATCGTGCAGTCGATCATGGAGGGAAGCGACGCGGGACTTCCGGCCGCCGCGACGCATCCGCTGGTCGAGGAACGCTACCGCGACATCGCCCGCCGCATTGTCGAAAAGGTGATGAAAGCGGGTTGATAAGGTGTGGGAAAACCTGTTGAAAACCGACGATAAAAAATGAAAACTCCCGGGTCCGCAGATTTGCATATCCCGCTCCGAAGCGGATATATACGGATTCCGGAAGAAACCAAAAAAAAGTTTTCGCAAGTTGTTCCCCCGTCCGCAGGCCCCGAACCGGAACAGAATGTTCAAAAAGACCGGCTGTCGAAATGTGGACAACTCTTTTCAACAATTGTGGATTTTTTTGCTACATTTGTGATTATTAAAGGTTTTAATTCCGTAAGAAGAAAAAAGGAGGACGATGGATTGTTGATAGACGAATAACAGTCCGGGTTATGAACAGTATCAACAGCTATTTCTATTATTCTTCTTTATTGAATTTAATTTAATAAAAAGAAAAAATAAAAGATGAACGTGGAAAACCCCTCCGCCCTCGCCCGCCGCATCGGGGAACTCAAGCGCGAGAAGAACGCCGTGATTCTGGCGCACTACTACACCGCGCCCGAGGTGCAGGCCGTGGCCGACTTCCTGGGCGACTCGCTGGCGCTCTCCGTCGAGGCGCAGTCGGTCGAAGCCGACGTGATCCTCTTCGCGGGGGTGCACTTCATGGCCGAGACGGCCAAGGTGCTCTGCCCTGACAAGAAGGTGCTGATCCCCTGCCCCGAGGCGGGCTGTTCGCTGGCCGATTCGTGCGATGCCGGAGCCTTCGCCGCCTTCCGGGCGCAGCATCCGGACCATACGGTGGTGTCCTACGTCAATACGACCGTGGAGGTCAAGGCGCTGACCGACATCTGCTGCACGTCGTCCAACGCGCTGAAGGTCGTGGAGTCGATCCCCGCCGACCGTCCGGTCATCTTCGCTCCGGACCGCAACCTGGGCTCCTACATCCGGAAGCTCACCGGGCGGGAAAACATGCTCCTCTGGGACGGGGCGTGCCACGTGCACGAGGAGTTCTCGCTCGAAAAGCTGCTCGCGCTCAAGCGTGAACACCCCGCGGCGAAGGTCGTGGCGCATCCCGAATGCCGGGCCTACATCGTCGCCGTGGCCGACTACGTGGGTTCCACGGCGGGAATCCTCTCCTACTGCGGACAGAGCGACGCGCAGGAGTTCATCGTCGTGACCGAGGCGGGAATCCTCGCGGAGATGCGCCGCCGCCATCCGGAGAAACGCTTCATCCCGGCGCCTCGACGACGAGACGTGCGGCTGCAACAACTGCCGCTATATGAAGATGGTGACGCTGGAGAACATCGCCGCGGCGCTCGAGACGCTCTCGCCCGAGATCGTGCTCGACGAGCGGATCCGCCGCCTCGCCGAGCGGTCCATACGGAATATGATCAACATTAAATAAACGTTTATGAAGAAAATCCTTTTTATTGTGCGCGGCGGCCTGCGTGTCGCTTACGGCCGTGGCCGACGAGGGCATGTGGATGCTCCCGTACCTCCAGAAAATGAATATCAAGAACATGAAGGCCCGCGGCTGCAAACTCTCCGCCGAGGAGATTTACAGCATCGACCGCTCCTCGCTCAAGGATGCCATCGTCATCTTCGGCAACGGCTGCACGGGCGAGATCGTCTCGCCCGAGGGGCTGCTCTTCACGAACCACCACTGCGGCTACGGGTCGATCCAGCAGCTCTCGTCCGTCGAGCACGACTACCTCAAGAACGGCTTCTGGGCCATGTCGAACGCCGAGGAGCTGCCCGTTCCGGGGCTCGAGGTGCGCTTCATCCGCAAGATCAGCGACGTGACTCCCGAAATCGTGGGCAACGTGCCCTCGATCGCCGGACAGGAGGAGTACCGGAAGATCACTTCCGGGAATATCGAGGCGCTGACCGAGAAACTCCGCAGTGAGAATCCCGGCATGGAGGTTTCGGTGGAGTCGTTCTTCGGCGGCAACCAGTACTTCGCCTTCGTCAAGGAGGTTTATACCGACGTCCGGCTGGTGGGCGCTCCCCCCTCGTCGATCGGCAACTTCGGCGGCGATACCGACAACTGGATGTGGCCCCGTCATACGGGCGACTTCTCGGTTTTCCGCGTCTATGCGGGGCCGGACAACCGTCCGGCGGCCTATGCGGCCGAAAACCGTCCGTATAGGGCCGAAAAGTTCCTCAAGGTGTCGCTCGACGGCGTCGAAGAGGAGGACTTCGCCATGGTGATGGGCTTCCCCGGCTCCACGGAGCGCTACATGACCTCGTACGAGATCGACAACATGCTCGGCGTGGAGAACCCGCAGCGCATCTTCATCCGCGGCGAGCGGCAGAGGATTCTCTGGGACGACATGATGGCCGATCCCGAAGTGCGCATCCAGTATGCCGCGAAATACCGCACCTCGTCGAATTACTGGAAGAACTCGATCGGCATGTCGCGCGGCATCGAGAAACTCGACGTGAAGGCCCGCAAGGAGGCTCAGGAGGCGTCGTTCCAGGCCTGGGCCGAGAAGAACACGCTGCCCGAGGAGGGGTATATCGACGCGCTGCCGAAAATCAAGCTCGCCGTGGAGCGCATGTCGGCTCCCGACGCCGGACGGCAGTACCTCTCGGAGGCGTTTCTGCGCGGCATCGAGCTGCTGACGCCGGCGCGTTCGTTTGTCGATGCGGAGACGATGGAGCCCAAGTCCGAGATCAGGAAAGTCTCCGAGGCCAAGGAGGCGATGAGCGAATGGTACAAGGACTTCAGCCCCTCGACCGACCGCAAGGTGGCCAAGCGGATGATGGCCATCGCCCGCGAGAACATGAAGGAGCTGCCGTCGTTCTACGGTGAGATCGTGGACAAACGGTTCGGCGGCGACATCGACGCCTATGTGGACTACCTCTACGACAATTCGGTTTTCGCCTCCGAGGAGAAGGTGATGGCCCTGCTGGAGGACTATGCGCCCGAAAAGGTGGCTTCGGATCCTGCGGTGGAGCTGGCCGGATCGGTCATGGAGAAGTATAAGGAGCTGACCGAGGCGCGCAAGGATGCCGCGCAGCTCTATGCCGAGGGCCACCGCAAGTACATCGCCGGCCTCATGTTGCAGAACCCCTCGAAAGCGTGGGCTTCGGACGCCAACTTCACGATCCGTCTGACCTACGGCCGCGTGCTGCCCTACGAGCCGGCCGACGGCATCGAGTACAACTACTATACGACGCTCAAGGGCGTGATGGAGAAGGAGAACCCCGAAAATCCCGAGGAGTTCACCGTACCCGGAAAACTCAAGGAGCTGTATGCCGCGGGCGACTTCGGCCGCTATGCCAACGCGAAGGGCGAAATGCCCGTGGCGTTCCTCGCCGACCTCGACATTACGGGCGGAAACTCCGGTTCGCCGGTGCTCGATGCCCGCGGCGCGCTGATCGGCCTGGCGTTCGACGGCAACTGGGAGGCGATGTCGGGCGACGTGGCCTTCGAACCCGAGTTGCAGCGCATGATCGCCGTGGATGTCCGCTATGTGCTCTTCATCATCGACAAGTTCGCCGGAGCGGGCTGGCTGCTCGACGAGATGCAGTTCGAATAGCACGCCCCTGCCGGACGCCTCCGGAGCGTCCGTCACCCCGTTTTTCACCCCTGCCGCGATGCCTTCGCGGCGGGGTGAAAACGTTTTGTCCCGCCCTCCGGGAGACGGTTCCCGCACGGCGGGTTTACATACTTTCGGAAAAACTCGCCTTTTCCTTCACGGATATGTCAAAAATTAGTAATTTTGACAGAAATTAGTAAGATCGTATCCTCATTCATCTATGGCAAAAGAGTTCAAACGCTACCTTGTGACTTCGGCGCTCCCCTATGCCAACGGCCCCGTGCATATCGGCCATCTGGCGGGAGTTTACATACCTTCGGACATTTACACCCGTTACCTGCGGCTCAGGGGCTGCGACGTGATTTCGGTCTGCGGAAGCGACGAACACGGCGTGCCCATCACCATCAAGGCCCGCAAGGAGGGGGTGACGCCGCAGCAGATCGTGGACCGTTACCACAATCTGATCAAAAAGTCGTTCGAGGGGCTGGGAATGTCGTTCGACATCTATTCGCGGACATCGTCGGCGACCCATGCCGAGACCGCTTCGGAATTTTTCCGCAAGCTCTACGACGAGGGGAAATTCATCGAGCAGACCTCGATGCAGTATTACGACGAGGAGACGCAGACGTTCCTCGCCGACCGTTATATCGTCGGCACCTGTCCCAAATGCGGCAACGACCGCGCCTACGGCGACCAGTGCGAGAAATGCGGGTCTACCCTCTCGCCCGACGAGCTGATCGACCCGCACAGCGCCGTGTCGGGTTCGGTTCCCGTGAAGCGCGAGACGAAGCACTGGTACCTGCCGCTGGACCGTTACGAGGAGTTCCTCCGCCAATGGATTCTGGAGGGCCACAAGGAGTGGAAAACGAACGTTTACGGGCAGTGCAAGAGCTGGCTCGACGGCGGACTGCAACCGCGTGCCGTGAGCCGTGACCTGGACTGGGGCATTCCCGTGCCCGTGGAGGGAGCCGAAGGAAAGGTGCTCTACGTCTGGTTCGACGCGCCGATCGGCTATATCTCCGCCACGAAGGACCTCACGCCCGACTGGGAGAAGTACTGGAAGTCGGAGGATACGAAGATGGTGCACTTCATCGGCAAGGACAACATCGTGTTCCACTGCATCGTCTTCCCCTCGATGCTCAAGGCGCACGGCGGCTATATCCTGCCCGAAAACGTTCCGGCGAACGAGTTCCTGAACCTCGAAGGCGACAAGATCTCGACCTCGCGCAACTGGGCCGTCTGGCTGCACGAGTACCTCGAGGAGTTCCCCGGGAAGGAGGACGTGCTGCGTTACGTGCTGTGCGCCAATGCTCCCGAGACGAAGGACAACGACTTCACGTGGAAGGATTTCCAGGCCCGCAACAACAACGAGCTGGTCGCCGTGCTGGGTAATTTCGTGAACCGTGCGCTGGTGCTCACCAGGAAGTATTGCGGCGGCCGGGTTCCGGCCTGCGGCGAGCTGACCGGATACGACCGGCAGACGATCGCCGAGGTGGCGGCGGTGAAGGGTTCGCTCGAGGGCAATATCGAGAATTACCGCTTCCGCGAGGCGCTGAAAGACGCCATGAACATCGCGCGTATCGGCAACAAATACTTGGCCGACACCGAGCCGTGGAAAGTCGTCAAGAGCGATCCGGCGCGTGTGGAGACGATTCTCAACGTCGCTTTGCAGATTACGGCCAATACGGCCATCGCCATCGAGCCGTTCATGCCCTTCTCGGCGGCGAAGATTCTCCGGATGCTCGCCGTCGGAAAGTTCGGCTGGGAGCGGCTCGGCGCCACGGACCTCATCCCTGCGGGACACGAGATCGGTGAGCCGGAGCTGCTGTTCGAGAAGATCGAGGACGACGTGATTCAGAAACAGCTCGACAAGCTGGCCGCCACGAAAGCGGCCAATCAGGCGGCTGAATCTATGCAAAATATTGAAAGTCAAAAAGATACGATTCAATTTGACGATTTTCAGAAAATGGATATCCGCGTCTCGACGATCCTCGCTGCCGAGAAGGTGGCCAAGACCAAGAAACTGCTGAAACTGACGGTGGACACGGGACTGGACCGCCGGGTGATCGTTTCGGGAATCGCCGAACACTTCACACCCGAGGAGCTTGTCGGCAGACAGGTGCTCGTGCTGGTGAACCTGGCTCCGCGCGAACTGAAGGGAATCGTGTCGAACGGCATGATCCTCATGGCCGAAGACGCTTCGGGAAAACTGCGGCTGTTGCAGCCCGGCGAGAAGACGAACAACGGAGCCACGGTCGGATAACGGATGTTTCCGGCTTTCCGGCGGCGGATGCGGCGGAAATACGTCGTTTTCGGAATAAAATTTTTTTATGGAAACGGATGGTAAAACCTTAAAACCTAAAAATATGGAAACTATCGAATGGGGTGCTTTGGGCTTCGATTACACCAAAACCGACGTCAATGCCCGTTACTCCTTCACCGGAGGAAAGTGGAGCGACATGGAGATCACGGCCGACGAGTATATCAGGATGCACATGTCGGCGTCGTGCCTGCATTACGGCATCGAGCTTTTCGAAGGATTGAAAGCCTTCCGGGGCGTGGACGGAAAGGTGCGTCTTTTCCGGGTCGAAGACAATGCGCGTCGTCTCCAGTCTTCCGCCAAGCGGCTCTGTCTGCCGGTTCCGACGGTGGAAATGGTAGTCGAAGCCTGCAAGGAGGTCGTCAGACGGAACGAGCGTTTCATTCCGCCCTACGGCACGGGAGCTTCGTTCTATCTGCGTCCCGTCATGTTCGGTACGACCGTAGGACTGGGTGTGAAACCGGCGAAGGATGCGCTGCTGATCGTTTACGGATCGCCCGTCGGGGCTTATTTCAAGACCGGAATCAAGCCGATCATGGTCGCCATCGACCGCGAACAGGACCGCGCTGCTCCACGTGGAACAGGTGATGTGAAGGTGGGCGGTAACTATGCGGCCAGTCTGATGTCGGGTGAAAAAGCGCATGATTTGGGGTATTCGAATGTCATGTATCTGGATGCGGCCGAGCATAAGTATATCGAAGAGTGCGGCGCAGCCAACTTCTTCGGTATCAAGGACGGAAAGTATATCACGCCGAAGTCTCCTTCCGTACTGCCTTCCATTACGAACATGAGCCTTCGCCAGATCGCCCGGGATATGGGGCTTGAGGTTGAAGAGCGGCATATTCCGGTCGAGGAACTGGAAACTTTCGAAGAGTGCGGAGCCTGCGGAACAGCGGCCGTGATCTCCCCTATCGGTAAGATTTTCGATATGCAGACTGAAAAGGTTTATAATTACGGAACCGAAGTGGGTAAGATTTCGATGGAACTTTATACGCGTTTGCAGGATATTCAGTACGGCCGGGCTGAAGACAAACACGGTTGGTGTACGATCGTGCTTTAACCGGACTGTTATTTGTAAAGAAAATAGGAGAACTGAAAAGTTCTCCTATTTTTCTTTTAGGTGTTTTGGATAATCGGTGTAGTGTTCCACGTGGAACGATTACTACCCTGTCTTTGAAAATAAAATATATCTTCCCTGCTTTTCCTGGTTTACCGTCCGAATTTTACCAACAATACATTGACATCGGCCGGGGAGACACCCGGAATGCGCGATGCCTGTCCGATGGTAGCCGGCCGTATCCGGGTCAGTTTTTGACGGGCTTCGATGGTCAGCGAATTGAGCGAGTGGAAATCGAAATCCGACGGAATAGCGATATTTTCGAGGCGGTGCAGCTTTTCCGCAATGAATTTTTCCCGCTCGATGTATCCTTTGTATTTGATTTGAATTTCCGCCTCTTCGACGACTTCCGCATCCATTCCGTTCGATTCGATGAACTTTTTCAGTTTCGGCAATACCTTTTGCAGCGATTCGAACGTCACGTTGTTGCGCATCAGAATATCGTGCAGCTTCCTGCCCTGCGTCAGCGGGTCCGAACCGACCGTTTTCAGATAGCCGTTAATTTCGGCTGCTTTGACACTCTCCCCGCGGGCGAACGCTACAAGCGATTCTACAAGCGAATTTTTTTTGACGAAATGATCGTATCTTTTCCGGGAAATCAGGCCTATTTCATACCCCAGCGGAGTGAGCCGGATATCGGCATTGTCCTGCCGGAGCAGAATCCGGTATTCGGCACGCGAGGTGAACATGCGGTACGGTTCGTCCACTCCCTTTGTCACGAGGTCGTCGATCAGTACGCCGATATAGGCTTCGTCGCGTTTCAGCACGACCGGTTCCTTTCCCGCGAGGGCGCGGTGGGCGTTGATTCCCGCCATCAGTCCCTGAGCCGCCGCCTCTTCGTATCCCGTCGTACCGTTCACCTGCCCGGCGAAGTAGAGACCCCGGACGAGTTTCGTTTCGAGCGAGTGATGCAACTGCGTAGGCGGAAAATAGTCGTATTCGATGGCATATCCGGGACGGAAGATGTGCAAATCTTCGAATCCTGCGATTTTGTGCAGCGCCTCCCACTGCACCTCCCACGGCAGCGACGACGAAAATCCGTTCAGATAGTATTCGTTGGTCGATTTCCCTTCGGGTTCGAGAAAGAGCTGGTGCTGCTCCTTGTCGGCGAAGGTCCGGAGCTTGTCTTCGATCGACGGGCAGTAGCGCGGTCCGATGCCGCGGATCGTGCCGTTGAAGAGCGGCGAACGGTCGAATCCGCTGCGCAGAATGGCGTGCACTTCGGGTGTCGTATAGACCAGAAAGCACGGTAGTTGATGTTTAACAGGTTGTGTATCAGGTGAAAACGAAAATTTCGACGGGTTCTCGTCACCGTATTGCGGTTCGAGGGCGTCGAAATTGATCGTGCGGGCGTCGAGCCGTGCGGGCGTCCCGGTCTTCATGCGTCCCGTCTCGAATCCCAGCCTCCGTAGGCACTCCGTGATCCCGTGCGAAGCGGCATCCCCCGCCCTGCCCCCCTCGGCGTGCGAGGCGCCGCAGTGCATCATGCCCTCGAGGAACGTGCCGGCGGTCAGCACCGCGGCCCGGCACGAGAATTCGACGCCCATGCGGGTTCTGACCCCCTGGATGCGCGGGGTTTCGGCGGAGGTGTCGAAGAGCAGTTCCGTGGCGGCGTCCTGCCAGATGTAGAGGTGGCGGGTGTTCTCCAGCGTGCGGCGCCACTCCTCCGAAAAACGGGTTTTGTCGCACTGCGCCCGGGGGCTCCACATGGCCGCACCCTTCGAACGGTTGAGCATCCGGAACTGGACGGCCGTGAGGTCGGTGATGCGTCCCGTCTCTCCTCCCAAAGCGTCTATCTCTCTGACTATCTGTCCTTTTGCTACTCCTCCGACCGCCGGGTTGCACGACATGGAGGCCATCTTGGTCATGTCCATCGTCAGCAGCAGCGTGCGCGAACCGAGCCGTGCGGCGGCCGAGGCGGCCTCGCAGCCGGCGTGTCCGCCGCCGATGACGATGATGTCGTAATCGAGAATCATCTGTTTTTCGTCTGAATGTAGGTTTTCGGATCCGTTTCCGTCTGTCCGTCCATTCCGGACGCGGGCGTCGGAGACCGGGCGCACGGTGCGTCGCGGCTTGGTCAGGATTCGGCCGGGAGTTTTTCGTCCCAGAATTTCAGGTATTTGTCCTCCTTGCGGTGCATCTGCCGGTTGGTGCGGGGCGTCTTGTCGCCCTGGCCGCAGAGGTGCAGCACGCCATGGACGACTACCCTGCGCATTTCGCAGAGCCGCGTGGCGCCGTATCGGCGGGCGTTGTCGGCCACGGTCTCCACGTCGATGAAGATGTCGCCCGAGACGATGCGCGTTCCCCGCCGGTCGCTGTAATCGAAGGTGATGACATCGGTGAAGTAGTCGTGTCTGAGGTATCGGCGATTCATCTCCAGCAGCCGTGCGGCCGAGCAGAAGATGTAGTTCACGTCGCCCAGCACATATCCTTCCGCTTCGGCCACTTCGCGCAGCCACCGGGCCGTCAGGCGCTTTTGCGGGAGCCTGTACGAGCAGTCGTCGGTATAGTAGCGTACAGCCATTCGTATCTGTTTTTTATGCGTTTTCTCCCTGTTTCGCGGGGTCGGGAATACCCTCTCTTCTCCGCCGGGAACCGCCGTATGCGGATTCCGGATCGGCCCCGGATTCCGGCTGCGGGACGGAGACCGGGCAACCGTCGTCCCCGGCACGGGGTTCCGCAGGTGAAGGGCTGACGCTTTCCTGCCGCCGGTTGCGGTCCTGCGAGGCGTCCGTAAGGCCGCGGCGCGGTCCCGGGAATTGTCCCGCTTCCGCCTTTCCGTCTTTTCGGAAGACCCGTCTTTCTGCCCTCCCGGAGGCTCGCCTTTCCGCCTTTCCCGGAGACCGAGCCGCCCGAAGCGCCGCCCGCATTCCGCGTCCGGCAGTCGCAGACGCGGGGTCTTCGCGCCGCGGTCTGTCGCCGGGGGAGGTCTCCCCTACTTCTTGAAACAGTTCGCCGCGGACATCGTCTGCTTCGGATCGGGCGGATAGATGCCGAACACGAGGCGGTATTCGGTCTGCATCGTCTCGATGTCCACCGCCGAGCCGATGGTTCCCAAAGCCTCGTTTCTCGCCACTTTCTGGCCCTTCTCGACGCAGATCGTCCCCAGGTTGGCATAGGAGGTTATGTATTCGCCGTGCGCGACGAAAACGTCGTATTTTCCCGTAATGCGGTTGCGTTTGATTTCGACCACCTTGCCGTCGTAGATCGAGATCGCCCGCGCGCCCTTCGGCCCGGCCACCTCGGCCATGTTCCCCTTGTAGCGTTTCACGCGGCCGCCCTGCACCGGAAGGCGCAGTCCCGAGGTCTTCGACGAGAACGAGGCGCCCTCCTTGTTGCCTTTGGTGAGTTTGCGCAGTTCGCCGATGGCCGCGTCGAGCTGCTGCTCCTGCGCGATCTTGCGTTGCAGGGCCGCTTTCTCCTTCTTCGAGAGCCGGCTGACGCTGGCCCGGGCGTTGCGCGAGTCGAGCTGCAGCCGTTCGCGCTGCGACGAGAGCCGCCGCGTCGCCGAATCGAGCGACAGCTTGCGGCGCCCCAGCTCCTCCTGTTCGGTCCGCACCTGTTCGGAGAGGCTCCGGATGTCGCGCAGCTTGCTTTCGCGCATCGACGCCACGGCGCGCAGGTTGGCGATCCGGCGGGCCGCGTCGGCGAAGTCGCGCGACGAGAAGATATAGGTCAGGTAGTTGTTGTGGCGATAGTTGCGGTAGGCTTCGCGGACCATCGCGGCGTACTGTTCCCGGTTGCGTTCGAGCGCCGCCGAGAGTCCTCCCGCGACGCTGTCCTTGCGTGCGATCTCCTCGCGCAGCAGCGACGCCTCCTTCTCGGTGGCATCGAGCAACTGGGTCCGCGAGTCGATCTGGCGGGCCAGCCGGCGGATACGCTCCTCGGTGCTCGTGCGGCCCTGTCGGAGCTTCGAAATCTCCCGCTCCTCGGCGGCGATCCGTTTCTCGAGGGAGGCGATGATCCGCTTCTGCTCCCTGATCTGCGCGTCGTTCTGGGCCACGGCCCCGGAGACGGAGAGCGCGAGCAGGAGCGCCGCAAGGAGTTTTCGGATCGGGTTCATCGCTTTTTCGCTTCGGGTTCGGGGTTCGCCGCCTGCTGCATCCGCGGCTCGATCAGCTCGGCCGAATAGCCCTTTTCGAGCGCCTGCCGCCAATAGATTTCGGCCATGAACCGCTCGCCGAGGGCGTACAGAATGTCCCCGTAATGGGCCAGCAGGGCCGGCGAGCGCTGTCCGTCGAGCACCACGGCCCGCTGGAGGATTTTCTTGGCCTCGTCCGTGCGCCCCAGCTTGTAGAGCACCCAGGCGTAAGTGTCCAGATAGGTGGGGTTGTCGTCCTCGAGGGCCGTGACGCGGCTGGCCATCGAGAGCGCCCGCTCCAGATCCCGCCCCTCGATCGAGAGGAAGTAGGCGTAGTTGTTGAGCGCCATCGTGTTGTCCGGATCGTAGCGCAGGCTCCGGTCGTAGGCCTTGTAGCACTGTTTCATGTATTTGCGGAAGGCGGCGTCGGGTTCGGCGATTCCGAGGTCCATGCGTTCGTCCCAGTCCTCGCGCCCTTCGATGCCCTTCTGATGCCACGTGTCGCCTATCATGCCCCAGATGACGCTGCGCAGCGAGTCCGTCGCGGCGTAGTCGAGCGATTCGCGGTAGGCGTCGAGCGCCTTGTCGTACTGTTTCGAGTAGCTCATCACATGCCCTTTCGACATGTGGAAATCCACCCTGTCGGGAAAGAGCGCCAGCGCTGCGTGCACGTATTTGTCCACCGAGTCGGGGCGTTGCAGATAGCTTTCGATGTCGATCACCGTGCGGAAGAACTTCTCGGCAGGCGGCCGGTCCGCGAGGCGGAGCTTGTAGAGCGCCAGCGCCTGCTCCAGCTCGCCCGATGCGATCAGGTGCGAGGCGTAGAGCTCCGTAACGCCCGGGTCGTCCGGGTAGCGGATGGCCAGCGTCGTGGCCAGGTCGTTGAGCTGGAAGTAGTATTCGCGGTAGAAGCGCGTGTCGGCGGTGAACTGTTCGAACCGCCGGATTTTCGTCTCGAGGGGCACTTTGTCCGAGAGGAAAATGCGGCGCGTGGCGGCCAGCAGCGCGCCGTAGTCCTGCCGTTCGGCGTGGAAGTCGGCCAGCATCATGAGCGTTTCGACGTTCGTCGAGTCGATGCGCAGGGCCTCGTCGAACTCGGCCCGGGCCAGCGAATCCTTCCGGTCGGCCCCGTAGAGGGTGGCCAGCACGGCGTGGAGGCGGGCTTCGTAGGGAGCCGCCTCGACCTCCCTGCGGGCCTCCTCGATGGCCCGCCCCACCTGGCCGGTGGCCAGGAGCAGCCGCCGTTTCATCTCGCCGAGCAGCGGGATGCGCCCGAAGCGCAGCTCGGCCGAATCGAGCGTGATGATGGCCTGCACGGGGGATTTCGTCTGTTCGTAGAGCGCCGCGAGGATGCGGTAGTTGTCCGGGTCTTTCGGGTTCTCGATCTGTAACCGGCGGTAAACCTTCAGCGCCTCGTCGTAGCGGTCGGCGTAGATGAGCGCCTGCCCGTAGAACTGGTGGTACCACTTGTTCGCCGTGTCGAGCCGGTAGGCGCTGCGGGCCAGCTCCACGGCCTCGTCGGGCGAGGAGTACATGCCGTTGGCCGCCATCGCGTAATAGGCCGGGGCGAAGGAGGAGTCGCTGCGGATCGCCTCGGCGAAAAGCTCCCGGGCGCGTGCCGTGTCGCGCAGGATGGCGTTCTGCTTGATTCCTTCGGTGTAGAGCCACACGCTGCGCAGCGAGTCGGGGCATCCGGCCGCGCCGGGCGTGCCCTTCCCGGCGACGAACGCCGAGGTGAAGAGCGTGCAGAGGGCCGTTATCGCTGTCAGGCGTTTCATGCGGGCGGAAGGTTTCAGAGCGCTTCGTCGAACTGGCGGAGGAACCGTACGTCGTTCTCGAAATAGAGCCGCAGGTCCTTCACGCCGTACTTGAGCATGGCGATGCGTTCAATCCCCATGCCGAAGGCGAATCCGGAGTATTTCCCGGGGTCTATGTTGTTTGCCGTGAGCACGTTCGGGTCCACCATGCCGCAGCCCATGATCTCGAGCCAGCCCGTGCCCTTGCAGACGGCGCAGCCCTTGCCTCCGCAGAGGTTGCACGACACGTCCACCTCGGCCGACGGTTCGGTGAAGGGGAAGTACGAGGGGCGCATGCGGATGGCGGTCTGTTCGCCGAAGATCTCCTTGGCGAAGTATTCGAGCGACTGCTTCATGTCGGCGAACGAAACCCCTTCGTCGATGTAGAGACCCTCGATCTGGTGGAAGATGCAGTGGGCGCGGTAGGAGATCGCCTCGTTGCGGAAGACGCGGCCCGGACAGATCACGCGGATCGGAGGCCGCTGGCGCTCCATCGTGCGCACCTGGATCGACGAGGTGTGCGTGCGCAGCAGGATGTCGGGGTCCTTCTCGATGAAGAACGTGTCCTGCATGTCGCGTGCGGGGTGCTCGGGCGGGAAGTTGAGCGCCGAGAAGACGTGCCAGTCGTCCTCGATTTCGGGTCCGTCGGCCACGGTGTAGTCCAGGCGCGAGAAGACCTCGACGATTTCGTTCCGGACGAGTGCGATCGGGTGGCGCGAGCCGAGGCGCTCGGCCGTGCCGGGGCGCGTCAGGTCGTCCGTGGCGGCCGGCCGGTCCGCCGCGGCGTTCTGCAACTCTTCGCGCAGGGCGTTTATCCGCTCCGTGGCCTCCTGCTTGAGGCGGTTGAGCTGCTGGCCCAGTTCGCGTTTGAGCTCGGGAGCCACCGTCTTGAACTCCTCCATCAATGCGTTCAGCTCGCCCTTTTTGCCGAGCACCCTGATCCGGAAATCCTCGATTTCGGCGGCCGCCTTGGGTTTGAACTCTTCGACTCGTCGGAGGAGTTCATTGATTTTGTCGATCATATTTTGCCGGTTTTTCTTTTTTTCCTACTTTTGGAGGAACGCTGTATAGTGTGCAAAGTTATAAAAAAATTGAGATATGTTGCGTAAAACGGTCGCTTTTGTCCTGTTTCTGCTCGCCGGGACGCTGCCCGCGCCGGGGCAGCGCGTCGGGGTCGTGATGAGCGGCGGCGGGGCGAAGGGGCTCTACCATATCGGCGTGCTGGAGGCGCTCGAGGAGTGCGGCGTGCCGATCGACTGCGTGGCCGGGACGTCGATGGGCTCGATCATCGCGGCCATGTATGCGGCGGGCTACTCCCCTGCGGAGATGCGTGCGATCGTCAGCTCGGGCGTGGTCAGGGAGTGGGTTTCGGGGCGCATCGACCCCAACCGCTACCTCGACTACTACCGGCAGGTGGGGAGCAACCCCTCGTTCCTGAGCCTGCGCATCGACGTCGAAGGCCCTGCGGGGAAACGGTTCCGCGTGCCGACGAACCTCGTCTCCTCCACGCAGATCGACATGGCGCTCACCGAGCTGTTCGCTCCGGCGACGGCCGCCGCCGACGGCGATTTCGACCGCCTGATGGTCCCCTTCCTCTGCGTGGCCAGCGACATGAACCACCGCCGTCCGGTGGTGCTGCGGCGGGGCGAGCTGAGCGAGGCGGTGCGCTCCTCGATGTCCATTCCCCTGGTGTTCAAGCCCGTGGAGGCGGATTCGATGCTGCTCTACGACGGCGGCATCTACGACAACTTCCCGTGGAAGCCGCTCGACGCGACGTTCGGTCCCGATTTCATCGTGGGATCGGTCTGCACCTCGGGCAACACCCCGCCCAGCGGCGACAGCAACATCATGGACCAGGCTTTCATGCTGGCCATGCAGGAGACCGACTACACGCTGCCCGAAGGGCGCAGCGTCACGATCCGCCGGGCCGTGGATGCCGGGATGCTCGACTTCGACCGGGCCGAGGCCATCATGGACTCGGGCTACGAGGACGCCATGGCCGCCATGCCCGAAATCCTGCGGCAGGTCGCCGCACGTCGCGGCGAGACCGATTACGCCGCGCGCCGCGCCGCCTTCCGCGGGAAGTGTCCCCCGCTGATCTTCAACGATTACCGGCTCGAGGGGCTGACGCGGACCCAGCGGGCCTATATCCGCGACTTCGTGCAGGTGGACCGCCGCACGCCGGGACGCCAGCGGCCGATGGGGTTCGCCGAGCTGCGCGACAACCTCTTCGAGGTGCTGGCCGGGGGCGAGTTCTCGATGGGATTCCCCCACGTGCGCTACGATTCGGTGCAGCGGCGCTACGCCTTCGAGGCGCATTTCTCCACGCGCCCCAACTTCCGGATCACCGTCGGCGGCAACATCTCCTCGACGGCCTTCAACCAGGCCTACGTCGGTATCGACCACCAGTGGATCGGCCGCGTCGGACAGCGGCTGAACGCCGAGCTGTACCTCGGGCCGATCTACACCTGGGGCGCACTGGGAGGCCGCACGGACTTCTATCTGGTGAAGCCCGTCTTCCTGGACTACTCCTACAACTTCTCGGTCCACAACCTGCGCCACGGCTCCTTCGGCAACGTGACGAAGATCGACAACACGGAGCAGGTCAAGGAGAGCGAGAGCTTCTTCTCGCTCTCCGCGGGGATGCCCCTCACGCACCGCAGCGTGCTGATGCTGCGCGCCAACGCCGGGCATGTCAATTACCGCTACGATTCGGACGAGCTGTTCGTGGACGAGACCGACCACACGCGCTTCTCGTTCTTCGGCCTGAAGGCCGAGGTGGCGCGCAATACGCTCGACAAGTTCCTCTATCCCCGCCGGGGTTCGGACCTGCGCCTTTCGGCCGTCTGGGTCTCCGGGCGCGACAAATTCCGGCCCTACGACGCCGAAGGGTTCCTCTCGCGCACCCGGCGCCGGTGGTTCGGGGCCCGCTTCTCGTGGGACAAGTACTTCGACATCCCCTCCTGCGGCTGGTTCTCGTTCGGGTTCAATCTCGACGGCGTCTATACGAACCACCCGGATTTCACCTCCCCGGGCGCGACGCTCATGTCGGAACCCTCCTATGCCCCGGTTCCGCATGCGCGGATGATCCACATGCCCGACTTCCACGCCCCGTGGTTCGTGGGCGGGGGCGTGATGCCGACCTTCGACCTCCTGCCGAACTTCTTCTTCCGCACGGGGTTCTACGCCATGTACCGCAGCGCGCGGAGCGGTGTTCCGGCCGTTCCGACCGCCTCGCCCGACCGCCGCTGGCATTACATCGCCGAGACGTCGTTCGTTTACCATACGCCGATCGGTCCGGTGAGCCTCGCGCTCACGAAATACGACCTGCGCGACTGGCGGAACATGTATCTGACCTTCAATTTCGGCTACACGATCTTCGCCCCGAAGGGAACCTTCTATTAGCGGATCCGCCGCGGCGGTTTCCCGCCCCGGTTTGGCCGTTTGCGGAACAAACGCTAATTTCGCACGACGGACTCCCGCGGGCCGTCGGATGCCGCACGGGCGCCTTCCCTGTCCGGTGCGGAGAGGCGAAAAGTGGCGAAAGGCCTTTCTCCTTTCGCTTTTAATGAATATCTTTGTCCCGATGACAACAATCAGACTGACCAAGGAATTTTCGTTCGAAGCGGCGCATGCCCTCGACGGATACGACGGGCCGTGCCGCGAGATACACGGACACTCCTACCGCCTGTTCGTGACGGTGAAGGGAACGCCCGGGGAGGATCCCCGCGATCCCAAGTACGGGATGGTGATGGACTTCGGCTTGCTCAAACGCATCGTGAACGAGGAGGTCGTCTCGCGCTTCGACCACGCGCTGGTGCTGCGGGCTTCGGCCTCGGGCGATGCGCTCCGGCGGCTGCTCGCCGACCGCTTCGGCAATATCGTGGCGGTGGACTACCAGCCCACGTGCGAGAACATGCTTGCCGACTTCGCGCGCCGCATCGCCGCGCGGCTTCCGCAGGGTGTCCGGCTCCATTCGCTGCGCCTGAACGAAACGGCCACGTCGTTTGCCGAATGGTTCGCCGAGGACAACGGATGATCCCCGCCCCTTTTCCGAAAAAACGCAACTTCACATGATGAAAAAACTCTTTCTCGTCGACGCCTATGCGTTGATCTTCAAGTATTACTATGCCTTTCTGGGGCGTCCGATGCGCAACCGCGCCGGCATGAACACCTCCGTGGTGTTCGGCTTCGTCAAGTTCCTGCGCGACATTCAGAAACGCGAACGGCCCGACCTGCTGGGCGTGGCGTTCGACCCCAAGGGCGGCAGTTTCCGCCGCGAGATTTTTCCCGAGTACAAGGCCAACCGCGCCGAGACGCCCGAGGACATCCTGCTTTCGGTCCCCTATGTCAAGCGGGTGCTGGAGGCGATGTGCATTCCGATTCTCGAGGTCGAGGGCTACGAGGCCGACGACGTGATCGGCACGCTTTCGCAAAAGGGCGTCGCCGCCGGATACGACGTCTATATGGTCACGCCCGACAAGGACTACGGCCAACTGGTGAGGGACAACTGCCGGATATACAAGCAGAAAGGTGCGGACGGCGCGATCGAGATCGTCGGCCGCGAGGCGATCCGCGAGAAGTACGGCATCGACGATCCCGTGCTCGTGCGCGACATTCTCGCCCTGTGGGGCGATGCGTCGGACAACATTCCCGGCGTGCCGGGCATCGGCGAGAAGAGCGCCTGCAAGCTGGTGCGGGAGTGGGGCACGGTGGAGAACATCCTCGACAACGCGGCGCGGATCGGGGGCAGGCAGGGCGAGAAGATCGCCGAATGGGGCGACAGGTTGCGCCTGGCCAAGCGGCTCACGACGATCTGCCTCGACGTGCCGATTCCCTTCCGCGAGGAGGAGCTGACGGTCTGCGAGCCGCATCTGGACGAGCTGCGGGCCGTCTTCGCCGAGCTGGATTTCAAGGCTTTCCTGAACGATCTGGCGAACCTCGCACCCCCGGAGCCGCTGTCCGACGGGCCGCGTCAGGAGGATCAGCGGCAGTTGGCCGAGATGGCCCGCGCCAAGTCGGCCGCCGCGAAGAAGGCGGCGCTGGCCGGGCAGGGCAATCTGTTCGGCGATCCCGTGGCCCCGCTGCCGGGTCCCGTTCCGGCGGCCGAATTGCAGGAGGAGGCCGAGGCGATGCAACTGGCCACGGCCCAGACCACGCCGCACGAATACACGCTCGTCCCGAACGCCGCGCGGCTGCGCGAGGTGGTGGCCGAGGTGGCCCGTTACGAAGAGTTCTGCTTCGATACGGAGACCACGGGCTTCGACATCTTCAACGACCGGATCGTCGGGTTGTCGCTGGCCGTCGAGCCGCACAGGGCGTGGTACGTTCCCTTCCGCGAGGAGGATGCGGCGGAGTACGCCGGGATCGTGCGGCCGCTGTTCGAGGAGGAGCGGATCGCCAAGATCGGCCAGAACGTCAAGTTCGACCTGATGGTGCTCCGGCGGCTGGGGATCGAGGTCCGCGGGCGTAAGTACGATACGATGATTCTCCACTACCTGCTCGATCCCGAATCGCGCCACAACATGAATGCGCTTTCGGAGAAGTACCTCAATTACAGGCCCATCGAGATCGAGACGCTGATCGGCAAGGGGCAGAAGCAGCTGACGATGGATCTGGTGAACGTCGAGCGTGTCAAGGAGTACGCCGCCGAGGACGCCGACATCACGTTGCAGCTCAAGCGCGTGCTCTACCCGATGGTCGAGCGGATCGGGCTGGAGCGGCTCTATTCCGAGATCGAGGAGCCGATGATCGAGGTGCTGGCCTCGATCGAGATGGCGGGCGTGCGGATCGACACCGCGGCGCTGGCCGAATACGCCGTCGAGCTGAACCGCCGCATGGCGGAGCTGGAGGCGGCGATCCGCGCGGAGGCCGGCGAGCCGTCGCTGAACATCAACTCCACGCGGCAGCTTGGCGAGGTGCTCTTCGCGAAGATGCGGATCGCCGAGAAACCCAAGATGACGCGCACCAAACAGTTCTGCACCGACGAGGAGTACCTCCAGACCTTTGCCCGCAAGCACCGCATCGTGGACCTCGTGCTGGAGTACCGCGGCGTGAAGAAACTCCTTTCGACCTATGTGGAGGCGCTTCCGCAGCTGGTGAACCGCACGACGGGGCGCATCCACACCTCGTTCAACCAGGCGGTGACGGCCACCGGGCGTCTCTCGTCCACGAATCCCAACCTGCAGAACATCCCCGTGCGCGAGGAGATGGGCCGCCGCATCCGCCGGGCGTTCATTCCCTCGGACGACGACCACCTGCTGCTCTCGGCCGATTACAGCCAGGTCGAGCTGCGGCTGATGGCCCACCTCTCGGGCGACGAGTCGCTCATCGCGGCCTTCGAGCACGGCGAGGACATCCACGCCGCCACGGCCGCGCGGCTGTTCGGCAAACCGCTCGGAGAGGTCACTCCCGAGGAGCGGCGGCGGGCCAAGACGGCCAACTTCGGCATCATCTACGGCATTTCGGCCTTCGGGCTGAGCCAGCGGCTCGAAATCCCGCGCAAGGAGGCCCGGGAGATCATTGACGGTTATTTCGCCTCCTACCCCAAAGTGAAGGAGTATATGGAGCGCGTGGTCGGGAAGGCCCGCGAGGAGGGTTTCGTGACGACGATCTTCGGCCGTCGCCGCTACCTGAACGACATCGCCTCGCACAACGCCGTGGCCCGCGGACTGGCCGAGCGCAACGCCGTGAACGCTCCGATACAGGGTTCGGCGGCCGACATCATGAAGATCGCGATGATCGACGTGCACCGCCGTTTCGCCGCCGAGGGAATCCGTTCGCGGGTGATTCTGCAAGTGCACGACGAACTGGTGGTCGATATGCTCCGTTCCGAGCAGGAGCGGGTCACGGCCATCGTGACCGAAGCGATGGAGTCGGCCGCGAAGCTCCGGGTGCGGCTCGTCGCCGATGCGGGCGTCGGCGGCAACTGGCTCGAGGCGCACTGACGCACGGTTCCCCGCACGGGAGCGTTTACCCGCCCGTGTCCGGCGGTGCACCTTTGCGGCGGGTTCCCGCCGACGGGAGGAGTGCCTGCGGGCAAGGGGTGCGCGGAGCGTGCGCCGTACCGGCTGAATTCGAACATGCGGGGTCTTTGTTTCGGCATCCCGCCTCCGGGAAACCGGGGGCGGGATGCCCTTTTTGCGGGCGGAGATGGCTCGGAGGGGGGAGTCACTCCACCTTTTTCCAGCGTCTTTCGGGCCTCCTCCGTCCCGAAACCGGCTCCTCGGAGTAGGAGATGCGCTTGACGACGCCGATGATGAACTCCTCGGGGGCGAATCCCCAGTAGCGGCTGTCCTTCGAGTTGGGGACGTTGTCGCCGCAGAAGAAGTAGTAGTTCTTGCGGAAAACGTAGTCGGCGAGCGGTTTCCCGTCGAGCCGCGCCGTGCGGCCGTCGAAGGAGAGGCTGCCGCCGGTTTCGTACTCCACGAGCGGCTTGTAGAGCCTGAAGTTGCGCAGGTCGAGCGCGATCTTCGCTCCGGCCCGGGGAACGTAGAGCGGTCCGAGATTCCTGATCGTCCAGCCGAAAAGCGAGTCGTCGAACGGCATGGCGCGCAGTACGGTCGGCGGGATCGCCGAGTCGGGCGTTTCGGCGAGCTGCCGCTGCCGCTCCCGGTCGCCGACGGGGCCTTCGTGGCGGTTGTTCCGAAGGTATCCGTTGCGGATCGAAACGCTGTCGCCCGGCGTGCCGACGCAGCGTTTGGCATAGACGTAGTTGATGCGGAACTCGATCCGGTCCCGGTCGTAACCGTGCGGGACGTTGAAGACCACCACGTCGTTCACCCGTACCTTCCGCAGCCCCGGCAGCCGGAACGAACGCAGCGGAGCCCCCTCGGCGAAATCGAAACTCCGGTAGATCCGCGCCCCGGCGATCAGTTTGTTTACCAGGATGCGGTCGCCGGGAATGAGCGTGGGCAACATCGACTCGGACGGTACGACGAACTGGTCGCAGACGAACGCCCGCACGAAGTAGGGCATCCACAGCGCGAGCGCCGCGATGACCAGCGCCGTGCCGGCGGCGTTCCGCACGATACGCCTCCAGGGCCTTTTTCTTTCGGTCGGGTTCATGGTTCCTGTGTTTCTGAAAGGGGGTCGGAGCGGGCCGCGGCGAGCAGTCCGCGCATCTCCTCCTGCATCTTTCGGGTCTGCGCCGACTCGATTTTCGGCGTGTGGTCCGCGACCCTGCGGGCCGTGGCGAGGGCTTCGGCCTCCTGTCCGGAGGCCCGGTAGTGGAGGGCCAGCAGGTAGAGGGGATATATGCGGTCGGGAATGCGGAAGTGCGCCTGCAGGTAGGCTCTTTCGGCTTCGGAATGCTCCCCGAGCGCGTCGTGATTCTTGCCCATGATGTTCCAGAACATGGGGTCGCTGCTGATCCGCGCTCCGGTCCGCAGGATGTCGTTGCTCCGGCGGTAGTCGCCGCTCCGGTGCAGGGCGTAGCCGTAGTCGTAGAGAAACCGGAAGTCGTGCGGCAGGCTGTCGAGAAGGCGTTCGCCGTCCTCGACGAGGTAGTCGTAACGGCCCGAGCTCATCCAGATGCGGACGTCGCTCCATTGCCGGCGGGCCTCCGCGCGTGCGGCGGTGCGTCCATAGACGCCTGGCCAGCAGGCGATGCCCGCCGCGAGCAGCAGCGGTGCGGCGATCCGTCGGAAGGGTCCGGAGCGGCGGGAGGGGACGGTCTCCGTCCGGGGGCCGGAACGCCGCCGTCCCCCGGGCGGAGACGCCGCTCCGGCGAGCAGGACGACGAAGAGCAGCCGCAGCGGCAGGACGCTCCACGGATAGGAGAACGAGGCGAACACCGCCGCCGCGAGCAGTCCGTAGCCGAACGGGTCGCCGCGGCGGATGCCGGCCGCCACGGCCGTTCCGGTCAGCAGGAGCAGGAGTGCGAAGCCGGCCGCGCCGGTCTCGGCGCCGAATTGCAGAAATTCGTTGAATCCGGCTTCGGGGCATCCGGCCACCTGTTTCTCTCCTTCGGGCCGGGACCGTTCGGCGAAGTAGCGGGCCTGCTCCTCGCCGAAGGCTCCGGCGAAATTCCCGAGGCCCGCGCCGCAGAGCGGGCGGCGGAGCAGGATGCGGGCGTCGATCTTCCAGATCAGCAGCCGTCCCTCGGCCGAAGGGCGTTTGAGGTGATAGGCTCCGGCGGCCGCACCTCCGAGCAGCAGCAGCGCGGAGCCTGCGGCGATTCCCGTGCGGAGGGGGTGTGCGGCGAAGAGGCGGCGGAGACGGCCCGCGGCATCGAGTTCCCCGAGGGCCAGCGCGCCGCATCCGGCGGCGACGGCCGCCAGTGCGGCGCGGCTCATGGAGGCGGGCAGGACCACGGCCCCCAGCAGTGCGGCGCCCCAGCCCGCGAGGCAGGGCAGCAGGCCGCCCGTCAGGACGCAGGGACGGAGAAGGCTCCGCAGTCTCCGGAGAGTCTGCCGTCGCAGCAGCCGCCCCGCGAGGCGGTTGCTGCGGACGATGCAGGCGACGGCGCAGACGAGGACGGGGGCGATGAAGCCCGCATAGGGACCCGGGTTGAAGAGCGTGCCGGTGACTTTGAAAAGCCCGTGGTTCGAGTAGGCGAATCCGTAGATCTGGCGGATGCCGGTCCACGCCTCGTAGATGCCGAAGAGGCACAACAGCGTAAGCAGCACGGCGGCGGCGTGCCGTTCGGCCGTGAAAAGGATGCGCAGCGAGGCGTAGAGCATCGCCGCCTGGAGCAGCTCGTCGTAACGCGCCGGGGCGGCGGGTCCGGGGAGGAGAAACCGGGAGGCCGTGACGCCGGCGAGCAGCAGCGCGGCGCAGCAGTCCGCGGCATTGGGGCGGATGCGCGGGGCACGGACGAGGAGAACGGCCCCGGCCAGCAGGAGCAGCAGGAGGGTGCCCTGCATCGACGCGAGGGCGTTCGCCCGCAGCTCCTGCGTCGGGACGTCGAGGGCCGGGACGAAAAGCCGCCAGCAGGCGGCGGTCCAGAGCAGGAGCACCGCCGCACGGAGAAGGGGATGGTGTTTCCGCATCATGGCTCGGGACGGGGTTTGCGGCGCATCGGAAGGAAGATCGGCAGATAGACCGCCAGCGCGATGAGCGAGAAGAGCGTGCCGCTGATGGCCGCCACGGCGAATGCGAACCAGAAGACCTCCTCGGGACCGTCGTAAAGGAACGGCACGAGCCCCAGCACGGTCGAGAGGATGGTCAGCGCGATGGGGACGATCTTGTGGTTGTAGGCCTTCAGGTAGAGCGGGATGCCCCGCTTGCGCGACGTCGCGGCCCAGTTGTCCTCCTCGTTGATGAGGTAGATGCCCGCATTGACGACGATGCCGCACAGCAGGACGAAGGCGGCGAATCCGCCCTGGTCGAAGACGAAGTCCGACCAGCCGAAGGTGAGGAAGACGCCGATGAACGACACCGGGATCATCAGGATGATGACCAGCGGTTTGCGCAGCGACTCGAAGATGACGGCGCACATGGCGTAGATGATGGCGATGACCAGCAGGATCAGCCACACCTCCTGTTTCTTCTGACCGAAGCCGTAGCGGTAGGTGGGCGAGTCGGCGATGAACCCGATGGGCAGCGTCTCCTCGTTGAGCCGGTCCACCGTGCGCTCGATGAGCCGTCGGCCCAGCTCGTAGGAGCCGATGAAGTCGAATCCGACGGTGATCTGGTAGGATTGGTTGTAGCGGTAGATGGAGATGCCCGTGCGGCGTTTCTCGATGGTTCCGACGGAGGAGAGCTTCGTTTGCAGCGAGTCGATCCTCACCTGCGCGTTGGCGACGTGCCAGCGGTCGAAGCGGTCGCGGTCGGCCGATTCGAGCACGACGCGCTGCATCTCGTCGCCGTTGTAGACCGACGGGAGCGGCGCGCGGTAGAGCATCGTGCCGAGCAGCGAGTAGTAGTCGGCGACGTTCAGCCCCGCGGCGGCGACGCGTTCGTCGTCGTAGCGGATGTTGAACTCGTTGTGCGGCAGGCTCCAGCCGTTGCCGGTCATGATTTCGGGCTGCGAGACGCGGCGGTTCTGCGACAGCGAATCCACCAGTGCGTCGGCGTAGTCCGACAACTGGTCGTAATTGTAGCCCCGGAGGCGTATCTGGTTCGAGCGGTAGTTGCTGATGACGTTGTTGTTGAAGTAGTTGTCGTCGATGCCCGAGATGCGCCACGTCGCCCCGCCGAAGCGGATGGCCGCTGCGGTGAGCTCCTGTTTGAGCATTGACGGGAAGGGGCCGTTCTCGTATTCGGGCTTGAAGGTGACGATGATCTGGGCGTTGTCGTAGCCGTAGATGTTCGTGCGGAACATCTGCACCTCGTCGAACCGGCTGATGTAGTTCTCCATGTGGCGGACGACCTCGTCGAGCTGCTGCACGGTGCAGCCTTCGGCCATGCCGGCGTTGATGTAGAGTACCTTCTGCGCGGGCTGGCGGAAGTAGTTGTAGCGTCCGGTGGCCGTTCTGAAGAGGTTGAGCGACGAGCCGAGCACCTTGTCGAGGGTCTGGCGGTGTGCGGTGACGAATCCGCTGCCCATGACGCCGTTGTACCACCGGGCCGGCCACGGGAGGGGTTTCCCGTCCTCCTCCTCGATCCTGTCGGGCAGCAGAAACGTCGGGAGGCCGAAGCCCCAGAGCAGGGCCGCGACGAAGATCCAGCGGCGGCGGCGTCCCCAGGCGATGAAGCGGCCGTAGAGGCGCGAGAAGCGGACCGTGAAACGCCGCCGGCGCACGGACGAGACGGTCATGCTGCGTCCCAGCGGAAATTTTTCGAGCAGCGCCGGGACGAAAAGCAGCGCCACGAAGAGCGAGACGGCGAGGTTGATGACGATGACCAGCGAGAAATCGACCAGGTTGAGCCGCTGCTCCTCGGGTAGCAGCCAGACGATGCCCAGCGCCCCGATGGTGGTCAGCAGCGCTCCGAGGATCGAGACGAAGACGCGCCGGTCGCGGTAGTAGCTGTAATGGTCCACCATGATGATCGACGTGTCGATGATGATGCCCAGCGACACGGTGATGCCGGCCAGCGTGTAGATGTGGATGTCCAGGTGCAGGAGGTTGTAGAAGACCGCCGCCACGAGGATATTGACGGCCAGCGTCGTGGCGATGATGGCCAGGTAGCGCAGGTCGCGGCTCACGGCGAAGACGAACGCGAGCAGGATGGCGACGCAGAGCAGCGTGCGCAGGTAGATCTTCTCCAGCTCGCCCGAGACGTATTCCGTGGCGTCGTAGGTGAGCGTGGCCGACAGCTCGGGCGGGAAACGCTCCTGGAGGCGCGCCATCTCCTCCTTGACCGCCGCGGCCACCCGGAGCATGTTCGTGTGCGCCTCGCAGGAGATCGCCAGGGTGATCGTGTTCAGTCCGTTGATGCGGAAATAGCTCGTCGGCCGCTGCTCCTGCCAGCGGGCCGAGGCGAAGTCGCGCAGGTGGTAGATGCGGCCGTTGCGTTTGGCGACGGGAATCTCCCCGAAGTCGGTTGTGCCCCGGTTGCGGAGGCGGAGGACCACGGTGCGCTCCGTGCCGTCCTCTCCGGGCAGGGTCGTCAGCCCGACGATGTCGTTGCTGAAGTAGGCGCCGAAAGCCGAGGCGAGGTCGGCGGCGGTGATTCCCGCGGTCTCCGCCGCCTTGGGGTCGAAGCGGATGACCCATTCGTAGGGCGTGACGCCCGACAGGGAGACCTTCCCGACGCCTTCGATCTGGGAGAGGGGCGTCGAGACGTGCGCCGAGACGAACTCCTCGATGCGTTCGGACGGGAGGTCGGCCTTGACGGTATAGACGAGCGTCTCGGACTCCTGCCGGTTCCCCGACGCCGCGAGCGAAATGTAGGGGTAGCTGACCCCTTCGGGGAGCTTGGCGTAGAGGTTCCGGATCGTGGTGGCGACCTCGAAGCGGGCCGCCGTCATGTCGGTTCCCTTGGCGAAGGAGAGCCAGATGCTGCCGGAGCCCTTCGACGAGGTGGAGGAGATGCCCGTGTTTCCCGAGACGGTCGAGAGCGCCCCCTCGATGCGCGAGGTGACGTGCTGTTCGACGAGCCGCGCCGAGGCGTCGGGCCAGGAGAAGTAGATCCCGATGCCGCGCTGGGGGGTGGTCGGCGTGTACTGGATGCTGAGCATCGGCAGCATGGCCGCGCCGACGACCGTCAGCGCCGCCATGATGAGCAGTACCGAGAAGGCGGGGATTCCGCGTCGCCGGGAAGGTATGGGCCGCGGGCGGTTCATCGGCGCGGCTTGTGGATTTCGTAGTAGGCCAGCGGGATGAACAGGACGCTGACCAACGTGCCGACGGTCATGCCGCTGATGATGACCAGCGACATGGGGAATTGCAGGTCGGAGCCCATGTCGCCGCGGGCCAGGAACGGGGCGACGGCCAGAATCGTCGTCAGCGAGGTCATGACGATCGCCTTCAGGCGCCGCCGTCCGGCCTCCAGAATGGCCCGTTTGAGCGAGCGGCCGTTACGGCGCAGGGTGTTGATCGTGTCGATCTTGAGGATCGAGTCGTTGATGACGATGCCGCAGACGACGATCAGGCCGATCATCGACATCAGGTTGAGCGACTCGCCGAAGAGCCGGAGCACGAGGATCGCCCCGAACAGGTCGATGACGATTTCCGACAGGATGATCCACGGCTGGACCAGCGATTCGAACTGCGCCGCCAGGATGAAGAAGAGCAGCAGCAGCGCGACGGCCAGCACGCCGACGAGCTGCCCGACCATGCCGCGGTTGGAGAAGTAGCTGCCGCTGAAGCTCACCTCGAAGCCGTCGTCCCCGGCGACGCACCGCCGGATCGCGGAGATGACCTGCGGCACTTCCCCGGCGCGGGGCGACAGGTCGAGCGGGTAGTAGTTGCCTTCGGCTCCGGCCACGATGTGCTTCAGGTCGCGCGTCATGGTCTGGCGCATCAGCGCGCCGACCGGGATTTCGGCCTCGGCAGTGCGGATGAAGGTGCTTTCCAGCAGCTCGTCGAGGCTCCGGAGGTTGTTGCCGACGACCATGGGCAGCGATTCGTCGCCGCTCGAGATCGTGAAGAGCGTATTCTCGTTCAAGGCGTTGCGCAGCGTGGCGATCAGGTCGCCGTAGGTCACTCCGTAGAGAGCCATCCGTTCGGGCTGCGCCACGTAGAGGATGTCCTCCTGCATGGCTGCCTGCGGGACCTCCAGTCCGGGCAGCGCCTCGCGGATGCGGTCGAGGAGCCGTTGCAGCCGTTCGGGGTCGGCGTTCTGCCCCGTCGTGGAGCGCAGGCGCGCCGTGAGCACGGCCTCCCGTTCGGCGAAGATCAGGTCGAAGACGTTGCCCGAGACGCCGAACGAGCAGAGGGCCTCCGGGGCGTTGGCCGCGAGGTAGCTGCGGATCTCCCGCTGCACGGGTTCCACGTCGGCCGCGTCGCGGCATTTCAGATAGACGGTGGCTTCGGCCACGCCGTTCTCCTCGGTGTGCGAGAGGATGAACTGCTGCACGCCGGCCATGACCGTGGACTGTTCGATCCGTTCGCCGAGACGGTCTATGAGCCGCTGCGTGCGGCGGCCGTTCTCTTCGGCCGAGATGCGGTCGTTCCAGTCGATATGCACCAGCATGTCGCTGTACGTCATGCGGGGCAGCCGCTCCTTTTCGACCGTCAGGAAGAGGAGGACCAGTCCGACGATCGAGACGGCGTAGATGCCCCACATCAGCGCACGGCGGCGGAAGAACCACTTGAGCGCGGTCTCGTACCAGGCCGTCACGCGGTCGAACGAGAAGCGTTCGAGCCACGGCGTGGGGCGGAACGCCTCCTGGCGGCGGTACCACCAGCGGTAGTAAACCGGCAGCAGCGTGATCGACACGCCGTAGGCCACGAAGAGCGTGATCGTGACGGCCATCGCCTGGTCGTAGAACAGCGCTCCGGCCATTCCGTTGATGAAGATGAGCGGGATGAAGACCGCGCAGGTCGTGAGCACCGACGAGAGCATGGGGGCCACCACTTCGTTCGTGCCGCGCGTGACGGCGTCGGCGAGCCGTTCGCCGCGCAGCCAGCGCGCCGTCATGTTGTCGATGACGATGATCGAGTTGTCCACCATCATGCCGATGCCGAGCACCAGTCCCGAGAGCGAGATGATGTTGATCGAGATGCCGAGCACGTAGAAGACCAGCACCGAGACGATCAGCGTGACGGGAATCGTCAGGATCACCAGCAGCGGGGACTTCATGTCGCGCATGAAGAAGAGGATGATGAGGCAGGCGAGCAGCGCGCCGGCGACGATGTTGCTCACCAGGTTCGAGATCGAGTAGTCGAGCAGTTCGGTCTGGTCGCGCGTGACGGTGAACTCCACGTCGGGGTAGTCGTGGCGGAACTGGCCGAGGAGCTTGTCCAGTTCGCTCTTGAGTTGCGACATGCGGGCGTCGGACTGTTTCACGACGGCCAGCGTGATCGCGTCGCGTCCGTCGGAGAGGACCGTGCCCTGCCGTTTGCGGGGGTGTTCGATCACCTGCGCCAGGTCCCTGACACGGAAGAGCCGTCCGTTGATCTTCAGGAAGATCCGTTCGATGTCCTCCCGGTCGGCCAGCACCGGGCTGAACTTCACGCTGTACTGGTACTCGCCGTCGCGGATCGTGAGGCTGCCCAGCGTGACGTCGGCCCGCTTGAGGGCGCTTTCGACCGCCGCGATCGTGATGCCTGCCTGCCGCAGCTTCGTCTCGTCCGGGATGATGAGGATTTCGGACGCCACGCTGCCGCTCATGTCCACCATCGCCACCTCGGGCAGTTGTTCGATGCGTTTGGTGATGACCTGCGAGGCGAAGCGGCTCAGGGCCGCGAACTGCTCCGACACGGGGTGCAGCTCGTCCTGCGCGGGGGCGGGGCGTTCGTCCCGGACGGTGAGGTTGATGTAGAAGGCCGGGATGTCGGTGGCGCTGGCCTTGATGACCTTCGGGCGCTCCAGGTCGCGGGGCAGCGAGGAGATCGAACGGTCGATCTTCTCGTTCACTTCGATGAACAGGTAGTCGATGTCCGCCCCCTGCTCGAAGGTGAGGCGGATGACGGCGCTGCCTTCGCGGGCGTCGCTGCGGATGTCCGTGAGCTGCGAGAGCTGGATGAGCTGCCGGCTGAGGGGTATGACGACCGTCTCGTTCAGTTGGCGCGCCGGGACGCCCTGCGCCGGAATCTGGACGGTGATGTAGGGCGCGTCTATGTCGGGCACGAGCGACACGGGCAGCAGGCGGCTGCTCACGACGCCCAGGATGACCAGGACGACGGCGATCATCGTCACGGCGACGGGCCGGTCGAGAAGTCTGCGTAGCATGGCCGGGGCGGTTTAGCGGGTTGCGTCGATCGTGACCTCCGACCCGTCGGCCAGGTTCAGGTTGCCCGAGACGATGACGATGTCGCCCGGCGAGAGGTCGGCGCCGCGCTCCGTGTTCGCCTCGACGGCGTACTCCCTGCTGTTGGCCAGCGACGTGTGGACGTAGGTCCACAGCGCCTTGCCGTCGCGGAAGCGGAAGAGCACCTCCTCGTTGTCGCGGATGACCACGGCGCTCTTGGGCACGACCAGCCGGTCGGCCACCTGCTGCCGGACGGCCACGCGGACGTTCATGCCGTCCACGAGCGAGCCGTCGTTGGACACTTCGGCGTCGATCTGCACCTGCCCGTGCGCGTCGATCGAGGGATTGACGGCGACGATGCGGCCCCTGACCTCCCTGTGCAGGTCGGCGAAGGGGCTGACGGCGATCTCCTGCCCCGGACGGAGCAGCCCGACCTCCGATTCGAGCACCGTGAAGCGGACGTTGAGCCGGGTGTCGTCGAGCAGCGTGCAGAATTCGCCCGCCGACTTTTCATAGACCTGCTGGGCCACGTCGGCGACCTTTCCGGAGAAGGGGGCGCGCAGCGTGCACTGCTCCAGGCTGCGCCGGGCGCCGGCGACCGAGGCTTCGGCGTCGGCGTATCCCGAGCGGATGCGGGCCAGCCGGACGACCTCGGCCGGCGGCGAGAGCGTGTCGCCCAGCGCGTAGCCCTGGCCCACCAGCACGTCGTAGAACTCCATCCGCGCCTTCTCCAGCGAAAGCTGCGCCTTGCGCAGTTGAAGAGCGTATTCGCCCGTGTCGAGCCGGGCGATCGGTTCGCCGGCCCGGACGCCCGAACCGTTCTTCGCCCGGATTTCGGCGATGGTCCCCGCCACGGGGAACGACAGCGTGCTGCGGCGTGCGGCCAGCAGCCGTCCGTTGCTTATCAGCTCGCGCGTGAAACTCCGCAGCCGCAGCGTGTCCACCTCGACGGCGTTGTATTCGATCCGGTGGCGGATGCGGTCGTCGCCGTCGTCCGTCTTTTCGCTTTTCGGTCCGCCGCAGCCCGGCAGCAGGGCGGCGCAGAGGAGTGCTGGAAGGAGGTATCGGTCCATAGGGTTATTCGTTGATGAGTTTGTCGAACTCCGCGTTGATGTCGGTCCGGGAGATGAAGTCGTAGAGCGTCTTGCGGCGCAGCGAGTAGTAGTAGTTCCAGAAGTCGGCCAGCGCCGAGACGTAGGTCTGGTTGGCCTGGTCCTTCTCGGTCTGGGCCGTGTTCATGTCCGTCACCGAGACGGTTCCCCGCCGGAAGTTCTCCAGCGCGATGGAGTAGCGGCGTTCGGCGACCTCGAGGGCCCGGCCGGCCACGGCGCACTGGTTGCGCTGGTTGAGGAACTGCTCGATGAGCGTGTAGATCTCGTGGCGGTAGTCGATCTCCTCCTGTTCGATCCGGTTGCGGACGATCTCGGCTTTCGCCCTGGCCATGCGGACGCGGCCCTTGCCCATGCCCCAGTCGAAGATCGGGATGGAAAACTGGAGTCCGACGACCTCCTGGTCGAGCAGGTTCGAGTAGGCCGTGCGGAACTCCTCGCCGGTCTGCGAGAGGCCGAAGCGGGCGTTGAGCGTGGCCGAAGCGCCCCGCTCGGCCCTGGCCCGCGCGATGTCGGACTCGGCGTTGAGCATCTGGATCTGGTTGCCGATGTCGAACGACGAGTTCTCCAGCGCCTTGTCGAGCACCATGGCGTAGTCGATGTCGATGGCCGGAATGCGGTCGTCGAGCACCGGGGCGACCTCCACGTTCTCGTTGTAGCGCAGATAGGAGTTGAAGCGCATCTGCTGCTCGCGGACTTCGAGCGAAGTGTCGTTGATCGAGAGACTGTCGTTGAGCATTCGCAACTGGAGTTGCAGCAGCTCGTCGTGCGTGATGCTGCCCAGCTTGAGCCGCTTCTCGGCGATGGCGTAGAGCGCCTTGGTGTTGTCGTAGTTCTTGACGGCGATTTCATGCCGGGTCTTGCTCAGCAGCAGGGCGAAGTAGTAGCTCACGGCCTGCGTCGTCACGTCCTCCATCGCCTCGATGTAGGTGCGTTTGGCCAGCTCGTACTCCTTGGGTGCGATCTTCTTGTCCCACTTGAACTGGTTGTAGGCGAAGAGCGGCTGGGTGTAGGAGAGCGTAATGGGCTGCGAGTAGTAGGATTTCGAATCCTTGGGGGCGAACTGGTCCAGCCGGTTGAGCGACGAGTAGAGTTGCAGCGTACCGCCCGTGAGGGCGATATTCTGGCGGATCGAGAGGCCGATCGTGTTTTGCAGGTTGTAGTTCTCCAGATAGCGCATTTCGCCCGTGTCGTAGTCCTGCAGCAGGCGCAGCGAACGGTCGAAGCTCAGCACCTCGCCCGACAGGTTGAGCGACGGCAGGCGGCTGGCCCTGAACGAGCGGAAGGACCAGTAGGACGAGAGGAAGGTGTATTTGGCCACCATGGCGGCGATGGACTGCTCCTGGGCGGCGCGGATGGCCTCCTCGAGCGTCAGCTCCACGTGCAGCCGGCGGGTTTCCGCAGGTGCGGGCGTCGTGTTCTGCGACAGCGCCGGGGCGGCGAGCAGCGCGAATCCCGCCAGCAGGGCCGAAGTTTTCCGTAGGATTCCCGGTATCATAGCGATCGAAGGTTAGGCGTTGGGTTGGTTCTGGGTCGGGGCGGAGGCCGGAGACGCGGATCGGGAGGCGCGTATTGTGGATACGGATTCCGGCGGATCCGGAACGATTTCGGGAAAATGCGCTGCGTGCCCGCTTCCGTCCCGTTCCGCTTTCGCTCCGGAACCCGGGCGGAACCGGCGCCGAAAGTCGGCGGGGAGGGGCGGTTCGTGTTTCGGATCGTGCATACCGGAATCGTTTCGGAAGAAAATCTTTTTATCAAAATTAAGTAAAAAAATGGAAATGCACAAATGGTCGGACCGTTTTGTATAAAAAATATTCGTATTTTTTATTAAAAAACGAAATATTCGGGATTCCGGAATCCTCCGTATAACGAAATGTCCGCGAAAATCATCGGAAACAGGCTGTATCGTCCCGGATTTTGCCTCCGGATTTCCGCCGGAAACGGCATTCGGGAGCGCCTGCCGTAAAATCCGGAACCTTCGGGGTGCGTATATTCGCTTTTTTTGATCCTTATTCCGGTCCGTCGATGAAAAAATCGGCTTCGGGGACGAAATGTCCGTAAAAAATTCGTATATTGGGCTTAAAATAAATAATTTTACTCTCGGACGGATCGGGCGTCGCCGCTTTTCGGCCTTCGCACGCATCCGTCGCTTGTCGTACCGTAACGCCGAATTCGTCTGTCTTATGCGAAACACGATCCGTTCGATCTTCATGACCCTGCTTCCGGGGCTGCTTCTGGTCTCCTGCCGCGACTCCGCGCTGGAGACGGCATTGCGTCTGGCCGGAGACAACCGTCCGGAGCTGGAGGCGGTGCTGCGGCATTACGCTGCGGACGAGGCCGACTCGCTCAAATACCGCGCGGCCCGCTTCCTGATCGAGAACATGCCGCTGCATTACGGTTACGGAGGTCCGGGGATGGAACGTTTCCGTGCCTATTACGACTCGCTGTTCTGCGACAGGACGGTTGCGAGGCAGGAGTTGCGGCGGCGGGCGGCCCGGGCTTTCGACGGGGCGGGCGGCATCCGGCCCGAGTTCGATGCGGCGACGCTCGACCGCGGTTTTCTGATCCGGCACATCGACCACGCCTTCGAAGTGTTCGGATATCCGTGGTGCCGGGACCTCTCCTTCGACGAGTTCTGCGAAAAGGTGCTGCCCTACCGGATCGGGAACGAGCAGGCGGAGGACTGGATGCCGGCCTACCGCGAGTTCCTCGCCGGGACGATCCGTTCGCTGGAGGAGGCCGGCGCGGACCGGTACACCGCCGCGAAGGCGTTGAAGGACACCCTCCGGGGGATGGACTACGAGGTGATCGACGAGACGACGATGAAACTCGAGCTGCGTCCGTCGGATTACCTGCGGGCGGCGGGCGGAGCCTGTCCCGAGATCACCTGCATTGCCACCTATGCGCTGCGGAGCGTGGGATTGCCCGTCGATTACGACTACATCATCCAGTGGGCCAACAGAAGTCAGACCCATAGCTGGAACGCGCTGCGGATCGACACGGCGCTCTGTTGCTTCGGCATGAGCGACCCGGGTTTCGGCGATCATTTCGAGACCCGGGCGCACGAACGGATGGGCAAGGCCTACCGCAGGACGTTCCGTTTTCAGCCCGGGAGCCTTCCCAACCGGCGCGGGGCGCTGGAGGAGGGGATTCCCTCCGCATTCCTCGCGCCGTTCTTCGAAGACGTGTCGGAACTCTACTTCGACGGTATCGACCTGACGGTGGACCTGACGATTCCCGCCGCGGAGAAGAAGCGGTTCGCCTACCTGGCCGTGTTCGACAACCACCGGTGGGTTCCGGTGGCGTGGAGCCGGATCCGGCGCGGGCGGGCGACGTTCCGCCGTGTCGAGAAGGGATGCGCCTATCTGGCGGTCTATTACCACGACGGGCAGCTTCGTCCGGCGGCCGATCCGCTGACGGTCTCGAAGGAGGGCGTGGTGACGGTCCGCCGGCCGGACGGCGGACGGCGGGCCGTCACGCTGAAGCGGAAGTACCCGGTTTTCTACAACGAACCGTTCATCCTCAACCGGGTGAAGAACGGAAAATTCCAGGTCGCCGACCGGCCGGACTTCAGCGACGCCCGGACGGTCTATGTCACGCCCGAAGTGACGGAGATACACCCCTATTACGCCGAGCTGGGCGACAGCATCCGGTTCCGGTATATCCGCTACCTGTCGCCTCCCGGGGCGTTCGTCAGCATGTCGGAGATCGGTTTTTACGATCCCTCGGGCCGGAAACTCGTCGGACGGATCATCGGCACGGAGGGGAGCTACTGGAATCTGGGCAACGACAAGTACAAGCTCTTCGACGGCGACCCGCTGACCTATTTCAATGCACCCCGGGAGTCCCGGTGCTGGGGCGGAATGGCTTTCGATACGCCTCAGACGTTGGGCAGCGTCATGTTCCTGCCGCGCAACGACGACAATTTCATCCAGGCGGGCGAGCTTTACGAGCTGTTCTGCTGCCGCGACGGGGAGTTCGTCTCGCTCGGCCAGCGGATCGGGGACAGGACCCACGAACTGCGGTACGAGGAGGTTCCCGGGAATGCCTTGCTGCTGTTGAAGAACCACTCCAAAGGCAAGGACGAACGGATTTTCACCTACGAGGACGGCAGGCAGGTCTGGTGGTGAGGCGGCCCGGATTTCCCGTGGCCGCGGCTGTCGTTCCCTGGCGCTCCGTCTCCGGCGGCGTATTTCTTGCCGCGGCGTTCTTCGTCGCGGCATTTCCGGTCCGGGGACGCTTCCCGTTTCAGGCGGAGCGTCGGGCGGCCGTTGCTGTCGGCCCGGACCGCGGGATGGCCGGAGCGGAAAACATCCGCCCCCGCCGCGGATCGTTGCGGCAGGGGCGAAGCGTGTTTCCGGGATGCGGCTTTTCCGGCCCGGGTCAGAGGTCGATGCGTTTGCCCGACAGTCCGTTGATCCTGAACGTGCCTGCGCCGGGCAGCGACACCTTGTGCGCCTTGTCGTCGCGGTTGATCACGAGATAGACCCGCCGCCCGTCGGGCGCCTGCCATTCGGAGGCCAGCACGGCCGCGTCGTCGCCGAAGCCCGGGGCGTGCATCGTCGGGTTGTCGCCCGCCGGGGTGAGTTCGCGGAGGAACCGTCCGCCGTAGAGGACGTCGTGCAGCCCGCGGCGGAAATCCATGAGCGTTTTCAGGAAGCGCGCCTCCCGTTCGGCCTCCTTCGACATGAGGTAGCGGGGGTCCACCCAGCCCGGCTGCGACCCCCAGAGAAGGGCTTTGGTCATTTCGTAGCGGAAGTCGCCGTTGGTCATCAGGTCGGTGGAGAGCGGGGTGTAGGTGAAGCCGCTGGTGATGACGCGGTCGGAATAGACCATCGGGAAAACGGGGCGGATCGTGCAGTTTTCGGCATTGTGGGGCGTGTTCACCACCAGCAGCATGTCGAACAGGTCGATGTAGCACTCCGAGTTCTCCTCGCTGGTCAGAATCCGGCCCTCCTGCAGGTGTCCGTCGCGGATCTTGCCGATCAGACGCCGGTAGCCGTCGTACCAGAAGTCGCCGCCGCCGACCGGGTGGGGGTGGTTCTCGTTCCAGCACGGTTCGGGGGCCGCCGCCGCGATCTGGTCGATGTAGATGCCGTCCACGCCCAGTTCCCGCTGGAGACGGTCCACCAGTCCGATGATCTTGCCGTGCCAGATATCCGTCGAGGGGCATGTCACCGTGTTGAGCACCTTCGAGGTGGGATAAATCTCCGTGTAGAGCGTCCCGTCGGGCTTGCGGCACGAGGCGTCGCAGCCGCGGTCGGGTTTGTAGCTGTCGGCCGCGGGGTCCCAGAGCCGGCCGTTGATGTAGGGCGTGACATGCGCCCCGAGGCTTTGGGCCGTGCGGATCATCTCGGCGAAGCGCGGCTGCGCCGGGAAGTAGTCGGGGTAGTGGGTGTCGTAGGGGTGGTTGTGCCAGTAGTACCAGTGGATGCCCAGTCCCTTGCCGAAGAGTGCGGCGGCGCGGCGGACGGCGTCCAGCGTGTCGTCGGCCACGTGGCGGGCGCGGATCCAGGCGTCGGCGTCGTAGCACCACTGCGGGATGTCGCGCGAGGCGAGCGTCTTGCCGCCCCATTCGGTCGTGTAGGTGAAGGGGCGGTACCAGCGCATCACGGCGTCCTCCCAGCCCTTCGGAGCGAAGCCTGCGACCGACTCCCACGGCAGGCGGAACGTGCCCTCGTCGATCCATCCGGCCGAGGCGGGGACGGCGTCGCTGAAGATCACCTCGTCGCGCGTGCACTGCGCCGAGTAGGTCTTGCCGCAGCCCCGGCGGTCCTCCGTGCCGTAGTAGAAGGCCCCTTCGGGGTTGTGGACGACGATGAACTGCATGGACGAGGCGTGCGACGGGTAGCGCGCCTCGAAGGTGGCGATGTCGAGCGGTTTCTCTACGCCCCAGCCCTCCGTGGTCAGCACCTTGCCGCCGGCGGGGCGGTCGATCGTTATGCGGGGAAATTCGAGGTCGGTCACCATCCACCCTTCGGGCAGGTCGGCCTCGATGTTCCAGCGCAGCAGTTCGCTGTCGTCGGGCAGCGAGACGTACATGCGCACGGGGTAGCGTTCGGCGGAGTAGTCCAGCGTGAGCTGCCAGGTGAACACCAGCGTCTTGCCTTCGTCGTCGTCGCGGATTGCCGCTCCGTCGTAGGCGGCGTGTTCGGGCATCAGGCAGGGATTCTCGCCCTGCGGCCCTTTATAATATAGTATCCACGGGGCGAGGTTGGCGCCCGCGCCGAGCACCGATTTGCCGTTGAGGGTCAGTTTCTCGATGTCGAACCGGCCCTGTCCGCTGAACACGGCCTCCACGGCGCCGTTCGAAAGCGTGTAATTGTCGCCGGAGCGGGTCGCACGGGTCGTGCCCTGTGCGAAGGTCTGCGCGGCGAGCAGGAGCAGCCCGGCCGACAGCATACGGATTTTCTGGATCATAACGGGTGTAGTTGTTTCGGGTGTTTCCGGTATTTCCGGACGTTCGGGGCACGGCGGTCCTTCGTCCGTGCGATCCTGCGGCCGCTTTTTTTACCGGTCGGACAAATTTAAGTAAAATTATTTACCCGTACAAACCGAAACCAGTAAAAACTTTTCAATGACCGGCGGCTTCGGCTTCGGAAGTGCAAAAACGGGGCGGAAACGGTTTTTCCGGCGGAATCGGGGATTCAAAGCCCTGTCGGAGCGTGTTTTGCAGAGAACGGGTCTTTTGTTTCGAAAGAAAAGGCCCGATTCGTCCGAAAAATATTTTCGGAATGATCCGGTTTTATTTCGTTTATTCTCAATCGCTTAGTTTCCCGGAGCACCGAAATCCCCCCCCCTCGCGGGAATCTTAACAAAAAATAATTATCAAAAATGTTTTGTATAATAATTTTATTGCTATATTTGCTTTTGAAATAGTAAATACTTTTAACCGAAACCGAATGAAAGAACCCTGGAATGATACCTGTATTTTCCCGGATGGACCCTTTCGGCCGTTCGGTCCTCCGTGCGGATATTACTATCGTATAAACCTATAATTATCAACCACCTAAAAAACTGCGCCTATGATTGAATGAAACGGATCGGACCTAAATGTGACACTTCTCTGAAATTCTAAATTCCGCAAATCCTTATGGGATAAAATCGAACTTGTACGGAACCGCCGGTACGGAACGACGTGCCGCACGGGCTGCACAAACTTTTATTAAGTAATAAATGAGGAAATATGACAAGGATTATACAAAAGTATCTTTGTAAGACGATGTTCCGGTCATTCGTGCTGTTGTTGGGGCTGATGTCCGTCACGGAATTGAGCGCGAATCCCGACCTTTCCGCGCTGGAAAGCGGCATGGACGCACCGACGCCCGCTCCGCAAGGGGGGGGGAGATTTGCCTTGACAGGCAAGGTGTTGGATGAGACGGGAGCCGGAATTCCGGGTGCTTCCGTCGTCGTCAAGGGCAGTACGCGGGGCGTTACGACCGACGTGGACGGCTCGTTCGAATTCGAGGTCGCCGCGGCCGACGTGCTCCAGATCTCCTATCTGGGTTACGAGACGCAGGAGATCACGGTGGGCGCCCAGACCAATATCACCGTCCAGCTCAAGCCGCAGGTTTCCGAGCTGGAGACCGTGACGGTCGTGGCCTACGGCAAGCAGCGCAAGGAGAGTATCATCGGCGCCATCAACACGATCGACACCGACGAACTGCGGGTGCAGTCGGGACAGCTCTCGTCGAACCTGGCCGGTAAGCTGGCCGGTGTCGTCGTGATGCAGCGTTCGGGCGAGCCGGGCAAGAGCGCCGATTTCTGGATCCGCGGCGTGAACACCTTCGGCGAGAACAACAAGCCGCTGATTCTCGTGGACGGTATCGAGCGCGAAATGGACCTCGTGGACGTGGACGACATTGCGTCGCTTTCGATTCTGAAGGACGCTACGGCCACGGCGCTCTACGGTGTGCGCGGTGCGAACGGTATCGTGCTCATCACCACCAAGCGCGGTTCGGAAGGGGCCGCCAAGGTCAGCGTCAAGGCCGAGTTCGGCCTCACGCAGCCGGTGAAGGTCCCCGAGATGGCCAATGCCGAGCAGTGGATCGACTACTACAACGAAATCTCCACCTACGAGGAGGGTTCGATCAAGCCGATCGACGACTATCAGAAGCAAATGTACCTGAGCGGCGCCGATCCCGACCTCTATCCGAACGTGGACTGGATGGACGCCATCTACAAGAACCTGGCGATGACCGGCCGCGTGAATGTCAGCGCGTCGGGCGGTAACAAGAACGTCCGCTACTACGTGGGCGGTTCCTACTATACGGAGGGCGGTATGTTCAACATGGCCGACAACAACAATTACAACGCCCAGATGAACTTCAACCGCTTCAGCTTCCGTTCGAACATTGACATCAACATCACCAAATCGACCGAGCTGGGCCTTTCGCTTTCGACGCAGTACACCAGCAAGAACAAACCCGGCGGCGTGAATTCCGACGTGAACAACGATTTCTACGCCTATGCGATGCGCACGACGCCGATTTCGAACCCGACGATCTATTCGGACGGCACGCTGGCGGTTCCTCCCGAGGGCGGCGGCGCGGTGAACGTCTATAACATGCTCAACTACCAGGGCTACACGAAGGACAACCGGACGATGGCCCAGTCGCTCATCTCGCTGACGCAGGACTTCTCGGACATCATCACCGAGGGCCTGAAGGTGAACGCCAAGTTCTCGTGGGATATCGACAGCAACAACAGCATCACCCGCAAGTACAACCCCAACCAGTACCATGCGACCGGCCGCGACGATCAGGGCAATCTGATGTTCGACCAGATCGTGACCGGAACGGGTTACATGAGCCTCGATTACGTCTATCCCAAGGGCTGGACGACGATCAACTTCGAGGCGTCGGCCACCTACGACCGCGTATTCGCCGACGATCACCGCGTGGGCGCCCTGTTCCTGTTCAACATGCGCAGCAAGAGCATGCTGCGTCCGACCTCCTATCTGGAGGCGTGGCCCTACCGGAATATCGGTATCGCCGGCCGCGTGACCTACGCCTTCCGCGACAAGTACTTCGCCGAGTTCAACTTCGGTTACAACGGTTCGGAGAACTTCGCCCCGGGCAAGCGCTTCGGTTTCTTCCCCTCGTATGCCATCGGTTACATGATCAGCAACGAGTCGTTCTGGGAGCCGCTGCGCGACAAGATCAACATTCTGAAAATCCGCGCTTCGTACGGTACGATCGGTAACGACCAGATCGGCGGCGGCCGTCGTTTCGCCTACAACACGACGCTGGAGACCGGTGCTTACGGCTTCAACTTCGGAACCAACGCCCCGGCGTCGCATACGCCTCCGTTGAACGGTATCACGACGAAGGACTACGGCAACCCGGATGTGACGTGGGAGGAGGCTACGAAGGCCGACGTCGGCATCGAGCTGGGACTCTACGACATGCTCCGCATCCAGGCCGACTACTTCTACGAGAAGCGCGAGGGCATCTTCATCCAGCGCGAGTCGCAGCCTTCGGTGGTCGGTACGCGCGTGCAGCAGTACGTGAACCTCGGACGGATGCGCAACCAGGGCTTCGACATGTCGCTCGAGTTCGACAAGAATATCAACAAGGATCTTTGGATCTCGGCCCGCGGTAACTTCACCTACAACCGGACGAAGAAGCTCTACGACGACAAACCGGACCAGATCTGGAAGTATCAGAACAAGGCCGGCTTCGCCAACAACCAACAGTTCGGTCTGATCGCCGAGGGGCTGTTCGAATCGGAGGAGGACATCGCCAATTCGCCCAAGCAGGATTTCGGAACCGTCCGCGTGGGTGACATCAAGTACCGCGACATCAACGGCGACGGCGTGGTCAATACGTTCGACCAGGTGGCCATCGGCTATACGACGGTTCCTGAGATCAACTACGGCTTCGGCGTGAGCCTCGGCTGGAAGGGCCTCGACGTTTCGGTGTTCTTCTCGGGCGTGGGTCACGTGACCCGCATCATCGGCGGCTACAACCTCTACGGAGGCGCCTCGAACTACATTCGCCAGGGACAGATCTTCGCCGACGTGGCCAAGAACCGCTGGTCGCTTGCCAACCCCGACCCGAACGCGAAGTATCCGCGCATGTCCACGACCCGCATGGAGAACAACCTCCAGAAATCGACCTACTGGCAGCGCGACATGAGCTTCCTGCGTCTGAAGAACGCCGAGATCGGCTATACGCTTCCCAAAGCATGGACCAAGAAGGCCGGCCTTTCGACCGTCCGCTTCTATCTCCAGGGCGTGAACCTGCTTACATTCAGCGATTTCGACCTGTGGGATCCCGAGCTGGAGGCCGACTACGGCAACCAGTATCCGACGGTGCGGACCGTGACGCTCGGTGTAAACCTTAACTTCTAAAAATCAGACAAGACCATGAAATACCTGAAAATATTGGCAGCGTCGGTGTTGATGTGCGCCTTTTCGCTGACTTCCTGCGATTCGTATTTCGAAGTGGAGCTGGACGACCAGGCGAACCTCGACGACGTCTTCAGCCAGTCCAATACGGTACATAGCTACCTGCGTCATATCTACTCCTACATTCCGCTTGAGGAGGAAATTGTTGGCAGTGCTGGTGCTTGGGCAGTGGCCCGCTCGGACGAGGCGACGTACTCGAACTACCAGTGGGTGTATTACAACCTTTACAGGACGGGTAATTATTCGAGTTCGACTCCGAATGGATTAGCTAATTTCGGTTTCTGGGATCGGTTCTATATCGCGATCAACCAGTGTACGATCTTCTTGAACAATATCGACAAGGACAAGCAGGACGACCCGAAAGAGATCGAGATGATGAAGGCCGAGGCCCGCTTCCTGCGCGCCTACTACTACTTCTGCCTCTTCCGTCAGTACGGCCCGGTCTTCCTCTGGTTCGACCAGACGCCCGACGAGCAGATCGACCCGAAGACGATCGACCGCCACACCGTCGATCAGAATATCGAGTTCATCGAGTCGGAGCTGTGGGACGTCGCCCAGATCCTTCCGACGGATCTTACGGAGATTCCCACCATCGATCCCTCGACGTGGACGGGCCGCGCCACGAAGGGCGCCGCGCTGGCGCTGCGTTCGCGCGTGCTGCTCTACGCCGCCTCGCCGCTCTACAACGGCGCCGATATCTACAAGGGCCAGATGAAGAACATGAACGGCGATTACCTCTTCCCGCAGCAGGAGGATCCCGAGAAGTGGCAGAAGGCCGCCGATGCCGCATGGGACGTGATTCAGATGAACAAGTATTCGCTTATCGAGGACAAGTCCATTGTGGCCAACGGCACGACCATCACCGACGAAGACGCGAAGTTCCTGAACGCCATGAAGTCCTATGAACTCGTATGGCAGAACGACGGGACCTGGAGCAGCGAGACCATCTGGGGATGGTGGTGGCGCACTTCCAACAAGTATTCGAATGCTACGACCGGCTACGACTATATGGGCGGTGTCGGCGGTACGATGATTCCCGCGCTTCCGCCCAACTTCGGCTTCTACGCCGGTTTCGGCGGTACGGCTCCCTCGCTCAAGCTGGCCGATTCCTACCCGATGTGGAGCACGGGCCGTTATCCGGTGAAGGGTTACGAGGGCCGGAACGACATGTCGAAGCCGATCGTCGATCCGCTGTCGGGTTACAAGACGGACGGATTCACCGAGGGCTACAAGCAGTATGTCGATCCGCTCTATCCCGAGTGGCGTCCTGCGATCAAGGCCCACAACACCTGCATCGACCGCGACCCGCGTTTCTACGCCACGATGGTTCCCAACGGTTTCTACTGGCCGCACCAGGGCAAGAACAAGCTCTTCACCTGCTTCAACAGCACGTCGGCCACTTCGCCGTGGAGCGCTTCGTCGAACTGTATCCGCGTGGGCTATGCCTTCCGCCGCGCCTATCCGGCCGGTCTGTGGTTCGACACGAGTACGGAATATACTCCGGTGACCTCTCTCAAGTGGGTTTATCCGGCATTCCGCATGGCGGAGATCTACCTGAACTACGCCGAGGCCTGCAACGAGAAGCCCGAGCGCGACGCCGCGTCGGCGATCGAGTACCTGAACAAGGTGCGCAACCGCGCCGGTCTGAACAATATCGAGGAGGCTTATCCCGGTATCGAGAACGACAAGGAGCTGCTCCGCTGGTGCATTCACAAGGAGCGCGGCGTGGAGTTCGCCTTCGAGGCGCACCGTCACTACGACGCCTGCCGCTGGATGGAGGCCAAGGAGGAGTATCCCGGTCCGTGGTACTCGCTGCACTGCTCGGCCACGACCTACGAGGAGTCCTACCAGCGCGTGACGGGCGAAATCGCCATCGAGGACAACGTCTTCCGCGACAAGGACTACCTCTGCCCGATCTACTCGGGTACGCTGGCCGAGATGGTCAATATGACCCAGAATTTAGGACATTAATAAAAACGCCTGAACGATTATGAAAATCAATATTTGGAAATTGTTGCTCGCCGCCCTGGTCGTACCGGCCGCTATGGGCGCCTGCACGGACGAACGCAACAACTTCATGGTGGACGACAGCGTTTCGTTCGTCGATTCCGACGGAGACTGGCAGGAGTTCAAGACCTTGCCCGTGTATGACGAAGCCTATCGTTTTCCGGTCGTCAAAAACGGTAAGGGTCTGTCGGGAGCTACGATTTACATCGAGACGCCGGATTCCGTGATCGACTCCTACAATAAGCTCAACGGAACGGATTTCGTGGCTCTTCCTGCGGAATGTTATGATTTTTCCACGAACGAACTACGGTTTTCGAAAAAGGAAATCCGCAAGTTTGTCGATCTGACGTGGAATATGGATGCCATTTCAGCGCTGGATCAGACGAAAAACTATGTGATTCCCGTACTGCTGACCGTTGCAGGCGATGCTCTGCCTACGTCGGAGGACCGTGACCGAATGCTGATCTACCCGAAATTCGCGTTTGCGTCCATGGCGCAGATTGCGACCGCTACGTCGAAGGGAGACTTGGTTTATAACGGCGAAATCGCCCTCGACGTTCCGGTTACGAGTGAGAATGTGGAGATCGGATACGAAATCGACAACAGCCTGATCGCTGCCTATAATGAGAAAAACGGCACGGATTACAAGGCTGCGCCCGCAGGTCTGCTTGCATTGGATGCCGCCGCCTCGACGATTTCGGCGGGCGAGTCCTCGACGAACTTCTCGTTGCGTCTCTCTTCTTCGAAGCTGTTGGAGGATATTTCGGTTCTGGATGAAAAATACCTTATTCCGGTTCGTATGACCTCCATTTCGGATGCTGCGAGAATCGGAGACGAGTCCGTTTCGTACGTGACGGTAGCCCAGGGTACGGTGAAAGGTCCGTGGACCCTGCTCGAAGGCGAGAACAACTGCTATGCGAAGGACCCGAACGACGGTGCTGCTTGGACACAAAAATATACGGCCGACAAACTCTTCGACGGATCTTCGGAAGCGGACCACGAGTGGATTTCGATGTTCAAGACTCAGATTGAGTTTCCGATGACATTTGTCGTGGATATGGGTGCTGCACACATTTTCACGAATTTCATCATCTCCGATTATTCGACTCATCAGGGCAATTACAGAGACTATGAGTTGTATATTGCGGAAGAGTACGACGGTGCGAATACCAAGTGGACGCTCGTAGCCAAAGGTAAACGCGACTTTAAGTGGACCGGTAAACCGACGGATTACGATTTCCCCGTTCAGACGTTGAGTGCGGGCCGTTATCTGAAATTCCAGATCATGAAGGCCGAATACGATATGACGAAGGGGGATTATCAGTTCGGCCGCGGAAAACTGGGCGATGTGTATGGCGAGGGCTTGTAAAAAGAATCAAGCGCTTGATTGTTAGTTGATTGATCCCGTCGTGAAATGTTTCCAAGTTTCACGGCGGGATTAATTGTGAAACCGAAAATTTCGACAGACCGATGTATGGATTCTTCAAAACGATGGCCCTTGCAGTCGTTGCGGCCGCAACGGTGGGATGCGCAACCGTGAAGCGCTCCGCCGCTCCGGCCGGGGAAAAACGCTGCGCCTGGGAGAAGGGCCGCCGCGAACGGCCTGTAACCACCGATGCCGTGTTGTGCTACGGCGGCAGCCACCACCGCACGCCGTTCCTCTGGGACGGGAAGCGGCTGGCTCCCTATGTCACCTATACCGACGAGGAAGGCCGCGAGCAGTGGCTCTTCGACGGGTTTATCTTTCTGGAGTTCGTGGATGCCTCCCGCCCCGACGGCCGGACCTACGCCTTCGAGACGGGCAACCGGAACGCTCCGGCTGCCGGGAAGGAGCAGTGGCAGGAACTGATCGACTACTTCTTCGCCGAGGGCAACTGCATCGACGCGCTCGACAAAAGCGTGGCCGAAGCCGAGCGGCGTATCGGCAGGGCTCCGACCAAGCGGCGCGTCGTCGTGATGCTGCCCGACCCTGTGATCCACCGGATGTACGCCGACACGACGGCGGCGACCGTCTATTGGGGCGAGCTGGACGGGCGGAAGCTCGATTTCAGCCGGAACGAGGACCGCATCGCGGCCTGCAAGTGGTATATCGACTCCGTGCGGGAGCGGTTCGCGGCGGGCGGATACGAGCACGTCGAGCTGGCAGGCTTCTACTGGATCCGCGAGATCGTGACGCGGCCGCAGGACACCGAGTACAGCTACCACCTGACCCGTTCGGACATCATGCTTCCGCATATCGCCGAATACCTGCACGGGCTGAACTGCTCGCTCGACTGGATTCCTTACTACGGTTCGCGCGGCTACGACGCCTGGCGGTCGTTCGGCTTCGATCAGGTCTATCTGCAACCCAACTACTACTGGAAGCCGCAGAACGACATGGACGACGTGTTCCGCCGGATCGGGGAGCTGGGCGTGGGGCTGGAGCTGGAGTTCGAGCCGACGCTGCTCGCCGGACGCGAGGGCAGCGAAGCCTTCCGCGAGCGTTTCCGCGCCTACATGCGTCATGCGAAGGAGACGGGCGTCTATGGCAGCCGCCCGATCGCCTACTACCACGGAACCAACGGGTTCTATGATCTCTGGGCCTCGTCCGACGCGGAGGACCGGGAGCTGTTCCACGAGCTCTGCCGTTTCATCGTCGGAAATCCGCTGCGCGGGGAGCGGGCCGAGTGACCGGCGAATTCCCGCAGATTCAGGCAAACAAGGCAAACGATTGACAATGAACATGATTCGCAAATCCATCCTCGCAGCGCTCCTTCTGGCTGCGGCGTGTCCCGCGCTTCCGGCTGAGGCCGGGCCGCGCGCCGGGACCTATCCGTGGGAGCGGCGCGCCGGACGGCCGACGGCCTCCGACGCCGTGCTGTGCTACGGCAACAGCCACCACCGCAACCCCTATCTGTGGGACGAGAGGCGGTTCGAACCCTATGTCACCTATGTCGATGAGCAGGGCCGCGAACAGTGGCTTTTCGACGGGTTCATCTTCCTCGAATCGCAGGACATGGACCGTCCCGACAAACGCAACTACACCTACATGACGGGCGTGCTGCGCGATCAGGGCCTCGCCGCCGGAAAGGAGCAGTGGCAGGAGCTGATCGACTACTATTTCGCCCGGGGCAACTGCGTCGATGCGCTGGACAAGGCCGTCGGAGCGGCCGAGGAGCGGCTGGGCGAGGCGCCCGTCAAACGCCGCGTCTTCATCGTCATTCCCGATCCGATCATCTACCATCATTGGATCGACCCGATGACCTCGACGACCTACTGGGGCGAGATCGACGGCCGCCGTCTCGACTTCATCCGCACCGAAGACCGTATGGCCGCCTGCCGGTGGTATATCGACACGGTCCGCGAGGCGTTCGCCCGCGGGAAGTACGAAAACGTCGAGCTGGCGGGATTCTATTGGCTGCGCGAAACCGCCGCCCAGCCCGAGGATACCGAGTACAGCTACCATCTGACCCGTTCGGACGCGCTGCTGCCGCAGATCGCCGACTACCTGCACGGGCTGAACTACTCGTTCATCTGGATTCCCTACTACGACGCCCGCGGGTACGACGACTGGCGCGACTTCGGCTTCGACCAGGTTTACCTGCAACCCAACCATTACTGGAAACCGGAGAACGACATGGACGACGTATGCCGGTGGATCAACCGCGCGGGGACGAGCATCGAGTTCGAATTCGAGGCGTCGATCCTCAATGCCCGCGAGAACAGCGACGCCTACCGGGCGCGCCTGCGCGACTACATGCGGGGCGCGAAGCAGTACGGCATCTACGGCAGCCGTCCGATCGCCTACTATCAGGGCAGCAATGCGCTCTACGACCTCTGGGTGTCGGACGATCCGGTGGACCGGGAGCTGTTCCACGAGTTCTGCCGTTTCGTGGTCGGGAATCCGCTGCGGTCGAAATAGAGATAGCCGAGGTCATAAACGATAAAAACGATAAAAAGAGAAGATGATACGTTCCTGGATTGTGATGCCGTTGCTGTGCGCGCTTTCTTTCGTATGTTGCAGCAACGGGGATGATGACGGCTCGTCCGGCGGAGGGAAAAAGCCCGCGATGAGCCTGGTGATCGAGTCGTCCGACGGAGAGTCGGTGACGCTCGGAATCAAATGGCTCAATGCGACCCATGTGCGCATGGTGTGCATGGCCACCGAGGACAAGAAGGCCCTGACAGGCGCGGAGGTCGCCGCGCAGGGGACGAAATACGCGGAGGAGCGGGTGACGATCGGCGGCCTTACGCCGATGACCACCTATACGGTCTTCGCCGTGGCGTGCGACGATACGGGCGGATACAGCGGGATGCAGGTCGTGCAGTTCGTGACCGAGTATGCCGGACCGCGTCCCTACGAGTGGGAGAGCGCCCGCGACGGCATCCCCTCCTACACGGATCTGGTGCTCTGCTACGGCGGCAGCACCCACCGCACGCCGTTCGGCTGGGACAAGGAGCGTTTCGCTCCTTTCGTGACCTATACCGACGAGGCGGGCGGAGAGCATTGGCTTTTCGACAGCTTCCTCTGCATCGAGTTCGTCATGGTTCCCTACTCGATCAACCTGGGGCAGAAGCGGACTTCCGGCGGCCGGGAGCAGTGGCAGGAGCTGATCGACTACTGGTTCGGGCCGGATAACGGTGTCAATGCCCTCGAAGAGGCCGTCGGGGAGGCCGCGGCCCGGCTGGGCGCGCCGGCCGGGAAACGCAAGGTCGTGATGGTGATGCCCGATCCGATCATCTACGAGGAGTATGCCGACACGAACACTTCGACGACCTATTGGGGCGAGCTGAACGGCCGGCGGCTGGACTTTGCGAAGGCTTCGGACCGCATCGCGGCCTACAAGTGGTATATCGACTCCGTGCGGCGGCTGTTCGACGAGGCCGACTACCGGTATGTCGAGCTGGCCGGATTCTACATCGTCTCCGAGGACCTCGCCACGCCGGGCGACGGCTGGAATCCGGAGCTCAAACGCTGGGAGGAGGTGATTCCCGAGGTGGCGGAGTACCTTCATGCGCTCAACGAGTCGCTCTGCTGGATTCCCTACAACCGGGCGGCCGGCTACCGGAACTGGAAGCGATTCGGCATCGACTACGCCTACATGCAGCCCAACTACTTCTGGGACGACAAGGGCGAGAAACCCCTTTCGCGCTTCTTCTCGGATATCAAGGCCAACGACCTGGCCATGGAGTTCGAGTTCGACGACGCGCTGCTGGAGAAGACCGCCGGCAGCGAGGTTTACCGCCGCCGGCTGCGCGAATACATGGACGGCGCCAAAGAGCACGGCATCTACGGCCGCAAGCCGCTGGCCTACTACCACGGGCAGAACACGCTCTACGAGCTGTCGGTGTCGGCTGCCGCCGAAGACCGCAAGCTCTACCACGAATTCTGCCGTTTCGTTCTGGACAACCCGTTACGCAAATAATTGTTAATCTATTCGTTCAAAGATGAAAACCTTGAAGACTCTCGGATTTTCCTCGCTGCTGGCCGCCTGCGTCGCGGTCGGCGGCGGCGCCACGGCACAGCCCTATCAGAAGGCGGACGACGTGCAGGACATGGCGCTTATCTATCAGGGCGGCTCGCACCGCCTGGACTGGACGGCGGACGAGTTCCGTCCCTATGTCGTGCACCGGTTCGCCGACGGCACGAAGGACTGGCTCTTCGACGGATTCCTGTTCCTCGAATTCAAAAACGGTTCGGGCCGCCACTACACCGTCGGCTATGAGAAGCTGAACGCCCGCAAGGGCGAGTGGGCATGGCTCCTCGACCGCATCTTCGAGGAGGGCAAGTCGCTCTCGGCGCTCGATCAGTGCATCACGGAGGAGATCGCCGAGCTGGGCAAACCCGGCTTCAAGCACCAGATCGTGCTGGGACTTCCCGAGGCCATCCGCGACCAGAAGGACTGGGGCGAGCTGAACGGCCGGGCGATGGACTTCTCGAAGGAGGAGGACCAGTTGGCCGTGACGAAGTGGTATATCGACGAGCTGGTGAAGCGGTTCAAGGCGGCCAAGTACAGGAATCTGGAGCTCTCGGGCTTCTACTGGGTGGCCGAGACGAACAACTACTGCGGCCAGCTGACCGTCCCCATCAGCGAGTATATTCACTCGCTGGGCAAGCTCTTCTACTGGATTCCCTACTGGCAGTCGAAGGGCGCCGAGGACTGGAAGGCGCTGGGCTTCGACGTCGCCTACCAGCAGCCCAACCACTTCTTCAACCATTCGATTCCCGACAGCCGTCTCGACGACGCCTGCGCCTTCGCCCGCAAGCACGGCATGGCCATGGAGTTCGAGTTCGACGAGAAGGCCTCGGCCGACCGTCCCAATACGTCGTACGACCGCATGGTGGCCTACATCGACCGTTTCGAGAAGAACGACGTGTTCAACTCGTCGGCCATCGCCTACTATTGCGGTAACCGCGGCGTGCTGACGCTCGACGAGTCGAAAAATCCGAAGGACAAGGCCGTGATGGACCGTCTGGCCCGTCTGATCCGGATGCGTCGCTACATGAAGCACGGGCTTCCGTTCAAGTGCAGGACGCAGGTGGTGGCCCACCGCGGCTACTGGCGGACCGAGGGTTCGGACCAGAACTCCGTGGCGTCGCTGCTCAAGGCCGACGAGCTGGGCGTCTGGGGCGTCGAGTTCGACGTATGGCGCGCTGCGGACGGAGTGCTGGTGCTCAACCACGACGGCGTGCACGACGGGCACAACGTGCAGACGACCCCTTCGACCACGCTGACGACGCTCCGTCTGGCCAACGGCGAGACGATGCCGACGCTGGCCGAGTACCTCGAGGCGGCGAAGAAGACCCGCGTGCACCTCGTGCTGGAGCTCAAACCGCACGCCACGCCCGAGGCCGAGACGGCCGCCGCCGAGGCCGCGGTGAAGATGGTGAACGACAACAGGCTCGCCAAGCGCGTGACCTACATCACCTTCTCGCGTCACGCCATGGAGGAGCTGATCCGGCTGGCGCCGAAGAACGACGTGCTCTACCTCGGGGGCGACATCTCGCCCGAGGAGCTGGAGGCGATGGGAGCCGCCGGAGGCGACTACAACCACGGCGTTTACCTGCGCAACCCGTCGTGGCTCGCGTACATGAAGGAGCACAAGATGGTTTCGAACGTCTGGACGGTGAACCATCCGGTCGATATGATCTGGGCGATCGAACAGCAGATCGACTTCCTGACCACCGACCGCCCCGACCTGTTCCTCGAACTCGTCCGCTGACGGTTCCGGTTTCCGAAACGGCGATGCGCCCGCGACACACGGGCGCATCGCTTTCCTGAAAAACGACGAAGGATGAAAATCAAAGCATTTGTCTGTTATTTCCTGCTGCTGGGGTGTCTGTCGTCCGCAGCGGCCTGCGGCGGCGATGACGAAGGGGCGCCGGTCCCTCCGCCTCCGGCGCCTCCCGAGGATGCGGGGTCGGGGAACATGCGTGTCAAGACACGCGGCGAGAACCTCTATATCGCCGCCAAGATGGACGGCGAGCGCGACATCGTGTACTGGTTCAAGCGCTGCATGTTCAACGAACTGTATACTTTCTACCGCGTGGGGATCGTCCGCAATACGGCGTCCGAGCCGATCCGGGACCCTTCGCGCGAACCCGAAATCGAACTGAACCTGGCTTTCAGCGACAATATCGGCCCGTTCGCCGTTTCGGGGTACGGCTGGTGCGGGGCGAACCACAGCTACAAGGAGGGGCAGAAGGTCCGCACGGCCTACAACGAACGGTTCTCGGTCCGGGCGAACGACCGGCCCGTTACGGGCGACGTCACCCTGCTGGCCGATTCCGTGACGGTCGATGTCGTGAATGTGATTCTGGACCCTTCGCGGCCGCTCGAGGACGGAGAGCTCCGGGACCCGTTGTGCCGCGAGACGGTACATTACCGCATCGAGGGGCGCAATATCGAGGTTTCGGCGTCGCACCTCTTCTGCAACACGGCGCCCGTGACGATAGAGACCTATTACGGCATGCAGTCCATGTTCGCAAACGAGACGCAGACCTTCACCTCGGGCGGAGCCTACACCGACTGGACCGTGCAGTCCGGCGTGTCGCAGTTCCTCAAGGGGGATTATCCCGAGTTCCGGCGGTTCGTCGAGCGGAACGCTTCGGCCTATCAGTCCTCGTTCCTGCTGCCCGGCGGGCTGGGGGACCACGGGATGCTCGGCGACGGCGACATTGTCTTCATCGGCAACTCCTCGGCGAAGAGCTATCATAAGCTGATCTCCCGGAAACGCTTCGAGAACGGCGACAGAATCGCCTGGCGGGGTGTTTACACGTGGTTCGCCGAACCTCTGGCGGACGATGCGGGCCTGTTCTGCTACGAAGGGGCGGTCGCCGGACGCCGGGCGCTGTTCCTCGATGTCCGGGTCGCCTGCAGCCGGATGCTGGAGCTGCCTTCGGGGCTCGACGCGCGGCGGTTCGATCTGCTCGACGCCAACGGCGACCTGCGTGTGGAAGCCTCCGGGAAGAGCGCGTTGCGACTCTCGGCGGGAGGTCCCGGCGGGTGCGTGCTGCTTTTCGGCGGAGAAGACGGCGCGGAGGGCGAATGATGCGTACCGACGCATTTCCGGCAAACGATGCGGCGGCATCCCCGAAAGGGATGCCGCCGCTCTTTTTGATGTCCGTGCGTGCCGCGTCCGGATGTCCGGTGATGCCGCGCTACCGGATCGGCCGGTCCTGCGGCATCGGCCAGCCGGCGAGCGTCGCGATGTAGGGGATGACGGCCGCGGCCATCTTGCACTGTCCCCGCAGGTTCGGGTGGTAGCCCGCGCCCAGGTCGTCGGTCTGGTCGTTGATCGGCGCCAGATGCGGCACGGCGTGCAGATTCGGGTCTCCGAGCGTCCGGATCGTCGCCCGCAGGTAGTCGTAGTAGGCGTCGCAGTTCTGTGGCACGACGTAGAGGATCGGCACGTCGCCGTAGCGGCGGCGCAGCAGGGCGTACATTTCGCCGAACGAGGCGTCGAATTGCTCCCGGGAGGGCGTTCCCGTGCTGAAATCGTTGGTCCCGAGCTTGATTACCACGATGTCGGGCCGGTACTGCGCGAAGTCCCAGAGGGGCGTCTCCTCCATGTCGAAGGTGCGTGCGACACGTTCGCGCATGGTGATTTCGGAGCGCTCCTCGCGGATGCCCCAGTTGCGTACGATTCCCTGCCCGGAGTGTGCGATGAGCGTGTAGTCTGCGTCGAAGTAGCGTGCGATGATGCAGCCCCACGCCAGGTCGCAGTTCTCGGTCTCGGGCGTGAAGGGCTCCTTCGGGGATTTGCCCTCTGTGCCGTATCCGCAGGTGTGCGAGTCGCCGATGAATTCGATATGCCGGTCCGGGGCCTGGGGCGCATCGAGCAGGGGCCCGTCGGAACCGACAGCGAAGAGCGTCGTGCGTCCCTGCTCGCCCTCGGTTCGTTTCTGTACGAGTACGGTGTGCACACCGTGGGGGAGTCCCTCGGCCAGCACGATGGTCTTCGCCGGTCCCTCTGCGGTGACCTTTCCATGGGGCTTGCCGTCCACGAATACGTTGTAGTAGTTCCGTTTCGAGTCCGCGGCCCGCATGGCGCACCGCGTACCCTCGAATCGGAACGAGAAGTAGGACCCGCTCCAGTCGAACGAGAGCGCGCCGTCGTCGGAGCGTGCGGCGCGTCCCACGAATCGGATTTCCGGCGCTGTCGCCGGAGTGAATCGGAGCGTTTCCGCGGCGGCGGATTCGTGCGGCAGCGTCTCCCGGGCCTCCGGGAATCCGCCGGCGGCATTCCCGGTGAAGGCGCCGTTTCCCGCGAAGGCGGGGCTTCCGCCGAAGGAACCCGCTGCGGTGTGGAACAGGGCGAGGAGCGCCGCGAGATACGTCCGTCGCATGACGCGTTATTTGATGTAGGGGCGGATCTTCTCGATCCAGATCCGGTAGCCGTCGGCCTTCAGGTGGATGCCGTCGAAGGTGTACTCCGCGGGCAGGATGCCGTCGCGCTGCATGTCGCTCCAGATGTCGATGTAGGTCAGCCCGCGGCGGGCGGCCATGTCGCGCAGCAGGGCGTTGAAGGCCGCGATGCGGGCGTTCTTGCCCTTGAAGAACTTCTCGTTCATCGCCTCGTTGAGCGGTAGTAGGCTCTGGATGTAGACCTTCGTGCGGGGCGATTCGCGGGCGATGACTCCGAGGAGCCGTTCGTACTGTTCGAGCAGCTTTTCGCCGGAGATCTTCGAGAACACGAGGTCGTTGGCTCCGCCCATGATGAAGATGGCGCGGGGCTGTCCCTCGACGATCGGGCCGATGCGGTGGATCATACCCGAGATGCAGTCGCCGCCGATGCCGCGGTTGAGCACGCGCTCTGTCTGGAAGTATTCCGACCAGAAGCCGCGTTCGGTCAGGCTGTTGCCCAGCATCACGATGTTCTTCCGCGTGACGGGGACCAGTTCTTCGACGTTGCGTTTCTGCGGGTAGTAGTCCTTGTTTACGGTCAGCGTATCGGGTTGCGCCGCGACGCTCGTCGCGGCGGCTGCGGCCAGCAGCAGGAGAAGCAGTTTTTTCATGGCGGGTCTATTTTTTCAGGTTTCCTTCGAAGTCGATCGCCCGGTCGAACGGATGCAGGGCCGCGTCGGTCATCCGGGCCGCCTCGCGCCGCGTGACGGGACCTTCCGCCCCGGCCGGGGTGTCGATCCGCCCGCCTGCGCGGCGCAGCAGCTCCGCGGCTGCGGAGGCGGTGAGCGGAGTCGGATCGTCCGTCGGGTCGATCTGCGGGGCGTAGTCGTGGAGCCCTTGCGTGAACTCGCCCACGGTGAGCGTGCGTTCGGGGTAGAACCACGAACGGTTGGCCCAGTGGAACGGTTCGCCGGTCATGCGCAGGATGCCCGTGGCGGCGATGCGCTGCAACAGTTCGAAGTCGGGATCGTCGGGCCGTACGTCGTACAGCGGGGCGATGTAGGCCTTTCGGGCGAGCAGCGCGCGCTGCACCTCGCGGACGGGCACTTCGCGCGGCGTCACCCCTTTCTTCACGGCCAGGGCCGCCAGCGTGCCGGCCGCCTGTCCGGTGAGCAGCACCACGGGCTGAAGGCGCGTCGAGCCGTTGATGAGGTTCGAGACCGAAATGGCCTTGTCCGAGACGACGAGGTTGTCGGTCCCGGCGGGGATCAGGGCCCCCAGCGGGACGCTGAACGACGGGACGGGCGGGAAGTCGATCTTCCCGAAGCCGGGATAGCAGGCGTGGTGGTGGTCTACGGGGTAGTCGCCGACGGAGATGCCCGTGCGGTAGAGCGCTGCCGGGCGGTCGTAACGGTCCGTAACGTCGTCGAGCGTCAGCCGTACCACGCCGTCCAACCGGCGGCCTTCGCGGTGGTAGGGCAGGTAGGCCAGCCCGTCCTCGGTGTCGAACTCGTCGTCGGCGATGCCGAGGTTCCGGAAGCCCAGCTCGTGCTGGAGGTGGTAGATGAACCGGAGCGTCTTCTCGCGGGCGGGTTTCAGCGCCTCGATACGCTCCTCGTAGGGCATTTCGACGACGTTCGCGTAGTAGTCGTTGCCGTGCGTCGGCCAGTTTATCATGTACTTGCCGTTGGGCAGGCGTCCGTACTTGATCATGTAGGCCGGGTCCATGGGTTTCCCGCCTGCGGTGCAGCATCCCTCGAACTCCGCGGGATCGTATCCCTCGGGCCGGGGAATGGTCCTGTCGGCCCCTTCGCCGTAGTCCTTGAGAATCGCCACCACGGTCAGGTCCTGCACGATGTCGTTGGCCTGCTCGAACGCCTGCCGCTCGCCCGTGTCGGCGCGGGCGTCCATGCCCACGCGGTAGGCCGTGCCGCTGAGCGGCAGCGCTTCGCCCAGGTCGGTGGCGTCGATCGTGATGCGTGCCGCGACCTCCAGCCGTCCGCCCCTGTCGTCGGTGAAGCGGGCGCCGGTCACGGCGTCGCCCTCCCTGTACACCTCGACGAGGCGGTAGCCGTGGATCACTTCGAGCGTCGGTTCCGCCGCCGCTTTGGCCTTGAAGATGCTATCGGCGACGCTCGGCTCGAACTGCGTGGCGCTCACCCAGCCCGTCCGGAGCGCCTCCGGGCCGCCGTAGTGGCTGCGCAGGGCTTCGCGGAACTCGTTCCAGAAGCCCGAGGGGAGGCCGTCGTTACCGTCGATGGCCGATACGCCCTGCGCCGTGAGCATGCCGCCGAGCATGGGCGTCGGCTCCACGACGAGGGTCGAAACGCCTTCGCGGGCGGCGGCGATGGCCGCCGAAGTGCCCGAGGTCGTGCTGCCGATCACCAGCACGTCCACCGTGCGGCGGGTCGTGCCGGTGCAGGCGGAAAATCCGATGGAGGCGGCGAGCGCGAAGGCTGCCGCGAAGAGGGTGGTTTTCATGGGTCGTGTCGCCAGTGTTTTATTTGCATTGTTCGAGGATCTTCCATATCTGGAACAGACCTCTCGGTACGTGGAAGCACCCCTTCCATTTTCCTCCCTTCAGAGGCAGGAGGACCTCGCCTCGCCGGTTCAGGTATCCGAACCACTCGGGGAACTCGGGGTCCTTGAAGTGCTCCCACATGTATTGGTGCAGTTTTTCGAACCAGTCCAGGCATTTCTGGTTTCCTGTGAGCTGGTATCCCTTTATCATGGCTATCGCGGATTCGATGTGCACCCACCAGAGCTTCTGGTCCCACTCGAGCTGCTGCTGGGGATGTCCGAGGCGGTCCATGAAGTAGAATATTCCGCCGTACTGTTTGTCCCATCCGTATTCGATGGTCCGGAGCGCTATTTCTACGGCGCGCTGGATCAGTTCGGGGCGTCCGAGTCTTTTTCCGAGGTCCATTATGAACCACATCGCCTCGAGCGAGTGTCCCGGATTTATCGAGCGGCCCTCGAAGGAGTCCACCAGCGAGTTGTCCGAGGCGGAAAGGTTCTCGACGATGAGGCCGAGGTCCTTCTGGTAGAATACGTCCATTACCTCGTGGAGGCATACGTCGATCGTCTCCTCGATGAGTTTGGGGTCTATGAGCTGTTCGATTTCGAGGGCGAGGTTGCAGAGGATCATCGGGAGCGCGAAATCCTTCATCGGTCGCGTTCCCGGGTGAGCCTTTGTCCACTTACCCTTTGGATTCGAGCGTTTTTCGAGTATCCGGTCGAATGTCTTCTTCGCGATCTGCGCGTATTCGTCGTTTCCGGACGCCATTGCCAGTTGTGCGAAAGCCATGGTGGCGAATGTGTAGGAGAAGATGTTGTAGGGGTCTATGATGGGCTTGCCCTCGCGCGTCAGGGAGAAGTACCAGTCGTATTTCCGTCGTGTCCGTATTTCCGAAGGAACTCGCCGCCCTGGATGGCGCAGTCGAGCCACTCCTTGCGTTTTTCGACCTTGTTGCAGAGCATCGAGAAGAGCCACACCTCGCGGCCCTGGAGCCAGATGAACTTGTCGGTGTCGTATACGCTTCCGTCGCGGTCGAGGCAGGAGAAGTATCCTCCGTAGGTTTTGTCCTGGGAATGTTCGAGCCAGAAGGGCAGTACGCTGTCCATGAGTTCCGACCGGTATTGGTCGGCCAAATGTTGAAAATCCATATTGTTGCGGTTAAAAATTATCTGCGTTTTTCATTTGCTCTGCTGCCAGTAGCGTTCGATCTCTTCGAGCGAACGCCCCGTGGTCTCGGGTACGGCGCGCCACATGATGAGCATGTAGGGGACGCACATGGCCGCGAAGAGGAGGAAAGTGCCTCCGGGGGTCAGCGTCTCGAGCATCCAGGGGGTCAGTTGGCCGATCAGGTAGGTTCCGACCCAGAGCGAGAGCCCGGCGATCGACATGGCCAGTCCGCGGATGCGCGTGGGGTACATCTCGGAGAGCAGCACGAAGATCACGGCGCTGATCGACACGGCGCAGCAGAAGACGTAGGCCAGGAAGAAGACCAGCAGGAAGGTCGGGGAAAGCCCCCAGGCAGCTCCGGCGAGGAAGTAAACGCCGATGCAGAGCAGCGAGAGGATCATGCCCGACACGCCCCAATAGACCAGTTGTTTGCGGCCCACGCGGTCGATGATGACGAGCGCCAGAACGGTGGTCAGCATGTTCACCACGCCCACGAGCACCTGCGAGAAGAGCGAATCGCCGCTCGAAAGTCCCGCGTCCTCGAAGATCGTGGGGCCGTAGTAGAGCACGGCGTTCACGCCCATGAACTGCCCCAGCATGGCGATCGCTACGCCGATCAGAAGCGCCTTGCGCATTCCCGGCGACGTCAGCGCCCGCCATTCGGACTTCGGCGCTGCGGCTTCGGCGCTGCGGATCGAGGCGATCTCTCCGTCGGCTGCCTCCGACGAGCGGTAAATGCGTTGCAGTACGGCGTGCGCCCCCTCCGTGCGGTTGCGCAGGATCAGCCAGCGGGGACTTTCGGGGATGAAGAAGATCACCACGAAGAACAGTACGGCCGGTAGCGCGTTGCTGCCGAGCATGCCGCGCCACATCTCCGTGACCATGATCTGCTGCATCCACGGCGAGTCGTAGATCGCCGTTTCGGCCGCCCTGAGAATCTGGAAATTCACGAGGTAGGCCCCCAGGAAGCCGATGGTGATGGCCAGTTGGTAGAGCGAGACGAGCGTGCCGCGCCACCGGGCCACGGCCACTTCGGAAATGTACATGGGCGAGACGATCGACACCACGCCGATGCCGATGCCTCCGAGGATGCGGTAGATGACCAGTTGCGTGAAGTCGCCGCAGACGGCGCAGCCGATGCCCGAGGCCGTGAACAGCACGGCGGCGAGGAGCATGGTGAGCTTGCGGCCGAAGCGGTCGCTCAGGATGCCGGCCACGGCCACGCCGCCGATCGACCCGATCAGCGCGCAGCCGACGTACCAGCCCACCTGCATGGCGTTGAGCGCGAACTGCGTCTCGACGCTGGTGATCGTACCCGAAATGACGGCGGTGTCGTATCCGAACAGGATGCCGCCGATGGCCGCCACGACCGACAGGAACGCGACGTAGCCCGTATTGGTGCGTGTCTCCATGGGTCAGCGGATGTTGAAGTATTCCTTGTAGCGGTCGTAGAGGTGTCCGGCTTGCAGGTAGGCCGACTGGGGCGACATGAAGTGCGAGAACTCGAAGGTGATGGCCTTGTCGTATCCGGCGCGTTTGGCTGCCTCGAGCTTCATGCGCAGCTTGTCGAACTTGATGGGCAGAAACTTGATGGGCATGTCGCGGTCGAACGACTCGGCGTTCGTCCAGCACTGCATGCCGTATTTGTCGGCGAGCTTCTTGTTCACCGTGAAGAAGGCGTCCAGCTCGTCGTAGTCGATATGCCCGTCCTGGAAGGCGCAGGCGTCCACCACGTCGTGGATGCCGTCGAAAATCTCGTCCCACTCGCGTTCGTGCTGCTCGACCGAAACGGCCTGCTCCTTGGTCAGCTTGCTGCCGCTGGCCATGACGGCCTTCTTGCCGTCGATCCACGGGGAGATGAAGGTGGGCAGCCCGCCCGAAACCTCCTTGCACTGCTTGCCCATCGCATGGAAGGCGCTGATGGCCCCCTTCGTGGCGCGGCTGATCTCGCCGCTGATATACCAGCCGCCGAAACTCTTGTAGCGCCGTCCGTACATGTTCCACACCTCGTCGATCACGTACTTGTTGTGCTCGACCTCGTACGTCATGTCGTGCGTGTCCCAGTACTTGCCCGAGTCGTAGAGGCCGAAATAGAACTTCATGCCGTATTTTTCGGCCAGCCGCAGGAAGAGGTCGATCAGATCGACCGACGGCATGTAGCACCCCTGTTTGAGCAGATAGGGCGAGGGGTAGGTGATGAATTTGCGGTATCCCGAACGGATGACGATCACCGTGTCGATGCCGATGGCCTTCATGTGGCGGAAATCGGCCTCCCACTCCTTCGCACCCCAGTTCTGGTGGGGAATGTCGTGCGAGATTTCGTCGAGGAACGTGCCCGTGATGCGGAGCCCGCCCTCTTTGGGGACGATCAGGTTGCCTGCGCCTTGGGCCGCAGTCGTCTGTGACAGAGCGGATTCGGCTTTCGTGGCGGCTTGGAGCAGTTCGGGTGCGACGATGGCCGAGGTGGCGGCTACGGCGACTTTTTTAAGAAAATTTCTTCGGTTCGACATTTCCATACAAAACTGTATTTCGAGGCGTCCTCGGGTTAGTGGCTAAATTTGTTTATATACCCTGCAAATATAATAAATATATTTACAATGAAATAATAAAGTAGTATTATTTTGTATTATGAGGAAATTTTTTTATTCTCCGGACGGGAACGACCGCCGCCGGGAACGGAAAACGCCGGCCCTTCATGCGAAGGGCCGGCGTGCGGACGGAGGCGTCGCGGGCGGTGTCAGAAGGAGATACCCACGCGGACGCCGAAGTTGTTGAGGTTATTGACCGAATAGACCAGCAGGTCGCCGCTGTTGGTTGCATAGCTGTAATAGAGCGATACGTGGAAACCGAGTCGGTAGCCGGGGTCGGGGAAGATGCTCACGCCGATTTCGGGCGAGAGGTAGAATCCCCACGTGTCGGTGTACTGTTTGACGACGTAGTAATACGAGGACATTTCGGCGTAGCTGGCGCCCAGCTTCAGTCCGGCATACGGCTGGAAGATGCTGTCCTTTAACCAGTTGTAACGGGACGCGATACCGAAAGGCAGTTGGAACAGCGCGTGCTTCTGGTTGGTCGTCAACGAGTTGCCGCTGCCGAGCGTGATCGTCTGGCGCGGGATCTTCTCCAGGTTGGTCTGGTAGGAGATGAACGGGCCGACGGCGATGGCCGGCGTGATGAAATAGCCGCCTTCGAAGTTCATGCCCCAGCCCGAGGCTTTGTCGGCGAAGCTGCCGCCGAGGGGTACGCCCACCTGCCAATCGACATTGATATAGGTGTTCGGGAATATTTGCGCCTTGCCCGGGAGGGCCGCGAAGGCCGTAACGGCGCAGAGGGCGATGGTCTTGAGGTATTTCGCTGTTTTCATAATCGGATGAATTTTCGGATTTCGGACTATTTTGCCAGATAGGGGATTGCACGAAGGCCTGTTCTACGGCGTCGAGCGTGCGTTGCAGGTTGAGGGCCGCGTCGGGGGTCAGCAGGCCGCCGATGAAGCTGTCCCAGACGACGGGCAGTTTCTTGCCGCTCTGCCGGTCGGCCTCCAGATCGACCATTTCCATGAGCAGCGATCCGGCCGTGTAGCCGTAGTAAACGCTGTAGGGGTAGTGCCATCCGGCCCAGTCGCCCCAGTATCCGGGCGTCCAATAGTAGGGGTAGTACCACCACCAGTAGGGGTCGTTGTACCCCACGAAGTAGGTCACCTTCTCCACGTAGCTCAACTGAAGGCCGACGTCGGCCGTCTCCTTGTCGTCGGTGCGCGTGTAGCCGGCTTCCTCCATGCGGTCGGCCACCGTGCCGACGATTTGCAGGGCGTCGGCGTCCTTCCAGTATTCGGTCCGGTCGCTGTTGCCGATGATGAGGATGCTGTCGGGCAGGTAATAGGTGTCGATGGCGGCGAAGTCCGTCCCGGTGTCTCGGGCGGTGTAGACCAGATAATCCCTGTGGAGATCCGATGTCGAGGGCTCTTTCTGGCAGGAGCAGAACGCGATTGCCGCGAGTGCGATAGCCGAGTAGCGTAAATTTTTGACGATCATGTTGTTTGATTTTTGTTGGTTTACTGTCGTTTCGGTCGCTTCAAATTCTGTTCCCCGATGGCGTGGAATCGGACTTTGCGCCCGTTTTGCGTATAAAGAGGTGATTTTCAGATATTAAATCCGGCCTTCGCGGGCTGTGCCTTGTCTTCGCGGGGCCGTATCCTCTCGCATGGCGGCAGGAACTTCGCCGCAGCGTCCCTCGCGGGCGGGATTCATCCTGCAAACGGAAAAAGCCCGCAAGATATTGCGGGCTTCCGTATGGTTCGGTTCGGGACGGGTTACCGGTACCGGTGCGAGATGAGCGTCATGAACTCCTCGCGGGTGCGCTGGCTCGAGAGGAAGACGCCCGTGAAGGCCGAGGTCGTGGTCGCCGACTGCTGTTTCTCGATGCCGCGCATCTGCATGCACATGTGGCTGGCTTCGATCACCACGGCCACGCCCATCGGGTTGAGCGCCTCCTGGATGCAGTCGCGGATCTGCACCGTCAGCCGCTCCTGCACCTGCAGGCGGCGGGCGAAGCACTCCACGACGCGGGCGATCTTCGAGAGGCCCGTGATGTGGCCGTTGGGGATGTAGGCCACGTGCGCCTTGCCGTAGAAGGGCAGCATGTGGTGTTCGCAGAGCGAGTACAGCTCGATGTCCTTCACGAGCACCATCTGCCGGTATTCCTCGCGGAAGGTCGCCGAGCGGATGATCTCGAGCGGGTTTTCGTCGTATCCCTTCGTCAGGAACGACATCGCCTTGGCCACCCGTTCGGGGGTCTTCAGCAGCCCTTCGCGGGCGGGGTCTTCGCCCAGCAGCCGCAGGATTTCGGCGTAGTGGTGCTTGAGGGCTTCGACTCTGCCGGCGTCGAAACGCTCCTCCTTCGTGTAGTTTCTGCCTTCCATAGTGCGGCAAAGATACCCTATTTCCCGATGGAATGCAAATAGTCGGCGAGTTTCCGCACGGCGCGGGCGCGGTGCGAGACGGCGTTTTTCTCCTCGGTGGTCATCTCCGCGAAGGTGCGGTCGTAGCCGTCGGGCACGAACAGCGGGTCGAATCCGAACCCTTCGTGTCCGGTTTCGCGGTCGATGATGCGTCCTTCGACGATTCCTTCGAAGAGGCGCTCCTCGCCGCCGAGGATCAGCGAAATGACCGTGCGGAAACGTGCCCGGCGGTTCGCAACGCCCTCCAGGTTGCGGAGCAGCAGGCGGTTGTTCGCGGCGAAGTCGTGCCCGTCGGTGGCGTAGCGGGCCGAATGGACGCCCGGCGCGCCGCCGAGCGCCTCGACCTCGAGGCCCGTGTCGTCGGCGAAGCAGTCGCACCCGGTGCGGTCGTGGAGGTAGTGCGCCTTCTGCGAAGCGTTGCCTTCGAGGGTTTCCTGCTCTTCGGGAATCTCCTCCGTGACGCCGCATTCGCGCGGCGTCACGAGCGTGAAGCCGTCGCCCAGAACGGCCTGCACCTCCTTGAGCTTGTGTGCGTTGTTGGTTGCAAAGATGATCTTCATATCGGTTTTTCTAACTGATTTTTCCGGAAGTCGTCACGCCGTAGCGCAGGGCGAAGAGCCGCTCCAGTTCCTGCCCGGCGCGGGCATATTCGCCGCGCCGGTATTCGGCGGCGATGCGGCCGCCGTCCGTGAGGCGGATGTCGTCGCAGACGGGTTCGAGCGCCGGAAGCAGGCGCGACGCGACGAGCACCGTGGCTCCTTCGGCCTGCCGCCGCAGGATGAGCCGCTGGGCGGCTTCGAGGCTCTCCGCGTCGAGACCGTCGAACGGTTCGTCGAGCAGCAGGACGGGTTTGCGTTGCATGAGCGTCGCCGCGAGGGCCGTCTTCCGCTGTACGGCGGCCGGCAGCGCGGTCAACTGCCGGTCGGGAGGAAGCCCCAACAGCCGGATGCAGGTTTCGGGGTCGGAACCCGGATGGCGGCGGGCCGTGAGGTCGAGCAGGTCGCGGACCGTCAGACCGTCGAAGAAGCGTATCCTGCGCTCCAGATAGGCGGTCTCGCTCCGCCGCAGGGGACGTCCGAAGCGGGTGACGCCGCCCGCGTCCGGGCGGACGAGCCCGAAAAGGGCGTCGAACAGCGCCGTCCACACCGCGTCATCCGTGCCGGAAAACCCGTGCACGGCCCCTTCGGCCAGGTGCATGGTCACGCCGTCGGACAGCGTGCGGCCGTCGCGGCGGACGGAGAGCGAGTCAATCGTAATCATAGAGGTAGCGGTCGAGGTTTCTTTCGGCCCGCACGGCGTAGCTCACCATGAGGCAGAGCGTCACGGGGAGGAACACCGGGACGAGGAATCCGGCGAATCCCAGCCGGATGGCCGCGGGGAGCGGCGTCTCGGGGATAGCCGGATCGTAACGGGCGTATTTGGCCAATACGGCATAGGCCAGCAGCAGGGCGGCGAACGGCAGCCAGAGCGCCGCCAGCCAGGCGGTCCGGGGATGGAGTGCGGCGGTCAGCGCGGCCGCCGGGAGCGCGGCGAGGAAGTAGTTGCGCCATGCCGTGCCGATCTTGCACACCAGCAGCCGCGCGCCGCTGCATTCGCAGAGCAGCAGGAGCGGCAGCGGTTCGTTGCGGGCGTACAGTCCTGCGCAGAGCAGCGCCGCGGCCGCGAGCGCCGGAAATCCGGCATAGGGCACGAAGGCGCAGCCGATCGTCGCGGCGGGCAGCGCCGCGGCGAGGCCGGGGTGTCTGCGGACGCCTGCCGTCCACTCCGGGGAGTAGCCGAGCAGGGCCGTGCGGAGCCATCGCAGTCGGAGGGGCTTCATCGTCACTTCACCGCTTCGAGTTGTTCGAGCCGGTCGTCGAGGTCGATCTTGTCGATGATCGTCTTCACCAGCACGTCCATCTCCGCGCCGTCGGAGTAGTCGGCCGGGCAGACGTGGCTCACGCGGTTGTCGTGGATGAGCGAGGCCATCTCGCGCCGCGCCCCCTTCTGGTCGGGGTTATAGACCGCGATCGAATGGCCCGCCGAAGTTCTTCACCAGCCGCATGCAGGGGATGTCCGTGGTTCCGTCGCCGACGTAGATCATGCGCCGGAACGGCACGGGGCGTTCGTTTTCGGGAATGTAGCGGTTCACCAGCTTCGAGTCGAAGACCGATTCCACGCCCTTGTTGATCTTGAAGATGAACTGCGTCTTGTTGGTGTAATTGACCGCCACGGCGGGCCAGTAGGCGATGCCGTCCACGTCGTAGAGGAACGAGCAGGCGTAGATCTTGCGGAATTCGTGGGCGATCTCCGTCCCTTCGATGATCTCCTTCAGGCCCGAGGAGTTGATGTAGTGCAGGATGCGGATGCCGCGCCGTGCGCCGTAGGCGTTGATCCGCGCGAACCACTCCCTGACGCCCTTGTAAAGCGTCACGCGGCGGCCCGACTCCTGGAACGCCTCGCGCCGCAGCGACAGCCCTTTCGACTTGGCCTCCTGGATCATGCGGGCCATGTAGGTCAGTACCATGTCGGCGTCCTGCTCCTCGGCCAGCGTGTTGGCCTCGGTCCAGAACTCCTTGTTGCTTTTGCCCACGGCGGGGATGAAGTCGTACTCCTGCATGTTGCCGGGGGCGAGCGTGCCGTCGAAATCGTAGATGAGGGCTATGGTGAATCTGAAATCCATCGTCATTCTCCTGTTTTTGGAATTCCAAATATACCCTTTTTTCACTATTTTTGCAAAAAGAGTCTTAAAACCTACCGATTATGGAGTTCAAAGAGTTGATGGCCGCGCGCCGCAGCGTCCGCAGGTTCTCGGACCGCGCCGTGCCCCGCGAGGTCGTGGACCGCATCCTCGCCGAAGCCCTCACGGCCCCCTCGTCCCGCAATTCGCGTTCGACGCGTTTTCTGGTGGTGGACCGCCACGACCTGATAGCCCGCATGGCCGGGATGCGCGATTACGGATCGGCCTTCATGGAGGGGGCGCCGCTGGCGGTCGTCGTGCTGGGCGACATCGCGGCGAGCGACCTGTGGCGGGTGAACGCCGCGATTTCGGCCACGGTGCTGCAACTGGCCTGCGTGGACGAGGGGCTCGCCTCGTGCTGGGTCCATGTGGACGGCCGTCCCCGCCGCAAGGACGATCCCGAGGGGGAGCGGGCCGCGGACTACCTGCGGACGTTCCTGCCGATTCCCGAAGGGTGCGAGCCGCTCTGCGCCGTCGCGCTGGGTTATTCGGATTTCCGGCCCGCGCCGCTCCCCGCCGCGGACGACGAGGCGCGGATTATCCGGCTGTGATGCGGTAAAACGTTTCTTTCATTGATGTAATGGGTCTGTCGAAAAATATTCGTGTTTTTTCGATGGTTTTATCGTGTCTTGGCGGGTGCTCTTCGCAGGAAGGTCCGTTGTATGCGCCGCCTGAGTTTGGATGCGAACGCAGCGGGAAATTCGAATTGCTGACTGGCGAACTGCCGGTAGGGAACGTTACCGATATATGGGAATACGGTCCGGTGCTGATCGTGCAGGGGTCGGGAGGGGGCTTCCTGTTTCATGTCTTCGACAAACGCAGCGGAGAGCCGTTGTGCGGGTTCGTGCGGAACGGAAGAGGTCCGGGGGAGGCCGTGTCGCTCCTCAATGCGCATCTGGGAGAAGACGGGGTATTCACGTGCTATGATTACCGGGCGCGGAACGTACTGACTGTCCATGCGGACTCGATGCTTGCACGGGGTGTCGCGGCGGTCGCCACGGAGCGTTATGAAATGCCCGATTGTTGCCGGGCGATCGTTCCGCTGGACGGGAAACGGCTTTATATGAACCGTACAGTCGTGAAGAACGAACATACGGAGACGATCTCCCGCCTCGAGTTGAAGGATGCCGGGAATCGGGTCGTTTCCCGTTACGATACGTATCCGGCCGTGGACAGGGAGATTCTGCTGCGGATTTACGGGCTTCCGCCTTTCGCCGTCTCTCCGGACGGTCGCCGGCTGGCCGTGGGGACGCTGACGGGAGGCATTTTGGAGACTTTTTCCCTGGAGCGGGGAATTGAGCCGCTGGCGACCCGTTATCTGGTCGAACCGCACGTGAGTACGGGGGGAGGCATTCGCTTTCGATGAGCGGGAGGTGAATTGTTTCGTCGATCTTTTTGCCACGCGGGACCGGATTTACGCTCCTTACGACGGGGAGCTTCGGGTGAAGGAGTTTTTCGAAACCCCGGTGGAACGGCGGCCGTTGCAATTCCACCGGATCGCCGTGTTCGACTGGGACGGGCATGCGCTGGAGCGGATCACGACCGACTGGAACATCCGGGCGATGTGCGTGGGCGCGGACGGGACGATCTACGCCGCACTGTACGACAACCTCTCGCGCATCTTCCTGGGCCGGATCGTTCCTTCGGAGGGCGAAGAGGCCCTTCGGAGATAACCTTTGCCGCGCCGTCCGAACGGGGCCGGATCATACGTTTCCGCCCTGCCGCAATTCCTTGCGGCAGGGCGGAAACGTAGTATGGGACGGTTCCGGACGCCACCCCGCCGCCAAGACGGGATGTCCCTTCGGATACGCCTTCCTCCCTCCTTTCTTTCTCCGGTCTTTCTCCGGGGCGGGTGTCTTACCGGTTCAGCACCGGCTTGATGTCCTTCACGCGCAACTGCGTGGTGACCGTGCCGCGGTAGTGGTTCTCGACGATCTGGTAGCAGACGTCGATCGGCCGTCCCGAGCGGACCCACTCGTAGTGGGTGGGCTGCTGGAAGGCGATGGCTTGCAGCCGCGTGTTGGGCTCTTCTGCCGCTGGATGAGGTCCATGCGCAGGTGTTCGCGCTCCATGCCCACCAGTTTGGCGTCGCCGTGGTTGCTCACGCCGTAGGTCACGAACACGGGCGACACGTTGCCCGGCCCGAAGGGCTGGAAGCGGTTCAGATCGCGGCGGAAGGCCGGCGTGACGTCCGAGAAGAGCAGTTCGCTGTCGATGTCCACCTGCGGCATGAGCATCTGCGGGTCGATGTTCTCCTCGACATAGGCGTTGAAGCGCCGCGTGAACTCGTCGACGTTTTCGGGCCGCATCGTCAGCCCTGCGGCGTACATGTGTCCGCCGAAGTTCTCCAGCAGGTCCGAGCACGACTCGACGGCCTGATAGAGGTCGAAGCCCGGCACCGAGCGGGCCGATCCCGTCACGAATCCGTTGCTCATCGTCAGCACCACCGTCGGCCGGTAGTAGGTCTCGATCAGGCGCGAGGCGACGATGCCCACGATGCCCTTCATCCACTTGGGATTGTAGATCACCGTGCTCTTCAGCTGTTTCATTGCGGGGTTGCGCTCGATGTAGTCGTGCGCTTCCTGCGTCACGGAGCGGTCGATCGACTTGCGGTCCTGGTTGTAGGCGTCGATGACGTTCCCGAACTCCGCGGCGATGCTTTCGTTGCCTTCGATCAGCAGCTCGACGGCCGCGTGCCCGCCCGACGGCGAGGCGTTTTCGTCGTTCTCGTCCATCCGCATGCGCCCGGCGGCGTTGATGCGCGGCCCGATCTTGAAGACGATGTCGTCGATGGTGATGTTGTGCTTGTCCAGGCCGCAGATCTTGATGATCGACAGCAATCCTTTCGACGGCTCGCGGTTGAGGTCTTTCAGCCCGAAATGGGCCAGGATGCGGTTCTCGCCCACGAGCGGCACGATGTCCGAGGCGATCGACACGACGAGCAGGTCCAGCAGGTCCAGGATCTGCTCGAAGGGGATGCCGTTGCGCTGCGCATAGGCCTGCACGAGCTTGAAGCCCACGCCGCAGCAGCAACCCGACAGTTCGTCGAACGGGTAGGAACAATCGACCCGCTTGGGGTCGAGAACGGCTACGGCGCGGGGAATTTCCTCGGCCGGGAGGTGATGGTCGCAGATGATGAAATCCACGCCCTTGGTCTTTGCATAGACAACCTTTTCCGTGGCTTTGATACCGCAGTCCAGGGCGATGATAAGCCCCACGCCCTTGCGGGCCGCGAGGTCGATGCCTTTGACCGAAATGCCGTAACCTTCGGTATAGCGGTCGGGAATGTAGAACATCAGGTTTTTGTGCCCGATCTGGCGCAGGAACTTGTACACCAGCGCAACGGCCGTGCAGCCGTCCACGTCGTAGTCGCCGTAAACCATGATCTTCTCATTGTTACGAACGGCGCGCTCGACCCGCTCGACCGCCTTGTCCATGTCCTTCATCAGGAACGGGTCGTGGAGGTCGGCGAGGCTGGGTTTAAAGAACTTGTCCGCCTTTTCTACGGTGTCTATGCCTCTCTGTACGAGTAGATTGGCCAGCACGGGCGAAATCCGCAGCGCGGCAGCGAGCATGGCTGCCGTCGCGGGGTCGCCCTGAGGCTTCACTACCCAGCGTTTTTCTGTAGGCATACGAATTGTTATTTATATATTTCAACATTTAATATCTCGCTTAAATGGGTCAAAACCCGTGTTTTGACTTCGTTCATGGGGACCTCGCGTCCCGTTTCCGAGGCGATCGACGCCACGCCGCGGTCCGTGAATCCGCAGGGGTTGATGCGCGAGAACCACCTCAGGTCGGTCGAGACGTTCAGCGCGAACCCGTGCATGGTGACATAACGCGACGAACGCACTCCTATTGCGCATATCTTGCGCGGGCGTCCCTCTCCGTCCGGCGTGGCTCCCTCGCCGATCCAGACGCCCGAAGCGCCTGCGATGCGGCCCGCGGCGATGCCGTAGCGGGCCGTCGTGCGGATCACGGCCTCCTCCAGCGAGGCGATGTATTCCCTCAGGCCGATCCCGAGCCGTTCGAGGTCGAGAATCGGATAGCAGACCAGCTGCCCCGGGCCGTGGAAGGTGATGTCGCCCCCTCGGTCGATGTGAAAGAACTGCGCGCCCATCGCTTCGAGCGCCGCCTTCGGGATGAGCAGGTTCTCCGCACGGCCGCTCTTGCCGAGCGTGTAGACCGGCGGATGCTCCACCAGAAGGATCGTGCCGGCATCCTCCGCCGGGATCGCTGCTCCGTCCGTTTCCCGGGCGGCATCGGCCGCGGAAGCCTCTGTTCCGGTCGCGTTCCGGACGGTATCGGCCGCGGGCCGCTTGCGGGCCGTGAGGCTGTCGAACAAGGTCTGCTGCAAATCCCAGCAGGCTTTGTAGTCCATCTGTCCGAGGTCCCGGAAGGAGACTTTCATCGCTGCAACCCTTTCACGCTCCGGAGAGCCTCTTCGGCCATGTACGACGACCGCACCAGCGGCGCGCTCGCACAATAGCTGAAGCCCATCTCCAGCGCTCGGAGTCTGTACCATTCGAATTTTTCGGGAGTGATGTACGCCGCTACGGGGTAGTGCTCCAGAGTGGGACGAAGGTACTGACCGAGTGTTACGATCCCCACGCCCGCTTCGCGCAGGTCGTGCAGGGTTTGCAATACTTCGTCATCGCTCTCGCCGAGTCCGACCATCAGTCCGCTTTTCGTCACGACACCCTCTTCCGAGAGGTGGCGCAGCGTCTCCAGACTGGTGCGGTACTTCGCCCTGGAACGCACCACGGGGGTCAGCCGCTCGACGGTTTCGATGTTGTGCCCGATTATATCGGGCTTCGACGCCGCGACCGCGTCCAAAAGTTCGGGGCGGGCGTCGAGATCGGGAATAAGGAGCTCAATTACGGCGTCGGGATTCTGCGAGCGGATGGCCTCCACCGTGGCGGCCCAATGGCTGGCGCCGCCGTCCGGGAGGTCGTCGCGCGTCACAGATGTTACGACGACATACCGGAGTTTCATCAGTGCGACGCTTTCGGCCACGCGGGCGGGCTCTCCGGCGTCGGGGGCGAGGGGACGTCCCGTTCGGGTGGCGCAGAAGCGGCAGCCCCGTGTGCAGATGTCGCCCAGAATCATGAAGGTTGCGGTTCTGCGGCTCCAGCATTCGGCCTTGTTGGGACACATGCCGCTGCTACAGATCGTGTGCAGCCTGTGCTTCTCGACGATATGCCGCACCTCGGCCCATTCCGGGGTACGGTGGAGCCGGATCTTCAGCCATCCGGGGTTTTTTCAGTGCGTCCGCCCTGTCATAAAACTTCGGCATTTAAGTTCATTATTTTCCAATTGATGCAAAAATAAGAAAAAATATCGGATATTCCTTGTGATCGGCCCTTTTTCTTGCACGGCCGGGAGACGGAAGGGCGCGGCGGTCGGCGGGCCGGTTTCCCGGCACGGCCCGGAAGGGGGCGGGAGCGGTGCGCGGCCGGGAACGGCGGTTTCCCGTTCCCATGCGCTTCCGGGAGGGATTCGGCCGGCGGCGGCGGACGAAAGAAGAGGCCGGATACCGGGCGGTATCGGGCCTCTCTGGTTAGGTTAGTTAGGTTAATGAGAGTGGGAATCCCACATTCGTTGAAACAAAAGTAATCCGAATTTTACGAAAAACCAAATTTTTCGGGAGGTTTTTCCGAAAACGGGGCGTGCTCCGTTCGCAAATCGTAATTAAAAATTTTGAATAACTGCGAATTTATAAGTTTTTGATTAAAGCGCCTCGCGGATCGCCTCGTTCTCCTGCACCTGCCGCATGACCGGCTTCGGTTCGCTGTCCGGCGTCGAGAGGTGGCGGTGGCGGTACGTGGCGGGTGTCATCTGGTACTCCTTCTTGAAGAGCTTGATGAAATGCGACGTATTGGGGAAGGTGCACTCGTTGCCGATCTCCGAGACGGATTTCGACGTCGAGATCAGCAGCAGACGCGAGTGCATCAGCCGCTGGCGGATGTACCACTTGTGGGGCGGCATCTGGAAATGGCGGCGGAACTCCTTCTTGAACGAGGTCAGCGACCGGTTGGTGAGTTTGGCCAGCTCCTCGATCGAGATGTCCTTGAAGATGTGGTCGTAGACGATCTGTTCGAAATTCTCCTTCGCCGCGTCGATGTTGCTCAGCAGTTTGCTCTTGATGCAGCAATCCTCGTGCGAGGCGATCAGATAGATCAGTTCGGTCATCTTGATGCTCTCGCCGGTCTCGTCGTGGCGGCACTCCTCGTCGCGCAGGTAGTTGTTGGTATTGACGAAAAAGTTGCGGATCGAATTCCATGCGGGCATGGCGACGTGCGTGCGGTTGCGGCAGTTTTCGCACGAATGTTCGTTCGAAATGTTCAGCCCGTAGGTGATGTTCAGGTGCATGAGGATGCGTTGCAGGTCCCCGGGCGTGTAGTAAAAGAGCACCTCTTCGTAGGGTTGTCCTCCTTCGGGCACGTTTTCGATATAGTGATGGCCGATGCCCAGATAGAAGACGTCGCCGCGCGAAAGTGTCTGACGTTTATCCCCGTCGTAGATGTATTTGGTGCCGCGTAGGATGTAACCGATTGCGTAACGCGAGAGGATCTGGGATTGGATTCCGTTGTGAAGCGATTCTAAATACTTCACGATCATCGGCTGTTGTGCCGATGAAGTCATTGAATTCTTCATGCTAATTGTAATTTAAGTTTTTTTGAACAGAGCGTTGCGTCACCTTGTTCAACTTCAAATATACAATTAAAACTTTTTAATCTACCATAGCGTATAGCACAAAAAGGCAAATTTAACTAAATGCGCCCGTTTTGACTATCATGCAGACTAAATAGATTATTGTAAAATGGATGAGATCAGGGTAAAGGCGAGTAAAATCAGGTAGAGCGGCCAGACGATGGCCCGGTGAATCCGGACGAAAAGGAACGGCAGCAGGATGGCGGCCGGCACGGCGATCAGCGTCGTGTCGGTCCGTACGGCGCCGGGGCCGCAGAGGACGGCGGCGGTCAGCGCCAGCAGAACGATGTTGTAGATGAGAATGAACCGGGGCTTCGTGCCGACGGCGTAGAGGTCCGAAAGGACGAACAGCGCGGCGAGCAGCCCGAGCGCTCCGATCGCGGCCGTCGGCAGCAGGTTCGGCAGGGGTAGCGCGGAGAAGAGCGCGAGCGGTCTGCCGGCGAGGAAAGCGGTTCCGAGATACGAAAGCGGAGCGGAGAACTCCCCGCCCGCTCCCCAGTTGATGTAGCAGAGCGCGGCGGCGGGCAGCAGCAGCCCGGCGCAGGCCACGGCCGCTTCGCGCAGCGTCCGCCGGAAGATCAGCACGGCCAGCGGCAGGGCGGCCGCCAGCGGCAGGGCCGCGGGCAGCAGCAGCGGCAGCGTTCCGAGATAGAGCGAAGCCCGGAACACGGCGTCGAAGGCGTATCCGTTGCGGAACGAGCGGCAGTAGTTCTTGGTGGCGAAGGCCAGCAGGGCCGCGCCCGCGAGTGCGGTCAGGAAGTCTCCTCCGAATCCCGGAGCGCAGGCGGCGATGGCATAGAGCGGGATGGCGAGGCAGGTTCCGACCGAGTAGAGGTTGTTGCGCACGGTGAGTCTCCCCGTGCACATGCCGCCGAAGATCAGGAGCAGTCCGCCGATCCAGCGGGCCCATCCCGGGTGGTTGTGCTGGAATTGCGACGACCATACCGCCGGCATCCGCACGGCGAGTCCCGGGCGGACGTTTTCCGTCTCCGCAGGTTCCGTCCCGGGGGCATCGTTCCGCTCCCGGAGCGCGGCCGGGGGCGTTTCCGTTCCGCTTGCCGCCGCACAGTCCGTCGTCGGTGGGATGATCCGGTCCGGCAGGGCGTGCGGATCCGCTCCCCGCATTGCGACGACGGCAATCAGGAGGAGGGTCAGAAAAGCCGGAACGAGCGGCTGTCGGGCGATGTCGAATCTCATGACGGTATGGACGTATCGTGGCAAATGTAGCTAAAAATGCCGGAATATTGTGTATTTTTGCATCGCTATGTTGGAGAATCAATTTCAGTACGAGCTGACGGAGGCGGGATGCGACGAGGCCGGGCGCGGTTGTCTGGCCGGACCCGTGTTCGCTGCCGCGGTGATTCTGCCGCCCGATTTCCACGATCCGCAGCTCAACGATTCGAAACAGATGACCGAGCGGAACCGGGACCGGTTGCGGGCCGTCATCGAACGGGAGGCGGTCGCCTGGGCGGTCGAGGCCGTGTCGGCCGCACGCATCGACGAGATCAATATTCTGAACGCTTCGTTCGAGGGAATGTCGCTGGCCGTGGCGCGGCTCGATCCTGCGCCGGCGTTTCTGGCCATCGACGGCAACCGGTTCCGCACACGGCTCGAAATTCCTTTCCGCTGCATCGTGAAGGGCGACGGCAAATACGCCGACATCGCGGCGGCTTCGGTGCTCGCCAAGACGCACCGCGACGAATATATGTACCGGCTTGCCGAGGAGTTTCCCCAATACGGCTGGGCGCGGAACAAAGGGTATCCCACCCGGCAGCACCGGCTGGCGATCCGCGAGTTCGGGCTTACGCCGCACCATCGCCTGACCTTCAACCACGAAATCGACCAACTGGAGTTCGGTTTCTGACGTCCTCCGGCATCGTGCGAAGAAGAAGACGAACGGTCCCTTCCGGAAAGCCGTTTGCCGTCCGGGAGCTTTCGCCGCCGGGGCCTCGCCGAACGGTTTTCTGTCGGCGGATTTTCTGCCGGATGGCTTTTCGGACAGCGGATTCTGCCGTCCGTATCTTTGTTGTGAGTCGGAACCTTCCGGTAGCGGGGCGCTTGTGTTTTTCGGGGTTTGTTTGCCGGGTGTCTGCATGTTGCGGCTGTTGGAGGAGTGTTTCGACCTTCGCCGCGTTGCTCCGATTGGATCGTATGGGGCCTTGGGGGCCTGTTCCCGGGTTTGGATGGACGCCTTCCGTGCCGGATTGTGCCGGATTGTGCCGGACCGTCGTCCTGTCCTCCGTGTCCGGACGGTGGCAGGAACGGGGCGAGGCGCCTTTCGGGTAAAAGAAAAGAGCAGACCGAAACGGCCTGCTCTTTCCGTTGAGAGTTCTTCCGGTCTCCGGATCAATAACCCAGCGACTTGGCTGCCGCATAGGAAATCTTCAGGGCGTTGGCACGACGCAGCTCCTGCTTGACGTCGGTCACGATACCCATCTTCGTGGACTGGTCGGCCTTGAGGCACACCGTCATCGAAGCGCGGTCGGCCTCGCTGAGCTTGTCGCGCTCGGCGGCCACGAAGTCCAGAATGTCCCGGGTCGTTTTGTACGAATCGTTCAGCTGGATGCGCGGAGCGGTTCCGAACTGCGCCTGCATGGCCAGCGTCGGCTGACCGATGTGGATGTAGCTGACGAGCGATTTCTTCTCCAGCTTCTGCACTTCGGTCGCTTCGGGAAGTTTGTATCTCACCAGCAGCTCCTGATCGCGCATGGTCGTCGAGACCATAAAGAAGAAGAGGATCATGAAGATCACGTCGGGAAGCGATGCGGTCGAGATAGGGGGCAGACTCTTGTCGCCCTTCTTTTTCATTACTGCCATAGCTTACTTCTTTATGTTACGCGGTTCGGCCTCCGAAATCTTCAGGGGCACTGCTTTGGACACTGCATTGCGCTGATCCTCGTTGAGCTCCGAGAACTTTGCGCCGAATTTGCGTTGGGCCACGTCGTCACGCACCTCGTTGAACGCGCGCGTGAGCTCGTTCTGCACCATGATATAGGCCTGATAGCCCGTATCGCGGGTGGTCTGCAGGGAAACGACGCCTTCGCTTACCGGATAGGTCCATTTGCTGCCGTCGGCCATGTCGATCTCGCGATCGACCTTCTCGGGCAGGTTCTCGTCGTCCATCGGGTTGGTGATGAACTCCTTGGCCATATCCTTCAACTGGCCGAGCACGATCTGCTCCTGCTTGCCCGGAACTCCCGCCATGATGTTGCCGCTGCCCGAAATGAGCACCAGGAACAGGTTGCGCTCCTTGACCTTGATCTCCTCCTGCTGTTGGTTCTCGGGAGGCATCGGCGGAAGCATACGCATCAGACCCGTATCGGTGTTCATGGTAGTGGCCACCAGGAAGAAGATAAGCAGCAGGAAGGAGATGTCGGCCATCGAACCGGCATTGATTTCCTGTACCTTTCTTTTATTAATAGCCATCGTTCACTCCATTATTTGAAGGCGCCCCAGATCTCCGTCACCACGGCGGTCAGGAACGCTGCGACCACGGCGACATAGGCCACCAGGACGCTCGTTTCGGTAATTACGGTTTCACTGCGCGGGAAGAAATCGTTGTTCTGCAGGTCGACGATGTTCACCGTGTGGCCGGCGGCGATGAAGTACGACACGCCGACTACGACGATGATAAGCGCCAGGGAGAGGATCGTCCCCTTGATGCCCGCAGGGTTCTGGATCATTCCGAAGACGGCGCAGAAGATGGCGGCCGCAATGCCGAACACCAGGAGGAAGTAGCTCCACATGAGGTTCGCGCTGATGGCCGCATCCGAGCCGCCGGTGGCGATCGCGTAGACCAGAAGGACCGCCGTGATCACCATCAGAATGCCCAGCATTATGTTAAGTATCTTTTTCATAATTGCTTTCGAATCTTTAGCGTTGGATTATTTCTTGTTGTAAGCCGTCAGAATATCCATCAGCGTGATGGACGAATCCTCCATATCGTTTACCAGAGAGTCGATCTTCGAAACGATATAGTTGTAGAACAGCTGAAGAACAACCGCAGCGATAAGACCGAAGAGCGTCGTCAGAAGGGCGACCTTGATACCGCCGGCAACGAGCGTCGGGCTGATATCGCCGGCAGCCTGGATCTGGTCGAATGCCTGGATCATGCCGACTACGGTACCCATGAATCCCAACATGGGCGACAGGGCGATGAACAGACCGATCCACGTCAGACCCGACTCCATCTGTCCGGTCTGAACCGAACCGTACGATACGACGGCCTTCTCGACCGAGTCGAGACCCTGGTTGTAACGGTCGAGACCCTGATAGTAGATCGAAGCGATCGGGCCGCGCGTGTTACGGCAAACTTCCTTGGCAGCCTCGATGCCGCCGTTCTTCAGAGCCTCCTCCACGCTGGCGACGAGCTTCTTCGAGTTGATCGTCGAGAGCGACAGGTAGAGTACGCGCTCGATGGCTACGGCCAGACCGACGACCAGACAGAGAAGCACCGGAAGCATCCACTCCCAGCCACCTTCGAGGAACTTCTGCATCATCACGTGGTGCATGCTTTCGCCTGCGACCTGAGTTTCAGCTGCGGCGGCTGCCTCCTGCGCGAACGCATTAACGGTTCCCAATACGGACAGGGCAACCGACGAAATAAGGAATTTTTTCATAGTTGTGTTTAGATAAATGATTTGATTAGTTGAATTTTTATTAGTTTGTGTTTTTTCTGGTTTCTTCTTTTTTCCCTCTTCCGGTCCGGGGCTTTCCCGCAGGGTCCGTGCCCGCCGGTTTCCCTCCGGTCGTCCGGTCCGTTTATTTTTTATTAAAAATTCGTCATTTTACACTTTCCTCCTTCCGCCGGAACACCTTTTCTGCGTTTCGCACGGTTCCGGGCATGTCGCCTTCTTATGCATTCTCAAATCCCGAAGCGGAATTCCGGATTTGTGCAATTATCAGTCAGTCAGTTATTTGCCCTGCCGCAGGCCCGTCCGTCTCCCCCGAGGGGGCCCGAAAAGGGTCCATTAGCAGTGCGAAATATAGGAAAAAATTTTGTTCCGTGCAACGGTTCAATCCGTAAATTCTCCCCGCAGGGGCCTCCGCAGCAGCCGTTCGGTCTCTTCGCGGGGGAGTTCCAGTCCGAGTACGTACATGAGTTTGGTGACGGCGGCCTCGGAGGTCATGTCGCAGCCGCAGAGGACGCCGGTTTCCTGGAGCCGCAGTCCGGTTTCGTAAAGCTCCATCGAGACGCGTCCGCCGCCGCACTGGGTGATGTTCAGCACGATCACGCCGCGGGCGATGGTCTCCCGCAGCAGGCGGATGAACCACCCGGAGGTCGGGGCGTTCCCCGCGCCGTAGGTTTCGAGTACGACGGCCCGCAGTCCCGGGGCCGAGAGCGCCGCGCGCAGGATCTCCTCGTCGAGCCCCGGGAAGAGCTTGACGAGCGCGATGCCGCGGGCCAGGCGGGTGGCGATGCGCAGTTCGGCGGCCGGGGCGGCGGGGCGCAGGATGGCCGGGAGGTTGTAGGCGATGTTCACCCCCACCTCGGCCAGCGGCGGATAGTTGTCGGAGCAGAAGGCGTTGAGCGCCTCGGCGCTCCGTTTCGAGGTCCTGTTGGCGCGGAACAGCCGGTTCTGGAAATAGAGCGACACCTCGGGGACCACGGGCCGGCCGTCGCGCTGCGCCCCGGCGATCTCGATGGCCGTGATGAGGTTCTCGCGGCCGTCGGTGCGCAGTACGCCGATCGGAATCTGGCTGCCGGTGAAGACCACGGGCTTGGCGAGGTTCTCGAGCATGAAACTCAGCGCCGAGGCGGTATAGGACATGGTGTCGGTCCCGTGCAGTACGACGAAGCCGTCGTAGCGGGCGTAGTTGTCGCGGATGAGCCCGGCCAGCGCCGCCCAGTTCGACGGCTCGACGTTCGAGGAGTCGATCACGGGCGACATGGTCAGCACGTCGATGTCCACGTTGAGCCGCTTGAGCGAGGGAAACTCGTCGTAGATGCCGCTGAAATCGAAGGGAACCAGCGCACCGGTCTCGGCGTCGGTCTTCATGCCGATCGTGCCGCCGGTGTAGATAATCAGGATGGAAGAGCGCATGTCGTCTTATTTCTCGTTGTTTTCGATGGTTTCGATCAGGAAGCTCACGGGCCGGAACCCGTCGTTGCAGGAGAGCATCGCCGAGGCGGGGTTCCGCATCCATCCGTCGTAGAAGTCCGTCGCGCCGTGCGCGAGCGCCATGACGAAGGGCGAAAGGGTCTGCCAGGCGCTTGGGCACAGCCCTTCGGGCCGCTGCATGCCGTCGGAGACGAAGACCTGCCCCTCGTGCAGGTCGCAGGCGTGCTCGATCGGGTTTTCGTAGCGTTCCATCAGGTCCTTGTGGCAGACCTTGCGGATGACGGTGATCCGGACGTTTTTCATGGGCGGGTGTCGTTTGGGGTTTTTCCGTGGCCGGACGGAGCGTCCTCCCGCGCGGGAGAGCCGGACGGCATCTGCGGCCGGCCGAACATCCGCCGGGCGTTGGCCGTCGTCGCGGCGGCGACCTCCTCCGGGTCGAGCCCCTTGATTTCGGCGACCTTGTCGCAGACGTAGCGCACGTAGGCCGATTCGTTGCGCCGGCCCCGGTGGGGAACGGGTGTCAGGTAGGGGCAGTCGGTCTCCAGCACGATGTCGCGCAGCTCCATTTCGCGCACGGTTTCCGCCAGGAGGCTCTTCTTGAAGGTCACCACGCCGCCGATGCCGAAGACGAAGTCGCCCAGCGTGCGCAGTTCGCGGTAGGTCGCGGCCGTGTCCGAATAGGCGTGGAAGACGCCCCGCAGGCCGCGGCCGCGGTACTCCCGGACGATCTCCAGCGTCTCGGGCCACGCCTCGCGGGTGTGGACGGCCACGGGCAGGCCGTATTGCAGCGCCAGGTCGATCTGCCGCCGGAAGGCCTCCGTCTGCTCCGCCCGGAAATCCCGGCTCCAGTAGAGGTCGAGACCGATCTCGCCCACGGCGCAGAAAGGCGGAATCCCTTCGGGCGGGGTTTGCAGGAGGCGTTCGACCGTCGCCAGCTCCTCCCGCCAGCGGGGATTGCCGTTCACCGACGTCGGGTGAAGCCCCATCATCGGAACGCACCGCCCGGGATGGCGGCGGCACAGCCCGAACAGCCGTTCGTGACAGCCGGAGTCGATGGCCGGCAGCAGCAGGCGTTCCACGCCGGCTTCCGCGGCGCGGGCGAGCGCCTCTTCGCGGTCGGCGTCGAATTCGGGTTCGTACAGGTGCGAATGGGTATCTGTCAGATTCATAGCTTCATGTAACGGTTTCCGGGAAGCTGGCGCACGGCGCCCGCCAGCTCCAGCCCGACGAGGAGCGTCGCCAGCGTTCCGGGGTCGAGGCCGCTCGCTCCGGCGAGGTGTTCGGTCGTGACGGGGTCGTTCGTGCGGAAGCATCCGAGCAGTCCCGCTTCGTCGGGCGTCAGCTCCGGCGTGGGAACCTTTGGCCGCAGCGTCGCGGGGTCGGGGCCGAGGTCCCACATGAGCTCCCGGACGATGTCCCCGGCCGTCAGCACCAGTTGCGCCTTGCGGTTGCGGATCAGGTGGTTGGTTCCGGCCGAGCTCCGGTCGGTGGCGCGTCCCGGCACGGCCATCACCGTCCGGTCGTAGGAGTCGGCGCAATGGGCCGTTACGAGCGACCCGCCGCTGTCGGGCGACTCGACGACGACGCATCCGGCGCCGAGCGCGGCGATGATGCGGTTGCGCGCGAGGTAGAACGACCCGTTCTGCTTCGTCTGCGACGGCAGTTCGGTGACCAGCGCGCCCCCGTGGTCCAGAATGTCGCGCGCCAGTCCCGCGTGCTGGGCCGGCGTGACCCCCGGAAGCGGATTGGCCAGCACCGCCACGGTCCGCACCCCTGCGGCGAGCGCGGCCCGGTGGGCCGCCGCGTCGATGCCGAAGGCCAGCCCGCTGACGATGCAGAGTCCCGGAACCCGTTCGGCCAGCCCTTCGATCAGCCTGTTGCACATGTGCTGGCCGTAGGGCGTCGCGTCGCGCGTCCCGACGACCGCAATGCAGCGGGCCGTCAGGGCTTCCGCATCGCCCTTAATGTACAGGACATGGGGGTAGTCGGGCGTCTCCCGCAGCAGGGCGGGGTATTGCGGGTCGGTCGATGCGACGGCTGTCAGGCCGTTGCGGCGGCAGTGCTCCAACTCCCGCTCCGCGGCCGGAAACCCCTTGCGGCGCACGATCTGCCGGGCTGCTTCGGGCCGGAGCGCCGCCCGGCCGGTCAGTTCCTCCTCGGTCGCGGCGAAGATCCGCGCGGCGCTGCCGAAACACTCCAGGAGGTGCACGGCGCTCTTCACGCCGATTCCCGGGGTCATCTGCAATGCTATATCTTCGGGGGACATGGCTCGCTGGATTCTTTTGACGAAGTAAAGGTACTGATTTTTGCGAAATAACATGAATCCTCGCACGAAATAACGTAAAGTTCGGCGGAAGTTTTGCAGATTCTGGAAATGTTTGTATATTTTTGCATATATTTAATTTTTTAATTGATAATCAATTAATTACACTCAAAGCGACGTATTGAGAGTAACAAATTGGTAACAAAAATATCTAATTTCGACGATTTTTTCACAGATATAAGATATTAATGCATAGATTCTTACAAATCCTCAACCTTGACTGGTTGGGGATTTTTTTTGTTGCAATTTTTTAATCAAAAGCAAAAACCGATGATATAATCTATAAACAAACAAGAAATCAGTAGAATAATATTATTAAATAATTTTAAAAATAAAATAGTTATGGCACATGTTACATTGAGAAATGAATTGCAACAAATCAAACAATTGTTGTTGTTGAACAACAAAACCGTATTGACACCCGACGAAGTATCGTTGATGTACGGATTGAGTAAAGACTACTTGTATCACCTGACCAGTGAACGGGTGATCCCGTTTCATAAACCGAACGGCAAGAAAATCTTCTTCGACAAGGAGGAGGTAGAGAATTGGTTGTTGCAGAACCGACAGGATACCGTCGAAGAAACACAGCAAAAAGCAACGTTGTACAATTTGAAAAATAAGGGAGGAGTACGATGACGAATATATATTATAAATCAACGTATCGAACGACCATGACAAACAATATCAATATCATGCAGTGGATTTGTACTGGGAATCACTCGATGACCTCCGACGAATCCGTTGCACATATTAATATTGTTTTTAATACAAAATATTTGTTTGAATTATGTTCGATACTATCAATATAAACCTTCGATCAATTGATACCCAACAATTGAATTTTGTCAAGACGGTTACTCGTGATCTGAATGTCGATACAACCACATCCCAATATGGAACCACATACACCTCCCATATTGACAATCTGACTATCCGAACAACAGCAAATGGATTATCCATTGGCAACGGCAGTCTTTGCAAGTTCCTTTACGGGAACAATATTGTCAACTTTACGAGGACTGATACCCGACTTGCATTTGAAAAATTGTCCGACACGTTGCATATCTCGTTGAACAATGCAACTGTCTCCCGGATGGATGTTGCATACAACTTTGAGGTTACCTACCCTCCGGAATCCTATTTCTACCACTTGGGGAATTTGCCTTACTATAAACGTTTGGAACAGATGTTCTGCAAGGGTGTTGAAGGATTGTATTACAGTTCGGTATCCGACAAAAAACAATTGGTGTTTTACGACAAGATCAAGGAGACCTCCAACTGCAAAGATTCCATTCCGGAGGAATATCAAAACAAAAATTTGTTACGGTATGAACTTCGTTTGAAAAATCACATCAAACAAATTTTCGAAGTGAACAAGGTGACTGTTCCGATGTTGTATGATGTACAGTTCTACAATCGAATTGTCGATTATTGGAGATCGGTATACCAAAATATTGTCAAAGTCAATGAATACGAGATCGACATTACCGATTGCAAAGGGATTAGAGACTTGAACAAAATCGGAATATTATTGTTGGTCGAACAACAGGGAGGGATGAACGAGTTCTTCAAAAAATTGGACCAACAATACAACACAGGGAGACTGGATAAACGACAACGTTCGGAAATCAAACGGCAAACCAAAGAATTGATGCAAAACAAATCGATAGGAGTAGTCTGTAGTCCTCTTATCGAGGAGTTGAATACACTCGTCGAGGGGGTGTAAACAAATATACAATCACAAGAAAAACCGAGAAAAATCATCATTTTTTGACGAATTTTTCTCGGTTTTTTCTTGAATTTAATTCGATTTATTTAAAACTATCTTTGTATTTTAAATAATCGCAACAACGTTTATATAAACTTGCTATAATAAAAATGATTTCTAATAACAAAATTATGAAAACCAATAATCCCCAACAACTACATTCCGTATTCATGGGTTTATATATATTCAACCCAATCTTAATTATACTTGTAATGAATACAAACCCTTGACCATATAAGAATAACCAATAAAATAGATTGAAATAACCAACAATGAATTCACTCCTACTTTTTCCATGTGGTTTATATTGGTCTCCAAATATCTCGGCCATTGAATGATCTGCATTTTTATATGCAAATTCACGTATACGGTGGATAATAATTTGATCTCTTCTTTGGGAATATCCTAACTGCAAAGACAAAAGAGTTAGAAAAAACAATATTCCACAAACCACGAAAGACATCAAAAAGAATGCATCCAAAGTATACTGATTTGTATCGACTACAAACTCTCCATTTTTAGAGAAATCAATGGTCGTATTTGCATACATGTATCCATAGAATCCGAACAATGCAAATAACGCAACGATGAATGATACGAAACTACTTACTTTTGCATTGTTGTTGATTGCATACTGTTTGTGCAATTGTTTCTCCAATTCGAACTGATTTTCGAATTGAGGAGTTTCCGTATTGTCCATAATTTTAAAGGTCTAATAATATGTTTATTATTAAAAAGATGTAGTCATTATATCCAACGTTTTATCTGAAATATATTGATTGTGGGAAACATAATTACCTGAATTTGTTGTACTTCTAAGATATTCTTGTGTTTGTCCATCAAACATTTGAAAATACGTTTCATACGTATTGTAATGATATTCATTGCTAAGATACTCGTTTCTCCATGATAAGAAAACATATCCATTATAAAATAAATTAGCATCTTCCCATCCTAAATCCTTCCATGATTTTGCTATAATAGACTGAACAGAACGTATGTCTTGCAAAACACTTGTATCTCTTTCACCCGGGGTTCCTTGATAAACTACATTTCCTGTATAGCCAAAATCATCGTTTATGCGATAAACGATAGCATAAATATTATTTTCTTCCCAATAATCACCAATGCAATAATGTCTTTTGTTTTCATCATCAATTAATTGTGTTTTTGGATACTTTACGATACTGATATTGTTGGGATTCCAATTTGTCATTATATTAATAACAACCAAATTCTCATTCCCGGAACAATCCAACGAAGTCAGTTTGGTGTTTTGTCGAAGATCAAGGGTTGATAAATTATTATTGCTGCAATTGAGTTTCTCCAATTCCGTATTCTTGGTTACATCCAGTACTGTCAGTTGGTTATTACTGCAATTGAGATCAACTAATGCAACATTATTTCGAACGATTAAACTTTGTAACTGATTGCTACTGCAATTAACAGTCGTTAACAATGTATTTTTCGACAAATTCAATGATCCGATTTGATTTGAAGAACAATCTAACGATGTCAATTGTGGATTATTCATAACATCCAATTGTGGTATCTCATTCCCAGAGCAATCCAATGTACTTAAAATCGGATTCTGAGATACATCCAATCCAGATAATTTATTGTTGGTACAATACAGAATCTCCAATTTCGAATTTTTAGTCACATCCAATATTTCTAATAACGGATTGGATTCGATTCTCATAATGGCAAGTTGATCGTTTTTACTGATATCGATCGACTGCAACGATTCATTGTTGATACAATTCAATTGCAGAATTTGTGTATTCGCAAATGATAGTACCAGATTACTATACGATGATTTGTCAATAGTCATCATATATGATCCCTCTATACTACTGCTATTATCCGCAATGACATTTTTGCCATTTTCAAGCAAGTAGATTGTTGTCAAGTTCTTGCAATTACTGAAATCTAACAGTTGCAAATCGTTCCCATAGCAAGACAGGGTTTGCAGGGAGGTATTTTTACTTACATCCAGTTTTGTAATCTGATTGTTACTGCAATCGAACGATGTCAAGTTCGTGAAATATTCGATTCCACTGACATCTGAAACCGATTTTCCATTAATATTGATTGCAGTAACTTCATTTGTTTCATCTTTACTGATTTCCCCATCTCCGTCAAGATCGAAATTCATCAGTAAATAGGATTTGAAATTTGCATCTTTGAACAGAATATTGTTTCGATCCCAGATTGTCGATTCATCTTTCTTGTAGTTGGAATCGTATTCATCGAATTCATCCCACACACGAATTTTGTCGATACTGTTTCCGACTGTATTCAGTGATGTGATTTTGGTGTTCACGAATATATCCAAAGATGTCAACTTGTTATTGCTACAATCAAGTGTTTCAAGTAGTAAATTTCCCGTCAAATCTAATTCGGCAATAGAATTATTGCTACAATTCAAAGAAACGAGATTTGGAAAATTTTTGATTTCAGCAATAGACGAGATACCCAAACCACTGCAATCAATTTCTGTAATTTCATTTGCTTCTGATTGACTGATAGAACCATTGCCATCTTTATCAAAATTTGCAAGGATATATTCTTTAAATTTCGAGTCTTCGAAATGAATATTACTCATATCGATTTTTACAGCAAACGAGAACATGATAAAACTCTTGGAATCCGTACCCATTGCAGTAATTGCAATTTCCCCACTCTCTTCTGCAAAAGTATTCTTTTGGGGAGGTGCAATAACAGTCATTACATCACCAAGAACAGAAACTTTCCATCCGTCAGGTTTCGAGATTGAAATTTTAGCAATATTGTTCTGTACAATATCAAACGTTCTTGTTTCCCCGTATTCGAATGATTGTTCTACCGAAACTCCTATTACCGTGAAAGATACACCTTTGGATAAGGGAATGGATACCGTTTTTCCATCCGTGAATGTGAAATACACGAAATTATCGTCATAACGGACGTTGTTGAAGAAAGAACTACCGTCAACCCCATCTTTACCGTCTTGTCCATTCTGACCATCTTTGCCGTCAGTTCCATCCTGTCCGATTGCTTTTACATCTTCTCCGTTTGCATCTTTCAGTCTTTGAACACCATTCCCCATGTCGATTGTCCAATATCCTTCGGAATCGACACCCAAAATCGGAGTAATACCATCTTTGCCGTTTTCTCCGTCAGAACCATCCGATCCATCAGAACCATCCTTACCATCGGTTCCATTCAAGGATTCCAGCCATTCTTCGATGGTTCCAGAATATCCTTTCTCGACTGCCAGTTCGTATGCAGATTTGCCATTCGATCCATCTTGTCCGTCGGAACCATTCGATCCTTTCAATGATTCCAACCACTCGTCCAATGTCCCCTCATATCCTTTTTCAACAGCAAGTTCATATGCAGATTTGCCGTTCGACCCATTGGTTCCATTCAAGGACAACAGCCATTCTTCCAATGTTCCTGTATATCCTTTCTCTACTGCAAGTTCATATGCAGATTTCCCATCGGAACCATTCTGACCATCTGAACCTTTCAATGATTCCAACCACTCGTCCAATGTCCCTTTATAACCTTTTTCAACTGCAAGATCATATGCAGTTTTGCCATCTACTCCGGAAACTTTCAGTTTGTTTCCATCGTTATCCAACAACCAAGTCTTGTTTCCATTGGTCGTGATAGTCCAATAATAGACCCCCTCGTAGATGTCGATACCGATGATTGGAGAATCTTTACCGTCGATTCCTTTCAATGATTCCAACCACTCTTGTTCTGTACCTGTATACCCATTCTCGACTGCCAGTTCGTATGCAGATTTACCATTCGATCCATTGGTCCCATTCAAAGACTCCAACCACTCGTCCAATGTACCTCTATAACCTTTGGAAACAGCAAGTTCATATGCAGATTGACCGTTGGTTCCATTGATACCATTGGTTCCATGTTTGATCGTGACGGTATTTCTTTTGCAAAAGTGATTGTATATCCACTCTTGTCTGCAAGTTCTTCTATTTTGACAATGTAATCCCTTGCATTGATTGCATCGACAATACTCTGAATTGAACCGATGTCCGAGTTCATGGTCTGTACCGTTTTCTCCAAGGATGCAATCCGATCTTTCAGATCGTTGACATTTTGCCACAGTTTACTGTCGTCATACTCATCACTGCAACTTGCAAACAGCAATGTAGCAATACACAACACCGATAGAATTTTTTTCATAGCAACTATTGTTTGAATTGGTTGAACATTCAAATTGTAGTTACCATTCAACTCCCAAATGGTGGATTCAATCAAAAAAAGAAAGTGTGGAGTTGTTTGTCTATCTGGATAGAGGTTCTGGTAAACCCAAGGACAAATAAACAATACCCCACACTTGAATAGTATATATCCGAACGATACATAGCTATACAAGTGATGAGTGCCATTGTTATCCTTGTCCTTTTGAAATTTACCAGATTTCTATCCAAGGATGATGCAAAACACTTTCATCAATAATATGTCTGTCCCCGAAGGAACACCACAAAGGTATAAAAATGTTTGCTAATATCAATACACTCAACGGGGTATTGCCGAACAAATTTAACCCGAATATTCCAAAAAATCACTATTTTACTTTCAGTATCTTCTCTGTATGTTTCCGGTTTTTCGTTCGATAAATACAAAAAACGAATCTACCTATGGATTTTCCTACTTACAAAGTCACCGAACGAACTTATCGATACGGAGTTCGTATCCCCGATTCCAATTTCTTCGATTATCTGGTCAGTACCTATGATCTCATCGTCGATAAAGATGGCAAAATCTCCCCCTACGATACTTTACGAATTACGAAGATAGATTGTTCCCACCGAGGGATCGAGTCGTTTGCAGGGATCGAATCGTTCCCGAATCTGACCTATTTGAATTGTGGATGGAATCCCGTCAAAAAACTCGAATTACGGAATCACTATAAACTGAATTATTTGTTTTGTCCCGGATGTGAATTGTCCCACCTCGATATAATGTTGTGCCATTTCCTTACGGTTCTGAATTGCAGGTTCAATCGTCTCCGAACTTTGAATCTCGACTATTGTTATTCCCTACGATTTTTGTCATGTTGCAACAATTTACTTAAAACACTCGATGTCACACCTTGTTCCGACTCGATACGGGTTAACTGTAACGACAATCCCGGTCTTTTTGAGATAATACACTGGGTTCAACAAAGATCAATATAGGACAGGGATGCTATTGACTGCTTCTCGTTTCGTTTTGTCAACGACCTTTGCATATTGCATGGTGGTTCCGATATCGGTATGTCCCAATATCTCCTTGACGGTATAGATGTCCACACCGAAGTTCAACAACAAAGTTCCGCAAGTGTGTCTACTGCAATGGAACGTGATGTGTTTGTCGATACCGGAATCCGATACCCACTTTTTCAGGGTTTCACGGATTGCATTATCCGAAGGTAACGGGAATACCGAATCGGACGAATGTTGTTCCGGGAGTTGAGAGATTGCATTGTTCGACAAGGGAATGTAGTTCTCAATCTTTGTTTTTTTCTGTCGAAAGTTGAGTTGCTTTTGATTGTCCGATCCCGTCGTAATGTGGTTCCACGTCAGATTACGGACATCCGAAAGTCGTAATCCCGTAAAACAACAAAATAAAAATGCAGTTTTGACAACTTCGTTCCTACTGGGGGTTGCAATCAATTTTTTGAGTTCCGATTCGGTCAGGTACTCTTTGTGAGATTGTACTGTCGTCGGGGAATCCACCGATTTGGTCGGATCATGGGTCAACAATTCATCTTTGATTGCTTGATGGATAATCATCTTCAACGAGGCAAAAATATTGTGTTGAGTCGATTGTTTGAGAGTTCGTTTCTGTCTGCCGGAATTTGCCGATATTGCAGAAGACAAATATCGGACGAATCCGTTCAGGTACTTGACATCCACATCTTTCAACAGAATTCGATCACCCTTGTATTTTTTCAGGTGGTATATCAACATCCGTAGAGAACCGGGAACCCCGTTTTTGCCGATCTTCTGTTTGTTATCACTGACCTGTTCGATGTACTGTATCAAATTGACATCGTTTTTTTTGCTGGGGAACCCGTATAGATCATTGAAGAAATCGACGGTTCTTCGGTATTTGATTGCATTTGCCAATTGGAGGGTGTCCTCGTTTTTAAGTCGGTCGGATTTTGTTCGTTCGGGGACAAGATACAAATGCAAAAATTCATATCGACGATCTCCTTTGTAATACAGATCGAGATACAGGGATCGATTCCCATTACCGGTCGGTTTACTTCTCAATTTTATGATTTCATTATTTGTCATACTTTGTTTTTTTATATTTACATATTATATGAGGGAAATAATGAATCGATTAAATTTTACCGGATTTTTTATTGGGATTATCGGAGTTCTTTTCGTATATTATAAAGTAACAACGGGGTAACAAATCAAGACCAGCAAACAGTCGTGTAAAACAGTTATTCACAGACTCCGGATTATATTTTTGACGAATGGAATGAATTGATTGCCATTTGCTGCCGTTCAATGATTTTGCATGTTTTATTGATTTCTTTTTGGTGGTCAATAGTTTTTTTGTATATTTGCACTCCCGATGCGCCGAAGCGTCCGGCCGTCCGAGTTCCGAAGGAGCGGTTTTTGCCGGTCCGGGAAGGGCGGATCCGAAGAAAATAGGTTGGGTTTGTGTTGTAATTGTAATCGGCCGCACGGGATGGAACGAGTTGGTCTGATGGCCGAGTGGCTAGGCAAAGGTCTGCAAAACCTTGTACAGCGGTTCGAATCCGCTTCAGACCTCAAAGAAGGCTTATAAGTAATGCTAAATTAGCGACTTAGAAGCCTTCTTTCTTTTGGAGGGACGGATATAGGGGCGCAGAAATTAAAAATTGACTATAAAGTCAAGACTTGCGTAAACTCATTATTCTTTTGAAAATCATCGTCCCATGTATATTTCACTTTTATAGTATCTGGGCATCCCACAATCAGATGAAATATTGCTTCGGTTGAATCTTGGGGGTTAAGTAATTCATAAGGGAACGGATTTTTACTGTCGAATAGACCGTCAGTATTACTAAGAAATTCGAGTCGAATATTAGTAGCACTTGCTTTTCCCGCATTAAAAACTTTCAGCGTTCTACGTCCTTTTTCTCCTTTTACAATATTGCCTCTTATTTGAGCTTTTTTGAATTCAACTTCTTCTGTTTCATTCTTTTTTAGTTGATATTCGTTTAGTTTTCGTTCTTGTTTCTTTAATTTATTATCATAAAAAAAGAACGTGAAGACACTAAAAGCAAATGCAGTACAAGCAATTATAAAACTGGCCAATTCCATGATTTACTTGATTTTTATAAATTTATTTCCACTGAACGCCTTTTTTAACATATCGGTAATGCCCTTTTCAATATCTGATGTAACTTCTGCTTTAAACGCCTCTACACCTTCTGTAATTGATTCTTCATTTAGCTCAATCAATTCATCGTACCCTCCAAAGTATTCTCTATTGCACAAATTACATTTAATATAGCTTTTGTCTTCGTTAAATTCAAAATCTTCTCCACCGCATGTAATACACCTTAGAGTAATTGATTTAGAATAGTCATTTTTCATACGTTATTATTTTTTGCTTTATAACATTTATGGTCTTAGGATAACTTTTTCTATCCGAGTTGATTTAATGTTAAATTTAGCACTAAAAACGCGAATAATCAAATATACTTCGATTTACTTCGCTTCGGCTGAAAACCTCTCACTAGTCCAAGCCTTAAAATTCGTGCCCCGTTTATAAAAATCCTATCTGACGAAAGCCAGAAAAGATATACATATCATACAACCATATTTGCGCTTTCACTGCAACAATGGAATATTATGTTTGTACTTCTCCTATACCCGATAGTGATTCGGTTGTATATTCCACCATTTACAGGCGAAGCGCAATAACCACCGCCATAATACTGGGTAATGCATTGGGTTTTACGATTAAGCTATTAATGGTTAGTGATTCGACTCCCACTATATAGCACCAATATATAGCTATTCTATATTACTTACTTTTTCTATTTATTATTACAAGGGGAAACGCCCCACAAATTCCGTAGTAACAGAGGTAAATCCATCTCTTCCGACTTACTTTTTCTAATCAGGTATTTTGCGATGTCGGCTCTGAGGTTGTACATATTGTATGCTTTGCGGTCATAGTATTGATCCAATACCTTGCAGATGGCTCGGTACGCTTCACTTCGTGCAGATTTGATGCTATTAGCCGTTTTCGCATTTATCTTGCATAGTTTCTGATATTCTTCTGCAAACCATTCGAACCCGTATTGCTCCAGACCGTGCGCGATATATGCCTCTTTGCCGTTCAACTTCGCGTTGCTATAATCCAACTGATTAAAGAATATTAAACGAGCAACCTCCCTTGTCCAAAAAGCATATAAGTCGTAATAGTGTTCGATTAGGTCTCCAACCGTTTTTATATGCGCCATCCCGTGATGGTTGAATGACCGCTGATATTTGAGGGTAAACTCGATTCGCAGCATATGATTACCACACTCCTTCAATCGTGCAAAAGCCCTCTTCCGGCTCTCTTGCTTTTTAGGAGACGATTTCGCGGCAATTTCATCATCTTTCACATACAGTTTCAAATCCTTGTCAGCTCCTTCGAAATATAACGTTCCGTCCTCTATCCGTTCATTATTCCTTTTGAGTCTGGAATAGGCTACGATCATGTAAAGAACCTCCTTTGCAGGGTATCGGATGTTTATATTCGCCCCGATCTCGCAATCCGTAAAACGGGCTTGCTCCAATTCAGCAAAAGGAATATTCAGGTCTTTGGCCAACCCTCGCAAGGATTGCACAAACTTGTTTTTATTGAGGTCTAAAAGAGTCGATTTATGATAAGCGCGTTTGCGGAGACTGCCGACGACATTCACAGTTCCCGTTTTGAGGGCACGATGAATCTTCATCGAATGCCGGTCAAACTTCGTATGATTGGGCAACAGGTAGTTTTCGTACTCCTTTTCGTCTGGGTGCTTGAATACCTTTCGGGAAGGTTTGAGCCTGCAATTATCGAAATTGCCCGAAAAATTCTTCAATATGATTTTGATGCTATCTATCATCTGTCAATCTTAACAGGTTCAAAGATAACACATATTACAATCAGAATTTTACTTTTAGGGATTCTTCTTTCGGTTGGCGCTGCACGGCTCTGATTGTCCGTTTTACCCAAGCACCTTTCTCCGGACTATATACGATACCATTCTTTTCAAGCACTTTGTCAAATGCTTTTTGTGCTTCTTCATCGTCTATGGAGGTGGTATTCCAGTCCACATTATCGTCCCAACCTGTATTGGAATTGAAATAATCATTCAGATCAACCACTATATCAATGGCTTCTTTGGGTTGAACTTCTACCGTCGATTCTTTTTCGATGATAGCGGGTGCTTGCAACTCTATGCTGGTTTTAGTTCGTTGGTTTCTCTTATTCGAGTAGGAATAGAAAAAGTAAATCACGATTCCGATTATTAAAACCGACACGATAAACGGAGACATACACCCCCACTTTTTTTCGGTTCTTCCATATTCATCGGGTTGCAATCTATCAGACAGAAGAACGGCTATCAAGCTGACAATCGGAGTCAGCCAAACACCCAAGAACAGCGACCATCCGAAACCGATTTGCCGTTTTCCTCCTGCATTGGCGATGATGAATGATAGGACTAAAGAACAAACAATGCCGAATAATCCGATTAATTCCATTATATTTTTCTCTTGTGCCTGATGCAACCTTCGAGGCATTATGCAAAAAGAAGCGGGTTGCAGCCCACTTCTCGTAAGGTATCGCCAAACACCTACACACGAATAGACGAACAACCCGCCCTATGGCGAGGTATTCGTACCAAAGTGTGCTCATTTTGTTTCAATTGGCGATTTCTACGAGAATGGCACTTCTTACTATGTCTTGTCCCGAAAGAGACGCTACAAAGATAACGATTTCACAGGAACTATTTCGTTTTCAATAATTTTTTCAAATCAAATAGTTTCACTTTATTTGCCGATTGTTCGGCAAGTGTCGGACTCCATTTGATATAACGTTCAGTGGTTTTACTACTGCTATGCCCCATATATTGCTTCAAGTTTTGCAGAGGTACACCCTTTGCGCTTGCAAGAGTGGCAAACGTTCTGCGTGACGAATGATAAGTCAGACGCTTGTCTATCTCGGCCATTCTTGCAAGTTCCCGTAAGGTCTCATTTATAGCTTGTTTACCATAGTGATAAAAGATATGATTCCCTTTTTCTACGTTGTTTAAATTGCCTTCTGGAGCAAATTCCAACATCTCTTCGGCCAATGGCGGCAATGGAACATATAGCGGTTTTTTGACCTTTTGCATCTTTATTCCCAAAACAATGGGGTTGCGATTTACATCCAAATCTTCCCATTTGACTGCCAATGCATCGCCGATTCTTAATGCCGTAGCACAAGAAAAGAGATACATCACTAATACACGATATTGCTTGCTCCCAACTTCAACCTTATTCAACAAGAGATAGAGCCGTTTTACCTCCTCTTCTTCCAGAAATACATCGTTGATAATATCTTCAGGCAAAGCCAAATCTCCTGTGCGATACGGATTCTTGATAGAGATATTCTGAGCTTCGATATATTTGATTACGGCTCTGATATGTTTTATACGATTATAGCGACTGCCTTTTACATCGCCTTTGCCACTTTCTTCGCCACGCTTGATAAGGAACTTTTCAAAGTCCGAAAGCAACTTTGCGCTCACGTCCTTAATCCGTATTTCTGCACGGAACTTCCGCAACGTTTTAAGCGTGGTTTCATACCCTTTTAATGTGCTCTCTCCGATTTTGCCGGTCTTCGTCCGCTTCGAGATATAATCATTGAAATAGGCATAAAAAGATTGGTTTTCGGGTCGCTCCGCTTTGTCCTGTTTCTGAGAGACGATTTCCCGTAATATCTCTTTGGTTATCTCTATGCCTTCCAATTCGAGTTTACGGACTTCTTGCCTGATGCGGGTTATCTCTTTTTGCAGAATCAGATCAATGTCGGGGGCAGATGCGTTTTGTCTTTCGCTATCCCACTCTTCGGGTAGCAAATTAATCCCTATCGGAAATTTAGGCTCTTCGCTGTCAATCCTGCGGAAATGGACATACAAAGGCATTCTGCCGTCTCTTTTTTTCTTATCGACACGCAGATATAAAGTTGCTCGTTGCAGTCTGATCGCCATATTTGCATATTTTCTTCACGCTAAGATAATCAATATTATTCGTTATTGCCTGAAAATGTGCTAATGTCTTTTGCTGACTCGTTGGCGATTGAGAGGTCGTATTTCAAATAGCGTTGAGTCATATTGACCGACTTATGCCCTAAATACTTCGAGATTTTATATATATCGACACCATCCATGACGAGCAGGGTAGCGAAAGTATGGCGGCTGGAATGATAGGTTATATGCTTGTCGATTCCCGCCAGTCTGGTCTGCTTTCGGAGGGTTTGGTTTACCGTTGGTTCGGCGTATTGGTAAAATATCTTGTCGGTATCTTTGATTGCTTTGTGCCGTATCTTTTCCAATAGAATCTCACAAGCCATCGGGAACAGCGGAGTGATAACCTCGGTTTTGGTCTTAATCATTATTTTGCGGATCAGATTATTTTGAAAGTCGATATGACGCCACTCCAGATCCATTGCATCCGAAAATCGAAGGCCGCAAAAACAGGAGAATTGATACATCTTCAAAATCTGATACTCTTTGGTAGTTGGAGCAAAACGTTTGGTATATTCGATTAGCCTATGAAGTTCCGATTTGTCAAGGTAAATTTCCTTTACTTCCGAATTAGGCATTTTGAAAAACCGATATGGATTCTCAATCGGGATATTATGTTTCTGAATATCGAGAATCACCGTCCGTAGGTTCTTGTGCTTGGGATTGCGACCACCCGAAGAGTTACCGTTTATCTCTCGCATATGGTCGTCAAACTTCTCGATAAGCGACAACGAGACATCGCAGATTCGGAACTCCTTGCGAAATTCCTTCATCATGTTGTAGGTCGTCATATATACTCGTATAGTTTCGGGATTGATGCCCTCTTTGCGTTTCCTTTCTACAAAATCAAGGTAGTAGTCATAGAATGAACCGAGTTCGGGTTTTATCTTTCGCTTCCCTGAATAGAAGTCTCGAATCAAATCCAACGTCAATTCCTGCCCGTCTGCCAAACATCGGTTGATATGGAGGTCTAACTCTAATACCTTCTTGTTTAACTGGATTAGCAATGCTTTATTCTTTGGCTCATTCTTTCGCTTGTCCCATTGTTCGGGAAAGGCATCGAGGTTGGTTGGTATTTTGGTATCACGAATCCCGACCCGAACATGTAGGTAGATTGGGTATTTCCCGTTCCGCTTCAACGGCTTATCGGTTCGGATACATTTACAAATGGAATATTCTGCCATATAACAACTTAACTCTCATGAGCTAAGTTAGTTGGCAGTTTGGAGACGGCAAAATATTATTGTGTTTATTTTGCTAATTCATAAATATACACGTTTTAAGAGCCTAAATTCTATGAGTAGAACCATATATTTTTGTATCTTCACATAGTTAATCATACTAGTACGATACTATGGTAAAAAAATTGAACATTCCTCCTAAACATAAAACGCTTATATCTTCAGCAGATAAACTGAGAAATATATTTAGTCCTCTTATTGGAAGCCCATTTAAACTTTCAGGGAAACCTAGAACAGACGGTTCAAGGCTAAGAAAGGTTATTTCAGAGACATTAGAACAAGCCAATCTACCTGAATTGGCTCAGGAGGATGAATTTATTATAGTCCCATTCAAGAAGAAGGGTGTTCCAAGGATTCTGACAGAACTAATTGATACTTACCTTGTAACCACAGGAGATGCTTATAATCTTCAAGTATGGAATCGAATTCCCAATAGTGGGTCTATTCTTGTTCAATACACAAAGACACACGAGACAATTTGCAATAAAGATGTAAGATACGTGCTTGTGAAAATTGAGAATGACAAGATCAACTCCATTGTTATATTATCTTCTGACTACATTGAAAAACGATTTGGAGTTTTTGGTAAGCCAACCATAAAACACCAATTACTTGTATCTGACATTAACCGTAATAAAATTGTACAAAGCAAGAATAAGATTAATTTTTCGCCTGACACCTTGAATGTAACTTCGTTTTGTACAACGATTTATACGAAGCCAGATTCTAATATTGGAGATAAGCCCGTTGCATCAAAGATATTTTCATTGGATTTAATATTAGAGAGAGTTGCAAAGCCGTTAATTGGGGTAAAAATAGATGCGAAAGATACGAAAACAAGAGGACAGATTTTAGAAAGATTGGTTGCTGACCTATTAGGATATGAAACCCACCAAGGGCTAGTAGGGGGATACCCAGACCTCCCTAATCAATTGTTAGAAGTGAAAGTGCAAGATGCCCAGACGATAGATTTAGGCAAATATACACCTGAGGTAGAGGAAATAGTATTTGAAAAACTTGGTATAACGACTTTTGATGTTCGTTATCTTATTGCTCTTACTAATGCAAAAACGAATGTTATAGAAGGGATTATTTTAATGCCCGGTAAAGAACTAGGTAAATGCTATACTTACGTCAGTGACACCTCGTTCAAATGTCAAAGGTCTATCCCAATGAAATTTTTTGATTCAATAAAAGGAGCGTGCGTAGTTAATCCTGAATATTAAAAGCTAAGTTTACAGCAGTGTTTAGACGTTGTTCTAGTGCCGAGATGTCATTATTATTACACGATTGCTGATTTAATTCTTTCACTAAAGAAATTATGTTTCGGGACTCTTGTGTCTCTGGATTAGGTATGGGATATTTTTCAATATATTGAGATAAATATCGCCTTCTGCCTGAGTATAATTTATTATTAAAGCAAAGGTCATGATATTTTGACATCAATTCAGAATTTGCCACTCCTTGGATTAATAACAACAACTCCTCTTCTTGCGGATTTTGTGCAACGATCCAGTAGCAATTTCCATTAACAATAGCCTCATTATTATCAAGATAGAAACGAGGCTCTAAGCTGATATCAGGAAAAACTAATTTGGGAAACTTCCATAAAACAGGATTCTGAGGAACCCACAGTTCATACCATTTCCGTCCGCCGTCAATCAAGTATTTTCGAGCCATTAAAGCTTCTTTATTCTTTTCAAAAAAAGCTTTGGCTTTAGGGTATTGTTCGATATCATATACTCCTCTTTTCCCTCTATTGTCATAATGAGGATATACAACTGACAAATTATTAGTAGAAACAGCTTTCCAACGGTTGAGATTTTCTTGGGACAATAAACGACGAAAGAAAATCTTTTCCGGTATTATGTCCTCTTTTGTCCAGTCTTCTTTTATAAATACTTTGTCTGCACAAGATTTTATTCCGACTCTAACTTTAAATTTATCTCCGACAAAAAAAGCTGCATTACTTTTAATCTTGTCAATCCATTCATTCTCTTTTTTATCAGTCATTTGCCAAATTTCGGAAAGGTCTAGAGAATGCTTTAGTAGTCCTTGGTTGTACGAATAATTCTTTCCTTTCACGCGATATATTCCGGGAGAAGATTGATCTAAAATATCAAATATAGATTTTGCCTGCCGGATTGTAGTATTATGAGCATCAGCGATCTCATAGATTTTCGAAAAAGTACCATTATTGACAGCACTTTTTTTACCCGTTTTTTTCTTTCCAATGAATATCGCAGGTAAAACAGCGGCATCAAATAGCTTTGTATCTCCTAAATCAATGACTTTAATAATTTCAAAATTATCTAGGAGATATTTGCGGATTTGTCCACCACTTTTTGTCGTTAAGTAACGATTCGAAGTGATGACTCCAAGTATCCCTCCCGGTTTCAGTGAATTTGTCATTGAAATCAAGAATGGATAATAAAGGTCTATTTTACCTTTAAGATTATACTTCTGAGCTATCATTTGAGAGCGTTCTGCTCCCAATACTTGAGTTCTTACATATGGAGGGTTTGCTATAATGACATCTACTGCTTTTTGTTCTTTGGCAGTAGATAATAAGTTGTCAGTATTTACTAAAGCATTCCCTAAAAGAAAATCTTCATTCTTTAAAGTGACAGATGTTTCTTCTATGGAAAGAAGTCTAGATTTTGCTTCTGTTAGATATTCTTCATCTGTATCATACCCAACTAAGGCATGGGGTAAATTCATTTTTTGGAGAGATTTCCCAACGGATAAAAGTAAATTGCCATTTCCGCAGGCAGGATCGAGTACTTTAAGTAAAGGAGGATTAGCACTTAAAGAAGATATTATCTGATTTGCAAGAAAATCAGATAATTCTTGAGGTGTAAATGTCGCACCTGTTTCCTTAATTTTTTTCTCCACGATCTTAAATAATTCTTCACGAAGATACTTCTTTTATTTGACATAGTAATTGAATTACTTAAAGCAATTTGCAGGGGCGCAAAAAGGGACGTATATTTTTTGATATTGAGTAAAGCATTATGAACGCTGGATAATCGAGGAAAATTTAGCCATCTCAAAGCCAAAGGTTAAAAATATAACTATCAGATAATCAAATATACAAGCCTTTCGCTTCAGACCTCAAAGAGGGTTTCTGATCAGCTAATTTACAGCGATTAAGAAACCCTTCTTTTATCTATAAGGGCGCAGATTCTCTCAATGATTAACTTCTAAAGAATCAGAATACTACTAAAATTTTACCGTCAATAGAGAGATTCCGCCAAGATTCTTTACTAAATTTCTTTTCGGATTTTTTCATCAAAATATCCCGCGCCATCGGAAACAGCGGCGTTATCACTTCGAATTTAGTTTCTTCCGGATCAGCTCATTCTCGAAGTCTATATCCCGCCAACGCAGGTCCATCGCGTCGGAAAACCGCAGACCGCAAAAACACGAGAACTGGTACATCTTCAAGATCAGATACTCTTTCGAGTTTTTCGCAAAGCGTTCGGTATAGTCGATAAGACGCAATAGTTCCTCTTTTTCCAAATAGACCTCCTTAACCGGGGAGTTCGGCATCTTAAACCATTTATAGGGGTTCTCCACGGGGATATTCCGCTTTATTATATCCAAAATCAGGTTCGCAGGTTCTTATGCTTCGGGTTCCGGCCTCCGGGAGAGTTTCCGTTCACTTCGTGCATATAGTTATCGAAATCTTCAATCAGGGTCAGCGAAATATCCGAGATTCGGAACTCGGGCTTAAACTCCTTCAAGACGTGAAAGGTCGTCATATAGACTCGTATCGTTTCGGGATTCAGGCCCTCTTTCCGCTTTCGTTCAACAAAGTCGAGGTAATAATCATAGAAGGAGCCGTTTTCGGGTTTTAATCTCCGCTTCCCGGCATAAAAGCCTTTTACAAGGTCCATCGTCAACTCCGTTCCGTCGGCCAACAGTCGGTTAATATAGAGGTCAAGCTCCATTATTTTCCGGTTTAGCTGGATGGCAAGGGGTTTATCCTTCGGTTCCATCCGTTTAGTGTCCCAGCGTTCGTTCCAAACTTCCAGCCCCGTCGGTATCTTCGTATTCCGGGAGCCGACCCGCACCCGAAGGTATACGGGATATTTCCCGTTTCGCTTCAAAGGCTTATCATTTCGGATACATTTACAGATCGAGTAATCCGCCATTCTATTTTAGGATACAATTTAACTTGCAGGGACTAAGTTAGTTACAAGTTAGCGGTGATCAAAACATTTTACGAAATTTTTCATATCTTTACATAAATTAATCTTTAATAAGACATGACATCGAATCCGAAAATTATAACCCAAAAAGTTACAGAGGGAGTTATCCGCACTATTCTTGGAACACTACCATGCGGACCCGTTTTTATCGAAATTTTCGAAATAGGAGGGCGTATTAAGCAACAAAGGCTCAATTCTTTTTTAGAGGAATTAGCCAAATTTTTAACAGAAAATCAAGAGGATATAAATATCGATAATATTAGAAACGAGGATTTTATCGATCTATTCGAATCCGTCATTACACGGGTCGTTAAAACGCAATCAGAAATTAAAAGACAACGTTTTAAGGATATACTAATTAACAAGATCAAAGTTCCAGATTACAATATAGATAACGCTGAGATACACCTTTCTCTCATTAGCGAATTATCCGAGAAAGCAATAGAAATACTATCAGGGCATGGAGTATTTAACAATAAATTCGAAGAAGAGAAACAACGAAAAATAGATATAGAAGATCAGATAAACAAAACTACTCTCGAAGTTCAGCAAGAATGGAAGAATAACCGGAGTGGACACGCTAATCGTTATAGCTCAGTAAATGGCGAAAAACAAAAACTCGAAACTCAACTTCGAGAATTAGAACAATATTTTTCATCATTAGAAAAATATAGAACGGCAGAACATTACAATATTACAGAGACAGAGTTTCTATATTATAAACAATCATTGGCTTCAAAAGCTCTTTTAATAGATTCAGGCGTAGGAAGTATCGGATGTAGATCTTTCGAAATTATGAGTATTACTCAATTCGGGCAAGATTTTATTAATTTTATACTCAAGAAATAATAGTGGGGCATAAGGGGCGCAGATTATCAAAATAACATAAATCACCAATAATCTTAATATTACAAGCGTAAATATAGATCGCTATATAATAGTATTATAAACGATAACTATCATATAATCAATCTATATATGGTTTTGTCTCAGGTCTCGCGCTCCACCCCCCCCCCGCATTTTTCCGGAGCCGTGCTTTTTTGGGATTCCGCCTTTTCCGTGTTTTCAGGGGACGGGAAGCTCTTCCGGAACCGTTCGGGCGGGGATGGCTGCCGGTCTTCTGCTCTCCGCGTGCGGTTCCGCGGATGCGATTTCGGGCGAAACGGGTCGAAGGATGCCGTTCGGCGTCGTCCGGTCCCGGCGGGGGCGGAGCGGGATGTGTCCGGCCCCGCCGGCCGTATTGTGCGGCGGCGGGAATATCGAATGCCCCGGGCCTTGCAGGCCCGGGGCATCGGAATTCGGGGAGAGCGGGGCGTCAGCGCGCCTCCAGCAGGAAAACGGCGCTGTCGTAGATCCTGGAGAGTTTGGGGTTGAGGCCCATGCGGGAGAGCAGTTCGCCGCTGAACGTGCCGCCGTCGAACCAGAAGCGGGGTTCCTCCGTATTCATTTCGCGCACGGTGTACCGGGTGTCGGGATCGAGTCCCCGGATGCGGAACTGCGGGACGGTGCGGCTCTGGTAGAGCAGGCAGTAGGTGAACACCACGGCCCGGCGCTTGTCTTTCGAGACATAGGCCAGTCCGTAACAGCCGTCCTCGTCGTAGGGCGAACCGATCCGGTAGAGGTCGCCCTGCATGACGATGTCGCGGTACTCCTTGTAGTCGGCGATGGCGCGGCGGGCCTCGGCGCGCTCCTCTTCGGTCATGTGCTTGGGCTGCAGCTCCATGCCGAGGCGTCCGGCGCACGCGATGTCGAACCGGAACTTGAGCGGCGTGGAGTTGCCCGTCTGGAGGTTAGGCGTCACGGAGACGTGCGAGCCCATGACGAGCGCGGGGAAGAAGAGGCTCGTGCCGTACTGGATGCGGGTGCGCGATAGCGCTTCGGTGTTGTCGCTCGTCCACACCTCGTCGAAGTACCGGAGCGCGCCGTACTCCACGCGCCCTCCGCCCGAGGCGCAGGACTGGATGAGCACGTCGGGGTATTTGGCGCGGATGCGCTCCATCACCTTGTAGAGTCCCTGCGTGTATTCGATCCAGAAGTGCGACTGTTCGTCGGGCCGCTGGAATGCGGAGCCGATGCTGTTCGCGCAGCGGTTGGCGTCCCACTTGATGTAGTCGATGTGTTCCGAGAGCCGCATCGTGTTGTCGAATACCCCGAAGACGAAGTCCTGCACCTCGGGGTTCGAGAGGTCCAGCAGCCATTGGCTGCGCGTCAGGGGCGCTTCGCGGCCGGGCGTGCGGACGATCCATTCGGGGTGCCTCTCGGCCAGTTCGCTGCGGGGGCTGACCATCTCGGGTTCGATCCAGATGCCGAATTTCAGCCCCTTGTCGTGGGCGTAGGAGGCGATGTGGTCGATGCCTTCGGGCAGCTTCTCGCGGTTCACCTCCCAGTCGCCCAGCCCCGCCTTGTCGTTGTTGCGCGGGTATTTGTTGCCGAACCAGCCGTCGTCGAGCACGAACATTTCGAGCCCCATGGCCGCCGCGTCGTCGATCATGTCGGTCAGCGTCTTCGCGTCGAACGAGAAGGCCGCGCCTTCCCAACTGTTGAGCAGCGTGGGTGCGGGGACGTGGCCGTGCCATACGCCGTAGTTGCGGGCCCAGTCGTGGAGGTTGCGGCTCGCGCCGCCCGCGCCGCGGAACGAGTGGGTGTAGATCATCTCGGGGGTCGTGAACGACTCTCCGGGGCGGAGCCGGTATTCGGAGGCGTCGGGGTTGGCGCCCGCCAGCACGGTGAGCGTCTGACACTCGTCGAGTTCGAAGTTGAGGCGGAAATTTCCGCTCCAGGCCAGCGAGCCGGCGACGACCTCGCCGCAGTTCTCGTCGAAGCGGTCGTTACCGAGCGTCAGCATGAAGGAGGGGTTTTCGGCGTGGGTCGTGCGCAGGCCGCGTGTCGAGGCGATGCTCTTCGATCCGTGGGTCAGCAGCGTGTGCTCCACCTGCGCTTCGCGCGTCCAGGCGCCGTGGAGGTGGGTCAGCAGGTATTTCTCGGCCCGCAGAGGCATCGCCGACGAGTAGAAACTGTGCAGCGTTACGGGACCCTTCTCGCGGTTGCGGATGATGGCGCGGGTCGTGATGACGTTTTCGCGGGCGTAGGCCGTATAGACCAGTTCGACGTCCAGCGGCTGCACGGCGTCGGTCATGCGGACGACGGTTTCGGTCACGTTGTCGTCGGCCAGTTTTCGCGTCCGGTGCGAGACGTAGCGCAGTTCGGTGTTCAGGTCGCCGTCGGCGTGGGTCACGCGCAGGGCCGGTTCGTGGTAGTTGCGGCCGCCGAAGGCGGGGTAGGCCACGTCCTCGGTGTTGTGGTCGGGGTGGCGGTAGCTTCGGTATCCGGCCAGCGGGGCGGGGTCGTCGATGCGGCCTCCGAAGTGGAGGAAGCGGACCTCCTCTCCGGGGGCTGCGCTCAGGATGAGCGAAATGTCGTCGGTCCGGATGTCGATGATCCGTTGCGGGGCGGCGGTCTCCGCCGCGCCTGCCGTGAGGGCGGCGCCCAGGGCGCTCAACAGGTACGGTAGTTTTCTCATGTGAAAGGTTCGGTATTAACGCTGTGAAGGACAAAGATAGTAAAATGTCGAAATAAAACGAAATGTTCCGTAATTCCTCCGCGTTTCGATCCGTATGCGGCGCGTCACCGTCGGAGGCCGCCCGCCTCTTTTGCTCCGTCCGGAGCGGAGGACGGCGGTTTTATTCCTATCTTTGGGCCGTAAACTCGTCCGGACGATGAAGAACAAGGATATTTTCACTTTCCGCGATGCGGAGAAACAGGCGGGCCCCGTGGCGTTCTCGACGATGCTCAAGCCGGCCGGTTCTGCCTGCAACCTCGATTGCGGCTATTGCTACTACCTCGACAAGGCCGCACAGTACGGCGGCCGGCAGGCGGTGATGGCGGACGACCTGCTGGAGCTCTACATCCGGCAGTACATCGAGGCCAACGAGGTTCCCGTAGTGACCTTCTGCTGGCACGGCGGCGAGCCGCTGCTGCTCGGCAGGGACTTCTACCGCCGGGCCGTGGCGCTCCAGCGGAAATACGCCGCGGGCAAGCGGATCGAGAACACGTTGCAGACCAACGGGACGCTGGTGGACGAGGCGTGGTGCGAGCTTTTCGCCGAAAACGGCTTCCTGGTGGGGCTGTCGCTCGACGGGCCGGAGGACATTCACGACGCGTTCCGCCGGACGAAGGGCGGGCGCCCCACCTTCGCGCGCGTGATGCGGACGGTCGGGATGTTCCGGCGGACGGGCGTGGAGTACAATACGCTGAGCGTCGTGAACCGGGCCTGCGAGGGGCGCGGCGCGGAGATCTACCGCTTCTTCCGCGATACGGTCGGAAGCTGCTACATGCAGTTTTTGCCCGCCGTGGAGCATGTTGTCGATCGCGCGGGGCTGCACCGTCCGCTGATCGTTTCGCCGGAGACGCAGGGGGCGCGGCCGGCCGAATGGTCGGTGACGGCCGAGGGCTACGGGAAGTTTCTGTGCGACATTTTCGACGAGTGGGTCGTCAGCGACGTGGGGCAGTGCTTCGTGCAGCTCTTCGACGCCACGCTGGCCCAGTGGTGCGGCGTGCAGCCGGGCGTCTGCTCGATGGGCGAGACGTGCGGCGATGCGCTCGTGGTCGAGCACAACGGCGACGTCTATTCGTGCGACCACTTCGTCTATCCCGAATACTTGCTGGGGAACATCCGCGAGACGCCGCTCGCGGAGATCTACCGCTCGCGCCGCCGGATCGACTTCGGACTGGCCAAACGCAACGCGCTGCCGGCCGAATGCCTGCGCTGCCGGTACTACTTCGCCTGCCGCGGCGAATGTCCCAAGCACCGGTTCGAGACCGGGTCGGACGGCTGCCGCAAGAATTCGCTCTGCGAGGGGCTTTTCCGCTATTTCCGCCATGCCGAGCCTTACATGGACTACATGCGCGACCTGCTCGCCCGCGAGCAGTCCCCCGCGTGGGTCGTGCCGTTCGCCCGGCGGCGCATGGGGCTGATGTAGGGCGTGCGGCCCGGACGCGAACGGAAGGGGCGCCGCTCGGAAGCGGCGCCCCTTCGTACGTGCAGGTCCTGTAAGCCGGGTTCTGTCCCCGGGTCGGACCCCGGGTCTCTGTCATTTATCTACGGCGGCGGTCTCCCGCCGTCTCAAGCAACCTACCCCCCGACATCGGGCGAGCAACCCTTGATTGCCGGTATACACGGTCTTGCAACCCACGGGACGTACTGCCGGGCGACATCGCTGCCCCCGCGGTGGGCTCTTACCCCGCCTTTTCACCCTTACCCGCCGGACACTCTCCGGAGCGCGGCCCGGAACCCCGAAGGCTCCGTCCGTTCCGCGAATGCCCGCCTGCGGGCGGTCGTTCTCTGTTACGCTCCCACAACCTCACGGCTGTCAAGTCATTAGCTTGCGTGGCGCTCTGCGTTGCCCGGACTTTCCTCTCCCGGCCGTCGGCCGGCAGCGACAGAGCGGACCTGCGCGGCAAAGATAGGCATTTCGGCGGGAAAAACCTGCGGCGGCGACGCATTTTTCCTCCGTGCGGCCGTCGGCCCTCCGCGCGGCCGCTCCGGCCCGGGCCCCGGGCGGTCGTTTTCCGCCTCCGTGCGGCGGTCAGAGGATGCGCTTTACGTAGCGGAAGAGTTTGTAGGGCATGTAGCGGAACGGCGGGTCGATCCAGGTCGGCGTCTCGACCACCGCACGGCGGTGCGAGAAGGCGTCGAAGCTGTCGCGGCCGTGGTAGCGGCCCATGCCCGAGTTGCCCACGCCGCCGAAGGGCAGGTGCTCGTTGGCGATGTGCATGATCGTGTCGTTGAGGCAGGCTCCGCCCGAAGAGGTGCGCCGCAGTACTTCGCGGCCGCTCTTTTCGGGGCCGAAGTAGTAGAGCGCCAGCGGTTTTTCGCGTTCGGTGACGAACGCCACGGCCTCGTCCGTCGTCCGGAACGGGACGACCGGCAGCACGGGGCCGAAGATCTCCTCCCGCATGACCGGGGCGAGGGGATCGACCTCCGTGAGCAGCGTGGGTTCTATGTAACGTTCCGCGCGGTCGGTGCGGCCTCCGAGGCGGACCGTGCCCTGCGCGAGGTAGCTTGCCACGCGGTCGAAGGCCCGGTCGTTCACCAGCCGGACGTAGTGGGGGCTTTGCCGGGCGTCGTCGCGCTCGTCGTAGATTTCGCCGATCATCGCGCGGAGCGTCGCCGAGACGTGCGGCGTGTAGGGCGAGGGTTTCAGTACGGCGGTGCAGCCCGCCGAGATGGCTCCGACGAGCGGGTTGAGCAGCAGTTGTACGGGGTAGTTCCACGGCGAGACGATGAGCGCCGTGCCGAGCGGCTCGGAGAGGATGCGGCTCGCCGAGGGAAAGAGCTTGAGCGGCGAGGGCCGCCGCTCGGGGCGCATCCAGCGGCCGAGGTGGCGGAGGTGGTTCCTCACTTCGCTCCGCACGATGCTCAGCTCGGTGAGGCAGGCCTCCTCGGGGGATTTGCGCAGGTCCTGCCACAGGGCGTCGCAGAGCCGCCGCTCCCATTGCCGCAGCGCCTGCTCCAGCCTTCGGAGCATGATGCGGCGGAAGTCGGCCGGGAGGGTGGCTCCCGAGCGGAAATAGTCCCGTTGTGCGGCGTGGATCGCCGCGATGCGTTCGGCGGAGGTGTTTTCCAGAGGCATGGCGGTGGGGATCGTTTTATCCGGTGAAGCGGTCCGTCGTGCGGCAAATGCCGGCCCGGCGGTCTATGACGGGACCGAACAGGTACGCGGGAGCACGCCCTGCGTGAAGCGGCGCGGATGGAATCCCCGCGGGATGCCGCGGGGCGTGCGGTCGCGTCCGAGGGCCGTCCGTCCCGTGATGGGCCCGATGCCGGAGCCGCCGCCGGTGACGGGCACGCATTTGTCCTTGAACCGGGTCATAGGCCGGGCTCTTTCCGTTCCGGTTCGCGGAAGATGTTCAGGTGCGCCAGCAGCGGATTCCGTCGGTCGAGCACCAGGAATTCCGCCAGAAGCAGGACGAGCGCCGCCAGGAGCAGGTATTGGTACTGTTCGTTGAACTCCTCGAAACGGACCGTCGAAAGCTCGGAGCGCTCCATGTCGTTGATCTCCCGCACGATCTCGTCCAGGCCGATGTCCTGCTTCGTGGCGCGGACGTAGGCGCCGCCCGTCGTCTCGGCGATCTTCGAGAGCATCTCCTCGTTGAGCTTCGAGACGACCATCTCGCCCTGCTCGTCCTTGATGAATTCGCCGTCGATCTGGATCGGCGCGCCTTCGGGCGTGCCGATGCCGATGGTGTAGATGCGGATGCCCTGCCGGGCGGCGCGTTCGGCCACGGCCAGGGCGTCGTCCTCGTGGTTCTCGCCGTCGGTGATGAGCACCACGACGCGGCCGTGCCCCGCTTCCGTCTCGCCCGAGAAGGCGAGCAGCGCCTGTTCGAGGGCCTTGCCGACGGCCGTGCCCTGCACCGGCACGAGCGACGGGTCGATCCGCCGCGCGAAGGCCCGCGCCATGCGGTAGTCGGAGGTGATCGGCAACTGCACCTTCGGCTCGCCGGCGAAGACGATCAGTCCCACGCGGTCCTGCCGCAGCCCTTCGAAGAGCTTGCCGATGGCGTATTTGGTCCGTTCGAGGCGGTTGGGTTCGAAATCCTCGGCGAGCATCGAGTTCGAGACGTCCACCGCGAGCATCATCTCGATCCCCTGCGCCTTCTCCTCGCGGAGTTTGGAGCCCAACTGCGGCCGCGCCGCGGCCAGCGCCGTCAGCGCCACGGCGGTGCAGAAGAGGACGAACCTGAATTTCACGCGCCCGGTGGAGACCTCGGGCATCAGTTCGCCGAGAGTCTCCGGGCGGCCGAAGCGGGCGAGCCGCCTGCGGCGGTTGCGCATCGCCAGCCAGAAGAGCGCGACGAGCGCCGGGACGGCTGCGAGCAGCCAGAGGTATTGCGGATTTGCGAATCGGAACATAGCGGTCTTTTCTTTACGGAATCCGTTTCAGCACGAGATTCGAGAGGAGGAATTCGAGCAACAGGGCTCCGAGGGCCGCCAGTGCCCACACGAGGAACCGCTCGTGGTAGGAGATGCGCTCGGTGACCTCCACCTTGCTCTTTTCCAACTGGTTGATTTCGTCGTAAATGGCTTTGAGCTTGGCGTTGTCCGTGGCACGGAAGTATTTGCCTCCCGTCAGGTCGGCCATGGCGCCGAGCGTCTTCTCGTCGATCTCGACCTTGGCCATCACCACGTCGCCCGTGGGCTGTCCGTAGATGTCCACCGCCGGGTAGGGGGCCGTGCCTTCGGTTCCGACACCGATCGTATAGACGCGGATACCCTGCGCCCGGGCGATTTCGGCGGCGGTCATGGGAGCGATCTGTCCGCGGTTGTTCACGCCGTCGGTCAGCAGGATGATGACCTTCGACTTGGCCTCGCTCTCGCGCAGGCGGTTGATCGCCGTGGCCAGTCCGTTGCCGATGGCCGTGCCGCTGTCGTCGATCAGTCCGCTGCGGATGCGCGCCAGGAGCGTCTGGAGCGTACTCTGGTCCGTGGTCAGGGGGCTTTGCGTGAAGGCTTCGGCGGCGAAGACCACCAGTCCGATGCGGTCGCCGTAGCGGTCGGCGACGAACGAGCCGGCCACCTCCTTGGCGGCCGTGATGCGGTCGGGCCGGAAGTCGCGGGCGAGCATCGAGGCCGAGACGTCGATGGCCAGCACGATGTCGATGCCCTCGGTGTTCGTGCGGACGTTCTGTTCGATGTCCTGCGGCCGTGCCAGCGCCACGACGAGCAGCGCGAAGGCCGCCGCACGCAGCGCGAAGGGCAGGTGGCGCAGGTAGTGGCGCACGGTCTTCGGTGCGTGCAGAACGCCTGCCACGGTCGAGATCCGGATCGCGGCGCCGCCCTGCATCGTGCGCCAGACGTAGTAGGCGGTCATCGGCGCGAGCAGCGTGAGCAGCCACAGATAATGGGGTGATGCGAATTGCATGGTCGTTTCGTTTTTTTACCAGTTCTTCCTGCCGCGGACCACGACGCCCCGTTTCTCCTTGAGTTTCTCCTGCGTCTTGTCCTCCTGGGCCTGGATGGCGTCGAGAATCTGCTCCTGCTCCTGCGGCGAGATGCCCGGAGCCTGCTGCGGCGAACCCTGTGCGTCGCCCTGCTCCCCCTTGTCGGATTGCGGGGGCTGCTGCTGCGGGTTTCCGTCCTGCCCGGGATCCTTCCGGTCCTGCTGCCCCTGCTGCGGGTCCTGCCGTCCCTGTCCCTGCTGCGGATTCTGCTGCCCCTGCTGGTTCCGATCCTGGTTCTGATTCTGATCCTGGTTCTGCTGGTCGTTGCCGCCTCCGCCGTTCTGGTCCTGGTCGAGCAGCCGCTTGGTGTAGGCGTAGTTGTACTTGGCCTCCATGTCGGACGGGTTCAGCCGCAGCGATTGCTTGTAGCTTTCGAGCGCCTCCTTGTACTTCTGCTGCTTGAACTGCGCGTTGCCCAGATTGTAATAGGCTTCGGCCAGCTCCGTCTCCGGACGCAGCGTGTCGGCGGCGGCCTGCCGGAGGGTCTGTTCGGCGCGGTCGAAGCGTTCGGCCTTGTAGAGGGCGTTGCCGAGGTCGTAGGTGGCCTCGAACTGCCCCGGGACGGCTTCGAGCGCCTGCTCGTAACGGCGGATCGACTCCTCGTAATTGCCCTTGGCGTACTGCCGGTTGCCTTTGCGGACCAGCGAACGTTCGGGCATCTGCTGCGCTCCGGCCGCGGCGGCCGTGAGCAGGAACAGGAGCGTATAGAGTGACTTCTGCATCGTTGTCGCGGTTTAGTTTTGCGTCGGGTCCGCCTCTCCGGCCGGGGTCTCCTCCTCGACGGGTTTGGTCTCCTCGACGAAGTAGTAGGCTTTCAGATAGTCGGCCTCGTTCTCCTCGGCCGGCGGCGTCGCCTTGGCGAATTTCACCAGATCGGCGTCCCGCAGGATCGCCGTGAGGTCCATGCGGGCCTTGTCCGGAAGCTCCTCCGCGCGCATCGCGTCGATGATCTCGTCGGAGGTCATCTCCATCGCTCCGATGTCCCAGCGCGCCGCGATGTAGGTGCGCAGGATGTCCGTCAGTCCCGAATAGTACTGTTTGTGGCGGTTGTTCTGCCACAGTTTCTGGTTGTGGAGCGCTTCGAGCGCCTGGATGGCCGCGACGTGCGGCGGCAGCGGCGGGGCGGGTTTGAACAGGTCGCCGAGCCGTTTGCCGCGGGCCGCGAGCCAGCGGTGGAGGGCGTAGGCCGCGGCGGCCAGCAGCGCGAGCGCCAGCAGGCCCCAAAGGACGTAGCCGCGGATCTCGCGGAACCGGAACGGCAGGGTGCGCTGTCCCTTCAGGTCGTAGATCGACTGCGACGTGGAGTCGATCTGGAACGTCGTCACCTCGAGATAGACCGAGTCGCGGCTCGAAAGCGTGTCGAGGATGTTCTTGTCGGCGTAGAGCACCCGCGCCGTGCCGAGGTTGTAACGGCCCTCGTCGAAGGCCGCGAGGCGGTAGCGCTTGCGCAGCTTCAGGCGGCGGCCGTCGCGTTCGAGCGTATCGACCGGCAGGCTCTCGACCACCTCGATCTTGCCGTCCCGGTCCTCGAACTCCGGGAACTCCACCACCTGCACGAGGTCCTTCTCCACGTCGATCACCAGATCGAAGCGGTCGCCGATCAGAATGCTGTCGGGTTCGGCGTGCGCCGTGACCGTCGGCGTGTTCTGCGCCGCGGCCGGCACGCCGGCCAGCAGGAGGAGCGTTGCTAAGAGTCGTCTCATCGCTGTTTGAAGAGTTTCATCAGTTCGGCCACGTAGTCCCCGTCGGTGGAGATCGTCGCCGTGTCGATACGGTTGTGCTTGAGCGTCTGCTCGATGCCGGCGCTGCGCCGTCTCCACGATTCGGCGTAGTGCTCGCGCACGGTGCGCGAGGAGGTGTCCACCCAGACCTTGCGCCCCGTCTCGGCGTCGCGCAGCTCGACGATGCCCACGTCGGGCAGCTCCCTCTCGCGCGGGTCGTAGATGCGGATGCCCACCAGGTCGTGCCGTCCGCCGGCGATCTTCAGCGCGTCGTCGAGGGCCGAGCGGTCCTGCGAGGAGTCCATGAAGTCCGAGAGGATGAAGGTCGTGCAGCGCTTCTTGTTCACGTTGGTCAGGAAGCGCACCGGCTCGGAGAGCTTCGTGCCCGCGGATTCGGGGCGGAAGCCGATGAGCTCGCGGATAATCATGAGGATGTGGCTGCGCCCCTTCTTCGGGGGGATGAACTTCTCGACCTTGTCCGAAAAGAAGATGCACCCCACCTTGTCGTTGTTCTGCGCGGCCGAGAAGGCCAGCACGGCGGCGATTTCGGTGATGATGTTTTTCTTGAGCCGCTCCGTCGTGCCGAACATGCGCGACGCGGAGACGTCCACGAGCAGCATCATCGTCAGCTCGCGCTCCTCCTCATAGACCTTGATGTGGGGCTTGCGCGAGCGGGCCGTCACGTTCCAGTCGATGTCGCGCACGTCGTCGCCGGCGCGGTACTCCCTCACTTCGGAAAACGACATGCCCCGCCCGCGGAAAGCCGTGTGGTACTTTCCGGCGAAGATCTCGTTCGAAAGACCGCGCGTCTTGATTTCGATCTTCCGGACCCGTTTCAGAATATCGTTTTCGCTCTCCTGCATCGTCAGGGTACGATTACGTTGTTCAGGATGTCGGTGATGATCTCCTCCGAGGAGATGTTCTCGGCTTCGGCCTCGTAGGTCAGGCCGATGCGGTGGCGCAGCACGTCGTGGCAGACGGCGCGCACGTCCTCGGGGATGACGTAGCCGCGGCGGCGGATGAAGGCGTAGGCGCGGGCGGCCCTGGCCAGCGAGATCGACGCACGGGGCGAGCCGCCGTAGGCGATCAGGTTCTGCAACTTCCCGAGGTTGTACTCGGCCGGCTCGCGCGTGGCGAAGATGATGTCGATGATGTACTTCTCGATCTTCTCGTCCATATAGACGTCCTCGACCACCTTGCGGGCCTTTACGATGTCTTCGGGCGCGATCACCTTGTTCACCGCGGGCATGCCCGTGCCGGCGAGGTTCATGCGCACGATGTCGCGCTCCTCCTGCTTGTTGGGGTAGGAGATCTTGGCCTTGAGCATGAAACGGTCCACCTGCGCCTCGGGCAGCGGATAGGTTCCCTCCTGTTCGAGCGGGTTCTGCGTGGCCAGCACGAGGAAGGGCTGCGGCAGCGGGTAGGTGTCGTCGCCGATGGTCACCTGCCGCTCCTGCATCGCCTCGAGCAGCGCCGACTGCACCTTGGCCGGCGAGCGGTTGATCTCGTCCGCCAGCACGAAGTTGGCGAAGACGGGACCCTTCTTGACCACGAAATCCTCGTTCTTCTGCGAGTAGATCAGCGTGCCCAGCAGGTCGGCGGGCAGCAGGTCGGGAGTGAACTGGATGCGCGAGAACCCGGCATCCACGGCACGGGCCAGCGTGGTGATGGCCAGCGTCTTGGCGAGTCCCGGCACGCCTTCGAGCAGGATGTGTCCGTTGGAGAGCAGACCGATCAGCAGCGTATCGACCAGATGGCTCTGTCCGACGATGACCTTGCCCATTTCGGTGCGCAGCGTATCGACGAAGACCGATTCGCGTTCGATGCGCTCGTTGAGTTCCTTGATGTTGATGACTTCGCTCATGTTTTATCGTTTGTTGTATCGTTGTCGCGGTTACCCTTTTAACGTTCGTCATGCAAAGTTATTATTTTTCCCGAAAAATTCTTCGCCGATTCTTATTAACTTTGCCCGCATGGAATCCAACGAATCGAAAATCCTGCAAGGGCTCAATCCGGCCCAGCGGGACGCCGTGGTCAATTTCGACTCCCCGTCGCTCATCATCGCCGGGGCCGGCTCAGGCAAGACCCGCGTGCTGACCTCGCGCATCGCCTACATGATCGAGCGGGGCGTGGCGCCCTTCAACATACTCGCCCTGACCTTTACGAACAAGGCCGCCGAGCAGATGCGCGAACGCATCGCGCAGATGCTGCCCGACAACCGCAGCCGCCATATCCGCATGGGAACCTTCCACTCGGTCTTCTCGCGCATCCTGCGCGAAAACGCCGGACGGATCGGCTTCCCCGAGTCGTTCACGATCTACGACTCCTCGGACAGCCGGAACCTGGTCAAGACCGTGGTCCGCGAGCTGAACCTTCCGGACGAGAAGTACAAGCCCAACGCCGTGGCTTCGCGCATATCCTATGCCAAAAACTGTCTGGTGACCCCCGGGGCCTATCTGGCCAATTCGGCCTATGCGGCCGAGGACCGGCAGATGCAGATTCCCGAGTTCGGCAACATCTACAACATCTACTGCCAGCGCTGCAAACACAACGGGGCGATGGACTTCGACGACCTGCTGCTGCAAACCAACGTGCTGCTGCGCGACTGTCCGGACGTGCTGGCGCGCTACCAGGAGCAGTTCAAATACATTCTGGTGGACGAGTACCAGGACACCAACTATGCGCAGTACGTCATCATCCGCCGTCTGTCGCAGACCCATTCGAAAGTCTGCGTCGTGGGCGACGACGCGCAGTCGATCTACTCGTTCCGCGGGGCCAAGATCGAGAACATCCTCTCTTTCCAGAAGGACTACCCCTCGGCGAAGGTCTTCAAGCTCGAACAGAACTACCGCTCGACGCGCACGATCGTCGATGCGGCCAACTCGGTGATCGTCCGCAACTCGAAGCGCATGGAGAAGCACTGCTTCTCGGAAGGGGCCGAGGGGGAGAAAATCCGCATCCTGAAGGCCTACACCGACCGCGAGGAGGCCGAGATGGTCGTCTCGGACCTGCGCGACAAGGTGCGTGCGGCGGGCGCCGAATGGTCCGAAGCGGTGATTCTCTACCGCACGAACAACCAGTCGGCCGTGCTGGAGGACAACCTCCGCCGCCGCGGCATCCCCTACCGCATCTACAAGGGTTCGTCGTTCTACGACCACAAGGAGATCCGCGACATGCTGGCCTATATCCGGCTGGTCATCAACCCGCGCGACGACGAGGCGTTCCGGCGCATCGTGAACTACCCCGCGCGGGGCATCGGCGACACGACCGTACAACGCATCGCGCAGCTGGCCGCCGAACGGGGCGTGTCGATGTGGGAGGCGGTCGATGCGCTGGTCGCCGAACCCGCGGCCGACGCCGTGCAGCGGGCCATCGCCCGCAAGGCGGCCGACTTCGTGGCGATGATCCGTTCGCTGTCGCTGGCCCGCAACGACAAGGGACTGTACGACTTCGGCCTGGAGATCGCCTCGCGGTCGGGCATTCTGGCCGCCTACCGTGCGGAGAACACGCCCGAGGCGGCTTCGGCGCTGGACAATATCGAGGAGCTGCTCAACTCGATGCAGGAATTCAGGGAGCGCTGCGACGCCGAAATCCGCAACGGCGAACGCAGCCCCGGGGAGGAGGCCACCATCGAGGAGTGGTTGCAGCAGATGATGCTGATGACCGACATGGACAAGGACAACCCCGAGGACCGGAACAAGGTGACGCTGATGACGGTCCATTCGGCCAAGGGGCTCGAATACGAATACGTTTACATCGTGGGCATGGAGGAGAACCTCTTCCCGTCGCTGCGGGCCGCCGAGTCGGCCGACGGCATCGAGGAGGAGCGGCGGCTCTTCTACGTGGCCCTCACGCGGGCCAAGGTCGCGGCGACGCTCTCCTATGCCGAGATGCGTTTCCGGTGGGGCAACATGGAGTTCTCGCGGCCGAGCTGCTTCCTGCGCGAGATCGACCCGCGGTATGTGGAGTCCGACGTCGATTTCGCTCAGGAGGCGGTGCGCCGCCGGGCCGACGACGGGGAGGGCCCCTCGGCGCTCGACGAGCTGCGCCGCCGGTACGACTACCGTTACCAGCAGCGGCGGCAGGACGGCGCGGGCGGTTACGGCGGTCCGCGCGGCGGCAATGCCGGCGTCCGGTCCGGAGGAGGTCCGGACGCGGCGGGACGGGGAGCCTACGGCGGCGGTTCGGCCGGCCGGAGCGCTTACGGCGGCCGTTTCGGCGCCCCCTCCGACGGCGAGTCGGGCGTTGCGCGGCGTTTTCCGCGCCCGGCGCAGCCGCAGTCGCAACCCCGCGCGCAGCGTTCCGCTGCGCCCGATCCGGCGCTGGTGCAGCCGCCGCGCCCCTCGGTGGACGGAATGCGCCGCGTCGGCGTGCGGCAGGCGATGGACGGCGGACCGGCGGCCGGGAGTGCGGCGCCCGCGAGCGGCGGATATGCCGTGGGAGAGCGTGTCGAGCACCCGAAGTTCGGGGTGGGCATCGTGCGCCGCATCGAGACCCTGGCCACGGACCACAAGCTGGTGGTGGCGTTCGACAACGCCGGCGAGAAGACGCTGCTGGCCAAATTCGCCAAACTGACCAAACTCGGATGACGATGCAGACGCCGCTCGTATCGGTCTGCATGACCGCCTACAACCACGAACCCTACCTGCGGGAGGCGATCGAAGGGGTGCTCGCGCAGCGGACGGATTTCGCCGTGGAGCTGGTCGTGGGCGAGGATTGCAGCACGGACCGCACGCGGGCGATCGCCGAGGAGTACGCCGCCGCCTGCCCCGGCCGCGTGCGGCTGGTGACGGGGCCCGGAAACATCGGCTGGCGGGCCAACTACCTCCGCACCTTCGAGGCGTGCCGCGGGAAGTACGTGGCCTACTGCGACGGCGACGACTGGTGGTGCGACCCCGGGAAGTTGCAGCGGCAGGTCGATCTGCTGGAGGCCGACCCGGCGTGCGGCATGTGCTACACGCGGGCCGACAACTTCTATCAGGCCACGGGCCGCCGGGAGCCGGACGAGGAGGTGCACTTCACCGATTTCGGCCGCCTGCTCCGCAGCCTGACGATCTGCAACTGCACGACCGTGGCGCGGCGGGAACTGATCGCCCGCTATTACGACGAGGTGCGCCCCGCGGAGCATCCCGAGTGGTGTACGGACGACGCGCCGATGTGGCTCTGGTTCGCGGCCCGCAGCCGGATCGGCTACCTTCCGGTCGTGACGGCCGTGCACCGCCGCCTGCCCGACAGCGTGAGCCACAGCACGGCCTACCGCCGGAGGATCGCCTTCTGCGACTCGCTCATGGACATAAGCCTCTGGTTCGACGCCCGCTACGGCGACGGCAGCCGCCGCTTCGCCCTGCTGCGCAAGCGCTCCTCCGTGGCGTTGTGGGTGCTGTCGTACAACGGTCCGGTCGGGGAGTACCTCGCCCGCTGGTGGCGCGACCTGCGCGCCTGTCCCCGTCTGGCGCTCTGCCCCGAAGGGGCGGGGCTGCTGGTGAAGAAGATTCTGTTCCGCCGATCCAAAAAGAAGAAGATATGACTGTCAGACAGCGTTACGACGGCATCGTCGCCTGGTTTTCGGAGCACATGCCCGCGGCCGAAAGCGAATTGCGCTACAAGGACCCCTACCAGTTGCTGGTGGCGGTGATCCTCTCGGCGCAGTGCACCGACAAGCGGGTGAACATGACCACGCCGGCCCTGTTCGAAGCCTTCCCGACCCCGTTCGAGATGGCGAAGGCCACGGCCGAAGAGATTTATCCCTACATCCGGAGCATTTCCTATCCCAACAACAAGGCGAAGAACCTCGCGGCGATGGCGCGGATGCTCTGCTCGGAGTTCGGCGGCGAAGTCCCGTCCGATCTGGAGCAGATGCAGCGGCTGCCCGGCGTGGGCCGCAAGACGGCCAACGTGCTCGGGGCGGTGTTGTGGCAGAAGGAGGTGATGCCGGTCGATACGCACGTCTTCCGCGTGTCGGAGCGCATCGGCCTCACGACCGGTTCGAAGACGCCGCTCCAGACCGAGCTGACGCTCGAGAAGCATATTCCGGGCCATCTGCTGCCCGTCGCGCATCACTGGCTGATCCTGCACGGCCGCTACGTCTGTACGGCCCGTGCCCCGAAGTGCGGCGAGTGCGGCATCAGCGCGTGGTGCCGGAAGTACGCCGCCGACCGCCGGGCGAAGCGGCCGGAGCGGGATGGGGAGTAGCCCCCTGAATGGCGCTCCCTGCGGATTTGCGGCGTAGTCCCGCGTGGTTTCCGGGCGGATGTCGGGAGAATTTCCGGCCGACGGCCGGAAAGCGGGCGGGTGCCGCGCATCCGCGGGCCGCACGGCGGCGGTTTGGTATCTCCCTCTTTTTTGTTACCTTTGTCCGACTGTTATTAGCGAAGGAGGTCCGGAATGAAGTTATCGGAAAAGCATATCGGCTCACTGCGGGAGCTGCTCGCGCGGCCCCGGCTGCGGATCGTGACCGTCTCCCACGCCAACCCCGACGGCGACGCCGTCGGTTCGTCGCTCGCCTGGGCCGAGGTGCTGCGGGGACTGGGCCACGAGGTGACGTGCATCGTGCCGAACAAATACCCCTATTTCCTCGACTGGATGCCGGGCATCGGCGAGGTCGTGGTCTTCAAGACCGACGCCGAAGGGCGTGCGGCGAAGGCCGTGGCCGAGGCGGATGCGATCTTCTGCCTCGATTTCAACGCCGTCTCGCGTCTCGAGATCCTGAGCGCGACGATCGAGGCGAACACGACGGCCTGCCGCGTGCTGATCGACCACCACCTGCAACCCGACGAGGGTTTCGACATCGTCTTCTCGCATCCCGAGGCGTCGAGCACCTGCTTCCTGGTTTACTGCCTGGTCGAGGCCCTCTACGGCCGGGAGGCGGTGACGCGGCGGATGGCCGAACTGCTCTACGTCGGGATGATGACCGACACGGGCAACTTCGCCTTTTCGCACCTCACGCCCGAGCTGTTCCGCGCCGTGGCCGCGCTGGCCGAGACGGGCATCCGGATTCCCGAAATCTACAACAACGTCTATAATGCCTACACCGAAGGCCGCGCGCGGCTGTTCGGCTATGCCATCAACCGCAAGATGAACCTCATAGAGGACGGTACGGTGGCCTACATGTCGCTGATGGAGAACGAAATGCGCCGTTTCCAGTTCCAGCAGGGCGACAGCGAGGGGTTCGTCAATTACGCCCTGACGATCAAGAAGGTCAAAATGTCGGCCATGTTCCTCGCGCACCGCAAGTTCATCCGCATCTCCCTGCGTTCGCGGGGCGACGTGGACGTCAATCTCTTCGCCCGCAGGTATTTCAACGGCGGCGGACACAAGAACGCCGCGGGCGGCAAGTCGTTCCTGACGATGCAGGAGACGATCGACCACTACGTGCGCTCCGTGCGTGAGTTCGCCGAAGAGGGCCGTCTCGGCTGACGGCCATGGACGATTTCCGTCTGAAAGTCTTCATCACGGCGGCCCGGACGCTGAGTTTCACGCGGACCGCCGAACGGCTCTATATCTCCCAGCCCGCCGTGAGCAGGCATATCGGCGAACTGGAATCGCGTTACAGGGTTCCCCTCTTCGTCCGCCGCGGCAGCCGCCTGGAGCTGACCGCTGCCGGGCAGGTGCTGCTCGAGGCCGCCGGACGCATCTCCGACGACTACCGCCGGCTGGAGTACGAAATGAGCCTCTGCGCGAACCAGGCCGAGGGCGAGCTGCGCCTCGGAGCCAGCACGACCATCGCACAATACCTGCTGCCGCCGGCGCTGGCGCGCTTCACGGCGCGTTTTCCCGGCGTGCGGGTTTCGGTCCTGTCGGGCAACAGCGGCCAGATCGAACGGGCGCTGGCCGACCGCGAGATCGACCTGGGCATGGTCGAGAGCGTCAGCCGCCGGCAGGGGTTGCACTACACGCTCTTCCGGCCCGACGAGCTGGTGCTGGTGGCGCGTCCGGGCGGGAGGTACGCCCGCACGGAATCCGTTACGCTCAAGGCGCTGTGCCGGATTCCGCTCGTGCTGCGCGAGGACGGCTCGGGGACGCTCGAGGTGATCGCCGCGGCGCTGGCCGGGGTCGGACTGCGGCTCTCGCAGCTCGAGGTGGCGATGCGGCTGGGCACGACCGAGGGAATCAAGTCCTTCGTCCGCAACAGCGACGCGATGGCCCTCGTGTCGGTGATCTCGGTCGTGGACGAGCTGCGCAGCGGGGCGCTGCGGATCGTGGACATCGAGGGACTGACCCTGACGCGCGACTTCTCGTTCGTGCACCTCGCGGCGGAGCCCGCGCCGCTCGCCCGGCAGTTCACCGACTTCGCCCTGTCCGGTCTCTGACGGTCCGGCGCCCTCCGTCATAACACGAAGTTATTCCGCATAACGAAATCTTGTTGTATTTCAGGCGTAAACGCGCGATCTTTGCCTCCGGTATTCTTGAAAAGTCGTCGGGAGGCGTCTCCTCCGACTCAAATTGCGAAACGTTATGCTGGAAAAAGGTAACAGGGCCAATACGCTGCACGGGATTCTGCTCATTGCGCTCTTTTCGTTCGCGGCGTTCTACATCGCCGGATTCCCCTTCGTCAAACGGCTCTCGCTCAGCCCCCTGATCGTCGGCATCGTGCTGGGGATGCTCTATGCCAACAGCCTGCGCAACCGGCTTCCCGAAACATGGGTTCCGGGCATCCGGTTCTGCACGAAACAGGTGCTCCGCTGGGGCATCGTTCTCTACGGTTTCCGCCTGACGCTGACGCAGGTGGCGGCCGTCGGGCTTCCGGCCGTCGCGGTCGATCTGATTGTCGTGGCGGGAACGCTTCTGGGCGGCGTCGCGCTCGGGCGGCTGCTGGGAATCGACCGCGACACGGCGCTGATGACCTCGACGGGCAGTGCGATCTGCGGCGCGGCGGCCGTGCTGGGCGCCGAGCCGGTGGTGCGGTGCGAGGGGTACAAGACCGCCGTCGCCGTCTCCACGGTGGTCGTTTTCGGCACGCTCTCCATGTTCCTCTATCCGGTCATGTACCGCACGGGCCTGCTCGGCGGCATGACCGACACGGAGGTGGCCGTCTATACCGGAAGCACGCTGCACGAGGTGGCGCACGTGGCCGGGGCGGGCAATGCGATGGATCCGACCGATGCGCTGGGCATCGCCGGGGTGGCCACCATTACCAAGATGATCCGCGTCATGCTGCTGGCTCCCGTGCTGGTGGTCATGAGCCTGCTGCTGGCGGGCCGGCGGCGCACGCCGGGCGGAACGGAAGCGCGGGGGCGGATCGCCGTGCCGTGGTTCGCCTTCGGGTTTCTGGGTGTGATCTGCCTCAATTCGCTGCTGCAATACGTGTGCGGTGCGGAGAGCGTCCGGGAGATTCCGCTCAACGGTGCCGTCGAGTACCTCGACACGTTCCTGCTGACGATGGCCATGACGGCGCTGGGGACGGAGACGAGCATCGACAAGTTCCGTCAGGCCGGGGCGAAACCCTTCGTGCTGGCGGGGCTGCTCTACGTCTGGCTGGTTGTGGGAGGGTATTTCGTGACGAAGGGGCTGGTCGGCATGTTTTAGGACCGGTCCCGGTCCGGAAATGCGAAGCGGGCGGAACCTCCGGAGGTTCCGCCCGCTTTCCGTGTCGTTGCGGCGGGAACAGGTTCGGACCGCATGCGGTTGCCGTTGCCGGGGAGGTCCGGTTCCGCCTACGGAAGCCGGGGAAGCTGCGGGGCCTCGTGCTCGGTGTAGCGCAGCACCGTCTCGCGGACGAAATCGGCGAAGCGGCGGGCCTCGTCGTCGGTCAGCGGCGAAGGATAGCTCATCAGCACCAGCCTGTGCTGCTCGAAGGGGCGGCGGAACGAAGGGTGGATGTACTCGTGCGGATTCTCGACGAAGCCGAGCCGCCGGTAGAAGTGCAGCCGCCGGATCGAGATTTCGTCCGCCGGAGGGTCGATCTCCAGAATGACGCGCCGGCCTTCGCAGAAGGCCGCGAGGGCCTTCGAACCCATGTTCCGGCCGCGCAGGGCGGGCGATACGGCGAGGTGTTCGACATAGTGCCATCCGTCGCCCTGCCAGTGGTAGAGGATGCCGACGAACTCATCGCCGCACCAGATGCCGTCGGCCCGGAAGTGCGGATCCCGGAGGGCGCGGACGTGGTCCTCCTCGGAGCGCTGCTCCTTGTAGGGGAACGACCGGCGGTAAATCTCCATCGCTTCGGCCCATCCCCTGTCGGCGGGGGAGGTAAAGGGGATGAATTGCAGTTCTTCTGTCATGGTTCCGTATTTTTCCCGCAAGATACGACGAATTCCGTACATATCCTAATCCGCCGCCGGGGGAGGCGGGACCGCATCCCGGCGGGGAGGGGCTCCGGCGTCCGGTTCCCGGAATTTCCGCAGTGCCTGCCTTCCCGGTTCTCCGGATGTCTTCCCGATTTTCCGGATATTCTGCTCCGGAATGCCGGCCGTCTGTGCCCTGCCATGCGAAGACGCCCCTTCCGGTTTTCCGGAAGGGGCGTCCTGCGCTGCGTGCCGCCGCGTCAGTTCGACGTGGGGAATTTGTAGGTCACGGCCACGGGCTTCTCGCAGATGCCTTCATACTTTTTCACCTGCTCCAGCGTCTTCAGGTTGTAGATGTAGAGGCTGCCCGGCTTGCGGTCGGTCGCCGCGGGGTTGTAGGTGGCGATCAGCAGCAGGTCGTCATCCACGGTCGTGGCCGAGGTGGAGGGCATGGCGTTCGAGCAGATGGCCATGATCCGTTCGCCTTCGGGAAGCGTGATGTCCGGCCGGTCGCCCTCGGCCGGAAGCGTCGGGGTGACGCTGAGCATCGCCCAGTGGTAGATTTTGTCGTCGTAGTTGTAGTAGATGTTGTTGCTTACCTTCGTCGGGACCATCGTGGAGTTCCGGTCGATCAGCATGGGGCGCGACTCGTCGTATTCGAGCACGGTGCTCTGCGACGAGATGCCGGAGTTGGACTTGATGATCTGCACCTTGCGCGGCTCTCCCGCCGTCGAGCGGGCGATGACGTAGTACTCCTCCGTGCCCACGCGGGTTCCGGCGGCGTTGATTACCTCGTAACCGTCGGGGACGCCGAATCCCTTGATGTTCGAGTTCGGAAAGCCCACCACGCCGCTCTCGCTGAACATGAGCGGCACGCGCGTGCCCTGCACGGTGTTGGCGTAGTAGCTCTGGTAGCCGTATTTCACCGGATAGGGCGTCTGACGCACGGCGAGCAGGTCGGAGGCGAATTCGTAGCGGTAGGCCTTTCCGTCGTCGCCGATGACGTAGGAGTAGTGGCCGCGCGAGGTCTTTTCGCCCAGAATCCTGCCCGTGCGTGTGCCGTATTCGTCCATCGCACGGAGCCGGAACGTCACCTCCAGCGAGGTGGGGTCGAGGTGGTAGATCGACCCTTCTTCGTCGCCCGAGGTGATGAGCACGCCCGATTCGGACGAAGAGGAGAATACATAGACGTCGCGCAGGTCGCGGAATGCGTAGCTCGGGTTGATCGTCGCCAGCAGGTCCTCCCAAACCTCCTGGGCGCCCTCGGCCTCCTCCTGCGGCGAGCGTTTCTTGACGAAGGCCATCGAACCCTTGCCCTCTTCGTCGTTGCAGAGGATCAGGTAACCTTCGTCGAATCCCGCCTGCACGCGCAGTTCGTAGTAATGGAATCCGACGCTCTCGCCGTTGTCCACCTTCAGGCGCAGCACGTAGCTGCCCGCGCTGTTGAAGGTGTAGTCGAGCGTGGGCGAGTCGGAAAGGTAGATCGAATCGGCCATCCCCGGGAAATCGCCTTCGGGTTTGCCGTAGGCCCATTCGCAGGCGACCTCGCGGTCGTTGGCGCTCTCGATGCGGATGCCGTCGAGACGGAGCGTCTCGGTCGCTTTCGCATAGATCACCTCGTCCACGCCGCTGACCGTCACCGGGGCCAGCTCGCGGTAGTGCTCCTCCTCGATTCCGTAGCAGGAGATCAGCGCCGTGCCGCAGAGAAGCGGCAGCAGGTATTTCAGTATCTGTCTTGTCATGGTAGCTCGCTGTTAATAGTTATACGCGGGGTCGCGCCAGCCCTTCGTCGTGACGCTCACGGACTTGTCGGTGTAGACTTCGGCGTCGGGGAAATTCTCCTTGTAGTAGTCGAACGTCGGACAGAGCACGTAGCGCACCCAGGCCAGTTTCTGCGGATTGTTGCTCCGGACCATGAATCCCATGGTCAGGTCCGCCTGTCCGCCCGTGGTGGTCGTGTAGTGTTCGTTGTCGATGTTCTCGCCGAACTGCTCGACCATCGTCTTGTAGAGCGAGGGGTTCGTATCCTCGATGCCGTGATAGAACTCCAGCACCTTGCGGTACTTGTCGGGCGTGAAGTTGCCCAGGTACATGTACCACTCGTTCTCGGCGTCGTAACGCCACCAGATCGGGCAGGTGGGGGTGCCGTCCGAGATGAGTACGCGGAAGACGTTGCGCGGGACGCCTTCGAACAGGTCGGTCTCGACGATCTGGAGCACGAGCGAGGCGGTTTTCGTCAGGATCTTCTCCGAGCGCTTCGCCGTGACGACGATCTCGCCTTCGACCTCGCCGGCGGGAATGACCAGCTCGCCCAGCGTGTAGTCCTCGCCTTCGACGGCATCGACCAGTTCGCGCTGCACGCCGCCCGAGATGTAGTTCGTCGTGGTGTCGTGGATCGCCGCGACCTCGAACGTGCGGTCGCGGTCGGAGACCGTGCCCAGCAGTTTGACCGGGACCTTCCGCTGGATCTCCTGCACCGTCTCGTCGTAGATGGCGAACGAGATGTCGGTGGAGATATACTGGTCGAGGTTGAGCGGACCCTCCGTGAAATAGAGCTTGTTTTTCTGCGACGTGTCGTATTTCAGCCACGTATCGCCGCAGGAAACCGCTCCGGCGGCGACGGCCAGCAACAGGGCCGTATCGAAAAGGAATGAACGTTTCATAAAGCCTCGTGTCGTTTAGTTTCGGTAATTGTCCTCCACGCTTTTCGGAATGGGAATCGTATAGGTGGCGTCGTCCGTGCCGGAGAAGACGCCCATGCCCGGAAGCTCCACGTCCGACTGGAGGTGCTTCATGTCGAAGAAACTCTCGCCGTCGGCATAGAACTCCTTGCGGCGTTCGTTGTAGATGTTCTCCTCGGTGATCGAACCTTCGCGGTCGGCGAAGGCGGTCAGCTCGCGCGACGTCACCACGTAGTCGAGGTATTCCACCGCCTTGTCGGGGTCCTTGGTGAGATTGGCCTCGGCGACGATGTAGTACATTTCGGGAATCCGGATCAGGCTCAGGCCCGGGATCGAGTTGCCGGTGTAGGTGGCGTTCGTCTCGCCGTTGGCGTACATTTTGCTGTAATGCTTGATGCACTGTCCCGTGCTGGTGTTGAACCAGAGGGTGTACCGCTTGTCGGTGCCGGCTTCGTCCGTGGCGTACACCTCCTTGTACTCGTCGGAGAGCTCGAGCGTGGCGCCGCTGTAGATGTGTTTGTCGTAGTAGTTCTTGAGGAACTGCGTCGAGTAGAGTCCGAAGAGGGTCTCCTGCATGTTGAGCGTGCCGGTCTCCACGGCATTCCACGCCTCCGCGGTCCGCATCAGGGGGAATTTCCCGCTGTCGATCACCTTTTCGGCATACTTTTCGGCCAGTTCCAGGTTGCCCGCCGTCCAATATACGCGGGCCAGCATCGCCTGCACGGCGTAGAGGTTCAGGTGGGTGATGCGGCAACTGGTGAAGCCGTCGGCGGCGTTGGTGCGCACCGGGGTGACCAGCTCCTCGTCCTCGGCGAGGTACTTTTCGGCTTCGGTGAGGTCGCCGACGATCTCCTCGAACACCTTGTCGAACGAGCTGTACGGGGTGACTTCGATGCCATAGCTCTTCACGTAGGGAATGGCCTTGGCCTTGGCCGCGGAGTCGCCCGAGCCGGACGATACGGCGAAGAGGCGCACCATTTCGAAGTGCATGAAGGCGCGCAGGGCGAGCAGCTCGCCCTTGTAGAGCCTGATATGGGGATATACGTCGTCGGCTTTGGGCAGAATGTGCGTCAGGGCCTTGTTGATGTGCCCGATCACTTTGTAGCCTGCCACCCAGATGTCTTCGGCGATGGTGACGGCGTCGTCGGTCGTCCACTGGCGCTGCACGGCGTAGGCCATCGGGTCGGTCTGCGGTATGGTGAAGTTGCCGATCATCGTCTCGGGGTATTCGAACGAGAGTTTGCGGCCGTAGAGGTCCTTGTCCGCGCCCATCTCGGCGTAGATGCCGTAGATGGCGTCCTCGCAGCCTTCGGCCGTCGCGTAAAGTTCCTTGTCGGTCACCTCCGATTTGGGATTGACGTCGAGGTAGGCCTCGCAGCCGCCCAGCAGCGGGAGCAGGGCCAACAGATAGAAACGGTATTTTTTCATGCGTGACATAATGCTGTGTGGTTTAGAAAGTGGGTCGGAACACCAGGTTGATCGTCCGGCTGTAGGGATAGCTCGTGCCGCGTTCGTACTTGACGGTCGAGAGGCGGAAGATGTCCGAGACGCCTACGCCGATGGCCAGCCGCTTGAAGCCGATGCGCTTGAGGAACTTGGCCTGGAACTCGTAGGTGAGCATCGCGCTCGAGAGCCACAGCTCGTTGAGGCGCTCGACGAAACGCTCCGAACTGTAGGAGGAGTCCTCCGGCCGGATCTCCTTGATGGCCAAGAAGCGCGAGAGGTCGCCCGGGCGCTTCCAGCGGTCGGTGAAGGCGCGTGCGTCCACGTTGTAGCGCGGGTCGATGTCCTCCACCTTGGACCAGAGCGTCTTGTTGTAGGTGTCGCCGCCGAACTTGTAGCTGAACACGAGGTTCAGCGACCAGCCCTTGTAGCGGAGCGTGTTGAGCCACGTTCCTTGCAGCTTGGGCTGCGTGTTGCCCACCACCACCTCGTCGTCCGCATCGTACCGGAAGGTGTATTCGCCGTTCCGGTCGATGAATATTTCCTGACCGGTCGCCGGGTCGATGCCGGCCGAGCGCACGGCGTAGATATCGTACTGCGAACCGCCTTCGCGGAAGCGCAGACGCAGCGGGCTGTCCTCCTCTATCTGGTACGACGTGTTCTTGAGCGTGGTGCTGATGCGGTTGATGCGGTCCTTCACGTGCGAACCGTTGATGACCGTCGTCCAGGCCCAGTTCTTGCTGCGGATCACCTGTGCGGCCACCGAAAACTCGTAGCCGACGTTCTGGTTTTCGCCGAAGTTCACGGTGATGTCCTCCGCACCGGTCGATGCCGGCAGGGGGATCGACATGAGCTGGTCCTTCGTGGTGTTGCGGAAGTAGTCGAAGCCGATGACCAGCCGCTCCTTGAAGAGGGTCATGTCGAGGCCGAAGTTGTTCTTCAGCACGCGTTGCCACTTCAGTTCGGGGTTGCCCATGCGGATCGGCACGGCGCCCACGCCCGTGTAATAGAGGTAGTCGTTGTCGTATTTGTAGGTCGTGATGGCCTGGTAGGGGTTTCCGGTCGTCTGGCCGTTGTAGCCCCACGACCACGTCAGGCGCAGCACGTCGATCCACTTGGCCCGCTCGAGGAATGCCTCCTTGTGGAGGTTCCATCCCAGACCGAACGACCACATGGGCGCGAAGCGGTTCTCCGAACCGTAGGCCGACGAACCGGAGGTGCGGTAGGAGATGTCGGCGAAGTAGCGGTTGCGGAAGTAGAAGTTGCCGCTGGCGAAGAATCCCACCTTGGCCAGGAGCGTCTCGGTGCCCGACGGCAGGGAGGACGGGCTGTACCCGAGCGCGTATTTGATGTCCGACAGGTCGTCCTTGAGGAAGCCTATCGCCGTGGTGTACGACGTGGTCGTATTGGTGTGCTGGATGTCGGCGCCGGCATTGACCACGAAGCCCGTGCCGCGGTCGTCGAGATTGCGGCCGTAGTTGAGGACGATCTTGCCGTCGTAGTTGAAGGCCTTGCCCGTGCCGAGCCGGTACTCGCCCCGTTTGGCCGGATCGGTTTCGCCGAGGTATGTCGCGTCCTCGGGCGAGGTGTAGCGGTCGTACTGGTTCGTCTTGATATCGACGTTGAACTGTCCGGTGATGAAGAAGTCCTTCGTGACGTACCATTTGGCGTCCACGGTGTTGCGCAGGGTCTGGTCGCGCGTGGTCTCGAAGCTCGACAGCGTGGCGTTGTAGAGCGGATTGACCTGGTGGCCGTCGCCCGAGGTCGAGGTGTCCTCCGGATCGAAGTTGAAGGCCTTGACCAGGTTGCCGTACTCGTCGAAGGGCGTGTCGTAGGGGTTGAGCCGGGTGTAGGCGCTGAAATCGCCGTAGGGCGACTCCTTGGCGTCGGTGAGCGAGTAGTTGGCCGTGTAACGCAGCGTGAGCTTGTCGCGCATGTGGTAGCCGATCGAGAAGTTGAGCGTGTAGTTGCGGCGGTTGTCGCCCTTCATCACGCCGTACTTGTCGCTGAAGCGCAGCGAGGTGCGGTAGTCGATCTTCTGGGCGCGGCCGCTCAGCGACAGCGAGTGGGTATGGCTGAACGGAACGCGGAGCGGGGCGCGTATCCAGTCGGTGTTCACGCCCCGGCGCACGTTTTGCAGCTTGTAGGCGTAGGCTTCGTCCATCGAGCCGTTCTCCGTGGTGTAAAGTCCGGCCAGCCGCTCCAGCTCGAGTTTCTGCGCGGCGTTGCAGAGGTTCATCGAGCTGAGGTCGGGGATGCTCAGTTCGGGGACGAAGTTGTAGCTCAGGCGGGGCTTGCTGTCGGTCACCTGCTGGCGCTCGATGACGATCACGCCGTTGGCGGCGCGGTCGCCGTAGACGATGGCCGCCTGGGCGTCCTTCAGCACGTCGATCCGTTCGATCTCGTACATGTCGAGGTCGTAGAGCTCCTCCATGGTGATCTCCGCGCCGTCGAGGATGATGAGCGGGTTGTTGTAGGCCTTCTCCTCGGCCGACGTGGCGATGGAGTTCGAACCGCGTATGAGGATTTCCGGAATGGCGTTGGGGTTCGAGCCGAGGGCGTTGTTGTCCACGACCACCATGCCGGGCGTCACGGCGCTGAGCGCCGTCATGATGTTGGTGTTCGAGATCGAGACGAGGTCCTCGCCCTTGATCGTCGTCACCGAGCCGGTGTAGGTGTTCTTGTTGCGGGTGAACATGCCGTTCACCACGACGTCCTCGATCTGTGTGCCGCCCTCCTTGAGCGAGACCTTCAGTCCCTTGGCCGAACCGGTCACGGCGATCCGGCGGCTCTCCATGCCGAGGAAGCCGATTTCGAGCACGGCCGGACTGGTCTTCGACGTGAAGGTGATCGAGAAGCGTCCGTCGCCGTCGGCGGAGACGCCCTGTCCGTTGCCGCCCTTCAGGATGACCGACGCACCGGCCAGCGGATTCTTGTTCGGGTCGTAAACGGTTCCCGAGACGGTGAACTTGCGGGTCTTGCCCGAGGTGTCGTAGATGACGACGAAGTCGTTCTCGGTCTCGTACTTGAAGTTCGTGCCTTCGAGGCATTTTCCGAGCAGCTCATAGACGCGGATGTTCTTGAAGTGGCCGGTCACGGCGGGCAGTTGCCGGATGTCTTCGGGATCGTAGGCGAAGCGGATGCCCTTCTTGCGGGTGATTTCGTCCAGTACGGCGGTCACGGGCGTCCCTTCGGCGTCGATCGTCAGCGTGGCGTTCATGTCCACGGGTTCACCCCCCCCCTGCGCCTGCGCCGTAAGGACCGCGCGGCACAACAGGGTCACGAGTAACAGCAGCCGGGGTATCCGGCTGAAACGGAACGTAAATGTGTGCATAGGCTTTGGGTTATGGACGGGCCGGCCCGCGGGGTCGGCCCGTCCGGGTTTTCACGAGTTTAGTTTTGCGACGGATAGAGACTGCGCTCGATCACGTAGATCAGCGACTGGTAGTGCGCCTTCGTATCGCCCGTGGCGCCGTTCACGCGGCTGCGCAGCAGTTTGAGGATCCGGTCGTTCACGTGGTAGAACAGCGCGCGCGACTCGTCGATCGACCGCAGGTTGACGTTGTACTGCCAGCCGTAGCCGTCCGAGAGCATCTCGTCCTTCCACAGTTGCGAGGCCACGTAGCCCTTGCCGTTCGCCTCCTCGATCTCGCGCAGCGGGGCGAGGTAGCGCTCCACCAGCCCCGTGTCGTCCAGTCCCATGAGGGCGATCTCGTCCACCGAGGGGGCGTAGGTCTCCGCGATGCCGCCCAGCTTGATGCGCTTCGACTGGCTCGAGGCCACGTCGGTGGCCGTATCGACGAACATGCGCTGGATGAGCCGCTCGGCGGGCGTCGCCGGACGGCCCTTGATGGCGCTCTCCCAGACGATCCGGTAGAGGTCGTCCATGTACTCCTGCGGCGTGTAGGGGTTTTGGGCGATGTGCGACGAGAGGATCACGTTCTTGTAGCTGTTGAAGAAGGCGCGGCAGAAGTTGAAGCGCAGGATGAACGAGTAGTCCACGTGCAGCGGCATCTTGCCCGTCAGCGAGGGCTGCTCGAGCCATTCGGAGTGCTTCATCTGCTCGAGCACCCACCTGAGCGAGGCGCGCTGCTCCTCCTTGGGGATGGCGATCGCCTGCGGGCCGCCCGCCGTGTTGCTGTTCACGTCCGTCAGACGGATTCCGCCGACGTTGAGCATCGCGGCGTTCACGTAGCGGGCGAACTGTCCGGCGATGGCCTCGTAGAGCGCCGTGCGGTGCTTCATGTCGGGGTCTTCGGCGTCGGGGATCCACTCCTCCATGCGGGAGAGGATGTACTTGAGGTTGGCGATGCCGTAGTCGCCGGCCTTGAGGTGATCGTCGCCGAGGTCCTCCTCCAGCGCCGTGGGGTCGTAGCGGGCGACGAGCTGCTGGCGGCCGTAGCGGTACATCGGGTCGCCCGCCTTCTCGTCGATCCAGCCGCGCAGGGTCTCCTCCTCGTCGAACAGATCCTTCTTGTCGGGCAGCGGACGGTAGGCGTATCCGATGGCGTAGTAGTCGTAGGGACCGAGGTCCGGCGGGGTGAGTTTCACGCCCTTGTCGCCGGGCTGGGCCACGTAGTTGAAGCGGGCGTAGTCCATGATCGAGGGCGTCGTGCCGTACCGCTGCGTGAAGGTCGCGCTGCGGAGCGAGTCCACGGGGAAGGCGTCCGATGCGGCCATGTTGTGCATCAGGCCGAGGCAGTGGCCGATCTCATGCGCCAGAATGTACTCGAGCGACTCCTGGAACACGTCGTCGGGCAACTCCTTGCCGCGCACGCGCTCGTCCACCTGCGAGGTCTGCACGAAGCGCCACGTGTTGGCCAGGCGCACCACGTCGTTGTAAACCAGCACCGAGGCGTTGATGATCTCTCCCGAGCGGGGATCGACCCACGAGGGGCCCATGGCGTTGGCCACGGCGGCCGGCACGTACCGGATGCAGGAGTATTTCAGGTTGTCGGGATCGAACTCGGGGTCGTCCGTCGGGAAGTCCTCGATGCGCATGACGTTCTTGAATCCGAGCTTCTCGAAGGCCTTGTTCCAGCGGAGCACGCCGCGGCGGATCGGCTCGCGCCACAACTCGGGGAAGGCGTCGTCGAGGTAGAAGACGATCGGCTTGACCGGTTCGACGAGCTCGCCGCGCTTCCATGCCTCCATGTCGGAGGGCTGCACGCTCCAGCGGTTGATGACCGAGAAATCCTCGATCTGATCCTTCTGGCCGTTGAACCGGGACATGCCGGTGAGGAAGATGCCGATGCGCGAATCCGCCACGCGGGGCTGCGCCGGCTTCTCGGGCAGCAGCAGGATCGTGCGCGTCACCTTCATGGTCATCGGCTCGTCCTTCTTGAGCTGGATGAGTCCCAGCAGGTCGGCCGAGACGGAGTAGGAAAGGTAGGACTTGACCGAGACGTTGTCCTCGAAGGCCTTGATCTGGTCGATGGCCGAACCTTCGCTCTTGAACTTGCCGGTGATGCTCACCATGCCGCTCGAACTCTCGATCGGGGCGAGGGGCTTGTTGTCGCCCGCGAAGAATTTGGTCATGTCCACCACGATGGCCGAGCTGTCGCGGTTGTAGCAGACGAACTTGTAGGAGTCGATGATCGGCGGCAGGGTGCTGCGGCCGATGGCCTTGAGCCGGGCCGAGTCGCGTGGGTCGCAGAAGGGCGGCACGACGGCCTCCGAGAGGTAGAGCGTCGTGTCGATACGCGTGAATTTCACGTGCATCGGGTCCTTGGGCTTGTAGCCGATGGTGCCCAGATTGATGTCGCTGGCCTCCGAAATGGTGGAGGCGATGAGCATCTCGCGGCCGATCGTCTCCAACGGAACTTCCGCGTAGAGCTTGCCCTTGAGCTTGTGCAGCGTCAGGAACGGACTGCGGGCCGTCTGGCACGACTTGTCATTGACGAACATTTTGGTGTATTTGTCCACTTTCGGCTTTTCGGCCTGTTCGGTCTTCGATTTTTTCTTCTTCGATTTCGATTTCGAAGCGGCCAGACCGGTTGCCGGAGCGATCAGCAGGGCTGCGGCCAACAACAAAACACGGGATTTGGAGAGAATTCGCATATAAAAATTTTTAAAGAATATTTCGCTTCATGTTATTATTCGTAACCGGTTTTTCGACCCGGAAATCCGACTGTAACGAAAAGTCCTTTTTTGCCTTATATTTTCGCATTTTGAACACCCGGTTTCTGGGAAAACCTATCGGGGCAAAGATATAAAAAATAGGACAAATGGTTCTCTCGGGGCGATTTTTTTATTCGGCGGAGTTTCGGATCGGTCGTTTCCGGCATCGGGTTTCGGCCGGTTTCCGTTCCGAAAAGTCGTACCGGCCACCGGCCGGCCGGATGCGGTTTTCAACTGTTCGGAAGGTTTTTCGATTTTTCCGGACTTTCGCGGAGCCGCCGGCCCCTTCCGTCCGGAACCGCCGGCTTTCGGGTGACACGGCGTCCGTTTCGTTCCGCCGTCCGCATTTCGGTTCGGGAGACCGGGTTTCGGATTGCCGGGATGCCTTCCGGCTCGTCCTGGCGGTTTTTTTCGGTTTTCGGGAGTCGTTCCGGTCTGTTCCGGGACCGGTCCGGATTGCCGGGGCGGCGTTCCGGCCTGTTTGGGGCTTCCGGCCTGTTCCCGGGGCGCTGCGGTTGCGGCCGCCTTCCGAAGATTCCGGACCTCCCTGTATGTAAAAAGGCCGCCGGACATGTCCGGCGGCCTTTTTACGAGCCGAATCCGAGATTTGAACTCGGGACCCCTTCATTACGAGTGAAGTGCTCTACCGCTGAGCTAATTCGGCCTGCGGGGAATTTCCTTCCCGTTTGGGACTGCAAATATCTGAAAAAAATTCTTTTCCCGCAAAAATTTTGAGAAAAATCTCGCATTTCTTGCTATATTCGCGCTAAATCTGACCCGGAAATGGTAACCTTTCTGCTTTGTCTGGCCCTGCTCGTCGCGGCCTATTTCACTTACGGACGCTACCTGGAGCGGCTCGCGGGGGCCGATGCGCGGTCCGAAACGCCCTGCCGGCGGCTCTACGACGGCGTGGATTACGTGCCGCTGCCGCGCTGGCGGATCTTCCTGATCCAACTGCTCAACATCGCCGGTACGGGACCGATCTTCGGGGCCATTCTGGGAGCCTGCTTCGGTCCGGTGGCCTTTCTGTGGATCACTTTCGGCGGAATCTTCATGGGGGCCATGCACGATTACCTGTCGGGCATGATGCTCGTGCGCAACGACGGGCTGAGCATTCCCGAGGTCGTCGGGCGTTATCTGGGCGGTGGGATGCGGCAGTTCATGCGCGTCTTCTCGGTGCTGCTGCTGGTGCTCGTGGGGGCGGTCTTCCTGCTCAGTCCCGCGCAACTGCTGGCCAACATCGTGCCGGCCGTTTCCTGCCCTGCGTGGGTGTGGATCATCCTGGCCTACTATTTCGTCGCCACGCTGCTGCCCATCGACAAGATCATCGGCAAGGTCTATCCCGTTTTCGGCGTGGCGCTGGTCGCCATGGCTCTGGGACTTCTCGGGGCGCTGCTTTTCGGCGGTTACCGCATTCCCGAGATGACCACCTTCGCCAATTTCCAGCTCGACGCCTCGTCCGTGCCGATCGTTCCGACGCTCTTCATCACCATCGCCTGCGGCGCGATTTCGGGCTTCCACGCCACGCAGTCGCCGCTCATGGCCCGCTGCGTGGGCAACGAACGCGAATGCCGGTCGGTCTTCTACGGGGCGATGATCTCCGAGTCGGTCATCGCGCTGATCTGGGCCGCCGTGGCGATGGCCTTCTTCGGCGGCGCGGGCGGGCTTTCGGAGGCCCTCGGCGAGCACGGCAACAGCGCTGCCTGGGCCGTGGATACGATTTCGAACGGCACGCTGGGTGTCGTGGGCGGCATCCTGGCCCTGCTGGGCGTCGTCGCGGCCCCGATCACCTCGGGCGACACGGCGTTCCGCTCGGCCCGCCTCATTATCGCCGACATGCTGCATATCGACCAGCGGAGCAAGCTGAAGCGGTTTTATATATGTATCCCGCTTTTCGCCGTGGGATACGGCATCACGCTGGTCGATTTCGACGTCGTGTGGCGCTATTTCGCCTGGACGAACCAGACGCTGGCGACCATCGTGCTGTGGGCCGTCGTAGTCTATATGGCCCGGCGGCGGTCCAACCGCTGGGTGGCGCTGCTTCCGGCGGTCTTCATGACTTTCGTCTGCGCTTCGTTCGTCTTCGTGTCGGGGCAGTTCTTCGGCATGGAAAACCGCACGGCGGCCTATCTGCTGGGCGGTGCGGCGACGCTGGCGGTCCTTGTTCTCATGCTTTTCAAACTGCGACGCGATGATGCGCAAAGCCTCTCTTAACCCTACGGCCGACCAGACCTTCGAGGTGGTCGGCGAAGGCCCGTACGATTTCGCCCGGGTGCTGGACCGTGCCCGGAAGATGCAGGAGGCGGGCGATGTCGAAGGAGCCTGCAACGAACGTTTCCGGGCCTTCCAGCGCCTCGCGGAGCTGATTCCCGACGACGAGGAGGTGAACCTCGAATGGACGCACCGCAATTCGCGGGCGGCGCTGGAGCTGGTCCGTGCCTCGGCCATCGACCACTTCCTGATAAACGATTTCGAAATGTCCGCCGCGCTGCTCGAGCTCCTGCTGGAACTGGACCCCGAGGACCATCTGGAGGGGAGCGAGCTGCTGGCGTTCGACTACCTGGCCATGGACGAACAGGAGCTGTTCGACGAGGTTATCAACGACGTGTCGGACAAATGCGCCAGCCGGGAGCTGTTGCTGCTCTGGTCGGCCTACCGCCGCGACGGCCGGTTGCCCGAGGGGGAGCTGAAGCGGTTCCGGACCCGTTTCGCGCCCTACTTCGCGGAGTTCACGGCCGCGGAGCATCCGGCCGACGAGACCTACCTGCGGGACATCGAGAGCGAACGCCCTTCGCAGGCGGCGCAGGCCCGGGAGCTGTGGTTGCAGACCGAGAACCTCTGGACGCTCTGGCCCGGATTCGTCGAGGCGTTGCAGCGCAGCCGCGACGGGGCGTGACCCCTCTCCGCCGGCCGCCCGAACGGGAAAACGCCCCTGTCGCTACGGTTTGCGGCAGGGGCGGTGCGTTTTCCGGGTGGGGCGGGTCACCGTTCCGGTTCCTGCTTCCGGCGCATCAGCTCCCGGAAACAGTGGCGGCAGATCGGTTCGTAGGTGTCCTGCGCGCCGAGCATCACCTGCTTCTCGTCGCTGGTGAGGCGGTGCGAGTGGTGCGCGAGGTTGCCGCAGCGGACGCAGATGGCGTGCACCTTTGTGACGTATTCGGCCGTGGCCATCAGCGCCGGCATCGGGCCGAACGGCCGGCCCGTGTAGTCCATGTCCAGCCCCGCGACGATCACGCGCACGCCGCTGTCGGCCAGTTGCCGGCATACGTCCACGATGCTGTCGTCGAAGAACTGGGCTTCGTCGATTCCCACCACGTCCACGTCCGAGGCCATGAGCAGAATGTTCTGCGGCGACTCGACCGGGGTGGAGCGGATGGCGTTCGCGTCGTGCGAGACGACCTCTTCTTCGGAGTAGCGCACGTCGATGCGGGGTTTGAATATCTCGACCCGCTGGTGGGCGAATTGCGCCCGTTTGAGGCGGCGTATCAGCTCTTCGGTCTTACCCGAGAACATCGAGCCGCAGACAACTTCGATCCAGCCCTTGCGGCTGGCGTTTTCCAGAAACATAGTGTGGTAATGAGTATTGCTGAATGGTCGTCGTTTGGGGGACGGTCCGCTTCCCGACATGCGGATTCCCGTGCCGGATCGTTCCGCGGCACGGGAATCCGTCGGAAAACGGGGTCACAGGCACTCTTCGAGCCGTTCGATCCGGGCTCCGAGGGCGTTCAGTCGTCCGTCTATGTCCTTGTATCCGCGGTCGATCTGGTCGATGTTCTGGATCGTCGAGACCCCTTCGGCCGACATGGCGGCGATCAGCAGCGCCACGCCCGCGCGGATGTCGGGCGAGGTCATGCGCGTCGCGCGGAGCTGCAACCGGTGGTCGTGGCCGATGACCGTCGCGCGGTGCGGGTCGCAGAGGATGATCTGCGCCCCCATGTCGATCAGCTTATCGACGAAGAAGAGACGGCTTTCGAACATTTTCTGGTGGATCAGCACCGCGCCTTTGGCCTGTGTGGCCACCACCAGGAAGATCGACAGCAGGTCGGGCGTGAGCCCCGGCCACGGGGCGTCGGCGATGGTCATGATCGAACCGTCGAGGAACGTCTCGATGCTGTAGTGGTCCTGCTGGGGAATGTGGATGTCGTCGCCGCGCTGTTCGAAGCGGATGCCCATGCGGGCGAACTGCGCGGGAATGATGCCCAGGTTTTCGTGCGACACGTTGCGGATGGTCAGCTCCGAGCGGTTCATGGCGGCCATGCCGATGAAGCTGCCCACCTCGATCATGTCGGGCAGCAGCGCGTGTTCCGTGCCGCCGAGCGCCTCGACGCCCTCGATGGTCAGCAGGTTCGAGGCGATGCCCGAGATCTTCGCTCCCATGCGGTTGAGCATGCGGCACAACTGCTGGATGTAGGGTTCGCACGCGGCGTTGTAGATCGTCGTGAAACCCTTGGCCAGCACGGCCGCCATGATGATGTTGGCCGTACCCGTCACCGAGGCCTCGTCGAGCAGCATGTACGTTCCCCGCAGCTCGCGCCCCTCGACCATGAAGAATTCGTCGGCGACGTCGAAGTTGAACTTCGCCCCGAGTTTTCGGAAGCCGAGGAAGTGGGTGTCGAGGCGTCGCCTGCCGATCTTGTCCCCGCCCGGTTTGGGGATGTATCCCACGCCGAAGCGGGCCAGCATCGGGCCGATGAGCATGACCGAACCCCGCAGGCGGGCGCAGCGGCGGCGGTAGTCGTCCGTGCGGAGGTAGTCGAAGTCGATCTCCCGGGCGCGGAACGAATAGGCGTCGTCCGAGAGCCGTTCGACCTCCACGCCCATCGCGCGCAGCAGCTCGATGAGCTGCATGACGTCGAGTATCTGGGGAACGTTGCGCACGGTGACCCGTTCGGAGGTCAGCAGCGTGGCGCAAAGGATCTGGAGCGCCTCGTTCTTGGCGCCCTGGGGGGTGATGGACCCGTGGAGGCGGTGGCCTCCTTCGACTTTGAACACTGCCATATGTTTCGCGTTTTTCGCCTGCGCGGGAATGCCGCCTGCTTGACAAAGTTAGCAAGATTTCATGCTTTTCCCGGGGATTTTGAAATATTTTCGTGAAAAATTTTTGCGGAACGTTTTTTTGTTGTACTTTTGCAATCCGTAAAAATGTCTGAAACTATATAAATTATACAGCTATGGCAATGAAGAGAACTTACCAGCCTTCGCGTCGCAAGCGTATCAACAAGCACGGTTTCCGCGCTCGTATGGCTACGGCGAACGGCCGCAAGGTGCTGGCAGCCCGTCGTGCGAAGGGCCGCAAGAAGCTGACCGTATCGGACGAGTCCACGTTCAAGTACGCTTGATTTCTTGCAGGAAAAGAGACATAGGTCGGCCCCGGGCCGGCCTTTTTCCGTTTAGCCTGTGCTTACCGTTCGCCGCATCGACGAAGAGGGGATTCCGACGATCCGCCGGATCGCCGCCGTCGCGTTTCCCGCGACCTACCGTGACCTGCTGAGTCCCGGGCAGCTCGACTACATGATGGAGTGGATGTACTCCGAGGAGAGTCTGCGCGGGCAGTTCCGGGCGGGGCACGTGTGGTTTGTCGTTTCGGCCGACGGGGAGCCGTGCGGCTACGTCTCGGTCGAACGGCAGGGCGGGCGGCTCTTCCACCTGCATAAAATTTATGTTTTGCCCCGTTTTCAGGGTATCGGGGCGGGGGCGCTGCTTTTCCGGAGCGCCGTGGCGTATGTCCGTTCGGTGTGTCCGGAACCCTGCCGGATGGAGCTGAACGTGAACCGGCATAACCGGGCGCTGCATTTCTACGAACGGATGGGAATGCGCAAACTCCGCGAGGGGGATTTCCCCATCGGCGGCGGTTACTGGATGAACGACTATATCATGGGGTTGGAGATCGCCGGGACGGATACGGACGACTGCCCCGGAGCGGACGGACAACGACGCTGAGGACGGCCTTGTCCGGACCTGCCCGGCTTCCGTCCCGCCGGCTTCCGTCCCGCCGTTTTCCGGCAGCGGGCTTTTCCGGCGGCATTCCGCTTTCTTTTCTCTCTCTCCGTTTCGTGGCCCTCTTTCTGTTGTTTCGGGTCTCTCTCTTCGGGTTCCTCTCTTCCTGTCCGCTTCGTGGCGCTCTCTATCGGTTTTTCTCCTCTTTCCCGTCTTTGAACAGGTCGATCTCTCCGGTCTCGGCCTTGCGGTGCATCTCGGCCAGTTCGGCGACGACGGGGGAGATGTACTCGATCGTATCGCTGACGGCCGATTTGCCGCCCTCTCCCTTGATGCGGTAGAGCATCGCCGCGTAGAGGGCCCGGAAGCAGAGTTCCGTGTCGCTGATGCCGGGATTGCCCAGCACGGCGCGCAGCCGCGGCAGCTCGGGTTCGAGCCGCGCGTAGGTCCGGCGGTAGTGTTCGCCCGCGGGGAGTTTGAGCAGTTGCAGATGCAGGTCGTGCAGGTCGCGGATCAGATGGAGCGTGTGTTCCAGATGACCCTTCTCCTCCTTGCCCTCCTGCCGGAGCAGGTTGGCGAGGTCCAGATACCAGAGCAGGAAGACGTGCTTCTGCTCCTCGGCGATGTCCCTGCGCGGGGCGACGAGCGTCGAGAAGATCGCCTCGGGGCTGAATTGCAGCGCCCGCAGCAGGTCTTCCAGTTGCCAGAGGTAGAGTATGTATTCGGCGATATTTTCCCGCCGTTTGGCTTTCGCTATGTCCATTTCATCGGAATTTGCATGGGTTGCGGCCCGCCTCTTCCCGCTATTTGATCCAGTTTTTCGGCTCGTTGCGGTGGCGGAGGAAGTATTGCTGCGACTTGAGCAGGTTGCGCGACTGGAGCACCATGTTCTTCGTCTCGTTGAGTATCGTCAGATAGAGCATCGACGCCTTGGTGTTCGACCGCGCCTCGTTGATGCGCGTCAGCTCCGACTTGATGGCTTCGGCGATCGACTCGAAGAGCTGGTCGCGCAGCGTCAGCACCGTCTCGATCTCCGAGAAGTCGCCCTCGCGCAGCATCTGGTTGATGCGGCGGTAGATCGTCTCCACGTCGTCGTTGATCGACATGAGGTCGCGCGTCTGCTCCATCGAAAGGCCCTCGTGGTTGTTGTCGATGTGCTCGAACGCCGGGCGCGTGATGTGCATCAGCGCCTTGGTCATCTCGTTGAGGTAGTCCACCACCTGCACGTAGTAGTGGGCCGTATTGACGTCGCCGCCCTGTAGCTTGCGGAGCGTCGGCAGCAGCGTGTATTTCCGTTCGCGCGACTGGTAGAATAGGTCGTTCGACTCCTTGACCATGTCGCGCAGCACCTTGCGGTTCTCCTTGAAGACGGCGATCAGCGTGCGGTCGTAGATGCGCGTGGCGTTCTCCATCGTGCTGCACACCTCGTCGCGCAGTCCGGCGATGATGTCTTCGTTGGTTTCGGCGCGCCGGGTCGTCGCGGCCGCCTCCTTGTTCTTCTTCAGGAAGTTGCTGTGGACGATCATGTATCCGCAGAGGAGCGTGATGAGGACGAAGGCCGGGATGCCGCCGTAGATGAGCGCCAGTCCGACGACGAAGGCGATCAGGAAGCCGCCGAGCGCCGTGACGAACCAGCCTGCCACGACGGTCATGACGCCCGAGATGCGGTAAACGGCGCTTTCGCGGCCCCAGGCCCGGTCGGCCAGCGACGAGCCCATCGCCACCATGAAGCTGACGTAGGTGGTCGAGAGCGGGAGCTTGAGCGATGTGGCCAGCGCGATGAGCAGCGCCGAGGTCGTGAGGTTCACCGTGGCGCGGATCATGTCGTAGGGGGCGCCGCTGTGCTCGATGTCCTCGTATTCGAACCGTTTGGCGATCGCCGTGCGCAGCCGTCGGGGGATGACCCGTTCGACTCCGGCGTTGATGTTGAGCGCGGCGCGGACGATCGTGCGCGAAAAGAACGACGAGCCGTACTGCTGTTCGGACCCTTCGTCGCTCTGCGTCGAGAGCGACAGTTCGGTGGCCGAGACGTGCATCGACTTTTTCGAGGTCCACAGCGTTGCGATCATCACGCCGCCGGCGGCCAGCAGGACGAGGAAGTTGGCCGGGACGTTCTCGTTGAGGGCGCCCATGAGCATCGAGGCGTCGCCCGTGCGGTGGGCGATCGAATAGGCGTCGAAGCCGGCGACGGGTACGCCGATGAAGTTCACCAGGTCGTTGCCGGCGAAGGCCAGCGCCAGGGCGAAGGTTCCCGAGAGGATCGTGATGCGCAGGATGTTGATCCGGAAGCGCTGGATCACGTAGAGCAGAACCGAACAGGCCGTCCAGCAGATCAGCACGGCGACGGCCAGATGCCGGTCCACCGTCTGGATGAAGTCGTGGCCCGCGAGCACGGTCTTGAGCCCCTTGAAGACGGCGAAGTAGATGATCGCCGTGAGCGAGGCGCCGCACCAGATGGCCCCGTAGCGGCTGAAGAGCGCCGTGTAGCGGAACGAGAAGATCACGCGCGAGATGTACATGACGACCGTGCCGCAGGTGAAGGCGATGACCACCGACAGCAGGATGGCCGACACGATGCCCATGGCGCGCGAGGTGTTGATGTACTGCCCGAGCGAGGAGACGCCCTGCGCGGGGTCTCCGGCGATCTTGTAGATCGACACGGCGATGGCCGAACCCAGCAGACAGAAGATGAGCGACACGGTGGTCGAGGTCGGCAGCCCCCACGAGTTGTAGAGGTCCAGCAGGATGATGTTGGCGAACATGACCCCTAGGTAGAGCATCATCACTTCGTGGAAGGTGAAGAGTCCCGGGTCGAACATGCCGTTGCGGGCGACCTCCATCATACCGCTCGAGGTGATGACGCCGATGAGGATGCCCGCGGTGGCGACCAGCAGGATGACGCGCATCGAAGCGGCCTTGGAGCCGATGGCCGAGTTGAGAAAGTTTACCGCGTCGTTGGTGACGCCGACGAAGAGACCGGATATGGCGAGAATTCCCAGAATGCCGACAATGACGGTGTAGATTTCGCTCATGCTTGGGTTCGTGCAAATTGTGAACAAATTTACAGAGAAAAAGCCGATGAAACCGTTTCGTATTCGATTGTTAACGTTAATTTAACGTTGCGGCGCACCGAAGCGGCGTTCCGGACGTTTTGCCGTCGGGCGGAGCGAAAAAAGAACAGCGGCAGGTCGCAACAGTTTCCCGCCCCCTGAAGAATTCGAAGTGGGTGCGAAAAACTTCCTGCCGCTGTGTATGTGCGGGCGATTCCTTGCTGCCCGTGATTGAGGAGAGGTACGGCCGCATTCCGGAGCCGGAGGACGCCGTCCTTTGTCCGGAATGACGGAAGCGGATGTTTCGATCGTTGCGTCGGCAAGCCGGTCGCTTCCGTGTGAACTGAAAAACAAAAGTAACAAAAAGTTCGGATAATACAAATTTCGTTCCCGGCGAGCGGAGAAAACCGCGCGTTCCGGTGTCCGGCCGCAAGCCGGGCCGGCGCCGGACGGAAAAGCGCCGCAACGGGCATCGGCCCGCTGCGGCGCTTGCGGAGACAGGGAGCGCGGGGCGTTACTCTTCGTCCGTGTCGGTGTAGGCTTTCAGCAGTTTCTCCTGCACGTCGGCGGGAACCTGCTCGTAGGAGGCGAACCGCATCGTGTAGGTGGCCGATCCCGACGTGAGCGACGAGAGCGTGGTCGAATAGCGGTAGAGCTCGGCCAGCGGCACGAGGGCGTTCAGCCGGTCGAATCCCTTGTCCGACTCCATGCCGGCGATCATCGCGCGGCGGTTCTGCAGGTCGGACATCACGGCGCCCATGTAGTCCGACGGCACGAGGACCTCGACGTTGTAGATCGGCTCCATGATCTTGGGCCCGGCGTTGCGGAAGGCCTCCTTGAAGGCGTTGCGCGCCGCCAGCTTGAACGAAATCTCGTTCGAATCCACCGGGTGCATCTTGCCATCGTAGATCACCACGCGGATGTCGCGGGCGTAGGAGCCCGTCAGCGGGCCTTCGTCCATCTTCTCCATGATGCCCTTGAGGATGGCGGGCATGAAGCGCGCGTCGATGGCGCCGCCCACGATCGCCGAGTAGAACTGCAACTTGCCGCCCCACGGCAGGTCGTACTCCTCCTTGGTCTTGACGTTTACCACCATGTCGCCCTTGCCGGGGACCTTGTAGTTCTTCGGTTCGGGAATCCCCTCGTAGTAGGGTTCGATGATCATGTGCACCTCGCCGAACTGTCCCGCGCCGCCCGACTGCTTCTTGTGGCGGTAGTCGGCCTGCGCGACCTTCGTGATGGTCTCGCGGTAGGGAATCCGCGGGGCGATGTATTCGAACTGGAGCTTGCCGTTTTCGGAGAGGATGCGCGACCGGAGGATGTTGAGGTGGTGTTCGCCCTGGCCCTGGACGATGGTCTGCTTGAGCTCCTTGGAGTACTCCACCAGAATCGTCGGGTCTTCGAACTTGGCGTCGTTGAGCAGCTTGCCCAGCTTCTCCTCGTCGCCCTGCTCCTTGCACTTGACGGCGGCGCGGTAGCGCGGTTCGGGGAAGACGATGGGTTCGATCGTGACGGGCGCCGCCGCGGCCGCGAGGGTGTCGTTCGTGCGCGTGCCCTTGAGTTTGACGGTGCAGCCGATGTCGCCGGCCGAGAGCTCCGTGACCTTGATGCGGTTCTTGCCCGCCACGGCGAAGAGCTGCGAGAGCTTCTCCTTGTTGCCCGTGCGGGTGTTCACCAGCTCCGTGCCTTCGGCGATCCGGCCGCGGACGACGCGGAAGTAGGTGATCTCGCCGATGTGCTGTTCGATCTGGCTCTTGAAGACGAACGCCGCGGCGGGCGCCGTCTCGTCGGCCGCGATCTCCTCGCCTTCGGTCGAGAGGAACGCCGGGGCCTTCAGCGGACCGGGAGCCACGTTGATGATGAATTCCATGAGGCGTTTGGTTCCGATGTCGTACTTGCCGCTGGTGCAGAACACGGGCATCACCTCGCGTTTCGAGACGCCGATCTTCAGCCCTGCGCGGATGTCGTCCTGCGTGAGGGTCCCCTTGTCGAAATAGAGCTCCATGAGCGCCTCGTCGTGCTCGGCGGCCATCTCCACCAGCTCCTTGTTCAGCATCTGGGCCTTCTCCAGCTCCCCGGCGGGAATCTCCAGCTCCTCGCGGTGGCCGTCGTGGTCCTTGAATCGGTACATCTTCATCATCAGGACGTCGATGAACGAGTCGAAGCCCGGGCCCTGATTGACCGGATACTGCACCAGGACGGGCTTCACGCGCGAGGCGGTCCTGATCGACTCGAAAGCCGCTTCGAACGAGGCCTTGTCGGCGTCGAGCTGGTTGATTACGCCGATGACGGGTTTCTTGAGCAGCCGGGCGTAGCGGGCCTGGATTTCGCTGCCCACCTCCCAGCCGTTCTGGGCGTTGAAGAGGAAAACCCCCACGTCGCCGACCTTGAAGGCCGAGAAGAGGCTGCCGCAGAAGTCGTCCGACCCCGGGCAGTCGATGATGTTCAGCTTGCGGTCCATGAATTCCGTGAAGAGGATCGTGGAGTAGATCGAGCGTTTGTATTCGTGCTCGATGTCCGTGTTGTCCGAGAGCGTGTTGTTCGTCTCGATACTACCCCTGCGGTCGATGACCTTCCCCTCGTAGGCCATCGCTTCGGCAAGGGTAGTCTTTCCCGTGCCGGGCGCGCCGATGAGTACGATGTTCTTGATCTCTTTTGCTGAATAGTTTTTCATATTCCGACTATGTTTTAAGGTTGATTTCCGGTTAGCCGACTATAAATATACGAAAAAATCGGAACAAACAAGTCCGCCGCCGCTTTTTTGTGGCTTTCGGGCGGGTAATTTGTCTGTTTTCGGGGATGACGGGAGCGCTCTCCGTATGCGGCGCGGGGGATTCGCCCGGCCCGGCGCTTCCGGTCTCCGGGCCGGCCGGGCTTTCCGTTCCGGCGGGGGCCGCCGCGGCATGGTGTCTGCCGCGGGCCGGAAAGCGACGGGACCGCCTGAAAGGCGGTCCCGTCGCAGCGTGTGTTCCGTGTGGCCGTCAGAGCCACGTCAGCTTTTTCCAGAGCCATTCGACCGGACCGTGGGAGAAGCGCCGCAGCCAGAGGCGCGAGAACTGGTATTGCACGACGACGAGGCCCGTGCCGATCAGCAGCGCGTAAACGATCCCCACCTCGCGGTAGAGCCCCAGCCCCCAGTTGTAGAAGACGGCGGTTCCCAGCACCGATTGCAGCAGGTAGTTCGTCAGGCTCATGCGTCCGATGGCCGAGATGGGCCCCACGGCGCGGCGGAAGGCGCCGAATCCGTACCAGAGCAGCACGACGGAGGCGACGAGCGCCATCGTCTGCGCGAGGTTGTACCATGCGGAGGTCATCACCCGCAGGGGCGATCCCTCCCCGCCGAAGTCGGCCGCCAGGGCGACGGCCGCGAGCAGGCTTCCCGCGAGGATGCCGCCCCAGACGCGGCGGTTGCCCGGTTCGTCGTAGAAGAGCCGGCGGCGGCCCAGCAGCATGCCGAGCAGGAACATGGCCAGCGTCTGCGTGATGCGGCCGTTGTTGAGATACCAGGCGAGGGTCATCGGCTGCCCGTAGCGGAGGCTCGCCCGGAGCGTATCGCCCAGCGTGCCCTCCGTGAAGGCGGGCAGGGCGGCGTCGCCCCAGACGTCCGCATCGACGTAGAGCGGGCGTGCGGCGGCGATCTGGAAGAGTTCGAGCGGCTGGAGCGCCAGTATGCCGAAAAGCGCCCACAGCCACCGCGTCGGGAGCTTTCCGAGCCACGGCAGCAGGACGCCCAGCAGGGCGTAGAGCACGAGTACGTCGCCGTTGTAGAAGGCCGTATTGACGAGGCCGATGCCCAGCAGGAGCACCATGCGCCAGGTGAAGCGCCCCGTGAAGCTACGTCCCCGCTGGGCCTGGTTGTCGCTCTGCACGTAGAAGCTCAGGCCGAACAGCAGGGCGAAGATCGTGTACATCTTGCCCGCCAGCAGCCACCACATGAATCCTGCGACGGGTTCCTCCAGCCCTTCGACGAGTGCGCGCCGGTACGGCAGCCCCGCCCAGTAGAGGTTGAAGTGCTCGCAGGCGTGGATGAGGATGATGCCCGCGACGGCGATGCCCCGCAGGGCATCCGCCACGCGGATACGGGTGTTGGGAAGTCCTGTTGTGCGGTACATGGTTCGGGCGGAGTGTGCGCGGAGACGCCCGGCGTGGGTTCCGGCCTCTCTCTTTGCGGCGGTCCGTTACTTGCCGACGACGGCTTCGAGTTCCTCGACCGTGACGGGTATCTTCCTGTCGCCCAGCATCCGGCTGCCCTCCTCCGTGACGAGAATGTCGTCCTCGATGCGGATGCCGCCGAAGTCGCGGTAGGCCTCCAGCGCGTCGTAATCGACGATGCCCCTGTACAGCCCTTCGGCGCGGCACTTGTCGATGAGCGCCGGGATGAAGTAGAGGCCCGGTTCGTCGGTCAGCACCGTGCCCGGCTCGATGCGCCATGCCGCGCGGTAGATGCAGGTGGCCGAGCGGGCGGCGCGTTCGGCGATCGAGGCGAAGTCGAACGACCGTTCGCCCATCGCCTCGCAGTCGTGTACGTCCATGCCCAGCCCGTGTCCCAGCCCGTGAGGCATGAGCATCGTCATGGCGCCCGACGCCACGGCGTCCGCGGCGGTGCCCCGGAGCAGTCCGAGGCCGATCAGCCCCTCGGCCAGCGTGAGGTAGGCGGCGTTGTGGATTTCGGTGTACATCATGTGCGGCTTGACGATGCGGGCCACGTGGTCGTGGGCCGCCAGCACGATGTTGTAGACGTCCTTCTGCTTCTGGGTGAAGCGTCCGCTGACGGGATAGGTGCGCGTGTGGTCCGAGCAGTAGTTGTTCACCGTCTCGCCTCCGGCGTCGCACAGCAGCAGGCGTCCCTCCTCGAGCGTGCCGTCGCAGTGGAGGTTGTGCAGCGTCTCGCCGTGCTGCGTCACGATCGACGGGAACGAAAGTCCCGCGCCGTAGGATTTGGCGATGCCCTCGATGGCGCCGGCGATTTCGCGTTCGACGACGCCCGGACGGCACATCTTCATCGCCAGCGTGTGCATGCGGTAGCCGATCTCGAAGGCGCGTTCCATCTCCTCGATCTCCTCGGCGCTCTTCTTCTCGCGCATCTCGGCCACGGCGAACATCAGTTCCACCGACTTGTAGTCGTGCAGCAGGGCGGGGTTGATTCCCAGCAGCGCCGAGAGCCGGAGCTTCGTCTCGCCCCGGTAGGGCGGCAGGTAGTGGATGCGGCGGCCCTGTGCGATCGCCTTGCGCAGCCGCGCTTCGAGCGCCGCCGTCGGGAAGGTCTCCGCGACGCCGACCCCGGCGCCCAGTTCGCGCAGGGTGGGCTGCGGACCGGTCCAGATGATGTCCTCCACCGTGAAGTCGTCGCCGTAGAGCGCCTCCTCGCCCGTGTCGGCGTCGATCACGCCGACCAGCGCGGGGGTGTTCAGCCCGAAGTAGTAGAGGAACGACGAGTCCTGCCGGAAGTAGTAGGCGTTGTTGGGGTAGTTGTTCGGGGCCAGCCCGTTGCCCGGGAGCAGGACGATGCCCTGTCCGATCTTCGTGCGCAGCTCGCTGCGGCGCGCGGTATAGGTTTTTGCAGAGAACATAAGATTTGCTGTTTTCCACAAAAATAGGCAAAAATCCCCGAATCTGTTCCGCCGGAGCGTATTTTTCGTGCGGCTGCGTGTTCCGTGCGTCCGGGCTGCCGGCTTTTCCGGGATTCGGCGGCCCGGGCGTTCTCCGCGGTCCCTTCCGTCGGCCGGAACGGTTTCCGCGGCGTCAGAACTCCACGCAGCCCCCTCCGTCGTCCACCGTGACGGTCACCTCGCGTCCCAGGTAGAGCGACAGGTTCGGCTCGTCGTGCCCGGCCGGGAATCCGAAGAGCACGGGGATTCCGAGCTCCTGCGTGTAGTCCGAAATGATCCGGCAGGCGTCGGCGACGCCGAATTTCTTCTCGCCTATCATGTCGGTCAGGTGTCCCACGACGACCGCCCGGAGGTTGCGGAGTTTTCCGCTGCGGGCGAGGCTCTGCATCATCCGGTCGATGCGGTAAACGAACTCGCCGACCTCCTCGATGAAGAGCACCGTCGGCGAATCGGTGAGCAGCTCCTCGGGAGTTCCCGTCGCCGCGCAGATCACCGCGAGGTTCCCGCCCGCGAGGCGTCCCGTCGCCCGTCCGGGGCGGTTGAGCGGATGCGGCGGCGTGTCGATGCGCCGCGTGAGGCCGAAGAGGGCTTCGCGGAGCGATTCGGCCGAGGGGTCCTCCGTCCCTTCGTTGAAGAGGAATCCCGCGGGCATCTGCCCGTGGATGCTCTCGATGCGGAGCCTCCGGAGGACGAGGTGCAACGTGGTGATGTCGCTGAACCCCGCGAGCCATTTGGGGTGCTCGCGCAGCCTCCGGAGGTCGAGGTGCGGCAGCAGGCGCACCGAGCCGTATCCGCCGCGGAAGGCGATGACCGCCTTCACCGACGGATCGTCGAGCATCCGTTGCAGGTCGGCGGCCCGTTCGGCGTCGGTCCCGGCGAAGTAGGGCTGGCTGCGGTCGGCGTAGTGCGTGCCGAAGAGCACGTGCAGACCCCACGACTCGAGGCGTTCGCGCACCTTCGCCGTGTCGGCTCGGGCCGCGATGCGTCCGGAGGGGGAGACGACGGCTATGGTGTCGCCTTCGCGGAGATAGGGCGGACGGAGATAGGCCGCGGTGTCGGCCGGGGCGGGGGCGTTCGCTGTGCCGGCCGCGGCCGTTCCGGCGGCGGGTTTTGTGTCCGGGGCATCGGCCGGGGCGGGGTTCGTTCCGGCCGCGGACTCTGTGTCCGGCGTGTTTGCCGAAGCGGCTTTTCCGTCCGGCAGGCATTCTTCCGGGGTGCGGGCTGCCGGGCGGAGGCTGTCGGCCGGGATCCGGGCGGTTGCGGCCGTGTCGGTGCGGCCCGCGACCGTTCCGGCGGCGCAGGGGCGGAAGGCGGCGGGAAGACCGGCGAAGAGTGCGGCGAGCAGGAGGGTTCGTATCATTGTTTTCCGGGGTGGCGTTTGCGGCGGGTGAGCCCTTCGGGCAGCGGGAGCGAGAGGCGTGCGAGGCTTACGACGGCTCCCGTGAGAGCCAGTCCGGCGGAGAGCAGCAGTGCCGTATGGGTGCTGTCGTCGGGTACGATATGGAACAGGAACGCCATCAGGGCGGCTCCCGTGGTCTGTCCCAGGAGGCGGGCCGTGGCGAGCATTCCGCTGGCCGAGCCGCTTCGCTCGGGAGGCGCCGAGGCGATCAGGATGCTGTTGTTGGGCGACTGGAACAGCCCGAATCCCGCACCGCACAACACGAGCCGCCACACGATTTCGAAGTCTGTGGGGTGTTCGGGCAGGAAAGCCAGCAGGAGCAGCCCCGCGGCCATCGCCGCGAGGCCCGTTCCGCCGAGCAGGCCGGCGTGGACCCGTTCGACGAGCAGCCCGGCCACGGGGGCCACGACCATGATGACCGCGGGCCAGGCTGTGAGCAGCAGGCCGGTGGCCACGTCGTCGTAGCCGCAGGCGTGTTGCAGGTAGAAGGGCAGCGCCACCATGGCGAGCATCTGCGCGAGGAACGAGCAGATCGACGTCAGCACCGAGACCGAGAAGATCGGGATGCGCAGCAGGTCGAACGGCAGGATCGGGTACGGCTCGCGCAGCTGGCGGCGGATGAATACGAAGCCGACGGGGACCAGCACCGCCGCGCCGAGCGCGACGATCCGCGGATCGAGTCCGTGCGAGAATCCCTCGACCGAGGCCATCAGCAGTCCGAACACGAGGGCGTTCATCGCGGCGTCGCGCCAGTCGAAGCGGCGGTCGCGCACCCGGACCGGATTGGCGGGCAGGAAGCGCCGGCTCAGCGCGAGGGCGACGAGCCCCACGGGGATATTGACGGCGAAGAGCCACGGCCATTCGGCCGTCGAGAGGACGCCGGCGGCCAGCGTCGGACCCGCCACGGAGGAGACGGCCACCACCGTGGCGTTGATGCCCATGCCGCGCCCGAGGCGGTTGCGGGGGTAGATGATGCGGATGAGGGTGGTATTGACCGACGTCACGGCCGCCGCGCCGAATCCCTGCAGGACGCGTCCTGCCACGAGAGCCCCGAGCGACTGCGAGAGGGCGCAGCCCACCGATGCCGCGGTGAAGAGGGCCAGGCCGCCGATGTAGATCTTGCGGTAGCCGACCAGGTCGCCCAGCGCCGAGAAGGAGAGCAGCGAGACCACGATCGCCAGTTGGTAGGCATTGACGACCCAGATCGAGTCGGCCGAAGAGATGCCGAGGGCTCGGGAGATCGTCGGCAGGGCCACGTTGGCGATCGTCGAGTCGATCACCGAGAGCGAGACGCCGAACGCCACGGCCAGAATGGCCCAGATGCGGCGGGGCATCGGAATCCCGTCTGCCGGCGGGGCTATGTGCTGCGGAGGGGTCATGGCGGCGCAAAGATACGAAAAAAACGAAAACCCGGGTTCTCCGGGCTTTCGCCACACAACTATCCGGGGCTTCCGCGACCGCGGCCGGTAAGATAACCGCCGCCGGGGTTCCCCTGCTTGAACTTTTTATTTTAAATGGTTGTGGTTCATAGGTTTGTATCGTATGCACCCCGGTCTTCCCGCACTCCTCCCGCGTAAACGGGCGGCGCGATCCGCACCGGCGGCGAAAAGCTGCCGTCCGCTTCGGAGAACCGGCGCCTCGCGGCGATATGCACGGCGAAAGCGGCGGTGGGGAGCGGAAGAATCGGGATGCGGATGACGCATTCGGTTTCCATAGTGAAAGCGTTCGTTTCGGGTTCGGCGTTGCAAATATACACAATGAAATCCGAAAAACAAATAAATTTTATTGTTTTTCGATAAATTATTTCCGAAAGGCGGTCGCAGACGTCTCCGGGCATGAAAAAGCGCGCCGTGCGGCGCGCTTTTCGAATCGGAACGGTCCCCGGTCCGGCCCCGTGCATCTCCCGGAAGGGGCAGCGCGGGGCGGAAATCCGCCCGCCGCAGCGTCACACCTTGAGGTAGATCCTCTGCCGGTCGAGGAACCAGAGCAGCAGCCAGCAGCAGGCGATGTAGCCGATGCCGAGCACGACCGCGCCCGCCTCGGGCGGGAGTTTGGAGGCCGCGCCCCCGAAGAAGAATTTCGAGGTGTAGCCGAAATTGACGATCATCTGCCCGAGGTAAATCGTGATCGAATTGACGCCGATCACCTTGAAGAAGAAGGTCCAGCGGCGCCATTGCCTTACGTCTATCATATAGTAGAACAGCGCGAACATGCCGAGCGAGTAGGCCCCGGCGGCGCAGACGAACGATCCGTTCCAGAGGCTTTTGTTGATCGGCTGCCACATGTTCCAGAGCAGTGCGGCGGCGAGCAGCGCGGCGGCTCCGCAGGCCATGCCGAGCGCCTTGCGGCCGCCGGTGAGGCGTTTGTCGCTCCGGCGGACGAACTCCCCGGTGAACATGCCCAGCATGGCCGTCACGACGGCCGGGAAGGTGCTCAGGATGCCTTCCGGATCGAAACCGTCGAGATAAAGGTGCGAGGGCATGATCCGGCGGTCGATATAGCCCGCGATATTGCCTTCGAGGGTGAGCGTGCCGGCTCCGGGGGCGTCGGGCGCGCCGACGAAATGCAGCACGAGGCTGTATGCGGCGAGAATGCCGGCCGCGAGGACGATGCGCGTGCGGAGGCCGAAGCGCATGTAGAGCAACGCGGCGAACATCCACGCCAGTCCGATGCGTCCCAGCACGCTCGGCAGCCGCAGCGTGGCGAAGTCGAGCCGGAAAAGTCCGTTATAGACCAGTCCCAGCAGGACGAGCGTTAGGCCGCGGCGGACGATCTTCGCGAGGATGGCCCTCTCGCTCGTTCCCTTCGAACGCTGTTTGGCCAGCGAGAAGGGGAACGAAATGCCCGCGATGAAGAGGAACAGTGGGAAGATCGTGTCGTGGTGGAAGAATCCGTCCCATTCGGCGTGGCCCATCTGCGCGATGAGCCAGTCGGAGAAGCCGCCCGGCCAGAGACGGCAGAGCGAAACGACGAGGGCGGCGAAGCCCATGATGAAGAACATGTCGAAGCCCCGGAGCGTGTCGAGCGACAGCAGCCGTTGCGGGGCGGCGGTTTGCGGGGGCCGGTCGGTTTGAGGTCGGTTCATGCGTTATTCGGATTGGTTTGCCTGCGAATCGGTATCGACGAATTTGTAGAGCCGGTCGCCGCGGCGGACCGGTCCCGGAGTGCGGATGGCGCAGAGCCGCCCCTGCGAGACCTCCTGCGCCGGCGTGCCGTCGGGACCGTGCAGTTCCTCGAGCCGCTGTTCGGCCATGCCCGTCGTCGCTCCGAGGAAGAAGAGCTCCTCGCCGACGGCGAGCGGCGCCGCCTCGACGAGCACTTCGGCCACGGAGAGTTTTTTGTAGAAATTCGTCACTTTCCCTACATAGACCTTGCGGCGTGTGGCCGAGGAGCCGTAGGCCGGGCTGTGTTCCGCGACGGGGCGTCCGGCGTAGTAGCCTTCCCAAAAGCCGCGGTTGAATACCGTCCGCAGCCGCTCCTTCAGCTCCGCAGCCAGGCGGGGCGTGTAGCTTCCCGCCTCGATGGCGCGCAGCGCCTCGTCGTAGCACTCCACGACGCGCTTGACGTACTCCGCGCCGCGGGCGCGTCCCTCGATCTTCAGCACCCGGACGCCCGCCGCGAGCATGCGGTCGAGGAAGTCGATCGTGCAGAGGTCCTTGGGTGAAAGGACATAGCGTCCGTCCACGTCCAGCTCGGCGCCGGTCTCCTTGTCGCGCACGGTGTACTTCCGGCGGCACAACTGGCGGCAGGCGCCGCGGTTGGCCGAGCAGCCCGTTTCGTAGAGCGAGAGGTAGCATTTGCCCGAGATCGACATGCAGAGCGCGCCGTGGGCGAACATTTCGATCTCGACCAGTTCGCCGCGCGGTCCGCGGATGTCGTTCTCCACGATGCGGCGGCGGATTTCGGCCACCTGCTCGAGCGACAGCTCGCGGGCCAGCACCACCGTGTCAGCCCACTGGGCGTAGAACTTCACCGCCTCGGAGTTCGAAATGTTGCACTGGGTCGAGATGTGCACCTCCTGTCCGATGCGCCGGGCGTAGAGGATCGCCGCCATGTCCGATGCGATGACGGCGTCCACGCCCTCGGCCCTGGCCCGGTCGATCACCTCGTGGACCGTCGTGATCTCCTCCTCATAGACGACGGTGTTCACCGTCAGGTAGGCCTTCACCCCCGCGGCATGGGCCGTGGCGACGATCCGCGCCAGGTCGTCGAGCGAGAAGTTGGCCGCCGAAGCCGAACGCATGTTGAGTTTCCCCACGCCGAAATAGACGGCGTCGGCTCCGGCCTGAATGGCTGCGGCGAGCGATTCGTACGACCCCACGGGGGCCATGATCTCTATGTCGGAACGTTTCAATTTTTCGGATTGTTTTTCGGTTGTCCGGCCTCTTCGGGCCGTATTTTCGCCCGGTTTCCCGGCCGGCTTCGGCCCCGGGCCGTTTCTGCCGGGAGCCGCCGTGCGTTTTGTCCGGACCGCTTCTTCCGGTTATTTCTTCCGGTCCACCAGGCTTTCGGCGTATTCGCGCATCCGCAGCGTGCGCGCGGGGTCCACCGAGAGGGAGCCGAGGACCGCCAGCGCGCGGTCGAAGCGCAGCGAAATCTGCTGTTCGGTGAGGTGGCGCACGTCCAGCCGGTCGTAGATCCGCTTCACGGCGGCGATCTTCTCCGCGTTCGTGAGCCGCTCGTCGCGGTAGGTCCGGCGGAGCACTTCGCGCGTGGACTCGTCGGCGCGGCTCATCGCCGTCACCATCAGGTAGGTCTTCTTGCCTTCGAGGATGTCGCCGCCGATGGCCTTGCCCAGCTCCTCGTCGCCGTAGCTGTCCAGCAGGTCGTCCTGCAACTGGAAGGCCAGCCCCAGTTCGAGGGCGAAGCGGCGCAGTTTGCGGCAGTCCTCCTCCGAGGCGCCGCCCAGCATCGCGCCGATGGCCACGGCGCCGGACAGCAGCGCCGAAGTCTTCAGCTCGATCATGTGCATGTAATCGACGACCGAAACTTTGGATTTCAGTTCGAAATCCATATCGTACTGCTGGCCCTCGCACACCTCGAGCGCCATTTCGTTGAACGTGGCGAGTATCTGCGGCAGCAGGCGCGGCGGCACGCCGCTCAGCAGCCGGTAGGAGCTGATCATCATGGCGTCGCCCGAGAGGATCGCCACGTTCTGCCCCCACCGGGCGAAGACCGACGGTTTGCCCCGCCGCACGGCGGCGTTGTCCATGATGTCGTCGTGCAGGAGCGTGAAATTGTGGAACATCTCGACGGCCGCCGCCGCGGGAAGCGCTTGCAGCGCATCGTCGGAGAAGATGCCGCACGAGAGCATGACGAGCATCGGCCGCAGCCGTTTGCCGCCTCCGGAGAGCGAATAGCCGATCGGCGCGTACAGCAGTTCGGGTTCGGCCGGGAGTTCGGTTTGTGCCAGGTAATTCTCGATCACCGAGAGAAGTTGCTCGTTGGTTTGCATGGTTTACTGGATGCGTTTTGAATCTGAATCAGTCCCAAAAGTAGGAAAAAAGTTTGGAGTGGCCGAATTTTCCACTAACTTTGGCCTTACATTTTTAACTTTTAACCTGAAACCTGCTATGAAAAAACTCGCTATCGGCGTGGATATCGGCGGTATCAACACCGCCTTCGGTCTTGTGGATGAAAACGGCGACCTCTATGCCGAATCGGTCATTTCGACCAAGAAATATCCGTATGTGGACGATTATCCGGCCTATGTGCGGGACCTGTGCGACGCCATGCATGCCATGGCCAAGAGCCTTTCGTTCGATTACGAACTGACGGGCATCGGCATCGGCGCGCCCAACGCCAACTACCACAAGGGAACGGTCGAGACGCCCGCCAACCTGTGGAAATTCCGGGACGGAGACCCCAATCCCGACGAGAGCCGCCGCATCTTCCCGCTGGCGAGCGACATTTCGAACTGTTTCGGCGGCGTGAAGACGCTCATCACGAACGACGCCAATGCGGCGACGATCGGCGAGATGATCTACGGTAACGCCAAGGGCATGAAGGATTTCATCATGATTACGCTCGGCACGGGGCTCGGTTCGGGTTTCGTGGCCAACGGCGAGATGATCTACGGCGACGACGGCTTCGCCGGCGAGTTCGGCCACATCATCGTCGAACGCAACGGCCGCGAGTGCGGCTGCGGCCGCCGGGGGTGTCTGGAGGCTTACGTCTCGGCGACGGGCATCAAGCGCACGGCTTTCGAGCTGATGGCCAAAATGACCGCTCCGAGCAAGCTGCGCAGCATCGCCTACGACGATTTCGACGCTTCGATGGTTTCGGCCGCCGCCGAGCAGGGCGACCCCGTCGCGCTCGAGGCGTTCCGTTTCACGGGCGAGATGCTGGGCCGGGCGCTGGCCGACGTGGTGACGGTCACCTCTCCGGAGGCGATCTTCCTCTTCGGCGGGTTGTCGAAGGCCGGCAAGCTGCTCTTCGAGCCTACGCAGTGGTATATGGAGGAGAACATGCTCTTCGTATTCAAGAACAAGGTGAAGCTGCTCCCGAGCGGCATTCAAGGCAAGAACGCCGCCATCCTCGGCGCCTCGGCGCTGATTTGGCAGGAGGCTTCGAGATAAAGTCTTTCCGGCGGAGTTTTCCCCGGAAGCGAGGGGCGGGACGCGGGTTCCGCCCCTTTTTCACGGGTTGCCATGAAGAATCCCGGCCCACCTGTTATGGACCGGGATTCTTTTCGTGTATTCTGTATTTGCAGTCGGGAGGGGACAGGCGCTGTCCGGGTCTCTCCGTCCGTGTGGTCGTTCCGTCCTTTCCGTCGGGTCCCTCCCGCTCCTTCGTGTCGGTGCGTTCTTGCCGCTCTTTCGGCCGGTACCGTCCTTGCCCGCTCCTAAGTCGGTGCCGGATTTTTCGCTTCGGGCTATCGCATCGCCACGTCGGTCTGGCCGATCAGGCGGCCTTCGCAGTAAATCTGGATCTTGTAGGTTCCGGCGGTGAATCCCGTGCTGGTGTAGAAGATACCCACGCCGAGGTCCTTCGTGTTGTCGTATTCGACCTCGCGCATGGCCGAATAGCTCAGCCTTTCGCCCTCGAATTCGAAGGTCGGCATCTCCTCGGTGGTCAGCACGTAGCCGTCGGGCGAGGTGATGCGCACGTAGAGCGCCTTGTTGCCGGGCGAGGCCAGCTCGTTGGCCGAGAGGGTGAAGTCCACGCGCAGGCGCGAGGCGTTCTTGATGCGCGAGACATCGCGGCTGTTGTTGTTGAGTGCCGCGAGCGAAATGTCGCGGGCGCGGAGCACGGCGCCGATCCGCACCTTGTTGTCCAGCTCGGCGGCCTTCTCTTCGGCCATCTCGGCGCGCAGGTTGGCCGAGGAGATCTCCTTGCGGAAGCCGACGTTCTCCTTGATGAGCTTCTTGTTGAGCGTGTTGAGCGAGTCGATCTGGCGGACGTAGCCCCGCATGATCGTGCGCAGCGTGCCCACCTCCTTCTCGTACTGCTTGATCTTGGCCAGGTTCCACGACCGCTCTTTCTTCAGACGCGTCATCAGCGAGTCGGCCCGTTCGCGTTCGAGGGTGAGGTTGGCCGATATCGAGTCGTTCGAAATTTGCAGATTGTCGTAGTCGGTCATCAGACGGCCCAGGTCGTTCTGGATCGAGTCGCGGTCGGCCTGCAACAGCTCGTTGTCGATCATCTGCTGGCGGTGGATGCTGTAGTAGAGGACCGACAGCGCCACGAGGATCGCCGAGAGGATGATGATGACGATGCGGTAGCCGCGGATCGACTTGTCGGCCGCCGGCTGCGGGTTCATGTAGTCGTCGTCTTCGAATTCCGAAGGATCGTATCCCTGTCTGTTTTCCATAACGCGTTAGAGGTTTACGGGACAAATATAATAAAATTCAGTCACATGACCGCCGGGAACGACAATTTTGCCGCCCTGCGGTGCGGCGCAGGGCCGGAGGGTCACTTCACGAGGCTCGTCATCGGGTATTTCAGCCCCTTGTACCCCGATATGTAGGCGTTGATGCTGCCCACCCGCACGGGGGATTCGATGTAGAGCGGGATTTTGTTCTCGTCGTCCGAGATCCAGATCGTGAAGACCGAGCCGTCGGTGAACGAGAAACCCTGCGAGGAGCCGAGCTGGCAGTTGAACTTCAGCGTGCGGAAGCGTCCCATGTTGCGGATTTTCTTGGTTTCGCGCCCCAGGTAGCGGTAGTGCAGCAGGCGCACGGTGTCCTCGAGCACCATCCGGAGCGTGGCGGGCTCTCCCTCGCGGAAGTCCTCGGCCGAGGCGCTCCGGAGGCTGAAAAAGAGGGCGATCGGGTCCATGCTCTCCGCCGTCAGGGGCATCTCCTTCTCCTGATAGGGGCGCTGGCGGCTGCGCCAGCGGGTGCGGACCACCGACCGGTCCCAGTCGTAGTCGTAGCGGCTGTCGAAGGTGTAGTCGCCCTCGCGGATGTCGCTCGTGAAGCGCACGGGGCGCAGCTCGTCGGCGGCGACCCACACGGTGTAGATGTCCTCGAGGTTGAAGAACCAGCGGTAGGTGGGCAGCGTGCGTCCCGCGCCCACCACCTTGTAGCGGGTCAGGCCGTCGTGCGTCTCCTCGGAGGTCGAGACCTCCACGGTTCCGACCTCCGTGTTGGGGAACATTTTTGCCTTGTAGCTCACGCGGTAGCTGAGTACCTCGCCCGGGTGGTAGAGCTGTGCGGCGAGCGGCGGGGCGGCCGCGAGCAGCAGTATGGTGAAGAGGAATCGTTTCATGTCGGTATCGGTTTGAATGTAAAACGCGTCGTGTCGGGAATATATTACGAAATGCGGGAGAAATCCATCTCTTCGCGGCCCGAGTAGCGGCGCCGCAGCTCCTGCAATCCCCGGTTTTCGGGCTTCGCGAGCGCGGGATCGGCCTCGAGGACCGAGACGGCCGCCTCGCGCGAGAGGGTGAGTATCTGCACGTCGGCCGTGGGGCTGGCGATCTTCAGATCAAATGCCATGCCGCTCTGCTGCGTGCCGTTGATGTCGCCCGCGCCGCGCAGTTTGAGGTCCAGTTCCGCCAGCCGGAAGCCGTCGTTCGTCTCGCACATGGCGTCGAGCCGCGCCCGCGACTCGCGCGAGAGTTTTTCGCCCGACATGAGGATGCAGTAGGACTGTTCGCCGCCGCGGCCCACGCGGCCCCGCAACTGGTGGAGCTGCGACAGTCCGAAGCGTTCGGCCGACTCGATCACCATGACCGTGGCGTTCGGCACGTCCACGCCCACCTCGATCACGGAAGTGGCGACCAAGATCTGCGCCTCGCCCTCCTTGAACTGGCGCATCGACTCCTCCTTGTCCGCGGGTTTCATCTTGCCGTGGCAGATCGCCGTGACGTACTGCGGCAGGGGGAAGTCGCGCGAAATGGCCTCGTAGCCGTCCGTGAGGTCCTTGTAGTCCATCGCCTCGGACTCCTTGATGAGCGGGTAAACGACGTAAACCTGCCGTCCCAGCGCGATTTGCTGTCGCATGAAACCGAAAAGTTTGAGCCGGGCTGCGTCGGTGTAGCGGAAGGTCTTGATCGGCCGGCGTCCGGGGGGCAGCTCGTCGATCACCGAGACGTCCAGATCGCCGTAGAGCGTCATGGCCAGCGTGCGGGGGATCGGCGTGGCGGTCATCACGAGGATATGGGGCGGCTGCGCGTTCTTGGTCCAGAGCCGCGCGCGCTGCTCGACGCCGAAACGGTGCTGCTCGTCGATCACGACGAACCCCAGGTCGGCGAACCGCACGCGGTCCTCGATCAGCGCGTGCGTGCCGATCAGTATGTTCACCCTGCCCGAGGCGATTCCTTCGAGCGCCTCGCGGCGTTCGCGGGCCTTCGAGGCGCCGGTGAGGATCGCCGTCGTCACCTCCGTTCCCGCGAGCATCCGGCGGATCGTCGTGAAGTGCTGGCGGGCGAGAATCTCCGTGGGAGCCATCATGCAGGCCTGGAATCCGTTGTCCACGGCCAGCAGCATCGACATCAGCGCCACGAGGGTCTTGCCGCTGCCCACGTCGCCCTGCAGGAGGCGGTTCATCTGGAATCCCGTCACGGTGTCCTGCCGGATTTCGCGGATCACGCGCTTCTGCGCTCCCGTGAGCGGGAAGGGCAGTTTTTCGTTGTAGAAGGTGTTGAACGCCTTCCCGACCTTCGGAAAGAGGAAGCCGTCGCTCTTGGCCAACCGCGCCGTGCGCCGGGACTGGATGTTGAGCTGCACGCCGAGCAGCTCGTCGAACTTCAGCCGGTACTGCGCCTGACGCAGCAGCTCCTGCGACTGGGGGAAGTGGATGTTGTAGTAGGCCTCGCGCAGCGGAATCAGTCCGTAGCGGGTGCGCAGCGCTTCGGGCAGCGGGTCGGCGATGCGTTCCCGCACGAGCGTCCAAAGGTTGCAGACGATCTGGTACATGCCTTTCGCGCCCAGCACGTTCGAGAGTTTCTCGGTCGAAGGGTAGATGCCCTGCATCCCGCTCTCGGCCTTGTGCGAGAGGGCCTGTTCGACGGTCTCCAGTTCGGGGTGGGCCATCGACAGCTCCCCGCGGTAGAACGACGGCCGTCCGAAGACGAGGTACTCGCGTCCGACCTCGATCCGCTTCTCGATCCACTTGATTCCCTGGAACCACACCAGCTCGGCCGAGCCCGTCGGGTCCTGCACGCAGGCCGTGAAGCGGCGTTTGCGTCCCGCTCCGGCGTAGCCGACGCCCGTGACGCGGGCGCGGAACTGCACGTAGGAAAGTCCCGCCGCATCGGTGATCTCGGCGATGCGGTAGATACGCGTGCGGTCGATGTAGCGGAAGGGGTAATGGCGGAGCATGTCGCCGAGCGTGCGGATGCCCAGCTCGCGCTCGAGCACTTTCGCCCGCGCTTCGCCGACCCCCGCGACGTACTTTATGTCGTTGTCGAGATACTCCATCGGACAAATATACGAAGTTTTCCGCGATTCCGGATTCCGCGGCTCCGATTCCCGCCTTCCGGGCGTGTATCCCGGGCGTGTATCCCGGGCGAACCTTCAGGACGGATTCCCCCGGGGCGTGTTTTCCGGGTGAATCTTCAGGGTGTTCCTCCCCTGGGCGGGCGTATTTTCCGGGGGCGTGTTTTCTTCGGGGCCGGGCCCCTCCCCCTCCGGTGTGCCCGGGACGGCGCCGGAGCCCGCCCGGACTGTTCCGGATCGCTTCCCGCTTCAGCCTCCTGCCTCCGCGGAGGGAAACCGGGGGCTCGGGGGATGCGGCGCTTCGGCGTCATTCGGCGCCGAAGCGGTAGATGCAGGTATGGGTGTAGGTCTCCCCGGGCCGGAGCGTCGTGGAGGGGAAGGCCGGGTGGTTCGGACTGTCGGGGTACTTCTGCGTCTCGAGGGCCACCGATTCGCGGTAGCGCAGCGGTTTGCCCGTCTTGCCGACCGACGACCCGTCGAAGAAGTTGCCGCAGTAGAACTGGATGGCGGGCTGGTCGCTCCACACTTCGAGCGTGCGGCCCGTCGTCGGCTCGCGGAGTCTGGCCACGAACTCCACGTCGCCGTCGGTCGTGCGGTCCGCGATCCAGTTGTGGTCGTATCCGCGGGCGTTGCGCAACTGCGGATCGTCGGCTCCGATCCGCTCGCCGATGGCGTGCGGTTCGCGGAAGTCGAAGGGCGTGCCCGTGACGTCGGCTGTTTCGCCCGTCGGGATGAGCAGCGAGTCCACCGGCGTCGTGCGGCTCGCGCGGAGCGTCAGTTCGTTGTCGAGCACCGTGCCGTTGCCCTCGCCCTTGAGGTTGAAGAAGGAGTGGTGCGAGAGGTTCACCACCGTCGGAGCGTCGGTCGTCGCCTCGTAATCGACGCGGAACTCGTTCTCGGGCGTCACGGAGTAGGTCATCCGGATCCGGAGGTTCCCGGGGAATCCCTCCTCGCCGTCCTTGTGCAGGTAGCTGAGGACGAGCTGTCGTTCGTCGGCCGACACCACGTCCCAGACGACGCGGTCCAACCCCGTCATGCCTCCGTGGAGGGTCTGTCCGTGGTCGTTCGTCGGCAGCGTGTACTGTTTGCCGTCGAGCGTGAAGCGGCCCCCGGCGATGCGGTTGGCATAGGGACCCACGACGGCCCCGAGGAAGCGTTCGCCCCGGTTGTCGATGTAGCGGTCGAGCGATTCGTAGCCCAGCACGATATCCTCGTAGCGGCCTTCGCGGTCGGGCGTCCAGAGCGCCACGACGCGTCCTCCGTAGTTGGTCGCTTGCAGTGCGATGTCGCCCGCGCGGAGGGTGTACAGCTCCACCGCCTTGCCGTCCACCGTGCGGCGGAAGGCTTCGGCGGGCAGCAGCCGGATCTCGTCTGTTCCCGTGTCGGAGCCGCAGGCGGCCAGAAGCAGCGCCGCGGCGATAAGCGTTCGTTTCATCTTTTTCGTGTCGTTGGCTTCCGGACGGGCCGGGAGGCGGTTATTCGTTCAGTGCGTTGCAGACCTTGCGGTTGATCTCCCGGATGCGTTCCGGCTCGACCTTCATCACCTTGCGGTCGTAGGTCATCAGGCCGTTCACCTCGGTCTCGACGTCGGAGGTCTGCGTATAGACCGCCGCCGAGAAGTAGCGCAGGTGGCGGAGCAGCTCCTCGGCGTACTTTTCGTACTCGTCGGTCACTTCGCGCGGCGAGTTGAAGCGTACGTAGCCCCAGTTGCGGTCCTTCTCCCAGAGGTGGCCTTCGACGACCTGGCCGATGCCGCCGAATTCGCCCAGCACCGATACGCGGTCGGTGTCGAAGAGCAGCAGCGCGGGCATGGGGTAGTTGTGCTGGTCGAGCATGTCGCCCGCCCGGTAGTGGTTGCCGCCGCTGGCGGCGTCCACGAGGCGCGTCGGGTCGTAGGCCTTGGTCCACGCGGCGATTTCGGGCGTCTTGAACTGGCCCCACGTCTCGTTGAAGGGAACCCACACGCCGATCGAGACGAACGGACGGAGGCAGTCGATGATCTCGCGCCACTCCTTGCGGTAGCAGGCTTCGGATTCGGGCGACCGCTGCTTCTCCTCGCCCGTGAAGTACCGGTTCATCTGCCAGCGGGGCGAGCCGGGGGTGATGTCGCCGCTGGGCATGTCCTGCCAGACGATGATGCCCGCCTTGTCGCAGTGGTAGTACCAGCGTGCCGGCTCTACTTTCACGTGCTTGCGGATCATGTTGTAGCCCAGCTCCTTGGTCTTCACGACGTCGTAGGCCAGCGCCTCGTCCGTCGGGGCCGTGTAGAGCCCGTCGGGCCACCAGCCCTGATCGAGCGGGCCGAACTGGAAGAGGGGCTTGTCGTTGAGCATCAGCCGCGGGACGTTGTGGCGGTCGCGTCCGGTCGAGAACTTGCGCATCGCCGTATAGCTGCGCACCTGGTCCACGATGCGGCCGTCGTGGCGCAGCGTCACCTTCAGGTCGTAGAGGAAGGGCGTGTCGGGGCTCCAGAGCTTCGGCTCCGCCACGGACAGCTCCACGGGGGCGCCGTTGAGCGCGCGGCCGGCGGCCACCTGCGTCTCCCCGTCGTAGAGCGCGACTTCGACGAGGTCTCCGGGAACCGCCTCCGAGAGGGGCGCTTCGACGAGGAACCGTTTCCGGTCGAGATCGGGCGTCGTCCGCACCTCGCGGATGTACCGCTGCGGCACGGCTTCGAGCCATACGGTCTGCCAGATGCCGCTCACGGACGAGTACCAGATGCCTTCGGGCCTGTCGGACTGTTTGCCGCGCGGCTGGTAGCTCTTCTCGGTGGGGTCCCAGACCCGGACGCGGAGGGTGTTGCCGTTTTTCGCCAGGGCTTCGGTGATGTCGAACGCGAAGGGGGTGAAGCCGCCCGTGTGCGAGCCGACGGCGATGCCGTTCACCCAGACGTCGGTCTTCCAGTCCACGGCGCCGAAGTGCAGCAGCACCCGTTTGCCGTGCCATTTCCCCGGAACGGAGAAGGTCCGTTCGTACCAGAGGCCGTTCGCGGCGCCGGGGCACCGGCCCACGCCCGAGAGCGCCGACTCCGCGGCGAACGGCACGAGAATCTCGCCGTCGAATTCTTCGGGCGTTTCGCCCAGCGGACGGATCGCGTAGTTCCACAGGCCGTTGAGGTTCTGCCACTCGCCGCGGACCAGTTGCGGGCGCGGGTATTCGGGCAGGACGTTCTGCGGGTCGAGATTCTCGCCCCAGACGGTTTTGATGCGGTCGCCGGCGGGTTGCCATTGCGCCGCGGCGGAGAGTGCCGCCAAAATGGCGGCGGTCAGCAGGAAGGTTCTTTTCATAATAAAAATAGGTGTAGCGGGATTGATCTTTTCGAATCCTAAAAATAGAAAATTCCCGCCGTTTTTGCAAATTTGCAGCCCGATTTCCGGCTTTCGGCCTCTCCGGCGGGAGCGCGGGGTCCGGGAACGGGGCCGGACGACGGCCTCGCTGTATCCGGCGTCGGCACGGTACGTCCGGGTGTCGGCCTCGTCGCGGAGGCGTTTCCGGCAGACCCGCCGATTTCCGGCTTCGGCCGGGAAGGGAAAGTATCTTCGGACGGCTTTTCCGGCGACGGCGGCGCGGTGTCCGGATATACTCCGCGCATACGCACCGCCGGACGCGGAAAAGGGGGCCGCACATGTGGAAGTGTACGGGCATCGCAGCGGCGTATAATGGGATTTGTGGTTTGTATTGTGTTGATGTGTAGTGTGTTATGTTTTGTATCGGGGGGGGGTGAAACGGGCTTTTGTCTCCATATTATACTCTTTTGGGAGGATAGTATACAATTCGGCACAGGAGAAAATCTACCTTTGTTTTACAAAAATCAGCCGCTATGCGTTACGCGAACAACCCGATTCTGACACCCCGCGACCTTGCGCCGAGTCAGGAGTCCATGAAGATCGAATGTCTGCTCAATCCGGGCGTTTTCCGCTTCGACGGAAAGACCTGGCTGCTGATCCGGGTCGCCGAGCGGCCCGAACAGCGCGAGGGCGAGATCAGCTTCCCGCTGCTCGACGACGCGAACCGGATTACGGTCATGCGCGTGCCCTCCTCCTCGCCGGAGCTGGACCTGTCGGATCCGCGGGTCATCAGCTACAAGGGCAGCGATTACCTTACGACCATGTCCCACCTGCGGCTCATGAGCAGTACGGACGGTGTCCGTTTTGCCGAAGAGCCGGGCTACGGGCCGATCTTCGGCAGCGACGCCTACGAGTCCTACGGCATCGAGGACTGCCGCGTCACGCTGCTCGAAGGGACGTATTACCTGACCTATACCGCGGTGTCGGCCAACGGCGTGGCCGTGCGGATGCGCAGCACGACGGACTGGAAGCGTTTCACCGACTACGGGCTGGTGCTGCCTCCCCACAACAAGGACTGCACGCTTTTCGACGAGCGGATCGGAGACCTATATTATATGCTCCACCGTCCGAGCAGCCCCGAGATCGGCGGCAATTACATCTGGATCGCCGAGAGCCGCGACCTGCGCCACTGGGGCAACCACCGCTGCGTGGCCCGCACGCGCAAGGGCATGTGGGACAGCGCGCGCATCGGGGCGGGCTGCGCCCCGATACGGACCGGCGAGGGGTGGCTCATGATCTACCACGGCGCCGACGGCGACAACCGCTACTGCCTCGGGGCCATGCTGCTCGACGCGGCGGACCCCTCGAAGGTGCTCGCACGCAGCGACCGGCCGATCATGGAGCCGTCGGCCCCCTACGAGCTGACGGGGTTCTTCGGAAACGTCATCTTCACCAACGGCCACATCGTCGAGGGCGACCGCATCGTCATGTACTACGGCGCGTCGGACGAGGTGATCTGCCGGGCCGACCTCTCGGTGCGGGAGATTCTGGAATCGCTGAAATAGATCAGTTCAAACAATAATCAATAATCCATTAACCGACTTAAAACCAATGAAAAGCTCTCTGACTCACTGCTTCGGTTCGCTGCTTTGCCTGCTGGCGCTGGCCGGCTGCCAGGGCGGCGATGCGTGCTGCGGCGGCGTCCGTTCGACGGCGCTCGACGTCGATCTGACCAACCGTCTCTATCCCAAGGTGAAGACCCCGACCCGATCGCTCGTGGTGGTGGACCTTCAGAACGACAATATCGAAGGCCAGGTGGCGGCCATCGGCTTGCAGGGCATCGTCAATCGCGACAGCGAACAGAAGGTGTACGTGATGAACAGCCGCTGCAAGGATAACCACGGCGGCTGGAAGATCGGCCCGACGGCGATGGCGCAGATGGGGCAGTTCTGGCTCGACCGCGTGCTGACGGACATCCCGCAGGAGACGCTGACGCTGGACAAGACGAAGACCAACCCCGCTTTCACGGCGATGGTGGAGCGTTACAAGGACAAGATCAAGGGCGTGGTCATCTACGACCCGAATCTCGTGCAGGCCACGATCGAGGCCGCGACGACGATCGCCGCGCAGACCGACGGCCTGATCGTCTCGCCGGCGCTCTACGAGCAGGTGAAACCCTACGGATTCCCCGTGATCCAGGACCTGCGCGGCAAGTTCCGCAGCAACATCGAGTGCGTGGACTGGCTCGTGGAGAACTACTTCGACTCGGCCTGCCACGACGTGGCCTTCACCTGGTCGCACATGACCCTCGACTTCGAGGAGAGCTGGGGCGCCGCCAACAAGGACTACGTGGTGGCCAACCGCCTGTTCACCTACTTCCTCGACATCCAGATTCCCGAGGAGTGCCATTACTACGAGAACATCGTGAAGCGTTACCCCGCCGGCACGCAGATCATGGGCTGGACCGACGAGCTGAAGGCCGACAAGCTCTTCGCCGACTACGGCTACGTGATGATTCCCTTCATCTCGGTGGAGAACATGACCGTCATGTCGTCGTTCCCCTCGGTGCAGGGCACGCCCATCGAGCCGAAGGCCTACGAGGCCGATCCCAACACGACCTATGTGGCGATGCTGGTGGCCGACGGCGACAACCTGCTGCATACGATGATCTATGAGCCCTATACGATCGAGGAGTCGGAACACTTCGGCGACGTGCCCCTGACGTGGGTCATCAATCCGGGCATCGTCGATCTCGCGCCGCGCGTCTTCACGTGGTACGACAAGGTGCTTAAGGAGGCCGGACAGGAGATGGCCGCCATGATGGGCGACGGCTCGCCCAACACGGACCGTTACAGCGGCTTCTCGTTCTACTGCGCGCTGACGCGCCACTACCTCGACCAGGCAGGCATTCTGACCATGAAGCAGATGATCGACGGCGAGTCGGTGGCCTGGAACGTACAGCCCTACTGCGTCGAGGGCGGCTATGCAGGTACGGACTGGCGCGGCATCGAGTCGCACGAGTACCACATGGACGGCAATACCTTCCATATCGGCACGACCAACTCGCGTCCCGAATACCTCGACAAGGCGCTGGCCCGCACGCCCGAAGGGGAGCCGTACTTCCTCTCGGTGATGATCGGGACGGCCAGCGAGGACGCTGCGACCTATGCCACGGAGGTGAAGAAGTACCTCGAGTCGCGCAACGACGGCCGCAAGTACGTCTTCGTGCGCACGGCCGATCTGGCCGCCACCTACCGCGCCTACAAAGGACTTCCGATCAAGTAGATCCGTAAAAACGGCCGATTCCGTTCCGGTGTGCCCGCACGACGGGCGCACCGGAACGATCGGACATCCCCGGCCTGCGCAGGTCGCGATCCGCGAAACCGAGGCAAACGACAAAATAACAACCTGAAACCGACAAAAACGAAACTCCGGAAAAATCAAGGAAAACAGACCACCGACCGGTCCGCGGGACACAGTGTCCTTGCGCGACCCTGAAATGACAACCGATCAAACTTCTTAACGATTAAAAAATGCTATGAAAAAAAGCTTACTGAAATTGGCTTTTGCAGCAGTGATAGCGGTGCTTGCGGTTCCGTTCGCAGGCAGCCGGGCTGTTGCTCAGACCCGCAATCTGACGGGAACCGTCGTCGATAAGCAGGGCAATCCCGTGATCGGCGCGGCCGTAGTCGTCGAAGGAACGACGAAAGGAACCTCGACGGGGGTGGACGGCTCGTTCTCGCTCGACGGGGTGAAGGAGAACGCGAGCCTTACGGTCTCCTTCATCGGTTACAAAACCCTCACTACCCCCCCCCTCGGGGCGAAAACATCCATCACGATCACGCTGGAAGAGGATACGCAGCTGCTCGACGATGTGGTGGTGATCGGTTACGGCGTGCAGCGTAAGAGCGACGTGACGGGGTCGATCACTTCGATCAAGGAAGACGTCTTCCAGTCGCGTTCGGTCGAGAATGCGCAGCAGGCGTTGCAGGGCAAGGCTCCGGGTGTGCAGGTGCTCTCCTCGTCGGCCGCTCCGGGTTCGTCTCCTTCGATCCGTATCCGCGGTTTCTCGTCGAACAACTCGGGTGCTTCGGAGCCGCTGTATGTGGTGGACGGTCTGAAAGTTTCGGACATTTCCTACCTGGATCCCTCGTCGATCGAGTCGATGGAGATCCTCAAGGACGGCGCTTCGGCCGCCATCTACGGTGTCGAGGCCGGTAACGGTGTCATTCTCATCACGACCAAGAAGGGCAAGAAGGGCGAGGGCCGCATTTTCTACGATTTCACCTACGGCATCACCTCGCTGGCCCGCAAGGCCGATCTGATGAACGCCGAGCAGTATGTGGCCTATCAGACGGCGGCCGGAAACAGCCAGGTGCTCACTCCGTGGGACGGCAAGACCGATACCGACTGGTTCGACGTGCTCTACGGAGACAACGGTTCGTTCCAGCGTCATACGGCCGGAATCGAAACGGCCAACGACAACGGATCGGTGTACGCTTCGCTGTCGTATATGGACAACGACGGTATGTATTACGGCGACAAGGACTGGATGAAACGCATCACCTTCCAGCTCAACGGCGACTACAAGATCAAGAAGTGGCTGACCTTCACGACCAACAATACGATCGAGAGTTCGCGTTATCAGAAACAGACCGACGGCGTGGGTACGGGCAATCAGGCGATCAACCCCTACGGTATGGACCCGCTGCTGCCCGCTTTCTACGACAAGGACAATCTGCCTGCGTATATGACCGAACTCATCGCACAGCAGGGCGACGATCTGTTCATGAAGAACGGGAACGGGGACTATGTGGCCGTTCCCTTCGCCGCCAAGGATGCTACCAGCCCGCTGACGCACTATTACAGCAATACGGGAAATCATAAGGATTTCGCTCTGCGCGGCACTTCGTCGCTGATTCTCACTCCCGTCAAGGGCCTTACCGTCACTTCGCGTGTCGGCTACCGGCTCGAATCGACCAATTACAGTTTCTACGGAGAACCGACCTATATGGCCGTATCGTCGCGTACGAATCTGCAATTGGAGGGTAAGACCACGATGAACCGGTTCTACATGTGGGAGAACTTCGCCAACTACAACCGTACGTTCGGCAAGCATGCGATCAGTGCGATGGTCGGTATGGCCTATCAGTACGAGTGGAGCAACTACACTTCGGGTTCGACCAACGGACTGACGAACGATGCCGATAACTTCCATCACCTCGACTATGCTTCGGCCGATGCGACGAAGGGTGTGGGCGGCAAGGTCGGCGAATCCTCCAGCATCAGCTATTTCGGTCGTATCGGCTATACGTTCGACGACCGTTACAATATCATGGTCAATTTCCGCGCCGATGCTTTCGACCGGTCCAAACTGGACAAGAAGGCCCGCTGGGGCTACTTCCCCTCGGTATCGGCCGGCTGGACCATTTCGAACGAGCCTTTCATGCGCGATATCGACCCCAAGAGCCTTTCGTTCCTGAAACTTCGTGCATCCTACGGTATTAACGGCAATATACGGACATTGTCCGGTTTCCCCTATCTGTCGTCGATGAACGTGGGCGAGTACTATCCGATGAACGGTCAGTTGATTACCACCATTTATCCTTCGGATGTACTGGCCAACAAAGACCTGAAGTGGGAGACGGCCCGGCAGGTCGATGTCGGAGTCGATGCGCGCTTCCTGAACAACCGACTGACCTTCGGTATGGACTTCTACAACAAGAATACCGTGGATCAGCTCGTTATCCTGACTCCCCCGCTTTCGACGGGAACCACGAGCATGGCTAAGAATGTGGGTAAGGTGAACAACCACGGTTTCGAATTCGAGCTCGGCTGGCAGGATCAGGCCGGCGAATTCTCTTACGGAGTCAATGCGAACCTTGCGACGATCAACAGCGAAGTGAAGAAACTGGAGGGACCCCGTATTCTGGACGGTATCGTCGCTTTCGACAAGGGCCAGCCGATGTGGAGCTATTACGGTTGGAAATACCTCGGCGTCGATAAAGAGGACGGCAGCGCCATCTATTACGACAAGGATGAAAACGGCACGATCGACGACAAGGACAAAGTGTACCTGGGATCGGCTATTCCCGACTTTACCTACGGCATCACCCTCAATGCCGCTTACAAGGGCTTCGATCTGACCGTATTCGGCAGCGGCAGCTACGGCGGCGAGCTGATGCTCAGCGCCGCCCGCAATACGCCTGCCGCCAACAAACCCTCCGTACTCTGGACGGAGTCGTGGGACGTGATGGGAGCTAAGGCCAAATATCCGCATCCCGATCCGATCGGCGACAAGTATGCCGGCGATTCGAGCATGTGGCTCAAGAGCGGTTCCTACTTCAAGATCAAACAGATCCAGCTGGGATACACGCTGCCGTCCTCGATTACGAAGAAGATCGCCATTTCACGCCTGCGCGTATATGTTTCGCTCGACAACTTCTTCTGCATCTCTTCTTATTGGGGTATGGATCCGGAGGCTGTCAGCGCTACTTCCGCGATCGGTATGGACTACGGTGATTACCCGACTCCGAAGACTCTGACGTTCGGCGCAAACCTTTCGTTCTAACCTAAAAACATTACGACTACCATGAAAAAGCATATTATAGCGTTGGCCGGTCTGCTTGCCGGGGCGATGATGGTGACCTCCTGCTCCCAGGCGCGTCTCGATGACGTGGAACAGCTCGGAGCTATCGAGGTGGACAAGACCTATGCGGAAGCGGACGATGCCACGGCGCAGCAGTTGATCGCAAACGTTTACGTCACGGTCAAATACCTGATGATGGGCGACTGGGGCGTGCATTACATAGCAACCACTTCGGCCAAGACGGCCGAGTGCTGGCCGGGCGGTTCGGGCCCGAACGACGGTACGGACTACCATCGTATGTCGGCCATGATCGACGACTCGGAGAACAACGCCTACAAGGAGATGTACACCCGGTTCTACAAGATCATGTATAAGTGCAACCGCATCGTGGACCAGCTCAACGACGGTTCCGACGAGCGCAAGCGCGTGATCGCCGAGGCGAAGGCCTGGCGCGCGTGGGCGATGATGCGTCTGACCCAGCTCTGGGGTTCGGCTCCGTTGGTGGAGCATGTGCTCGACGGAGACAAGTATTCGTTCTACCCCGGCAACTCGGACCCCGAGGAGAACTGGAAGTGGATCATGCAGCAGTTCGACGAGGCTCAGGCCGTGCTTCCTTCGAAGAGCGGTCTGGGCGGCCAGAAGGCGATCGGCGGCCGTTGGACCAAGGAGGCTTGCTACGCTTATATGGCGCAGGGCTATATGTGGCGGAACGATTACGAGAACGCCAAGATCGAATTGGCCAAGGTCATCAACTCGGGCAAGTACGAACTTTGGACCAAGACCGCGACCATGGGTCCGTCGAGCTACGGCGTGAATATGGAGCTCGCCAAATCGAACAATGCGGATACGTGGAAGGACGGCAATGAAGAATACGAGTATCTGACGCTCTACCGCGCCGAGGCCGACTTCTGCGACGAGTTCCTGCTCGAGCTGGATATAGACGGCGATGCCACGACGATCGCCAACACCGAACCTTACTGGTTCCGTGCCTACATGAACTGGCGCAAGGACGAGGTGAATCTGCCGGGCAATACCACCACCGCTTCCGACGGCTGGGGGTTCATCAACCCCACGAAGACCTTCGCGCAGGCTTTCGCAAGACATGACGGCAACAGCATCCGCCGTCGTGCGAACGTCGCCACTTACAGCGAGGTGTACCACGATTTCCCCTATCTGAGCGAGAGCGCCCGCGGCGTCATGTCGAGCGGCCTGTTCGAGAACGAGGGCTATTTCCGCATGAAATACTACGATTTCGTGGACGATGTGGTCCCCGAGCGTTTCGCTTCCGGCCAGACGAACGGCAATACGACCAACTTCCCGCTGATGCGTTATGCCGACGTGCTGCTGATGTACGCCGAGGCATGCTGCATGTCGGGCGAAGGTACGGCGAATATCACCGGTTTGGAGGCGCTGAACAAGGTGCGCCAGCGTGCCGGACTGACACCTGCTCCTGCGCTGGATATGGACAACGAGGAATACGGTATCAAGGCCGAGCGCCGTTTCGAACTCTGGCTCGACGACTGCGACCGCTATGTGGACCTGATCCGCTGGGGCGATTACAAGGATTTCATCACCGATACTTCGGACAAGGGCGTGAGCGAGCACTGGGGCAACGAGTGCGTCTGGCTGCTCGGAATGAAGGATAAGAATGTGCGCACGGACGATCCGCTGGATGTCAGCAACTACGAGGTGCGTTACGACCCGCTGTCCGTGCGCGGTTCGTGGAACGACCGTCTTTATCTCTTCCCGTTCCCGTACGCCGAGACGACGCAGAACCCCAACCTGGACCAGAATACCGGTTGGTAACGGATAGCGGTTCCGGAGGTTCCGGAACGGCATGACGATCCGGCGATGGCGGTGGAGCGATCCTGTTTTCACATGGCCGTCGCCGGATTTTCCGAAATCCGGGAATCATTGAACCGGTTTCCGGGTACGAAGGGCTTCGCGGTCCGGACATACGGTCCGGGGCGGAGCCGAAACCTGAAAATACAACCGAACGAATGAAAAGAATCGTATTGATCGCGGCGATGCTGTCGGCGGCTTTCCGTCTGCCGGCCGCCGTGGAGCGGACGTCGCTCGACAGCGACGGCGGGGTGGCCGGCTGGAGGCTGCTGCCCCAGGACGAGGTGCGCGACGCACGGGCCATGATGGAGGCCGGATACGACGTGTCGGAGTGGATTCCGGCCGTCGTCCCCGGAGCCGTGTTCACCTCCTATGTCGAGGCGGGAATCGAGCCCGACCCGAACTTCGGCGACAACGCCTACCGGGCGGACCGGAAGAAATACGACCGGAATTTCTGGTATCGGACCGAACTGGCTACCGAGGAGCTTCCGGCGGGCGGGCACTGCTGGCTCTGCTTCGAGGGGGCGAACCGCCGTGCCGAGGTCTATTTCAACGGCGAACGGCTGGGCGGTCTCGACGGATTCATGGACCGCGGGCGGTTCGAGGTGACGGAGCTGCTCCGCCGCGACGGGCGGAAGAACGTGCTGGCCGTGCTGGTCCGTGCCCCGAAGACGCCGATCGCCAACCATGCCAGTCCGACCTATATTTCGAGCGCCGGATGGGACTGGATGCCCTATGTCCCCGGCCTGCTGAACGGCATCACGGACGACGTGTGGTTCGAGACCTCGGGCGGCGTTTCGATCGTCGATCCGTGGATACGGACGAAAGTCCCCTCGAAGGGCGAGGGCATCGTGTCGCTCGAGACCGAGCTCTGCAACCATTCGGACGAGACGGTGCAGGGCGTGCTCCGGGGCGTGATCCGTCCCGGGGAGATCGTCTTCGAGAAGCCGTTCCGGATCGACGCCGGGCAGCAGCGCGCCGTGGGCGTGCATCCCCGCGAGTTCCCGCAGCTGAAGATCGCCGATCCGGCGCTGTGGTGGCCCAACGGTTACGGCGACCCGAACCTCTACACGTGCGAGCTGACCTGCGAGGTCGGCGGCGAGGTCTCCGACCGCCGGACGGTGACGTTCGGCATCCGCGAGTACTCCTACGACTTCGCGGAGGGAGTCTTCCGGCTCTCGGTGAACGGCGAGCGCATCTTCTGCAAGGGCGGAAACTGGGGCATGAGCGAATGGCTGCTCCGCTGCCGCGGCGGGAGTACGACCTGAAGGTCCGGCTGCACCGCGAGATGAACTACAACATGATCCGCAACTGGATCGGTTCGACCACCGACGAGGAGTTCTACGAGGCGTGCGACCGCTACGGCATCATGGTATGGGACGATTTCTGGCTCAACTCGCACCCCAACCTGCCCGACGACCTCTTCGCCTTCAACCGCAACGCCGTGGAGAAAATCAAGCGGCTGCGCAACCACCCGTCGATCGCCGTCTGGTGCGGCGACAACGAGGGCGTGCCCCTGGCGCCGCTGAACGAGTGGCTGCGCGAGGACGTGCGGACCTTCGACGGCGGCGACCGCTGGTATCAGCCCATTTCGCGCGAATACGGTTTTTCGGGCAGCGGCCCGTGGACCAACGCGCACCCGATCTGGTACTTCACGGCCTATCCTTCGGGATTCGGCGAGCACAAGCTCGACGGATGGGGCTTCCGCACGGAGATCGGCACGGCGGTCTTCACCAACTACGAGAGTTACAGGAAGTTCATGCCCGACCCCGACCGCTGGCCCATGTCGCAGGAGATGCTCGACAAGCACTTCTTCGGCCGTTCGTCGTTCAACTCGCGGCCCGACCGCTATTTCGCCACCGTGGAGTACAACTACGGGAAGGCGTCCGGCACGGAGGATTTCTGCCGCAAGGCCCAGTTGCTCAATATCGAGGCCAACAAGGCCATGTACGAAGGGTGGCAGCACCACATGTGGAACGACGCCACGGGCGTGCTGACGTGGATGAGCCAGTCGGCCTATCCGTCGTTCGTATGGCAGACCTACGACTACTATTACGACCTCAACGGCGCGTACTGGGGCGTGCGCAAGGCGTGCGAGCCGGTGCACGTGCAGTGGAGCTATGCCGACAATACGGTGAAGGCGGTCAATGCCACGCTGCGCGGCTACGAGGGGGCGCACGTCACGGCGACGGTTTACGACATGGAGGGGCGCGAAGTGAAGCGTTATTCGCGCGAGGCGACCCTCACGGTGCATCCGAACAGCGCCGTGGAGGCGCTGCGGCTTCCTCTGCCGGCTGACGGAAACCTCGCGCGCGGCAAGCGGGCCGTCTGTTCGTCGTCCGGCGTGACGGATTACCACGCCGCCGAGGCGGTCACGGACGGCAATACGGGGTCGGCGTGGTCGGCCACCGGAGGCGAAGGGGAGTGGGTCTATGTCGATCTGGGCGCTCCGACCCGTTTCTCGACGATCGTGCTGTCGTGGGAGAGCGAGGTGGCCGCACGGTACGACGTGCTCGTCTCGGACGATGCCGAAACCTGGCGGACGGTCCATGTCGGCGACAAGGGCTCTTCGCCCATCGACGAGATCACGATCGAACCCGTGACGGCGCGCTACGTCAAGGTGCTCGACGTGAAGAGCTGGCAGCCGGGCCGCAAGATGGCGCTGTACGAGATCGAGCTCTACGACACGGAGGCGGAACCGGCCGGGCTCTCGCCCGTGCACTTCATCCGGCTGCGGCTGACGGACGCCGCCGGGAAGCTGCTGTCGGAGAATTTCTACTGGCGTTCGAACCGGCTGGGCGACTACCGCGCGCTCGACGGCCTGGAGCCTGCGCGGCTCGACGTGCGCTCGAAGGAGGAAACCGTCGGCGCGAAGCGCATCGTCCGGACGACGGTGACGAACCGCGGCCGCGGCGTGGCTTTCGCCGTGCGCGTCATGCCGACCTACGCCTCGACGGGCGAACAACTGCTGCCCGCCGTCATGGACGACAACTATTTCACGCTCCTGCCGGGCGAGAGGCGGACGGTGACGACCGAGTTCGACGCCGCGCTGCTCGGGGAGGACGCGTGCCGCGTGATAGCGAGACCCTATAACGATTGATACGATGAGACGTTTCTGGTTATTGTTTTCCGTGCTGCTCGCGGCGGCATGGACGCCTGCCGGGGCGAAAGTCCGGCTCCCGGCCGTCGTGGGCGACAACATGGTGCTGCAACAGGCGACGGACGTGAAGGTCTGGGGCTGGGCGGCCCCGGGTTCGGAGGTGCGGGTGGCCCCTTCGTGGGGGGCTGCCGTGCGGACGGAGGCCGACGCTGAAGGCCGCTGGTGCACGACGCTGCGCACGCCTGCGGCGTCGTTCGAGAAACGCACGATCCGCATCGGCGACGGCGACGGCGAACCGGTCGTGCTGCGCAACGTGCTGATCGGCGAGGTGTGGCTCTGCTCGGGACAGTCGAACATGGAGATTCCCGTGCAGGGCGGACGCGACTGCCCGATCGAACACTCGCTCGAGATCATCGCCGAGAGCGCGCAGTATCCCGACGTGAGGCTCTTCTCGGTGAAGATCGACGGCGGCCTCACGCCGCGCGAGGACGTGACGGGCGCCTGGTGCGAGGCTTCGCCCGCCACGGTGAAGACCTTCAGCGCCGTCGGCTACCTCTTCGGGCGCAATCTGCGCCGGGCGCTCGGCGTGCCCGTGGGGATCATCAACAGCAGCTGCGGCGGCACGTGGATCGAGGCGTGGTTCCCGGCCGAACTGCAGAAACATTTCGGGGATTTCGACCCCGCGTCGCTCCCCACGCGCGAGGGGCAGAGCGGCATGACGACCGTCGAGATTCTCTACAACGGCATGATCTATCCGCTGCATAACTTCGCCATCAAGGGCTTCTGCTGGTATCAGGGCTGCACGAACGTCGGACGCAGCACCTACTACGCCAAGAAGATGGTGGCGATGATCGACCATTGGCGCGACCTGTGGGGCGGCGACCGCAAGCCGTTCTACTACGTCGAGATCGCTCCGGTGGAGAACGGCGAGCAGAACGTGGACTGCGCGCTGGTGCGCGAGCAGCAGGCCCGGGTGATGGAGATGACCGACAACGTGGGCATGGTTTCGACCAACGACCTGGTGTACGACTACGAACGCTGGAACGTGCACCCCTCGCAGAAGGAGCCGATCGCGCAGCGGCTGGCCTATTGGGCGCTGAGCCGCGACTACGGCTACGGCGACGCGATCAAGACGATCGGGCCGCGCTACAAGTCGATGGAGGTGCTCGAGGGCGGCGTCGTGCGGCTGTCGTTCGACGGCAGCGACTGCGGCTTCCTCGTCAAGGGCGAGATCGAGGGCTTCGAGCTGGCCGGGGCCGACGGGAAGTTCCACCCGGCCCGCGCCGAGCGTCGTCGTCCCGATCCCACGGTGCTCTACGTCTCGACCTATGCCGTGGGCGAACCCAAATACGTGCGCTACAACTTCAAGAATTGCAGCATCGGGCATCTGTGGGACGCCTTCGGGCAGCCCGTGATTCCGTTCCGCACGGACGATTTCGACGAATAGAACCGGTGCGGCGGGCGCGCCCCGGGAAGGGAGTGTGTCCGCCGGGCCGGAGAAGATAACGGACTTAAATCAAACGACCGAAATGAAAAAACTGATTGCGACTTTCGCGCTCTGCCTCTTTGCGGCGGGCGCTTCGTGGGGGCAGAACTATTCGGACATGCTCTACCGCGACTGGGCCGGGCTGCGTGCCTTCGCCCAGGTGAACAGGAACCTGACCGTGGAACCCGAGGTGGTCTTCATGGGCAACTCCATCACCGAGGGGTGGTTCAACTACCATCCCGACTTCTTCAAGAAGAACAACTTCGCGTGCCGCGGCATCGGCGGGCAGACCTCCTCGGAGATGCTCGTGCGCTTCCGGCAGGATGTCATCGAGCTCCATCCCCGGGTCGTGGCGATCCTCGCCGGAACGAACGACATTGCGATGAACAACGGCTATATCGCCCTGGAGAACACCTTCCAGAATATCGTGTCGATGTGCGAACTGGCCAAATTCAACGGAATCAAGGTGCTGCTCTGCTCCGTGACCCCCGCCGCCTATTTCAACTGGCGGCCGCAGGTCGAGCCGGCGAAGATCATCCCGAAGCTGAACAAGATGCTCAGGGAGTACGCCGAGGCGACCGAAGGCGTGGAGTGGGTCGATTACTTTACTCCGATGGTGGGCGAGGACAAGGCCATGCGCGCCGAGTATTCGCCCGAAGGCAGCCACCCCAACGGCGAAGGGTACAAGGTGATGGAGCGGATCGTCGTTCCGGCCATCAACAAGATCCAGGGAACGAACAAGAAGTATTTCATCTACGAATAGGTCCCCGGCGCGCCTTCGCGCCGGAGGGCGGTCCCGCTCCCCGGTGCGCGGCGCGCGCGACCTGGCGTCAAATTTCGAGACAATGAGAATCTGCAAACCGATTTTTCTGCTGCTGGCGGGGCTGCTGCCCCTCCGGCTGCTGGCGGACGTGAAGCTGCCCGCCATCTTTACCGACAACATGGTGCTGCAACAGCGGAGCGACGTGAAATTCTGGGGCGAGGCCGCACCGGGCCGCACCGTGCGGATCACTACTTCGTGGGACGGCCGCAGCTACGAGACCGCGGCCGATGCCTCGGGCCGCTGGACGACGGCCGTGGAGACCCCCTCGGCGGGCGGTCCCTACACGGTGACGATTTCGGACGGCAGGCCCGTCGAGCTGAAGAACGTCCTCGTCGGCGAGGTGTGGATCTGCTCGGGACAGTCGAACATGGAGATGCGCGTGGCCGACCGCGTGACGAACATGGAGCGGGAGCTGAAGGAGGCCGACGGCTACCGGAACATCCGTCTGCTGCATATCGACAACTCGACCAGCCCCGCGCCGCTCGCCGACGCGAAGGTGCGCCACGGCGGCTGGCAGGTCTGCTCGGCGGAGAACGTGGCCGACTTCTCGGCGACGGGCTATTTCTTCGGCAAGGAGCTGCACCGGAACCTCGACGTGCCCGTCGGCCTGATCGAGACCTGCTGGGGCGGTACGCTGGCCGAGGCGTGGACCAGCGGCGGTGCGCTCGCGGACATCCCCTATTTCCGCAAGCGGGTCGAGAAGGTGAAGACGCTGCCCGAATCGACCGAGGCGCGCAACCGGATCTTCGTCGAGGACATGGAGGCGTGGCGCGGCGAGATGGCCCTCGTGGACCCGGCCTTCGAGAAGGGTAAGACCGGTTGGGTCGAGACGTCGTTCGACGACACGGCCTGGCGCGAGATCGCCGCACCCGGGTTCGTGCAGGATCAGGGGCTCGACGGATTCAGCGGCTTCCTCTGGATGCGCAAGACCGTGGAGATTCCCGCGTCGTGGGCCGGCAAGGAGCTGAAGCTCGATCTGGCCGTCATCGACGACAACGACTTCACCTACTTCAACGGCGTGGAGGTCGGCCACACCGAAGGCTGCATGGCTTTCCGCAGCTATACGGTTCCGGCGTCGCTCGTCAAGGCGGGCAAGGCGACGATCGCCGTGCGCGTGATGGACACGGGCGGCAAGGGCGGCATCTACGGCGATCCGAACAGCATGGCGCTGCGCCGCTCGGATAAGGAGTTCATCCCGCTGGCCGGAGCGTGGAAGTACAAGCTCGGCCTGGGGCTGGGCGAGGCGCCCGAGCTGCCGGTCAATACCGCCACGGAGCCCAACTATCCGACGTTCCTCTACAATGCGATGATCCACCCGCTCGTGGGCTACGGCATCCGCGGCGCGATCTGGTATCAGGGCGAGGCCAACGTGGCCCGCGCCGCGCAGTACCGCGACCTGCTGCCGCTGATGATCCGCGACTGGCGCCGCCAGTGGGGCTACGACTTCCCCTTCTACATCGTCCAGCTGGCCAACTACATGAAGGCGCAGGAGGGCCCCGAGGAGTCGGAGTGGGCCGAGCTGCGCGAGGCGCAGGCCGAGACGCTCAATCTGGAGAATACGGGGCTGGCCGTCATCATCGACATCGGCGAGGCGGAGGACATCCACCCGAAGAACAAGCCCGAGGTGGGGCGGCGTCTCTCGCTCATCGCCCGGGCGCAGACCTACGGCGAGCGGATCCCCTATTCGGGTCCCCTCTTCGAGTCCTACACGCTGGGCGACGGCGAGATCCGCATCCGTTTCTCGCATACGGACGGCGGACTGAAGACCGCGGACGGCGGTCCGGTCGAGGGCTTCTGGATCGCCGGCGGCGACCACCGCTTCCACGCGGCGAAGGCCGTGATCGAGGGCGACGAGGTGGTCGTATCGTCGGACGAGGTGGCCTTCCCCGTGGCCGTGCGCTACGCCTGGGCGAACAATCCCGTCTGCAACCTTTACAACGGCGCGGGGCTTCCGGCCGGACCGTTCCGCACGGACGACTGGACGAACGACGCGAAGCGTTACTGACCGTCTTTTCCCGGGGTGCGGGCGGCGCGGTCCGCACCTCCGGGCTCTTCGTGCGCCCCGGGCGCATCCATTCGCGCGCGGCACAGGATCGCGGCGGGCACGGCTCCGCCGCGATCCTCGTCTTTTCGGGCCGATTCCGTATCTTTCCGCGCCGGATGCGGGGTGCGGTTCCGGAAAAAGTCCTATCTTTGTACGCACCAGCCCGTGCGTATGACGAAAAAGCTTCTTATCCTGTTTCTGGGCGCGGCGCTCGCGGCTGCGCCGTTCGCCGGCGCAGCGATCCGCCGCGGCGCGCTCACCAACGACAACGGTTTGTCGAACAGTTCGGTGACCTGCATCTACCAGGACTCCTCGCAGCTCATGTGGTTCGGCACGTGGGACGGGCTGAACGTTTACAACGGCTCGGGGTTCCGCACCTACAAGTTCGAACCCGACAATCCGAACACGATCTCGAACAACGTGATCCGCAACATCGTCGAAGAGGCGGCGGGTATCGTCTGGGTGGCCACCGACTACGGCATCAACCGCATCGACACGCGCCGCGACCGCATCGACCGCTTCTATCCGGGATACGAACAGAGCGGTCCGGCCGGGGAGCGGGTCTTCTCGGTCGCGGCCTCTCCGGACGGGGAGGTCTTCTGTGCCGCTACGGGGTGGGGGATCGCCCGTTACGACGCCCGGACGCAGCGTCTGGCAGCGTTCAACATCCCGCATTTCAACTCCTCGGAAATACGCGGCGTCTATGCGCCCGCGCCGAACACGCTGCTGCTGCATACGGTCCGCGGCCGGCTGGTGCGGATGCGCTACGCCCTCCCGGCGGCGGGCGAGACGGAGGTGCGGGAGACGGAGGAGCTGTTCCCCGACGGGAGCGTCGAGGCGCTGTTCGAATGCCCCCGGACGATCTATGCGGCGACGGCGGATTCGACGATTTTCGCCTACGACCGCCGGACGGGCGGGGTCTCCGCGCTGGCGGAGGCTCCTCCGCCCTCGAAGGACGGCGTGTGCGCCGCGGCCGAACTGCCCGACGGGCGGCTGGTGTTCGCGTTCGGAGCCTCGGGCGCGCGGTTCTACGACCCCGTGACGCGGCGGTTTGCCGATGTGCCGGAGCTTGCGGGCGTCAATGTCCTGTCGCTGCTCGGCGGAAGCCAGCAGATCCTGTGGGCCGGGACCGACGGGCAGGGCGTTCTGGAGCTGTACGAGGACGACATCGAGTTCAACAAGACCGACAACCGGCGGATATTCGGCGGCAAGAGCAGTCCGGTCCGGGCGTTTTTCGAGGACGGCCGCGGCGACATGTATGTCGCCACGAAGGGCAACGGCATCTATGTCCTGCGGGCCGACGGTTCGCCGGGCGGGGTGTACGACCGTTCGAACGGGCTGGACAACCCGTTCGTCTATGCGCTGGCCGAGGGGTACGGGAACGACATGCTGATCGGGCACGACGGCGTGGGAATCGACGTGCTCGACTTCTCGACGGGGCGCATTTCGCCGATCGAACCGCTGGAGGGGACCCGCTTCGGATCGGTCTATGCGATCCGGCGCGATCCGGCGAACGGGATGCTCTGGCTCGGGACGAACGGCTACGGATTGGTCGGCCTGCGGCTCGACCGTTCCGACGACGGCCGCTACACGATCCGCGAGCAGCGCATCTACGTCAATGACAAATCCGACGACACGTCGCTGGGCAACAACGTCGTCTTCTCGATCGCCCCGGCCGGCGACGGCAGGCTGTGGGTCGGTACGCGCGGCGGGGGGCTGAATCTGTTCGATCCCCGCAGCGGCCGTTTCGCCCGCTATACGACCTCTTCGGGCGACCGGCCGATCAGCAGCAACGACATACTCTCGCTCTACACGGGCCGCGACTCGACCCTCTGGGTCGGGACCGGCTACGGCCTGAACCGTCTCTGCCGCGACGCGGACGGCGGGATCGGCTTCGAACGCTACACCGAAAAGGAGGGGCTGCCGAACAACACGATACACGGCATCCTGGAGGACGATGCGGGCCTGCTGTGGCTGAGCACCAACAAGGGGCTGGCGCGCCTCGATCCCGTGTCGGGGCAGGTCGTCGGCTACTACAAGTTCAAGGCGTTGCAGAACAACGAGTTCTCCGACGGCGCCTACTACCGCGGCCGCGACGGGAAGATGTACTTCGGCGGCGTGGACGGCTTCAATCGCTTCGATCCGGACAATATCCGCATGCGGAGCTATGCGCCGCCCGTGCTCATCAATTCGTTCTCGGTCCGGCAGCGGCCGCTCTCCGATTTCCGCGCCGACAGGGAGATCGTCCTCTCGCACGGCGAGAACTTCTTCAGCATCCAGTTCTCGGCGCTGGAGTATATCCGCAACGAGAGCTGCGAGTATGCCTATATCCTCAGGGGATTCGACGACGACTGGGTCTATGCCGGAACGGACAATACGGCCGTGTTCACCAACGTGCCGCCGGGCTCCTACGAGTTTTCGGTGCGGGCGACCAACGGCGACAAGGTCTGGGGCGACCGCGTGGCGTCGCTGCGCATCCGCGTCCGGCCGCCGTGGTGGAACACGACGGGGGCCTATGTGATCTACCTGCTGCTGGCCGCCGGGGCCGTTTACGCGATCTATTTCATCGCCAACGAGCGCATCGAGCAGCGGCGGCGGCTCCTGATCGAGTCGATGACCCGCCGGCAGCAGAGCGACAGCTACGAGGCGAAGCTCCGCTTCTTCACCTCCGTCGCCCACGAGTTCTGCACGCCCCTGACGCTGATCTACGGCTCGGGCGAGCAGTTGCTGAGCAGCTACACGCTCTCGCCCGACGTCGCCCGCCACGTGCACATCGTCAAGAATAACGCCGCGCGGATGCAGCGCCTGATCGGCGAACTGATGGACTTCCGCCGGGTGGATACGGGCCATTACGAACCGCGTTACGCCGAGGTCAATGTCTCGGAGCTGCTCTCCTCGATCGCCGACAACTTCAACGAGGTGAACGGGCAGCGCCGCATCGACCTGCGCATGTCGCTCCCCGAGGCCGACGTCGTGATCGTGAGCGACCGCGATGCGCTGGAGAAGATTCTCTACAACCTCGTCTCCAACGCCTACAAATACACGCCCGCCGGCGGTTGGATCGAAATGACGCTGCTCCGCGAACGGGGGCGGACGACGTTCCGCATCGCCAATTCGGGCAAGGGCATCAAGCCCGAGGACATCGCGAATGTCTTCAACCGGTTCGAGATTCTCGACAATTTCGAGCGTTCGGCCCACGAGGGGCGCATCATGCGCAACGGAATCGGGCTGGCGCTGGCGCAGAGTCTGGCCAAGACGCTCTCGGGCGAGATCGCGGTCGTCAGCAAGACGGGCGAAAGCACGACCTTCACGCTGTCGCTGCCCGAGGTGAGCCGCGACCGGATCGTGGGGACGGAGGCGCAGGCGGGAGCCGGCGTGCCGCTTCCCGAGGCGGAGGAGGAAACGCGGACCGAGGCGCAGCCGCACGACGAGGGGGACAGGGCCGTGATCCTGGTGGTGGACGACGAGGAGCAGATACGCGACCTGATCGGCGAGATTTTGGGCGGCGAGTACACCGTGCTGCGGGCCGCCGACGGCGTGGAGGCGATCGACATCCTTAAGCGCCGGCGTCCGGACCTGATCATCAGCGATATCAGCATGCCGAACCTCGACGGCCTCGGGCTGTTGCGCTACCTCAAGGAGAACGAGATCACGCGTTACATTCCGTTCGTCTTCCTCACGTTCAAGACCGACGTGGAGCAGGAGATACACGGCTACGAGCTGGGCGGCGAGGCGTACATCTCCAAGCCGTTCCATCCCAAGCACCTGTTGGCCGTGGTGCACCGGATTCTGACCGACCGGCAGTCGCTGCGCAACTACTACAACTCGGCGATCTCCACCTCGGACGTTTACGAGGGCAGCACGATCGACGCCGACGACAAGAAGTTCATCGTGCAGCTCACGCGGACGATCGAGGAGAACCTCGTGGACGAGAACCTGTCGCTGAACTTCCTTTGCGACAAGATGTGCGTGAGCCGCATGGGGCTTTACCGCAAGATCAAGGAGATTACGCAGATGACGCCGAGCGAGTATATCCGTTCGGTGAAGCTCAAGCACGCCACGCACCTGCTGCGGACGACCGGCATGACGATCCAGGAGATCATGTTCTGTTCGGGCTTCAACAACAAGTCCTACTTCTACCGCGAATTCGCCAAAGTGTACCGCATGTCGCCGAAGGAGATGCGCGAAAAGGAGCGCTGATCGCTCCCAAAAGCCGCTTTCCCCCGGCGGAAGATACGTTTCGGGTACAATAGTATACTCTGCGATCCCCCTCGGGGGCTATCTTTGCAAAGCAATACTACCAGCTACTGACATGAAAGAAACGACCGTCGCAGGCCCGAAAGGCGGTATCTTCAGCCGGGCCTTTTCGGAAATCAGACACTTCGGCACCTACCCGTTCAACATGCGGGTCCTGCTCCTGACGAACATGCTCTACGCATTCGTGCTGCCCGTCGTGGAGCTTTTCGTCGGCACGTATATCATGCGCAACAGTTCGGAGCTGGCCTACGTCGTGGGTTACCAGCTGGCCGTCTATACGGGCATCCCCCTTACGTTCTTTTTCAACGGATTCCTGATGCGGCACGTCCGGATCACGCACCTCTATTCGTTCGGCATGCTGCTCAGCGGCGTGTCGATGGCCGTGATGATGTCGCTCGAGACGCTCGCGCTGGGCGGAATCATCGTCGCGGGGCTTATCATGGGCCTCTCCTACGGCTTCTTCTGGGCCAACCGCGACTTCCTGGCCCTGAGTTCGACGGACGACGGTAACCGCAACTACTATTACGGTCTGGAGAGCTTCTTCAATACGGTGGCCAGCGTCGTCGTGCCGGGCATGATCGGCGCGTTTCTGGGCGCGACGGCCGATCACGGCTGGTTCGCGGGCAATATCAACTTCGCCTACAAGCTGGTGACGGTGTTCGTCTTCGTGCTGACGATCGTCGCCTCGGCGGTGGTCTGCCGCGGCCGTTTCGCCAGCCCGGCCAGGGAGCGGTTCGTTTATTTCCGCTTCGACAGGCTGTGGAACAAGATGATGCGGCTGGCCGTGCTGAAGGGCATCGCGCAGGGTTACATCGTCACGGCGCCCTCGATGCTCGTGATGACGCTCGTGGGGAACGAGACGACGCTCGGGACGTTGCAGTCGATCGGCGCGCTGGTGTCGGCCGTGCTGCTCTACCTGCTGGGCCGTTTCACCTCGTCGCGTCACCGCGTGGCGATCTTCTCGGCGGGTCTGCTGCTTTTCGCGCTGGGCGGCGCCTTCAACGCCGTGCTCTACTCGGCGACGGGCGTGATCGTCTTCATGCTCTGCCTCGTGCTGGGACGTCCGCTCATGGACCTGGGTTATTTCCCGATCCAGTTGCGTGTGATCGACTACGTGAGCCGGAAGGAGAGCCGCAACTCCTATGCCTATATCTTCATCCACGAATTCGCCCTCTACCTGGGCCGGTTCTTCGGTTGCGGACTCTTCATCGCATTGACCATATGTCTGTCGGATACCTTCGCGATCCGCTATGCGCTCCTCATCATCGGGGCCATCCAGCTGATCTCGATCTCGATCTCGCGGGACATCACCCAATCGCTCGACCGTCTCGAACGCAAGTAGGGACGGCCGGCGATCGCGGAGGGGACGGCGCAGCCCGCCGCCCCGATGCAAGGCAACAAGTAATTTGGTTTTGGTTGGGACGCCAGCGCCGTGAGGCAGCCGGCGTCCTTTTTTTGCGGCTTTTTTCGCGGAATCCTGCGCTTTTTTCCGGGCGGCACGCTTCGGGCGTAAGCTTTTTCTGCGCGGCGCTTTTTGGGGTGGCTGGCATTGTATGGACGGTTCCCGGTGTTTCTGCGGAGGGTTTTTCCGCTGTTCCCGCCGTGTCCCTCCTGGCGTGTGGAAACGGGCCGGGAACGGAGATGCGGTCGCTGCACCGCTTCCGGACGCTTCGGGGTGCGCGTCGCTCATAAGGAAACCCCCGGAAATGCACCGTGCATTTCCGGGGGTTTCGGAGTTGTCGTCCCTGCGGGAGAGGATCAGTTCCTGTGCAGCTCGATCTTCCGCACGACGGGCTTGTTGATCCGGTAGATCTGCTCGATGAGCAGCTCCTGCTCCTTTTCGCGCGCCTCGCGGACGGCGGGGTGCATGAGCTTCGAGTAGTTCTCGCGGTGGATGCCCACCCAGCCGTTCTTGCTCTTCTCGCGGTCGAGTACCTCGACGGCGTGGCGGTCGTTGGCGTCGAGCAGCCCGTGGTCCTGGAAGAAGTCGTACTGCATCCAGGCGTAGTCGCGGAAGTTGCGCTCGATCTCCCAGCGGTACTCGTTCAGGTGCATCACGGCGAGCGCCTGCTGGTACTGCGGGGTCCATACGATTTCGGCGAGGTTGATGCCCTCGGCGAGTTCCCCGGCGCTCCACGTGCCGATCTTCTCGCCGTCGATCAGCACGGAGTAGTTGCCTTTGAGGCCCTTCACGGTGAGCATCTCGCGGTTCATCTCCTCGACGAAGGGAACCAGCTTCGCGGCATTGGCCTGTCCGCGCTTCATGCCCCAGCCGTGGGCCACGGTGTCCATCGGATAGGGCAGCGAGTTGGCCAGGTAGTCGAACGAAAGGTCGCGGCCGTATTTGCGGAGGTTCGAAATCTTGCAGTTCGCGCTTTCGAGCACCTCGCCCTTCGCGGCGTCGATGCGGATGTCGGCCACCTCCTTGCCGGCGAATCCCTGCGCCTTGAGGAAGAGGTAGGCCATCACCATGTGGCCGTCGTTGTCGGGGTGCACGCGGTCGCCGCCGGTGAGCGTGAACGACGGATCGACGGCCTGCTGCTGCCGGCCGACTTCGACCAGCGGAGCGTTGTAGTCGATGAACTCCCAGCCGTGGGCGTCGGCCGACGCCTTCTGGAACTCCACGACGCGCTGCATGACGGCGTTCTTGCCGCGCAGGGGCGTGTTGCCCTCGATACGGGCCGTCTCGTCGTAGGGCGAGCTGCCGATCATCACCACGCGCACGCCGTCGAGCCCTTCGAGGCGCTTCTCCATCTTCTTGTAGTTCTCGAAGCACTCCTTGTAGCGGGCCTCGCCGAATGCCTCGGGATTGTCGCCGTTGTACTCCATGTAGCCCGTGTCGTTCATGCCGAAGGTCACGGTCAGCACCGTCGGGCGCTTGCTGAACACGTCGCCGTCGAGGCGTTTGAACATGCCGCCGGCCGTCTCGCCGCCGATGCCCGCGTTGTACATGCGGAGGTTCATCTCCGGGAAGCGGGTCATGTAGTAGAGCCAGATGTAGGAGTGGTAGTGGCCGCCGTCGGTGATGCTGTTGCCCAGGTACACCACGCGGTCGCCGTCCTTGAACGGCGCGATCGTCTGCGCCGGGGCGGCCGTGCCCGCCAGCAGGGCGGCCGCCAGAATCCATGCGATTTTCATATCCGTTTTCTTTTTTCGGGTTTTGTCGTTATTCGTAGGAGGGGGGAAGCTCGCTCTGCCCCCAGCGTCCGGCGGGTTTCGCCGACGTCGTGAACTCGAGCGTCGCACCGTCGGAAAGCTCTTTCCAGTCGATCCATGCACGGTCGTGCGCGCGGCCGTTCACCTTCAGCCCCGTGGTGTAGATCTTCGTCTCCGAGCCGCCCGTGATCGTGAGGTCGCCGTGCTTGAGGTGCATCGTCACCCGCTCGAAGATCGGCGTGTTGAGCGTGAAGCCGCCCACGCCGGGGATCATCGGGTAGAGGCCCGAGCAGGCGAAGACGTACCATGCGCCCATCGTCCCCAGGTCGTCGTTGCCCGGAAGACCGTCGATCGCGCTCGAATACTGCTCGTTGAGCGTGCGGTTGATGACCTTCGCGGCCTTGTCCGGACGGCCCACCCAGTTGTAGATCCACGGAATGTGGAAGCTCGGCTCGTTGCCCGAGGCGAACCATTCGTCGCCGTAGCCGGCGTCGAGGCGCACGAAGAACTCGTCGAGGCGCTTTTCGGCCGCGGCCTTGCCGCCGATCGTCTCGATCAGACCTCCCAGGTCGTAGGGAACCATCCAGAAGTAGTTCTTGTAGGTCGATTCGCGCCAGTCCTCGCCGAGCGATTTCCAGGAGCCGTCGGCGTTGCGCGACTGCAACCATCCGGTCTCGGGGTTGTAGAGGTTGCGCCACGAGCGGGCGTAGCCGAAATAGCGCCACGAGGCGAACTCGTCGCCTACGGCGTGCAGCGCGAACTGGCCGATGGCGAAGTCCGCGGAGGTGTATTCGAGCTGTTCGGAGGCGTTCCAATACCCCTTTTCGAGGTACTGCCTGAGACCCGGGCGCTCCTCCACGCCCTGCGACGTGGCGCCGGGAACCTCGGCGTTCACGCGCATGATCCGGAAGAGGGGATAGGGGTCGTAGTCCTGCGCGCCGAAGGCCCAGGCGTTGGCGATGAGGATCGGCGTGGGGTCGCCCTGCATGACGCCGGTCTCGATGTTGGCCAGCACCCAGCGGGGGTATGCGCCGCCCGACTGTTCGGCGAAGGCGCGGTGCGACAGCACGACGTCCGACGCCACGTCGGGCGTGAGCATCGCCAGCAGCTGGATCTGCGTGCGGTAGGTGTCCCAGTTGCTGAAGGAGGTGTACTGCCGCGAGCGGGTCTTGTGGACGCGGAAATCCGCACCCATGTACTCGCCGTTCACGTCGCTGCACAGGTTCGGGTGGATCAGCGCCCGGTAGAGGTGCGTGTAGAACTGCCCGATGCGGTCGGGGTTCGTGCCTTCGACTTCGATCAGCCCCAGGCAGCGGTTCCAGGCCGCTTCGGCGGCGCTCCGCACGGCGGTGAAGTCCCACGTGTCGTTCTCGGCCCGGAGATTCTCGCGGGCGTTCTCCACCGAGACGTACGAGACGCCGATCCGGTACTGGACGTTGCGGCTCTTGCCGAGGTTGAAGGTGAAGTAAACGCCCGACGTGCTGCCCTCGGCGAAACGGCCGCCCGGCGTGAGCGTGTCGTCCTTCCAGATGCCCGTCTCGGCGGCCGGAGCGTCGAACTCGGCCACGAAGTAGATCTTGTAGGGGGTGCGGATGCCGCAGAAGTTGCCTCCTTCGGCGTATCCCTCGCAGCTCGAGGGACCCGTGACGACCACGGCCGCCTGCTCGATCGGCGTGGCGGCGATTCCGGCGCCGATGATGACCGTGCCGAACTCGTCCCCCTCGGGGTAGGTGTAGCGGGCCATGCCCGTCCGTTCGGTCACCGTGAGCTGCGCTCCGATGCGCTCCTCCACGGTGGCCTCGTAATAGCCGGCGTGTCCCCGCTCGGCGGAGATGTCCACGCGGTGGTCGAGGATGTTGCCCGGCGAGACGTCGAGCCGTCCGGGCAGGGGAACGGTCGGGAAGTTGCCCATGTGGGCGCATCCGCCGCCGCTCAGCTGGTTGATGACGAAACCGCCCCGCTTGGAGAAGTAGGTGGGGGTGAACTGCACCATGCCGAAGGGGTAGGTGGCCCCCGGATAGAGGTATCCGGAGGTCAGTCCCGCACCCTCGGTTCCGGTCAGGGTGTTCACCTTGCCGGCAAGTCCGGCGTCCGGCTGTGCGTATGCGCCGCCGGCTGCGAGCAACTGGGAGCCGGCGAGCAGCACGGCGGCGATTTTCAGGGTTTTGAACATAGCGTTGCTGTCTCTTTTTGCTTATTCGGGCCGGGAGAGCGAGAAGGGCGAAGCCTCCTTCGACGTGCAGCGGCTCTTGTTGGGCTCGGGGCCCATCTCGAAACGCATGACGCCGCCCCGGGCGATGTCTCCGTAGGTGATCCAGTTCTTCTCCAGCGGTTTGCCGTTGAGCGTGGCGGACTGGATGTAAACGTTTTCGGGCGAGTTGCCGGCGGCCTCGATGGTGAATTTTCTGCCGTCCTCCATCGTGATCGTCGCCTTGCGGAAGACGGGGCTGCCGAGCACATACTGGTCCGTGCCAGGGCATACGCTGTAGATGCCCAGCGAGCTGAGGATGTACCACGACGACATGCCGCCCTGGTCCTCGTCGCCCGGGTATCCGCGCTCGGAGGAGTTGTAGAGGCGCGAGGTGATCTGGCGTGACCAGTACTGCGTCTTCCAGGGCTGTCCGGCATAGCTGTACATGTAGATCATGTGCTGGATGGGCTGGTTGCCGTGGGCGTACTGACCCATTTCGGCCAGCTGCATCTCCTTCATCTCGTGGATCATGCCGCCGTAGGTTCCCGGCTTGATGATGTTCGGACGGGTGAACACCGAGTCGATCTTCTGCGTGAACGTCTCGTCGCTGCCGTAGAGGTTGATCAGTCCCTGCACGTCGTGGAAGACCGACCAGTTGTAGTGCCATGCGTTGCCTTCGCAGTAGGGGCCGCCCCACTCGTAGGGATCGAACGGCGAGAGCCACGAGCCGTCCTTGAGGCGTCCGCGCATGAAGCCCGACTCGTGGTCGAAGACGTTGCGGTAGTTATACATGACGCGGGCGAAGATCTCCTCGTAGAACTTGTTGCCGGTCATGCGGGCCAGCTGCCAGGCGCAGAAGTCGTCGTAGGCGTATTCGAGCGTCTGGGCCGTCGAACCCATCGACTCGGGATAGGGGACGTAGCCCAGCTGCCAGTACTCCTTCCATCCGGCGCGGCCGTTGGCGCCGCCCCACGGGCCCTTGTTCATCGCCTCGTGGGCGTAGGCTTCGAGGGCCTTGGCCGGGTCGAACGTGCGGATGCCCTTGACCCAGGCGTCCGTCAGCAGCGAAATCGAGTGGTTGCCGAGCATGCCGCCCGTCTCGCCCGGAGCGGACCACGAGGGGAGCCAGCCGCACTGCTCCTGCGCGGCCAGCAGCGCCTGCATGTAGCGGCCCTGCATGGTGGGGTGCAGGATGTTCGTCAGCGGGAACTGCGAGCGGAACGTGTCCCAGAAGCCGTTGTCGGTGTACATGTACCCTGCGTGCACCTTGCCGTCGTAGGGGCTGTAATAGTAGGGGTTGCCCTCGGCGTCGCGCTCGTAGAACTTGCGCGAGAAGAGGTTGGCGCGGAACAGGCACGAGTAGAAGGTGCGGATCTCCTCGTCCGTGCCGCCCTCCACGTCGATGCGGCCCAGCAGGGCGTTCCACGTCGCCGCGCCGCGCTTCTTGGTCGCTTCGAGCGTCTTGTCGGCGCCCAGCTCGCGTTCGAGCGTTACGAGCGCCTGCTCGGGGCTGATGTAGGACGAGGCAGCCTTGGCCTGCACCTTCGTGCCGGGCCTGAAGCGCACGTAGGCTCCGTAGCCGTCGCCCGCGCCCTCGGTCTTGCCCGCGAAGACCTCGTCCTTGCGGTTCTCCCACGTGCCCCACTCCTCGAAGGGCTTGTCGAACTCGATGACGAAGTAGTTGCGGAAGGTCTCCGGATGGTTCACGAAGCGCTGGTTATTGACCCAGCCCGTGATGCGCCGCTTCTCGGGGTCGATCTTCACCTCGCTCTGGGCGAAGTAGCCGTCGAGCACCAGATAGGCTGCACCGCCCTTCCGGGGATAGGTGAAGCGCAGGTGCACGCCGCGCGTGGTGGGCGCCATTTCGGTCGTGATGCCGTTGTCGAGCGTCACCTTGTAGTAGTGGGGCTTGCCGATCTCGTTCGCATGGCTGAACTTCGAGGCGCGCGCCTCCTCGTCCACGACCAGCTTGCCGACCTCGGGCATGAGCGAATAGACGGCGTAGTCGCTCATCCACGGGCTGCACTGGTGGGCCTGCTGGAAGCCGCGGATCTTGTCCACGGAGTACTGGTATTTCCACCCTTCGCCGTTCGGGCCGGTCTGCGCCGACCAGGTGTGCATGGCGTAGGGCATCGCCGTGGTGGGATAGGTGTTGCCGTAGCTCAGTTCGAACCGCGAATCGGTTCCCTGGAGCGTGTTCACGTACTGCACGTAGTCGCGCTCCTGCGCCGTGGCGGCCGACAGGGCGAAGAGTGCCGCGGCGGCCGACAGGGCGAATCGCTTCAGAGGAAGCCGCTGCCGGAGTCGGCAGCTTTCGTTCAGGTTTTTCATGTTGTTTGCCGGTATTGTTGGTTTTATCTTTCGGTCGGTCTGTCGATGCCCCACTGCCGGTTCGGCTCGGGGCCCATGTAGAGTTCGAGCGTGCCGCCCGCGGCGATCTGCGCGAAGTCGATGTGCGAGGCCGCGAGCTCCTCGCCGTTCAGCACGGCGCGCTGGATGTAGATGTTCTCGGGCGAGTTGCCGTGCGCCACGACGGCGAACGTTCCGCCCTGCGCGTAGCGGGGGTCGAGTCTGAATTCGATGCGGTCGAACACGGGGCTGGTGATCTCCATGCGCGTGTCGCCCGGGCAGGCGGGATGGATGCCCGCCGCGGCGAGCACGTACCAGGCCGACATCTGGCCGGCGTCCTCGTTGCCCACGATGCCCTCGACCTTGTCGGCGTAGGCCTGGCGGCAGATGAAGCGCGTCCAGCGCTGCGTGGACCACGGCTCGCCCAGCCGGTTGAAGAGGAACGGCACGAGGTGCACGGGTTCGTTGGCGTGGTTGTAGTAGGCGTTCCAGTGCATGTCCGCGGGGGCCTTCTCGAAGAATTCGTTCAGGTCGGCCAGCACGGCCTCGCGGCCGCCCATCAGCTCCACCATGCCTTCGACGTCGTGCGGCACGAACCATCCCTGCTGGTAGGGGGTCGATTCGATGCAGCCGTACCACTCCGTCGTGCGGGCGTTCTCCGGCCACGGGGCCCACGAGCCGTCGGCGCGGCGCGGACGGAACCAGCCCTTCTCTCTGTCGAAGATGTTGCGGTAGGCCCGGCTCTTCTGCGCGAAGGCCTTCGCGTCCTCCGTCTTGCCGAGCCGTGCGGCCAGCTGCGAGACGCACCAGTCGGTGTAGGCGTATTCGAGCGTGTGGGAAATGCAGAGGTCCGAGGGGGTGTAGCCCAGCGAGTCGTTGCCGAACAGGCGCGAGGTATTGACCGCGTAGCGGTAGGCGCGTTCGACGTCGTAGCCCCGGATGCCCTTGGCATAGGCGTCGGCGAGCACCGACAGCGCCGGGTTGCCGAGCATGCAGCCCGAGTAGGCGTTCACGATCTCCCACCGTTCGAAGTACTCCCGGCCGCTCTCCTGGGCCATCGTCGTCAGCGAGGCGAGCAGGTCGTCCACCAGTTCGGGGTTGATGATCGTCTGCAACGGCATCTGGCTGCGGAAGACGTCCCATCCGCTGAACACGGTCCGCTTGGTGAAGCGGCCTTCGGTCGAACGGGGCTTGCCGTCGGCGCCCATGTAGCGGCCGTCGGTGTCGGTGTAGATGCGCGGGTCGATCATCGTGTGGTAGAGCGCCGTGTAGAAGATCGTCTTCTCCTCGTCCGTGCCGCCCTCGATGCGGATGCGGTTCAGTTCGCGGTTCCACTGCGCATAGGCCTCGCCGGCCACCTCGTCGAAGGTTTTCGAGGCGATCTCCGCCTCGAAGTTTTTGCGCGCTCCCTCCATGTCCACGAACGAGATGCCCGCCTTGAACTCCACCTGCTGCCCTTCGCGGGTTGGGAATTCGGTGTAGAAACCGATGTGCTTGCCCTCGATCTGCCGTTCGCCGGTGACGACCGGGGCCTGGGCGACGCGTTGCAGGTAGGGGATGCTCACCACCTCGTCCTTCTTGCGTACCCAGGTGTCGGGGATGTCGGCGCTCCAGAAGCCGTGCTGCCGCATCGGTTCGCTCAACTGCGCATAGAAGTAGATCGTGTAGTCGGCGTGTCCCTCGCCGTTGCCCCAGCCGCCCGTGGCCGGGGTGCACTTCATCCATCCGGCGATCGTGCGGTCGTCGATCACCTCGACGTACTGCCGCTCCGAAGTGCCGCCCACGCGGCGCGCCAGGTCGATCTGAATGCGCGAGAGGTCGTTCTCGGGGAAGGTGAAGCGCAGGATGCCGCAGTGGGGCGTGGCGGAACTTTCGACCCGGATGCCGTAGTCCGTCAGGTCGGCCGCGTAGTAACCCGCACGGGCCGTTTCGGTGGTTTTGTCGTAGTGCGAGCGGTAGCCGGCGATCGAGCCGTCCTCCTTGCCCGCGATCTTTTGCAGCGGGCCCGTGGTGGGCATGACGAGCAGGTTGCCCAGCTCACCGAACCATCCCACGCCGTTCATCTGCGTGAAGGCGAAGCCTTCGATCGTGGTGTGTTCGTAACTGTATCCGGGGCTGTTGTCGCCGCCCGTGATGGTGTTCGGGCTGACCTGCACCATGCCGAAGGGCGTCGTGGCCCCCGGGAAGGTCTTGCCCAGACCGTGATAGACGCCTGCGGCGGCCGTGCTGGTGCTCGCGCCGATGAAGGGGTTCACGTAACGGGCCGCGTCGAATCCTTCGGCGGCAGCGCCCTCCCGGGCGCAGCAGCCGGTGAGCCCCGCCGCTGGGGCCGCCAGTGCGAAAAGCAGAGTCGCTTGGGTGAGGTAGTTATGCATGGGATGACTGTTATTTGGTCAGACGGAAGGTTTTCAGGCCGAAGCGGGGCATGGCGACCCGGACTTCGGTCTCGCCGTCCCGCACGGCGGCGTCGCAACTGCCCGTCGTGCGGCCGTTGAGGTCGATCTCCTCGATCTTCGACACGGGGAAGCCGAACCGCACGGTCTGCGGCGTTTCGTCGCCCGAGGCGTTGAACAGGCGCACGATGACGCTTCCCTCCTGGGGATAGGCGGCCGACAGCTCGTAACCGCTTCCGGCGACGTCGATGAGCGAGGCGCTTCCGGCGGCCGTGTTCCCGGCGTCGCAGAGCAGCGGCTCGTTCCAGCGGAGGCTCTCTTCGTGGACGCCCGCCTCGTCCCACGTTCCGTCGTGGGCCGCCACGGCGAAGCGGATGTGCGTCGGACGGTCGATCGGGTAGTCGCGGCCCCACAGCCCGCCGCCGGAGTACTGCACCGTTAGTCCGAGCGGCGAACCGCCGCCGTAGATATAGGAGGTGGTGTGGTCGGTCAGCAGGGCCAGTCCGTAGCCGCCGTCGCGCTCCGCGAGGTCGGCCCAGTGGAGCAGGATGTCGTGTTTGATGTTGTCCCACGTCGAGAAGCGGGTGTCCTTCAGGCGGCTTTTGCAGACGTCGAACGGCGCGTCCTTATAGAGTTCGGGGGCGTCGAGCGCCACCGGAAAGTAGATGTTGAGCTTGTAGCGGCTGTCGTAGAAGGCGCGGCGGTTCTTGTTGAAGGCGTCCTTCTGGGCGAATTCGCCGATGCCGACGTTGTGTTTCCAGTCGATCCGCAGGTCGAAGTCGATCTTGCGGTCGCCCTTGCGGAGCGTGATCGTCTCGGTGAAGGGGTGCGATGCGATGGCGCCGCGGATGCGGATGCGCTTCTCCAGGTCGTTGTCGCAGAGGACCGAGACCTCGGCCGGCGTTTCGGTCGAGGAGCGGAAGCGCCCCTCCTCGTAGAAGTGCCCCCGCAGTTCGCCCAGCGCGTAGTCGCTGCCGGCGTCGGCGTACTCCCTGCCGCCGAGGTGCTTGGCCACGAGGCTCGTGACGATGCCGCCGCGTGCGGGGTCGATCTCGAGGCGGTACATGTCGTTTTCGACGACGATGCGGCCCTCCGTCGCGGCGTGCGGCGCGGTTTGCGCTCCCTTCTGCGGACGGCCTTCCCGGACGGTGTAGGTCGTGTAGCCGAAGGCGGGAACCTCGGCCTCGAAGAGCAGGCTCTTCGTCCCGTCCGAGGTCGTGAGGACGCTGCCGACCTTCTTCCCGCGGATGTCCCGCACGACGGCCCCCTCCGCGTCGAATCCTTCGGGCAGCGCGGCGCGGACCACCTCGCGGCGCGGCGTGCCAAGCGTGTTGCAGACCCTTATGCCGAACTCCTTCCTGCCGTTTCCGGCCGCAGCGAGGCTCCCCTCGGCCGCGGCGACGATGCCGGCGCAGATCGAATCGGTGGCCGCCGTCCAGCGGTGGATGTGGTCGGCCCAGGTCCCTTTGCCGTGCAGGCCGTTGTAGGGTACGATCCACGAATCGTGGTGCTGGGCGAGCATCAGCGTCCGCCACGCTTCGTCCATGTCGCCCTGTTTGTACAGGTAGCCGTTCGAGAGGTTGGCGATGGCGCCCATCTTCTCGGCCGTCGAGAGGCTGTTCTCGGCGCGGCGCACTTCGCGGGCGATGCGCTGCATGACCTGGCTGCCCCACATGAGGCTGACGTGCATGTCCTCCTGCGGGAATCGGTAGTCGTCCGTGGTGCGGCCCTCGGAGATGCGTTCGAAGTATTCGCGCCAGGTGACGTAGATCGAGTTGTTGCGGATCGAGTCGCCCGAGCCGATCCAGGGTCCGTAGCGCCATCCGGCGTCCTGGTAGCACATGCCTACCGGATGGGCGATGTCCTGCCGGATGCAGGCCTCGATGTAGGGCGTCTCGTTGCCCCAGGCCGTCGTCTGCCAGACGGAGTTGGGCTGCAACTCCTCGCAGGCGTAGCGCGGGGAGGTGAGGATCGACGTGCCGTCGGGAGCGGTCCAGTTCACCAGTTCGCCGCCGTAGGGGGCCGTGTAGCCGCCCCAGCAGGTGTTCGGACACTTGAGCGAGGCGTATTTGAAGCCGAAGAGCCTGAGAATCTGCGGCAGGCTGCTCGTGAAGCACGGTTCCTCGACCGAATAGGTGACGAACTCCACGTCGGGGAAGTGGCTGCGGATCTTCCGGATGCCGTAGGCGAACTGCCGGATGATGCTCTCGCCCGAGATGTTGTAGCAGTAGGGCTGGGCGTAGGTCGGGTTGGTGAATTCGACGCGCGGATCGGCGGCGATGCGTTTGAAGCGGGCGTAGTCGGCCGGCGTGCGCAGCGCCACGGTGTCCCACGTTTCGGGCTCGATCTCCAGTCCGATGCGCCACTCGGGATGCGCCTCCAGCTCATCGACGATGAAGCGCGTCTTCCACTCGACGGGATAGTGCCCGTAGATGCCTCCGTGGTACCCGTCCACGAAATAGACGGGCCGCCGTTCCTGTGCGGCGGCGGACGCGACGGGCGAGAGGGTCAGCAGAAGCAGCCCGAGCAGCGCTCTCTTTCCGGTGTTCGGGATCGTGTGCGTGGCCGGGATTCCGGCGCGATGGCCGCAGAGGCGGGCGCGGAGCCGTGATACTCCGTTGCAGAATGGTTTCATGGTGTCAGCAGTTGGTTCGTAGATTCCGGGATTCCGCAGGAATCCGCTACTACAAAGAAACTGAATAAACCGCAAACCGTCATGCCCGCCGCGGGGCGAAGTAGATCGGAAAGTAAGTGCGTTGTACGACTATGCGGCTATTTTACAGCGTATTGTCGTTTCCGTACACCTCCGTTTTGGTAAATCACATTGAATCGCTCGCAAAGGTGTTCTGACCCAGTTTCCGCACCTCTTCCTCGAAATGCTCGATGCCGGGCTGCGCCTTGCTCTTGATTTTGCTCTTGTAGTTGTAAACCGTCTGGAGCGAGCAGCGCAGGAATTCCGCGATCTGGTTCACGTTCGTCAGTCCGAGCCGCATGAGGGCGAAGATGCGCAGCTCGGTGTTGAGTCTCCCTTCGGTCGTCTCGTAACGGGCCTCGGGCCTGAGCAGTTCGTTGAACTCCTCCACGAACGACGGATAGAGTTTCAGGAACGCCTCGTCGAACTCGGCGTACAGCTCGTCGAACTCCCGGTCCTGCTCCTTCGGCGGAATCTTGAGCCGGTCGATCTGGCCGCTGCGCAGCTTGTGGCTGACGTCCTTGCGGTAGGCGCAGAGCTTGTTGATATAGAGGGCGCACCGGTTCATGAAGTAGCCGATGTATTTCTCCTTGACGACGTTCGCCTCGTTGAGGCTCCGGTTCAGCTCCGAGAGCTGGCCGTTCATCTCCTGAAGGTTGCGCCGCGCCCGCGAGACCATGCGCATCTGGATTCCGATGACGGCGAGCGCCCCGGCCAGCAGGGCGATGAAGACGCTCAGCAGAATGGTCGAGCGGCGCAGGTTCCGCCGCTGCGTCTCGATGCGGTCGAGGTAGTTGCTCTCGATGATGGGCTGCACGCGGGCGATGACCGAATTCTTGACGCGCGAGTTGTAGAAGTTGGCGTCGCTGAGCGCCGAGGAGATGTAGTTGTACGACCGTTCGATGTCGCCCTGTTCGAAGAGGTTCGTGGCCAGCGTGAGCAGCGCCTCGTTCTCCTTGACCGCCAGCCGCGTGTCGGTCAGGGCCGCCAGCTTCAGGAAGCGGTTCTCCCGCTCCCGGTCGCCGGCTTCGCGGTAGAGTTTGGCCAGGCTCATCGCCGCCATGGCGTAGCTGTGCGTATCGGGCGTCTGTCCGCGGTAGATTTCCGTGAGGATCCCTTCGGCCTCCTCCAGTCTCCCGTCGGCCTGCAACTGGAAGGCTTTCTCCTTGAGATACATTTCGGAGTCTTCGGGCAGCAGCGACATGACCGTGTCGCGCAGCGCCCGGATCTGGGCGGCGTAATCCGCGCCGAGCGCCTCATCGCCGGTGTAGCGCGTCAGGTTTTCGTAGTAGCGGATGCGGGTCCAGCAGTAGGAGAGCTTCTGGTCCGCGGTCAGCGCCCCGAAGTCGATGGCGCGGAGCAGGTCGGAAGCCTGCACGAACAGCCCCGAGAGGGAATAGACGAAGGCCAGCCGCAGGCGGCTTTCGGTCCGCAGCCGCTCGTCGCCCAGCGTTTCGGCGATGCGGAGGTTGTCGTGGATGTAACTCGTGGCCGAGTCGCAGACGAACGACGTGTAGTTGTCGATGATCTCGTCGTTGATCCGGTAGCGGTCCCGGAGCGACTCCTGCGCGTCCCGCCGCTGTTTCAGCTCGCGGAGCAGCTCCTCCTTGCGGGCCGTGCGGAGACTCCGTTCCGCGATGGCGCGGTCGAGCGTCCGGAGCAGCGAATCCGGTTCGTTCCCGGCGCGGGCCGCCGGGGTCAGCGACAGCAGCGCGATAAGCAGAAGCAGGTATCGTCTCATGTATGCGTGGCGGATGCGCAGCCCGTGCCGTACGGGGCGTTCCCCGACAAATATACGGAAAAAAGATGAATTGCGAAAAAAGGAACGGAAAATGCACACCGCCGTGCGGTCGGCGGGAGCGGGCCGCGGCGAACCGGGGCGGGACGCCTCCCGGGAACGGAGCGTGCGGAAGGACGGTTGCTTTTCTTCGGTATTTGTATTACCTTTGTTCCGGGAGGGTCCCTGCACGCCGCCCGGGCGGGATGCGCCGGAGCGCCCGTGCGGGTTCCGGCGGCGCTTCCGGAAAGCCGGCGTCCCGGACCGCACGGACGGATTCCGTCCCGATTTAAAAAACTGTTCCGCCATGAAACGAATCTTTGCGACTTTGCTGTTCGTCTTCGCCGCCTGTGCGGCCGGGGCGCGCGAGGTGTATCCGCTCAACGAAGGGTGGCGTTTCTTCTTCAAGTCGGAGAACACGAGCGACAACGCCCGCCATGTCACGTTGCCGCACACCTGGAACACCGATCCCCGCTCGGCGGGGGGCTGGCTCGAAACGACGGGCAACTACCAGAACGATATTTACATTCCCGGGGAGTGGGCTTCGCGGCGGCTGTTCGTGAAGTTCTACGGCGCGCAGTCGGTGGCCGACCTGTTCGTCAATGGCCGCCATGCGGGTACGCACCGCGGAGGGGCCGCGGCCTTCGCGTTCGAGATCACGGACTACGTCCGCTTCGGGGAGGACAACGCGCTGCTGGTGGTCGTCAGCAACGGCGTCCGGGACGACGTGCTGCCCACCTCGACCGACATGAACCTCTATGGCGGCATCTACCGCGACGTGGAGCTCGTCGTGACCGGCCGGACGGCCGTGTCGCCCCTCTACCTCGGCTCGGACGGCGTGCTCGTCCATCCGCAGGCGGTCGATTCGCTCTCCGTTTCGGGCGAGGCCGAAATCCACCTCGTCTCGAAGGAGGGGAACGCCTGCATGGTGACGCTCGACATCGCCGCGCCCGACGGCCGGCCGGTCTTCTCGAAGCGGCAGCGCGCACGGCTCGACGGCAAACCGGTCGTCGTGCCCTTCGCTTTCGGGGAGCCGGAGCTGTGGAGCCCCGAATCGCCGTCGCTCTACACCGTCACGGCTTCGATCGGCGAGGACAGCATCACGGACCGCGTTTCGGTCCGCACGGGATTCCGCTCGATCGTAGCGACACCCTCGGGCGGGCTGCGGATCAACGGCCGCCGGATTCCCGTGCGCGGCGTCACGCTCTACCACGACAACGCCTCCTCGGGCGGCGCGCTCACGCCGGAGGACGGCGAGGCCGATCTGGCCGTGTTGCGCGACCTGGGGGCCAACGCCCTGCGTTCGGCCGTGATGCCCCATTCGCAGCGTTTTTACGACCGCTGCGACGAACGGGGGATTCTGGTGTGGGTCGATACGCCGCTGCAAAGCGCCCCCTTTTTGGGCGACATAGCCTACTATGCCACGCCGCAGTTCGAAGAGAACGGACTGGAACAGTTGCGGGAGATCGTCGCGCAGAACATCAACCACCCGTCGGTGGCGATGTGGGGAATCTTCTCGTGCCTCCGGCCCCGGGGCGACGACGTGGTCCCCTACCTCCGGCGGCTCGTCGGCACGGCCCGTGCGATGGATCCTTCGCGGCCGACGGTGGCGTGCAGCGACCAGAACGGGAATATCAATTTCGTCTCGGACCTGATCGTCTGGCGGCAGAACGTGGGCTGGCGGAAGGGTTCGACGGACGATGTGGCCGTCTGGCGCGACCAGATGCGCAAGAACTGGTCCCACCTGCGTTCGGGTGTCGCCTACGGGGGCAGCGGGTTCATCGGCCACAAGAGCTACACGGCGCAGGCCGAACCCCGCTCGAACTGGATGCCCGAGGAGAAGCAGACGCGCTTCCACGAGGAGTACGCCCGCAACCTGCAAGGGGATTCGCTCTTCTGGGGCGTGTGGATCGACAACCTGTTCGATTACGGCTCCGCGCGGCGCCCCTACGGCGTGAACGGCTCGGGGCTCGTGACGCTCGACCGCCGCGACCGGAAGGACGCCTACTACCTCTACCGGGCGCTCTGGAACGCCGAGTCCCCGACGCTCTATATCGCCGACAAGCACCGGCGGCTGCGCGACGTGCCGCGGCAGGCGTTCCGCATCTACTCCTCGGCCGGGGTTCCCGTGCTGACGGTGGGGGCCGACACGGTGGCCGTCACCGAGTACGCCGCCTGCCAGTACCGGTCCGATTCGGTGGACGTGTCGGGTCTCGTGGAGGTGAAGGCCGTCGCCGGGCCGCTGCGCGACAGCGTGTCTATTCTGGTCGGCAACGTGCTAAAACCGAAGCGGCTGCAGGTCCCTCTGCGAAAAGCAGGTCCGCGAACGACAAATTAGCTTCGAAGGGCATCCGGTCGGAGAATACCTGGACATAGGGCTCGGCGGCGAACGCCGGGCCCTCTCTGCGTTTGGGCCGCAGGTCCCGGTCGCCGGGCGCGGCCTCGACGTAACGCTCGGAGACCTCCGGCATCGGGATGTGCGCCAGCGAGCAGAGCAGCTCGGTGAGTTGCAGGTCGTAGTCGGCCAGGAAGGCGTATTCGCGGCGGTAGAACGGTTCGAACCGCCGGGCGTAGTGGTCGAAGTAGGGCGAGGATTTGTAGGAGGCCGTGAGTGCGCCCCAGTGCTGGTGCTGCCAGCGTTTCGAGTAGTCGAGGCGCATGTCGCGCATCGGCTGGCGGGGGCGGTCGGCATGGCGGACGTGGGCGGTGAGTTCCATCGCGCCGTCCGTGGCGAGGATCCGCGCGCGGTTGCGCTCCGAGCGTTTGACGAAGTGTTCGCCCAGATCGACGACGCACCCGCCCTGCGCCAAATGCCAGAAGTACTCCACCGAGGGGAGGTATGCCGCCGGAAGGATCGTCATGCCCGTGCCGCGCCGCGGGGTCCGGCGTCGGGTTCCGTCCATTCCCCGTTCCGTTTGATGAGTTCCACGAGGCGGTCGAGCGCCTCCTCCTGCGGGATGTCGCGTTCGACGACCTCGCGCCCCTTGTAGAGGGTGATGCGACCGGGTCCCGCGCCCACATAGCCGTAGTCGGCGTCGGCCATCTCGCCCGGGCCGTTTACGATGCAGCCCATGACGCCGATGCGGAGGTTCTTGAGGTGCGACGTGCGGGCCTTGATTCCGGCGAGCGTCTTTTCGATGTCGTAGAGCGTGCGGCCGCAGCTCGGGCAGGCGATGTATTCGGTGCGGGAGAAGCGCACGCGCGCCGCCTGGAGGATCATCAGCTCGATGTCGTGCAGCTCGCGGTCCGTATGGCCCGGAGCGTCGATCCGGATGCCGTCGGCCAGCCCGTCGAGCAGCAGCGGCCCCAGGTCGGCTGCGGCCTTCACGGCCAGCGTTTCGAGGTCCTTCTCGTCGTAGCGGCACGCCACCATGACCGGTGCGTCGGCGGGTTCGAGGTCGAGGATCGCGGCCCGTAGCTCGGCCGTCGGGTTGCCCGAGCGGGCCTCGAGGATGCGGAAGCCGTCGTGCGGCTCGTCGTGGACGACGGGAACCGCCACCCGCGAGCGACGGCGGTATTCGGTCGGGGAGTAGCGTTCGGGATGCCGCACGGGGAAGACGCCCGGGCGGTCGGCGAAGTGGCGGACGAGCAGTTGCGCCACGGGAATTTCGTGCTCCGGGGCCTCGGTGAGCGACACGCGGATCGTGTCGCCGATGCCGTCGGCCAGCAGGGCGCCGATGCCTACGGCGCTCTTGATGCGCCCCTCCAGTCCGTTTCCGGCCTCCGTGACGCCCAGATGGATCGGGTAGCGCATTCCCTCGGCCTCCATCGCTTCGACCAGCAGCCGGTAGGCGGCCACCATGACGCGCGTGTTGCTCGACTTCATCGAGACCGTCACCTGGTCGAACTCCTTCGCGCGGCAGATGCGCAGAAACTCCATCGCCGAGACGACCATGCCCTGCGGCGTGTCGCCCCACCGGTCGAACACCCGTTTCGCGAGCGAGCCGTGGTTCACGCCGATGCGCAGCGCCACGCCCCGGGCGCGGCACGTGTCGATGAGCGCCTCGAACTGGCCGCGGTCGTTGCGGTAGTTGCCCGGGTTGATGCGCACCTTGTCCACGTATTGCGCGGCGACGGCGGCCACCTCGGGCGTGAAATGGATGTCGGCCACCACGGCCGCCGTGCATCCGTCGGCCCGCAACTGCCGGACGATTTCGCGGAGGTTCTCGCCTTCGCGGCGGCCCTGCGCCGTGAGGCGCACGATGTGTCCGCCGGCGCGGTCGATCCGTTCGATCTGGGCCACGCTCGCGGCCGTGTCGTTGGTGTCGGTGTTGGTCATCGACTGCACGGCGACGGGGTGTCCGCCGCCGATGGTCACGCCGCCGATGCGCACTTCGCACGCCGGGCGGCGCATGAATTTCTCGAGATTCATCGCTTGTCGTTTTCGGGACCTTCCCGCGCCGGGGCGGAGAGAGGTCCCTGCAAAGATAATATAAAAATAGCAGACCGCAGCTATTGCTGCGGTCCGCCGGGAGTTATTGCCTTCCTGGCTTCCGGGTCGGGATCCCGGCCCGGAAACCGGAAGGGGAGGGGAGAGAGTTGTCGTTATTCGGCCGAAGCCTCGGGAAGCAGATCGACGGTAACGGTTGCCGTCAGCGTGCCCCACTTGTGGCTTACGGTTACGGGGATGAAGAGTTTCACGGCCTTCTCAACCTTCACGCCGCTGATGTTCTTGAAGGTCAGGGTCGATTCCGCGGTGTCCTCCGTGATGCAGTTTACACCGAAGCGGTCTTCTGCCTTGATCTGGGCGTTGTCTGCCGTGATCGACTCGTCTACCACGTAGTTGCCTGCGTTGTCCTTCTTGAGGTTGGTCTTGGCCTCGGCCAGGTTCCACTTCGGAGCTACGACCTGATAGTACTTGTAGAGTTCGGCGGCGTATTTCTCCTTCTCGCCGGAGCCCGTGGTGGTCTCGGCTACGATGTAATCCTTGAAGTCGGTCATCGTGAAGGCCTTCGAGCAGTCGATCGTCGAGCCGCTAATGAGCTGGTCCACGAAGTAGGCGTTCTCCAGTTCGGTGTTGATCTTCAGCGGTTTTACGAAGAGAATGTTGAACGTATGCAGCGCGATGCGGTTGTAGTCGTTGATGGCGGCCCAAACCTGGAGAGTCGCCTCCTGACCCAGTATGCCGATACCTTCGGCGTTGTGCATTACCTGTACCTGGATGTCGGATGCTTCGGCCACGTTCGTAGCGCCGGGCGTAAGGGGAGCAGCAGGTGCGTACCAGGGATCGCCGGCTGCGTAGTTGAGCTGTACGGCCGTCGTCAGCCCCTTGACCAGGGTATGGCCCGCAGCATCATCGGACGGAACCTTCGTTGCGCCGGAGCTGTATACGCTTGGCTGCTTCTGAGCGAACTGAATGTCCCACTTGCCGCAGGGCAGCATGTCCTTGACCGGTTTGCTGTCGGCGAACAGACGGTCGAGTTCGTAACGGTATGCGCAGGTTTCGAGGGCTCCCGGCGTGTTGTACTGGATCGGGAATACGCGGGCGAGCGTGTAATCCGGGTTGTACCAGTTCGTCGATTCGTATCCGTAGATGCCGGGCAACTGCGGGAGCTTCACGACTACCTCGAATGCGAAGGTTATGGCACCCTGGTACTCGATCTTGGCGGGGATGGTTACATTGACCGTGTACTTGACCTCTTCGCCTGCCGTGAGCTTGTCGATGACGGTTCCGATCTGTTTGGTCGTCAGCGTCCAGGTGAATGCGGCGGCGGATTCGTCGGCAGCAGCGTCGAAGTTATAGACGAACTCGGCGTTTTCGGCCTCCGGAGCGCCTTCTGCGACGACGGACCCTTTGTCGTAGCCTTCTGCTTCGATCACGGGAGCGCCGTAGGTTGCGAGAAACTCATCCTGCGACATGCCATTTTCGCCGATCTTGCCGAGCACCTCGTTTACCATTTCATTCCAAAGGAATTCACCGGAGAATTCTTCGCAACTGAGCGTATAGTCGAAAGTCTTCAGAACACCCAGAGGCAGAGCCGGAATCGTCTCCTTGACCCACTGGATCTTGAAATAGCGCACGTCGGCGATCGCATTCTTGTTGTTCACGTCTATCAACTCGACGCGGACGATCGGGGTCTTGTCGATAGCGGCTTTGTTATTGGTCGTACCGTCGGGCAGTCGCGACGAGATCTTCCATCCGTCCTCGCCTTTCGAGACGGAAGCGAAATCCTGCTGGTCGGTCTTGTTGTCGCCGATCGTGTAAGCTGCGGTCGGCACATCGAAGCGGAACTCGAGGCCTGCGGCTTTCAGCTCCTCTTTCGTGATTTCGACGGCATTTTCGCCCTTCATGTAGCAACCCGTTACGAGCGGCAACAGTTCGAGCGGCTCGTTGTAGGCGACCATCTTGATGGGATCGGAAGCTTTTGCGGCTTCGTAACTTTCCGAATAGTGATTGTGGTTCTCCTTATCGCAATCGTATGCGGCGGCAGCGATCTTGGGCTCGATGGTCGCCTCGGACAGAGCTACGAAATCCGAATAGACGGACGTTCCGGTCTCTTTTTCACCGAGCCATTTGTCGGCGATGGGCACTGCGAGGGCAGCCGTGTAGACATGGCCGTCGTTCAGTTTGATCTCCACGCCCGATTTCTTCTTCACGTTTACGGTCAGGACACCGTCGGCAACCTCGTAGGAATCCACGGAAAGCAGTTGATCTTTCACGGTAGCACGCGTCGTGCGCACCTCGGCCTTTTCGAAGATGTAGCTCGGCTCCTTGATATCCTCCTTGGTTACGAGCGACGGGCTTACCAGGTAGCGAACGGCCGTAGCGTTCTGGGCGGTCGTTGCAACCGGTCCGCTCTGGGAGATCGTCTCGGTCGTCTCGTTTACCGACCATGCCTTGTACTTGAGCGATTTCAGCTCGATCGTCTCGATTCCGTCTATGTACAGATCGGGAATCAGTTGGACGCTCGTCAGACGGCCGGCGATCTTGGCTGCCATTTCCTTTACGGCGTCCTGGATCATTCCGGCGATCTTCTCGTTGATGAAACCGTCCTCGTTCTCGACAGCGTCGGTCAGCAACTGCTCGATGTGCTCGTTGTATGCCGCGAATGCCTTGCCGATTTCGTTCGCGGGCTCTTCGGTGGCGCCGGCGATAACGCTCTCGACTGCGGTCTTGAAGGCCTCTTCGCAGGCCTTGCCGGCAGCCGTGATGGCGGCGCTCTTGGCGTCGTCGATGGCCTTCTGGATGGCCTCATCGGTCGTGAAGGCTCCCAGAGCCTCCGTCACCTTCTTGATCGCCTCGCCTACGTACTGGGTCGTAGCGTACGATGCGAGCGTGGTCGAAAGGTAATCTTTCGTCGCGTAGTTCGCCTCGATGGCGTCGATGGCATCGCGGAGGGTTTGCAGGTCTGCGTCCGTGACCTGAGCGTCTTCGAGGGCCTTAATACGCGTTTCGAGAGCTTTGAGGCTCTCGACGGTCGTTTGCATCGAGCTGAGCTGGGACTCGATGTCTGCGATCTTGCCGGTCGTCAATTCGTCGATCCGGTCGTTGATCTTGTTGATGTCGTCGTCGTAGTCCTTACAACCGACACCTGCCAGCATTGTTCCTGTTAAGAACAATGCAAGAAGATTTTTAAAAATTTTCTTCATACAAATTAGAATTGAAATGGATTGGTTGTTTATGTCGTTCTTGTTTTATCCTTTACCTGTTTTCCCCGTTAAAAGTGCGCTCTGTACGCTTTTTGTGTATCATATATGATACCAACGATGCAAATATATATATAAAAATTTGCACAGCAAAATTTTTGTTCAAATTTTTGAGATGGGGGTTGTTTATGAAGAGGAGATCGCCTATATCTCCTCGAGAATTAGGGAGTTGAGGAAGGAAAAAAAGCTGACTGTGCAGGAACTTGCGTATCGTTGCGACATGGAAAGATCCAACCTGAGCCGGATCGAGGCGGGGCGCACGAATCTTACGATCAGGACCATTTGTATCATCTGCAATGCGCTCGAGGTCGGGTTGCGCGATGTGATCCGTGCGTAGGACATACCTATTAATATATTGGGTTAGGTATCTGTGGCTCCCGTGACGTACGGGTTTTTCTTTTTTGGGCGGTTCGGCCAAAAGTAGTATCTTTACACGCGAAACCCGCTGCTTTTGAACGCTATCGACCTTATAGTCTGCCTGGTGCTGGCGCTGGCCGTCTGGAACGGCTGGCGGCAGGGCTTCGTCGTGCAGGTATGTTCGCTGGCGGGAGTGGTCGCCGGCATCTGGCTGGCGGCGCACTACGGCGGCCGGGTCGGGGCGTGGCTCGAGCTCGACGGGGAGTTCGCCGCGGCGGGAGGCTTCGCCGCGGTGCTCGTGGCCGTCGTGCTGGCGGTGGCCGTCGCGGCGCGGCTGGTGCGCCGCCTGTGCCGTTTCGCAGGGCTGGGCATTGCCGACATCCTGCTGGGCGTGGCGGTTTCCGTGCTGAAGTATCTGTTGATACTGAGCGCGTTGTTCTCGGCGTTCGACAAGCTCAATACGGATTACGCGCTGGTCGGCCCGCGGACGGTCGGACAGTCGAAATGTTATGAACCGGTGCTGCGTCTCTCGGAGGCCGTCTTCCCTTTCTTGGAATGGGTCGGCGACCGGGTTCCGCAGCGGGACGAATAGCCTATGGAGAAGCGTTTTACGGGAACGGTGGTCCGCGCGACCGGAAGCTGGTACGAGGTGCGGCACGACGGGGAGACGGTCCGCTGCCGCATGCGGGGCCGCCTGCGTCTGCAAGGGCGCCGTTCGACCAATCCGGTGGTGGTGGGCGACGAGGTGGCGTGCGAGGCCGACGACGGGGGCGACTACGTGATCGCCGACATCGCGCCGCGCCGCAACTACGTGATCCGCAGGGCTTCGAACCTTTCGAAGGAGTCGCATATCATCGCCGCCAATGTCGATCGCGCGCTGCTGGTCGTGACGCTGCGTGCGCCCGAGACCGCCACGGAATTCGTGGACCGTTTCCTGGTAACGTGCGAGGCCTACAAGGTCCCGGCGGCGATCCTGCTGTCGAAGATCGACCTGCAGGATCCGGAGGCCGTCGCCGCCTTCCGCGCCGTGTACGAAGGGGCCGGCTACCGCGTGCTGGAGGCCGCTGCGCCGCAGGGCGTCGGCGTGGAGGAGGTACGGGAGCTGCTCGCGGGGTGCACGACGCTCGTGGCGGGCAATTCGGGCGTAGGGAAATCGACGCTCGTCCGGGCCATCGACCCGTCGCTCGACATCCGTACGGGCGAGATTTCCGAGAGCCACCGCAAGGGGCGGCATACGACGACCTTTTCGGCCATGTATCCCCTCGCCGGGGGCGGGGCGGTGATCGACACGCCCGGCATCAAGGGCTTCGGGCTGCTCGACATCGACGGGGCCGAGTTGTGGCACTACTTCCCGGAGATGATGCGCACGGCTCCCGGCTGCCGCTTCTACAACTGCACGCACACGCACGAACCGGGCTGTGCGGTCGTGGAGGCCGTGCGGAGGGGAGAGATCGCCCCGGCCCGCTACGAAAGTTACCTGAAAATCCTCGACGAAGATGAAAAATACCGCAAATGACGAAGCCGCTTCCGACGGCGGGTTCGGCCCCGAAGCCGGACATCTTGCCGGACGGATCGCCTGCCTGGCGGAGTTCATGACTGCGGACCGCTATGCCGTGCTGCGGCGGACGGTCGCCGGCCGGACGCGTTATATGACGGTGCTGGCCGAGAACATGTTCCACGGCCAGAACGCCGCCGCGCTGGTGCGCCATTGCGAGGCGTTCGGCATTCAGGAGATGCACACGGTCGAAAGTCTCTGTCCGTTCGAGCCGAGTGCGGCCGTGGTGCGGGGGACCGACCGGTGGGTGGACATCCGGCGGCATCGTTCGACGGACGACGCGCTGGCGGCGCTCCGCGGCGCGGGTTACCGCATCGTCGCCACGACGCCCCACCGCGAGGACTGTACCCCCGAGACGTTCGACGTCGCGCGGGGGCCCTTCGCGCTGGTCTTCGGCACGGAGCACGCCGGGATTTCGGACGGGATCGTCGCCGCGGCGGACGAGTCCCTGCGTATTCCGATGTGCGGGATGGTCGAGAGTCTGAATGTCTCGGCCTCGGCGGCGATCCTGATCTACATGCTTTCGGAGCGCGTGCGGCTCACGGTTCCCGGGTGGCGGATGCCCCTTGCTTCGCAGGCCGAGGTGCTGGAGCGCTGGATGCGCCGCAGCGTGAAGGATTCGGAAGAGATTCTACGGCGGCGTTTCGGCGGCGACGGCCTTTGAGACCGTCCGGACGCGGGTTTCGCGTTGCGGCCGCGGTGACGGTCCGTTCCGCCGGGCGGCCGTGAAACGGCGGCTGGGGGGCTCCCGGGCGCGTGGACGTGTCCCGGTCCGGCGGAGGGAAAAATGGAAAATTCGGTTATTTCTATGAACGATACGATTTTACGGAAACAGTTCCTGGCCCGTGTGGCCCAGACTTCGCCTTCGCCGATGCTGGTGGAGGTGGCCCGGGCCGAGGGTTCGTTTTTCTATACGCCCGAAGGAAAGCGGTATTACGATCTGGTGGCGGGCGTCTCGGTGAGCAACGTGGGCCATGCCAATCCGGCCGTGGTGCGGGCCGTGCAGGAGCAGGCCGCACGCTACATGCACGTGATGGTTTACGGCGAGCTGATCGAAACCCCGCAGGTGGAGTACGCCGCGAAGATCGCGTCGCTGCTGCCTGCGCCGCTCGAGAGCGTCTATTTCGTCAATTCGGGCGCCGAGGCGGTCGAGGGGGCGCTGAAGCTGGCCAAGCGGTTCACGGGGCGCACGGAGATGATCTCGATGCGGAGGGCCTATCACGGTTCGACGCACGGCGCGATGACGATGATGGGCGCGCCCGAGGGCGAGGAGTGGAAAGGGGCGTTCCGGCCCCTGCTGCCCGACGTGCAGGCCATTGAGTTCAACGACTTCGCGCAGTTGGAGCGCATCACGCGCCGCACGGCCTGCGTGCTGGCCGAGCCGGTGCAGGGCGAAGCGGGGGTGCGGCCGCCGCGGCCGGGCTACCTCGAGGCGCTGCGCAGGCGCTGCGACGAGGTGGGGGCGCTGCTCGTCTTCGACGAGATACAGACCGGCATGGGCCGCACGGGCGAGCTGTTCGCCATGCTCAAGTACGGCGTCACGCCCGACATCGTCTGTCTGGCGAAAGCCTTCGGCGGCGGCATGCCGCTCGGGGCCTTCGTCTCGCGGCACGAGATCATGGACACGTTGCAGTCGAATCCCGTGCTGGGGCATATCACCACTTTCGGCGGCCATCCGGTCTGCTGCGCCGCGGGGCTGGCGGCCCTCGAATACCTCCTGGAAAACGACGTCGTGCGGCAGGTCGAGGCGAAGGGGGCGTTGTACGAGGAGCTGCTGGGCGGCCATGCAGCCGTGCGGGAGATTCGCCGCAGCGGCCTGCTGCTGGCCGTCGAACTGGACGATTCGGCCCGGCTTTACCGCATGATGGAACTGTTCCGGGAGGAGGGCATCCTGAGCGACTGGTTCCTCTTCTGCGACACGGCGTTCCGCATTTCGCCGCCGCTGACGATCTCCGAAGAGGAGGTGCGCGGCAGCGCGGCGGTCATCCGGCGGTGTCTGGACCGGCTGTGAGGGCGCCCCGTATGCGAAAACCGCCCCTGCGACACGTGCGGTCGCAGGGGCGGTTTTCGCTCGCCGGCGGTCCCGGGGTTACGCCTCCCCGGCGAATGCCTTCAGCCGCGCGATTTCCTCGCTCCAGCGGGCTTCGTCGGGGGTTTCGAGAATCAGCGGAATGCCGTCGAACCGCTTGTCGCGGGCGATGTAGCGGAAGCATTCGATGCCGATTTGTCCGTCGCCCAGCGGCGTGTGGCGGTCCACGCGGCTGTCGAGGGGCTTCATCGCATCGTTCAGATGCATCCCCCTGAGGTAGCGGAATCCCACGACGCGCTCCAGCTCGGCGAACGTGGCGTCGCACGCCTCGGCCGTGCGCAGGTCGTATCCCGCGGCGAAGGCGTGGCAGGTGTCGATGCAGACGCCCACGCGCGACTTGTCCTCCACGCGGTCGATCAGGTAGGCGAGGTGCTCGAACCGGAATCCGAGATTCGAACCCTGCCCGGCCGTATTCTCGATGACGGCCGTGACGCCGTGCGTGCGGTCCAGCGCGAGGTTGATCGACTCGGCGATCCGGTCGAGGCTCTCCTCCTCGGCGATCTTCTGTAGGTGGCTCCCCGGGTGGAAGTTCAGCCGGTCGAGTCCCAGTTGCTCGCAGCGCCGCATCTCGTCGAGAAAGGCGGTCCGTGATTTTTCGAGCGCCTCGCGCTCGGGGTGTCCGAGGTTTATCAGGTACGAGTCGTGCGGCAGGATCTGCGCCGGAGCGTATCCCAGCTCGTCGCACGCCTTGCGGAAGGCCGCTATCTGTTCCGCGCGGAGCGGGGCGGCGACCCATTGCCGCTGGTTCTTGGTGAAGAGCGCGAAGGCGGTGGCGCCGATCGCGTGCGCATTGGCGGGGGCGTTCTCCACGCCGCCCGAGGCGCTTACGTGTGCTCCGAAATATTTCATCTGTCGTGTCAATCGGTTTAAGTTCCCGACAAATGTAAATATTTTGTAAATAAATTCATAACTTTGCTACTTGAAAATACAATCGCTTCATTATGAAACATTTTTACCTGCTGCTCGCCTTGTCGTCGTTTCTGGTCTCCGCTCTCCCGGCCGCGGCGCAGATTTCGATCGACGAAGTGAATGCGGAACAGGAGGGCGTGACTTTCCGCGACCGGCTGAAATCGACTCCCGTGGATGTCGATTATTTCAGCCTGGCCCGTTACAAGGCCGAGCGGGCGGCGATCCGGAAGGAGCGCAACTACCTGGAGATAAAGGCCGACTTGCAGGGATCGCTCACCTCGTACAACGATTCGTGGATCGCCGTGTCGGGCGGTGACAACTCCATCGCGCTGACGGCGACGCTTTTCCTGAAGCATACCTTCACGAAGAATCTCTTCACGGTAGAGACGATTTTCAACGCCAAGATGGGCTACAACCGGATGCGGGTCGAGACGACCAACGACGACGGTTCGACCGACAGCAACGGCGTCTGGTTCAAGAATCTGGACGAATTCGACATTTCGGTCTCCCCGGCCTTCAAGATGTCGAAGAACTGGTCCTACGGTTCGATCTTCAAATTCCGCAGCCAGTTCGTGAACGGCTATGTATCGCGTACGGAGCAGGAGCGCAAGCACCTGAAAAGCACCTTCATGACCCCGGGTTATCTGGATATTTCGTTCGGTTTCACCTACAACTGCCCGGTCAAGAAGTTTCCCATCGTCATCAACCTCTCGCCGTTGTCGCTCAACGCCACCTTCGCCGAGAGCGACTGGATTCGCCGGCGGCAGGTCGATAAGGACGGCAACGAGATCAAGCCCGCCTACTCCTACGGTATCGAGGACCCCGACAAGACGTCGAAATACGAGGGCGGCTCGTCCATTCAGATCGACTTCGACCGGACCTTCGGCAAGTCGAACTACCTGCACTACAAGACCCGTATCTCGGGATTCTACGGCTGGATGACCGACCTGGGACAGAAGAACAAGATCCGCGACTACACGGAGTACCGTCTCGCCTACGAGAAGTGGCTGAGCGGCGGCCAGAATATCAAGGACAAACCCCGCCTGCCGATCCATCCGACGGTACGCTGGGAGAACACGCTCGAAATCTACGCCACGAAGTATATCAAGACGACGCTCAACTTCCAGCTCTACTACAACCGGGCGCAGAATCTCGACGTGCAGACCAATACGCAGCTGCTGGTGGGTCTGACCTATACCTTCAAGAACAAGTAATTCCGTAGCGGCCGCGGGCCGCGTCATGCGATGTACAGAAATTCGAAACATACGGTGATTTTCCCGCTGATCCTGTCGGCGGGCGTCGTGCTGGGCATCCTGCTCGGCCAATATCTCGGACGGCACGACACGGCGTCGCAGATCCGGGGGGTGCTGAGCCACATGTCCGTGCCGTCCAACAAACTGACCTATACGCTGTCGCTCATCGAGAACCGCTACGTCGATTCGGTGTCGATGGATTCGCTCGCCGAGCACGTCATTCCGCTGCTCGTGCGGGAGCTGGACCCCCATTCGGTCTATATCCCCGCGTCGGAGATGGCCGCGCTGAACGAGCCGCTCGAAGGCGAGTTCGACGGGATCGGCGTGGTGTTCAACATGGCCACCGATACGGTGATCGTGCTGAACGTCATCCCTCACGGCCCGAGCGACAAGGCCGGCGTCAAGGCCGGGGACCGGATCGTCGAGATCGGCGATTCGCTCGTCGCCGGGCGGAAAATTCCTCAGAACGAGGTGGTGAAGATGCTGCGGGCCGCGCGGCTCGAAGGTCCGTCTGGGGCTCGGCCGGCAGGGGATCGACGGACTGGTGGAGGTGGAGAGGTCGAACGCGGCATCATTCCGATCCGGAGCGTCGAGTCGGCCTTCCGCATCGTGGACGGCATCGGCTATGTCAAGCTGGGGCAGTTCGCACGGACGACCGCCGGGGAGTTCCGTGCGGCGTTGGACACGCTGCGGGCGCAGGGGGTGTCGAAGCTCATCTTCGACCTGCGCGGCAACTCGGGCGGATTCCTCGACCAGGCCATCGCCGTGGCCAACGAATTTCTGCACGAGGGGCAGTTGATCGTCTATACGGAGGACCGCCGCCACGAGCAGTTGCGCGAATACGCCGACGGTACGGGATCGGCTCAGGAGATGGAAGTGGCGGTGCTCATCGACGAGGCGAGCGCTTCGTCGAGCGAGATTTTGGCCGGCGCCCTGCAGGACAACGACCGCGGCACGATCGTCGGCCGCCGTTCGTTCGGCAAGGGGCTCGTGCAGCAGCAGATTCCCTATGCCGACGGATCGGCCCTGCGGCTGACGACGGCCCGCTACTACACGCCGACGGGGCGTTCGATCCAGAAACCCTACACGATCGGCGACGACGAGAGCTACGAGGAGGATCTCTGGAACCGCTACCGGAACAACGAGTTCTTCTCGGCGGACAGCATCCGCTTCGCCGATTCGCTCAAGCGCACGACACCCGGCGGGAAGGTGGTCTATGGCGGGGGCGGCATCATGCCCGACGTCTTCGTGCCGGCCGACACGACCGACGTGACGAAGTATTTTATCGAGGTGGCGGGACGCAATATCCTCTACCGTTATACGATCGAATATGCCGACCGGCATCGCGACGCGCTGAACGCCGTGCGGACGACCGGCGGGCTGGACTCGCTGCTCGACGGCGACCGGAGGCTTTTCGACGATTTCATCGCCTATGCGGCCCGCAAGGGCGTCGCGCCGCGTTACGATGATATCGCCCGCTCGCACAAACTCATCGAGGCGCAACTGAGGGCCTACATCGGGCGCAACACGTCGCTCGAGGACGACGGATTCTATGCACAAATCTATCCCGTGGACGACGTGATCGTGCGGGCCATCGGGATTCTGAACGGAAAGCGGGATGATTAAGCGACTGATCGGCTGGATCGCCGCATTGGCGACGCTCTTCGCGGTCGCGGCGGCCGCGCTTCGGTGCGGTGAATACCGTTCGATGCTCTCGCTGCGTGCGGAGCGGACCGAAGCCTCCGCCGGCGTTCCGGGCGGGACGTTCCGTTCCGGTGCGGGGGAAACCTCCGCCCGGGAGGCGGAGAGCGGGAGCCGCGGCGCAGTCGCTGCGGACTCCGTGTCCTACCGCTGAGCCGGGAGCGGTTCCGCGCCTGCCGGTGCGGTTCTTTTTCGTTCCCGGATCGGTTCCGGGAAATCAAGAGCCCTGCAATGAAATTACCCCTGCGGCATTCGCTGCCGCAAGGGTAATTCGGTTCGTTTTCGGTTTTCTCCGAATCCGTTCGTATGTTCTGCCGCCTCTCTTTCGGACCGGACCGGGCGGATTGCCGGAAGGATTTCTCCGAGGCCCTGCGGAGGGCGGTCGCCGGATCAGTAATATTTCACGGGTTTGCCTTCGATGGCCGAGAGCAGGTTGTTCGCGGCCGACGAGGCGCCGATGCGGAACAAGTCGGTCGTGAGCCATTCCCGGCCCAGAATCTCCTCGACGATCGTGTAGTACAGCGCCGCGTCCTCGGGCGTGCGGACCCCTCCGGCTGCCTTGAAGCCGACCTTGCGGCCCGTCTTTTCGTAATAGTCGCGGATCGCCTGACACATGACGACGGCCGCTTCGGGCGTCGCCGCCACGTCGATCTTGCCGGTCGAAGTCTTCACGAAATCCGCCCCTGCGAACATGGAGAGCAGCGAAGCTCGTCGGATCAACTCCGGCGTTTTCAGCGCTCCCGACTCGATGATGACCTTCAGCACGACGTCTTCGTCCAGCTCCGAGCGGATCACCTCCACTTCGTTGGCCGCCTCGTCGTATTCGCCCGTGAGCATTCGTCCCACGTTGAGCACGATGTCTATTTCGTCGGCTCCGTTCTCCACGGCCATCGCCACTTCGAGCGCCTTCACTTCGAGGTAGGTCTGCGATGCGGGGAATCCGCCGCCGACGCTCGTGATGCGCATCGGCGTGCCGTCCACGGCCACACCGACGGTCTCGACGAACGAGGGGTAGATGCAGATCGACGCCACGTTGGGAATATGCGGGTATTTCTCGTAAAACTCCGCGGCCTTGCGGGCGAACTCCGTGACGGAGGCCACCGAGTCGTTGCACGAGAGTGTCGTGAGGTCGATGGCCGAGTAGCAGAATTTGTAAACTTCCGCGTTGTGGTTGCGCTCCCCGGCGGCCTTGCGGATGCGGGCTACCTCTTCCTCCACGCGTTCCGCGCTCCATGCCGGGGCGTATTCCTTCAGGTGATTGGCGTATTCCATGGTATCGCTGTTTTCGACAAAATTAGAAAAATTATTCGATCTCCGCCCCTCTCCGGCCGGATTTATTTTCTGTTCCGGAGGCCTCTCCGGGCTTTCCTGCTTTCGGGAACGGCGTCCGGATTCCTTTTCCGAAGAGGCCGGGCTGTTTCGGGGGCGCTTCGGAATGGCATCCGCGGCCGTCCCCGGAGTCGTTGTGCGAGTCGTATCGGACATGGCGTCCGGGCGATACGTCCGGGATTGTTTCGGAATGGCCCCGCGAAGTCATGTCCGGGACCGCTCGATCCATATCCGTGTCGGCGGGCGTGTGCTTCTGCGCAACCGCCTGCCTCCGCACATTGCCCTCTCCTCTTATTTCCGTCTGTTTCTGCGTTTGGGGTTCCCCGCGGACGGCCGTCCCGTTGCTTTGCATTCCTGCCGCCATCCCTTTCCTGCGGCGCTCTCTCTTTTCCTTCGTATGCGCTTCCCTGCAAAAAGAGAGCCCGGACCGCGAAGGTCCGGGCTCTTTCGCAGCGGAGATTCTCCGCCTCTTCCGAATTATTTCTTCAGTGCCTTCAGGTTCACGTCCTTGGCGGCCTTCTTGGCCAGCTCGGGATTCTTCGACGTAGCGCTCTTGAGCTGAGCCTCGGCGCTCTTCATGTCGCCTTCCTTCACGGCGATCACGGCGCGCAGGTAGTCGGCGTCGGCCGAATTGTCCTTGGCGATGGCCTTCTTGGCGCCGGCCAGGTCGTTCGACTGTACCAGTGCGATGGCGGCGTTGTAACCCTCGAGGTTCCGGGCAGCGGTCTTGTAGTCGCCCTCGGCGGCAGCCATGGCGGCCTTTGCCTGAGCGTCGGCGGCTGCGGCGTACTTCTTGGCCTCAGCGGTGTTGTTGTTGGCGAGGTTGGCCAGCAGGAGGTTCTTGTTCAGCTCCTTCGACGAATCCATCTTGGCGGCCTTCTCGAACGACTTCAGGGCGGCAGCCTTGTCGCCGACCTTCGTCTGGGCCACGCCGAGGTTGTTGTAAACGCGGGCGTCGTTGTACTTCTTCGAAGCGGCGGTCAGGATGGCTACCTGCTCCTTCGGGCAGTCGGTCAGCTCCTGAGCGGCGAAGAGGTACTCCTCGACGGTCAGCTCTCCGCCGTTGCGGTAAGCGGCCATGATCTCGGCGTCGGTCTTGCCCTGCAGGTCGGTGGTGTTCACGATCTGCGAGCGGCGCAGCTCGGGCAGGATCTCCTCCTTCAGCTCGTTGAATACGGCCGACATGTTCTTGATTTCGCTCTCACGCTCGGCGGGCGAGTTGTAGAGGCTCAGCACCTGGAGAATGAGGTTCTTGTCCTTGATGTTCGACTTCTCGACCAGCTCCTTGAAACCGTCCCAGTCCTCGCCGTAGGCTGCGGCGTCGATATCGAGGCCCGAATCCTTGAGCAGCTTGGCGATCACCTTGTGACCCGATTCGCTGCGGGCTTTCGACAGCTTGTCGTTGAACTTCTCGGGACCGTCGGGCGAAGCGTAACCCTTCACGGCGATGTTCTGCGTTGCGCGGTCGTTCGTGAGGTTCTTGTCCACGTTCTCCTTGAATGCGCCGAGGTTGGCGGCCTTCTCGTGCTTCTTCGTCACGACCGACGAGTTGATCGTGTAGAGCAGGTCGGTCTTGTCCACTACGGTGGTGATGCGCTTGAAGTTGTTGTCCATCTGCTCCATCAGGTCGCCGTATTTGATGTCCTTCTGCAGCGTGTTCAGACCGTAGGCGACCGTCAGGCCGAACTCCTTGGCCAGAGCGGCTGCGGCAGCGTCGTTGCCGGCCAGCACGGCGGCCTCCTCCTTCGTGGGGATGGCGCCGGTGTTCAAGTTCACGAGCGTGAACTCCTTGCACTTGCCGCCCGGGCACTTGATCTCGGCGCGGAGCTGCAGGGCGCACTCGTCCATGCGGGGATCGTACGGGAACTCGACGTGCATCGTCACGTTGCCGCCGTTCTTCTTATCGACCACCGTGTAGTTGTCGTCCACCTTCGAACCCTGGTAGAAGTGAGCCGTACCGGCCACTTCGCCGCCCTCGAACACGATGACGGGGGTTACCTTGACGACGGCCTTCGCGTTGAAGTACTTGACCGGGAAGGTTACGTTGATGTCGGCGGCCACGATGCCGTTGTTGAGCGTCAGAATCTCGGGAGCCACCGTCAGTTGGACGTCGTCCCGGTTCTTGGCCATTTTCTTGAAGCAGTTGCAGCTCGTGAATGCCAGCGCGGCCACGGCGAGCACCATGCTCAATTTCATTAGCTTTTTCATAATGGGTAAATTTTAATGTGATTTTTGGTTGTTTGCCTAATTTTTTTCTCCCCTGTTGTTCTCTCTCACTTCGGTTTTTCTTTTCCCGTCCCGTTCCGTCGGATGCATTTACGGTGACGGACAATGCAAATATAGAAAAACTTCCGTGAATTATGCAATTATTTCGGGCAGAAAAACTTTCAGGAAGTTTCTGCCCGAAATAATCGCTTGTCCGGTCGGGCTACTCTTCCTTGCGCTCGTGGCGTTCGCGGCGCTCGGGACGCGGGCGGCGCTCCCGCTCCACGTAACCCTCGGGCTTGGGCAGCAGGGCCTTGCGCGAGAGTTTGAGTTTGCCCGTCTTGGGGTCTATGCCGATCAGCTTGACGTCGATCTCGTCGCCCTCCTTCAGGCCGGTCTCCTCCATCGTCTCGAACCGCTTGTAGTCGATCTCCGAGATGTGGAGCAGGGCGTCCTTGCCGGGCATGATCTCGACGAACGCGCCGAAGGCCACGATCGAGCGGATCCGGCCGTGGTACGTCTCGCCCACCTCGGGGATGGCCACGATGGCCTTGATGCGGGCCAGCGCGCCGTCGAGGGCGGCCTTGTCGATGCCGAAGATGTCCACGATGCCCTTGTTGTCCTCCTCGGTGATGGTGATGGTGGTGTTCGTGGTCTTCTGGATGTCCTGGATCACCTTGCCGCCCGGGCCGATCACCGAACCGATCATGTCCTGCGGGATGGTGATCTGCACGATGCGCGGCACGCACGGCTTGTAGTCGGCGCGCGGCTCGGCGATGCACTCCGTGATCTTGTCGAGGATGTGCATGCGTCCCTTGCGGGCCTGTTCGAGCGCTGCGGCGAGCACCTCGTAGGAGAGGCCGTCCACCTTGATGTCCATCTGCGTGGCGGTGATGCCGTCGCGCGTTCCCGTCACCTTGAAGTCCATGTCTCCCAGGTGGTCCTCATCGCCCAGAATGTCCGACAGCACGGCCCATTTGCCCGTCTGCGAGTCGGAGATCAGGCCCATGGCGATACCCGACACGGGTTTCTTGAGCTTCACGCCGGCGTCCATCAGGGCGAGCGTTCCGGCACAGACGGTGGCCATCGACGACGAGCCGTTCGACTCGAGGATGTCCGACACGACGCGCACGGCGTAGGGGTTCTCCTCGCCCAGCGGAACCATCGGCTTCAGGGCGCGCCATGCCAGGTGGCCGTGGCCGATCTCGCGGCGCGAAAGACCGCGTGCGGCCTTCGCCTCGCCCGTCGAGAAGGGCGGGAAGTTATAGTGCAGCACGAACTGCTCGGTTCCCTGTACGAGCACTTCGTCCTTGACCTTTTCGTCGAGCTTCGTGCCCAGCGTCACGGTGGTCAGCGACTGCGTTTCGCCGCGCGTGAAGATCGCCGAGCCGTGGGCCGCGGGCAGGTAGCCCACCTCGCACCAGATCGGGCGGATTTCGTCCGTGCGGCGGCCGTCGAGGCGCTTGCCCTCGTCGAGGATCATGTTGCGCATGGCCTTCTTCTGCACGTCGTCGTGGAAATACTTGTGGATCAGCGGAGCCTTCTCCACGAGCTCCTCCTCCGTGTAGCGCGACGCGAATTCGGCCTCGAGGGCGTTGAACAGATCCTCGCGCTCGTGCTTCATCGTGCCGCTCGTGGCGATGGCGTAGGCCTTGTCGTAGAGCTCGCGGACGATCGTCTGGCGCAGCTCCTCGTCGTTCACTTCGTGGCAGTAGGTGCGCTTGACGTCCTTGCCCAGCTCCTTCGAGAGCTCGATCTGTACGGCGCAGTGCTTCTTGATCTCCTCGTGCGCGAACTTGATGGCGCCGAGCATCACCTCCTCCGAGACCTCCTTCATTTCGCCCTCGACCATCAGGATGTTGTCGATCGTGCCGCCGACCATGATGTCCAGGTCGCATTCGGGCATCTCCGAGAAGTTGGGGTTGATGGCGTACTCGCCGTTGCGGCGCACGACGCGCACCTCCGAAATGGGACCGCCGAAGGGAATGTCCGAGACGGCCAGCGCGGCCGAAGCGGCCAGACCGGCCAGCGCGTCGGGCTGAATATCCTTGTCTGCCGAGATCAGCGTGACGGTCACATAGACTTCGGCGTGGTAATCCGAGGGGAACAGGGGGCGGAGCGCGCGGTCGATCAGCCGGGCCACGAGCACTTCGCTGTCATTGGCCTTGCCTTCGCGTTTCATGAAGCCTCCGGGGTAGCGGCCGCAGGCGGCGTACTTCTCCTTGTATTCGACCTGGAGGGGCATGAAATCGGTGTCGGGTTTTGCATCCTTGGCGGCCACCACCGTACCGAGCAGCATCGTGTCGCCCATCTTGACGACCACCGAGCCGTCGGCCTGCTTGGCCAGCTTGCCCGTTTCGATCTCGATCCGGCGTCCGTCGGCCAGCGTGATCGTTTTACGGACTGCGTTGTACAGCTTCTTTTCTTCCATAAAAATTTTAAACCTATGTGTGTTTCGATTGTTCGTCTTCAATGAAAATGAAGGCAACCCCTCTCGGGAATTGCCCTCATTTCTGCCTCGGGATTACTTGCGGAGGTTGAGTGTCTTGACGATCGCGCGGTAGCGCTCGATGTCCACCTCCTTGAGGTACTCCAGCAACTGGCGGCGCTTACCTACCAGGCGCAGCAGCGCGCGCTGGGTTCCGAAGTCGTGCTTGTTGCTCTTGAGGTGTTCAGTAAGGTGGCTGATACGGTAGGAAAACAACGCGATCTGGCTCTCGGGCGAACCCGTGTCGGTGTTAGACTTGCCGTACTTGCCGAAAAGCTCCTGCTTTTTCTCTGCTGTTAAATAAGCCATTGTGTGAAAGTTTATTTAAGTTCCACTCTACGACGCATCCCCCTTACCGTGGATAACGCCAGAGCGTTTTGCAAAGGTACGAAATAAATGGGAATTGCGCATGAAATGTGAAAAATTATTTCTCTTTTCGGGAGGAAAAGTAGCCGGATCGGCGGGAAAATCGTACTTTTGCGGCTAAACGGGTGAAAATTATGCTGAAAAAGAACCTTTGCGGCCTTTTCGCGGCGCTCTTCGCCGCGGGGTTCGCGGGCTGCGGCGGAGGGCCGCGTACCTATACGGTGGTGGACGGCACGATGCTCGGTACGACGCTGCACGTGGTGGCCGACGTCGAGGGGGTTTCGTCGCAGGAGCTGTACGCGGCCGTCATGGAGCTGGACCGCGAGGCCAAGGCCTCGATGTCGATTTTCGATCCGGCGTCGCTGCTGAGCCGGCTGAACCGCAACGAGACGGACAGCGTCGATCGCCATATCGCCTTCAACCTCCGCCTGGCGGACAGCATCGGGGCGTTGAGCGGGGGGCGTTACGACGTGACGGTCAAGCCGCTCGTCGAGGCGTGGGGATTCGCCGGCAAGGCGGCCCAGGCGCATCCGAACGTCGATTCGATCCTCGATTTCGTGGGCCGCGAAAAGGTCCGCATCGAACGCGGGCGGCTGGTGAAGAGCGACCCCCGCGTGCAGCTCGACTTCAATTCGGTGGCCAAGGGCTACACGGTCGATCTGCTGGCGGAGCTGGTCGAACGGTTCGGCGCCGAGAACTACATCGTGGACATCGGCGGCGAGATCCGCTGCCGGGGCGTCAATCGCACGGGCGAGGCGTGGCGGATCGGGGTGGAAACCCCCTTCGACGGCAACATGAGCGACGGCGAATACCTTCAGAAGCGGATCCGGCTGCGGGAGGGCGGGCTGGCCACCTCGGGCAACTACCGCCGCTTCTATCTCGACGCCGACGGCCGCAAGGTGGCCCATACGATCGACCCGCGCACGGGCCGCAGCGCCCTTTCGCGGCTGCTTTCGGTCACGGTCGTCGCGCCCACGTGCGCCGAGGCCGATGCGCTGGGGACCATGTTCCTGGCCATGGGGGCCGACGACGCGCTGGCGGCCGCGGAGCGGATGCCGGAGGCGAAGGTTTACTTCATCCTCGCCGGCAGCGGCGACACCTACGAGGAGTACGTCTCCCCGGCGATGGAACAACTGATTATGAAATAGCGCATACGGAATATGAAAACAGCCATTTTTCTCTACAATCCGCAGTCGGGCAAAGGGCGTATCGCCGCCCATGTCGAGGGCATCTGCACGGTGTTCCGCGCCTACGGATACGACATCCGCCCGCAGCGGGTCGATTTCGCGGCCAATCCGTTCGACGGCAACGAGTCGGTGTCGCTCATGGTCGTCGCGGGAGGCGACGGGTCGGTCAATTTCGTGCTCAACGCCATGAAGCGCAAGGGGCTGGACATTCCCGTGGGGGTAATTCCGGCCGGCACGGCCAACGACTTCGCCGGAGCGCTCGGCATGTCGCGCGAGCCGCTCGAAGCGGCGCGGCAGATCGCTTCGGGCGTGGAGGAACGGGTCGATTGCGGTCGTGTGAACGACCTTTACTTCGTCAATGTCTTCAGCTTCGGCATCTTCACCACGACCTCGCAGCGCACGCCCGACGACCGCAAGCACAGGCTCGGCAAGTTGGCCTATATCATCGAGGGGGCCCGGGAGATCGCCTCGATCCATGCCGTGCCGCTGGAGCTCGAGGCCGACGGCGTGCGGTTCGACCTGCGGTCGCTCATGGTGCTCGTCTTCAACGGCGAGACGGCCGGCGGGTTCCGCCTGGCGCGCCGCTCCTCGATCCGCGACGGGCTGCTGGACTGCATCCTGCTCGAGAAGCGGACCTTCCTGCGCTCGGCGATGGCGATGGGGCGCTACCTGCTGGGCGGCAACCCGAAGATCGTGCACCGCCTGCAGGCCCGGCGGCTCGAGATCCGTTCGACGGTCGCCGAGCCGACCGACGTGGACGGGCAGAAGGGGGCCGACTTCCCGCTGCACATCGAGTGTCTGCCCGGCGGGCTGCGCGTCGTCTGCCCGTCGTCCGGGGAGAGATAGTCCGGCGCGGCGTCCGCTGCGCGGTGCGGTTCCGCCTCCGGACGGAGCGGCTGCCGGGTGTTTCCCGGGTGCGTTCGCGCACCGGAGATTTCCCGGGCGGACGGGGCCGTTTCGCCTCCGGAATTTTTGGATTTCCGGTCGAATCTTGTTATTTTTGTCCGCAAAGACCTCGATACATGGCGGAGAACGGCAAAACGGCGAAGGCGACGTCCGGCAGCAGGCGCGAAGGACTGCACAAAGTCTCCATTTCGCGGATCAAAAAGGAAATGAGCGACGTGTTCTATCTGTCGGACGATCTGGTGATTACATCCCTTTCGGCGCAGAACAATACGACGGCCGACTACCCGGCCTCCATCGACGGCTTCTCGGCCATCATCATGATGACGGGCGAGGCCACCGTGTCGATCGACATGCAGAACTACCATGTCCGGCCCAACGCCATCGTCTTCTTCAACCCCAACAGCATCATCCGCACGGTGAAGTGCTCGTCGAACGCCGCGGCCTATTTCCTGGCCTTCTCCAAGTCGTTCGTCAATGAGATTCAGATCGACCTTTCGACGTCGCTGCCGGTGTACATGCGTTTCGGCAAGGCTCCCGTGCTGGAGGTGTCGCCGCAGGACGTGGAGGAGATCCGGCAACTGTTCCAGCTCATCAAGACCATGCTGCGCAGCGACAAGGAGCGCTACCGCCACGAGATCATCCGCACGCTCTTCACGACGGCGTTCTACATCATCACCGAGATCAACCAGCGGGACCGGCCCGGCGAGCTGAAGCAGGGCCGCTGCGAGGTGCTGTTCAACGAGTTCATGTCGCTCCTGCAACAGTACAACAAGCGCGAGCGCAACGTGAGCTTCTATGCCCGCCAGCTCAACATCACGCCCAAATACCTCTCGTCGGTGGTCAAGGAGGTGAGCGGCAAGACGGCGGCGCGGTGGATCGACGAATCGGTGATTCTCGAAGCCAAGACGCTGCTGAAATACTCCGGAATGAGCATTCAGGAGATCGCCTACCACCTGAATTTCTCGACCCAGTCCTTCTTCGGCAAATACTTCAAGCAACATACCGGAACCTCCCCGTCGCGCTACAAGCGCAAGGGGTGATTCCGGCGGTTCCGGGGCCTTTTGCGGACACGGGCGGCGTGGATCGGAGCGCTATTTCAGCGCCTCCACGACCTTGCCGAGCAGTTCGGGGAGCTTGTGCTCCTCCTGCGCCGTGTAGAAGTTCCCGTCGATCTCGGTGGCGGAGTCCGTCGCCGCGGCGTGCCGCACGGCGCCTTTGGCCAGCGGATGCACGGCCACGCGCTTTCCGGCGGCGATGCCCGCGATGTCGAAGAGCAGTCCGGCGCCGCAGTGGCCGATCAGGAGTTTGCCCTGTTCGGCGAAGGTCTTCATCTCCCCGAGCAGGGCGGCGTTCCACGGTTCGCCGGCGTGCTGCGCGAAGACCGGCACGGCGTCGCCGCAGGCGAACACCAGCGCACCGAACTCCCCTTCGCGGCCTTTCAGCTCGGCGATCGTGGCGTCCGCCGTGATCCGGACGCCCGAATTGGTCCGGATTTCCCGGCTGCCGGCGACGGCGAACAGGGTGAAGGGAATGTCGTTTTCGAAGAAGGTTTCCAGATACTGGAACAGGCCCGCCCCGTTCACGGGATCGACGGCCAGAACGGCTGCTTTCTTTGTCATGGTCGCAAGTGTTTGAATGATATGACGGTTATTTTCGGTAAGTTTCTTATATTTGCATACAAATATACGCCGGATAACCTTCCCGTGCAAGAAGTGACTTCCGGATGAGTAGGTTACGGCCGTGTAACCGTTGTTGGAAATCAAAGCGATGGAGACGAAAAAAAATTTGAACGATTTTCCGCCTACGGGCCGCTGTCCGGTCCGCGACGTGCTGAGCCGGCTGGGCGACAAGTGGTCGATGCTCGTGCTGATTGCGCTGCATGCCAACGGCGTGATGCGGTTCAGCGAGATTCACCGTTCGTTGGGCGACATTTCGCACCGTATGCTGACCGTCACGTTGCGGACGCTCGAGGCCGACGGCATGGTCGCCCGCACGGTGTACGCCGAGGTCCCGCCGCGTGTGGAGTACCGGCTGACCGTCCGGGGCGAGAGCCTGCTGCCCCATGTTTTCGGACTCGTGGAATGGGCGCGGGCGAATATGGAGGGGATTTTTGCGGATCGGCGGAAAAATTGATTATCTTTGTGTCGTCCGGATGCGGGACACCCTTTCCGTAAGGGAGTTATGTGTGGTCCGGCCTGGAAAACGGTTCGGGGTTCGCCCCCGGATGCCGGATAAAAGGAGAGGAAAGATGAAATACCGAAAGAGAGTTGAGAAACCGCAGGGCCCTGTTTCCCCCCCCTCATTTTTTGGGGCGGAGCGGGAAAGGCGTATGCCCTGCTGATCGCCGCAGGGCTGCTCGGCGCGTCGCCGGCCGGGGCCCGGAGTTACGGTAGCGGCCCCCGGGTGGAGGGTGGCCGGGTCGTCGTCACGGACGACGGATTTTCGCGCGACGATGCCCGGGACAACGGGCTGGCCGACCGGTTTGAGGTCGCCCGCGAGGACGCGCCGCGGGAGATGACCGCCGCGGAGGCCGTCGCTTTCTGCCGCAGTTACGCCGAAAGGCGCGACGATGCGGGCCGGTGGCGGGTTCCGACGCAGCGGGAGCTGATGCAGGCCGTGATCGTGCGGGTGCGCCTGACGGGGCTGGAACCGTTCGACAGCGAGGTGTACTGGAGTTCGAGCGCCGTACCCCGGCAGTTCGGAGAGGAGGAGCGTTACGGCGTGCACATGCGGACCGGATCGACGCTCTGGCTGCCGCTCCGCAAGACGGCCCGCGTCCGCTGTGTCCGCACCCTCGGCGAGAACGAGGTGCCGCAGGAGGCTGCGGACCGCGATGCCCGCAGCTACCGGGGGTTCCGGTATTGACCGGGCCTCGCCGGACGGTCCGTGCGGAGAAAAGGCCCGTCCGGAATCCGTATGCGAATGAAAAAACACCCCTGCCGGCATGCGCGCGGCAGGGGTGTTTTTTCGGTGTGTCCGCTCCGGGCTATTTCGCTTTGGCGGCCTTGGCGGCGACGGCCTTGTCCAGCTCGATGATGAAGTCGGCCAGTACGTTCATGTAGTTGATGAAGGCGTCGTAGGCCGAGTCGTAGGGATTGAAGTAGGAGTGCACGTCGCCGTCCGAGAGCCACTTCGTCGCCATGTAGTAGAAGTGGTCGGAGGTCTGCATGAAACTCCACACGTAGTCGAAGTCGGGATTTTTCAGCGCCGCGATCTTCTCCTTCTGGGCGTAGAGCTTCGAGAAGGCCTCGTTCTGCAACTCGTTGCCCAGCCAGGCCGTCACGTCGCGCTCCTCGTCGGCCCACGACATCACGTGCGGGCAGTGGAGCACCGAGACGGGCTGGTGCTTCTTGGCCGCTTCGCTGACGGTGGCGAACTCCAGGTCGTTCTTCTTGGCCAGGATCGCCTTCGGCAGGGCGCGCATGAACTCGAAGATGCCCGTGTCGGCTGTCTGGTGTTCGCCGAAGGTCTCGTAGTCCATGAAGAGGTTCACGACTTCGCCCGGGGTGTCCTCCGAGGCGATCCACTTCACGTACTTCTCCGCCGTTAGGGGCCACTGGTCCCAGCTGCGGTTCGAGAAGCGGAAGGCGATGTCGTCCGAGAGCTTGTAGTTGCGCAGCAGCAGGCGCAGCTTCTGATCGACGGCGTTGGCATAGACGTAGTTGGGCGACTTCCAGCCCAGCACGTGCTTGGCCCCTTCGGCCAGCATCGTGCGGAAGCCCATCGAGGCGACCATCGCGCCGATGTCGTCCGAATAGATCAGCTCCGTGTTGCGGAAGGCCGTGGGCTTCACGCCGAACTCCTTCTTCATGAGGTTCGTATGCAGCCGGACCTGTTCGGTGAAATCCTCCTTCGACGCCAGCGACGCCAGCGAGTGGGAGTAGGTCTCGGCCAGAAACTCCACGCATCCCGTGGCGGCCAGTTCCTTGAACGAGTCGAGCACCTCGGGCGCGTAGGCGCGGAACTGCTCGACGGCGATGCCGGTGATCGAGAACGAGCAGCGGAACTTGCCCTTGTTCTCCTTGATGAGCTTCAGCAGCAGCGCATTCATCGGCAGGTAGCACTGCCGGGCCACCTTCTGCATGATGGATCGGTTCAGCAGGTCGTCCAGGTAGTTGTGATCCTTGCCCATGTTGAAGAAACGGTATTTCTTCAGGCGCCAGGGCTGGTGTACCTGGAAATATAAGCAGACGGTTTTCATAGCGGGTGGTGTTATTTTGTTTTTTTCTGATTCTCTTCGATAGCGGTCTCATAGACCGTCTTGATTTTCGCCGCGGCGTCGTTCCACTTGAGGTTCGTCACCTCCTCCAGCCCCTTCGAGGCGAACATTTTGCCCAGCGCGGGGTATTCGATGAGGGCGAAGATGGCGTCGGCCAGGGCGTCCACGTCCCAGTAGTCCACCTTCACGGCGTAGTCGAGCACCTCAGCCACGCCGCTCTGTTTCGAGATGATGACCGGGACGTTCGAGCGCATGGCTTCGAGCGGCGAGATGCCGAACGGCTCCGAGACCGACGGCATGACATAGACGTCCGACAACTGGAACATCTTGTGCACGTCCTCGCCGCGCAGGAAGCCCGTGAAGTGGAAGCGGTCGGCGATGCCGAGCCGTGCCACGCGGCGGATCACATGATTCATCATGTCGCCCGAGCCGGCCATCACGAAGCGCACGTTCGGGATGCGCCTGAGCACCTTGGCGGCCGCCTCGACGAAGTAGTCGGGGCCTTTCTGGTAGGTGATGCGGCCGAGGAACGTCACGATCTTGTCCTTCACGCCGCGTTCGGGCGCGGCGCCCGCATGTTCGGCGAAGCGCACGGCGTTGTGCACCGTCACGACCTTCCCGGCCGGAATGCCGTAGCGGTTGATGACGATGCTGCGCGTGAGGTTCGAGACAGCGATCACCCGGTCGGCGGCCTCCATGCCGGCGCGCTCGATGGCGTAAACCTGCGTGTTGATGTTCTCTCCGCTGCGGTCGAACTCCGTGGCGTGCATGTGCACCACCAGCGGTTTGCCCGAAACGCGTTTGGCGGCGATTCCGGCGTAGTAGGTGAGCCAGTCGTGGGCGTGGATCACGTCGAACTGCCCCTCCAGGTCGCGGGCCACCTGCGCGGCGACCACGGCGTAACGGGCGACCTCCTCCATGAGGTTGGCACCGTATTTTCCCGAGAAGGTGTAGCGCTGTTTCCACGGGTCGGCCGTCGTCCAGGTCGTCTGGCCCGTTTTCACGTATTTTTCGTGGTAGGCATCGTACTCTTCGGGCGAGATGTAGGGGACCATGTTCGAGTCGATCTGGATGAACGCCATCCGGCTCAACACGTCGTCCGCGCCGCTCCCGGTCGAACCGTACAGGGCCTCCACGTCGCTGGCGTTCACCACGCGCGTGAAACGCTGGTCCTCGTCGCCGTAGGCGTGGGGTACGACGAACGTGACGTCCACGCCGTTGCGCGCCAGCCCGCGGGTCATTCCGTAGCAGGCCGTTCCCAACCCTCCCGCAATATGGGGCGGAAACTCCCAACCGAACATTAAAACTCTCATATCGAATAATTTGTTGTTATGCCGCCTGCGCGCGCCGATCCTTTCGCGCGCGTTTGCCGCGCTCCGGGATCAGGTCCCTCTCTGTGTCCTTCCCGTCCGGGGAAGGGCGCCGTCCGTCACAATCCTTTGTGCGCCCGGGCTTGTCGTTGCTTATTTCATCGTTTTTTTCTTCGTCCCGCCGGAGGGCGCCGTCGCTTTCCGGGCTTTTCCTGCGGCCGGTTCCGCAGCCTTCTTCCCGCTCTTCGCGGTGGTTTTCGCGGCTGATTTCCCGGCGGTTGCCGCTTTCGCGGCCGTGTCCTTTGCCGGCTTTCCGGGGGTCTTGGCGGCCTTCTCCGTTGTCTTTCCGGCTTTCGCCGCCGTGCGCTTCGCCGCCGTTTTCCGCGTTGCGGAGCCCTTCGTCTTTTCCGGGGCGGGATGGCGCGTGAGCACCATGTGGTAAATCTCGAGCACCGCGCCTACGCTCCACGCCTGCGAGATCGCGCCGCGCGCCGCATAGGGAGGATCGGCGTCGTAGAGTTCGCCGATCGAACCGATGCCGTAGGACTGGATGTCCTCCTCGAAGTTCGCCAGAATCTCCTCGGCCTGCGGCAGGAACGAGTCCCCGTCGATGTCGAAGCAGGCCCTGACGTAGAAGGAGAGCAGCCAGGGCCATACCGAGCCGTTCTTCGACGCGAAGTCCCGTTCCTCGGGCGTACCTTCCTGCGAACCCCGGTAGAGGGGGTTGCGGGGCGAGAGCGTCCGCAGACCCTTGGGCGTCAGCAGATGCTGGCGGACGGTGCGGATCACGTCGATCCGCATCCGGTCATCGACGGGCTTGTAGGGCAGGCTGCAGGCGAGGATCATGTTCGGGCGGATGCTCTTGTCGGGCCCCGTCTCGTCCACGTAGTCGGCCAGATAGCCTTCGGGCAGGGCGAACAGCTCCCGGAATGCGTTTTCGATGCGCTCCGGAAGAGCCTCCCACGCCTTGACGAAGGCTTTGTCGCCCTGACTGCGCGCCAGTTCGAGCGTGTAACGGACGGCGTTGTACCACAAGGCGTTGACCTCGACCTGATAGCCGTTGCGCGGCGTGACGGGCCGGCCGCCGATCATGGAGTTCATCCACGTCAGGGGAATCTCGTCGGACGACGCCCATACGAGCCCGTTGCCGTGCAGGGCGACCCGTCCCGCGATACCCCGGCGGTAGGCTTCGAGCACCTCCTTCATCGCGCCTCCGTAGCGGTTCCACACCGCTTCGTCGCCGATCGTCCCGCCGAGTCGCTGGAGTGTCCAGAAGAACCACAGCGGGGCGTCGGCCGCGACGGCCGCCGAGGCCGTTGCGGCGAACATGCCGTCGCGCATGTTCCGCACTTCGGTGTCAAGGACGTCGATGCAGTCCTCCTTGTGCTCCTGCAGCAGGGTGATTCCCGGCAGGGCGACGAAGCTCTGGCGTCCCGAGACGCCGTGCCACGGATAGCCTGCGATGACCTCCGTGCGGCCGCCCGGCCGGCGGATCACGAACTGGCGCGCCGAGTGCTCGAGGCAGCTCAGGAAGTCGATCTTGTGCGTGCGGCGTGCGATCGAGGCGGCGAATACCTCCTCGATGGTCTTCGTCGAACCCATCTCGTCGAGCGAGGCCGAGAAGATGATGCTTTCGCCCTTCTTCAGCTCCGTTTCGAAGTAGCCCGTGGTCATCAGGTCCTCGTGCCCCTCGTAGCCGCGGGCGAGGTCCTGCAGGTATTCGAAGTTGTAGTACCAGTCGGGGGCCGGAACGAACTCCGTGCCGGGTTTGCTGGTCTGGAGGTAGAGCCACGGGAACGAGCCGTAGAGACGGCACTTCACGCCGTTCACCGCGGGGTAGGAGTGCCCGTCGGCCTCCATGTTGGCGTGCGTTAGCGCGTGTTTGTCGCGGAAGGCGAGGAACGGGCGCAGCCGCAGCCGGGTCTCGGAGTGGGCGTCCACGAGCGTGTAGCGTATCATCAACTGCGTCCGCTTGTGAATCCACAGCATCTCCTTGCGGAGGATCACGCCGCCCACGCGGTAGGTGATCGTCGGGGTCGGCGTGTATTCGAAGTCCGTGATATACTTGTGTCCGCGCGGTTCGTACACTCCCGGGAAGCGGTGCAGGGCCAGGTTGAACGTCTGGTCGTGCTGGATGACCGTCTCGTCGAGCGACGACAGCAGGACGTAGGTCCTGCCGCTGTCGTCGATGGGGGCGACCATCAATCCGTGGTATCGGCGGGTGTTGCAGCAGACGATGGTGGTACTCATGTAGCCGCCTATACGGTCCGTAGCGAGCATCTCCCGCTGGAGCGAGTACTCCAGGTTTCCCAATTCGCTTTTGTCGAAGGTAAGTGCTGACATATGCTTTAAAATACGGTTCGTCTTATAAAGATATTCGATTTTTCGGGATTTTGCAACCGGCGGATCGAAATTTCACACTTTTTTACCATACTTCATGCCGGGTGCGTCATGCCCACTTCACCAGTGCGAAGTCCATGCGGTGCGGCAGGTGCGGATTGCTGGGATAGACGCGCAGCGCCACGTCGTACGTGCCCGTCTCCTCGGGCGTGTAGTCGAGCGCATAGGTCACCTGCCGGCCCTCCACGCGGGTCCGCGCGAGCTGGATCGTCCGCGTGACGTTCACCGACTGTCCTCCGACGATCTGCTGCGCCACGACCATCTCCACGCCGATGTCCTCGGGCCGCAGGTTGGCCACGTCCACCGTCACGGCGAAGTGGTACTTCTCGCCCACGCAGACGGCCTCCTTGTCGATCATCACCCGCTCGACGTCCACCACGCGCACCTCGTCCCAGGCGGCCGAGACCTTGCGTTTCCACGCCGCGATCTCGCGGGCGAGGCGGTAGGTGTCGGCGCACAGCTCGCGCTTGCGGGCGGCGAGCTTGTCGTAGAAGCGGTTTTCGTAGTCGGTGAGCATGCGGTTGGTGGTGAAGTTCGAGGCGATCTCCGCCACGCATTTCTTGATCGAGGCCACCCACTCGTGCGGCGTGCCCTGCGCGTCGCGGGCGTAGTATTTCGGGGCGATCTGCTCCTCGATGGTGTTGTAGATCATCTCGGCGTCGAGCTCGTCCTGATAGCGCTGCTCGGAGAAGGTGCGCTCCATGGGGAGCATCCATCCGGCGCCCTCCTTGTAGCCTTCGACCCACCAGCCGTCGAGCACGGAGAACTGCATGACGCCGTTCATCACGCACTTTTCGCCCGACGTCCCGGAGGCTTCGAGCGGCCGGGTGGGGGTATTGAGCCACACGTCCACGCCCTGCACCATGCGGCGGGCCAGCTCCATGTCGTAGTTCTGCAGGAAGATGATCTTGCCGACGAACTGCGGCATGGCCGACACCTCGACGATCCGCTTGATGAGGTCCTGCCCGGGCTTGTCGTTGGGGTGGGCCTTGCCCGCGAAGATGAACTGCACGGGGCGCTCCTTGTTATTGACGATCTCCGACAGCCGGTCGAGGTTCGTGAACAGCAGGTAGGCGCGCTTGTAGGTGGCGAAGCGGCGCGCGAAGCCGATGGTCAGCACCTCGGGCTTGATGCCCTCGATGATGCGGAGCATCTGGGCCGGCGATTCGAGCCGCACCTGGCTGGGGTCGCTGTACCGTTTGCGGATATGGCGGATCAGCTTGTCCTTGAGTTTCATGCGCTCGCCCCAGAGTTCGGCGTCGGGGACGGCGTTCACCTTCTGCCAGGCGGGGATGTCGTAGGTGTGTCCCTCGAATCCGTCGGCGAAGTAGCGGGCGTAGAGGCGGCGCATCGACGTGGCGATCCACGTCGGGAAGTGCACGCCGTTGGTGACGTAGCCGATGTGCAGCTCGTTCTTGAAGTAGCCGGGCCACATGTTGCCCAGAATGTCCTTCGATACCTCGCCGTGGAGCCACGACACGCCGTTCACCTCCTGCGAGAGGTTGCAGGCCAGCACCGACATCGAGAACTTCTCGTTCGGGTCGTTGGGGTTGGTCTTGCCCAGGTTGATATACTGCTCCCAGGTGATGCCCAGCACGTCGGGATAGTGCGACATGTACTGGCGGATCATCGGCTCGGGGAAGGCGTCGTGTCCGGCCGGAACGGGGGTGTGCGTCGTGAAGAGCGACGACGAGCGCACGACCTCCAGCGCCTCCGAGAAGGAGAGCCTGCGGTGGTTGATCATTTCGCGGATGCGCTCGATGCCGATGAAGGCGGCGTGTCCCTCGTTGCAGTGATAGACGTCGTGCCGGACGCCCAGCTTGCGCAGGGCGCGGATGCCGCCGATGCCCAGCAGGATCTCCTGCTTGAGGCGGTTCTCCCAGTCGCCGCCGTAGAGGTAGTGGGTGATCTGGCGGTCTTCCTCGAGGTTGGCCTCGAAGTCGGTGTCGAGCAGGTAGAGGTCCGTGCGGCCCACCTGGCATTTCCAGATGCGCGCCGAGAGCGTGCGGCCCGGGAAGGCGATGGTGACCGTCATCCAGCCGCCGGTGTCGTCGCGCACGGGCGAAATGGGCAGCTTGTAGAAGTTCTGCGCTTCGTAGGTGGCCTCCTGCGCCCCCTGGGCCGAGAGCCGCTGCGTGAAGTAGCCGTAGCGGTAGAGCAGGCCCACGGCGGCCATCGGCACGTTCTTGTCCGAAGCCTCCTTGAGGTAGTCGCCGGCCAGGATGCCCAGACCGCCCGAATAGATCTTCAGCGACGAATGGAGTCCGTACTCCATCGAGAAGTAGGAGATCGTCGTGGTCTTCGGGTCGGGCTTTTCGTTCATGTAGTCGCGGAACTGCGTGTGCACGGCGTCGAGCTGCGCGAGGAAGTTCGGGTCGTGCTCGAGCTCTTTGAGCCGTTCGACGCTCAGCTTGTCGAGGAAGGCGATCGGGTTGCGGTCCGAAGCGGCCCACAGGGCGGGGTCGATGCCTTCGAACAGGTCGCGGGCGCCGGGATTCCAGCTCCACCAGAGGTTGCGCGACAGCTCCTCGAGGGCGTGCAGCCGTTTGGGCAGCGTCTTATCGACCATCATGCGGTTCCAGTTGGGCTTTTCGACGAAAAGCTGCTGACGCACGAAGTTGATCTGTTCGGTCTTCGACCCCCCGTCGTCGAGCACGGCGCGGTTGGTCCGCACGACGGAGCTTTCGACCGCCTCGGAATAGGCCTGCTCGTAGGCCGGGTAGAGGTGCTCCCAGAGCGCCGTGGCCGAGAGGTCGGCGGCCGAGACGCGCACTTCGTTCACGTGCTTGTCGTCGAGCGCGGCGAAGCGCACCAGCGCGTCGGCGATCTGCTCCTCCACCTCCCGGTCGTTGTAGTCGTCGCGGCGGATCACCTCCACGCCGGCGTGCTCGCGGTGCTTTTCGGCCCAGATGCCGAAGCCGGCCAGCGTCGTGGTGATCGTCGGCACGGAGAAGGCGATCGACTCGAGCGGCGTGTACCCCCACGGCTCGTAGTAGGAGGGGAAGACCGTCAGGTCCATGCCCGCGAGCAGTTCGTAGTAGTCCTTGTCGAAGATGCCGTCGGCCCTGTTGAGGTAGGTCGGCACGAAGATCACCTTCACCTTCGATTCGGGCGTTGTGAGAATGCTGTCCTTCAGGGCGTTCACGATCGGGTCCCATGCCGGATTCTCCAGCAGGTGAGTCGAGTGGGCGTACTGTGCCGGGTCGATGGGCTGCGCGGGATCGGCCAGATGGGCCTGGAGGTCGGGGCGCGGGCCGCGGTTGCCGGCCGGCACGGTGATATAGGCGAGCACCTCGCGCCGGAGCTTGTCCGACGCCGCGAGCTTCTTGAGCGACTCGATGAACACGTCGATGCCCTTGTTGCGGAATTCGTAGCGGCCGCTGGTCCCGACGATCAGCGGCTCGGAGGCGAACCTGCATCCCAGGCACGCCTCGGCTACGGCGATCAGGGCCTTGCGGGCCTCGTCGCGCTTGGCGTAGTACTCCTCGCCGGTCCATACGAAGTCGTTCTCGAAACCGTTGGGCGTGATACCGTCCGGTTCGCGGCCCAGGAGAAACTTGCATTCGTTGGCCGTGATGTCGCTCACGGTGAGGAAGGCGTCGTGGTTCGCCGCGGCGGTCTTCTCGATCGAGTGCTTGGCCGTGACGTTGAACTGGCGGGCCAGTTCGTCGGCGTTGAACTTCGCGAGGTCGCTGTAGAGCGGCAGGCGGTTCCCGGCGATGCAGCGGCCCATGACCGTGGCGTGCGTGGTGAACACCGTGGCCACGTAGGGGGCGTATTTGCGCAGGTAGAGGCCTCCGGCGGCCGACATCCATTCGTGGAAGTGGGCGACGATCTTTTCGGTCGAGGAGCAGAAGGTCTTGACGTAGGAGGCGATCACCGTGCCCGCGGCGTAGCCGAAGAGCACCGGCTCGATGTAGTCCCACTGCCCGGAGAGCGAATCGACGTGGTAGCTCTCCCAGAGCTTGGTGAGGATTTCGTCCTTGCGCGGGATGAGCGAGGTGAAGTCCACCAGCACGGCCAGCGGCTCGCCCTTGATCTTCCAGCGGCCGATGCGGATGCGCAGGCCCTCCGAATAGACCGCCTGACGCCAGGCTTTGAGCAGGGTCTGGTCCTCCTCGAATTCGGGATTCGTCCCTTCGTGCGAGAGGTCGGGGCCGATCAGGATGTAGCGGTCCCCGAATTTCCGGGTCACGGTCTGGGCCTTGGTCGAGATGACGGTGTGGATGCCGCCTACTTTGTTGCATACCTCCCAGCTTGCCTCGAACAGGAAGTCGGGAGCGAGTCTTGCGTTGCTCATATTCTTTTCTTTACTTGTATGTGCTGAAACGGGCTGAATTCGGGGGCAAAGGTAATACTTATATTTATAAAAACAATCCGAATCCGATCTTATTAAAAATATTTAATAATAACTTAACGTTTCTGTTTCACTTGGTTGCGCCGGCTGTTATGTTTCGAAAAGCGTTTCGATCACCGCATCCGACAGCAGCATGCGCCGGGGCGGAACCGCCAGCCGTCCCCCGCGGATTTCGGCCGCGCCCGTCTCCGTCCACGGGCGGACCTCCCGGACGATCCGCGCGGTCCGTTCCGCCCCGAACAGCGCTTCGGTCTCGGCGAGGCCGATTCCTTCGGCGGTGCGCAGCCGTGTGAGGAGGTATTCGTTGAAGCGGTCCCGTTCGGAAAGGATTTCGCTTCCGGGTTCGGCGCCCCCGATGTATTGCGTAACGGAAGCGACGTTCCAGTGACGTTCCCGCCCGTCGAACGAGTGGGCGGCGGGGCCGATGCCCAGATACTTCGCGCCGTGCCAGTATGCGGCGTTGTGGCGGGCGCGGAATCCCGGGCGGGCGAAATTCGAAACCTCGTAGTGTTCGTATCCCGCGGCGGTGAGCGTATCGTGCACGAGGCCGAACTCCGCTTCGCTGACCTCCTCCTCCACCGGCGCGAAGTCGCCCCGCGCGGCGCGGCGTCCGAAGGCCGTCGCGGGTTCGATCGTCAAATGGTATGCCGAAATGTGTTCGGGGCCGAGCGCCAGCGCCGTGTCGAGCGACCGCCGCAGCGTGTCGCCGCCGAATCCCGGCACGCCGAAGATCAGGTCGATCGTCAGGTTCCCGAACCCGGCTTCCCGCGCCCGTCTCACCGATTCGGCGGCCTGCGCCGCCGTGTGGCGGCGGTTCATCAGCTTCAGACACGCGTCGTCGAAGGACTGTATGCCGATCGAGAGGCGGTCGATGCCGGTCCGGCGGAGCGCCTCCAGGTATGCCGGCGTGAGGTCGTCGGGGTTGGCTTCGAGGGTCGTCTCCTCGACGACCGAGCAGTCGAACAGCTCCGCGGCACGGGCCAGCAGCCCTCCGATCGTCTCCGGCGGACAGAGCGACGGCGTGCCGCCCCCGAAATAGCGCGTGCGGACAGGTTCGCCGCCCAGATAGTCGCGGCGCGCTTCGAGTTCGCGGCGCATCGCCTCCGCGAGCGGCTCCATGCGGTCCAGTTCGACGCTCTTGTAAAAGTCGCAGTAGGCGCAGACGCGCTTGCAGAAGGGAATATGGAAGTAAAGACCGGCCATAACTACCAAAGATAACGAAAAATTCCGGATCCCGCCGCTGCTTTCTCCGGATTTTGTGCGGAAGGGGCGTACTCCGGAACGGGGCACCGGAGTGCGTCCGTGTTTCATGCCGCACTCCGCGGCGGTCCGCGCGATATGGAAAAATTCCCCAAAAAACATCGGATTGTTTGGCCGTTTGAAATTATGTTCGTAAATTTGCGAACGATGGGGACGCCGATGGAGATGGATAACAAGGAATATACGACAAAACAGGAGCGGCTTGCGCGTTTCGCCAAAGCGATGGGTCATCCGGCAAGAGTGGCGATTCTCGAATTTCTGTTGAAGCAGGACAGCTGCTTCTTCGGCGACATCCACGAGGTGCTGCCTATCTCAAAGGCAACGGTGTCGCAGCATTTGAAGGAGTTGAAGGATGCGGGGCTGATACAGGGGGAAATAGAGACTCCTAAGGTGAAATACTGTATCAACCGGGAGAACTGGGGCATCGCCTCGGCGCTCTTTGTGGCGTTTTTGGGGCAAGCCGTATGCGGAAAGGGGGATTGCTGCGGATAAATGAATTTTTTTTTTGTCCACTGTGTTCGTTGTTTTACGAAAAACAAATATATTGAAAACCAATAAAATAGAGTAATAAATGAGAAGAATGATGTTGATGATGGCCGTATGCCTCGGAATGCTTGCCTGCGGCAGCGGCGGTGGAAAGGGAAACGAAACGGCGGAAGAGCAGTCCCGGAAAGACCGTGTGGAGGTCCTGTATTTCCATGGGAAGCGGCGTTGCGCCACCTGCATGGCGATAGAGAAAAACGCCAGAGAGGCAGTGGAGGCTCGATTTGCCGACGAGCTGAAGAATGGGACGGTCGTGTTCAAATCAATCGACATATCCGAACCGGAGAATGAGGCGGTCGCCGGAAAGTATGAGGTTGCCTGGTCGTCCTTGTTCATCAGCAGATGGAAAGACGGTAGGGAAACGTATGAGAATCTGACTGAATACGCTTTCGCCAACGCCCGGACTGCTCCCGACGCATTCAAGAGCGTAGTGGCTGAAAAGATCGACGGATTGCTGGAGTAAGACGCTATGGAGTGGTTGCAGGCATTGTTGGATAGCAGTACGACTCCTGCCTTGACGGCTTTCCTCCTGGGATTGCTCACGGCGGTTTCGCCCTGTCCGTTGGCTACGAATATCGCAGCCGTGGGGTTCATCGGCAAAGACATCGAACCCCGGCGGCGGGTTTTCCGCAACGGACTTCTGTACACGCTCGGCCGTGTCATCGCCTATACGGTGTTGGGCGTCGTGCTTATTCTGGTGCTGAAAGAGGGGGCGAGTCTGTTTGGCATTCAGAAGTTCCTCTCCGAATGCGGGGAACTGGTCCTCGGACCGGCATTGTCGCTCGCCGGTTTGTTCATGCTGTCCGGCGGCAAACTCAAGTTGCCCTCCTTCGGTTTCAAAGGCAACGGAGAGAATCTGGCGCGGAAGGGCGGTTGGGGTGCGATGTTGCTCGGAATGCTGTTCGCCCTGGCATTCTGTCCCGCGAGCGGCGTGTTCTATTTCGGGATCCTGATCCCTATGTCAGCTGCGGCGCCCGCAGGCTATCTGCTGCCCGTGCTGTTCGCCGTAGCCACCGCGCTGCCTGTGTTGGCCGTTGCCTGGATCCTGGCGTTCGGCGTTCAGCATATCGGCGGCTTTTACGGCAGAGTACGAACGGTGCAGCGGTGGTTGAACCGAATCGTCGGGGTCGTGTTCGTGGCTGTCGGCGCGTATCATTGCGTAATGATGTGTCTGTAATTTTATAAGAATAGGAATATGGAAATCAAAGTTTTTGGAACGGGTTGCGCCAGATGCAGGGCGACCTGCCAGGCAATAGAGAAGGTGATCCGCGAGAACGGTCTCGATGCGAAACTCGCGAAAGTGGAGGATATTGTGGAGATACTCAATTCCGGCGTGATGGCCACTCCCGCCGTCATGGTGGACGGTGTCATTCGACTCAAGGGGCGCGTTCCGTCCGAAGAGGAGATAAAACGGATGCTCGGCATGTAGGTTGCGGCTATGGATACGAAGAAAGAGCTGAAAATCCTGTTTTGGATCGTCTCGGTTTTTACCGCGGTATTCTTCCTGCCGCTCGGGAACGACCGGTTTATGACCGCCGTGGGTGCATCCCTCGACCTTGCGAAATGGTACGCACGGGAGCACGTCGTATTGTGTTTGCTGCCTGCGTTCTTCATCGCGGGCGTAATCGCCGTATTCGTCAGTCAAGGCTCTGTGCTCAGATATTTTGGCGCGAATGCCAGGAAATGGCTCTCGTACACGGTGGCTGCCTTGTCCGGCGGTATTCTTGCCGTATGTTCGTGCACCATCCTGCCGCTCTTTACGAGTATTTACAGGCGGGGGGCGGGGCTGGGTCCGGCTGTCGCATTCCTCTATTCCGGTCCGGCGATCAGCGTTCTGTCGATCATCCTGACGGCGCGGATCCTGGGCGTGGAAATGGGTATTGCGAGAACCGTTGGGGCGATACTTTTCTCCGTCGTTATCGGTTTGGCGATGTCGTTCGTTTTCCGCAAGGAGGAGAAAGCCAGGAAAGAGGAGCAGATGCATATCGTGCCTCCGCCCGAAAAGCGTCCGGTATGGCAGACCTCGTTCCATTTTCTTACGCTGGTTCTCATCCTCGTGTTCGTCAATTGGGGAGCGCCTGCTGCCTCCGATACGGGGTTGTGGTATAAGATTTTCGCCTGCAAGTGGCATATTGCCGGGGCGTTGTCGCTCCTGCTGTGCTGGTCGCTCGTCAGGATCCTGAGGCTGCGTGTGCTGTGGGTGGCGCTAGGCGCTGCCGCGACCGTCTGTTCCGCACTCCTTGCCAGCTTGTTTGCCGGCGATGCGGACTCGGTCCCGCTCGTACCGATGATCACGGCGGTTGCCGCGTTGTCTTTGATGCTACTTTTCGATAAAAGGAACGAAGAGAACCGGGAGTGGGCCTTTGCCTCGTGGGGATTCGCCAGGCAGATATTGCCTTTGCTCGCTGCTGGTGTGGTTACGGCGGGTTTCCTGCTGGGCTCGACGCACGATGATACGGTTGTCGCAGGCATCGTCCCGAACGGTTGGATAGAATGGGCGGTCGGAGGCAATTCTCTGTTGTCCAATTTCTTCGCGAGTTTTACGGGGGCATTCATGTATTTTGCCACTTTGACCGAAGTCCCGATCGTCCAGGGGTTGCTGGCTTCGGGTATGGGCAGAGGCCCCGCGTTGGCTTTGCTGCTGGCGGGCCCTTCGCTGTCGCTGCCGAATATGCTGGTCATCCGTGGCGTTCTGGGAACGAAGAAGACGGTGGTCTATGTGGCGTTCGTCATCGTTATGGCGACGGTCTCGGGTTTTGCGTTCGGAAATCTTTCGGAGTAGACGGATGGTGCGGATATTTGGGACAGGCATGGATTCATGCCTGTCCTGCCGGTGTTCCGTCCTTTGCGCGATGCTCTCGTAGGCGCCCGTTCGTCTCGTACCCGTTCCCTGCTGTCGCGTCCCCTGTTGTCATGTCCCCTGCTGTCTCGTTGTGGAATTCCCGGCCCGGGCTTCTGTGGCGGATCAGTTCGTCGCCGGCGTGTTTCGGCCCGTTCCTCGACCGTCCGGGCTTTCCTGGCCTTCTGTCCCTGTCTGGCTGCGGCGCCGTTCGTCCGCTTCGGGCGTTCAGGCCCTACGGCCCTCCTTGGACCCCGTTTTGCCGGGCGGTCCGGGAAGGGCGGTGCAGGCGGGGGCGTATTCCGCCCCTCGCGGGCCGGGGCGACCTGCGTATGTATTTGCAGGTTAAACCTATATGCGTATCGGAAAAAATAATAAATATTTTTCGTAATTTTTACTGTTATTCTTTTCACAAGAATAAAAGTTTTTCTACCTTTGTGCCGTCGGATTCCGCACATACGGAAGTGCGGCGTGCGACGTTGGAAAGAGAGTGGATTTCTAATTAAATATCAATTGCTATGGACAAGATGGATCTGAAAAAGTACGGGATCACGGGCGTGACCGAGATCGTGTACAATCCCTCGTACGACGAGCTGTTCCGTGAGGAGACCAAGAAAGGCCTGCGCGGCTTCGAGAAGGGTCAGTTGACCGACATGGGCGCCGTGAACGTGATGACGGGCGTCTATACCGGCCGTTCGCCCAAGGACAAGTTCTTCGTGATGGACGAGACCACCAAGGATACGATCTGGTGGACCTCCGACGAGTACAAGAACGACAACAAGCCCGTGACGAAGGCTGCGTGGAAGGAGCTGAAGAAGATCGCTTCGAAGGAGCTGTCGGGCAAGAAGCTCTACGTGGTGGACACCTTCTGCGGCGCCAACGAGAACACGCGTCTGAAGATCCGCTTCATCATGGAGGTGGCCTGGCAGGCTCACTTCGTGAAGAACATGTTCATCCGTCCGACGGACGCCGAACTGGAGAACTACGGCGAGCCCGACTTCGTGGTGCTCAACGCCTCGAAGGCCAAGGTGAAGGAGTACAAGAAGCTCGGCCTGAACTCGGAGACGGCCGTCGTGTTCAACCTCACCGAGAAGATGCAGGTGATCATCAACACGTGGTACGGCGGCGAGATGAAGAAGGGTATGTTCTCCTACATGAACTACCTGCTGCCGCTCAAGGGCATCGCTTCGATGCACTGCTCGGCCAACACGAACGAGAAGGGCGAGACGGCCATCTTCTTCGGTCTGTCGGGAACCGGTAAGACCACGCTTTCGACCGATCCGAAGCGTCAGCTCATCGGCGACGACGAGCACGGCTGGGACGACGACGGCGTATTCAACTTCGAGGGCGGCTGCTACGCCAAGGTCATCAACCTCTCGAAGGAGAACGAGCCGGACATCTGGAACGCCATCCGCCGCAACGCCCTGCTGGAGAACGTGACGGTGGACAAGAAGGGCAAGATCGACTTCGCCGACAAGTCGGTGACGGAGAACACCCGCGTGTCGTACCCGATCTTCCATATCGACAACATCGTGAAGCCCGTATCGAAGGCTCCGGCCGCCAAGAAGGTGATCTTCCTTTCGGCCGACGCATTCGGCGTGCTGCCTCCGGTTTCGATCCTGACTCCCGAGCAGACGAAGTACTACTTCCTCTCCGGTTTCACGGCCAAGCTGGCAGGTACGGAGCGCGGTATCACGGAGCCCACGCCGACCTTCTCGGCCTGCTTCGGCGCCGCCTTCCTGTCGCTGCACCCCACCAAGTACGGCGAGGAGCTCGTGAAGCGCATGCAGCAGTCGGGCGCTACGGCCTATCTCGTGAACACGGGTTGGAACGGCACGGGCAAGCGTATCTCGATCAAGGATACGCGCGGCATCATCGACGCCATCCTCGACGGCTCGATCGACAAGGCCCAGACCAAGACGCTGCCGATCTTCGACTTCAAGATCCCGACCGCTCTGCCGGGTGTGGATCCGAAGATCCTCGATCCGCGCGACACCTACAAGAGTGCCAAGGATTGGGACGTGAAGGCCGAGGACCTCGCAGGTCGCTTCGTCAAGAACTTCACGAAGTTCACCGGCAACGAGGAGGGCAAGAAGCTCGTGGCTGCCGGTCCGAAACTGAAATAATCGCCGCCCGGTCGATCCGGGTCGCCGGCGGGAGGTCCTTCGGGATCTCCCGCTTTTTCGTTCCGGGGCGGCATGAGGGCCGGTCGGAGTCGTCCGTTCCGTTGCACCGTTTTCCGGTCGGTCCGGGCCGTCACGACCGTTCCCGCCCTTCCGGTCGCATCGGGGCCGTTTCGGAGATTTCGGGCGTGCCGGAGGCAGGATGCCGGTCGGAAATTCCGGCGGTCCGGCGCATGTCCGGCGTTTTTTTCTATCTTTGCGAAAAGGGCCGCATCGTCGCGGCCCCGGAAAAATACCGTATCCATGAGATCCCGACTGTTCGTTCTCTTCGCGTTTTGTTTCGTGCCGCTCTGCGCCGCGGCACAGGATTTTGCCGGCGTGTGGGAGGGTGCGCTCTCCGTCAATGGCGGCAGCGTGCGGCTGCTGTTCCGCGTTTCCGCTTCGGAGCGGGGATATGAGGCCGTGCTGGACAGCCCCGATCAGGGTGTGCGGGGAATTCCCGTGGATTCGGTCTCCGTCGGCGGTTCGGAGGTCGTCTTCGGCGTTGCGGCGTTGCAGGCCTCCTACCGGGGCGCGCTGCTGCCCGGAGATATGCTCGTCGGGGTGTTCCGGCAGGGCGGGATGGATTTCTCGCTGCTGCTCAGACGCCGCGATCCGGCTGCGACCGCCCGGCCGCAGGAGCCGCGGCCGCCCTATCCCTATGTGAGCCGCGAGGTGTCGTTTCCGAGCCGGGCGGAGGGCGTGACGCTTCGCGGTACGCTGACGTTGCCCGCCGGGGAGCGTCCTGCGGCCGCCGTGGTGCTGGTGACCGGAAGCGGGCAGCAGAACCGCGACGAAGAGGTGTTCGGCCACAAGCCTTTCCTGGTGATCGCCGATTTCCTGACGCGCCGCGGGATCGCCGTGCTGCGTTACGACGACCGCGGCTTCGGTGTGCCGGAGGAGGAGCGGCGGCGTCTGCTGGAGCGTGCCGCGACGGCCGATTTCGCGCTCGACGCGCTGGGGGCCTTCGACTTCCTGCGTGCACAGGTGGTAGGTTCCGGTTCGCCGCAGGTCGGGATTCTGGGCCATAGCGAAGGCGGGACGGTCGCCTTTCTGGCTGCTGCGGAGGAGCCGCGGGTGGCGTTCGTGGTGTCGATGGCGGGGCTGGCCGTCCGGGGCGACCGGGCGAGTCTCCGGCAGAACCGCCGGGCGATGGAGTTGCAGGGGTTCGATGCCGCCCTGACGGAGGCGTGCTGTTCGCTGCTGGAGCGGATTTATGCGGAGGTCCGGGAACGTCCGCAGGAGCGTCTGGCGGCGGAGTGCGGGGAGGTGAAGGCCCGTCTTGCGGCCGCGGAGCCGGCCGTGTCGCTGCCGCGGTCCGTCCGGGAGAGGCTGTTGGCGCTGCTCGACGAAGCCGCCTCGAATGCGTGGGTTTACCGTTTCCTGACCTTCGATCCGTCGGAGGCGATCGCTCGTGCGGGCGGCCGCCCCGTGCTGGCGCTCAACGGATCGCTCGACCGGCAGGTGGACGCCGCGGAGAATCTCGGGGCGATCCGCCGGCTGCTCGCCTCTTCGGAGCGGCTGACCGTCCGGGAGTATGGGGGACTGAACCATCTGTTCCAACCCTGCACGACGGGCGACGTCTCCGAGTACGAGACGATCGGCGTGACCGTGGCTCCCGAAGTGCTCGAGGAACTGGCGGCATGGATCGCGGCGGCGGGGGCGGAAGGCGCACGGACAGGAGCTGCCCGTTCCGACGGCCGGTGAAAACGTAGCGGGAGGTCCCGAGGGGCCTCCCGCTACGGTATTCGTGCGGCGGCGGTCACCGCTCCCGGGGTTTGAAGATGCGGTAGCCGATCGAGACGCCGATCTTGTTGGGATACCATTCCGACGAGCCGTTGAACGGGTCGGGATGCTCGGGCTGCACCGGCCGGTGGGGGTGCATGTCGATCTCGCCGTCGAAGCTGTAACCGTTGTAGTGGCTGTCCATCCACGACCAGCCCAGGAAGGCGTCGAGCAGCCACCGTTCGCCCAATTGGCGTTCCCAGCCCACGCAGAGGCCGATCATCATGCCGTAGCCCTTGCAGTAGCGGTCCTCGAACTTGAGCGACCAGTTCTCGATGTAGGGTTTCGACATGTCGAAGGCCATCATGCCGAGGTTGGCTCCCAGGTACCAGCCGCGGTTGTGCTCCTTGAAGTAGCGGCGGTATTCGCCCATGAAGATCGCGAAGAGCATGTGTTTGCTGTTGATCGACTTCCAGGGCGAGACGACGATGTCGGTCTGCAACGTGGATTTGGGCGAGACGGCGAACTCCACCGAGGGGTTCACCACGCCTACCAGCGCATAGAGCGCGTTGAGTTTCACGTATCCCTGGGCGGCGGCGCGCTGCGGCCCGGCGAGCGGTGCGAGGAGCAGGAGCAGCGCGGCTTTGCAAAGCAGGTTTCTCATGACGTCGAAAGGGTTGGGTCGGGCAAATATATGAAAAAATCCGGCCCGATTCATGCCGGGGCCGGATTTTTTCGCGGTGCGTGCGGTTGCGCGTCACACGGTCATGATCTCCTTCTCTTTCTTCATGATCGCCTCGTCGAGGAGTTTCGTGAACTTTTCGAGCAGCTTCTGCGACTGGGTTTCCCCGTCCTTCGATTCGTCCTCGGGCATACCCTCCTTCTGGGCCTTCTTGAAGGCTTCCACGGCATCGCGGCGGGCGTTGCGCAGCGAGATGCGGGCCGTTTCGGCCTCGCCGCGCACCTGCTTCACGAGGTCCTTGCGGCGCTCCTCGGTCAGGGGCGGGATCGACAGGCGGATCTGCTCGCCGTTGTTCGAGGGCGTCAGTCCGATGTTCGAGTCGATGATCGCCTTCTCGATGGGGCGCAGCATGTTCTTGTCCCACGGCTGGATCAGGATGGTCTTGGCGTCGGGCACGGTGACGCTGGCGGCGCCCGACACGGGAACCTGCGAGCCGAAATAATCGACCATCACGCCGTTGAGCACGTTGGGCGACGCTTTGCCGGCGCGCACGTTGAGCAGCTCCTCCTCGAGGTGGTCGATGGCCTTCTGCATGCGGAGGGAGGCTTCGTTGAGAATCGTCTTGGTATCCATAAGTCTCTATCGGGTTTGATTTTCGAGCGTTTTTTCGATGGCGCGCAGCAGGGTGTCGAACTCCTCGTCGTCGTAGTCCACGGAGGCCAGGACCACCTTGCCCTCGCGGTCGATCAGGAAGTTGCGCGGAATGTAATTCGAGGCGTAGAGGCCGAACACGGCCTTCGTCGAATCGAGCCCCATCGGGAAGTCGTAGCCGTTCTTTTCGCGGAACGCTCCGACGGCGCTGCGCCCTTCGCCGCGCGATACGGGCAGGAAGACGAAGTCGCGGCCGGCGAAGCGTTCGATGATATCCTTCCCGACGCGCGTCATCTCCTTCCGGCAGGGCGGACACCACGTGGCCCAGAAATTCAGCAGGACCACCTTTCCGCGCAGCTCCGAGAGGGTGACCTGCGAGCCGTCGAACATCGTGACGGTGAAATCGGGGGCCTCGTCGCCCGCCCGGACGAGCGTGGCGGCTTCCTCTTCCGTCGTGCCGCCCTTCGCCGCGCGGCCGCCGCACGAGGGCAGCAGCAGGATGACGGCCAAGACGACGGCGATCAGCGCCAGCAGTATCCAGAGCGACCGGTCGCTTTTTCTTTTCTTTCGGATCGTCTTCATCGTTACGGTTTTACGCGTGTTCCGATTCCCTCTCCGGCAAGTACCCTGCCGAGATTGCCCGCGGTGTCCATGTCGAACACGACGATTTCGAGCCGGTTCTCGCGGCAGAGCGTGAAGGCCGTGAGGTCCATGACCTTGAGCCGCCGGGCGAGCACCTCCTCGAAGGTGATCTCGTCGAACTTCACGGCGGCGGGGTCCTTCTCCGGATCGGCCGTGTAGATGCCGTCCACGCGCGTGCCCTTCAGCAGGACGTCGGCCTCGGTCTCGATGCCGCGCAGCGCGGCGGCCGAATCGGTCGTGAAGTAGGGGTTCGACGTGCCGCCTCCGACGATCACCACGTAACCCGCCTCGAGGTACTCGATGGCGCGGGCCTTGGAGTAGTATTCGCCGACGGGCTCCATGCGGATCGACGTGAGCACCTTGCACTTCACGCCGTTGTCCTCGAGCGCCGACTGCAACGCCAGCGAGTTGATGATCGTGGCCAGCATTCCCATCTGGTCGCCCTTCACGCGGTCGAAACCCCGCTTGGCGCCCGTGAGGCCGCGGAATATGTTGCCGCCGCCGATGACGATGCCGATCTGTACGCCGGCCGCCGCCGCATCGCGGATCTGTTCGGCGTAGGATTGCAGCACGGCGGGCGAAAGCCCGTACTGCTCGCGTCCCTGCAGCGATTCGCCGCTCAGTTTCAGAAGTATTCGCTTGTATTTCATGGTCCGTGGCGATTTATCGTATTGCGAAGATAGGAAAATTTTCGGAATAATCCGCAATCGGTTCCGATCTTTCCGGGCGCTCTTCTCCGTGCGGGCGATTCGCCGAATAAAATTTGGCATTGCGCCGCTCTTGCACTATCTTTGCGAGGAATAACCCCGGTCCGGGGCGCGCGCCGCGCGTCCCGTGTGAACAGAAAATGGCGGAAAACTTTGAATTGCTGCATACGGTCTCCTCGCCGCGCGATCTGAAAAAGCTCTCGCCGGAGGAGTTGCGCCGCTATTGCGACGAGCTGCGGCGGTATATCATCGACCAGTGCGCGGTCAATCCGGGCCATCTGGCCTCGAGCCTCGGCGCCGTGGAGCTGGCCGCCGCGCTGCACTATGTCTATGACACGCCCGAGGACAAGATCGTCTGGGACGTCGGCCACCAGACCTACGCCCACAAGATCATCACGGGGCGCTGCGAGGCGTTCCGGACCAAGCGGCGCCTGGGAGGCATCAGCGGCTTTCCGCGCATGGCCGAGAGCGAGTACGACGCCTTCGGGGGCGGGCACGCCTCGGTGTCGATTTCCGCGGCGTTCGGCATGGCCAAGGCCGCCGAGCTGCGGGGCGAGCGGCGGAAGGTCGTGGCCGTGATCGGCGACGGCTCGATGACCGGCGGCCTGGCGTTCGAGGGGCTGAACAACGCCGGAGCCAGCAAGCGGACCGACCTGCTGGTGATTCTCAACGACAACCACATGGCTATCGACCAGGCGACGGGCGCGCTGAAGAACTACCTGCTGAAGATCTCGACCTCGGTGCACTACAACCGGTTCAAGCAGCGGCTGTGGGGCCTGCTGTCGCATACGCCGCGTCTGCTGCGCCTGTGCCAGCAGGCGGGCAACGCCGTCAAGCAGGGGGTGCTCAACAAGAGCAATCTGTTCGAGAGCCTCAATTTCCGCTACTTCGGACCGGTGGACGGCCACAACCTCGGGGAGTTGGTGCGGACGCTGCGCGCGATGCACGACATCGAGGGACCCAAGCTGCTGCACGTCATGACCGTAAAGGGCAAGGGCTACCTTCCGGCCGAGCACGATCAGTCGGTGTGGCATGCCCCGGGGTGCTTCAACCCCGACACGGGCGAGCGGATCGCCCCGAAAGGCGGCCCGGCCCGCTACCAGGACGTCTTCGGCGAGACGCTGCTGGAACTGGCCCGCCTCGACGCCCGCGTGGTGGGCGTCACGCCCGCCATGCCGTCGGGCTGTTCGATGAACATTCTGATGCGCGAGATGCCCGACCGCTGTTTCGACGTGGGCATCGCCGAAGGACACGCCGTGACCTTCTCGGCCGGACTGGCCGCCGCGGGAATGGTTCCCTTCTGCAATATCTATTCGACCTTCATGCAGCGCGCCTACGACAACGTGATTCACGACGTGGCGATCCAGGACCTGCCGGTGGTGATGTGCCTCGACCGGGGCGGCTTGGTCGGCGAGGATGGCGTGACGCACCACGGAGTCTTCGACATGGCCGCCTTCGGCGCCGTGCCGGGGCTGGTGATCGCCGCGCCGATGAACGAACCCGAACTGCGCGATCTGATGTACACGGCCCTCCGGTCGGGGCATCCCTTCATGATCCGCTATCCGCGCGGCTGCGGCGAGGGGCTGCCGTGGCGCGGCGAGGCGTTCCGCGAGCTGCCCGTGGGGCGGGGACGCCGCCTGCGCGACGGCTCCGACGTGGCGCTGGTGACGGTCGGTACGGCCGGCAACGCCGCCGCCCGGGCCGCGGAGCGTGCGGCGGAGGCGGGCGTGAGCGTCGCGCACTACGATCTGCGCTTCGTCAAGCCGCTCGACGAGGCGTTGCTCGACGAGGCGGGCCGCCGCTTCAGGCGGGTGGTGACCGTCGAGGACGGCTGCCTGCGCGGCGGTGTCGGCGAGGCCGTCGCGGCGTTCTTCAACGCCGGGGGATACGATGTACGGGTCCGTTCGCTCGGCATCGGTGACGAATGGGTCGAACACGGTACGCCGGCCCAGTTGCAGGCCCTTTGCGGATACGACGAGGAGGCCGTCCTCCGGGCGCTGCTCGCGGCGGCCGGGAAGTGACGCGACGCCCTTTCGGCACGGATTCTGCGGGGCGTTTCGGAAAAAGTTCGCGGAGTATGAAAATCGTGATTATCTGTCTGCTCGTGGCGCTGATGGCGGCCGCGGTGACCTACGGCATGAGCCGTTCGGCGCGGATCGACTCGGCGCCGGTCTCGTCGTTCGATCTCGGACGCTATCTGGGGACGTGGTACGAAATCGCCCGTTACGACAACCGTTTCGAGCGGGGACTGCAGGAGGTGCGTGCCGAATACCGGCTTCTCGCACCCGGCCGCATCGAAGTCGTCAATAGCGGCGCGGATGCCTCGGGCCGCCGCCGCGAAGCCGTGGGCAGGGCCCGTCCGGGCCGCAGGCCGGGGCAGCTGCGGGTGTCGTTCTTCTGGATTTTCTATTCGGACTACAACGTGCTGGCGCTGGGCGACGACTACGGCTGGGCGCTGGTCGGCGGCGGCTCTCCGAAATACCTCTGGATTCTTTCGCGCACGCCGTCGCTTCCGCAGGAGACGCTGGAGCGGATTCTGAAGCTGGCCTCCGACCGGGGGTACGACACCGACCGGCTCCTGTTCGTCGATCAGACGCGGTGACCTATCGCAGCGTGAAGTGCGGCTCGTCGCCGCGGCTGCGTTCCGGGTCGAACCGGAATCCCTCCCATTCGAACGTTTTCAGCCCCTCCGGGTCCGCGATGCGATGCCGGAGGATATGGCGTGTCATCTCCCCGCGGCACATTTTCGCATAGACGACGACGGTTTTCATCCGGTCGCCTTCGCGGATGCGGAATTCGGGCGTTACGACCCGCACCTCGCGGCAGACCCGCTGCCAGTCGAAGAGCCGTTTCATCTCGGCGCTGGCCAGATTGACCAGCACGCCGTCGTCGCGGCGGACCCGCTCGATGAGCGGTCCGGTCAGCCGGTCCCGCCACCATTCGAAGAGATTCGGCGCCTCCTCGCCGGGCGGAGCGACGCTCCCTTCGAGGCGGTAGGGGCGGATGGCGTCGAGCGGACGGAGCAGTCCGTAGAGGAACGAGGTGATGCTGAGGTGTTCCTGCGCGTAGGCGAAATCCGCGGGCGAGAACTCCGCGGGGGCGATATGTCTGAAGACGACGCCCGTGTAGGCGGCGATGGCCGGGAGCTGCGGCGCGTCGTGGAAGGCGAGGTAGCGGCGGCGGTTTTCGGCGGCGATGCGCGGGTTCACGCGCAGCATCCGTTCCAGCTCCCCGGCGGGCAGCGCGGCCAGCCGGAGGGCCAGTCCGGCGGCTTCCGTCTCGAAGAGCGGCCGGGTCGTACGGGGCGCGGCGACGGCGGCGGTGCCGGTCATCGTCTTGGCGCAGGAGATCAGAATCTGCATGGCAGGGGAATTTCGGAAGATCGGAACGGTTCGGGAACGAACGCCCGGCCGGCGGGCGCTCCCATCGTGACGGAGCGGATCATGCGACCGAGCAGGGAATGCCGAGGGCTTCGACGCGGGAGGCGATGGCCAGCAGCTCCTCGCGGGGAACCTTTTCGAGCGTTTGGCAGGGGGTGTCGCGGTCGAGCGAATAGACCATCACCTGCCGGGGGCGGATTTCGTCCGCGAGGGCGAGCCATGCCGCGACCTCCTCTTCGGTGGTGTTGTCGATCGGCGCGCCGCCGCACTCGCCGCGCAGGAACATGGTCTGTAGGATCATGCGCCCCCCGAAACGCTTCATCCGCTCGACGGTGTCGCGGACCGAGTAGGCGGGGCTCTGCGGGTTGTTCATCCGGCGCACGGTCGCATCGAACGCCGAGTCGAGCTTCAGGATGTTGTTGTCCACCCACGACAGGGCGCGGCAGACCTCCTCGCGGTGGAGCTGCGTGGCGTTGGAGAGCACGGAGACCTTCGCTCCGGGGCACAGCTCGTCACGCAGGGCCAGCGTGTCGTCGATCACCTCCTCGAACCGGGGGTGCATGGTCGGCTCGCCGTTGCCTGCGAAGGTGATGACGTCGGGCGGTGTGCCCGCGTCCACCATGCGGCGCAGCGTCTCGCCGAGCAGGCGGCGGACGTCGTCGCGGGCGTTGAACCGGCGTGCTCCGGGGTGGTCGGCATTCCAGCCGCATTCGCAGTAGATGCAGTCGAACGAACAGAGTTTCGACTCCGTGGGCAGCAGATTGACGCCCAGCGAGAGGCCCAGCCGCCGCGAATGCACCGGGCCGAAGATGATGTCGTGATAGAGTGAGGTCATACGGCAAAAATAGGGAAAATTCCCGGAATATGTCCTCCGGAGCGCCGGAAAACCCGCCTCGCGGAACACTCCGGGCGGAACGGCTGCACGGCGGGCCGCTCCGTCCGGTGTCCGGGGCGAAAAATAAGTATAAATACGCATCCCCGTGGTACAAAAAACGGCTACTTTTGACTGCCGAATCGGTTCGATTCGCGCCTTTGTGTGTCCGAATCGAACGAAAATGGAGGTTAAATTACATTAAATCAGATAAATATGGTTGATATTTTTGCACGCCTCGAAAAAAATGCGGGCGGACCTATCGGTCAGTACATGTCGTACGCTCACGGCTATTTCGCCTTCCCGAAACTCGAGGGCGAGATCGGTCCCCACATGGTGTTCCGGGGAAAGAAGATGCTCAACTGGAGCCTGAACAACTACCTGGGACTGGCCAACCATCCCGAGGTGCGCAAGGCCGATGCCGAAGGCGCCGCCGAGTTCGGTATGGCGGCTCCGATGGGAGCGCGCATGATGAGCGGCCAGACCAAATACCACGAGCGGCTGGAACGCGAGCTGGCCGAGTTCGTCGGCAAGGAGGACGCCTTCCTGCTCAACTTCGGCTACCAGGGCATGCTGTCGATCATCGACTGCCTGCTCACCCCCCGCGACGTGGTGGTTTACGACGCCGAGGCGCATGCCTGCATCATCGACGGCCTGCGTCTGCACAAGGGCAAGCGCTTCGTCTATGGCCACAACGACATGGATTCGCTGCGTCTGCAACTCAAACACGCCACCGAACTGGCCGAGGAGCAGAACGGCGGCGTGCTGGTCATCACCGAAGGGGTGTTCGGCATGAAGGGCGACCTGGGCAAACTCGACGAGATCGTGGCGCTGAAGAAGGACTTCCAGTTCCGCCTGCTGGTGGACGACGCCCACGGCTTCGGTACGATGGGCGAGGGCGGCCGCGGTACGGCTTCGCATTTCGGCGTGGTGGACGGCGTGGACGTGCTGTTCAACACCTTCGCCAAGTCGATGGCCGGCATCGGAGCATTCGTGAGCGGCCCCCGCTGGCTGATCAACCTGCTGCGTTACAACATGCGTTCGCAGCTCTACGCCAAGTCGCTCCCGATGCCCATGGTGATCGGCGCGCTGAAGCGTCTGGAGCTGATCCGCAACCATCCCGAGTACCAGCAGAAACTCTGGGAGATCGTCCGCGCATTGCAGAGCGGTCTGAAGGAGAACGGGTTCAATATAGGTGTGACGAATTCGCCCGTGACCCCCGTTTTCATGAAGGGCGGCATTCCCGAGGCGACGAACCTGATCGTCGATCTGCGCGAGAACCACGGCGTGTTCTGTTCGATCGTCGTCTATCCGGTGATCCCGAAGGGCGAGATCATTCTGCGCGTGATTCCGACGGCGGCCCATACGCTCGAGGACGTGAACTATACGCTCGAGGCGTTCAAGTCGGTGCGCGACAAGCTCGAAAGCGGTTACTATGCGAGCCTGCCCATTCCGGTCCGCGCCGACGAGGGATTCAAGGTCCGCTGATCCGGTCCCGGTTTCGGCGGGAGCCCGATTCCCGGATAAATTCGCGACACCTCCGGCCCTGCGGCCGGGGGTGTCTGTTTTTCGAGAGGCATTCGGGGTGGGTGCGGAGCCGGTTCGGAACGGGCCTTTCGGCCGGGCCGGGAGATCTGCGTTTTCCGTAGGATTTTGTTCCCGGACGGAAGCCGGACCGGCGAGGCGGATGGCCCCGTTTCCCGGGAGTCTGGTCCGGACGGGCGGAAGGACGGGGTGTTCCGGTCCGATGGCATTCGCTGAAACTTTCGTTTGGAACAGGGGGAGAGGGCCTCTCCGGTCGGTTGTCAGGGGATGGAGCTCGTTGCCCGGATGTTGCCCGGAAACTGCCTGGAAGTGAAGCCGGGGCTCCGGGCCGATCGGCCGAATGATTTCTCCTTCCGGGGACCGGATTGTTTGGGCGTTTCGGCGCGAATTTCGGAGCGGGTCCCGGTCGCGGCATTTCGGGCCGGAAGATGGCCGGGCCGGAAGCGGTCACGGTGTCGGTTTTTGCCGCGGCCCTGCCGCCGTGAGTCGCGGCATTTGACGGCCGGATGGCTCTGAGCATGCCTTTGGCGGCGGAATCCGGAATTTTCCCCGGAAAATTTTGGCGGAATGAATTTTTCCTTTTATATTTGCAGTCCCGAAACGAAAGTTCCGGCATATTTGCGGAAATAGCTCAGTTGGTAGAGCGCAACCTTGCCAAGGTTGAGGTCGCGGGTCCGAGTCCCGTTTTCCGCTCTTCGAAAACGAGTGATAATCAACGAATTATCGCTCGTTTTTCTTTTTGCGGGTGCGAAATAAAACTCTCCATAATGCCTTTTTCGCGCCGTTTTCCGAAGAATGTTTTACCATTTGTTTAACCATGTTTTACGGCTGTAAAACACCGCCCTCGTCTGTCTGCGTAATGCCGCAACATTATGAGTGTCAGCATCAATGCCATTTGCAGAAAAGACCGCATCAATCAAAACCGCACCACGAACATCTACCTGCGTTTTACCGTCAATCGCCGCAGCCGCTATGTAAGCACGGGAATCAATATCCCCGCCGACGATTGGGATTTCGACACCCAAACGCTTAAAACGCTGAATCCCGCCGTTCAGCTACGGATTTACGAGCAAATCGAGAAATACGACAAGCGCATCAAACGGCTCGAAGCGTTGGAGGTTCCCGTAACGCTGGACAACGTGCTGGAAACCGACGGACGGAGGGTCTATTGCACGATAGCCGAATATTTCCGCCGCACGATTGCACAGTTGGAATCGGTCGGTAAAATCGGCTCGGCATCGAAACACAAGGTCACGTTTTCACTCCTGCAACAATTCCGCTCGACCAATATCCGTTTCGACGAAATTACGGTCGGCTACCTGCGCGATTTCGAACTGTTCCTAATGAAAAAAAAGGGGAACAAGAGCAATTCGATAGCCACGAAATTCAGCGTGCTGAAAGCCGTCTATAACAAGGCTCTTGCCGAGGGGATTTTCACCACGCCGCACAGTCCGTTCCTGCAATTCAAAATCGGACGGTTGTGGACAGCCACCCGCAAACGCGCCATCCGCAAGGAGGAGGTGCAACGGCTGATGCAGGCGGAGATACCCGCCGACGGTTCGGCCTATCTGGATTTCGCACGGGACATTTTCCTTTTCGTACCTCTCGGCAGGCATCAATTTCAAAGACATCGCCACCCTGCGTTACTGCGACATGGACGAGGAAAGAATCTACTATGCCCGCCACAAAACCAGCAAGGAGATGACTTGCCACCTCTCGGAGCAGTCGAAAGCGATTATCGGCAAATACGCCAAATCCGACCATGCGGACGAGGATTATATTTTCCCGATACTCGACCGCCGCATACACAAGACCGAGCAACAGATTTACGACCGAGTGCGCAAGGTGCTGAAACACGTGAATAAGGCCCTGCACGAGTGGAGCCGATTGTTGGGGCTGAAAATCGAACTGACTACTTATGTCGCCCGTCATACGTTCGCTACCGTACTGAAAAGGTCGGGAGTGAATATTGCCATCATTTCCGAATCGCTCGGCCATTCCGATTTATCGACTACCCAAATCTATTTGGACAGTTTCGAGAACAGCCAAATCGACGCGGCAATGCAGAATCTATTGTGAACGAAAAAGGGCACTCCGACGAATATACGGAGTGTCCTTTTTTCAACGACGGCAGGCTGAAATTAGGCGACCGTCGTTTGTTCGGGAAGACGTTTTATATCTTCCGACAGAAATCTGTCCGCATCTTCGGGCGAGAAGCGTTTCCCGTAAAGTTGCACATCAGCCCCTAATGTACGGGATACTCCGTCTTTCAGCACCTTTTTCATCGTGGCACTACCGAGGAACACAATATGTTCCGCTACATATTCAGGCTTCAAGCCCAAGATTTCGCACTCGCGGCAATACCTGCGGCTGTCAAGCAGGATATTTACCTGTTCCATGAAATCAGCCCAGAATTTGTTCGCATCCGAGTAAGCCGCATTCATGAATTTGTTGATGCAGGCCAATTTAATTTCGTTATCCTTTTTCAGTTGGACATCGAAAACGGGCCGTGCCTGCGTCATTACCCGCCACATCGGGGGCGTAGTCGAACGGCGGCGGCGCGAGGTCGAATTTGTCTGCGGCTCTTTCTGCTCGGTAGCAGGGGCGGTCAGAGTGGTTGCGGCAGGAGCCGTTACTTGGTTGGTTGCAGCGACCTCGGCTGCGGGAATGATAGCATTTGCCATATCTTTTAAGTACTCCCTTACGGGAGGGGCTTAAATTATTCTGCATCCCTTGCCCAAGCGTTTGCAGGTCGTCGGGTTTATCCCTTTCGACACTACAAAGATTTGACTTTTCGCACCCCAAACACGGGGAGTGAAATAAAGGGTGTTTTTACTCTCCCTTTGCAAATTACAGATAAACAGCGGAATAAGTTGCAGGCATGCGCCCTTTGCAGGACTTAATTATTCCTTTTAACGAATCGTCGCTATACAAAAAACTGTCGTTATAGGTAAATTCATAGAGGTAACAGATACGCGAAATCAGCAACAGCCGATTCAATGAAACACGCTTGTCGGGTTGCTTCGGGCGGTTGTCCCCCAATAAAGTGTTCAGCATATCCCGATACATCTCCACAGTCCGATAAATCCGAAACGACGTACTCGGATAGGTTTCGTCGAAATTACCCGTGTCAATCCCGTAATACTGAATCTTCCTGCCTTTGCATTCCCTTTCATAGGTTTCCCGCAACCAGTCCAAAATTCCACTCTTTATAACGGGCAGAACCTCGACTTTCTTTCTGTTCTTTTTAAGGGTAATCTCAATATCATCGTCCGCGAAATCCTCGCCTAACTCTTTGAACAGATTTTGCACCGCCTTATCCAAAGACGCGGGTTTCACAAGGCCGCAGTTCTTAAACGAGGTTTCGACATAATCGTAAATAAAGACCAGTGCAAACCAGAATTTCTCGACATCCAGCCCCAATCCCGTAACCGTAGCGATTATATCGTCGTTAGCGAGATAATCCGACTTGGCAAAGGGCATCTTAATCTTACCCGTACAGTAGCGATATTCAAACTGCGGCGTGCGGATTCCATACGTCTGTTCATCACATCCGCAGGCAATATCGACATACTCGCGCAACTCACGGCGCATCGGGTCGAAATCCCAATGCACAATCTTATCGTTTTCATCCATCAGTAAGGATTCATACATACTCTTACGGATGGCATCGGCCTCCTTTTCATTCATAAAATAGCGTTTTACACCCAAATTTACGGCTTTTTACGTGTACATCGCACTTATTTACCGTGCAAAAACCGCTATTAGCACTTAAAACACATGTTCGAAAGGAATTTTAGAACAGCCGCACCATGTACCGAACCGCTAATAGTGCTAAATTGCATGACATGAAAGGCGTTTTAGAACAACTCACTATGTAAAATACCCGCTAATACTACTTTTTGCACATTAATTTCCACGTCGAACACACTCCGCCACCCCGTAAACAGCCCTATAATGCCATATAAGACATAGATAAAAATGTTCGGATTAATTGCTGTCCGACTTTTGTTCCCAATAAAAAAGGTGCTATCTTTATAATACGAGAGAGGAAAATCCGACAAGTAAGGGTAAGGTCATGTAAGGGGCATTTTCGGTGTCCCTTGCTTTTGCGCCCTGCTCGCATATTTTTTGTGTCGGAAATCAATTCTCCTTATAAAGATACTTTCCACACCGAAAAAATGCGGCCGCATAAAAAGTGTGTTGGAAATTAAATTTACTAATAAAGATGTTACCCGCACAAAAAATATGCGGCGTAATTTTTCCCTTACTCTTTACTTATGAATTCAATCATTACCGCACCATCGGACGCACTCCACGTTCAGCAAATTCCCGAACTCAACAACAAATTACCCGAAAACTGCATCTTTAATAAGGGCAAGACGGGATGCGGCGCAACGACACTTGCCATCGAGAACCGCATATCTACTTTAATTGCCGTTCCGACGGTGAACCTTATCAAGAACAAACTGCCCGAACACGCCGACCTGCTGGGGGTTTACGGCGGTGTCACCAACCAAGAGATAGCCGACTATCTGAAAGCGCACGACCGCTGAAAAATCATGGCCACCTATGATGCGATTCCGCGTGTCGCAGAGGTCGCAGGAGCGGAGATATACGCCAAAGCCCTGCTGTTGGTAGACGAATATCACCGCCTGCTGTTCGACTATTCATTTCGGCACCGAGCCGTTACGGGATTGCTTGCCGAAATGCCCAAATTCAGCCGTGCGACTTATATGTCCGCGACACCCATCGAGCGGGAATTTCTGCTGGATGAATTGCAGACCTTGCCGACAACGCGGATTATCTGACCCAGCGAACCGCCGATGCAGGTGCGGTTGTGGCATGAAAACAGCCCGTTGGCATCGGTCGTAAATCTTTGCCACAATGCCGTAACGCATGGCGTGTCCTATAATCTGCATTTCTTTGTAAACAGCGTCGATTTTATCGGGCGGGTGTTGCATCATGCCCGACTGTCGCCCGACGAGGTGAAAATCGTCTGTTCGACAAGCGGGACATCCGAGCAGATAAACCGCGAGAAATTAGGCGGAGATTATTCGATAGGGATTCCCGACAAAGCGGTGCGCAAAATCAATTTCTACACCTCGACAGCTTTCGAGGGGTGCGACATTTACGACAAGCAGGGCAAAATATACGTCGTGAGCGACGGCACGGCACGACATCACCTGCTGGACGTTTCGACGACGATACGGCAGATTGCAGGACGCATACGAGATACGCGTTACAAAGAGATAACGCACATCTTCTCGACGGTACGATACGCCGAGGGCATCACCTATCCGCAATTCAAAGCCGCAACGGAAAAAGAATTGGATAAGGCCGAACGCTTCGTGAAATGATATGCGACGGCGGATGAAGATTTACGCAATCAAATTTACACCAATAACAAATACATCAATACCGATACAATGACCATAGACCGCAACCGAATCAAATTGGAACTGCTGAATTTCCGCAACTATGCCGAGATTTACGCCGACAGCCATAACCTTATTACGGAATACGAGCGTAACGACAACAAGATAACAACTGCCGAACGACATGACATCCGACTGACCAAATTGGAAAAGAACGCCAAAGCCAAGATACCGTTTAAGGAGTTGTTTGACCGATACGCCGAACTCAAAGCGTCCGACACGAATCCTTTTTCGACGGACGTGTTCGCATTATCGCTTATCGAGCGGCGGAACCCGTTGGTAAAACAAGCCTTTGAGATATTGGGGACAGAACGGGTGCGGGAACTCAAATACAATCAGACGCAGATACGGCGTGAACTGATTAAATGTTCGGCGGATGAACTCGCATATAAAATCGTCAAACGGATAAAGACCGATTTACACCACGGAAAGGCGATACCCTCTAAAATCATTAAAGAGAGATTACAGACCATATACGACGATTTGGGGGTTGAGCGCAGAGCAAAAGCGACGGATATTGCCCGATGATTCGATACCGCGAAAGGCTACAAGAACATCGACGGCAAGAACACCGAGTGCTACACCATCATAAGGGATAAACTCGTTGCAAGGAAAAAGATTGCTGCGGAATAATATCGCAACTCCGATTGGCTGAAAAGTCGGTCGGAGTTTTTCGGTACATATACCCCGACTGAGCGGACAATCCCTATTTTTCACCCCTCCCCATTTACGGATGGAAAACCGAATTTTTATCCCTCCCATTTAATAAGATTCCACCTAATACAAGCCGCCCCTATCTGCGTTCAGAACACCGACACAGCATAAATTATTGATATTATATGAAGTTGGATTACTACTGATAACCAAAGAATAAAACTTAATCGCTATGTACGAAACATAAGAGAGAGCCAAACGGATTACGGACATTCATGTTTTATGGGGACAAAGCACGGTCATCGAGGAGTTGATCCAAGCAGGGAAAATCGACGAGGAATACATCTATCCCTTTAACGGGGACGAGGTGTTAGAATGGTGGCTTGTTACTCCGTGGCTGGCTGAACGACTGAAAGAGCAGGGCGAAATCATCATCGACTATTTGGGGTGTCGCTAGTGGGGACGGCTGACAAGCAGGCAGGATATCCATATGGATAGCGTGATACAAGAAATTTCCTTATAATAAACCTTCCCAAATATAATCAAACTATTTTTGTTATCTTTGTCAATATATTTTTCAAAAAATGGGAAAAAGAACGCAGCAAGGCATTGCTACTACAAATGTTATATGCTCTGCATATGTAGATAATAATGATTCTATATTTAAGAATATTTTAGACCTATTTGTCCCTCCAAAAAGTAAAATTGCAGATGTAACATTTGGGAAAGGTGTGTTTTGGAATAAAGTTGATATAACAAAATATGAATTATATCCGACAGATTTATATTTAAAAAGTGAAACGTTAAATAAATTTAAAAATCTCAATCCTTGTTCTGGAATAGATTGTCGTAATTTACCCTACGAAGATAATTCGTTTGATTGCATTGTACTTGATCCACCATATATGGAAAGTTTTTATCGAAATAATAAAAATCATATGGGCGGTACGGGCAGCCACAATGCATTCAGAATGGCATATTCATCAGGTAATGGATATGAGACATCATCTACGGCTAAATACCATGATACGGTTACCGAAATGTACGTTAATGCAGGCGTAGAAGCTTATCGTGTTTTGAAAGAAAAAGGAATCCTTATTGTCAAATGTCAAGATGAGGTTTGTTCAAATAAACAAAGATTAACCCATGTTGAAATTATTTCAGCATATGAGTCTATGGGATTCTATACTAAAGATATGTTTATTGTTGTACGCAACAATAAGCCTGTAATAAGCCGTGTTATACAACAAAAACATGCACGAAAAAATCATTCATATTTTATCATCTTTTGCAAACAAAAGATCGGTTTTTCCAACATTATCTCTCGGACACAATCTGATCAAGTAGGACAAAGGGATCAGCAACAAACGGTGGTTGCAATGGATAAGTAATTGGGATAATAGATTTAATTAATTGTTTACGAATCTCTTCTGGATATTTTTTATGCTGAGATCGAGGCAGATCCCTATTTAAGGCAAATGCATATTCCCAACGTTCATTGAAAGCAAATAGATTGACAGCAAGAATATCAAAATCACCACATCTAAGACATGTTGTTTCAATGGATTCTCCGTTTGACAAAGATATTTTACGCTTGTCTGAGGCATCACATTGAAACGATGCCTCTTTGGCAATATTTGGTAAAATTGATTGTCTTACCGTTTTTGTTTGTAATGACTTTATTTCAAAAGAAATGTTTTGACCTTTATAAGTAACAACTAAATCATGCTTATTTTTGCGATCATGATCATCAAATTTTATTAATTGAGAGACTCTAGAGTCATTTTTAAAGAATCGTCGAATCTTCGACTCTGCCAAATATCCACTAACAAAGCCTCTTAGACTAGGATTTTTCAGAATCAATTCATCTAGCTCTTCTAATGTTATATCCCACCGATCTAATAAATTCGCACTATTAAGTAATAATAAATATGGTGGAATATTGAGTGCTGAAGCTAATTTATAAATATTTTCAAGAGAAATATTTCGGGCTCCACGTTCTACGTCACTAATATAACTTCTATCTATATCTGCAAGATATGATAATTGCTCTTGAGATAAACTCTTTTGAGTTCTTATCTTCTTCAGTCTTTCGCCAAATTGCTCAGTTATCGTTTTCATATAACAAATAAACATCATTCTGCTCAAATTAGCTGTAGACTATAAGTGACAATGTTCTTTTGCGAGTTAATACTGCAACAGCCCCAAGATGTCGATAATTGCATAATCCGTTTTTGTTTCATATATTTGTAGGACATACGAACAAACACGGAAAGTGTAAGTTTATTCTCGAATTGCGAACGTAGGAAATTCGGAAGATGAGAGAATGAGCCGACAACTTGCCGCGTCATATCCTTATAAGGGATAGGCGTGGGGCTGTTGCTTATTTTATCATCAAGGTTTCCTACGACCTGCAATTCTAAAGTAAGTTTTCAGCACCACGCTTTCTGTTTCTTAAAAATCAAACATTAACCGTCGCGTTGGTGCTGGGGCGACAACCTAAACTTATTGCAACTATGAAAAAGTTGTTTCTTATTGTGGCCGCTATGTTTGCGGTAGTTTCTTTCTCGGCTTGTTCCGATGATGATGACAACAAGGATGCGTCAATCGTTGGAACATGGCAAATAACTCACAGTGAAGGATGGGTTACATACAGCGACGGAACCCGCGATGAAATTTCGGAAGATTATCCTGCGATTGATGATGCCTATTATTGGACACTCAATTTCCAAGAAAACGGGACAATGATACGTACAAGTTACAGCGACAATGGGGCTGGACATTCAAGCAATTATACTTATACCATCACAGGAAAAACATTAACAACGGCGGGTAGTGAAGGTAGCATTAAATATGAAATGCAATCATTATCGACGAAAAACCTAACCCTCTTTGAAATAGGAGAAAAAGAAGATGGCGAAAAATTCGAGTACACATATACCTACAAGAAAATCTGATTTTTCGTCATAATCAAATGAGTGACAGACTTTGTAAAAAGGTTAATCTATAAGACCCTTTTGCAGAGTTTGTCACTTTCTTATTTTGTTTATTTCGCTAATAATCTTATCTTTATAAAGATAAATAACGATTAAATTTTAGCTAAAATGAACAGATACAAACAACCGAAAACAGAATGAATGACCAAAGCATGAGAGGATAAACAAGCTATATGCAAGTTGGTCGAATGGAGCAAGACAGAGGGAATAGGCTTAATTGTCATAAAACCCCAAAATGAGATTTATCCCGAAATGTTTTACTTTGTTTTCTCTCCCGAAACAGCGGACATAAATAAACCCGTCGAAATCGCACTTGTAAAGAACAAGCAATGAATAATCGGGTGGAAAAGCGACCTTGAAGAGATAAATATAATAGGAATAATAATCGCCAACGAGATGAAGATGGAGGGCATGAGCGAAACGGTAAATTTATTTGACTGCCTTGTTAGAGCGAACACTATATTATTTCATTACACCACACCCGACGGACGGAACGAGGTAATGAAATTCCCGTTAGCGAGATTCTGCGAAAACTATCTGATGCAGTTTGCAAAGTAGCGTTCGGTGGAGTTATAGTTAAGCAATTATCTGTGTAAGACACGATACGACCTTTCGGCCTTTTGGGTCGGGAGGTTTTTATTTGAAAACCATAAACTCACTATGCCAATGGAAGAAAGAACGTGTTACAGAACTTATTTAGCCTATCAAACAATTCTCTAATTAACAATCATTTACAAACCAGCAGACAGACGCAAATGTTTAACCATCCGTTTAACCAATGCGAAAAACGAGGTAAAACACATTCGAAAAAATCGTCGTAAAAGGAAATAGCTCAGTTGGTTACCCCTAAACGCGTAGCGTTTTTGGGGGGTTGAGAGCGCAACCTTGCCAAGGTTGAGGTCGCGGGTCCGAGTCCCGTTTTCCGCTCGGAGAATCTTTGAAAGAAAAGGAGACAAGAAGCAAAATACTTATGTATCAATGATACGTAAGGTTTTTTGTTCTCGGGGCATAGTGTATTCGGAATCGGATTGTCCGAGCTCCGATCCGGCCCCGTTCGTCCCGGTCCGGGAACAGGACGCGAATTGCGGACGATGCGTTGGATTCCATCGTTGTGCGTTCAACAGTCTCCATGCTGCATACGTTCGACCATTCCGAGTCATGCAGCCCTGCTTCGAACGATAATTTCCGTTTTTTTTGCAGGAAGCCCCCGATTTCCAGGAAAGACCAAGCGCCCGTCTGTGCCCGTATCACCGCTTCGCCCTCTCCCTCCGGCCGAAATCCACACCCGCTGCCAAATCGGACCGGAGCGTTGGAACCGGAGCGTCTCGGACGTTCGCCGGACATCGGGATTCCTGACTTTACCCGGCAGGTTGCGAAAAGGTTGCGATAACACCCTGTCGGGATAATATCGCCCCGGATAGTCGGTTCTCCCGCGAGAATACCGGAAAAAACGCCCGTTTCCCTCGTCGTAAATACGTCGTCGTTATCGAAATACGGATCCGAAAAAAGTACCGTCTCTCGCCGGGAGCGGCTGCTTCAGACTGCCTGCCGGGACTGACGACTGACCGGATTCCCGGGATTTCATCATACATAAAAGAAAAGGCGCTGATATTCAGCGCCTTTAAGTGCCCAGGACAAGACTCGAACTTGCACGAACGCAATTGTTCACTACCCCCTCAAAGTAGCGTGTCTACCAATTTCACCACCTGGGCTGACCTCCCGTTTCCGGGATTCGGTGTGCAAATATAGGGCATAAATTTTTATTCGCCAAATTTTTGGGCCGTTAATGCTGCTTTTTTGTCGTATCCGGCCTTCTCCCCGTTTTCCGTCCCGGTCTCCTCCGGGACGATGCCGCGGGGGCCGATCATGCCCGACGGATGGACGGAGGCGTTGCGGACGGGGCCTCTCGGCACGGCTCCGACGACTGCGGCGGAGCGTGTCGGGGCGGGTGCGGGAACGGCCGCCCCGATCAGTTCGAGCGCCTTGCGCAGGAGCGGTTCCCCGGGGCCGAAATCCTCGAACCAGCCGCTCTCCGTTTCGCTTACCGCGAAGTCGGGTTCGATGCCTGCGGGGTCCACCGTCCGCATTTCGGCATTGTATCCCTGAAACGTGATGGGGGCGAATTCGTAGTCGTATCCCTCCAGGTCCCGCCATTCGAAGACATTCATGCCGACGTTCTTGCCGTTGGTGCGTTCGCCGATGAGCGTGACCTCGAATCCGATGCCCCGCAGGCCGTTCACGAGCGCCTCGCTCGCCGAGGCCGTACTGCCGGTGGCGAGGACGAACAGGCGGCCGAGGCCGAGCGTGCGGTCCGTCAGATCGACGCCGTAATAGTCGCCGTCGTAGAATTTCTCGTAGAAACGTTCCGCTGCCGGGTCGTATTTCTGTCCGAAAAGCTCGGCGGTCTGCTCCCAGGAGGCCATGCACTCCTCGTTGTAGCGGTAGAACTGGAAGACTTTGTCCCGGCACGCCGCGCCGCCGATGCAGGAGGAGAGCATGTTCGACGAAATCACATGTCCGCCGCCGTTGTTGCGCAGGTCGAGCACGAGGTCGGTGATCCCCTCTTCCCTGAGCCGCTTTACGGCGTCCAGCAGATCGTCGTCGTAGGCCGCGTCGAAGCTCTCGTAAACGATATACCCCACCTGCGTTCCGTCGAGCACTTCGGCGCGGATGATCGGCGTCGGGTCCAGCCGCTCGGCGGCGACCCGTACGGGGCGTGCATCGGCTTCGTTGCGCGTAAGCTCGACCTCCGCGCCGTCCGCTGGGGAGAGCAGGCTTGTGAAGATCGCGGCGTAGGTGCTTTCCGTGGGTGTCTTTCCGTCCACTTCGGCGATGATGTCGCCGCGCCGGAATCCCGCCCTCTCGAGCGGCGACCCGGGCAGAATGCTCGTCGGGCACAGCCCGATACCGCCCGTCGGGCGGCCGTCATGGTCGGTGAACGAGACGAGCGTGTAGCTGCCGATGCCGTAGCCCGGTGTCGGCGCGGGTTTCGTGATGCCGTGGTTCACGCCGCTCCGTGCGGCAGGGGCCTTCGCACCCGAGGCCGGGGTGCGGAGCAGGTAGGAGTAGAGACGGTAGCCTCCGCTCCGTTCGTCGTACTTCCTGTCGAGCGTGTTCGCGCTCATTCCCATCAGCGTATGGTGGACGAAGTTGTCGTATGGACCGGCGTAGGGGATCGACAGGTCGCGTTCCGCCTTCCGGTAGGCTTCGTTCCAGAGGTAGTAGCGCGCGAGCGCCGCATCCGCCCGGGCATTGACGGCAGGGCCGTCGGTCGGGGATCCCTGAATCACCTTGAAACTCGCCGGGAAGAAGTTTCCTGCCGTGATCCGCACGGTCGCCGAGCGGGCCGTGCTGCCGGTGTTGGGCGCCACGGCGATCCGGAGCGTCGCGTTTCCTTTGGGGCCCGATTCGGTGAGCACCTCGCACCACCCGGGAGCGCTGCTTTCGGCGGACCAGAGGGCGGGGGAGGTGAAGGTGTACGCTTTCTGCGCTCCCGACGCGGCGATTTGTTCGACCTCCTCCCAGGAGGCGTTCGCTATGCCGGTCCTGCCGGGCGCCGGGTCGTCGCCCGCGCCCTCTTTGCCGCAGGCCGCCGACAGGAGCAGCGGCAGCAACAGGATCGCGGTCCGTACGGCGGATGGGATCTGTTTCATGGGGTCTGTTTTCGGGTGTTCCGGGAGCAAGATAACGATTTTTCGCTTACGACCTCCGCTTCCGCGCCTTTTTACCTCCGGATTTTCATTTCGTCGAGAAGGTAACCGGCGCCGCCCACGCGGTCGATCACGAAGAGCACGTAGCGGATGTCCACGGCGATATTGCGGCAGATGTCCGGATCGAAGGCGATGTCGCTCATCGTCGAGAGCCACGTGCGGTCGAAGTTGATGCCCACCAGTTCGCCGCGGGCGTTCAGCACGGGCGATCCGGAGTTGCCCCCGGTGGTGTGGTTCGTCGCCAGGAAGCAGACCGGCACGGTTTTCCTGCCGCCGATCTCCACGCCCCAGCGGCCGTAGTCCTTCGATGCGTGGAGGTCGCGCAGCACCTGCGGGATGTCGTAGTCGTAGATCTCGGGGTTGTCCTTGGCGATGATGCCGTCGAGGGTCGTCAGCGGTTTGTGGTACTCTCCGTCTGCGTACCGGTATCCGGCCACCGAGCCGTAGGCCACGCGCAGCGTCAGGTTGGCGTCGGGATAGAAGGCGCGCTCGCGGTCCCATTCGCGCAGACCCCGGATGTAGAGGGTGTAGAGCTCGTTGAGGCGGCTGCTCGTGAGGTTGCGCAGCGACTTGGTCCCCAGCAGCCACGTGATGTGCGAAAGCATCCGCCGGGAGTCGTCGCGCAGCGCCGTGACGGCCGTGGTGTCGCGGCCGCTCCACACCCCGTCGAACACCCGTTCGGCGTAGGCTTCGGGCGATCCTTCCGAGGCCACGCCCCGCAGGAACGCGGGCGTCTGGTACTGCACCGGACAGCGGCGGGCGTACTCTCCGAAGAGGTATTTCCACTGCGCGCGTTCGGTGGCCTCGCGTCTGGCGAACACCGCTTCGGCGCGCTCCTCGGCGGTGTACTTCGCCGGCAGCGCGTAGATCGTTTCGGCGGTGATCTCGCGGGCGAAATAGGGGTCCGCGATGCGTGCGTACTCCTCGCGGAGCCGCTTCACGACGTCGCGGTATGCGGGTTTGTCCTGCGCCCAGGCCTCGAACGCCTCCTCGTAGGCGCGCTTGGTCTCCGCCGTGCCGCGGCGGCCGATGCCCAGCGCCTCGCCCTGCCACTTCTTCCAGGCATTGGCTATCGTGGCCTGCTTGGCGGCGTAGTGGATGCGCAGTTCGGGGTCGGACTGCTGGGCCTCGCGGATCAGGTCGAGACGGCCCGTGCGGATGGCGATCTTCGCCGGGTCGGAGCGCTCGGCGATGTAGCGCACGGCGTCCGAGAGGATGTACTCCTGCGTGTTGCCCGGGAATCCGTAGATCATCGTGAAGTCGCCCTCGCCGACGCCTCCGGCCGAGACGGTGAAGAACTTTCCGGGGCGGTAGGGAACGTTGTCGGGCGAGTAGGCCGCCGGTTCGTTGTCCTTCGAGGCGTAGATCCGGAAGACGGAGAAGTCGCCCGTGTGGCGGGGCCAGATCCAGTTGTCGGTGTCGCCGCCGAACTTGCCGATCGACGAGGGCGGCGCGGCCACCAGGCGCACGTCGTCGAACTGGCGGTAAACGAACAGGAACTGCTGGTTGCCGTAGTACATCTGCTCGACCGAGGCCTTGAAACCCTTGCCTTCGGCCTCGGCCCGGCGGACGATCTCCTCGGCCGTCTCCCCGGCCTTCAGGCGGTCGGTCACCTCCTCCATGCGCACGAGGAAGCGGACGTTGAGCCCTTCGTTGGGCAGCTCTTCGGCCCGCGACATGGCCCAGAATCCGTGCGTGAGGTAGTCGTGCTCGACGGTCGAGTGGCGCTGGATGGCGTCGTAGCCGCAGTGATGGTTGGTGAGCAGCAGCCCTTCGGGCGAGACCAGCTCGCCCGTGCAGCCGCCGTCGAAGAGCACTACGGCGTCCTTCATCGAGGCCTGGTTGATCGAATAGATGTCTTCGGCCGTGAGGCGGAATCCTTTCGAGCGCATGTCGTCGATGCGCTCCGAGATGAGGCTCGGAAGCCACATGCCCTCGTCGGCCAGAGCAGGCAGGACAGCGAGGGCCGCGAACAGGGTCAGCAGCGTGCGTTTCATTCGTTGAGAAATCGGGTTAGTTCGACATATACTTTCTGGATGGGAAGTCCCATGACGTTGTAGAACGAGCCTTCGATGCGCTCGATGGCGGCATAGCCGATCCACTCCTGGATGCCGTACGACCCCGCCTTGTCGAAGGGGCGGAAGGCGTCCACGTAGTAGGCGATCTCCTCGTCGGCGAGCGGGCGGAACCAGACCGAGGTGCGCGCTTCGAAGGAGTGCATCCTCCCGGCCGTGCGGAGCGTCACGCCCGAGACGACCGTGTGGCGGCGTCCCGACAGCCGGCGGAGCATCCCCGCGGCGTCCTCCCGGTCGCGGGGCTTTCCGAGCACCTCGCCGTCGAGCACGACGACCGTGTCGGCCGTCAGGAGAATGTCCCGTCCGGAGAGCGGCGCGGGATAGGCCTCGCTCTTGAGGCGCGAGAGGTAGAGGGGAACCTCCTCGGCCGCGAGGCCGGCGGGATAGACCTCCGCGCAGTCGAACCTCGGGGCGAGTTCGTAGGGAAGTCCGCAGCCGGTCATCAGTTCGCGCCGCCGCGGCGACTGCGAGGCCAGCAGCAGGCGGTAATTCCGGAGTTGTTCGTGAAGCAGCATGTTCGTGTCGTTTTTCCTTTCGGGTGTTTTCGTATCCGTATTCGGGTTCCGGCTTTTCCGTGCCGGGCGTCGGTCAGCGGATGTCGAAGTCGAGCATTCCGTATCCTTCGAGCGTCGCGCGCAGGTTGTCGCCTGCCTGCACGGGGCCTGCGCCCGCCGGGGTTCCGGTGAAGAGCAGGTCGCCCATGCGCAGTGTCATGTACTGCGACACGGCGGCGATGAGCCGGTCCACCGGGAAGAGCAGCTCCCGCATGTCGCCCGTCTGGCGGCGCTCTCCGTTCACGTCGAGAGCGAAGCGGAGCCGTGCGACGTCGCCTCCCGCCTCCGCGAGCCGGACGAACCGCGGCGGGAGGGCTATCGAGTGGTCGAACGCCTTCGCGCGCTCCCACGGCAGCCCTTCGACGGCGGCCTGCCGCTGCAGGTCGCGGGCCGTGAAGTCGATGCCCACCCCCACTTCGTCGTAATAACGGTGCGCGAACCGTTCGGAGACGGCCCGCCCGACGCGGCTGATGCGCACGATCAGCCCGCAGGCGGCATGCACCTCCCGCGTGAAGCGGGGAATGTAGAACGGGTCGTTGTTGCGCAGCATCGCCGTATCGGGTTTGAGAAACCAGACGGGTTCCGCCCCGGGTTCCGCTCCGTTGCCGCCGTGCGGCGGGTAGTTGCCCTCTATGCAGATGATCTTCATCGTTTCCGTTCGTTGTGGTCGTAACGCTGGGCACGGACCACCATCCAGATTACGTAAACCGGCAGGTAGATGACCAGAATTACCGGCAGGGCGTCCTGTTGGTCCGTCAAGGTGAGCGTCGTGGCGAGCAGTATCCATAGACAACCGATTATCATCAGATGCCGCTGCACGAACGACGAAAGTCCTTCGATGTCCACGTTTTTCCGTTTTTCCTCCGGCATGGTATTGTATCCCGAAATGAGCATCGGGAACCGTTTTGCCAGCAGGCCGCAGACGATCAGGAGCGTCCCGGTTAGAAGGTGGGGTGACAGTTCCATGCCAGTTATTGTTTTGTGTCGTCTTGCAGTTCCCCGACCATCCGCCGGGCGAAGCGTTCGCTGGCGCCCGGGCCGCCGATCACGGCGCGCAGTTCGGCCAGGTCGGCGAGCATCCGTGCGCGTCCGGAGCCGCCCGGCAGAATCGCCCGCAGCTCCCGCTCGGCGCGTTCGATGGAGAGGTCCGACTGGATGATCTCGGCGACGGCCTCACGGCCGAGATTGAGGTTCACGAGCGACACCCAGGGGACTTTCAGCACATAGGGTTGCAGCTTGACCTGGAACCAGAGCGTGCGATAGACGACCACCTCGGGCGTTCCGAGCAGGGCCGTTTCGAGGGTCGCCGTCCCGGAGGTCACCACCGCCGCTTCGGCCGCGGCGATCGTCTCGTAGGTCTGGTCGCAGACGCAGCGGATGCCGCTTCCGGCTAGGTAGCGGTCGTAGAGCGCGCGTTCGAGCCACGGAACGCCCGTCACGACGAACTGGTATTCGGGAAAACGTCCGGCGAGCCGCACCATGAGCGGCAGGTTGTCGCGGATTTCGCCCCGGCGGCTTCCGGCCACGAGGGCGACGATCGGACGGTCGTCCAGCGCGTGCTTCCGCCGGAACTCCGCGGGCGACGGCAGCGACGGTCGCCGCGCCTCGATGGCGTCCACGAGCGGGTTGCCTTCGAAGACGGGCCGGATGCCGTGGCGGGGGAAGTAGTCCCGCTCGAAGGGGAAGATGACGAACAGGCGATCTACGTATTCGCGGATCGCCTTCACGCGCCACTCGCGCCACGCCCACACCTTCGGGGCGATGTAGTAGAAGACCCGGATGCCGTGCTCCTTCGCCCAGCGGGCCATCTTCATGTTGAATCCCGGGTAGTCCACCGCGACGAGCACGTCGGGCCGCCATGCCGCCACGTCCTCCTGGCATTCGCGCATCTGGCGGCGGATCGTGCGGAGGTTCTTCAGCACCTGCACGATGCCGAAGAACGAGGTTTCGCGGTAGTGCTTGCGCAGGTTCTCCGCGCCGCCCGCCGCGGCCATGCGGTCGCCGCCCCAGAAGCGGAACTCCGCCGCGGGGTCGGCCTTTTTCAGCCCTTCGATCAGGTTTGCGCCGTGCAGGTCGCCCGAAGGCTCCCCGGCGATGAGGTAGTATTTCATCTTTCCGGTGTTTTGGGGGCCTCGTTCCGGTTTCCGTCGTCCAGCAGGTCGGGCCGCAGCCGTTCGGTGCGTTCCCACGCCTGTTCGTCCTGCCAGCGGGCGATCCGGGCGAAGTCGCCCGACAGCAGCACGTCGGGAACCCTCCATCCGCGGAATTCGGCGGGCCGCGTGTAAACGGGCGGCGCCAGCAGGTTGTCCTGGAACGAGTCGGTCAGAGCCGAAGCCTCGTCGCCGATGGCTCCGGGAATGAGCCGCACCACCGAGTCGGCGATGATGCAGGCGGCCAGCTCGCCGCCGGTCAGCACGTAGTCGCCGATCGAGATCTCGCGCGTTATGAGGTGCTCGCGGATGCGGTGGTCGATGCCCTTGTAATGGCCGCAGAGGATGACGATGTTCCCGAGCGTCGAGAGGCGGTTGGCTTCGTGCTGGTCGTAGCGGACGCCGTCGGGCGAGGTGTAGATGATCTCGTCGTAGGTGCGTTCTCCCTGGAGCTTCTCGACCAGCTCGAACACCGGCTCGCACTTCATCACCATCCCCGCCTCGCCGCCGAACGGGTAGTCGTCGGTGGTCTTGCGGCGGTCGTGGGCGTAGTCGTGCAGGTTGTGGACGACGATCTCGACGAGCCCCTTCTCCTGCGCCCGCTTGAGGATGGATTCGTTCAGCGGCGAGGCGAGCAGGTCGGGAACGGAGGATATGATGTCTATTCGCATCGTTGTCGGACGTTTTGGGTGTTACTCTTTCTTGTTTTTCTGTTGCAGCAGGTTGATGAACGACGAGCTGATGATACCGGTCGGGATGGCGATCATGGCGATTCCGATCAGACTGATGAGGCTGCTCAGGAGTTTCCCCAGCGGGGTGATCGGGTAGATGTCGCCGTAGCCGACCGTGGTGAATGCCACGATGGACCACCACAGGCCGTCGCCGATATTGGCGAACGCTTCGGGCTGGGCGTTGCGTTCGATGTAGTACATGAGGATCGCCGAGAAGCAGACCATGATGCCGCAGGCGGTATAGGCCGTGACGAGTTCCTCGCGTACGGCCGAAAGGACCTCCCCGATGAACCGGAACGAGCGCGAGTGGCGGATGAGCTTGAAGACGATGAAGATGTATGCCAGCGTGATGATGTGGACCGAGGGGGTGTCCTTGAAAAGATAGACCAGCAGGAAGGGCAGCACGGCCACGAAGTCCACCGCGCCGTAGAACGAGAAGAGGTAGCGGACCCGCGCCCGGAACGGGCTTCTGCCGGGGTAGCGGGCCGGAGCCGCGACGATGCGCAACACGTATTCGACCAGGAAGACGAACGATGCGAGGTAATTGATCCCGAAGAGCAGGTGGCGGTAGGGGCGCATCGTTTCGAACGAACTGCCGATGACCGCCGCGATGGAGGCCACGATGAAGAACATTACCGTGTAGTGGAACGGTTTGCCCGTCAGGATGCGCTGGAGCCGGTCGTACTGGTGCATGTCGGTCGTGTTTGTCGTTACCGGTCCTCGGGGCGTTCCGCGCCGGGCCGGAAGATGATGTCCTTCGTGCTTCCGGGGCTCAGGGGAATCTCGCGGCCGCGGTCGAGCGTGTAGCCCGCATAGCCCAGCCGGGTGAAAAGGCGGACGATCCGCGGCCGGTTTTCGCCGCCCGTCTCGATGAGCACCGTGGGGCGGAAGCGTTCGAGCAGCGGCCGCATCTCCTCCATGACCACCGCCTCGTACCCCTCGATGTCGCACTTGATGAAGTCCAGGCGCGGCAGGCGGGCGAACAGCTCGCTGCCGCGGCGCATTTCGGCCGTGAATTCCACGTCGCTCCGTCCGCCGTCCTCGTTCACGAAGTTCCGGCCCGTGCCGAAGTAGCCGTTTTCGCGTGCCGAGTCGTTGCCCATGCGGACCGGACCGGCGGCCGCCCCGAGCGCGAAGGGGAGGATCTCCGTGTTGCCGCACCGGCGGAGGTTGCGGCTCAGCACCTTGCGGATCGGGGCTACGGGTTCCACGGCATAGACGCGGCCTGCGGGGCCTGCGAGGCGGGAGATCGTCTGGGCGTAGTAACCCAGATTGGCGCCGATGTCGATGCACGTGTCCCCCGCGCGCACGAGCTGCGGCAGGTGGTAAACGTACTCCGTCTCGGGGGCGCGGCGGCCCAGTCCGAGCCGCTGCCAGAGGAAGAACAGGCGGCTCACCGCCCGGAGATAGCCTTCGAGCGGGAGCGTGCGGTAGAGGATGCGGTGGAGCGTCTTTTTCAAACCGTCAGTTTTTGTAGTTCACCTCGTCGTTCAGCACCTCGACGATGAAGGGGTTGTAGAGCGTTTCGTGGCCGATGGTCGTCTCCGGACCGTGACCGGGATAGACGTGCACCTCTTCGCCCAGCGGAAGCAGCGAGTCGAGGATCGAACGCATGATCCACGAGTAGTCGCCGCCCGGCAGGTCCGTGCGGCCGATCGACTCGCGGAAGAGCGTGTCGCCCGTGAAGAGCGCTTTCGCCTGCGGCTCGTAGAACGCCACGTGGCCCGGGGTGTGGCCCGGGGTGGGGATCACGCGGAGGGTCGTCCGTCCGAAGCGGATTTCGGGCGTGCCGTCGAGGTCGATCTCCGCCGGGGGCATCGCGCCCACCTTCACGCCGAAGACCGAGCCGCTCGCCGAGGCGTTGTCCAGCAGGAAGCGGTCCTTGCCCGAGAGGGCGAAGGGAATGCCGTAGCGCTCCTTGAGGTGTCCGACGCCCAGCGTGTGGTCGAAATGGCCGTGGGTGTTGATGGCCATGACGGGTTCGAGCCCGTGTCCGGCGATGAAGTTGTCCAGCGCGGCGTCCTCGCGCGGCGAGGAGTTCCCGGCGTCGATGACGACGCACTGCTTCGTGTCGTCCCAGACGACATAGGTGTTCTCCTGTATGGGATTGAATTGCAGGCAGGCTGTTTTCATGGCGTGTCGCGGTATTTTTCACAAAGGTAGTGTTTTTTGCCGGATTTCGTCCGCCCTCCGCTTTTTTCGCGGCCGCATGGCGCGGCGAAGCCCGCCCCGCGCGATGCGGAGCGGGCTTCGGACGGGGCGGCCGGGCATCCGGCCGGACCCGTGCGCCGTTATTCGGCCGACTGCTCGACGAAGAACTCCCCGCCGCCGTTCTCGTCGTCCATGACCGCGATGCTGCCGTCGGCGTTGATGAAGTGGAAGTGCAGCTCCTCGATCACCGCGTCGTTCGGAAGCCCGAAGAGGTCCTTCGGCCAGAAGAACTTCTCGAAGCGTCCCTCGACGGGCGTCATGCGGTTCTTGTCCCCGGCGGTCTTGATTTCGGTCCTTTGTCCGCCGTCGTGGACGGCCGTGCCGCAGAGGTAGATCTCCGGAGCACCTTCCAGCGCGGTTCCGGAGGGCGAGAAGGTGATGCCGAACACGTCGCCGTAGCGGAACACCGAGGGGGTCGTGGAGAACACCCTGTCGGAGACCGTGAGGGACTTGAACTGCGCGTCCGCATGGCGCTTCTCATCGACGCTGAGGCCGTAGCTGTCGTATCCGTAGCTGTACCCCAGGTAGCAGGTGAGCGGTTCGGAGCCGGTTTTCAGCCGGATGTTCACGTCGGCGTGCACGGGATTGAACTTGGTCTCCGTGTTGTCCGGGTTGGTGATCTTGTCCCAGATTTCGAATGCGGTCGAGGAGCGCCATACGACCCACTCCATCTCCGTCTGCTCCGGGAGGCCGGCGTTGTCGCCCAGCCCCATGACCTGCATGAAGGCTTCGCTCCACGGCTTGCCCGTCTTGGGGTCTTTTTCCCCGGCGGGCATCGGTTCGAGCGGTTCGTTCACGACTTCGGGGTCTCCGTTCTTGTTTTGGCTGTAATCCTTCGTGGTCACGCTGAGCGATGCGGTCTCCGCGGCGTTCCACGCCTTCGGGACGAGCATGGCGAAGACCAGACGTCCCTTGTCGTTCGTGCCCGGCTCGACCCGCAGTTGGGCCGTGATTTCGATTTCGGAGCCGGGCAGGGCCCGTTCGGGCTGGCTGATGTTGTCGAAGTAGAGGCAGGAGACGACGAACAGCGGCAGCGCCGCGGCGAGCGCGCCGAAAAGCAGCTTATGTTTCGTGATTTTTTTCATGGTCGGAAGGTGTTAGAGGCTCTTGAATTTGTATTTGTAGGTCAGCAGGCGGCTGTCCAACCGGAACTCGGTGGTGAATCCGTCCTGTTCGAAGGTGGCCAGCACGGTGTCCGAATTCTTGATGCGCAGCACGTTGGGTGTTACGTCGGAGTCCAGTTCGCAGGCGATCGGCCCCCCCCCTTCGGGTATCAGTCCGGCGAAGGGCGAGAAGGGCACTTCGTCGTTTTCGAATACGACGGTGGTTCCCAGCGGCGAAACGTTGAGCGTCATGCGCAGCGGGGAGAAGTAGTCCAACTTGCCGGAAATGTCCAGGCCGTTCGTGTTGTCGGGGGAGCACAACAGCACCTTGTCCAGCCGGTAGGTGACGGTGTAGGTCTCCGGGTCTTCGCCCGAGGGCGGGGTGTTGTCTTCCGGCTTTTCGACCGGAATGTACGGGAGCGTCGTCTCTTCGTCGCATGAGGAGAATGCACATGCGGAGAGCGCGGCGGCGATCATGATGACGTATTTTTTCATAGCGTATTGATTTTTGGTATGTTCGGTTGGTAGTGCCCCCTTGCCCGGGGGCCGGGGTGTTGCGTTGCGTGTTCCGGGTCTTCAGAGCGTCATAGGCGAAAGCGGTTTTTAAGGGTTCGTTTTTCGGTGGGCGGGTCGTATCTTCGGGCCGTCCGCAGACGGGGTTTCCGTCCCGGGGGCCGCGTCGAGGGCGAATGTCAGGCGGTGGCGGCCGCTCTCCAGCTCCAGTTGCGGCTGTGCGGGGTCGCCCCGGCGGCCGTTGTGGCGCAGCGCGCGCGTTCCGTCGGGCACGGCGGCCGCGGCGGTGACGCCCGGGGGCAGCACGACGTCGATGCGGAGCGTGCCCTCGTCGAGCCGCCAGCCGACCTCGATCCGTCCGTAGGGCGTCTCCTTGGCGATCCGGCACCAGGTGACGCCCGCGGGAATCTGCGGGTCGATCCGCACGTGCTCGTAGCCGGGGTGCGCGGGGTCCGTGCGCAGCCCGCCGAGGGCCTGGTAGAACCACGTGCCGATGCCGTTGTAGCAGTTGTGCACGCGGCTGCGCTCGCCGCTCCAGTATTCCCACGTCGTGGTCGCGCCGTGGTCGATCATGTGCAGATAGCCCGGGTAGTCGCGCTGTTTGAGCATCCGGTAGATGAACTCCGGGCAGCGCTCCTCGATGGCCCAGCGCGTGATGAGCGGCACGCCGACCAGTCCGCCGCCGATGTGGTCGCGCATCGCCTCGCGCGTCAGGCGGAAGAGCCTTTCGCGCACGGCGCCGCGGAGCGAGTCGGGGGTGGCGCCCACCAGCATCGGGTAGACCATGTCGAGCTGCGAGCCGGTGGCGTAGGTTTGCGTCGCCGGGTCGTAGAACCGCGCGTGGATCGTGCGGTTGAGCGCCTCGCGGCGCGCCTCGAAGCCGTCGGCCTCGTCCGGGCGGCCCGTCAGGCGGGCCATCTGCGCCATCCTGGCGTAGCAGTCGCTGACGAAGCAGTTGTTCACCAGCGATACGGAGGCTTCGTTGCCCGTATCGACGCCCCGCGGCGCGAGCCAGTCGCCGAGGAACCAGTCCCGGTAAGGTGTGTCGGGCCAGCGGGTCAGCAGGCCGTCGCGCATGTGCCGCTCGACGTAGCCGATCCACTCCCGCATGGCGGGGTAGTGGCGGTCGACCAGCGTCCGGTCGCCGTAGTTGAGCCACGTTTGCCAGGGGGCCATGACGATGAACCCGCACCAGTAGGGGCCGCCGCCGCCCGCCCCGGCGTTGGGGGCCACGTGCGGCAGGCTGCCTCCCGGACGCATCGCGTTGTCCCACGCCTGCACCCAGTTGGCGTAGAGCGGGGCCACGCCGTAGAGGGTTTGCAGGATCTCGGTCGAGGAGTTGCCGTCGCCGCCGTATCCGGCGCGTTCGAGGTGGGGGCAATCGACCATGTAACCGTTGTAGGCCAGACACGCCAGCGTGCGGGCGATCATGTCGTGGATGGCGTTCAGGTCGGCGTCCGACGAGGCGAACTCCGCTTCCGGACGGTAGTCGGTGCGGATGGCCAGCGCCCGGAAATCCTCCCGGCGGGGCGTCCGCGCCAGTCCGCGCACCTCGGCGTAGCGGAAGGCGTGGTGGTTGAACTTGTTGGTGAAGCGTTCGCCGTTGCGGTCGCCGCAGGCGATGTAGGTGTCGCGCTGCCGCTGGTCTGCGAGGCTCCCGTCGGGCTCCGTCGCGTCGCTGTACGCGATCTCGACGCGCGCGCCGGGGAGCAGCTCTTCGAAATCGGCCTCCAGCCATCCGGTGACGACCCGTCCGAAGTCGAGCCGCCAGACGCCGGGGGCCGTTTCGCGCAGTTCGTGCGGCAGCAGCCGCTCCTGCACGCGGTCGGGCTGGACCGTCTGGGGCGTTGCGCGGTGGCCGGGCTTGTCGCGTGCGATCACCGGCCGCCAGTCGAGCGCGGCCAGATCGTCCGGAGCCATCGAGCGCGGGTTGCGCCGCGCATCGACCTCCTCGCCGCCGAAGTCGAGGGCGTTCCACGACCCCGTGTCGCGGTAGCCGCTCAGCGCCGCGCGCCAGGAGAGGTCCGTGCGGCAGACGGTCTGCCACGTGCCGTCGGTCCGCGTGTCGATCTGCGCCCGCACGAGCGGTTCGGTGTAGGGCTCGTCGGGCTGCCAGCGGCCGAACGTGCCGCGTTTGTACCATCCCTGTCCGAGCCAGATCACCACCTCGTTCACGCCTTCGCGCAGGTAGGGCGCGGCGTCGTAGGTCACCCACAGCGAGCGTTTGTCGAGCTGCGAGAGGGCCGGAGCGAGGCAGGCGTCGCCCGCCTTGCGGCCGTTGATCCAGACTTCGTGGTAACCCAGCGAATTGACGTGCAGCAGGGCCGCATCCCCCGTTTCGGGGAGGTCGAACCTCCGGCGCAGCAGCACGGCCGTGGCTCCCGAGCCTTCGAGGCCGATGAACCGTCCGGCGACGGCCGCCGGGTCCGTGAGGCCGACGCCGAAGCGGGCGATCGGGGAGACGACGCGCCTGCCGCCCTTTTCGGTGCGGACCGTGACGCGCCACCAGCACTGCGTGCGGGCCCCGAGCGGACGGCCCCCGTAGAGAACCGCCACCGAGCGCGGGGAGCGCACCTCGCCCGAATCCCAGAGGTCGGCCTTCCCGGCGGCGAGCAGCAGGCTGTCCGAGGCGACCTCGATGCGGTAGCTGCGCTGCGCGTCGCCCTGCCGGCCGGAACGCAGTTGCCACCCCAGCCGGGGCGCGGCGACGCCGATGGCCGGCGGGTCGGTCAGCCCCTCGCACGTGAGCCGTTCGAGGCGGGGCGTATCCCGCCGCTCCGGCCGCCGGGAGGTCTCCCGCGGTTCCGCTTCCGGAACCTCGCCGGCCGGTGCGGTTGCGAACGCATCGGCGGCGGTGAGGCCGAGCAGCAGGAGTGCGTATGGAAGGATTCTCTTCATCGGTTCGAGTCGTTTTCGGTCCGTTTCGCCTCCGGGCCGGGCAGCCGCGTTCCGGCCGCCCGGCGGGGGCGTACGTTGAGGGGTCTGCCTTTATTCTGCGCCTTCCGTTTCCGTGTCGGGTTGCGTTTGTCCGTCGTCCTCCGTATCCGTGTCGTAAACGTGTTCCCAGTTATAGACGCGGAAGAAGAACGGGCGGTAGAAGTCGGCGCTGCCCACGCGGTTGAAGTTGTCCCAGAAGTTGTTCGGATCGCTGTTGGTCGAGAAGACCAGCTCGCCCTGCCGCGAGAGCGCCGGGTGGAGGTTGATCATGTACCAGCGCTGGTGGTAGGGACTGCCCAGCTTGTCGAGCGTGGCGGGCAGCGTGAAGAGCAGCGTCCGGTCGGTGAAGGGGCCGTAAGGCGTCGCTGCGGTAGATGTAGATGTCGCGGCCGAAGGGGAAGCCCTCCATGCACATGTAGTAGGTTCCGTCCTTCTCGAACACCCACGGCATCGAACCCGATTCGGCCGTGATGTAGGAACGCTCCATCTCCTCGTCGGTCGGCACGGTGCTCTGCCACTGGTAGTCGCCGCTCAGGTCGCGGATGTAGTAGCTCCACGGGCTGCCCAGGTCGAGCGTCTCGGTGCGGGCCACCAGCACGCGCGAGACGAGCCCCTCCTGCTTGGTCGTGTAGAGATAGATGTGCCCTTCCTTCGTGTCCTCGAACATGGTCGAGCCGTAGCCCAGCCCGTCGGCCTTGAAGTCGTAGTCGGTCGAGAGTACCGACATGTAGGTGTCGTCGCCGGGCTCGCCGTCGAGCGAATACTCCCGCAGGCAGCCGTCAATGTTCTTCAGTGCGCCGGGTTCCACGCCCGTCCAGAGCATCTGTAGGATCTTTCCGCGAGCCGGATCGTCGTAGACGACCGCGTCGCCGGCCCAGTAGCAGAAATCCTGGTCGATCTCGCCTTTCTCGATCTCCTCGTCGGAGAGCGAGGCTTTCGGGTGGCGGATATGCGTGCGGGCCTGGTAGTAGCGGTCTGCCGAGGGATCGGTCGTCTGCACGTAGTCGGCCAGCCATACCAGGTCGTCGTCGGTTTCGGTCCCCGAGGCGATCGTCGCGCCTTTCTGGATCATGAGGCTGTTGCGCGGGAAGCTGCATGCGCCCCGGGCGCGGGTTTCGCCGTCCACGACGCCGTAGAAACTGTCGTTGAAGGACCAGAAGACGTTGCCGTCGGGCAGCGCCGTGGTGAGCACGCCGTCGCCGCCGTTCCACCCCAGCGTGCGGGTGAACAGCGCGTCGTAGCGCTTGTCCTTGTAAACGAAGACATGCGGGTCCTGACCCCCTTCGTCGGGCATCAGCTGGAGGTTCCACGACGGGTCGATCGTCGGGGGCGTCAGCGCCTCGGGCGCTTCGGGCGCCTCGTCGTAGGGAATCGCCGGGTTGTCGAAGTCGTTGCATGCGGCCAGCGAGCCTGCGCACAGGCCGGCGGCGCAGAGGGTGATGATATGTTTTTTCATGGTTCGGTGCGATAAAGGTTTAGTATTCGGTGCGGGTCATCGTTTCGCGCACCTCCTGCCAGTTGTTGCCTGATTCGGTGGCGTACTTGTAGCGGTAGTAGAGGTAGAAGGTTCCCGTCGCGGGGTCGTAGGCGCTCACGTCCGTCGGCGAGGCGCTGACGGAGATGGCGTCCTGGCTGTCGAGATAGGGTTCTATCGTGACCTTCTGCATGGGCACCGTCTCGTCCGTGAGTTCGCCCTCGACGTAGATCGGCACGTTCACCCACGTCTCGGGATCGACCGTGATGCGGATGCTGTTGTTGCGGATGTCGAGCGCCTCGGTCTCCGCCGTGGCGCCCGGGAGGATGCGGATCGAGTGCTTGCCTACGGGAGTGACCAGCTTCGAGGAGTTGATCGCCTGGCGCCGGGAGTCGGAGCCGAAGATGTTGTCGACGACCCAGCCCGACTGCGTGGTTCCCGTCATGGTGTAATAGGTGTCGCTCTTGGTGGTGGCGTAGTCGTTCTTGCGCAGGATCTCGAAGAGCACGTAGTTCTTCGTGGTCGAGGCCATGCAGGAGGAGACGGACTCGATGCGCAGCGGGATGAAGTAGGTCTCGTCGGGCAGCAGCTCGTCGATCCGGACGGTGACGGGCAGCAGCTCGGAGTTGGTCCCGGCCTTCATCTCGACGCTCATGGGGTCGATCGTGTAGTACTCCTCGGGGAGCTCCAGCGCATAGTCCTCGAACTTGGTGTCGAAGTTGCGCTTGTTGTACTCGCCGATGGCCTCGTGGTCGAGGGCGAAGGTCACGGTGACATTCTCGTCGAGGCTCGTCGTGCCGCTGGAGTAGATGGCCAGCTTGCCTTCGCAGCCCTCCTCGCCGTATTCGAACTCCTGGCCGAGGATGTTGTTCTCGCCGCTGACGATGAAGATTTCCTTGCGGTAGAGCTCCTCCTTGTAGTATTCCATTTCGCACGAGGCCAGGAAGGCGGCCGCCGCGGCGAGGAGCGTTATTTTGCTGAATGCTTTCATTTGCGGATGTTTTTAGGAATTGACTATTTCTCCCAGCCCGGGTTCTGGTCCAGGCTCGGCACTTTGCGCAGCTCGTCGCGGTGCAGCGGCATGAACATGTACTTGGACTTGAATGTCCGTTCGCGGATCGTACGGTACGAGATGACCGTCGGGGCGTAGAATCCCTCCCACTTTCCGGCTTCGACGTTCAGGCCCGTCAGCGGCTCGCGTTCCAGTTCCTCGAAAATGCCCCAGCGGCAGATGTCGTAGTAGCGGCGGTTTTCGTGGAGGAACTCGACCATGCGTTCGCGCTGGATCAGCTCGTTGAAGGTCCCGGGATTCGCCAGCTCGGCCGCCTCGGCTCCGGGCAGTCCGGCGCGGTAGCGCACCTGGTTGAAGGCTTCGGCCATGGCGCTCTCGTCGCGCGAATAGCTCTCGCCATTGACCTCGTGGGTCGTCGTCAGGTTGTTCAGCGCCTCGGCGTAGGAGAGCAGGATTTCGGCGTAGCGGATGATCGGGAAGGTCTTCGTCACCGTGCGGGCGTTGCTGCCCGTGCGGGCGTCGCGCGGGTGGACGTACTTGCGGCAGGTGTAGCCCGTCAGGTTGTAGATGTTGGTCACGCCCGCCTGATTCTTGCCGGCGTTGGCGCCGTTGTAGTACTCGACGATCTGGTTGCGCATCTCCTCCGAGGTGGTCGATTCCATCTGCCAGAGGGCGCCCGAGAAGCCGATGCTCGCATAGAAGCGCGGCTCGCGGTTGTCATAGGCCTTGTACGTGCCGCCGGGCAGGCGGTAGTTCTTCGAGAGCTGCTTGTCGGCCGCGGTGACGCAGGTCTGGTCGTAGGGACGGTCCTTGTAGGGATACTCCGCGCTCGCGTTGTGGATGTCGCGGCCGTCGGCCATGCGGTAGGCATCGACGATGCGCTGCGGAATGCTGATCGAACTGTTGCCGCCCAGTTTCAGGGGAAAGACCACGTCCTGCTGGTCGGTGACGTTCTGCGTCGTGCCCCAGATCAGCTCGGGGTTGGTCACGTTGGTCGTCTCGCCGGTGAACATTTCCGAGTAGGAGCGGAAGGGGTCGATGCCGCCCGCACCCTGCGGGAAGGCGGCCGAGGGGACGTTCGCGGGCAGGGGCAGGGTGTACTCGTCGGCCGGAACCGTATGCAGGCGGTAGATGCCCAGGTCGATGACGCGCTTGGCGGCGGCAGCGGCCACGGCCCACTTGCGCTCGTCGTAGGTCTGCGAGACGTAGTGCACGCCGTCGGACTTGCGCTTGAAGTCGCCGAAGTAGCGGTGCGCGGCCGTCCCGCCGTTGAAGAGCGGGCTGGCGGCCTGCAACCGGAGGCGCGCCACCAGCGCCAGCGCGGCGCCTTTGGTCGGGGTTCCGAAGAGGTCGAGCGGCTGTTCGGTCTCGAGGTTCTCGGCCGCGGCCTCCAGCTCCGAGCAGATGTAGTCCACGCACTCGTCGTAGGTGCTGCGCTCGCGCTGGTAGTAGTCGGGCGTGGCGTTGGTGTCGTAGACCTGGTCGCCCACCAGGATCATGGGACCCTGGTTCTGGAGAATCCGGTAGTAGGCGTAGGCGCGCAGGAAGCGGCAGCGGGCGCGGAACTCCATCTTGTCGAAGGCGTTCATGTCGGGCACGTCGTCGATGTGGGGCAGCATGGTGTTGATCTTGCGGATCACCTTGTAGCATTTGGGCCATACGTTGAAATCCCAGTCCCAGCCGCCCGTGGACGTGTAGGAGATTTTGTCGGTGGTCAGCTCCGTGCCGGGGAACGAGACGTCGAGGATGCCGTTGTAGAATGTCCCGCAACTGACGGCCTCGTCCGACCCGGTGGCGCCGGGGACGCTGCACCAGTAGTAGATGCGGCCCTCTTTGGGCAGCTCGTTCACCGCGCCGTTGAAGTAGCGCTCGATATTGTACTGGCTCTCGAAGATTTTCTCTTCGGAGAAGGTGTCCTCGAAGTAGTCGTCCACGTTCAGGAAGTCGCACGAAGTGGCGAGGCTGCCGGCCAGGGCGAGGGATATGATGAATGTCTTTTCATGTTCGATGGTTGTTGGAGAGGTTCCGGATTAGAAGTTCAGGTAAATCTGCAGCGAGAAGCGGCGCGGGATGGGGTAGGCGTGTCCCGTGTCCATGGCCTGCTCGGGATCGAAGATGTCCACTCCGTCCCATACGGCGAGGTTCTCGCACATGACCTGGAAGTCGATCGACTGCAGGCCGAGCGCCTTGCGCAGTCCCGGCGTGCGCAGGTTGTAGTTCAGGCTCAGCTCCTGCAGGCGCAGGTAGCGGGCATTGCCTTTCCAGAAGGTCGAGGGTTTGGTGTTGTTGGCGTTGTTGCCGTAGGAGAGGCGCGGGAAGCGCGCGTGGGGGTTCTCCGTGGCCTTGTTGCCCGAGTATTCGGCCGAGGTCCAGCGGTTGGCCGGATCGTAGGCCAGGGCCAGTACGTTGCCCTTGTAGCCGCCGTTGAAGGGAATGTAACCGTCGAATTTCGAGCCGTCCTTGTCCCCGTAGAGGAAGTAGTTGTTGCCCGTGCCCTTGAACAGCACGTTGAGCGTCCAGTTCTTGTAGCGGACCTCGGCGCCGAAGCCGTACATGAACTGCGGGACGCCGGAGTAGGCGAACAGGGGCACCTGGTCGTCGTCGGTGATCACGCCGTCGCCGTTCACGTCCTTGTACTTGATGTCGCCGGGACGCACCGTGCCGAACTGCTCGGGCGACATGTCCACGTCCTGCTGGTCCTTGAACAGACCCAGCGCGACGAATCCCCGCTGCACGTCGTTCGAGAACCCGGTCTTGCTCAGGTAGGGATAAGGCTGCGTGGCCTCTTCCCAGTTGTCGATCTTGTTCTTCGAGAGGGTGAAGTTGCCTCGCAGGGTGAAGTGCGCGTTCTTGCCGATGGGCTGGAAATACTCGAAGTTGCCGTCGCCGCCCCAGGAGGTCATGCCGCCGACGTTGCCGTAGGGCATGGTGATCACGCCCACGTAGTCGGGAATCTGCGCGCGCTGCTGGAAGATGCCTTCGCGGCGGTCGCGGAAGTAATCTACGGTCATGGTGAACTGTCCGCCGAAAAGGTGGAGGTCCAGACCGATGTCGAGCTTCTTGGCCTTCTCCCACATGAGGTTGTCGGCGCCCACGCGCTCCTCGGTCAGTACGCCCGAACCGCCCCACGGCGTGCCGTCGGTCTTCTCTTCGATGATCGTCAGGTAGGGGAAGCGCAGGTTGCTGATGCGGTCGTTACCCACCATACCGTACGAGGCGCGGATCTTCATGAAGTCGATCCACTTGATCCGCTTCATGAATTCGTACTGCGTGGGAACCCAGCCCACGGCCACGGCCGGGAAGAATCCGTACTGCCGGCCGCTCTGGAAGTTCTCCGAACCGTTCAGGCCGAAGTTCAGGTCGAGGAAGTAGGTGTCCTTGAAGCCGTAGGTGAAGCGGCCCGAGAGGCTCTGGTAGCGCTTGGCGATGGCATTCATCGAGCTGTCGGCGCCCGATTCGGTCGTGCTTTCCAGATAGTAGAACAGCAGGCCGCCTACGCGGTGGTCGCCGAAGGCGCGGTCGTAATTGACCTTCGCGTCGAAATAGAGTTTCCGCCAGTTCCATGCCTCGGAGTTATACTGCACCGACTGTTCGGTGACCTGTTCCGAAAGGATCAGCTCGCCTTTCTGGTTGCGCTCGCGGGCCAGGTAGAGGGCCGGCATCGAGTAGCGGCTTTCGCCGAAGAGCGTTTGGGAATCCCACGAGCCGGTGGCCTGTACGCTCAGCCCCTCGGTAATCATGTTGAGATCCTGCTTGACACCGATGTTGAAGAGCGTGCGGCTCTGGTTCTCCACCGTGTTGCCCGTGTAGTTGAGCAGCACGTGGGGCGGAATGTCGCTGTCCGAACCCGAGGCGGGCAGCTCGCCGCTCGAATAGCGCAGCGGGTACATCAGCGGGGTCGTCTTGGCCTGCGAGTCCCAGAGCCAGTTGGTCAGGGGCGTTTGGATCGACTCGGCGCGGCTGTACGGCTTGCCCATGCTCGGGCGCTTGCTCACCGACATGAAGCCCGTGGCGCCCAGGTAGATCTGCGTCGTCTTGGTCAGGTTGATGTCGATGTTGGTGCGGAAATTATAGGTGTCGTAGCCGACGCCCTTGTTGTATTTGCTGTCGTCCATGCTCTTGTAGGCCGAGCTCTCCTGCGACATGCCCAGGCTGGCGAAGTAGCGTGCGACGCTGCCGCCGCCCTGCGCGCTGACGTACTGCGTGTGCTGGAACGAGGTGGGGTTGAGGATCACGTCCTGCCAGTCGATGTCGGGGTAGAGGTCGGGATCCAGCCCGTAGCGGATGATGTCCATCTGCGTGTTGTCGTAGATCGGGCTCAGTCCGTCGGCCGCGGCCGCCTCGTTGGCCATTTCGGCATACTGTATGGCGTTCACGTACTTGGGCAGGCGGCGCAGCTCGGAGATGGTGTAGTTCGAGCGGAAGGTGATCTTGAGTTGTTCCTCCTTGCCCCGCTTGGTGGTCACGAGCACCACGCCGTTGGCGCCGCGGCTGCCGTAGACGGCCGTTGCGGCGGCGTCCTTGAGCACCGAGAAGCTCTCGACGTCGGCCGGGTCGATCTGGCTCAGGTTGCCTTCCAGGCCGTCGATCAGCACCAGGGCGCCGCTGTTGGCGCCGAACGTGCCGATGCCGCGCACCCAGAATTCGGAGATGTTCCGGCCCGGCTCGCCGCTCGACTGGATGGAAATCACGCCCGGGACGCGGCCGCCGAGCGTGTTGACGATGTTCGTCGCCGGCAGTTCGAGGTCCTTGGTGTCGACCACGGCCACGGCGCCCGTCACGCTGACCTTGCGCTGCGTGCCCATGCCCACGACGACGACCTCTTCGAGTTCGTTGCCCTCCTTGAGGGTGATCTTCACGTCGTCGTCCGAGGTGAGTATCTGTTCGACGGTCTCGTAACCCACGAACGATACGACCAGCGTGTTGTAGAGTTTGGCCTTGAGCGTGAAACGGCCCTCCGAATTGGTGATGTTGCCCGTGCCGGGCTCGTCCTTGATATAGACCGTGGCGCCGACGATGGGCATGTCGTTCGAATCGACGACCTGACCGTTTACCGTGATCGCCGGCTGCTGTTTGTTCTGGGCGCCCGCCTGCACCGCGAAGGCGAACAGCAGGACGCATATCGTTAGAAATCGCTTCATGTCTGTTTGGGTTTGTTGAATGGGACCTGCTTATTCGATGGCGATGCGGCGGATGGCGTAGTTCTCGCTGTCGCCGACGTAGAGGTTGCCCTCGGAGGTGATCGCCAGCCCGATCGGCTTGTTGAATTTGGCCATGTCGGCGGGACCGTTCTGGTAGCCCGACGATTTGGGGGTTCCGGCGAAGGTCGAGACGTACCCGTTCGACAGGGTGATCTTGCGGATGCAGTGATTCTCCCTGTCCGTTACGTAGATGGCCTCGCCTTCGGGGTCTACGGCCATCTGTCAGGGCTGGTTGAACTGCGCCTCGGCGAGCGGCCCGTCCAGATAGCCCGCCGTGTTTTTCCGCCCGGCCCATACCTCGATGGTGCCAGCGGCGATGTCGTGCCGGTAGATGCAGTGGTGGCCCTTGTTGGCGAAATAGACGATGTTGGGGTCGCGCGGATCGAAGACGACGCCCTTGATGTCGCCCTGCGAGTCGATGAACCGCTCGGACGGCGTGAGGTTCTCGCCGGCTCCGGTGGCGGGATCCCAGCGGGCCACCACGCCCTCGTTGGTGTAGAAGTAGAACTTGTGGTCGGCGGGGCTCATCGTGAAGGTCTGGATGGCGTTCCATACGGGAGCGAAGTTGCCGTCCGTGTAGAACAGGTCGTGGTCCCACTTGATGTCGCCCATCTTCGTGTTGGCGTAGTCGGCCGCGGGGTCGAAATAGCCGTATTCCTTGTTGCCGATGTTGGCGTGATACCAGTAAACGTCGCCCGTGGCGAGGTCGGTTCCCAGCAGAATGCCCGTCACCAGGATGCTGAAGTCGTTGAGGACCTTGATGCTGTTGGCCTCCTCGCTCATCATATAGACGCGGTGCGTGCCTCCGTCGTCGTCGGTCTTGAAACGCACGTAGAGGTTGTCGTTCTCATCTACGGCGATGCCCGATTCGGGTTTCTGCGCGAAGTACGATCCGGTCAGCGACGAGGTTCCCGCCGGCATGTCGGTTCCCTTCTCGCCGCCTGCGACGGTCGAGACGTTGGTCTGGATGATGTATTCGAAGATTTCGTCGAACTGCGCCTTGTTCTCCTCGTTCTCGCCCACGGAGACCGAGATGACGCACTCTTCGCCCGGGAGCTTGGGCGCGAGGACGAGCATGCGGTTTCCCGTCGAGGAGATGACGGCGGCCCGTTTCTCGTTGAAATAGACGTTGAGGGCTTTGGCGTCGGTGCCGAAGTTCCGGCCCTCGATGATGACCTGGGTGGCTATCGAGCCGGTTTTAGGGTAGAACGATTCGAGTACGATGGGCTGATCGGGCCGGTAGCCCGAATTTCCCCCCCCCCTCGTCGTCGGAGCACGACAGCAGCCCCAGACCTGCCGTCAGACAGGCGAGCCACACGTGCAGGCGGCATTTGCGGTAGAAATTTTTCATGTACTTGGGTTATTAGGTTAATGATAAGTTTGAGTGAATGGTCGGTGTTCGGGCGTTTTATGTGATCGGCCGCTCCGGCGTCCTGTCGCGGAAAGCCGTCCCTCCCGTGCGGACGCGCCCTTCGGGGCGGGGACGGAAAGGGGCGGAACGCATCGCGGCGGCAGGAACCGGAGGCCTGCCGCCTGCATACGGGCGCATGGATTTCGGAGTCGGTTTTTCCGAAGTCGGATAAGTCGGGTTCATCGGTTTTTCAGGTTCCGCCGGATGGTTTTTCCGCCGGGAAGTTTTCGGTACACAAAGTAACTCAACTCGCGGGAGTTATTCAAGCCTGTGACGGTCAAAGTAAGGGAAATAGTAAATGGGGTATGTCGTAAAACGGCTGATTGTCAGGCTCGTGAAAATTACCCCCCCCCTCGGTTTTGGTAAACCGATATTAACGTGTCCGGAAGCCTTTCCGCGCCGGTCGCCGGGCCGAACGGAACATTTTGCGGCCTGAAACGGGATTTCGCCGCTTTCGTTCGTCCGTTTTCCGCACCGCTCCGGATTTAATTTCGTATCTTTGTATCGGCCGGGCCGGAGGAGCGGCCGCGGAATGCGGACGACGCCGTGTGCGGCAGGTTTTCGATAATAATTAGGTAACGGATGAAACGATTGCTGGGATGCTGGGTTTCGGCCCTGCTTTTGCCGCTCTTCTGCGTCGCGCAGCCGGAGGAGTGCCGCACGGTGCGCGACGTGCCTTACCGGGAGGCGGGGGATTCGCTCCGCGACGATCCGATGTGCCGGCTCGATCTGGTCTGCCCCGCCGGAGCGGAGGGCTTTCCGACGGTCGTCTGGTTTCACGGCGGCGGTCTGACGGGCGGCCGCCGCGAGATTCCCGAGGAGCTGCTCGCCGGAGGGTTCGCCGTCGCGGGGGTGGAGTACCGCCTCTCGCCGCAGACCCCGGTGGCCGGCTGTCTCGAAGACGCCGCGGCCGCCGTGGCATGGGTCGTGCGGCATATCGCCTCCTACGGCGGCGATCCGGAACTGATCTTTCTGGCGGGGCACTCCGCGGGCGGCTACCTCGTCTCGATGCTCGGGCTGGACAAGCGCTGGCTCGCGGCGCAGGGACTGGATCCCGACCGGGCCGTGGCGGCCGTGATTCCTTACAGCGGGCAGGCGGTCACGCACTTCACGCGCCGCGCCGAACTGGGGATGCCCGCCGGGCAGCCGCTCGTGGACGACATGGCCCCGCTTTTCCACGTGCGGGCCGACGCCCCGCCGATGCTGCTCCTCTCGGGAGACAGGGAGCTGGAGATGCTGGGCCGCTACGAGGAGAACGCTTACTTTTGGCGGATGCTGCGCATCGCGGGCCATTCCGACGTTCGGCTGCTCGAATTCGACGGCTACGACCACGGCAACATGCCCCAGGCGGGCCATCCCGCCGCCGTGCGCTACATCCGCGGGCGGTGCGATAAAATACGGAACGGACGATGAATGTGAAACGGATGCTATGGGGCCTGCCGCTCGCGCTTTTCGCGGCGGCCTCGACGGGCTGTTCGCTGCTGAAGGTGGCGGTGGCCACGGGAGATCCCCTCTCGAAGGAGGAGATGAACGTAAGGACGATGACCCGCGGGTTCTACTACGACATGGCGGGCGAGGTGGCGCGGGCCGCCGACTCGATCATCGGGGCGTCGGACCGTCTGGAGGTCCGCACGGCCGCCGTGCGGTGGAAGATACGGGCCACGCGCGCCGGAGTGACGGCCGCCATGCAGAGCATTCCCGACGTGGCGATGGCCGACCTCTGGATTCTCTGCCGCCGCATGAACGAGGGCTTCGCCGCGACCCCCGACTCGCTGCTGTTCGGAGCGCAGAGCGGCATCGCGCGGGAGACGGCCGCACGGCTCGACCGCCGGGCCGCACGGCTGGCCGGGCGGCTGCTCCCTGCGGAGCGGTATGCGCTCATGGAGCGGTTCGTCGATGAATTCATGCGCGACAACCCCGTCGCGGAGAGCGACGGGGCCGACAACACGACCCTCGCGTGGCTCGAGTTCCTCCGGGAGAACGGTGTCGAGCCGGCCTATGCCGTGGGGTCGATCGCCGAGGTGCTGGCCGACGTGAACGACCGCGTGAGCGGCCAGACGCAGCAGCTCTCGAACAGTGTCGGCTGGTCGAAGGACCTGATCGAGATGCGGCTCGCGCAGGACAGCCTGCGCGACCGGATCGGTGCGCAGCTCGATTCGCTCGACCGCAATTTCCGCCGCATGGTGGCCGTCGCCGAGCACCTGCCCGAGATTTCGGACCGCGTGCTGGAGGAGCTCAACGAACAGGCGACGCAGCTGCTCTGGACGATGGACGTCTCGGTGGACAACGCCTTCTCGGGCTTCGACCGGCAGCGGATGGAGTTGCAGTCGTATGTCTCGCGCGAACGCGAGGCGCTCGTGGAGCAGCTTCGCACCACGGGCGAGGACCTGCTCTCGACGGCCTTCGACGCCGTGCCGGGGCTGGTGGGCCGGGTGCTGCTGTATGTCGTGCTGGCGCTCGCGGTGCTGCTCGGCGGCCCCTTCGCGCTGGGCTTCTGGCTCGGGGGCGTGCGGCAGCGGGCGAAGCTGCGCAAACATCCGGAGGCATGATGCGGCCGGATGTTTGCGCAGCCGGCGAGGAGGTTTTCCGCCGCGAGGCCGATGCGTTCCTGGCCTCCCTGCCCGCCGGATGGCAGGAGCGCTGGCGCCGGGCCGTCCGGCAGGCGGCCGCGGGCGACGGAAGAGCCCTTGCGGAGGTGCGGCGTTCGCGGAACGGAATGCCGCCGCTGCCGGAAGGGGTCCGGGCGGTCCGGATCGCACCCCGTATGATGCTTTACGTCCCCGCCGCGCCTTCTGCGTCCGTTACCTCCGTCGTTCCCGTCTCTTCCGCCGCGCATGCCGCTTCCGCTTCCGGGCCGCTGCCGTTGCTGGTCTATTTCCACGGCGGCGGCTGGGTGCTGGGAGGAATCGGCAGTTGCGCCCGTTTCTGCGCCGAACTGGCGGCTGCGGGGCATGTGCTGGTGCTGGCCGCGGATTACAGACTGGCGCCCGAACACCCTTTTCCGCAGGGGTTGGACGACTGCATGCGGGCCGTGGAGACGGCCCTGCGGCGCGCCTCCGAATGGGGCGGTTCGCCGGAGCGGGTCTCCGTCGGGGGCGACAGCTCGGGCGGAAACCTCGCGTTGGCCGTTGCGTTGCGCCGCCGTGCCGAGGGCCTGCCGCCGCTGCGGTCGCTGGTGCTGTTCTACCCCGTGGTGACGGCCCGGGCCGACGGATCGGCCTCGTGGAAGCGTTACGGGCAGGGCGCAGCGCTCGACGGGACGTTGATGGAGACCTTCTCCCTGGCCTATGCATCCGGCCGGGAGGAGTTTCCGCTCGTCTCGCCCGCCGCGGCCTCCGACGCCGAACTGGCCGGGCTGCCGCCGCTGCTGCTCGTGGCGGCCGGGCGGGATATTCTCCGCGACCAGGGGGAGGCCTTCGCGGAGCGGTTGCTGCGGCTGGGCGTGGCGGTTCGGCGCGAGGAGCTGGCCGGAGCGGTCCATCTCTTCGTCACCGTGCCGGGGCAGGAGCGCGCCTTCCGCCGCGCCGTCGCCCTCGCGCGGGAGTTTCTGGCGGGGTGACGGAGCGGAAAATTCCCGTTTCCGGCGGCCGGAATCCGAATTGTTTCTAACTTTGCGGTGCAAAGCATAAATCGAAATGGCAAGAAAGAAAGCGAATTACCCCCTGATCGAGGGGCTCGAGATAACGACGCTCGCCGCCGAAGGCAAGGCGATGGGGCGTTGGCAGGATGTGGTGGTCTTCGTGCCGATGACCGTGCCGGGCGACGTCGTGGACGTGCAGATCCGGTCGAAACGCCGCCGCTACATGGAAGGTTTCGTCGTGCGTTACGTGAAGCGGTCGCCGCTGCGCGAGGAGCCCTTCTGCGAGCATTTCGGCGTCTGCGGCGGCTGCAAGTGGCAGAACCTGCCCTACGGGGAGCAGTTGCGCTTCAAGACCGAACAGGTCCGCGACCAACTGACGCGCATCGGCAGGATCGCGCTGCCCGAAATCGCGCCGTGTCTGGGCTCGGCCCGCACGCAGTTCTACCGCAACAAGCTCGAATTCACCTTCGCCGACCGCCGCTGGCTCACGCGCGAGGAGATCGGGGCGGGCGGCGAGATCGGCGCCGCGCCCGCCGCGGGATTCCACATCCCGGGCATGTTCGACAAGGTGCTCGATATCCGCCGCTGCTGGTTGCAGCCCGATCCGTCGAATCCGATCCGGCTGGAAACCAAACGGTTCTGCATGGAACACGGCTATACGTTCCACAACGCCCGCACGCATACGGGCCTCATGCGCAACATGATCGTGCGCACGGCCTCGACGGGCGAGGTGATGGTCGTCGTGGTCTTCGGCGCCGACGACCGTCCGCGGATCGGGGCCCTCATGGAGCACCTCGCCGCTTCCTTCCCGCAGATCACCTCGCTCTTCTACGTGGTCAATACGAAGCTCAACGACTCGGTGGGCGACCTCGACCCGGTGCTCTGGTGCGGCAAGGATCATATCGTGGAACGGATGGAGGGGCTGCAATTCAAGGTGGGCCCCAAGTCCTTCTACCAGACCAATTCGGAGCAGGCCTACGAACTCTACAAGGTGGCGCGCGACTTCGCGGCGCTCGGGCCCGGCGACGTGCTCTACGACCTCTACACGGGCACGGGGACCATCGCGAACTTCTGCGCCGCGCACTGCCGCAAGGTCGTGGGCGTGGAGTACGTGCCCGAGGCGATCGCCGACGCGCGGATCAATTCCGAGGTGAACGGCATCGCCAATACGGTCTTCTACGCCGGAGACATGAAGGCGGTGCTCGACGACGATTTCATCGCGGCGAACGGCCGCCCCGACGTCGTCATCCTCGACCCGCCGCGGGCGGGCGTGGACGAACCGGTCATCGGGGTCATCCTGCGCGCCGCGCCGCAGCGCATCGTCTATGTGAGCTGTAATCCCGCCACGCAGGCGCGCGACCTGGCGCTCATGGACGGCGCCTACCGCGTCGAGGCGGTGCAGCCGGTCGATATGTTCCCCCATACGCACCACGTGGAGAATGTCGTCAAACTCGTGCGGCGCTGACCGCCGGGGCGAAACGGCCGGATCGGCGGGTGAAACGACCCGCCGCGGATGCAGTATCCTTCCGGTTCCGGCGTTTTATTTGCAAAGGAATTTTCCGAAAACCTAAAAGACGAAAAGTTATGAAACGATTGATCGTATTGGCGGCGGCCGCCCTGATGGCGTTCCCCGCGATGGCGCAGATGCAGGAGGCGTACCCCAGCTATATCCAGGTGAACGGCCGGGCTGAGAAGGAGATCACTCCCGACGAGTTCTACCTTCAGGTGGTCATCAACGAGCGCGACTCGAAGGGCCGGATTTCGGTCGAGAGCCAGCAGCGCGACATGATCGCCGCGCTCAGGAAGCTGGGCGTCGATGTCGAGAAGCAGCTCAAGGTGGCCAACCTCTCGAGCGAATTCTTCAAGAAGAACACCTCGGTGGCCACGGCCAAGTACCAGTTGCAGTTGGGCTCCGCGGCCGAGGTGGCGAAAGTCTGGCAGGCGCTCGACGCCCTGGGGATTTCGAACGTCTCGATCCTGAAGGTCTCGCATTCGAAACTGGAGGCCTACAAGCAGGAGGTGCGGCTCGCGGCGATGCGCAACGCGCGGCAGAGCGCCTGCGAAATGGCCGAAGCCATCGGGCAGAGCATCGGCAAATGCTTCTATATCTACGATTCGAACAACAACGTGATGCCGACCTATTACGACAACATGATCGTCATGCGCAGCGCCAAGGCCTTCGGGGCCGCGGCCGGTGAGGCCGCTTCGGCCGACGAGCCGCTCGACTTCAAGACCATCAGGCTCGAATACGGCGTGCAGGCGAAGTTCGTTCTCGAATAACCGGGTCCCCGGGCCCGTGCCGGATGGAGAGGACGCCCGCAAGGCGTCCTCTTTCCGGTTCCGGACGGAGAAAAACGGACCGAAATTCGGAAAACCCGAATATTCGCACTATCTTTGCTTGCTTCGCCCCGTTAAACCCGTTAAAACAGGAGAGTTATGGAAAAGCGATTCAGTTTCGACTACGAACACTATGCGGCGCTCGCGGAGCTTCCCGAAGCCGACCGCAGGCTGGTCGCCGAGGCCGAACGGGCCACGGCCAACGCCCATGCGCCCTACTCGAAATTCCGCGTGGGAGCCGCCGCGCGCCTGCGCAGCGGCAGGATTCTCTGCGGCAGTAATTTCGAAAGCGAGGTCTATCCCGCGGGACTCTGCGCCGAACGTTCGCTGCTCTTCTACGCCCAGGCCAACTACCCCGACGATCCGGTCGAGACGCTGGCCATCGCGTCGGACCCCTCGGCGCGGGAGTGCTATCCCTGCGGGCAGTGCCGGCAGGTGATGGTCGATGTCGAGCGGCGGCAGGGCGTGCCCATGCGTGTGGTGATGAGCGGCGGCGGGTCGGCTTCGGCGGTCGATTCGGCCGCGAGGCTGCTGCCTTTCGCCTTCGTCCTCTGATACGGTTCATCCCGGGGGCGCGGCCGGCCGCGCCTCCGCCTCTTGATTCCTGCCTATGTTTGACCCGAACGATATTCTCTACGAAGACAACCACCTGCTGGTGGTCAATAAGCATGCGGGCGATCTGGTGCAGCCCGACCCCTCGGGCGAAAGCGCCCTCGAAGACCAGATCAAGGCGTTCATCAAGCGCCGCGATGCGAAGCCCGGTGCGGTGTTCCTCGGCGTGGTGCACCGCATCGACCGCCCCGTGAGCGGCGCGGTGCTCTTCGCCAAGACCTCGAAGGCCCTCGTGCGGCTCAACGAGATGATCCGCGAAGGGCGCATCCGCAAGACCTACTGGGCGCTGACCGAACGCACGCCCGATCCCGAGAGCGGCGAGCTGCTCCACTACATCCTGCGCGACGGGCGGACCAACCGTTCGCAGGCCTTCGACGCTCCGAAGGGCGACGCCAAGCAGGCGCGCCTGCGCTATGCGACGCTCGGCGTCGGCACGCGCTACACGCTCGTCGAGGTCGAGCTCATCACGGGCCGCCACCACCAGATTCGGGCGCAGTTGTCGAAGATCGGCTGCCCGATCCGCGGCGATCTGAAGTACGGCGCGAAGCGGTCGCTGCCCGGCGGCGGCATTTCGCTCCATTCGCGCCGCGTGGAGTTCGAACACCCCGTGCGCCGCAGCCCGGTGTCGGTCACGGCCCCCGTGCCGGCCGGGGACAACCTCTGGGCCCATTTCGAAAATCCGTGACGCCATGCGACTGCTCATTCAACGCGTGAAGGGCGCCTCCGTCGAAATCGGGGGCGCTGCGTGGTCCCGGATCGGGGCCGGACTGCTGGTCTTCGTCGGCGTGGGGCCCGACGACGGCGGGGAGGACGTGGAGTGGCTGGCGGGCAAGCTCGTGCGGCTGCGCATCTTCGACGACGAGGCGGGGGTGATGAACCGCGACGTCGTGCAGGCCGGGGGCGAGGTGCTCGTGGTGAGCCAGTTCACCCTGCTGGCCTCGACCCGCAAGGGCAACCGCCCGAGTTACGTCCGGGCCGCTCCCGAGCCGGTGTCGCGCCCGCTTTACGAACGTTTCGCGGCCCGTGTGGCCGAGCTGTCGGGGCGTCCCGTGGCTACGGGACGCTTCGGGGCCGACATGCAGGTCGCGCTGGTGAACGACGGGCCCGTCACGATCTGGATGGACTCCAAAAACCGGGAGTAGTGGCGCAGCGGACGATCTACCCGTGGGGCGATACGCGGCGGTTCAACTCCTATGCGGGCTATTTCCGCCGGCTGTTCGGCGGCCGGGTGCAGAAACTCTCGGTCGATGCGGGTTTCACGTGCCCCAACCGCGACGGCACGGTGGGGCGGGGCGGCTGCACGTTCTGCGACAACGGGGCCTTCACACCCTCCTACTGCGGCGGCGGGAAGAGCGTCGCGCGGCAGATCGCCGAGGGGATCGACTTCCACCGCAACCGCTACCGCACGGCGCAGCGCTATCTGGTCTATTTCCAGTCCTATTCCAACACCTACGCGCCGCCCGGACGGCTCCGCGCGCTCTACGGCGAGGCGCTCGCGCACCCCGACGTGGCGGGCATCGTCGTCGGCACGCGCCCCGACTGCATGGACGGGGCGACGCTCGACCTGCTGTGCGACATCGCGCGCGACCGTTACGTGGCCGTGGAGTACGGCATCGAGTCCACCTCGGACCGGACGCTGCGGGCCGTGAACCGCGGCCACGATTTCGACTGCGCCCGCCGGGCCGTCGAGCGGACCGCGGCGCGGGGGCTTCCCGTCGGCGCGCATTTCATCCTCGGATTTCCGGGCGAGACGGACGAGCAGCTCGTCGGACAGACCGAACGGATCAACGCCCTGCCGCTGACGACCGTGAAGTTCCACCAGTTGCAGGTCTTCCGGGGGACGCCGATGGCCGCCGAGTACGACGCCGACCCCGCGCGGTTCCGTTTCTGGGAGATCGGCGAGTACCTCGATCTGATCGTCGAAATCCTCCGCCGCCTGCGGCCCGATCTGGTCGTCGAGCGCTTCGCTTCGGAGGCTCCGCCGCGCTACCATTACGGCCGCAACTGGGGGCTGGTGCGCAACGAGCAGCTGTGGGCGATGCTCGAAAAAAGATTGGAGGAGCGGAACGCCTATCAAGGCGAAATTTTTATACCTTTGTGGCATAATCGTTAAATTGCGCGTCGGCTATGAAAACGCTTACTATGGAGACCGTTCTGAAGAGCGTCAAGGAGTATTTCCTGATGACCGTGGGCATGATGCTCTATTCGTTCGGCTGGATCGGCTGCATCCTGCCCGTCAAGGGAACGGGCGGCGGTGCGGCGGGCCTTTCGCTCGTGGTGTGCAGCGCGCTCGGGCAGATCGGCGTGGACATCCAAATCGGTACGATGGTCTTCGTGCTGAACGCCATCCTGCTGCTCGTGGCGGGCTTCATCGTGGGGTGGAACTTCGGCGTGAAGACGATCTTCTGCGTGGTGGTCATTTCGCTGGGCATGAATTTCTGGCAGGACGTGCTGCCCGAGGGGGATTTCCTTCATCTGGAACGCATTCTGGCCGTCATTCTGGGCGGCATCCTGGCCGGCATCGGCATTGCCATGTGCTTCGCGCAGGGCGGCTCGACGGGCGGCACGGACATCGTGGCCATGATTATCAACAGGTACCGCACGATCAGCTACGGCAAGATTCTCATCTTCTCGGACTTCATCATCATCGGGTCGTCGCTGCTGGTGGGCTTCAACATCGACACGGTGATCTACGGTTACGTCATGACCGCCGTCGTGGGCTATACGGTCGATATGATCATGGCCGGCAACCAGCAGTCGAGCCAGGTGCTCATCGTGACGCACGACTACGAGAAGATGGCCGACGCCATCGTGCAGAACATCCACCGCGGCGTGACGCTGCTCGATTCGCAGGGGTGGTACACCAAGGAGCGGTCGAAGGTGGTGATGGTCGTCTGCCGCAAGCGCGAGACGGCCACGATCCTCAAGTTCGTCAAGACCATCGACCCCAACGCCTTCATGTCCGTCGGTTCGGTCATGGGCGTCTACGGCAAGGGATTCCAGGCCATCAGCAAACCCTGATGCCCCGCTATGCCGACATAGTTCTTCCGCTGGCGCAGCCCGCCTACACGTTCGCCCTGCCGGAAGGCGTGACCGTCGCCGGGGGCGAGGCCGTGGCGGTGCAGTTCGGCCGCAGAAGGATCTATACGGGGATCGTGTGGCGGGTGCATGACCGCCGTCCCGATTTCAGGACCGTCAAATCCGTCTCCCGCGTGCTTTACGGCGGCATGCGGCTGCTCTCGCCGGAGCAGATGGCCCTGTGGGAGTGGATCGCCTCGTACTACATGTGCTCCCTGGGGGAGGTGATGCGCGTGGCGCTGCCCGCCCTGATGAAGCCCTCGGGCGACACGGAGGAGGAGTTCTCCGACGACGAGTTCCGTCCCCGTACCGAGTGTTACGTGTCGCTGGCCGCGGAACTCCGCGACGAGGGCCGTTTTCACGAAATCTGCGAGAAAATCGAACGGCGCGCCCCGAAACAGTACGAAGCGCTGCTCGAACTGGCCGCGGCCGGCGATGAGACGCGCATTGCGACGGGCGAGGTGGCCCGCCGTCTGCTCCGGGCCGATCATGCCGTGCTGGACGCCCTCCGGCGCAAGAAATACGTCGTCTGCACCCGGCGCGAACGTTCGGTCGAGCGCGGCGGCGCGGTCTTTCGCCTTCCGGAGCTGACGGCGCACCAGCAGACGGCGCTGGAATCCCTGCGCGGACAGTTCGCCGCCGGGAAGACCACGGCCCTGTTGCAGGGCGTCACCGGGTCGGGCAAGACCGAAATCTACATCCACCTGATCGCCGAGGTGCTGGCGCGGGGCGGCGACGTACTGCTGCTGGTTCCCGAGATCGCCCTCACGGCGCAGCTCATCGAGCGCATGGAGCGCATCTTCGGCAGCCGCGTCACCCCCTATCATTCGAAACTCACGCCCCGCCGCCGCACGGAGACCTTCCTGCGGCTCGGCCGCTCCGAGGGGGGCGAGTTCGTCGTCGGGGCGCGTTCGGCGATCTTTCTGCCGCTCAAACGGTTGCAGCTCGTCGTCGTGGACGAGGAGCACGACGCCAGCTACAAGCAGTCCGATCCCGCGCCGCGCTACAACGCCCGCGACTGCGCCGTGGTGACGGCCCGCCTGTTCGGAGGCCGCACGCTGCTCGGAAGCGCCACGCCCTCGCTCGAGACGTGGCTCAACGCCCGGAGCGGGAAGTACGGCCGCGCCGTGCTGGGGGAGCGTTACGGCGGCGCCCGGCCGCCCGAGGTGCTGATTTCGGACACGCTGCGCGCCGCGCGCCGCGGCGAGCGGCACGCCCATTTCAACAAGCTGCTGCTGGATCGCATCGGCGAGACGCTCGCCCGGGGCGGGCAGGCGATGCTGTTCCAGAACCGCCGCGGCTTTTCGCCCTATGTCGAATGCACGGAGTGCGGCTGGACGGCGCGCTGTCCCCACTGCAACGTGACGCTGACCTACCACAAGGGCGGCGAAAAGCTCGTCTGCCACTACTGCGGTCATACGGAGGGGGTTCCGGCGAAATGCCCGTCGTGCCGCGTGACGGATGTCGTGCCGGTGGGTTTCGGCACGGAGAAGATCGAGGAGGAGGTGGCCCGGATCTTTCCCGGAGCCCGCGTCGCGCGGCTGGACCGCGACAGCGTGACCTCCGAGCGGGCCTTCAACGCCATCGTCGCCGACTTCGCGGCCCGCAGGACCGATATTCTGGTCGGCACGCAGATGATAACCAAGGGTTTCGATTTCGAGGGGGTTTCGCTGGTGGGGATTCTCAACGCCGACAACCTGCTCAACAATCCCGACTTCCGGGCTGCCGAGCGGGCTTTCCAGTTGATGACGCAGGTGGCGGGCCGGGCCGGGCGGCGTTCCGAGCCGGGCGAGGTGGTGATCCAGACCTCCGAGCCGGGGCATCCCGTCATCCGGCAGGTCGCCTCCGGCGATTACGAGGCGATGGCCCTCGCGCAGCTCGCCGAGCGCGAAGCCTTCTTCTATCCGCCCTATGCCCGGCTGACGGCCCTCACGCTCCGTCACCGCGACCCCATGCTGCTGCGGCGGGGCGTGCTGGAACTGGCCGCCCGGCTGCGCGCGCGCTTCGGCCGCCGCGTGCTGGGGCCGATGGCCCCGCCCGTGGACCGCATCCGCGGCGAATACCTCGTGGGGCTGCTGCTCAAGGTCGAGAGCGGCGCTTCGTCGGCCCGTGCGCGGGAGATCCTCGCGGAGGAGTTGAAGTCGTTCTCCCGGCAGGCCGAATACAAATCCGTTACCGTCGTCGTCAATGTCGATCCTCAGTGAATTGTTCGGCGATGCGGCGTCGCTGCTCTTTCCGCGGCGGTGCGCCGTCTGCGGGGAGCCTCTCGCCCGCGGGGAGCGCACGGTCTGCACGCTGTGCCGCGCGACGGCGCCGCTGACGGGCTACTGGTGCGAGGCCGACAACCCGGTGTTCCGCAAGTGCTGGGGACTGGTCCCCGTGGAGCGGGCCTCGGGTTTCCTCTTTTTCGTCCGCGGCAGCGGGTGGCGGCGGCTGATCCATGCCTTCAAGTACCGCGGGGCATGGCGCGCGGCCCGCGAGATGGGCGCCTGGTACGGCCGCTGCCTGAAGGAGAGCGGGCTGTACGACGACGTGGAGGCGGTCGTGCCTCTTCCGCTGCACCCCTTCAAGCGCTGCCGGAGAGGATACAACCAGTCGGAATACATCGCCGAGGGAATCGCCGGGCAGTTGGGCGTGGAGGTGGACCGCCGGAGCGTCGGCCGGAAGCGCAATACGGCCAGCCAGGCCCTCAAGTCCCGCCGCGAGCGGGCCGCGAACGTCGAAGGGGCCTTTGCCGTCCGCCGTCCCGAGCGGCTGGCCGGGCGGCACGTGCTGCTGGTGGACGACGTGATGACCACGGGCAGCACGCTCCTGTCGTGCGCGGCCGAGATGCTGCGCGCCGCGCCCGGCTGCCGCGTCAGCATCGCGGCCCTGGCCGTCTCGCGCCGCGAGCTGGGGGTGAAGGAGTAGCGGTCCGCGGCGGGGCGAAACGGACCTTTTTCGGAAAAACTCCGGGCGCGCCGTTTTGATATGTCCGCCCGAATCGCTACTTTTGACCTTCGAAAGATTCCGATAACTTCATGGCGAAAGATTTTACCCCCTCCTCCCGCAACCGGGAGGCGTTTGCGGCGCTGACCGATACGGCCGGCAACGTCCCTCCCCAGGCCGTCGAGCTGGAGGAGGCCGTGCTGGGCGCGTTGATGCTCGAAAAGGACAGTATCATCGCCGTCCAGGAGTTCATCACGCCCGAAGCCTTCTACACGGAGGAGCACCGGCTGATCTACAAGGCCATCGAGGAGCTGTCGATGGAGCTCAAGCCGATCGACCTCTACACGGTGACCGAGCGGCTGAAGGTCAAGAAGGAGCTTAAGAAGGTGGGCGGCGCGTCGTACCTGGCGCAGTTGACGCAGAAGGTCGGCTCGGCCGCGAACGTCGAGTTCCACGCCAAGATCATCGCCCAGAAATACGTGCAGCGCGAGCTGATCCGTTCGGCCACTGAAATCCAGAAACGCTCCTACGACGAATCGACCGACGTGACGGACCTGATCGGATTCGCCGAGGGCGAGATATTCAAGGTCGCCGAGGGGCACGTCAAGCGTTCGGTGCAGTCGTCGAAGGACATCCTGGCCCGCGCGCTCATGCAGATCGAGGAGGCGTCGAAGAACACGAGCGCCTTCAACGGCGTGCCGTCGGGCTTCATGGCCCTCGACCGCGTGACGCTCGGCTGGCAGCTGTCGGACCTCATCATCGTCGCCGCGCGTCCGTCGATGGGCAAGACGGCCTTCGTGCTCTCGATGGCCCGCAACATGGCCGTGGACCACGAGCAGGGCGTGGCGTTCTTCTCGCTCGAAATGTCGGCCGTGCAGTTGATGATGCGACTCATCATCGCCGAGACGGGGCTTTCGGGCAACGACGTCAAGTCGGGCCGTCTGACGCCCGAGCAGTGGCGCCATCTCGAATCGGCCACCAAGCCGCTGGGCGCCGCACCGCTCTATATCGACGACACGCCGGCGCTGTCGGTCTTCGAGTTCCGCTCGAAGGCCCGGCGGCTGAAGATTCACAACGACATCAAGATCATCATCATCGACTACCTCCAGCTGATGACCGGCAACCAGGACACGAAGGGCAACCGCGAGCAGGAGGTGGCCTTCATTTCGCGCACGCTCAAGGCTATCGCCAAGGAGCTGAACGTGCCGGTGATCGCCCTCTCGCAGCTGAGCCGCGCCACCGAGATGCGCGGCGGGTCGAAGCGGCCCCAGTTGTCGGACCTCCGCGAGTCGGGGGCCATCGAGCAGGACGCCGACATCGTCGCCTTCATCCACCGTCCCGAGTATTACGGCATCAATCAGGACGAGAACGGAATGCCCACGGCGGGCATGGCCGAGATCATCCTGGCCAAGCACCGCAACGGCGCGGTGTGCGACGTGAACCTGCGCTTCCTCAAGGAGCAGGCGCGCTTCGCCGATCTGGAGGATTCGATGCTGCCGCCCGCGCAGGCGGCCGACGCCCGGCAGGCTTACGACGACTACGCCAGCGGTTCGAACTCCGTGCCGGGGACGGGATTCGGCGGCGCTCCCGGGACCGGCTTCGGCGGCGGGCTGGGTTCGGTCGGGAGCTCGGAGTTCGACCTGACGCCCCGCTCGCTCGACGAGGAGGCGCCGTTCTGACGGAAATTTTCAGCGCCGGGCGGGGCGGTCCCGTTCCGGCGCGACAACGCATAAACGATACGGATATGTTCGTTCGCACCTATGCCGGAGCCATTTCCGGAATCGACGCCGTGGCGGTCTCCGTCGAGGTCGATATCACGGGCGGCGGTCTGGGCATGTACCTCGTGGGGCTGCCCGACAATGCCGTGAAGGAGAGCGAACAGCGCATCCGGGCGGCCTTCGGGAACTCCGGGGAGCGCATGTCGGGCCGCAAGGTGGTCGTGAACCTTGCGCCGGCCGACCTGCGCAAGGAGGGTTCGGGCTTCGACCTGCCGATCGCCGTGGGGATTCTCGCGGCGATGGAGCGCGTCGCGGCCGGCGCCGTGGCCGATACGATGTTCGTCGGGGAGCTGTCGCTCGACGGGTCGCTCAAGCCCGTGCGGGGCGTGCTGCCGTTGGCGATCCGTGCCCGCGACGCCGGGCTGCGGCGGATCGTGCTGCCGGCGGACAACGCCGCCGAGGCGGCCGTGGTGGAGGGCGTCGAGGTGCTCGGCGCGGAGTCGCTGCGCGAGGTGATCGACTGCCTGAACGGCGTGACGGAGATCGCGCCGGCCCGTCCCGCAGCGGGGGAGGACGCCGCGTTCCCCGGGACGTGTTACGGCGAGGATTTCGCCGACGTGAAGGGGCAGGGACATGCCAAGCGGGCGCTGGAGATCGCTGCGGCGGGCGGCCACAACGTCATTCTCGTCGGGTCGCCCGGTTCGGGAAAGACGATGCTGGCGCGGCGGCTGCCGACGATCCTGCCGCCGCTCACGCCCGAGGAGGCGCTCGAGACGACCAAGATACACTCCGTGGCGGGGAAGATCGCCGCGGCGGGCGGACTGATGACGCGTCGGCCCTTCCGGGCGCCGCATCACCTCACGTCGCAGGTCGCGCTCATCGGCGGCGGACAGTCGCCCAGTCCGGGCGAGGTGTCGCTGGCCCACAACGGGGTGCTGTTTCTGGACGAGCTGCCCGAGTTCGGGCGCAGCGTGCTCGAGGTGCTCCGGCAGCCGCTCGAGGAGCGGCGGGTCGTCGTCTCGCGGGCGCGATACAGCGTGGAGTATCCCGCCAACTTCATCCTCGTGGCGGCGATGAACCCCTGTCCGTGCGGATATTACAACCATCCGGCGCGGGAGTGCGTCTGTTCGCCGGGGACGGTGCACCGTTATATGGGCCGGATTTCGGGGCCGCTCATGGACCGCATCGACCTGCATGTGGAGGTGACGCCCGTGGCGCCCGCCGAACTCGCGGCCGCGGCCCCGGGCGAACCGAGCGCGGCGATCCGCGAACGGGTGGTGCGGGCGCGCGGGATGCAGGCGGAGCGGTTTCGCAACCTGCCGGGCGTGCATACGAACGCGATGATGAACAGCGCGATGCTGGCCGAATACTGCCGTCTCGACGCGGCGTCGGCGGCGTTGCTGGAGCGGGCGATGGAGCGGTTGGCGCTCTCGGCCCGGGCCTACGACCGCATCCGGCGGGTGGCGCGCACGATCGCCGACCTGGCGGGACGCGGGCGGATCGGGGCGTCGGACGTGGCCGAGGCGATCAACTACCGGTCGCTGGACAGGGGCGGCTGGGGACAGTGACGCTCCGTACGGAACGAAACAGGAAAACGCAGAAGATATGAAACGCATTATACTTTCGGGAGGCGGCACGGGGGGCCATATCTACCCGGCCGTGGCGGTGGCCGAGGCGTTGAAGCGCCGTTTCGGCGAACAGGTCGAACTGTTGTTCGTGGGCGCCGAGGGCAGGATGGAGATGGAGAAGATCCCGGCGCTGGGCTACCGCATCGTGGGGCTTCCGATCGCGGGGTTGCAGCGGCGGATGGACTGGCACAACCTCGCCGTGCCCTTCAAGGTGCTGCGGTCGCTGCGGCAGGCGCGGCGGACGATCCGCACGTTCGGGGCCGACGTCGTGGTGGGCTTCGGAGGCTACGCCAGCGCACCGGTGCTGTGGGCCGCGCAGCGGATGGGCGTGCCGACCGTAATCCAGGAGCAGAACTCCTACGCGGGGGTGACGAACAAGATTCTGGCGCGCGGCGCGCGGCGTATCTGCACGGCCTACGAGGGGATGGAACGCTTCTTCCCGGCCGACCGGATCGTGCTCACGGGCAATCCCCTGCGGGGCCGTTTCTCGAAGGAGGGAGCCGACCGTGCCGAGGCGCTGAGGCATTACGGCCTGACGGCCGGCCTGCCGACGGTGCTGGTGGTCGGGGGATCGCTCGGCACGCGCTCGCTCAACGAGATGATGAAGGCGTGGATCGTGCAGACCGGCGGCACGGCCCCGGTGCAGGTGATCTGGCAGACGGGCAAGTACTACGAGCGGGAGATGCAGGCCTTTCTGGCGGCGCACCCCGCGGCGCACGTCTGGCAGGGGGCCTTCATCGAGCGCATGGATTACGCCTATGCGGCGGCCGATCTGGTGATTTCGCGCAGCGGCGCGGGGACCGTCTCGGAGCTTTGCCTCGTGGCGAAGCCCGTCGTTTTCGTCCCCTCGCCCAACGTGGCGGAGGACCACCAGACGAAGAACGCCCGGGCGCTGGAGCGCAGGGGGGCGGCCGTGGTGATTCCCGATGCGGAGTGCCGGACGCGGGCCATGCCGCGGGCGCTGGAGCTGCTCGCCGACCGGGAGGCGCTGGCGGAGATGAGCCGCCGTCTGGAGGCGCTGGCCCGTCCCGACGCCGCGGAGCGGATCGTGGACGAGATCGTGCGGGCGATGGCCTGACGGCTGCGGACCCGGGGCGGTACGCCTGTGCGGCGGCCGCGAAGAAGACGAATGCAAACGACAGAGCGAAGTTATGAAGTTCGACAATATCTATTTTCTCGGGATCGGGGGAATCGGCATGAGCGCCCTGGCCCGCTATTTCCTCCGCGAGGGCAAACGGGTGGCGGGCTACGACCGCACGCCGTCCCTGCTGACCGGAGAACTGGAGGCCGAAGGGGCGGCGATCCACTATGAAGACGACGTGCGGCGGATTCCCGGGCCGTTCCGCGATCCGGCGGCCACGATGGTGGTCTATACGCCGGCCGTGCCCGACGACCTGGGCGAGTTCCGCTACTTCCGCGACGGGGGCTTTTCCATCGAGAAGCGGTCGCAGATGCTCGGACACCTCTCCGAAGGGAAATACGTGATGGCGGTGGCCGGGACGCACGGCAAGACGACCACTTCGACGCTCGTGGCGTGGCTCAACCGTGCGCTGACGGGCGGCGGTTCGGCCTTCCTCGGGGGCATTTCGAAGAATTTCGGCGGCAACCTCGTGCTGGGCGACGGACCGCGGCTGGCGGTCGAGGCCGACGAGTTCGACCGTTCGTTCCTGCGGCTGCATCCCGACGTGGCCGTGGTGACCTCGGCCGATGCGGACCACCTCGACATCTACGGGACGCACGAGGCCCTCAAGGAGGCCTTCGCGCAGTTCGTGCGGCAGATCCGGCCGGGCGGCGCGCTGATTCTCAAGCAGGGGGTGGAGATCGTGGCGGACAACCCCGGTATCGCGGTTTACCGCTACTCCTACGACGAGCCGTGCGACTTCTACGCCTGCGGCGTGCGGCTGCTCGAAGGCGGGCACTACCGCTACGACGTGGTCACGCCGTCGGGTGTGATCGAGGGGTGCACGCTGGGCGTTCCGGGGTGGGTCAATATCGAAAATTCGGTGGCGGCCGTGGCCTCGGTGTGGTGTGCCGCGAAGGCGGAGGGCGCGGAGCCGGACGCCGATGCCCTGCGCGGGGCGCTGGCCTCGTTCTCGGGCGTGAAGCGGCGGTTCGAGTTCTACGTCAATACGCCGAAGCAGGTTTACATGGACGACTATGCGCACCACCCGCGCGAACTGGCGGCGACGCTCGCCTCCGTCCGGCGGATGTTCCCCGGGCGGCGCATCACGGCGCTGTTCCAGCCCCACCTCTACACCCGCACGCGCGATCTTTACGTGGAGTTCGCCGAGGCGCTGTCGCATGCCGACGAGGTCGTGCTGCTGCCGATCTACCCGGCGCGCGAGGAGCCGATCGAAGGGGTCTCGTCGGAGCTGATCGCCGGGCTGGTGACCGTCCCCTGCCGCATCGTGGAGCGCGGACGGCTGGCCGACGAGGTGGCCGCCATGCCGACCGACGTGGTGATCTCGTTCGGCGCGGGCAATATCGACGCCTGCTGCGGGGCGCTGGCCGAACGGCTGCGGGCGAAGAGCTGAGGCGGCGTCCCGGGCGGATGAATGGAAGCGAACGGAACAACGGACATTGAACCGGACTCTCAAATACGCGTTGCTGACGCTGCTCTGGGCGGCGGTCGCCGGATACATGCTCTGGGCGGCCGCTGCGGCGCGCCGTGCGCGGAAGGTCCGGACGGTCGCCCGCATGGAGATCGAGGTGGTGGACAGCACCTCGCAGGGGCATCTGGTGTCGGCGGCGATGGTCCGCGGCTGGATTTCGGACAGCGGGATTCCTACGATCGGCACGGCTGTTGATGAGGTGGACCTGTCGGGGATCGAGACGCTGATCGCCCGCAACGGTTTCGTGGACGAGGCGGTGGCCTATGTCGATTACGGTGCGGTGCTGCATATCGGGATCAGCCAGCGCAAGCCGCTCCTGCGGCTGCTGACCGACGGCATGAACGCCTACGTCACCTCCGAGGGGTACGTGTTCGCCGCGCCGCGCGCCTCGTCGCTCTACGTGCCGGTGGTGACCGGACCGTACCGGCCGCCCTTTCCGGCCTCCTACACGGGCGACGTGAGGCGGCATATCGACGAGCGGTTGCAGGAGATCGAACGGCGCATCGAACAACTGGAGCGGGAGAAATATCCCTATTACCGCCGCGAGATCGAGAATGACCGCGACATCGCCGCGCTCCGCCGGATGCGGATCAAGCGGCGCTGGTGGCGGCTGGAGAGCTCCGGGGAGTTCGACGCCCGCGTCAGGGAGCTGCGGGAGAAGAAGGCGCGGCTGCGGCGCGATTACCGCTACCGGAGCCGGGTGATCCGCGAGCGGATCGAGGGGATCGCCGCGCAGCAGGAGGCCGAGCGGCGGGCGCAAAAAAAATTGGAAAAAAGCTACGAAGATTTCATGAAACTCCTTACCTTTGTGAAAATCGTCGAGGACGACGGTTTCTGGAGGTCGGAAGTGGTGCAGATCGCGGCTCGGACGACCCCCAGCGGCGCATTGGAGGTGGAGCTTACGCCCCGGAGCGGCCGTTTCACGATCCTCTTCGGCCGGTTGGACGACATCGGGGGGAAGTTCGACAAACTGTTGCGGTTCTACCGCAGCGGCCTTTCGTCGATCGGTTGGGACGAGTACCGGACGATCGACGTCAGATACAGGAATCAGGTGGTTTGCAAGAAATAAATTTGTACCGTGGAAAGAAAAAATTATACCGTAGCCGTCGATCTGGGCTCTTCGTCGGTCGTCGTGGCGGTCGGCTCGAAAGGGGCCGAAGGGACGCTCGACGTGGCCTGCGTCGTCTCGAAACCCGTCGAAGGGGTCCATGCCGGCAAGATCGAGAATATCGAGCTGGTGAGCCGGGCCATCCGCGAGGCGGTGGAGGAGGTCCAGGAGCAACTGGGCATACGCATCACGGAGGCGTATGCCGGCATCTCGGGCGATTTCGTCCGCTGCGCCCGCCATACGGACCACGTCTTCGTTTACGATCCGCAGAACGGCGTCAATCGGAAGGACGTCGATGCGCTGTTCGACAGGATGCGCAACGTGCAGGCGCCCGACGACGAGACCATCATGGAGCGCGTGCCCCAGAACTACATGGTCGATGACAGTCAGGAAGTGCGGAACCCGGTGGGGTCGTTCGGCAAGAAGCTCTCCTCGACTTTCAACTTCATCCTCTGCCTGCGCACGCCGATCCAGCGGCTCGAAATGGCGCTCAAGCGGTTGGGGATCAAAATGCTGGGAGTCGTTCCGGGGGCGCTGGCCTCGTCCGAGGCGGTGCTGCTGCCCGACGAGAAGGAGGAGGGCGCGGCCGTGGTAGATATCGGCGCGGGCGTGACGGACGTGGCGGTCTATTACCGCAACGTGGTGCGTTACATCGCCTCGATCCCGATGGGGGCGTCGGCCATCAACCGCGACATCCGGACGATGAGCGTTCCCGAGAAACACGTCGAAAGCCTGAAACAGAAGTACGGTTCGGCCGTCGCCGAACTGGCCTCGGACGAGAAGCTCATCCGGGTGAACGGCCGCACGGCCCGCGAGGCGAAGGACATCCTGCTGCGCAACCTGGCCACGGTCATCGAGGCCCGCGCCACGGACATCGCGGAGTTCGTCCTGCAGGAGATCCGTGATTCGGGCTACGACGGGAAACTCGCCTACGGCATCGTCCTGACGGGCGGTTCGGCCCGTCTGAAAGACCTCGACGAGCTGTTCCGCCGCGTGACGAAGATGGACGTGCGCGTGGCGCTTCCCGAGGCGGGGATTTCGGAGGAGTCGCAGGCCCGGATCGCCGATCCTGCCTTCTCGACGGCCGCGGGCATTCTGCTCCGGGGGGCCGAACAGGGCGGTTGCGCCTTCGCCGAGCGGCCGCAGTCGCCGGTGGACGCGTCTGCTGCCGCCGAACCGCGGCGCCCGTTCGCTCCCGCACAGCCGCCGCAGCCCGCGCCCGGGTTCCGGCATGTGCCGCCCCGTCCGCATCAGGAAGAGGCGCCGGCTGTCGCTGCGGCCGAACCGGCTCCGGAGGAGGAGACCGCCGGGCAGCGGGAGCGGTCGGGGGAGCGTCCGGCGTCCGAAGCGCCTCGGCGCAAGCGCGATTGGGGCTCGATCTTCCAGAAGACGTTCGACAAGATCAACAAGAGTTTCTCGGCGGCCGAGGACGAGGAGATTTAGGGCGGGTCCGTTCGTCTGCATTCCGGTCGAAATCCCGGCTGAATCCCCGGCTGCGTTGCGGCAAGTTTCCTCCGAGGAGAGGGGTTTGGGAGAGGGCCGGATTTGTAAACGCCGCGGAAACCCGCTTACCTGCGGGAGAAAAAGGGTAATTTAAGTTGTTTGGATAATTAGGAAATAACGATATGACAGACGAATTGATGTCGGAAATCAAGGCTCCGCGTACGGACGGGTCGATTATCACGGTGGTCGGAGTCGGCGGGGCCGGAGGCAACGCCGTGAACCACATGTGGAACCTCGGCATCCGGGGCGTGACCTTCATGGTCTGCAACACGGACCAGCAGGCGTTGGACAAAAGCCCCGTGGAGCGGAAAATCCGCCTCGGGGCCGAGGGGCTCGGCGCGGGCAACGATCCCGAGAACGGGCGCCGCGCCGCGGTCGAGACGCTGCCCGAAATCCGCCAGCAGCTCGAGGAGGTCGGTACGAAGATGATCTTCATCACGGCCGGCATGGGCGGCGGCACGGGTACGGGCGCTTCGCCCGTCATCGCCAAACTGGCCCGGGAGATGGGACTGCTGACGGTGGCCATCGTCACCTCGCCGCTGGCCGTCGAGGGCAAGATCCGTTACGAGCAGGCGTTCCGCGGCATCGAGGAGCTGCGGCAGAACGTCGATTCGCTGCTCATCATCAACAACGAGAACATTCTCGAGATCTACGGGCGCCTCTCGCTCAAGCAGGCCTTCGGCAAGGCCGACGACATCCTGGCTTCGGCGGCGAAGGGCATCGCCGAGATCATCACCGTGGAGAGCGATCTGGTGAACGTCGATTTCGCCGACGTCTCGAAGGTGATGCGCGACAGCGGCCGCGCCCATATGGCCGTGGCCGTGGCCGAAGGCGACAACCGCGCCGAGGCGGTGGCCGAGGCGTCGCTGCGCTCGCCGCTGCTGGACCACAACCTCATTTCGGGGGCGAAGAACATCCTGCTGAACATATCCGTCTCGGACGCCGATGCGCTCATGTACGAAGAGGTCGTGCGCATTCTCGAATACATCCAGGCCCATGCCAGCGTGCAGGACGACCGCGGCGTGATCCACAACGCCAACATCATCTGGGGTACGAGCGAGAAGCCGCAACTGGGAAACGCCATCGAACTGGTGGTGGTGGCCACGGGCTTCGAGGGCGACGAGGAGCAGCACGGAATGCATCCGATCGTGCCTGCGGCGCGCAATGCCGAGCAGCCTGCGGCCGAACCGACGGCTCCGGTGCTGGAGCCGATCAAACCCGCTGCGCCCAAACCCGCTCCGCGCCAGCCCGAACAGGTCGTGCTCGGCGCCAAACCGACACGTTACAGCAATATCGAGGCGCTGCTGGCCAAGCCCGCCTACCAGACGCGCAACTCGGCGTTCGTCGTGCAGACCTCGGGCGGCCGCAAGGAGGTGCTCCGGGACGAGGCGGCCGGAACGTCGAAGGAGGAGCCGAAGGGCGGCTCGCTGTTCGATTAACTAATCGTCGGAAAGTTTGGAAGAGACCGGTTCCTGGATCGTATTCAACGGGTTCGAACCCCGCATTGCCGCGCTTTGCGCGGTGACGCTTTTCCTGTTGTGTGTTTCGGCGCTCGTGTCGGGGGCCGAAACGTCGTTTTTTTCGCTGTCGCACAATGACGTGAACCGTCTCAAGGCGAGTCGGAGCGCATCGGCGGGGGCCGTGCTGCGCCTGCTGACGGACGTGGACATGCTGCTGGCGACGATTCTGGTGGTGAACAACTTGGTGAATGTCTGCATCGTCATCCTCACGTCGGGTATCATCGACTCGCTGTTCACCTTCCTGCGTTTCGAGTTCCTGTTCAAGACCGTGCTGGTGACCTTCCTGCTGCTGCTCTTCGGCGAGATCCTGCCCAAGGTCCTGGCGCAGACCGTTCCGGTGGGGTTCGCCTCGGCCGTGGCGCGGCCTCTGCTGGCGCTGCGGCGGATTTTCTACCCGCTGTCGTATGCGCTGGTCCATGCCAGCAGCCGCATCAGCGAGAAAGCGGCGCACCGGAGCGAAATTTCGCTCGACGAACTGGCCGATGCCGTGGACATGACGCAGAGTTCCTGCCGCGAGGAGCACGTGATGCTTTCGGGCATCGTCAGCTTCGTCAATACCGAGGTGCAGGAGATCATGAAGCCCCGCGTGGACATGACGGCACTCGATATCAAGGACGACTACGAAACGGTCAAGCGCACGATCATCGAATCGGGCTTCTCGCGCATTCCGGTCTATGAGGAGGACATGGACAACATCCGCGGTACGCTCTACGTGAAGGACCTGCTGCCCTATATCAACAACGACCGGGATTTCGCCTGGCAGCAGCTCATCCGCAAGCCCTTTTTCGTCCCCGAGCACAAGAAGATCAACGACCTGCTGGCCGATTTCCAGACGAACAAGATCCACATGGCCGTCGTCGTGGACGAATACGGCTCGACGCTGGGGCTGGTGTCGCTGGAGGACATCATCGAGGAGATTGTGGGCGAGATTTCCGACGAGAGCGACAACGACGAGTGCTTCTATACGCGCCTCGACGCCCGGAGCTACCTTTTCGAGGGCAAGACCCACCTGGGGGATTTCGAACGGATCCTCGAGCTCGGAGAGGACGCCTTCGCCGACGTGAGGGGCGAGGCGGAGACGCTGGCGGGACTGATGCTCGAACTCAAGCGCGACTTCCCGCGCAAGGGCGACGTCTTCACGGCGCACGACATCCGGTTCACGGTACAGGAGACGGAAGGACACCGCATCGACAAAATCCGGGTCGATCTGTTATGAAACGATTGCTGACGCTCGCCCCGATGACGGAGGCCGAGGCGGCGCCCTGGGTGACCGGTGAGGAGCTCGCGACGGCTGCCGGGTTCGGTTCGGCGGTTCGCCGTGCGGAATTCCTGACGTGGCGGGCCGCTGTGCGGCGCGAGCTGGGGCGCGACGTGCGGATCGCCTACGATGCGAACGGCGCACCCTGTCTGCCGGGGCGCGCCGAACGGATTTCCGTCTCGCACTGCCCGGGCCGGGTGGCGGTCGTGCTGTCGGAGGAACCGTGCGCCGTGGACATCGAATCCGAGACGCGGAACTTCGGCCGCGTGATCGCACGGTACATGACCCCTTGCGAACGGCGGCTTTCGGAATCCGCCCTGTGGCCCGCCGTGGCATGGTGCGCCAAGGAGGCGCTCTACAAATATGCTGGGCGGAGGGAGCTGGACCTGCTGCGCGACCTGCGGCTGCTGGAGGCGGACCTCGGCGAGGGGTTCGATCCGCTGCCGGGGGTAAGTTCCGGTGTCGGAGTGACGGCGGCGTCCGCAGGGACCGGCGTTCCGGGCGAAGAGCCTGTCGGCACGGCGGACGGTGCGGCGGGGACGGTGACGGGTTCCGTCTGCGGCGGCGCGCCGGTGACGCTCTCCGTGCGGCGCGCGGCGGGGTATCTCCTCGTCTTCCGGTATTAGAACGCCTCCGAAGCCGTGAAGAGAAAGGCCGAAGAGCGTTTCCGGTCCCACGGCAGATTCGGGTTGCCGTAGTTGCCCCAGCCGTAGTCGAGGCGGATATTCATGCGATTCTTGAATTCGAAACGGTAACCGCAGCCGAAGCTGCAAAGCGTGTTGCTCCAGCGGAAGCGGTTCGTGCCCCATACCTGTCCGCCGCCGATCCAGGCCACGACGCCGTGGCGGCGGTAAATCTTCTGTCGCAGTTCCGCCTGCGCCTCCACGAGCCGCTTGTCGCGGTAGCGCCCCTCGTAGTAGCCGCGCATGCGTTCCATGCCGCCCATCTTGGCGTACATGTGCCACGAAGGGGTTCCCGCCGTGGCGTCGGCATAGAGGTCGCAGGCCAGTACGGCTCCTTTCCAGAGCCGCTGGTAGAAGTCGAACGTCAGGGTGAAGCGGCCGAACGTGCGGCGCGTGTTGCCCAGCCACTCCGGATACCATTTGGCTTCGGCCTTGACGAAGACGCCTTTCGAGGCGTTGAACGTCACGTCGCGCGTATCGTACTGCGCGAAGATACCGACATGGGCGTTGAGGGCGTTGGGGCGGTCGCCCGTTGCGGCGATGTAGTTCGAGAAAGGATCCTGCTTTTCGGGCAGGTAGCGCCCTTCGAGCCAGAGGTCGTAGAGTTCGCCCCGCTGCCCGCCGGGTTTTTCGTACCGGCCGTCCCGGATGCCTTCGAGGTATTCCGTCATGCCGCTGCTCCGATAGGCGGCGCCCGTGTAGTTGAGGCCGCCGCTCACGCCGACGTAGAAACGTCCGGCGAGCGACGTGCAGTAGGAGACGTTGACAGTGCCCATCGTCGTGGTGAGGTCCTGGGCGTAACCCTCCTTTCCGGCTTCGTAGCCGATGCCGTAGAAGGCTCCCGGGAAATAGACGAAGGCCCCCGAATAGCTCAGCCGTTGGCGGTTGTGGTTGAAGAGGTTGTCGCCGGAGAAGCGCAGCAGCACGAACTTCTGGGTCGTGAAGTTGCCGTAGATGGAGACGTTCGAGGGTGCGGTGACCGAATCCGTGCGGTCGAGGCGGTAGAGTCCGGCGAGCAGGAATCCGATCCCGAAGCCGACGTCGGAGGAGTAGTTGGGGCCCGGCGCGATGCTCCAGTCGATCTTCTTTTCGAAGGTGCGGTCCACGTTCGAACGGCTGTAATAGTCGATGATGCGGCGGATCAGTCCGGGCCGTTTCGCCGCGGTGTCGCTGCTGAGGGTGTCCGCGGGTGCGGCGGCGGGATATGCGCGGACCTCTCCGATTCGGTCCGGCGCGGTCCGGACCGAGGGGCGTGCCGTCGGGCATTCGGCCGTCTGCGCCGCGGCGGGGCGGATGATGCAGACGAGCAGCGTCGAGAGCAGCAACGCGCTCTTTATCAGAAATGTCACGTGCATATTCCGAACAAAGGTAGCAATTATTTCCTATCCGGCAAAAACCTCCGTCGGCCGTTCCCGTTTCCCGGACGATCTTCCGGAAAATTCCCTATCTTTGCGGACGTATGGAACAATCCGCATCTCCGGCGATCGCCCCTCCGCGGCTGCCTCCCGAATCCGGAGCGCCGGCCGGTTCGGCCGTGCTCGTACCGGTAGGCGAGATCGAGGGCCTTTCGTTCCGCGGCGTCGCGCTGCCGTCGGAGGATTGCAGCCGTCTCTCCGTGCAGGGATGCCGTTTCTCGGGATGCCGGCTGGGAGGTGCGGTGTTCCGCGGCTCCCGTTTCACGGACGTCCTCTTCCGGAACTGCGACCTGTCGGTGGCCGACTTGCAGGGCGCGAGTTTTTTCCGTGTGCGGTTCGAGGAGTGCAAGATCGCCGGGGCCGGATTCGCGGAGACGACGCTGCAACACGTCGTGTTCGGGCACTGCAAGGGCGAATTCGTCAATTTCTCCCGTTCGCGGCTGCGGAGCGTCCGCTTCGCCGGGGCGCAGCTTCGGGGCGGTTTCTTCGACGGATGCCGCTTCGAGCGGGTCGTGTTTTCGCAGTGCGGGCTGGTGACGGCCGACTTTTCGGGAACGCGCCTCGCGGGGATCTCCTTCGCCGATTCCGACATTCGGTGCATCCGGCTCCGCGAGGTCGTTTCGCCCGAGCTGAAGGGATTGCGGGTCAGCCCCGAGCAGGCCGTCGGGCTGGCGCGCCTGCTGGGCGTCGAGATCGGGGAGTGACCGGCCGGCGGCCCTTTTCTCCTATACGCAATCATGCGCGCGGCCCGCTCTCCGGAGAGCGGGCCGCGTCGTGTCTGCGCCGTTGCGGCGAGGCCTATTTCAGGCCCAGCTTTTTGGCGATCTCCTTCGGAATGGCGTTCTTGTTCACCATGATCGAGGTGGTTTTGTAGGCCACGAAGGGTTTCGAGAAGTACCAGAATCCGTCGTAGGGAGGCACGGTGTTCCACGAGTTCTGCACCTTGTAGTAGGGTGTGCCGTTCTGGTCCTCGGCGATGCCCATGATGAGCATGCCGTGGTCATCGGTGGTCTCGAAGTTGTCGAACGCCGTCTGACGCATCTCCTGCGTGATCGTGCGCTCCTTGCCGGGTTTGTCGAAGGAGTAGAGCGCCTTCTCCTTCTCCTTGTCGGTGAGCTTGCCCCAGCGTTCGGCTTCCGTGCCGCTCATGCTCTCGGTGTCGGCTTCGGGAATGACGCCGATGGCCTTCGTGCGGCTGAAGCCCTTCTCGCTGACGTCCGTGCCCCACGATACGGTGTAGCCGTTGGCCAGCGCGTGGTCGATCGTGGCCATCATCTCCTCGAGCGGCAGGTTGTAAACCGTGCCCCACATCCAGTTGTCGGGAACCTCGATGATGAAGCGCGTGTAGAAGGGATGGTGCGTGAACGACGAGAGGTCCACGTAGTTTTCCATGTCGATCGGCAGCGATGCGGCGAACGATTCGGGCGTGTACTCCTTGCCCTCGTAGGTGAACGTTTCGGGCATCGGGCCGAAGTACTCGTCGAGGAGGGCGTTGAAGCCGCGTTTCCAGGCCGTCGAGAGGGGCTTGCCGCTCTCCGCGGCCTTGAGTACGCCGTCGAGGTAGGCTTTGAGCACGACCGACAGCTCGTGGAAATCGGGTTTCTCGGTTCCGTAGTTCAGGCCCGGATAGACCTCGAAGGGAACGATGCCGTGGGCCTTGATGCCCTCCGTCACGTCGTGCGAAGCGCCTCCCTCGGCGAAGTTCAGCTCTCCGTGCAGGCGGATGTACTTCTCGGCCTTGTCCATGAACGAGTGGCGGACGATCCACATTTCCGAGAGGTGCATCTCGGGGCCTCCGGCCTTGAGGATTTCGCTCTCGAGGAACGACAGGGTCGAGAAGCACCAGCAGGTGCCGCTGCGGCTCTGGTCCTTGACGGGCGTGGTCGGGATGAGCTTCACGTCGGTGAATTCGTAACCCGACGCGGAGTCGTTCTGATCGGCGGTCTGCGCCGTGGCCGTGCAGGCGAGGCAGACTGCGAGTGCGGAAAGCAGCAAGTTTTTCATAGCGTATTGGGGTTTTGTGTCGTTGTGGTTCTGCGAATCATTTCTTCGACTCCGAAACGATCTTCAGACAGTCGTCCAGCGTCAGGGTTTCGGGCTTGGTTCCCCGCGGCAGGCGGTAGTTCTTGCCCTTGTAGGCGATATAGGCGCCGTAGCGGCCGTTCTTGACGAGCATGTCGGGGTCTTCGGGGAAGGTCCGGAGCGGCGTATGGGCCGCAGCGGCGGCCGCCTTGTGCTCCCGGACGAGCTCCACGGCCCGCTCGTAGGTGATCGTGTAGGGGTCGTCGGTCCGCGCCAGCGAGGCGAACGACTTTCCGTAGCGGACGTAGGGTCCGTACTTGCCCAGTCCCACGATGAGCTTCTCGCCGTCGAGCAGTCCCAGGTCGCGCGGCAGGGCGAAGAGTTCGAGCGCCTCGTCCAGGGTGATCGACTCGATGAGCTGCCCCTTCCTGAGCGAGGCGAAGCGGCCCTTCTCGCCTTCGGCGCCCTCGATCTCGACCATCGGGCCGTAGCGTCCGATGCGGGCCTTCACGACATGTCCCGTCGCGGGGTCGTTGCCCAGGATGCGCACTTCGCGCGTCCGGGCGGGCTGCATGGCGATCGCCGAGTCCACCATTTTGTGAAACGGTCCGTAGAAGTTGCCGATCATCTTTTCCCACGTGATGTCGCCTTCGGCGATGCGGTCGAACTCCTTCTCGACGTTTGCCGTGAAGTTGTAGTCGATGATCGGGCCGAACTGCGCCTCGAGGTAGTCGTTCACCACCATGCCGATGTCGGTCGGCGAGAGGCGGTTCTTCTCCTTGCCGAAGCTCTCCGTGAGGGCCTTCGTCGTGAGTTTGTCTCCCGTGAGCGTCATCTGCGTATAGCTGCGTTTCGAGCCCTCCTTGCTCTGGCGGACGACATAGCCGCGGTTGATGATCGTCGTGATCGTCGGGGCGTAGGTCGAGGGGCGGCCGATGCCGAGCGCCTCCATCTGCTTGACCAGCGACGCTTCGCTGTATCGGGGCGGAGCCTGCGTGAAGCGCTCCGTCGCGGTGATCTGCGCCGGCGTCACGCGGTCGCCGGCCGTGAGTTTCGGGAGCAGCCCCTCGCCGCTCTCGGCGGCCTGGTCGTCGTCCGTGGATTCGGAATAGAGGCGCAGGAATCCGTCGAAACGGATGACCTCGCCCTGGGCGACGAACTGGTGTTCCGAACCGCTGATGTCGATGGTGATGGTCGTGCGGTCGAGCTCGGCGCAGACCATCTGCGAGGCGACCGTGCGTTTCCAGATCAGGTCGTAGAGTTTCTTCTCGGCCGGCGTGCCTTCGATCGTCTGGCGGTCGATGTACGACGGGCGGATAGCCTCGTGGGCCTCCTGCGCGCCCTTGGTCTTGGTCTTGTAGTTGTGCCACGACGAGTATTTCTCGCCGTAGAGTTTCGTGATCTCCTCCTTGCACTGCGCGAGCGCCTGCTGCGAGAGGTTCACCGAGTCGGTACGCATGTAGGTGATCAGACCCTGCTCGTAGAGGTGCTGCGCCACGGACATGGTTTGCGAGACCGACATGCCCAGCTTGCGGCCCGCCTCCTGCTGGAGCGTCGAGGTCGTGAAGGGCGGTGCGGGATAACGCTGTGCGGGCTTCTCCTCGGCTTTCGACACCGTGAACTCGGCGCCGGCCGAGCCGCGGAGGAACGCTTCGGCCTCGGCGGCCGTCTCGAAACGCGAGGACAGCTCGGCCTTGAAGAGCGTCCTGTCCGCATCTCCGGCGGGGTAGAACTGCGCCACGACGCGGAAATAGGGAGTCGAACGGAAAGCGATGATCTCGCGCTCGCGTTCGACGATCAGCCGCACGGCGACCGACTGCACACGGCCCGCCGACAGCGCCGGCCGCACCTTTTTCCACAGCACGGGCGAGAGCTCGAAGCCCACCAGCCGGTCGAGGATGCGGCGCGCCTGCTGGGCGTTCACCAGGTCCATATTGACCGTGCGAGGTTTCTCGATGGCTTCGAGGATCGCCCGCTTGGTGATTTCGTGGAAGACGATGCGTTTCGTCCGATCGACCGGGAGCCCCAACACTTCGGTCAGGTGCCATGCGATGGCCTCTCCTTCGCGGTCTTCATCGGAAGCGAGCCACACGGTCTTCGTCTTCGCGAGTTTCGCAAGCTCGTCCACGACCTTCTTCTTGTCGCCCGGAATCTCGTAGACGGGCTTGAAGCCGTCGTCGATATTGATTCCGAGGTCCTTCTTTGAGAGGTCGCGGATGTGTCCGAAGCTCGATTTTACGATATAGTCCTTGCCGAGGAACTTCTCGATGGTCTTGGCCTTGGCAGGGGACTCTACGATGACTAAATTGTCCTGCATTACGTTGTTTTGATGGCTTTTTCAGAAATGCGAAAACCTAAGCATCTTCAACACTTAGGTTCCGCACAAGGGTTTCTCTTCGGTTTATTTGATCATGTTGTACGCCAGTTCGAGCCGGATCGGAGCGTTGTTTTCGTCGCCGTCGGTCGCCATGCCCTGCAGGATGCCGAAGGCCGTGGTGTAGAAACCTCCCGCCTCCGGGGCGAGGTAGATCGTGCGGTTCTGCACCTTCGAGAGGTCCACCGCACGCCCCTCGGCCGCGGCGGCCTGCTTCTCCTTCATGTAACTGTTCCAGAGCGCCTGGGCGTAGGCCGTGATATTCATCTTGTAGCATCCCTGGCTGCGGTTCACGTATCCGCCGTAGTCGAGCGTCGTGTTGTACTGCGACTCGTAGGTGTAGTTGTAGTCCGCAATCGGGGTCCGCGTCTTGTAATTCGTGTAGAGGCCCAGCCGGGAGGGGGCGGCCGTCATTTCGTCGGTCAGCCGCACGATGTCGGGACCCGAGCCGTTTCCCGGGACGATCTCCTGCCAGTCGTAGGCGCCGTCGTTGAAATAGACAGACATGGTCACCTGGCTGAATGCCAGCGTCCTGAAATCCTTGCCTTCCGCTTCGTTCGCTTTCTCGATCTCCCGTTCCAGCGCCTCGAAGAACGCTTCGGTGAAGGTGATGTCGCTCACCACGCCGCCGAAGCCCTCCACGCGTACGCGAGCCGTCTCCGGGCGTTCGTCGGCCTCTCCGGCTGCCGGTTCGCGGGCGTCGGCGATTTCGAACAGCGCCTCCTTCGCCTGCGAATAGTCGTGGTAGGCCGTATTGACCGAAACGTTGCCGTGATCGACCGAACCTTCGTAGAAATAGTAGAGCATCTGGAGCGTATCCTGGATGAGCGAGGGGTCCGCCTCGACGCGGTTACGTCCGTAAACGGCGAATCCCGACGACTCGAGCGTCGTGCCGAAGATCGTCCCTTCGCCCCGGTCGGCGGTCAGCGGCATGGCGGGATCGGGACAGATGTAGAAGCCCCGGAACTCCTCGACCCACTGTTCGAGACTGTCGATGCTGTATATCGAGTAGTCGTCTTTGTAATCTCCCTGCTGCAACATCAGCCGTTGGATGTATTCCCGGCCCGATTCGGTGGGCTCCAGCGTGACGGCCGTGGTGGCGGGGCCTTTGTCCTCGCCGCCGAGCGTGAAGTAGAACAGCGGCCCCTCGGTTTCGTCGATCACCCCCTCCTTCACCGGGTCGAAGTTGAGGTAGAAGGTCGTGTCGCGCTCCGATTTTCCGGCGGCTGCCGGTTTGTCGGTGATATACTTGTTGCTTTTTACCTCATAGACCGCGAACCGCTGTTCGGTCAGCGTATCCCTGCCGTAGGAGGCGATGGAGATGAGCAGTTGCGCCGAGTCGAAGATCGGTTTGTATCCGAAATACCCCTCCTTGATTTCGGAGAGGTTGATCATCTGCGTCAGGAATCCCGCCGTGCGGAGGCCGAGCGTGTCGTTGAGCTGCGAGCCGAAGTAGCCCGACGAGAGGTTCGACGAGACGACCGAGTCGCTCTGGAAAAGACGCGTGGTGACGTATTTCGCCTTGTCCTCGCCGCTCTCCGGGAACCGGACGAATCCGGCGCGCATCTGCTGGTTGTCCGGAACGAGATTGCCTCCCAGCGTGTCGTCCACCGAGGTGCAGCCTCCGAGCGTCAGCGTGACCGCCGAAAGGACCGATGCCGCGCCGAACAGCAGGCGGAGGAGTTTATTGGATCGCTTCATAGAATCGGTTGTAATTATCGAAAAAGTCCGCAGCCTCGGGCGATTGGTATTCGAGCACCGGTTTCCCGCTCGCACGGGCGATCTCCAACACGGCGGGATCGGCCTTTTCGGACGCCACCGCCACGCCGTCGGCATACTCCATAACGAAGCGGCAGAGGTTTTCGTATGACGGAGCGGAGAGAATCTCCAGATTTTTGTCCTCGACGCCCTCGCCGGCGATCTTCTGGGCGAAGGCCGGGTCGAGCTCTCCGGGGAAGGCGTCGTCGCAGAGCGAGACGACGATCTTCACGTCGCGGAAGATCGGGTCGTCGGCGAAGACGTGTTTCAGATAAACGGGCACGACACCCGAGAACCAGCCGTGGCAGTGGACCACCGTGGGAGTCCAGCGCAGCTTCTTGACCGTCTCCAGTACGCCGCGTGCGAAGAAGATGGCCCGTTCGTCGTTGTCCGGAAAATAGCGCCCTTCGGCGTCGGTCAGCACGGCCTTGCGCGAGAAGTAGTCGTCGTTGTCGATGAAATAGATCTGTACGCGGGCGGAGGGAATCGACGCCACCTTGATGATGAGCTGGTGGTCGTTGTCGTCGATGATAAGGTTCATGCCCGAGAGGCGGATCACCTCGTGCAGCTGGTGTCTGCGCTCGTTGATGCAGCCGTAACGCGGCATGAAGGTGCGGATTTCGTTGCCGCGTTCCTGCATAGCCTGCGTCAGCGCACGGCAAAGCCGGGAGCTCTCCGTTTCGGGAAGATAGGGCGTGATCTCCTGACACACGTACAGAATCTTGCTTGCCATGATTCGTGAATTTTTATTTGGACGCTCACATTACTCGCAAAGATACGAAAAAAATCTTAAAGAATAAGCATCGCGTCGCCGTAAGTGCCGAAACGGTAGCCCTCCTCGCGGGCCGCCTTGTAGGCGTTCATCACGGTTTCGTACCCGCCGAAGGCCGCCACCATCATCAGTTGCGTGGAGTAGGGCAGGTGGAAGTTGGTCACCATGGCGTCGGCCACGGTGAAGTCGTAGGGGGCGAAGATGAACTTGTTGGTCCATCCCTCCATCGGCTTGATCATGCCGTTGGTCGAAACGGCCGTCTCGATCGTGCGCATGACCGTCGTACCGATGGCCGCGACCCGGTGTCCCGCGCGCTTGGCCGCATTGACCGCCTCGGCGGCCTCGTCCGTGACGAAGAACTGCTCGGAGTCCATCTTGTGCTTCGAGAGGTCCTCGACGTCCACCGTGCGGAAGTTGCCCAGCCCCACGTGCAGCGTGATGAAGGCCCTGTCGATGCCCTTGATCTCCATGCGTTTCATCAGGTGTTTGGAGAAGTGCATCCCGGCCGTCGGGGCGGCCACGGCCCCCTCGTGGCGGGCGAAGATGGTCTGGTAACGCTCCGCGTCCTCGGGCTCCACCTTCTCGCGCACCCATTTGGGCAGGGGCGTCTCGCCCAGGCTGAAGAGCGCCTGCTTGAACTCCTCGTAGGAGCCGTCGAAGAGGAAGCGCAGCGTGCGGCCGCGCGAGGTGGTGTTGTCGATCACCTCGGCCACCAGCAGGTCGTCGTCGCCGAAGTAGAGTTTGTTGCCGATGCGGATCTTGCGCGCCGGGTCCACCAGCACGTCCCACAGCCGCAGCTCGCGGTTCAGCTCGCGCAGCAGGAAGATCTCGATCTCGGCGCCGGTCTTCTCCTTGTTGCCGTACAGACGCGCGGGAAAGACCTTCGTGTCGTTGAAGATGAAGAGGTCCTTTTCGTCGAAATAGTCGATGATGTCCTTGAAAATGCGGTGTTCGATGGTCCCCTTGGCCCGATTGACGACCATCAGGCGCGATTCGTCGCGGTTCTCGGCCGGGTATTTGGCCAGCATTTCGGGCGAAAATTCGTATCCGTACTGCGATAACTTCATATTGAACGCTTTTTTACGTGTCGGAACAAAAGACAGATTAATCCCTATACGTGGAAAAAGCTATTTTGTTTCAATATTTTGCAATTTTTTGAGAAATTCCTCCAGGTCCCAGGCGTTTTCGAGGGTGAAGCCTCCGCTGCGGGTCCGGCGCAGCGACGTGAGGTGCGCGCCGCTTTGCAGCGCCTCGCCGATTTCGCGGGCCAGCGAGCGGATGTAGGTTCCCTTGCTGCACCGCACGCGGATGCGCATGCGCGGGAGGTCGAACTCCTCGATGTTCATTTCGTAGATCGTGATGAGCGACTTGCGCAGCCGGGTCGTCTCGCCGGCGCGGGCCAGCTCGTAGGCGCGCGTCCCCTCGATTTTCTTGGCCGAGAAGAGGGGCGGCTCTTGCAGCCGTTCGCCCGTGAGCGACCGCAGCGCCTCTTCGGCCGCTTCGCGCGTGACGTGTTCCCACGGATAGGTGCGGTCCACGGGGTGTTCGAGGTCGTAGCTCGGGGTCGTGGCCCCCAGCATCACGTCGGCCGTGTACTCCTTCTCCTCGGCCTGCAAGGCGTCGGCGAGTTTGGTGGCGCGGCCGATGCAGACGAGCAGGATGCCGGTGGCCAGCGGATCGAGCGTCCCGGCATGCCCCACCTTGATCCTGCGGTAGCCGAGTTTGCGCAGCGTGAACTTGATCTTGCGGACCACGTCGGCCGAGGTCCAGCGCAGCGGCTTGTCCACGACGGCGATATAGCCGTCCTCGAAGTCGATGCCGTGCAGGTCGGGCGTCTCTTTCATCGGATGAGGTAGCTTGCGATGGAGACGATGCCGGCGGCGGCGCAGTAGGCGGCGAACCAGATCAGGCGGCCCCGCTTGACGATCTCGAGCATGAACCGGCAGGCCAGGCAGCCCGTGAGGAACGACGCGGCGAATCCCGCGACGAGCGGTCCGGCGGCCACGCCGGCCGTCAGTTCGCCGCTCGCGGCTTCGAGCAGCGTCTCGCCCAGAATCGGGGCCAGCACCATGAGGAACGAGAACTGCGCCACGGCCGTCTTTTTGTTGCCCAGCAACAGGCCCGTGGCGATGGTCGATCCCGAGCGCGAAAGGCCCGGCATGGCGGCGCAGGCCTGCGCGAGGCCGATGACGAAGGCGTCGCGGTAGGAGATCGTCTCCTTCTGCCGCGGCTTGGCGTAGTAGGCGAAGGCGAGCAGCGCGGCCGTGAGGAGGAGCATCGCGCCGACGACGGCGAGGATACAGGGGGCTTCGAGCAGGGCGTTGAGCTGGTCTTTGAGGAGCAAGCCGACGATACCGATCGGAATCATCGACACGACGAGTTTGAGCACGTAGGCCTGCTCTTCGTTGAACCGGCGCGAGAAGAGCCCTCCGAGCAGGCGCCATACCTCGCTCCGGAGCACGACGATCGTACTGAGCACCGTCGCGGCGTGCAGCACGACGTCGAACGTGAGGTTCTCTTCGAGCTCGACGCCCAGCAGCTCCTTGGCGATTTGCAGGTGGCCGCTGCTCGATACGGGCAAAAATTCCGTGATACCCTGCACGATGCCGAGCAGGATGGCTTGAAGTGTATCCATAGAACGGTTTGGGTGGTTGTTTCGTTATTGTCCGTTGTCTGCCGGAACCGACGGATTGTCGCCCGGATGCGTGCGTCTGCCGGAGCCGGGGCCTGCCGGCCCGTCCGAAGGCGCTCCGGCGGGCGGTTTCGGCGGGCTGCGCCGGGGAATGCCGGCTGCCGGAGGATCAGTCGTAGCGTTTCAGGATCGCGTAGATCTCCACGACGAACCCTCCGATGACCAGAATCGGCGCCAGCGTGATGCGCCGCCACGAGAACATGGCGTAATCGAACTCGTCGGGCGAGTCGCTGCCGCCGCCGGCCATGAGGACGAAGCCCAGCACGATGACGGCGAACCCGGCCGCCAGCAGGATGTAGTTGCGGCGCGTGAGAGGCATCCGGGGATTCTCCCCGGCAGGCTCCTGGGCCGTTTTCCGCTCTTTTTTCATTTAATATAAGTATATCTTGTTAGACTTCATGTTCACGAACTTGTTGAGGGCCGCGAAGGTGAAGACCCCCGATATGAGTACGCCCCCTGCAACCATCGCGCCGAGAATGAGGGCGATCTTGCCCGCTTCGGCGATGGTCAGCAGTTCGGGCACGGCTTCGTTGAGCCCATAGACCGCCACGCCGAACAGCACCGAGGCGATGGCTCCGGAGAGGATGCCCTGCGTGACGCTGCTCCCGAGGAACGGGCGCATGATGAACCACTTGGTCGCGCCGACGAGTTTCATCGTGTTGATCAGGTAGCGTTTCGAATAGATCGCCAGCCGGATCGTGTTGCTGACCAGAATGAGCGAGATCAGCAGCAGCGCGCCTCCGAAGAGCAGCAGCACCAGCCGGATTTTTCCCACCGTGGCGTGCAGCCGTTCGGCCATGAGCGCCGGATACGACACGCGGTCCACCCCCTCGATGCGCTCCGCGGCGGCGATGAACTCCGCGAGCAGTTCCTTGTCGGCCGACGCAGGGGTCAGCGTGAGTTCGAACGAATCGAGCAGCGGGTTCTCCTCGAGAATCTCCTCGAAGGCGCTGTCGAACATCTTGCGGAACTCCTTGTCCTCGAGTTTCGCCTCTTTGGGAACGTAGGCGATCGTGGCCACGAGGTCTTCGGCCGCGAGGCGTTTCTCGATCGCGTCGCGCCGCTCGGGCGTCGTCTCCCGCTTCAGTTCCACGGTGACGGCGATGCTCTCCTGCAACGTGTCGGCCACCTTCAGCGCCGCGACCATCAGATACCCCACCGAACCCAGCAGGAACAGTACGAGCGCGATGCTGACCGTCGATACGATATAGGAGTTGCGGACCTTCCGTCTGAGTCGTTTGTCGTCTTTCATCTTCGATTCGTGCCTCTTTTGTTTCATTCGTGTTGCCGGGACCCGCCCCTTCCGGCGCTCCTGCCGTTCCCTCTTCGTGCGTGTGCGATCCGTTCCGGATGTCCGTTCGCGGCGGGACGGCGGTCCCTTTTCCTCTGCCGGGAACGCATCATGCCTCGTCGGTTCCGCTTTCCGGCCGTTTCCTGCGGCGTTTCCAGCAATACCCCGCCGTCGCGGCGGCTCCCAGCAGGATGAGCGCCGAGCAGATGCCCGTCACGCCCTCGGCCGCCGCCCAGTGCGGGGCGCGGAACCTCCATTCGACGGTATGTTCGCCGGCCGGCAGCCGCATGGCCCGCAGCACGTAGTCGGCCCGGAAGTAGGGAGCTTCCTCGCCGTCCACGTAGGCCGTCCAGCCCTTGTCGTAGTAGATTTCGGAGAAGACCGCGAGGGCCTCTTCGGGTACCGAGTATTCGTAGCGGAGGTAGTTGGGGCGGTACTCCGCGAGGTCGATCCGGGCCGAGGCGTAGATACCCGTGGGCATCGGGCGCGCCGCGGCGGGCGTGTCGGACGACGTGACGGCCGTCGTGCGGAGGTTCACCTCGCCCAGCAGGGCGATCTCCTCCTGCGCTGAGGCGGCGCGGACGAGGCTGTCCACGAACCATGCCGCCCCGAAAGCCGTCGTGCGGCGCTGCGCTTCGGGGGCGCCCTCCTTGCCGGGGACGATCAGATAGCGGGTGTTGAGCATGTCCAGCACCCCGTCGTCCAGCTGCGAGAGGTAGCGGTCTATCAGGTCCTGATAACGTGCCAGCTTGGCTCCGTGGTATCCGCCGACGGAACGGTGGAAATAGGAGGTCGTGGCGTCGTTGAAGGGGCTGACCGTGAGGTTCAGTACGCGGTATCCCGGATCGCGGTCCTGCAGGATCGTCCTGTCGGCGTCCGTCTGCGTCACTTGCCTGCGGCGGGGCGAGGTGAAGTTGTCCGCGGAGAGGAACCGCAGGTCCACGGGAACGAGATCCGTCAGTACGACGGCCGCCAGCAGGGCCGTGAGCGCGTATTTCCCGATCCGCCGCAGGGCGAAGAGCGCGACGGAGCCCGCCGCGAGCAGGATCATCAGAAGCGACCGCCAGGCGTCGGAGCGCATCATCGCGGCGCGGTCGGCAGCCATCGCCGCGCCGGTGGCGTCGCCCCATTCGGCGTCCGTGCCGCGGGAGATGTATTCCTGCATGTCGTTCGCCTCGAAGATGCGGCGGAACTGTTCGGTCATCATCTCCGCGCTTTCGGCGCGTCCGAAGTCGAACAGCGAGCCGCCGGCCACGGCCAGCAGCAGGCAGACGCCTCCCGTGACGCCCGCCGACCAGGCCAGTGCGCGCAGCAGGCGCCGGCGCGGAACGTCTCCGCTCCAGAGCCGTGCGAGGGCCAATGCCCCGAGCACCGGCACGGCCCACTGGACGACGACCAGCGTCATCGAGACGGTGCGGAACTTGTCGTATCCGGGCAGGATGCGGAAAGCCAGCTCCGTGAAACCCATCAGATTGCGGCCCCAGGCCAGCAGGATCATCACCGCGCAGACGGCGACGATCCACCATTTGTTGCGGCCTCCGGCGAGGGCGATGCCCAGTGCGGCCAGGAACACCGCCGCAGCGCCCAGGTAGGTCGGGCCGCCCGTATAGGGCTGCGTGCCCCAGTAGGCGGGTAGCTGCTGCGCCGCTCCGCGCAGGCCGTAGCCGTCGAGCAGGGCGGCCGTCTCCCCGTCGGCGGGGAGGGTCGTGCCCGAGTCGCGGCCCATGAAGTCGGGCACGAGCAGGTTGAGCGTCTCCGCGCGGCCGTAGCTCCACGCCGTGGCGTAGTCGAGCGCCAGTCCGTCGCCGGAGCTTTCGCTCCCGGAGGCCAACTCCGAGCCGCCGCGGATGGTCTCCTTCGAGTGCTGGGCCGTGTACCAGAGGGGCGCGAAGTTCGATCCCGCGGCCAGCAGGCCCGCCGCGGCGAGCGCCGCCGTGCGCAGGGCGAAGTTCCGCATCCGTCCTTCGCGGAAGGCCGCGACGGCCTCGCTCGCCCAGAATGCGGCCATCGCCACGAGGAAATAATAGGTGATCTGCGGATGGTTGGCGCCGATTTCGAGCGATGCGGCGAGGGCCGTGACGGCCGCGCCGCACCAGACGTTGCCGCGCAGGGCGACCCATGCGCCGCCCATCATCAGGGGCGCGTAAACCAGCGCCCACATCTTCGTCACGTGCCCGGCGCCGATGATGAGCAGGAAGTAGGTCGAAAGACCGTAGGCCAGCGCCGGAACCGTGCCCACCCAAGGGTTGACGCCCGCCATGAGCAGCATGCACCACATGGCCGTCATGGCGAAGAAGATGAATCCGGCGGGGGTGTCGATCGCCTTGACGATCTGGCCTGCGGTGCGTTTTACGAGCTGGGCCGGGTAGGCGACGTTTATCAGGTAGGCCGGCATGCCGCCGAACATGCCGCCGGTCCACTGCGGGTCTTCGCTCGTCGAGGCGCGCATGTCGGTGATGTCCCGGGCCATGCCTTCGTATTGCAGGACGTCGTGCTGCGGCAGCACTTCGCCCCGGAACTGCGGGGCGAAATAGAGGGCGCTCACGACGAAAAACAGCGCGAGGGCCGCCGCTGCGGGAAGCAGCCTTTTGAGAAATCCTTTCGAAAAATCCATTCCGTCGATTCTTTACCGATTGCCAAAGGTACGAAAAAATAGCGAGAGTGCGGTGTGCTCATTGCGAAAAATGACTATCTTTGCGGATATGATTACACTCGATGACATCCGCAGGCCCGTGACGGCCGAGCTGGCTGCGTTCGAAGAGTTCGTCGAACGGCAGTTCACGGCCGAAGGGGAGTTGCTGTCCGACATGCTGCGCTATGCCCTGACGGCGCGCGGCAAGGGCATCCGTCCGCTGCTGGTGATGCTTTCGGCGGCGATGAACGCTCCGGTCAAGGGTGCGGCGGGCGGACGGCGCGCCTCGCTGGCGGCGATGCTGGTCGAAATGATCCACGTGGCCTCGCTCATCCACGACGACGTGATCGACGAGGCCGACACGCGCCGCGGCAAACCCTCGGTCAATGCCCGCTGGCAGTCGCACAAGGCGGTGATTCTGGGCGATTACATCCTGGCTAAAAATATGAATATCGGCCTGCAGAGCGGGCAGTTCGATCTGGTGACGCACGTATGCGGCTCGATGGCCGCGCTGTGCGAGGGCGAGGTGTTGCAGGACGAATGCGCCGCCGAACGCAGCATGACCCGCCGGACCTACCTCGACATCATCTACAAGAAGACGGCGAGCCTGCTGGGCGTCTCCGCGTCGGCGGGGGCGCTGGCCGTGGGGGCCACGCGCGACAAGGTGGCGACGATGCGCCGCTTCGGCGAGGCGGTGGGCATGGCCTTCCAGATTCAGGACGACATCCTGGACTATACCCCCTCGGCGCAGACGGGCAAACCCGTCTGCAACGACCTGCGGGAGGGGAAGATCACGCTGCCCCTGCTGACGGTGCTCGACCGCGCGTCGGAGGAGAGACGGGCCGATCTGCTGGACAGACTGGCCCGTTGTCACGAGGACGACGAAGCGGTGGAGTACCTGCGTCTTGCGGTGGAGCGGGAGGGCGGACTCTCCGCCGCGGCCGAGGTGATGCAGGGTTATGTCTCGCGGGCCGTGGGGATGCTCTCCGACTACGACGACTCCGACTACCGCTCGGCGCTGGTGAACCTCTGCGCCTATATCGTCGAACGCGACAGATGACCGCAAATCCGGACAAACGATTATTAACCTAAATAACAGATCAACTCTATGGAACAAAAGAAGAATTACACATTACCTATCATCATGATGTTCGCGCTCTTCGCGATGATCTCGTTCGTCACGGGCTTCGCCAATCCGCTGGGCGTGATCGTGAAGAACCAGTTCTCGGTGGCGAACTGGATGTCGCAGCTGGGTAATGCGGCCAATTTCATCGCCTACGCCTTCATGGGTATTCCGGCGGGTCTGATGCTCAACCGCATCGGCTACAAGAAAACGGCGCTGGCGGCCATTGCGGTCGGTTTTATCGGCGTGGGTATCCAGTACCTTTCGGGCGTGGCCGGCAGCTTCGCGGTTTACCTCGTCGGCGCGTTCGTCTCGGGTTTCTCGATGTGTATGCTCAATACGGTGGTCAATCCGATGCTCAACACCCTCGGCGGCGGCGGCAAGCGGGGTAACCAGCTGATCCAGTTCGGCGGTTCGCTCAACTCGATCTCGGCCACCATCGTGCCGATTCTGGTCGGTTATCTGATGGGCGACGTGGCCCGCGCGACGATCAGCGACGCTTCGCCCGCGCTGTTCATCGCCATGGGTATCTTCGCCGTGGCCTTCGTCGTGCTCTCCATGGTCTCGATCCCCGAGCCGTATGCCATCGAGGAGAAGGCCGCCGAGGCGAAGAAGGACAAGCACAGCGCGCTCTCGTTCCGTCACTTCGTGCTGGGCGCCGTGGCCATCTTCATCTATGTGGGCGTCGAGGTCGGCATTCCCAACTTCATGAATCTCTTCCTCACCTCCACGACCGACGGCGCGGGCATGGCGGCCGCGGCCGCGGGTTCGCTCGTGGGCACGTACTGGTTCCTGATGATGTGCGGCCGTCTGGTCGGCGGCATCATCGGCGGCAAGGTCTCGAGCAAGTCGCAGCTCTCCGTGGTGGCTTCGGTAGCCATTCTCTTCGTGCTGGTGGGCATCTTCTCGCCCGTCACCTCGACGGTTTCGATGCCCGTCTTCACCGGTACGGGCTTCGGACTGGTGGAGGTTCCCGTCGGCGTCATGTTCCTCACGCTCTGCGGCCTCTGCACCTCGGTCATGTGGGGAGGCATCTTCAACCTCGCCGTCGAGGGCCTCGGCAAATACACCTCGATGGGTTCGGGCTTCTTCATGGTGATGGTCTGCGGCGGCGGTATCCTTCCGCTGATCCAGGGCGGCGTGGCCGACTTCGCGGGCTACCTCTCGAGCTACTGGGTCGTGATCGTGGGTCTGGCCTACATCCTCTTCTACGCCCTCGTGGGTTCGAAGAACGTGAACAAGGATATTCCGGTGACCGACTGATCGGCCGTTTCCGGAACGCAGAACGGGGGATGCCGCAGCGCGGCGTCCCCCGTCGGTTTTCGGGCGCGGCATTTCCGTGCGGAATCGTTTCCTGCCGTCCGGTGTTTCCTGCGCCTGTTTCCGTGCGGCGCGTTTCCGGGGGGCATTCTCTTCGGCGCATAGCTTTCGGGTGCGGCCGCCTTGCCGCGGCCGGAGGGGATGCGAAAAAACGGGACATTCATTTCGAATGTCCCGTTTTCCGTTTCCGGGCAGGTGCGGATTACTTCTCCGAGCTGCTCGTCATGCGCTTCTCCTTGATACGCGCCTTCTTGCCCGTCAGATCGCGCAGGTAGTAGATGCGGGCGCGGCGGACCACACCGATCTTATTGACCTCGATCTTCTCGATATGGGGCGAGTAAAGCGGGAAGATGCGCTCGACGCCCACGCCGTTCGAAATCTTGCGGATCGTGAACATCTTGGTCTTGCCCTGACCCTTGATCTGGATAACCACGCCGCGGAAACTCTGCACGCGCTCCTTGTTACCCTCGACGATTTTGTAGGATACGGTGATCGTGTCACCGGCCTTGAACGACGGCACGTCGGCGTCCGTCTTCGGCCACATCTGCTCGTTTACGAGCCGGATGATTGCGTCTTTGTTCATTGTTGCAACGAATTTTGAGTTTCGCACCCGACATTCCCGCTGCGCCCGGACTACCATACGGACCCCTTGTCCGTAATCCCGCGGAACCGCTCCGCCGCATCCCCGCCGGTCCGCTTTCCGTTTCCGGAAAGTCTTCCCGCGCGTCCGCCGCATCGTCCGCCGTCGCCGTAGCGCCCAATGAAAGAGGTCGATATACGCCCTGTTGGGGTTGCAAATATAGGAAGAATTTTCCGAATGGCGCAACTATTGCCTCGAATTCCGCTTCGGTCGGAGGATTTATCGCTATCTTTACGGGCGATTTCCGGCCGGGATTCCGCGGAGCGGAGCGGTTTGCGCCGCTTTCGGGGCCGCGGGTCCGTTTCGCCGGAACGGAACGAAAAAGACTATGGAAGAGAGACTGATACTCGTGACCAACGACGACGGTTACGATTCGCGGGGCATGGAGGCCGCCGTCGAGGTGGCCCGCACCTTCGGGCGCGTGGTGGTCGTGGCGCCCGAGACGACGCAGAGCGGCATGAGCCAGGCCATCACCATGTATAGTCCGCTCTACCTGCGCAGCGTCCGCGAGGAGGAGGGACTGGCGGTTTACGCCTTCTCCGGCACGCCCGTCGATTGTGTGAAGATGGCTTTCGACTGCCTGCTGCGCGACGAACGGGTCGATCTGGTGCTCTCGGGCATCAACCACGGCTCGAACTCCGCGGTCAATGTGCTCTATTCGGGGACGATGGGCGCGGCCATCGAGGGCAGTTTCTACGGCTGTCCGGCCGTGGGACTGTCGCTCGACGACCATGCCGCCGATGCCGATTTCGAGGCGGCGGTGCTCTACGGCCGGCGGATCGTCGGCGCGGTGCTGGACCGCGGTGCGGAGCTGCCGCTGTGCCTGAACGTCAATGTCCCGAAGGGACGGCCCGGCGATGTGCGCGGCGTGCGGCTCTGCCGGCAGAACCGCGGCTTCTGGCGCGAGGAGTTCTTCCGCCGCGAGGATCCGCGGGGCCGCCCCTACTTCTGGCTCACGGGCGAATTCGTCAATGGCGAGCCCGGAGCGACCGACACCGACGAGTGGGCGCTGGCGCACGGCTACGTGTCGGTGGTTCCCGTGCAGGCCGATCTGACGGATTACCGGCAGTTGAAGCGGCTCGACGGGATGTTCGAATGATTTTTTCGCTATCTTTGTGAAAAACCGCGGTTATGCTCATCAAGATCCTGCTCGTCATCTCGATCATCGTCCAGACGCTGGCGACGGCCTATGCCCTGCGGCTGGTGCGTGCCACGAAGTACAACTCCGTGTGGATACTCTTCATCGTGGGCTTCTCGCTGCTGACCATCGAGCGGCTGGTGCAGTTGCTCATGGATATGGGCGTGGAGATCGTTCCGCGCTGGTGGTTCGCCTACCTGGGCGTCACGGTGTCGATCTGCCTGTCGATCGGGGTGATGTACGCGCACAAGCTCTTCAAGTATATCGACCGCCTGAATCACCAGCGGACGCTGCTCAACAAGCGCATCCTGACGGCCGTGCTGCGTACCGAGGAGAAGGCCCGGTCGCGTTTCTCGAAGGAGCTGCACGACGGGCTGGGTCCGCTGCTCTCTTCGGCGAAGATGTCGCTGACGGCCCTTTCGCGCGACGAGCGCAGCGCCGAGCAGCGCGAGATCATCGACAATACGACCTATGTGATCGAGGAGGCGATCCGCTCGCTGCGCGAGATTTCGAACAACCTTTCGCCGCACGTGCTCAACGATTTCGGACTGGCGCGGGGCGTGCGGAATTTCATCGACAAGAGTGCGGCCATGCACGACGTGAAGATCCGCTTCACGACCAACCTTCGCACCGAACGTTACGATACGGACGTGGAGGTGATCCTCTACCGGGTGATCTGCGAGCTGATAAACAATTCGCTCAAGCATTCGGGCTGTTCGTCGATCAACCTTTCGCTTTCGCAGAACGGGCCGGAGCTGGCGCTCGACTATTCGGACGACGGCCGCGGGTTCAATCCGCAGGCGATGATGGACTGCGGTATGGGGCTTTCGAACATCGCGTCGCGCATCAATTCGCTCGGCGGCACGTTCGACATCACCTCGTCCAAAGGCCGGGGGATGCGGACGGCGATCCGGATCAACACGCAGGAGGAAGCTCCCGGACCCGCGGAGCGGACGCGCCGGCGTAAAAAAAGAGAGTAATCGGGATGGAGTGCAGAATCATACTCGTGGACGACCATTCGCTCTTCCGCAACGGGCTGCGGGAGCTGCTCGAACGCTGCGAAGGCTGCCGCGTCGTAGGCGAGGCGGCCAGCGGCGAAGAGTTCCTGGCGATGATGGAGGGGATGGAGGCCGACATCGTCTTCATGGATTTTTCGATGCCGGGCCTCGACGGCGCACAGACGACCGAGCGGGCGCTGGCCCGGCGGCCGGAGCTGCGGATCATCACCCTGTCGATGTTCGGCGAGGAGAGCTACTACTCGCGGATGGTCGAGGCCGGAGCCCGGGGATTCCTGCTGAAGGATTCGGACATAGGCGACGTGCTGGAGGCCATCGGGACGGTGATGGGCGGCGGAAGCTACTTTTCGCCGCAACTGCTTTCGTCGCTGACGGGACGGATGCGCACGCGCGACGACGCGGCCGACGACCAGCTCTCCTCGCGCGAGCGCGAGATTCTGGTGGCCGTCTGCCGGGGACTTTCCAACCAGGAGATCGCCGACGAACTCTTCATATCGAAGCGCACGGTCGATAAGCACCGTGCCAATATTCTCGAAAAGACCGGCTGCAAGAACACCGCGAGCCTGGTGGTCTATGCCATCCGCAACGGCATCGTCGAAATCTGATCCCGCAGGAGAGACCGGTCGGGCCCCCTGTCGCCACGCTTCTCGCCTCCGGTGCGGGGCCGGATCGCGCGGCCGGGGCGGGTCGGCCGGGTTTCTGCCCGTCGGGGTATCTGTCCGCCGCGGCGTCACTCGCCGGTGTCGAGCCGGATCGTGTAGGTCTTTCCCGGTTCGAAGCCGGGATCGTAAATCAGCAGAAAGTTTTCGTCCACGGCGGCGTTCCATGCCTGTCCGGCCGCGAGGCGGGGATTCGGCAGCCGCTCGGGGAAGAAATAGCTGAAAGGCAGCCTGCCCACGTGCTCCTCCTTGAACCGGCCGCCCGCCATGCGCTCGGCGTCGAATGCGGCGGAGGTCGTCACCGTCAGGATGCACTGTCCCTTTTCGTGCCGTTCGCTCACGGTGAAATCGCGTTCGGCGGGAAGCTCCCGCAGCCGTACGTCCCATGCCGGGTCGCCGTAGAACGCCAGCACGTCGCGGTCGAAGAAGAAGCCCGTCTCGTCCGCCGAGAGTTTCCGCCCCGCGACGCTGTCGGCCCGGACGAAATCCTCCTCGGCGAAACCCTCCTCGCCGAACGGGAAGGCCCGTTCGCCCAATCCGGGACACCACTCCTCGAGCTGATGCAGCATGTCCTGCTGGTTGAGGTAGAAGGCCTCGGCGAGCGTGTAGCGTCCGGGCGTCGTCAGCCAGTATTTCAGTCCGCCCCATCCGTTGCGGCCGTACCAGGTCGGGACCACGTAGCCGGCCATCGCCGCGGCGTTCGCGCTGTTCATCCATGCGACGGCCATGCTCCCGCGCGTGTTGTCCACGTTGCCGATCAGGCAGTTCCCGATCGGCAGGAACACGCGCCGCTTGTCCGACCCGGCCAGCGGCGTGCGCCCCTCCGGGAAATCGGCGTAGAGCGCTCCGTCGGCGCACCGCAGGTTCCCCACCGAGAACGGCATTTCGAGGTTCCGTTCCGTGGCGTGCGAGGCCGTGGTGACGAGATCGGGATCGAGCCGGGCGTAGAAGTCGCAGAACTCCCGCAGCAGGTCGGGCCGCCCGTCGGGCAGCAGCCGTCGCGTGCGGTAGTGGGCAACGGAGTCTTCGCCCGGACGTTTCACGCCGCAGCGGCCCGCGTCGCGGTCGTCCACATAGGCGAAGGCGTCGAACCACTTGCCGCTGCCCACCTCGCGCAGCGTGCTTACGGCGCTCCGGATGACGAGCGGTTCGCGGGCGTTGCGCACCATGCGCAGCGCCGCTTCGGCGTCGTATCCCGTGATGACGCCCCAGAGGTAGTCGGCGTAGATGTCCCGGTCCGCCTCGCGGCTCATGCGGTTGAGCTCGATGATGTAGTCGCGCCCGATGCGTTCGGGCCGGTCCACGAAGGCCACGTAGCGGGGCGCCGCGCCGCGCAGCGCGGGCAGCGCCTCGCGCACCGAGTCGCGGTAACGGATCACCCGGGCGCCGGGATGGCTTTCGCGGAGCGCTTCGACGACGGCGCTCCACTGCGGGTCGTCGGCGATGCCGGGTCCGGCGACGATCGCGTAGTCCGATGCGGCCGGGGCCTGCGTGCAGGCGTATGCGGCGGCGGAGAGGAGAAACAGCAGGATTCGTTTCATATCGGGTTGCGGTTTTAGGTTGCGGCGGTTACATGAGCGGCGAGAAGACGCGCATGAAGGATTCGGCCCAGCGGCGGCGGCGCGGGCGGCGGAACCACTCGCCGGGCGTCACGGCATGGCATTTCGCGGCGTCGGAGTCGAATATCGCGGCCATGCGGGCGGTGAACTCCTCGTCGCAGACGAAGGCATTGACCTCGAAGTTGTGCTCGAAGCTGCGGAAATCCATGTTCGCCGAGCCGATCACGGTCAGCGCGTCGTCGGCGATGAGCAGCTTGGAGTGCAGGAATCCCGGTTCGTAGAAGAGTATCTTCACGCCGGCGCGCATCATGTCGTCGAGGTAGGAGTGCGACGCGAGGTCGATGAGCTTCGAATCCGAACGCGCCGGGAGCATCAGCCGCACGTCGGTCCCCGCCAGCGCGGCGGTTTGCAGCGCGGTGTTCAGCACGTCCGAGGGGAGGTAGTAGGGGGTCTGGATCCAGACCCTGCGGCGGGCGTTTGCCACGGCGTAGCTTTCGGCCTGGAGCAGCGTGCGCCATTTGCCGAAGGGGCCTCCGGCCACGATTTGCAGGATGTCGTCCGTGTAGCGTTTCGCCGCGGGGAAGTATTCCGGACCGGCGATATGGCGTTTGGTGGTCGCCGACCAGTCGCTCAGGAAGGCGATCTGCAATCCCGCCACGCCGCTCCCCTCGATCCGGAAATGGGTGTCGCGCCACGAACCCCACTCCGTGCCGCGCACGTAGCGATCGGCGATGTTCATGCCGCCGATGAAGCCCGTGCGGCCGTCGATGACGACGATCTTGCGGTGGTTGCGGTAATTGACCTTGCTCGTGAAGCGCGGGAACTTGACGTGCAGGAAGGCATGGACCTCGATTCCCGCCTCGCGCATCTCCCGGAAGAACGCCTTCTTGACGCCGCTGCACCCCACGTCGTCGTAGAGAATCCGCACGCGGACTCCCTCGCGGGCCTTCGCGGCGAGCGCGTCGCGGAGGCGGCGGCCCGTCTCGTCGTCGCTGAGGATGTAGTATTGCAGGTGGATGTGGTGGTGCGCCCGGGCGATCTCCCCGAGCAGCGCCTCCATCTTCGCTCCGCCGTCGGTGTAGGGGGTGATGCGGCTGCCGTAGAGCGGCACGGCGTGGCATGTGCGCCGGAGCAGCTGCGCCAGCGGACGGTACTGTTCCGGCAGGTCGGGACAGCCGGTGTGTTCGGCCTCCTCCAGTTGCAGGGTGATCCGTTTGCGCGTGCGGCGCGAGATGATGCGCTGTTTCGAGAGATTCTGTCCGAAGAAGAAGTAGAAGACGAGCCCCGCGACGGGCGCCAGCAGCAGTACGATGATCCACGGCAGGGTCTTCAGCGGATTCCGGTTGTCGGTGATGATGACCAGCACGATGCCGAGAATCGTGACCGTGTAGAGCGTGAGGAACGTGTATGTCAGGATTTGCTGCATGGGGGTCTTCGGGGTTTCTTCCGGAGCGCCGCACGGCCCGGGGCGGCGCCCCTTCCGGACGCAGGGGGCGCTGCGCCTTTCCGGACCGCTACTTCTCCGTCTCGGGGAAAGTCACGGTGTAGAGCAGGTGTTCGACGCCGCGCACGAAGTTGCGTTTGTGGAGCTTGGGCGAATAGACGTAGCAGTCGAGCGTGAAGACGCGGTTCGTGGCCGTGTCCACGGTCGTGTAGCTGACGAACGGACCTCCCATGAAATCGTTCTTCACGTCCCAGAAGCCGCGCAGCTCGCACCAGAGACGGCCTTCGAGGCGGAACATCCTGTAGGCCGGGGGGATGACTTCGGAGGTGGTCATCCAGGAGCCGTCCGACGGACCCGGAATCCGGGCCGCGTACTTGTTGCGGGCGGCGAGCAGCGCCTCGGGGGCGAGCGATTCGGGTCCCTCGTAGGGGTAGGAGCAGATGAAGAAGCCCTGGCTTGCGGCCGGGTACTCGTAGCGCGCCCAGAGGAAGTCGTCCTCCTGCTTGGCCAGCACGTAGCCTTTCGGGACTTTGATTCCGACGCCGAACGTCTTGCGCACGGCGGCGTCGATGCCCGTGTTGTAGAACTTCGAATTGGCCTCCACGGCACGGTCCCGTTCGGCCTGTTCGAGGGCGTGCACGAGGTTTTCGCGGTTCTTCGAGAGGTACTCCACGAGCGAGCGGTCGTCGGGACCCGCCGTCGTCAGGACGATCTGCGGCCGGGCCGTCACGTCGTATTCCACGCCTGTCGTCACTTCCGGGAGCGAGGGGTCGATCCGGATCTTGAGGATGTTCCGGTGGTCGGCCACGAGTCCCGTGAATCCGCGCTCCTGCACGCGCAGCACGTCGAAGAGCGGTTCGGTCTGGTTGAGATAGGGAACCGGGGCCGTGAGCACGGCGCGCAGCGTGTCGCCCACCTCGCCCGTCCACTCCTGCTGCGGGCAGACCACGATCAGCTCGTAGGGCTTGCCCTGCGACGCCTTTTTCGAATCGGTCAGGGTATTGACGGCCTTGCAGCCGGCCGCCGTCGCCGCGATGAGCGCGGTCAGGATGATGCGGGAGAGTGCTTTCATTTTGATCGGTATTGCTCCCCGCGGAGACGGCGTCCGACGCCGGAAAATGTCGTGCGGCCGCTCTCTCGGGGGAAGTTATTCACAAATATAACCATATTTTTTCGCATTTGGCGCGGATTTTCCCTATTTTTGCTCCGGTATGCGTTTGAAGCCACCGAAAATAATCCGGCGTCTGATGCCGGACCTGATCTGGGAGATCGCCGACGAGGAGGGGGTTTTCCTCACCTTCGACGACGGACCGACGCCCGGTGTCACGGAGTGGATTCTCTCGACGCTGGACAAGTATGATGCCAAAGCCACCTTCTTCGTGCTGGGCAAGAACGTCGAGATGTATCCCGACCTCTACCGGCGGATTCTCGACGCCGGGCACAAGGTGGGCAACCACACCTATTCGCATCAGAAGGGATGGGGCATGAGCCTGGAACGTTACACGGAGGACGTGGATTTCGCCAACGATCTGATCCACAGCGAACTGTTCCGGCCTCCCTATGCGCGTATCACCCCGGCGCAGGCCCGTCTGCTGGGGCAGCGTTACAAACTGGTCATGTGGGACATCATTTCGCGCGACTACAACCGCAAACTCTCGCCGAGGACCTGCCTGCGGAACGTCACGAAGTACCTCGCCCCGGGGGCCATCGTCGTGTTCCACGACAGCGAGAAGGCTTTCCGCAACATGCGTTACGCCCTGCCCCGCACGCTGGAGAAGATTCGTCAGATGGGGCTCACGTGCAAGGCGATAGAGCTTTGAGCCTTCCGGACGGCGGCCGGAATGCGGGTGCGGAGAAAAATAGGAATATTGCTTTTTTTTTGCTAACTTCGCCCCCGCGAAATTCAATATCAAAAACAATACGTTATGGCAACTACCGCAGACATCAAGATCGGCATGTGCATCGAGCTGGACGGCAAGACCTTTCAGATCGTCGATTTCCAGCATGTGAAACCGGGCAAGGGCCCCGCTTTCGTTCGCACGAAACTCAAGAACCTCGAGAACGGCCGCGTGCTGGACAACACCTTCTCGGCCGGCGTGAAGATCGAGCCCGTGCGTGTCGAGCGCCGTCCCTACCAGTTCACCTACGAGGACGATCTGGGCATGCACTTCATGCATACGGAGACCTTCGAGGAGATCAACATCGACAAGAACCTGATCAACAACTACGACCTGATGGCCGACGGCCAGATCGTCGAGGTCATGTTCCACACCGAGAAGGAGACCGTGCTTTCGGCCGAACTGCCCCCGATCGTGGACATGGAGGTGACCTACACCGAGCCGGGCGTCAAGGGCGACACCGCTTCGACCAACTCGCTCAAGCCCGCGACGGTCAATACGGGGGCCACGATCCGCGTGCCGCTGTTCATCAACACGGGCGACAAGATCCGCGTCGATACCCGTACGCGCGAATACTACGAGCGCATCAAGTAGGCGTCACCGCTGCCGGCCGGGCGCATGGCTCGGACCCGGACCGATTCACCCCGGACGAAGATACGGAAACGTGTCCCGTCCGGGGTTTTTCGTATGCTGCGGAGGAGAATGGCCGCGGAGTGTGCGGCGCAGGTGTGCGGAGAGCGAGCCGCGGAGTGTGCGGTCTCCGCTCCCCGGGTTACAGGCCCGGGGTTTCGAACTCCTTCATCACGCGTTCCATCTTGCGGCGGATTTCGGCGGTGCAGAGGTTGCCGATGCTTCCCTCGTGGGTGTGATGCACCTCGCGCGTGGGACTGTATTCGCCCCGCTGGACGGCCATGCCCACCTGCCGGTAGGCCTCGCGGAACGGCACGCCCTGCAATACCAGCCGGTTCACGTCCTCGACGGTGAACAGGTAGTCGTATTTCCGGTCGTCGAGGATGTGCCCGTTCACCCGCAGGTGGGCGAGCATGAAGTCGCACATGCCGAGCGTCCGCCGGATCTCGTCCGTGGCCGGGAAGAGAATGTCCTTCAGGAGCTGCAGGTCGCGGTGGTATCCCGCGGGGAGGTTCGTCGTCAGCAGGGCGATCTCGTTGGGCAGCGCCTGGAGACGGTTGCAGCGGCCCCGCATGATCTCGAAGACGTCGGGATTCTTCTTGTGGGGCATGATGCTCGACCCGGTGGTCAGCTCGTCGGGCAGCGACACGAACCCGAAGTTCTGGCTCATGAAGAGACAGAGGTCCATCGCCATGCGGCCGACCGTCGCCGCGACGGCCGCGATGGCCGCCGCCGCCGCCCGTTCGCTCTTGCCGCGGCTCATCTGGGCCGCCACGACGTTGTAGTGCAGCTCCTCGAAACCCATGAGGCGCGTGGTCATCGTGCGGTCGAGCGGGAACGACGAGCCGTAGCCGGCGGCCGATCCCAGCGGATTCTGGTTGGCTATGTGCCACGCCGCGGCGAGCAGCCGCATGTCGTCCACGAGCGTTTCGGCGTAGGCCCCGAACCAGAGCCCGAACGACGAGGGCATGGCGATCTGGAGGTGGGTGTAGCCCGGCATCAGCACCTCCTTGTGGCGTTCGCTCAGCTCCTGCAGCCGGTCGAAGAGCGTGCGCACCGCACCGGCGATCTGCCGCAGTTCGTCGCGCAGGAACAGTTTGAGGTCCACCAGCACCTGATCGTTGCGCGAGCGCCCCGAGTGGATCTTCTTGCCTGCGTCGCCGAGCCTCCGCGTGAGCATCAGCTCCACCTCGGAGTGCACGTCTTCCGTGCCGGGTTCGATCTCGAAGCGTCCGGCCTCGATTTCGGCGGCGATCTCCCGCAGTCCCGCGGTCAGCGTCTCCAGCTCCTCGCGGGTCAGCAGGCCGATCTTCTCGAGCATGGCGATATGCGCCAGCGACCCTTCGACGTCGTAGCGCGCCAGCCGCATGTCCAGCTCGCGGTCCTGTCCCACGGTGTACTCCTCGATCATTCTGTCCGGCTCGAAGCCCTTGTCCCAAAGTTTCGTACTGCTCATAGTTCCGATGCTAATTTTTCGATGTAGGTTTCATAGACGGCGATCCCTTCGGCGATCTCCGAAAGGCACACGTATTCGTCGGCCGTGTGCGACCGTTCCGATTCGCCCGGGCCCATCTTGAGCGCCGGGAAGGGCATCAGCGTCCGGTCCGAAGTCGTGGGCGAGACGAATGTCCGGCGTCCGGCGGCGCGGGCGGCGCGCATGAGCGGATGGTCGTCCGCGACGGCCGCGGCGCGGATGCGCGTCGAGCGGGGCACGGCTTCCGAACGGATCGCGCGGCGGAGGATTTCGACCGTCTCCTCGTTCGTGTAGGCGTCCGTCGTGCGGATGTCGGCGACGAAGCGGCAGACGTCGGGCACGACGTTGTGCTGCGTACCCGCCTCGATCTGCGTGACGGCGATTCCGACGGGCCCCAGCAGCGCCGACTCCCGCTCGAAGCGGAATGTCCGCAGGCGGGCGATGTCGTCGAGCGCGATGTAGAGGGCGTTGATCCCCTCGTTGCGGGCCGCATGGCCGCTCCGGCCGCGGGCCGTGCAGTCGAGCACCACGAGGCCCCGTTCTCCCGCGGCGGCCTGCATGCCGGTCGGTTCGCCCACCAGCGCCATGTCGATCGGTCCCAGCACGGGCAGCAGGGCGCGGATGCCGCGTTCGCCCATGCACTCCTCCTCGGCCGTGAGGGCCAGTACGAGGTTGAAGGGCAGCGGCCGCGAGCGGAAGGCGAGGAACGTCTCGGCGAGCGCGACGACCGATGCCCCGGCGTCGTTGCTGCCCAGTCCGTACAGCCGGTCGCCTTCGACGGCCGGATCGTACGGATCGCGCGTGTAGGAGGCCGCGGGCCGCACCGTGTCGTGGTGCGAGTTCAGCAGCAGCGTCGGCCGCGCGGGGTCGAATCCGGCGGAACGGGCCCATACGTTGTTGTGGAGCCGTTCGGGAGCCGCACCGCGCTCCGCGAGGAAGGCGTGGAGCAGGTCGCCCGTGCGCGCCTCGTCGCGCGAGACGGAGGGCGTGGCGACGAGCCGCCGGAGCAGTCCGACGGCCTCTTCGGTTCTCGTATCCATCATTCTCTTCGTTCTGTTTTCCGGCTGTTCCCCGGGTCGGTCCGGCCGCAGGGCGGCCGCGTTCGGCCCGGTCAGCGTATCGTCGTGCCCGAGTCGTCGGCGAGGCGTTCGGCGCTGCGTATCGTGACGCTCCGCACGCCCTTTTCGACGGCCCGGAGGGCGTTTTCGATCTTCGGGATCATCCCTTTCGACACCGTGCCGTCGGCCTTGAGCGGGGGATAGGTCGCGGCGGTGATCTCGCGGATTACGGAGCCCTCGTCCTCCGCGTCGCGCAGCACGCCGCGCTTCTCGAAGCAGTATATGAGATCGGTCGGCGCGAGGCGTGCGGCGCCCAGCGCCACGGCCGAGGCCACGCTGTCGGCATTGCAGTTGAGCAGCGTACCCCGCCCGTCGTGCATGATGGCCGGGAAGACGGGCACGAGGCCCGCGTCGAGCAGCCGCCCGAGCAGCTTGTGATCGACCCGCTCGATGTCGCCCACGAAACCGAAATCGACCGGTTCCGGTGCGCGGCGGCGGGCCGTCACGATGTTGCCGTCGGCGCCCGACAGTCCGATGGCGTTGCATCCGGCGGCCTGAAGTCCCGCGACGATCTGTTTGTTCACCAGCCCGGCGTAGACCATCGTCACCACGTCGAGCATTCCCTTGTCGGTGATGCGGCGTCCTTCGACCATCCGCACCTCCAGCTCCAGCCGCTCGGCCAGCCGCGTGGCCAGCTTGCCTCCGCCGTGCACCAGGATCTTCGCGCCGGGCAGGGCGGCGAACTCGCCGAGGAACCGTTTGAGGGCCGCCGCGTCGTCTATGACGTTGCCGCCGATCTTCACGACTGTGATCCGTTCCGTCATTGCAGTCCCTCCAGCAGCCGTTTGAGTACCACCTGCGCCGAAATTTCGCGGTTCGCCGCCTCGGGGATGACCAGCGAGCGGGGCGATTCGATCACCGAGTCGGTGACGATCATGTTGCGCCGCACGGGCAGGCAGTGCATGAAGAAGGCGTCGTTCGTCAGAGCCATCTTCTCATCGTCCACCGTCCACGAACGGTCGCGCGAGAGCACCTTCCCGTAGTTGGGGTCGGCCCATGCGGCCCAGTTCTTGGCATAGACGAAGTCGGCGCCTTCGAGGGCCTTGCGCTGGTCGTACTCGACGCGGGCGCGGCCCACGAACTCCGGGGCGAGCTCGTAGCCCTCGGGATGGGTGATGACGAAGTCGTAGTCCGCGGCGTTCATCCACTCGGCGAAGGAGTTGGGCACGGCCTGCGGCAGGGCGTTGGGATGCGGCGCCCAGGTCATCACGACCTTCGGGCGCTCGACGCGCCTGTGCTCCTCGATGGTGATCAGATCGGCGAAGCTCTGCAACGGGTGGCGCGTGGCGGCCTCCATCGAGAAGACCGGACGGCCCGAGTGGCGGATGAACTGTTCGAGTATGCGCTCCTCGTAGTCCTCGGCCTTGTCGCGGAAGCGGGCGAAGGAGCGCACGCCGATCACGTCGCAGTAGGAGCCCATGACGGGGATGGCTTCGAGCAGGTGCTCGGCCTTGTCGCCGTCCATCACCACGCCGCGCTCGGTTTCGAGTTTCCAGGCCCCCTGGGTGACGTCGAGGACCATGACGTTCATGCCCAGGTTCATCGCCGCCTTCTGGGTCGAGAGCCGCGTGCGGAGGCTCGAATTGAAGAAGAGCATCAGCAGCGTGCGGTTGCGGCCCAGACCCGTGAACTGGAAGCGGTCGCGCTTGATCTCCAGCGCTTCGGCGACGGCTTCGCGCAGGTCGCCTATGTCTTGTACGCAGGTAAATTTCTTCATGGTTTTCTTCTGTTTTCTGGGTTATCCGACGATCCCGCGGAACGATTCGAGGAAACGGTCGGCCAGCTCGCGCGTGAGGCAGAGGGCCGGAAGCAGCCGGACGGTCGAGGCGCCCGCTCCGCCCGTGAAGACGTGCCGCTCGAAGAGCAGCCGCCGGCGCAGTTCGGCCCCCGGACCGTCGGTCTCGATGCCGATCATCAGGCCGCGGCCCCGGACCTCGCGGAGCGTCGTGAACCGCCGCAGCTCGCCGAGCAGGTATTCGCCCACCGCGGCGGCGTTTTCCACGAGCCGTTCGCGTTCGATCGTGTCCAGCACGGCGATCGCCGCGGCGCAGGCGAGGTGGTTGCCGCCGAAGGTGGTGCCCAGCAGACCCGGCCGCGCCTCGAAGTGGGGCGCGATGAGCACGCCGCCGATCGGGAAGCCGTTGCCCATGCCTTTGGCCGTGGTGATGAGATCGGGGCGGATGCCGGCGTGCTGGTGGGCGAAGAAGCGTCCCGTGCGGCCGTAGCCCGACTGGATTTCGTCCAGGATGAGCTGCGTGCCCGTTTCGGTCGCCGCCTCGCGCAGGGCGCGCAGGAAGTCGTCCGTCGGGCAGTGGATGCCCGCGACGCCCTGGATTCCTTCGACGATCACGGCGGCGAATTCTCGCGTCGAGAGTTTCTCGCGCACGGCGCCGATGTCGTTCAGCGGCGCGAACTCCACGTTCGGCGTGCGGTTGAACGGCGCTGCGATCGCGGGGTTGTCCGTGGCGGCCACGGCGCCCGCCGTGCGGCCGTGGAACGCCTTCGTGAAGGCGAGCACCTTCGCGCGTCCCGTGTGGAACGAGGCGAGCTTGAGTGCGTTCTCATTGGCTTCGGCCCCCGAGTTGCAGAGGAAGAGGCTGTAGTCGGCATAGCCCGATATGCGTCCCAGCTTCTCGGCCAGACGGGTCTGGAGCGGGTTTTCCACCGAATTGGAGTAGAAGCCCAGACGCGCGACCTGCTCCGAGACGGCCCGCACGTAGTCCGGGTGGGCATGGCCGATCGAGATCACGGCGTGTCCGCCGTAGAGGTCGAGGTACTCCGTGCCGGCCGTATCATAGACGAAACAGCCCCGGCCGCGTACCGGCTCGACGGGGTAGAGGGAATATACGTTGAAAAGTTCCATGTGTTTCCGTTCGTTTTTCGCCGCCGGGGCGGCTTGGGTTTCAGAATGCGGAGGCTTTGAGCCGCAGCCCCTCCCGCTCGTCCAGTCCGAACAGGAGGTTCATGTTCTCCACGGCCTGTCCCGAGGCGCCCTTGAGCAGGTTGTCGATCGCCGAGACGACATGCAGCTTGTCGCCGTGGCGGGCCACCTGCAGCAGCGCCTTGTTCGTATTGACGACCTGCTTGAGGTCCACGCCGCGTTCCGTGACGTGCGTGAAGGGGGCCGTTGCGTAGTAGCCGGCGTAGAGCTTCCGCACGTCGGCCTCCTCCAGCGTGCACCGCGTATAGACGCTGGCGAGAATGCCCCGCGCGAAGTCGCCGCGCATCGGCACGAAGTCGATTTCGGCGTCGAACGCCGGTTCGATCCGCCGCAGGTTGCGGCCGATCTCCAGCAGGTGCTGGTGCGTGAAGGCCTTGTAAACCGAGAGGTTCGCCGTGCGCCAACTGAAGTGGGTCGTGGCCGAAGGTTTCACCCCGGCGCCCGTCGATCCCGTCACGGCCGTCACGTGCACCTCGTCGCGCAGCAGCCCCGCGGCGGCCAGCGGCAGCAGTGCCAGTTGGATGGCTGTGGCGAAGCATCCCGGGTTGGCGATGCGCCGCGCCGTGCGGATGCGGTCGCGCTGCCACTCCGGCAGTCCGTAGACGAATCCTTCGCTCTCGTTGCGGAAGTCCTGCGCCAGGTCGATGATCCGCACGCCGGCCGGAACGTCGTGCGCCGCGAGCCACTTGCGGCTCTCTCCGTGGGCCGAGCAGAGGAACAGGACGTCGATCGCCCCGAGGTCGAAGCCGTCGCAGAAACGCATGTCCGTGTCGCCTTCCAGCCCTCCGTGGACCTCCGAGAGGCGGTTGCCCGCGTTCGAGGTGCTGTGCACGAAGACGATTTCGGCCTGCGGGTGATTGACCAGAAGGCGGATGAGTTCGCCGGCGGTGTAGCCGGCGCCTCCGATGATGCCGGCGCGTATCATTTCCCGTTGCGCTTCTGGACGTTGTGGTAGATCTTGATCTGGTTGCCGAGAATCTTCGTGAAGCCCTTCACGTCGTCGGCCGTCCACGCCTTGTTCACCTCGCCGTATTCGCCGAAATCGGTCTTCATCAGGTCGAACGGGGACTCCACGCCCACGAGCGTGTAGTTGCGCGGCCGCAGGATCAGCTCCACCGTACCCGTGACGTTGCGTTGCGACGAGCGGAGCATCGCCTCGATGTCGCGCATGACGGGCTCGAGGTACTGCGCCTCGTGGAGGAACATGCCGTACCACGTGCCCACCTGGTCCTTCCAGTAGAGCTGCCATTTGGTGAGCGTGTGTTTCTCGAGCATCTTGTGCGCGGCGATGATGAGCATGGGGGCGGCGGCCTCGAAGCCCACGCGGCCCTTGATGCCGATGATCGTGTCGCCGATGTGCATGTCGCGGCCGATGCCGTAGCGCGAGCCGATCGCCTCCACGGCGCGGATGGCCTCCACCTTGTCGGCGTAGGGTTTGCCGTTCACCGCGGCGATCTCGCCCCGGTCGAACGCGATCGTGAGCCGCTCCTCGCCCTCGGCCTCGATCTGGCTCGGATAGGCCTCCTCGGGGAGCGTCTGCTCCGAATGCAGGGTCTCCTTGCCGCCGATCGACGTGCCCCACAACCCCTTGTTGATCGAGTACTCCATCTTCTTGAAGTCGGCCGTGAAGCCGTGACGGCGCAGGTATTCGATTTCGTATTCGCGCGTCAGGGTCATGTCGCGCGTCGGGGTGATGATCTCGATCTCGGGGGCGAGAATCTGGAACGTCAGGTCGAAGCGCACCTGGTCGTTGCCTGCGCCGGTCGAGCCGTGGGCCACGGCGTCCGCGCCGATCCGCTTGGCGTACTCGATGATGGCGATGGCCTGGAAGATGCGCTCCGAGCTGACCGAAATGGGATAGGTCCCGTTGCGCAGCACGTTGCCGAAGATCATGTAGCGGATGCTCTTCTCGTAGTACTCCTGTTCGATGTCGAGCGTGGCGTGCTCCCTGGCGCCGAGCTCTTCGGCGCGCTGCGCGATCTTTTCGAGTTCGGCCTTCGAGAAGCCGCCCGTGTTGGCGATCGCCGTGTAGACGTCGTATCCCTTCTCCTCTGAGAGGTATTTCACGCAAAACGAGGTGTCCAGCCCGCCGCTGAACGCCAGAACCACTTTTTTCTTGGTTTCCATGATATTGTCTTTGTTGTTGTTCGCGTTAGTTCGCCGGAGTGCAAATCCTCCGGCCGTTGTCGCGGCCTGTGGCCGCGTTTGCAAGTCCGACCCCATCCCAAACCCCTCCTTTAGGAGGGGCCTGTCGCTACGCACCCGAAATGATTCCGGGAATGACCGCCTGCCGATCGGCCGGTTGCCGTACTTTGGCTTTTACTTCAGATGAAACAGTTTTTTTACCTTGTTCCGGAAAAACATCTTGTAGGGCGCCAGCCGCGACTGCTTCCGGGGCGGTTCCTTCGCCGGGTCGTACAACATGCCCGTGCAGAGGCACATGCGCCGGTGGTTGCGCTGCAAAATATCGTAGTTGCAGCATCCCTGGCATCCCTGCCAGAACTCCTCGTCCTCGGTCAGCTCCGAAAAGGTGACCGGTACGTATCCCATGCGCGAGTTGAGCTTCATGACCGGAAGCGACGTGGTGATACTGAATAACTTGGCATAGGGGAATCGTCGTCGGGCCAGCTCGAAGGTTCGTCGTTTGATCTGTTCCGCGAGTCCCATGTGCCGGTACTCGGGGTCCACGATCAGTCCCGAGGTGGCGACGAAGTCGCCGTGACCCCAGCACTCGATATAGCTGAACCCGACCAGTTTTTCCCCGTCCAGCGCCACGACGGCCTTGCCACCGGTCATTTTCGCGGCGATATACTCGGGCGACCGCTTGGCGATGCCCGTACCCCGCTGCAGTGCCGACTCGTAGATCAGTTCGCAGATACGCGGAGCGTAGTGCGCATGAGTCGGGTCGGCAAAAACGACGCTGATTGTGCTGTTATCCATTTATCGTTTGTGGGTGAATAAAAAAGTTGTGTGTCAGTTGATGCGGTAGGCCCGCTGCACGCCCTTGATGCGCATGATGTGGTGCACGAGCGTGTCCACGACGCCCGCGCCGGGCACTTCGACGGCCACCGTGCCTGCGAGGCAGCCGTTCGGCGCCGCGGCGAAGTTGATCGAGCGGATGTTGAGCTTCAGGTCGCGGCTGATGGCCTCCGTGATGTGGTTGGCCATGCCCGTCGTGTCGGCCGCCACGATGCGGATCATGACGCGGAACGCCCCTTCGGCCGACTGCCGCCAGCGCGCCTCGACGACGCGGTAGGGGTAGTTCTCGCGCATCCGCCGGGCGTTGGGGCAATCCGTGCGGTGGATCGTGATGCCCGAATTGATCGTCACGAAACCGAAAACCTCGTCGCCCTTGATCGGGTTGCAGCATCGGGCCAGCTTGTACTGTATCTTCGAGATGTCGTCGTCGATCACCAGCGCGTCCTGCGAGGCGGCGGGCGGCTCCTTCGCGCCCTGCTGCGCGGCCTTCTGGCGTTCGATCTCGGCCGCCGCGGCGCGCCGCTGCTCCTCGGCCTCGCCCGAGAGGTGGCGCGAAAGGAGCTCCTTGATCGTCCCGAAGTCGAGCTTCTGCGTGGCGATCAGGGCGTAAACCTCCGTGCCCGTGCGCACCTTGAAGTGGCGGGCGAGGTAGCCCACCGCCTCGTCGATCGTCAGCGGGAGTTTCCAGTTCTTGAGTTTGCGTTCCAGCTCCTCGCGCCCCATGCGCGTATGTTTGGCCTGCTCCTCGCGCAGGAAGCTCTTGATCTTGTTGCGCGCCTTCGCCGTGACGACGAACGCGAGCCAGTCGGCTTTGGGTGTCTGGTTCTTCTGCGTCAGGATCTCCACGATGTCGCCGTTGCGCAGCGGTTCGCGGATCGACACGGCGCGGTTGTTCACCTTGCCGCCCGAGCAGGTCGAGCCCAGATTGGTGTGGATGTCGAAGGCGAAGTCGAGCAGCGTGGCCCCTTCGGGCAGCTTGCGCAGGTCGCCGTTGGGGGTGAAGACGAAGATCTCGCCCGAGGCGGGTTTGGCGTCGAAACGCTGCGCCAGCGAGTGCGTCGTGTCCTCCATCAGTTCGCGCAGGCGGCCGAGCCACTGTTCGCTGGTCTGCGCTCCCTGTCCCACGCCCTTGTAGCGCCAGTGCGCGGCGATGCCCCGCTCGGCCACGGCGTCCATGCGCTCGGTGCGGATCTGCACCTCGACCCAGCGGCCTTCGGCCGACACGGTGGTGTGCAGCGACTCGTAGCCGTTCGACTTGGGGATCGAAATCCAGTCGCGCATGCGGTTGGGATTGGGCGTGTAGAAGTCCGTCACGACGGAGTAAACCGTCCAGCAGAGCCGCTTCTCCTCCTCGTGCGGGCAGTCGATGATGATGCGGATGGCGAAGATGTCGTAGACGCCCTCGAAGGGCACGTGCTGCTTGTGCATCTTCGACCAGATCGAGAAGATCGACTTCGTGCGGCTCTTGACGTGGTATTTCATGCCGAGGCGGTCGAGCCGCTCGGTGATCGGCACGAGGAAGCGGGCGATGAAGGCGCGGCGCTCCTCGGCGCTCTCCTCGAGTTTCGTGATGATGTGCTCGTAGTCCTTCGGTTCGAGGTATTTGAGGGCGATGTCCTCCAGCTCGCTCTTGATTTCGTAGAGACCCAGCTTGTGGGCGATCTGGGCGTAGAGGTTCATCGACTCCCAGCTCTTCTTGCGCCATTTCTCGTGCGGGAAGATGCCGAGCGAGCGCATCACCTCGAGGCGGTCGGCCAGTTTGATGAGGATTACGCGCGGGTCCTCGGAGTAGCTGACGATCAGGTCGCGGAAGTTGTCGGCCTGCTCCTTCGAGGTCTTCAGCTTCAGCTCCGAGATGTTCGCCAGCCCCATCGTGATGCCCACGACCTGTTCTCCGAAACGGTTCCGGATCTCTTCGGTGAGTGCGAGGAATTCGTCTGCCGGGCGCTCCTTGTGCGCCAGCCGCACGACGTCGTGCAGGATGGACGAGACGGCGGAGTTGCGTCCGAGGCCCACTTCCGAAATGACGATCGACGCCACGGCGGCGGCGTGGTCGAGCATCGGCGCCCCGTCGTAACGGCACACACCGGCGAGCTTCCCGTCGGCATACTCCAGCGCCTCGTCCACAAGGCGCTGCGTCGTCTCCGAGAAGTTCGCGCGCACGAGCGCGCGCAGATTTTCGTAGCGTGAGAAATCCATTGAACCCAACCTCTTAACCTTGTTGGCAAAGATATGAAAAAATTTTTATAAATTTGGCACACAGAACCAATCCGTTGTCCCGTGGAGAAGAAAAAAGCGGTTTACGTCCCCACCGCAGGCGAGGAGATCGCCAACGTATTGTCGCACGGCGTCATGGCGCTCGCGATGCTCGCGGCCCTTCCGTTCGCCGCCGTATGGGCCTACACGCACGATCCGGAGGGGGTGCGGGCGGCCTTCTCGGTTTCGGTCTTCGTGATCTCTGTTTTCCTGATGTTTCTCGTCTCGACGCTTTACCACGCGATGCGCCCCGCCTCGCGCCACAAGGAGGTGTTCCACGTGCTCGACCATATCTTCATCTACGTGGCCATCGCCGGAAGCTATACGCCCGTCGCGCTTTCGGTCATCGGCGGCTGGCAGGGGCTTCTCATCGCCGGACTGCAATGGGCGATGGTGGTGTTCGGCATCTTCTACAAGTCGCTGTCGCACCGTTCGATTCCGGCCGTCAGCCTCACGATCTACCTGGTGATGGGGTGGGCCATTCTCCTTTTCCTTCCGCTGTTCGTCCGCCGCGCTTCGACGGAGCTGCTGGCGCTCATCGCCCTCGGCGGCGTGCTCTATACGCTCGGGGCGGGGATCTATGCCTGCAAGGGGTTCCGCTATCACCATCTGGTGTGGCATCTGCTGATCGACCTGGCGGTGGCGGCCCACTTCACGGGAATCGTTTTCTTTCTCGGTTAGTGCTTGTACACCACGTAGATGTGGTCGTCCGGCAGGGCGTAGAGCCTGCGTTCCTCTTCGGGAAGCGAGGCGGCGTAGTCGATGTCCGCGGCCTCGAATCCCGCTTCGCGCAGCCGGTCGGTATAGTCCGCGCCGTAGATGCGCCGGTGGTCGTATTGGCCGAAGATGCGCGTGCGCTCGTCGGGATCGGTGATCGAATCGTCTTCGAAGGTGCGTTCGTAATCGCGTTCCACGGGCGAGAGGACGATGCCCCACCCGCCGGGGCGCAGGATGCGGTGCAGCTCGCGCAGGGCGCGGCGGTCGTCGGCCACGTGTTCCAGCAGGTGGTTGCAGAGGACGACGTCCACCGAATTGTCGGCGAGCGGAATCCGCTGCACGTCGAAATGCAGGTCCGCGAGCGGGCTTTCGAGATCGGCCGTGACGTACCTGCCGGGCCGGGCCGCGAAGTGGGGTTTCAGGTGGCGCATGATGCAGACCTCCGGGGCGATGTGCAGCGTGCGGGGGTGGCTTTTCAGCAGGTCGGTCTCGCGGGTCAGATAGAGCCATAGCAGCCGGTGGCGCTCCAGCGAGAGACAGCGGGGGCAGAGTGCGTTGGGGCGCGGCCGCACATAGCCGTAGGGGAGGAATTTCCGGTATTTCGCGCCGCAGACGGGGCACTCGGCGCCCCGGCCCCGGTAGAACAGCCCGGCCACGGGCACGGCCCATCCCGCGATCCGTTGCAGCACGGGGCGCGGGATGTGGTTGAGGGCCCAGCGGATCACCTTTTTCATGACTCCAGCACCTTGTTCACCTTCTCCTCGGCTTTGCGCAGGCGCGCCTTGCACGAGGCGATCAGCTCCGTGGCGCGTTTGACTTCGGCCGCGAGGCCGTCCACGTCCATCTCCTCGCTGCGCAGGCGGGCGAGAATCTTCTCGATCTCGGCCATCGCCTCGGTGTAGGTCAGCTCTTTTTTTGCCATATCTTCGTGTTTTTTACCGTCGCTTCGATCGTCCCGTCCGCCACTTCGATCCGCAGCGCGTCGCCCGGGCCGACGCCGCCGGCCGACACGACGGCCCTGCCGCCGCTGCGGACCACGGCGAAGCCCAGCCGCAGGATCCGCTCGGGCGAGCGTCCGGCGACGAGTTCCGCGGCGTTGTCGAGCCGCAGGAGCTGCCGGGCGAGAAAGCCGCGGGCGGCTTCGGGCAGTGTCGCCGCGAGGTGTTCCAGCCGGACCGTCTGCCGGGCGAGCAGCGTTCCGCTCGTCTGCCGCAGCTCGCCGCGGAGGCGTTCGAGCCGCACCTCCGACGCGTGCAGCAGGGCCGTCGTCGCGTCGTGGAGTTGCAGGGCGGCGACGTCGAGCCGTCCGTCGGCCCCGGCCATCCGTTCGACGAGCCACCCGGCCACGGCCGTCGGGGTCTTGAGCGCCGTATGGGCCACCATGTCCGCCACGCTGGTGTCCTTGTCGTGGCCGATACCCGTCGCCACGGGCAGCGGGAACTGCGCGATATGGGAGCAGAGACGGTAGGCGTTGAAGCAGTTCAGGTCGCTGCGCGAGCCGCCGCCGCGGATCAGCACGACGGCGTCGAATTCCTCCTGCCGTGCGGCGACGGCGCAGAGGGCCTCCACGATCGACTCCTCGGCGGCCGCACCCTGCATGAAGGCGTCGAAGAGCGTCAGAGCGAACCGGTAGGGGCTTTTGTCCAGCTCCTTGCAGAAGTCCTGGTAGCCTGCGGCGTTGGCGCTCGACACCACGGCCACGCGCTGCACGACGGCCGGAAGCGGTGTCTCGCGGTTCATGTCCCAGACCCCGTCGCGCTGCAACTGCGCGATGGTCCGCTGCCGCTGCCGTTCCATGTCGCCCAGCGTGTAGGAAGGGTCCATGTCGGTGATCTGTAACGAGAAACCGTATATTTCGTGGTAGGTGACCAGCACGCGGGCGAGAATCTGAATGCCCGCTTCGAGCCGCTGCCCCGTCTCGGCTTCGAAGTAACCCGCGATGCGGGGGTAGTGGCTGCGCCAGATGACGGCGCGGGCCTGCGCCGTGGGCACGCCGTTGTCGCCGCCCTTCTCCACGAGTTCGAGGTAGCAGTGGCCCGAACGGTTGATCTTGATCTCCGAAATCTCGGCGCTGATCCATACGGGCAGCGCGAAGCGCTCCTCGAGGGTCTGCCTGACGAGCCGTTGCAGCTCGCGGAGGGTGATATGCCGTTCTTCCGCCATGGTCAGCCGAGCAGGATGCCGATTGTGAGCGATGCTCCGAAGAGGAGGATGTTGCGCGCCGTCTCGCCCAGGCAGACGTTCAGCTCCTCGCCGTGGTCGATGCGCACCATCTTGCGCCACGTGGCCGTGTGCGCCGCGGCGTAGAGGAGCGGCAGCAGGGCCGCCCATGTGCGGCCCGCGGCGAGCAGCGTGAGGCAGAGGACTGCGGGAACCAGTCCCAGCAGCAGGTAGCCCCAGCGGCCGACGGCGGCGCAGGTGAGGACGACGATCGTGCGCTTGCCGCAGCGGGCGTCTTCCTCGCGGTCGCGGAAGTTGTTGAGCATGAGCATCGTGTCGATCACCAATCCGCAGGCCAGCGCGACGAGTGTGACCTCCGCCGTCCACTGTCCGGTCTGCACGTAGTAGGTGAACCCGACGGGAATCAGTCCGAAGAAGAGCACGACGGCCGCATCGCCCAGCCCGTGATAGGCCAGCGGCCACGGGCCGGCGGTGTAGAAGTAGGCGAAGACGACGCAAGCCAGCCCCACGGCGACGAGCTCCCAGCCTCCGTAGGGCAGCCTTCCGTGCGTGAGGCAGAGGATGCCCGCACCCGCCGCGCAGGCCGCGAGAGTAAAACCCGCGATGCCCGCCTTCATGGCCGGCAGGGTGATATAGCCTTTGGCGAAGGCCCGGTCGGGACCGAGACGGTCGGGACGGTCGGCCCCTTTGAGGAAGTCCCAGAGGTCGTTCACCAGATTGGCCGTGCATTGCATCAGCAGGGCGAACGCGAGGCAGAGCACGGCCGGTCCCGGACGGAAACCGCCGTCGGTCCAGGCCATCGCCGAGGCGACGAGGACGAGGATGACCGAGTTGCCCAGGCTGTACGGGCGGACGGCCAGAATCCAGGCCGATAGGGAGTTCGTTCTCATGCGGAATCGTTGTTTCTTCGTTTTTAGGGCGGCCTACCGGAACACCAGCTCCGCCTGTCGGGGGATGCGCTTGCCTTCGGGAAGCTGGATGCGCAGCACCCCTTCGCTTTCGACGGGCACGCCGTTCTTGCGGGCCGGCTGCCAGAGCGGCGCCTCCCCGAGCGCCTTCAGCACGCGCCGCCGGAGTCGTTTGTCGGTCACCTCCAGCTCCTGATCGACGACCGTGCGCCCCTCGGGGGTGATCTTGTAGCGCAGCACGACGCGTGCCGCGGGTTCGTCGTCGGGCCACTCGACGCGCCGGGCGATGTAGCGCCCGAAGGTCGAGTCGGAGGGGAACACCGCGGGACTGTCGTAGCGGAGCGTGACGAGAAGCACCCCGTTCGACGCGCGGAGGCCGTAGCGGGCGATGGTCTCCTCGTCGGCCGGAAGCGTTTCGACCCGCTCGATGTCCTCGGGCGGAATCGAGGCGATTTCCTCCGTCTCCCGGCCGTTCACGATGTAGAGCGGCTTTTGCGCCGCGGCCGGCAGGAGGGCGGAGCCGAGAAGCGCGAACAGGGTGAGTGCGTATCTTTTCATGGTCGTTCGTTTTCGGCAGAACGGGTGCGGAGGGGCGAATATTGCCCTGCACGGGTGTTCCCGCTCCGTCGTCGGGGTTTCTCTCTTTCGCAGGACAGTCCGCTCAGCGCATCCCATCCCGAACGGGCGAGGTCGGCGCATCCGTTGGGGCGGAACCGGACGCCCTCGGCTTCGAGCAGCGTCCGCTGGGCGTCCCACCCGGGAGCCGTGCGGCCCGCGGCGTTCACCACGCGGTGGCAGGGAACGCCCTCCGGGGCGGCCGCCAGCACATGCCCCACATGGCGGGCGTAGCCGGGCATTCCCACGAGCCGTGCGATCTGTCCGTAGGTCGCCACGCAGCCACGGGGAATCTGCGCGACGACGGCGCGGACCTCGGCGGCGAAACGGTCGGGAAGAGCCATCGCCCGGGGGTCAGAGTTCGCTCTCCTTCAGGCGCTCGGCGTTCTCGGCCACGATCAGGTGGTCGATGCAGTCCTGGATGTCGCCGTCCATGAAGGCCGCGAGGTTGTAGATCGTATAGTTGATGCGGTGGTCCGTGATGCGTCCCTGCGGGTAGTTGTAGGTGCGGATCTTGGCCGAGCGGTCGCCCGTCGAGACCATCGTCTTGCGCTTCGAGGCGATTTCGTCGAGGTATTTCGAGTATTCGAGGTTGAAGACGCGCGTGCGCAGCTCCTCGAATGCCTTGTCGAAGTTCTTGAGCTGCGACTTCTGGTCCTGGCACTGTACGACGATTCCCGTCGGGATGTGCGTCAGGCGGATGGCCGAGTAGGTCGTATTGACCGACTGCCCGCCCGGTCCCGAGGCGCAGAAGATGTCCTTGCGGATGTCGTTCATCGAGATCTCGACGTCGAACTCCTCGGCTTCGGGCAGTACGGCCACCGATGCGGCCGAGGTGTGCACGCGGCCCTGCGTCTCGGTCTGCGGCACGCGCTGCACGCGGTGCACGCCCGATTCGTACTTGAGCGTTCCGTAGACGTTCTGTCCCGTGACCTTCATCACCACCTCCTTGTAGCCGCCCGCGGCGCCCTCCGAGGAGGAGGTGATCTCGTAGCGCCATCCCTTCGATTCGATGTATTTGGCGTACATGCGCAGCAGGTCGCCGGCGAAGATCGCCGCCTCGTCGCCGCCCGTGCCGCCGCGTATCTCCACGATGGCGTTCTTCGAGTCCTGCGGGTCCTTCGGGATGAGCAACAGTTTGATCTGCTCCTCCAGTTGTGCGATCTGCGGCTCCAGCTCCGCGATCATCTCGCGGGCCATTTCGCGCATCTCCTCGTCCTTGTCGTTGGCGAACGTATCCTTCGCCTCGGCGAGGTTGGCGACCGCCGTGCGGTAGCGCTCCGAGGTCTCGATGATCGGCTCGAGCTCCTTGTACTCCTTGGTGAGCTGGACGAACTGCTTGACGTCGGCGATCACCTCCGGGTCGGTGAGTTTCTGTCCGGTCTCCTCGTATTTGAGTTTCAAACCGTCGAGACGGTTCAGGATGGTGTTGTCTGCCATAGCCTTCGATTTTGCGGCAAGAGGGGCGCGCGTCCGGTTAGACCGGCGGCGGCTCCCGTTGCGGGTCGTTTATTTGCGCAAAGATAGGCAATATTCGGCAAACGGCAATGCCCCGTGCCGCTTTTCAGCGGCGGCGCTCCCCGTCCGGGACGGCGCAGAGGCGGTCGAGCCAGTCGAGTACGGCGCGCTGCCATGTCTCCCGGTAGGGGAAGGAGCCGAGCAGACCCCAGCCGTGTCCGCCCGAGGGGTAGATGTGCAGCGAGGCTTCGATGCCGTACCGTTTCAGGGCGTCGTAGTAGGCCGTGCTGTTTGAGGGCGGGACGGTCGCGTCGTCGTCGGAGTGGAACAGCAGCGCGGGAGGGGTTTCGGCGGTGACCTGCCGCGACGGAGACCAGGCCGCCGCGACGGCGGCATCCGTGCGCCGGCCGCCCAGCAGGCGGTCGAAGGTGATCCGGCAGCCGGGCGACTCCCCGTCCCCGGTCACGGGGTAGAAGAGGATCGAAAAGGCGGGTTTGAACGTGCCCAGCGTCGAGACGGCCGCCGCGAGGTGACCGCCGGCCGAAAAACCGGCGATTCCCACGCGGTCCGCGGTGTAGCCCGTGGCGCCCGCTTCGAGCCCTGCCATGATGCGCAGCGCCTGCACGGCGTCTTCGAGCGGCACTTCGGGATGGCCTTCCGGCAGACGGTATTTGAGCACGGCGGCCGTGACGCCGTTGGCGGCGAACCACCGGGCCGCGTCGTACCCTTCGTAGTCCATGCAGAGTTTCATGTATCCGCCGCCGGGGCAGATCACCACGGCCAGCCCCCGGTCGCGGACGCTGTCGGCCGGAAATACGTAAAGCTCGGCAGCCGAGACGTTCTCGATCCGGTCCGGTTCGGGCTCCCGCTCGGGGGAGGCGATGCCGTTCGAGTGGGGAGCCGTGCGGTTGTCCCAGATTTTGAGCACCGCGGCTTCGCCGTGCCGCTGTGCGGCGGCCGGGGCGGTGAAGAGCAGCGATGCGGCGAGCAGTGCGAGGATGCGTTTCATGGGGATATGCGTTTTCGGGCGGGATTCCGTGAACGGACCGTCCGGCAGATCGGACCGCGCCTCCTTCGTCTCCGCCGCACGGCGGAGTCCCGGGGCCGGAAGATTTGCCGGACGGTCTGGCGTGCGTGGACGGGTCAGATGACGATGTTGATGATCTTGCCCGGCACGACGATCACCTTTTTCGGCGTGCGGCCCTCGATCCATTTCTGTGCCTCGGGGGCGGCGACGACGTCGGCCTGGATCTCGGCCGGGGTCATCGACGCGGCGTACTCCTTTTTGAAGCGGAGTTTGCCGTTGATCGAAACGGGGTATTCGAAGGCGTTTTGCTTCAGGTACTTCTCGTCGCAGACGGGATAGGCGGCGTCGCAGACCGAGCCGGCGTTGCCCAGCCGCGACCAGAGTTCCTCGGCGATGTGCGGCGCGAAGGGCGCGATGAGCACCGTGAGGGGTTCGAGCACCTCGCGCTTGGAGCAGTCGCCCAGCTCGTTGAGGCAGATCATGAAGGCCGCGACGGAGGTGTTGAACGAGAAGTTCTCGATGTCGTCGGTCACCTTGCGGATCGTCTTGTGCAGCGTGCGCAGCTCCTTTTCGGTCGCCGCGTCGCCGGTCACGGCCAGTTTCCCGTCGCGGTCGAAGAACAGCCTCCAGAAGCGGCGCAGGAATTTGTGCACGCCGTCGATGCCGTTCGTGTCCCAGGGCTTCGACTGTTCGAGCGGCCCGAGGAACATTTCGTACATGCGCAGCGTGTCGGCGCCGTAGTTCTCCACGATGTAGTCGGGATTCACGACGTTGTACATGGATTTCGACATTTTCTCGACGGCCCAGCCGCAGACGTATCTGCCGTCTTCGAGGATGAACTCCGCGTCCCGGAAGTCGGGCATCCAGCGGCGGAAGGCCTCCTGGTCCAGGATGTCGTTCTTCACGATGTTCACGTCCACGTGGATCTCCTGCGTCTCGTATTGCTCCTTGAGCCCGAACGATACGAACTTGTTGGTCCCCACGACGCGATAGACGAAGTTCGAACGGCCCTGGATCATGCCCTGATTGACGAGTTTGCGGAACGGTTCCGGCTCGCAGACGTATCCCAGGTCGTAGAGGAACATGTTCCAGAAACGCGAATACATGAGGTGGCCCGTGGCGTGCTCGATGCCGCCGACGTAGAGATCGACGCTGCGCCAGTATTCGTCGGCCTCCCTGCCGACGAGCGCCTCGTCGTTGTGCGGGTCCATGTAGCGCAGGTAGTAGGCCGACGAGCCGGCGAACCCGGGCATCGTCGAGAGCTCGTAGGGATACCCGTCGGGGGTGTGCCACCCCTTCGCGCGGGCCAGCGGCGGTTCGCCCTCGGCCGTGGGTCCGAAATCCTCGATCGGGGGCAGCTCGAGCGGCAGCGCGTCTTCCGCGAGCGGACGGGCCACGTCGTCCCTGTAATAGATCGGGAACGGCTCGCCCCAGTAGCGCTGGCGCGAGAAGATGGCGTCGCGCAGCCGGTAATTGACCAGACGTTTGCCCAGACCGCGCCGCTCCACCTCGTCGAACATCAGCGCGATGGCCTCCTTGACCTCCTTGCCGTCGAGGAATCCCGAGTTGATCATCCGGCCGGCCTTGGCGTCGTAGGACTCCTTCTCGACGTCGCCGCCTTCGACCACCGGGATCACCTCCAGTCCGAAGTGGCGCGCGAAGGCCCAGTCGCGCGAGTCGTGCGCCGGGACGGCCATGATGGCCCCCGTGCCGTAACCGGCCAGCACGTAGTCCGAGACGTAGATCGGAATGGCCTTCCCGGTGAAGGGATTCACCGCGCAGGAGCCCGTCGCCACGCCGCTCACGCGCCGCGTCTCGGCGATGCGCTCGCGCTCCGAGCGCTTCCGCGCCTCGGCGATGTACCGTTCGACGGCGTCCCGGTTTTCGGGCGTGGTGAGCTCGCCGACCCACTCGTGTTCGGGGGCGATGACCATGAACGTCACGCCGAAGATCGTGTCGGGACGCGTGGTGAAGATTTCGAGCTTGCGGTCCGAACCCTGGATGTCGAAGAAGACCTGCGCGCCGACCGAACGGCCGATCCAGTTGCGCTGGATCTCCTTGAGCGAGTCGCTCCATTCGAGCCCCTCCAGCCCGTCGAGCATCCGCTGGGCGTAGGCCGTCACGCGGAGCAGCCATTGCTTCATGCGCTTCTGCTCCACGGGATAGCCTCCGCGCACCGACAGTCCGTCGCGCACCTCGTCGTTGGCCAGCACCGTGCCCAGCTTCGGACACCAGTTCACCATCGTGTCGGCTCGGTAGGCCAGACGGTAGTTTTGCAGCACCTGCTCGCGCCGCACCTCGTCCCAGGCGTTCCACTCCGCGGCCGTGAAACGCATTTCGGTCGTGCAGGCGACGTTCAGCCCCTCGGTCCCCGATGCGGCGAAGGCGGCCTTCAGCTCCTCGATCGGACGCGCCTGCTGCCTGTCGTTGCAGTAGTAGGAGGCGAACATTTTGAGGAAGGCCCACTGCGTCCACTTGTAGTACTTCGGATCGCACGTGCGCACCTCGCGGTCCCAGTCGAACGAGAAGCCGATCTTGTCGAGCTGCTCGCGGTAGCGGGCGATGTTGCGCTCGGTCGTCACGGCCGGGTGCTGTCCCGTCTGGATGGCGTACTGCTCGGCCGGAAGACCGAACGCGTCGTAACCCATCGGGTGCAGGACGTTGAACCCCTTGAGACGTTTGTAGCGCGAATAGATGTCCGAGGCGATGTAGCCCAGCGGATGCCCGACGTGCAGGCCCGCCCCCGAAGGATAGGGAAACATGTCGAGGACGTAGAATTTGGGCCGCGAGGGGTCCGTTTCGACGCGATAGGTCTTGTTCTCTCTCCAGCGCTGCTGCCACCGGGATTCGATCTCCTTGAAATTGTACTCCATATCTGGTTTCGATTTATTGCCGAATTTCCCGCAAAATTAAGGAAAACTTTTCGGATTCCGCGCCGGAAACCTCCCGTTTTTCCGGTTTGCCGCACGTGCCGCTGTCCGGCCCGGCCGGGAAAAGGCGGCCTTTCCGGATGCTCCGGCGCGGTATTTGCTCCCCGTTCGCTCCGGATATAGGCTTAACCTATTGGCATATAAAAAATAAAGATTTGACAAGCCGGAATATTAGTATTATCTTTGCCTATGAAAATTAGAAATAATATTTATAAAATTTATTAACCAATACCGATTACGATTATGAAAACAATGGATTTTTTGCATCTCGATGCATCCGCGGCCAAGGGTGTGGCCGCTTCGCTGAAGCAGCTTCTGGCCGACTATCAGATTTTCTATTCGAACCTGCGTGGACTGCATTGGAACATCAAGGGACACGGCTTCTTCGTGCTGCACGCCAAATTCGAGGAGCTGTATGACGACGTTTCCGAAAAGGCCGACGAACTGGCCGAGCGGATCCTGATGCTCGGGGAGGTTCCCGAGAACCGGTTCAGCGAGTACCTGCGGTCGGCCCGTCTGAAGGAGGTCTCGGGCATCTCGTGCTCGGACGAGGCGGTGAAGCTGGTGCTGGAGAGTTACGGCCACCTGATCGGCGAGGAGCGCAAGCTGCTCGCGCAGGCTTCGGAGGCCGGAGACGAGGGAACCGCAGCCCTGATGAGCGACTACCTGAGGGAGCAGGAAAAGCTGGTCTGGATGCTGGTGGCCTCCTCCGAGTGCGGCTGCGAAAAGAAGTGATCCGCAGCGGATTGCCCTGTCGGGCCGGAGCCTTCCGGAAGGCTCCGGCCCTTTTTTTTGCCTGTGCGGGTCAATGCTTTGGAATCGAGCCCGTTACGGTTTTATATATAATGATTTGTTTATATGTTTTTCAAAATTATAAAGAAAAAGAATCGGAAGCGGCGCGAAAACCCGTGAAAACGCGAAAAAAGAGCCGCATATATATTGTATTTCCAAAAAATTGCGTACCTTTGCAGTCCATTTTGGACAATGGAAATAGATTTTTTAACAACTTAAAGGACAGTTTAAGAAATGCCAACTATTCAACAGTTAGTGAGAAACGGTCGAGTGAGCATGGAGGACAAGTCGAAGTCCCCGGCACTCGCAGCGTGTCCCCAGCGTCGCGGCGTTTGTACCCGTGTGTACACGACGACCCCGAAGAAGCCTAACTCGGCTATGCGTAAGGTGGCGCGTGTTCGTCTGACCAACGGCAAGGAGGTCAATGCCTACATCCCCGGCGAAGGCCACAACCTGCAGGAGCACTCGATCGTGCTCGTCCGCGGCGGTCGTGTGAAGGACCTCCCCGGCGTGCGTTATCACCTCGTGCGCGGCGCGCTCGACTCGGCCGGCGTGGACGGTCGCCGTCAGCGTCGTTCGAAGTACGGCGCCAAGCGTCCCAAGGCGGGCAAATAGTCAATCGAGAACCATTTAACAAGAAGCACATTTAAATAGCAATGAGAAAAGCTAAGCCAAAGAAGCGAATTCTACTTCCGGATCCGAAGTTCGGAGACGTGGCCGTGACCCGTTTCGTGAACAACCTTATGCTGGATGGTAAGAAGAGTATTGCCTACACGATTTTCTACGACTCGCTCGAGATCGTGGGCAAGAAGATGAAGGATGCTGATAAATCTCCGCTGGAAATCTGGAAACAGGCCCTCGAGAACATCACTCCTCAGGTCGAAGTGAAGTCGAAGCGTATCGGTGGCGCCACCTTCCAGGTTCCTATGGAGGTTCGTCCGGAGCGCAAGATTTCTATTTCCATGAAGAACCTTGTCCTCTATTCCCGCAAGCGCGCCGGCAAGACGATGGCTGATAAGCTCGCAGCAGAGATCGTGGACGCCTACAACCAGCAGGGTGCCGCCTTCAAGCGCAAGGAGGAGATGCACCGCATGGCCGAGGCCAACAAGGCATTCGCACACTTCAGATTCTAAAACAGGGACAGAAAGATGGCAACCAGAGATTTACATTACACTCGCAATATCGGCATCATGGCTCACATCGACGCCGGTAAGACCACCACGTCCGAGCGAATCCTTTTCTACACGGGCAAGACCCACAAGATCGGCGAGGTGCACGAGGGCGGCGCTACGATGGACTGGATGGTCCAGGAGCAGGAGCGCGGCATCACGATCACCTCGGCCGCCACGACGGCCTTCTGGCAGTACAAGGACCACCAGTACCAGATCAACCTGATCGACACCCCGGGACACGTGGACTTCACCGTCGAGGTGGAGCGTTCGCTGCGCGTGCTCGACGGCGCGATCGCCACGTTCTGCGCCGTGGGCGGCGTGGAGCCGCAGTCGGAGACCGTATGGCGTCAGGCCGACAAATACAACGTTCCCCGTATCGGTTACGTCAATAAGATGGACCGCACGGGCGCCGACTTCCTGTCGGTCTGCGCGCAGATCAAGGAGCACTTCGGCGCTACGGCCCTTCCGGTCGTACTGCCTATCGGCGCCGAGGACAAGTTCGAGGGACTGGTAGACCTTATATATAATAATGCGATCTACTATTTCGACGACAAGACCGTCCGCGACAACTTCGAGCTGCGCGAGATTCCCGAGGCGATGAAGGCCGAGGCCGCCGAGTGGCGCGCCAAACTCATCGAGGAGGTCGCTGCTACGGACGACGCGCTGATGGAGAAGTTCTTCGAGGATCCCGATTCGATCACGCCCGACGAGTTGCTCGCAGCCATCCGCAAGGCCACGATCTCCATGCAGATCGTCCCGATGCTCTGCGGTTCGTCGTTCCACAACAAGGGCGTGCAGAAGCTGCTCGACTACGTGATGGCGTTCCTGCCTTCGCCGCTGGACGTTCCGGCCGTGACGGGCATGAACCCCAAGACCGAGCAGGAGGAGATCCGCCACGCTTCGGAGGAGGATCCTTTCTGCGGCCTGGCCTTCAAGATCGCCACCGACCCCTTCGTGGGACGTCTGGCTTTCGTCCGCGTTTACTCGGGCAAGCTCGATGCCGGTTCGTACGTGCTCAACGCACGCAGCGGCAAGCGCGAGCGTATCAGCCGCATCTACCAGATGCACGCCAACAAGCAGAACCCGATGGAGACCGTCGGCGCCGGCGACATCTGCGCGGCCGTAGGTTTCAAGGAGATCCGCACGGGCGACACGCTCTGCGCCGAGAACGCTCCGATCGTGCTCGAGCAGATGACCTTCCCCGAACCGGTGATCGGTCTGGCCGTGGAGCCCAAGACCCAGAAGGACCTCGACAAGCTCGGCATCGCGCTGGCGAAGCTGGCCGAAGAGGACCCCACCTTCACGGTGCACACCGACGAGGATTCGGGTCAGACGGTGATCAGCGGCATGGGCGAGTTGCACCTCGACATCATCGTGGACCGTCTGCGCCGCGAGTTCGGCGTGGAGATCAACCAGGGCGCTCCGCAGGTGAACTACAAGGAGTCGCTCACCAAGACGGTCCAGCACCGCGAGGTCTTCAAGAAGCAGACCGGCGGCCGCGGTAAGTTCGCCGACATCATCTTCGAGATCGGTCCCGCCGAGGACGGCAAGATGGGTCTGGAGTTCGTGGATCAGGTCAAGGGCGGCAATATTCCCAAGGAGTTCATCCCGTCGGTTCAGAAAGGTTTCGAGTCGGCCATGGCCAACGGTGCGCTGGCCGGCTATCCGATGGACTCGATGAAGATCACGCTGCTCGACGGTTCGTTCCACCCCGTGGACTCCGACCAGCTGTCGTTCGAGATCGCTGCCCGCAACGGTTACCGCAATGCCGCTCCCAAGGCGGGTTCGGTGATTCTGGAGCCCGTAATGTCCGTGGAGGTCGTGACCCCCGAAGAGAACATGGGCGACATCATCGGCGACCTGAACAAGCGCCGCGGCCAGATTACCGGCATGGAGTCGAAAGGTACGGCGCGCGTCGTGAAGGCGAAGGTTCCCCTGTCGGAAATGTTCGGCTACGTGACCGTGCTGCGTACGATTTCGTCGGGCCGCGCCACCTCGTCCATGGAGTTCTCGCACTTCGAGGAGGTTCCCGCCAACCTGGCCAAGGAGATCATCGAGAAAGCGAGTGGTAAACGTAAGGATATAGAATAAGCAAACATATGAACCAGAAGATTAGAATTAAGTTAAAGTCATTCGATCACAATCTTGTGGACAAGTCGGCCGAGAAGATTGTGAAGACCGTGAAGAGCACGGGCGCTGTCGTGAGCGGTCCGGTTCCCCTCCCCACGCACAAGCAGATCTTTACGGTGAACCGTTCGACCTTCGTGAACAAGAAGGCCCGCGAGCAGTTCCAGCTCTGCACCTTCAAGCGCATTCTCGACATCTACTCGTCCACGCCCAAGACGATCGACGCGTTGATGAAACTCGAACTTCCTTCGGGTGTCGAGGTCGAGATCAAGGTCTGATCCGGCAGCATGACGAACTCCGGCCGCTGCGGCGACCGGGAGCATTCCTTACCGGCGCGGCGCGGCGGCTCGGCCGCCGTCGCCGGCGCATCGGTGGGAGAGCGATGAAGAAACATCACTTTCAGTATTTTATAACAAACAATTGACAACAAATGTCAGGACTTATTGGAAAGAAAATCGGAATGACTTCCGTTTACAGTGCCGAGGGTAAGAACATACCATGCACTGTCATCGAGGCTGGTCCCTGCGTTGTTACGCAAATCAAAACCGTCGAGAAGGACTCCTACGAGGCGGTTCAGATTGCCTATGACGAGAAAAGTGAAAAGCACACCAGCAGCAGTTTGTTAGGTCACTTCAAGAAAGCCGGCACGACCCCCAAGCGCAAGATGGCCGAGTTCAAGGGGATGCCCGAAGTGGCGCTCGGCGACACGCTGACCGTGGACCTCTTCTCGGAGGAGGACTGGGTGGACGTGACCGGGATTTCGAAAGGCAAAGGCTTCCAGGGCGTCGTGAAGCGTCACGGCTTCGGCGGCGTGGGCGGTCAGACCCACGGCCAGCACAACCGTCAGCGCAAGCCCGGTTCGTTGGGCGCATCGTCCTATCCGTCGCGCGTCTTCAAGGGCAAGCGTCTGCCCGGCCAGATGGGCGGAGAGCAGGTTAAGGTGCTTAACCTGAAGGTTTTGAAGGTTATTCCCGAGAGCAACCTGATCCTCGTGAAGGGTTCGATTCCGGGTGCAAAAGGTGCTTATTTAACAATTGAGAAGTAGTATGGAATTAGCTGTATTGAACACACAAGGAAAGGAAACGGGACGTAAGGTAGTCCTTTCGGACGCCGTTTTCGGCGTGGAGGCTAATGACCACGCTATCTACCTCGACGTGAAGCAGTATCTGGCCGATCAGCGTCAGGGCACGCACAAGTCGAAGCAGCGCAACGAGGTTGCCGGTTCGACGCGCAAGCTCAAGCGTCAGAAAGGCACGGGCGGCGCCCGCTGCGGCAGCATCCTCTCGCCGCTTTTCCCGGGCGGCGGCCGCGTGTTCGGTCCCCAGCCCCGCGACTACAGCTTCAAGCTCAACAAGAAGCTCAAGCAGCTGGCACGCCGCAGCGCGCTGACCTACAAGGCGCAGGCCGGAGCGATCAGCGTCGTCGAGGCGATCTCGATGGAGGCCCCCAAGACCAAGTCGGTCGTGGCGCTGGCCGAGGCGCTGAAGGTGTCGGACAAGAAGGTGCTCCTCGTACTGCCGGAATCGAACGTGAACGTGCAGTTGTCGTGCCGCAACCTCCCGTACGTGAAGCCCGTGCTGGCTCAGAACGTCTGCACCTACGACGTGATGAACGCATCGGCCATCGTGATGGTGGAGGGCGCCGAGAATGTTTTGAATACGATGTTAGCTTAAAAACGCAAAGTTACAATGGACATTATTATTAAGCCGGTTTTGACCGAGAAAATGACGATTCAGGGCGAAAAGTTGAATCGCTACGGTTTTATCGTTGACGTGAGGGCTAACAAGCTGCAGATTCGCAATGCCGTAGAGCAGATGTACAACGTCGTCGTAACGGACGTGAACACCGTGAACTACATGGGTAAGCTCAAGAGCCGCTATACGAAGGCGGGTCTGCTCGAGGGCCGCGCTAACAACTTCAAGAAGGCGATCGTCACCTTGAAGGATGGAGACAAGATAGATTTTTACAGTAATATCTAACGGAGATGGCAGTAAGAAAATTCAAACCTGTTACCGCAGGTACGCGACATAAGATTATCGGCACGTTCGACGAGATCACCAAATCGACGCCGGAAAAATCGCTTCTCAGCCCCAAGAAGAGCACGGGCGGCCGCAACAACGTCGGCAAGATGACGGTACGCTATATCGGCGGCGGTCACAAGCAGATGTACCGTCTGGTCGATTTCAAGCGCTCGAAGGACGGCATCCCTGCGACTGTAAAATCTATCGAGTACGACCCCAATCGTACTGCACGCATTGCACTTCTGGTGTATGCCGACGGTGAGAAGAGCTATATCATCGCACCGAACGGCCTCCAGGTGGGCCAGACCGTAATGAGCGGCGCAGGTGTCGCTCCCGAGGTCGGAAACACGCTCTTCCTGAGCGAGATTCCCCTGGGTACGGTCGTCCACAACATCGAACTCTACCCCGGTCAGGGCGCAGCCATGGCGCGTTCGGCCGGTTCCTACGCCCAGTTGCTGGCTCGTGAGGGCAAATTCGCCATCATCAAGCTGCCTTCGGGCGAGACTCGTATGGTACTCGTAACTTGCCGCGCTACGGTGGGTGTCGTGTCGAATATCGACCACAGCCTCGAAAGCTCGGGCAAGGCCGGTCGTGAGCGTTGGCGCGGCCGTCGTCCCCGCAACCGCGGCGTCGTGATGAACCCGGTTGATCACCCGATGGGCGGTGGCGAAGGTCGTGCGTCGGGCGGTCACCCGCGTTCGCGCAAGGGTCTGCTTGCCAAGGGTTACAAGACGCGTAATCCGAAGAAGACGACCTCGAAGTTTATTATTTCCAAGAAGAAAAAATAATTAAAAAGAGTACATAATGAGCCGTTCATTGAAAAAAAGGACCGTTTATCGACCCCAAGCTCGAGGCCAAAGTGGTGGCCCAGGCCGAAGGAAACAAGAAGTCGGTAATCAAGACATGGTCACGAGCAAGTATGATCTCGCCTGACTTCGTGGGTCAGACGATCGCCGTTCACAACGGAAACAAATTCATCCCGGTGTATGTGACGGAGAACATGGTAGGACACAAACTCGGCGAGTTTGCTCCCACGCGCAACTTCCGTGGTCATGCAGGTAACAAGAAAAAATAGGTAGAAAATGGGTGCAAGAAAAGCAAATAGAGCCGAGAAACTGAAGGCTGAAAAGAAGCAGAAGGCAATCGCCGTCATGCGCGACTGCCCGACCTCTCCCCGTAAGATGCGCCTGGTGGCCGACATCATCCGCGGCGTGGAGATCAACAAGGCGCTGGGTATCCTCCGCTACTCGAAGAAGGAGGCCTCGATCCGTATGGAGAAGCTCCTCAAGTCGGCGATCGCCAACTGGGAGGCCAAGAACGAATCGGAGCGTCTGGAGGACACGAAGCTCTGCGTGAAGGAGGTATTCGTGGACGGCGGCCGCATGCTGAAGCGCATTCAGGCTGCTCCGCAGGGTCGCGCACACCGTATCCGCAAGCGTTCGAACCATGTGACGATCGTAGTAGACAAAATGGTAACCGTAGAAAACAAGTAATCAGATGGGACAGAAAGTTAATCCGATAGCAAATCGTCTTGGTATCATCCGCGGTTGGGATTCCAACTGGTTCGGTGGCAAGGATTTCTCCGACAAGCTCGTCGAGGACGCCAAGATCCGCAAGTATCTGAATGTCCGTCTGCAGAAGGCTTCGATCTCGAAGATCATCATCGAGCGCACGCTGAAGCTGGTCACGGTTACGATCTCGACCGCACGTCCGGGTATCATCATCGGCAAGGGCGGCCAGGAGGTGGACAAGCTCAAGGAGGAGCTCAAGAAGCTCACCGGCAAGGAGATCCAGATCAACATCTTCGAGGTGAAGCGTCCCGAGGTGGATGCCGTCATCGTGGGCCAGAACATCGCCCGTCAGCTCGAGGGCCGCGTGTCGTTCCGCCGTGCCGTGAAGACGGCCGTGGCATCGACGATGCGCATGGGCGCCGAGGGCATCAAGGTACAGGTGGCCGGCCGTGTCGGCGGCGCCGAGATGGCCCGCACGGAGACGATCAAGGAGGGACGCATTCCGCTGCACACCTTCCGTGCCGACATCGACTACTGCCTCACGGAGGCGCTCACCAAGGTGGGCATCCTGGGCGTGAAGGTCTGGATCTGCCAGGGCACGGTGTACGGCAAGCGCGATCTGTTCGAGATCGCCGGAGCCTCGGCGCAGGCCGCTTCGGGCGACCGCGGCGAGCGCGGCGACCGCCGGGAGCGTCGCGGCGGGGACCGTCGTGGCGGCGACCGCCGGGGCGGACGTCGCGGGGACCGTCGCAACAACAATCAGTAGTAAGGACCTTTTTAAAGCAGAACTAACATGTTACAGCCGAAAAAGACCAAATTTAGAAGAATGCAGAAAGGCCGTATGAAGGGGCTTGCTCAAAGAGGTAACCAGCTCGCATACGGATCGTTCGCAATCAAGGCACTTGAATCGACCTGGATCACGGGTCGTCAGATAGAGGCGGCCCGTCAGGCCATTACGCGTTACATGAAGCGTGAAGGTCAGCTCTGGATCCGCATTTTCCCCGACAAACCCATCACGAAGAAGCCCGCCGAGGTGCGTATGGGTAAGGGTAAGGGTAACCCCGAAGGCTTCGTGGCGCCCGTAACTCCGGGACGCATTCTCTTCGAGGCGGAGGGCGTGCCCCTGGCCGTAGCGCAGGAGGCGCTGCGTCTGGGAGCCCAGAAACTGCCTATTACCACCAAGTTTATCGTAAGACGTGACTACGTCGAAACCACAATTTAAGGGAACGCAAGATGAAAAGTGCAGAAATCAAGGACCTTTCGACGAAGGACCTCGCGGAACGCATCGAGACCGAAAAGGCCCAGCTCGCCAAGCTGAAGGTGCAGCACGCCGTGTCCCCCGTCGAGAACCCGTCGATCATTAAGAAGAACCGCAGAGATATAGCTCGCATGCTGACGATTCTGCGTCAAAAAAACGCTAAATAAGTAGTACAACTATGGAAAGAAATCTGAGAAAAGAGCGTATCGGTGTGGTTGTCAGCAACAAGATGGCTAAAACCATTGTGGTTGCGGTAGCGCGTAAGGTGAAGCATCCTATCTACGGCAAGTTCGTCAATAAGACGACGAAGTTCGTCGCCGAGTCGCTCGACGAGACGTGCAAGGAGGGCGATACGGTGCGCATCATGGAGACCCGCCCGCTGAGCAAGACGAAGCGTTGGAGATTAGTACAAATCATTGAAAGAGCTAAGTAGTTATGATACAACAGGAAAGTAGACTCGTAGTAGCTGATAACAGCGGAGCGAAGGAGGTACTTTGCATCCGGGTGCTCGGCGGCACGAAGCGCCGCTACGCATCTATCGGCGATAAGATCGTGGTTGCGGTGAAGAGCGCGACTCCTTCGGGCGACGTCAAGAAGGGCGCCGTGTCGAAGGCCGTCGTGGTGCGGACCACGAAGGAAATCCGCCGTGCCAACGGTTCGTACATTCGTTTCGACGACAATGCCGTGGTGCTGCTTAACAACCAGGGTGAAATGCGCGGTACTCGTATATTCGGCCCCGTGGCTCGTGAGCTGCGTGACCAGTATATGAAGATTATCTCCCTCGCACCCGAAGTATTGTAATCATAAAAACAATTTCGGATATGTCAGTGAAATTACATATTAAGAAGGGGGACCAGGTTCAGGTCATCGCCGGTGACAGCAAGGGCCAGCAGGGCAAAGTCCTGAAGGTCGAGGTTTCGAAGCAGCGTGCCATCGTCGAGGGTGTGAACATCGTCAAGAAGGCCACCAAGCCCAATGCGAAGAATCCCCAGGGCGGTATCCTCGAGCAGGAGGCTCCGATCCACATTTCGAACCTGATGCTCATCGACCCCAAGTCGGGCAAACCCACCAAGGTCGGCCGCAAGAAGGACGCCAAAGGTAAATTAGTTCGTTACGCTAAAAAGTCAGGGGAGGAGATCAAATAATGGCATACGTACCTACACTCAAGACACAGTATAAGGAGCAGATCATGCCTGCCCTTATGAAGGAGTTCGGCTACTCGAGCGTAATGCAGTGCCCGAAGCTCACCAAGATCGTAATCAATCAGGGTATGGGTCAGGCCGTCGCCGACAAGAAGCTGATCGACGTGGCCGAGGCCGAGCTGACGCAGATCGCCGGCCAGAAGGCCGTGCAGACCCGTTCGCGGAAGGACATCTCCAACTTCAAGCTGCGCAAGGGCATGCCGATCGGCGTGCGCGTGACGCTGCGCGATACGAAGATGTACGAGTTCCTCGAGCGTCTGATCGCCGTGGCGCTCCCCCGCATCCGCGACTTCAAGGGCATCAACGAGAAGTTCGACGGTCAGGGCAACTACACCCTCGGCATCACCGAGCAGATCATCTTCCCGGAGATCGACATCGACAAGATCACCAAGATCTTCGGCATGGAGATCACCTTCGTAACGACGGCCAAGACCGACGAGGAGGCTTACGCCCTGCTCCGCGAGTTCGGCCTTCCTTTCAAGAACGCTAAAGAATTAAGCTATGGCAAAAGAATCGATGAAGGCACGCGAGGTGAAGCGTGAGAAGCTCGCGAAGCGTTACGCCCACAAGCGCGAGGAGATCGCTGCCAAGGTGAAGAGCGGTGAGATGGATCACGAGGAGGCCTGGATCGCACTGTCGAAGCTGCCCCGCAACTCGAATCCGATCCGCCAGCACAACCGCTGCAAGATCACCGGCCGTCCCAAGGGCTATATCCGCCTGTTCGGCATCAGCCGTATCCAGTTCCGCGAGATGGCCTCGAAGGGGCTGATTCCCGGCGTGACGAAGGCCAGCTGGTAGCAACGACCCGGAAGCGGGAACCGCGCATGGTTCCGGCTTCCGGTCTTTCGATATCGAGTTCCGAACGTCCGGAAGGTGTGGAGCCTGCAAAGGGTCCGAAGGCGTTTTCCGACGGCGCAGAGCCGCGGAAACTCTCCGGGAGACCCTCGGAAGGACGCGGAGCTTATAAGGGTGCGGAACCCGTGTAACTTCGCCGCAGTATCGGGGAAAGTGCCGCCGCAAGCGGTAACTTCCCGGTATGTGGGGCGTTGCGAAAGGTTCGGCATTTGGTACAGATTTCTCGACCGAGGGGCCCTCCCGGCCCGGAACGGAAGGGGAACGTGTGCGGACGGATGTTAGCGACACAAGGGGTGCTAACATTGTCTGCGTTCCCGGGGGCCGTGTCCAGAGCGGGTAAAAACGGACCCGTAACTTGGTGATTTGAGAAATAATACGTATATTTGCGCGCTTTTATACCCGGGCCGGATCGCCGTGCGGCGGGCCGCGGGGGAAGCGCAAAACGAGAACGGCGGAGGCGCAGGAGATGTCGGGAGACAGACAATGCGCTGAAGCATAAATAATTAACCAATTTTTAATTTTAACTTCTATTCGTTATGACTGATCCTATCGCGGACTTTCTGACCAGAATTAGAAACGCGGTGAAAGCCAACCACAAAGTGGTTGAAGCTCCCGGTTCCAAAATTAAACAGGAGATCACCAAGATCCTCTACGAGCAGGGCTACATCCTCGCTTACAAGTTCGACACCGACGAGAAGGGACACCCCTCGATCAAGATCGCGCTGAAGTGGGACGCCGCCACGAAGACCAACGCCATCAAGAACCTCAAGCGCGTGAGCCGTCCCGGTCTGCGCCAGTATGCGTCGGTTGCGGACATGCCCCGCGTGCTGAACGGTCTGGGCATCGCCATCCTCTCGACTTCGAAAGGCATCATGACCGACGCCAAGGCCCGCAAGGAGAATGTGGGCGGCGAGGTGCTGTGCTACATCTACTAATTGCAAATTTTCAAAACGTACAGAGACAATGTCAAGAATTGGTAAATTACCTGTAAACCTGCCTGCCGGCGTGACCGTGGAGGTCGCAGCCGACAATACGGTAAGCGTGAAAGGGCCACTCGGGACGCTGAGCCAGAAGGTGGACTCGGATATCAAAGTAGAGGTCGGCACGCACACGGATCCCCACACGGGCGCGGAGACGCCCGCCGTGATCGTGACCCGTCCCACGAACCAGCCCCGCCACCGTTCGATGCACGGACTCTACCGCGCGCTGATCCAGAACATGGTCGTCGGCGTGTCGAAGGGTTACGAGATCAAGCAGGAGCTCGTGGGCGTCGGCTTCAAGGCCGAGGTGAAGGGCCAGGTGCTCGAGATGAGCCTGGGCTATTCGCACGATACGCATTTCCTGCTTCCGAAGGAGGTGACCGCCACGGCCGTCACGGAGAAGAAGGGCAACCCGATCGTGACGCTCAAGAGCGCCGACAAGCAGCTCATCGGCCAGGTGGCCGCCAAGCTCCGCTCGCTGCGCAAGCCGGAGCCGTACAAGGGCAAGGGTATCAAGTTCGTCGGCGAGCAGATCCGTCGCAAGGCCGGCAAATCCGCAGGTGCTAAATAGTAAATAGTCTGAAGTTATGTCACTGAACAAGATAGAAAGAAGAGAGAGGATCAAGATGCGTATCCGCAAGATCGTGAGCGGAACGCCCGCACAGCCTCGCATGACTGTATTCCGTAGCAACAAGCAGATCTACGTGCAGTTTATTGATGACCTCGCAGGTGTGACCCTCGCGACGGCCTCCTCGCTGGACAAGGAGGTGGCCGAAGCCGCCGCCGGCAAGACCAAGTGCGAAGTGGCCGCCCTGGTGGGCAAGCTGGCCGCCGAGCGCGCTGCGGCCAAAGGCATTTCGGCCGTCGCTTTCGACCGCAACGGTTACCTTTATCACGGACGAGTTAAACAGCTGGCCGAAGCAGCACGCGAAGGCGGACTTAAATTCTAAACGATCATGGCAAATACCAACATAAAGAAAGTACGCACGAGCGACCTCGAACTCAAGGACCGTCTCGTCAGCATTCAGCGTGTAACGAAGGTTACGAAGGGCGGCCGCACGTTCAGTTTCTCGGCCATCGTCGTCGTAGGCAACGAGGACGGCGTGGTGGGCTACGGCCTGGGCAAGGCTTCGGAAGTGCAGGCCGCCATCGCCAAGGGCGTGGAGGATGCCAAGAAGAACCTGGTGAAGATCCCGGTCATCAACGGTACGATTCCCCACAAGCAGGAGCAGCGTTACGGCGGCTCGCTCGTGATGATTCGTCCGGCCGCTCCCGGTACGGGTATCATCGCCGGCGGCGCCATGCGTGCCGTGCTGGAGTCGGTGGGCGTGAAGAACGTGCTTGCCAAGAGCAAGGGTTCGTCGAACCCCCACAACCTGGTGAAGGCGACCATCGGCGCCCTGTGCGAGCTGCGCGACGCGCACAGCGTGGCACGCCTGCGCGGGATCTCGATGGACAAGGTGTTTAACGGTTAATTCTCAAGGACAAAATGGCAAGATTGAAAATCACCCAGATCAAGAGCCGCATCGGTGCCACGGAGCGTCAGTGCAAGAACCTCGACGCGCTGGGCCTGAAGAAGATCAACGCGAGCGTCGAGCACGACGATTCGGTTATCATCAAGGGCATGATCGAGCGCGTGAAGCACCTCGTCAAGGTTGAAGAGGTCGCCGCAAAGGCTGCGAAAGCCGAATAAGTCTAACTGCAAACGGAATTTTTAGCAATGGAACTCAATAATCTCAAACCCGCAAAGGGTTCTACGCACCACGACAAGCGAATCGGCCGCGGTGCAGGTTCGGGGTACGGCGGCACGGCCACCCGCGGTCACAAGGGCGCTCAGTCGCGTTCGGGTTACTCGCGCAAGCTCGGTTTCGAGGGCGGTCAGATGCCGCTTCAGCGCCGTCTTCCCAAGTTCGGCTTCACGAACCTCAAGCGTGTCGAATTCAAGGCCATCAACCTTTCGACGCTCGAGGAGCTGGCGGCCAAGAAGTCGCTGACGGAGGTTACGATCGACACGCTCGTGGACGCAGGTTTCATCTCGTCGAAGGACAAGGTGAAGATTCTGGGCAACGGCTCGATCACGAAGGCGCTGGCCGTCAAGGCGCACGCCTTCTCGAAGAGCGCCGAGGCGGCGATTACGGCGGCCGGCGGCAGCGTCGAAAAACTGTAACCTTTAGCACTTCACTATTATGAATCAGTATCTCATTGTTGGTATCGTCTTTATAGTGGTCATCGCTCTTCTGGCGACCAACAAGAAATTGGTTGAAACGCTCAAGAACATCTACAAGATCGAGGAGCTGCGCAAGCGTGTGTTGTACACGATCGGGCTGCTGCTGGTCTATCGCTTGGGCAGTTTCGTCGTGATTCCGGGCATCAACCCCAACGCCCTGGGCGAGGGGTCGGCGTATGCCAGCCAGTTGGAAGGCAACGGGCTTCTGGGCCTGCTGAACGTCTTCTCTGGCGGTGCATTTGGCAACGCCGCCATTTTCGCGCTCGGAGTCATGCCGTACATCACCGCCTCGATCATCATTCAGCTCATGGGCATGATGGTCCCGTATTTCCAGAAAATGCAGAAGGAAGGTGAGAGCGGCCGCCGCAAGATGAACCAGTGGACCCGTTTCCTCACGATCGGCGTGCTGATCCTGCAGGGCCCGGCCTACATCGCCAACCTGTACCATCAGGTCCCCACGGCATTCGTCTACGGCAATACGTTCGGCTTCGTCGCCTATGCCACGACGATTCTGATCGCCGGCACCATGTTCATCATGTGGCTGGGCGAGAAGATCACGGACAAGGGTATCGGTAACGGCATTTCGCTGATCATCATGATCGGTATCGTGGCCCGTCTTCCCCACGCGCTTCTGGCCGAGGTCAATGCGCGTTTCCAGACGGCCTCGGGCAGCGCGATCATGCTGATTCTCGAACTGGTGCTCCTGTTCCTCGTCTTCATGGCGACGATCGCCCTGGTGCAGGCGGTCCGCAAGGTCCCCGTGCAGTATGCGAAGCGTATCGTCGGCAACAAGCAGTACGGCGGTGTGCGGCAGTACATTCCGCTGAAGATGAATGCGGCCAACGTGATGCCCATCATCTTCGCGCAGGCCCTGATGTTCATTCCGGCGCTGTTCACCAACGCCGCTCCGGGCTTCGCCGCCGCATTCACCTCGATGACCGGCTTCTGGTACAACTTTACGCTCGCGGTGCTGGTAATCGCGTTCACCTACTTCTACACCGCGATTATCATCAATCCTCAAATGATGGCCGATGACATGAAGCGCAACGGCGGCTTCATCCCGGGAGTGAAACCGGGCAAGCAGACCGTGAACTACATCGACACCATCATGACGCGTATCACGCTTCCCGGCTCGTTCTTCCTCGCCATCGTGGCCATTCTGCCCGCGTTGGCGATGAAATTCCTGGGCATCCAGCAGGCGTTCGCCTACTTCTACGGAGGTACGTCGCTGCTGATCATGGTGGGCGTGGTGCTCGACACTCTGAAGCAGATCGAGAGCTACCTGCTGATGCGCCACTACGACGGTCTGATGAAGACCGGCCGTATCCAGGGGCGTCATTAGGATTTTCCGAAGAGTTCTTAACGCGAAGAAATGATTTACTTGAAGACAGACGAGGAGATCGAACTGCTCCGTGAAAACAACGTCCTGGTGTCGAAGACGCTGGCCGAGGTGGGTCGCCACATTCGTCCGGGCGTCACGACCAAGGAGTTGGACACGATCGCCGAGGATTTCATCCGGGCGCACGGAGCGGTTCCCGCTTTCCTCGGGTATCAGGGATTTCCCGCTTCGTTGTGCATTTCGGTAAACGAGCAGGTTGTTCACGGTATCCCATCCTCGAAATGCGTCCTCAAAGAGGGCGACATCGTTTCGGTCGATTGCGGTACGTTTATGAAGGGGTTTGTTGGTGATTCGGCGTATACGTTCGCCGTGGGAGAGGTCGCCGAGGAAGTACGGCGGCTGATGGAAGTCACCAAAGAGGCTCTTTATAAAGGTACGGCGCAGGCCAGGGCCGGTAATCGCGTGGGCGACATATCGGCCGCCGTGCAGGAGCACGCCGAGCGTTTCGGCTACGGCGTGGTGCGCGAGCTGGAGGGACACGGTTTGGGTCGGAAAATGCACGAAGACCCCGGTGTTCCGAACTACGGCGCGCGCGGCAGAGGACCCCTTCTCAAAGAGGGCATGGTCATTTGCATCGAGCCCATGATCAACATGGGGACCAAGGCGGTGGTTTTCGAGCAGGATGGCTGGACGGTCCGTACGCGGGACCGCAAGCCGGCGGCGCACTTCGAGTTCGCCGTGGCGGTCCGCAAGTCGGGTCCCGACGTGCTGACGGACTACAGTATCATCGAACAGGCACTAAAAAATTAAGACTCTATGGCAAAACAGGCTGCTATCGAAAGGGACGGCACGATCATCGAGGCGTTGTCCAACGCCATGTTCCGCGTCGAGCTGGACAACGGTCACGTGCTTACGGCCCATATCTCGGGGAAGATGCGCATGCATTACATCAAGATCCTTCCCGGAGATAAAGTAAAAGTGGAGATGACGCCCTACGATCTGACGAAGGGGCGTATATCTTTCCGGTACAAATAACATTAGATTGCTTGAAAATCATGAAAGTAAAAGCATCCATCAAGAAGAGAAGCGAGGATTGCAAGATTGTGAAGCGCAAGGGCAAGCTCTACGTCATTTGCAAGAAGAATCCCAAGTTCAAAATGCGCCAGGGTTAATGTTTTAACGGTTAATTAAAGAAGAGAAGATTTTATATGGCACGTATAGTCGGTGTAGATTTACCGAAAAATAAGAGAGGCGAGATCGGCCTGACCTACATTTATGGCATCGGTCGTTCGACGGCTCGCAAGATTCTCGACGCCGCTGGTATCAGCTACGACGTCAAAGTACAGGACTGGACGGACGATCAGGTGGGCGCCATCCGTTCGCAGATCGCCGAAATGGGCATCAAGGTCGAGGGCGAGTGCCGTTCGATGGTCCAGCTCAACATCAAGCGCCTGATGGATATCGGCTGCTATCGCGGCATCCGTCACCGTCTGGGGCTGCCCGTTCGCGGTCAGTCTACCAAGAACAATGCGCGTACCCGCAAGGGCCGCAAGAAGACCGTCGCAAACAAGAAAAAGGCAACGAAGTAATCTTTAGAGAATTATGGCAAAGAAAACTGGAACAGTTAAGAAAAAGGTTGTTAAGGTCGGTGCCGTGGGCAATGCCTATGTGCACTCCACTTTCAACAATGTGATCATCACCATCACCAACGAGGTGGGTGACGTCATCAGCTGGTCGTCGGCCGGCAAGATGGGTTTCCGTGGTTCGAAGAAGAATACTCCGTACGCCGCACAGACGTCGGCCGCCGATTGCGCCAAGGTCGCCTACGACATGGGCCTGCGCAAGGTGAAGGTTTACGTCAAGGGTCCGGGTGCGGGCCGCGAGTCGGCCGTGCGCACCATCCACGGCGCGGGCATCGAGGTCATGGAGATCATCGACGTCACGCCGCTGCCGCACAACGGCTGCCGTGCTCCTAACCGTCGCCGCGTATAGTTTCGGGGAAGAGGTTCAGGACAAATTCAAGGTTTTTTAATTACGTTAAGACAATGGGAAAATACATAGGACCAAAATCGAAAATCGCCCGTAAGTTCGGCGAAGCTATCTATGGTGCGGACAAGGTGCTCGAGAAGCGCAACTTCCCTCCCGGACAGCACGGTCTGGCGCGCAAGCGCAAGAAGGTGTCGGAGTACGGCACGCAGCTCAGCGAGAAGCAGAAGGCGAAGTACACGTACGGCCTGCTGGAGAAGCAGTTCGCCCGTACCTACGAACAGGCTGCGCGCATGGGCGGCATCACGGGCGAGAATCTGCTCAAGCTGCTCGAGTGCCGTCTGGACAACGTCGTTTACCGCTTGGGTATCGCCCCGACGCGTGCAGCTGCCCGCCAGCTCGTTTCGCACTGCCACATCTGCGTGAACGGCAGTGTCGTGAACATCCCCTCGTACTCGCTCCGTGCGGGTGACGTGGTGTCGGTTCGCGAGAAGTCGAAGAGTCTGGAGGTGATCACGGCATCTCTGGCCGGCTCGTCGAAGAGCCGCTACGCCTGGCTCGAATGGGACAACGCCTCGATGAGCGGCAAGTTCCTGCAGAAGCCCGAGCGTGAGGAGATTCCCGAGAACATCAAGGAGCAGCTCATCGTCGAGTTGTACTCGAAGTAGTAATCTATCAAATCAACTATTATGGCAATATTAGCATTCCAGAAACCTGAGAAGGTTATAATGCTCGAGTCCACTTCATCGTTCGGAAAGTTCGAGTTCCGACCGCTGGAGCCCGGATTCGGCATGACTGTCGGTAACGCTTTACGTCGTATTCTGCTCTCTTCGCTGGAGGGTTACGCAATCACGACTGTCAAGGTAGCCGGTGTCGATCACGAGTTTGCCGCTATCCCCGGAGTGATGGAGGATATGTTGAACATCATCCTCAATCTGAAGCAGGTTCGTTTTATCCGCACAGTCGATAATCAGGATGCCGAAAAAGTATCCATTAACGTTGCGGGTGTTACGGAGCTGACTGCCGGATATATCTCGAACTATCTGTCGTTCTTCAAGGTGCTGAATCCCGACCTGGTGATCTGCCACCTCGCTCCCGGTACGAAGATGCAGATGACGCTCACGATCGGCAAGGGCCGCGGTTACGTGCCTGCCGAGGAGAACGCCCCTGCCGAGAGCGAGTTCGGAACGTTGCCGATCGACTCGATCTTCACGCCGATCAAGAACGTGAAATACTCGATCGAAAACTACCGTGTCGAGCAGAAGACCGACTACGAGAAGTTGAATTTGGAAATTACTACCGACGGGTCGATTCACCCCAAGGAGGCTCTGAAGGAGGCCGCCAAGATCCTTATCCAGCACTTCATGCTCTTCTCCGACGAGAAAATCACCGTCAATATGGAGGATACGAACGGAACCGAGGAGTTCGACGAGGATGTGCTCCACATGCGTCAGTTGCTGAAAACCAAGTTGTCGGACCAGGACCTGAGCGTTCGCGCACTCAACTGCCTGAAAGCCGCCGACGTGGATACGGTGGGCGACCTGGTGAAGCTCAACCGCAACGACCTGCTGAAGTTCCGCAATTTCGGCAAGAAGTCGCTCACGGAGCTGGACGAGCTGCTGGCTTCCCTGAACCTGAAGTTCGGTATGGATGTATCAATCTACAAACTTGACAAAGACTAATTATGAGACACAATAAGAATTTCAACCACCTCGGCCGTCAGGCGGGACACCGCAAGGCGATGCTTTCGAACATGGCCTCGTCGCTGATTCTGCACAAGCGCATCGAGACGACGCTCGCGAAAGCCAAGGCCGTCCGCATGTTCGTGGAGCCTCTGGTGACCAAGTCGAAGGAGGACACGACCCACTCGCGCCGCGTCGTATTCTCGTACCTGAAACAGAAGGAGGCCGTGACGGAACTGTTCCGCACGATCGCTCCGAAGATCGCCGAGCGTCCGGGCGGCTACACGCGTATCCTGAAGACGGGCTTCCGTCTGGGCGACGCCGCCGACATGTGCATCATCGAGTTCGTGGACTTCAACGAGGCTTATACGCTGGGCATTGCGCCGGCCGCTGCCGCAGAGGCGAAACCCAAGACGCGTCGTTCGCGCAAGAGCGCAGCGAAGAAGACCGATGCCGTCGAGGAGGCTACGGTCGTCGAGGGCGAGGCCAAGAAGGCCGCTCCCAAGAAGGCTGCCGCAGCGAAGAAGCCTGCCGCTCCGAAGTCCGCTTCGGCCAAGGCTGCCGCTCCGAAGGTCGCCAAGAAGACCAACGTGGGCAAGAAGATGTAATTCAACCCTGAAAAGGAGCCGAAAATCCGGATGTTCCGCTTTCGCGGGACATCCGGATTTTTCTGTTTCTGGCGGGGCGAGCGATTGCATGATCGTCCGTCCCCGGGAGGGGCGGTGCGGCCGTCGTTGGGAGAGGGTGAGCCGATTGCCGTGCGGGAGAGGGGCGGCCGGGGGACGGGAGGCTGTCGGCGGAGGATTCGGCAAGGCTTCGGCCGTTGTCGGATGGAACCGGGAAGGGCGGTTTGCTGTTTGCGGGAGGATGGTCTGAACGGCGGGATGCTGCCGGTCGGGTGCATGCGATCGCGTTTTTCGAAAAAAATACCGGATAAAATGCGGATTTTAGATTCCGTTCAGAATCGAGCCCGATCTTTGTATCGTAAAATAAAACGAAACAGTATTAACCGATAAAAAATTACGATTATGAAAAAGATTCTTGTTGCAGCCGTTCTCTTATTCGCCGGTATCGCTTCTACCTTCGCCGGAGACCGCGAGCGTCCGATCGCCGTGGACAAACTGCCCGCTGTCGCGCAACAGTTCCTCGCGGCCCATTTCAAGGGGCTGACCGTGGCCTTCGCGGTGGAGGACCCGAAGTTCATCGGCTCGGAGTACGAAGTGACCTATACGGACCGGACCGAAGTGGATTTCCGTTCCGACGGCGAGTGGTCCTCCGTGGAGCGGAAGTACGAGGCCGTTCCGGCGTCGGTCGTTCCGGCGCAGATCCAGGAGTATGTCGCCAAGAGCAACTTCCCGAACCAGTATATCCGGAAGATCGAGCGGAACAAGTACACCTGGGAGATCGAGCTTTCGAACGGGCTCGAGATCAAGTTCGACCGTCAGTTCAATGTGATCGGCTTCGACGACTGATCCCCGCGGCTTCCCGCGGATGAAAACGGACCCCTGCTTCCCGATACCGAGAAGCAGGGGTCTTTCGTATTCGCCGGGCTGCCGGATCGCTCCGTGCAGCTGCTTTCTCTCGTGCGGCCGGTTACTTCGTGAAGCCCTTGCCGATGGCGAGGAAGTCCTCCGCCTTGAGGGCTGCGCCGCCGATCAGGCCGCCGTCCACGTCCTCCTTGGCGAAGATCTCGGCTGCGTTCGAGGGCTTGCAGGAACCTCCGTAGAGGATCGGGCACTCTTCGGCCGCCGCGCCGAACTTGGCGGCGAGCACCTTGCGGATGTAGGCGTGGATCTCCTGCGCCTGCTCGGCCGTCGCGGTCTTGCCCGTGCCGATGGCCCAGACGGGCTCGTAGGCGATCACGAGGTTGCGGAACTGCTCTTCCGTGAGGTTATAGACCACCTCCTCGATCTGGGCCTTCACCACGTCGAAGTGCTTGCCGGCCTCGCGTTCCTCGAGGTTCTCGCCCACGCAGTAGATCGGCGTGAGATCGTTGGCATAGGCCTGCGCCATCTTCTTGTTGAGCGTGGCGGAGGTCTCGCCGTAGTACTGGCGGCGCTCCGAGTGTCCGAGGATCACGTACTTGCAGCCCAGCGCCGCGATCATCTGTGCGGCGACCTCGCCCGTATAGGCGCCCTTGGCCTCCGTGGCGCAGTCCTGTGCGCCGAGTGCGATGTCCGAACCTTTCAGCGCCTCGGCCACCATCGAGAGGTGGGTGAACGGCGGACATACGATGAAGTTCACGCACGAGCACACCTCGCCGCGTCCTGCGGCGACTCCTTTGGCCAGTTCGACTCCTTCGGCAGGAAGCGTATTCATCTTCCAGTTGCCGGCTACGATTTTCTTTCTCATGGTAGTTATTCTGTTTCGTTAAACGGTAATTTCGTGTTTTCCGCTTTCGGCCGTATCCGGAACCGGCGGTCACTCCCCGGCGCACCAGCCCTTCACCTCCTCCATCGAGGGGGCCTTCAGACCGAGCTTGTTTTTCTTGTTGAAGCCGCAGAGGTCGTTGAAGAACTTGCCCGGGGCGAGTTTCCGGAGCGATTCTACGGTCACGTACCCCATTTTCTGTATGACGGGGACCCACTCCTCGGGAACGCCGATGGCGGTGTAGGCCTCCGCGGGATCCGCGACGGCCTTCTTCTCGGGACGCATCTGCGGGAAGAACAGCACGTCCTGGATCGACGGCTGGCCGGTCATGAACATCGTCAGACGGTCGATTCCGATTCCCATGCCCGAGCAGGTGGGCATTCCGAACTCCAGCGCGCGCACGAAGTCCATGTCGATGAACATGGCCTCGTCGTCGCCCTTCTCCGACAGCCGCAGCTGCTCCTGGAAGCGCTCCAGTTGGTCGATCGGGTCGTTCAGCTCCGAGTAGGCGTTGCACAGCTCCTTGCCGTTCACGAACAGCTCGAAACGCTCCGTCAGGTCGGGATTCGAGCGGTGACGCTTGCAGAGGGGCGACATTTCGATCGGATAGTCGGTGATGAAGGTGGGCTGTACGAGCTCCTCCTCGCAGTACTGTCCGAAGATGGCGTCGATGAGCTTGCCCTTGCCCATCGTCTCGTCAATCTCGACATTCAGACGCTTGCACGCCTCGCGCAGCTGTTCCTCCGACTGGCCCGTGATGTCGTAGCCGGTCTTTTCGCGGATGGCGTCGGTCATCGTCAGCCGGCGGAACGGGGCCTTGAACGAAACCTCGCGGCCGTCGATCGTAAGCTCCGTCGTGCCGTTCACGGCGAGCGCCACGCGTTCGAGCATCCGTTCGGTGAACTCCATCATCCAGAGGTAGTCCTTGTAGGCCACGTAGATCTCCATGCAGGTGAACTCGGGGTTGTGCGTGCGGTCCATGCCCTCGTTGCGGAAGTTCTTGCCGAACTCGTAAACGCCGTCGAATCCGCCGACGATGAGCTTCTTGAGATACAGCTCCGTGGCGATGCGCAGGTAGAGGTCGATGTCCAGCGAATTGTGGTGCGTGATGAACGGACGGGCCGACGCACCGCCCGGAATGGGTTGCAGAATCGGCGTCTCGACCTCGACGTAGCCCTTCTCGTTGAAGTATTCGCGCATCGTGGCCATGATCTTCGCGCGCTTGACGAAGACCTCCTTGACCTGCGGATTGACGATCAGGTCGAGGTAGCGCTGGCGGTAGCGGACCTCCGGGTCGGTGAAGGCGTCGAACGTCCGGCCGTCCTTCTCCTTGACCACGGGCAGCGGGCGGATCGACTTCGACAGCACGGTGAAGCGGCGGCAGTGCACCGACAGCTCGCCCGTGTTGGTGCGGAAGGCGAATCCCTCGACGCCCACGAAGTCGCCGATGTCGAGCAGTTTCTTGAACACGGTGTTGTAGAGCGTCGGATCGCCCTCGGGGCAGATGTCGTCGCGGCGGATGTAGATCTGGATGCGGCCCGTGTGGTCTTGCAGTTCGAAGAACGAGGCGCTGCCCATGATGCGGCGCGACATGATGCGGCCCGCGATGCGCACCTCTCCGTAGTTCTGCTTCGTCTCGTCGTAGTTTTCGGCGATTTCGCGTGCCGTGGCCGTCACCTCGTAGCGCGCGGCGGGGTAGGGCTCGATGCCCAGGTCGCGCAACGCCTTGAGCGACTGCCGGCGCAGTTGTTCCTGTTCGCTGAGTTCGATTGCCATATTTCGGTGTTTTTATCGTTTTCGGATTCGACCCCGCAAAGGTAGCGAAAAAAGGGGAGAATCGCAATTATTCCGCCGCTGCGCTCCCGCCGAACCGCCGGTAGATGGCGTAGGCCGCCCGACCCAGCGCGGCGCCCACGAGCGACCCCCACACGAGGTCCATCGGAAAGTGCTTGCCCAGGTAGATGCGCGAGTAGCAGATCGCCGCGGTGCAGAGCACCATCAGCAGGGTGAACCACCTCCGGCGGACGGCCGGGGCGGAGAGCACGGCCAGCGCCACGATCGTCGCGGCATGGGCCGAGACGGTTCCGTAACGGCCGCTCACGGCCTCGGGCGGCACGTGCACGGCCCAGTCGCCGGCATAGCCTGCGGCGGCGAGGGCGTCGGGCGTCATCCGGCGCAGCGCGTGGAGCGAGTCGGGGGTGATCGCCAGCCCTTCGAGCGAGGGGGTGAACATGGGACGCGGACGCGGCTCGAAGCCGGGGAGCAGACCGCCCAGCAGCCCGTTGTGCTTGAAGATGCCCGAGACCATGTCCGAGAGCGCCAGCGCGGCGATCATCGCCGCGGTGAAGACCGCCAGGCCGCGCCAGCCCGTGCGCCGCCAGACGAGCCAGAGGATCAGGGCGTAGAGCGGCAGCCACATGGTCGTTCCGGAGAGTGCGAGCATGATGCGGTCCAGTTGCGGCCCTCCGTCGAAATTCAGGGCGAGGAACAGGTCGTGGTCGAAGGTGTACATGTCTTTTCAGAATTGGAAATAGATGAACGGCTGGATGTCGCTCGACTTGATCTGCATGACGAACCAGATCATCGCCGCGGCCATCAACACTTGCAGCACCAGCGGCGCGCAGGTCACGATCCGCTGCGCCGCGGCGTCCGCACGGCCCGGCAGCATGTGCAGCAGGTAGCCGGAGGCGACGAGGGCGAAGACGCCCGCGTAGCCCGTCAGCACCTGCGGGATCATCGGGGCGTTGAAGTTGTGGACGATCTGGTGCAGCATCAGCTCCACGGTCTGCATTGATTCGGCGCGGAACAGGAGCCAACCGAAGCATACGAGGTTGAACGTGAGAAAGATGCCTGCCGCGCGGCTCCACCGGTTCATCTGCGCGCCGGTGGGTTTCGCTCCGGGAACGGCGGCCAGCCAGAGTTTGTGGAGTGCGAGCGCCGCGCCGTGCAGCCCGCCCCAGAGGATGAAGCGCACCGCCGCGCCGTGCCACAGGCCGCCCAGCAGCATCGTCAGGAGCAGGTTCAGGTAGGTGCGCAGCCGACCCTTGCGGTTGCCGCCGAGCGAGATGTACAGGTAGTCGCGCAGCCACGTCGAGAGCGAGATGTGCCACCGCCGCCAGAATTCGGTGATCGTGGCCGATTTGTAGGGGGCGTCGAAGTTCCTCGGAAAGCGGAAGCCCATGAACAGCGCGATGCCGATGGCCATGTCCGAGTAGCCCGAGAAGTCGCAGTAGATCTGCAGCGCGTAGCCGTAGATGCCCATGAGGCATTCGAAGCCGGAGTAGAGCAGCGGTTCGTCGAAGATGCGGTCCACGAAGTTGAGCGAGATGTAGTCCGAGACGATCGCCTTCTTGAACAGCCCCGTGAGGATCAGGAAGACGCCCGTGCCGAACATGGCGCGTGTGACGACAACGGGATTCTGGCGGATCTGCGGGATGAAGTCGCGGGCGCGGACGATCGGGCCGGCCACCAGTTGCGGGAAGAACGAGAGGTAGAACAGGTAGTCGAGCCAGTTGGACAGGGGCTTGAGCTGGCCGCGGTAAACGTCTATGGTGTAGCTCATCGACTGGAAGACGAAGAACGAGATGCCCACCGGCAGGAAGATGTTCTGGAACTGCAGGAATCCCTGCCCGAAGAGCTGGTTCGCAATGTCGATGAGAAAGTTCGTGTACTTGAAGTAGCCGAGCATCGAGAGGTTCACCAGGACGCTCAGCGCCACGAGCCCCCGCCGTGCGCCGCGCCGCGTCGTGCGGGCCATCGCCCGTGCGATGGCGAAGTCGCTCGCCGCGGCGAAGACGAGCAGCAGGAAGTAGATGCCGCTCGACTTGTAGTAGAAGTAGAGCGAGAAGAGGATGACATAGACGATGCGGGCCATCGGCGCCCGGCGGAATGCGCCGTAGAGGAGCATGAAGCCGGCGAAGAGGAAGAGGAACAGTCCGCTGCTGAATATCAGCGGCGACGAGGCGTCGTAGGCGAGCAGCGCCAGCAGTTTTTCCGGAAGAGCGTCCGCCGAAGGTAGGATCATCGCCGCGGGTCGTTAAAGGGTTCGGGGCCGACGCCCGGCAGCAGTTGGCGCTCGATCCGCCGCCTTTCGCGCGGCGGGAGAACGCTTTTGCGCATCTGCCGCCGCAACTCCTCGGCGGCGCGGAGCGTGGCGTGCCGGGCCGTGAAGTCGTTGAGCGCATCGACGAGCGCCCAGGCCACGCGGCTGCCGCCGGCGTAGTTGATGTGGGTGAAGTCCTTGCCGGCCCAGCCGTTCTGCACGAACCGCTCCATGCCGCCCTGCGCCCGCATGGCGTCGCACGTCGGCCAGAAGGCGGCGCCCGTGTTCCGGGCCGCGCGCCGCTGGAAGTCGGTCATGTGAGGAATGGCGTCCATCGGTTCGAAGCCCGCGTCGCCCTTCACCGAACGGTCGCTGACGCCCAGCACCAGCACGGCGGCTCCCGGGAAGCAGCGGCGGACGTAGGCCACCATCTTCTCGATCTGCCGCGAGTAGCCGGAATAGTCCTTCACGCCCGCCTGCATGATGTTGAGCCCGTACTGGAGGATCACCAGGTCGTAGTGCAGCATGGCGTCGATCTGGGCATTGACCGAAGGGTCGGTCCAGAACATGGCCTGGCCGTTGTTGCTGCGCACCGAGTAGTTGTCCACGACCACGCCGGCATCGCTTTCGAACACGGCGCCGTAGCCGGCGAAGCCCTCCGTGCCCGAGAGCACCTCGAACGCCAGGGCGTGCAGATGCGGGGCGCGCACGACGATCCGCCGCACGGCCTCGTCCCCGGGGATGTCGAACGTGCGGCGCAGCGTGTCGTTGAGCGTCAGGCGGACGCGGCTGTCGGAGGGCGAACGGAAAAGCACGTGCGCCGTCGTGCAGGAGTCGAGCCGCTGTCGCGCGTCGGTGCTTTCCCAGCGCGTCGAGGCGCCCGCGGCGGGCTGGCTCATCCATCCCGAGACGTAGAAGTGTCCGCGCAGCGTCTCGGGCGCCCGCTTGCGCTGCATGATATTGTAGGAGGTCCACCCCTTTGCGTCGGTCCGGACGGTGCGGCGGAAGCCGGTCAGCGGCGAGGAGGTCGGGGCGAAGCCCGTGCCGCCTCCGCCGTAGGCGAGTTGCAACTTCTCGCGCAGGTCGGCCGTGAGGATGTCCCCTTCGACGAACGAGTCGCCGAAGAAGGCGATGCGCACGGGCCGCCGGGCGTTGAGCAGCGTGTCGCAGAAGGCCCGCATTCCCCGTATGCCCGTGGTGTCGAAGTCCTCGATCGGCGTGAGCTGCGCGACGAGCCGTGCGGTGTCGGGCGCGGCGGTGCGGCGGCGTGCGGCGCTGTCGCGGCGGAGATCCCACGCGAAGGTGGTCTGCACGGCGCGCGGCGCGGTGTCGGCCTCGATGCGTTCGGCCACCCGCTCCATATCGACATGGAATTCCGCCTCGTCGAAAGGCTGCGGCTCCGGCGCGGGGGCTGCGGCGTCGTCGAACGTGACGAGGTCCGAGAGGATGTTGGCCCGGCGGAGCTTGACGCCGCCGAGGCTCTGCGGGGGGATGAAACTGACGGCCACGAGCACTGCGATCAGCGCCGCGGCCGCAATCCATCCCTTGTGCGTGTAGTCTTTTTCGGGGGTGTTCATCCGGGACCGTTCAGTCGCGTCGTCCGCCGAGGATCAGCAGCACGTAGTAGAGAACCGAGGCGATGGCGCTCAGCGCCGCCACGAGGTAGGTGCGGGCCGCCCACGAAAGGGCCTCCCGGGCCTGTGCCAGCTGCGCTCCCTCCATCGTGCGGCTCGTCTGCAACCACTCCAGCGCACGGGCCGAGGCGTTGTATTCGACGGGCAGGGTGATGAGTGAGAAGAGCGCCGACATGGCGATCATGCCCACGCCGATCCAGCACAGCAGCTCGTTCTGCGTCGTGGCCAGGATCACCAGCCCCAGCAGGATGACCCACATGGCCGACGACGAGGCGAACTGCACCACGGGAACCAACTGCGAGCGGAGCGCCAGCGGGGCGTAGCCGCGGGCGTGCTGCACGGCGTGGCCGCATTCGTGGGCCGCAACCGCGGCGGCGGCCACGCTCGACGAGGAATAGACCGAGTCGCTCAGATTGACGGTCATCGTCTGCGGGTTGAAGTGGTCGGTGAGGTGGCCGCCCACATGCGTGACCTTCACGTTGTGGATGTTGTTGTCGCGGAGCATCTTCTCGGCGACTTCGGCGCCCGTGAGCCCGCCCGGGAACTGCACCTTCGAGTACTTTTTGAACACCGACTGCAGGCGCGCCTGCACGATGTAGCCCACGATGCCGATGGCGATGATCAGGAAAAACATGCCGGTCGAGGCGGCCGAATAACGGCTGGCCGCCGGCTCTGCGTAGTAGCCTGCCTGGAGCAGGACGATGAGGGGTTGTAACATGGTCGTAAAAATTTTTGTCTGGTTCGGGTGCCGGTGCGCACCGGCATTTTCTGCCGGGAGCCTCCGCCGCTTGCCGGGAACTTCCGCTTCGCTCCGGTGCTCCGGTCGCCGTGCGGCGTTTCCGGCGGGGCGGCCGCGGGACGGGTTTAGCGCTCCGGCGTGTGTTTCCGGTGCGTGTAGTAGGCTCCCGCCTGCTGCGCGGGCATCAGCACCATATCATTAACGTTCATGTGCGCCGGTAATTGTGCGGCCCATGCGATGGCCTCCGCAATATCCTCGCCGGTGAGGGGCTCGACCCCGTCATAGACCCGGTCGGCGGCTTCGCGGTCGCCGTGGAAGCGGACGAGCGAGAACTCCGTTTCGACCATGCCCGGGCGGATCTCGGTCACCTTCACGCCCGCTGCGAGCAGGTCGGCGCGCATCGACTGCGAAATGGCGTGCACGGCGTGCTTCGAGGCGCAGTAGACCGCGCCGTTCTCGTAAGGCTCCGTGCCGGCGATCGAGCCGATGTTGAAGATGTGGCCGCGGCCCGCGGCGACCATCTTGGGCGCGATGACGCGCGTGACGTAGAGCAGCCCCTTGACGTTGGTGTCGATCATGGCGTCCCAGTCGCGCGTGTCGCCCCGGTCGATGTGCTCCAGCCCGGCGGCCAGTCCGGCGTTGTTCACCAGCAGATCGACCCGCTCGAGCGGTTCCAGCGCCCGGCGCACCTCCTCCTCCGAGCGGACGTCGAATGCGAGCGTCGTGCAGCGGCCGCCCGCGGCGGCGATCTCCCGGGCGAGTTGCGCGAGACGTTCGGCGCGGCGGCCCGTCGCCGTGATGTCGTATCCCTCCCGGGCCAGCCGGAGCGCCGTGGCGCGTCCGATTCCCGAGGTGGCTCCCGTGATGAGTGCCTGTTTATTCATGACGATTCACAAAAAACGGTTCTTTCGGGCAAAAATACGAAATTATGTGTTACTTTGCATAAATTTTCGGACAAAATACCGCTGTCGTGAACCTGTCGTTTTTCATTGCCCGCCGCATGGCCCGTCCCTCGCCGGAGAACCGGCCCGGCGTGATGGAGCGCGTCGCCGTGGTGTCGGTGGCGTTGGGCGTGGCCGTGATGATTCTCGCGCTGGCCGTCATCCTGGGTTTCAAGCGCGAGGTGGCGGCCAAGATGACGGGATTCGCGGGCCATGTCGCCGTGACCGACGTGCGGGGCGTGGGGACGCTCGACGCCGAACCCGTCGTGCGGAGCGCGCATGTCGAGGAGCTGATCCGCACGACGGAGGGCTTCCGCGCGATGGCCCCCTACGCCCTTCGGGGCGGCATCGTCCGCACGGCCGACGCCGTGGAGGGCATCGTGCTCAAAGGCGTGGACGGGAGTTTCGACTGGCGCTTCTTCCGGGAGTGGCTCACGGAGGGCGAACTGCCCCGCGTGGGGGATTCGGTCCGCACGAAGGACGCGCTGCTGTCGCGGACGCTGGCCGACCGGTTGCGGCTGGGCGTGGGCGACCGTGTCGAGATGCTCTTCGTCGAGCCGGGCGAGCTGCCGCGCCGCGACCGGTTCAAGGTCTCGGGCATCTATGCTTCGGGGCTGGAGGACATGGACGGGGCGGTGGTGCTGACCGATCTGCGCAACGTGCAGCGGCTGGCCGAATGGACGCCGGAGAAGGTCTCGGGCTACGAGATTCTGCTCGACGACCTCGCCGGGGCGGATGCCTTCGCCGCGCGGCTGAGCGACGCGCTGCTCTACGACGAGTCGGACGATACGCGCAATCTGGTGGCCACGAGCGTCATGGAGCGCTATCCGAACATCTTCGACTGGCTCCGGGCGCACGACGTGAACGGGGCGGTGATCGTCGTCATCATGCTCGTCGTGGCCTTTTTCAACATGGCCTCGGCGCTGATGATCCTCGTGCTCGAACGCACGCGGATGATCGGGCTGCTCAAGGCGTTCGGAATGCCCGACGGGCAGTTGCGGCGCATCTTCCTGTGGCGGGCCGCCTTCATCACGCTGCGCGGGCTGGCGTGGGGAAACGCTGCGGGCGTCGGGCTGTGCCTGTTGCAGCGGGCGACGCATCTGGTGAAGCTCGACGCCGAGGGATACCTGCTCTCCGAGGTGCCCGTGGCGCTGGGGTGGGGCTGGTGGCTGCTGCTCAACGCGGGATTCGTCGCGGCGATCGTCGCGCTGCTCGTCGTGCCGGCCTGCGTGGTCTCCACCGTCAAGCCCGAAGAGACGATAAGATACGAATGAGAAAGAGATGAAACCGTACGATACCGATCAGACCAAGAAGGAGGAGGTCCGCGAGATGTTCGACCGCATCGCGCCGCGTTACGACCTTCTGAACCACACGCTTTCGATGAACGTGGACCGCCTGTGGCGCCGCCGCGTGGTGCGCGAGGTGCGGCGGGCCGCGCCGCGGCGGATTCTGGACGTGGCCACCGGCACGGGTGACCTGGCCATCGAGATGGCGCGCCGCATCGCCGGAGTGCAGGTGCTCGGGGTGGACCTCTCGGAGGAGATGCTCGCCGTGGCGCGCCGCAAGGTCGAGCAGCGGGGGCTGGACGGACGGATCGTCCTCGACTGCGGGGATGCCGAACGCCTCGCGGCGGCCGACGGCTCGGTGGATGTGGCGACCGTGGCGTTCGGGGTCCGGAACTTCGGCGACCTTGAGGCGGGGCTCCGGGAGATGGCCCGGGTCGTGAGGCCCGGGGGGCGCGTCGTGATTCTGGAGTTCTCGCGTCCCCGGAACCGGCTGTTCCGGACGTTGTACGAATTTTATTCCTACCGGATTCTGCCGCGTATCGGCGGGGCGGTGTCGCACGACCGGCGGGCGTACGAGTATCTTCCGGCTTCGGTCGGGGAGTTTCCCCCGCCGGAGGAGTTCCTCGGGATGATGGCCCGGGCCGGATTCCGCGACTGCCGGGCCCGGAGCCAGAGTTTCGGCATCGCGCAAATCTATGTCGGGGAGCGATGACGGCGCGGTGCGGAGGTGTCGGACGGACGCTGCGCCGTGCTGCGGCGAGGCTGCTGCTCGTGTCGCTGGCGGCGCTGGCTGCCGCCGCGTGCGGCAGGATGGAGCCGGAGGCCGTGTGCGTCGAGGCCGTCGAACGTTTCGAACGGCTGGGGTCGGCCGGGGCCGATGCGGTGCTGCGCGTGCATAACGGGACGGGGCATACCCTGAAGATCCGGCGCGTGCGTCTGGACGTCTTCTATGCCGGGAAGCGCGTGGGGTCGCTCCGTCTGCACGAGCCGGTCCGCATTCCGCGTCGGGCGACGACCCTCGTCGGAACCCGCTGGCGGCTGGAGACGTCGGATCCGATGGCCTTCTACGTCGTCGAGCGGCGCCTCGGCGAGGGCGATCTCTCGCGGATCGGGCTGTCGTACGAGCTCCGCGCGCAGCGGCGTGGTTCCCGTGAAAATTTCCGGCGATATGATGCCGTTGTCGGAATTTTTGAATACCTTTGGCCTGTCGGAAGACGACATTAAAGAGTACCTGAAATGATGCGCAGATTGCTGTTCCTCTCCCTCGCACTGTCTTTCGCGGCCGTCTTCGGGGCGGCGGCGCAGTCGCTCGACGCCTTCAAGCGGCAGTTGGCCGAGCCCGCCGCCGCGCCGGGGTTGCTCTTCGGCCGGGCGCAGGTGATCGCCGTCGAATACGGCGATGCAGCGCGCACGGTGGCGGAAGCCTCCCGCGCCGAACGCCGCGACCGCTTCCCGGGGTATCGGGTCTGCATCTTCTCGGACAACGGCCCGGAGGCCCGCGAAGGGGCGTTCGCCGCGCGGAAACTTTTCGAGGAGACTTTCCCGGGCGTGAAAGTCTGCATGGGCTACGACATTCCCTATTTCAAGGTGTCGGTAGGCAACTGCCTGACGACAGAGGAGGCGATTATCCTCAAGGAGCGCGTGTCGGCGACCTTCCCCAAGGCTTTCGTCAAGAGCGAGGAGCTTTCGGCGGCCGATCTGACGGAGTAGCGCCGGGGAGCGCGGCCCGTGCGGTGCTGCTCCGGCGAATCAATAAAGACAACTGTCCATGAAAGTACTGTTGATAAACGGAAGTCCGCGGCATGCGGGCAATACCTTCATCGCCCTGTCCGAAGTGGCCGGGGCGCTCGAAGCGGAAGGCGTACGGACGCAGATCGTCCAACTGGGGAACAAACCCGTGCGGGGATGTATCGCCTGCGGGAAGTGCGCCGACCTGGGGCGCTGCGTATTCGACGATCCGCTCTACGACGAGGTGCGCGTCGCCCTGCGCGATGCGGACGGGCTGGTCGTGGGATCGCCCGTCTATTATGCCGGGCCGAACGGATCGCTCTGCGCGCTGCTCGACCGGGTCTTCTACTCCTGTTCGGAACTGCTGGCCTACAAACCCGCCGCAGCGGTGGTCGTTTGCCGCCGGGGCGGGGCGAGTGCGGCGTTCGACCGGCTGAACAAGTATTTCACCATCTCGAACATGCCTGTCGTCTCGTCGCAGTACTGGAACAGCGTGCACGGACGGCTGCCCGGCGAGGCGGCGCAGGATGCCGAAGGATTGCAGACGATGCGGGTGCTGGGACGCAACATGGCGCGGCTGCTCAAGGCCGGCCCGCTCGCTTCGGAGGCGCGGCCTGAAAAGGAGGAGCGCGTCTGGACGCATTTTATCCGGTAGTCCGGTCGCCGGAACCGGAGGAACGGGATGCGGATGCCTTTTTTCGGGGCGGGGGCGGAGACGGAGGAGTCTCCGGATATTCTCTCGTCGCCCGATAATATGAACGGCCCTGCAACGAATATGCGATGTCGTTGCAGGGCCGTTTCCTTTTGTATCCGCAGGGAGCGGTCTGGCTTTTGCGGATTATGTGTGTTTCATCGGAAAACTCTCCGATTTTTCAGTGGCCGACGATCGGTTTGCAGTCCGTCACAACGATTGGGCGACGACCTCCCATTTCAGATCGCCGGGCTGATTGCCTGCGCCGTCGATCGCCTGCCACTTGTAGCCCTCGGCCGGCTCGTAAACGACCTTGGTCTCCGTGTTGTAGGCTTTGCCGCTGAATTTGCCGCCTTTAAGAATTACGCTTCCGGTCGGCAGATTCACGTCGTTGTCGCCCGATACGACCGCGCTGGTCCCTTCGATCTGCAATCCCGACCAGTCGTTGGGCGCGGAAAACTCTCCGCCCGTGATCGTGACCTTCGCGCCGTTGGTTATATACACCGGATAAAAGGCATCTTTCTCCCCCGGCGTATTCTCCGTATAGTATTTGCCGCCGCTGATTACGGCATCCTGGCAGCTTTCGATGGAAATACCGCCCTGAATACCCTTGACTTCGCAGTTTTTGATCCGCACTTTCGACCCGAACAGACGCATCGCGTAAGCCCAATGCTTACCATTGTCCTTATTCGAGGACGTGGACTCGAAGTAACTGTCGGTGAGCGTGATCTCGCCGCTTGCGACGTCACGCCCCATGCCGCAGACGGTGAACTCGCCCGAGATGATCCGGGCATTCCTGATGGTTACGTTCGCATCGTTCCAATAGGCGATCGCCGCACTGTTGTAGGGATGTCCCGTAGCTGAGCTGCCGTGCCAATGATAGTTGGGGTCGTTGATCAGGGTGACACCGTCGATAACGCAATCCCCGCCCGTAACGTGAATCAGGTATTTCTGGTAACCTTCACCCCCCCCCTTCAGGCCGCTATCGTTTTCCGAAGAGTTGTCGATCGTCCCCTTACCGGTCAGCGTGAGGCCCTTTTCGGCCGTCAGGAAGTTCTCGCTGCCGAGCCGGACGGTCGTCCCCTCCTTGATGTCGATGGTTTTGTGTTCGGTGAACGAGAGATTTTCCGCCGGTACGGAGGCGAGGTCTATATCGGAAGCCACGGCGATTTTGGCAATGGCCGGATTGGACAGTGCTCCGGTCAGATCCGCTGCGTCATTGACTTCCACGGGAACGCTCGCCTGTCCTCCTGCCGGAACGACTTCGTAGGTGCCGTTCGGTGCGGGAGTTGTACTTACTTTTACAGTCGTGGAACCCTCTGCAACGAAATTCTTGACCGGATTTTCCGTCATTGAATTCGACGGGTCGAAATTGATGAACGTGCCGCCGTACACATTGATGGCAGCGTTCGAATTGTCTTTCAGATTCAGCACCCAATAGCCGCGCTCATTGGCACATGCCGACTCGAACCGGCCGCCGTAGATGTTGATAACGGCATTTTGATCCGCATAGATGAGGTCGAGCTGGGCGTTACCGTCGTTGAATTCCTGATTGTTGTAGAAATTGCCGCCGTAGATGTTCACTTTCGCATCACCGTAAGCATATACTGCCATGCGGTAGCCGTCCTCGTTGGGTTCGGTTCCGATGGCACGGATGTCACCGTCTCCCCTGATGTTCAGCGTGGCGCCTCCTTTCACCTCGAATACGGTGGTGTTGCCGTATTGTCCGTCTGGGAGCGATGTCTCGTTGATGATGTTCTTGCCGTTCAGGTCGATCTCGACCGTCTTGTCCCCTTCGACGACCAGCGGCGCCTTGACCGTTACGTCCTCCGACAGGGCGACGCTGCCGCCGTTTGCCAGCGCGGCACGCAGTTCGGGATAGTCGTCGATGTCGGGTTGGTCGAAGTCCGGATTGATCGTCACGTCGAGTGTACCCTGTTTGGTCAGCAGGTTGCCCGACACATTGGTGCGGTAGTTGCGGCGGATGGGAATGTTCTTGAAGTCGCTGTTGGTCGCTATTTCGGTATCGTCGGAACCGTAGAAGGTCATCGAGAAATCGGCCAGCGTGGCCTCCTCGACGGGCGCCCAGATATAATCGACCGTAAGATCGCCGTCGGCGCTGAGTACGTCGGCCGTATATTCCACCGCGGCCGTCTCCTGGCCGACCTCGCCTTTCTTGGCGTCGAACGAAGTCGGAACGGCCGTGAAAGCCACTTTCACCTTCGTCGGCTTCAGTGCGGGATCGGGGATCGCAGTCATGTCGAACGTCTTGACGTTCAACTGGCCGAAAGGACGACGCAGGGTGATGTTCTCCGAGAACGATCCTGTTACCTTGTAGTCGGACAGTATGCCGGTAAAGGCGTCGAATTCGTCGTCGTTGCCCGCATAGGCGCCCTTCACCGTAATATGGGTCAGATCGTCCGTGTCATAGTGGTCTCCGGTCGAGCAGTCGGCCCAGAAAACGAAATCGTAGGTCTGCGAAGCCACCAGACGCAGGTTGAACGTCGCGGCATTACCCGTTACCGCCGCAGTCTGCTGCTCCCCGTAGAGTTGCCCGTTCCGGTAGATTTGAAGCAGACAGCGGTCGATTTTCGCTCCGTTGCCGAAGTCCGCCGCCGTGGCGCGTGTCCGCGTTCCTTGCGGGATGGCAATCGTAATGGTTTGGGCGGCCCCTTCGTCGGACACGAGCCCCTCGTCCTTCTGACATGCGGTGAGGGTCAGTGCAAGACCCGCCGCCAACAAGAATAGTTTTTTCATGGTTTGTTGAGTTTTGTGAATTACCCCCCCCCTCCGATTTTTCGGAAGGAGGGGATGTAACTCAACGGTTTGTAATTTATTTCGAAATACCCTTCGATTCTTTGTCCGGGACCCGGAGGAGCTGTCGGACTACTCCGGATTGAAAGTGTTATTGAGCCACCACCTCGTAGTTGTAGGTGATGCCGCCTACTGTCTGTACATTGTCCTTATAAACGTATCCGTCGGCTGCGGCCGTCAGGTTGTCCTCGAAATAACCGCCCTGAATTGCTACCGTACCGCCGGCGATATACACGTCTTCCATGCCCGGGTAACCGGAGAAATACCCGCCTGTAATCGTGGTCTTGCCACCCTCGTTGTAAAGCGCATAGTATTTGCAGTCGTTCAGAATCGTGCCGCCGGATATCGTCACGTTGGCCCCTCCGATCGACTGGATGGCTTCGATCCGGCCGCCTTTGACCGTCAGTTTGGCATTGCTGCCGGCTGCCATCAGCGCATAACCCGTCAGAGAGTTCCGGTTAATGACGTTACCGTTCTCGATGGTCATATCGGCGCTGCCGGTATTCATCAGCGTGAAGCCGGGACCATCGAAGGTTCCGTTCTTGATGTTGCAGATGCCCTGATTGTAGATAACCACGCCGTTGGCATCCGTAGCTTTCGTAGCGGTATAAGTTCCGTTTTCGATCGTCAACGTTGCACCGGCTTCATTCATGAAGATATAATCGGTGGCAGTCATCTTTCCGGCGCCTTTGACGGTAAGCTCACTCTTGTTGACGATCTGCTGTTTGCCGACAGTCAGAGTAACTGCGTTCTTAAAGTCGATGACGGTAGGTTTCTTGATTGCAATCTCGCCACTCGTTTCCGGAATTTTCGTCAAATCGTAATGATACCATACGTTGACGTTACCGCCGTCTTTCAAGAGGGCAACGAAACGTTTCAGTTCGGTCCAGCGATCCTTAACAACGCCATCCACGATCAATTTGGCCGTGTTTATGTATCCGGCAGTGAAATTGGAAGCCCACCAGCCCATATATTCATCTGTGAAATGGCCGGTTGCTACTCCGTCTGCCTGTTTGTCCACCTTGTTGTTGCGGAGTTCTACGGTGTACTTGTCGTAGGTGTCGGCTTTTTTCGATACATTTACCATATTGCCGATAAATGCGTGGGAGAAACTTTGCTCCATAGCATAGAACAAATCGCCGTCGCAATAGGAATCCGCATCCTGACCTTTGTAAGTATTGTTGAGAGTGATGCCGCTGACCGAGCAGCCCTCGATGAGCACGTTGCGCTCGAAAGTCTGGAAATAACCGATAAGGCCGGCTGCTTGCGAACAGTAGGTGAACGTTCCGGGGTTAAATACGTCGATAGAGCAAGCGGTTACCGAGCAGTTGCGGACCGTGACGTCTTTCGAGCTTGTGCTGACGAAACCGATCAGGCCGCCGATTTTCTGAACGCTCTTAATGGTCGTATTCTTCATATGGCAGTTTTCCACCGTACCGTAGTCCATGCGGCCGACCAATGTACCGCCGCGATAACAGGTCACTTCGGCACCGTCGATCGTGAGGTCTTTCACGTTGCCCTGAAGCACATAGAAGAAACCGCCGTAGTAAGTGCCTTTACCATTAGGTTGACCTGTGGCGTTGTCGACGTATAGGTTCTTAATCGTATGGCCGGCGCCGTCGAATTCCACGAAGCCTTTGCCTTCCGTATCGATCGGAGTCCATTTCTGTTTTTGGAGGTCGATATCCGTCGTCAGCACGATCTTCGCACATCTCTTCTCTGCCACGAGTTGGACTGCTTTTGCAAGGGTCTTTGCGTCGCCGACGGCATAGACCGTTACTTTGTAAACGGCATCCGCTTTGCTGAAATCGATATTCTCCACCGCTCCGTAGATTTCCACATTTCCTTTATTTACGTTCAGTGTTTTCACCGTGACGCCTTCGGGAACGATCAGCGTTTCGCCGGCCGTCGTGGCGTCTATTTCCCCGAAGGAGCCCTGAAGGGTAACCGTCGATTCCGGGGTATTGATGGTCAGTTTCCCGGTGGTATTGGCCGTGATGGTAATATTTGCGGGAGCTTCCGTGTTACCCGTTCCACCGGTCCGATCGTCGTATTTTACAGTAACGGGGTTGCTCGTTTCGGGGAGTGTGAGCGAGATTTTCACGTTATTGTCCGTAGCATATATCTGCGGTATCACGATCTCGTTGCCCGCGGCATTCGTCAGATTCTTGACGACAATATCGGTCGCGCCGCTTTCGAGGGCCGCCTTGACATCTGCCGCGCTTTCGACTTCGACAATCACTTTCTCGATGGGGCTGTTTTCATCGAATTCCGGGTCGATCGTTACGCTGATCGTGCCCTTCCTGGTCAGCAGGTTGCCCGACACGTTGGTGCGATAGTTGCGGCGGATCGGAATGTTGGTGAAGGCGTCGTTGGTGCAGATCTCCGTACCGCCGTTGTAGAATGTCATCGTGAAATCGGAGAGCGCGGCCCCGGATTCCGTGGCCCAGAGGAAATCCATCGAGATCGTACCGTCGGTCTTGGCGAATTCTGTCGCCTTATAGCTGACGTCGGCCGATCCGCTCACTTCGCCCGTCAGGGCGTTGAACGTCGTGGGAAGGCCCTTGAAAGCGACCTCGTATCCCGTGGGTTTCAGCGCCTCGTCTCGGATTTCGTTCAGGTCGTTGGTCTTTACCACCAGCAGACCGAAAGGACGTTTCAGGGTTACGGGCCTGGAGAAAGAGCCCGTCACTTCGAACGTCTCGTGGGCGAAGAACGCATCCCGCTCGTCGCTGTTGCCGACGAACGGCCCGATTTCCGTGATCGACTTCAGATTCGCCGTATTGTAGGTCTTGTCCGTGAAGCTGCCTTCGCTGCCTTCGGCGCAGTCGGCCCAGAATACGAAGTCGTAGGTCTGCTGGGCGACCAGCCGCAGGTCGTCGAAGGTAACCGTCTCGCCGGTGACGCCCTTCTCGATACGGTTGTAGAGTTTGTCGTTGCGGTAGATCTCCAGAATACAGCGGTTGGCCGAGGTGCCGGCGCCGAAATCGTCGGTAACCGCACGGGTTCCGTTCTGCGGAATGGTGACCGTAAACGAGGAGGAAGATGTCGTGTCCCGAAACGACACCTTCGTCCTTCTGACATGCGGTGAGGGTCAGTGCAAGGCCCGCCGCCAACAGGAAGAGTTTTTTCATGGTTTGTTGAGCTTTTGCGAATTACCCCCCCCCTCCGATTTTTCGGAAGGAGAGGATGTAACTCAACGGTTTGTAATTTATTTTGAGGAACTTCGTTTTGGGATTTAGATAAGATTCGGATTCGGTCGTCCGTCATTCGAACGTCGCCGTCACGCGGGACGTGCAGTTCGGTCGCAGCGGCAGTACGTCGAGTGTCCTGGTCGTACTTCCCACCGTGACCGAAAGGCCGACGGTGTGTTCCGCGCTGGACGGAACGAAGAGGAAGTCTTCGCCGACCGAGTCCGATCCGGAGGTCGTCGTCGGGAATGCGAGCGTTAAGGTTTGCGGGGCGGATGCCGTTCCGGTCAGCACGTCGTACTGCGTCGGCACGTCCGTGTAGGTAACCGCAACCGCTTCGCCGCCTGTGCCGAACGCCTTCCTGTTCCGCATCTTCAGCTTGGCCAGCGGGCGCTTCAGCTCGGCCGATACGGCGTTGCCGCCGTTCCATTGCACGTCGGTCAGGACGCAGGCGAAGGCGTCGCGTTCGCTTGCGGCTGCGGGCGTGTATTTTTTCGCGGCGACCTGCCGCAGGTCGCCGGTCTCGTAGGCTCCCGTGCCGTAATCGGCCCAGAAGAGGAAATCGTAGGAGCCGGGAACCAGCGCGATCTCGATAGCGGCTTCGGTGAGTGTTCCCGCCGCTGTCTTATGCAGCACGCAGCGGGGATTGGCGCCCCGTGTCCACGCCTCGAAGGTGTAGGTCAGCGCCTGTTCTGCGGCAGTCTCGCTGCGCGTCGCCGCCTTGGCTGCGGGTTCGTTCTCCAGCGCGCCCTCCGAGCGCAGGGAGATCGCACCGCCCACGGGCTCCGCCGGGGCGGGCGTGGGACTCTCGTCCTTGCTGCATCCGGCAAGGACGGTCAGTGCGAGAAACAGTGTCAATATCTTGTTCATGCGAATAGCGTTTTAATCGGGGATCACGATATCTATTTCTCCGTCAAACCCGGGGTCGATGCCGATGCCGGGGGCGTAGTCGCGCGTGAGAAACTCGTCGCGTACGGTCGTCAGCTTGCCCCGTACGATCGGCACGTCGATGCCCTCGATGCGGTTCAGCAGGTTGCCCTCGCTGTCGCGGATGGTAAGATCGACCTTCACGGCCGATTCGGAGCCATTGACGAAGATGTAGTCGCTGGCCAGGTGCGCCTCCTTGTCCGTCAGCGGCGTCATGTTGCATCCGAATGACATGCCCGTTCGGGCGTCGTTGGGTTTGTTCGTGTAGGCGTTGAAGCCCGACGGGAAGTACCCCGCATACTCCACCTGCACCCGGATTGTCGAAAGATCGGGATTCTTGACGAGCAGATTTTCGGCAATGGTGCCGGCTTTCGCCCGCCGTGCGGCCAACTCGTCGAGAAACTTGTCGATGTCGGTGGTGATGAATTCGATCTTGGCCATCGGACGCTGAAGCGTCACGGTCGCATCCACGGTCGCGTTCCACCGGTCGCGGTAATCCTTGAGGTCGATCTCCTGTTGTGCGATGTAGGCGTCCTTGTGGTCTTCGTTGCCGATGTAATCCCCGGCTTCGGGAACGCTGATCGACGAAAGGGAGTTTACATGGTAGTATTTGTCGGCCGTCGAGCCGTCGTCCACATAGTCCATCCACGCTACGACGTGATACCGGGCGGCATGCACCGCCAGCGAGGTGCGGATCGCATGATGTCCGTCCGCCGCCTGCTCGCAACTGAGCACCTGCTGCTCTACGGGTTCGCCGCCGATCTCGTCGCGGAACACCTCGACGATCCAGCGCACGTCGTGCGTGTCGGCTTCCGGCGCTTCGGAACGCCCCGTCGGCTCGTAGGGTTCTATTTTCGGGTCGATCGCAAGGGTCAGGTTCACATTGACCAGCGTGGGATCCACGCCTCCGTTTTCCGGAAATTCCAGTACGGTCTTGTCGCAGCCTGTCGATACGAGGACGAGCAAACAGGCGATATATGTTGTCGGTTTTTTCATCTTCCGCTCCTCCTTTATTTTCCGAATCGGTAAACCAGACCGATTCCCACTTTCGTCAGTCCCCAATAATTATAAGCTATTCCCTTCTCGAAGCGGGTGCCGTTCGGGATATTATAATAGGTATCGTATTTCGTGTGGACGTATCCCGCTCCGATGGTGAACTCTGCCGCCCAGTGGCGGGCGAAGGGCAGCACGTAGCCGTAGCTCAGACCTGCGCCGTAGAAACCGTCGGGCGACTGGTAGCGGTTCTTGTCGTTCACGGCGATATTGAAGGCTCCGATATTGAGGTGAGCTCCGAGGAAATGACCTTTCATCGGCTCTTTCAGCCAGTAACGGAATTCCGGCTGAACAGCCAGAAAACGCAGCCGGTAGTCGCGCGCTACGGTGTAGGGACTGTATATGATCGGAAGATCGACCGAGCAATGCTTGCCGAAACCGTACTCTATACCGATGTTGGCGACCGTGGCGGCCAGATAGGCTACGTTGGTTTTGACCGCCCAGCGGTAGGAGGGACATACGGGATCGGACAGCGCTCCTTCCGGAACCCCGGCGACCGGTTGCGCCGGTTGCGGTTCCGGCCCGACGGACGTCTTCTCGTCAGGCGTATCGGGTTCGGCCGGGGATTCCGGTGTTCGCGATTCCGGCCGGCTTTCGGATTTTTCGTTTTCGGGCAACGAACCGGCCGGCACGACGTCTCTCTCGGACAGCGTGTCGGGAGCCGTATCCGCCTTCGCACTCGGAAGCATATAGGTTACGGCGGTCACATCTGTCATCCCGCGCCACCGTTGCGTGGAATTCGTCGTCCTGAAATGGTCTTCTTTCAATCCCTCGTGGACGATGAAGTAGGATTTGACCTGGTTGCTTCGGTTCTTCGCGGCCGCGAGGTTCTCCTTGCGGGAGTTGTACGAGGAACAGAATCCCAGTACGCGCACTTTCATGTCGCCCGATTCGATCAAGAGTCTGTGTTGCCGGATGGACCGGGTGAGCAAGTCGATAGCGGCTGCGTTTCCCTTGTAGTCGGCCCAGAACATGCGTTTCTTCGGAGCGAACCGGAAGACCGCCGTATCTCCCCGGACGAATGGCTCCGCAGACATGCCGGCATCCTGCCCTGATGCCATACCGCAGGCAAACGACAGGATCGGCAGAAATAGCAGTTTGCACTTCAGTTTCATCGGATGAATAGCTGTTTTCATGCTTGTTTCCTTCCGCCGGACGCGGCATCGGAAAACCTGTTCAAACCGCTAATGGCAGATGAAAACGTTCGTTAAATCGGCATGTCGGAAAAAGACGACGCATAAAGCCGACGAATGAAAGAGCAGGAGGGAGAAAAGAGTTGATATGTAAATTTTTAGCAATACTTTTTTTGCCGATACGAATAAAAAATTATACCTTTGGAGTATTAAACGAACGTTTTTCCGCCGTCTGCATTTCATGTCGTCCGGGATCGAAGCGGTCCGGCGACATCGCCCGGGCGTGCAAGGCGTGATACGGTTGTATTTTCCTGATTTTCATCGTCTCCGGGTTCGGAGAAAACCTGGCGGGCGTTTTGTGGCGTGTTTCGCGTATCCGTGGGAAGACTTGGAGATTCGGTTTGACCGTGTGAGAAGTGGGCGTTTGTGTTTTGGAACAATGTCCGCATTCGTAAATGGGATGTACCTTACTTCGTTTTACGATTGTGGACCTTAATGTATAAAACCCTGCAAATATATAATTTGCAGGGTTTTGCTTCTGTTCGTGCCACTTGGCGGAGAGAAGGGGATTCGAACCCCTGAAACACTTTTGATGTTTACTCGCTTTCCAGGCGGGCCAGTTCAACCACTCCTGCATCTCTCCGAAAACGCCCCCAAAAGTACGCAATATTTCCCGATTCTGCAAATGACGGCCGTTTTTTCTCCTTTCGGGATCCGGGTGTCCGCTCCGTTTCGGTCCGGTGGTGTCTTGCCCTCCGCTCCGTTTGCGGCCCGTTTGCCGTCCCCGGAAGGAACCGGATCTCTGCCGATTCCGGGGAAACGAAAACGGGACGACCCGCGGACCTTCCGTTTTCCAGGCGGAGAGAGGCAGCATCGTTGGACTGGCTCACACCAGTATCTACCGACTATGTACTATATCGGTTGGAGCGTATCGCCGAACAGATACCGCACGTGCGTCCGGTATCATTCTCTTTTTGGAAGCAAACCTCTTCCGAGCCGGTCTTCCGGTGGCAGGCGATAGTGTTCCGCTGTCGTCTCTTGTCCTGTTTACTTGCAGGAAGGAGGAATAAAGATAGCGCTGTTGAAAAGAGAATGCAACGTTGTCGCTTTTCCCAACGTATCGGGCGAATCTGGGTTAGCGATTTTATGGCTAAATATTCGGCTTAAATAAAGCGCAATACCTTGTACGGCCTCGCCGGAATTTCTGAAAAGTGCCTCCGGAGGGGTTGTATAGTTTGTCTTTGAATTTTAGCGTCCGAGGAGTTCTCCTGCAACCGTACGTGTGAGACTCATGCTGTCGTCATCAAGTTCACTGCGCCAGTACATGCCGCCTCTGAGACCTTTTTCCTTGATATAGTCACATTTGATTTTCAACGATTTCGGATTTTCATATCCGACGATGAGGGTGCCGAGACTGTCAACGATATAAGGAACGCAAGCTATCGAGTCCCAGCGCTCTTCCATGCCCTCGGCCGCCAGATTGCGGTTCACGATATCGCGGTAATCGGTCCAACCCTTGAAATCCTTGTCGTTACCGCGACCGTAGAACGCAAGGCCGAGAACCATGTCCTTGTAGTCAAGACCTTTTGTTAGGAAAGAGTCGATTGACTCCTCAATCGTCGAAACTCCGGCCAGCTCCGAGCGGCGCAACGCAGTGTGATGATAGGGAGCCTGCCAGCCCATGTCGTAGGTCATCAGATTGACATAATCAAGATATTTCATCGCTTCGCGCATGTCGAAACCGTTGCCGAAAAAGCCTGCTGCAGCCGAAACCACTTTATCTCTGCCGAGTGCGTTGCGAACGTCGCTGAAAAGACGGATGTAGTTGGCCTGCTCTTCTTCATTGGCCGGAAACTCCCAGTCGAAATCAACCCCGTCGAGTTCATATTTGTCCACAATGCGTTTACAGTCAGCTGCAAATGCCAGACGAAGCGAGTCACGGCCTGTCATCTCTGCCCATCCAGATTCGGCTCCTGCGCCACCCATCGAAAGTATGACTTTAAGTGCCGGATTCTCTTTTTTGAGATTGAGTATCCGCTGAAGGCGGGGTATGTTGTTGATCTGTACGCCATCATGGGTCCGATTGGGGATGGCGGCAAGATAATTTATGGCGGTCACCATATTGGCTGGCGGCAGTTTGCCCTCTTCTTGCCACACGTAGGCGATACATTCGTATTCGGGTTCGGCGGCCTTTCCTGAAGTCCTTTTGCACGAAACCGCGGCACCCATGAGAACAAGTGCAGCGAAGCCGATCGAAATCTTTTTTATCTTTATATTCATCATATTAATGTATTATATCAGTTAAATTTATTCGTCTAAACCGAAAAATGCACGAACCGCTGCGTATGCAAACCGTATGTTGTAGAGATGAATTCGGTGTAAACAAAACACTCGGTTTTACATTATTTGATGTAAAACCGAGTGTCTGTTTCGCAATTTGCTGATTTTTAGCGTTTGTTGCGGAGAGAGAGGGATTCGAACCCCCGGTACAGTTGCCCGTACACCGCATTTCGAGTGCGGCCCGATCGACCACTCCGGCATCTCTCCTTGAAGATCGTTCCCCGAAACCATCGTTTTGGGACTGCAAATATAGACATATTTTTTATATCCGCGCATTTTCGGGCGGAAAAAATTGCGTCCGGGCGAAAAAAAAGCTCCGGACGGGGGCGTTTGCCCGCCCCGGGTTGCTTCCGGTTCCGGAATAATTCCTATCTTTGTCCCGAAAGGACCGCCTGCCGGGAGCAGTATTTCGCCGTCGGGAGCGTTTATTGAACAGGGGAGCGACAGGAATACTAAAACCGGTACGGTTTTCGTTTTCTCCGAAAGAACCCACGCAAATCGAAGTGTGTTATGAAAACGTTGAATCTTTGGATCGGGGCCTTCCTGGCGGCCGCGGGGCTTGCGGGCTGTTCGTCGGCCTATTACGCCTCTTCGGGATACGCCTCCGACGACCTCTATGCCCTGCACGACCGGACGCAGATCGCCCGTAAGCAGCAGGCGCAGGCCGAGGCGCGCAAGGCCGCGGCCGAAGCGCGCCGCGCCGAATGGGAGGCCCGGCTGGCCGAAGCCGAGGCCGCAGCCGCCGAAAACGGATATTACGAATACGACGCCAATCCTTACCGGAGCGTGCTGGCCGACGATTACGAGAGCGCCTATGCCCGCCGGCTGCGCGGCTTCGAGTCGCCGTCGTACAACATGCCCTCGAGCTATATCAACGCCCGTTACAGCCGGGCGTTCGATTACGTTTCCGCCTACGATCCGGCCTTCTATAACGTGATCGTGATGGGCGACGAGGTGTGGGTCGAGCCCAAATACATTACCTCCATGTTCGGTACGTGGGGGCGGCCCGTCGTCTTCCTCGATCCGTGGTATTACGGCTGGAGTACGCCCGGACTGTCCTTCTCGATCGGCAGTTGGGGCTGGAGTTTCGGCTGGAACTCGTGGTACAGTCCTTGGTACAGCCCGTGGCACGGTCCGTGGTACGGCTCCTGGTACAATCCGTGGTGGGGGCCGTCGTGGGGCTGGGGTCCCGGCTGGCACGGCCACCCGCATTGGGGCGGCTGGGGCCCGGGCTGGGGGCCCGGCTGGGGACCGGTCCACCATTACGATCCGAACCGTCCCAATATCGTGCATCGTCCGAGTCGTCCGCCCCGTTCGCAGACGTTCGGAGGCGGTTCGGGGTCGAATATCAACCGGGGCTCGGGCGGCGGCCGCACGTGGCAGTCGGGGGTCTATCAGGGCGGTAACCGCGGCGGCCGCGGCAATTCGTCCCGCGGGACGGTCGGCCGGAACGACCGGAGCGACAATCCCTTCGACTGGCGGAGCGGCTCCTCGAACAGCGACCGCACGGGTAACCGGCGCGCCCCGTCGAGCGGCAGTTTCGGCGGCAGCCGCGGCGGCTCCTTCGGCGGCGGAGGCGGATTTTCGGGCGGCGGTTCGCGCAGCGGCGGCTCGACGGGTTCGAGTTCGCGCGGCCGATAGGGTGTCCGCTTTGATTGTCAAACGAAAACACGAGCATTATGAAACGTTCGATTCTGACGGCCGGCGCCGCGCTCCTGCTCTGCGGGAAGCTCGCGGCGCAGACCCCCCCCCAATACGAGTTTGGCGGACTGGCGATGAGCGCCGACGCCTTGTCCACTGCCGATCTGTTCTCGCTTTCGCAGCAGAGTTTTAATTTCGGCACGGCGCGGTCGATGGCCATGGGCGGCGCGTTCACGTCGCTGGGGGCCGACCAGGCTTCGATGGTCATCAATCCGGCAGGCCTGGGCATGTATAACCGCGGCGAAATCGCCGTAACGCCGATGATGACCTTTTCGCGGGCCGAAACGCCCGCGGGTCTGACTCCCTCGGGGGCCATGCCTTTCCGGAGCAACGGAAAGAACCGCTTCGCCTTGGGCAATATCGGCGGGGTCTTCAACGTGTACGAGGGGACTGGGCGGCTGCTGAGCGTGAATTTCGGCGTCGGCTACAACCGGCTGGCCGACTACAATTACAGCTATTCGTTCGAGTTCGCAGGCAGCAACCGGACCTCCTCCATCGCCGACGCCTTCGCCGTGCAGCTCGAGGCGGGCGGCGCCTATGTGGACGACAACGGCACGATCGCCATGAAGCGGGACGGCTGGACGGCCACCGACTGGCGGATCGACCCCTTCTTCTGGCCTGCCGTGGGAGCCTACAAGACCTATCTGGTGGATTACGACCGGACCGACAAGCTGTGGTATCCCGGCGAGATCGGCGATAACGCCACTGTGAACGGCGGCGCTTCGGTGCGGAGCATCGGATCGGCCGGCGAGTTCGATATCTCGATGGGCGCCAATCTGGACAACAAGCTCTATTTCGGCTTCACGCTCGGAATACAGAGCATCTACCAGAAGAAGAGCATCTATTACGGGGAGGGGTATAACTACGGCGGCGGCAACGGTTACAACCTCGACCAGGGCGGCGAGTATGCGGTCGATCGCAACGGCAATCCGCTTGCGAATGTCATGCAGTCGATGGGAATGACGCAGACGGCGACCGTGGAGGGCGCGGGCGTCAATTTCAAGCTCGGCGTCGTTTACAGTCCGGTTCCGAATCTGCGGCTGGGCATGGCGTTCCATACGCCGACGTTCTATTCGCTCGACAGGCGCTACGGGATGTCGATGTCCACCGCCTCGATCGGCGCCACGTCCGAGACCGATCCGCGTCCGCACGACTACACGTCGGACACCGCTTCGGACATTCTGGAGGACTCGGGCGACTCGGGCTGGGAGTTCGTCTCGCCTTCGCGCCTGATGTTCGGCGCCTCCTACACGTTCGGCGACGTGGCGATCGTGTCGGTCGATTACGAGCGGGACTGGTACAACGGCATCCGCGTGAAGAACATGCCCTATCTGGCTTACGGGCCCGCGGCGTCGGACTTCAAGCAGGACATGAAGTACTATTTCAAGGGGTCGAACACCGTGCGCGCCGGCGTGGAGGTGCGGCCGCTGCCGATGCTCTCCGTGCGCGCCGGATTCGGATACAACGGTTCGATGCTGCGCGACGAGCGGACGATCCTCTCCTCTCCGGCGGTCGCCGAGACGACCTACTACACGGCCGGTCTGGGTTTCTCGCTCTCGCGGTCGGTTTACCTCGACGTGGCCTACTGCTACGTGAAGGACACGACGACGCCCTACATGCTCTTCTACGGCAACCGGTATGCGGACGATGAGGCGAAGACGGAGATTTACCAGAGCGAGGTCTATACCACCGACTTTACGCGTCACAACGTGGCGCTGACGCTCGGTTTCAGGTTCTGAGGCGGGAAACGCAGGGTTCCGCTGCCGGGGGTCCGTCCGCTGAGGGCGGACCTTCGTTTCGGAGGGCGGTCTGCGATCGGCGGCGGAGACGGCCGGCGTGGAAATCGTCCGATTTTTTTACTATATTTGCAGTCCGGAACAAACGCAGAAACGAAATAGTTATGGCAAAGGAGCTCAAAGACCTCACCAAGTCGGACGAGAACTACTCGCAGTGGTACAACGACCTGGTGGTGAAAGCCGGGCTGGCGGAAAACTCCGCCGTCCGCGGTTGCATGGTCATCAAACCCTACGGCTACGCCATCTGGGAGAAGATGCACGATGCGCTGGACAAGATGTTCAAGGAGACGGGACACCAGAACGCCTACTTCCCGCTCTTCATTCCCAAGTCCTTCTTCTCGAAGGAGGCGCACCACGTCGAGGGCTTCGCCAAGGAGTGCGCCGTGGTGACGCACTACCGCCTGAAGAACGATCCCGAGGGCAAGGGGGTCGTCGTGGACCCCGATGCGAAGCTCGAGGAGGAGCTGATCGTGCGGCCGACGTCGGAGACGATCATCTGGAATACGTACAAGAACTGGATCCAGTCCTACCGCGACCTGCCCATCCTCTGCAACCAGTGGGCCAACGTCGTGCGGTGGGAGATGCGCACGCGCCTGTTCCTGCGCACGGCCGAGTTCCTCTGGCAGGAGGGGCATACGGCGCACGCCACGCGCGAGGAGGCCGTGGAGGAGGCCACGAAGATGATCCACGTCTATCGGCGCTTCGCCGAGGAATGGATGTCGCTGCCGGTGGTCGTGGGCCACAAGTCGCCCAACGAGCGCTTCGCCGGAGCGGAGGACACGCTCACGATCGAGGCGCTGATGCAGGACGGCAAGGCGTTGCAGAGCGGTACGTCGCATTTTCTGGGGCAGAACTTCGCCAGGGCGTTCGACGTGCAGTATGTCAATAAGGAGGGCAAGCTCGAATACGTGTGGGCCACTTCGTGGGGCGTCTCGACCCGCCTGATGGGCGCGCTCATCATGGCTCATTCGGACAACAACGGACTGGTGCTGCCGCCGAAGCTGGCGCCGATCCAGGTGGTGATGATCCCGATTTACAAGGGCGCGGATCAACTGGCGGAGATTCGCGTCCGCTTCGATGCGATCGCCGCGGAGCTGAAGGCGAAGGGGATCAGCGTGAAGATCGACGACCGCGACAACGTCCGCTCGGGCTTCAAGTTCGCCGAGTACGAGCTCAAGGGCGTGCCCGTGCGGCTGGCGATGGGCCCCCGCGACATGGAGAACGGTACGATCGAGCTGGTCCGCCGCGACACGCTCGAGAAGGAGACCGTGCCGCAGGAGGGACTGGCCGGCCGGATCGAGGCGCTGATGGCCGAAATCCAGGCGAATATCTACCGGAAGGCGCTGGCCTACCGCGATTCGATGATTACGCGGGTCGATACGTGGGAGGAGTTCAAGCGCGTGCTCGACGAGAAGGGCGGCTTCGTCTCGGCCCATTGGGACGGCACGGCGGAGACCGAGGTGGCGATCAAGGAGGCCACGAAGGCCACGATCCGCTGCATTCCCGTGGACGCTCCCGACGAGGAGGGCGTGTGCGTCTTCTCCGGAAAACCCTCGCACCGCCGCGTGCTCTTCGCGCGGAGCTATTGATCCGCCGGAAGGCTTGAAACGTCCGGACGCCTTTTCCGCGTCCGGACGTTTCGTCGGATATTCCGGAGCGTCCCGCCGCGGGCTCCGGGCAATCGTTATTCCCGTTATGTTATGAAACCGGACATGCAGCCTCGTGCCGAGAGGCGGAAACGCGAAATCTACCGGGTGACCTTCGTCGGACTGGCGGTCAATCTGCTGCTGTCGGCGGCCAAGCTCGCCGCGGGCATCGTCGGGCGGAGCGCCGCCATGACCGCCGACGCAGTGCACTCGTTTTCGGACCTGGCCACCGACGTGGTGGTGATCGCCTTCGCGCGGATTTCGGCCAAACCCCGCGATGCGGGGCACGACTACGGCCACGGCAAGTACGAGACGCTCGCCACGCTGCTCATCAGTCTGGCGCTGGCGGCCGTGGGCGCGGGGATCCTGCTGTCGGCCGTGCGGTCGATCCGTGCGGTGGCGGAGGGCGTCGTGCTGCCGCGGCCGGGGGCCGTCGCGCTGGTCGCCGCCGGGGTGTCGGTCGTCGTCAAGGAGATACTCTACCGCTATACGGTCCGTGCGGGGCGGCGCATCGGCAGCCCGAGCGTCGTAGCGAACGCCTGGCATCACCGCAGCGACGCGCTCTCGTCGCTCGGCACGCTCGCCGGCATTGGCTGCGCCTATTTTCTGGGCGAGGGGTGGCGCATCGCCGATCCGATCGCCGCGCTCGTCGTCGCGGCGTTCATCTTCCGGATCGCCTTCGGACTGATCCGTTCGGGGCTGGGGGAGCTGATGGAGCGGTCGCTGCCGCCCGAGACGGAGGAGGAGATCCTGCGCATCGTGACGGCCGATCCCGCCGTGCGCGAGCCGCACAACCTGCGCACGCGCCGGATCGGAGCCTCGATCGCCGTCGAGGTCCATGTGCGGGTGGACGGCGACATGACGGTGCGGCAGTCCCATGCGCTGACCGAGGAGATCGAACGCCGCCTGCGCGAGCGGTTCGGCGAAGGGACGATGATCGCCGTGCACGTCGAACCGGTCGGATAGGAGGGTGAAACGATCCGATCCGGCATGGTATTTGCAAAGGAAAGTACGACGAATGTCCGGAAAGGTTCCGGCAGAGTAGAAAAATTTGGAATTTCGGAGAAAAGTGTTTACCTTGCGATCGTAAAATCCCCGGGAAACGCTTCGTCCGGAGAGCCGGGACGCCCGGGACGTTGAATTAAAAAGGATTGCCTATCGGAAAAGAATTCTACTCTTTGTAACTATTATTGGGAGAAAAGAGTATGAACGTGCAAGTATTAAGTGACCAGGTATTGCTTAATAACTACCTTTCGGGTGACCGGAACGCCATATCGAGGCTTATCGAGCGACACAGCCGCCGTGTGCGCGACTATATCAACATGATGGTCAAGGACCGCGATGTCGCCGAGGATATTTTTCAGGAAACTTTCATCAAAGCCGTCCGCGTGATCGACGAGGGCCGTTATACCGATAACGGCAAGTTCCTCTCGTGGATTCTGCGCATCGCCCACAACCAGGTGATCGACCACTTCCGGGCACAGCGGCAGAGCAAGGCGGTCACCGAATCGGAGGCCGGCTACGATGTGCTCGGGACGCTGCGGTTCGCCGAGCGCACGGTCGAGGACTCGATGGTCAGCGACCAGATCGAGCGCGACGTGCGCGCGCTGGTCGAGCTGCTGCCCGCCGAACAGCGCGAGGTGGTGATGCTGCGCTACTTCTCGGGGCTGAGCTTCAAGGATATCGCCGAGCAGACCGAGGTGAGCATCAATACGGCGCTGGGCCGGATGCGCTATGCGCTCATCAACCTGCGGCGGATGATAAAGGAAAAAAATCTGGTTTTGAGCTGACGCAGGCACAATATTCCTTCGCGGGGGGCGTTATATATGCGTAAAAAACGTAAAACGACTGGCCTATGGAGGATATTGACAAGAACGAAGTCTCTGACAACGGCATCTCCGAGGACGAGGATCTGATCAAGCGGGAGGTGATACAGGGTGATGCGGATCTGTTTTACCTGCATCATTACCTCTCGGAGGTCTTCCGAAAAGGGGATAATTTTTAAGGGTTAATTTTTGATGGGGGAGGGAGCCGGGAGGCTCCCTCTGTTTTTTTGTCTTCGGACCGTTCGCGCCGCCGGGCGGCGTCTGCGGATTCCCGGGGGACGGGCGGCGTTGCGGGCGGATCCGGAGAATCCTTCCGTGACTGCGGACTCGTCCCGCAAAGGGGCCGTTTCAGCATTTTCCCTCCATGCACCGGTGCGCGGTGCGCAACTGGAGCGCCATGGAGCAGGCGGCGGCCCCGGCGAAGAGCAGCGAGATGCTGACCCAGACCAGTACGGCGGTCGTGCCGAAGACGAGCGGTTGCAGCAGGATCCACAACGAACACAGCAGGAGCAGAATGCCCGTGAAGACGGTCCAGCCCGCGCCCGGAACACCTACGGCGGTCATGTCGCCGCCGAGTCCGATCGTCCCGAAACCGCGCAGCAGCAGCCAGAATCCGAGAATGATCGGCAGGGCGACGGCCGATAGGGAAACATTGAATATCAGTATGATACCCAGGATGATCTCGATGATTCCGCCGACGAGCATCCACCCGCGGCCCGTGACGAAATGCCGGTTGGAGGAGGCCAGCACGGCTTCGAGTACGCCGGAGACGAGCATCAGCCAGCCGAAGAGCACCGACAGTCCCAGGTAGCTCTGCACGGGATAGAGGAAGACGGATATGCCGGCGACGATCAGAATGGCGCCGACGAGCAGCAGCAGCCACCAGTAGCGGATGGCGCGTTTCGAATTTTCGAGCAGTAAAGATAGTCTGTCCATAATGAAATAAGTATTTTCCCGTTACCGGACAATTTGCGTGCCAGCGGTCCGGACAATCCGCTGCCGGCGTCGCGTGTACGGCACGGGAGCGCGGCCGGAAAGCGGGCGTCCGCCTGAAATTTGCATGCCGCGTGCACCGGGAACCGCGAATTGCGTTATCTTTGCCGCGTTATCGTGTGCATGGACTTATGGCGACATTGACGAAGGAACTGACGTCGGGACGGCCGCTGCCGCTGATTCTCAACTTTACGCTGCCCCTGCTTATGGGCAACCTCCTGCAGCAGACCTATTCGCTGGTCGATGCCGTGATCGTGGGGCGGTTTCTGGGGATCGACGCCCTGGCGTCGGTCGGAGCCAGCACCTCGGTCGTGTTTCTCATCCTCGGGTTCTGCAACGGCTGTTGCGGCGGATTCGGAATCCCCGTGGCTCAGAAGTTCGGGGCACGGGACTACGGCGAGATGCGCCGCTACGTCTTCGTCAGCCTGCGCCTGGCGGCCGTCATGTCGGTGGCTGTCGCAGCGGTGACGAGCTTCTGGTGCGGGGATATTCTGCGGATCATGCAGACGCCCGGGAATATCTTTCCGGGGGCCTATGCCTATCTGCTCGTCACCTTCCTCGGCATTCCCTGCACGTTCTACTACAACCTGCTGGCCTGCGTGATCCGTGCGCTGGGCGACAGCCGGACGCCGTTCTGGTTCCTGCTCTTTTCGACCGTGCTCAATATCGTGCTCGACCTCTTCTGCATCTTGGTGCTCGGGTGGGGCGTCGCGGGAGCTGCCATAGCGACGGTCTTCTCGCAGGGGGTGTCGGCCGCGCTCTGCTACCGCTACATGATGCGGCGTTTCGAGGTGCTCCGGGGCGATGCTTCGGAACGGAGGTTCAGCGGCAAGCTGGCCCGCAGGCTGCTTTCGATCGGCGTGCCGATGGGGTTGCAGTTCTCGATCACGGCCGTCGGAAGCATCATGCTCCAGAGCGCCAACAATGCGCTGGGCACGGCCTGCGTGGCGGCGTTCACGGCGGCCGTGCGGATCAAGATGTTCTTCATGTGTCCGTTCGAAAGCCTCGGGATCGCCATGGCGACCTACGGCGGACAGAATTACGGCGCAGGGAAACCCGAGCGGGTCTGGCAGGGCGTGAAGGCCAGCTCGCTGATGATGACGATTTACTGGGTGTTCACCTTCTGCGTGCTGATGACGTGCGCGCAGCCGCTGGCCCGGCTGTTCGTCGATGGCTCCGAGACCGAGATTCTGGAGGATACGGCGCTGTTTCTGCACGTTTCCGTTTCGTTTTTCCCTGTGCTGGGACTGCTCTGCATCCTGCGTTACACCATTCAGGGCGTCGGCTTCACGAATCTGGCGATGCTTTCGGGCGTGTCGGAGATGATCGCGCGGATTCTCGTCAGCCTCTTCGCCGTGCCGGCCTTCGGGTATATCGCCGTCTGTTTCGGCGACTCGACGGCCTGGGTCTTCGCCGATCTGTTTCTCATCCCGGCGTTCGCCTTCGTCTATCGCCGCCTGCTCAGGATGAAGCGGCAGCCTCTCGGGTAGGGTCGCATCCTGCCCTCCGTTCTTTCCCGGACCGTATCCCGTTTCCTGCGCGGGTTCCGGGTCGCGGCCTGCCCGTTGCGGTAAGGCGCCGTCTCCGGTCGGTTCCGGGTCCGCCTTCTGTCCGGTGGCTCCACGTGGCGGGGAGGATGCAGGATGCGGCCGGAATGAGGCGGTGCGCACCCGTGCGCGTCCGCCCTGCGGGAAATACGTATGCCCGAAGACGCGGTGCGGCGGAGCCCCTCACGGGACGGGTTGCTCCGTGATATGGCTGCGGAGTTACACCGCCCGGAAATCGACGATGGTTTTCAGCAGGCTGTCTTCCGCAGCGTCGGGAAAAAGACGGCGGAGGTGTTCGCAGATGCGCTCGAACGATTCGGCGGGCGGGCGTTCTGTGCGGAGCGGACCGTACAGCGTTTCGGGTGTCGTGTATCGTGCGATGCCCCAGCCGTAGCGGTTGCCGTGCCGGTCGATGCTGTACTCGAAATCGGCGATGACCAGCCGCATTTCCATTTGCAGCCGCATCAGAATCGGGTCGAGCGGGATTTTCTCCTCTTCCGCGACTTCCGACGTCGGGTCGGCCGCCGCGCGTTTTCCGCGTCCTCGGGCGAATCCCAGCATCCTGCGCAGCTCCCTGACGGTGGCCGTTCCTTCTGCCAGGATGGTCTGCAACACCACGTCGTCGAGGGCTGTCGCATCCTCGTTCGGTGCCAGCGGCCGGGAACGGCGGCAGTTCGCAAGATCGGGCAGCCACTCGCGGCTGACGAACCCCGCCTTGCGTGCGAAGAATTTGCCGTAGGCGCAGTGTCCTTCGCGTTCGGGAAGGTTAAAACGATCCACCGAACAGGTCGTAAATTACTCACTTGATTGCAAAGACTCCTAAAGTGCGGATAAAGGTGCATTCGCACAGAGGAAAGCCTGGTGTATATCAACGGATTGCGGCGGTTTTTCGGATTCGTGTCCCGCATTGCCTACCGCTGTTTTGCACGGCCTTGCGCCCGCCTGCCCGTTTCGCCTGCGCCGTCACCGTATCTCCTTGCATGACAGTATAAATATAGCGATTTTCGGCGAGAAATCCAAATGCGGGAAAAATTCGAGGATGGGAATAATTGTAAGTCGTATGATTCGAATCGGATGATGCGATCCGGATAATGTTTTCCGGTCGATGCCCGATTGCCGGCGATGTGAATGTAGAATTTTATATTTGTTTATATGATTCGGGTTTCATATCTTTGTCTTACCTAACTTCAAATTGTTTTTGTTATGAAACTGAGAATGTTTTTTCTGATGCTTGCTTTAGGAATATGCGGAGTGGTTATGCAAAGTTGTGATGACGATGATGACAACTTGAAAGTTCCCGAAAAATTGCAGTCTGCGTTTTCTCAAAAATATCCTGAAGCCAGTCCGAAATGGAAAACCCGGAGTAATTATTACATTGCGGATTTCCGGGATCGGAATTATGATTCCGAGGCATGGTTTACTTCCGGTGCCGTTTGGCTGATGACCGAAACGGACCTGCCTTATGCGGCTTTGCCCGAAGCCGTCAAAAACGCTTTTCAGAACAGCGAATACGGACAGTGGAGGTTGGACGATGTGGATATGGTAGAACGCGAAGGCATGGAGCCGGTCTATATTCTGGAGGTGGAGCAGGGCTCGCGGGAAATGGATCTTTATTACAACGCGGAGGGAATTCTGATCAAGGCGGTGGAAGATTCGGAGGATGATTCCGAGGATTACCTGCCGGTTGAACTTCCCGAAGGGGTGAAAAATTTTCTGCAGGAGAAATATGCGGCATCCGAAATCGTAGAAACGGATCGGGAGCACGGACAGCTTGAGGTGGATATTATCCATGACGGAGTTGCCAAGGAGGTGCTTTTTGACAACAACGGGAATTGGCTTTCCACATCCTGGGAGATCAGTCCGGATACTCTTCCGGAAGCCGTTAAAACTGCGATCCGGCAGGAAATCAACGATAATTATGTCGGTTATGAAACCGACGATGAGCCGGAACTGGTAGAAACGCCGGACGGGAATTATTATCGAATCGAGCTGGAAACGGAGAATGACAAGGAGGTGATTCTCAAAATCCGGGAAGACGGCACATTGCTGAAATAGATTCGTTTGCATAGGCATGCCGACAGGCAAATGAAAATTTGCTTGTCGGCATGTTCGTATTATATCATTTGTTTTAATTGAACGGTTTACCTATGAAAAAAATCGGTTTGCTGCTATTTTTTGCGGTATTCGCTTGCTCTTTGTCCGCACAAAACAGGCTTTCCGTCTTTATCGGAAATGCCAATCGGTATGCTTCGGTCGATTTGTCGGATTTCTGCCGGCGCCTCTGCGTGGAATACGATATTTCGGCAGAATCGCTCAATAATTATTACCGGCGTTGCGGCAGAGATTGGGGGCATGTGGGTCTTGCGCTGGAGATCGCCCGAACCTCGGGACGAAGTATGCGTGATGTCTGTGATTATTACAGACGTTATAAGAGTGAGGGCTGGGGGCGGATTCTGATCGAACTGGGAATCGGGCCCGAGTCGTCGTATTGTGCTCCGTTCTATGATCGGGTACATTGTCATAGCGATTACTGGCATGAGCATTACGACTCCTATTGCAAACGGCATGGGAAGTATCATCCGCACAAGCACGGGTATAAGAAACACCCGAAATACGGGAAGCGGAAATACGAGAGATATCATGACGATGATTACGACGATGACGAGGATGATGACGATTGAGTGGCCGGTGATAATTCCATATAAATCATTATACGTATAATTGTTTTATGAAAAAGATTTTATTGGTTCTTGTTTGCAGTTTGTTCGCTTTCGAGACGGTTTCGGCGCAAGGGAAAAACGCCGTGGGATTACGGTTGGGAGATGGCGTGGAATTTCTTTATCAACGCGATCTTTCGTCTCGGAATTTTATGCAATTCACGTTGGCGACTCCTCATTTTGAAGGGCTGTCCGTTACGGGAATCTATAATTGGCGCTGCTGCCAGTGGAATTGGACACCCCGAACTTGCGATTGGTATCTGAATGCCGGTGTGGGTGGTGCCTTGGGGCTTTATGACTTTGACGATTCGGGTTTTTTATTCGGTCTGGCCGGCTCCTGCGCTTTCGGCTGTCATTTCAAAAATGCCCCGATCTCTTTGGAGGTGGATTACCGTCCTGTGATCGGAGCCGTGATCGGCGGTGGACATGACGGCTTCTTTGATCCCGGATTTTGGAATTTCGGATTGTCCGTCAAATTCCATTTTTGAAACTATGAATGATCGTTATATATTCTTAATAGCCGTTTAAGCAGGAACGGCTATCCGACGAATCTCTGAAAACGAATTCGCCACCGCCAGATTGTTCCGGCGGTGGCGAATTCGTGAAAATGAATTTGTTGAATGCGACTTTTGTCCGGTCATACATGGAATTTTATAACAGGCGTCCGGTAGCTGCCTGAGGCTTCGGTTTCTGTTCCCGACAGCATCGGCCGGTATCCTTTCGATAACTGCATTGTCATAATGGATTCAAATGAATAGGTTCACGTTCGCTTTCCCGGCACGCTCCATGTAGGTGGCGACACCGCCTACGGTCACGTTGTCCAGCAATTCTTCGCGCCGGACGCCCATCACGTCCATCGACATCTGGCAGGCGATGAATTCTACGCCGTTGTCGATAGCCTGCCGGCGCAGTGTTTCGAGCGAGTCGATTCCTTTCCGCTTCATGATGCGGCGCATCATCCGGTTGCCGATCCCGAACATATTCATTTTCGAAAGGTGTAATTTGAGCGATGACGACGGCAGCATCATGTCGAACATGCGTCCGAAGATGTCCTTTTTCGTCTTCGGTTTGGCGATTTTCTTGATGACGTTCAATCCCCAGAAGGTGAAGAATATCGTTACCGGCTGTCCGGTGGCTGCCGCGCCGTTGGCCAGTACGAAGGTCGCCAGCGCTTTGTCCAAATCATCGCTGAACATAATCAGCGTCTTGCCCTTAGCGTCGTGCTCGAGTGGCATCGTGGATGCTCCGGATGAACCTTTTTCGATGATGACCGTATATTTCCCCTTCTCTTCCGAGTTGCTGATGAGCCGATTGCCCGTGGTGTCGCACCATGCTTGCGCATCTCGCGAGAATCCGGCATCGGTAGCGACCATTTCGATCCTTTCGCCTTCGGTGATTGAGTCGATCGCTTGCTTGATTTTCATAACCGGACCGGGGCATTGCAATCCGCATGCGTCTATTCTTAAGGTCTTCATGTGTTTGCTGCCGAGTCGGGTATCCGTATCCATTCGTCTGTCCATAGCGGTTGCGGCAGTCCGGGTTACGATCGGCTCGATTGCCGTCGAATAGGTTTTGTAACCACCCGACAGGTTCTTCACGTTGCGGAATCCGTGTCCTGACAGAATTTTTACCGCCAGGTATCCGCGCAGGCCGACGGCACAATAGACATAGATGGCTTTATTGTGTGGTAATTCGCCGAGCCGGCTGCGGAGTTCTTCGAGCGGAATGTTGACCGACCCGGGAATGGCCCCGAAGGCATGCTCCTCGCGGATGCGCACGTCGAGCAGCAGGATGTCGCTGAGATCGGCTCCTGCAATCTGCCGCCATGTCACTATGGGCATTGCTCCGCTGATAATATTGTTCGCCGTATAGCCCGCGATGGCGATCGGGTCCTTGGCCGAGGAGAAAGGTGGTGCGTAAGTGTGTTCGACTTTCATCAGGTCATATACCGTGCCGCCGTTTTTGATGATTAGTGCAATCTGGTCGATGCGCTTGTCCACTCCTTCGTAGCCAACGCATTGACCTCCGTAGAGTTTGCCGCTTGCCGGGTCGAACGTGAGCTTGATGGTCAGCGGAAGTGCATCGGGATAATATCCGGCGTGCGATGCCGAATGTGTCGTCGAACTGGCATACGGAATACCGGACTGTTTGAGCCGTTTCGCTGCGAGTCCTGTCGAAGCTACTGTCATGTCGAATACCTTGGCAATGGAAGTGCCTATGGCTCCTTCGTATTTTGTCGTATTGCCGAAGACCATATTGTCGGCGGCGATGCGTCCCTGGCGGTTGGCAGGGTTGGCCAAATAGTTCAGCCACGGTTTGCCTGTCAGCGGATGCGGAAATTCGATGGCATCGCCCGCTGCGTAAACATCCGTTGCCGAAGTTTGCAGGTAATCGTCTACCCAGATGCCGCCCGTTTCGCCGATCTTCAGTCCGGCGGCCTTGGCCAATGTCGTTTCCGGACGAACCCCGATAGACAGAAGAACTATATCGGTTGTAATGCTTTCTCCGGTAGAGAAGAAAACCTCGATCTTTTCGCCTTGGCGCTCGAATCGTTCGACGCTGCGTTCGAGATAGAGTTTTATACCTTTTTGCGACAGGTGCTGGTGTACATGGGCCGCGATTGAAAAATCGACTGGAGCCATCACCTGATTGCCCATTTCCACGACAGATACTTCGGCTCCCGTGCGGTGCAGGTTCTCGGCCATCTCCAATCCGATGAATCCGGCTCCGACGATGACTGTACTCCCGATTCGGTGCGAAGATAGATGCTCTTTGATCCGATCGGTATCTTCGATGTTGCGGAGCGTGAATATGCCTTCGATTTCTATGCCTTTCAAAGGCGGACGCACGGGGGGAAGCGCCGGGCGAAAGCAGCATTTTGTCGTAGTTTTCCGTATAGGTGGATCCGTCTGCACGGCGTACCTCGACTCGCTTTTTCGTCGTGTCGATCCCGATTACTTCGTTCTCGACCCGCACGTCGATATTGAAACGTTTGGCAAACGAAGCCGGTGTCTGCATGAACAGTTTCTCCCGTTCGGCGATTGTTCCGCCGATGTAATATGGCAGCCCGCAGTTGGCGTACGAAATGTATTTACCCTTTTCGAGTAGGACGATTTCGGCTTTCTCGTCTGTCCGGCGAATTCTTGCCGCCGCTGTCGCGCCTCCGGCGACTCCTCCGATAATGATGTGTTTCATGTGGTCTTATTTTTTAATTCATCGAATTCCGTTAAAAATCGGATCTGTATGATTCCGACCGCAACAAAGGTATATTTATTTTCCGATAAAACAAATTTCCATTGGAAAATAATTTGTCCTGTTGAGGTCGATTTATTCGGAGCTGTTCGTTTTGCAATCGGCGGGAAGAAAGAATTACTGAAATAAAAAAGATGCTCTCTTGGTTTTATCAAATTAAATTTGTTAAAATAAAGGCAAAAGTTTATTTTTGTAAAGTCGGAACAGAGAAATATGACCGGAATGAAGGAAAACCAGTCAACGAAGGGGACGCTCCGCCGCCGTCGAACCAATAAACAGGTGCAGGCCGATATTCTGTCGGCTGTCGGCCGGATTCTCCAAGAAAAGGATTTTACCCATATCACATTGATGGATATAGCCCGCGAAGCCAAAACGGATCCCAATGTCGTGCTGCGGCAGTTCGGATCTTTGGAACAGGTTTTCGACTGTTACATTCGCACGATTGATTATTGGATGCACGATTTGTTCGGCAACGAAGCCTTGAAACGCGGAGAGCGTTCCGCTTTGGAACGGATGTTCGCACGAATGACCGATTTTCTTTACAACAGTCCGGAGATGCAGAGATTGCTGGTCTGGGAGATTACCGACGTGAACGATACGACACGCCGTGCCGCCGCAAATCGGGAAACGTACTATCTGGAAGCTTACGAAGCCTATGAGCGGCAATTCGCGAGGGGGGGGGAAGCGCCGTTCCGGCAAATCGCATCGTTGCTGATCGCCGGTACTTATTACCTCGTTCTCCATCGGCATACTTCGACATTCGGAGATATGGATTACGATACGCCGGACGGTCCGGTCCGACTGAAAAAAGTATTGCATGAAATTCTGGATATGCTTTACGAACGGTTGGAACGGCCGCAAAGGGTAAGCGAGGCGATTCGCAGACTCAAGGAGCGGGGCGTGGACGAGCAGGTGATTCGTGAATGTCTGAAAGATCTTTAACTATTCTGTACGATGAAATGGTTTTTATGTGCACTCTGCTGTTTGACAGAGGGGTTGCCGGTTTTGCGAGCCCAGATCATGCCGGATTCCTCGGTGCAGATCTGCGCCTATTGGACTCCGGGAGACAAGTATGCCTATGAGGCTCGGGAGGAGAAGTTCAAGATAGATGATCGAGGCGATACGACGCTCGTATGCCGACAAAGCGAACGGCGTGTATTCGAAATCCTTTCTCAGACCAAGGACCGTTACAAGATCCGTCTGACATACGGCGATTACATGACCACCGACAAGGAGGACCAGCTGATGCACGATGCGATCGCGTCGGCCACGGGGCCTTGTGTCGTTGAGTTCGAGACGGATGAAACCGGTTCGTTGCTTGGTATCGCGAACCTCGAAACGCTGGTCGCACAGGCCGAAGCATCTGTCGAACCCGCCGTGAGGGTTATGTGGGAGACGATACCTTCGGCGGAACGGAAGAATTTTCCGAAAAAGAATTTCCGCAAATATATGGCCCGTACCCTTTCCGATCCATCGGTCGTGATCAATGCCGTGAACGACGATTTGGGGCGCATGTTCTTTTTCCATGGGGCACGGCTCGATTCGACGCAGGTATACGAATTCGACGAGACGTTCGCTCCGCTGTTGGGGGGCCGGGATTCTGTGCGGGGAAAGACTTCGTTCTGGATCGACGGTAGACTGACAGATTCATACAGTGCCGTATGCAATACTTATACGGAAGCGGACGGCAGCAAAATGTTGTCCGCGACACTCGGACAGTTCGTGACGGCGTTAGGCGGAGAAAAGGCGATGACGCAGGCTATGAGAGATTCCATCGCCTCGGGAATGAGCGGCATCCGTTCACGGATGGAGCAGTTTTCTTCGGAAGAGATCCATTTGGATACAGGTTGGCCCCTGCATCTTTTTTTTGAGCGCACGATTTACATCGACAGAGATTCGGAACCGATGGCTGCGGCCATAGTGCGGCGTACGCTGGACATTATTGTCGAAGAAGAGCAAAAGGAAGAAAAACGGTAATTCGATTGTCATGAAACAGTTTCTGCTGTTGCCGATCCTGCTCGCTGTAGTAGCATCCGTACGGGGAGCATCGCTTGTCGAGGGCCGCATTTATCTGAAAAACGGCTCCGTCATCGAATGTGTCGGGGACGACCGGCTGCAATTACCGAAAAGATTCGGGAAATTGACCGTCCTCCGCGATGCTTTCCGGAAGACGAAAGCCAAAGAAGTTTTCCAATCCGAAGAAATCGACTCCGTAGTCTGCTGGCATGCACAGTCTCCGGAACATATCCGCAAGTTCATTCCGGCGGAGAATCCGGGGTGGATGTGGGTCTATCTCGAAACACCGCACATTTGCGTATGCATCTATTCGGAAAAAGGGTATGGCATCGATTCGAACGGAGGTATTCAGGTCTGGCAGAGGCAGGGAACTTTCAGCCAGTCGCGCACGGCCTACTACCTGAAAAAAACAGGCGAGAAGGAGTTCCTGACCGTTGGTGCCGCGAATCGGAATGCAAAAGACGTCTTCCGGGAACGCATCGCCCGTTATGTCGGCGATGATCCCGAACTTGCCGAACGTATCCGATTGTCGAGCGCCATTCGCAGCAAAACCATACAGTTGCTGCGCGATTACGATCCGACGAAATATTGATCCAACCTATAAATTTCAACATTATGAAGCGGTTTTTACTTTATGCAGCAATTGTGTTGGCTGTGTTCGGCAGCATTTCCCATGCGGATGCCAAAGATCCGGAAGATCAGGAATTCCGGCACGTAGTCGTAACCCTCAAGTCCGGGGAAAAAGTAGAAGGCTATCTCCATCGGGGATGGCATGCGGAGGGTGCTCTGCTGAAACAGGAGAACTATTCGTTCAAAATCACCAAGACGCCCGATGATAAAGAACCCGTCAAATATACGGCCGATGACGTAGAGAGTGTCGAATATACAGAGACGACGGAGGAAAATCCGGACGGCATTCGCTGGGAGGCCCTCGACATCGCGTCTCCCGGACTTACGAATCGTTACCGTACTTATCACAGACTGGTTTGTGTGAACAAGGCCGGAGCGAATGCAACGACCTATTGGTGGAAGACGTGGACGACGGAACGAGTAGGTAACAGAGACCGCAGGGTGCTGACAACCATATACGGCATACGTTTCCACAATGATCCCGGCCGAATCGTCTATCCGTATATGTATGTCGGTACGATGTTGATGGACAAACTGCATCCCGGGCTGAAGGCATTTTATAAGAAATGGTTTAAAGGAGCCGAAGGCAAAATACGTAAAAAAGAGGCCGAAGAGAACGACGCATGGATACTCGATATGTACGATGCGTATCTGGCAAGCCGGCCCAATGAATGATGATCGATATTCAAATATGCTGAAAACATGAAAAAACTACTGGCGGTTTGGGTGCTTTTATTGGCAGCCGTTTCCGCGAATGCCGCAGATAAGAAATGTCCCGGAACCGTTCATTTTCTGGACGGCCGTACGCTGGAATGTACCAGCATTACGATTCCCGGATGGATCGATGCCGAAGTGTCTGTCCGGGTGCTTTCCGACGGGAAGAATCAAGCCAGGACGTTGGCGGCCGCGGAAATCGCTTATCTTGAACTTTGGCCGGAAAAGAATCCCGAAGCCAAAAACGAACTTTATTGCGTCCCGTTCATCAAGGAAAAAGGGAAAAAGAAGATCCCGGCAGCCCGATGGCTGGTACCGGAATCTTCGGGCAGGCATGTCGCCTTCTTTACCCGTTATCAGACTTACAAAATGTCTAATAAAGGGCTGGTCGGGATTGTAAACCCCAAATTGAATGTAACCGAACCGAGTGCCTATTTTTGGAAATCGGACGAAAAGAGTCCCGTATTTTTAGGCCAGTATCTTTTCTTTCAGAATTCGAACAAGAAAATGATTGCGCTGGTAGAACGCTATTTTGAGGATGATCCTGCCATGTTGGAGCAAATTCGTCAGCGACGTTGGCTCGGTAAAAGAGGCGGGGTTACGGCGCTGTTTGCTTTCGTTGCGGAGCATTACGTCCCGCAACAGGAGCAGGAATAGCGGTCGAATAGCATTGAATTGCCATGAATAAGTGCCCGATACTCCTCCTTTTCGTCTTCATGATGACGGCATGCAGTCCGGAAGGAGAACATGCTCCGTCGCCATCGGAACCGGATGCCATAACCCTTGCGCCCGGTACGCCGTCCGTTAAGGAATTTCCGGCAATGGGCGGCTTGTGGGTGCTGCGATTCTCCGCGACAAAAGCATGGAGTGCTGTGCCGGCCGATCCGGTCCATGCGGAATGGTACCGGATCGAACCGGCGGAGGGAGACGACGGTAATGGGACGGTAAAGGTAACCGTATTGCCGAATATCACCACGGAAAAACGAAGCGCTGAAATAATCATCCGCTCGGGGCGGGCGGAGCAGAGATTGTCTTTTGCGCAGCAAGCTTCGGATATGGAGCCGTGCGATGAAGAAGAGGTGCGCCGTTTCCTCGAAAAACTTTATCAGGATACCGGCGGTGACAATTGGCGCTTCCAGGAAAACTGGTGCACGGACAGACCTTTGTCCGAATGGGGATCTTCTGTCAAATACGAAGACGGGAAACTCTCGCTGATTCTCGGCGAAAACAACCTGCACGGAAAAATCGACTTGTCGGGGTGTACGGCTTTGGTGTCGCTTCGCTGCGCGAAAAATTCGCTGACGGAGATTGATGTTTCCGGTTGTCCGCTGTTGGAGGAACTGGACTGTACGAACTGCGGAATTTCCGGTCTGGACGTTTCCGGCTGTTATTCTCTCCGGCGGCTGCTCTGCGGTTACAATGGTCTTACGGAACTCGGTCTGTCGTCCTGTCCTTACCTGACGGAACTGAATGTTCCTTATAACGGGTTGGGGACATTGGACATTTCGTCATGTATGGCCTTGACGGACTTGAACTGCGCCGAAAACCGGTTGGAAAAGTTGGACATGGCAGGACGGGAAGGCCTTCGGATGCTTTTCTGTTATGGCAACCGACTGTCCGTACTGGATTTGTCAAAATGCTCCTCGCTGACGCTTGTGAACTGCGGGGCGAATGAACTGACCCGGCTCGATCTCTCCGGCTGCGAAAAACTCGGCCGGCTCTATTGTTACGACAATCGGCTCGAAACTTTGGACCTGTCTGATTTTGCGCCGCTACTCAGTGAGTTATATTGTTATGGAAATCGGCTGACCGAATTGGATCTGTCCGGGACCGATCGGCTTTCGCAATTCGAATGCTCCTATAACAATCTGCAACGCCTCGACTTGACAGGCTGTAAATCGTTGCGTATCGCGGGATGTGCGCGAAACGCATTGCGCACGATAAGCCTTTTCGGTTGTGAAATGCTCGGACAATTGGATTGTTCGGGCAACTTGCTGGAAAATATCGATATTTCAGCTTGCCCGTATCTGACTGAATTGATCTGTACCGATAACCTGATTTTATCGGAGATATCGGAGTCGTTCGATCGACTGACGCTTTTCGAACATGATATTCGATACGAATACAGTGTGGAAAAAGATGCTGTCACGGGGCAAGAAAAAATCGTTTATACGGATCGGGGTAAGGGATGGTGGTACTCCGGAGAGCCGGATAAGGGATATCACGGCCGCTGATGTTTTTATTTGAAAAGGACGGGCGAATCGGTTGAGAGCGAAAGGTTACCGACTTTTCGGGTTTATTCGTATCTTTGTTTTCATGGACAGGGGTGAGATTATCATTTATCAGACAGCCGACGGCGAGACCCGTCTGGACGTCCGCATGGAGAACGACAGCGTGTGGCTGACGCAGGCGCAGATGGTAGAGTTGTTCAATTCGACTAAACAGAATGTGAGCCTTCATATAAATAATATCTTTAAAGAGGGCGAGCTCGAGCGAGAGGCAACTGTCAAGGAATACTTGATAGTTCGGCAAGAGGGCAATCGTTCTGTCAGGCGTAAGATTACAGTTTATAATCTGGACGTGATTATCTCTGTCGGATATCGTGTCAAGTCACAGCGCGGAACACAATTCCGTATCTGGGCGAACAAGGTGTTGAAGGAATACCTTCTAAAAGGCTATGCAGTCAATAGCCAGGCGAAAGCCGAGCAATTGGAGGAGCTGAAAAAGACCGTCCGCCTGCTCTCCAATGTTTTGGCTGCAAAGGATGTTACGAAATCCGAGGCGGTCGGGCTGTTGCGCGTGATAACGGACTATACTTATGGCCTCGACACGCTCGATCGTTATGACTATCAGCAATTGGAGGTATCGGCCACTACATCTGAGGGGCCGTTCCGCGCGACCTATGAGAATGCGATGGAGGCGTTGCAGGTGTTGCGTGACAAGTTCGGCGGCAGCGAACTGTTCGCCCGCGAGAAGGACGAGTCGTTCAAAAGCACGATGGGTGCGATTTACCAGACCTTCGGCTGTCCAAGCGTCGAGGATAAAGCGGCCAATCTGCTCTACCTGACAGTCTAGAACCACTTGTTCAGCGACGGTAACAAACGCATCGCGGCGTTTCTGTTCCTGTGGTTTCTGGAGAACAACCGCATCCTCTACCGTTCCGACGGCTCGCGCCTTTTGGACAACAACACATTGGTCGCCCTGACGCTGATGATCGCCGAGAGCCGCACCGAGGAGAAGGATGTGATGACGAAGGTGGTGGTGAATCTGATAAATAAGAACAACTAATCTTGCCCTTATTCTCACTTCCCAATGACCAATATTGAACCGCAAAAACTATGTCTATCAGGTACGCATAGCAATTTGTGCTGTTTCACGGATATGGGTTATGACTATTCTTTAAAGGAGATTTGAGGTACTTTACTACGATTAATTATAAGGGTTACGAGTTCTTCAGACTCTTGTACTTATCAATTTCTAAAATGATTAAGTTTCTTTTATACATTGATTAAATATCTCTTCCAAATATTCTTTGGAGTGGAATCCAGTCTCGATTCTCTTATGAACAAACAGCTTTTGTTCGTATGTTATTTCGGTAAGCGAACATGGCAAATCGTTTTTGTTATACTCGTCAGGCCTGAGTTGCGTTACTGAAACGGGTTTAGAATCACCGACTGTTTGTTTTTTCCATACATAGGCGGCTTGAGACATTACAATCAAAGAATCTCCATCGCTTGAATAGCCGTATTTTGCTACTGAATATGCACGATCCCCATTTTGATTGCGCCAAAAATGGCATCGTCAGTCAGATTGGCTGCATACGCCGCCAAGGGATTTTCGTCGAAATGTTGTGGAGTACATGGATATTCGCAAGGCTTGTCGTCAAAAAACACTCTGACCTGAGCAGCTCCGGGAGTCAGAGACAATACGAGATTAGGGGTTCTGTCTTCTTCGTCTTGAAGCGTGTTGGATTGGTCATGTTCTTGGAATCCTGGTTGCCTGTATCCCCAAACGCCTAATTGACCTTCTCCTGTAAGTAAATCTGCTTGAGGATTGAGTGTTGAAACCTGGGGTTGCTGGGAATATGCGGTGGATTTCTCGGATGGATTGAAAACCCATGCACCCAAGGAGCCTCCAGAGGGCTCTTTATCGCTTTCGGCCCACTCCAGCAATCGGTTTTTACTTACTTGCGCCTCTGCATTGGTTACGGTTCTCATCCATTTGAGATCGGGCGGCAATTCATTTTCTTGCAGTATGGAAGGATTCGCCAGAAATGCTTCGATGCTGCCGCAGCGCAATATGATTCTTTTCCGCGTAATGGGGTTGTCGAGTATATTTTCCAGCCGCGTAATCCAACGGAGATTCTCCACCCGGTTATTCCGACGATTCGTGTCGATATGATCAACAACGTGTTCTTTGGTGGGCTTGGGGCCGAGGAATGCAGTTGCGACAATGACATGGATTCGGACAGATGCGATTTCCATATAGCCATGTACGATATTGGGTTTCCCGAATGTCCAGAAGTTGTCGTATTTGCGCGGACGCTTTCCATCACGCGGATAGCGGAAGACAGCACCATTATCGCGGACTGCGTATCGTTCATCCTTGTAGATACACTCTACCTCGCGGGTAAAATCGGCAATGTCGGCCATTATTTATCTTTCAATCTTAATAAAGGACCTCTATACTCGTTTATTAATGCATACATGGGCTCTTCACCTTTGAAAAACACATCGGAATCCACCCCAAATTCAGCTGTTAAGTGAGTCTCTTTAAGAACATTCTTTAAAGCCTTTGGATTTACCTGTTTTTTCCAACCAGGGAATCCGATTTGTAATACCTTAACTTCTTTTTGTGATTGTGGCCCTATCTTAAATAATCTACTGTTTTTTATTTGATAAACATTGATGTAGTTTCCAGCAGGATTCCCTAATCGCACATTAAATTTATTAAGTTTAGTATTGAATTCAGCATATGTAATCGAATAGTATCGTTTATTTATTGGGCTTGTATACTTTTTCAATAGGTCAGCGATAAAATTGATAATTGGTTCCTCATTCGTTTCGTATTTCTTGAATGTTTGATATTCGTTTAAAGTATTTGCAGCGATTCGAACGACTAATGTTTCAAGTTTTGTTTGAGGAACACGTATTTGCAAATGTTGCCGATCTATATGTAATAATAGAACTAATAGAGCAGTTCTTTTATTACCATCATGAAATGCATGATTTTTTACCAATCCATAGAGTAATGTCGCCATTTTTTGGAATTCGGTAGACCATTTTTCTATATTCCCGAAACTTGTTGTTTGACGATGTACTGCGGATGATAATAAATCATAATTTTTTATACCAAACATAATTTCCTCGCCCTCCTCAAGGAAATAGTCTGATATTAAATAGTGAGCCCTCAAAACATCATCTTCAGATATGCTGTAATGGTCACAAACTTTTTCAGGGGAATATTGGGCACAGACGTAATTATAGTCGTCTTTTAGAGATTGTCGAATGTAGTCCATATGATTACGTTTTATTCTTCTAGTTTGAGTTTCGGGAGCGAGCGGACGATCTTCATCGTTTCGAGCGAGACGGTGATGATGCGCAGCAGCAGGTTGTAGATGTATTTCGGGTCGTCGTGTTCACGGCACCAGTCGTTGGGGTCGTTCGTAATCTGGCTCGTTGGGTCTGTTTTTACCGCATAGCGCTCCATCACCCACTCGATCGCCGACTTGCCGTTCACCACATAGTCGTAGGCCTCCAGCGGAATGTTCTCAATCGTGATGCCCGCATTGTAATGTATTATGCTCTTGTCGGCCGTCTTGCTGTCGAGCTTGCCGAAGCGCATCTTCTCTACACGGTAGTTGATGGCGTCATCTTCCGAAGTGGTTGAGTTTACCGTGTGGTATCCGGCGTAGGGCTCCACATGCTCGTATCCGAGGTGGAGTTCGGCCAGGCTACGGCCGGCACGGCTGAAGGCCCAGAAGTTGTCGGGCGACTCGACCAGCGGCAGTCGGGGCAGCGACTTCTTGAGGTCGGCGGCGAAGGTCGTGCGGTAGTCCGGGGCGTGGAGGATGCCATAGACATAATAGAAGATGTCCTCCTTGGTTACGCGGCTTCCGTACTGCTTGCGGGCCGTGGAGAGGATCCAGTCGGTCACGCCGTCGCGGCGGACGTAACGGTCTGCATCGCTCTGCTGAGCCGAGAAGAGGTCGGCGATATCCGCCGTGCTGTCATCATACCAATAAAGCGGGAAACATTGACATCCACCATCAAAATTATTTAGATCAGGGATGCAATCGCAAATAAAAATTACACCATCTCGTCGGCATGCTAGACCTCCAACGCAAATTACCAGATTCCGATGATTCGGGGTCGGGAAAAGTCGGGGTAACTGATATCGTTCTTGGTTTAAATCATCGTCAAAATAACTATTCACACGCATGAATGGGCGGTATAGAGCTACACGATATTCATTTTTGTTTTCGACGAATGGCTTATTTTTCTTGACTTGATTTAACCAGTCTCTTGTCCATGTTCCTTTTGTAGAATCTTTAATAGGTTCTTGAATCTCGCCTTTTGCTAGAAGTAAACGTTGTTCATTATAGTGCAGAATCGTCTTTTCTATATTTTTCTGTAATCGAGTTAATGAAAAATTGTAAACCCATGTATCTCGGTTGGTTGCTGTCCCTAATGAATAACTAACAAAGAATGATTTATTCCCTTTCCCGAACTTCTTTTCGGGCTCCAGCGGGGTGTAGAGTTTGAACTGCTCGCTGCGCTTGTTAAGCCAGTCGCCGTGTTCATTGGGGGTAATGGAGACCCATTGCATCAGCGGGTTGCTGATGTTCCCAAAATTTTGAATAATTTGTAATTTTCCCTTTCGAGATAAATAGTCTCCAATATCATGATAATATATTTGAGCGTTGCCATTTTTATGCTTGGGATTATCTACCAATATTGTAATAGCGACGCCCGTCATAATATCAAAGATATTTTGGCCTTCCCTTTTTGCCGTATCGCCTGAACGTCCGCGAATAGAACCTCTTAAATTGAAAACATAAATAGACGAGAATTTATCTGCCAAACATTTCCTGAATCCATCAAGACCATTATTGTCAAGCCAATTCCCGTTGGTAATAAAACCAATGACACCGCCTTCCTTTTTGTCGAGTCGGTCCGAAGCCCAGCGGAAAGCCTTGATATAACTGTCGTAAGCCGATTTGTTGAGGGCGGCCTCAGATTGGGCAACGTAGGTGTTTTCGATACGGCTTTCGAGCGTGGGATAGGATTCGTTCTGTGCATTGTCGTTGGCCGACTTCTGCCCGATGGAATAGGGAGGGTTGCCGACGATGACGGTGATGCGCCGTTTCTTCTGCTCGATGACGCGCCGCGAGTTGGTCGGGAACTGCTCGGAATAGAGGTTCTCGTCCGCAGCCTCCTCGCCCAGCTGGAAGGTGTCGGTCAGGCAGATGCCGCCGAAGGGCCGGTACTCCGTATCGGGGCCCATCAGGTCGTGGAAGACATTTTCGATGTTGACCGAGGCGATGTAGTAGGCCATCAGTACGATCTCGTTGGCGTGGATCTCCCGGCCGTATTTGCGCTCCAGCGCCTCGTGCGAAATGAGCCCGCTCTGGAGCAGGCGTGTGATGAAGGTGCCCGTTCCGGTGAAGGGGTCGAGGATGTGGACGTTCTCGTCGGAGAGCGACCGTCCGAACTCCCGCTGGAGGATGTAACCGACCGAGCGGATGATGAAGTCGACCACCTCAACCGGTGTATAGACGATGCCCAGTTTCTCGACCGTGCGGGGCGAGGCCACCTTGAAGAACTTGTCGTACAGCTCGACGATGATGCGCTGCCGGGCATCGGCTTCGTGGATGTCGCCGACCGTGTCGCGGACATAGTCGTAGAATTTTTGGAGTTTCTGGTGCTCCTCCTCGGTTTTGGTCTCGTCGTCGAGCAGGTCGAGCATCTTCTGCATCGACCGCGAGATGGGGTTGCTGGCGGCAAACTGGTAGTTTTCAAAGAGGGCCTCGAACACGGGGCGCGAGATGATGTGCTGCGAGAGCATTTCGATGGCATCCTGTTCGGAAAGTCCGGGATTGATGTTGCGGTGCAGACCCCGCATGAGCTGGTCGAAGGCCCGGCGGTGTTTGCCGTTGTCGGCGATGAGAGCCTTGATGCGCGCGATGTGCTGTTCGGCAATCTGGGCGATGTCCTTGGCCCAGAGTTCCCAGTAGCGTTTGGTGCCGACCTTGGTCACCAGTTTGGCGTAGAAGACGTTCTGCAGGTCGTTGAAACTCATCGAGAGCTGGGTGGCGAGCTGCTCGGCGGCACTCTCGGCGCGAGGCTTGCTGTCGCCGTCGCTGTGCTGGTCTTCGTCCTTGCGCGAGGCGCCGACTCCGCCGAAGAGGATGTTTTTGGGCTTCTTTTTCGACAGTTCGATCTTATTGACTTCGGCATTGAAGCGGTCGTCGTGAGCCCGTAAGGCGTTCAGCACAGTCCAGACCACCTTGAAATTGGGGTGGTTTTCGAGAACCTTGTCGCCCTCGGCATCGGCCGGAACCACGACCGGAATGATGATGTATCCGTATTTCTTGCCCTCGCTGCGGCGCATGACGCGACCGACCGACTGCACGACATCGACCTGCGAGTTCTTCGGTGAAATGAAGACCACGGCGTCGAGCGACGGGACATCGACACCCTCCGAAAGGCAGCGGGCGTTGGTCAGCATTCGGCATTCGCGTTCGTTTTCGGGCTGCTCCTTGAGCCACATCAGCTCCTCGTCGCGTTTGGTAGCCGACATCGAACCGTCAACGTGGTGGGCGACGACATCGACCATCGTGGCGCGGTCCTCCTCGCGGATGTCCTCCATGTAGAGGTCCTTGTAGTCGGTAAAGGCATTGGCGATTGCTTTCGAGGCCTTGATGCTCGAACAAAAGGCCACGGCACGGCGCATCGGCAGCGGGTCGGAGCCCTTGACGAACTCTTCATCGGCGCCGAGCACCTTTTTCGAGAGGGCATTGATGCAGCCGATGAGTTTCGAGGGATCATCCGCGTCGATGGTTCCGTCCTCGCGGGTCAGTGCGTTTTGCAGCGTGGGGGTAATGTCCTTTTCGCCCACAGCGAGGATGAGGACCTTGTAGTCGGAGAGCAGTTCCTGCTTGACGGCCTTGCCGAAGCCGATGCGGTAGATCTCGTCGCCGTACATCGAGCGGTCGTCCATCGAGCAGAGGACGGCGGAGTTCTCTTCGGCGCGTTTCTTCGTCTCGTCGGTATAGAGGCGCGGCGTGGCGGTCATGTAGATACGGCGCACGGCCCGCAGGAAGTCGTTGTTGTGAACCCGGACAAAGGCACTCTCGGTCTCGTCCTTGAGCGTAACGCCCGTGGTGCGGTGCGCCTCGTCGCAGATGATGAGATCGAACGTGCCGAAGGCGTCGTCGGTCTCTGCGAGCAGTTGTTGCTGGGCCCGCGAAATGACGTCGATGGACTGGTAGGTCGAGAAGACGATGGTCAGACCCTCGGCATTGTGCCGACGGGCGTGTTGCAGTTGCTTGACGATGGAGGGGACGTCGGTCGAGGCCGGAAGTGCCAGGTCGATGACACTCGTCGTGTCGTTGTCCTTCTTTTCGGTCTGTTTCGAGACCTGCGGGTCAGAGCAGATGCAGACAGCCGTCATCGGCTCCTGGGCCTGTTGCAGCCACGACCGCAGGGTTTGTCCCAAAAGCGCAATCGAGGGCACGAGGAACAGCACCAGACCGCGGCCTCCGGTTTCGTTCTCGGCAATTCGCAGCGAGGTGAAGGTTTTGCCTGTGCCGCAGGCCATGATGAGCTTGCCGCGCGTATGGGCGGGTTGGCCGGTGGCTTCGTCGATCTTGAAATAGGCGTGGGCCTGGTCGATGGCCTCCTGCTGGTGCTCCCGTATGGCAAAGGGTTTGGACCGGGAGGCCACGCCGAAGAGGCCTTGTTCGAGGCTGCTCCAGTTGACGTCGTCGTTTTCGAGGTCGATAAGGTTCAGTCGCGTTACCGGAGGATTCTGATTGCGGATCGTCTGCTCGGCCGTGGAGTTCCATTTGTTCGTCGTTGAGATCCACAGCCGCTGTGCGAATCCCGTCATGCCGAATTCGGTTTCGAAGCGCTTGCCCGAGGTGGCGAGGAATGTATCTACGTCGGGTTTGTTGATGAAGGTATCCGCCGCATAACATTTGCATTGAATGGCCCAATATTCGCCCTCGACGGTGCGGGCCACAAGGTCGATGCCGGTGTCCTTGCCGCCGAACTGGTCGTGGAAGGGGAATTCCATCCAAAGCCATACTTCCTCGAGACGGTTGGCATATAATGACGTGGTTTTCAAATAGCCCTGCATAAGTCGCTCAAAACGAAATCCTTTGTCTCTTTGAGATAATGATTCTTTACGGAATTTTCGTAGAATGTCGGCGAAAGTCATCATAATGGAGTTTGTTTATGCTACTACTTGTTTACAAATATACGAAGAAACCATGGGGCCACACGAAAAAAGAGGAAAGATTTACTTTCCTCTTAATTTTTTTGCTTTTTCATCCAATTGTTCGGCCTCCTGTCCCTTTAATCTTATTTGTTCGTCGAGAGCTATTCTCTGCTGAATAGTTCGTTCGTATTGTTCGACATTCTTTTTCATCTGGCGGATTTTGTCGTCGTCCCTGTTCCATTCGAAAATATCCTCCAATTCTGCGATCCGCTCGGAGGAGGCTTCTCCTTTCATCCTGATGTATCGGTATTTCAGTTCGGCGTCGCACATGTTGCTGATGCGGTCGTGCAGCCGATGGATATATACGCCGCAGCAAACGACGGCGAGCGAGAGCCCGAACATGCAGAGCGTCGATTTCGAGGATTTGAAGTCGATGGTGTGGATATGCCGCTGCGGCGAAGGCAGAGCGGCACGGGCCGCCTCGGCACCGCATCTTTCGCGCTCCTGCCCGAGTTTCTTTTCCAGTGCCGAAATCCGGTCCGTCAGTTCCATGCGGGCCCGTTCGACGTTCATGTGTGTGCCGCGCCATTTCCAGCAGCCGGTCGAGCCGATTATCCGGTTCAGTCGGTATCGAAGACACCGGCGGGGCCGGCGGGTTGCGGTCGTCCAGCCTGCGGGCGAGCGCGGCGATCTGCTTTTTCAGTTCTTCGAAGAGCTCGATGACGGTGGTTGTCTCCATAGGTAATGAAATTTAAAGTCGTTGGCGTCTTTTCTTTTTGCGCAGTCGCTCCTGACGGCGCCGTTCTTCGTCCGTATCGTAGGCCGGTTGCAGAAGATCTTCGAGCAGGTGACTGAACGATGCGGCCGGATTGCTTGCGGGGCCGCGTTCGTTTGCGGAGAGTGCTTGTCGGCGGTTCAGGCTCAGCGCATGGTCGATTTTGGAGAAACTGAACTGCCGGTCGATTTTCGAACCGTTGAACGGGTAGCCGTTCTTGGCGACGACGCCTTGTGGGGCGGAAGTTCCTCCGCGCATCCGGAACTCGGTGGCGATCCCTTCGCGCCCGTAGCGCTGCCGTCAGCTCCGGTCAGTCGTGGCAGCGGGGTACGGCGTTGTGCAGCGCGTGGAAAATCTCGTATTTCGTCTTGTCCGGTTCGCGCAGGCGGTGCTCCTTGACATTCTCTTTGCCCGGTGCGAAGTGGAGCCCGTGCCGGACGGTCAGCTCCTTGCAGAGGCGCTCCGAACGGTAACGGTCGTTACGGTCGGAGATGGTTCGGCCGTCGTTGTCCACCCGGTTGAAAAGGATATGCAGATGGGGATGTTCCCGGTCGCGGTGGCGGGCGATGATGAACTGCGTGTTTCGGATGCCCATGCCGGAGAGATACTCCGCGGCGATTCCGACCATCCGCCGGTTGTCGAGCCGTGCGGCGTCCTGTGCTGAAAAGGCGAGGACGACGTGGCTGACGGGCTTCGAAAGATGCGGATTCATCGCCGCGCGCCGCGCGCGCCGTCCGTGCGTATTCGGCCCAGGTGAGACCTGTTGTCCGTGTCTTGCTGCGCTGGGCGAGGTACTGTTTGAGGTAGCGCAGCAGCCACTCGTACTTGTCGGCCGTACGTTGCGTGATGCGTACGCCCACCTCGCCCTGCCGCCGTTTCGCATAGTCGGTAAGGCCCGCTATGAGCATCATCGTGTTGCAGGTCGGGTTCAGGTAGCGCTGCTTGATTTGCGCAGCATTGGCCGCATAGCCTTCGGCCAGCAGTTTGGAATGGATGCCCAAAAATTGTACACGGAATTCGTCGATCATTTTATTGATTTTCAGTGCTATACGGTTCGTTCCCATCATCCGCTCCTTCTTCTGGTTCCACAGTTCGGGCCTGCCCTCGCAATGGAAGTAGAACTCCTGTCGCAGACTGCCCGTGGTGACGCGGGCGTAAACCGACGCCAGCCCGTTCTTTTTCGGCCTTCCTTTTCGCATCAGGAAAAGGATGGTAAAAGTTTCCTGTCTCATAACTCGTGACATTTTAAGGATTGACAAAACGCCTGCAAGGAAACTTTATTGCGGTGTAAAACGCAGCAAAACAGAGTATTGCGAGTCGAAGGGGTGGCAATTCCGTTTTCGGAAGGCCGAAATCGCCTCTGCCCACCTTTTTGCCACCCGGCGGTTTTCTCCGGGTTGCTTTCCGCTTCCGGCTCGGGGAATCGTTCGAATCCTTTGCAAAATGATGATATACAACGGATTTTCCTTCTTTTGCACCGGAAGGGCAACGAAAAAGGAGCCCCGGATGAAGGCTCCTTTGTGCGGATAAAGGGACTCGAACCCCCACGCCGTAAGGCATCAGATCCTAAGTCTGACGTGGCTACCAATTACACCATATCCGCATCATTTCCGCATGGGGTGCGTCGGGCGCATCCCCGCGGATGAGGCAAAGATAGGTAAAAATTCACAAAACGCAATCCGGGCGGGGGATTATCCGGCTTTTTTTGTTTACATTTGTAGGTAATTTCGCCGACTTATGCCCCGACAGATAACCCTCGTCCTCACGCCGAAACAGGCCGCCGATCCGAAGTACTGCACGTCGCTCGCAGCGCGGCGCATGGGCATCCGGGAGACGGATGTGGCGCTGGTGCGCGTCGTGAAGCGGTCGATCGACGCCCGGCAGCGGCAGGTGAAGATGAACCTGACGCTCGAAGTCTATGTCGATCGGGAGCCGCAGCCCGGCCCCGTGCATTTCGACTATCCTTCGGTCGAGGGGCGGACGGAGGTCGTCGTCGTCGGATCGGGCCCCGCGGGGCTGTTCGCGGCCCTGCGGCTCATCGAACTGGGACTGCGGCCCGTGATTCTCGAACGGGGGCGCGACGTCTCGGCCCGCAAGCGCGACATCGCACGGATCAACCGCAACGGCCCCGTCGATCCCGACTCGAACTACGCTTTCGGCGAGGGCGGCGCGGGGACCTTTTCCGACGGCAAGCTCTTCACGCGCAGCAAGAAGCGCGGCGATTACAACAAGGCGTTGCAGACGCTCGTCTTTCACGGCGCCACGCCCGAAATCCTCTGCGAAGCCCATCCCCATATCGGCACCGACAAGCTGCCCTATATCATCCGCAATATCCGGCGGACGATCGCCGATGCGGGCGGGGTGTTCCGCTTCGACAGCCGCGTGACGGATATTCTGTTGCACGACGGACGGATCCGCGGCGTCCGCTGCGGCGACGAGCGGATCGAGGGGGCCGCCGTGGTGCTCGCTACGGGGCATTCGGCGCACGACGTGTACGAACTGTTGCACGCGCGCGGCGTGCGCATTGAGGCCAAGCCCTTTGCGATGGGCGTGCGCATCGAGCATCCGCAGGCGCTCATCGACTCGATCCAGTACCATTGCCGGACTCGCGGCGAGTACCTCCCGGCGGCTTCCTATTCGCTCGTGAGCCAGGAGAACGGGCGCGGCGTCTATTCGTTCTGCATGTGTCCGGGCGGGTTCATCGTGCCGGCGATGACCGATGCCGCGCAGTCGGTCGTGAACGGCATGTCGCCCAGCGGCCGCACGTCGCCCTTCGCCAATTCGGGGCTGGTGACCGAGGTGCGGCTCGCGGATTTCGAGTACCTGCGTCCCGAGTGGGGCGAACTGGCGGGGCTGAAGTTCCAGCAGCGGTTCGAGCAGGCGGCCCGGCGCGAGGGCGGGGAGCATCAGATCGCCCCTGCGCAGCGTGTGTCGGATTTCGTGGCGGGCCGGGCCAGCGGGTCGCTGCCCGCGACGTCGTACATTCCCGGCATCGTTCCCTCGCGGCTCGATCGGTGGATGCCGGAATTCATCGCGCGGGCATTGCGGCAGGGCATTTCGACCTTCGGACGGAGAATGCGTGGCTACCTCACGGACGAGGCGGTGGTCGTGGGCGTGGAGTCGCGCACCTCGACGCCAGTGCGCATCCCGCGCGACCCCGCGACGCTGATGCACCCCGCGGTCGGAGGGCTGTTTCCGGCCGGCGAAGGGGCCGGCTATGCCGGAGGAATCATCTCCGCGGCGCTCGACGGCGAACGGATCGCCGAGGCCGTGAAAAACTATATCGGATGAAGGAGAACGAACGGCGGCCGGAGGTCTCGGTGATTATTCCGGTCCACAATCTCGAACGGTATATCGACGCCTGCCTGGCTTCGGTCGAGGCGCAGACGTTCGGCGATTTCGAGGCGGTCGTGGTGGACGACGGCTCGACGGACGGTTCGTTGCGTCTCGTGCGCTCCCGTGCGGAGCGGGATGTGCGGATCGTCGTTGTCGCTACGCCTAACCGGGGAGTGGCGCGTGCCCGTGAAACCGGACTTGCGAAGGCCCGGGGACGCTATGTCTGCTTTCTCGACGGGGACGACCGCTGGGAGCCGGATATGCTGCGGGAACTGGTCGCGGCGATCGGCGGGTATGACATCGTCTGTTGCGATTTCAAGCGGGTGAGGGCCTCGTACGAGGCGCCCGTGCGGGAACGTCGCACGGAGGATCTCGAGGGATTCGGGTTCCTCGAGGCGACGTTGAGCCATGCGATTTCCGTCTGCCTTTGGGCGAAACTCTACCGCCGGGAACTGTTCGATGCCGAATTGCGGCATTATCCGTTGCCGCTCGGCGAGGATGAGCTCGTCAATGTGCAGATCGGCTTCCGGCAGCCGCGGGTCTGTTTCGTGGATTATGTGGGATACGACTACATCCAGCGGGCCGGTTCGGCGAACCGGCGCAGTGTCGATGTGGACTATTGCGTGCGTTTTGCCGAAGCGGTCGATTCCGAACTGGCTCGATGTCCGGGGCTTTCGGCTGAGCGGATCGGGTTTCTCCGGCTCGTGAGCCGTGTGCGGTGGTATCTGGTCTGCATCCGCAAGAGCCGCAATCCGTGGACCGGGAATTCGGATCATGCGCGGTGGATCCACCGGGCGGCGAAGGGGCGCGGAGCGGCGTTGCGCCGGTATTATTCCCGGGGCGATCTGCTCTTGTTGTGGCTGGACCGCCGCCGCTGGTTGCGTCCGGTGGCCGTATTATGTGCTACGTTGCAGCGCTGGTGGAACAGTTTGCAAAGGCGTATGGCCCGTTGAGTATTGGTACTGTTAAAGTTTTTCCGTGATGAAAAAATATTTGTTGTTCGTTACATTGCCTTATGCTTATTCGATTCTTCGGCCTTTGGAGGACGAGATACGTCGGCGTGGCGATGAGGCGGCCTGGTTTGTCGAGCCGGATTGTCCGGTTGCGCTTCGTGATGATGAAATACGCCTGCGTACCGTCCGCGATGTGATCGACTATGATCCGATCGCTGTTTTTGCTCCCGGTAATTATATTCCGGACTTTTTTCCCGGAGTAAAAGTCGCGTTGTTTCATGGGTATGCCATTCAGAAACGTTATGAAACGATAGACGATCATTTTACTATTCGGGGATGGTTCGATCTCTATTGTACGCAGGGGCCGAGCAGCACGCCGGTGTTTAAAGAATTGGAGCGTAAATACGGATTCTTTCGGGCCTATGAAACCGGATGGCCCAAAGCGGACGTTTATTTCTCGCCGCAAATGCAGGCGCCTGTCGAAAATAAGTGTCCTGTGATTTTGTATCCGCCTACTTTTACGCGCAATGTCTGTTCGGCTCCGTATCTTATGCGGGAAATCGAGCGGTTGGCGAAGGACAAACCGTGGGAATGGATCATCACATTCCATCCGAAATTGACCGATCCCGAGATTATCGCAGGTTATAAGAAAATTGCGGAAGAGAATGCGAATGTTACCTTTTTCGAGGGGGCGGATAAATTGCAATTATTGCACAAGGCTGACGTCATGCTATGCGACAGTTCGTCCATCATTCTGGAATTCATGTTCCTCGACAAGCCTGTCGTGACGTTCCGGAATTCGCACCCCGGACCGCATCTGATAGATGTTCAGAGGCCGGAAGAGGTCGGTCCGGCACTCGAACGGGCGCTGACCCGTCCCGACGAGTTGATGCGTGAAGTCCGGACCTATACGATGTTCCATGAGCCGCATCGGGATTGCCGCTGTTCCGCACGTGTCCTCGATGCCGTGGATGATTTTCTGGAACGGGGGCATGTCGGGCTGAAACGCAAGCCGCTCAATCTGATCCGCAAATGGAAAATGCGGCGGAAATTTCATTATTGGCCGTTTCGGAAATAAGCGTGCGGGAACGGTGATTCGGAAATGACGAGTCCTGCCGCGACAGCGGCAGGACTGACTGTTCGGAGGTGGAACGTCCGGGATTTTGCACCGGTCTATTTTCCGAGGGCTGCAGCAGGGGAAAATGCCGCGAATATTTCCGCCTGCCCGGCGGGCGAGAGGTGGCGGTCGATTCCCGCGGGGCTCCAGGTGCGGTGCTCGCGGATGCTCTTCATGTAGCGTTGTTCGTTGGCCGGGCAGCCTTCCCGCGACGCCTTGTCGTGGTGGAGGTGGAAGACGATGCCGCTGAACTTCATGAGACGCTGGCGGATGCCGCTGTTTTCGAGGCGAAGTCCCAGCTCGGTGTCCTCGTATCCCCATCCTTCGAAGGTCTCGTCGTATCCGTTCACGCGCAGGGCGTCTTTGCGCCAGAGCGCCATGTTGCAACTGCGGGGCGTTCGGCTGGGAGCCAGCATCCGGTAGAGTACCGCGGCGATCGGGATGCGCAGGGCGTTGTTGCTGTTGCGGACGCCCCGGCTCAGGGCGGACAGCGACGTTATTTCGCCGCTGAGGACTTTCCGGGTCAGTGCTTCGGTGATGATTCCGCGCGACCCGGCGACATAGTGCCCCTCTTTGGCGAAGGCGATATGGTCCTGAATGAAGTTGCGTTGCAGGATCAGGTCGCCGTCGATCTGGATGAGGTAGTCGCACCGGCTGGCCGCGATGGCCTTGTTGCGGATGGCGGCGACGCGGAACCCGCGGTCCTCGTGCCAGATATGGCGGACGGGGACGGGTGAGATCCGTTCGAAATGTCGTACGACGTCGCGTGTTTCCATGCCCGACCCGTCGTCGGCGATCAGAATCTCGTCGGGCAGTACGCTCTGCTGCATCACGCTGTCGAGACACAGATAGAGGGCGCGGGGCCAGTTGTAGGTGGATATGATCAGCGATACTGTCATCGTGTGTGAATGGATTGGATCGGACGGCCGGAACGGTCTTTTCGTCCTGCAAAATCTTTGCCGGGACGCGGACTGTTCTGAGCGGCTTTCTCCGAAATCATTGCACAAAAATAACTATTAATTCTGGTTTTCTTAATTATAAATGCGATTTTCGGGGAATACTGCACCGAAATACCGAAAGAATGTTTCAAAACGATGAATTCGATTTGTATCTTGCTTATATACAATATGTTGAATGAAAACGCGAAGATGCTATATTAAAAAATATGAAAAAAATCCGAAAAAATTTTAATAAAAAACTTGCACGGTATCTTTTTCCGCCTTATCTTTGCAGCGAAGTTTTAAGGTTCATTTAGGTTAGTAGTTTTAGGTTGGTGAGGAAACTGTGGATGACGGACGTTCTGTCCCGATTCCGGGTTTCCTTTTTTTGTGTCTGTGCCGGAACCTTTTCGGACGGCTTCGGATTCCGGTTGCATTTCGTCGGACGGTTCCGGTCCGTATCCGGTTTTTCCGGCGATACGCCCGACGGTTGTATTATTTGATGCAATGCACTGATTTGTATTGTGTTATGTCTTGTTGTCTTTCTCGTTTCCTGCCTTTTGCAGAGCTTTGTATGTTACCAAATTGTTAAATATATTTAATATATTCATAAATTATTTGCGTAATTCGAAAAAGGCCCTTATCTTTGCAGTGAAGTTTTAAGGTTCATTTAGGTTAGTAGTTTTAGGTTGGTTGAGGAAATCGGCAGGTTGTGATGCGGAACGCATCACTAAGACTCGAGGGGCGGTACTCGTTCCGAAGGTCGAATACCTCCGATTAAACCTCGTTTTTGGAAGGGGGTGGTTCCCCTCCGAAAAAAGGTCTGAGTCGTGAGACTCGGGCCTTTTTCTTTTTTTGCGGCGGTTTGTAGCGGGACAGGGCGGGTCCGGTTCCGCCGGACCCGTCGTCCGGGACCTTTTCCGGATCCGTTTTCCGGGGAGTCGGGGTGTCCGTATCCTTTCCGCTCAGCGTTCGTCCAGTTCTTCGCGGCTTACCGTGACCTCGACGGCGCCCAGCGCGTAGCAGCCGATGTCGTAGGGATTGTAGCAGAAAACGATGCCTTCGGGCGTGATACGGAAATTCTCCGTGGCGCCGATCTGTTCGGGGAAGAAGCCCTGTGCGGCCAGCTCCTCCTCGTTCCTCGCACCGTATTGCCGGCAGAGTTTGCGCAGGATCAGTTCGTCGAGACGCTCCGCCTGCTCCTCGGTGAAGAGATCGGCCGTCGTGATTTCATACCCCTTTGCGAGCGAGTAGGTGTGGTATTCGGTCTCGTAGATGCCGTGTGCGCCGCCCGTGTAGCTCGACCGCGTGATGACGTAGGTGAGCAGCGAATCCTGCACGCTGCCCTCCGCTTCGACCGATATTTCGTAGGACTGCGTCGGCCGGATGTCCGCCGTGTAGATCGTGTCGATTTCCCGGACGGCGGCGGCGATCGCCTCCCGTACCGACCCGGTCTGCTCCCCGGTCTGGAAGAAGTAGCGGATGTTGGCCTGCTCGACGGCTTGCAGCGCCGGGGATTCCGCGGCGTTCAGGATCGTGGCGAACCGGTATTCGATCCGGCATCCGGCGCCGCTGTCTCCGAGCAGCGTATCGACGCTCACGGTCCCGAATGCGGGGCGTACCGGGCGTCGGGTGCAGGAGACGGCCAGCAGGAGTGCGGCGGCAGACAGCAGGAGTGCTTCATGGCGGAAGGGTTAAAGGGGTTATGTCCGGATAAAGATAGTCAAAAAGCGTGTTTTGCGGCCCTTTCCGAAAAAAAATCACATATTTTGTCCGAAAATTTTGGAGATTCGAAAGAAGACCTTATCTTTGCACCACGAAACTCAAACGGTGGATTCATCTAAGGGTTAGGATACATGCCTCTCACGCATGACATAGGGGTTCGAATCCCCTATCCACTACGAAGTAAAACGGCCATACGGAAGTGTGGCCGTTTTATTTCGTGCCGTTCCCGTCCCGGGGGACGGCTTTTTGCTTCGGAGGGGGCATCGGCTCCGGTGTCGCCGCACGTTCCGGTACGCTTCCGTCGGCATCCCGGAAATGCCTGCCGGACGGAGAAAACGGCAGCGGCCGCCTTCGCAGAAAGGCGGCCGCCGTGCTTTTGCCGGCAGGGGCGGGTTGCTATTTCTCGGTTTTCGCCTTGAATTTCTCCAACTGGCGTTTCAAGGCGTCGATCGCCTCGTCCACCGACTCCTCGAAGGCCTTGGACTGGTGGCAGGCCACCAGGTCCTCGCCCGGCATGTGCAGCGTGATGGTTGCGATCTTGTTTCCCTTTTCGTGGTCCTTATCGAGTTTCAGAATGACTTCGGCGCCCGTCGAGCGTTCCGCGAAGCGGTCCAGTTTCGTCATCTTGGCGTTCACGAATTCGACCAGCCGTTTGTCGGCATCGAATTTCACGGATTGAATCTGTACGTTCATAGCCTTACAGTTTATTAAGTTAATCACTTCCCATCCTTTTCGCGGGGATGGGCCTTCGCATAGACCTCCCGGAGCCTGGCTATGCTGTTGTGCGTGTAGACCTGCGTGGCCTGCAGCGAGGCGTGTCCGAGGAGCTCCTGTATCTCCCGCATATCCGCGCCGCCGTTCATCAGGTGCGTGGCGAACGTGTGCCGCAGGACGTGGGGGCTTTTCTTGCCCTGCACTCCGTTGCGCTCCAGTTCGCGGCGCACCGTGCGGTAAACCGCCGTGCGGGATATGCGCTCTCCTTTCCGTGTTAAAAATAGCGCTTTTTCTCCGGAATCGCAAATATTCTGCCGCTTAATCAGGTCGAGGTAGCGCAGAATCTTTTCGCGGACGGGCTCCGGTACGGGGACCATCCGCTCTTTGTCGCCCTTGCCGCGCACGCGCAGCGACATGGCGTCGTCCGACAGGTCGTCCCGGTCGATGCCCACCAGCTCGGCCAGCCGCAGTCCGCAGGCGTAGAGCATCAGTACGATCAGCGCGTCGCGTTCGGCGGCGAAGTCTCCGCTGTCGCGTTCGCACTCCCCGACGATGCCCTTCATGCGGCTCTCGGGCACGAAGGCCGGCAACCGGTGCGGAGTCCGGAGCGAGGCGATCGGCCGCATGACGTCGTGCGTGACGGCGCCCGTGCGGAGCAGCCAGCGGAAGAGGGTCCTGAGCGACGAGACCTCGCGGTTCATCGACGCGGCGCCGATACCTCCCTGTTCGGTACGGTCGATGATCCATTCGCGCACCTGGTCCGTGGTGACGCTCCGCGGGTCGAACGAAGCGTCGTCGCAGTCGAGCCACGCCATGAACCGTTCGATGTCGCGGCGGTAGTTGCGGACGGTGAGCGGCGAGTAGCGCCGTTCGGCCTCGAGGTAGCGTATGAATTCCGGTAACATGCTGCAAATATAACGCAAGACGGGGCGTTTTTGGTGTGCGCGCCGCCGGATTGTTTTCTGCCGCCGGGATGCGGACGGGCTCCGGTCTTCGCCCCGTTTGGACGGGTTTCGCCCCGGTGTGGCCGGCGCGTCGTTTGGTTCTGCTTCCGGATTGTGCTATCTTTGTTCCCGAATTCCGATCGTATGAAACAGAACTGGAAACCCGGTACGGTGCTGTATCCGTTGCCGGCGGTGCTGGTGAGCTGCGGCGCCACCCCCGAAGAGTACAACATGCTGACAGTGGCCTGGACCGGGACGGTCTGCACGACGCCGCCCATGTGCTATATCTCCGTGCGGCCCGAGCGGCATTCCTATGCGGTCATCCGCCGCACGGGCGAGTTCGTCATCAACCTCACGACGCGTTCGATGGCGCGCGCTACGGACTGGTGCGGCGTCCGTTCGGGGCGCGATTTCGACAAGTTCCGCAAGACGGGGCTCACGCCCGTTCCGGCCGAACGGGTCGCGGCGCCCCTGATCGCCGAGGCGCCCGTCAGCATCGAGTGCCGCGTGCGTCAGGTGCTGCCGCTGGGCACGCACGACATGTTCCTGGCCGAAGTGGTGAACGTGCAGGCGGACGAAGCCTATATCGACCCCGCCACGGGGCGGTTCTGCCTCGAACGGGCCGAACCGATCGTCTATTCCCACGGCGAGTACTTCGCGCTGGGCGATGCGCTGGGCCGTTTCGGGTGGTCGGTCCGCCGGAAACGGCGGAAGCAGGGGCGGTGACGCTCCGGAACCGCGGGAACGGGGCGATTTTTATTTGGATTTTCCGCAATATTCCCTATATTTGTGAAGTCATGGTCTATTCTCAATAGAGCATGACTTTTTTCTTTTCGGAAAGAATTCTTTTTTACTCGGTGCAAATTTAGCGACTTCCCGCCCGTCGCGGTTCTCCGTACGTTCCATCCTGTTGCCGCTTTCGGTCAAAGTCCGGAAGTCGGATGCCGGGCCGGCGTTTCCGACGGGCGGGCGATCCGGCTGACGCATGACGTATCGGTATGAATGCCAGTGAGATATTGCGTTGCTATCTGCATGACACGTCCTTGCGGTATCTGCGTATCAGCTCCGACGGCGTACAGTGGAAATTCGTTTTGCAGAAGCGGTTGAAGCTGCTGTGCGAGTCGAAGCCGAACTTGGCCATGAGGTCCTTGATCGTCGTCTCCGGACAGGCGATCTCTCCGACGATGCGCTGGCATGTCTGTTTCAGCATCCAGTCGTGGGCCGTGTCGTTGAACTCGCTCTTGAACCGGCGCAGGAAGGTGCTGCGGCTCATGGGCGAGAGGTCGATCAGCTCCTTGAGCGAATGCACCTTCCGGTAGTTTTCGAAGACGAAATTGCGGAAGTCGAACGACCGGCTGACGATCGGGTAGAAGAGCCCGGCGATCTCCTCCTTGCTGTAAAACCCGCGCAGATAGAAAAAGAGCTCCCGGTGTTTCATTTCGTGCAGGTGCGCGCAGCTCATGCCGTTCTTCAGGCAGAAGACGAGCAGGTCGAAGAAGGCGGTGAGCGGATACCGGATCTCGGTGGGGCGGAAATCGTAGTGCAGTTGCCGGCACAGCGTGTGATAGCTTTGCAGCACGAGCCGGTCGCAGCCGCTCTCGGGTTTCTCGAAGGCCATGTCCAGCAGCCGGACCCGTGTGAGCGTCCGTCCGCTGAACGCCGCCGAACGCGGTACGAGGATCATCTCGCCGGCCGAGAAGTCGCGGCCCGAGAACTGGTTGCAGTCGAGCGAGCAGCGCCCCTCCAGCAGGATCAGCAGGTGGTTCCTCCGCACGGTGTCGAGCCGTTCCGTTTCGCCGGCTTCGAGCTCTTCGTAGATGAAGCCGCTCCCGACGTCGGCCCGGTAGTGGTTGCAGGTCTGGTGTTCGCCTATATATAATAGGTCGTGCAGCAAAAGGGGGTTTTTCATGGGTCCAATCTGTTATTCGTTACGTTATGTTTCAGCAGTGTTTCAGCAAACGGTTTTGTTGTCGCTTGGTTTCCAGCAGGTTCCCGCTCCGGAGCCCGTCCGTTTCGGAATACGCCGCGCGCTGAAACGTATTTCCGTTTTATGTCGTTGAAAATCAGTTGTCGGCATCCGGTCCGCTCTATTGAGAATAGAGCAGGGCGGAAGACAACGATATGAACAGAGTTTTACTGCCGTTTCTATTGATGCTGTTTTGCGGAATCGCGGAGGCGCACGCGCAGCGGCTGGCCGTCAAGAGCAACCTGCTCTACGATGCGACGACGACGGTCAATCTGGCGCTGGAGGCGGGATTCTCCGCGCGCTGGTCCGTGGACCTCTCGGGGAATCTCAATCCGTGGACCTTCTCCGGCAACCGGAAGGTGAAGCACTGGCTGGTGCAGCCCGAAATCCGGCGGTGGAACTGCGAGGCGTTCAACCGTGGCTTCTGGGGCGTGCACCTGTTGGGCGGACAGTACAACGCCGGCGGATTCCGGGTCCCGCTGCTGCCGACGCTCCGCCATACGCGCTACCAGGGATGGATGGTCGGCGGCGGCATAAGCTACGGCTACCATTGGTATCTTGGAGCGCACTGGAATCTCGAGGCGACCGTCGGTTTGGGGTATATCTATACGCGCTACGACCGGTTCGAGTGCTACCGTTGCGGGCGGGTCACCGGCCGCGACGAGCACCACGGCTACTGGGGCCCGACGCGTGTCGGCATTTCGGTCGTCTATCTTTTCAATCACAAATAACTTTTGTCGGCATGAGGAAATTCTATCTTTTGCTCGTTTCGCTGTTCGTCTCCCTCGCCGGAGGTTCCGGAACGCTCCGGGCCCAGTTCCGCGGGGACATTCGGATGACATGCAAGCGGCTCGACGTGGACCGCGACGATTCGTTGCGGCTGGAGTTCGAGTTCCTGATCCGGAACCGGGCCGTCAATACCTGCCAGAGCTGGACGTTCGTGCCCGAGCTGAGTACGGCGGACGGGAAGCACTTCCGCTATTTTCCGCGCGTGGTGATCAACGGGAGGAACCGGCGGCGGATGACGGATCGCCGGAACCGTCTGACACGCAGGTTCTGGAGCGAGGAGCAGCCTTATCAGACCGTGAACGTGGCGGACGAGGAGCAGACGCTCGTGGACTATGCGGCGGCGGTTCCCTACGAGGAGTGGATGGGAGGCGCCTCGCTCAAATTGCAGGAGGTGCTCGCCTCCTGCGGCGGCAAGCGGCAGTTGCTCACCGTCGCGCTCGGCGACCGGATCGCCTTCCCGGCGCTGGAGCCTTACGTTCCGCAGGTCTCGGTCGTTTACTGCGAGCCGGGGCCCGAATCCAAGCAGCGGCTGGTGAAGGGCGAGGCGTTTCTCGATTTCCAGGTCGGCCGCTCGGCTATCCTTCCCGATTTCCGTCACAACGGCGAGGAGTTGGGCAAGATCCGCGCTGTCATCGACCGGATTCGCCGGTACGGCGACGGCGAGATCACCGATATTTTCATCGAGGGCTACGCCTCTCCGGACGGAAATGCCGAGCGGAACGCCGGTCTTTCGCTGGCCCGCGCCAAGGCGCTGAAGGATTACCTGCAACGGGCCTATGCGCTTCCCGAGGGGATTTTTCGCGTGAGCTCCGTGGGCGAGGACTGGAGCGGTCTGCGCCAGTTGGTCGAGGAGAGCGATCTGCCCGACCGCGAGCGGGTGCTCCGGATCATCGACGGGCCGCTGACGCCCGACGGAAAGGAACAGGCGCTCCGGGCGACGGGCCGGACGTGGCAGCGGTTGCTGACCGATATCTTCCCGCAGCTCCGCCACGTGGACTATCAGGTGCGTTACGATCTGCGTGATTATACTTTCGAGGAGTCGCTCTCCGTGGCCGAACATGCGCCCGAGAAACTTTCGCAAATGGAACTGTACCGCATCGCGGTGTCGTATGCTTCCGATTCCGCGCGCTACCACGGCTTTTTCGACCGGATTCTCGAACTCTATCCGGACGATCCCGCGGCCAATATCAATGCGGCGGCCTCGCTTCTGCAACGGGGCGATGCGGCGGCTGCCGAGCGCTGCCTGGACCATGCGGCCGGGGCGATCGCCGCGCCGGATGCCGCGATGGCCTCGGCGTTCGCCAACAACCGCGGCGCGGCGCTGCTCCTGGAGAACCGGCTCGACGAAGCGGAACCGCTGCTGCGCCGTGCGGCCGACGCCGGACGCGCGGAAGCCCGCCGGAATCTGGAGGAGCTGGAGCGCAAGCGCGGGGACAACGCGCGTCTGGAACGTTATCGGAACATCTCGCAGTAGAATTCCTGCTACTGCCGGTTTTTATTCCCAATTCACTTTTTTGTTTAACTAAAATTTCTCTTTATGAAAATGAAATCTGTTTTGGTTTCGATGCTTGCTCTGGCTGCGGTCTTCAGCAGTTGCAGCAAGGACGGCGAAACTCCCGGACAGGGCGGTCCCGGCGCTATTACGGGCGACACCTATCTGTCCGTTGCGCTGGGCGGCTCCCGTTCCGCCCGGACCTATGCCGCCAATACGGCGGCGGGCACGGTCGCAGAATCGACCGTCAAATCGGGATATATTCTGACGTTCAACGCCCAGCGGCAGAAACTCGCCGCCACGCCGCTCGATGTGACGAAGGATATCGTGCTGGATCCCGCCAATCAGACGCTGCCCGGACAGCCCTCGGGAAATACGGGCAATATTTCGGCCGGCGAAGCCATCAAGGTGTCCGATGCGACCAAGTACGTGATGATCGTGCTGAATCCCACGCCGGCACTTGAGAAGACGCTGAAGACCGCGACCTCCTTCGCCGAGCTGAAGGACAAGGCGCTTTCGGACGTCACGGACGTCGTGGCGGCCAAGGACGGATTCCCGATGATCAACCAGGGTGTGTTCGACGGGACCAATGCGGACGAAGGGCTCATTGAGTGCTCGGGCAATCTTTTCACCAAGGACAACATGGGTTCCAGCTCCACTCCGCAGGAGGCCGCCAAGGCCAAGCCGGTCTCCGTCGTCGTCGTGCGTCTGGTCGCCAAGGTGGGACTATCTACGCCGATGCAGGAGGTGTCCACCATCTCGAGTCCCAATGCGATCGTGTTGGAAGACGAGGCCGAGAATGCGGCCATCTTCCTGGACGGCTGGCTGCCGAACACGACCAACAAATCCTATCTGCCCTATTCGCCGCTGGTGTACGATGCCCAGAACAATCCCGGAAAGGACCTCTCCATCGCATACCGTCAGGACAACAACTATCCGCTCTCTCCCGCCACCGATTTCGACTGGCTGAAGAATGCCACGCCTCCCTCGGCCTGGAATACGAAGTCCGATCCGGTCTATGTCGTCGAAAATACGATGTCCGTGGCCGGACAGAAGGTCATCAATACGACCAAACTCGTGCTGAAAGCCCGGTTCTTCCCCGAGGACTTCAAGGATGCGTCCGATGCCTCGAGGTCCGAAACGTGGTTCGTATTCTCTTCGGACAGCGTAGGGACGCATACCGAGTTGATTTCGTACAAGGACATGGCGAATCTGCTGCAAGGCACGGCTTCCGGTTCCATTTCGGCGGATGATGTCAAGATGATTCAGAATTTGATGGGAGAGATCGCGAAAAAGGCCTCTTATGTGAAGACCGGTACACAGGAGGGCGACTACGATGCGCTGTATTCGGACCTGAGCGCTTCCGTTACGCCCAAGCATCCGCTGGACAAGATCGGTTATGTGGCCGCTACGGTCCGCGACATGAGCGATCTTACCGACTATCCCGGCGCCTACATGCAGATCTATTACAAGGGCATTTGCTACTACGATATTCTCATCAAGCACAATTCGAATATCAAGGATAAACTGGTGGAAGGCAAATGGGGCGTGGTCCGCAACAACTGGTACACGCTGAAGATCGACAAGATCAGCAAGCGCGGCACGCCGTTCATCCCCGATCCCACGGATCCCGATATCGTCGATCCCAGCAATCCGGATGAGAATACGCCCAACGAGGGAACCGACGCTTACCTGAGCGTGACCGTGACGGTCGCCGACTGGACGACCTGGGAGCAGGGCGTGGAGCTCTGACCCTCTTCGGATCAATACGTTTTTTCGATATGTTTATATGAGAAAGGGGCGGCACGGGCCGCGCGGTTTGTGCCGCCCCTTGTTTTTACGGTTTTTTCAGAACGGAGATTACGGATCACCGGCGGCCTCCGGCCTTCGGCGATCGTCTAAAACAGAATTATGTCGTTTCGCTGCATCCAATACCTTCGGCCCCTTTTCGCGGCGCTGATTCCGCTCGCGCTCTTCGGCGCGTGCAGCTTCGGCGATTCGTACGGAGACTGCGGACTCTACCTGCATTTCACCTATGAATACAACATGGCCGCTGCCGATGCTTCCCGTGAGATCGACCGCATTGATTTGCTCGTGTTCGATGCCGACGGAACGTACCTTTTCACTGAGACGGCCGGCCGGGAGGAGCTCGGCCGCACCGATTATACGCTGCCGCTTCACGAGAGACTCTCCCCCGGGACTTACATGTTTCTCGTCTGGGGCGGCCTGTCCGACGACTTCCGTCTGTCGGACGTTCGCAGCGCGACTGCGGACCTGCAACCCGGAAAGACCCGGTTGGAGGATGTCCGTCTGACCCTGACGCGCGTCGCGCAGGGAGTCTGCGATGCGGAACTGCATCCCGTCTGGTACGCCGCACCCCGGACGATCGCCTACGATCCCGGAGCGGGCCGCCGGACGCATACCATAGACCTGATGAAAGACACGAACCGCTTCCGGATTTCGCTGACCGAGGAGGGAACCTCGCGTGCCGATGCCTCGTCGGGCGACCGGTCTCCCTATACGTTCGAGATCGTTTCGGCCGGGCACGAGGCCTACGACGCGGACAACCGGCCCGTCGGCGCGGACTCCGTGTCGTTCCTGCCGTACCGGATTTCGGGCGACCTGACCGGCGCGGCAGGCGAACTCAACACGATGCGCCTGCTGGAGGACGTCCCCTGCCGTCTGGTGGTCCGAAGCGTGTACGATCCTGATAACATATTGTGGTCCAGAGACCTGATCGGACTGTTGGAACAAACCTGCCCCTCCGGGATCGCCTCGTTGCAGGAGTACCTCGACAGGCAGGACGAGTGGACGCTGTTCTTCAACTACAAGGGAGATGCGTTTTCGGGAACGTTCGTCGCCCTTTCGGTGACGATCAACGGCTGGACGATCTGGTTTCAGGGTTCCGATCTGTAATGCGAGACTGTTTTGCCTGGATTCCGAATACATAGACCGATGCTGTTGCTCCTGTTGATTCTCCTGTGCGGTTGTTCGCGGCGCTTCGCGCGTTTGCGGCGGAGCGGCGATGCGCGCGTGCAGGTTTCCATGCCTTCCCGGCGCCGGACACCCGAACCGGCCGTCGCGCCGCAGGGGGATACGACGGCCGCCTCCGGACCGATCACCTTCACCACCGAGGACGGCCGCGAACTCCGGCTCGTACCGGCGGCTTACGACGATCGGTTGCAGGAGTCGGTGATGAACCTTCGGATCGAACAGGTGACCATTTCGGTCAATAATATCCGCAATGTGGCCGAACGCAACGGCAAGATCGACCTGGAGTTTTCGGTGACGTTGCCCCGGGAGCTGCTCGACGACCAGTGGCGTGTCGAACTGGAACCGGTGCTCTGCACGCGACAGGACACCTTTTCACTGCACCGGCTGCTGTTCACGGGCGAACGCTTCCGCCGCTTGCAGCGGCAGGACATGGCGCGTTACGACCGCTACCTGCATTCGATCGTGGACAGCGCGGACTACTTCCGCTGTTTCGCCGACGTCGCCGGATTCGAGTCCTACCTGCATAAGGCGGCGGTCCGGCGTCAGGCCCTGCTGGAGGAGAAGGCGCGGCTCGATGCCGCTGCCGGGAATACCGTCTCCGGGCGGAGCCGGCTCAGCGACCGGCGCGTGTACCGGCGGGGACTCCGCGACCTGCGGCGCCAGGCCGCACGCGAACGGCGCAGCCGGCTTGATTCGGTCGGGGCGCTCGGGCGTGCGGCGCAGGGGCATCCGTCCGATCCGCTCGCGGCCTACCTCGCGCCGCACTACAAGCCCCGGCCGGTGGAGACGCCCGGGTACGTGCGGGCGATCCGTCGCGAGCTTTCGGACAGTTCCGAGGTGCAGCGCAGCCGGATCCGCCGGCGGACGGTGGAGGCCAATATCCGCCTGCTGAGCGACCTGGACACGGCGGCCCTGATGCTCGAATACTACGATCTGCGCAAGATCGAGCGCAACGAGGAGCGTGCCCGGAACAAGGAAGAGGTTTTCCGCCGGGTCGTGCGTTTCCCCGAACTTCCCGGCACGCGGCTCGACACGATCGTGCACGCCGACCGGAGCGTGACCTACCGCTATGCCGAACAGATCGACGCGGGAGAACATACGGACCGGATCCACCTCTTCCTGCGCGGAGCGGTCACGTCGGTCGGCGGCCGCCGCTACGAACTTCCGGCGAGCGATACGCTGACCTATTCCGTGACTTCGATGATTTCGTTTATCGACGATGCGCCGCGTTACGTGCACCGCATCGTCAGACGCGACGCCGAGGCCGACGCCCGCTTTTTCTTCGTCTTTCCCAGGAACGGGACCGAAGTGCGGGAGGATTTGGCCGACAACCGCGCGCAGTTGGCGGCGGTGAAGCGCCTGACGCAGGCGTTGATGACCGATCCGGTCTTCATCATCGACAGCATCGCGCTGACGGCCACCTCGTCGCCCGAAGGTTCGTGGAAGGTCAATGACCGGCTGGCCCGGGAGCGATCCGCAGCGCTGAAGGAGGTGCTGGTGCGCGAGTTTCGGAAGATGAAGGATTCGCTCGGGATCGTCGGCTCCTATGTGCTGGATGCCGGCGGCGGCGTCCGCCGGATCGAGACGGATAACGGCCTGCCCGATCTGCCGGATCGCGTACGTGCGGGATGGCTGGCCGAGGACTGGGGCCGGCTCGAGGAGCTCGTGCGGGCGGACTCCGCGCTGGCCGCCGACCGGGAGGGGATTCTCGCACTCGTGCGGAAGGAGGTGGATCCCGACCGGAGGGAGTGGCTGATTCGCAAACGGTTCCCCGCTTCCTACGCATACATGCGCGAAAAGCTCTATCCGCAGATGCGCGCCGTGGATTTCCGCTTCTCTCTGCACCGCCGCGGCATGAAGCGGGACACGGTGTGGACGACGGTGCTGGACAGCGCCTACCTGCGCGGCGTGGAACTGCTGAAGAAACGGCGGTACGAGGAGGCGCTGGCCCTGCTGCGGCCTTACGAGGACCGGAACACGGCGTTGGCCTACATGTCCGTGGGGCTGGACCGCGCCGCCGCCCGCATTTTGGGGCGCGAGGAGACGCGCCGTCCGGACGACGCCGAAGTGAAATACATGCTCGCCGTGGTTTCGGCCCGGCTGGGCGACAACGAACGGGCGGTCAGGAGTCTGCTGCGGGCCGCAGAGTTGCAGCCGCGGCTGCGGTTCCGGGGGAATCTCGATCCGGAGCTTTCCGCCCTGATCCGGCGCTACGACCTGTTTAACGATAATACGGTGAATCTATGATACGGATGGCAATGGGAAGGATCGGTCTGCGCGCGTTTGTCGCGGCCGGACTTCTGGGACTTTACGCTTCGGCCTGCTCGCGGGAGAAGCTGCCGGCGGGAGCAGGCGGCGGCCCCCGCCCGGAAGCGGTTTATCTGGACGTGCGGCTGACAGCCGGCGACGCTCCGGCGTCGCGCGCCATGACGGCGGATGCGGAGTCCGCGATCGACATCGGCACCCTGCGCGTGCTGGTTTTCGACGAACGGGACCGTCTGTCCGACGTGGCCCCCTGCACCATTCACAATGCTTCGTTCGTGACGTTCCGCCTGCGGGGCAGCGTCAATGGGGAGAAATACCGCGTGGTCATGCTGGTCAATGCGGAGAACGCCCCTTCGGTGGCCGAACTGCGGACGAAATGGATCGGAAGGCCCTATTCCGAGCTGGCCGAGGCCTGTTTCTTTTTCGACGTGAACGGGGCGTGGGACACCTCCCTCCGTACCTCTATTCCCATGTGGGCCGGGTTCGAACCGATGGTCGTCGAACCGGATATGCCCTTTCCGAAGAACGTGCGGATGATCCGTGCCGTCGCCCGGGCCGATGTCGGCGTGGGGGTGGACGAGAACGGTATGCCGGACCCTGCGGCGCGGATCGCCGAATTCCGGCTGGACAGCGTCCGGCTGTTCGGCAGCAAGCGCCGCGGCTGGGCGATGCCCCGGCCGGATGCCTTCGTCGCGGATCAGGACGCCGCGCTGACCGAGGCGTCGGCCCCCTCGCTCTGGGTGCCGGAGTACGCTTCGAACGGGCTGCTGCCGGGCGGCGGTTACGATGCGAAGGGCGACGTGGGCGGACTGCTCTATGCGGTTCCGCAGCTCGGCGGCGGCTCGGCGGCGCTTTTCCGCGGGATTTACCTGGCCGAGTCGGCCGAGTTCCCGGCGGATTCGGCCTGTCTGGTCCTCAGCGGCCGTTACAAGTCCGATCCCAATGCTTCGTGGAACGACGTCGAAACGACCTATTACCGTGTCGATTTCTGCCGCGACGTTCGGGACGGCGGCGGGCTCGCGCCCGTGCTGCGCAACCACCGCTATCTGTTCAGTGTCAAACGGGTGTCGGGTCCGGGAATGCCTACCGTCGAGGAAGCGCTGAAGTCGGCGTCGGTCAATCTGGAGGTGGACGTCGAGTCGTGGAACGACTTTCCGGAGACGGAGACCGCCGACAGGATCGTGCCGTTGCATCTGGAGCTGAAGGGACTGGATTTCGCCGGGGACGGCTCGGCCGCCTATGCGGGCGATTACGAATCGTTCCGGCGGCAGGACGGGAACGGCGGCGAGAGCCCCTATCTGGACCGGCCGGATGCCGGCGGCGGGTACGACCGCGAGCGTCTGCTGCACAATGTGGCCGTCGCCGCCTACCGGGCCGACGACGGGACGTTCGACGAATTGCTGGCCTTCGATCGTTTCGACCTGACGAACGGGCGGAACGACCTTTACATCGGGATAAGCTGCAGACCCTATGCCCGGCGGCTGGTCGTGCTGGCCAATTTCGCTCTGGGCACGGCCGCCGGATTGGAAAAGGCGCTCTCGGTCACCACGCTGTCGGATTTCTCCTCCTGGTCGGGATTCCGGCAGGTGTGCGTGCCTTCGGGCGGGCAGCTTTTATGGAACGATTTGCCGTTCAGCGGGATCAGCCGGACGATCGCACCGGAGGAGCTTCGGGAAGGAGCCGTCGCCTCGGTCGATGTGGGGCTGCTCGCCGCCGTCGCGCGGCTGGACGTGGGGATCAATTATGCCGATATCTCCGTCGGGAAGGACGGCGCGGGACAGCCTGCGGGTGCTCCCGGGGTGACCTATCCGTTCTATCTGCGGGGCGTCTATGTCGTGAATTACCGTTCGCACTTCTCCCTGACGCCCGATTTCAGGGCGGCGGACGAGCTTGCGGCAGGGACGGTGAAGGGCCCTTCGCCTGCGGGTGTGCCGGTCGAAGCCGCCGTTCCGGCCGACATGTTGCGGTATCCGCTCGCCTATCCCGCCGCATCGGCCGACGCCGGACTGAAACACGTGCTGCTGCGGCAGATTTACCTGCCCGAGACGGCCGCGGGATCGCAGACCGTGCTCATCGTGAAGGGCGGACCCGATGCGTCGGACGACCGGAACGACACCTATTACAAGGTGGTGCTGGACAAGGAGTTGCTGCGGAATCACCGCTACGTGTTGAATCTCAATAATATAACGGCTCCGGGGGCTGCCACGCCCGAGGCTGCGCTGAACGGTTCGCCCGCCGAGGCGGTGTTCACGCTGCTCACGTGGGAAAACCGGGTGGTCGATCTGCCCAACGTCGGGCAATACGTGCTGAGCGTGCGGGAGCAGTATCGGAACGACGTCGTGCACACCTGCGCGGCGGGGGAGGTGATCCGCGTGATTACGACCTATCCGACCTGGCAGCTGCTCGACGCGACGGACCGGGTGGTTTCGTCCGGCAGCCGGGGAACATCGTATTTGACGGCTCCCGCGAAGGGAAGCTACCGGATCAAGGCCGGAAGTCTCTATTGGAGCCTTACCGTAAAATAGAATCACTCCATGAAACGATTGAATCAGCTGTTGCGAATCCTTTTGCCGTCGGGCGTGCTTGCGCTCTGCGCGGCAGGGTGTACGACCGACGGGGTCGATGACTCCCGCTCCGGACGTCCCGGGGCCGTGGAACTGGTGCTCGGAGTCTCCGTTTCGGGCGACAAGGCGCTTTCGCGGGCCATGACCGCGGGGCAGGAGAGCGAGGTGGCGGAACTGACCGCGCTGGTTTTCGATGCCGATGACGACGGGTATCGCTACACGGCGAAAACCCAGGTGAAAGGCCCCGGCGAATACCGCATCCTGTTGGAACGTCCGGTCGGATCGGGCAAGGAGCGGTTGTATCTGGTGCTGCTGGCCAATTTGGACGAGGAGACGCGGAAGCTGTTGCCCTCTTCTTCCGATGTAGGCGTGTCGGGCGGGACGCTGCTCGAGCGGATCGTATCCGTCTGCGAGGACCGGTGGCCCGCGCAGAACGCGCAGGGCGAGGAGTTGCGCCCGATTCCCATGTGGGCGCAGTCCGGGGCCTTCGAGATCGACCGGGATACGGAGGAGGCCGACGTGAAGCTCTCTCCCGTCTCCCTGCTGCGTGCGCTGGCGCGTCTCGACCTGAAGATCGACGATACGGCGCTCGACGGGAGCGGCATGACGTTCACGCCGACCGCCTTCTTCGTCTGCAATGCCCGGACCTCGGGCCGCGTGTCGCCCGACCCGGCGGTGTTCGACGCATCGGGCAGGCGGGTCACGGCGCCTACGGTTCCGTCCGGCAGCGCGTCCGGCCGGTTCGCCTATGCCTTTCCGGAAGGTTCGGGGGAGCTCGTGCGGACGATTTACCTCTTCGAAGCCCCTGCCGACGATCCGGTGTACGGGATTCTCGAAGGCGTGTTCTCCGCGCCGACCCTTCCGGATCCGGTTCCGTGCTACTATTATGTCGGGTTTCGCGGCAAGGACGACGCGGATACGTCTCCCGTGCTGCGCAACCACCGCTATACGCTCGTCGTACCCGTGAAGGGACCCGGTGCGGTGTCGGAGGAGGATGCGTTGAAGGGAACGCCCGTGGAGGACGTCGCGCTTTCGGCCGTTCCCTGGACCGAAGACTACACCGATGACGATTCGTCGATGGATCTCAAGGACCGGAAGGTTCCTGTCGTGCTCCGTCTGAAGGTGCAGTCCCCTTCGGTCGTCCCGGTGAAGACCCGGGCGGCCGACGCCGCCTCCGCGGGGATGCACGTCTCGGTACTGCAATATTTTTCGGACGGGCAGGGCTGGGTGCTGCGGGCCGTGACGTCTTCCCTGCTGGCCGTGTACGATCCGGCGAAGGACGAGTATGTGTGCAGGACCGAACTGATTCGCTCCGATTCCGAACGCGAACAGCGGATCGCGGTCTTTGCGGCGGATGCGAACTCGGACCCGCAGTCCGAGTCCGTCGATGGGGCGAATCCCCAGACGCATCCGTCGATCGGCCGGCTGTTCGAAGCGTACAGCGTCGGCAGCACGGTTTCCGAGGGAACCTATACCTCGTCGGGAATTTCGGCGGCCCGTTCCCATCTGACCGAGGGCGATACGATCGGCGTGAACATGGTGCGGGCTCTGGCGCGTATCGACTTCGGGGTGGGCATGGAGACCGACCCGGCTAAGAATCCGGATTATACGACCGCGACGGGAAAGATCGCCTCGGGTTCGTTCGAGGTGACGAACGTGTCGCTTTACAATGCCTATACCCGTTCGGCGCTCTTCCCCGAACTGGGGCATGCCGCGGCGATCGAGGAGTTCCGCAAGGGCCGTGTGTCGCGGCCTGCGCAGCCGGGGTGGAGAAAGAGCAAGCCCGGCTATTTCCTCCGGCAGCCCGTTCCCTTCTCCTATGCCGACAACCTGTCGCTCGGGAACTATGTCGGGGAGTCGCCTCTCGTGGCCTACGGCGATCCGGCTCCGATCGGGGCGGATTCGGTCTGCGAATCGTATCTGATCGTCGAGGGCCGGTACACGGGGGCCAATCTGGACGGGACCTCCACGAATTACCGCAAATCCTATTACCGGATCGACTTCGTGTGCGACGGGAAGCCTGTGCCGCTGTTGCGCAACCATCGCTATATCGTCAATGTCGTCGCCGTGAGCGGTCCGGGAGCCGCCCGGCCGGAGGACGCCACCTCCGAAAACCTGACGGCCGAGATTACGGTCGATGACCAGAATTCGGCCATGGACATCGTCACCGACGGGCACTATTATCTGGGCCTGAATCCGCGTATGCTCTTTTTCAACGGGTTGGGCTATCCGACCGAGACCCAGTACGAGGGCGACCTTTCGACCGATGCTCCGGCATGGACCGCGGCGCTTTCGGAGGACTATCCGAAGAACTGGAGCTCGAAGTACGTACTTGTCGATCCTTCGGGTGGGGCCGGAAAGAATCGGCGGTTCGTCCGGGTGAACGACGGTACGCAGGACGGCCGGCTGCCCGAACTCGTGTCGGATGCGCGTCAGGCGACGGTCCGGGTGACGGCCGGCAACCTCGCGGATTCGCTGACGATCATCCAGTCGCCGGTGACGGCCGAGGATTTCCGTTTGTACGTCGAACCGGCGTCGTGCGCTTGCTACGAAACGGAAGTACCCGTGCGGGCCTATATCGACTCCCGGTTCGCTTCGATGGCATGGAGTGCCGGGAGCTTTTGGCCTTCGGGAAGCGCCGTTCCGGGGCATTCGTATTATCTCGGCGAGACGTCGGGCGTGTTCGACGGCGGCATTCAGGGCAGCGGTCCGCAGCAGGGGAAGGCGTTCCGCGAAGTGAAAGGGCGGTTCAACACGTATAATAATACGGCGAACGACATCGTGGTCGGTGCGAAATTTTCCCTGACCGGATACACCCATGCCGCCGTATCGGGTTCCGCACTGGTTACGCAGCATGCGGCGGAGAAGACGCCGCTGCGTGTGAAGGTCACCTACCGGGTGCGGTATTCTTCGGTGAATCCGGTGACGGGTACGTTTTATTACGGTTCCGAGACGAACGGTTCTTCGGCGATCTATTCGGTCGCATCCGGTTCGGCGACGCAGACGATCGAATTTCCGAACGAGCCCGATCTGGTTTTTTATACAACTTCGAATATGGAGCGATGGGGTAATAATTTTACACGGGGTGTGGTGATTCAGCTCGCACCCGACTGCGAAATTCCGGAGGCGGATATTTCGATGACGTCGGGTGCCGGCGCGGTTTCATCTTACGCATTCAGTGGCGGTTCGGATCTAAGTCAGTTTCTGTCCAGCGATAAGTTCATGTTCGTCCCTTCCGGGGTCACCGAGAACAAGACGATCACCAAGAGCCAAAGCAACAGGTATTACTTGCTGGTTCCCGAGATGACCTACCTGAAGGCCGATGCGAGCGCTACGGTCACCGTTTCCACGAAGTGCGGCCAGTCGCTCAAACTGGTGTTTTCCCGCAAGAAGGCCGTCCCGGCGCTGGAGGCCGTGCCTGCGGAGTTCACCGTTCCCAATACGAAGGGGTCGGACCGGATCGCGGTCCGGGTCTCGCCCAAACACATGGGCTGGACGGTGTCGAGCGATGCGTCGTGGCTTACCGCAACGCCCGCCAAAGGGTATTACAGCCCAGACCCGTGGAGCGTGCAGATCAATTATGAGGCCAATACCGGAGGCGACCGGACCGGGCATCTCACGTTCAGACACCAGGACGGAACGGTCTCCAAAATCGTCACCGTACATCAGACTACGGGTGTCCAGTCGCTGTCGGTTTCCCCCGCATCGCTGTCGTTCGTCCCGAAGGGCGGTTCGCAGCAGATCCAGGTGACGACCGAGAACGGCGGCGGCTGGAAGGTGCAGTCGAAGCCCGATTGGATCACCCTGACGCCGGCGGGCGGCTCCGGCGGCAAGGTGACGGTCGCGTGTGCGAAAAATTCGCTCAAAAACGACGATCCGTCGGCTGTCCGGAAGGGAGAGATCGTGCTCGTGCATACGAAGAATGCGAAAATCGTCCGCAAGATCGCCGTTTCGCAGCCTCATTATTATTTCAAGGTCGAAGGTCAGATTCCGACTTGGGTCTCGGCCGACGGCGGTTCCTATGCGTTTACGATCACGACCCGCGGAACGACATGGAGTCAGACGGCGACTTCCGGCGGCTGGCTTTCCGATCTTTCGCCCTCGAAAGGCGGCGACGAGACGAGCAGTCTGGTGCGTACGTCCGTTACGTACAAGGTGCAGCCGAACCGCGGCTCGGCCGACGAGTTTTCGGCCCCGCATCGGCAGGGATACTACAATATCACGTGGCCCGGCCTTTATGTGATTACCTATTGCGTGGACCAGTATGCCTGGACGGGCGATCCCGGCATCATGATCATGTCGCCGGTCTATTCGACGCAGGCCAACACCTGCCCGCCGGGCTACCGTATGCCCCGTTACGGAGGCCCCCGGACCTACGATTACACCGAGCGGCTGAAGAACGGCCTGATCGTCGCCGGACTGGATACCTATCCCGGATACTGCCGGTTCTACACCTATCCGGAGACCGACGAACATTCGAAATGGTACAATAACATGAAGCCCGTATGGTTTCAGCCCATGGGCGAGTACAGCAGCTATCCCTATTTCCTGGTGGGCGTGAAGGCCCGTTACGGGGATTCGTGGGCGATACCCGATACCTTTGGAGGTATCAATGCTCCCAGCGAGAGCGGCTTATTCTATCCGTGGCACACGCTGATGGCTTTCCGGGTCTGTCTGAAAAAATCGGTATGGGGAAACTGAAATGCAGCGTATGAATATGAAACGGTTTGTCAAATACATGCTCGGAGCCGCGGCGGCGGTCATCGCCGCCGCCGCGCTCGCCGTAGCCGTCGTTACGGTCGGTTTCTACGGGGGATCTTCCGGCGGATCCGAAGAACGGGCGTCGCGGCCGGATTCCGCGGCGCCGTATGCGGGGCCCCGCATTCCGGACGTGATGGCCGATCCCGCCGAGCGGGCGTCGTGGTTCGTCGAACGGTTCTGGGACGGATTCGATTTCCTCGATACGACGCAGTTGCGGCCGGAACGGCTCGATCCGGCCTTCGGGGAGTTCGCTTCGGCGGCCCTTTACGCCGATCCGGCGGTGCGCGACGCGAGCCTCCGGCGGATGCTGGACAGTGCGGCCCGGGGCGGGGAGGCGGTGTTGGAGCGGTTCGCCTCGCTCGCCGAGGAGTATTTCGGTTCGCGGGACCGGTCCACGCGTTCGGAGGATGCGCTGATCTGCGCGATGGAAAAGCTGCTGGCGATGCCCGGCACGGATTCGCCGCTGCGGGACCGTTACAGGTTTCTGCTGGAGATGGCGCTGCGCAACCGTCCCGGGACTCTGGCCGCCGATATCCTCTTTACGGACAGGCGGGGTGTCGAACGGCGGCTTTCGTCCGTGCGGGCGGAGTACACGGTGTTGCTCTTCTACGATCCGGCCTGCGAGAGCTGCCGGGCCGTGGAACGCTGGATCGCCGGGTCGCCCGTGTACGGTGACTGCATCGACCGGGGGCGGCTGAAGGTCGTGGCGATCTACGCCGGAGACGACCGCCGGACGTGGCTCGACGGGCTCGGGGAGCTGCCCCGGTCGTGGATCGCGGGATACGACCCGCAACTGCGGATCGTGCGGTCGTTGTCCTACGACACGGGCGGCGTGCCGCTGCTCTACCTGCTCGACCGCGACAAGCGGGTGGTGCTCAAGGAGCCGCGGGTGGACGAACTGGAGATGTGGTTGCAACGGAATGCGGTGAAATGATACGGACGATTCTGCTTTTTCTGGCGGCTTTGCCGCTGGTCTCCTGCATCGGGGAGGATGCCGGCGATTCCGCGCCGGAGGGTCCGGCCCGGACGGTGCTGGTGTGGCTCGGGGGCGATAACGACCTGACGGGGGAGGTCGCGCAGAAGATCGAGGCGCTGCGTCGCGGATGGCGCCCGACGGGCGGCGCATGCCTGATCTATGCGGATTCGAGACGCGACGGCGCACGTCTGCTGCGCCTGCGGGGCGGCTGTGCGGCGGCGCCCGAGCCCTATGTCGAGACGGTCGCGGAATACGGTCCGGAAAACTCGGCTTCGGCGGAGGTTTTCGGGCGGGTTTTACGGGATGTGACGGCGGCGTATCCGGCCGATGGTTATGGATTGGTCTTTTTTTCTCATGGGAGCGGCTGGCTCCCGGCCGGGACGCTCCGCAATGCCGCAGGGGAGGCGGGATCTGCCTCTGCCTCCCCGGCATCCCGTTCTCTGGGACGCGACGACAGCGTGCCCGAAGGTGGCTCCGCGGAGATGGAACTCGCGGATTTCGCCGGGGCGATTCCGGACGGCGCACTGGATTTCATCCTCTTCGAGTCGTGCTTTTCGGCGGGCGTGGAGGTCGCCTATGCGCTGCGGCACAAGGCCCGCTACCTGCTGGTCTCGTCGGCCGAGATGCTCTCGCCGGGATTCGCTCCGGTCTATCCGACGGCCCTGCCGCTGCTTTTCGATGCGTCGCGTCCGACGGCCGATGCCCTCGCGGCTTTCGGCCGCGCCTACATGGATTACATAAACACGCTCGACGGCGCTTTCCGCTCTGCGACGCTGAGCCTTGTCGATACGTCATACATGGATGTCCTCGCTGCCCGGATACGGGAATTGCTCGGCAACTCTTCTCATAGGGCTGACATTTCAATCGGGTTGCAGCATTTCGACCGCCCGGGCAGCTACGGGGACATTCCCGCCGTACCGCGTTTCTTCGACTTCGGCCAGTGGGCCGGACGGATCGCGGGAGATGAAGTGAACGCCGTTTTCGGGGAGCAGATGAAACGCACGGTGATATGGGAGGAGAGTACGGAGCGTTTCCTGCCCTCGCAAAACGGTTTTGAAATCCGCTGCCATTCGGGCCTCACGGTCTATGTAGAGCAGCCGGAGCTTGTGAAACTCAACGAATATTACCGCCGGACGGCCTGGTACGAGGCCGTGTGGGGCGGCAACTGATATGGAACGTTACGCTTTGTTTTGGAGTGCGCCGGGATATTGGCCGGCGATGTGTCTGGCGGCGGCGTGCGTCGCGGTCTGCTGGTTCGGAATCAGGTCGTTTGTCATCCGGCGGAAACGCCGCAGGATGGAGGATTACCGGCAATTCGTGACCGATACCTATTGCCGGCGCGGAGAGCGGGTTCCGGCCCTTATCCTGCGCTATTACCGCCGGGAGATCGAAGCGTATAACGAGGCGCGGCGGGGGCTGCCGTTCCGCCTTCTCTGGCGGGAGGAGCCCGACGGGGAGGAGTTCCCGTCCCCTGCGCCGGAACGGTCCGACGCGGTTCCGCCGGAGAGCGGGGAGCGCGGGCCGGGAGCGGCGCGGGGGACGCCGGGAAAGGGTCGTAAAATCCGATAGCTCTTCCGTTCGGGTCCGGCCCGGGCAGGGCGGCGGATGCGGCGCGGAGGGGCGACAGTTTAACCTTAATAAAATTTCAGATGAACAAGAGAGAATTAGTGAAGGCCGTGGCCGCCGAGAGCGGATTCACCGGCGTCGAAGCCGCCAGGGCGGCGAATGCAATGCTTCGGGTCATCGCGCAGAGCCTGCAACGGGGCGAACGAGTCTCCGTACCCGGTTTCGGAGCCTTTTCGGTCCACGACCGGAAGGGACGCACGGGACATAACCCCGCGACGGGCAAGGCGATCCGGATCGAGGCCAAACGGGTCGTGAAGTTCAAGCCCGGCAAGGCATTGCAGTTCGATGCGGCGCCTTCGGGCGCATCGAAATCCGTCCGGAAAGGCGTCCGCCGCTGATCGGAATCCATTTTACTAACCGGGCGCCCGTCTCCGACTCCGGCCGGGATCAGCGGCGGGACGCCGAAAATCTTACGGAAAAATATGAAAAACGCATTTGTCCGCGGCGCATTGGCCGCAACCCTGACGCTCGTCTCGGCGGGTGTCATGGCGCAGGAGAACGGTAACCGCGACGAGCGGGGAGGGATCGTGCGCGGTCCCTACGAGACCAACCGTTTTTTCGACAACATCTTTATCGGGATCGCCGGCGGTGTGAACGTCTATCACGGCGAGAACGATTCGCACGGCGGATTCGGGAAACGGCTCGCTCCGGCGCTGGACCTCAACGTCGGCAAGTGGATCACGCCGGCCGTAGGCGTGCGCATCGGCTATTCGGGGCTGAATGCCAAGGGATGGACCTTCGGACAGACGGCCTACGCGAAGTCCCCCGTCGGGGAAGGATTCTATCGGGAGAAGTTCGGCGTGTCGTATCTGCACGGGGATTTCATGTGGAACCTTTCGGACGCCGTGAGCGGATACAAGCAGACGAGGACGTGGAATTTCGTGCCCTTCCTCGGGGCCGGGTGGGCCCGGTCGTACGGCAACGGGACGTATAAGAACGAGTTCGCCCTGAGTGCGGGCCTGCTCAACGACATCCGGCTGTGCGACCTGTTGGACCTGACGCTCGAAATGCGCCACCTGTTCGTGAACCAGCGGTTCGACGGGGTGGTCCGCGGCAGCCGCGGCGAGGGAATGACTTCGGTGACGGTCGGACTGTCGTTCAAACTGAACCGGCGCGGGTTCCGCCGGGTGAAGTCCGTCGCGGCGCCCGACTATACGCCCTATCTGACCCGTATCGACGCGTTGGAGAATGCCAGGAACATTCTCGAAGCCGAGAAAAAGACGCTCGCCGACGAGAATGCCCGGCTGCGTGAGCGCGAACCCGAGACGGTGCAGGTCGCTTCGGTGTCGGCGACGCCCGTGGCGCTCTTCTTCCGGATCGGGCAGGCCACGCTCGACAAGAAGGAGCTGGCGAATCTGGACTTCTACGTGAAGAACGCCCTCGAAGCCGACAGAGAGAAGGTCTTCACGCTCTGCGGCTCCGCCGACAAGGCTACGGGCACGGCGGCCGGGAATCAGCGTCTGAGCGAAAAACGCATGGAATACGTCTATAAACTGCTCGTCGAGAAGTACGGCGTGGCGAAGGAGCGGCTGCGCAAGGTCGCCGAAGGGGACCGGAACAACCTCTTCGCGGATCCGGAACTGAACCGTGCGGTAATCATCCGGTAGCCGCCGGAGAGAAAAGAAGTGGAAAACCCGGTTCCGGAGGGTGCGGGACTGCCTCTCCGGAACCCTTAAAAACAATGTTTATATGAATGGGAAGAAGATTTTGATGCTTCTGTTCGCCTTCGCGGCGTGCAGTGTGGCCGTTCCGACGGTTTCGGCCCAGGAGAGCGGCTGGTGGATCGGCGGCCGGGTCGGCTATTGGCACGACAAGGTGGAGGGCGTGACCTCTTCGGGGTTTGCGCTGGCCCCCGAGTTCGGTCACGATTTCAATGCGAAGTGGAGCCTGGGCGGCGTGCTCGGATTCGACTACCGGAAAACAGGGAATACGAGTGCCGAGGTCTTCGTGATCGAACCGTATGCGCGCTACAAGTATTTCTCCAGGGACCGTTTCACGCTCTTCGTGGACGGCGGGTTCGGTGTCGCTATGGGCGACGGGAGCGGCTGGAAGGTCGGGCTGACGCCCGGGCTGGCGTTTAGGATTTCGGACCGTTTCAGCCTGCTGACCAGCTTCGGATTCCTCGGCTACAAGAACGACTATTACAACGGAGGGGGCGACGGATTCGGATTCGACTTCAGGAGTTCCGATCTGCGGTTCGGATTCTTCTACTCCTTCTGACGATCGGGGCCGATGGCGGACCGGTCGGGAGCTGTATCGAATTGTTGTTTCCGGTCCGTCGTCGCCCCGCCTTTTTCCGGCCGCCGGTTTGTCGGTCGGATTTTCCCGGGCTGCGCTGCGCCGCCCGGGAGGCTTCGGAATCGTGCGGGCCGGCCGTAGTGTCTTTGTCGTCACAAGGATAGTGAAAACCGGCCGCACGGTTCTTTTAAGTGAAACTTTCTAAATTGCTATGGTTCCGGATGGCCCGGCCCCGTCCCTGCGGAGGACGGCCCCGGCGTCCGGATCGGACGAAATCTGTTATGAAGAGACAATATGTAGCGGAAGCATTGGGCACGATGGTGCTCGTGTTCGCGGGCTGCGGTGCAGCCGTGTTCAACGGCGGGGCGGCGACGACGGCCGCCGTGCTGACGATCGCCTCGGCGTTCGGCCTTTCGGTCGTGGCGATGGCCTATACGATCGGCCCGGTTTCGGGCTGTCACATCAATCCGGCGATCACGCTGGGCGTCTGGCTGAGCGGACGGATGAAGAGCGTCGATGCCCTGTGGTACATGGCCGCGCAGATCGCGGGCGCAGCAGCGGGTTCCGCGATTCTCTGGGTCGCGGTGCACGGCGGACACGTGGCCCCGGGCGCGACGACGACGGGGGCGAACGCCTTTGCGGCCGGAAATCTTCTTCCGGCACTGGTCGCCGAGACGTTCTTTACGTTCGTGTTCGTGCTGGTGGCGCTCGGTGCGACCGATGCGAAGCGGGGGGCCGGCGATTTCGCCGGACTGGTCATCGGTCTGACGCTCGTGCTGGTCCACATCGTCTGCATCCCGGTTACCGGGACGTCGGTGAATCCGGCGCGTTCGATCGCCCCGGCTCTGTTCGAGGGCGGCGAGGCGCTGTCGCAGTTGTGGGTGTTCATCGCGGCGCCTTTCGCCGGCGCTGCCCTCGCGGCGGCGGCCTGGAAGGCGTTGTCGGCCGGCCGGCACGCCGGCGCGGACGCCTGATCCTCCGCGCGGAGCCTTCGGCTCATGATACCGAACGGGGACCGCGCCACCGCCGCGGCCCCGTTCCTTCATGCGAATCCGTTTCTCTCTCCGGATGCGGTTCGCCGTTTTTTCTTCCGTTTTCCCCTTTTGCGGAGCGTTTCGCCGGATCGCGCGGGACCGCCCGGAGTGTCCGAAAAATTCCGAATGTGTTTCCGAATCGTTTCTTACAGGTGTGAAATTGCCATATTTTTGTGAAAATCCAAGAGTATGGCGAGTGTGAAGTTGTTGTTGAATAGGGACCGGGCATTGCGGGACGGTTCCTATCCTTTGGTTTTTCAATTGATTCAGAATCGACGGAAACGGTTGATCTATACTTCGTTCAGACTGTTTCCGGAGGAGTTCGACGCGGTGCGGGGCAAGGTCCTGGGCGGACCGGGTTTGCGGCGCGGCGAGCGGGAAGTGCAGCGGATGAACCGGCAACTGTCGCAGCAGCGCCGGAGCATCGAATCCCACATCGCGGCCCTTGAGGCGCGCGGGTCGGGGTACAGCGTCGAGGAGATCGTTTTCCGGTATCGGGCCGACCACGGAGGGCTGGGGCTGCTGCACTATATGGACGTGCAGATCGAACGGCGGCGGCAGGCGGAGCGTTACGGCATGGAGGCGGCCCTGCGGCACACCCGGGCTTCGCTGGCGGCGTTCATCGGGCTTCGTGCGGTGCGTCTGGCGGACGTGAACGCCCGTTTTGTCCGGGAATACGAAGATTTTCTGCTGCGCCGGGGCGTGAGCCACAACACGATCTGCTATTACATGCGCAACCTGAAATCCGTCTGGCGGCAGGCCGTGGACGACGGTTGCGTGCCGGCCGGCGTACATCCGTTCGAGCATGTCCGTTCGAAACCCCGGAAAACGGTCAAACGGGCCCTGGACCGGCTTTCGCTGCGACGGATTCACGATGCGGAATTTCCGGCGAATTCCCGCCTGGAGTTCGCCCGCGATCTGTTCCTGTTCAGCTTTTTCAGCCGCGGAATGCCCTTCGTGGACATCATCTACCTGAAAAAGAGCTCGGTCGGCAACGGCGTAATCAGTTACCGGCGGCGCAAGACGGGGCAGTGGCTCCATGTCTCGCTGACGCCGCAATTGAAGGCGTTGATCCGCAAGTACGCCAACGAGTCGGAGTATGTCTTCCCCGTGTTGCAGGGGACCGACGGCCGCGACCTGCACCGGCAGTACCGGCTGGCGCTGGAGCGCGTGAACCGCTACCTGAAGCGCATCGCCCTCGAATGCGGCGTCTCCGTGCCGCTGACGACCTATGTGGCGCGCCATAGTTGGGCCACGCTGGCCCGGGAGTCGGGAGCCCCGGTCGCGGTGATCAGCGAGGGCCTCGGCCACACGTCGGAGAAGACGACGCAGATCTACCTCAAGGAGTTCGACCGGCGGATCGTGGACCGCGTCAATGCCGTCGTGTCGAAACTCTGAGGCGATCCGGACGGCCCGGGGCCCGGGCGGGGCTATTCGATCGGTTTCGCCTCCGCCTCCCAGCCCGTGAGCGTCGAGACGTAGGGAATCAGGAGCATCGCCAGTTTGCGCTGCCCGGTGTAATTGGGATGCGCCGACGATCCCAGGTCGCTGCCGTCGTTGCAGTATCCCGGCAGCACGGCCGTGAAGTGCAGGTTCCGTACGACGGCCGCGCGGCAGATGTCGCGGATGAAGGTGAAGGCCGGCTCCCCGACCCGCGGGGCCACGCAGAGTATCGGCGGGGTGTCGCCGTAGGCGTCGCGCAGCGTGCGGAGGATGCGCGTGTAGGCAGCCGCGAACTCTTCGCGCGAGGGGTGCGGCTCGGTCGAAAAGTCGTTCGATCCCAGGTTTATCACTATGATGTCGGGCCGGTACGGTGAAGCGGTGAAATTCCAGGCCGGCAAGGGCGACTCGTCGAACGTGTTGTCGAGACGGTCGGCCATCGTATTCTCCGACACGGTGTTCCGGTCGCCGTAGTTGCGCGCCGCTCCGCGTCCCGAGTGGGCGATGAGCGTGTAGTCGGCGCCGAAGTAGCGGGCCACGATGCAGCCGAACGCCTTGTCGCAGTTTTCGGTTTCGGGTTCGAAGGGTTCGTCCTTCGAACGTCCTTCGGTCCCGTAGCCGCAGGTCAGCGAGTTGCCGATGAACTCGATGTGGCGTCCGGGCGATGGCGGTGCGGGGAGCAGCCGTCCGTTCCGTGCGAGTCGGAATGCGTGGAGCGTCGTGCGCCCCTGTTCGCCCTCGGTGCGTTTCTGCATTCGCAGCGTGTGCTCTCCCTCGCCGAGTCCTTCGGCCAGCACCACGAGGGAATCCGTGCCGAATGTCGTGACGATGCCGGCATCGTGTCCGTCGAGGGTCAGGTTGTAGTAATTCCTTTTCGTGTCCGAGACGCGCACGGCCAGCGAACCGCCTGTGAAACGGCATTCGAAATAGGTTCCGCTCCAGTCGAAACTCACGCTGCCGCCGGTCGTCTCCGTACGTCCCACATACCGGATTTCGGAGGATGCGGCGGGCAGCTCCCCGCTCCTCTCCCGGGCGGGGACGGTGCCGGCGCACAGGAGCGCCAGCACCGCCAGTGCGGAGAGTCTCATCGTCCCGCCTCCCCGGTTTCGTAGGCCTCCACGGCCCGTTGCAGCGGACCCCACCAGTCGCGGTCGATGATGTGGACGATGTCGAAGACCATCAGGCCGTCCGATTCGCGGAGGTTCATCTCCACGGCCCGCTTGAACTGTGTCGTGTCGCGCTTGTAGTCTTCGACGTACATGCCGCCGTAGAAGGGCTTGCCGTGCAGCAGCCGGCGCGAGTGGCGGCAGCCGCCCTCGACGCAGAGGTGGTCGCCCTTCGAAACCTCGCTGTCGGTCTCGTTGCGGTGCAGGCCGTTGCTGCTGCGGTATTCGTCGATCGTGACGTTCCAGTAGTAGTTGCCGTTGGTGTAGATGTCCAGCAGCTCGGCATATCCGTAATTCCTGTATTCGGGCGTGGCCCATGCGTACTCCTGCGAGGGATCGTATTCCCGACTGGCCCAGTTCACCCCCACTTCGAAATAGGAGGGATACCATGCGCCCGTGTAGGCGCCGAACTTCAACCCGGGTTTCACGGCTTTCAGCTCCTCGCGGGTGCGAGCGAAGAAGCCGTGGATGACCGAGGCGCGCCACTCGATCCACTTTTTGAACCAGGGGCCGTCCGTGCGTTTCCAGCCGCCGGCGCCGTCTTCCTCCCATGCGTAGATGTCCTCGGGAAACCGTTCCAGCTTTCGGCCGATGTACCGTTCGAAGGCTTCGCGCGAGAAATCCGAGAAATCGGACTGGATGTTGTCGTAACGGGCGCGGTCGAGCAGGATGCCGTCGAGGTCGTACTTCCGGGCCGCCTCCTTGAAGAGGGCGATCTCGTGTTCCTGCACCTCCGGGAGCGCCGGATTGACGAAGAGCACTTTCTTGCCGGGAATCTCCAGTTGCGGTACGAGTCCCCTGCCCGGCAGGTAGTTCACCGCCTGCCATTCGGGACGGCCGTCGTATAGGAGGCCGCGGCGGAAGACGCCGTTGCCTTCGGCGAAGGTGTTGAACGAGCCGTAGATTTCCATGCCGGAAGCATGCGCGGCGTCGGTGAAGGTGCCGATGAAGTCGAAGTCGGGGCGTCTGACGCCCTTCCATTCCTTGAGCCGGGGAGCGTATTCGCTGGGGTAAACCACTTCGCTCGAAGTGCCCTTGATGTCGAGCACCAGCGCCGTCATGCCGGCCTCCCGGCATTTCCGGACGTAGTGGCGGATCGAGTCGGGGTAGCTGAAACGCTCCCAGTTGGCCGAACAGTCCAGCCACATGAGTTTGGGTTTCACGGGGGCGGATGCGCTCCGGCATCCGGCGGCTCCCGCCGCGGCGAAAGCCAGCAGGAGTATGGTTGCGAGTTTTTTCATTGCGGGTTCTCGTTTGTTGCGTGTATGTAGTTTCCGTATATGTCGATCCCGACCGAGCGGAACGGGTCAGCCAGGGCGTCGATGATCTGGGCGCATTCGATGCGCGTGAGGGGCCTTGCGGCATCGTAATCCGCGAGCAGCCCGGCCGCTTTCTCGTGCACCGCGGCGGCCGTATCTTTTCCGAGGGCCTCGGAAAGCATCGCGGCCAGCCGCGTGCCGTTCACGGCCGCCGGGTCCGCCGATTCGGCCACCGCGGGGTAAACAGCATGCAGTCCGCAGCGCAGCTCCGCCTCCGAAACGTGTTTCCCGGCGTCGAACCACGTCTGGTTCGACCATCCCACGTTCGCACCGCGTCCGCGCAGAATTCCTGTCACCCCGATGCGCTGCATGGCCTTGAAGCGCGGGTCGGTCGAGGGCATGTCGAGGTACGGCAGCAGGTAGCCTCCGTCGTCGAGAATCACCTCCTGCACCCTGCGGACCGGGACCTCCGAAGGTTCGCAGCCATCCGCCGCGGCCAGTGCGGCCAACGCTCCGGCCGCCTGTCCGATCTGCAACACCACGGGCTGCAGGCGCGTGGAGCCGTTCACCAGGTTGGTCACCGAGATGGATTTCTCGGCCACGATCAGCCCCGGCTGCGACGCGGGCAGCATCACGCCCAGCGGCACGCCGTACGACGGCACGGGATGGAAATAGAGGTTCGGCAGCGAACTCCACTCCGGATAGCGCGTGTGGTGCTGGTCGATGGGGTAGTCGCCCACGCCGATCGCCGTGCGGTAGAGCGTGTTGGCGTAGGGGTCGGTGATGTCGTTGAGCGTGAAGCGCACCAGTCCGTGAATGCGCCGCGATTCGCGGTGGTAGGGATAGAACGGCAGACGGTCCCCGGTGGGGAACTCGTCGTCGGCAAGGCCCAGCGTGCGGAATCCCAGTTCGGTCTGGAGGAAATGGACGAAGCACAGCGTGTGGTTTTTCGCCCGCCGGACGGCTTCGGCACGCTCCGCGGCATCCATGTCGATCATGTTCACGTAGTAGTCGTTGCCCTCGATCGGCCAGTTTATCATGTATTTCCCGCCGGGGAGTTTCCCGTAGGTAATCATCTTCTCCCGGGGCCACATGCGGTCCGGCTCCTTGGGTGAGACGCAGAGCGGGTTGATGCAGCAGCAGGCGAACAGCGCGGGGTCGTAGCCTTCGGGACGCGGAATCGTGACGTCGCGCCCGTAATCCTTCAGCACGGCCACGTAGGTCAGGTCCTGCACGATGTCGTTCGGGGCTTCGAGCGCCTCCTTCTCGCCGGTCTCCGACGTGGCATCCATGCCCACATCATAGGGTACGCCCAGCTCCCGGGCCACGTCGCCCAGTTCGGTGGCGTCGATCAGCACGCGGGCCGCGATGCGCTCGCGTTTCCCGCCGCACTCGATCTCCAGATGCCACACCCCGTCGCGGCGGTCGAATCCGGCGGCCGTCGTGCGGTAGCGCACTTCGAGGTTCGGCTCGCGCGCCGCCATGCGTTTGAACAGGCTGTCGCCCACCGAGGGCTCGAACAGTATGTTGCTCACCCACCCCGTCCGGAGCGCTTCCGGGCCGCCGTAGTGCCGCTCCAGCTCGCTCCGGAATTCGTCCCAGATGCCGCCGCGCAGGGCGTAGTTGCCGTCCGTGGCGCTCACGCCCGCCGAGGTGAGCATGCCGCCCAGCCAGTCGAACTCCTCGACGAGGAGCGTCCGCGCCCCGAGGCGCGCCGACTGAAGGCCCGCGGCCGCCCCGCTCGTCCCGCCGCCCACGATCACCACGTCGTAGCGTGCGGGGGCGTTGCAGGACAGGAGAAACAGGGCGGCTGTCAATGACAGGTACTTCGTTCGTAATGCTTTCATGTGTCGTGTCTTTGCCGGTTTATTTCAGATCGAGTGCCGCCGTGCTCCTGCGGCCGAAACGGTCGGTCGCCGAGACTTCGACCCGCGAGGCCCCTTCGGGCAGCGGAACCCGGTAGTAGTGGTCCGATTCGGAGGGAGCGATCCATTTGTGCTCCAGCCGGTCGGGGTCGGAAGTAGAGCCGTGCCGCTTCCGGGTCGTATGCCCGGAACCGTTCGGCAGGGCCGCACGGCCTGCCGTCGATTTCGAACTCCACCCGCCAGGCCGGGTCGCTGGCCCAGATATTGGCTGCGGCATACCCCTCGAACTGCGGGCATTCGCGCCCGTCGTACAGTTTTATCTGGTAGTCGGCCGGGTGTCCCGTCGATTTGTAGTACCATTCGATGCGGTCGCCGTCCACTTCGTAGATGCCGTATCCGGCCGGGGTGCCGTCGGTGCAGAGCGATCCCTGCCACCATGCGCCGCTCAGGGCGGGCGTCACGTGTTCGTACAGGCCGGGAGCGATCGGCTGGTTGCAGGTCGTGTGCGTATGGCCCGAGACGATATGTGCCCGGAAGGGTTTCAGCAGTTCGTAGAGCGCCCGGTGGTTCGCCATCGTCAGGGAGGCGTTGTCGTAGCTGAACTGCTTGCGGTCCGCCTCTTCGCAGGTCGAGGGGATGTGCAGGCAGACGATCACCGTGGAGCCGGGGCGCACGGAAGCGAGGTCCTTCTCCAGCCAGCGCAGTTGCCGCTCGTCGAGATAGCCGATGTAGAAATATTCGCGTCCGATGTAGAAATTGTCGTTGAGCGCTACGTAATGGATGCGGCCGACGTCGAACGAATAGTAGGTCGGGCCGTACGTATCTTCGAATTTCGTGAAGGAGGTTTCGTGGGACCGGCCGTAGAGCGTCATGTCGTGATTGCCGATCACGTTGCGGAAGACGAGTCCCGTCCGGGCCATCACGTCGTTGTACTCGCCGTAGAGCGAGTGGTCCAGGTGCACGATGTCGCCGCAGCAGATTCCGTGGAACGGCAGGCCGCCGTAGCCGCGGACCGTGGCTGCGATGTCGTCGGTCGCCTCGGCCAGTTGCGGGAACTCTTTCCGGGCGTATATCTGCGGGTCGGCGATGACGACGAACCCGTGGCGCGTATCGTCGCCCGGGCGGCGCAGCAGCCGGAAGTCGCAGGTTCCGCCTCCGGACGGCAGCGGCCGGAAAAAGCGTACGACGCCCTCTTCCGTCGGGGCGTCGTACCCCGCCGGCACGCAGACGAAGACGAACCGGCTTTGCGCATCGGCTTCCAGCGTGTAATATCCCTTTTCGTCGGTCCGGGCGAATCCGTCGCCGTCGGAGATCCGGACGTTCGCCACACCCCGGCCGTCGCAGACGACGCGTCCTTTGACCGTAACCGTGCCCGCAGCCCACGCGCAGGCGCTCCAGAGCGATAACAGGATCGCGAATAACGTTCGTTTCATCTTTTCGGTCGGTTTTATTTGCATTGTTCGAGGATCTTCCATATCTGGAACAGACCTCTCGGTACGTGGAAGCACCCCTTCCATTTCCCTCCCTTCAGAGGCAGGAGGACTTCGCCTCGCCGGTTCAGGTATCCGAACCACTCGGGGAACTCGGGGTCCTTGAAGTGCTCCCACATGTATTGGTGCAGTTTTTCGAACCAGTCCAGGCATTTCTGGTTTCCTGTGAGCTGGTATCCCTTTATCATGGCTATCGCGGATTCGATGTGCACCCACCAGAGCTTCTGGTCCCACTCGAGCTGCTGCTGGGGATGTCCGAGGCGGTCCATGAAGTAGAATATTCCGCCGTACTGTTTGTCCCATCCGTATTCGATGGGCCGGAGCGCTATTTCTACGGCGCGCTGGATCAGTTCGGGGCGTCCGAGTCTTTTTCCGAGGTCCATTATGAACCACATCGCCTCGAGCGAGTGTCCCGGATTTATCGAGCGGCCCTCGAAGGAGTCCACCAGCGAGTTGTCCGAGGCGGAAAGGTTCTCGACGATGAGGCCGAGGTCCTTCTGGTAGAATACGTCCATTACCTCGTGGAGGCATACGTCGATCGTCTCCTCGATGAGTTTGGGGTCTATGAGCTGTTCGATTTCGAGGGCGAGGTTGCAGAGGATCATCGGGAGCGCGAAATCCTTCATCGGTCGCGTTCCCGGGTGAGCCTTTGTCCACTTACCCTTTGGATTCGAGCGTTTTTCGAGTATCCGGTCGAATGTCTTCTTCGCGATCTGCGCGTATTCGTCGTTTCCGGACGCCATTGCCAGTTGTGCGAAAGCCATGGTGGCGAATGTGTAGGAGAAGATGTTGTAGGGGTCTATGATGGGCTTGCCCTCGCGCGTCAGGGAGAAGTACCAGTCGTATTTTCCGTCGTGTCCGTATTTCCGAAGGAACTCGCCGCCCTGGATGGCGCAGTCGAGCCACTCCTTGCGTTTTTCGACCTTGTTGCAGAGCATCGAGAAGAGCCACACCTCGCGGCCCTGGAGCCAGATGAACTTGTCGGTGTCGTATACGCTTCCGTCGCGGTCGAGGCAGGAGAAGTATCCTCCGTAGGTTTTGTCCTGGGAATGTTCGAGCCAGAAGGGCAGTACGCTGTCCATGAGTTCCGACCGGTATTGGTCGGCCAAATGTTGAAAATCCATGGTTCTGTCGGTGTTTTTGGGGTTGTCGTATCCGTTGCTGCGGCCGTGCCGCCGTCATCGGTCCGCATAGGGGTTGTCGATTCCGAAGTAGTCGCAGTAGCGGTCGTAGAGGTGTCCCGCCTGCGGATAGGCCGAGTGGGGACTCATGAAGTGTGAAAATTCGAACGTGATGACGTTCCGCATTCCGGCTCTCCGGGCGGCGTCGAGTTTGAGCAGCAGCTTCTCCCACTTGATCGGCAGGAAGCGGATCGGCATGTCGCGGTCGAACGATTCGAGGTTGGTCCAGCACTCCATGCCGTATTTGTCGGCCAGCGCCTTGTTCACCGTCAGGTAATCGTACAGCTCGTGGTAGTCCACCTGCCCGTCCTGGAAGGCGAGGATGTCCACCGCTCCGGCGATGTTGCCCAAAATCTCGTTCCATTCGCGGCGGTGCTCCTCGACCGAGAGGGCCCGGTCGCCCGACATGACCTGATCGGTCTTGATGCCGTGGATATAGGGCGAGATCATTGTCTTCAGCCCGCCGGAAATCTCCTTGGCGTGGCGGCCGAGCTCGGCGTAGATGCGCGACATGTTCTTCGTGCGACGGCTGATCTCCTGCGACAGATACCACCCCTGGAACGATCGGTGATGGCCGTATTTGGCCCACACTTCGTCGATGAGTTTCCTGTTCAGGTCGATTTCGCGCTGGAAGAGCCCTTCCTGCCAGTATTTGCCCGAGTCGTAGATGCCGAAGTAGAAGGCTATGTCGTATTTGTCGGCCAGCGTGAGGAACATTTCGACCAGATCCGCGGGCGGGTAGTGGACCTCCTCGCTTTCGAGCAGACACTCGAACGGCGCGGCGATCCAGCGGCCCAGTCCGGCGCGGATCAGCACCACCGTGTTGATGCCCATGTGCTTCATCGCCCGGAAGTCGGCGTCCCATTCGCGCACGCCCCAATTCTGATGGGGAATGTCCCAACTGATCTCGTCGAGAAAGGTCGCCCGGATGGGGATGGCTTCGAGGATGCCTTCGGTGCGGAAATCGTCGTCGGAGAGTTCGCAGGCTCCGGAGGTCTCCGCCGGCGGATTCGCCGGGGAGCAGGCGGCCAGCACGAGCGCCGCCGTGAGCAGTATGATCGGATGTTTCATCTCTGGGGGCTATTTGTTGTTCAGGTTGTCGATTCCGGCCTTGACGTACGACCACTGGTCGGCCTTCTTCAGATGAATCATGTCGAAGAGGAAATAGCCGTCGCAGGCGTTGATGCAGGCGCTCACCGAGGCGGTGATGGCGCGGTTTTCCTCTTCCTGCGTCACTTCGTCGTCCGGGTCCCAATTCCCCACGTCGGGACCTCCCGCCACCAGCGGGCAGGCGCCCGTCGTGCGCTCCTTCGCCAGCCGGCAGAAGCCCTCCATGGTCCATTCGGTCGTTCCGTTGACCCGCGTCGGGGAGGCGTAGGCCCCGATCAGCATCTGGTCCATGAGGTCGGCGTAACCGTAATCCATGTATTTCTTCGTCGCCCAGGAGAAATCGGCCGAGGCATCGTAGTCCGGACTGGCCCAATTGACTCCCACGTCGTAGTAGCTCGCATACCAGCCGCCGACGTAGACACCGAATCGGAGGGACGGATTGACCTCCTTGACCGCGGCCCGCGCTTTGGCCATGAAGTCGCGGATCACCTTGGCGCGAAATTCGATCCACTGTTTCAGACGGACCGGTTCGGGCGAGGGGATGCCCGACGTGTGCCCCGCAGGCAGGATGTCGCCCGGGAAGTCGGCGACCGCCTCGCCGATGTATTTCTCGAACTCCCGGCGCGTGTAGTCCGAGAAGTCGCTCGTGAAACCGTCGAAACGGCCGCGGTCGAGGAAGATGCCCGTCAGTCCGTCGTAGGCGGCCAGGTCCCGGAGCATCGAGCAGATGTATTCCTGCACTTCGGGCAGCACGGGGTTGAAGAACTTGGCCGCCTGGTCCGTGGACATGATGTTGGTGATGCCGTTCGCTAGATTGAGGTCGGTGGTCCAGGCCCGTTTGTCCGCGTCGCGGAACACGACGCCGGCGCCGCCGAGCGAGGTCAGGTTGCCGCCCGTGAAGGTGTTGATGGCGGCGTGGATGCGCAGCCCCAGCTTCGCGCCTTCGTCGATGAAGGCTTGCAGGTAGTCCCAGGTCGCCGTGCGTTCGATCTTCGAGTAGCCTTCGGGCAGCCAGGCCCCGAGCCACTCCACCTGCTCGACCGCAGAGGTGCGGAAGAGCGCATCGCCTGTCGTGGGACGCACGTCCACCACGATGTCCGTGAAGCCGGCGTCCCGGGCCTTCGCCAGATCGCGGGCGATGTTCTCGCGGCTGTTGGCGAAGTCGGGAAAGTTCGCGGCGGCATCCACCCAGATGAACCGCGGTTTCCCGGCGACGGGTTCCGGGTCGGGTTCCGGTTCCGGATCGGGCCACTCCCATTCCGGGGTTTCGGGGTCCGAGCCGCACGAGACGGCTCCCAGCGTCAGTGTCAGCGCTGCCAGGGCCGTTGCGGCCCGTTTGACGTGTCGTTTCATGGTCTGATTCTTTGTGATTTTGGACCGGTATCCCCGGTCAGGGGGATACCGGCAGGTCGCGTCATTTGTCGATGCAGTCGAATTCCCAGGCCACCAGCGCGTTGGTGTTGGCGTCCGTGTAGTAGAGGTTCAGCTTGTAGCCGTCGGCCGAGGCCGTCATCAGGACGTCGCCCGTGGCATTGACCACCGCCCCGGCGGGTTTGTACTCGTTCGAGGTGAATACCCGTGCGGGCGACGTGTCGCAGGCTCCCGTCAGTTGCTCGGGCGTCGTCACGTCGAACATGTAGGCCTTGAACTCTCCGTAGGTGAAGTGCGCGCCCGTGTAGATGGCCGCATAGCGGGCGTTGTTGAAGGCGCAGACGTCCACGCAGTTGTAGTTCGAGTTGGCTCCCCACTGCGAGGTGGCGATCGTGTTGGTCACCGCACCCGTGGCGTCGATCCGGTAGAGGCTGTTGGCGCTGTAATAGGTCAGGAAATACGGATCGTCGGGATTGGCCGAGTAGGCTTCGACGTCGGCGTGGCCGTTGCCGTTCCAGCCGGCGGTGGCGCCCGTCACGGAGATCATCTGCGGTTTGGCCGCGACGCCTCCGGAGATCGTCCAGCGGAGGAACTTGCAGACGGCGCCGTTCCAGGTGTAGATCACGGCCGTGACGATGGCGTCGCCCTTCACGTTGCCCTGCACCGAGATGTGCTTGCCCATCGAGGCGCCCGTGGCGTTGGTGTAGGAGAGCAGCTCCGTCGGCGTGTCGTCGGTCGATGCCGCCGTGTAGATTCTGAACGTGGCGTTCGGATCGGCCAGATTCGCGTAGAGGATGTTGCCCGCGTCGTCGGAGGTCATGCCGCCGGGGGCCGCTGTGCCCTTCATGTCGAGCGTTCCCAGATAATCGCCCGTCGCACGGTTGAACAGGTACTTGTCCGCGCCTGTCGAAAGCACGAGCTTGGAGCCCGATGCCGCGAGCGAGTAGTTCTTGTCGCTACCGTTTACGATTCCGAGCTTGTCGAGGGAGACGTTCTGCCAGATTTCGGTTTCGCTGCCGGCACGCCAGCCGTACTTGATCTTGGGGGGAATCTCCTTGCTGACCGTGTAGATCCGCTTGGTCACGCCGTCGTGGGCCGTGACGGTGAATTTCATGCCCTCGCCTTCGTAGTCGTGCACTTCGGCCGGGTCGGGCGAAATGGTGGCGTGCGGGGAGAGGGTCGCCTGAGCCGTCACCGCCGAAAGGTCGTCCGCCGAAATCAGCGAGATCGTGTTGCGGTCGTTGTCGATCACGCCCTGGATCGACGGTTCGTCGGTGGCGAAGGAGATGATTTCGCATTTGTCCGACTTCTTGATGTTGCCCGTCACGCAGAAGTCGCGTTTCGAGCCGTCGGCGCGCGTCAGCGTGAACCAGTTCTCCTGCGTCAGGTCTAGCGTGCCGAGCCGCGGCGTGATGAAGCAGTTGTCGTCCAGATTCGCCGTGACCCGCATTTCGGTGATCGAGGTGGTGTTCGTCGAGTTCTCGGGGTAGTAGTACGGGATGTCGATCACGATCCGCTCCTCCCCTTCGGTCGGCGTGGCGGTGAATTTGGCCAGCGGGTCGTTCTTGTACTCCCCGGTGGAGAATTGTGCCGAGATGCTGTTGAGCCCCAGTCCTGTGTCCGAGGGGGTCAGCTCGTCCGGCTCATGGCAGCCGCCCAGGCAGAGCAGGGCCGCCGATGCGAATGATATGATGCTGTTTTTCATGGGTTGAATCTCTTTTTGGGGGTTATAACCACTCGGGGAACTGCTTGACGGCCGCGTTGTTGCTCAGCTCGGTTTCGGGCAGCGGAATGCGGTAGAGCTTCTCCTCGAACAGCCGGTCCTGACGGTCGCAATCGACGTAGGTATAGACGAACGAGGCGCCCTGTTTCTCGATTTTCAGTCCGTGCACGCGCATGCCGGTATAGGCCGTATGAGCCAGCCGCCAGCGGCGCATGTCCCAGTAGAGGTGGCCTTCGCAGTAGAGTTCGATCTTGCGCTCCTGACGGATAGCCTCCATCAGCGCCTCGCCGGACTTGTCGGTGTAGGGCAGACCCACGCGCTCGCGGATCCGGCGCAGGTCGGCGTTCGCGCCGTCCGCGTTGAGCCTGTAACACGCTTCGGCATGGTTGAGGATCACTTCGGCGAGCCGGATGGCGATCCAGGGCTGCGTGCAGGCCTTCGAATAGTCGGTGTACTCCTCGTCGAGCATCTTGCGCAGGTAGTAGCCGGTCGTGGTGCGCCCGTTGAGCGCGGAGCCGTCGTCGAAGACGGCGTAACCGTCCGTGCCGTTCACGAAAGGCTCGAGCGTGCGGCCTTTCCATTCGCAGCCGTTATAGAGTATCGAGGCGTGGAAACGGGGCTCCAGTTGTTCGTAGGGCGGCGTTTCGGTCGTGCCGGCTGTCGTGTCGTGCCACGGCGTCCAGTCGGGGTGGCCGCCCGTCGAGGCCAGCTCGTACGATTCGACCATCTCCTGCGTCGGGGTGGCCCGGCCGCCCATCGTCGTGTTGTCGCCGCCGGGCATGAAGAGCTGGTCCCAACTGTGGTTCGGTCCGCCGACGAGGTAGTTGTATTCGAGGATCGACTCGGTGTTGCCGTCGCTCATCGACGTAAAGGCTTTGGCGTATTCCTCCGCCGTCTTGCCCGGCATCAGCTCGTAGCCGAGTTTGAACACCTCCTCGGCGGCGTCTTTGGCCGACTGCCATCGCTCGGCGTAGAGCATCGCCCGCGACAGCATGGCATATCCCGCTCCCGAGGTGACGCGGCCCGCCTCGCCGTCCCATTTGGGCGGGAGGTTCTTGGCGGCGAAGGAGAGGTCCTCCTCGACCATGTCCCAGCCCTGTTCCGCCGTCGAGAGCGCCTTGTTCTCGGTGATGGCCAGCAGGTCTTCGTCGTAGAGAATCACCTCCGGCGTGCGCTTGAGCAACTGGAAGTAGAGGAATCCGCGGAAGAAGCGCGCTTCGGCCTCGAACCGCGTGCGGGTCGGTCCGTCGAAGTTGGTCCCGTACTTTTTCAGTCCGTAGAGGAACTCATTGACGCGGCGGATGCGCGTGTAGGTGTCGTCCCACGCCCCGAAGTGGAAGGCTGCGGTAGGAGCCGCCAGGCCGCCCTCGGCGAAGGCGATGATGTTGGCGAATCCGACGTTCGTACCGGGGGTCGCGGAGCCGAACTTGAGCGTTTCGGTCAGTCCCTCGGTCAGCCCTACCTGACTGTCGCCGGTCTCGAAGCTGCCGTAGCGGGAGATGTAGGGATAGAATCCGTTTACGTACTGGGTCACGTAGGTCGGGTCGCTCCAGACGATTTTTTCCGACACTTTGTCCGTCGGGTTCATGTCGAGCCAGTCGTTGCAGCCCGCCAGGGCGACCGTCGCGGACAGCAGAGCGATATGTGCGATTTTCTTTTTCATGGGTCTTGGATTTTGTCTGTTAGAACGAGATTTCGAGGCCGCCCACGACCGTGCGCTGCTGCGGATAGTATCCGTTGGTCACACCCGGCCATTCGGGGTCGATGCCCTCGGGCAGTCCCGACCAGGTGCAGAGGTTGTTGCCTTCGACGTAAACCTTCACTTTCTGGATGCGCAGCTTGCCGGTCCACGCTTTCGGCAGCGTGTAGCCCAGGTGCACGGACTTCAGACGCAGGTACTTGCCGTCGCGGTACCAGAACGACGAGGCGTAGGCGTTGTTCGTGTTGGGCGGGTTGAGCGACAGACGCGGATATTTCGCGTCGGGATTCTCGGGCGTCCAGGCCTGTTCGACGAGGTAGCGCGGCGAGTTGGCTCCGGCCTTGAAGGGACGGGTGAAGATCGTGTTGTCCTCGTTGTGGTTGTAGTAGGTTCCCGTCAGCGAGACGTCGCAGACGGCGGCGCCGATGAACAGGATGTCGAACTCGAGGCCCTTCCACGAGGCGTTGAGGTTGATGCTGCCGTTGAACTGCGGGCGCTGGCCGCGGCCGATGTAGGCGCGGTCCTGGTCGTAGGTGATCGCGCCGTCGCCGTTGAGGTCCTTGTACTTGATGTCGCCGACCCGCGGCCGCGAGCCGGAGATCCACGGCGAGCGGTCGATCTCCTCCTCGCTCTGGAAAAGCCCGTCGGCGATGAAGCCCATCGTCATGTAGCGGCTCTTGCCGATGCGCTTGGCGTAATCCGGGGTGTTGGGGCTGTCCTGATAGCGGAGCCAGCGATCCTTGGCCCATGTCAGATTGACGGTGACGCCGTACTGGAAATCCTTGCCGATGTGGTTGCGGTGGGTCAGCCGGACGTCGATGCCCCGCACGTCCTGCGCGTTGTTGTTCACGTAGGTCGGGTAGTAGCCGCCCATCGACGCGGGTTTGCCGGAGTTGGAGCCCAGAATGTCGAAGATGTAGTTGTAGAAGGCGTCGAACTCGACTCCGAGTCTGCCGTTCCACATGGCCAGGTCGAACCCGACGTTGTAGGAGTGGTTGCGTTCCCAGGTGAGCAGCTCGTTGGCCACCAGCGAGGTCATGATGCCGTTCTGGCCTGCGCCGCCCAGCACGACGCTCGGGGCGCTGCTGACGTTGGTGAAGGTGCTCAGGAAGGCGTATGCCGCCGAGCCGTTGTCGTCGCCCAGCGAGCCGAACGAGGCGCGGAGCTTGAAGTTATCGACCGCCTTGCGCAGCGGGGCGAAGAAACCTTCCTCGGACATGCGCCAGCCGAGCGACACGGAGGGGAAGAAACCCCAGCGGCGGCCCGAGACGTTGCCGATGAACTTGTACGATCCGTCGTAACGGCCCGAGAACTCGACGAGGTATTTGTCCGCGTAGTTGTATTGTCCTCGGAACACGAAGCCCACCTTGCGCGAGGCGTCGCTCGAACCGCCGATCGGGTCGTCGGCCGGCGTCGTCGCGAAGCCCAGCTCGGGCAGTTGCGGGAAGGGGATGTCCTTGCCCGAGGCCGAGAAGTTGTTGGTTTTGTAGTCGCGCGTCTCGACGAGCGCCAGGAGATCCACCTTGTGCTTTTCGGCGAAGGTGTTCGTGTAGCTGATGCTCGCCTGCGAGGTGATGCGGCGCCACTGGGTGAAGCCCTCGGTCAGGTTGTTGGTCTTCTTGCCGGTGGCCACGTTGGCGTTGTTGCGCGGGTCGGAGGCTTTCGAATAGGTGATTTCCGAACTGGTCGAATTGGGCGTGCTGGCCAGCATCACGAAATAAGGCGTACTCAGGATCTTGGAGGTGGTCGTGCTGCGGTCGTAGGCTCCCATGACCTTCAGCCGGAGTCCCTTGACCCACGGAAGATCCCACTGGAGGGCGGCATTGGTCTGCACGGAGACGGTCTGCGACTTCGAATACCCCGACAACTCGGTGGCTGCGATCGGGTTGATCGTGTTGCCGTAGTCGTTCTGGCTGGCCGTGGGAACTCCCTCGTACTCCTTCGGCAGGTAGGGATGGGCGTAGGCGGCCTGCTCGGCTACCGAGAGCCACGGGGCGCTCGATACGCTCGTGCCGGAGGTTCCGCCGGCGGCGAATCCGGGCGATTTCTGGTCGCCGACATGGCCGGCGACGCCGAGTGTGAAGGTGAGGCTGCGGGCGATCTTGGCTTCGATGTTCGTGCGCAGGTTGTAACGGTCGTAGTCGAAGTTCTTGATGTTGCCCGTTTGGTTCATGTAGCCCAGCGAGGCGAAGTAGTTGATGCGGTCGCTGCCGCCCGTCGAGGTGACGCTGTGCTGCTGGGTCGTGCCGGTCCCGAAAATTTCGTCGATCCAGTTGGTGTTGCCCCAGCCGTTCGTTCCTTCGCGCATCATCTGCACGTGCCGGGCCGTGAAGATCGGCTTCTGGCCGTCCAGCTCGAGCGCCTTGTTGTACCAGTAGGCGTAGCCGGGGCCGTCGAGAAATTCGGGATAGGAGGTGTTGAACGAGGCTCCGTAGGACCCCTTGTAGGTAAGATTCATCGTCCCCTGCCGGCCCTTTTTCGTCGTGACGATCATCACGCCGCCCGCGGCTTCGAGACCATAGACCGCCACGGCGGCGCCGTCCTTGAGCAGCGATACCGACTCCACGTCGTTGGGGTCGATGTCGTTGATCGAACGCTGCACGCCGTCCACGATGTAGAGAATGCCCGACTTGGCACCGCGGATGGTCATGCTGGCCTGGTCCGCTCCGGGCTGTCCGGAGTTCTGCACGGAGATCAGACCCGGCAGGCGGCCGGCCAGTCCCTGTGAGATGTTGGCCATCGGCATCTTCTGGAGCTCCTTGCCGTCGATCTGCGACACGGCGGCCGTCACGTCGGCGCGCCGCTGCGATCCGTAGCCGATGACGACGACCTCGTCCAGCCGGGCGGAGTCCTCTTTCAGAACGACGTCAAGCGCGGAGATTCCCCCCCCCACCGGAATCTGCTGCGAGACCATTCCGATGTAGGAGAATTCCAGTGTGCCGTCTTTCGGAACGGCGATCGAATACCGGCCCTTCGTGTCGGTCGTCGTCCCCTGGGTCGAGTTGGCGACCACCACGGTCACACCGACGAGCGGGTTGCCCTGTTCGTCCGTAACCGTACCTCTGACGGTGGACTGGGCGAAAGCCGGCCCGGCTCCCGCCAACAGCAGGAACAGCGTCCATAGACACGTCCTCGCCGCCAGAGAATTCCTGAATCTGGAGAAAAACTCTTTCATAGAATTACATGGGTTTAAGGTTGGATTGTTTGGGTTTGTTATGGAAAGATTGCGTTTCAGTCGTTACGTGACGGGTCTCCGGCCGCGATGCCGGCCTCCAGTTCGGACCACCAGCCCCGGTCGATGATGTGCACGATGTCGAAAAGCATCAGTCCGTCGGTGTCGCGGAGTGCCTGCGCCACGGCGCGGGTGAATCGTTCGGCATCGTCGCCGTACTGATCGACGTAGATCGACCCGGTCACGGGCACTGCTCCGGCGGTGATCTTCTTCGCCCATTCGGCGCCGCCCTCGATGCAGTACCAGTAGCTCTGTTCGTCGGTCATGCCGGCTTCGGTGCGCTGGCCGACCGCTTCGTTGGCCTCGTCAACCTCGGCTTTGGTCACGAGCGTGTAGTAGAGCCCCGTCATGTAGATGTCCAGCAGTTCGGCGTACCCCGTCCGTTTGTATTCGGGTGTGGCCCAGTCGAAATACTGCGCCGGATCGAAGCGCTCGCTGGCCCAGTTCACGCCCACGTAGTAGTAGGTCGGATACCAGGCGCCCGTGTAGTCGCCGATGAGCAGCCGGGGATTGATCGCCTTGAGCTGTCTGCGGGCCTCGACGACGAATTGCTTGATGACCGAGGCGCGCCATTCGATCCATTTGCGGAAGAGCGGCCCCTGCGACCAGCTCCACGTGCCTTCGGCGTCCTGCGACCAGCGCAGAATGTCCCCGGGGAAGTCGGCGACCGGCTCTCCGGTATAGGCTTCGAACGCCTCCTTCGAGAGTTGGCTGAAATCGGAGGTGATGTTGTCGAAGCGCACCCGGTCGAAGATGATGCCGTCCGCGTCGGGGTATTTTTCGGCGAACTCCCTCAGGATGGCCAGCTCGTATTCCCGCACTTCGGGGTTCGCCGGATTGAGCATGCCGTTGTAGTTGCTCTTGATCCGGCTGATCGGCACGATGCGGCCCTCGGTGTAAACCAGCGACTGCCAGTCGGCGTGTTCGCCGTAGATGATGCCCCGGTCGAAGTAGTTGTGGCCTCCGGCGAAGACGTTGAGCGAGCCGTGGACCCGCATGCCCCGTTTGTGGCCTTCCTCGATGAAGTGGCCCAGCATGTCGTAGTCCTCGGGGCGCGTCACGCCCTCCCATTCGCCCATATAGGGGGCTATGTCGCTCTTGTAGAGCGTTTCGCCCATGATCGACTTCACGTCCACCACCAGGTCGGTGAAGCCCATGTCGTGGAGCCGGGAGACGTAGTGGCGGATCGAGTCGGGGTGGCTCAGTCGTGCGTAGTTGGCCTCGCAGTCGAACCACATGTAGAGCGGTTTCGGCTCCTGTTGCCGTTTCGCGCATGCGACGGCGGCGAGCGCCGCCGCGAGGCAGAGAAGGAAAAGTCGTTTCATGATGTTGTAGTTTATTCGGATGGATCAGTTCGTTTCGGAGATGACGATCGCCGTGGAGACGGCGCGCTGGACGATCGTCTCGGCATCGCCCGTGTCGCTCGGCCGGTTGAGCACCGTGCCGTCGCATCCCACCATCGTCGAAGAGCCGCCGCCGTCGAGGTTGATCGCTTCGACTGCGCCCAGCGCGATGAGTTTGTCGGCCAGCTCCGCGAGCGTGAAGCCTTCGCTGCCGCGCATTCCGCGTCCGTCGCAGACCAGCAGCAGCAGTTTCCCGTCGGCCGTCGCGCCGACCGCCGTGCGGGGCTGGCGCGATGTTCCGGCGATCCCTCCGCCGTCGAAGACCTCCCGCCAGTAGCACTCCTCGGCGACGTTGCGCCCCTCCTTGACGAGCATCGGGCCGCCTCCGACGGCTTCCTGCGGGGTCCAGAGCGCGGCTCCCGGGGTTTTCGAAGTCGGCGGGGCGGGCATGTACGTTCCGGTGCGTTCGTCGTTGTCCAGCGGCGAAGGGAAGGCGTAGGGCCGGTTGCCGTCGTCGGATACGCAGTAGATCCAATGGGTTTCGAACTCTCCGGAAGCCATCTGCCCGAACGAGGCGCGCACGGGATAGACGGTCTTGCCGTCCCGGGTGACCGTCTGGTTTTCGATGGATTCGACGACACCTCCCGAGACGAGCAGGCTCAGCGAATTGCCCGCCCACCAGTATCCGGCGTTGGTCGTCACGCAGGGTTTGCCCCTGTTTTCCGAGTCGAAATCCGCATGGATGCGTGTGGGGGTCTTCTGTACGGGGAGATGCACGGCGTTGAAACGGAGTTTGGGGTTGGCTTTCGGATCGGCGGTCGCCACGAATCCCAGGCATCGCTTGCCGTCTGCCAGGTCGTCGGCGAATTCCGTTACGGTCAGTCCGTGGGGGTAGGCGTCCGGTTCGGGTTCCGGTTCGGGTTCCGGCCCGTCGGGAAATTCGTATTCGGGCGTGTCCGAGTCGTTGCCGCACATGCTGCAGGTCGCCGAGACGCAGGCGGCGAGCAGTGCGAAAAAGACGAATTTGCGTTTCATGGTTCGGTTAGCAGTTGAGGTTAGGTTCGGGTCCGTTTGTTGAATAAATCGGTTCTTTGAGTACAAATATAGTAATTGATGTTATTAAAACAAACTTTTATCGTAATAATTTTTACGATCATGTGGGGGGGGTGAAATGTATTTTATAAACTTGGTTTACCTTATATATAATAATTTATAAATGATTCGTGCGGGATATGCCGCTCCGGAACGGAAATACGTTCCGGGACGGAAACGAAAACAATTTACTATGCTCCCGTTTCGGACTGAAATTTTGGGGCAATCGTTCCGCCGGACGTCGGGCGGGCGGAAACTTCCTGCATCCCGGGAGTCGCTTTTATGTTATCGGGATACGGCGGGTCCGCGAATTGCCGGGGTATTCCGGTCCTGTTTGAAGGAGAGAAAGTTTGGACGATTTCCTCGGACCTGCGGCTGATTCGCTTTTCCGGCGATGCCTGCGGGAAATATAATTTGGTATTTTGATCCGGATTGTATATCTTTAACCTGTAAATAAATAGTGACGGGAACCGGGTTCGGTTCGTCGGTAAAAAGCCCCTCCGAATGCGGCGAAAAGATTCCAGAGACAATCCATACCGATCAGATAACCTGTGCATTCGAGGATGGAATAACGATCGGAGACGAAGCAATCGAATGGTCGCATCGACACGGCGGTCGGTGCTCGTGAAACGGGGCATACTTCGGGGACGGATCATACCCGGCTTCTTCGTGGACGGAGTGACGGAAAACGTCGTCAGGGAGAAGCCTCTGAGCTGGCTCGCATCTCATATGATGTTAATCGAGTCCGGGGAGATGAAAACGGAACCGCAATTCAGTGAAGTCCCGGGCAGCGGACTTTAAAAAATATACAAATTAACTTTATGAAGCTACTGTTTATCACCGTTTTCTCTGTTTTAGGGGTAAGCGTCTGTCCAGGACAGACGCTGGCCGATATTCTGAACAGCCAGTATGATGACAATCCGATCCCCACGGTGCCCGTTGAGTACACCTTGCCCCGGTTGGCAGCGAAAGCGCCGTTCGTACAACTTTTCAATTCGCTTCTGCTGGCGACCGGGCACCGCGTGTTCCATTCTGATGAATATGAGGCGGACGAATACATTCTGATGAGGATAAAGGCCGAGGACCTGGAGATCGAGATGTCCGGCTCCTTGTGTCGTTATCCGCACGAAACGAAATCGCCTATCGGGTGGATGCCTTTTCACGGAAAGACGATCATCTTCAGTGGCGACAATCCCGGGCTCTTCACTCCTACGGAGGAAACGAGATGCTTCCGGTACAAGGATTATCCGGAAAACTCCCTGTATGGTCTTGAGGATGACGACCGGCCTGAATGGTATTTCCTGTATTCCAAGGGCCGGTATTTCGGAGGAACGTGGGAGTTGATAATTTATCCGGATGGAGATGTCATCCCATTTCCATCCGAATGAGGCTCGGTTCTTCCCGTCAAGGGTTGCCGGAACGTCCGGAGAGGTTTACGGTCTGTATGTCCCGAGAGCAGCAGCCGTTGTGATCCCGATCTTCCGGTCGTGTTTCAGTATCCGGTGCGTTGGCCGGATATATGGGTGTCGTATCGTGATCCTTGCGTGAGGGACTGTCCCATGCGCGTAGTCTCTGCGGGATGACCTTCGGGTTCTCGGAGATCGTTCGGCCCCCTTCATTCCTTTATGCGGACCGTCCGGACAATTTCTTGTATGAAGTCGGGGCCGGCGGTGTTCCGATCCGGTGTCATGGTATAAAAGCCAAGCGATAACAGACAGCCTGTTATCGCTTGGCTTGGAAGTTATTCCAGGGGCGCATTCAGGACTTCCCGGATTTCGGCATCTTCGAGCCGTATTGAATAAGGTAAATTCTCAGAAATGTTAATACGGGACATAATATATTCGTACAGTTTCCATACGTTTTCATAAGTGAATAGTTCGATCGGCAATTGAATGCGAAGAGCGTGTTTCTCCAATGGTAAATCGTGATCATTATATCCATATTCATATTCTGATATATATTGATTTTTAAATGAGTAACCTGCATATGGTTCGAAATAGGCACCTTCAACCAATTCAAATATGTCTACCGCGTTATTTTTATTCCGCACTGCTTTTTTTAAGATTTTTTTGCCCAGCGTTTATTCTTCTTGAAAAGATCAAAAGCGACGTCCGCTATTCCATCTTCTTTTAAAACATAGTATTTATGCTTTTTTTTATATATATATTCCTGACCTCCATCTCCGTCGAAGATAACTACATTACTGTCCTGTGCCATTCCCATCATTGTGCCGGACAAAGCGAGGAGTACCGTGCTCCAAAATATAAACCGTTTCATATTATTTGTACAAGTCTTCTAAGATACTGAAAGATACGATTGCTTCTATTTTCTTGTTGTCGAATACGATTATTTCTTTTGTTCTCATTTGAAATAAATATCCGGTTGCAGTTCCTATTGATTTATGATCTTGCCGGCTCGGGAACCGGCTGGACCCTTTTAATGGGCCGAGGTTTTTCGATCCGCTCGGGTGGCTGTGATAGACACTTCTTGCTCCTTTCGGATTGATCGACACCGACGCGTGCTTTCCGGACTCTCTGACTTCGCCTTGAGAAACATTTGCAATCTGTCCTTCATGATTCACGATCCCTCCGTATTCCCTGTTGTTATTGTCCGAATCGCCTCCGGTGCCATCGTCTTTTATGGTGTTTCTCATTTTCTTGAGCGTGGGGACGGACTCTATTTCCATGATATTCTGCATGTGCGGTCCGGACAGATTCCCTTGTCGGATCGCATTTTCCGTGTCGATTGCCGCTTGTTCCGAAATTGAGTTTACCCGAAAGTCATGTTCATACCCAGCAGCTCTGATTACGTAGGTTTTATCGCCTTTTCCGGTATCATACATCAGGTATCCCAACGAATTATAATATTTGTCGTACACGGATCCATCCGGATCAATATTTCCTATCGGATCGTTTCCGCAATATATGTAGGGCGAACTTCCCGAATACTTTTCGCTTTTCGGGTCGGCCGTGTTCCATCCGATTCTGAATTCAGGGTCCATCATCCGGAATCCGAAATCGACGTACGGTATGCCGACGAATACCTGTTCCTCCTTTCCGTTGTATCGGTAGCGATTGTCGGAAATAAGGGCTTCGGCATCTTCCCATCGCAGGCCGAACGGATAGTAGTCGTCGGTTTCCGTCGCTTCTCCCGAAGCGGGATCCACGACGGCGCGCACGCTCCCCAGATGATCCGTCACGAAAAGATGCGTTTGGATACCGTTCGATGTCACGACGAACCGGCCTCCGTTGAACCCCGCGCTTTCGAGCGATAGTTTTCCGTCACGTTTCCCGTATACCAAAGAACCCGAATAATAGAGTCCGTCGCCGCCTGGCTCCGTCGCCGAGAGTTTCGTGCTGTCTGCAAGGTACGAATAATTTGCGGATAAAGTCCCTTTTTTCTCGACTTTTTGTGTCATATTCAGACAATTATATGTAATGTCGAGATCGTTGGCCCCATCGTGCGTCATATTTCCGTTCGCATCGTAGCCGTAATCGTACACCGCTCCTGCATCGGCTATCGAGGCGATGCGGTTTCCCGTGTAGGAATATTCGAGATCGTTCAATGTCAGTCCGTTCCCGGTCCGCATCAAGGTCCGGAGGTTTCCGTTCGCATCGTATGTCAGTCCCTTTTCCGCGAAACGGTCCGTGAGGGCTCCGGCTTCGTAATGCCTGGTATCCGTCAGACGGGCGAAGCTGTCATAGGCGAATGCGTAGGTGTTTTCGTCCCGGCTTGTCCGGTCGTCCGGAAGATTCTCGGTTTCGGTTTTGGTCGGAGAAAAACGATTCCGGACAGGAAGACGAACCGGTTGAAGGCAGGATGGAATGGTATGAATCGACAGGAAATCGGCCGTACGGGAGTGTGGGGGAGGGGGTCGGGCGGATGCGCTGCACGGAAACGTGCGATCTTGTCTCGGCGCATACGGTCCGTCGGCCTTCGCCGCGAATTTTCTCGGGACGAAAGATGTGCCTTTCGCTGCGATCTCGAAGGTATTGGGGCATAGCAAGATTGCGACTGCGATGCGCTATTTGCGTGTGGGCGTGGAGGAAAACGCTCCGATTCTCGCCGGGAGCGGCTGCTTCAGACTGTCTGCCGGGGCTGGCGACTGACCGGATTCCCGGGATTTCATCATACAAATCATCATACACAAAAGAAAAGGCGCTGAACATCAGCGCCTTTTCGTGCCCAGGACAGGAATCGAACCTGCACGCCTTGCGGCACACGCACCTGAAACGTGCGCGTCTACCTATTCCGCCACCTGGGCGTTACCGGAGTTTTCCGGAATTGCGGTGTGCAAAAGTAATACTTTTTTTTGAATTACCAACTCTTTTTTGCGAAAAAAACTATTTGCTGAAGAATTTATATTGAAACAGAAGCAGATAGATTGTCGCCACGGAGATATAGGCATCGGCCAGGTTGAAGATGGCGCCGAAGAAATAGTTGTTGCTGTCCACGAGGAATTGCAGCAGGCGCGGTACGCCGTTCCATTGAAACAGCGGGAAATAGAACATATCGACGACCTTGCCCATCATGAAACCGGCGTAATGGCCTCCGAACTGCGCCACGGAGAAGGGAGTCGATTCGGAGAATACGAGCCCGTAGAAGGCGCTGTCGAAGATGTTGCCCAGCGCCCCGGCGACGATCAGCGCCAGGCCGATGAATACGCCTTTGGGTGTGTCTTTGCGTGTCCGGTGAAGGTGCACCATGAACCAACTGACGGCTCCCACCATCGCGATCCGGAAGATGCCCAGCATCAGCTTTCCCCAGTCGAAACCGCCCCGCGTGGCGATGTGCATGCCGAAAGCCGCCCCGTTGTTTTCGATGAAGCGCAGTTGGAACCAGTCCGGGAAGACGACGATCGCCTCGTCGAGGTGCATGTGGGTCTTGACCCAGATTTTGAGCGCCTGGTCTGCGAAGAGCAGCAGAAGGATAAGGAGCGATATTCTTTTCGGATTCATTTCGTTCGGTTTTTCCCGCAAAAATAGTAAAAAATCCCTTATTCCGGGAATCCGGGGCGAGATTGCCCGTCGAAGCGGATTCCGGGCCGGACGGGCGGGCGTCCGACGGACGGCGGGCCGGTTGGGCGGACTCCTGTCGGAGAAGGTCGAGCGGGGCGGGGATTCGATCCGGTTTCGGAAAGAGAACGGCGGGGACGGATTCGTTTCGGCGCGGAGATCCGGACGGAATCTGTCGGACGTAAGTCTATACGGACTTTCCATTATTTATTATATAATAGGTGTGAACCGGTTTTCGGTATAAAATGAAACTTTTTTGCAAAAAATATACGAAATTATTTGCAGCTTCGGAAAAAGTCGCTACCTTTGCATCCGCATTTGAGAAATAACGGTTCTTGCAAATAAGTCGAAGGTTTACAATAAAGGAGTCGGAGACGGGTTTGTAGCTGGATTTCAAGAGAATGTAAAGTTCTTGAAAAAGTTTTTGGAGGTTTGAAAAAGATTGCTTACCTTTGCAATCCGTTTCGGAAAATGCCTGAAAGGGCGGCCGAAAAAAAATCTTTGAAAAAGATTTGGCGGATTCAAAAATAGTACTTATCTTTGCAATCCCTTTCGCAATATAATGCGAAGCTTTTTTAAAGCGGTTCTTTGAATTACTGGTTATTTGAGAGAAAAGAAATGTAGTATTTATCTGTCATTTCCTTTAAAGGAAGCGAATAGTCAGGACTCTAACGATACATTTGATTTTTTACAATGGAGAGTTTGATCCTGGCTCAGGATGAACGCTAGCGGCAGGCTTAACACATGCAAGTCGAGGGGCAGCATTCGGGTAGCAATACCTGAGATGGCGACCGGCGCACGGGTGCGTAACGCGTATGCAACCTACCCATAACAGGGGCATAACACTGAGAAATTGGTACTAATTCCCCATAACATTCGAAGAGGCATCTTTTCGGGTTGAAAACTCCGGTGGTTATGGATGGGCATGCGTTGTATTAGCTGGTTGGTGAGGTAACGGCTCACCAAGGCGACGATACATAGGGGGACTGAGAGGTTAACCCCCCACATTGGTACTGAGACACGGACCAAACTCCTACGGGAGGCAGCAGTGAGGAATATTGGTCAATGGACGCAAGTCTGAACCAGCCATGCCGCGTGCAGGAAGACGGCTCTATGAGTTGTAAACTGCTTTTGTACGAGGGTAAACTCAGATACGTGTATCTGACTGAAAGTATCGTACGAATAAGGATCGGCTAACTCCGTGCCAGCAGCCGCGGTAATACGGAGGATTCAAGCGTTATCCGGATTTATTGGGTTTAAAGGGTGCGTAGGCGGTCTGATAAGTTAGAGGTGAAATCCCGGGGCTTAACTCCGGAATTGCCTCTGATACTGTTGGGCTAGAGAGTAGTTGCGGTAGGCGGAATGTATGGTGTAGCGGTGAAATGCTTAGAGATCATACAGAACACCGATTGCGAAGGCAGCTTACCAAACTATATCTGACGTTGAGGCACGAAAGCGTGGGGAGCAAACAGGATTAGATACCCTGGTAGTCCACGCAGTAAACGATGATAACTCGCTGTCGGCGATACACAGTCGGTGGCTAAGCGAAAGCGATAAGTTATCCACCTGGGGAGTACGTTCGCAAGAATGAAACTCAAAGGAATTGACGGGGGCCCGCACAAGCGGAGGAACATGTGGTTTAATTCGATGATACGCGAGGAACCTTACCCGGGCTTGAAAGTTAGCGACGATTCTGGAAACAGGATTTCCCTTCTGGGCGCGAAACTAGGTGCTGCATGGTTGTCGTCAGCTCGTGCCGTGAGGTGTCGGGTTAAGTCCCATAACGAGCGCAACCCCTACCGTTAGTTGCCATCAGGTCAAGCTGGGCACTCTGGCGGGACTGCCGGTGTAAGCCGAGAGGAAGGTGGGGATGATGTCAAATCAGCACGGCCCTTACGTCCGGGGCTACACACGTGTTACAATGGTAGGTACAGAGGGCAGCTACCCTGCGAAGGGATGCGAATCTCGAAAGCCTATCTCAGTTCGGATTGGAGGCTGAAACCCGCCTCCATGAAGTTGGATTCGCTAGTAATCGCGCATCAGCCATGGCGCGGTGAATACGTTCCCGGGCCTTGTACACACCGCCCGTCAAGCCATGGAAGCTGGGGGTGCCTGAAGTTCGTGACCGCAAGGAGCGACCTAGGGCAAAACCGGTGACTGGGGCTAAGTCGTAACAAGGTAGCCGTACCGGAAGGTGCGGCTGGAACACCTCCTTTCTGGAGAGTGCGACTATTTCGCAGACAGAGGATGCTCTTTCTTTTTCTCTCGAATCACCTGTAATTTTTAATGTTATACCGAGTGGGGTCTTCCCGCGGATATAGTCCCGTAGCTCAGTTGGTTAGAGCACTACACTGATAATGTAGGGGTCTGCGGTTCAAGTCCGCACGGGACTACGCCGATAACACTCGGGGGATTAGCTCAGTTGGCTAGAGCACCTGCTTTGCAAGCAGGGGGTCAAGGGTTCGACTCCCTTATCCTCCACTCGGATCGGGCGACCGATCGACGTTCATTGACATTATTGAGGAAATAAGATAAAGTCTTTTGCACTGCAATAGGGGTGTGAAAGAGTTGTAAGAAAGTATATAAGGGCGTATGGGGAATGCCTAGGCTCTTGGAGGCGAAGAAAGACGTGGTAAGCTGCGAAAAGCTCCGGGGATTTGCAAACAAGATTTGATCCGGAGATCTCTGAATGGGACAACCCGGCAGGTAGAAGACCTGTCATCCGGCGACGGAAGCCAACCCTCTGAACTGAAACATCTTAGTAGGAGGAGGAAAAGAAAGAAACATCGATTTCCTAAGTAGCGGCGAGCGAACGGGAAGCAGCCCAAACCGGATTTGTTACGGCAAATTCGGGGTTGTAGGACTGCGATATTCAAACGACAATGAACTGGAACGATCTGGAAAGTTCGTCCATAGAGGGTGAAAGGCCCGTACAGGTAAGTTAGTCGAGCGATAGCAGTATCCTGAGTATGGCGGGACACGAGGAATCCTGTCAGAAACAGCCGGGACCACCCGGTAAGGCTAAATACTCCCAAGAGACCGATAGTGGACCAGTACCGTGAGGGAAAGGTGAAAAGTACCCCGAACAGGGGAGTGAAATAGAACCTGAAACCATACGCTTACAACCGGTCGGAGCGGCTTCGTGCCGTGACGGCGTGCCTATTGAATAATGAGCCTACGAGTTACTAATCACTGGCGAGGTTAAGTGCTAGGAAGCACGGAGCCGAAGCGAAAGCGAGTCTGAACAGGGCGGCCAGTCAGTGGTTGTAGACGCGAAACCTTGCGATCTACCCTTGAGCAGGATGAAGGTCGGGTAACACCGACTGGAGGTCCGAACGAATAAGCGTTGAAAAGCTTCTCGATGACTTGAGGGTAGGGGTGAAAGGCTAATCAAGCTGGGAAATAGCTCGTACTCCCCGAAATGCCTTTAGGGGCAGCGTTGTAATAAAGAGTCTACTGGAGGTAGAGCTACTGATTGGATGCGGGGGCTTCACCGCCTACCAAATCCTGACAAACTCCGAATGCCAGTAGTATGATTTACAGCAGTGAGCGACCGGGTGCTAATGTCCGGTTACGAGAGTGGAACAACACAGACCAGCAACTAAGGTCCCCAAGAATATGCTAAGTTGAACTAACGATGTTTTGTTGCAGAGACAGCTAGGATGTTAGCTTGGAAGCAGCTATTCATTCAAAGAGTGCGTAACAGCTCACTAGTCGAGCGACAGAGCGTGGATAATAAACGGGCATCAAGCATATCACCGAAGTTC